>PJUF01000002.1_pt1 | contig 1066960 bp, 1021 predicted proteins | sample 1512191 | NCBI WGS metagenome assembly PJUF01 (sample SAMN08177673, study PRJNA422409) | Feces metagenome, whole genome shotgun sequencing project. | isolation source: Chicken feces (3) enriched on wood chips | host: Gallus gallus | place: USA: Madison | collected 2015-01-15
CCCTTGAGGGGAGGGATTGAGGGTGGGGGTGCTGAACTATCCGCAGACGCGGTCGTTTGTTGGAACCGCAGCACCCCCACCCCGGCCCTCCCCTCAAGGGGGAGGGAGAGAAAGGGCCATGAGTGCGGAGTAACAAAAGTCCTAAGTAAAACACTCCCCTTGCGGGGAGGGCCGAAGGTGGGGGCCATCAGCGGCCCACAAAACCGCCCCGGCGCTATATCGGTCTGACGCTTACAGACCGCCCATCTTGCACAGCAGCGCCCATTCATCGTCCGAGACTTTCGACACCGAAAGCCGCGATAGCTTGACCAGTTCAAGCGCGCTCAATTCGGGCGTGGCCTTGACCTCGGCCAGCGTGACCGCACGGGGAAAGGGTTTGACCGATTGCACATCGACGCATTCCCACACCACCTCGCCCTTGGAGTTGAGCTCGCCGGTGCTATCAGGGTGGGCAAGGGCGACCACTTTCATGATCCCCACGATCTCCTTGCCGATATTGGAATGGTAGAAGAAGGCTTCGTCACCCAGCGCCATGGCTTTCATATTGTTGCGCGCCGCATAATTGCGCACCCCATGCCATTCCTCGGCCTCGCCCTTGGCGGTCTTGGCCACAAGGTCATCGAACGAAAACACGTCGGGCTCCGACTTCATCAGCCAATAGGCCATGATCAGAACTCCAGTCCGGTCGTATTGATGGCAATGCGCCAGCGCTTGACTTCATAGCTGGCAAAGACGCCTGCCGCAACGAAGGGATCGGCATCGGCCATGGCCTGCGCTTGCTCCAGCGTCTCGGCCTCAAACACGACGATCGAGCCTTCCGGCTTTTCGTCGGCATCGAGCAGCGCCCCGGCAAACACCAGTTTCTTGCCCAGAGAATTGAGATGCTCCAGATGCACGGGCCGCGTATCGAGCCGGGCCTGCAAAGCGCCGGGCGCATCCTTGGCGATCATGGCATAGAGCATTTTAATGTTCCCTTTTGAGCGGGCGGGACATCAATCCCGCAACGATTGTAGCAATGTCGGCCTTGCCGGCCACAAAGGCGTCGACAGCCTCGATCAGCGGCGCATCGACCTCAAGGCTCCGCGCTAAAGCCGCGGCAACAGGTGCTGTCGCCACCCCTTCGGCCAGCTTTGCGCCTGAGGCCAGAATATCCTCGGCGCGGCGTCCTGCCCCCAGAGCCATGCCGAACTGATAATTGCGCGACTGCACCGAGGTGCAGGTCAGCGTCAGATCACCCAACCCGGCAAGACCGGTCAGCGTATGGGCCGAACCACCCATGGCCGTGACCATGCGCACCATTTCGGCGTAGCCCCGGGCGATCAGCGCCGCCCGCGCTGACGCGCCCAGATGCGCGCCCTCCACCGCCCCGCAAGCCAGCGCATAGACATTCTTGAGCGCCCCGGCCACTTCCACCCCGATCCGGTCATCGGCGGCATAGGGCCGAAAACTCGGTCCAGCCAAGGCTGCGGCCAGATCGGATGTGTCGCTGGCATCATCTCCCGCCAGCGTCACCGCCGTCGGTCGTCCTGCCGCCAGATCGGCGGCAAAGCTGGGGCCGGAAAGCACATAGGGCACGGCATCGGGCGCCATATCGGCAAGCACTTCGCTCTGCCGCGCCAAAGTCCCGGCTTCGAGCCCCTTGGCCGACAGCACCACCGGCTTATGCGCAAGCAAAGCCGGATCGATTTCCGTCAACAGCGTGCGTGTCGCCTGCGCGGGCACAGCAAGAATGACGATATCGCTGCCCGTGAACGCGGAAGATGCCATCACGCCGGGCAGCAGTTTTTGTCCCGGCAGGGCCGCGTCATTGCAGGCACTGGCATTGATGGCAGCAGCCTTTTCGGCGCTGCGCACCACCAATGTCACCCGGCGCCCGGCCATGGCCGCCGCCTGCGCCAGAGCCGTACCCCAGGCGCCGCCCCCGATCACCGCAACGCTTTCAAGCTGCATCATCACCAACCTTCATGCCGGGTGTGTCGAGAGGCCAGCGTGGACGCGCAGCAACATCAAGACCATCATCGGCTCCGAGAACCAGCCGTTCGGCTCCTGCCCAGGCGACCATGGCGCCATTATCGGTACAAAGCGCGATTGGCGGCACGACAAGCTGCGCACCGACCTCGGCACAGAGATTTTCCAATGCCTCGGCAATCCGTCGATTTGCCGCCACACCTCCGGCAACGACCAGCCGCATGTCCTGGCCGGGAAACTCGCGGCTGAACCGCTCCAGCGCCTGACGCGAGCGTGTTTCGACAATGACGGCCACCGTCTCCTGGAAGCTGGCGGCAATATCGTTAACATCCTGTTCATCAAGGGGGGCCAGGGCCTCCGCCTGCAGGCGAACGGCGGTCTTCAAACCCGAGAACGAAAAGTCGAGCCGCTCTTCCCGCAGTAAAGGACGCGGGAACCTGAAGCGTTTCGGATCGCCCGATTTGGCCGCCTGTTCCACCGCCGGACCACCGGGCGGACCAAGCGAAAGCAGCTTGGCCACCTTGTCGAAGGCCTCACCCAAGGCATCGTCGATCGTACCGCCCCAGCGCTCGTAATCGCCCACCCCGCGCACCAGCACGAACTGGCTGTGGCCACCCGAAACCAGCAGCATCAGATAGGGAAATTGCACCCCATTGGTCAGCCGCGCCGTCAGCGCATGGCCTTCCAGATGGTTGACAGCAATCAATTTTTTTCCGAGCGAAGCGGCCAAAGCCTTGCCGGTGGTGAGCCCAACCAGCACCCCGCCAATCAGCCCCGGTCCCGCCGTCGCCGCAATGGCATCGACCGCTTCAAGGCTGATTCCCGCCTCATCCACGGCCTGTTTGATGATGTGGTCGAGCCATTCCACATGCGCCCGCGCCGCCAGTTCCGGCACGACGCCACCAAATGCCGCATGTTCATCGAGCTGGCTGCGGACCACATTGGAACGAATATGACCCTGCCCGGATTCATCCCGCAGAACCACGGATGCGGCGGTTTCGTCGCAGCTGGTCTCGATACCAAGAATAAGGACTGGCGCTTGCCCGGTCATGTCGAATTCGCTACTCCCACAAGGGAGCCTATCGCCTACACCAGGACCGCCCGGATATGCAATCGCCCACCCCCTTCGCCCGGATCGGAACACGCGGCAGCCCGCTGGCTCTTGCGCAGGCAAGACTGGTGCGCAGCCTGATCGCCGGGGCGCATGGCGTCGGCGAAGATGACATCGCCATCGAGATTTTTTCCACCGGCGGCGACCGCAGCCAGTCGGAAAACACCACGCTCTCCGACATTGGCGGCAAAGGCGTCTTCACCAAGGAGATCGATGACGCCCTGCTTTCGGGCCGCATCGATATCGGTGTCCATTCGAGCAAGGACGTCGCCACCGGCCTGCCCCAGGGTATGGTTCTGGCCGCTTTCCTCGAACGCGAAGACGTGCGCGACGCCTTCCTCTCGATCAATGCCAAGGACATGGACAGCCTGCCCGAGCGCGCAAAATTCGGCACCTCCTCCATTCGCCGGGCCGCGCAAGCCCGACGTTTGCGTCCAGATCTGCAGATCGTGCCCTTCCGCGGCAATGTGCATACCCGCCTGCAAAAGCTGCTCGATGGCATAGCGGACGCGACGCTGCTCGCGCTGGCCGGGCTCAACCGGCTGGGCGAAGCGCATCGCACTACCACGATCCTCGACGCTGACGCCTTCATGCCCGCGCCTGCGCAGGGGGCCATCGGCCTTGCCATCCGCGCGGGCGATGCGCATTTTTCTGAAATCACCGCGCCGCTCGACCACGCCACCACCCACGCTGCCATTACGGCGGAGCGTACCATGCTGGCCGTTCTGGATGGCTCCTGCCGCACGCCAGTCGGCGCACTCAGCAGCCGCAAGGGCGATGTCTTGAGCCTTAAGGGCGAGATTCTCAGCCTCGACGGGCAGACCACATTCCGCGCTGAAGCCAGTGGCACGGACCCGGTTTCAGTGGGTGAGCAGGTCGGCAGGGACCTGCTTGCACAGGCCGGTTCGGATTGGCAAACCCGGTATCTGTCATGATGCATGTGCTGGTCACACGCCCCGAGCCCGATGCTCAGGCGACAGCAGAACGCCTCGCCGCACTCAATATCACGTCCAGCATCGCGCCGGTCATGACGCGCCAGACGCTCGCAGCCAATCTGCCGCCAGCGCAGGGATTTGCCGCCATTGCCATCACCAGCACCAATGCCCTGCGCGCTCTTGCCGATCTCGACGCATTGACCGCACTGCTCCACATTCCTGCCTTTGCCGTGGGCGACCGCACCGCCCATGAAGCACGACAATTGGGCTTTGCCGAGGTCACAGCCGCTGATGGCCATCTGGATTCCCTCGTGACGACGATTGCACTGGCGCGCCTCTCGGGGCCGGTCTTTTACCCCGCCGGCAAGCATTTGAGCGGCGATCTCGCCCGCGCGCTTGCGCCCCATGGCCTGATGGTGGTGACAAGCCCTGTCTATGAAATGGTCGCCGAAACCCGGATTACTGACGACATCGCCAAAAGCCTTGCGGAAGAAGCTTTCGATGCCGTTCTCGTCTATTCCCGCCGCAGCGCCGAAATCTTTGCGCAATTGGCGGCTCCCTTGCTTTCCGACGAGCAGAAACGCCGCCTGCCGATGATCTGCCTGTCGGAAAATGTCGCTTCTGCACTGATCGACAACCATTTCAGCCGCATTCTGCTGGCCGACCATCCGAGCGAAGAGGCGATGATGGCGCTAGCCCTGGCTTTTGCCCGCGAGCAAACTGGGGCATGATCGGAACTGAATAAGAGGAATGTCCATGGCTGATAGTCCCGGCACCCAGACGCCGCCCACCGATCCAAAAAGCCAGGATAAGCCGGACCTCAAGACAGGGCCCGTGCGACCACCCGTGCTGGAAGGTACGGCCCGAACGAGTGCCGACGCCAAACCGGCTCCGACAAACCCCGCTACCAAGCCGTCAAGTGCCGGTGCCAGCAAGCCTGAACAGGCAAAAGCCTATTCCGCCAGCAAACCGAGCGCCCCCCAACCGGCGTCTGGCGCACCTTGGCTGGCCGCTCTTTTCGGCGGCGCAATCGGGCTCGGCGCCGCCTATGGCCTTGCCTGGTTTGGCCTATGGCCCAGCCCGCCACAGGCGCCCCAGCCCGCTGATCCCCGCCTGGCCCAGTTTGGCGCCGCCATCCCCGAATTGCAGGGCACAACCGGCACATTGCGCAATGATCTGACGGCACTCGGCAATCGCATCACCGGTCTCGAAACCGAAATTGCGGCCCTGCCCGCAAACAGCGCCACGCCGGCCAACGACACTTTGGCAGCAGATCTCGCAGCCCTGACGGCCCGCGTTGAGGCCTTGGCAAGTACACCCGCCGCGACCATCGATAGCGATCAGGCCGATAGCAATGCCGAAGCCATCGCTGCGCTCAAAGAGCAGCTCAACCAGTTGCAGCAGAGCAGCAGCACCGCCGCAGCGCAATTGGCCGAGACACAGACCCAGCTTTCGGCGCTCACCGAAGCTGCCGAGACCACACAGCTCGATCAAAGCGCCCGATTGCCGCTGATCTTTTCTGGCCTTGAAAGTGCCTTTGCAGCAGGTCGCAGCTATGAAACCGAGCTGAGCGCCCTGCGCAGCGCCCTTCCGGGCCTCACCGTGCCCGAAGCGCTTTCAGCCGCCGCCGCCAATGGCCTGCCCCGGCCAGACGATGTCGCTCAGCGCCTGAATACAGCCATTCCCGACATGCTGGCCGGCCGACCGGCCAGTGAATCCGATAATTGGCAGGACGGCGCTATGGACTGGGTACGCGGCATCGTCGCCATGCGGCCTACTGGAGAGATCGAGGGCAATGGGCCTGACGCCCAGATTGCCAGACTCGAAGCCGCCATCGCCCGACGTGATTTTACCGCTGCCAAAACAGCGTTCACCGCGCTCCCTGCCCCGATGCAGGCTGCCGGCGGAAGCGCTGGAGACGACATAAACAGCCTGTCCGACGCGCAAACCTTCATCGCCCAATTGCGCGACGCGGCCCTGCGCGCGGAGACTGGGTTATGATACGCCTCGCCTCCTGGATTATTGCCAGCCTCGCCATTGCGGCCCTTGCCGCCTGGGTCATTTCCTTGCCCGGCACGATGATTCTGGAAGTCGCCGGCCAACGTTTGCAGCCCCGTCTTGGCACGGCCGTGGTCATCCTGCTGCTCGCGGCAGCGCTGATCATCGCCATCTGGGCAATTCTGCGCCGGATCATCAGCGCCCCCAAAATCATGGCGCGCCGTCGCGCCGGCAAGCGGCGGGAACAGGGGATTGAAGCGCTTTCTGATGCAGTCATCGCCCTTCAGGCCGGCGATCCGGCTCGCGCCCGTATCATGGCGCGCGAAGCACAGGCACGCCTGCCCGACAGCAGCGCCGCAAAACTGCTCGAAGCCCGTGCCGATCTGGCGCTGGGCGACATGCCTGCGGCCCGCGAGCATTATCGGGCGCTGATCACCAATGAGAAAACTGCCGTCGCCGCACTCACTGGCCTTTACGATCAGGCCCGGACGCAGAACCGATCCGATGCGGCGCTCACCTTTGCCCGCAAGACCCTGACCCTTGCGCCAGCGACATCCTGGGCCGCTGAAGCCGTGTTCAACGATCTGGCACGGCGCGGCCAATGGACCGAAGCGGTCGCCATGGTCAATGCTGAGAATGCCAGCACCCGCGAGGAAAAAGCCCGCAAACGCCGCCGTCAGGCGTTGATCGAAACCGCCCGCGCCCGCGACACGGAAACCGGCCAGCCAAACGCAGCGCTGGACCACGCATTGACCGCTCTTAAATTGCTGCCCGACTTCGTTCCGGCGGCGCTTATCGCGGCTCGTATCTATGCCAATCGAGGCGAAACCAGAAAGGCGCAAAGCCTGCTTCGGCGCATCTGGCGGGCCACCGGCCATCCAGACATTGCCGCGCTTTATGCCCATTCCCAGCCCGGCGCTTCCGCTGTGGATCGGCTCAAGCGCATGCGCGAAATCGTCGAGCTGCCCGCCCCCCATCGCGCTGCTGCCATGGCTTTGGCTCGCGCTGCCATCGATGCCTATGACTGGCCTCTGGCCCGCGACGCCCTGCTGCCCTATATCGGGGCCGAGGCCACGCAGGGCATAGCCAGCCTGATGGCTGAAATCGAGGAAGGCCAGAGCGGCGATCAGGGCAAGGCCCGCGAATGGCTGGCCCGCGCCGTGCACGCCCCACGCGATCCGGCCTGGACGGCGGACAATATCGTCAGCGACGAGTGGGAGCCAACCTCGCCCTTAACAGGGCGCCTCGACGCCTTTGAGTGGAAGGTTCCGGTGGCAAACACGACCCGCCCAGCGCCGATTGCCAATCCGACACGCGACCCGCTTCCTGCCCTACCCGCCGCGGCGCCCATCCTGCCTCTGGCACCGACCGAAAACACCCAATAGGCAGAAAAAGCCGAACCGCCGCTCTCAGATTGAGAGAAACCAGCCATATCCGATATCGAAGAGTTTTGCGTCAGCTTCAGAAGTACAATGCCTTAACCCCTGCCATCCATCGGAATGACTCCAGTTACGCCGCGCTGCGATATTTGGCGAACATGCCAACAATTGAAACCGTGACTAGGTTGCAAACAAGAAGTCGATCACTAATATCCTGCGCGAGAAGAAGGGGGTACGAATTGACCGAGCAAATGATTCAATACGACGTACTTTCGCGTACCGGAACAGTCGTGGAAGTTCAGGTTTGGGCTGAAACGGAAATCAGCGCCTCGGTCAAAGGTGGCGGTGGTTATATAGCCCAGGGCTCCGGGCAGATCGGCTCGACAAAATTCCACCTTACCAGCACTGCCAAACCTTCTGGACGCGCATTTGTGAAATGGGCGGACGGCTCTGAAAGTGAGATTAACCTTACGCAGGGATTATCTGCTCGTCCGGGGCATTTGATTTATGAACGCAACATTGAGGTCGATGGGGCCACATACCCGGTATTGATCGCAAACTTGAGCCTTGGCTCTATTGGCCGATTTGAATACGCCCCCTCAAAGGAAAAACCCGCTGGTGTGCACGCAGCGATTTTGGGCGGCGGCGGCGGCGCCGTTGCTGCTTTCGTTCTTCAGACTATGCTCAGCCTACCACTTGGTGCACTTGTGTTGCTGGCGCCACTGTTTGTGGCGGTTGGTGCGGCATTGCTCTTTTATTTTTCCGGACGTGGCAACGTCGCAAAAGCTGAACACGCTCGTGCGATGAGGGAGCGAGATATGCTCGCTTTGATAGACGATGCGGGCAGATTACCGCTGCCTATCCCGTCGAATTAGCATTTCACGAAAAGGGCTGGGATGAACAGGTCGCCCCGTGCTTAAGCGGAGCGACGGCAATCAATCTATACCGGCTAAGCAGCCATGGGCCTTGGTCGACAAGTCCGGTGCAGCGCCGATTCCGCAACATGAACAGAGCGAAAACAAAACTCACCCGTCGCACGTGCGACAGCAAAAACGGGTCTCATGTTCATCGCACGTTCCGCCAGAACCGGCCGCACCAGACCTTGCAAAGCCCTGCGCGGCCTGCTATCTGCGCTTCCGTTGCCGCTTTAGCTCAGTTGGTAGAGCACATCATTCGTAATGATGGGGTCAGGTGTTCGAGTCACCTAAGCGGCACCACTCTTTCCCTAAGCTTTGATCTGCTCCAGCCGCTGCGCCTGTCGGGCCGATGGTGCTATGGCGGCAAATTTTGGCTCTGCCGTACCGAACAGGGCCTCTCTTTCTTCTGGCAGGGAGAGAAAAAACGGAAACCGGTCCATCACCCGATCGCGGATCACCGGAACATCGGCCACGAAAAGCTGCATGGGGAAGGCAAGATTGGCATAGACGCGCTCCTCGCCCAACGGCCTTGCGTTGAACACACGCCGATAAAAGGCCGTGTGTTCAGGCCGCACCGCCGACATGCAATAGCGAACCGGAAAATATTCGCAGGCCATCGCTGCCAGTCTTAGCGTGAGATAGGGCAAGGCGGGATAGGCCAGAGACAATTCGAAATCGGCGGTAAATCGCCCAGGATCGATAAATGACTCTCCCCTGTCGAGCAGGGGTTGCAGCACATCGGGCCAGACCGACATGCAGGGCGAATAGGGCTGTTCTGGCGTCACGACATGAAAGCGCAGGGACGACGCCAATTGGCCCTCAATATAGACCCCGAAACAATGGCAATTGGGCAGGGCGTCGAATTCGTCATGCGTGACCTGCTGTGAGTTGACCGGAATGAACCCCTCCCGGCGATAGGCATCATAGCGCAGGCGATAGACCGGATCGAATTGGTCCTCGGCACTGACCCGCCGATATTGTACCTGTTCGAGCAGATCGATGAGCGTATTGGCGAAACGCGAACCGGCACCACTTGGAGAAAAATCGGTCGCACTCATGAACATCGCCCCGCAATCCGGCGCATATGATAGCGTTCCGCGAGAAATTGCCACACCATTTAAGGAGCAGGGCAGTGGCAAACCGGTAGAAAATTCAAATCGAACCAGATAGTTAACGGTAATTAACCATTAACTTGTTTCCCCCGCTTCTTGTCAGCATTGCTCTTGCTGTTAAAGCGTTCGATGAATTCGGCAATGTCCTTGGCAGGTAGCGGGCGGCTGAAAAATAGCCCTGAACCTGCTGAACGAAGGTGTGGCTCAGCATAGTATTGAGCTGGTCTTCCGTCTCCACACCCTCTGCCACCACCGTAAGATCGAGATCGCGACCCAGCCGTGCCACATTGGCAATCAACCGCAAGGCACGGGGATTGCTGGCAATATCGGCCACAAAGGAGCGGTCGATCTTGAGCTTGGTGAAGGGCAAGGCATTGAGATAGCTCAGCGAAGAATAGCCGGTGCCGAAATCATCGAGCGCAATTTCTATACCACGATCGGCCAGCTTTTTGAGCACGCTCCCCGCCAGATCACGCTCCTCGATCACAGCCGTTTCGGTCACCTCGATCTCGAACCGATCCGCACTCAGCCCGGAACGCTCCAGCGCCCTGTCGACCAGTTCCGGCAGGTCAAGCCCACGGAAATCGCGCGCCGACACATTCACACCCACACCTACCGGGCTGGCCCAGCTTCTGCATTCATGGGCCGCATTCTCGATTACCCATGCGGTAATATCGGAAATCAGCCCCATTTCTTCCGCCAGGGGAATGAAAATGGCCGGCGCAATCGGCCCAAATTCGGGATGAACCCAGCGCGCCAGCGCTTCGCAACTCACCACTTTGCGGGTGGCGATATCCACCAATGGCTGGAAGGCGAGGCCCAATTGACCATCGGTGATCGCCTCGCGCAGATCGGCCTTGAGCGTCTGGCGATAATGGTAATCGATATCCATCTGCGCATGGAAAACCTGGCTGCGCCCCTTGCCCTCCATCTTGGCCGCAGACAGGGCCAGATCGGCCTTGGTCATCAATTCTTCCAGATCAGTGTGGCTGGCCGGATTGACAACGACACCGATACTGACCCCGACCGGCAAAGCAATGCCATTGAGCATGAAGGACGAATTGAAAACGGCCTGAATTTTCTCCGCTTCCAGCTCCGCCCTTTGCGGGTCCGACGTCTGGCAAAGCACAATGAATTCGTCGCCATCAAGACGCGCCAACAGCGCATCTTCGGCCAATGCCTCACGGAGCCGGTCCACGGTCTGGCGCAGCAATTCATCGCCCACCACATGCCCAAAGCTGTCATTGACGTGCTTGAACTCATCGATGTCGATTATCATAAGCGTGCTTGACGCCTCTTCCATCGCCCAACTCTGCAACCGTTCACCGGCCAGAGTGCTGAAATAACCGCGATTGGGCAAACCGGTCAGCCGATCATGGCTGGCGACGAAATTGATCCGGGCCTCTGTGCTGACCCGTTCGGAAATATCCTCAAACAGCAATACGGTGCGTTGCTGGCCGGAGCTGACCGTGACTTCATAGGTTCGGCCAGTGCGCGTCGTAATTCGCGTCTTGCCAGAACCATGCATCGCAATTTTGGTCTTGAGCCGCTCGGCACTCTCTTGGGGAACAGCGCCCATTTCGCCCAGCGTGTCGAGGACCTCGCCTAGCGGCTTGCCGACCAGCTTGGCCATGTCGAGCGCCGCAAAAATCTCCTCCGCCCGCTCATTGACCAGCGTGATCGTGCCATTATCATCAAGCATGCACAGCCCATGCTCGAGCGTGGTAATGGCGATATCGAACTCGGCGGCCAGCCGGGAAACTTCCGCCCGCCCATGCACGGCGGACAGGAGCAGGTACCGGATCGAGGCTGCGTGTTTGCGAAAGCTGATCAGGAGAAGGATCAGCATGGCGCCCAGCATCTGATGGTACAGATCGCCACGGAAGATCATGGCAATCCAGAGCGGTATCGAGAGCGAGACGATCTGCAGGGTAAGCAGCCTGTCGAGACCAAAATTGCGCGCGACAAGGCCGACCGTTGCGGCAATGGTCAGGGTAAAACTGGCAAGCTCGGCGAATGGATCGCGCACCACCAGAAAAGCGATGAGACACCACATGCCATGGATGAGGGCAACGAGAACGCCGCCAGCAATGGCCCGGTTCTCCCACTGCTCGGCGGTTTCAGCATCATCATCGCCGACATCGGCGCGCCAGAACGCCCGCATGGTGTAAAAACGCAAAAGCGCCACCAGCACCATGGCGGCGGCCACGGCGAGCAGGATGGGTGCATCGGCCTTGAACGCGGATACGCTCGCCACCGCGGCGCTGGCAAAGGCGCCAAGCAGCATCTCCCGCCGGTCGCTATAGACGGAGCGGATGATGGAAACATAGTCCAGGGGCGGCATGGTTTTTCTGGCTGAAGTCAGCACGGAAACTTCCCTCTTACCGTGCTATAGGGCGCGCAAGCCCTTAACAAGGTCTTGAGCGTTCGCCCGTTTAAGGCGCAATCTGGCCGCAAGCTGAACATTGCGTTAACTTGGGGACGGCGGCTTCGATGCAGCTTTTTGGCTTTTATCGCGTTGCTTCAGTGCCGCCATTCAGATCGGCCGGGAGCCCAAAATGGTTGAAAAACTGTCCACCAGCGAGCGCGAGTTTGCCCTCTCGCATATGCAAAGCTGGGCATATGATGCATCAGAGGGTGCCATCACCCGCGAATTCAAGTTCGGCGATTTCTCCGAGGCCTTCGCCTTCATGACGCGCGTGGCCCTTGCCGCCGAAAAGGCGGATCATCATCCCGACTGGTCCAATGTCTACAACAAGGTGAGTATCAGTCTGTCCACCCATGATGCTGGTGGGCTCAGCCAGAAGGACATCGATCTTGCCAAAAAGATCGACGCGCTGGCGGACTGAAATCTCAATGGAAATTGCGACCGCCCGGTAGCGCCGCATAGGCGTGACGCCGGGCCAGCTCGATCTCCCGCAAGGCTTCCCGGCTACGGCTCTCCGGCCGATCTTGCCCCGATTTGCTTTCATCGGCCCGCGCTAGGATGCGCTCGCCAAGATCCTTGCCATGGGCAAGATCGAGCAGATGAGGGGTCAGATCCTCCATTTCCTCGGCCACAATATGAATGACTCCATGCGCCGACTGCACCTTGCCGCGCACGGCAAGCATGCGGGCAGAGAGGATGGTCTTGCGGTAAGCCTGAAAAACCTTCTCCCAGATCACCACGTTGACGACACCTGTCTCATCTTCAAGCGTCGCAAAAACCACCCCTTTTGCAGTCCCCGGGCGCTGGCGCACCAGAACCAGTCCTGCCACTTCGATCCTGAGGTCCGCATCCACTATGTGCAGATTTCCCGCTCTGGTCGTGCCGCGTTCAATGAGCATGGGGCGGAGAAACTCCACAGGATGACCCTTGAGCGAAAGCGACAGCGTCGCATAATCGTGGATCACCTCTTCGCCCGGCGCCATAAGAGGCAGATGGGCAGGGTCTTCAGGCTCGCTCTCCACAACAGGCTCGGAAGTCACGAAGAGCGGCAGCGTTTCTGCGCCATGGGTGCCGACCAGTCCTTTCACCGCCCACAGCGCATCCCGCCTGTTCAGCCCCATTGATGCAAAAGCATCGGCCCGAGCCAGTTTTTCGAGGTTGGCAATCGGCACACCGGTCCGCAGCCAGAGATCGCGGATAGAGGTATAGCCGGAGCCCCGGCGCGCTACGATGATATTGATGTCGTTCTCTGCCACGCCCTCAATGCAGCGCAGGCCCAACCGGATGGCCTTGTCCGAAAGAATATCGCCGATCATTTCGGCATGACGCGACCATATATGCTCGCTGACCCGATGCGTTCCGCCTGCTTCGAGCAGAGATTCGAGGCCGGACAGATTGACATCGGCCTCCCGCACTTCAATCCCGTGCTCACGCACATCGCGGATGATCTGGCTTGGCGCGTAAAACCCCATGGGTTGCGAATTGAGCAGGGCACAGGCGAACACATCGGGGTAATGGCATTTGAGCCAGCAGGAAGCATAGACCAGAAGCGCAAAGCTGGCCGCATGACTTTCCGGAAAGCCATATTCGGCAAAGCCTTCGATCTGGGAAAAGCAGCGCTCGGCAAAGTCCCGGCTATAATGGCGTTGGGGATTGGCCATCATCCCGTCGATGAAGCGTTGCTTGAAAATACCGATCTTGCCGGTACGCCGCCAGGCCGCCATGGCCCGACGCAATTGGTCGGCCTCGCCCGGGGTAAACCCTGCCCCAATAATAGCCATCTGCATGGCCTGTTCCTGAAACAGTGGAATGCCCTTGGTTTCCTTGAGCACCATATCGAGCGGGTCGCGGGGATCGGGTTCCCATTTTTCGATATTGTCGCGCCGCTTGAGATAGGGATGAACCATGCCGCCCTGGATCGGCCCCGGGCGGACAATGGCAACCTCGATGACCAGGTCATAAAATCGCTTAGGCCGGAGACGCGGCAGCATGGACATCTGCGCCCGGCTCTCGATCTGGAAGACGCCAATCGTGTCGGCACGATGGGTCATGGCGTAGACCCGCGCCTTGTCCAGCGGCCCCTTGCCCGTTTCTTCGGCGAGCAGATCGGTCAGCGTGTAGTCTTTTTTATAATGGACATGCAGAAGCTCGAAGGCGCGCCGCAGGCAGGACAACATGCCCAGCGCCAGCACATCGACCTTGAGGATGCCCAGGGCGTCGATATCGTCCTTGTTCCACTCGATAATGGCGCGCTCATCCATGGCCGACCGGCCGATGGGCACAAGGCTTTCCAGCGAATCCCGCGTAATGACGAAGCCGCCCACATGTTGGGACAGATGCCGTGGAAAGCTGCGCAGCACTTTTACCACCTCGAACATCTGCGCCATGATCGGATCGTCGGGGTTTAGGCCCAGCCCTTCAAGATCACGCAGGTCCAGCTTGCTGCCCCAACCCCAATGCAATTGGTTGAAGGCCGCTATCGTGTCGTCTGACACCCCAAATACCTTGGCTGTTTCCCGAATCGCGCTGCGCGAGCGATAGGAAATGACATTGGCCGTCAGTCCGGTGCGCTTGCCGCCATATTTTTGATAGACATATTGCATCACCTCCTCACGCCGCTCATGCTCGAAATCGACATCGATATCGGGTGGCTCATCGCGCTCTGTCGAGATGAAACGACCAAAGACCAATGTTCTCTGTGTGGGGTCGACCTCGGTAATGCCAAGGCAGAAGCAGACAGAGGAATTGGCCGCCGATCCTCGCCCCTGGCACATGATTTTGCGCTCATAGCGGGCATAATTGACGATGTCCTGCACCGTCAGAAAATAGGCTGCATAGCCCTTATAGGCGATCAGGCAGAGCTCTTTCCAAAGGCTGGCTTTTACATCATTGATCACCCCCTCGGGGTAGCGCCTCGCCGCCCCCTCCCAGGTCAGCCGCTCCAATGTCTGTTGGGCTGTTTCGCCATTGCCGATGGTCTCTTCGGGATAATTATATTTGAGCTGGTCCAGCGAAAAGCCAATGCGCCCGATAAACACCTGCGTCTGGGCGATGGCATCGGGATGTTCAGCAAAGAGCCGGGCCATTTCCTCGGGCAGTTTCAGGTGCCGTTCGGCATTGGCGCTGAGATGGAAACCGGCATTTTCGAGCGTCACATGCTCGCGGATAGAGGTCACCACATCGAGCACGATGGAGCGGTCGGGCTCATGATAGCGCGCATCATTGCTGGCAATCATTTGCGCGCCATGGCGCTTGGCCAAGGACGAAACGCGATTGAGCCGCGCCCGGTCGCGCCCATCGAAATAGGGCACGCCCGCCACCCACACCCGGCCCGCTGCCTGCCGGCTGAGACGATCAAGCGTCTTTTCGGTCAGTCCCCAATCGCTCTCATCAGGCATGAGAATAAAAAGCTGGCCTTGGGAAAAATCCTCAGGCGGTCCCTGCACTACAGGATCGGCAGGATCGCTGGCGCCGAACAGATCGCTGAAAAACAGCGTGGGATTGCCCTTCTCACCGCGCTTATTGCCGATGGTCAGCAGCTTGCAGAGCCGCCCATAGGCCACGCGATCACTGGGATAGGCGATGATGTCAGGCGTATGATCGGCAAAGACCAGTCGCACACCGACCAGATAGCGAAAATCGGGGCTGATCGCCTTGTTGTCCCGCGCCGCCACATAGCCGCGCACCACTCCGGCAAAGGAATTGCGGTCACAGATCCCAAGACCCGTCATGCCCAGAGCCATGGCCTGCGTCACCAGTTCTTCCGGATGAGATCCGCCACGCAGGAAGGAGAAATTGGTCGTGGTGACGAGCTCGGCATAAAATGGCTCTGTCAGGATCACAGCTTCAGCTGGCGCGCTTTCTTCCCCGCTCATGCGAAAAATCCATGCAGATACCAGGCAGGAATGGTCTTGCCGGAGTAAAAACCTTGCCGATAGACCCAGAACCGGCGCCCGTCCTGGTCTTCGACCACATAGTAATCGCGTGTGTCATCATCGGGCTTGAAGGGGTCGAGCTTGGGGACATAGGGCGGCTCTTCCGCATCTTCACCGGGCTCAGGTTCTTTAGGCTTGGCGGGTACAACCAGCTCGAGCCGCATGGATTTGCGCCACCATTCCGCTCCCAGCCGCTCCGGCCCTTCGCCCTTGACCAGCCGATAGGTTTCCCGCCGCCACACCATCGAAGCGGGTAGCCCGTTGGGCACCTCCGCCATGATCTGGATGCGCTCTGCTTGCGGCAAAAGCCGCAAGGGTCGCTTGAGATCAGGCATGGTCAGAGACACATGCTGGCTTGCCTGTGCAGGCACGAAGCGTTCGGCCCGTTCGGGCAGACGCGAAGCAACAAGCTGGCTCCTGAGCACGGCCCTCGACCCCAGCCGGCTCGATAGCCGGTCGTTGAGCCGGTCGATATCTTCAAGCCCGCTCTCGGTTGAAAAAGCGCCGGTCTGGGCTGCATCGAGCTGTTCGACGCTGGACGCCGCCAGCCGCACCATGTCGATGCCAAATCCGGCATCATATTCACCCGCCAGCCGCTGCGCCCGGTGGCGGAAAAGATCGGTGATATGAACCGGATCGCGGGTCAGCCGCGCCGCATTGAGCGACAGGGTCATGACCTTGTGGTCCACCCGGTACAGAAACAGGTGAAATGTCTGCGCACCCAATCCTGCGGCTTCAAGCTGGTATCCGAGCATGACAGCAAGATCATGAGCAATGAGCAAGACGTCATCCATGAGGCTGATCGGATCGGCCAGCCGCCTTTCGGTATAATGATCGAGCTGTGGCAGGCGCGGCGCCATGCGTTCCTCGATATCGCCAAACGCCTGATCGATACGCATGAGAAGCTCTGCGCCAAAGCGCGCCTGCAAGGGCTTGCGCGGGCGCTGCCGCACCTGGCCGATATGGGTCAGCCCCATTTGCAGGAATGTGGCATGCTGGCTTTCCGAGAGCCGCAATCCGGCCACCGGCAGTCCATCAAGGATAGTCTGCAAATTGTCCTCGCTCACCACCTGACTGCGGGCAAAATGACTGATCGCCCAGGCCGCACCGATGGTTGGCGCAATGGCTCCCGCAACAGCATAGCCCAGTGTCCTGAGGCGGTTGAGCAGCAGACGCAGCATGGCCACTTCGCCACCAAAGAGATGAGGCACCCCGGAAATATCGAGCACCAGATCTCCAAATGCGGCCATATCCGTGAGGACCGACACCAGCGGGCTGGCATTGGAATGCCAATCGGCAAAGGCACCGAAGGCATTTTCAAGCATGGGCCGGTCGATTTCCTGCACCACCATATCCGGCCGGATGGCGCGGGCATCGGCCAGATTCTGCCCGATGCGCAGGCCTTCCCGGCTCAATTGCGGATCGAGCGCTGCCAGCCGCATCCCGCCCTTGATCCGCTCATAGAGCGCCAGTGGCTGGTCTTTCAGCCCGGGATCAGCCCGCTTGAGATAGTCGGTGGCCCAATAGGGCAGGTAGAGAACCAGAAAACGGCGTTGCGGGGCGCTCTTGTCGGGCAGCGGGTTGAGAGAGAGTTGCAAAGCCATTTTTTGTCCACTCCAACACCCATTGCGTCTGATGACCGGCAATTCGTCCCTTTTCGAGCTGCAGGTTCCAGCGGGCAGAACCTGGGGCCCTGTCATCGAAAGGCAGCCTGCCGCTGCGCTGTGGCTGTAGATGCCAGCGCAAATGCCCGGCGCTGCTGGCGCGGCCATGCCCATAGCGAAGAAGGAAAAGAGATACTTTACTACCGGCTGCGCGCAGACTGAGGCGGCGGCTGGCGGTGAAATTCAGCAATCTGGGTTCGCCGCGCACATCCGCGATGACACAGGCCACGGCCCGGCAGGCGACAATCTCTTCGGCCGCCCAGAGGAACTCCATCATATCGGCAGCCTGCACAACCACCAGACGAGCCGGATCGAGCCCGAAACAGGATAGACCCGGCCCATAAGGCATGCCCTGCTTCTGGGCGTCGGCGGCGAGGTGAAGATAAAAGATCGCCGGTCGTTTTGGGCCGAGCAGGCTCTTGGCCTGCGCCAGGGCAAAGCCCAGGCTAGCGCCGCCATCCCTGATATCGTCGGCGAAAATCTCCTGCACCAAGCCGCCCGGCAGGAGCGGAAACTCTGCTGTGTCACCCTTATCGGGTCGTCGCGCCGCCTCAAGCAGGGCCGGCTTGCGCTCGATATCGGCAATGACATCCCGCAGCGCCACAAGGCGCTGTTGTTGATTTGAAGCCTGCATTTGGCGCCCACTTACATGAACAAAACAGGAACATTTAGACTCTGAATCTGCCGGGAGTCGAGTCCCTTTTCAGCCGTTCCGGTGTGACTGGCCTGCATCAACCGAGGTCAAGAGCGCGTAAAAACTGCCATAATCCATTGAGCAAAAGCCACTTTTAGCTAAGTCTTGCGTTGAATTGGCCTCCGGCCCCGATGCCGCTTTTCTGATGGAGACCGCCCTGTTCGACGCCCTCACCCGCCTTTTCGGTAAGTCCGAGACCTCCGCCGATCTTTCCGACCCCAAGCTGGCTGTTGCCGCCCTGCTCGTCCATCTGGCCGCGGTCGATGGCGTCATGCAGGAGGCCGAGCGCAATGCCATTCGCGGCGCGCTGATGGACCATTATGAACTTGATGAACAAGGCGTCGAAAAACTCATCCGCGATGCCGCAAGGCACGATGCGGAAGCCGTTGATTTTTATAAATTTACCAGCGGACTGATCCAGCTCGACATGAATGACCGCATCGAGATCATCCGCATGATGTGGACCGTGGTATTCGCTGACCGCAGCAATCATGAGCTGGAAGACAATATGGTCTGGCGCATCGCCGAACTGATCGGCGTATCCAGCCGCGACCGCACCATTTTGCGCAATCAGGTGCGGGGACAGGCCGAAGATCAATAGGCCGTAAAGGCCCCGATCACTTCGACCTCGTCGGTCAGGCAGTCAAAATCGCCAGCCTTATCAGCGGCTTGGCGCGCCAGTTCATTGGCATCGGCGTTGGCCAGCGCATCGATATGGGCGATGTGGCAGGTATTGCCGTCCTTGATCTGGGTGACAACCAGCACCTGCCCCTTATTGACCCCGGTTTCCGGGTCGGCGGTGTGATAGCGCACGATCGTGGCGATGGGCATCCAGCGTCCAAGGGCATTGGACAGCCGCCATTCCAGCTTGCTTCCCAATTCGTTGAATGGCGGAAGTGTTTGAAATCCCGCATTATTCTTGTCGACATTGAAGCCATATTGCAGGGAAAAGCGCAGATCGCCCTCCTGCACCATGAGCGGATAACCCCTGTAGCCCGGACAGGCCCAGCTTGCCCCGAAATCGTCGGCATCGAGCACGAGACATTCATCCAGATTGATGTCGGTATAGGTGCTCATCGTGGCGGCCTGCGTCGTGCCCGACCATGTCAGTAATGGCATCAGAACCGAAATGGTTAGCAGACTGTTAACCTTGAGCGCCGCCATTTGCTGTCCTCCATCTGATACCGATATGATCAAGATCAATGTGCCGCCATCATGACCATGGCACTCTGGGACAAACAAGGAGGACCGATATGTTCAAGACCCTGCTGATCGCCGTTGACGGCTCCGATCTTGGCGACAAGGCGCTGGCCGCCGGTATCGAACTGGCCAAGGCCAATGGCGCAAGGATCACGATCCTGACGGCGACCGATCCGGTCAGCACGGGTATCGGCTCTGGCGGGTTTGGCACGATCGACGCCGGTCACATCATCGCCCGGCTCGAAGAAAACTATACCACCCAGGCAAAGAACCTGCTCGACGCCAGCCGCGCCCGGGTCGAGGCCGAAGGCATCGCGGTTGAAACCCTGCACGCCGCGCGTCAGCGCCCGGCCGATGCCATTCTCGCCACGGTCCAGACAGGAGGTATCGATACTATCGTCATGGGTTCGCATGGCCGCCGGGGGCTGGGTCGCCTGCTGCTCGGCAGTCAGGCCGCCGAAGTTCTGGCACGCGCCGAAATTCCGGTGCTGATCGTCAAATAGGACGCCACTTGCCACCAGACAGTCCGGCACGACACCTGATCGTGCCGGAAAGCTCGGGCCACACCATAAAGGGTGCGGCGCTTTTCTGGCTTGCCTTGACCCGGACAAGTGGGGCAGAACCGGCCCCATTCCGTCCCCTCCCCACGGCGAGACAAGGCAAGACATGAATATCGACGCCATCCCCACCGGCAAAAACCCGCCCGACGATCTCAACGTCATCATCGAGGTGCCGCTCGGTGGTGAACCGATCAAGTATGAAATCGACAAGGATTCGGGCGCGCTTTTCGTCGACCGCTTCCTCTATACGCCCATGCGTTATCCCGGCAATTACGGCTTCGTGCCCCATACGCTGTGCGGCGACGGCGACCCGCTCGACGTCATCGTGATGAATTCACGCCCCCTCGTGCCCGGCGCCGTGGTGCGCAGCCGCCCGGTTGGCGTGCTGTTCATGGAAGACGATGGCGGCCAGGACGAAAAAATCATCGCCGTGCCGGTTTCCAAGCTCACCCGCATGTATGACAATATCCTCGATATTGGCGACATGCCGGAAATCCAGCTGGAGCGCGTCAAGCACTTCTTCACCCATTACAAGGATCTCGAGCCCGGCAAGTGGGCCAAGATCGACCGGATCGGCAACCTGGCCGATGCGCGCAAGGTGATTCTCGATTCCATCGCTCTGGCACAGAAAGCCTAAGGCCAGGAGCCTGAGACTTTTTCGATCCAATTGCGGCCTTCGGCGTTGTAGGAATGATCATTCCGCAATGCCGAGGGCTTTTTTCATGAAATCTGTTACCATCCTGACCGCCGCCGCCTTTCTGGCTGCACCCGCAATGGCACAGGAGGCCGCCATGCCCTCGGATGGTGAAATCACCCAGATTCTCTCCGACCGCGTCGGCCGCGATCAGGCCAATGTCGGCATTGCCGTCGCCGTGATCGAGAACGGGGAAACCCGCTTCGTCTCCCACGGCACACTGACGCTTGATGGCGCCGAGCCGGTCACCGAGCACAGTATTTTTGAAGCCGGTTCGATCACCAAGGTCTTCACCAATCTGGCGCTGGCGCAATTGGTCAATGACGGCAAGATCGATCTCGACGCACCAATAGTGGATTATCTCCCCGACGGCTTCACACTGCCCGAAGAGCCCGGACGGGCCATCACCGCCTTTGATCTGGCCACCCACAGCGCCTCCCTCTCCGGGCTCCCCGAAGACCTGCTCGCAAGCGGCATCGAAAATCCCTATTCCGGCTATGGCGTCGAAGGCCTGCAAGCCTGGCTCTCCAGCTATGAATTACCGCGCCCCATCGGCGAAAGCTTTGAATATAACAATGCCGGGACCACGCTTCTCGGTCTTGCCGTCGCACATGTAAGCGGCGCTGACTTTTCCGATGTAATCAATCAGAACATTCTCGCGCCGCTTGGCATGGCAGAAACCAGTCTGGAACTGACGGGCACGCCCCTGCCTCACGCCATGGCATCCGGCCACGATAGCGCGCGCGAGCCGACCCCCAATTGGGATTTCGACGCCTTTGCACCGGCCGGAGCCCTGCTCACCTCCAGCGCCGATCTGATCAAGTTCATCGCTGCCGCCAGCGGCCAGACCGAAACCGAACTGGCCCCCGCCTTTGCTGCCATGCTGGCGCGCACCAGACCGGTCGAGGAAGGCACCTCCATCGGTCTTGGCTGGTTTATCACCACCACCGGCCAGACCGAGATCGTCTGGCACAACGGGATGACCGGCGGCTATTCAAGCTTTGCCGGATTTGATCGCAATAGCGGCAATGGCGTCGTGGTGCTGACCAATATGGCGGCGCAAAAGGGCGTCAACGACATCGGCATGCACATTCTCAACCCATCCATTCCACTCAACGAACAACCCAAACTGCGCAGCGCGATCGAAATCGACCCTGCCCTTTATACCGATTATGTCGGCGAATATGTGCTGGCGCCGGGCGCCGTCATCACCGTCACCTCCAGCGAAGATAAACTCTTCGCCCAATTAACCGGCCAGGACGCCTTCGAAATCTTCCCTGAAAGCGAGACGCAGTTTTTCTACAAGATCGTCGACGCCCAGATCAGCTTCGATGTGCATGACGGCGTGGTGAAGTCGCTTATTCTGCACCAGAACGGCCAGAACATGCCGGCACTCAAACTGGTGCAATAGGCGCTTGTGCTTCTCCCTCCCCTTGAGAGGAGGGGCTAGTTTTGTGCTCCACTGATGAACCCCCACCCTCGGTCCCTCCCCTCAAGGGGGAGGGATGCAAAAGAGCCGAAAATCCCAAATAGATACTGGCCTGGTGAGGAGAGGGAGCGCTTGGACCGCATCCACTTCAACGTGAAAAATCTAGCCGCCAAAGCCCATGCGGGCGATCAGGCCGTCACGTTTGATGAAGTGGTGCCAGAGCGCCGCGCCTGCGTGACCGATGACCAGCAGCAGAAGCAGCTTGCTCACCAGTCCATGCACCGCATGGGGCGGAACCGTATTGAAGTCCGGCAATGCGCCACCGCCGAAAATCTGCGGCGCCGCGCCGGTCAAAGCCACCATGGCAATGCCGGATGCGACCATGACCAGCATGGTCAGATAAAGACCAATATGCACGATGCTGGCGAGTTTCTCCTGCGCAGGACTCATCCCCTTCTGCGGGGCGGGACGGCGATCGAAAGCAAGCCACCACAGGATGCGGAACAGGGTCAGCACACCCACCACAATGCCGAGAGCCAGATGAAATGGCAGCACTTTGGCAACAAGGTCATCGCTGAAATCCATGACCTGACCGCTGATCAGCAAGGCAATGATGGCCAGCGCCGTCAGCCAATGAATGACCGCAGGCACTGCACCATAACGATCTGTGGACGATTTGGGCTTCATGGGAGCCTCCATTGCCAGCATGGCACGCACAATTATATAGTTAGCCTACTATATAATTACTGAGCAGACTATGTAAATGACACTGCGACCGGAAACGTCTGCGGGCTATATAACCAATCTGGCTGGGCGGCTTTTCGCCCGCGCCATCGAAAAACGTCTGGCGCCGCTGGGTCTGGCACCCGCTCATATGCCGGTTCTGCTGGGACTGGAGGCGGGGCCGCAGCCGCAGAAAGTGCTGGCCCAACATGCCAAGGTAGAGCAGCCCACCATGACCGCCACGCTCAATCGCATGGAGCGCGACGGATTGGTGCAACGTCTGCCCAATCCCGATGACGGCCGCTCCTCGCTGGTGGCCCTGACCGCAAAGGCGCGAGAAAAACTCGTCGGCGTCTCCGCCGCCGGTCGGGACGTGAACATGATGGCGCTCAAAAATCTGAGCCGGGACGAGCGCGCACAATTTTTCGCCCTGCTCCGACAGGTGATCGCCAATCTCGATGCCGAGGATTGACGCGCTGATGGTAAAAGCAAAGGCCCGGAGCTTCCACCCCGGACCTTTCTTGAATTCAGTCCAGACTGCGTCTGGCTGGTTACATGCCCCAATTGGCCAGCACCGCCAGCAATAGCAGCGCGACGATATTGGTGATCTTGATCATCGGATTGACGGCGGGACCCGCCGTGTCCTTGTAGGGGTCGCCGACGGTATCGCCGGTCACCGAGGCCTTGTGCGCGTCGCTGCCCTTGTGGTGGGTGACACCATGGCTATCGGTGAAACCGTCCTCAAAGCTCTTCTTGGCATTGTCCCAGGCGCCGCCGCCTGCCGTCATGGAAATGGCGACGAAGAGGCCGGTGACGATGACGCCCATGAGCATGGCGCCCAAAGCCGAGAAGGCATTGGCCTGGCCCGCAATCCACAGGATGGCGAAATAAACCACGATGGGGCTCAGCACCGGCAGCAGCGAGGGCACGATCATTTCCTTGATCGCCGCCTTGGTCAGCATGTCGACGGCCCGCGCATAATCGGGCTTGGACGTCCCGGCCATGATGCCCGGATCGGCCTTGAACTGGCGGCGCACTTCCACCACCACCGATTGCGCGGCACGACCCACAGCGGTCATGCTCATGCCGCCAAAGAGGAACGGCAGCAGGCCACCGAACAGCAGGCCAACCACGACATAGGGATTGGCGAGATCAAAATTGACAGTGAGGTCGGTAAAATAGTGCTTGAGGTCTTCGGTATAGGCCGCGAACAGCACCAGTGCACCCAGGCCTGCTGAACCAATGGCATAGCCCTTGGTGACGGCCTTGGTGGTATTGCCCACAGCATCGAGCGCGTCGGTATTGTGGCGCACTTCCTTGTCGAGCCCGGCCATTTCGGCAATGCCGCCGGCATTATCGGTCACCGGACCGAAGGCATCGAGCGCCACGATGATACCGGCCAGAGCCAGCATGGTGGCAACCGCCACGGCAATGCCGAACAGGCCTGCCAGCGAATAGGTGACGATAATCCCGGCAATGATCACCAGCGCCGGAAGCGCCGTCGATTCCAGCGACACGGCCAGCCCCTGAATGACATTGGTGCCATGGCCGGTGACCGAAGCCTCGGCAATCGAGTTCACCGGGCGACGATTGGTGCCGGTGTAATATTCAGTGATGACGATGATCAGCCCGGTAATGACCAGACCGACGACGCCACACCAGAACAGGTGCCAGGGGGTGAAAGTCTTGTCGGCGGTTTCGATCGTAACATTGAGATCGCCGAACATCAGCCACAGCACCGGCAGCAGCGCCACCAGCGACAGCACGCCCGAGGCGATGACGCCTTTGTAGAGTGCGCCCATGATATTGTTGTCGCTGCCGAGCTTGACGAAATAGGTGCCGATGATCGAGGTCACGACGCAGGCCCCACCAATGGCCAGCGGCAGCACCATGCCGATCAGTTTGAACTGCTCGGGCAGGATGATGGCGGCCAGCACCATGGTGGCAACGATGGTCACCACATAGGTTTCAAACAGGTCGGCCGCCATGCCGGCGCAATCCCCGACATTGTCGCCCACATTGTCGGCAATGGTGGCCGGATTGCGCGGATCATCCTCGGGAATACCCGCCTCGACCTTGCCCACCATATCGCCACCCACATCGGCGCCCTTGGTGAAGATACCACCGCCCAGACGCGCAAAGATGGAAATCAGCGAGGCGCCGAACGAAAGCGCCACCAGCGAGTCGATCACCGTGCGGCTGGTGGGCGCAAAACCCATGCCGGTGAGGATCATGAAATAAAGCGTGACGCCGAGCAGCCCGAGCCCCGCCACCAGCATGCCGGTGACCGCACCGGACTTGAAGGCAAGATCGAGGCCCTTGGCGAGCGAGCCGACAGCGGCCTGGGCGACGCGCACATTGGCGCGCACCGACACATTCATGCCGATGAACCCGGCTGCACCCGACAGCACCGCCCCAATCAGAAAGCCGATGGCGGCATAGACGCCGAGCAGCAAATAAGCCGCGATCAGGATGACGACGCCGACAATGGCGATCGTGGTATATTGACGCTTGAGATAGGCCGACGCGCCCTCACGCACAGCCGCGGAAATTTCCTGCATCCGCGCCGACCCCGCATCGGCCTTGAGCAGGTTCTGGGTGGTCACGACGCCATAAACAATAGACAGACCGCCACACGCGACGATCAGCCAAAGTGCCAGATCCATAGGATTGATCCCTTGAAGTAAGTCCTCCGAGGAACCCACGTCGCTTGTGTCCGGGTCTTGCGCCCGATCCGCAACCGACCCTCCAACGGGCCCCTCCCAAAGGGGAGATTACCGGGAAAAATTGGTTAAGCAATGGCGATTGCGATGTTTTGTCGCGGCTGTGCAGGGGCAGATAACGCTACCCGAGAGCGCCTGCCCGCGCCGCCAGAACCGACGTATCCCCCACGACGGAAAGAGTTTTCATCCGGCTGGTCTCGCCGCTGACGACGGAGATCGAGGATTTGGGCACACCAAGCGCCTTGGCGAGCAGCACGCTGACGGCGGCATTGGCCTTGCCCTTATCGGGCACGGCAGCAACGCGAACCCGCAGCACACAAGCCCCGTCATCGCGGATTTCGACGCCATCTATGGCGTCGCGCCCGGCATTGGGCGTGACGCGTATATAGAGGAGCAGGCCGGTTTCAGTCTGCCTGAACCAGCTAGATTCCGGCGCTGACAACGGCCGGATAGACGTAATAGCCGATGATCGACTGGATGAAGAAGATCAAGAGGAACGCGATCAGCGGCGACAGATCGAGGCCGGAGAAATTCGGCATGAATCGGCGGATCGGATTGAGCACCGGTTCGGTCAACTGATTGACCACACGCCACACGGCGGCGACGAACTGATTGCGCGTATTGATGACGTTGAACGAAATCAGCCAGCTCATGATGATCATGATGAGCAGAACCCACCAATAGAGCTGCAGCAGGATCAGGATGATATCGAGCACGGCGCGCATGGGCGTCTCCGGAAATGCGTTCACGAACGCATGGGAATGAATTCGGCAATTATCTAGTCATTACCGGCCCATGCGGCAAGACCGCAGCCGATTTGAGACCTGTCCCGGAAAAGCAATCAGGGTCCTGCATCAAATACGCGATGCAGAACCCCGAATGACTGACTTGACCCGGTACGCAGCACACTTCATCCGGGACATGCCCTCTATTGCATGAAGCGTGCCAGTCTCATGGGCCCGCAAAACCGGGTCCATAGATTAAGGTCTTGTGAAATTTCGCATTCTGCCTCGCAAAGCCGCCTTGCATTCTGCAAGCCTGTTGCAAAATGCAAATCGGTCAGCGCGACGCAGCATCCTTGGCATAACCCGCCAGATCCTCGACGAGATCCGTCGCAGTCAATGCAAAGCCCCAGCTATTGGCCAGATGCAGGTCATAGACCTTGCCATCTTGCACCGCCTTGAGGCGCTGCCAGATCGGGTTGTCCGGGGCACTGCCGTAATGATTGAGCACGATCAGCTCCGCATCGGCATAGGCGCCGATATTTTCCAGCGAATGCCTCTGATAGCCATCCTGGATCGGAGCGTCGCTGGTCAGCAGGTTGATGCCGATATCGCGGGCCACAGCGGCGTCAAAGGTTTCGGCATGCAGGGCATAGGTGCCATCGCCCCAGACATCGGAGAGGGCAACCGGCGCATCGCCAATGGTTTCGGCAATGACGGTACGGGCTTTCTCCGCCGCCTCTTCATAGGCTGCAAGAGCCGCTTCGCCCTCTTCCGCACGGCCCAGCGCGGCGAGCTGACCCAGCATCAGCTCCTTCCACTCGCCATTATTAGCGTCTTCCACCACCAGAACGTTGAAACCGTCGCTGTTGAAGGCGCCGTTTTCCTTCCAGTAATTCCACCAGCCCTGCCCAACGACCAGCAGATCGGGATCGTAGGACAAAGCCAGTTCGGCGCTGGGCTCGCCCCGGAATTCAAGCTTGTCGACCGACGCATCGAGCACGAAATGGCTCGATGGATCCCAGTCGGTTGCTACAATCGGGAAACCGGCCAGCAGTGCGAATTCCAGACCCGTGCGGCTTTCCATGACAAAGACGCGCTGCGGATTGGCCGGAATTTCCGTCTCATAGCCGTTGAAGGAATAGGAGATCATCTCCTGGGCGAAGACCGGGCTGGCCGAAAAGGCGAGAACGGCAAAGGCAAATCCAAAATGCTGACGGAACATGATCCGCTATTTCTCCGGGTATAGACGGAGGCGGATTATATTTTCTGACCAACAAGGTCAAGTTATTCTGCGGGCGTATCACCTGTCTTGCGGCTGGGCTTCCAGGTCACGACGCGGAACAGATAAATCAGCACCACCAGAGCCAGCACGATATAGCTCAGCGGGTCCAGAATGACCTCGATGACATGGTAGTGCTCATGCAGCAGAAACCCGGCCATGGTGAGGAAGGTGTTCCAGATCAGCGCCCCGAGCGTCGAGGCCAGGAGGAATATCCATAGCGGCATCCGCGACAGGCCAGCCGGAATGGAAATCAGCGTGCGGATCAACGGGATTAGACGACCGAACAGGACGATGATCGGCCCATAGCGCTTGAACCAGGTGACGGCCACGTCGATTTCATCTGCATTGAACGCCATGAAGCGTCCGAACCTGTCGGCCAGCCAGCGCACCCGGTCGAGCCCGAAGATGCGACCCGCAAAATACCACGGCAGCATGCCGACCACCGCCCCGATGGTCGCCGTGGCCAGCACGCCAAACAGATTGAGATCGCCATTGGCGGCAGCGAAACCGGCAAAGGGGATAATGAGCTCGGAGGGTATGGGCGGAAACAGGCTTTCCGCGAGCATAACCAGGAAAATCCCGACATAACCAAATTCGGATATGGTCTGGATAATCCAGTCGGTCATGTGTCGCTGCTCCTTTGGCACTCGATTGTCACCCCGGCGAAGGCCGGGGCCCATCCTGGGTCTACTCACGTTCTATGAACGTCAGGTTATCTCAGGATGGATCCCGGCCTTCGCCGGGATGACATCGTATTTGCAGAAGCTGCAATGCCTAGGCCGACTTGGATGCGCGGCTCATGCGCTTGCGATCGTTCGGGTCGAGCCAGATCTTGCGGAGGCGGATCGACTTGGGCGTCACCTCGACATATTCATCATCGGAAATATAGCCTAAGGACTGTTCCAGCGTCAGCTTCTTGGGCGTGGTCAGCCGCACCGCTTCGTCCTTGGACGTCGTACGGATATTGGTGAGCTGCTTGCCCTTGAGGGCGTTCACTTCCAGATCGTTTTCGCGGGAATGCTCGCCGATGATCATGCCTTCATAGATGTCGACGCCGGCATCGATCATGATCGGGCCGCGATCTTCCAGATTCCACAGCGCATAGGCGACGGACTGGCCGGTACCGTTCGAGATCAGCACGCCGGTGCGGCGGGTCGGCAATTCGCCCTTATAGGGGACGAAGGAGTGGAACAGGCGGTTGAAGATGGCAGTACCGCGCGTGTCGGACAGCAATTCGGCCTGATAGCCAATCAGCGAACGGGTCGGAACCACCAGCACGATGCGGGTACGGCCAACGCCCGAAGGACGCATATCGGTCAGGTCACCCTTGCGCTCGGTCAGCTTCTGCACGACCGCGCCGGTATGCTCGTCATCGACGTCAATAATGACTTCTTCGACCGGCTCCATGCGGACGCCATTCTCTTCCTTGAACAGAACCTTCGGACGACCGATGGTCAGCTCAAACCCTTCACGGCGCATGTTCTCGATCAGCACGGCCAGCTGCAATTCGCCGCGACCGGCAACGTCAAAGCTGTCATTGTCGTCGCCGGGCGTCACGCGGATGGCGACATTGCCTTCGGCTTCGCGCATCAGACGCTCACGGATGACGCGGGACTGCACCTTGTCGCCTTCGCGGCCAGCCAGTGGGCCATCATTGATGCGGAAGGTCACCGACAGGGTCGGGGGATCGATGGGCTTGGCGGCAATCGGGGTCATAACCGATGGCAGGGTGATGGTATCGGCCACCGTTGTGGTTTCAAGACCGGCAATCGAGACGATGTCGCCCGCAACGCCCTCATCGATCGGGGTCCGTTCCAGACCACGGAAAGCCAGCACCTTGGAGACGCGGCCCTTTTCGACGATCTTGCCTTCGCGGTTGAGCGCATGGATGGCCTCACCGGCCTTCACCGAACCGGAGGTGATGCGACCGGAAAGGATGCGGCCGAGGAACGGGTTGCGCTCGATGGTGGTGACCAGCATGCGGAACGGACCTTCCTCGACGGATGGCTCGGGTACATGCTCGATGACTTTGTTGAGCAGCGGCGCCAGGCTATCCCGCGCGCCATCGGGGGTTTCCGACATCCAGCCAAGCTTGGCAGCGCCGTAAAGAACCGGGAAGTCGAGCTGTTCGGGGGTCGCGTCCAGAGCGATGAAGAGATCGAAGATTTCTTCGAGCACTTCCATATGACGCTCGTCGGACTTGTCGATCTTGTTGATGGCAACGATCGGCTTGAGGCCCTGTGCCAGCGCCTTGCCCAGCACGAACTTGGTCTGCGGCATCGGGCCTTCGGCCGAGTCCACCAGCAGCACCACGCCATCGACCATGGACAGGATGCGTTCCACTTCACCGCCAAAGTCGGCGTGGCCGGGTGTGTCCACGATATTGATGCGGGTATCGTTCCACATCAGCGAGGTCACTTTGGCCAGAATGGTGATGCCGCGCTCGCGCTCGATATCATTGCTGTCCATGGCGCGTTCTTCGACGCGTTCATTTTCACGGAAAACGCCGGACTGCTTGAGCAGAACGTCGATCAGAGTGGTCTTGCCATGGTCGACGTGTGCGATGATGGCGATATTGCGCAGGGCCATTAGGGTCCGCCTTGTTGGCACGATCCGCAAAACCGCCCCACGGGAGTGATCCTCTTGTGGGCTGGCCAGAACAAACCATGCGATATGAGTTTGCCAAGGCCGATATGAAGGGGAGGCCCGGCAGGGTCGCGCGGTCCATAACGCAAGAGGCTCGATTTCACAAGGTTTCAATATGCAGGGCGGGGTTGCGCCCTGCAATTGTGGTTACGCTTTATCTCAGCGAACGCGGCAGGTCGCCCGACTGCCAGAGGCCAAGGCCGAACCCGTCCGGATCAAGAAAGTCAGCGCTCCAGCCGCCCGGGGCTTCGGAGACGGGGGTGACAATGGTCACGCCCTTTGCCGCAAGGTCGGCCACGATATCATCGATCCCGCCTTCGGTTACATCAAAGACCAGAGCCGGCGTATTGCCGCGCTGCGCCTCCATCTGAAAGAAAATCAGGTCGAGCCCGCTTTCCAGCTGCCCCTGCAGCCAGAACGGCTCGGCGCCTTCCATCCGTTCGAGGCCGAGATTGAACGTCTCATTGTAAAAGGCTTCGGTGCGCGCGATGTCGGAAACGTAGAAAACCACGCTGGCGCTTTTCGGCTTGAAGCTCATGATGAGCCCTCCTTGCTGGTGACACCATCCAATTGCCGCGGACGTGCATTTTGTGAGCGGCGCACGATAAAAATATGCCCGTCCGGATCATGGCTGGCAAACAGGCCGCCATTGCGCTGTAAGGCCGGCAACAGCGCGTCCCGTATGCGGCCATAGGCAAGATCGAGATTAAGCCCGATCAGCTCGCTCGGCGCAGCCAGGCCCTTGTTACGCATATGCCGCTTGAGCGCGCTCACTCTTTGGCGCAAAGCGCTATCTGGAAGGTCGAGAAGATAGGCGATTTCGCGCCGGTTATGGCCTGTGAGCACCAGCGCAGCCAGACTTTTGAGCGCTGGGGGCAAACCGGCCATGATCTCCGCCATTTCGGATTGTTCGATATTTTGCGGCGCCGGAGCTGGGGCTTGCCATTTGGCTTCCCTGCCCTGCCTGCGTCGGGCAGTGCGCAGATGCATGCGCGCACGATTGCGCACCACGCCGCGCAGCCAGGCCGCATTGTCCGGATCAGCCAGATCATGGCGACCGGTTTCAATGGCAATCACCAGTGCGTCCTGAACGATATCTTCGGCATTGGTGCGACCGGCCATGCGCGTAGCAATCGCCAACAGTTGGGTGCCCAGCTTGCCCCCTGGCGTCACGAGGCCTTCTGCTTGGATTGCGCCTTTGCGGCTTCTGAATGCAGCAGATTGGCCAGCGTGTTCGCCTGCAAGGGCGGCGAGAACAGGTAGCCCTGCACTTCCGACACCCCATAATCGCGCACCAGAGCCATCTGCTCTTCGGTCTCCACCCCCTCGGCGGTCGTGACCATGCCCAAGGATTGCCCCAGCCCGATCACCGCCTTGATAATGGCCCGGCTGTCGTTGCGGGTGGTAAGATCGGCCATGAAGGAGCGATCGATCTTGATCTTGTCGAAGGGGAAAGAGCGCAGATAGGAGAGCGAGGAATAGCCGGTGCCGAAATCGTCCATGCAGATACGCACGCCCAGCTCGCGCAATTCATGCAGCGCCGCAATGGTGGAATCGCTATCGGTCAGCAACAGGCTTTCGGTGATTTCCAGCTCCAGCCGGGTCGGCTCCAGCCGCGCGCCAGCCAGGGCCGCCCGCACCTGCCGCACCAGGGACTTATTGCGGAACTGGACCGGGGAGAGATTGACCGCCACGCGCACATTCTTTGGCCAGGCGGCAGCAGCACGGCAGGCCTCCTGCAGCACCCATTCGCCAATCTCCACGATGAGCCCGGTATCTTCGGCCACCGGCACGAATTCGCTGGGCGGAACGGTGCGGCCTTCATAGTCCCAGCGCAACAGCGCTTCGACGCAGGTCACCCGGTTTTCATCCACGCCAAGCAGCGGCTGGTACATCAGGCGCAATTGCTCGCGCTGTATGGCCATGCGCAGGCCCGCTTCGATGGAGCGACGCTGCTGCAATTCGGCATCCATGCCCGCTTCAAAGAAATGATAGGTCGAGCGACCCTCGGACTTGGCCTTGTAGAGCGCCAGGTCGGCATTCTTGACCAATTGATCGGTAGTGGTGCCATCGCCCGGCCCCACGGCAATGCCGACCGAAGCCCCGATCTCGATCTGCTGGCCACCAATATTCATCGGCGCCCGCATGGCCTTGATAATCCGATCAGCCACCCGCGCGGCCATATCCACCCCATCAATCGGGCGCAGCAGCAGCGCAAATTCATCACCGCCCAGCCGAGCAAGCAGGTCGGTTTCGCGCGAGGTGCCCCAGAGCCGCACGGCTGCCTGCTTGATCACCTCATCGCCCACCGCATGGCCCAGCGTGTCATTGACCGCCTTGAAATGATCGAGGTCGATATAGATGACAGCGGCCATTTCACCGCGCTGCAACGCCGCTTCGGTGCGCGCCATCTGGTCGAGAAATTCGATGCGGTTGGGCAGGTCGGTCAAGGCGTCATGGCGCGCCAGATGGCGGATCCGCGCTTCGGCCTGCCTCTGCTCGGTAATATCCTCATGGGTAGAGACCCAGCCGCCATCCTTCATCGGATGGTGCTGCATCAGGATCGTGCGGCCGTTCAGCTCATGGATATTCTTGCCGTATTCGCGCTTGGCGATCACTTCGCGCCGCCAGGCGATATATTCGTCCGTACTGCCGCTGGCTGACATACCCATGTCAAAAAGATGGCTCAGGATATCTTCGAGCTGGGTCCCCGGCCGCAACAATGTCACCGGCAGATTATAGATACGGGCATAGGGCTCATTGCAGATCACCAGACGACCACGCGCATCCATCATGCACAGGCCAATGGAAATATTGTTCACCGCCGCATCGAGCCGGATATTCTGCCGCTCCAGCTCAAGCTTGCGCTTCTGCTGGCTTTCCGAGCGGGCAATCTCGTCGGTAATGTCCTCGTGAGTGACCACCCAGCCCAGATTTTCGTTATAGATATGGGCCGTCTCGATGATGCGGCCGCCCTGCACCACTTCCTGGCTCTTGGCGCGCGAACCGTCGCGGTTGGCCAGCAAGTCGCTGGTATAATGCTCGTAAAAGCCCTCGGGACTCTGGCCGGGATGATTGCCCAGCCCCGCCGAAAGATGCACGACCTCTTCCAGCGTCATGCCGCGCTTGATGGCCTCGCGTGGAAAACCGTAGAAATCACGGTAATGCTTGTTCCACATCAGCAGGCGGAATTGCGGCGACCAGACGCAAAAGCCATAGGGAATGCTTTCCAGCGCCGCATCGAGCAGCAGCGCCTCCGCAACTTCCCCGACTTTGCCGGAATCGTCTGAACGCATCGAACCTCCCAGTTCCCCAACGCTTCAGCGAAGGCGGTGCAAAGGCTAATCCGCCGTGCTTAACGAGCGATTAAGTCGGCTGCTCCTGATCGATCATAATGGCGCCCAGCCATTCGGCCACGCGTGCAGCACCCTGTTCGGGCGTCAACATAGCCATATCAAGCCGCAGAACATAGTTTTTTCCAAGATGCACCGCCTCCTGCCAGCGCAGAACCGGCGCGGGAATGCCGGGGCCCGCCACATAGAACCCATTTTGCGGATCGGCATTGCGCCTTGCCATGATGGTTTCAAGATCACAGTCGATCCCGATCAGGATCGCATCCTCATCCAGTCCGGCTAGTTCCCGGGCCATGATCTGGAGGGGATCGAACCCGCTGGCATAATCGCAATGCAGGCCCAGATCGGCGACAACGTCAAATCCGTCACGGGCCAGCCGGGCCATATGCGCGAAAAAAGCGCCGTAGAGCCTTGCGACATCGGCTTCCAGATCAGCCCGCTCGCCGCCGGGCCGCAAGCCAATACCCGGCATCAGCGCGGCAGGGAGGGTGGCATTGAAGGCATCGACGCCCCAATTGACCCAGTTTCCAGGCACATTGGCCTGAATGGCCCGGGCCAGTGTCGACTTGCCCGAGCGCGGTGCACCATTGAGGATGAGGATGCGACCGGGCATAATCATGCGGCTCCTTTGTCGCCGGTCTTCCCTCAAGAGGACCTTTGCACAATGTTTTCGCTCAATCTTTCCGCATCCACCGGTGCGGCACCTCCCCCTTGACGGGGGAGGATGAGAGGGGGTGCGGGAGCCCTTGCCGAGCGTGTGATCCCCCCACCCCATCCCTCCCCGCAAGGGGGAGGGTGTTGCATCTAGCGTGTGGCAGTATCGGGCGTCTTGCCGAACTCAGCCACGTGCCTTGGCATTGCGGGCGGCCCAGGTCTTGAGGCGCAACCCATTGAGGCGGATAAAGCCTTCGGCGTCCTTGTGATCATAGGCCACCGCACCTTCTTCAAAGGTCACCAGATCCATCGAATAAAGGCTATGTGGCGACGTGCGGGCGATGACGCTGGCCGAACCCTTATAGAGCTTGACCGTAACCTCGCCGGTGACGAATTGCTGGCTCTTGTCGATCAGGGCCTGCAGCATGTCGCGCTCCGGCGAATACCAGAAGCCATTATAGATCAGCTCGGCATATTTGGGCATCAGCTCATCCTTGAGATGGGCTTCGCCACGATCGAGCGTGATCGATTCGATACCACGATGCGCCACCAGCAGAATGGTGCCGCCCGGCGTTTCGTAGAGGCCGCGCGACTTCATGCCGACAAAGCGGTTTTCAACGAGATCGAGACGGCCCACGCCATGCTTGCCACCCAGCTCGTTGAGCTTGGTCAGTAGCGCGGCTGGCGAAAGCTTTTCGCCATTGATCGAGACCGGGTCGCCCTTTTCATAGCCGATTTTGATGATTTCGGGCTGATCGGGGGCCTTTTCCGGATCGGTGGTGCGCTGCGGCACATAATCGGGATAGGGCACTGCGGGGTCTTCCAGCACCATGCCTTCGGAAGAGGTGTGCAGCAGGTTGGCATCGACCGAGAACGGGGCCTCGCCGCGCTTGTCCTTGGCAATCGGGATCTGATTGGCTTCGGCATAGGCCAGAAGCGCGGTGCGCGAACGCAAATCCCATTCACGCCAGGGCGCGATCACCTTGATGGAGGGGTCGAGAGCATTGGCGGTCAACTCGAACCGCACCTGATCATTGCCCTTGCCGGTGGCGCCGTGGGAAATGGCGTCGGCCCCGGTTTCATGAGCGATTTCCACCAGACGCTTGGCGATCAGCGGACGGGCGATGGAGGTGCCGAGCAGATACTGGCCCTCATAAACCGTATTGGCGCGGAACATCGGGAAGACGAAATCGCGCACGAATTCCTCGCGCAGGTCTTCGATATAAATGTCCTTGATGCCGAACATCTCGGCCTTTTTGCGCGCCGGTTCCAGCTCTTCGCCCTGGCCCAGATCGGCGGTGAAGGTCACCACCTCGCAATCATAGGTTTCCCTGAGCCATTTGAGGATGATGGAGGTGTCGAGCCCGCCCGAATAGGCCAGCACGACCTTCTTGATATCTTTTGCCATTGCGTGTCCCCGCAGAAATAATGATGACAGGATAATTCACTCCATACGCAATGAACTTGCGATCATCGCAGGAATAGCGCACAAATTGGCATTATCTGCCAATTTTAGCTTATATAGGCGCACAGCATGTCAGAAAACCTTGACGCCATCGACCGCCGTATTTTGCGAGCATTGCAGCGCAATGGCCGCATGTCCAATGTGGAATTGGCCAATGAAGTGGGCCTGTCTCCCTCGCCCTGCCTGCGGCGGGTCAAGTTGCTGGAAGAAAAAGGCATTATCGATCAATATATTGCCGTGCTCAATGCCTCGAAACTGGGGCTGGGCCTGACGGTCTTTGCCCGCATCTGGTTCAAGACGCAGGACGCCGCAACCACCAATCAATTTGCCGAAACCGTGCGAAAATTCCCTGAAGTTGCAGAATGTTATCTGACGACGGGCGAATGCGACGCCATCATGCGCATCATCACCACGGATTTACATGCCTATTGGCGGTTCCAATCGGACTATCTGATGCGCATCCCCTCGGTGCAAAGCGTGAAAACCGACGTGCCGATGGAGACGATCAAGGCGGGGCGGGAATTGCCTCTGTGAGGTCCTGGACCCCCTTGATGAACGAGACACCGCGCCCCTACCGCCAAAGGGCGAATAATGCGATGGTCCGCCCGAACAATTTCGAGCAATAATTATGTCCGTCTTCATCCCCGACCTCACCGTGGTCCTCGCCTTCGCCCTGGCCACTATCGTGCTCGCCATCACGCCCGGACCCGACATGGCGCTGCAATTGAGCCGGGCCATCAATTATGGCCGCGCCCATGGCCTCGCGGCCATGTTCGGAGCCATGGCCGGCATTCTGGTGCATACGACCTTGGTGGCTTTCGGCATTTCTGTGCTGATCATCGCCGCGCCACCGCTATTTCTGGCGCTCAAGATCGTCGGGGCGCTCTATCTGCTGTATCTGGCTTATCAGGCCATCATGCATGGTGGCGGGCTGCGCATTGCCGAGGCCGCAAAGCGGGCGCCCAGCGTGCGGCAGAGTTTCATGACCGGCCTTGGCATCAACCTGCTCAACCCCAAGGTCGTGCTGTTTTTCGTGACCTTCCTGCCCCAGTTCGTCGATGCCCATGATCCCGGCGCCACCGGCAAGCTGTTCTTCCTCGGCTTTGAATTCGTGCTGCTGTCGATTCCCTTGGGGCTGATCACGGTGCTGGCCGCCGACTGGCTTGCCGCTGCCTTCAAGCGCAGCAAATGGGTGGAGCGCGTGCTCAACTGGAGCTTTGCCGCGATCTTTACCGCCTTTGCCGCCACGATCCTGACCGCACAGGCCCGCCACTGATGAATTACCGCCACGCCTTTCACGCCGGCAATTTTGCCGATGTGGTCAAGCATACGATCCTCAGCCGCATCCTGACCTATCTGATGAAAAAGGATGCCGCCTATCGGGTGATCGACACCCATGCCGGTATCGGGCTTTATGATCTCTACGGTAACGAGGCCGAGCGCACCGGCGAGTGGCAGGAGGGCATTGCCCGGCTGATCGACGCCCCATTGAAGCCGGATGTAGCCGCGCTGCTGGAGCCCTATCTCGGCGCCGTGCAGGCGCGCAATGCCAATGGCAAGCTGCGCTATTATCCGGGCTCTCCCTTCATCACCCGGCACCTGCTGCGCAATCAGGATCGGCTCATGGCGCTGGAGCTGCATCCGGGCGACGCCTGGGCGCTGAAGAAGAACTTCGCCGACGACTTTCAGGTGCGCGTGACCAATCTGGATGGCTGGGCCGCTCTGGGCACCCATCTGCCGCCCAAGGAGAAGCGCGGCCTTGTGCTCGTCGATCCGCCTTTCGAGGAAAAGGGCGAATTTTCCCGCATGGCCCAGAGCCTCGAAAAAGCCCATGCCCGCTGGCCCGGCGGCATCTATGCCTATTGGTATCCGATCAAGGAACCACGCGAGGTGGACGCCTATATCAAGGCACTGAAAGCAACCGGCATCCCCAAGATTCTAAGGATCGAGCTGACCATCGATGCCCCGACGACGCCACCGCGCCTCCACGGCACTGGCATGATCGTAGTCAATCCGCCCTATGTGCTGGAAGAAGAAATGCGGACTATTTTGCCGGTTTTGTCTGAACTGCTCGGCAATGAGGGGCGTGGGCGGTGGAGCGTTGAGTGGGTGGCTGGGGAATAGCTACCAGATACGGCCCAGCCAATTCTCGTTTTCGGCCAGTTCATCAAAGACAATATCAGCAGAAATCAAGTTCAGACCTTCCATAAAAGCAGTCGCGCCAATCAATCGGTCGAAAGGATCACGATGCTCCCAGCTGAGAACAGCAGCAACCAGACTGGCATCTGGTGAAAGCGGCATAAGTCGCAGCCCTTGCTCATGTGCAAGTTCGATCAAACTAGGGTAGAAAGGTACCATATCTGGCCACTTGCCCAAGCGAACCTTCTGGCCGATTTCATAGAGTGAAATCACACTTACTGAGACCGTTTCAGCGGCCTTGATAGATTCAAATGCTCTAGAAGACAGGCGCTTATCGTCTGTAAGCGACCAAGCCCACACATGAGTGTCAATCAAAACGTGGCTCAAGCCGCGCCTTCCCATGCTGCGAGGTCTTCCTCGCTCATGGGTTCGAGAAAATCTGGCACGTCGCCAAGCTTGCCCTTTAGTAGACCAAACTTGAACTGCTTTGTTTTTTGAACGGGCACGATCCTCACGGAGATCTCGTCATCCTTATCGATGACAACGTCCTCACCCGCAAGTGCAGCGTCAATCAGCTCTGGCAGACTGCTCTCTGCAGCTTTTACGGAAACCTTCATGATGCCTCCATTGCCCGAATATAGAGCATTATCTCAGCATTTTCCAGAAATCCTTGGCTTCGTGCCTCACAACACCAGCAGCGCTTCCCGATCCTTCTTGCTCAGCCGCTCGCTTTCGCTCTTCAATTGTCCGCAGGCGGCAAAGATGTCGCGGCCGCGCGGGGTGCGCACGGGCGAGGCGTAGCCGGCTTTGTTGACGATATCGGCGAAGCGCTCGATGCGGCTTGAGGGCGAGGTGCCGTAATTGGAACCGGGCCACGGATTGAACGGAATGAGGTTGATCTTGGCCGGAATACCGGCCAGCAGCCTCACCAGTTCCTTGGCCTCCGCATCGCTGTCATTGATGCCATCAAGCATCACATATTCAAAGGTGATGCGACGGGCATTGGACAGGCCGGGATAATTCTTGCAGGCCTCCAGCAATTCCTTGAGCGGCCATTTCTTGTTGATCGGCACCAGCACATCGCGCAGATCGTCGCGCACCGCATGCAGCGAAATGGCCAGCATGACGTCGATCTCACGCCCGGTCGGCTCGATATAGGGCACGACGCCGGACGTGGAGAGCGTGATGCGGCGCTTGGAAATCGACATGCCATCGCCAGCCGAGGCGATGAGCAGGGCCTGTTTGACATTGTCGTAATTATAGAGCGGCTCGCCCATACCCATCATCACGATATTGGTGATGGCACGGGTTTCCCCGCCAGGCACGAGGCCGCCGTCATCAGGGCGCGAACCACCGGGAAAATCACCCAGGCGCTCGCGGGCCATCAGGATCTGGCCGAGGATCTCACCGGCGGTCAGGTTTCGCACCAGCTTCTGCGTGCCGGTATGGCAGAACGAGCAGGTCAGCGTGCATCCGACCTGGGACGAGACACACAGTGTCCCGCGATCGCTTTCGGGGATATAGACGGTTTCCACCTCGACCGGCGGCATGTTCGGGTTCTGCGGATCGCGGAAGCGAAACAGCCATTTGCGCGTGCCATCGACCGAAACCTGTTCGGTGACGATTTCCGGGCGGTCGAGATTGAAGGTATCGGCAAGCTTCTGGCGCACCGGCTTGGCCACATTGGTCATGCGGTCGAAATCGGTGACCCCGTTCACATAGAGCCAGTTCCAGAGCTGGCTGGCGCGCATGCGGCCTTCCTTTTCGGACACGACCTCATGATTGACCAGCGCTTCGGCCAGCCCGACCTTGGAGAGGCCGATCAGCGACGGACGCGTCGCCGCAACGGGGCGGACGGCACTGGAATGGTCAAGGTTCAGCGCAAGGCTCATGGCGCGACGGGGCTCGGGCATAATGGGAAAGTGTGCGGCCAATATCATATGGGGCACAAAAGCGCAAAGTCACGGATAAGGCGAAATCGGCAGTGCTGCTATTCACCCGGCGCTGGGTGGCGCGTATGGGGGTCACGATTGAGATAAAGCACAAACAGCACGATCAGTCCCAGCCCCACCATGAAGGCCGCGAATAGGGACAGCATGGCGAAGTCATTCATTCTTCCAGTCCCTTCAAGAGTTGACGTGCAAGCCAATGTAATCCGCACTTGCGGGAATACAACAAATGACGACGATGAAGGATGCAAGTGAGTGCGTGGCGGACTGCGCAGCGGTTACCACTGGCGTGAATGCACCGACACCCAGAACGGCCAGCGCCGCGCCGTTGAAATAGGTTGCACTGAGCTTGCGTTGTTCATTGCGAACAAGCTTGCCCACACCTCAGCACTCGGCGCCGACGGCCTGCTGGGCGGCGGTGGCGCCGGAAAGCGAATAGGTCTGCACGATGCTGCTGCCATCGGCAGCAACGCCCTGCACCGTCACGGTCGAACCTGCGCGGATGGCCGAGGCCAGATTGGCAGACTGGCTGGCATCGTCGAGCCAAGCCGCGTCACCCTGCGTAAACAGATTAAAGCTCTGCCCGCCCACGGCCACCGTGGCCATCGAGCCGGTCTGGAATGTATAGCCCGCGACCACATTGAACTCATTGGTCACATTCTCGCCGGGGCGGGTGGTGACATAGAGATAGGCATCGCCATAGCCCGCCGGCGTCGGCTCGGTGCTCTTGGGCCGTGTCATGGCGAAGCAGACCTTGCCCGCGCCATCATCGGCGGCATAGCTCGACCAATCCCGGAAATCTCCCAGCACGCGCGCCGATTGCGCCTGAACCGGCAAAATGCTCGCAGCTGCGACGACAAGGGCGATGGCAAGGGATCGGATCATCGAAATCATGCTCTTTTCAGCAATGCAAAGGGCGGCGGACCCGGAAGGCCCGACGCCCAGTTATGGTGTTTGTGCCGTCCGGGGCAAGCCCTTACTGGCAGGCCGCATCAATGGCGTTCATGGCCGCAGTAGCGCCGGATAGAGAATAGGTATCCACCGTATTGGTGCCGCGCTGGCTGGTGCCGCGAACGGTCATCTGGCTGCCGGCCTTGAAGGCGGTGACAAACCCGGCTTCGTCGCCTGCCGAAGCCAGCCATGCGGTCGAGCCGCGCGCTGCCATCGTATAGGAGCGGCCATCCACGCTGACCGAAGCTTTGGCGTCGCTGGTATTATAGGGGTAGCCGATCTGGGTCTGCGCTTCGTTCTTGGAGCCCATGCCCTTGCGATGCACGATCAGGAACTTGATCGGATCGCGGTTGGCGCCGGCCGGTTCGCTCTTGGTGGGTTCACCAATGATGAAGCAGAGCTGACCACTGGCATCGCTGGCGGTATAAGCAGACCACGCATTGAACGTGCCCAGTTCCGTCGCCTGCTGCGCATGCGCTGCCGGCGCCAGAGCCATGAACGCTGCGACCGCGAGCCCGAGCCTGAGGCCACCGGTTTTCATCGTCATCGCCAATTCTTCCTCTTGTCTTGTGCCGTTCGGGGCAATGTCCTACCCGCGAGAGAATGACCCGAACATGGTTACCAAGGTGTCAAATCCGCCTGTCTTTGACTGCATTTGCTTCAAATGAAAGCCAATCGCGGCGGCAATTTGGCGAAACGGGTCCGTCCTGCCCGGTTTGCGCGGGAAGGGTTAAGACATGGCTAACAGATGCGTGAGCCCTGTGTTCTACGCCGCCAGCGGATAGGATTGCTCGACCAGATAGGGCCCGCCGCCCACCGAATCGCGGCTGGAAAACAGCACGAAACGCGTCGGCACGAAACTGAGCGGCTCGAACCGCGCCGCCTCGGCAATGAAGCGCGCCACATCCGCCGCCGCCGTGCCGCGCAACCGCGCCAATGTCACATGCGGCACGAATTTTCGCCCCTCAGGCGACAATCCGATCCGTTGCAGCACCCGCTCCTGCGCCGCCTGCAACCGGTTCAATTCCTCGGAGGGCTCGACACCGGCAAACAGCGCCCGCGGCTTGTCGCCGCCAAAACTGCCCAGATGGGTCAGCCGCAGGGAAAAGCGCAGGGAATTGGACAGCCGGTCAAGGCTATCGGCCACCTCATCGGCGGTCTTGTGGTCGACATCGCCGATAAAGCGCAGGGTGATGTGATAATTTTCCGGATCAATCCAGCGGGCACCTGTGAGCCCGCCGCGTTTGAGGGAAAGGGCGAAAGCGATCTCAGGCGGAATTTCAAGGCCGGTAAAAAGCCGGGGCATGATGTTCTTCCTCTTGGCAAGGAGCCCGATTCTGCCGCCCCAGCCTAACACAATGATTTTATCGGGCCAGTTCAGATGCCGCAGGCGGCCATTTATCCTTGTCAATCAAGGAGACTATCCCCATATTCCGTGCCAAGTGGCAAAAGCCAATTGCCCCCGGCGGTGTCAGAACCGCGAAGTTTAGTTTCGGGAAAGGAGCCTGAGAATGGCTGAATATGACCGTCAGACCCTCAATGCGCGGGCCGGCTCGGCCGTGGCCATCGATGAGGGCCTGCGCAGCTATATGCTGCGTGTTTACAATTATATGGGCCTCGGCCTTGTCGTGACCGGCGCTGTCGCCTGGTTCACCAGCCAGTGGGCAATGTCCAGCCAGGCCAATGCCGAGCTGCTTTATGGCAGCCCGCTCGCCTGGGTGCTGATGCTGTCGCCGCTGGCCTTCGTGCTGGTGCTGAGCTTTGGCATCAACAAGCTGTCCGTCCCCGCTGCACAGGCCGTTTTCTGGGCCTTCGCCGCCGTGATGGGCCTGTCGCTGAGCTCGATCTTCCTCGTCTATACCGGCGCGTCCATCGCCAAGGTGTTCTTCATCACCGCCGCCACATTCGGCGCGATGAGCCTTTACGGCTACACCACCAAGCGCGACCTGACCGGCATGGGCAACTTCCTGATGATGGGCCTGATCGGCATCATCATCGCCTCGATCGTCAATATCTTCATGCAGTCCTCGATGATGGAATTCGTCATCTCGGTGGTCGGCGTGCTGATCTTCACGGGCCTCACCGCCTATGACACCCAGAAGATCAAGGAAAGCTATTCCGAGCATTACGGTGCCGATGTCATGGCCAAGAACGCCATCATGGGCGCGCTCAGCCTCTATCTCGACTTCATCAACCTCTTCATGATGCTGCTCCGCCTGTTCGGCAACCGCGAGTAGTCGCAAAAGACTTGATGGTCCGATCAAACAAATTGGTTGGACGAAAAATCAGACCGCAGCTTACAAAAGCTGCGGTCTTTTTCTTTGTGTAGCGCCCATGCCCGATACCATCCTGCGTCCCTTCGCCTGGTCCGACATTCCCGCCATCACCACGATCTATCGCCATTATGTCGACAACAGCGCCATCACCTTCGACACCGAGGCCCCCGGTGAAGCGGCGATTGCCGAGAAATATGCGGGCCTCGTCAAACTCGGCCACCCCCTGATCATCGCCGAGCGAGCAGGTAAAGTGGCGGGCTACGCCTATGCCAGCTTCTATCGCCCCCGCGCCGCCTATCGTTTCACCTGCGAGGATTCGATCTATCTCGACCCAGCGGAAACCGGCAAAGGGCTGGGACGGCTATTGCTGACCGAATTGCTCGACCAGTCGAAGGCCTTCGGCTTCAAGCAGATGCTGGCGGTGATTACGGCGGACACGACCAATTCGATTGCCATCCACGAAAAATTCGGCTTCCAACGCGTCGGCTATTATTCTGCGGTCGGCTATAAATTTGATCGCTGGCACGACATCGTGCATCTGCAAAAGGCCCTTTAGCCGCGTGGCGGTGCTGTATCTCATGGTGGGTCTGACCGGCTCGGGCAAGACAACACGGGCTATCCGACTGGCGTCTGAAACCGGCGCCTTGCGCCTGACGCCGGATGAATGGCAGACCCGCCTGTTCGGAAATGACATGCACCATCCTGATCATGAACGGCGCCATGACGAGGTCGAGGCACTGATGTGGGAGATTGCCGCTGCGCTGTTGCCGCGCGGGGCCGATGTCATCCTCGATTTCGGCTTCTGGTCACGCACTGAGCGGGCCGAATTCGCCCGTCGTGCCCAATCGCTCGGAGCCGAATGTCGGATCGATTATCAACCGGTCACCATGGACGAGCTGGAGCGTCGCATCAAAATTCGCAATGCAGAGGCCGAGGCCAACCATTATGTCATTCCCCTGCCGCTGCTGCAGCAATGGGCAGAAATATTCGAACCGCCCGATGCGGACGAATTATCAGGGCGTTTGAACGGGTGACACCGTGGGCGCGCTATTGTGGCAAGCGCCTTGCGCATCGGATAGCCATTGACCATGCGGCCGCTGGCTTGCGGACCATCGGCCAGCCAGCCCGCTTTCTCGTAAAAAGTCTTCGCCGTTGCCGTCGCCTCAAGCCGCCCCTCGGCATAGCCAAGCGCCACCAGTTCGGCTTCCAGCCTCGCCAGCATCGCTTTGCTGACGCCGGAAAAGCGGGCTTCAGGGGCGACATAGTTGAGCGCAATATCGCCTTCACCGGTGACCGCGCCGACGGCCAGGATAGCCTCACCCCTTTCGGCGACGAACATCTTCATATCCGCATTCGCCAGCATCGCCGCCACGCCCGCAGGGCTTTTATTGCGCAGCCATGCCGCCAGCTTGGCCGGATCATTGTCATGATCGGCAGCGCAAAGGCCCAGAATGGAATTCATCAGCACGCGGCTCATGGCCGGAACATCCTCGTTCCGGGCGGGGCGAATGCAAACGCTCAACCGACGACGACCAGATCGGGATCGAGCACGCGCAGCACCTGCGCCAGATCATGGCCGCGCTTGAGGATCATGCCCTGCTGATTGGTGACCATATACTGGCCCTGCCTGTTGCGCAGTTTGGGATTTTTCTCGACCACGAAAAGCGGGCGTTCCGAAACACGCGCATAAATGGAAAACAGCGCCCTGTCCTTGAGAAAATCCATGGCGTAATCGCGCCATTCTCCCTGTCCGACCTTGCGGCCATAGACGGAAAGAATCTGCATCAATTCGCGGCGGTCGAAGGCAATGACAGTTTGCACGGGGCTTTTGTGTTGCGCCTGCGGTTCCCCCACATGCACCAGCGAAAGATTGCCCTGAGACTTGTCTGCGGGAGAAAACACGCCGCCTCTAAATCAGTGTCATCACCCCGTCATGATCGGCGCAATTCAACGCCAAGGCAAGGGGGATGAAATTCCCTATTTTGGCCATGATCTGTCCCTGATCACGCCCCATTGGCCCGTCAATGTTCAACCATTGCCTCCAGTGGCTGGCAATCGAGCCGACCGAGCCCCCAAACCATGAAGCCCGGTTGCCAGCCGCCCCCAATTGAGTTGACCAAGTCAGTCACCCGCTCCTCACTCCAGGGAGCGGGTTCTTTTTGTTTGAGTACTAGAACTCGAAGCTGGCAGCGCCAAGAATGGGGCCGGGCAGGCCATTGCGCTCGTCCTGCACCAGAATGGCCAGACCAATATTGCCCTTTTCAGCGCCCGACAGCCCGGCCAGCGGCAATTTGATTGCCGTGCCGCTCTTTGCCTCCCAGGCGCCGAGGATCTGCCGATCCGTCACCACCTGCGTATAGACCATGTTCTTACCGGCATTTTCGCCCGCATCGATGCCCACATCGGCCCGTACCAGATAGCGCACCAGCCAGATCGAGGCGTCCTGCAGACTGTCATCGGCCGGAATGGTCACGGCCAGCATGTCGCCCTGAAGCGCAAGATCGACCGCAAGCGGCAATTGCGCCGAGGCCAGCGCATCATGCACCGCGTCACGCTTGGAGCCGACCACGCCCTCGGCGCCATTGACCACCATTTGCGGGGTATAGATCCGCGACGACCCCCAGCTCTTGGCATAATTGCGCTGCCGATCGGAAAATGTCCGCGTGCCGAACGTGTCTTCCCAGCCGATATAGTCCCAATAGTCGACATGATAGGCCAGAGCCACCACATCGCCGCGCTCGGCAAGGCTCGTAAGCAGGGCATCGGCGGGCGGGCAGGACGCGCAGCCCTGACTGGTGAACAGCTCGACCACCGCCTTTGGCGATTTCATCACCTCACCCGCAGGCGAGCCCGCCGCTAAGGCGAGAAAAAAAGCGGGACCGGCAATCAGGCCAAGCAGGAGGCGGGAAAACATGGGCACGGTTTTAAGCCGCAAAGAAGCCGCCTGCCTAGTCAAAAGCGGGTGAGAGGCGGCGAGTTTTGCCGTGTGCGGCAAAACGGACCCAATTTATCGCTGTGCTACCGGCAACAAAAATCAAGGTTTAGAGCAGCGCGCGTTCGAGAGAAAGCAGGCGGCCCCGAAGGGCCGCCATTGTCATTTAACGATGTAAGCAGTGCTTACGCTGCGACGAGGCTGCGCAGCACATAGTGCAGAATGCCGCCATTGCGGAAATAATCCAGCTCGTTGGCGGTATCGATGCGGCAGCGGGTTTCGATATCAAGCACCTCGCCATTGGCGCGGGTGATCTTTACCGGAACAAGGGCGCGCGGCTCGATGGTTTCGACCCCGGCAATATCCACGCGCTCGGAACCATCAAGACCCAGGCTCTGCCAGCTTTCGCCATCCTTGAATTGCAGCGGAATGACGCCCATACCGACCAGATTGGAGCGGTGGATACGCTCGAAACTCTGCGCGATCACCGCCTTGACGCCCAAAAGATTGGTGCCCTTTGCCGCCCAGTCCCGCGACGAGCCGGTGCCATATTCCTTGCCGGCAAAGATCACCAGCGGCGTGTTTTGCGCCTGATAGGCCATGGCGGCGTCATAGATCGGCATTTGTGAGCCATCCGGCCCCTTGGTAAAGCCGCCCTCGACCCCATCCAGCATCATGTTCTTGATGCGGATATTGGCAAAGGTGCCGCGCATCATGATCTCATGATTGCCGCGGCGCGAACCATAGGAGTTGAAATCCTTGGGCGCGACCTGCCGTTCGACGAGATATTGCCCGGCCGGCGTCGCAGCCTTGAACGAGCCGGCCGGGGAAATATGGTCGGTGGTGATGGAATCAAGGAACAGCGCCAGCACCCGTGCCGAAACCACATCGGTCACCGGCTTGGGCTCCATGGTCAGGCCCTCGAAATAGGGCGGGTTCTGCACATAGGTGGAGGCGCCGTTCCAGCCATAGGTCTGCCCGCCTTCCACCGCGATGGCCTGCCAATTGGCGTCGCCCTTGAACACATCCGAATAACGCGAGCGGAACATGTCGGCATTGACGTGTTTGCGCACGATCTCGGCAATCTCGTGATTACTGGGCCAGATATCCTTCAAATAGACCGGCTTGCCGTCCTTGCCCGTGCCCAAGGGCTCGGTGGTGATATCGATATTGAGCGTGCCGAGCAGCGCATAGGCGACGACCAAAGGCGGCGAGGCCAGGTAATTGGCCCGCACATCGGGGTTCACGCGGCCCTCGAAATTGCGATTACCTGACAGCACCGAGGCGGCGACGAGCTTGTTTTCGTTGATCGTGTCGGAAATGGCCTGCGGCAAGGGACCGGAATTGCCGATACAGGTGGTGCAGCCATAGCCGACAAGGTTGAAACCCAGGGCGTTGAGATCATCCTGCAGGCCCGAGGCGGTCAGGTAATCGGTCACCACCTGCGAGCCGGGGGCGAGAGAGGTTTTCACCCACGGCTTGGAATTGAGACCCAGCGCCCGCGCCTTGCGCGCCACAAGGCCCGCCGCGACCAGCACCGACGGGTTGGACGTATTGGTACAGGAGGTGATGGCGGCAATCACCACCGAGCCATCGGAAATGCCGTAATCCTGCCCATTGACCGGGAAAGCGGCTTCCTCGGGAATATCATCGACGCCATTGGCGCCTTCATCGACAAAGCGGCTTTCCTGCTTGTCGGCAGGCAATTTGGTGCGCTCGATCCGGCCACCCGACAAGTCGGGCAGCGCTTCGGCAAAGGCGGAAGTGACATCTTTCAACGCCACGCGGTCCTGCGGGCGCTTGGGGCCAGAAAGCGAGGGCACGACACTGGACAGGTCCAGTTCAAGACTATCGGTAAATACCGGGTCGGGACTGTCCGAAGTGCGGAACATGCCCTGCGCCTTGGAATAGGCCTCGACCAGCGCCACCCGTTCAGGATCGCGGCCCGTGGTGGAGAGATATTTGAGCGTATCGGCATCGACCGGGAAGAAACCGCAGGTCGCGCCATATTCGGGCGCCATATTGGCAATGGTGGCCTGATCTTCGAGGCTGAGATAATCGAGGCCCGGGCCATAAAATTCGACGAACTTGCCGACCACGCCCTTTTTGCGCAGCATTTCGGTGACGGTCAGCACCAGATCGGTGGCGGTAATGCCCTCATTGATCTTGCCGACCAACTTGAAGCCGATCACTTCGGGGATCAGCATGGTGACGGGCTGGCCAAGCATGGCCGCTTCCGCCTCGATACCGCCAACGCCCCAGCCCAGCACGGCCAGACCATTGACCATGGTCGTGTGCGAATCGGTACCCACCAGCGTGTCGGGATAGGCGACAGTTTCGCCGTTTTCGTCCTTGGTCCAGACCGTCTGCGCCAGATATTCGAGGTTCACCTGATGGCAGATGCCGGTGCCGGGGGGAACGACCCGGAAATTATCGAAGGCCGACTGGCCCCAGCGCAGAAATTCATAGCGCTCGCCATTGCGCTCATATTCGAGATCGACATTCTGCTGGAAGGCCAGCGGCGTACCAAAACTGTCCACCATCACCGAATGGTCGATGACCAGATCGACAGGCACCAGCGGATTGATCTTCTGCGGATCGGCGCCAAGCTTGGCGGTGGCGTCACGCATGGCCGCCAGATCGACCACGGCCGGAACGCCGGTAAAATCCTGCATCAGCACCCGCGCCGGGCGATACTGGATTTCATATTCGGAGGTGCGGGACACGAGCCAGGCGGCGATGGCCTCGATATCCTGTTTCTTGACTGTTCTATTGTCTTCAAAGCGCAGCAGGTTTTCCAGAACCACCTTCATCGAGGCCGGCAGTCGGGACACACCGGCAAGGCCATTCTTTTCGGCTTCGACAATGGAATAATAGGTATAGCTCTTGCCGCCTACGCTCAGCGTCGACTTCGATTTGAAGCTATTGATCTGTGTCATGATACTCCGCCCGGTTTGCTGCTAGCTGGAATTCCGAACAGATGGGGCCACCGGAAGTTCCGCGCTTTTTGGAATGAGTCCAAACTGCTCAAGATATAGCCTTTCGCATTTGGCCTTGCCAGTACGACCATAGGTTCAATACGAGATGAGGCCATGACAGAAGGGCAAGTCCGCTCGCAGCTTATCGTTGAAACCAAAGGCCTTGCCTGCGGACGCGGCGAGACCATGCTCGTGCGCGACCTCGATCTTGCGCTGTCCTCCGGCCATGGGCTTTTGCTGCGCGGACCCAATGGCTCGGGCAAATCCACCCTGCTGCTGACCCTTGCCGGGCTGTTGCCGCCGCTGGCGGGAAACGTCCAATTTTCTGGCCATGACCCCGATGATGGACCGGTTCTGCATTATTGCGGCCATCGCAATGGCATTCGCCCGCGCCTCAGCGTCAGCGAAACTCTCGGCTTCTGGGCCGCCATCAATGGCGCTTTTGGCCTCTCCATCGCTGCGGCGCTGGAAAAGGTCGGTCTCTCCGGCGCGGCAAAGCTTGATGCGGGCTATCTCTCCGCCGGGCAGCAAAGGCGGCTGGCTCTGGCGCGGCTCCTCGTTTCGCCCCGTCCGCTCTGGCTGCTCGACGAACCCACCGCCGCGCTCGATAGCCAGGGCCATGCGCTGGTCGGCACCTTGCTGGCCGATCATCTCGCCAGCGGCGGGCTCGCCATCATCGCCACCCATGACGAGATTGCTCTGGAAGGGCTCGACACGCTGATGCTGGGGGGCAGGCCATGACAGGCTTTCTGGCAACGCTCCGGCGCGAATTGCGGCTCTCGCTCGCCGGGAGCGGCGAAATCCTGACGCTCTTGCTGTTTTTCATCATCACCGGGGCTTTGGTGCCCTTTGCCGTTGGCCCCGACAAGGAATTGCTGGCGCGCATCGCCCCCGGCATCGTCTGGATCGCCGCGTTTTTATCCATGCTGATCGGGCTCGAAAAACTGTTCCGGCCAGACCGCGACGATGGCACGCTGGCCCTCTATCGCCTCGCCGATCTGCCGCTTTGGGCCATCATTGCCGCAAAAGTGATCGCCCATTGGCTGACCAGCGCCCTGCCCCTGATCATCGCCACTCCATTTCTGGCGCTGATCCTGGCCATGGATGTACCCACCTTCTGGCGCACGATCGTTTCGCTGCTGCTCGGCACCCCGGCCCTCGCCGCTTTCGGAGCCTTCGGAGCCGCCATAACCGTGGCCATCAGGCGCGGCGGACTGCTCGCCCCCATCCTCATCGCGCCGCTCTGTGTGCCTGTCCTGATCTTCGGCGTTGGCGCCATCGCCCCGATGGGCGGCCCCGATCAGGCCAGCGCCGCACTGCTCTTCCTTGCGGCACTCAGTCTCATCTCGGTAAGCCTGTCTCCCTTCGCCGCAGCACTTGCGATAGATTGGGGAGAGGAATAGTGCCCTTCTGTCATTCACCGGGTCATGCTCTGACCCTTTTCAGTGATCGAGCCTCATGACGATCGACGATACCACACCCAAAATGCGCTGGTGGGACCGACTGGCCCATCCCGGCCAATTCATGATCTGGACGGCCTATCTCATCTGGCCGCTGATCATCATCACCGCCATTCTCATGGCACTGGGGCTCTATTTCGCTTTCTTCAATTCGCCCGCCGACTACCAGATGGGCGACACAGTGCGCATCATGTATGTGCATGTGCCCACCGCCTGGCTCAGCCAGTTCGTTTACGGCGCAATGGCCGTTTCCGCACTCGGCACGCTGGTCTGGCGTCACCCCATGGCCGATGTGTCCATGAAAGCCGCCGCACCGCTGGGCGCAGCCTTTACCGCCATGGCGCTCTTTACCGGCTCCATGTGGGGCCGCCCGACCTGGGGCACGTTCTGGGAATGGGACGGGCGCATGACATCGACGCTGATCCTGCTCTTCATCTATCTCGGCATCGTCGCCCTGTGGCGCGCTTTTGACGATCAATTGCGCGCCGCGCGCGTCATCGCCGTCTTTACCCTGGTCGGCGCGGTCAATGTGCCGATCATCAAGTTCTCGGTGGACTGGTGGAGCACATTGCACCAGCCCGCCAGCGTCTTCCGCGCCGATGGTCCCACCATGCCCGGCTCACTCCTCACCCCGCTCTTCCTGATGTTTTTCGCATTCACCTTCCTCTTTGCCATTCTGCAAGTGGTCGCCATGCGCACCGAAGTGCGCCGTCGCCGCATCACCACGCTCGAACGCAAGGCCGCACGGGGAGCAGAAGCATGATCGAGCTGGGCCAGCACGCCACCTTTATCGCCGCCGCCTATATCGGGGTCTTTGCCGGTGCCGCCGCGCTGATCGCATGGACCATTGTAGACAGCCGCCGCACCACCGCCCGCCTGAACGAGCTGGGAGATAAACGCCGCTAATGCGTTATCTGTTCTTTGCACTGCCGCTCATCGCCCTGGTCGCGCTGATCGCTATCTTCGCCACGTCCATCGACCGCGATTCCAGCCTCGTCCGCTCAGTGCTGATCGACAAGCCGGTACCGCAATTCGCACTGGCCGGTGTCGAGGGTCTCGACGTGCCCGGCTTTGACAGTGCCGCGCTCAAGGGCGAGCCCACTATCGTCAATGTGTTCGCGTCCTGGTGCATTCCCTGCCGCGACGAGCATCCCCTGCTCGAAAGCCTCAAGGCCGATACCGGCATTCGCATGTATGGCATCAACCATTCCGACGCGCCGGAAAATGCCCGTGCCTTCCTCGCCGAACTGGGTAATCCCTATGATGCGGTGGGTGCCGACCGCGACCGCCGCGTCTCCATCGATTGGGGCGTTTACGGCGTGCCCGAGACCTTCCTTGTCGATAAGGATGGCACGATCGTCTATAAGCATGTCGGCCCGCTGACGCCCGGCGCGATCACATCTGAACTCAAACCGGCCATTGCCAGCCTAAACAACTGATCTGTTCAGATTCCATTCAGCTTTGTTTAGGCATTTTGGCGCTGTTAGCGTTGAGTAAAGAGTGCCGGTTTTGCGTCTTATCCAGAAATTCATCCGCGATGACAGCGGCGTCTCCATTGTTGAGTACGGCCTGATCGCCGCCATTCTGACCGTCGCCACCACCTTTGCGGTCTCCGCTGCCGGCTACAATATCACCGACATTCTGGGGTGAATATCCTGAAACATTTCAGGTTTCCTCGAAGCTTTCTCGCCGAGATTACTCCCCCTTCGTCATTGCCCGGCTTGTCCGGGCAATCCATTCCGGCGGAAAGATGGACCACCCGGACAAGCCGGGTGGTGACGGCGTGGAGAGGATAGATTCCAACAGAACCTGAATCGTCTAAAAATCGCTGGTCAGCCCTTTGATCTCCCAATCGCCATAGCGACCGGGCTCCAGCCCTCCACGACCACCCTTTTCCTTCGGTGCCATGGCGCTGGCCTTGTCGATGTCGAGGCGCCGCGCTTCGGCTTCGGCCAGAGCCCGCTGCGCCGCAGGCGTCAGCACTTTGGGTTCGGCGATTTCATTGGCCGTTTCAGGCCCATTCATTTCATTATCCGACATTACACTTTATCCATCCGCTTGCACGGAACGCGTAGGCACCCAACATAGTTGGACACAAGATCCAACCCAAGGGGTTTGACCCATGTTCAATGCCTTTCGCACCTTTGTCCTGCTCGCGGGCATGACCGCGCTCTTCATGGTGGTGGGCTATTTTCTGGGCGGTACGGGCGGCATGATGATCGCGCTGCTCTTTGCCGCCGGGACCAATCTCTTCGCCTATTGGAATTCCGACAAGATGGTTCTGCGCATGCAGAACGCGGTGCCGGTCGAGCGCTCCCGCGCGCCTGAGCTTTACGATATGGTCGATGTGCTGGCCCAGCGCGCCGGGATTCCGACGCCTGCAGTCTCTGTCATCGAAACCGACCAGCCCAACGCCTTTGCCACGGGCCGCGACCCGAAAAATGCAGCAGTTGCCGTGTCCTCGGGCCTGTTGCGCCAGCTCGACACCCGCGAAGTGGCCGGCGTGGTCGCCCATGAGCTGGCCCATATCAAGAACCGCGACACGCTGACCATGACCATTACGGCCACGCTGGCCGGTGCCATTTCCGCGCTGGCCCAGTTCGGTCTGTTCTTCGGCGGCGGCAATAACAGGGACAATCCGCTGGGCGGCATCGGCGCGCTGTTGATGGTGTTTCTCGCCCCCGTCGCCGCCATGATCGTGCAGATGGCGGTGAGCCGCACCCGCGAATATGAGGCCGACAAGGACGGCGCCGAAATTTCCGGCGATCCGCTGGCTTTGGCCTCGGCACTGAACAAGATCGCCAGTCTGGCAGGCCGTCAAGTCAATGTCGCGGCGGAACGCAACCCGGCCATGGCCCATATGTATATCGTCAATCCGCTCAACGGACAGCGCATGGACAACCTCTTTTCCACCCATCCCGATACCGGAAACCGCATTGCCGCGCTGCAAAAGCTTGCAGCGGAGATGAGCGTGGACGATAAGGGACGCCGCCCCCAGCCCCGTCCGCGCCCCGCTTCGAGCGGCCGCGATATCGGCGGCGGCTGGCGCGTACCGACCGTGGGGCGCACCGAAGACGATGGCGGTGCGCGCGGTCCCTGGGGATAGAATTCAGCTTTGGCGTACAAACCCGATCCTGCGGGCCTCAAACTCCGCCTCATTGCCGCCCAGCGGTTGAAAGCCGTTCTGGGCGGTGACCATTTTTCGCCTTTGTCCAGCGCCGAGCTGCCCGATGGCCGCGACCGGGCGCTGGCCAATCGGCTGATCAACACCGCCCTGCGCCGCCAGGGCCAGATCAATGTGATGATTGCCGAATTGCTTGAAAAAGGCCTGCCAGCGCGCTCAGGTAGTTTTGAAGCCGTGCTGCGCCTGTCGCTGGCCCAACTCGTGTTCATGCCGGATCTGGGTGCCCATTCCGCGCTGTTTCTCGCCGTGGAAGCGGTCAAGCGCGACAACAAGGCCCGCCATCTTTCCGGTCTCATGAACGCAGTTTTGCGCAAGGCCCAGTCCAATTCGGCCCGCTACGGCCTGATGGACGACGACCTGCTGTTGCCCGACGACGTGAAGGTCCGCTGGACCGAGGCCTATGGGGCAGAAGCCGTATCCCGCTTTGCCGAGGCGCTGCTGGATGGCGCGCCGCTCGACCTCACCCTGCGCGACAAGGATGAAGATCTGATCGCCGAACTGGGCGCCGAAAAGCTCATCGCCGATTCGGTGCGCCTCGAAAGCCGCGACCGCCCGGTGGAAGCGCTGCCCGGCTATGATGAAGGCCGCTTCTGGGTGCAGGATGCGGCCTCCGCAATTCCGGCCCGGCTCATGACCCTGCCCGCGGGCAGCGCCGTGCTCGACCTCTGCGCCGCCCCCGGCGGCAAGACCGCGCAATTGCTCAAATCCGGCTACAAGGTCACCGCGCTCGACAGCGATGGCAAGCGCCTCGAACGCCTCCATGCCAACATGGCCCGGCTCGGCTATACCCCCGCGGTGGTGGAAGCCAATGCCGCCAATTACGCTCCAGCCAGCAATTTTAACGGCGTCTTGCTCGATGCGCCCTGCTCGGCGACCGGCACGTTCCGCCGCCATCCCGAAGTGCTCTGGCATCGGTCGGCCAGCGATATTGCCGGTCGCGTGCGCCTGCAGCAATCCCTGCTGGCCAATGCCTTTCGCTGTCTCGAAAAAGATGGGGTGCTGATCTATTGCACCTGTTCGCTGGAGCCAGAAGAAGGTGAATCGCAGGTGGATTGGGCGCTCAACGCCTTGCCCGGTCTCGAACTCTTGCCCATAAGGGCCGACGAACTGCCCGGATTGGCTGCGGCAGTGACCCCGCGCGGGCTGGTGCGAACCCATCCCGGCATGTCTCCCGGATCACGAAATGCCGGTATGGACGGCTTCTTCGTAGCGCGATTCAGGCGAACACGGTAAAGGCTTCGTGAAGGCCATTGCCCCTATTGCAATGGCAGGGACGAGTGGAATTGGCCGGAACGACGCGCCGCAAAGGACCAGAACAGTGAGCGGGCGGTTGATCGGAACCGGCCGCCAATGGGCCTATGGGCTGGCGGATCAGCTGGTGACGCTGCCGCTGCTGCGCTGGACCTGGCGCGGCCATAGCGAAATCGCCTTTGCCGGTGACCTGCCCGATTTCCGCCCCTCCGACCGCGACGCCGTGCGCGACATGATGTCGGGCCGCTATCTGCTGGCGTCCAAGCTGTTCGAGACCGGCGGCGCTTCGCCCTTTTCGCTCGATGTCGATCATCCCGACTGGTGGAACAATCTGCATTCCTTTTCCTGGCTGCGCCATTTCCGCGACGTCCGCGATCCCGGCGAGCGGCTGTTCGCCCGCACGCTGGTGCTGGACTGGATCGGCAGGGAGGGCCAGTTCGAGCATGATAGCTGGACGCTGACCCTCACCGCCCAGCGCATTCTCAACTGGCTAAGGCACCTCACGCTTTTGCTCGATGGCGCAACGCCCGATCAGGCCAGAACCATCCAGCGCAGTCTGGGCATTCAGGCGCAGAGCCTACGCGTGCGCGGCAGCCTTGCCGCCGATCCCGCCGAAGCCCTGTTTGCCGCCATCGGTCTGCTCGGGGCCGAGCTGTGCAATGCCGCCGATATACCCGACATTGACGCCGCCGTGGTGCGGCTCGATCTGGTGCTGGCCCGCCAGCTCGATGCCGATGGGCTCCACCTCTCACGCAATCCGCGTTTGCAACTGGCATTGCTGACCGAACTGACCAGCCTCAAGCGTGCGCTTGGCCGTCATGGCAGCCCGGCGACAGCCGAATTGTCCAATCGCATTGACCGCATGCATGAGGCGCTGGACGCACTAACCCTGTCCAGCGGCGAACCGGTCTATTTCAATGGCTGCGGACAGGTACCGCACGATATTCTCGTCGCCGTACAGGCCAATGGTCCGATCCCCTCACGCCATTCCGGCCTTTTGGGCGGCTATGGCATTGTCCGGGCAGGCGCCTCCGTCATCATCGCCGATTCCGGCCTTCAGCCGCCCTCCGGTTTTGACGGCGATGCCCATGCCGGAGCGCTGGCTTTTGAGTTTTCTCACGATAGCGAGCTGATCGTCGGCTCCTGTGGTCCGGCTCCCTCCGACATGCGTGATAGAAGCGATCTGTTCCGCCAGAGCATTGCCCATTCCGCCCCCACGATCGACGCCGAGGACGCCTCGCCCAAGACGCGGGCGCAACCGGCCATGGTGCTCGATTCCGCCGAACACATGCTGGCCATGACCACATCGGGCTATGCGCCGGGCTTTGGCGCCGAGATCGAACGGCGGCTGACCCTGCTCTCGGAAGGCACGACGCTTGTCGGGCAGGACCGTATCATCGCCAGTGCCGAAGCTCCCAAAGGGCGGCTGGCCATCCGCTTTCATCTCGCCCCCGGCATTGAGGTGCGGCGCAGCGGCGGCGAAGGCATGGCGCGGCTGATCCTGCCCAATGGCATGGTCTGGAGCTTCCTTTGGGAAGGCGCGGACTTCCACGAAGAAGACAGCGTGCGCCAATCCTCCTATCTCGGCTTTCACCGCACGCGCCAATTGGTGCTGGAAACCGATGTCACGCCCGACGCGGAAGTGGCCTGGATTTTCACGCTGGAACAGCAATAGGGCTGCGGCTGGCCGACCGGAATCGCCATTGCTGTTTTCGTCGTCACCACCCGGTTTATCCGGGTGGTCCATGCGATCCCGCGACAAAGCTGGATTGCCCGGACAAGCCGGGCAATGACGACAATATTCAGGACCGGTGGCGGTGCGGCCAATGGCAATGGCCTGGTATTCCCGAAACCCCATTGGCCTTTGCCGCCTGCCGTGATAGCGAGCCCCGATAAAATCCATCTCAATTGACGGCGAGACATATCCCATGGGCAAGACAGTACAGGTCGGGCGGGCACTGCTTTCGGTTTTCGACAAATCGGGCATGACGGACTTCGCCAGGGGGCTTGCCGAAGCCGGGGTGGAGCTGGTCTCCACTGGTGGCACCCATCGCCTGATTTCCGAAGCCGGCCTGCCGGTGCGCGAAATATCGGAGCTGACCGGTTTCCCCGAAATGATGGACGGCCGGGTCAAGACGCTCCATCCCAAGGTGCATGGCGGGCTGCTCTCGGTGCGCGACAATCCCGAGCACAAGGCCGCGATGGACGCGCATGAGATCGGCCCCATCGATCTTGTCGCCGTCAATCTCTACCCCTTCGAGAAAACCGTCGCCTCCGGCGCCAGCTATGACGAGATCATCGAAAATATCGACATTGGCGGCCCCGCAATGGTCCGCTCGGCGGCCAAGAACCATGCCTATGTCACGGTCGTCGTCGATCCTGCCGACTATCCCGCAATTATCGAAGCCATCAAGGCCGGCGGCATTCCCTTCGCATTGCGCCAGAAGCTCGCGGCCAAGGCCTATGCCCGCACCGCCGCCTATGACAGCGCCATCTCGAGCTGGTTCGCCCGCGAAATCGACTTCTCGGACGTCACCTATCGCAGCTTTGCCGGCACACTGAGCGAAGTGATGCGCTATGGCGAAAACCCGCATCAATGGGCCGCATTCTACAAGAATGGCGATAATCGCCCCGGCGTCGCCACCGCCACGCAGGTGCAGGGCAAGACGCTCTCCTACAACAATATCAACGATACCGACGCCGCCTTCGAGCTGGTCAGCGAATTCGATCCCGCCGAAACCGCCGCCGTCGCCATCATCAAGCACGCCAATCCCTGCGGCGTCGCCGTGGCCGGTGATCTCAAGACCGCTTACCTCAAGGCCCTGCGCACCGATCCGGTTTCCGCTTTTGGCGGTATCGTCGCCACCAATCGTGAAATCGACGCCGAAACCGCGACCGAAATCGTAAAAGTCTTCACCGAGGTGATCGTTGCCCCTTCGGCAACGCCGGAAGCCCAGGACATCATCGCCGCCAAGAAAAATCTGCGCCTGCTTCTGACCGGCGGCATTGCCGATCCCAAGGCCGATGGCCTGTTGGTGAAGTCAGTAGCCGGTGGTCTGCTCGTGCAGGGCCGCGACAACAAGAATGTCGATGATTGCGATCTCAAAGTCGTCACGAAGCGTCAGCCGACAAGCCAAGAACTGATCGACCTCAAGCTCGCCGCCAAGGTGGCCAAGCATGTCAAATCCAACGCCATCATCTACGTCAAGGACGGCGCCACCGCCGGTATCGGCGCGGGCCAGATGAGCCGGGTGGATTCGGCGCGGGTTGCGCATCGCAAGTCGATCGACGCCGCCGAAGCGGCCGGGATCGAAGGCGCGTTGACCCAAGGCTCAGTCGTTGCGTCGGACGCCTTCTTTCCCTTTGCCGATGGCCTTGAAGCGCTTGTCGCCGCAGGCGCCACCGCTGTGATCCAGCCGGGCGGCTCCATGCGCGACGATGAAGTCATTGCCGCCGCCGACGCCGCAGGCATCGCCATGGTCATGACCGGAATGCGCCACTTCCGACACTAGGCAAAAGCTCGGGGCTTAACGCCCCAGCACATTCTTGAGCTTGCGGGCGGCCTGAACCGGAATTTCGGTCATGGCCGGCCACAGGTCATCGGCGGCGAACACCGCCGAACAGGCGGGTCTGAAAATGGACCGCGCCGCCGAAAGACCGGGATTGCCCTCTTTTAAGAGGCTATGCAGCGATGACAGAAGATTGGGCACACTGCGCCGCCAGGCGGGGCCGTAACGCAAAGGCGCGGCCGCTGGCAGAGTGCCGGAAGAGGCCTGCAGCGCGCAGAGATAGGGGAAATCCACGCCTACAGCGTCACCCAGCCCGATCCAGGCCCAGATGCGGGTATTGGCATCGAGCAGTTTCAGCTGGTCATCGCGCAGGTCATGCTTGAACTCGACCTCCACCAGCCCCGAATAATTCATCGCGCCAAGCAGCCTCTGGGCCTCTTGCGCGGCGCGCGGCAGCACGACGCTCTCCACATAGGGGCTGGTGCCGAAATGCAGCGGAAATTGCCGCAGGCGCAGCGCGGTCATGCCACGCACTTCCTGCCCACGATCCCAAAGACCGGCATAGGAATATTGCGTCTGGCCATCGCCGGGGATCAATTGCTGCACCACAAAGCCATCATCGCCCATCAGCCTGCCCGCTTCGGCCCGCATATCGGTGAATTGGGCAGCGCTGTCAGCGCGCCACACCTTGGCGACGGTCAGCGCGTTGTGCAGCCTGGTAAGGCCGGGCTTGATCACCACCGGATAGAGCAGCTCGGAGGGGTCTGCATCGGGCGGATAGACCTTGGGGAAGTCGATATCGAGACTCTCCGCCAGCCGATAAAGCAGCCTCTTGTCGTGCAATTGCGCCAGCGTGGACCAGTCCTGCGTCGCCACACGGAAAAATCCGCTCAATTGCGGCAAGTGGCTGGCAACGAACTGGGTTTCAAAATCAGCCGATGGCAGGATGACCCAGCCGCCAAGCCCATTGCTGCGGCCAAATTCGAGAATACGCGCCAGCGGATCGAGCTCGGCCACCCCGCGCCAGGCGGCAAAATGGGTGAGGTAGCGGGAAAATGCGGCAACCGCCAACGGATCGCCGAGAAAGGCGACCTTGATGCCCTTCCGGCCCAGACTGCGCGCTGCGGCGAGGCTCCCGTAATTGCCGCCCAATATCAGGACGCCGGGAATGGCATTGCCGGGGTCGGTCATGACACGCACCCCGCCATTGCAAATCCGGAATAATAAAGCTGGGTGGGAATGATCTTGAGCACAGAACGCCAGAAAAGGTTTTGTCGTCGGGACACGAGCCTTGTTCCGGTTTTAGCCCGATCTCATTAACGCTTGATGTTGATCACCGCAAAGAGGTCCCCCCGCCGCCCTTCGAGCTTCTGCGCCAGAAAGCCGAGACCAATGGCCCAGAACAGCTCAGCGGCGAGCGTGGCCAGCGCAATGCCCATGATCCCCCAAACAGGTGCCAGCGCGGCGGCACCGACCACCAGCACCAGCAGCGCCAATACGCATAGCATGGCGCTACGGAGCTGATGCCCGCCCAGCGCCAGCAATTGCGCATTCATGCCGCCCAGCACCCGCACCGATTGCGCCACAAGAAAAACCAGCAGCGGCCAATAGGCATCGGCGTAATGAGGCCCGAACAGCGCCAGAATCCAGGGGCCGATCACAAGAACCACGAGCAGGGACGCCGCCATGATGGCAATGCTGGAAAGATTGGTGCGGCGCAGCACAATGTCCACGCTCTCGCGCTGCCCGCCCGAGAGCGCCCCCACCAGATCACGCAGAACAAATTGCTGTGATGCCAGCGCAAAAAAGCCAACCAGCGCCGCCACACGAATGGCCACGCCCAGCACCGCGACATCCTCCGGCACCAGAAAAAGCCCGCCAATCATCACCACGACATCGGCCGTCGCACCCGAAACAATGGTAACGGCCAGCATCGCAACAGCGCGTGAGCGATAATATTTGCGCATATCCACGCGCGGCGCTGCCGGTTTCCAGACATTGTCGGCGCCCAGAAGCACAGCCTGTCCGATAGCGACGACAAGGGCGATCACCGGCAGGGCCCATAGGACAGGCATGGCCGATTGCGTGGCCCCAAACAGCCACAATCCACCAAGCCAAGCCAGCAACAGGCCGGGCCGGAATACGAAGTCGGGTGCATAGGAAAGTGCAAATCGCCTCTGGGCATTGGCCGCGCTATTATTGAGGCGAATGGCAGCCAGCGGCACAGCAGCAAGCGTGCCCCAGAAACTCGCCGCGACGACCCCCTTGTCGGCAGGGGCGAACAGAAAAAGACTGGCGGCAATGATAGCAATAATGGCCAGAACCACCATGTCCCGCCGGGCGGCAGAGAGGAAAGCGGTGATCAGCGAGGAGCGGCCAAAGGCCTGAAACCGGGCAAGATAGGTCAGCCCGATCGTATGATAACCGCCGGTAATCAGCAGGCTCACAAAAGTGGTTATGCTGATGGCGAGAAAAGCAATGCCAACTTCATAGGGCGGAAAAGCGCGCGCCAGCATCAACTGGCTGAGAAAGCCGAACCCGGCGCCGGCAAGCCGCGCACCCATGAGGCCGAAAAGCGGCGCAATCAGACGCCACAGGGAATGCAGCTCTCTTCTCCGGAACTATGTGCCGCCGAGGCGCAAACACGTTTCGACCTTGCCCTTACGAAGTTATGAATTGCTTAAACGCCGACAAGCCATCTACCGTACCCATGAGTACGGTTCCGCTTGACCCCCGGCCCGGCTTCGCATTAGAACCAATCCAAACTTCATTCCCTTTGGAAGCACGGAAATGACCAAGGCCCGCACGCTCTACGACAAGATCTGGGACGATCATCTGGTCCAGAACAACGAGGACGGATCGAGCCTTCTCTATATCGACCGTCACCTGGTTCACGAAGTGACCAGCCCGCAAGCCTTTGAAGGCCTGCGCATGAACAATCGCAAGGTGCGCCACCCTGAGCGCACTCTGGCCGTGGTCGATCATAACGTGCCCACCACCGACCGCTCCCTGCCCAATCCCGATCCGGAAAGCGCCATCCAGATCGCCGCTCTGGCCGAGAACACCAAGCATTTCGGCATCGAATATTACGACCCCTTCGACAAGCGTCAGGGCGTCGTTCATATCGTGGGTCCAGAACAGGGTTTCACCCTGCCCGGCATGACCATTGTATGCGGCGACAGCCACACCTCGACCCATGGCGCGTTCGGCGCTCTGGCCCATGGTATCGGCACCTCCGAGGTCGAACACGTTCTGGCCACCCAGACGCTGATCCAGCAAAAGGCCAAGAACATGCTGGTGCGTGTCGATGGCCAATTGCCCCCCGGCGTCACCGCCAAGGACATCATTCTCGCCATCATTGGTGAAATCGGCACCGCCGGCGGCAATGGCCATGTGATTGAATTTGCTGGTGAAGCCATCCGTTCGCTGTCCATGGAAGGCCGCATGACGGTCTGCAACATGACCATTGAAGGCGGCGCCCGCGCTGGCCTGATCGCGCCCGACGAAACCACCTTCGCCTATGTGAAGGATCGTCCCCGCGCGCCCAAGGGCGAAGCCTTCGACATGGCCGTCGATTACTGGAAAACCCTCTATACCGATGAGGGCGCGCATTACGACAAGGTCGTGATCCTCGACGCCGCCAAGCTGCCGCCGATCGTCTCCTGGGGCTCTTCGCCCGAAGACGTGATCTCGGTGCAGGGCGTCGTGCCCAATCCCGATGACATCGCCGACGAAACCAAGCGCGCTTCCAAGTGGCGGGCGCTCGAATATATGGGATTGAAGCCCGGCACCCCGATCACCGACATCAAGCTCGACCGCGTCTTTGTCGGCTCCTGCACCAATGGCCGTATCGAGGATTTGCGCGCCGCCGCAGCCGTGATCAAGGACCGCAAGGTGGCCAGCCACGTCAACGCCATGATCGTGCCCGGCTCGGGTCTGGTCAAAGCCCAGGCCGAAGAAGAAGGCCTCGACGTCATCTTCAAGAATGCCGGTTTTGAATGGCGCGAGCCCGGTTGCTCCATGTGCCTCGCCATGAACCCCGACAAGCTGGCCCCCGGCGAGCGCTGCGCTTCGACATCGAACCGCAATTTTGAGGGTCGTCAGGGTTTCAAGGGCCGCACCCATCTCGTGTCCCCCGCCATGGCCGCCGCCGCCGCCATTGCCGGTCACTTCGTCGACATCCGCGAGTGGAATTGAGGGGCTGCCCCCAGTTTGGCGAGCCCCGCTGAGCCCCCTCCCCCTTGAGGGGAGGGCTGGGGTGGGGGTGCAGGCCGCTCCGCAGCCCCGGGACGTCGGTATGAGCATTTGGATGGTTCAGAACCCCCACCCTAACCCTCCCCTCAAGGGGGAGGGAATCGTATCGTGGCTCTCGAACTGCGGGGCCAGACCATGATGGATTGGGCTGCATCTTACTCCCCGACCCTCGATGATCTTGAAGCGCTGGCGAGCCACGCGCTTGCCAACCTGCCCGAACCCTTCAAATCGCTGGCCGCCGACGTCACCTGCTCGGTCGCCGAATATGCCGAAGACGACATTCTGCAAGGCTTCGGCATGGAAAGCCCCTTTGAATTGATGGGGCTGTTCACCGGCATTGGCCTCACCGAAGACGGTGCCGTGCCCCAGACCGGTCAGCTTCCCAACACCGTTTTCCTCTATCGCCGCGCCATTCTCGACTATTGGGCGGAGCATGACGACAACACGCTGGGCGAGATCGTCACCCATGTGCTGATCCATGAACTAGGCCACCATTTCGGCTTTTCCGACGACGACATGGAAGCGCTGGAGGCTGCGGCGGACGCGGAAGAGGGCCTTTAGCCGGCCCATATCCATTCAACCGGCGTCATTGCCCGGCCTGTCCAGGCAATCCACCTTTACAGCGCCAGGCAAGTGGACCACCCGGACAAGCCGGGTGGTGACGATAGACGAAGGATCCCGTTCGTGGCTGGCGAACCTTATTCCCGCTCGACGAAACTGAACTCGGCCTCATTGCCGCCCGAGGGATCATCGGACACCATCAGCGCCAGATTGCCGTTTTCCAGCGCCACGAACCATTCTTCCCAACTGACCAGTTGAAAGCCGTCGATCCGATCCGGTCCCTCATTGGCATCGGCGTTGAAAATGTCCTGCCCGAAGGACAATTGCAGCACGGTGCGGGTCTTGCTGCCATCGGGAACATCCATCAGCACCGGATTGCCGCCACGCGCGATGACCCATTGGCGGATGGCCTCCCGGTCGGTGAGAATATGCGCCATTTGCGCCTCCATGATTGCTGTGCTTGAGAAAGCGCCGAAGGCGTGCAAAGTTCCTTGTCCTTGGAGGGGAGGACCAGATGGGCAGAGCCGGTTTACGCCTATTGGCCTTTGTCTGCGCGGGTCTCGCCGCCAGTCCCGTTCTGTCATCTTTGGCCTGCGAAGCCCCGCCCGAGGTCAGCCTTACCCATTTCGACGCCAAACGCATGGCCAAATTCGACACCTCACGCGACCGGGGCCTGGCCGAGGCTGGGCAGGCGCAAAGCAGCGATGACCGCGCCATTCTTGCCGAGATCTTTGTGGGTGAAGAAAAACTGACCCAGCTACCCGATGGGCGCTATCGCTGCCGCACCATAAAGCTGGGCGGCCTTCTGCCGCTGGTGATCTATAATTACTTTGATTGCGCCGTGCGCGATAATGGCACAACCATTGAAAAGCTGACGGGCTCGCAGCGCTTTATCGGTAGTCTGACCCCATCGGGCGACGCCCTATTTTACGCAGGGGCACTCCATTATGGTGATGAGCAGCCCATGGCCTATGGCGCCGATGCCGACCGGGATCAGGTGGGCTGCATTGTGCGGATCAGTGGCGAAGACGAGAAATATCGGCTTGAAATGCCCGCGCCGCGCCGTGAATCCACCCATGACGTTATCGAATTGGTGCGTCGCTAAGGCTTTGACGGGTCGCGCCGCCCTGCTATGAGCGGGCAGGCACAATAGAGCGCAGACATGGCAGAAAAGACCAATCTCATCCTTCTGGGCACGATCGGCGCCGCGCATGGCATCAAGGGCGAGGTGAGGATCGCCTCGCACACTCAGGACCCCGAAGCCATTGCCTCCTATGGCGCGCTGAGCACCAACAGGGCCGGCCTCACCATCACCATAGAATCCGCCCGCCTCAGCAAGACCGTACTGATTGCCCGCCTCAAGGGCATAAGGGATCGCAATGCCGCTGAAGCGCTCAATGGCGTTGCCCTGTTCATCGAGCGCGACCGCCTGCCGGAGATCGACGATGAAGATGATTTTTATCACGCCGACCTGATCGGCCTCGATGCGAGGCTCGAAGAGAGCGGCGTCAGCATCGGCGCGGTCTTTGCCCTGCACAATTACGGCGCCGGCGACCTGATCGAAATTCAGGACCAGCGCTCCGGCGACACCTATCTCTACCCCTTCACCAAGGCGGTCGTGCCCCATATCCGCATTGCCGAAGGCTATCTGACCATTGCCCCCCCGCCCGACGCCGATCCGGGCGAGGAAGAACCGGCCTGATGTTCTCCGCCGACATCATTACCCTGTTTCCTGAACTGTTTCCCGGCCCGCTCGGCGCATCCGTTCTGGGCCGTGGCATGCAGGACGGGCTGTGGAGCCTGCGCGCCAATCAGCTGCGCGACTTTGCCAGTGACAAACATCGCACCGTCGATGACACGCCATCGGGCGGTGGCGCTGGCATGGTGCTCAAACCCGATATTCTGGCCAAGGCCATCGACACCATCGCCCCCCAAACCGATCCCCGCCCGCGCATTCTCATGTCGCCGCGCGGCACGCCGCTGACGCAGGCCCGTGCCCATGAACTGGCCAAAGGCCCCGGCATTGTCGTCGTGTGCGGACGCTTTGAAGGTGTCGACCAGCGCGTCATAGACGCCCGCCAGCTCGAAGAGATTTCCATTGGCGATTACGTGCTGGCGGGTGGCGAAACCGCCGCCATGGTGCTGCTCGAAGCCATAGTGCGCCTCATTCCGGGCGTGCTCGGCGCATTGGACAGCCGCGACGAGGAGAGCTTTGAAAATGGCCTGCTCGAATATCCCCACTATACCCGCCCCCAGACTTTTGAAGGCCGCGACATCCCGGCAGTCCTGACATCGGGCGATCACGGCAAAATCGCCAAATGGCGGCATGAGCAGTCACTGGCGCTGACCCGCGCCCGGCGTCCGGACCTGCTGGACAAAAGCTGACCCCAAACGGGCCAAGAGACTGGACTCTTCCCCCATTTTCCCCTATGAGCCGCCCATTCGCGTGTCGGGCGTTTCGGACCCATGCGCGACAAGACCAAGAAGACTGCCCTTCCGTTACCAACCAAGACCGGGCGACGAGGCTGAACAGCCTCAAAAATCGCTCCTATGAAAAGATCGAACGGATCGAACATGAATATCATTGAACAGCTCAATGCCGAGCATGCTGCCGAGCTCGCCGCAAAGCGCGAACTCCCCGAATTTACCCATGGCGACACCGTCAAGGTGTGGGTCAAGATCCGCGAAGGCGACAAGGAACGCCTGCAGGCCTATGAAGGCGTCGTGATCGCCCGCTCCGGCGCTGGCATCATGGAAAGCTTCACCGTCCGCAAGATTTCCTATGGCGAAGGCGTGGAACGCGTGTTCCCGATCTACTCGCCCAACGTTGCTTCGGTGGAAGTGATCAAGCGCGGTAAGGTACGTCGCGCCAAGCTGTACTACCTGCGCGACCGTCGCGGTAAGTCGGCTCGTATTTTCGAATCGACCAATTCGCGCACCAAGAAGATCGAAGCCTCCGAGCGCGTTGCCGCACAGGCCGCCAAGGATGCCCGCGAAGCTGAAAAGATCGCCGCAGCAGAGGCCTTTGCCGCCGAGCAGGCCGCCAAGGATGCGGAAGCAGCAGCAGCAGCAGCTGCCGCCGCTGAACAGGCCGCTGCCGCTGAAGGCGAAGCCAAGAGCGAATAAGATCGCTCACATGAGAGAATTGAAAAGCCCGGCCATTGCGCCGGGCTTTTTATTGCCAATCTAACGATTCACGTGAAACGTCGTCCCGACCGCTCCGCGGCAAAATCGGTCCAGTGGACCGATTTTAGGGACGAAGGCCATGAGAGCTATGCTCGAATGGAGCGAAGGCAGAGAGAGCCATCCTCGAAAAAGCCCAACAGGCCTGCCCGTCAAACCACCTTGGTCTTGCGAAACCCCATGGGCATGCGCCGGTCAGCGATCACCGCACCCTTCCCATAGGCGCCGACTGCCCCCGCCGCATTGCCGCGATGCGTCGCTCTTTGCGGGCTCAGCCGGTCGCGCGCGGCAATCAGCTGACTGACAAAGGCGGCTGTGGGGGACGAGTGAACCAGCGACGGGCGCATGGAAACCGGCCCGGTCAAAACCGGAAGACCCGTCTCTGTCTCCATCTGATCCAGCTTACGCATCGACTGTACCATTTCCGGCCCAGCGTCCCGATATGGGACGCTTTTGTGACCTTATAGCCCCATAGGGGCAAAGGCCATGCCAGATGATAACGATTTGTTAACTGATTTCGATCCGAAGCCGGGATCAGCAGAAGCTGCGCCGAAGCCTAGAAATTATCCTTGCCCTTGCGGATGGCGCCGAAGACCTCGCCCGGTTCGGCCCCTTCAAGCCCGTAGTGACGGGCCAGTTCCGGTACATCGGCGCGCAGGAAGGGATTGGCCTTCTTGTCTTCACCCAGATTGAACGGAATGGTCGGCCGGCCAGCCGCGCGCAGCGCCTTGACCTCGGCGGCACGCGCCTTGAGCGCTTCATTGTCCGGGTCGATGGACAGCGCAAAGCGCGCATTGCTCTCGGTATATTCGTGGCCGCAATAGACCAGCGTCTCGTCCGGCAGCGCGCGCAGGCGCTTGACGCCTTCCCACATCGGGCCGGGCGTGCCCTCGAACATGCGGCCGACACCGAGAGAAAACAGCGCGTCAGCCGAGAACAGATGCCCGCCAGCTTGATGATAAAACACGATATGGCCCAGCGTATGCCCTGGCGCGGCAAAGACCGAAAATACGCTGTCGCCCAAACTCACCTGATCGCCATCGCGCACCAGAACGTCGAGCCCCTCGATCTTGTCGGCCTCATCGGCCGGGCCGGTGACCTTAACGCCAAAAGCCGCTTTCAGTTCGGGAATAGCTTCCACATGGTCGATATGATGATGGGTGATGAAGATATCGCTCAACGTCCAGCCGCGATGGGTGAGCGCATTGCGAATCGCCGCCGCCTCCGGCGCATCGATGGCGGCGGTACGGCCGCTGGCCTCGTCATGCACGAGATAGCCGAAATTGTCTTCGCGGGCGGGAAAAACGTCAACGATAAGGGCCATTATGCCAATCCTTCTCAATATTTGCGCGCAAGCTAGGCAGAGCCATGCCAGAGCGCAACCATGGATTGGACAAGTTCACGCAGCTTTGGCAAGCTTGCCGCCATGACCAGCGATGTCCGCCGATTGATTGCCTATTACAAATCCCCGCTGGGGCGGATTTCGCGGGCTCTGATCCGCGATCAGGTCATCGCGCTGACCGGCGAATGCCGGGGCAGGCGCATTCTGGGTCTCGGCTTTGCTACGCCCTATCTGCGTTTTGCACTTGGCAAGGCCGAACGCGTACTGGCCTTCATGCCGGGTCGGCAGGGCGCTTCGGCCTGGCCGCGCGAGGGCCCCTCCTGCACCGTGCAATGCGACCCGCTCGAAATGCCGCTGACCGATGCCGCTATCGATCTCACCATTGCCATCCACGCCCTCGAACATATTGCTGATGCTGAAGAGCTGATGCGTGAACTCTGGCGCATCACTGCGCCCAATGGCCATGTCATCATCGTCGTGCCCCGGCGGCGGGGCATTTGGGCGCAACGCGACAACACGCCCTTTGGTCAGGGCAATCCCTATTCCGGCGGGCAATTGGAGCACCTGCTGCGCGACCACTCATTCGTGCCCGAAGCCTGGCGCGAAACGCTGTTCCTGCCGCCGCTGCAATGGGGCATGGTCACCAAATATCCGCGGTTTTTCGAGCGCTTCGGGCGGCTTTTCGGCCCGGCCATGAGCGGCGTCATCTGTGTACGCGCCCGCAAGGAAGCCTTCCCCGCCATCCCGCGCCGCAAACGCGCCGAGCGCTATGTGCGTGTGCCTGGGCTGGCTCCTGCCACCGCGCGGCATAGTTCCGACCAGACCGCATAGAAGTTTTGCCTTTGACTGCCGCTTTCACTATGGTCCGCGCGGCTTTTCCTGCCTGTTTGAAGTCCATCATGACCAATTCTGTTCGCCCCACGCCACAGCCCGGAATTCTCGATATTGCACCCTATCTGCCGGGCAAGTCCGGCAAGCCGGGCAGCCAGTCGATCAAGCTTTCGGCCAATGAATCCCCGCTTGGGGCCAGCCCCAAGGCCATTGAGGCCTTTGCAGCGGCGGCGCAGCATCTCGAAATTTACCCTGAAGGCTCTTCGCGCCTGTTGCGCGAGGCGATTGGTGAAGTGCATGGCATCGACCCGGCGCGCATCGTCTGCGGCAATGGTTCGGACGATCTGCTGCATCTTTTAGCCCAGATTTATCTGGGTGAAGGCGATGAGGCGGTGATGAACCGCTATGGTTTTTCGGTCTATCCGATCATCACCAAAGCGACCGGCGCGAGCATCATTATGGTCGATGAAGCCGACTATCACGCTGATGTTGATGCGCTTTTGGCGGCCGTGACCGAACGGACGAAAGTGGTCTGGCTGGCCAATCCCAACAATCCCACCGGCACCTATCTGAGCGACGCCGAAGTGCGGCGCCTGCATGCCGGTTTGCGGCCAGATATCCTGCTCGTCATCGACAGCGCCTATGCCGAATATGTCACCGCCGCTGATTATTCGGTGGGCCTGGACCTCGTCGATGAACAGGAAAACGTCGTCATGGTCCGCACCTTCTCCAAGATGGGGCTGGCGGCGGCGCGTATCGGCTGGCTGGTGGGGCCCGACCATGTGGTCGATGCCATCCACCGCATAAGAGGCCCGTTCAACGTCAATCTGCCCGCCCAGCTGGCAGGCGCGGCTGCGGTGCGCGATACCGAATTCACCAGCCAGCTCAAGGCGCATAATGCGCGCTGGCGCGACTGGCTGAGCGCGGAGCTGGCCGGCAATGCCACGCGCGTCCTGCCCAGCCAGGCCAATTTCATCATGGTGCTGTTCGACACTCCGGAAGCGGCGGCGAAAGCCTTCAACACGCTGGCCGAAGCGGGCTATATCACCCGCGAAATCGGCGCGTCCTATGGTATTGAGAATGGTCTGCGCATTTCCATCGGGTCGGAAGACGCCATGCGTGGCGTCGCCAAAGTGCTGAAATCGCTGGGGAGCAGTGTATGAGCGTCCATTTTCGCAAGCTGGCTTTGATCGGCATTGGCCTTATCGGCTCCTCCATCGCGCTGGCAGCGAAGCGGCAGGGGCTGGTGGAGGTCATTTCCATCGCCACGCGGCGGCAGGAAACGCTCGATGAAGCACGCGCGCTGGGCCTGGGCGATATCTATACGCTCGACGCCGCCGAAGCCGTTCGCGGCGCTGATCTGGTCATTCTCTGCGCCCCCGTCGGCGCTTATGCCGATCTGGCCAAAACCATCGCACCAGCGCTTGAGCCTGGTGCAATCGTCTCCGATGTGGGTTCGGTCAAGGAACATGTGGTCAAGGTCGTCGGGCCGCATGTGCCCGACGGCGTTCATTTCATTCCTGGCCACCCACTGGCTGGCACCGAGCATTCCGGCCCCTCTGCAGGCTTCGCCGAGCTTTTCGCGGGCCGTTGGTGCGTCCTGACACCGGGCGCCGAAGTGCCCCAGGCCGCGACCGATAAACTGGTCGCTTTCTGGCAAGCGCTCGGCAGCAATGTCGAATGTATGGAGCCCGATCACCATGACATGGTGCTGGCCATCACCAGCCATATCCCCCACCTTGTCGCCTATAATATCGTGGGCACGGTCGCCGATCTCGAGGCCAATACAAAATCGGAAGTGATCAAGTTTTCAGCGTCCGGTTTCCGCGATTTCACCCGTATCGCAGCCTCCGATCCGATCATGTGGCGCGACGTGTTTCTGACCAATCGGGATGCGGTTCTCGAAATGCTCGGCCGGTTCAACGAGGATCTGTCGCAATTGCAACGCGCGGTACGCAATGGCGATGGGCCCGCGCTGGAAGCCCTGTTCACCCGCACCCGCGCCATTCGCCGCTCGATCATCAATGCGGGGCAGGAAACCGCCGCCGCCGATTTCGGTCGTCCGCATGAAAACCCGCCTGCGCCTGAAACCGCTTTCGTGCGCGATCATGGCGGTGGTGACGACGCCTGAGCCGCGGCCGGGCCAAAGCCTACTGACAGGGCCTGACGCATTGCCGCCATTTCCGGCTTTACCCACCTGTCCGGCCTGGCGATAAAAGACCCAGCCTGTCGAACCTTGATTCCCCGGACCGCGCCATGACCCAATCCATCGTCACCTGGAACATCAATTCCGTCCGGCTGCGCCTGCCCATGGTGCTCGATTTCCTCGCGCAGTTTCAGCCCGATGTGCTGATGTTGCAGGAGATCAAATGCACCAATGATCAATTCCCCGCCAACGCCTTTACCGAAGCCGGTTATCCCTATCAGGCCGTGCATGGCCAGAAGGGCTATCACGGCGTTGCGATTGTCAGCAAATTCCCGCTGGCCGATATTTCGAGCCGCGTCTTTTGTGAAATTCCTGAATCGCGCCACATCTCGGCACTGATCGATATGGGACAGGGTCCCTTCACCCTGCACAATTTCTATATCCCCGCCGGTGGCGACGAGCCCGATCCGCTGATCAATCCGAAGTTCAAGCATAAGCTGGGCTTTCTCGACGAACTCAAGACCTGGTTCGGCGAGCCGATATTTTCCCGTGGCCACCTTATCGCCGGCGATTTCAACATCGCCCCGCATGAAAATGACGTCTGGAGCCATAAGCAGCTTCTGAAGGTGGTCAGCCATACTCCGGTCGAAACAGAAGCGCTCAACGCCCTCCTATCGGGCGGTCATGGCTGGGTCGACCTGGTGCGCAAGCACGTTCCCTATGACCAGAAGCTCTACTCCTGGTGGAGCTATCGCAGCGCCGATTGGAACAATGCCGACAAGGGCCGTCGCCTCGACCATATCTGGTCCACCGCCGACATCGCCGAGCGCTCTATCGGCGCCGAAATCATCCGCCCGGCCCGGGGCTGGAGCGACAAACCCAGCGACCACGTTCCAGTGATCGCGCGCTTCGTCGGGCCGTGACGGAATCCCAACACTGAGCGTCACCCTCGGGCTTGACCAGAGGGGACTGTACTTGATCGAAATATGGGTAAGTGCAACGCCCTCGGGTCAAGCCCGAGGGTGACGAGCTGCGGGGGTGGCCACGCCCTTAAGCGCCCTTCATGCGGGTGCGCAGTGGCTCCAGCGCATGCATGTAGCGACCCAGATCCTGTTCGATGCGCTTGGCAGCGCGGGCGGCCAGTTCGGGATTTTGCCGGACCAGCTTGAGAAAGGCGCTGCGCGGCACGAACAGCATTTCGCAATCGGTGATGGCGGTAAATGTCACCGGGCGCGGCTTATCGAGAATGAGCGAGGTGGGAGAAATCACACTGCCCGGCTCGGACAAGGCATAGGGCTTGCCAGCTTCTGCGCCTTCATGGCGGGCGCGGATCGTGCCCTCAATCAGCACATAGGCCCCCTGCGGCACCTCGCCCGCCTTATAAATTACTGCATCCGCCTGGAAATATTGCCGGTCGCCAGCAAAGCCGAGCATGCGCAATTGCTCGTCATCACAGATGTCGAAGAAATCGGCCCGGGCCAGAACCCCGGCCGCATCGTCCATTCTCATCAGAACCCGACCCAATGGGCTGGAGCGCGATCAGCAAAAAGTTGCGGACTTTTTGTGGATAGAACACGCGACCAGATCAAAGCCGCACACATCATGTGTACGGCCTTGAAAAGCTATAAGTCAGTTTGTTCCGGAAATGAACATCTCTGCCCCATTATCAGGGGACAAGCCGATATCCACCATCCTCGGTGACCAGGAGCCGTGCATTGGATGGATCGCGCTCGATCTTCTGGCGCAGCCGGTAGATATGGGTTTCCAGCGTATGCGTGGTGACCCGGTTATTATAGCCCCAGACTTCCTTGAGCAGAATATCGCGGGTGATGGTCTTGGGGCCCTGCCGATAGAGAAACTTCAGAATGGAGGTTTCCTTGTCGGTCAGCCGCACCTTGTTGCCATCGCTGGTTTCGAGCGTCTTGGCCGCCGGCTGAAAATTATACTGGCCGATGGTGAAGACCGCATCTTCGCTCTGGTCACGCTGGCGCAGGGCGGCATTGATGCGCGCCAACAATACCGGATAGCGGAACGGCTTGGTGAGATAATCATTGGCGCCCGCCTCAAGACCCTTGATCTCGTCGGCATCGGTATCGTGGCCCGTCAGCATCAGCACCGGGCTGTTATAGCCATCCTGGCGCATCAGCTTGACCGCTTCGCGGCCATCCATGTCGGGCAGACCGACATCGAGGATCGTCAGTTCGACATTGCTTTCACGCACGGCCTTGAGCGCGTCATTGGCCGTTGCGGCCTCAACGATTTCGAAATCTGCCTCGCCCTTGAGCTGATCCACCAGAATCTGGCGCAGATCCGCGTCGTCGTCCACGACAAGGATGCGTCGCTTGTTCATTGTTTTCTCCGGTCTTTTCGGTCCGAGATCGACCAAAGTCACAATATTGCGACCGCTTTTTGGCCAGACCATCACATCAGCGTTACTCAACGTCAGGTAACGCGACAGAACCAAAAAAGTTGCAGACCGAATAGACTTAAGCGGCGGTAAAACGCCGCCCGAACAGCGCCGATCCCACCCGTACCTGCGTCGCGCCCATGGCAATCGCCGTCTCGAAATCGCCGCTCATGCCCATGGAGAGATTTTTGACCCCTGCAGCGCGGCCCAGCTCTGCCAGATGCGCAAAATAGGGCCCGGCAGGCTCGCCATCGGGCGGGATGCACATCAGGCCGACAATATCGAGCCCATGCACATCGCGGCAATGGCGCACGAAATCGACCGTCTCATCGACGGCAATTCCCGCCTTCTGCTCTTCTCCGCCGATATTGACCTGCACATAGCATGGCAGGCGCTTGTCGGCCCGCGCCATCTCCTCGGCCAGAATGCCCGCCAGCCTGTCGCGGTCGACGCTTTGAATGACATCGAACAGCGCAACGGCCTCACGCGCCTTGTTGGTTTGGAGCGGCCCGATCAGGTGCAATTCGATATCGGGATATTTTTCCCTGAGGCTCGGCCATTTTTCCTTGGCCTCCTGCACGCGGTTCTCCCCGAACACACGCTGCCCGGCGGCAAGAAAGGGCTCTATCTCCTCGGCAGGAAAGGTTTTGGAGACGGCAACGAGCTGCACTTTTTCGGGCGGCGCCCCAAAGCGGCGGCGCGCCTTTTCCATGCGCGAGCCGATATAGTCGAGCGCGGTTTGCGCGATAGCAGCGCGAGTGACCATAAGCTGGCCCCGTTCCTGTTGACCTGATGGGGGATTTCTGGTGATGGTCCGGTAGCCAAAATCCCATGAAAACGCAAGCTGCCCCGCCCTTTGCGACAGCTTATGCGTCAATCTTGCAAGGACGACAAAAGTGAGCGGCGAACGCTACAATCCGCGCGAAAGCGAACCGAAATGGCAGAAGATCTGGGACGAGCGCCAGAGCTTCGTGACTTCCAATGACGATCCGCGCGATCCCTATTACGTCCTTGAAATGTTCCCCTACCCCTCTGGCCGCATCCATATGGGCCATGTGCGCAACTATTCCATGGGCGATGTGGTGGCGCGCTACCATCGCGCCAAAGGCAAGAATGTGCTGCATCCCATGGGTTGGGACGCATTCGGCCTGCCCGCCGAGAATGCCGCCATCGAGCGCAAGACCCATCCAGGCACCTGGACTTACGCTAATATCGAGGCGATGAAAAAGCAGCTCAAGTCGATGGGTCTGTCCATCGACTGGACCCGCGAAATCGCCACCTGCTCGCCCGATTATTATCGCCACCAGCAAGCCATGTTCATCGACATGCTCGCGGCAGGTCTGGTCACCCGCAAAAGCTCCAAGGTCAATTGGGACCCGGTGGACATGACCGTGCTCGCCAATGAGCAGGTGATCGATGGCAAGGGCTGGCGCTCCGGCGCGCCGGTGGAGCAGCGCGAGCTGACCCAGTGGTTCTTCAAGATTTCCGACTTCGCCGAGGATCTGTTGAGCGCGCTCGACGAGCTCAAGGACTGGCCCGAAAAAGTGCGGCTGATGCAGCGCAACTGGATCGGCAAGTCTGAAGGCATGCGCCTGCTGTTCGAAATCGCGCCCAATGACAAGACCAATGCCAGCGCGGTGGAAGTCTTCACCACCCGCCCCGACACCATTTTCGGCGCGTCCTTCCTCGCGCTCTCGCCTGACCATCCATTGACGGCGAGCCTTGCGGTCAACAATCCCGAACTGACTGAATTCATTGCTGAATTCCACCGTCAGGGCACGGCCACCGAAACACTGGAAAAGGCCGAAAAGAAGGGCGTCTTCACCGGGATTCACGTGAAGCATCCGGTGATCGAGGGCCAGATCCTGCCCGTCTATGTCGCCAATTTCGTGCTGATGGATTATGGCACCGGCGCCGTTTTCGGCTGCCCCGCCCATGACCAGCGCGATCTGGACTTCGCGCGCAAATATGACCTGCCGGTCAAGCCTGTCGTGCTGCCCCATGGTGCCGATGCGGCGAGCTTCAGCGTTGGCAATGAAGCCTATGTTGACGCCGGTAACATCTTCAATTCATCCTTCCTCGATGGCCTCTCTATCGACGATGCCAAGGCCAGGATCGCCGAGCATTTCGGCGCACAACTGGTCGATGGACAGGTTCAGGGCAAGGTGGAGGTCAATTACCGCCTGCGCGACTGGGGCATTTCCCGCCAGCGCTATTGGGGTTGCCCGATCCCGGTGGTTCATTGCGAGGTCTGCGGCACCATTCCCGTGCCCAAGAAAGACCTGCCAGTGGTGCTGCCTGATGATGTCAGTTTCGACAAGCCGGGCAATGCGCTCGACCATCACCCGACCTGGAAGCACGTCAATTGTCCGCAATGCGGCGCAGCGGCCCGCCGCGAAACCGACACCATGGACACCTTCGTCGATTCTTCGTGGTATTTCGCCCGCTTCACGGCGCCGGACGCCGACACCCCCACCATTCCGGACGTCGCCGATCGCTGGCTTCCGGTCGATCAGTATATTGGCGGCATCGAGCACGCGATCCTTCACCTGCTCTATTCGCGCTATTTCACCCGCGCCATGAAGGCCACCGGCCATGTCGGGCTGGACGAACCGTTCAAGGGCCTGTTCACCCAGGGCATGGTGACGCACGAGACCTATAAGTCCGAAAAGGGCGAATGGGTGCCACCAACCGAGGTCGTGTTCGAGACCAATGGCGAGGCCCGCTCGGCACGCCACGCTGAAACCGGCGCACCAATTGCCATCGGTTCGGTCGAAAAGATGAGCAAGTCCAAGAAGAACGTCGTCGATCCCGACGAAATCGTCGGCGGCTATGGTGCCGATACGGCGCGCTGGTTCATGCTTTCGGACTCACCCCCGGAACGCGATGTGCAATGGACTGAAGCGGGCGTCGAAGGCGCCAGCCGCTTCCAGCAGCGTGTCTGGCGGCTGGTTCACGACGTGATCGATATCTCCAAACAGTCTTCAGAGACTGTTGCTACAGACAGTGCCGATGCACTCACTCTGCGCAAGGCGATCCATCGCGCCGTAGCGGGTATCGGCGCCGATATCGAGGATTTGAGCTTCAACCGCGCCGTGGCGCGCATTTATGAGCTGACCAATGCACTCGCCAAGGCAAAGGACAGTGCGAAAGGCGCTGAACTGCGTGCCGCGCTCACTGAAGGCGTTGAAAAGCTTATTCTGCTGATCAACCCGATGATGCCGCACCTGGCCGAAAGCTGCTGGGAAGCTCTGGGCAAGACCGGCCTCGTCGCCGACGCGCTCTGGCCGTCGGTCGATCCGGCTCTGCTTGTTGATGATGAAGTCACCCTGCCAATCCAGATCAATGGCAAGCGTCGTGGCGAAATCACCGTCGCCAAGGGCAAGCCAGCCGCCGAGGTTGAGGCTCTTGTTCTTGATCTTGAAGCGGTGCAGAAAGCGCTGGAAGGTAAGACGCCGAAGAAGATCGTTGTGGTCCCTGACCGCATCGTCAACGTCGTCGTCTAGCCCATGACGGCACTCAAGGCCCATGAAGTGGCGCGGTTCCTGACGCGTCCTGATCTCAGCGAGGGAATTTTCCTCGCCTATGGGCCCGATGGCGGGCTGGTGCGGGAAACCGCCCAGCGCCTCATCCGGCAATTGAGTGGCGACGATCCGGCCTCGGCCAATATCTCGGTCTTCGATGGGGCAGAACTGGCCGCCGACCCATCGCAATTGGTGCTGGAAGCACGATCCGGCTCGCTTTTTGGCGGCAAGCGCATCATCCGCGTGCGCAATGCGACCAAGGCTCTGGTTATGCCGCTGACCGAATTGCGGGACGATCCGGGCGGCACGGCCATCGTGCTGGAGGCCGACAATCTGCCCCCCCGCGACGCGCTCCGTGCGCTAGTGGAAGCAACAAAACTCGGCCGCGCCCTGCCCTGCTATCCCGATAGCGATGAAACGCTGATGGCGCTGATGCGGGAAACCTTTAATCAGGCAGGTATTCGCACCGATTCCGATGTGGTGCCGACCCTGCGCGAAATTCTTGGCAATGACCGCGAAATCACCCGGCGCGAGCTGGAAAAGCTGACGCTTTATGCCGCTGCAAGCAAGACACTGACCCGCGAAGACGTGCTGCTGCTGTGTGCAGATAATGGTGCATTGGCCATCGATGCGATTCTCGACTCCACTGGCTCCGGCCACGCCGAAAAGCTCGAATTGGCGCTGAACCGTGCGCTGGCCGCCAATGTGAATCCGCAGCAATTGCTGGCCATGCTCACCAATCATTTTGCCAATCTGCGTCGCTGGCGCACCGAAGTGGACAATGGCAAAACCGCCCGCGCTGTTCTTGACGGGATAAAACCAAAGCCGCATTTCTCCCGGATTGGCGCCTTGGAACAGCAATTGCGCATCTGGAGTGACACAGCACTCGCTACGGCCACGGAAAGGCTGCTGCAGGCGACTTCCGACACGAGACGCCGCCCTGTGCTCGCCGATCCCGTTCTGCGCCGCACCACGCTCGCCCTCTGCATGATGGCTGCAGCCCACTGAATCGGCTGTGTCTATACTTTTCGACCCAACGCCCAACAAAAAAACCGCGCCTTGCAGCGCGGTTTCACGTGGAACAGCATCGAAAACAAATGCTTAGCTGCTGCGACCTGTGAGACGGACGCAGATATTGTCCAATTGCTCCAGCGTCTTGTAGCGAATTTCCAGCTTGCCGCCGCGCTCGGAATGGCTCAGCGATACACTAAGGCCCAAGGCATCGGACAGGCGTCGCTCCAATGCCAGCGTATCGGCATCGCGCTGCTCGCCCGTATCAGCCAAAGGCTTACGCTTGGGCAGATCGCGCTGCTGGCTCAAAGCCTCCGCTTCGCGGACCGACAGGCCCTTGTCGACGATCTGCCGCGCCAGAGCGGCAGGATCTTCCACGGTGATCAATGTGCGCGCATGGCCTGCCGTCAGCGTGCCGCTGGCCACCATGCCCCGCACGTCTTCCGGCAGACGCAACAGGCGCAGCGTATTAGCAACATGAGAGCGGCTTTTACCGATCACCTGCGCCAAATCCTGCTGCGTATAGTCGAACTGCTCGATCAGCTGGCCATAGCCCATGGCCTCTTCCAGCGGGTTGAGATCGGCACGCTGCACATTTTCGATGATCGCAAGCTCAAGCGCTTCCTTGTCATCGACGTCCCGCACGATCACCGGCACATCATGCAGGCCAGCCATTTGCGAGGCGCGCCAACGACGCTCGCCAGCGATCAGCTCGAAAATATTGGGATCATCCGTCGGGCGCACCAGCAGCGGCGACATGACGCCCTTTTCTCGAATCGAATTGGTGAGCTCTTCAAGCTGATCCGGATCGAAGGTGCGCCGCGGATTAGCCCGATTGGCAATAATGAAATCCACCGGCATGCGCTTGCTGCCCGAGCCGGATTCGGTGACCCGCGCGCCTTCTATCACGGCCATATCGCCGATCAATGCCGCAAGGCCCCGCCCCAATCGCGTCGGTTTGTCGGTCATGTCGGGCTCCTAGGCTGCGTTCAGGCGCCGCTCGCGGCGGATCACTTCGGTGGCCAGGCGCAGATAGGCCTGGCTGCCGGCACATTTCAAATCATAAAGCAAAGCGGGCTTGCCATAAGACGGCGCTTCGCTCAGCCGCACATTGCGCGGAATAACCGTGTCATAAACCAGTTCGCCCATCTCGCTACGCACGTCGGCAAGCACCTGCTCGCTGAGATTATTGCGGCGATCGAACATGGTCATCACCACGCCCTGAATCGAAAGGCGCGGATTGAGCGTCGAGCGAATCTGCTCGATTGTCTGCAGCAATTGACTGAGACCTTCCAACGCAAAGAACTCGCATTGCAAAGGCACCAGCACTGCATCAGCGGCAACCAGTGAATTGACGGTGAGAAGGTTCAGCGATGGCGGACAATCGATCAGGATATAGCTCACCGGCTGTTCGTTGATCCGCAGCCCGCTCAAATCCTTGAAAGCATTGCGGAGCTTGAATGCACGATCAGCCTGACCGGCAATCGTCAGCTCGACGCCCAGCAAATCCATCGTGGACGGCACGATCGCAACATTGGGCACGCTGGTCATGATTGCAGCGGACGGCACATCGGCCTCTCCCACCAGCACATCATAGGCCGAAACAGCACGATCCGTGCGCGAAATGCCCAATCCGGTCGAGGCATTACCCTGCGGGTCGAGATCGACGATCAGAACCCGCTCGCCAATAGCCGCAAGGGCCGTAGCCAGGTTAATTGCAGTCGTCGTTTTGCCGACGCCGCCCTTCTGGTTTGCTAAAGTCAAAATCCGGGGTGCCAAATTGGCCTCCGTTTGCCGCTAACGCTCTGATTGTCGCTGCAAATTCGTGATTGTCAGGATCACGCCGCTCGCATCGGTGTCACTTGGCCTTATTAACACATCGTAAAGCCAATGCGCACGTGATTCCGCCAGCTCTTCAACATGTTCCCGCCCTTTATGCAGGATTGCCCGCGTTTGTGGCCCAAAAAATGGTTCCATCCAATCGCAGAGTTGCGGCAAGGCGGCAAGAGCGCGTGAGGTAATCACGTCAGGAACGCCTGTTTCACGTGAATCAATTTCGTCGCTCCGGCGACCGATCACCGTCACATTGAGATCCAGCTCGCGCGCCACGGTGCGCAGAAAACTGACTTTTCGCGCATTGGGTTCAATCAGGATAAAATGCCTGTCGCTGCCCTTGCTGGCAATTGCCATTGGCAGTGCCGGAAAGCCGCCACCGCTTCCAAAATCCAGGAACAGCCTATCTCGGTTATTGGTCAGTGTAAGCGCTTGTAATGAATCGGCGAAGTGCCGTGACCACACCTGACCCAATGTTTCACGTGAAACAAGATTCTGCACCTGCTGCCATTTGCGAAGTAGATTGGCATAGGATTCCAAGTCGCGTCCAACCTGCTGCAATGGCCGCCTGAAACAGGGCTCGTAGGCCGCAATACCGTCAAAATCAGACATCAACCGGCCTTGCGCAAATTGCCGCGGCGGATAATGGCCAGCAAGAGCGTTATTGCCGCCGGGGTCATTCCATCCATTGCCTGCGCCTGGGCAATCGTTTGGGGGCGGTTCTGTGTCAGCTTCTGCCGCAGTTCCATCGACAGGCCGGGGATGGACATATAATCGAGATCATCAGGAATGTTACGTTGCTCGTCCCGGCGCATGGCCTCTATGTCAGCCTTCTGTCGGTCCAGATAAACGGCATATTGCGCATCAATGCCGACCTGTTCCAACACGGATGCATCAATATTGGCAATTTCGGGCCAAAGCTTTGTCAGATCATCCGGGGCCAGATCGGGATAGGACATGAGCTCAAACGCCGTGCGGCGCTTGCCATCCTCATTGACCGTGAGGCCAGCCTTGCGCGCTTCCGTCGGAGAAGCAGAAAGCCCGTGTAGCAGGCGGCGGCCCGACTCCAGTCGCGCCAGTTTCTCGCCAAAGATGTTTTCTCTTTCCGCACCAACCAGCCCCTTGGTGAGACCGAGTGGGGTCAGGCGCTGATCGGCATTGTCGGCGCGCAGATGCAGCCGGAATTCGGCGCGCGACGTAAACATCCTATAGGGTTCGCTGACACCACGCGTCACCAGATCGTCGATCATGACACCCAGATAGCTTTCCGTGCGGGACAGAATAATCGGCGCATCACCTTTGCTCGCCAGCGCAGCGTTAGCCCCCGCGAGAAGGCCTTGGGCACCAGCCTCTTCATAGCCCGTCGTGCCATTGATCTGCCCAGCGAGATAAAGGCCTGGTTGACGCTTCACCTCGAGCGTCGGCCGCAGCTCGCGCGGATCGACATAATCATATTCGATCGCATAGCCGGGACGGATAATCCTGACATTTTCGAGACCCGGCATGGAGCGCAGAAATGTGGCCTGCACCTCCTCCGGCAGCGAGGTGGACAGGCCGTTCGGATAGACGGTGCTATCGTCGAGCCCTTCGGGTTCCAGAAAAATCTGATGGCTATCGCGGTCAGCAAACCGCACCACCTTATCTTCGATAGACGGGCAATAGCGCGGCCCGCGCGATTGGATCCGCCCGGAATACATGGCGGAGCGATGAAGATTGTCCGTAATGATACGGTGCGTCTCGGCCAGTGTTCGGGTCACATGGCAGGAAATCTGTCGATTGGTGATCGCGGGCGTCAGCGCCGAAAAGGCCTCGGGCGGGTTGTCGCCTTCCTGCTCCTCGAGCACCGAATAATCGATCGACGTGCCGTCCAGTCGTGCCGGGGTGCCCGTCTTGAGACGTCCTAATTGCAGGCCGAGGTTTTCGAGCCGTGTCGACAAGCCCAGAACAGGCTTCTCACCCACGCGGCCCGCCGGAATGGTTTCTTCGCCGCGGTGAATGAGGCCGCGCAGGAATGTGCCGGTGGTAAGAACGACGGCCTTGGTGCTGAAGCGTCGGCCATCCAGCAGCGTCACGCCAGAAATCGCTCCGTTGCTGACCTCCAGATCATCCACCTCGCCTTCGATCACATCAAGGTTGGGCTGAGCAGAAATCACTGCCTGCATGGCCTCGCGGTAAAGCTTGCGATCGGCCTGGGCGCGCGGCCCGCGTACGGCTGGACCTTTGCGGCGATTGAGAACACGGAACTGGATACCCGCAGCATCGGCGACGCGACCCATCAATCCGTCCAATGCATCGATCTCTCGAACCAGATGGCCCTTCCCCAATCCACCAATGGCCGGATTGCAGCTCATTTCGCCGATCGTGTCGAAGCGATGGGTGACAAGAGCCGTCGGCACGCCAAGACGCGCCGAGGCGGCAGCGGCTTCTGTGCCAGCATGCCCACCGCCAACAATGATGACAGCATAATCAGTCATGGCATTTCTCCAGGGCGTCTGACATAGGCCAATGTTTCACGTGAATCAATTCACGCCCGCTTCGGCGGCTTGCCCGATGTTTCACGTGAATCATTTTCCGATGCAAAAGCTTGAAAACAGTCGGTCCAGCACCTTCTCAGCGTCAAGGCGCCCAATCATGCGTTCCAGCGCCGATGACGCAAGGCGAAGGGATTCGGCCGCCAGTTCCCAATCATGCAAAGCATTGCGCGTCTCTGCCAGCGCCGCTATTGCCTCGACTAAAGCAGCGCGATCTCGTTCGTGGCTGACCAAGGCAGGCTCGCCCCCGGTGAGGGTTTCGCCAATGGCGGCCAGCTTCTCGATCAACGGTGCCAGCCCTTGTCCGGTCTGGGTGGATACATGGATATCCACGCCGGGCGTTTGGGCCAGATCGGATTTGGTGCCAATCGTGATTTGGCGGGCGGCGCTCGTTGGTCGCGCCACATCTGCAATGTCAGGCGCCTGCAACCAGAGCAGAATATCGGCTTCTGCTATCGCCTTGTGGGCGCGGCGAACGCCTTCCGCCTCGGCCTTGCTATCCGTTTCGCGCAGACCGGCAAGGTCCAGAAAAATGAACAATTGCCCGTTGATATCGAGCGGCACTTCCCGGACATCGCGGGTAGTGCCCGCTTCGTCCGAGACAATGGCGATATCGGATTTCGCCAGGGCATTCATCAGGCTGGATTTACCGGCATTGGGTGCACCAGCCAGAGCCACACGAATGCCCTCGCGGACAATGCGCCCGCTATTGACCGAGGCCAAAGCACTGGCGATGGCGATTTCAAGGTCGGCCAATTGAACCAACCAGCTGTCCGGCAGGTCTTCGCCCACATCGCTCTCATCCGAGAAATCGAGCCTGGCCTCTATTTCCGCCCGCAGATCAAGCAGGGTCTCGCGCCATTTATCGACTTCCTCGGTCAGCCGCCCATCATAACGCGCCAAGGCCTGCTGGCGCTGCTTCTCGGTGTCAGCAGATAACAGGTCGCCCAGGCCCTCGACGGCGATCAGATCAAGTTTGCCATTTTCGAAGGCGCGACGGGTAAATTCTCCCGCTTCGGCCAACCGCAGGCCTTGTGCACGCAAAGCCGCGAGGATTGCCTTCACCCCGGCGAGCGAACCGTGAACGTGCAGTTCGGCGCAATCTTCGCCGGTAAAGCTATTGGGGGCAGGAAAGAATGCAACAAGGCCCTGATCGAGCCGACGGTCGGAACCGATATGACGTAGCGCCATTTTCCGCGGCGCGGGTACACCACCCGCCAGTGTTTCGAGACTGGTGCGGACCAGCGGGCCGGAGATCCTGATAACGGCTACACCGGCCGGCAGGGCGCCGGAGGAGAGCGCCATGATTGTGTCGCCCACCTGCATGAAAGCGCCCTGTCCGCTCTGTTAGGTATTCATCGAGTCGAAGAAATCGGAATTGGTCTTGGTCTGGCGCACCTTGTCCATGAGGAATTCCATCGCATCGATAGTGCCCATGGGATTGAGGATGCGGCGCAGCACATACATCTTCTTGAGGATGTCGCTTTCGACCAGCAATTCTTCCTTGCGGGTACCGGACTTGGTGATGTCCAGCGCCGGGAAGATTCTCTTGTCCGCAACCTTGCGGTCCAGAATGATTTCGGAATTGCCCGTGCCTTTGAATTCTTCAAAGATCACTTCGTCCATGCGCGAACCGGTATCGATCAGCGCGGTCGAGATAATGGTCAGCGAACCACCATCTTCGATATTGCGCGCGGCGCCGAAGAAACGCTTAGGGCGCTGCAGGGCATTGGCGTCCACACCGCCCGTCAGCACCTTGCCGGAGCTTGGAACGACGGTGTTATAAGCCCGGCCGAGGCGGGTGATGGAATCGAGCAGGATGACCACATCGCGCTTGTGTTCGACCAGGCGCTTGGCCTTTTCGATCACCATTTCCGCAACCTGAACGTGGCGGCTGGCCGGCTCGTCGAATGTCGAGGAAATAACTTCGCCGCGCACCGAGCGCTGCATATCGGTCACTTCTTCAGGCCGCTCATCGATCAGTAGCACGATGAGATAGCATTCAGGATGATTGGTGGCAATTGATTGTGCAATATTCTGCAACAATACCGTTTTACCGGTGCGCGGAGGAGCAACGATCAAAGCGCGCTGGCCCTTGCCGAGCGGCGCCACCAGATCAAGCAGGCGCGCCGAGCGATCCTTGAGCGTCGGATCGGGCAATTCCATCCGCAAGCGTTCTTCGGGATAAAGCGGCGTTAGATTGTCGAAATTGACCTTGTGGCGAACCGCTTCGGGATCTTCAAAATTGATCGTCGAAACCTTGAGCAGCGCGAAATAGCGTTCGCCTTCCTTGGGAGAGCGAATTTCGCCCTCAACCGTATCGCCCGTGCGCAGGCCAAAGCGGCGGATCTGACTCGGGCTCACATAGATATCGTCAGGGCCAGGCAGATAATTCGCATCAGGCGAGCGCAGGAAGCCAAAGCCATCCGGCAGGACTTCGACCACGCCTTCGCCGACAATGATGATGTCCTGAGCTGCCAATTCCTTGAGAATGGCGAACATCAATTCCTGCTTGCGCATGGTGGAGGCGTTTTCGACCTCCGATTCCTCGGCAAAGGCCAAGAGTTCGGCCGGCGATTTGGCCTTGAGCTCGCTGAGCTTAATATTCTGCATGTATGCGATGGACCCTTGAGGGAATATCGAAAGAAAAAGTCTAGAAGGGGAAGGTTGGGCACCACGCAGCAACCGGGCGGTCGCGCAAATCATGGGATGCTTGAACCCCATGTAACGCTATCGGCAGCTATATTCAAGATTTAACATGCTGCGTCCGGTTGATGCGGCAACTTTTCATTCCCGCATCGAGATTATGCTGGGTGGATTCACGTGAAACCACCATCCATACCCAACATTAGAACGGTCGTACGATCACCATGATGACAATAACGATCATCAGAACCGTGGGCACCTCATTGAGCATGCGGAAATATTTCTGCGGCCTGTCATTCCGGTCCTGCGCAAAAGCCTTCAGATGCCGCGCATAAAGTCCGTGCACGCCGGAAAGGGCGAGAACAAAGGCCGCCTTGACCCAGGGCCAGATCGAGCCCCAATCGATAATTCCATGTCCCACCATGGCAAGACCGAAAATCCAGGTGGCGATCATTGCCGGCGTGGTGATGCCGCGAAACAGCCGCCGCTCCATGATCTTGAAGGTTTCGGACTGAACCGAGCCGATTTCAGCCGTGGTATGATAAACAAAAAGCCGGGGCAGATAGAGCATGCCCGCCATCCAGGCGATGACGGAGATCACATGGAGGGCCTTGAACCATTCGATCATCCTGCTGCTCCTATCCCTGTTTGACCAATGCGATCAGCCGTTCGACATGGGCGATCGGTGTTTCTGGCACAATGCCATGACCAAGATTGAAGATATGCGGACGATCTGCCCATGCGGCGAGAATCGAGCGCACCTGATTGTCCATGGCTTCCCCGCCGACAACAAGCCGCAACGGATCAAGATTGCCCTGTACCGTGAGCGTCTTGGGCAAAGCCGAATTGACGAATTCGAGGGGTGTTGAATAGTCGATGCCAAGCGCATTGACCCCGGTATTTTTGGCGAACCCGGCCAGATTGCCCGCTGCGCCACGCGGGAAGCCGATAATCGGCGCATTGGGAATACGCTGACGCAGGCCCTCGACAATGCGCCTATTGGGCTCGGTCACCTGACGGGCAAAGGACGCATCGTCCAGATTAAGCGCCCAACTCTCGAAAATCTGCACCACATCGGCGCCGGCTTCAAACTGGGCGGCAAGGTAGTCGATGCTGGTCTCGACCAAGATATCCATGAGCCGGTCAAACGCGTCGGGATGTTCGAGCGCAAAGCGCCGCGCCACCCATTGATCGGGAGAGCCGCGGCCATTGAGCATATAGGTCGCTACCGTCCAGGGCGCGCCGCAAAAGCCGATCAGGGTCTTTTCTGCTGGCAGAGCGGCCCGAAGCCGTTTCACGGTTTCAAGGACAGGCGCCAGATGATCGAGAGCCCCTTCCTTCCCCAGCCCTTCTATGCCCTTGGCATCCAGCGGATCGAGAATGGGGCCTTCCCCGGTTTCAAAGCGCACTGATTGTCCGAGGGCATCGGGAATGACCAGAATGTCTGAAAACAGGATCGCTGCGTCGAGATCGAAACGACGAAGCGGCTGCAAAGTTACCTCGACGGCCAATTCGGGCGTATAGCAAAGATCGAGAAAACTCCCGGCCTGTTTCCGGGTCTCCCGATATTCGGGCAGATAGCGGCCAGCCTGACGCATAATCCACATGGGAGGCGTGTTCTGGCGTTCGCCCAGCACTGTCGCCAGAAGAGGTTTGTGTGCCACCGCACTCATGATGTCGACCCTTCCAAATCCCTAAAGGATTCTTTCTGTCTTAGTTTCTTTATCATTATGACGGTGTGTAGCTGTAATTCATGCCCGTTCACAATCGCCTGCTCGGGTGACACTTGCGCGCAGCATCATGGTTAACGATATGTGAATATCTCTTAAGCTGACCTCGACCGCGGCTTCGCCCAAATCATTAACAAAAGCTTAATCCAGCCTCTGCCGAGTCAACGATTCGATTCCGCCTGTGGATGGTCAATCGAACAAGTGTTTTTGGCTCGGGACGGTTTTCCCCAGAGCTTTCCCAAACTCTTTTGCAGCAGGGCCGCGAGCCAGCCTGTTAATGTTTTATTAGCTATGTCGAACAAGCTGGCGACTTGGCCAAACTTGTGAGTCTTACCCACAGATCGGCCTTGAGCTGGGGATGAGTGTGTGGAAAACATTGGCCCATGTTGATCCTTGCTTCGAGCTCAAACACCCGCAAAGCCTTGTTGGACAAGGCTGGTTTGTCATTCGAGATCGTCCCGGCCCAGATCGATGAACGCCACATCGAGGAGGAGGCAATTGCCGACGGTGCAGATGGTCGTGACCTGGCTTTGCTGCTCGCCACCCGCAAGGCGGAGGCGGTTTCGCGGCTCCGCCCCGGCGATCTTGTGATCGGCGCCGATCAGACCCTGGCACTGGGACTTGAGCTTTTACACAAGCCGGAAACAAGACAGGCCGCCAGCGCGCAACTCGATCGACTGCGCGGCAAGACCCATCGCCTTCATGCGGCGGTGACCCTGGTGCGTGATGGTCAACTTCTGTGGTCCGATATTCAGACCGCCGAATTGACCATGCGCGAATTTTCGCCCGAGGAACGCGAAACCGTTCTTGATCTTGAAGGTGAGGCGATTTTGGGCTCGGTGGGGTCCTATCGGCTGGAAGGACCCTCCATTCGCCTTTTTGAAGCGGTCAGCGGCGACTATTTTACCATTCTGGGCCTGCCGCTTCTGCCCTTGCTGGCGGCTTTGCGTGAGCTGTCGCCAGATCTTTTGTCGAACGAGTTCATATCGTGACCACCAAAGCCTTCGTCATTGGCCACCCCATTGCCCATTCCCGCTCTCCGCTCATTCACGGTACCTGGCTGGCTGAACATGGGATTGATGGATCTTATGAAGCGATTGATGTGGCCCCTTCCGAGCTTGCCGGCTTTTTCGATCGCTTGCGCAGCGGTGAATTCGCGGGCGGCAATGTGACGATCCCGCACAAGGAAGCCGTCTTTGCGCTCTGCGATTCTGTCGACGATCTGGCCCGCGCTATCGGCGCGGTGAACACCCTGATCGTTCGTGACGGCAAAGTCCACGGGACCAATACCGACTATCTCGGTTTTCTCGGCAATCTCGATGCCGGAGCGCCGAATTGGGATCATAACCTGCAAAATGTCGCCATTTTGGGGGCCGGAGGTGCTGCGCGCGCCATTATCATTGCTCTGCAAAGCCGCGGCGTCGGTCATATCCATCTGTTCAACAGAACGTTGGCCACGGCGGTGCGGCTTGCAGAAGAGCTGGGCGATGGTGGCATCTCGGCGCATGAATACGGTTTTTTCAAAATAGCAGCGCCAGCCACGCAATTGCTGGTCAATACCAGCGCCGTTGGCATGCATGGTACACGCTTTAACGAAATCGATCTGTCGCTTCTCCCGGATAGTGCGGTAGTGACGGACATTGTCTATACGCCACTTGAAACGCCCCTGCTGGCCGATGCCAAAGCCCGCCATCTCCGTACGGTTGATGGGCTTGGCATGCTCCTGCATCAGGCCATGCCCGGCTTTGCCGGATGGTTTGGTGTAACGCCAGATGTCAGCCCGCAATTGCGCGCCCGTATCGAAGCGACCTTGGATCATTGATATGCGCAGGATCGGCATTACCGGCTCCATCGCTACCGGCAAATCCACTTTGCTGGCAGCGTTCGAAAAAGTCGGCGTGCCGGTTCTGTCTGCCGATGCCGTCGTGGCTGAACTCTATTCAGGCGATGCCGTCGGGCCGGTCGAAAACCTGTTCCCGGGCGTAGCGCCAAATGGTGTGATTGATCGACAGGAGCTGGCCCGGCGGCTGGCGCTTGATCCTTCTGGTTTCCCCCGGCTCGAAGCTATTGTTCATCCGCTGGTGCGTCGGAAGATCGCCGATTTTCTCGCCGCCGCCGAAAGCGATGGGCATGCACTTGCCGCCGTCGAAGTGCCCCTGCTCTTTGAGAGCGGCCATGATTATGGGTTTGACGCCATAGCTGTGACCCATGTGGATGATGCTATCCAGAAGCAGCGCATCATGGCGCGTCCCGGCATGAGCGTGGAAAAGATGCAGACTTTGCTTGCCCGTCAAATCAACCAGGCCGAAAAGAAACAGCGCGCCACCTGGCTTTTCGATACGGCGCGACCGCGCGAAGACATCGATGCCGAGGTCGCGCGCCTGGTCGCGGATATTAGAGCGGAAAAAGGCAGACTATGATCCGGGAAATTGTCCTCGATACCGAAACCACAGGCCTTTCCCCTCAGGGCGGGGACCGGCTGGTCGAAATCGGCTGTGTCGAGCTGATCAACCACATCCCGACCGGCAAGAATTTTCACGTCTATATCAATCCCCAGCGCTCCATGCCTGAAGAGGCCTTCCGAGTGCATGGGTTGAGCGAAGAATTTCTTTCCGACAAGCCCCTGTTCGAGGCCATAGCGGGAGATTTTCTCGCCTTTATCGGCGATGCGACCTTGGTCATCCACAATGCGCCCTTCGATATGGGCTTTCTCAACGCCCAATTGATCAATTCGGGTGGCAAGACGCTGCCCAATGCGGTGATCGACACGGTGATGCTGGCGCGCCAGAAGCATCCGGGCGCGCGCGTCAGTCTTGATGCGCTGTGCAAGCATTACGGCATCGACAATTCGCGCCGCACCCTGCATGGCGCGCTGCTGGACAGTCAAATCCTGGCGGAAGTCTATCTGGAGTTGATTGGCGGCAAGCAGGTCAGTCTGGCGCTGACGGCAGAAGTGGACAATGCCGGGTCCGGGCCGGTCGCGGCGCGTGTTGCCGTGGCCCCGCGGACCACGCCATTGCCGGGTCGGATCAGTGTGCAAGAGGCCGAAGCACACAATGCTTTCATCGCCAAAATGGGTGAAAGCGCGCTCTGGGCGCAATATATGGACGCCGCCGAATAAAAAAGCCCCGGAAAACCGGGGCTTCTTTTCAATCTCGATTTGATGGCTCAGTTGAGCTTCTCGCCTTCGGCGCTGACCGGTGCTGGTGCAGCGGCGCCGCCCTGAGCGGCCAGCTTGGCCAGATTCTGACGATAAATAGCCGAGAAATCCACCGGCTCCATCATCAGCGGCGGGAAACCGCCCTGCTGGGTGACGCTGGCGAGAACCTGACGGGCAAACGGGAAGATCAGGCGCGGGCATTCGATCATCAGCAGCGGCGAAAGCTGGGCTTCCGGTACATTCTTGAGACGGAAAATGCCGCCATAGACCAGTTCCACATTGAACAGCACGGTTTCTTCGCGGTTGGCCTTGGCATTGAGCGTCAGCTCAACGGCGTAGATTTCCTCGTTCTGCTTCTTCACGCCCACGGCGATGGAGACGTTGAACGCGGGATTGCCGCCACCGGCAAGTAGGGCAGCCGGAGCGCCGGGGTTCTCGAAGGAAAGATCGCGGATATATTGGCCCACCAGATTCATGCTGGGTGCGGTGCCGGGCTGCGGCGCTGCCGCGCCCTGAGTGTCGTCGGCCATTGATTGGTCCTTTTTGATACGCAAATTCAAAGAATTCTGGCGGCTTGGCTAGCATTTTTGGCTGACGCGAACAAGCCGAGCCAATTATTTCCGCTCGTCGCGCCAGTCATCATTGCTGGCATCAATAATGCGGGGCGCATCGGTATAGGGATCGCTCGGATCGCCATAGCGGCGATAGGTTGTTGTGGTCTCCACCACCTTCACCCGACGTGCCAGCGAGGAGAATATCCGTTCGCGTACCGGCGGCAGCAGCAAGACAAGCGCTACGGCATCGCCGAAAAATCCGGGTATGATCAACAGCAGGCCCGCCAGCCCGATCAGCATGGCGTCGAACATGGTGCGGCCCGGAATGGTCCCGGCGCTCATATTGGTGCGCAGCCTGTTGACCGCCTCAAGCCCCTGCTGGCGTAACAGCAGCGCGCCAGCAAGCGCGGCAAGCACCACAAGCGCCAGTGTCGGCAACAGGCCAATGGCGCGCCCGACAACAATGAACAGGGCGATTTCTATCAGCGGCAGGGCTAGAAAACCGAAGGCGAAGAAACGGGCCAATGGCGTATCCTTACGAGTTTGGCCGGAGCGAGCGCGGCAAATTGCAACTCGCCCCATCGTGAACTGGTTTTGAGCTAAAGCTTTGACTATATATAGGACCAGATTGGCGCGAAACGAGCGCCGCAACGCGTTTTCTTGACGCCTCCTGCCCAAGGTGCCTGATTCATGGACGAATTTCTCGACCTGCCGACCCTTATAGCCATTGTCGTGGCCGTGTTCGTTGTGTTCCGGTTGCGCTCGGTTCTGGGGACACGCACAGGAAATGAGCGCCCGCCAGTTGATCGCAGCCGTTCGACACCGGCCGAAAAGAGCGCGGCCAATGACGAAACCGTCGTGCCGCTGCGCCCGGTTCCGGCCCAGCCCGATCGTGATGATGAGCGCCGGGCCCGCAAGCTCGAAGCCGAAATCGAACAGGCCGCTGCCGGCAATGCCGAACTGGCTGCCGGTCTCAAACAGGTTGTCGAAGCCGATCCGACCTTTACGCCCAAGAGCTTCCTTGAAGGCGCAAAGCAGGCCTATGAGATGATCGTCACGGCCTTTGCCGAAGGCGATCGCCAGACGCTCAAGAACCTGCTTGAAAAGGATGTGTTTGAAGGGTTCCAGCGCGCCATCGCCGATCGGGAAGCCGCCGAGCAGAAGGTGGAATTCACCTTTGTCGGCCTGCCCAAGATCGCCATTGTCGATGCTGACTACGACAAGAAAAATATCAATGTGACCGTCGATTTCCATGCCGAGGTCGTGTCAGCGACCCGCGACAAGGATGGCAATCTGGTCGAAGGCAATGCCGACCAGGTTCAACTCATCGCCGATGAATGGACCTTTGCCCGCAATCCCAAATCGCGCGATCCAAACTGGAAGGTCGTCAGCACCTCCCAGCTCGATTAATCTACTGCGGCAGGCCTCAACTCGATGTCCAAGCGCGACCCGAAGCGCCTGCCGCACGATTTCCACCTCTGGACTCATGTCACAGAGAGCGTGGAGCCGCTGCGCCGCAAGGGCCTGTTGAAAATGGGCAATGGCACCCTGCCGGTGCCCTCCCCCGAGCCCGCTCCCCAGATCAAGGCGCCCCCCAAAAAACTTGGCCCTGCCAAGCCATTCCTGCCGCCTTATCAGGCGCCGATGCCTATGACTAAGGTCACCGAGAAGACGGTTGACCCCGCCATTCACAAAAAAGTCCGGCGCGGCCGCATCGATATCGATGGCACTCTGGATCTGCATGACATGACCCAGAGCCAAGCGCGGGAAGCGCTTTATCGCTATCTGACGACACGCGCGGCGCGTGGTGCGCGGACAATCCTTGTCATCACCGGCAAGGGCCTCAAGACCGACAATGATTATATTGCCGCCATGACCGAGCGGGGAATTTTGCGCACCATGCTGCCGATCTGGCTTTCTGAACCGAGCCTTGCCCCATTGATTTCCGGCTGGAGCATGGCGGCACGCGGCCATGGTGGTGAGGGGGCGTATTATGTGCGCCTGCGTCGGCAATGACCCCGTTGGGCGCAAAACTGCGTTCCATGCGCGAGGCGCGCGGCATTTCCTTGAAGGAAATGGCGGCGGCGCTGAACGTATCCAGCGCCTATCTCTCGGCTCTCGAACACGGCAAGCGCGGCCAGCCGACGTCCTTTCTGCTCCACCGCATCATCGCCTTTTTCAACGTCATCTGGGATGAGGCCGAGGAATTGCAGCGGCTCGCCGAGATTTCTGATCCCAAGGTGAGTATCGACACGGGCGGTCTGGTGCCCGAGGCGACGGAACTCACCAATCGCCTGCGCGATAATATCGAGCGGCTTGAGCCCGAGGATTTGAAATTTCTGCGCGATGAATTGGTGAAGCGCGCAGGGCGGAAGCGATAAGCCCGCCTCGAACGCGGAACGGCACCTCCCCCTTGACGGGGGAGGCTGGGAGGGGGTGCGCCCCAAGCTCGGTGATGGCTGTCCCCCACCCCGGCGCCGCTAAAGCCTTCGGCCCAGCTTTGCCACCCTCCCCGCAAGAGGGAGGGTGAAAGAAAGATCAGAGCACGAACTTGCTCAAATCCGTATCCCCGGCCAGCACGCCGACCTTCTCGCGCACGAAGGCGGCATCGATTTTAACCGTCTGTCCGGCCCGATCAGGCGCGTCGAAGGAGATTTCTTCGACCAGCCGTTCCATCACCGTCTGCAAACGGCGTGCACCGATATTCTCGACACTCGAATTGACCTTCACGGCGGCATCGGCAATCGCCTCGATGGCGTCCTGCGTCACCTCAAGCGTCAGCCCTTCCGTGCCCATCAAGGCAACATATTGCTTGATGAGGCTGGCTTCTGTGTCATTGAGAATGCCGATGAAATCCTCGCGTGTCAGCGCCTTCAACTCGACGCGGATCGGCAGCCGACCCTGAAGCTCTGGCAACAGATCGCTGGGCTTGCTCACATGGAAAGCACCCGAAGCGATGAACAGGACGTGGTCGGTTTTGACCGGACCATATTTCGTCGCCACGGTCGTGCCTTCGATCAGCGGCAAGAGATCGCGCTGCACGCCTTCGCGCGACGGACCACCCTGAACGCCGCCCTCGCGGGCCGCGACCTTGTCGATCTCGTCGATGAAGACGATGCCGTGATTTTCCACCAGTTCGATGGCTTCGCTCTTGAGCTGATCCTGGTCGAGCAGCTTGTCGGCTTCCTCGGCGATCAGCGGCTCATAGGCGTCCTTGACCTTGACCTTGCGCTTGACCCCGCGCCCGCCCATGGCCTGCTTGAACATGTCCGAAAGATTGATCATGCCAATGCCGCCATTGGGCATGCCGGGAATATCAAACCCGCCGGTATTGGCCGCAGGCTGCATCTCGATCTCGATTTCCTTGTCGTCGAGTTCGTTATTGCGCAGCTTGGAGCGGAAAGAATCGCGGGTCGATGGCGTCGCCGATGTGCCAACCAGCGCATCGAGAACCCGCTCTTCGGCATTGTGATGGGCCTGCGCCTGCACATCGCGGCGACGCTTGTCACGCAGCACGGTGATGCCCGCTTCGACCAGATCGCGCACGATCTGCTCGACATCGCGGCCGACATAACCCACCTCGGTGAATTTGGTGGCTTCCACCTTGACGAAGGGGGCTTGAGCAAGCCGCGCCAGACGCCGTGAAATCTCGGTTTTGCCGACGCCGGTCGGCCCGATCATCAGGATATTTTTCGGGCTGACCTCGCGGCGCATATCGGGCGGAAGCTGCTGACGCCGCCAGCGATTGCGCAAGGCGACGGCAACGGCGCGCTTGGCATCGGCCTGGCCCACAATATGGCGGTCGAGTTCGGAAACGATCTCGCGCGGGGAAAAATTGGTGTCACTCATTTTTATCACTTTCGATCGGTGCCTTATCGAGGAAGCGCACCATCAGGTGTTCGTCGAGATATCGACCGTTCACATAGAGATAGCGGGGCTCGGTGCCGTAGATTTCAAAGCCCAGCTTTTTATAGAGCCGGATCGCCGATTCGTTTTCCGACCAGACGCCGAGATGGACCTGGATCACCCTGTCTCTGGCATAGTCTAGCAGATGCTCGACCAGAGCCTTCGACATGCCGGTGCCCCGGTGCTCCGGCTTGACGTAAACTTGGATCATCCAGCCGCGATGGCGGTCCTTGTGGCCTTCATTGCCCAGAAAGGCATTGATGCCCCCAAGCGATCCGTCCGGCAGAAAAGCGCCGAAAATCGTCAAGGCCTTGAGCGTCTCCCTGATGTCTTGGTCCGACTTCTGCGCAAAGGCTTCGGCCGAGGAGAGAAAGGCTTCAGGGTGGTTGACCAGGGCTTCGAGCCTGATGGCGCGATAGGCCATTGCGTCATCGACACTCAACTGGCGGATGGAATAGCTCACGCGCTGAGCTCGATGGTTTCGACTGTCACATTGCCATTGGTATAGACGCAGATTTCCTCGGCTATCTTCATGGCGCGACGGGCAATATCCTCGGCATCGAGCTCGGTCGCCTGATGCAGGGCCAGAGCCGCCGAATGCGCATAATTGCCGCCCGACCCAATGGCAATCACGCCATGGTCCGGTGTCAAGACGTCGCCATTGCCGGTCAGAACCAGTGTGTCGGTCTTGTCGGCGACGATCATCATGGCTTCGAGTTTGCGGAGATACCGGTCGGTGCGCCAGTCCTTGGCCAGTTCGACAGCGGCGCGCATCAACTGGTCGGGATATTGTTCAAGCTTGCCTTCCAGCCGCTCGAACAGGGTGAAGGCGTCGGCGGTGGAGCCGGCAAAGCCGCCGATCACCTTGCCGCCGGCCAGCCGCCGTACCTTCTTGGCGCCATGCTTCATGACGGTCTGGCCCATGGAGACCTGACCATCGCCAGCCACCACAACCCTGTTGCCCTTGCGCACGGAAACGATCGTCGTCCCGTACCAGCCGGGACCTGTATGTTCACTCATTGGGGAAATTACTCCGAACTGTTGAGTGATATTTAGGGGCCCCGGCGACGATTGCAACCAAGAGCGCCCTAACCCAATCTTCACGCGAGCGTGCCTATCTGCTACTCACCCGCCGAACGCCGGAGACAGCCCATGCGCAAAGCCACAATCGCCCGCAAGACCAACGAGACCGAGATTGCCGTTTCGATCGATCTCGACGGCACCGGCAAGCATGCAATGAATACCGGCGTCGGTTTCTTCGACCACATGCTGGACCAGCTTTCCCGCCATTCGCTGATCGACATGAATGTCACCTGTAAGGGCGACCTGCATATCGACAGTCACCACACGGTCGAGGATGTCGGCATCGCTTTGGGTCAGGCCATCAAAGAAGCGCTGGGCGACAAGAAGGGCATTCGCCGATATGCCTCCTCGGACCTGCCTATGGATGGGACGCTGACCCGGGCGGCGCTGGACGTTTCCGGTCGCGCTTTCCTTGTGTTCAAGGCCGAGTTTTCGCAAGGCAAGATAGGCGATATCGACACCGAGCTGTTCCGCGAATTCTTCCAGGCCTTCGCGGTCAATGCCGGTATCACGCTCCATATCGAAAACTTCTACTTCGACAATAACCACCATCTGGCCGAATCCATGTTCAAGGCCGTCGCCCGCGCCCTGCGCGAAGCGGTGGAAATCGATCCGCGCATGAGCGACGTGGTGCCCAGCACCAAGGGCACGCTCTAGGCTTTCGTTTCCAGCGCTTTTGCACTAGAGCAGCGTCAAGCACCAAGTGTCACCCCGGCGCAGGCCGGGGCCCAGCCTGAGATCTTGAGATGGATCCCGGCCTTCGCCGGGATGACATCGGGGTCGTGGAGAATGCGCCCATGAGCACCATCGCCATCATCGATTACGGCGCCGGCAATCTGCGCTCGGCCGCCAATGCCTTCGAGCGCGTGGCTCATGAACGCGGCAAGGGCGACGAGATTGTTGTCACCGCCGATCCTGGAATGGTCCGCAAGGCCGACCGTATCATGCTCCCCGGCGTCGGCGCCTTTGCCGATTGCATGGCCGGGCTTCAGGCCGTATCCGGCATGATTGAAGTGCTCGACGAAAAGGTCATCAAGGGCGGCGCGCCGTTTCTGGGCGTCTGCGTCGGTATGCAATTGCTGGCCAGCGAAGGCCGCGAAAAAACTGTGACCAAGGGTCTGGGCTGGATTCCCGGCGCGGTCGAAAAGATCACCCCGTCCGATCCGGCACTCAAGATTCCGCATATGGGCTGGAACACGATTTCGGTGACCCGCCCGCATGCGCTGTTGAGCGGCATCACGGACGGACCGGATGGGCTCCATGCCTATTTCGTCCATTCCTATCATTTGAAAACCGACGATCCGGCAGACCTGCTCGCCACCACCGATTACGGTGGCGCGCTCACTGCCTGTGTCGGCCGCGACAATATTTTCGGTACCCAGTTCCATCCGGAAAAAAGCCAGGCGCTGGGCCTTAAGCTGATTGAGAACTTTTTGGGATGGAGGCCGTGAGAGGCCCCCACCCATCCTCCCCCGGAAGATGGGGGAGGAGCCGCATCGCAAATGTGGCATTATCTGTTGGCAAATACCGGCCATCTCCTCCCCCTGAAGGGGGAGGTTGGGTGGGGGTTCCATCCGCGAGCACGACGTCATGATCCTCTTCCCCGCCATCGACCTCAAGGATGGCCAATGTGTGCGCCTGAAACTCGGCGACATGGAGCAGGCCACCGTCTTCAACGACGATCCCGCTGCACAGGCCAAATCGTTCGAGGATCAGGGTTTTGACTATCTGCATGTCGTCGATCTCAACGGCGCCTTTGCCGGCGAGAGCGTCAATGGCGCGGCGGTCGAAGCCATCCTCAAGACTGTCAACTTTCCGGTTCAGCTTGGCGGCGGCATTCGCAATCTAGGTCATATCGAATCTTGGCTCGACAAGGGTCTGGCGCGCGTCATTCTCGGCACCGTCGCTGTGCGTGATCCTGCGCTGGTGAAAGAGGCAGCACAGAAATGGCCCGGTCAGGTCGCCGTCGGCATCGATGCGCGCCAGAGCATGGTGGCGGTGGAAGGCTGGGCGGAAACCTCCGAGCTTTCGGTGATCGAATTGGCCAAGCGCTTTGAGGGCGCGGGTGTTGCTGCCATCATCTATACCGATATCGACCGTGATGGTGTGCTGGCTGGCATCAATTGGGAGTCCACGCTGGAACTGGCCCGCGCCACCACGATCCCGGTTATCGCTTCGGGTGGTCTGGCCTCCATGGCCGATATCGAACGGATGACCCAACCGGAATATCAGGTGCTTGAAGGCGCCATTTCCGGACGTGCGCTCTACGATGGCCGTATTGATTCACGTGAAGCACTGGCACTTTTGAGGGCCGTATGAGCGCCGCCCGGCCCAATAAATTTCCCTATTGGGCCTATGGATTGGCGGTGCTGGCCATTCTGATTTTCGCGCTCTGGCCGGTTGCGTCGGTCTATTTCACCTTTCTTGTCGCCGAAGCCAATGGCTGCACGGTCAACGAAGCAACAGTCCACCCGTGCATGGTCTGGGGCATGGATTGGGGCGGGCTGCTCTATACGACCGGCGTCATGGGCTGGTTCATGCTGGCTACCCTGCCCTTGGGCGGCGGCGCGTTGATCGTATGGCTGGTTTCTCTCATTATTCACCGCATCGGCTGGGGCCGGATGCACAAGGTCGAGCGAACATGAGTCTCAAAACCCGTATCATTCCTTGCCTTGATGTTGCCGGTGGCCGCGTCGTGAAGGGCGTGCAATTCGTCGATCTGGTCGATGCCGGTGACCCGGTCGAAGCTGCCATGGCCTATGACGCGGCCGGCGCGGATGAATTGACCTTCCTCGATATTACCGCCAGCCATGAAGGCCGAGACACCATATTCGACGTCGTGGCCCGCACGGCCGAGCATTGCTTCATGCCCGTGACCGTGGGTGGCGGCGTGCGTTCGGTGGACGATATCCGCAAACTGCTGCTCGCCGGAGCCGACAAGGTGGCGATCAATTCGGCCGCCGTGAACGATCCCGATTTCATTGCCCGCGCCGCCGACAAGTTCGGCAATCAATGCATCGTCGTTTCGGTCGATGCCAAGCAGCGCTCAGATGGCGGCGCAGGCTGGGAAATCTTCACCCATGGCGGCCGCAAGCCGACCGGCATCGACGCGGTGGACTTTGCCGCGCGTATGGTCGAGCGCGGTGCGGGCGAATTGCTGGTCACCTCCATGGATCGGGACGGCACGAAATCCGGCTTCGATCTGAAACTGGTCCGCACCATTGCCGATGCGGTGGAAGTGCCGGTGATCGCCTCGGGCGGCGTCGGCACCTTGCAGCATCTGGTTGAAGGCGTCACCGAAGGCCATGCCAGCGCCGTGCTCGCTGCCTCGATCTTCCATTTCGGCACCTTCACCATTCCTGAGGCCAAGGCCTATATGGTCGAGCACGGCATTCCGATGCGGATGGACTTCGCAGGTGGTCCGCAAAGCGGATGAATGGCTCCAGTGGAGCCATTCAAGCAAGAAGGCCATAAGAGCTGCGCTCGAATGGCTGACAGCTTAGGTCTTAGTGACGGCGACCGGATTTTTTGCTCTAAGCCTGTCAACACACACGATGTCACCCCGGCGAAGGCCGGGGTCCATCCTGGGATCTCAAGCTGGATCCCGGCCTTCGCCGGGATGACATCGAGGATGAGGAGCCTTCCCGGCACATGACCCTTGAAGAACTCGAAGCGCGCATTGCCCTTCGCGCCGCCGCCTCGCCCGAGGACAGCTATACGGCAAAACTGATTGCCCGCGGCATGAACAAGGCCGCGCAGAAACTGGGCGAAGAAGCCACCGAAGCGGTCATTGCCGCGGTGACCAATGACCGGGCCGAACTGGTCAAGGAAAGTGCTGATGTGCTTTACCACCTTCTGGTGGTTTTGAAGGCCGCCAATGTACCGCTGGCCGAAGTGATGGCTGAGCTCGACACGCGCACGGCCCAGTCCGGTCTTGCCGAAAAGGCCGCACGGAAGGATCGTCTCTGATGTCCAGGCGTCTGCCCGCACTCGATCCCTACCGTCATTATACCAAGCAGCAATGGAGCGATCTGCGCAACGGCCAGCCTATGACGCTGACCGAGGACGATATCAAGCGCCTGCGCTCGCTGACCGACCCGATTTCGCTGGCCGAAGCCGAGGAAATCTATCTGCCGCTATCGCGGCTGCTCGCCTATTACGTTGAAGCCATTCAGGGGCTGAATCAGGTTTCGACCCGTTTCCTCAATACCCCCAATGACAAGGTGCCCTTCATCATCGGCGTCGCCGGTTCGGTGGCGGTGGGCAAGTCGACCACCTCGCGTATCCTGCAGGCCCTGCTCTCGCGCTGGCCCTCCAGCCCCAAGGTCGATCTGGTCACCACCGATGGGTTTCTGCATCCCAACAAGGTGCTTGAAGAGCGCGGCATGATGCAGCGCAAAGGCTTTCCGGAAAGCTATGACCGCGCCCGCTTCGTCAATTTTCTCGCCGATATCAAATCGGGCAAGGGCAAGGTGTCGGTGCCGGTCTATTCCCATCTGGTCTATGACGTGGTGCCCGGCGAGGAAGTCGTGATCGACCGCCCCGACATTCTCATCGTCGAAGGCCTCAACATTCTCCAGCCCGGCGAATTGCCCCAGGATGGTACGCCCATCCTCTTTGCCTCCGACTTCATCGATTTCTCGATCTATATCGACGCCGATATGGACGATTTGCGCGACTGGTACATCACCCGCTTTTTCCGGCTGCGCGAAACCGCCTTCCGCGATCCCACCTCCTTCTTCCGCAAGTTTTCGGAAATGAGCGAGGAGGAAGCCGGTGCCTTCGGACGTCAGGTCTGGGAAAATATCAACCTGCCCAACCTGCTGGAAAACGTCCTGCCCACAAGGGGCCGCGCCGACCTGATCCTCAAAAAGGGGAAAGATCACCGGGTCGAAGAAGTGAAACTGCGGCGGTTGTGACAGCAGGGTGCGCAGCGCACTCGATGCAGCACCTCCCCCTTGACGGGGGAGGTTGGGAGGGGGCGAGCCAAGCGCTCGGTGTAAATTGGTCCCCCACCCCAGCTTTGCTAAGGCCCTATGGGCCAAGCGCCACTACCCTCCCCGCGAGGGGGAGGGTGAAGAAGGGCGTGTTGTCGAACCTAATACGTCCCCTGCTGAGGCTGGCTGAGAATGATCAGATTGCCATCCGGGTCGCGCAGTTTGGCGGTCTTGAAGAAATCCCCCATCGCTTTGGCCACCGGCTTGATGCCGTGCATTTCGAGCCGGGCCAGTTCTTCGGCAAGGTCATCGACGATCAGCATGACCACGCTCGCTCCGGCACGGTCTTCGTCGCTCATCACATGGACCCAGCCGCCGCCGGGCAGTTTCCATTCCGCCACATCGGCCATGGTGCGGGCATCGGCCGGGCGGCCGAACAGATACTCGTACCAGACGAGGGAATTGCCCAAGTCTTCCACGGCAATACCGGCCAGCACATTGGTGAGGGTCATGGACAGGTCCACTTTCTCTTTTTGCTTTTGCGAATCGTAGCACAGTGTTCTCGCTTGGGCAGCACTGTTGGCGGGGCGGCGCGGCGCTGCTATAGGCGAGGCATGTGCAGGGAGTTGATGACATGACCAGATTGCGGATCATCGTGGCAGGTGCAGGCGGGCGCATGGGGGCCGCCAATATTCGCGCCATTGCTGCCCATCCCGATCTTGAACTGATCGGCGCGCTCGACCGGCCCGGTTCATCTGTCCTCGGTCGGGACGCAGGCACGCTGGCCGGGATCGAGCCTCTGGGCATTGCCGTTTCCGACAACGCCGCGACGCTGGCCGAGCAGGCCGACGCCATTGTCGATTTCTCCGCTCCTGCCGCCAGCGTGGCGCTGGCTCAGCTCGCTGCCAGGCATGAACTGTCCCACATTATTGGCACTACCGGCTGTCTCGACGCCGAAGACGCCGCGATCGCCCAGGCCGGCAAGGATGGTGCGCGCATCGTCAAATCCGGCAATTTCTCTCCGGGCATGGTCGCTCTGGCCGTTTTGGTCGAAAAGGCCGCCGCTGCGCTTTCGGACTACGATGTCGAAATTCTCGAGATGCACCACAATCTCAAGGTTGACGCGCCATCCGGCTCGGCCCTGCTGCTGGGCGAAGCCGCCGCAAAAGGTCGCAATATTGCGCTCAAGGATCATTCCGTTCGCGTACGCGATGGCCATACCGGCCCGCGCGAGGCTGGCACGATTGGTTTTGCCACCCTGCGGGGCGGCAATGTCATCGGCGATCATATGGTGATCCTGGCTGGGCCCTCCGAGCGGATCGAGCTTAATCACCGCGCGCAGGACCGCACCATCTATGCCAATGGCGCGATCAAGGCCGTGCTCTGGGCCCATAGGCAACAGCCGGGTCTCTATTCCATGGCCGACGTTCTCGGCCTCACCGAATAATCTGCAAGGAACAAAAACATGACCGGAACGCTCATTCTCGTTCGCCATGGCCAGAGCGAATGGAACCTCGAAAACCTTTTTACCGGCTGGCGCAATCCCAACCTGACCGAACAGGGCCAGGGCGAAGCCCGCGCTACCGGCAAGGCGCTGAAGGCCGCAGGCATCGCGCCTGATCTTTATTACACCTCGGCACTGCGCCGCGCCCAGCACACGCTCGACCTGATGCTTGAAGAAATGGGCATTCTCAACGTCACTATCACCCGCAATATCGCGCTAAACGAACGCGACTACGGCGATCTCAGCGGCCTCAACAAGGATGATGCCCGCAAGAAGTGGGGCGAAGAACAGGTGCTGATCTGGCGCCGTTCCTTCGACGTGCCGCCTCCGGGCGGCGAATCGCTCAAGGACACTGCGGCCCGCACCCTGCCCTATTACGAAGCCGAAATTCTGCCCCAGCTTCAGGCTGGCAAGACCGTGCTGATTGCTGCCCATGGCAATTCGCTGCGGGCGCTGGTCATGGCCATCGAAGGCCTGACCCCCGACGAAATTCTCGCCCGGGAAATCGGCACCGGCGAGCCGACGGTCTATAAGATCGGCGCGGACGGCAAACTCGAAGAGCGCATCATTCTTTAATGATGACGGGGTCGGCAGTGCCGGCCCCTTTTTCCTGCCTGGGCTCGATATAGAGTTTGAGCGTCAGCATGCGGCCCACCGCATAGATCGGCGTAGCCAGCGCGATCCCCATGATCCCGAACAGCGTGCCCAGCACGGTCATGATGCTGAGCGACCAGGCGGGCGACAGCTTGATGATACGCTGCTGCAGCATGGGGGTGAGGATATAGCCCTCCAGATTCTGAATCAGGAACAGGCCTATCGCGCCAAGGATCAGCACATTGGTGTCCTGCGCCGCCAATGTGAGCAGCACCGGCACCGCCGAAAAGATCGGTCCCAGAAACGGAATGAAATTGAGCGCGCCCGAGAGCAGGCCGAGCACGGCGGCATTGGGCACGCCCAGCGCCCAGAGCAACAGGAAGACCAGCGAGCCGATGAGGATCATCATGGCAAGCTGCGTCACCATCCAACCGCGCAATGCTTCGCCGGTATTGTCCAGCGCTGCCGCCAGGCGCGGGCGATAGCTATTGGGTAGCAGCAGCAGAAACCCATCACGATAGGCGCGCGGGTCGATGGCAAAGAACAGGCCGAGAAAGATGATGATGACGGCATTGCTGACGATGCCCAGTGTCGAGCCGAACAGCGAGCTGGCCTGATTGAACAGCCCGCCCGGATCGGGGAAGAAGGTCGTCACCATGGTCTCTATATCCGAACGGCTGATCTCATGGACCAGACCAAGCTCCTGCAAGTCGCCATAGATACGGGTGATCTCGGCAATCAGCAGGCGGAACAGATCCTGTATATTCCGCCAGAGGCTGACCCCGCCCAATGAAAAGGCGACGATGACGAAGACGAGAATGGTGAGGCTGACGAGAACCAGCAGCACCGGACGTGGCCATGGAGCGATGCGGCCCAAGGCGCGCACGGCGGCGTCGAGCACGCAGGCGACGAGGATACCGGCGAAAATCAGCAGGATCGGTGTCGAAACATGCCACGCCAGAAGCAGCGTGGCGGCGAGCAAAACGCCTGTGACGATGGCGCGTGTGCTGCTGGTCATGAAATCTCCCCGATCTGCCTCTGCCTGACTAACGCATGAAGAGGCGAGGATTTCCAGTACCAACACGATTCACGTGAAACGCTTTACCGAGGCGGCTCCGCTCGAATGACAGCGCGACGGGCGGAGCGCGGCCTTACTCCCGCGCCGAAATCACCCCGGCCTCCCAGCCCAGAATCGCCCGCTTCCGCGGCACGCCCCAATGATAGCCGGTCAGCGCTCCCGACGTTCCCACGACGCGATGACACGGTACGACAAAACTGATCGGGTTCTTGCCCACCGCCGCACCCACCGCCCGCGAGGCGGTCGGGCGGCCGATATGTTGGGCCACGCTGGAATAGGTAATGGCCCGGCCGACCGGAATTTTGAGCAATGTCTCCCAGACCTTCACCTCGAAATCGGTGCCGATCAACACCACGCGCACCGGCTGATCCGCTGACCAGCGCGCCGGATCAAAAATCTGTCCGACCAGCGGGGCAATTCGTGCGTCATCGCGGCTGAAGCGCGCGCGGGGCCAGCGATTGGCAAGGTCGTCGAATGCCGCTTCAACGCTCATATCCGCATCGGCAAATCCCAGTCCGGAAATGCCATATTCAGTGGCCGTCACCACCGCCGTGCCGAAGGGCGATGGCGCCACTCCCCACACCATGTCGATGCCCGCGCCGCCGGCCCGAAAGGCGCCGGGTGGCATGGCCTCATAGGTGACGAACAGATCATGCAGACGGGATGTGGAACTCAGCCCCACTTCATAAGTGGTGTCGAGCACGCTGGCCTGATCGCGCAGCAGGCCCTTGGCGTGGTTGAGCGCCACCGCCTGCGCAAAGCTTTTCGGCGACAAGCCGCACCAGCGCCGGAACAGCTCGGTCAATTGCCGCTCGTTCAATCCCAACGCCCGAGAAAAATGCTCGAGATCGGTCGCGTCCGGTCCCGTCTCGCTCAGATAGCGGATGGCGGCGCGGATAATGTCGTAATCATTGTCTGGCGTGAGCCTGTTAAGCTGGTTCATATCCGGCGCTTTCATCTGGGTCCGCTCTGTCTAGCCCTGCGGACATGCGGTGGCGACCCGGATTTGACGGCAAGGGTCAGCCCGCCCGCCGGGCCTGCCGCAGGGCCGTGCCGAACGCTCTGGCAAAACTCGATTTATCATCGCGCCCGAGAAAACCACCCAGCTCCATTTCGTCCTTGCCGTGGCGGATAAAAATTCCGGTGGTGCGCTCGAACACATCGCGCTCCAGCCGCAGTTTGATCTCGCCAGGCTCGAACCGTTGCAAGGCCTTTTCCCGGCCCCGCGCCAAGATAGTGATTTCAAGCTGGTCGGCCCAGAGCGTCACCTGCTGAAATTGCTGCCCGTGTCGTTTCTGACGGATGCCAAAAGCCAGCAGGCCCCCGCTCGCCAGCCCATAGACGACGAGCCCGGTGAGCAGAAATTGCGGGATGGCAATGAGAAAAGGCGCGGTGACGATGGCGGCCAGCACAAGGGCCAGCCAGCCACCGGCCGTTTTATACGAACGGTCTGGCCGCAGCGTTGCTGCAAACAGGGGCGTGGTTTTGGTGACTTGCATCGGGAACTCTCTTACCCGAAATACTGGCAGAGATTCGGGGGCGAGAGAATGGCGGCGACGAAAAAAGTGAAAGCATTGAGTCGGGCCGATGCCGAAGCCATTTTCACGCGGTTTCACGAAATCGAGCCCGAACCGAAGGGCGAGCTGGATTACATCAATGCCTTCACCCTGCTGGTGGCGGTGGTGCTCTCCGCCCAGGCCACCGATGTCGGCGTCAACAAGGCCACGAAAAAGCTCTTTGAACTGGCCCCTTCCCCTGCGGCCATGGTCGCTTTGGGCGTTGAGGGTATTACCGAGCACATCAAGACCATTGGCCTGTTTCGCGGCAAGGCCAAAAATGTCTTTGCGCTCAGCCAGATCCTGATCGATCAGCATGGCAGCGAAGTGCCCGATGATCGTGAGGCGCTTGAAGCCCTGCCCGGCGTTGGCCGCAAGACTGCCAATGTCGTGCTCAATATCTGGTTCAAGCAGCCCACCATCGCAGTGGATACCCATCTCTTTCGCGTGGGCAACCGCACGGGACTAGCCCCGGGAAAGACCCCGCTGGAGGTGGAAAAGGCGCTTCAGAAACAGGTGCCGCAGCGTTTCATGCTCCACGCCCATCATTGGCTGATCCTGCATGGTCGCTATATCTGCAAGGCGAGGACGCCGGAATGCTGGCGCTGCCCGATTGTGGAATGGTGCCGTTTCGAGCCCAAGACGCCCTTCCCCAATCGACCGCTGCCAAAACACGTCTAGCCGCCATAGCCCCGTGCCATCGCGGCTGCAAAGATCGGGATCAGCAGCAGCACGCCTGCCTGCAAATGCACAAAACGACGATTGGCGGCGATTTCGGCCTGCGGTGGCGCATAATCGGCACTGCCCTTGCCTGCCTTCTCCCAGCGGCGGATTGCCAATGTCGGCGGAATAGTCAGAAGGCCCATCAGGGCAAAGGCGACCATCTTTCCCCAGAAGGCGTGATTGCCCCAGTAATAACCGGCATCGACCGCGCCGAAGAAAATCCGCGCAATACCCACTGCAATCACCAGCCCCGCCACCGCGCCATAGGCAGCGTCGATGCGTGCCAATTGGCTGATTCTCGGCCCCGAGAGCCCGGGTCGCAGCAGCGCAAATTCTGCAGCGAACAATGCGACCAGCGTAAACACGGCGACATGATGTGCGGCGGCCAGAACTAAATCCCAATCCATGAACATGCTCCGTGTTGACAATGATCACATATGTTCTGCATATGTAAACGATGTCAACATCTCCCCAAAATGCGCCCTATCATCACGGCAATCTGCGTCAGGCTCTGCTCGAAGCGGGACTGATCATTCTTGAAAAGCAGGGTGAGGCCGGGCTTGGCCTGCGCGACCTTGCCCGGGCGGTTGGCGTGTCTTCCGCTGCACCCTATCGCCATTTCGACAGTCGCGCGGCCTTGCTTGAGGCGCTGGCAGTCACGGGTTTTCAGCGTTTTACAGCGCGCATGCAGGCGGTCATGGCCAGCGTGCCGGACAATCCGCTCGCGGCCATGGGCAAGACCTATGTGGTCTTTGCCCTGCAAAATCCCAATCTTTTCCGCCTGATGTTCTCGCCGCAACTAAAGAAAGACGCGCGTCCCGGCCTCAGCATGGCCGCCGATGCTGCCTTTGATACGCTCCGTCAGGCCATTGGTGACGAAGGCCACGAGGCGCGCACCCGCACGCTGGCCGCCTGGGCGAAGGTGCATGGTTTGGCAGTTCTGGTGCTCGACGGCCAGATCGCCATTCGTGCCGGTGAGGACAGCGAGGCGCTGGTGGCCAAAATCATCGATTCGCTCTAGCCGTTGCCCGATCCGGCCTGATGCTCTAAACCGGCCCACGGCCATTTCGCAACCAGCGCCGGAAACCCCCGCATGACCCAGACCCGCTTCGACGTGCTGACCATCGGCAATGCCATTGTCGATATCATCGCCCCGGTTGAACCCGGCTTCATCGAGAGCGAAGGCATGCAGGAAGGGATCATGCATCTGATCGATTCCGATCGGGCAGAAAACCTCTACGGCAAGATGCCCCTTTCCCGTCAGCAGAGTTCTGGCGGCTCGGCGGCCAATACTGCCGCTGGCGTCGCTTCGCTGGGCGGTCGTGCCGCTTTTGTCGGCAAGGTGGCCGACGATAATCTGGGCGATGTCTTCGACACTGACATGAACAATACCGGGGTGCATTACACCACGTCCCGCCTCAAGAATGGCGCGCTGACGGCACGCTGCATGATCTTCGTGTCCGAAGACGGCGAGCGCACCATGAACACCTATCTCGGCGCCTGTCATGAACTGACCGAACGCGACATCAAGCCCGACGAAATCGGCGCTGCCGCGATCACCTATATGGAAGGCTTTTTGTGGGATCCGGTCGAAGCCAAGAAAGCTTTCGTCCTCGCTGCTCATTATGCCCACAAGCAGGAGCGCGCCGCCGCCTTCACCCTGTCCGATCCATTCTGCGTTGATCGTTACCGCGCCGAATTTCTCGACCTCATCCGTTCAAAGACCATCGACTATGTCTTTGCCAATGTGAATGAACTGAAATCGCTCTACCAGACCGAGGATCTGGGCGAAGCGGTCCGCGAAATTGCTAAGGACGCTGAAATCGCCGCCATCACCATGGGCGCCGATGGCGCCATGGCCGTGTTCAATGGCGAGGTGATTTCGGTCCCCGCTTTCCCGGTCGAAAAGGTGGTGGACGCCACCGGCGCCGGCGATCTCTTCGCCTCCGGTTTCCTGCTGGGTCTGGCGCGCGGCCAGAACATCGATTCAGCGCTCAAGACCGGATGCCTCGCCGCCTCCGAAGTGATCTCCCATATCGGCGCAAGGCCACTGGTCGATCTGGGCGAGTTGACCCGGACGCATGGTCTGGTCGGATAGGCTGGTCAGGGACCCCTACCCAGCCTCCCCCTGACAGGGGGAGGAGCCGGCCGGTGGCCCGCCAAAGCATGTGATACGCTCGATCCGTCCCTCCCCCTTCTTAAGGGGGAGGTTAGGTGGGGGTGCTTCCGCAGACCTGCACCCTAGGCCAGGCTCACCCGCTTGCCGTCCATTTCCGCCAGAATGGCCCGCGCCGCTGCCCCCGGATCTGCGGCTTCGATGATCGGGCGGGCCACCACCAGATGGCTCGCACCCGCCGTCAAAGCCGCTGCCGGACCCATCACCCGCTTCTGGTCGCCCTTTGCCGCGCCAGCGGGGCGAATGCCCGGCGTTACGATAGCCATTTTCGGCCCCAGAATCGTCCGCACCATTTCGGCCTCATGGGGCGAAGCCACCACGCCGCCAATACCGGCCTCGCGCGCCTGTTGCGCACGCAGGGCCACGAGGCCCGCCGCGTCGCGTTCATAGCCGGCTTCCTTGACGTCGGCATCATCCATCGAGGTGAGCACGGTGACGCCGAGAACGCAAAGCCCGGACCCTGTAGCGGCCTTCTGCGCTGCACGCATGGTTTTGGGATAGGCGTGGACCGTCAGCATGGTCGCGCCGGTTTCAGCAATGGCTGCCACGCCCTTTTCGACGGTATTGTCGATGTCGAGCAGTTTGAGGTCGAAGAACACCTTCTTGCCTGCCGCGAGGAGCGCCTTGCCCAGCGCAAAGCCATCGGCACCGTAAAAGCACTGATAGCCGATCTTGTAGAAATCCACCGCATCGCCCAGCAGCGCCACGATCTCTTCTGCGCGCGCGCGCGTCGACACGTCGAGCCCTACGATCAACTGACCGGCCATTCTTCTCTCCTGCGATGTGCTGTATTCCGCTTCGCCTAGACCAATTCCTGTCCACGGGCAAGCGTCTCGCCGGAAAGCGGTGGTCTCTAGCCCCGGTTGATATGGGTGAGATCGTGAACCATGGTCTCGACCTTGCGAATGATGGCCTTTTCTGTGGGATCGCCATTTTCGTCGAAGGCGCTTTCCGCTGGACCCACGCCCAATAGGCCCGGAACCACCAGGCCACCGATCTTGCCGAGACTGTCCTGCAAATGGCTCAGCGCCCAGATCGTCCCATATTTGCCTGAACTGACGCCGCCAATGCCGAAAACGGCATGCCGGAAGGGGCTTGGCTTCTGTCGAGAAAGCCAGGCGACGGTGTTGACCAGAAGCGGCGGCAGGCCGCCATTATATTCTGGCGTGGCGATGAAGATGATATCGGCTTCGCGCCAGAGTGCTGCCAGCGCACCAGCCGCTTCAGGCACATTGTCCGGCTCAAGGTCCTCGTTGAAGATCGGCATGGGAAAATCGGCCAGATCGAGATCGGTGACCTCAGCCCCGGCTTCGCGCAGCTTGCGCCCCACATGCAATTGCAGCCTGCGATTCTCCGAGCCTTTGCGGATCGAGCCGGACAAGGTCAGTGCGCGCTTCATGTCGCCTCCCACAATATGAGCCTGTTGAAATATCGGGTATTGATGGAACGCCGCGATGTTTTGCGCATTCAAGCACAAGCTTGCCGCTGAAGGAAACGCTCCATGTCCGCCATGATTTTCGTCAATGTCCCGGTCCGCGACCTCGATGCCGCCATGGCCTATTACAAGGCGCTGGGTTTCGAGCATAACCCTGATTTCACCGACGAAACCGCCGCCTGCATCGTCATCAGCGACACCATTTTCGTCATGCTGCTGACCCATGACAAGTTCAAGCAATTCTCCTCGCGCCCCATACCGGACCCGCGCGAACAGACACAGGCGCTCTACGCCCTCTCGCGCGACAGCCGCGAAGCGGTCGACGCCATAGCGCAAGCGGGACTCGAGGCTGGTGGGCTCGAATATCGTCCGCCGCAGGATATGGGCTTCATGTATTCCCGCGCCATTGCCGATGTCGACGGCCATGTCTGGGAATATGTCTGGATGGATATGAGCGGCATGACGCAGGAGTAACGCGTCCAGCCTTCCCGGTAGTCCTCATCCTAAGGTGCCGCGAAGCGACCTCGAAGGGCGAGGGCGTGGCTGAGCCTCCAACTCGCTCACCCTCGTGGTTCGAGGCTTTGCCATGCAAAGCACCTCACCATGAGGGTTTTGAAGCCCTCCTAAAATGAAATCCCCGCTCACGCGGGGATTTCATTTTAAGCCTCAAACATCTTCTTGAGCTTGTCGAAGAACCCGCCCGAATTCGGGCTGGTTTCGCTGGTTTCGAGCGCGGCAAATTCTTCCAGCAGCTCGCGCTGGCGCTTGGAGAGGTTTTGCGGCGTCTCGATATCGAGCTGCACATAAAGATCGCCGATATCCTTGCTGCGCAGCACCGGCATGCCCTTGCCCTTGAGCCGCACCCGCTGGCCCGGCTGGGTGCCGGTCGGCACCTTCACCTTGGCGCGGGTTTGGTCGAGCGTGGGCACTTCAAATTCGCCGCCCAGCGCGGCTGTCGTCATTGAAATGGGTACGCGCGCATAAAGGTCGGCGCCATCGCGCTGGAACAATTGGTGCGGCCGGATGGAGACAAAAATATAGAGATCGCCCGGCGGTCCACCGCGCAATCCGGCTTCCCCTTCATTGGCGAGACGAATGCGGGTGCCGTCTTCGATCCCCATTGGAATATCCACCGACAGCTTGCGGTTCTGCTGGCGTCGGCCCTGACCACCGCAATCGGTGCAGGGCTGGTCCATCATCTGCCCACGGCCCTGACAAACCGGGCAGGTACGTTCGATGGTGAAAAAGCCTTGGGCGGCGCGCACCTTGCCATGGCCGTTACACTGGCGGCAGGTATGGGTGCCGGTGCCCGGCTTGGCGCCATTGCCCTCGCAGGTATCGCAGGTGGCAAGGCTTGGCACGTCGATCTCGACCGTGCTGCCCTCAAAACTCTCTTCGAGGTCGATTTCAAGATTATAGCGCAGGTCCGAGCCGCGGGTTTTCGCCGCCCCGCCGCCGCCCCTGCGGCCTCCGCCCATGAAGTCGCCGAAAATGTCCTCGAAAATATCGGACATGGACGAGCTGAATTCCGGCCCAAACCCGCCCGGTCCACGTCCGCCGCCATTTTCAAACGCGGCATGACCGAACCGATCATAGGCGGCACGCTTCTGGCCGTCCTTGAGCGTATCATAGGCCTCGTTGATTTCCTTGAACTTGGCCTCGGCCTCGGCATTGCCCGGATTGCGATCCGGGTGAAACTGCATGGCGAGCTTGCGGTAAGCGCTCTTGAGGGCGGCATCGTCGGCGCCCTTCTGGCAGCCGAGCACCTCGTAGAAATCGCGTTTGGACAAGGTCAAATCTCTCTTGGGTCGCGCCACCCGCGGCGTCGCGTGTCTAAAAACAAACAAAAGCCGGCGCTGCCGGCATCATTCTCCCGCATATGGGCAGGCGCGGCGGTATTAGCAAGGGTGGTTCGGTGGATCAACCGGCATGGATTCACGTGAAACCAGAATGGATCACCCGGACGAGCCGGGTGATGACGATGAGGCATGTCTTTTACGCTCATACCTCCGCAAGGCGTCATTGCCCGGCCTGACCGGGCAATCCATCTCTCCCAAACAAAAAGCCCCGGCGTTTCCACCGGGGCTTTCTCATTCATTCTGCCAGCTTATGCCGACTTCTTGTCGTCGCCGTCGTCGTCCTTGACCTCTTCGAAGTCGGCGTCGACGACATCGTCGTCATCTTCGTCGGCAGTGCCATTGGCCTTGGCTTCGGCTTCCGCCTGGCTGGCCTTGTACATGGCCTCGCCCAGCTTCATCGACACTTCGGCCAGCTTGGAGGTTTTCTCCTTGATGGCTTCGGCGTCGTCGCCTTCGAGTACGCTCTTGAGGTCGACGATAGCAGCCTCGATGGCAGCCTTGTCTTCGGCCGGGACCTTGTCACCATAATCGGCCACCGACTTTTCCGTCGAGTGGATCAGCGATTCGGCCTGATTGCGGGCTTCCACCGCTTCGCGCTTGCGCTTGTCGGCTTCGGCATTGGCTTCGGCGTCCTTGACCATCTTTTCGATGTCGGCGTCGGAGAGACCACCCGAGGCCTGAATGCGGATCTGCTGCTCCTTGCCGGTGCCCTTGTCCTTGGCCGACACGTTCACCAGACCATTGGCGTCAATGTCGAACGTCACTTCGATCTGCGGCACGCCGCGCGGTGCGGGCGGAATACCGGCCAGGTCGAAATTGCCGAGCAGCTTGTTGTCCGCCGCCATTTCGCGTTCGCCCTGGAAGACCCGGATGGTCACTGCCGACTGATTATCTTCAGCGGTCGAGAAGGTCTGGCTCTTCTTGGTCGGGATGGTGGTGTTGCGATCGATCAGGCGGGTGAAGACACCACCAAGGGTTTCAATGCCGAGCGACAGCGGAGTCACGTCGAGCAGCAGCACGTCCTTGACGTCGCCCTGCAACACGCCGCCCTGAATGGCAGCGCCGAGTGCCACCACTTCGTCCGGATTGACGCCCTTGTGCGGCTCCTTGCCGAACAGCTGCTTGACCGCTTCCTGAACCTTGGGCATGCGGCTCATGCCACCGACCAGGACGACTTCGTCGATCTGGCTGGCCGAAATGCCGGCATCCTTCATCGCCTGCTTGCAGGGCTCGATGGTGCGCGCGATCAGGTCATCGACCAACGATTCGAGCTTCGAACGGCTCAGCTTCAGCGTCAGGTGCTTCGGGCCCGAAGCATCGGCGGTGATGAAGGGCAGGTTGATTTCGGTCTGGGTCGAGCTGGAGAGTTCGATCTTGGCCTTTTCGGCAGCTTCCTTGAGGCGCTGCAGAGCGAGCTTGTCGGAACGAAGGTCGATGCCCTGCTCTTTCTTGAACTCGTCGGCGAGGTAATCGACCAGACGCATGTCGAAGTCTTCACCGCCGAGGAAGGTGTCGCCATTGGTGGACTTCACTTCAAAGACGCCATCGCCGATTTCGAGGATCGACACGTCGAAGGTACCGCCGCCAAGGTCATAGACCGCGATAGTGCCGCTATTCTTCTTGTCGAGGCCATAGGCCAGCGCAGCCGCAGTCGGCTCGTTGATGATGCGCAGCACTTCAAGACCGGCAATCTTGCCCGCGTCCTTGGTGGCCTGGCGCTGGCTGTCGTTGAAGTAAGCCGGAACGGTGATGACGGCCTGGGTCACGTTTTCGCCGAGATAGGCTTCGGCGGTTTCCTTCATCTTCTGCAGGATCATCGCAGAGACCTGCGAAGGCGAATATTTGTCGCCCGAGGCTTCCACCCATGCGTCGCCATTGTCGGCAGACACGATCTTGAACGGGACGAGGTTCTTGTCCTTGGCCACGACCTTGTCGTCATAGCGACGACCGATCAGGCGCTTCACCGCAAACAATGTGCCTTCGGGATTGGTCACAGCCTGCCGCTTGGCGGGCTGGCCGACGAGACGCTCGCCGTCCTTACTGAAGGCGACCATGGAGGGCGTGGTGCGCGCGCCTTCCGCATTTTCGATAACCTTGGGATTGCTGCCGTCCATCACGGCGACGCAGCTATTGGTCGTACCGAGGTCGATACCGATAACTTTAGCCATTTACTCAGCCTCTCTTTCAGCGAACCCGTTGCAAAGCCCCATGCGGCAGCCTTGTGCCCCTCGCGGGTCGGGTCCCTCGTAGGATTAATACTGCCCGTTGCCGGGCCTCGGGGCGTATATAGGGGGGTGTGGGAAGGGCTTCAAGCGCGCGATGGAGGAGATTTTCCTGTTCAACGCAAAGCCATGCCGCCCGGTAGAACCGGGCGGCCGATAACTCAATCGTGGAGCGTGTAGCTGTCGAGCGAACAGATATCGATTGCAGAGGCAACCAACTCTTCGCCCTCGCCACCGATGAAGCGGAAATCATAGAGGCACTGGTCTGAGCCATCGCCGATGTAAGTGGTGGCCTGGTAACCAGACTCAAGGATGCCAAGGTCCGCAAGCAGGTCCTCGCCCCAATTGGCTTCATTGCTGGGCGAAGCGAAGAAATAGTGCAGGTCCACCGAGCTCTCATTGATGATGGAGAATTCCACATTCTGCGCGGAAGCGGGCTGGATGCCGGCCAGAAGGGCCAAAGCGGCGACGGCGCCGATGATATTTTTGTTCATTTTCAGGTCTCTATGGAACCGGCCCCTGGTGCCGGCGTGACTGTCTGCCACTGTAACGTGCTGCTGCCAAATGTTTTCTGGCTGAGCTGACCCGCGATGCCGCCCGATCGGCATGCGAAACCATAGCTTCCCAATATCCCAAACCGCGCCTAGAACGCTGTCATGTTTGAGGCGGCCACTGTTCTTCTGCACGACAATCAGAACCCGAATGGGCAGAATCTGCTCTTCACGCGCCCGAACGAGGTGCTAGTGGCCTATGACGCCACTTCGGCCCGCGCCGCTTTGAAGCGTCTAGGGGAGGCAGCATCGGAAGGGTTCTGGGCCGCCGGCTACCTCGCCTATGAGCTGGGCTTATTATTCGAGGAGCGCCTTGAAGCCCTGTTCCCCAAGCCCAGTGCCATACCCCTGCTGTGGTTTGGCATCTATGAAGCCCCGCAACAGCTGACTGCGCCCGATGTCGCCGCCGTATTGGCCGACGCCGGTAGTGGGCGCGCCGCCGATTTAAAGCCCGGCCTTGATCTGCCCGCCTATGAAAAAGCCTTCTGCCGGGTCAAGAGCCTGATCGAAGCGGGCGACACCTATCAGGTCAACCTCACCATGAAAGCGGGCTTCCAGCTCGATGGCAATCCGCTTGGTCTTTACCGCACGCTGGCCCAAAGCCAGCCGGTCGCCTATGGCGCCTATATCAATGCCGGGGACCATCATGTGCTGTCCCGCTCGCCCGAATTGTTCGTGTCCGCAAAGGGTGATGTGCTGAACGCTAGACCGATGAAGGGCACGCTGCGGCGCGGTCGTACATCTGCTGAAGATGAAGCCGGTCGCCTTGCACTGGCCAATGACGAAAAGAATCGCGCCGAAAACCTGATGATCGTTGATCTCCTGCGCAACGATCTGAGCCGCATCGCCAAAATCGGCTCTGTCGAGGTGACCGACCTGTTCACCGTCGAGACTTATCGCAGCCTCCACACCATGACCTCGGGCATCACCGCGCGGAAAAAGCCGGGCGTGGGACTGACGGGAATGCTGGAAAATTTATTCCCCTGCGGCTCGATCACCGGCGCACCCAAAGTCCGGGCCATGGAAATCATCCATGAAGTCGAGGCCGGGCCGCGCGGCATTTATACCGGCTCCATCGGCTATATCGCGCCATCAGGCGATTTCAGCTTCAATGTCGCCATTCGCACCGCCATCATCGATTCGGATGGCCACGGCGAGATCGGCATTGGTGGTGGCATTGTCGCCGATTCGACCGCCGCCGCCGAATATGAGGAGGCGCTGCTCAAGTTGAAATTTCTCTCCGACCCAGCTCCGCCGGTGACCCTGATCGAAACCTTCAAATGGACGCCCGAGGAAGGCTACGTGCTGCTCGATCACCATCTCGATCGCCTCATCGATTCGGCCGCCTATTTTGCTTTGCCAGTAACGCGCAATCACGCCGCCGATTATCTAGAGGCGCAGGCCAGAGACTGGACTGCCCCCATGCGGGTTCGGCTGACCCTGTCGGACACGGGCTTTGAGCTTTCCGCTGTCCCCCTGCCCCCCAGCCCTGACAAATTCCGTTTCGCCATCGCGCCGGAGAGGTTGGATTCGGGCTCGCTCTGGCTGGCCCATAAAACCACCAATCGCGCCTTTTACGACCAGCCGCGACAACATGCCCATGACCAATGGGGGCTTGATGAAGTGGTCTTTCTCAACGAGCGCGGCGAGCTGACCGAGGGCTCTTTTACCAATCTATTCATCGAGCAGGGCGGCACAGTCCTGACCCCGCCGCTGGCCTCGGGCCTCCTGCCCGGCACATTGCGGGCCGAGTTGATCGCTCAAGGCAGGGTGCAGGAGCGTGTTCTGACCCTTGCCGACCTTGCCGCCGCCGATGCAATCTGGCTGGGCAATTCCGTGCGCGGTCTCATTCGCGCCGAATGGGTAAGGGATCAAGACACATGACTCGAGACATTAAGCCTGATGACGTTCTGGTCGTCGTCGATGTGCAGTATGATTTCCTGCCCGGCGGCAATCTGGCCGTCTCTGGCGGCGATGAAATCGTGCCGCTGATCAACAAGCTGGCGACGAAATTCAACCATGTCGTGCTGACGCAGGACTGGCACCCAAGGGATCACATCTCCTTTGCCAGCCAGCACGCGGGCAAATCCGCCTTCGACACGATCGAGCTTGATTACGGCACGCAGGTGCTCTGGCCCGATCATTGCGTCTGGGACAGCCACGGCGCCGCGATCAGCACGGACCTTAAAATCCCCCATGCCCAGCTTATCCTGCGCAAGGGATTCAATCGTGCCATCGATTCCTATTCCGGCTTTCAGGAAGCCGACCGCGAGACGCTGACCGGCCTTGCCGGGTATCTCGGCGAACGCGATCTCGGGCGTCTGTTTATCACCGGCCTCGCCACCGATTTCTGCGTAGCCTGGACCGCCATCGACGGCGCAGCCGGGGGCTTCGACGTTACCGTGATCGAGGATGCCACCCGCGCTATCGACGCGAACGGCTCGCTCGAAAAAGCCTGGGCCGATATGGAAGAGGCGGGCGTCCAGCGCATCCAGAGCCGGGAAATCCTTGGATGATCACCGGCTCCTGCCATTGTGGCGCCGTGCAGTGGCGCTTTAAGAGCCAGCCGACGCACGCCACCGCCTGCAATTGCACGCTGTGCCGACGCTATGGCGCGCTCTGGATTTATGGCCACGAGAACGAAGACGTCTTCGTTTCCGGTCCCACCAGTATCTACCTTCAGGGTGATAAAAGCCTCGCAAATCACTTTTGTACGCAATGCGGCTGCATGGCTTATTGGCGCGGTTGTACGCCGGAAGCCGATGGCCGTACGCGCGTGGCAGTTAATGTCCGTCTCGCCGATGATCCCGAATCGGTCGCCAATATCCCGGTGAAGCGCTTCGATGGCTTCGATACCTGGACAGCCTTACCCGATGATGGTCGCAAGGTCGGCCACGTCTGGTTCTGAACAGCCATGAAAAAGGGCGCCGCGGCGCCCTTTTTTGTTCAGTTCGTTCAGGCGCTCTTGTCGATGCCATCGCCTTCCGGCTGCGCTGCGGGAGCCGCGCCGCCGCCCTTGGCGACGCCGACCATGGAGGGGCGCAGCACGCGCTCGCCAATGGCAAAGCCTTCCTGCACCACCTGCACGACCGTGCCCTCGGGCACATTGGGGTTCGGCACTTCAAACATCGCCTGATGCTTGTGCGGATCGAATTTCTGGCCCGCCGCCTCGATCTTGGTCACGCCATGCTTGGCCAGGAGGCGCTGGGTCTCGCGCTCGGCCAGCTCGATGCCTTCGATCAGGCTCTTGAGCGTGCCGTCGGCGGCGTCCCGCGTTTCCGCCGGGATCATGAGCAGGGCCCGGCTCAACGCATCGGTGGCTGAAAGCATGTCGCGGGCAAATCCGGCAATGGCATAGGAGCGCGTATCGGCGACATCGCGCTCGGTGCGCTTGCGCAGATTTTCCATTTCTGCGGCGGCGCGCAATACCCGGTCCTTGAGATCGGCGTTCTCGGCCTGCAAGGCCTCAACGGGATCGACTTCAGGAGTTTCGATTTCCGGCACGTCGACTTCCGGTGTTTCGCCCTGGGCGGCGTTCTCGTCGCTCATTTCTGCCTGCTTCCGTCAAAAGGTTAGTCTCTTGCCCCGCCATATCGGCCAAGCGCGTTGGCAATTCAAGTGCTGCGCTTGCGCGCCATCATCGCCGAGATGACATTGGCCGTATAATCCACCACCGGAACGATCCGCGCATAATTGAGCCGTGTTGGCCCGATCACCCCCAGCACGCCGACGATTTTGTCATTGGCGTCCTTATAGGGCGACAGAATCACCGATGACCCGGAGAGCGAAAACAGCTTGTTCTCGCTGCCGATAAAGATACGGACCCCCTGCGCCCGCTCGGCATCGCCTAAGAGATCAAGCAGCCCGTCCTTGCTTTCCAGCTCATCGAAAAGCTGGCGCATCCGCATCAATTCGTCGCTCGCCATGGCATCATTGATGAGATTGGCCCGCCCCCGCACGATAACGGTCGGCGCGCCATTGCCCTTGGTTTCGGTCAGGGTGGCAATCCCGGCATCGACCAGCTTCTGCGTCAGCTCGTCGAGCTCGGCTCTTTGCTCCGCGCGCTTTTCATTGAGCACGCGCCGCGCTTCGGAAAGCGTTCGCCCCACCACATAATGGGCCAGATAATTGCCCGCCTGCTGCAGCGCGCTGGCGGTAAAGCCAGGCGGCAGGTCGAGAACGCGATTCTCCACCTGACCGTCGTCACCGACCAGAATGGCCATGGCCCGGCTGGTATCGAGCCGCACGAATTCGATATGCTTGAGCACCATGTCGGCCTTGGTGGCAATCACCACCCCGGCCCCATGGCTCAATCCAGACAGTAGCGATGAGGCTTCGGTCAGCAGATCCTCGACCTGTCTATGCCCGGCATTGCCTTCGATATGGCGAGAAATCTGGCTGCGTTCATTTTCATCGACCGAGCCCATTTCGAGCATCGCATCGACGAAAAACCGCAAGCCCTGCTGTGTCGGGGCGCGGCCGGCCGAGGTGTGCGGAGCGGCGATCAGCCCCAGATCTTCAAGATCGGCCATCACATTTCGGACAGAAGCGGGCGACAGCTCGACCTGCAAAAGTCGGCTCAAATCCCGCGACCCAACCGGTAGTCCGGTGTCGAGATAACGCTCTACCAGCCGCCGGAAAATGTCCTGGCTGCGGGAATTGAGCACGGAAAGAAAGTCTTCGGCAGGTCTGCTCATCTGGGTTTGACTAAAATCGTCCGCTTTAACCTTGGTATCTCATTTAAGCGCATAGCGCCCATCCGCCAAGCGTCGGGCGCTTGTGGGCCGGTCCGATGAGGGTTAAGACGCGGTTAACGCCATAAAAGACTGGACTAGAATATGCGGCCATCCGGACGTCAGCCCTCCGATATGCGGGCAGTCACTCTCGAACGCAACATTGCCATGAAGGCCGAAGGCTCCTGCCTCGTCGCTTTCGGCAATACGAGGGTGCTGTGTACCGCTTCGGTCGAAACCTCGGTGCCGGGCTGGCTGCGCGGCAAGGGCAAGGGCTGGGTCACCGCTGAATATGGCATGCTGCCCCGCGCCACCGGCTCGCGCACCCGCCGCGAAGCCACCGCCGGCAAGCAGTCGGGCCGCACGCAGGAAATCCAGCGCCTTATCGGTCGCTCGCTCCGCGCCGTGGTCGATCTGCAAGCCCTGGGCGAAGTGCAGATCACGCTCGATTGCGACGTGCTCGAAGCCGATGGCGGCACCCGCACCGCCTCGATCACCGGCGCCTATGTGGCTCTGGTCGATGCGATTAACTGGATGGAAGAGCGCAAGCTGACCAAGGGCGTCGTGCTCAAGGATAGCGTCGCCGCCATTTCCTGCGGCATCTATCGCGGCACGCCGGTGCTCGATCTTGACTATCTTGAAGATGTGGAAGCGGAAACCGACGCCAATTTCGTCATGACCGGTTCGGGCAAGTTCGTCGAAATCCAGGGCACCGCCGAAGGCGCGCCCTTTTCCCGCGAAGAACTCGAAAGCCTGATGGGCCTTGCCGAAAAGGGCATTGGCGAACTGAGCCAGATGCAAAAGGCGGCCCTGGGCGCATGATGCTGTTCTGGAAAAAGGCCCCCTCACCCGGCCCTGCGGGCCGACCTCTCCCCCAAAGGGAGAGGTGGGGCACCGCGTCTCTTACCTCTCCCTTGGGGGAGAGGTCGGCGGCTACGCCGCCGGGTGAGGGGGCCTTCTCCGAACACAATTCTCCCATCTGGAACGATATCCAACGCGCCCTCGATGGAGCTGGTAAATGACCGCAATTCCTCGCCTTCGTCCCGGCACACGCCTTGTCATTGCCACGCACAATGCGGGAAAACTCAAGGAATTCCGCGAACTGTTCGAGCCCTTTGGGCTGGAGCTGGTCTCGGCTGGTGAACTGGGCCTGCCCGAGCCGGAAGAAACCGGCACGACCTTTGCCGAAAATGCCCGCACCAAGGCCCATGCTGCGGCCAAAGGCGCGAATATGCTGGCGCTGTCCGACGATAGCGGCATCTGTGTCGATGCGCTCAATGGCGAGCCCGGCGTCTATACCGCCGATTGGGCCGGTGTGCCGCGCGATTTCAACCGCGCCATGAAGCGCGTCGAAGATGCCTTGCAAGCTGCGGGCGCCAATTCTCCGGCCAGCCGCCGTGCTTCGTTCAACGCTACGCTTTGCCTCGCCCACCCCGATGGCCGCGATGTGCTCTATGTCGGCAAATGCGACGGTACGCTGATCTGGCCACCGCGTGGCGAAATGGGTCACGGCTATGACCCCATGTTCATGCCCGATGGCCATGACATCACCTTCGGCGAAATGGCCCCTGAAACCAAACATTCCTGGTCTCCCGGCCAGACAGGCCTCTCCCACCGCGCCCGCGCCTTTGCGCAATTTGTGGAACAGCAGATCGATCATGGGTGAGGTGTCGGCAATCACAAAAGTACCGGCTCCTGCGCATCCCTCCCCCTTGAGGGGAGGGAACGAGGGTGGGGGTGCAGGATCATCCTCAAATGTCGTGCTTTTGGGACGCACAGCACCCCCACCCCAGCCCTCCCCTCAAGGGGGAGGGGGCGCATCGGGGCTTATCATGGATCGGAGCATATAATTGGCGACCAATCCCAACGACCTCTTCGGCATCTATGTCCATTGGCCCTTCTGCGCAGCTAAGTGCCCCTATTGCGATTTCAATTCCCACGTCCATCGCGGCCCCTTCGATGAAGATGCCTATGTCGAGGGCTATAAGCGTGAAATCGCCCATATGGCCGCGCTGTCGCCGGGACGGCTGGTGCAGTCCATTTTCTTCGGTGGCGGCACGCCCTCGCTGATGTCGCCCAAGGCGGTCGGTACCATTCTCGACACCATTGCCGAGGAATGGCAGATCGACCGCAATGCCGAGATCACGCTTGAAGCTAATCCCACCTCGGTGGAGGTCGATCGTTTCAAAGGCTTTCGCGCCGCCGGAATCAACCGTGTGTCGCTTGGCGTGCAGTCGCTGCGCCCCGGCCCGCTGGCCGAACTGGGCCGCCGTCACACGGTAGAAGAAGCCGTTGCCGCCGTGCGCATTGCCCAATCGGTTTTCGAGCGCTCAAGCTTTGACCTTATCTATGCCCGCCCCAAGCAGACGCTCGAGGATTGGGAAGACGAATTGAAGGAAGCGCTCTGGCTGGCGCGTGGTCATCTTAGCCTCTACCAGCTCACCATCGAGCAGGGCACACGCTATTTCGATCTGCATCAGGCGGGCAAGCTGGCCATGCCCAATGAAGATCTCGGCGCCGACTTTTACGAGCTGACGCAGGAATTGACGGCCGATGCTGGCATGCCTGCCTATGAGATTTCCAACCATGCCGTGCCCGGGCAGGAAAGCCGCCATAACATGCTCTATTGGCGTTATGGCGAATATGTCGGCACGGGTCCGGGCGCGCATGGGCGCTTGATGGTCAATCACCAGCGCCACGCCACCGCCACCGAACGCATGCCTTTCGAATGGCTCAAGCGCGTCAATGAAAATGGCCATGGCATGGTCACCGACGATGTCCTGACCTGGGAAGAACAGGGCGACGAATATCTGGTCATGGGCCTGCGTTTGAAGGAAGGCATTTCCCCTGCCCGCTTCATGTCCATTTCCGGTCGCGGCATCTCCGAGCAGCAGATCATGGCCCTCAAAGGCTATGGCTTCCTCGAAACCCTGCCCAACGGCAATCTGCGGGTGACTGAGAAGGGTTTTCCGGTGCTTGATGCGGTAGTGGCGGACCTGGCGGCCTGAGCGTTCTCAAAGCTTCCAATTGTCGTCATTGCCCGGCTTGTCCGGGCAATCCATTTTCGCTGGAGCATGGACCACCGGGACAAGCCCGGTGGTGACGACCATAAATACTGCTGGACTTGCCGCTTAAATCTTCGCCCCATCCAGCGTAGTCACCCCGCTGGTCCCAATCTGGCGGATCACCAGCGCATAATCGCTCCGGCCATTGGCATTGAAGCGGAACAACCCATCCCGCCCGGCAAAGCCTGACGGATTGGTCATCAGCGCCGGGCTATAGGCCGGATTGGCCAGCGACAGCGTATTGACGTTGGCAAGAATGGTTGCCGTATAGGCAATCGTCGCCATTTGTGGCGGCGCCGAACCGAACTGGCGCTGATAATCGGCGCGAATGGCATTGAGCCCTGTTTCGTCCACCGCGGGGAAAATTGCCCCCGCCAAAGCTGGCTTGCCCAGAAGCGAGGGATCATTGGCCCAGTCGGCCGATCCCACCAATTGTACGAATTCCTTGTCGACGCCGGTCTGCGCCACCAGCCCGGCAAAACTTGCGGCGCTGGCACGGTCGGGCAGGAACAGCGCATCGATCATGCCATTGTCCATCATCGGCTTGGCCTGATTGATAATGCCCTGCGCCTCGGAGATATCGGAGAATGTATAGACGGCGCTGGGCGAAAATCCTGCGGCCACGGCCTGTTGCCGGAAAGCGGTGGCCAGCGCTTCGCCATAGGGTGTTGCTGGAAATATCCCCGCGGGGCCGCGCCGCCCCTGCTCTTTGATATAGGTGAACGCCCGTTTCATCTCGGTATCGGGCAGCACATTGAGCACATAAACGCCTGGCCCGGCGACGCTGCCATTGTTGGCAAAGCCGATCAGCGGAATATTGGCCGCTCGCGTCACATTGGCGACGGCGCTGATCTGCTCTGCCGTGACCGGCCCCAGCACCAGCTTTACCCCGTCTGCAAGCGCGGCATGGGCTGCACTCACAGATCCGGCAGCACTCGTGCCGGTGTCGCGCAGGGTGATGTGGATATTTTCTCCGATATTGGGGCTGGCCTCGATGAAGCCGATGGCGAGTTTTGACGCATTGGCCAGCGCCGTGCCCAATTGCGCCAGCGTCGGATCGCCCGATAGCGGCAGCAGCAGCGCCACCGGCACCGCGCCCCGACCGAAGCGTTGCGCATTGCCGGATGGCATTGGCGTCATCGGCGTGCCGATCGTGCCGCTCCCGGCATTGGTATTGCCGCCATCGTCGCCCCAGGGCAGGGTCAGGCTGCGTGAGCCGAGCTGAAATGTGCCGCCCGAACACCCCGCCAGCGTCGCGGTCAGCCCGATCATCATCGAGCGTCGGGTCCAGTTTGGCGCTTTCGCGTCAGTCGTCACGGGTTGCGATCCTCAAGGTGCACAGTCTGTTAACAAACTCCCCTCATTTCGTTAATCAAGGATTGAAAAGCGGGGACTGGCGATGAGCATCGAGAGTAAAGACTATTTTATCGCCGGAAATCGCCTCTCTGCGCCCCCGCTTGCGCCCGGCCTCTATGTCGTTGCGACTCCGATCGGCAATCTGCGCGACATGACCCTGCGGGCGCTGGAAACCCTCGCCGCCGCCGATCTCATCCTGTGTGAAGACACCCGCACCTCGGCCAAGCTGCTGGATCACTACGGCATCACGGCAAAAAAGCAGGCATTTCATGAACATAACGAGCGCGGCATGGCCGAGAATATCGCCGCCCGCATTGCGTCCGGCAGCGCGATAGCGCTGATTTCCGACGCCGGAACCCCGCTCATCTCCGATCCCGGCTTCCCTTTGATTCGTGTTCTGGCCGAGCAGAACCTGCCCATCTTTCCCATTCCTGGCGCCTCCGCCCTGCTCTCGGCGCTGGTGCTTGCCGGCCTGCCCACCGATGCATTCGCCTTTCATGGCTTTCTGCCACCCAAAGCGGGTGCCCGTGCTAATGCATTGAAAAAGCATATCGATTCACGTGAAACATTGGTCTTTTACGAAAGCCCCCGCCGTATTGGCGATGCCCTCGCCACCATGGCGGAGGTTCTGGGCGACCGTCAGGCCGTCGTTGCCCTGGAGCTGACCAAGCGTTTTGAGCGCAGTCATCGCGGGAGCCTGTCCCAGCTGGCCGCCGAGTTCGCCGGTGCCGAAACCAAGGGTGAAGCCGTCATCGTGATTGCCGGAGCCGCAGAACCCAGTGCCCCTTCGGCTGAGGATTGGCAGGCTGAATTGCTGCAAGCCATGCAGGATCAACCGCTTCGCGCCGCCGTGGACGCGGTGTCCGCCCGTTTCGGCCTCAAGCGCAAGGAGGTCTATGATGCCGCACTCGCGCTCAAAAATGCCGAGTGAACGTCGCCTCGCTGCCGAAAGGGCTGGCCATCGCGGCGAAGCGCTGGCTGCCCTTTTCCTGCAGGCAAAATTCTATCGCCTGCGCCAGCAACGATTCAAAACCCCGGTCGGGGAAATTGATCTCGTCGCCGAAAAGAATGGCACGATCATCTTTGTCGAGGTCAAGACCCGTGGCCAAAACGCCAATGAAGCCATGGCTTTGGGCGCGGTCAATCGTTCCCGCATTACCCGTGCGGCACAGTACTGGCTTGCCCGTCACCCCGCCGAAAGCGGAAAGGACATCCGCTTCGACGTAATTTTCCTTGCGAAAGGCCGCTGGCCGCGCCATCTCATCAACGCCTTTCCCGCTGTCTGAGTGATCCCATGAGCCTCAAAGTCGCCGTCCAGATGGACCATGTCGCCAGTATCAACCCGCTGGGCGATTCCACCTTTGCCATGATGCTGGAAGCGCAGGCGCGTGGGCACGAGCTGCTCCACTACACGCCGGATACGCTTTCGCTGCGTGACAATGTCGTCAGCGCGCTGGCGCAGCCGATCAGTGTAACGGATGCCGAAAAGGGGCAGCATTTCACCTTGGGTGAAGCCAGCCGGGTCGATCTGTCGAGCCAGGACGTGGTGCTGATGCGCCAGGACCCGCCCTTTGACATGAATTATATCACCCTCACGCATCTGCTTGAGCGCATTCACCCCAGGACACTGGTGGTCAATCCGCCCGCCGCCGTGCGCAATGCGCCGGAGAAAATCCTCGTCACCGAATTCCCTGATCTGATGCCGCCGACGCTGGTGACGCGCGACCGCGCGGAAATCCACGCCTTCCGCAAGGAGCATGGCAACATCATCGTCAAGCCGCTCTATGGCAATGGCGGCGCTGGCGTCTTCTTCATTCAGGAAGGCGACCACAATCTCGTCAGCCTGCTAGAACTGTTTGAGCAGAACTACCGTGAGCCCTTCATGGTGCAGCGCTACCTGCCCGATGTCCGCAAGGGCGACAAGCGCATCATCATCATCGATGGCGAGCCGGTCATGGGACTCAACCGCATTCCCGCCGATGGCGAAGCGCGCTCCAATATGCATGTCGGCGGTCGTCCCGAGCTTTCCCCGCTGACCGAGCGCGAGCTGGAAATCTGCGCTGCCATCGGCCCGGCGCTCAAGGAGCGCGACATGATTTTCGTCGGGATCGACGTCATCGGCGGCTATCTCACCGAGATCAACGTCACCTCCCCCACCGGCATTCGGGAGATCAAGCGCTTTGGCGGGCCCGATATTGCAGTGCTGATCTGGGACGCCATCGAAAAGCGCCGCGCCTGACACGGGGTTGGCGCGGAGCGACAAATGCCCTAGTCCTTGGCTTTGGGTCCGGGGACGAACATGAACACCTTCCTTGTCGCATTCGCCACTTTGTTTGCAACGGTTGGCGTCGCTGATATCGCCTTCATCTTTGCGGCGCTGACCAAGGATAGTACGCCCGCCCAGCGTCGGCTTTTTGCCACGCGCGGCGTTCTGGTCGCGCTGGCGATCCTGTTGTTCTTCGCCGTTCTTGGCAATGCGATTCTCGACGTCTTCGGCATCACCATTCCTGCCCTGCGCACGGCAGGCGGCATTCTGCTGCTTTTGATTGCCATCGACATGGTGTTTGCCCGCCATTCGGGCGGCACAGGCACGACCGACGAAGAGGAAACCGAGGCGCGCCAAAGCCATGACATCTCGGTTTTCCCGCTCGCCATGCCGCTTATGGCCGGGCCGGGCGCTATCAGCGCGGTGATCCTGCTCACCACCGGCGCCCAGTCCGATCTCGAATTCTGGCTGGTGCTCGCCGCCATTGTCGTCATTCTAGCGCTGTGCTGGCTGACACTGTTGATCGCCATTCCCATTCAGCGCCTGTTGGGCCTGACGGGGCTTTCGGTGGTGTCTCGAATTGTCGGCATTCTGCTGGCGGCGCTGGCGGTGCAATTCGTGTTCGACGGCATCAGGGCCAGCGGCCTGCTCGGCGCTTAGGCCTTCCGACAAATTGTCTGTATTAAGCAAGTCTTAACGCTATCGTTGACCGCCCGGACCGGGCGGCGCAAACACGATGGGCCCTCAGGGGGAGGACTTGTCCCATGCGCCTTGCCGCCATTCTGCTGTTACTGACCTTCGCGCTCTTTTCTGCCAATGCCTCCGGCAGCAATGATGCTCACTCGGCCAGCCCGGTTCTCTCGGACGCTTCCGCTGCCCGTTGAGACAGGTCCGCTGGATCGACACCGACACCGAAAGCGTCGACCCGCCCCTGTGGCGCCTGCATCAACTGCTCGAGCGTAAAGCCGGGCCCGGAAGCCGGGCCGTCATTGATCATCAGCAGATCATCCGCCCGCTGCGGCGCGCGGCTGAGCGGCAGAACGGCTCCGGCCACCTCGAGCAGTCTGATCTGTCCCAAGCCCTGATAGGGCGGGCGCAGCATGGCGACGGCATCTGTCCCCGAAAGCGGGTCGGCAATGGCGAGGTTGATCGCGCCGCCTCGATAAACGCCGCGAATGGCCTGACTGATATAGAAAGCCAGCTTGTCCGATCCGGCATTGGCGAAATGAATACCATCATCCTTGCGCATCAGGGCATTGAGGCCATTAACGTCCGGCCCATAGGCTGAATAGCGGCCGTCTTCGCCCACAAAGCGGTCGTAGATGTCCAGAAATTCGGCTCCGGCCGAAAAGGCCGCCATTTTATGAAGGGCGCTGATCTGGCTGATTGCGGCGGAATATTCCGAACGCGACATGGGTGGCAGACCCAGCCAGATCGCGGGCTTCCCAGCGGCGCGCAATTGACCAAGAAACTGGTTGAGGCGGCCCTGATAGGCCGATACCCAACCATCGCTCAGTGCCGGATAGGTCTGGCCATTGGCGCGGATTTCCTGCCGGTCGTTAATGCCGATGATGATGACGGCAATATCGAAACTATCGGCGGCGATCTGCCGGGCCAGGGCATTGTTCCAGTCGAAATAGTCATCGCGCACAAAGCCCGATGAACTCACCCCCTGCCCCAGCACGATGAGGTTGGGGTCTTCGGCATAGAAACGCTCAAGCGCCCGCGACAGATCGATTGCCAGCGAGTCGCCGAAGACGGCTAGTCTGGTGGCGTCGGGGGCCTTGTCTATGGCTGGCTTGGGCGGCGGAAGGCTTGCCACCGGCGCGCTCTGGCGGGGTTGGGTCTGCTGCACCGGCGGTGGCGGCGCTGGTGTTTCCCCGAATAGCAGGTCAAACAGCGTTCTGCGTTTTGGCTCGGTCTGTTGCGCGACCTGCACCCTGTCGCCGACCTGTGCCTGCGCCAGTACGGGCCCGACCTCGGCAAAGGTCAGAACGCCGATCAGCACGAAAAAGATGAGCCGCATCATGACAAGGGTCCAGAAATTCTGTCCGGTCTTTTAGCAGTCCTCTTGGCACAAGGCCACGCCGCTCCCGAGCGCGTTACCGTGTTGCCGCCTCTAGGGCATCATGGGCGGCACGGGTGATGAAGCCATCGGCAACCTCACCCCGCATGGCCTGGAAACGCGCATAGGCCGCCTGAGTGATCGGGCCGAGGCGACCATCGACAGCGCCCTCATATAGCCCCAGCGCCTGAAGCGCCTCCTGTATGGCCTGCCGCTGTTTGAGATCGGGGAAAGCCGTATTGCGCGGCCATGGCGCAACGAACGGCCCGCCGCCTTTGAGCCGGTCAGTCAGATGCGCCACCGCCATCGCGTAAGAATCGGAAAAATTATAGCCCTTCAGCACCAGATAATTGCCGGTCATCAGAAATTTTGGGCCATTCTTCCCCGCCGGTACGTAGAGAAAGACCTCAAGGCTAGTGTCCGCGAATGGCCGTCCCGCCACCCGGGTAACACCGCGTTCTGCAAAAAAGCTGATCGGTCGCAATTGCTCACGCGTAGCGAGCAGATAGTCGAAATCCTGCGGCAGTTCGACTTCAAAACCCCAATCCATGCCGGGCTGATAGCCGAGCCTGCGCAGATAGACGGCGCTGGTGGCAAGCGCATCGGCCAGCGAATTGTGTAGATCGACCCGTCCATCGCCATCTCCATCCGTGCCATGCGCCAGCACATTGGATGGATTGACCTGCAAATGCCCGATTGCTCCCGCCCATGATCCTGATGGGGCGACGCCATTCTGTGCCTGCGCGAGTTTCAGCGCCGCGATCAGGTCGGCCTTGTCTTCAATAAAGCGGCTGCGCTGCTGCCAGACCAGCGTCGCCAAGGGCCTCACTATGGGGGCAATCAGCTTTTGATTGCCCAGCACGGCGCCATAATCGGTCTCCATCCCCCAGATCGCGCCAAGCAGATAGGGATCGACGCCATAATGCTGACCGATGGCAGCAAACAGATCGGCATGGCGCGCCATGGCGCTCTTGCCGCGCTCGATCCGACCGCTATTGATGCGCGTATCCAGATAATCCCAGATCGGCGTTGTGAATTCGGGCTGGCTTTCGACCAGATCGGGCACGCGTGGGTCGGGGCTCATACCGGCGGTTATGGCGTCGTAAAACGCCCCATCGACGCCCGCTGCCATCGCTTCGCTACGAAACCCGCTCAGAAAGCCCGAAAAGCTGTCCACCGACTGGGCCATGACCGGATTGGCTAGAACCAGCCAGATCATCGCCACGAGCCGTTTGGACATGATTTGTCTCAGCGGTTGCGGGTCAGCAGATGTCGTTCCCAGGCATAGGCGGTTTCGACAATCTCGGTAAGATCGTCATGTTCGGGCACCCAGCCGAGCAGTTTGCGGACCTTTTCGCCGGTGGCGGTAATGGAGGCAGGATCGCCAGCGCGGCGCGGCGCTTCATCGGCGCGCAGATCGATGCCGGAAACCTGACGGACAGTGTCGACCACCTCGCGCACAGAATAGCCGCGCCCATAGGCGCAATTGAGCGTGGTGCTGTCGCCGCCCCGGCGCAGATGCCTGAGCAGGAGAGCATGGGCGGCGATCAGGTCCGTGACATGGATATAGTCGCGGATACAGGTGCCATCGGGCGTTTCATAATCACTGCCAAAAATGTTCATCTTCTCGCGCTGGCCGAGGGCAGTCTGGCACGCGACCTTGATGAGATGAGTGGCCTCTGGCGTCGACTGGCCCGAACGCTTGCCCGGATCGGCCCCCGCGACATTGAAATAGCGCAGCACGCCATAAGTGATCGGGTGGGCGGCTGCGACGTCGGCCAGCATCCATTCGGTCATCAATTTGGAGCGTCCATAGGGCGACATCGGATTAAGCGGGCTATCCTCAACCACGGGCGCAAGTCCGGTCATGCCATAGACAGCTGCGGTGGACGAAAAAATGAAATGCTTCACCCCGCCCTTGACCGCCGCTTCGATCAGGTTGCGCGATGTCGTGGTGTTGTTGGCGTAATATTTAAGCGGATTGGTGACCGATTCTGGCACCACGATCGAACCGGCGAAATGCACGATTTCGGTAATTCGGTGCTTGTCGATCAGCCGCAGCACCAGATCGATATCGCCAGCATTGCCCGGCTCGAACTTTGCGCGTCCATCGATGGCCCAGTCAAACCCGGTCACCAGATTGTCGAGTACGACGACATCTTCGCCGCTATCGGCCAGATTGAGCACCATATGGCTGCCGATATAGCCGGCCCCGCCGGTCACCAGGATGGTCATGCTTTCGGTCTCCACGCGAGAAATGCTGTTTGAGCGCAATGATATGGCCCAGACATTGATTTAGCTTTACGTCTCAAACAGGTCCATAAGCGAGAAATTGATATGTCCCGACGCGGATGTACTGTCGTTTTCCGGCAGCGGGTTGGGCGCGCGCTTTCTGCACATGACGGCAGCCGATCTCATAGAAACCGCTGGGCCTAGCGCTTGATGGTAACGCCCAGGCTCACGCTATGGCTGTCGCTCTCGCCATTTACGCTGTTGTCACGACGGCTATAGCCGTAATCGGCCGACAGGGCCGTGTGAGCGTTGAGTGCATAATCCGCACCGGCGCCCACTCCGCTCCGCCGCTCGGTTTCTGTCGTCCCTTCAAGAGCAGACAGTCCCCAATCCGCCGAGGCCCGAAGGCGCAGCCACGCATTGACGTCATAGGCAAGGTCGGCGGCTATTACATGGGCGACGCGCGCCGTGCCGGCGCCATCGGCGCCGGTTGGCTCCACGCTGGTCGAGAGCGATGCCGTCAGGCTGATGGTCTCGTCAGGTGAATAGGTTAGACTGGCGTCATAAAGGCGTGTGGTAATGTCGCCGAGACTGTCATCGTCGAAATTGTGATGCCCGATGCCAAGAGAGGCGCTGGCGCTCCACACGCCGTTCCAGCTGCCCGCAATGCCGCCGCGTAATGCCGTGCTGGTTGCGTCTCTGCTTATGCCTGAGGCGGCGGTTCTGTCGAACACATCGCGCCCCAGTGATGCCTCGGTAAACACTTCGAGGATCGGCGTTATCTGCAATCCGGCGCGCAGGCTGGTATCGGCCTGCCAGACATTCTGGCTGGAATTGTCGGTCCAGCCGGTGTCCGAGCGCAGTGTGTCACCATAGATCGTGCGCTCGAGATTGCCTTTGAGGGCCAGATTGACCTTGCCAAAGGAGCGCTCAATGCCCAGCCCTGCCGATCCTGTCAGCGCCTGCGGCGGCGTCAGGATGTTGGGCGAAAGGTCCGGCGTCGACGGCAGTGGTTGGCTGAGCGCCAAAGCCGCATTGCCGGTCAGACGCGTTGTACTGTCGAGCGCCGTATTGGCAGAAACGCCCAGCCGCAGGGCGGTCAGCCCCAGCGCCCCATCGTCATTCCACGAGCGGGCGATTTCGGCATTGCCATCGAGTGCGAGGTCAACGCGCCGTCCATCGTGAACCGCGCTGAATGCCGGATTGAGCGTGCTGAGGAAGGAGCTGCCTTGCGTGCTGCTATTGGTATAGGAGCCCTTGAGACCCAGCGACCAGTCAAAATGAAACGGCAGATGCGCAGGCTCCTGGGCGCCGTCAGAGAGCGGCGCGGCAGGATAGAGCCCGGGTTGCAGCCTGTCTTCGCTCAGCTTGAGGCTGCCGGGCTCCAGAACCTGCGCCATGGCTGCGCTGCCGGGGGCAAGCCCGGAAGTCAGTACGAGCAGCAATGTCCAGTTCCGAAAGGCCAATGCCTGGCTCCGCCATATACCGGCGGATTTAAGGATCACACCGGCCAAACCCCCTTGGGGGACAGGCCTTTAATCCTTTCAGCTTATGGTTAATGAAAGTTTTCCGGGAACGGCTTTAGATCGCTTCAACGCGCAAAACCGCGCCGTCTGCGCCGATGATACGGATCCGTTGCCCGGCTGGCAGATCCGGACCCGTAATGCGCCAGATGGTGTCGCCCAGCGACAAGCGGCCGAAGCCGTCGCTGATCGGGGTTTCCAGTTCCGCCTCATGCCCGATGAAGTGATCGGTACGGCGATTGAGTTCGGGCTCCGCTTTCGCAGCGCGTCGCCTGCGGGAGACCCGCACCCACAAGACAATGCTGACCAGCGAGAAAACCCCGAAGATCAGCCATTGCACGGCCCAGGGAAGCGGCTGGAACAGCGTGAGCAGCCCGGTGAGGATGCCGCCAATACCCAGCCAGACAAGGAAGCCACCGGGCACGACAAGTTCGAGCCCCAACAGGATCAAACCGGCGATGATCCAGCTCCAGGGGCCGTTTTCAGTCAGAAAGCCGATGACTTCCATAAGCTGCGTCCTCAGGTCCGTTCAGTGCCGCCAGCGCTTGGTGGGCGGCTGGTCGGGCGCGTGGAACGCGCTGGCTGATCGCCCCCAAAGGCTTCGCGCGCAATTTCGGCAATGCCGCCAATGGCGCCAATAACGCTGGAGGCCTCTACGGGCAGCATCAGCAATTTCTGGTTCGGTGATGTGGCAATGCCTTCCAGCGCCTTGATGTAATTATTGGCGACGAAATAATTGATGGCCTGCACATCGCCCGAGGCAATGGCATTGGACACCAGTTCGGTGGCTTTTGCTTCGGCTTCTGCGGCGCGTTCGCGCGCTTCGGCATCGCGGAAAGCGGCTTCCTTGCGGCCTTCGGCCTCCAGAACCTGCGCCTGCTTTTCGCCTTCTGCCTTGAGGATGGCGGCCTGACGACGGCCCTCGGCTTCCAGAATTGTGGCGCGCTTCTCACGCTCCGCCTTCATCTGGCGACCCATCGATTCCACCAGATCCTTGGGCGGATCGATGTCCTTGATCTCGATACGGGTAATCTTGACACCCCAGGGCGCCACAGCCGTATCGACCACGCGCAGCACGCGATCATTGATCTCGTCGCGGTGGCTGAGCAACTCATCGAGGTCCATCGAACCCATGACCGAGCGGATATTGGTCATGGTGAGGTTGAGGATGGCGTTCTCAAGGTTAGTGACTTCATAGGCGGCCGAAGCGGCATCGAGAATCTGGTAAAATGTGACACCATTGGCCGTGACGGTCGCATTGTCGCGGGTGATGACTTCCTGGTGCGGAACGTCGAGCACCTGCTCCATGACGTTGATCTTCTTGCCGATCACATCGATGAACGGCACGATGAGGTTGAGGCCCGGCTTGAGCGTGCGGGTATATTTGCCGAAGCGCTCGACGGTGAAATTATAGCCCTGCGGCACGGTCTTGGCCCCGGCAAACAGCACCAGAACGAGCAATATGCCCAGCCCGATCAGGACCACGCTCAACCCATCAAGTCCGAATTCGCTGAATATATTCATGGCCGTTCCTTACCCATCTCGTCGGCGCACTTTATCGTGCGACGCGGCGCGATGCATACCCGTTTTCAGGGGCAAGGAAAACGTCCCGTCTATTTTGCCGCCGCGCAGCGTCCGGTCTGCTGCAACGCGGCGATGGCGCGGGGATCGCATCCGGTCCAAAGGAAGGTTAGCCAGTCCTGCTGATTGCCGTAGAAGACGTTACGATCCACTTCGCCCTTCACCCCCGGCACCACCCCGGTCTGGGTATATTGCCAGAAGGTCCATGGGCGATTCTTGTAACGCTCATGCGGTTCTGCAGCCGTCGAGCGCAGCCAGAACGTATTGGGCAGATATTCGCCTTCCAGAATATCGCGGTGGAAGTTCATGTCGGTGTAGATGATCGGCAGTTTGCCGGTATGGCGTTCCATCGCGTCCAGCATGACACGGATTTTTTCCATGGCGTCGGCCTTGCTCGGCTTCACCTTGCAGCTCGAATGATTGTTCCATTCGAGATCGAGTACCGGCGGCAGGGCGCTCGGATCGTTCGGTACCTGACTGACAAACCACGCAGCCTGCTCGGCCGCTGTCGAACACCAGGTCATGAAATGGTAGGCGCCATGCGGCATGCCGGCATTGCGGGCGCGCACCCAGTTTCGCTGGAAATCCGGGTCGATGTAATCCTTGCCTTCGGTGGCCTTCATGAAGACAAAATGGATACCGGCCGCCCGGGCCTTGTCGAAATCTACATTCTCCTGGTAACGCGCCACGTCGATGCCCTGAATAGGCATGGCCCGCGCCCGATCCACGCCCGCATGTGGGCGATTGTCGCCCGGTATGGCCCCGTAAAGCCCGCCGGTCGTGGCGCAGGCAGCCAGTGCAACGGCGACGATGCCGACAAGCGCGCCTCGGGCGAAAGCAGAAAATGTGCGGGTCATCGGGGCGATGGCCATGGGCAAAAACACTCAATACGCAAAACAAAACTGGGTTTTATTCAACATGTCCCGGTTAACGGAGGTTTAGGTTAACTCTTGTGGTGATCCCTATAGTTAACGCGCCGTAATTCGTTCGCCATACGTTCTTGTGAGCGGGAAATAGTTCTGTTACCGTCGCTCGAAAATGGGGGCTAGGGCGACAATGGTCACCCGGGTAGCGACAGTTGCGTTTCAGGGCATAGAGGCGGTGCCTGTTGACGTGCAGGTGCAGATTGCGCCGGGCATACCGGCCTTTGTGCTGGTTGGCCTGCCGGACAAGGCGGTCCGCGAAAGTGGTGAGCGGGTTCGCGCTGCTCTGACGGCCTCGGGCCTCGGCCTGCCGCCCAAGCGTATCACCATCAATCTTGCCCCTGCCGACCTGCCCAAGGAAGGTAGCCATTATGACCTGCCTATTGCTTTGGCGCTTATGGCGGCTCTGGGTGCTATCCCGCAGGATGGGCTGGATAATTTTCTGGCCCTGGGTGAATTGGGGCTCGATGGCCGCCTCGCCCATGTTGGCGGCGTTCTGCCCGCCGCCATCGCGGCACAGGCGCAGGGGCGCGGCATAATCTGTGCTGCTGAATCCGGGCCGGAAGCGGCATGGGCCAGCGAAGATATCGATATCGTCGCCGCCGGAACGCTCCTGGCGCTGGTCAATCACCTGACCGGTCATCAGCTGCAGGCCCGTCCCCGCCCCGGTCGCCGACTGGATGGACCCGCAGATATCCCGGACCTGGCCGATGTGCGCGGTCAGGCTGTCGCGCGTCGTGCGCTGGAGGTGGCGGCGTCTGGTGGGCATAATATGCTGATGATCGGGCCTCCGGGGGCTGGAAAGTCCATGCTTGCGGCACGCCTGCCCTCTATTTTGCCGCCGCTGGACCCCAGAGAATTGCTCGATGTCTCGATGATCCAGTCGGTTGCCGGAGAGCTGGCCGGTGGCGCATTGTCCGATCGTCGCCCCTTCCGGTCGCCGCATCATTCCGCTTCCATGGCCGCTTTGGTCGGTGGCGGGCTCAAGGTGCGGCCCGGGGAGGTCAGCCTGGCGCATAATGGCGTGCTATTCCTCGACGAATTGCCCGAATTCTCCCCCAGCGTGCTCGATAGCTTGCGCCAACCGCTGGAAAGCGGAGAAACGGTGATCGCCCGTGCCAATGCCCGCGTGTCCTATCCCAGCCGCGTCCAGTTGATCGCAGCCATGAACCCATGCAAATGCGGCATGGCGGGAACGTCAGGCCATGTCTGCAAGCGCGGCGCCGCATGTGTCACCGATTATCAGGGCCGGATATCGGGCCCTTTCCTCGATCGTATCGATATTCGTGTCGATCTGCCCGCCGTGTCAGCCTCCGACATGATCTCGCCCTCGGCGCCTGCGGAAACCTCCGCCGCCGTCGCGCGACGTGTTTCAGCGGCGCGTAAGGTTCAGATTCAACGTTTCGCCGATGCGGGCCATCCTCAGGTCACCACCAATGCCATGGCCAGTTCCGCGCTGATCGAAAAACTGGTGGAGCCAGATCGAGAGAGCCAGGCCTTGTTGTTGCAGGCCGCCGAACGCTTCAATCTTTCGGCGCGTGCCTATCATCGCGTGCTCAAAGTCGCGCGAACTCTCGCCGATCTGGCCGGGGTCGACAAGGTCGCCCGCCCTCATATTGCGGAAGCCCTGAGCTACCGTCTCAATTTCAGCGCATCCTGACGGGAAGAGCCCAATGAAGCACCGTATCTCGGCCGGGGTACTGGCCCTGCGGAACAATCACATTCTTCTGGTGCGCCATTTCAGGCCCGGAATTCACGATTTCTGGGCCGGACCAGGTGGGGGTGTCGAAGGCAATGAACAATTGCATGAAGCCGCAGAGCGCGAGGCCTTCGAGGAAACCGGCTTGCGCGTGCGGGCGCATACGCTGGCCTATATCGACGAATTGATCGATGACAGCGGTCGCATGGTCAAGTTCTGGTTTCTCGCTGACTATCTCTCGGGCGAAATCGATGTGTCTGCCAATCCGGCAGAGGGTGAAGCGATCAGTGAAGCGGGCTGGTTCGCCCGAGATGCTTTGCCGAACGGGTATGTCTTTCCCGAAATCTTGCGCGACCGGTTCTGGCACGATCTTACGCCGGGTTTCCCCGCGCCGTTCAAGCTGCCGCTGCGCCAGTCGATATTCTAGTCATTGCGCTCAGCGCTCCTTAATCACCGCGATATAAAAATGAGGCGGCGAAATGGGGGAGACCATGCTGTCGGGCCAGCTGGTGCAATGGAATGATGAGCGCGGTTTCGGATTCATCGCCGCCAGCGATGGGAAGCGCTATTTTGTCCATATTTCCCACATTCGCCGCATCGTAGACCGGCCGCGCATGGGTGATTTCGTCGCCTTCGCGCCCGACATCGGCAAGGATGGACGTCCGTCTGCGCGAAACGTGTCGATCCGCGGTGCCAAATTGCGGGGAGCCCGGGCAATGCAGCAGAACAGCCCGCCGGTGGAAAGCACACCGTACGATTGGCGCCTGCCCTTGGCTCTGTTGATGGTTGCACTGATCATTGTCGGTACTGCGCTGGGCCGTCTGCCGTTCGAGATTGCCATAGCATATGGCGTCATGGGCGTGCTCTCGCTCTGGCTTTACCGCTCGGACAAGCTATTTGCCGAAACGCAGCATTGGCGGATCAGCGAGTTCACCCTCCTTGGCATCGATCTTTGCTGTGGGATCGTGGGCGGCCTTATCGGTCAGGCCTGGTTCCGGCATAAGACACGCAAAACCAGCTATATCGGCACCGTGCTTCTCATCGCCGCCATCCATCTGCTTTGGCTGGGCGGATTTGCTTCCGACCTCATCCGTCCGGAAGACCTCGCCGAGGTGGGCAAAGCAATCATGGCCAGTGTCGGATAAGGCTGCTGCAAAGCGCCAGCGGCCAAAAAGTTTCACGTGAATCCACGCCGGAACGGATGCCCCGGCGTGGATCAGCTCAATGGAATTGTGCGGTTTCCGTCGATTCCGCCATGGCGGTCGTGGCGCTCTGGCCTTCGCTGACCGTCAACGAGACGGCATCGAAATAGCTGGTGCCCACTTCGCGCTGGTGTCGCACCGCCGAAAAACCGTGGGCTTCGGCAGCAAACTCGGCCTGTTGCAGCTTTGAATAGCCTGCCATTCCGCTGTCCTTGTAGCTGCGCGCCAACTCGAACGTGGTGAGGCTGAGATTGTGGAAGCCTGCTAGGGTAATGAACTGGTATTTATAGCCCATGGCTCCCAATTCGCGCTGGAACTGCGCCATGGCCGTCTCATCCATATGCTTGGCCCAGTTGAAGCTGGGCGAGCAATTATAGGCCAGCATCTGCTCTGGATATTGCTTGCGGATGGCCTCGGCAAATTTGCGCGCTTCATTGAGGTCGGGCGTCGAAGTTTCGCACCAGATGAGATCGGCATAGGGCGCATAGGCCAGACCACGGGCGATGGCGCAGTCAATGCCGCCCTTGAGCCGATAAAATCCTTCAGCGGTACGCTCCCCGGTAACGAAGGGCTTGTCGTAATCGTCGATATCGGAGGTGATCAACCGCGCTGCTTCGGCGTCGGTGCGCGCCATGATCAGCGTCGGCACGCCCATGACATCGGCGGCGAGGCGGGCAGCGTTGAGGGTACGGACAAACTGGCTGGTGGGCACCAGAACCTTGCCGCCGAGATGACCGCATTTTTTCTCGGATGCGAGCTGATCTTCAAAATGCACGGCGGCCGCACCGGCCTCGATCATGGCTTTCATCAGTTCGAAGACATTGAGCGCCCCGCCAAAGCCGGCCTCGGCATCGGCAATAATGGGGACGAAAAAGTCGAGATCGGTCGTGGCAAGGCCATCGGCCTTTTCCATGGTCTGGATCTGGTCGGCGCGTTGCAGCGATTTGTTGATGCGCTTGACCACGGCCGGGACGCTGTCGACCGGGTAAAGCGATTGATCGGGATACATATTGCCGGACGAATTTGCGTCGGCGGCGACCTGCCACCCGGAGAGATAGATTGCCTTCAACCCGGCCTTGACCTGCTGCACCGCCTGATTGCCGGTAAAGGTGCCCAGTGTCGGCACAAAATCCTCGTTTTGCAGCAGGTGCCAGAGCTTTTCCGCGCCATTTTCGGCGAGGGAATGGCGAATGGGGAGTGAACCGGCAAGGCGGCGCACATCGGCGGGCGCATAGGTGCGGGAAATGTTCTTCCAGCGGTCCGGCGCATAATCGGGTGCCGGGAAGCGTTCGGGTTTGTCGAGCATGTCATTCTCCTCATCTGGACATGGTTGGACCATCCGCCCAAAGGCGGTCGGCAGGGATGATTCACGTGAAACGAAGGATAAAAGCCGGGGATCGGCGGCCTATGGCCCGGCGCTAAAGGGCGACTTTTCGGCTGAACGTGGCGGCGATCATGCCAGCCCCGGAAAACAGCTCCTGCGCATCCTCGCCACCGACCAATGTGAACTGGTGCCGTCCGATGCGCCCAGCAATGGCATAGCCGAGCACGTCAAGACCGCGTGCCTTGAACTGGGCCATGGCCTCATTGGCCGTGGGGGCAATTATGGTGATGTATTCGTCGCGCTGTTCGCTATTGGGGGACATCAGACTTTCTCCTCGTCTATGTCTGTAAAGATTTGACAAAGCCGCAGAAGATGCAAGAAATAAGCGCAAACAGGCTGGTAAAGCTGTAAATCGACTGTCAATCCGGGTCGGTCAATCAGTAAATTCTGTAAAGCTTGGGAGGGGAATATGACCGAGTCAAATGACGCCCAGATCGGCGGCCGCATCAAGCGTTTGCGCCGTCAGCGCAATCTCAATCAGGCCGATCTGGCTCAGGCCTTGGGCATTTCCCCGAGCTACCTCAATCTGCTTGAGCACAATCGCCGCAAGGTCACCGTGCCATTGCTGTTTTCTATTGCCGGATATTTCGGGGTCGAGCCCGGTGAACTGGTCGATGGCGATGAGGGGCGCCTGCTTGGCGACCTCATGGAGGCTTTTGGCGATGACATCTTCGCCGATAGTGACGTCACCAATCTCGAAATCCGCGATCTGGCTCATGCCAATCCGGCAGCCGCCCGGGCGGTCCTCAAATTATACGACCATTATCGCCTGCTGACCGCGAGCGGTTCAGCGCCAGGCCCGGGAAGCGATGCCGAGCCGTTTCACCTCGCCACCGACGCCATTTCCGATTTCCTCCAGACCAATTCCAACTATTTTGCCGCCCTTGAGGATAATGCCGAACGCGTGCGCGGGGATATCGACACTTCCGGCGACAGTTTTGAAGCGGGTCTGCGCACCTATCTCTTCAATGTTTTCGGCCTCGAAACGCGTCTGGCCTCCCTGCCCCATGGTATTGCCCGTCGGCTCGATCCGGCGCGGCGTCAGATTCTGATCTCCGATCTGCTGCCCGCCGAGACGGCAAATTTCTTGTTGGCACAACAGCTTGGCCAAATGGCCGCCGCCGCCGATATCGAGGCCATCGTCCTCGCCTCCGATCTGCCGGAGGGCGACGCTCCGGCTTTGGCGCGCAATGTCTTGTCCGCTTATTTTGCTGCGGCGCTGATCATGCCCTATATGCCCTTCCTCAAGGCCTGCCGCGATTTCCGCTATGATATTGAGCGGATTGGTCGTCGCTTCGGGGCCAGCTTCGAGCAGGTCTGCCATCGGATGACGACCCTGCAGCGCAAGGGGGCGTCGGGCATTCCGCTGCATCTGGTGCGCACCGACATTGCCGGCAATATTTCAAAGCGCTTCTCGCTGTCGGGCATTCACATCCCGCGCCACTCGGGCGCCTGCCCCCGCTGGAATATCTATGCGGCCTTTCTCAGCCCCGACCGGATCAATATTCAGGTCAGCCAAATGCCTGACGGGCAACGCTATTTCTGCATAGCGCGCACCATCACCAAGGGCGATTACCGCCACAATGCGCCACGGCGCTATCTCTCGATCGGGCTGGGCTGCGCCATCCATCACGCCAAGGACATGATCTATTCGGGCGGCATTGATCTGGGCAGCGAGCAGCAGGTCGTGCCCATTGGGGTGGGATGCAGGATTTGCCCGCGCATGGAATGCGGGCAGCGGGCCCATCCGCCTGCCGATCACCGCTTCCGGCTGGACGAGAATACAAGGCCAGAAAGCCTTTATGCGCGAATGGCTTAGCTCTCGCTGCCTCCATCCGGACGCCGGTCATGCGTCCAGGATGCGCGCCATTCGCGTTCGAGGGTGGCGCGGCGTTTGCCATAGCGTTCTTCGAGGATGGTGAGGCAGATTATGCGGTCGGTGCGGAAGCTGCGAAAGTCCTGACGCAACAGGCACCATGCCGCAATCGTTTGTTTTCCTTCATAAAAAGCCAGTCCCACCGGCCAGATCGTACGGCTGGTGGGGCGATTTTCTACATCCTCATATTCGATGCGCACTGCCTTTTCCTGCCGCATGGCGAGGCGGATATCGCCGAGCACGGGGATGGGCTTGCGCTGGCCCCAGATGGCGACCGGCCAAAGGGCTGTGTCGCTGATCCGGTCGCGCAAATCCTCGGGCGAGGCGGTGGCGATCTTGGCCAGCGCATTGCGCGCGGCAGCCCCTAGTCCATCGTCCGGCTGGGTCTCGACCCAGCGCGCGCCGAGCACCAATGCTTCCAGCTCCTCGGGGCTAAACATCAGGGGCGGCAGGAAAAATCCGGGTTTCAGCATATAGCCGACCCCCGCCTCGCCATCGATGGGCGCACCCAGCCCGATAAGGGTCTGGATGTCGCGGTACAGCGTGCGGACCGAGACATTCTGCTCCTCGGCCAGGGCCGCCGCCGTGATCGGGCGGCGGTGGCGGCGCAGGGCATCCATGATTGAAAAGAGGCGCTCGGTCTTGTCCATAAGAATGCCTCCACGGCACCCTCCGCTGTTTCGCTTCGGGTGAACATCCGGCCTGTCTTTGACGAAATACGTCAGCAGACTGTGAGCACTGACCTTAGCACGCAGCGGTCAGGCGCTAACAGACTGCTAGCGTTGAGCGTCACGCGATCTCGAACTCGCACCAATGGCTGTAAGGCCGGTCGGGCGAGTGGATGACATTGGGGAAATGTGGATTGTGCACGGCATCGGCCGGGCTCTGGTCTTCAAGGCAGAAGCCGGAATGCTTGCCGTAGATCTTGCCATTGAGACCCGGCACCGGAACATCGGTCCAGACGCCATTATAGACCTGAACGCCGGGACGGTCGCTCCAGAGTTTAAGGCTGAGGTCGCCGTCCGGGGATAGAACCGTGGCGATGGGGTCGGCATGCTTGCGACCGGTATCGAGCATCATGCCGATGTCGTAGTCGATTGCTGCGCCATTGGCGTCGCGCATGGTGCGGGCCTGCCGCAGATCATAGACAGTGCCGCGCGAGGGCAGAATGGCGCCAGTGGGCGCCAGATCGGCGCCAAGCTCGGTATAGGCGCTGGAATTGACCTGCAGCTTGTGGTCGAGCACCGTGTCCGTGGTGCCGAGATTGAAATATTGATGCTGGACGAGGCTGATCGGCGTGGCGCGGTCGGTCGTTGCCGTCAGTTCGAGCCGCAACCGCTTGCCGGAAAGTGTATAGGTCGCGGCAAAATTGACATTGCCGGGATAGCCCATGGCCCCATCGGGCGAGAAATGGGTGAAACGCACCGCATTGTTGGCGCTGTCGGCCTGCCCGTTCCAGACCTGCCGCCCCAGTCCTTCCTCGCCACCATGCAATTGCAGGTTTCCGGCATTGGCAGGAAGCTTATAGGTGACGCCATCGATCTCGAAACTGGCATCCTTGATGCGATTGGCAACGCGGCCGGCCAGTGAGCCAAAATGCGGGCTATGGGCGGGATAGGCGTCAAATTGGTCAAAGCCCAGCACCACCGAGCGCTCTCCGCCGGCCACCGGCACGCGCCAGTCGCGCACGGCGACGCCATAGGAGATGATGTCGACCGAAACGCCCTCGTCGCTGGTCAATCGGAACTGATCGACGCGGCTGCCGCGAAAATCGCCGAAGGTTGAAACCGTGACCGCCATTTGCCTCTCCCAAAAATCTTTGGCGGGGAGGTCTAGCGCCATTGGCAAGGCGCTGCAACGCTGCACTTGACCTTTTCGTGATGGGCAACAAGTGTGGAAAGACAAGGCAGAGGATAGCGCTTGAGCGAAGACAGTATGAAGCGGCGGGCGACGGTCCATGATGTTGCCCGCGAGGCAGGCGTGTCGCTGGCCACGGTGGACCGGGTGCTTAATGGCCGCGCCGGGGTGCGGGCGGCCACCGCCGAAAAGGTCGAGGCGGCCATTAAAAGTCTCGGTTTCTCGCGCGATCTCAACGCCTCGCTGATGGCGCGCGCCCGCGATCTGAGCGTCGTATTCTTCATTCCCGATGGCTCCAATGAATTCATGGATAGCCTCGCCGATGCGGTGACACGCCGCTTCGGTCTGGCTTTGGCCGATCGCATTCATCTCGAAACCCGCCGCATCAAGCCGCTGGATTCGGCGGGCCTCGCCCGCTCGCTCGATAGTCTCGATGCCCGCAATTGCGATTGCGCGGTGATCGTCACCAGCGAGGAACCAGAAGTGATCGCGGCGGTGGATGGGGCCCATCGTCGGGGCATTGCCGTGATGACGCTGGTGTCCGACCTGCCCAATTCGGCGCGGCGCAATTTCATCGGCATCGACAATGTTGCTGCGGGCCGCACGGCGGCGTCCCTGCTGGGCCGCTTCCTGCCTCAGGGCGGCAAGGTGGCCATTGTGGCCGGTTCCCTGCATCTGCGTGACCATGCGGAGCGCCTGGACGGTTTCATTGCCGCGCTCAAAGCCGAATTTCCAGCGCTGTCGATCATCGGCCCATTGGAAGGCCATGATGAGCGCAGCGAAACCGCGTCCATCGTCGAAACGCTGCTTGCCGACCATCCCGATCTGGCCGGGCTCTATAATCTGGGTGCTGGCAATGCCGGGCTGGTCGAAGCGCTCGAAGCTTCGGGAAAATCCGGCAAGCTGCGCGTCATCGCCCATGAACTGACCGCCCCCACCCGCGCCGGGTTGATCAGCGGGGCCATTGACGTGGTGCTGGACCAGAACCCGGATGGCGAAATCCGCGAAGCGATTTCGGCAGCGCGGGCGCTGGCGCTGGGCACATCGGGTAGCGCCGTGACTGATCCAATCGAGATCGGGATTTTTTTGAAGGATAATCTGCGGTGAGGCGCGGTCTATCCGAAATGTTCCGGTTCATACCGGCCCCCTTCTCCCCTTGCGGGACTTCGAGCCGGTTGCGCAGCAATTCATCGCTCCAGTGGAGCGATGAAAGGTGAAGAAGGTGCCCCTCCGGGTCGCGTAGCGCCCGAAGGCAGGCTCCGGGCGGATGAGGGGTCTGTGATTTTGTGGTGGACATTGAGCGTGGGGATAGAACCCCTCACCCTGATTTTCTGCTGAACGCAGAAAATCGGTCCCTCTCCCGCAAGGGGCGAGGGGAAGACCGAGTATGTGGCGCATTGGTGTCGAAGCGAACGCGGTTCGGCACCCTCCCCTTGACGGGGAGGGCTGGGGTGGGGTGCTCACGCATTCGGAGTGTGGGGCTCTCGCACCCCCTCCCATCCTCCCCCGTCACGGGGGAGGTACCGCGCCGGTTTTTGTTGGCGCATCGTGCTTCACTGACAGATTATCCGTTGCATTCGTCCAACTATCCCGCCATTCGAGCAGCCTTTCGAGCATAGCTCTCATGGCCTTCTCGCCTAAAATCTCCCCACTGGGGAGATTTTGCCCTTTGGGCGCAGCTCGAAGTTGAAATAGTCATTTTACTGCGCAACAATCTGCGATAAGAAACGCGCCATCCAAACAGAGGCGCTGCCCCGGCAGCGGGGCGAGGGAGGAGTAAGAGATGGTTCTGCCGCAGCCAAATGAGGTACGTGCCTCATGACCTTTCTCGGCATTGATATTGGGACATCCGGCGTCAAGGCGCTGCTGATCGATGAAAATGGCAAGGCGCTGGGCGAAGCCTCGGCCCCCGCCGTCGAGCCTGTGCGCCCGCATCCCGGCTGGTCGGAACAGAACCCGACCGATTGGTGGACCGCGACGCTCGGCGCCATCGACAAGCTCAAGGCCAGCCATCCGCGCGAACTCGCAGCGGTCAAGGGTATCGGCCTTTCCGGTCACATGCATGGCGCGACGCTATTGGGCGAGAACGACGCCATTCTGCGCCCCTGCATTCTCTGGAACGATGGCCGCTCCGTAGCTGAATGCGGCGAGATGGAAGCCGCGCTGCCCAATCTGCGTGATCTGGCGGGCAATATCGCCATGCCCGGCTTCACCGCCCCCAAAATCGCCTGGGTCCGCAAGCACGAGCCTGACATCTACCGCCAAATAAGAAAGGTGCTGCTGCCCAAGGCCTATGTGCGCCTGTTGCTGACTGGTGAGCATGTCGAAGACATGTCCGACGCCGCCGGAACGCTCTGGCTCGACGTCGCCAAGCGCGACTGGTCGGACGAGCTGCTGGGCGTCACCGGCCTCACCCGTGACCACATGCCAAGGCTGGTGGAGGGCTCTGCCGTTTCGGCGCAGCTCAAGCCCGAATATGTCGCCCGCTGGGGCATGACTGGCCCGGTCGTCGTCGCTGGCGGTGCTGGCGACAATGCTGCTGCAGCCTGTGGCATTGGCGCAATCCGCCCTGGCGAAGGTTTTGTGTCGCTGGGCACATCCGGCGTGTTGTTCGTTTCCAACACCCGCTTCAGCCCCAATACGGAAGGCGCGGTTCACGCCTTCTGCCACGCCATTCCCGACACCTGGCACCAGATGGGTGTCATTCTCTCGGCGACGGATTCGCTGAACTGGCTCTCGCGCATTACCGGCAAGAAGCAGGCTGAGCTGTCCGGCGAAGCCGAAGCCCGGTTCAAGGGGCCGGGCGAAGCCATCTTCCTGCCCTATCTCTCTGGCGAACGCACCCCGCACAACAATGCCAATGCGCGCGGCTCGTTTGTTGGCCTTAGCCAGTCGACAGATGCCGCACAGATGGCGCAGGCGGTGATGGAAGGCGTCACTTTCGCCATGCGCGATTGCCAGCGCGTTCTGGCCGATGCAGGCACCTCCATCAATCGCCTGCTGGCGGTGGGTGGCGGCTCCAAGTCTGCTCTCTGGCTCAAAATGCTGGCCACCAATCTCGACATGGAAATCGCCCTCCCCGAAGACGGCGATTTCGGCGGCGCGCTGGGCGCAGCCCGGCTCGGCCTCTGCGCCGCAACGGGCGCCAATCCGGCTGATGTCATGTCCATGCCGCCGATCAAGACGACCATTGCGCCCGACAAGACCCTGTCGGCCGCCTATTCCGACCAATATGCGCGCTATCGCGCCCTTTACCCTGCCATCGAGGAGGCACGTTCGTGAGTGATTTTTTCAAGGGCCTGAGCCAGGTCAAGTATGAAGGCCCATCCAGCAAGAACCCGCTGGCCTATCGTCACTATAACAAGGACGAAGTGATCGCCGGCAAGCGGATGGAAGACCATATCCGCCCCGCTATCGCCTATTGGCATACCTTCGCGCAGGAAGGCGGCGATCCGTTTGGCGGCCGTACCTTCGATCGCCCCTGGTTCGACAAGGGTCTGGAAGGCGCCAAGCTCAAGGCCGAAGTGGCGTTCGAGTTCTTCAACCTGATCGACGTGCCTTTCTACGCCTTCCACGATGTGGACGTGGCCCCCGAAGGCGCGACGCTTGAAGAGAGCAACAAGAACCTGCGCGTCATCGGCGATATTCTCGCGCAGAAGATGCAGGAAAGCGGCAAGAAGCTGCTTTGGGGCACAGCAAACCTGTTCTCCAACCGCCGCTATATGGCCGGTGCCGCCACCAATCCCGATCCGGAAGTCTTTGCCTATGCAGCCGGTCAGGTGAAGGCCGTGCTTGAGCTGACCAATGAACTGGGCGGCGAGAACTATGTGCTCTGGGGCGGCCGTGAAGGCTACGAAACCCTGCTCAATACCAAGATCGGCCAGGAACAGGACCAGATGGCCCGCTTCCTGACGCTGGTGATCGAGCATGCCGAAAAGATCGGCTTCAAGGGCCAGATCCTGATCGAACCCAAGCCGCAGGAGCCGAGCAAGCACCAGTACGATTTCGACGTCGCCACGGTGTTTGGCTTCCTCCAGAAATACGGCCTCGAAAAGAAGGTGAAGTGCAATATCGAGGTCGGCCACGCCTTCCTCGCCGGTCACTCCTTCGAGCACGAATTGGCTGTTGCCTCTTCGCTGGGTCAGCTCGGTTCGGTCGACGCCAACCGCAACGATCTCCAGTCCGGCTGGGACACCGACCACTTCCCCAACAATGCCGGCGAAATGGCGCTGGCCTTCTACTACATCCTCAAGCAGGGTGGCCTCGGCAAGGGCGGCTTCAACTTTGACGCCAAGGTGCGTCGCCAGTCGCTCGACGCCGAAGACCTGCTGCATGGTCACATTCTCGGCCTCGACACGCTGGCCCGCGGCCTCAAGGGCGCCGTCGCGCTGATCGAAGATGGCGAATATGACAAGCTGCTCGATGGTCGCTATGCCGGTTGGGACAATGGCCTTGGCAAGGATATTCTGGGCGGCAAGCTGAGCCTCGCCGACATCGCGGCCAAGGTTCATGCCGATGGCATCAACCCGCAGCCCAAGTCCGGTCGTCAGGAATATCTCGAAAACCTGGTCAATCGGTTCGTTTGATCTTTGGCAGCAGGGGGCACTATTTGCCCCACCGATACGATCGTCGCCCTCGGGCTTGACCCGAGGGGACTTCACTTAATGTTCGCACCGCAAGTGCAGAGCCCTCGGGTCAAGCCCGAGGGTGACGCGCGGTGGTGATGGCCACATCCCGCGTTGACGAGAAGCTCATGCCACAGATCACCAACCCCATCCTGCCCGGTTTCAACCCAGACCCGTCCATTCTGCGCGTCGGCGACGATTATTACATCGCCACCTCGACCTTTGAATGGTTCCCCGGCGTGCAGATCCACCACTCGAAAGATCTGGCGAACTGGGAACTCGTCACCCGCCCGCTGACCCGCAAGGCCCAGCTCGATATGCGCGGCGATCCCGATAGCTGCGGCGTCTGGGCGCCGTGCCTCACCCATGATGGGGAAAAATTCTGGCTGGTCTATACCGATGTGAAGCGCAAGGACGGCTCGTTCAAGGACGCGCATAATTACATCGTCTGGGCCGACAAGATCGAAGGCCCATGGTCCGATCCGGTCTATACCAATTCCTCGGGCTTCGACCCCAGCCTCTTCCATGATGACGACGGCAAAAAGTGGTTCGTCAACATGATCTGGGACCATCGCGTGCGGCCCCTGCTGTTCGCAGGCATTGCCTTGCAGGAATTCGATCCGGTGGCTGGCAAACTGGTGGGGCCGGTCAAAAATATCTACAAGGGCACCGATCTCAAGCTGGTCGAGGGGCCTCATCTCTATAAGCGCCAAGGAAAAGACGGAAAACCCTGGTATTATCTGCTGACGGCAGAGGGCGGCACGGCCTATGACCATGCCTGCACCTTTGCCCGCTCGCGCACTATCGACGGGCCCTACGAAACCCATCCCGACCAGCACATCCTGACCTCGAAAGATGCGCCGCTCGCCGCCATCCAGCGCGCCGGGCATGGCGATATCGTTGAAACGCCCGATGGCAAGACCTTCCTCGTCCATCTCGGCGGTCGCCCGACCACGCAGGAACGCCGCTGCGTGCTGGGCCGCGAAACCTCGATCCAGGAAGCCTATTGGGGCGAGGACGACTGGCTCTATGTCAAGAACGGCCCGGTGCCGTCCCTCCATGTCGAGGTGCCCGGCACACGCGACGAGGCCAAATATTGGGCGCCGCAGCACTACACGTTCGAAAATGGCCTGCACAAGGATTTCCAATGGCTGCGCACGCCGGAAACCGAACGGATTTTTACCACCGAAACCGGCAAGCTGACGCTCTTTGGTCGTGAGAGCATCGGCTCTTGGTTTGAGCAGGCGCTGGTGGCGCGTCGCCAGACCCATTTCTCCTATGACGCGGAAACCGTCCTCGACTTCAAGGCCACCGACGAGCGCACCATGGCGGGTCTGACCGCCTATTACAGCCGCTACAATTTCTTCTATCTGGCGGTGACGGCGCATTCGGACGGACAGCGTGAATTGCTGATCATGTCCTCGGAAATGAGCTGGCCCGATGGCAAGCTGCGCTTCCCGGCCGATCCGGTCAAAATCCCCAATGAGGGCAAGGTGCGGCTGAAGTTGACGATCCGTGGCCGCAAGCTGCAATTCTTCTATTGCCTGGATGGTGAGGAACTGAAGGCAATCGGCCCGGTGCTTGATGCGAGCCTGCTCTCGGACGAATGCGGCGGCCATCAGGCGCATGGCAGCTTCACCGGCGCTTTCGTCGGCGTCGCCGCACACGATCTCAACGGCACGGCCGGCCCGGCCCATTTCGACTCGTTCAGCTACACTCCGCAGAACGATGCTTCGGATCGGTACGAGGTGGACGCGCTCCAATAGACCCCCACCTAACCTCCCCCTGAAGAAGGGGGAGGAACAGACCAAGCCTAGCCGCTATTCCTGTGAGCCACAGGCGGGCTCCTCCCCCTTCTTCAGGGGGAGGTTGGGAGGGGGTGCGGGAGCCCTTGAGTTCGACGATGTTGCACACCCCTCCCCGTCAAGGGGAGGGTGCCGCATCGCGCCCCGCTGTGGTGCCGCTGCCAAAACCTTTCAAAACAAAGGCGCAGGAGAGGACGGCTTGCCTCTCCCGCGCCTTGCCATTTTCGGCCCCCCGGCCGAATGTTCCCGCTGCGAGAATTAAGGGAGCGTCTCATGAAGCTTGAATCCATTGCCCTGCATCACGGCTACGAATCCGAAGCGACCACCAAGGCCGCGGCGGTGCCGATCTACCAGACCACGTCCTATACGTTCGACGACACCCAGCATGGCGCTGATCTGTTCGATCTCAAGGTCGCGGGCAATATCTATACGCGCATCATGAACCCCACGACGGCCGTGCTCGAAGCGCGCGTCGCCGAGATGGAAGGCGGGATTGGCGCGCTGGCTGTCGCCTCGGGCATGTCGGCCATCACCTATGCCATCCAGACAATTGCCCAGGCCGGCGACAATATCGTCTCTGTCTCCCAGCTTTATGGCGGCACCTATAATCTGTTCGTCCATACCTTTCCGCGCCAGGGCATCGAGGCCCGTCTCGTCAGCCATGACGATTATGAGGGCTTTGAAAAGGCCATCGACGAGAACACCAAGGCCGTATTCCTCGAATCCATCGGCAATCCGGCGGGCAATGTTGTCGATATCGAAAAGATCGCCGCGATTGCCCATCGTCATGGCGTGCCTGTCATCGTCGACAATACGGTCGCCACACCTTACCTGACCCGCGCCTTTGATTTCGGCGCCGACATCGTGGTGCATGCGCTGACCAAATATATCGGCGGCCACGGCACCTCCATTGGCGGTATCATCGTCGATTCCGGCAAGTTTGACTGGAAGGCCAACGCCAAGCGCTTCCCATTGCTCAACGAGGCCGACCCGTCCTATCACGGCGTGGTCTATACCGAGGCGCTGGGGCCTGCGGCATTCATCGGCCGCGCTCGTGTGGTGCCGCTGCGCAATACCGGCGCCGCCCTGTCCCCGTTCAATGCCTTCCTCATCCTGCAAGGCCTCGAAACGCTTGGCCTCCGCATGGAACGCCACTGCGAAAACGCGCTCAAGGTCGCCCAGTTTCTCAAGAGCCATCCCAAGGTGGAATGGGTGAACTATGCCGGTCTGCCGGACAGTCCCTACAATGCCGTCGCCAAAAAGATTTCCAAGGGTTCCGGCTCGGGCATCCTCTCCTTTGGCATCAAGGGCGGCAAGCAAGCCGGCGGGCGCTTTATCGATGCGCTGCAGATGATCCTGCGACTGGTCAATATCGGCGACGCCAAGTCACTGGCCTGCCACCCGGCCAGCACCACCCACCGCCAGCTCTCGCCCGAAGAACTGGCAAAGGCAGGCGTCAGCGAAGATCTGGTGCGCATCTCGGTGGGTATCGAACATGTGGACGATATCATCGCGGATATCGAACAGGCGTTGGCGAAGGCTTGAGGCCGAGTTCTGACGATTGTCGAAGCCAAATAATTATCCCCGGGCTTGCCCGGGGATAAGCTTTTGCACTGACAGTCCGCTTTCGACAGGTTGTGGTCGTCCACACGTGCTTAAATCGCAATGAAAAGCTGGCGATTATGATCTGGGTGTATTGGTATTGCGCCGACGAGTTTTTCCGTCCGTCCTGCTGTTGTCTTGATAAGAAGCCATAAATGCTGAGGCAGAACTTTCGAAGGGAATTGTTGTGCCACTAACCAACCATCCAAGTTTCGACCGGCCAGCCATATCGTCCAAGCTCTGGCGATACACAGACCTAGCGAAGTTCTTTGAATTGCTAACCTCAAGGAGGCTTTGGCTGACTAATGCCGAAGTTTTGGCTCAGGATGACCCATATGAAGGGTTGCCTGGCCCTCTTCAGTTTCCTCATCGACTTTGGAAAAGCATTGACGACGTACCAACGTTTCTCAAGACGCAGATCATTGAGTTTAATGGCAAGGACTGCTCTGCCCAACAGGCATTCAAACGGTGGTTTATGGGTTGCGAACAAGAATGTCACATGATCCGCTCCACAAGGCGGAACTACTACATTAATTGTTGGCATGCAGGTCAGTCAGAATCCGCCGCCATGTGGAAAATCTATGGGTCTCCTGGCGCGGGCGTGGCTATTGTAAGCAACGGAGGCCGCATTGAGGCCGCGCTTGCTGCGGAGACTAAGCTGCTAAATCTCGGAGCAGTTCAGTATGAAGAGCCAAATGTTTCCCAAATAGGGTTCGGAAACGGTTTTGACACTTTAATGATCAAAAGAGATAGCTACGCTTATGAAAGAGAAGTGCGCTTAGTGCACTGGGATACAAGCGATATGCATGATTCACTTGCCAATTTTGCCTGGAACGAAGAGAAAATGCGCTTTGACGACATTATTGAGGATCAACGTCCGATAAATCCAGGGATCAACCTCACATGCGACGTCGATGTACTGATCGAGCGCGTAATTGTATCGCCATTTTCGCCTCCTTGGTATTTGCCGATGATCGAACGACTTCGAGATCAGCTCCAGTTTCGCTTTCCGATTAGCAATTCTGCCCTGCTGACCGGTCCAGCCCTAATTTCATGAGCTTTCTTGGACCTAGGATTGAACCCCTAGTTGGCGGGCAAGTCATTGCATATCGGGCCAATGTGGCAGAGAGTTGCATGTCTATTTTGTCCTTCTAGACTTAAAGCAGAAGGCCCCCTTCCCGCTCCATTTCAGACGCGTCCCCCAACAACTCCGTGCAAACCCGCGCCCCACCGGTTGGCATTCCCGCCCTTATTCCCTAAGGTCGGCGCTTGTTTTTCCGCGCTGACTGACCCTGCCCATGGACCAGACCCCTTTTGAGGCCGAGCCCGGCCCTGTGCCTGCGGCTTTGACGCCGATGATGGCGCAGTTTTTCGAGATCAAGGCGGTCAATCCACGCTATCTCCTGTTCTACCGGATGGGCGATTTTTACGAGCTGTTCTTTGAGGATGCGGAAATCGCCAGCGCGGCGCTCGGCATCGTGCTGACCAAGCGTGGCAAGCACCTTGGCGAAGATATTTCCATGTGCGGCGTGCCGGTGCATGCGGCCAATGACTATCTCAACAAGCTGATCAAACTGGGCCATCGCGTCGCCATTTGCGAGCAGATGGAAGACCCCGCCGAAGCCAAGAAGCGCGGCAGCAAATCCGTGGTGAAGCGCGATGTGGTGCGGCTGGTCACGCCCGGCACATTGACCGAGGATGATCACCTCGATGCGCGCTCGTCCAATTATCTGGCGGCGCTCGCCATGATCAGGCATGGGGAAACCGATTTCGCGCTGGCCTGGGCCGATATTTCCACCGGCGAGAGCTTTGTCGCCGATGTTTCCGCCGAGCAGCTTGCCGATGAAATGGCGCGCATTGCGCCAGCCGAACTGATCCTGGCCGAAGCGACAAAGGCGCTGCTGATCGAAAAACATCTCTTTGCCCCGGCCTGGGCCAATATCGCCTCGCTCATTCCGGCACAAAGTGCCGATAGCGAAACGGCGCTGCCGGTGCTGCGCAAGGCGTTTGCGGTGGACATGTTCGACCCAAGCGCCCTGTCGCGCGCCGGTCGCGCGGCGCTGGGGGCGCTGGTGGCCTATGTCGGGGAAAGCCAGAAGGGGCGGCAGGCGCCGCTGAGGCCTCCAATTGTCGGCGCATCGGAAAGCGCCATGGCCATCGATGCGGCCACACGGTCCAGCCTTGAAATCCTGATCACCCAGCGCGGGCAGGCCAAGGGATCGCTGCGATCGTCCATCGATATGACGGTGACCGCGCCCGGCGCGCGCCTGCTGGCCAGCCGCCTTGCTGCGCCTTTGCGGCAGGCGGCCCCGATCAATGATCGGCTCGATGCGGTCGGCCGACTGGTCGATGATACAGTGCTGCGCGGCAGATTGCGGCAGGATTTAAAGGCCGCACCCGATCTGGCGCGGGCGCTTTCCCGCCTGTCACTGGAGCGCGGCGGGCCGCGCGACCTGGCTTCAATCGGCAAGGCGGTGGCCGCCTCTCTGGAGCTGGCGAGCCATCTCGGCCAGCAATCGGACCTGCCGCCGGTCCTTTCGCGCCTTGTTGAGGTTCTGGGTGCTGCGCCCCGCCCGCTGGCATCCGAATTGGGTCTGGCGCTGGACGATGAACTGCCGCTGCTGATCCGCGACGGCGGCTTTGTTCGCGCCGGTTATGATGGCCGGCTCGATGAAGAACGTGCCCTGGGCACCCAGACGCGCGGCGTGGTCGCCGCCTTGCAGGCAAGGCTGATGGACGAGACCGATGTGCGGTCCTTGAAGATCAAGCACAATGGCGTGCTCGGCTTTTTTGTCGAAGTGCCCGCCAGCCATGGGCAGAAACTGCTGGAGCCCCCGCATCGGGAAACCTTTATTCATCGCCAGACCATGGCCAATGCCATGCGGTTTACGACGACCGAACTGGCCGAACTCGAAGGCCGGATCGCCAAGGCGCAGGGCGCGGCACTGGACATCGAACTCGCCATCTTTGCGCGGCTGCGCGAGGACGTGCTTGGGCGGATAATGCCCTTGCAGGGCCTTGCCGATGCCCTGGCCGAGCTGGATGTCACCGCCGCTCTCGCGGAAGTGTCCGCCTTGCGCGGCTATGCGCGGCCAAAAGTGGATGACAGCCTTGCTTTCGCCATTTCCGGCGGGCGTCATCCGGTCGTGGAATTGATGGTGAAAGCAGAAGGGCACAGCTTTGTCGCCAATGACGCCGATCTCTCCGGCAGCGAGGAGAGCGGCGGGGGTGCGCTGTGGCTGGTCACCGGCCCGAATATGGGCGGTAAATCCACCTTCCTCCGGCAAAATGCGCTGATCGCCATTCTGGCGCAGATGGGTTGCTACGTGCCCGCCGATTCTGCCCATATCGGCGTCGTCGATCGCCTGTTCTCCCGCGTCGGGGCCAGCGACGACATTGCCCATGGCCGCTCCACCTTCATGGTCGAAATGGTGGAAACCGCCGCCATTCTCAATCGCGCCACAAGGCGTTCGCTGGTGGTGCTCGATGAAATCGGTCGCGGCACGGCGACATTTGACGGGCTCTCCATCGCCTGGGCTTCGGTTGAGGCGCTGCATGAGACGACGGGTTGCCGGGCCCTGTTCGCCACCCATTTCCATGAACTGACCAGCCTCGCCAAGACGCTCGCCCGCGTGTCCAATGTCACCATGAAGGTGCGCGAATGGGAGGGTGAGGTTGTTTTCCTTCATGAAGTGGGTCCAGGAGCCGCCGACCGCTCCTATGGCATTCAGGTGGCGCGGCTGGCCGGGCTTCCCGATCCGGTCATTGCCCGGGCCAAACAGGTGCTCGATATTCTCGAACAGCGCTCGTCCGGCTCGGCATCTTCCCGCCAGAAGGCCAGCGTGCTAGACGATCTGCCGCTCTTTGCCCATTCCGCGCCGCCCGCGGCCAAGGGTAAGGACCCCGTTTACGAAGCACTTGATACAATACGCCCCGATGAGATGACGCCGCGACAGGCCATCGAGACTTTGTACCAGTTAAAGAAAATCCGTGATGACGCTCGCCGAAGTTGAGGCAAGGCCCAAAAAGTCCCTCTTCGCGCTCAAAAATGCCGAAACAATTCTTGCCGAACTCGACGCCCTGATCGGCGACGAACCGGCCAAGTCTCCCAATGCCCGTTCGCTGGTGCTGGCCCATCTCCGCCAGGTTCTGGCAGAGGCGCGGGCGGGTGCGGAAGCTGATCTGCTGGCCAATAATCGCGGTACGCGCTGCGCGCAGAACCTGTGTGCGGCCGAAGACGAGATCATCAGGGCCATCCATCGCTTTGCCGTTTTGCGGGTTTATCCGGTGGACAATCCTTCCGGCGCCGAAGCCATCGCACTCTCCGCCGTCGGCGGCTATGGGCGCGGCACATTGGCGCCGGGCAGCGACATCGATCTGCTGTTCATCCTGCCCTACAAGCAGACGCCCTGGGGCGAGCAGGTCACCGAATATGTGCTCTACATGCTCTGGGATCTGGGCCAGAAAGTAGGCCACGCCGTCCGCTCGGTCGATGAATGTATCCGCATGGCCCGCGCCGATATGACGGTGCGCACGGCCACGCTGGAAGCGCGGTTTTTGACCGGCGACGAAGCGCTTTACGACAATCTCGTGCATCGGTTTGAAACCGAGATCATGCCCAAGACCGGCCCCGAATTCATCGCCGCCAAAATGGCCGAGCGCGATGAGCGGCACAAGCAGATGGGCAATACCCGCTATGTGGTCGAGCCCAATATCAAGGACGGCAAGGGGGGCATGCGCGACCTCAATACGCTGTTCTGGATCGGGAAATATTTCTTCACGGTCAAGACCAGTCAGGAACTGGTCGGCAAGGGCGTGCTCTCCGCCGCCGAATACCGGCTGTTTTCCCGCGCCGAAGACTTCCTCTGGGCGGTGCGCTGCCACCTCCACTTCGTCACCGGCCGCGCCGAGGAAAAACTGACCTTTGACGTGCAGCCCGATCTGGCGCGCCGCATGGGATATGAAAAACGGCTCGGCATGCTGGGCGTCGAGCGCTTCATGAAGCGCTATTTTCTTGTCGCCAAGGATGTGGGTGACCTGACCCGCATCATCTGTGCTTCGCTCGAATTCAATCATGCCAAGGATATGGATATCGTGGGGCGCGTCCTCGCTCCCTTCCGTTCCGGCAAGTCAAAGATCAAGGGCGAAACCGCCTTCATCATCGACAATGGGCGCCTCAATATCGCGGCGCCCGATGTGTTCGAGAAAGACCCCGTCAATCTCATCCGCATGTTCATGGTGGCAGGCCGGGAGGAGCTTTTGTTCCACCCCGACGCCATCAAGCATATCCGCGACAGCCTGCGGCTGATTGATAACAAGCTGCGCAATGATCCCAAGGCCAATGCGCATTTCCTGACCGTGCTGACCAGCCCGCTCTATGTCGAGCGCATCCTGCGGCAGATGAACGAAAGCGGCGTATTGGGCAAATTCGTGCCCGATTTCGGCAAGATCGTCGCCCTGATGCAGTTCAACATGTACCACCATTATACGGTGGACGAGCATCTGATCCGCTCGGTGGGCGTCATGGCCGAAATTGCCAATGGCGGCCTGCGTCAGGAATTGCCCCTGACCCATGAACTGCTGCCCCAGCTCAACGATACGCGCCTGCTCTATGTGGCGCTGTTCCTGCACGACATTGCCAAGGGTCGGCCCGAAGACCATTCCATTGCCGGCGCGCGGATTGCCCGCAAACTCTGCCCCCGTTTCGGGCTGACGCCGGCCGAGACCGATACCGTCGCCTGGCTGATCGAATATCACCTGCTGATGAGCGAAATCGCCCAGGCCCGCGATATTCAGGACCCCGAAACCGCCAGGGCCTTTGGCGAACAGGTGCAGTCGCCGCAGCGTCTGGCCCTTTTGATGATCCTCACCGCCTGCGATATCCGCGCCGTGGGGCCGGGCACCTGGACCGGCTGGAAGGGCAGCCTGTTGCGGGCGCTCTATTACGCCACCGAGCCACTGCTTTCGGGCGGGCACAGTCAGGTCAGCCAATCTGTGCGCGTCAACGAGGCGCGGGACACGTTGGCCCGGACACTCGATGCCTGGCCCGCCGAAGACATGGCGGCCTATGCCGCCCGCCATTACGACCATTACTGGTTGCGGGCCGAGCCTGAATTGCAGGTCGTCCATGCCAAGATGATCCGGCAGGCCGACCAGTCGGCACAGGCCTTTGCCGGCTCCATCAGGGTCAAGGCCTTTGAGGGCATTACCGAGGTCAGTTTCTATACGCCCGACCATCCGCGGCTGCTGTCGCTGATCGCGGGGGCCTGCACCATGCAGGATGCCTCCATTATCGGCGCGCAGATTTTCTCCACCCGCGACGGGCGGGCCATTGACACTTTCCGCCTGCGTCGCTCTTTCACCAGTGACGAGGATGAAAAGGTGCGCGCCACCCGCATCATCGACAGTGTGAAACAGCTTTTGCAGGGCCAGCGTCAGGTGCTGATCGATCTGGGCAAGGAATCGCGCCACAATAAGCGTCTCCGCCCCTTCGCCCTGCCCGCGCAGGTGTCGGTGTCCAATGCCATCTCGGAAAAATTCACCGTCATCGAAGTGGCCGGTCTCGACCGCATCGGCCTGCTCTATGCGCTGACCCGCGAAATCTCTGATCTCAGCCTCACCATCGGTTCGGCCCATATCGGCACCTATGGTGAAAAGGCCGTCGACGTCTTTTACGTCACCGACCTTACCGGCCAGAAAATCCATGTGAAGGCGCGCCAGAAGAAAATCCACGACGCGCTTCTCTCCGTGTTCGAGCGGCCGGAAGAGGGCAAGAAGGTGGTCAATGGGTAGGCTTAGGGGCTCTCATTCCCCCCTCCCATCCTCCCCCGCAAGGGGGGAGGTGCTGCATCGCGTTTGTGGCGCCATGTTGCACCAATCACCGGCCAGACACCTCCCCCTTTACGGGGGAGGATGGGAGGGGGTGCTCACGCGCTTGATGTCGTCGTGAGCCTTTTCCGCAATTTCGTTTCCGTCGGCTCGCTGACGCTGGTGAGCCGTCTTGCCGGTTTCGTGCGCGATGCGCTGATGGCGGCGGTGCTGGGCACCGGACCGGCGGCTGACGCCTTTTTTGCCGCCTTCCGCTTTCCCAATCTGTTCCGGCGGCTGTTCGCCGAGGGCGCGTTCAACACCGCCTTCGTGCCGATGTTCTCCGGCGCGCTGGAACAGCAGGGCGAGGACGGCGCAAAACTGCTCGCCGCGCGGATCATGAGCTGGCTGGTGGTCATGCTGTTCATCGTGACAGTCCTGGCCGAAATCTTCATGCCGCAGATCATGCTCGCCTTCGTGCCCGGCTTTGTCGAGGACGCTGAAAAATTCGAGCTGACCGTGCTCTTGACGCGGATCATGTTCCCCTATCTCGCCTGCATGTCGCTGATGGCGGCCTATGGAGCTATTCTCAATACGCTGGGCCGGTTCTTCGCCGCCGCCTTTGCGCCGGTGCTGCTCAATCTGGTCAATATCGCCATGCTGATCCCGCTGGCGACCTTCTTCGTGCAAGACCCGGCTAGTGCCACGATCTGGGTGGCCATCGCCACCATGGGCGGCGGCATTGCGCAATTACTGCTGGTTTGGTCCGCCATCGAGCGCGCCGGGTTTCGCCCGAAGCTGCGCCTGCCGCGCCTGGACCCGGAAGTGCGGCGCTTCTGGCTGCTGGCCATTCCGGCAATTCTTGCGGGCGGCATTACCCAGATCAATATTTTTGTCGGCACCATCATCGCCTCGGGCGCCGATAACGCCATTTCCGTGCTGTCCTATGCAGACCGGCTCTATCAATTGCCACTCGGCATTATCGGCATTGCCGTGGGCACGGTGCTCCTGCCTGAGCTGTCGCGGCATCTCAAAGGCGGGCGGGAAATCGAAGCGCGGGCCAGTCAGGATCAGGCGCTGTTTATCTCCATGCTCCTCACCATGCCCGCGGCGCTGGCGCTGATGGCGCTGGCCGAGCCGATTGTGCGCGTCCTGTTCGAGCGCGGTGCCTTTTCGGTTCTGGCCACCACCCAGACCGCCGAAGCGCTGGTCGCTTTTTCCATCGGCCTGCCAGCCTATGTGCTGATCCGCATCCTGCAGCCGGGCTTTTTCGCCCGCGAGGATACGGTAACGCCGACCCTGTTCGCCGCTGCTAGTGTGATCGCCAATATCGCCATTTCGCTCTGGCTGTTTCCGAGCCTCGTTCACGTCGGCATTGCCATTGCGACGGCAGCCTCGTCCTGGCTCAATGTGGTTCTTCTGGCCGGAACACTGGCCATTCGCGGTCATTTCCGGCTTTCGGCAGCGCAATGGCGCGGGCAATTGGCAATTTTTGCCGTCGCCCTGATCATGGGTATTGCGCTCTATTTCTTGGCCGAACGGGGCGCTGCGCATCTGGCGCCGGGCGTGCCGCTCTGGCGGCAGGCGGGCGTACTGGCGGCGCTGGTCATTTTCGGGGTGGCGACCTATTTCACCCTGATCCATGTTTCAGGCACGCAGAACCTGACCCAATTGGCGCGCCGCCTGCGCCGACGCGGCTAGTGCATTGTTCAACAGCGCCGTGGCGTGTTAACAGCCAGACCGCATTATATGAACTGCCAGGCCCGATCATGACTTTTACCCAGCGCGTGTTTTCCGGCATCCAGCCTTCGGGCGATCTGCATCTTGGCAATTATCTCGGCGCCATCCGCCGCTTCGTGCCGTTGCAGGATACCCATGAGACCATTTATTGCGTGGTCGACATGCATGCCATTACCGTCTGGCAGGAGCCCAATGCGTTGCGCCGCGCCACGCGCGAAGTCGCCGCCGCCTTCATCGCTGCCGGGCTCGATCCCAAGCGCTCGATCATCTTCAACCAGAGCCAGGTCATCCAGCATGCCGAGCTGGCCTGGATATTCAATTGCATCGCCCGCATTGGCTGGATGAACCGGATGACCCAGTTCAAGGACAAGGCGGGCAAGAATTCGGAGAACGTGTCCCTGGGCCTGCTCGCCTATCCCTCGCTGATGGCGGCCGACATCCTGCTCTACAAGGCGACCGAAGTGCCGGTGGGCGATGACCAGAAGCAACATCTGGAACTGACGCGCGACATCGCCGCCAAGTTTAACAATGATTATGCCGCGTCCATCACCGAGCATGGTCTGGGCGATGCGGACGGCCAGTTCTTCCCCATTACCGAGCCGCTGATCGCCGGTCCGGCAACGCGCATCATGAGCCTGCGCGATGGCACCAAGAAGATGAGCAAGTCCGATCCCTCTGATCAGTCGCGCATTTCACTGCTCGACGATGCCGATGCCATTTCCAAGAAGATCAAGAAAGCCACCACCGACCCGGCTGAATTGCCGCTTGATCTCGAAGGGCTGAAAGGCCGCCCGGAAGCCGACAATCTGGTGGGCATCTATGCGGCGCTGTCGGACAAGACCAAGGCGGACGTGCTGGCCGAATTCGGCGGACAGGGCTGGGGCAAGTTCAAGCCCGCTCTTGCGGATCTGGCCGTGGCGGAGCTTGCGCCGATGAACGGGGAAATGCGCCGCCTGCTCGACGATCCGGCGACAATCGACGCCGTTCTGCGGGATGGCGCCGAGCGCGCCTCGGTCATTGCCGAAAAGACAATGGCCGATGTCCGCGATATTATCGGTTTCATCCGCTAAAGCTTGTCGGGAGCGCCCATGGTCTCCGAGATTGAATATAAACGCAAATTCCTCGTCGTGATCGATGAGACCGAGGAATGCGATCGTGCGCTGACCTTTGCCGCCTGGCGCACCAAGCGCACCGGCGGCACGGTCGTGCTGATGAGTGTCATCGCCCGGCCCGAATTTATCGGCATGGGTGTGGAAGACGTGCTGCGGGCCGAAGCGGTGGAAGCCGCCGAGCGCATTCTCGACATGCGCTTGGCTCGTATCAAGGAAATCGGCGATGTCCGCACCGAATCGGTGATCCGCGAGGGCAATGGTCCCGAGCAGATCGAAGATGTCATCGCCCGCGACAAGGATATAGCCATTCTGGTTCTGGCGGCGTCGAAATCGTCAGAAGGCCCCGGTCCGCTGGTGACCCATTTCGCTGCCCGCGCCAATGTCCTGCCAATTCCACTGACTATCGTGCCGGGCCGTATGAGCGACGAAGAAGTCATTGCAATCTGCTAAGCGTCCCGCAGCGAAAACCGCTCCGGCGGAGCGATTTTAGCGCAGCAGGCCATGAGTGCTATGCTCGAATGGCAATGGCGTCCCGCAGGACTATGAAAACCTGCGGTTTGTTGGCGATCACGGGGTAAACAGGCCCCATAGCCCGAACCCAACAATGCCCAGGCCGCCGATGACCAGCAGCGCAAAGGCGATCCGGGCGTAAAGCGTGTCGGAAAATGGCTTTGCCCCGGCAGGTCGGGTCGAGAAGCTTGGATCGGCGGCTTTCTGCACATCCGCCATGCGCAATGGATTGAGCCCCTTGGTGGTGACCAGAAGCACATTGCGCCAAATCAGCGCAGCGACGAGCAGAAACCCGCCCGTAGCGGTCATGATCAGGCAGAGGATCAATAGGGGCGGCAGGACCGGCGCTACGCCGCCCACAGCCATGGCTGGAACCTCCATCTGCCGTCCCCCTCAATTTGCATTTTGTGAAGGCTAAGGGCAGGTGCTGGCCCTGTCACCCCCTGAATTGGTGGGTGGATCGGGCTTTGGCCATGGACAGGCAGCGCGAAGCAGGACTAGCATTGCTGCTGTCGACATCCCATCTCTGGTGTGTCGGCAGACGTGATCCCGTGAAGCCGGGAAGCGGCTTTTCGGAACTCTCGCGTCGCCTAACGACCGAAAGGAAAAAAAGCCATGACCTTACGCGTTTCGGGAAAGAACATGGATGTCGGCGATGCCCTGCGGGGCAAGGCGGAGGACCATTTCGCCAGCGTTGTCGGAAAATATTTCGACGGCGGCTATGACGGCCATCTCACCCTCACTCCCGATGGTATTGGGTTCCGCGCAGATTGTGTGGTGCATCTGGACTCGGGCACGATCCTGCAGGCCAGCGCCAAGGGCAATGATGCCACGGCCGCCTACGAAGTCATGGCTCTCAATATCGAAAAGCGCCTGCGTCGCTACAATCGCAAGCTGCGCAGCCATACAAGGGGACGCGAAAGCGCCGCCGAGGCTATTCTGGCCCAATATACCGTTCTGGGCACCGCGGACGGCTTTGATGAGCTTGACGAGGATTACGCGCCTCCGGTCATCGCCGAGAGCACTAAGAACCTGCGGGAGATGAGCGTGGGAGAGGCCGTCATGGAGCTCGACCTCACCGGTCAGCAGGTTGTGATGTTCCGACACGCTGGACATGGAGGCCTAAATGTGGTCTATCGCCGCGCGGACGGCAATATAGGCTGGATTGATCCGGCCCTGGGCGCCAATTAGGCGGCGCATTTGCCTCAAACTGGATAAATGTTTCCCAAGGCAGATTGATGGAATTGGCCGATATTCTGGCGGAAGACTCCGTGCTGACTTGCACGGGGATCACCGACAAACGCCAGCTCTTTGAAGTGTTAGCGCACAAGGCAGCCGAACGGGCAGGTCTCTCCGAGGCCGAGATTGTCGACGCCCTGATGGCGCGCGAAGAGCTGGGTTCAACCGGGCTGGGCAATGGCATTGCCATTCCCCATGGCAAGCTCAAGGGCCTCAATGGCGTCATCGCGGTCTTCGCGCGGCTCGATGAGCCCATCGAGTTCGACTCGGTGGATGACCAGCCGGTGGACCTGGTGATGCTGCTGCTCGCCCCTGTTGGCGCTGGCGCAGATCACCTGAAGGCCCTCTCGCGCGTGGCGCGCATGTTGCGCACCGATGCGGTGGTCGACGAGCTGCGCTCCAGCAATGACACGGCCCGCATGCGCGCCGTGCTGACGGCTCCGCAGGAATCCGACTGCGCGGCGTGATCGGCTGATTTCAGAACATTTGAGCGGGCCGCTTCCGGGTGGCCCGCTTTGTTTTTCGCATCAGTCGGGCAGCGTGCCGTTTTTTGCCAGTACGTCACCCGCCAGATAAAGCGAGCCGCAGATCAGCACGCGGGCGTTCCCGATATCGGCTGCCGCTTTCAGTGCGGTGGTGACGGAGCGCTCTGCCTTGGCGGCAAAGCCCATGGCGCGCGCGCGGGCCGCAATCTCGTCACCCTTATGCGCGTTGGCCTCACCCGGAATGGTGAGACTGGCGATGTGCACCGGATGCAGATCGCGGAATGGCGCGAGGAAATCTTCAGGTGCGCGTGTATTCATCATGCCCATGATCAGCACCAGCGGCTTTTCCGGCATGGCGGTAATGGCGCGGGCAAGGGCGGCGGCGCCATGGGCATTGTGCCCGCCATCGAGCCAGAGTTCGTGCCCGGCGGGCAGAAGCGCGCGCAGCTTGCCGCCACGGATCGGCTGCATGCGGGCGGGCCAGGTAACATTGCGCAGACCGTCGGCAAAGGCGGCATCGCTCACCCCGAGGCCAAAATGGCGGGCGGCGGCGATGGCAAGCGCGGCATTATCGAATTGATGCGCGCCGATCAGGGCAGGTGGCGACAGATCGAGCAGGCCCGCTTCGTCGGAATAGACGAGGCGGCCCTCTTCTGCCGATCCTTGAAAATCCTCACCCTGCCAGATTGGCCTGACGCCGAGACGGTGGGCGGCGCGCTCGAGAACCTTGTGTGCCTCGTCCTGCTGTAGCCCCATGACCGCCTTTGCACCGCGCTTCAGGATACCGGCTTTGTTCCCAGCGATCTCGGCGAGACTATTTCCGAGAAAGCCCTGATGATCGTAGTCGATGGGGGTGATGATGGTGCCAAGTGGATTCTTGACGACATTGGTGGTGTCGTAAGTGCCGCCCATGCCGGTTTCGAGCAGCAGGTAATCGGCTTTGGTTTCGGCGAAAAGCTTGAAGGCGGTGACGGTGGTCACCTCGAAAAAGGTGATCGGCGCGCCCGCATTGACCGCTTCCACATGTTCCAGCGCCGCATTGAGCTTGCGTGTGCCCACATATTTTCCCGCAAGGCGGATACGCTCGTTAAAGCGCACCAGATGGGGGGAGTTGTAGACATGCACTGATTTGCCCGCCGCTTCGAGAAAGGCGCGGAGATAGGCAATGGTGGAACCTTTGGCATTGGTGCCCGCGACATGGATCACCGGCGGCAGATGATCCTGCGGATTGCCCAGCTTTTCGAGCAGCGGCAGCATGCGATCAAGGCTGAGATCAATCAGCTTGGGATGGAGCTGTGAGAGGCGGGCGAGAATGGAATCGGTGCGGGACATGGATAAGCTCGATGCAGGACTTCCCTTCTCCCCTTGAGGGAGAAGGTGCCCGAAGGGCGGATGAGGGGTGCTGCGCAATCCCCAATCACTAGAGCGGCAGGTTAGCGCAGCACCCCTCACCCGTCTCGCGCTTTGCGCGATCCACCCTCTCCCTCAAGGGGAGAGGGGAAGACCGGGCCTGGCCTTTACTTCCGCAATTCCCCGCCGGTCGTCTTGGTCACCGCCGCAACCACTGCTGCCGAGACCTTTTCGATCTCTTCATCGGTGAGCGTCTTGTCCTTGGGCTGCAAGGTGACTTCGATGGCGACGGATTTCTTGCCCTCGCCCACATGTGCCCCCTCGAAGACGTCGAAAATGCCAACATCCTTGATCAGCGCCTTGTCGGCGCCGCGCGCCGCCTTGAGAATGGCTGCGGCGGTAATTCCACGATCCATCACAAAGGCGAAGTCGCGCGAGACCGGCTGGAACGGCGATAGCTCCAGCGCGGGCTTGGTCTTGGTGGCCTTTTTGCGGGCTTCAGGCAGGGCATCGAGGTCGATTTCAAACGCGGAAACCGCGCGGTCAATGTCGAGCTCTGCCGCCAGAGCCGGATGCAGTTCACCGAACCAGCCCAGGGTCACCTTGGGACCGAGCGCAATGCGTCCGCCACGGCCGGGATGGCTCCATTCAGCGGCCTCGGGCAGCACCTGCACCTTGTCGATATCGACACCCAGCGCATCGAGCACAGCGGCCACATCGGCCTTGGCATCCCACACGCCGACGGCCTCGGCCTTGCCCGACCAGTGGCGACCTGCGCCATCCAGCTTTGCCGTGCCGGTGCGGACGCCCGACGCATAGGTGTGCTGGCCTTCCGGCTGATCGGAGAGGAAGATCTGACCGACTTCAAACAGGGCGACATCGGCAAAGCCGCGATTGGCATTGCGGCGCGCACCGGCAAGCAGGCCGGGAAGCAAGGACGGCCGCATATCGGTCATGTCCGAAGCAATGGCATTGGCAAGCTGGCGGTCTTCCGTACCGCCGCCAAAGCGGGTGGCCTCGTCATGGCTGATAAAGCTCCAGGTGACCACTTCATCGAGACCACGCGCCGCCAGCGCCCGCCGGGCAATGCGGCGGCGGTTCTGGATCGTGGTTAGCATGCGCGTGGCGACATGGTGCAGACGCGGCAACGGCTCGACCGGCACATTGTCGACGCCGACCATGCGCATGACTTCCTCGACCAGATCGGCCTTCTGCGCCACATCCGGGCGCCAGCTCGGCACTTTCACCTGGCGCACATCGCCTGCACCCTCAACGGCAAAGCCGAGGCGGGTGAGAATGGCTTCGATCTCGCCGGGCGAAACATCAAGGCCGGTCAGGCGCTTGACCTCGGCCAATGGGAATTCGACCACTGTGTTAGGGAACACATCTTCGCCGGAAATGGCGGGCTCCATCGGCTCGCCGCCGCAGAGCTCGAGAACGAGGCGGGTCGCAAGTTCAAGCCCCGGTTCGGTCAGTGCCGGATCGACATTGCGTTCCAGCCGATAGCGGGCGTCGGACACAATGCCGGTCTTGCGGCCGGCCTGGGCGATCAGATCGGCATCCCAGCTCGCGCATTCCATGAACACATTGACCGTTTCGTCGGTGACGCCGGAGCGGATGCCGCCCATAACGCCGCCGAGACAAAGCGGGCCCTTGTCGTCGGCGATGACCGTCATGGTTTCGTCGAGCTTGTAAATCTTGTTGTCCAGCGCGTCGAAATCTTCGCCGCGCGCCGGACGCAGCACCATCTGGCCCTCGACTTTGTCGGCATCATAGGCGTGGAGCGGCCGGCCCCAGCCGAGCGAAACCAGATTGGTGATATCGACGATGGTGTTGATGGGCCTGAGGCCGACAGCGCGCAGGCGAGCCTGCAGCCAGTCGGGCGAGGGACCATTCTTCACATTGGCGAAATAGCGGCCAGCAAACTTGCGGATGGCCTTGTTCTCGCCTGCCGCAAAATTCTGCGGCAGCGGCGGGATCGGGCTCTTGCCCTTGGACGGAACGGGCGAGAAATCGGTCTGTTTCAGCGTGCCGAGGCCGAAGGCGGCCAGATCGCGCGCCACGCCATAAACGCCGGTGGCGTCACCACGATTGGGGGTGATGGAAATATCGAAGACCACGCCATTGATCCCCGCATAATCGACATATTTGGTGCCGATCGGCGCATCTTCCGGCAATTCGATGATGCCGTCATGATCTTCGCTCAGTTCCAGTTCGGCGGCCGAGCACAGCATGCCATTGGACGGCGCGCCGCGAATGACGACGCCACCCTTCAATTCAAAATCCTTGCCCGGAATATAGGTGCCCGGCGCGGCAAAGACCGATTTGAGACCGGTGCGGCAATTGGGAGCGCCGCAGACCACATCGATCAATTCGCCCGTGCCCGCATCCACCTTGCAGATATTGAGGTGGTCGGAATTGGGATGCGGCTTGGCCTCCACCACATGGGCGATGACGAACTTTTCAAGCGCCTTGCCCTGCGCCTCGATGCCTTCGACCTCAAGGCCGATCATGGTCAGCGCCTTGCCGATCTCCTCGGGCGTAGCAGTCGTGTCGAGATGGTCCTTGAGCCAGTCGAGAGTGAATTTCATGTTTCTGGCTCCTTAGCTCGAAAGTCCGCCGAAAAGGGTGGGGAGATCGAGCGGGCGGAAGCCATAATGCTCGATCCAGCGCTGGTCGGCGTCAAAGAAGGCGCGCAGATCCGGCATGCCATATTTCAGCATGGCGATGCGGTCGATGCCGACGCCGAAGGCAAAGCCCTGATAGATGTCGGGATCGAGCCCGGCATTGCGGATGACATTGGGATGCACCATGCCGCAGCCCAGGATTTCCAGCCAATCATTGCCCTCGCCGATCTTCACCTCGGCGCCGGAGCGGTCGCATTGCACGTCGACTTCCATGCTCGGCTCGGTGAAGGGGAAGAAGCTGGGGCGGAAGCGCAGCGTGACGTTCGGCACTTCAAAGAAGGCCTTCAGAAATTCTTCCAAGACCCAGCGGAGCTGGCCGATATGGCTCGACTTGTCGATGACAAGGCCCTCGACCTGATGGAACATCGGGGTATGGGTCTGGTCAGAGTCATTGCGATAGGTGCGGCCGGGCATGACGACGCGGATCGGCGGATCCTGCGGCGGGGTGAGATAGCCAGCAGCGGGTTTTTCATTGGTCTTTTGCATGACGCGCACCTGCACCGGCGAGGTATGGGTGCGCAGCACCTTCTTCACCCCGTCCGGGCCGGGCTTCATGAAAAACGTGTCGTGCATTTCGCGCGCCGGATGGCCTTCGGGGAAGTTGAGCGCCGTGAAATTGTAATAGTCGGTTTCGATATCGGGCCCTTCGGCAATGGAAAAACCCATATCCGAGAAAATGGCGGTGATTTCGTCGATGGTCTGGCTGATCGGATGCACGCGGCCGCGCGCCGTGGGCGCAGGCTTGAGCGGCAGGGTGACGTCCACCGTCTCGGCCTTGAGGCGGGCTTCGAGCGCCGCGCCCTTGAGATCGCCACTACGGGCATCGATCAGCGCCGCAATATCGGTCTTGAGGCCATTGATGGCGGGGCCAGCGGACTTGCGATCTTCGGGGGCCATAGAGCCCAGCGTGGCCAGCAGCGCGGAAACGCTACCCTTCTTGCCCAGAGCTGCAACACGCACGGCGTCGAGCGCGGCTTCGTTTTCGGCTGCGGCGATGGCGACGGAAAGCTCGCTGCGCAGGGTTTCGATCTGTGTTTGCAGGGACATGGACAATCTCGTTCGACGTGCTGGGGGCTATAGACCAAAACAAAACGCCCCGCGCCAGCCCTCTCGGGCGGCGCAAGGCGCAATTTTTGACCTCAGCGGAGCTTAGGTTTTAAGCGGTGACGCGGGCGTGGGTAACAGAGTCCACGTTTTCCAGATACGCCAGCGCTGCCTTGGCCTTGACGACCAGGGCTGCGAACGCTTCGGGCTGGGTGATCGCCAGATCAGACAGCACCTTGCGGTCGACAGCAACCTCAGCCTTGCTGAGGCCGTCGATAAATCGGCCATAGGTCAGGCCGTGATCACGCACGGCGGCGTTGATGCGCTGGATCCACAGAGCGCGGAAATTGCGCTTCTTGACGCGACGGTCGCGGTAAGCGTACTGGCCGGCCTTTTCGACGGCCTGCTTGGCAATACGGATCGTAGACTTACGACGGCCATAATAGCCCTCGGCGGCCTTCAAGACCTTCTTGTGACGAGCGTGGGCGGTTACGCCTCTCTTTACGCGTGCCATTCTTTAATGTCCTTCCAGCTTAGCGGTTGTACGGCATGTACCACTTCACCAGACCCTCGTCGCCCTTGGACAGGATCTTGGTGCCGCGGTTGGTGCGGATGTACTTTGCGTTGTGGCTGATCAGGCGGTGGCGCTTGCCGGCAACGCCGGCCTTCACCTTGCCGGTAGCGGTGAAGCTGAAACGCTTCTTGGCACCGGACTTGGTCTTCATCTTGGGCATTTTGCGGGTCCTTTAGACTATACTGGACGGGTTTGAACCCATCGCGTTCAGAGATCGCCACGGCATGCCTTTTGGCCGGGCGATCCGGAGAAGTCGGCTCTATAGGGCGAAAGCGGCGGCAAGGCAAGTGCCGCCGCGCCTCTAATCAATGCGCGATTGCCTCTGCACTGTCCTTGTAATGGCGCAGCGCGAAGACCACGACCAGCGCCATGATGCCGATCAGCGCGGCTGCGCTCAATAGAACCATGGAATGGGCATTGGAAAAGGCCAGCCGCGCCGCTTGCGCCAGAGGCTCTCCCGCTTCGCCCAATTGGCTGGCGGCGAGCATGGTTTCCCCGATCGAATGACCGGCGTGATCCGGTATCTGATCGGCCAGTGCGGCGGGAATGCGGATGGCATTGCTATAGGTGGAGGTCAGCAGCACGCCAAAGAGCGTGATGCCGAGGCCCGCGCCCAGTTCATAGCCCGTGCCTTCCAGCGACCCGGCGGCACCCGCCTTGTCGGCTGGCGCGCTGGACATGATGGCGATGGACGATGCCGTCAGGCCAATGCTGAGCGCAAGGCCCAGACTGCCCATCAAGCCAATGACGCCCAGGCCCGGATTGTGGAAATCGCTGAGGCCAAGCCCGGCAAGGCTGGCGGTTGCGATCACCAGCGACAGACTGGCGACGGGCCGCAGGCCCATAATGCCCACGGCATAGCCCGCCACGGGGCCACCAATTGCCGAAGCGATCACCAGCGGCATCATGAAAATCCCGGCTTCAAGCGGGGTCTTGCCCACAACGAATTGCAATTCCTGCGCCACGGTCAGTTCAACACCGGCCAGTGCGCCGGTCACCACCAGCGCCATGATGACGCCGGTGGAAATGGCCGGGCGCGCGAACAGCGACATGTCCAGCATTGGCGTTGTCGAGCGCAATTGCTGACGGACGAACCAGACCAGCAGCAATAGACCAAGCACGAGTGCGGCCAAGGTCACGCCGAGCGAACTGCCGACCTTGAAGCCCGACTTGATGGCGTAGACAGTGGCAATCAGGCCGACGATCAGCACAGCCGCCTGCCCGATGCTCCAGTGTCCGCCGGCATTGGGCTGGCGGTGTGGAATGACGACATAGGCCAGCGGCCAGACCAGCAGCATGACCGGCACATTGATGAGAAAAACCGAACCCCACCAGAAATGCTCGAGCAGCAAGCCCCCGGTCAGCGGGCCGAGAGCGGCGCCAGCCGAACCGACCGTGCCCCAGAGACCAAGCGCCAATGCCCGTTCTTTCGGGTCGTCGAATGTCTGGCGGATAATGGCGAGAATATTGGGCATCACCATGGAGGCGCCAATAGCCAGCAGGATACGCCCAAAGATCAGTATGCCCGCATTGGGCGAGAAGGCGGCGATGATGGATGCGACCAGAAATACGATCAGGCCGGTCAGCAACATGCGCCGATTGCCGATCCGGTCGGCCAGCGTGCCCATGGGCACGAGCAGGCCTGCCATCATCAGCGGATAGATGTCGATGATCCACAAAATCTCGGTGCCACTGGCGCCCAGTGCCAGGGTGAGCGAAGGAACGGCGATGTGAAGGATCGTCATATCGATGACGATTGGCATGAAAGCCAGCATGACCGCGATAAGGACCAGCCAGCGGTTGCGCGGTAAAGACATTGAAAACCTCTTGGCTCCGGGATGTATTTCCATTGCTATGGAGCAGGATGGGGATATATATCCGTCCAGACGGATTGAAAAGAGGGTGATATGGGGCGCAAGCAAACAATTGATCGTGGTGCCTTGCTGGATGCGGCCGAACGGGTTGCCTTGCGGGATGGCGCGGGTCAATTGACCATCGATGCTGTGGCGACCGAGGCCGGTGTGAGCAAGGGCGGCGTACTCTATGCCTTTCCCACCAAGGACGCCTTGATCGACGCCATGATTGCCCGCGTCTTCGCCTCGATGGACAAGATCGCCGAAACCGTTATCGCCAAATTAGGGGATAATGCCGAGGGCCGGACCCGTGCCCATGTGCTGGCCAGCCGCGATGCAGAAACGCTGATTACCGAACGCAGCGTGGCGTTGATCGCCAATTTCATGCGTTCGCCGGAATATCGCAAAGGCGCGCGGGAATATTACTCTGCCATCCTTGGGCGGCTCGATCTGACCACCGAAGCAGGCCGCAAGGCGCGGCTGGCTATTCTCGCCTGTGAAGGCGCCATGCTGCTGCGCGGTTTCGATTTTCATCCGATCAGCGCCGAGGACTGGAAGGCCATTCACGACGATATTCAGGCGATCCTGCTCGCCTGATCAGGCCAGCGCTGCTTTCAACATGGGTTCAAGGTGATCTTCGAATAACAGGCCGGGTCGTTCAGCAAGCGCCTGTCCATAGGCAGCCTCGGCTCTCAGCGATATGCGCAGAAAGCCGGTGAGCCCCGCGACGTCTTCGGCTTTGAGCCCATAATGCCCGTTTTCCAGCCGCTGCAGGATTTCGGTCTTGGACGCAATCATCCCCGCCGCCACATCCTTGCCATTGCTCATCGAGCCGTCCCGCTTGATGTAATCGTGCAGCGGGGTGCCGAGGTGATAGCTTTCGGGAATGGTCCGATAGAGCTGCAGCAGGAATTCCAGATCCGTCATATTGCTCATCGTCGGATCGTAGCGACCGTCGCCGCGCGCCCGATCCCAGACGATCATCGAATCCATGGAAAGGCTCACCCATTTGTGTTCGCCCGGTGTGAAGGCCCGGTCAGTGCCCTCTCCGACATAGCGCAAATGAGAAAAATCCATGCTCATCACATCAAGCGCAGTGGTGACGATGCCGTAATGCGTGAGCGCCGCGACCGCCTTTTCGAGCTTTTGCGGCTTCAGGCGATCATCGGCATCGAGAATGGCGGCATAGGGCGTTTCGAGCCGCTCCAGCGCCACATTGCGCGTGATCGATGCACCCCGACCGAGGCCGCCGCTGGTCAGAAAAACCTGTCTTGGATCGGCAAGGTTCTTTTCGGCCAGAAAACCGGCATAGTCGAAACCGTCGTCGGCAATGATCCAGTGCTGCCAATCCGCATGGGTCTGGTCCAACACACTCCGCACTGTCGTCGGCAGCGTGTCCTGCGCCTTATAGGCCGGGGTGATGACGGCAACCGTATGAGCCATGTCTTGAACCTTTTATCTGTCTGACCCATATCTGGCAGACGTTGCCGATGCCACTCCTATCGGGTCAGCAACGCAAGACGTTGCTTGACGATCAAGGACGGTTTCATGACGCGCATTTCGGTGTTTTCCGCGCCCTTTCTCCTCGGCTTTGACAGCTTTGAGGAGCGCATTGATCGGCTGGCCCGATCCGCGGAAGGCTATCCTCCGTATAATATCGAGAGGACGCTTGGCGACGATGGCACCGAGCGATTTCTGATTTCCATTGCCGTGGCCGGGTTCTCCCAGAGTGAGCTTGATGTCATGGTGGAGGACAATCAATTGCAGGTGCGCGGCAAACAGAAGGACGAGCCGGGTAAGGACTACCTGCATCGCGGCATTGCCGCCCGCCAGTTTCAGCGCAATTTCCTCCTCGCCGATGGCATGGAGGTAAAAGATGCGAACCTGGGCCATGGCATGCTCGTTATAGAACTTGAACGGCCCCGCGCCGCCAAGATCGCCCGAAGAATCGACATTCGCTCATTGTGAGGAAGAAGAACAGGAAAGGGCCGACAAGATGATGGACAAACGTAATTCTGACGCGGCTTTCGAAGCCGCAAACCCGCTCAAGACCCTGACGCGCGCCCAGTTTGCCGCTCTGGGAGGTGATGCCGTGGCCTATGTGAAGCCGGTCTACGGCATTGTACTTTCGGCCATGATTCACGACGCCGAATTTGATGCGGGCACGCAATATCAATTGGTCATGTCCGCCGACGGCACCCCGCTCATGGTTTCCGACAGCAGCGCCGCCGTCGATGAATGGCTGGGCGACCAATCGCTGGGCCTCGCCACTTTGCATTGAGTGCAGGCTCGCATTGCCTGAGGAGATGCCCGCTTCGGCGGGCATTTTCTTTTAGCGGCCCAGCTGAAAGGCCTCGAACCTTCCCAGCTCGCTATCGATTTCCGCCTTGGCCGCTGCTCCGGGATCGGCAAGCCAGGTCCATTTTTGAATGCGCAGCTTGCCCTCATTGCGATCGGTCTTGAGATCGATGGCGGCAACGATGCTGTCGCCCACCAGCACCGGGAGCGCAAAATAGCCAAATTGCCGTTTTGCTGCCGGCACATAGGCTTCAAAAACATGGTCATAGCCAAAAAAGGCCTTGAGGCGCTTGCGCTGGATGATCAGCGGATCAAAAGGCGAGAGAATATGAATGCGCTCTTCAATCTGGGGCGTCGGCTCCAGCGCTTCGGGACTGGCCCAGAGCGCCATCTTGTCGCTGCCCTCGAACTGCACCGGCACCAATTGCCGCTTCTTCACCCGCGCTTCGATCAGCGCTCGCATGGCCGGCTTGGCGTCATTGTTGAGATGGCAGATGGAATCCACACTCACAATGGCCTGACTGCGCAAGGCCCGGTCCAGCAGATAGGTGGTGACCTGCCGCTCACTGGCAGGGCGCGGACCGCGCTCCCAGCCGAAATGGCGGTCGATGAGATCGTAGGTCTTGACCATGCCCTCGCGCGCCGAAATCGTCACCAGCCCCTGATAGAACATCAATTCCAGCACGCGCTTGGATGGTTTGCGGCTGGCCCAGGCGTGGTTTTTGTCGACCAGTTCATCATCGGCGATGTCGCGGATGGAGAGCGGACCCTCGGCCTTGAGCCGCCGTGTCATGGCATTGACCTCGGCCTTGCTGACACTGCCGAACCAGGCGCTGGGCCTGGCGCGCCAGCCCTTCATGGCCGGCGCAAAATAGGGCAGGTCGCTCGTTGGCACATAGCTCAGCGCATGGGTCCAATATTCAAATACCGATTTGTCCTGCGCCTGCAAATGACTGAGGTCGTCGCGGCGATAGGCCGGAATAAGCGAATAAAGGATATGATGGTGACAGCGCTCGATGACATTGATCGTGTCGATCTGCACATAGCCAAGATGCGCGATGGCCGCCCGCGCCGCTTCCGGCCCCGCGCCGAATGGCTCGTTCAGGTCCAGGTTTTGGGCGCGCAACCACATGGCGCGCGCCGCAGCCGGTGAAATCGCAACAGGTTTTGTCGGCACGCCTGATTCTCCGGTTTGGAGAACATTGCCAGAACGAATGCCGGGAGAAAACCCAATTAGCGCTGGAAACGGCCCTGGCTGGCAATTTCGGCAAGAGGCTTGCGCTGGCTTGGCACTTCGCGGGCGCGCAGGCTTTCCGTCAGGCTGCTGCCATCGCCCTCACGCCCGATTGCCACCGCAATCTCGATGCGCCAGTCTTCCGGCAGGCCGAGGCGTTCCATGGCCCGCTCATGATCGAGCCCGGCCATGCCATGGGCACGCCAGCCCAGCTTTGTGGCTTGCAGCGCCAAGAGGCCCCAGGCTGCGCCCGCATCGAAGGCATGGGAGCGGCTGGGCGACATTTCGCCCTTGGAATTGGCGCGCATGGTCTGGGATGCGATGAAAACCAGGGCGGCTGAATGTTGCGCCCAGTCCTTGTTGAAGGGCGCGAGCAGGTCTGTGAAGTCTTCCCAATCCGCATCGCCGCGCCTTGCATAGACAAAATGCCAGGGCTGAGCATTGAAAGCCGAAGGCGCCCAGCGCGCGGCCTCAAGGATGGCCAGGAGATCCTTTTCGGACATCATATCGTCGGTGAACGCACGGGGCGACCAACGGCCTAGAATATCGGGATCAATATTGTGCTCGGTTAGCCGGGAGGAAAGTACGCTCATGGTCGTCCTGCACAAGAAATGTCTACCAGTTAACTAGACGTTACTGCGGGCCATATCAACCGGCCTGACGACGAATGGATCGTCAAGAAAACAGGCTATAAACGCTTGGTGGAGAAGGCCCGTCCATATTGCATATCCGGCCTCCGCTGAGGTCTGGCAGCACTTTAAATCAAAATGAAATGTCCGTCTGCGTTGCCTGCGGCAACTTCGCCGCGACAGCCTTCGTTCCATATGTCCGCAAACATCGTGTAAGCCCTGAGGGCTTGCCGAGCCGAAGCTGCGGAGCAGCGAAGGCTGGTGGAGCCAAGCGGGATCGAACCGCTGACCTCTTGCATGCCATGCAAGCGCTCTCCCAGCTGAGCTATGGCCCCATCCGAACAAGGTGCGAAGCGCTATCCTTGTGGTAGTTTTGGGTTCGTCGGGGCAGTGCCCGTCTGAAGCGAGGCGGAACCTATTGGATCATTCCGGCTCGCGCAAGTGCCTAAGTGACACTTTTTTGTCCCACCGGGGATAAACTGCCCCCGGTGGAAAAATCATAATGAAATCAGCGGTCTTCGTCGTCGCTGACTTCAAAGCCGAGGCCGTCGTCTTCATCCTCGTCTTCTTCGAGGAACACGTCTTCCTCATCGCCCAGGTCTTCTTCGACCTCGACATCCTCGACATCTGGGATATCGTCACCGGATTCCTCGGCGTCGGCTTCTTCGAGGCTGACGATTTCGGGGCCGGCATTCTCGACTTCGTCTTCTTCTTCCTGCTCGTCCTCGTCATCGATCTTGCGAGCCGAGGCCAAGCCGGCCTTGCCGGTCAGCGTTTCGAAGAAAGAGCGTGGATAGGACTTGCCCGTATAGGGCGAGACGATGGGGTCCTGGTTGAGGTCGTAGAACTTTTTACCCGTATCGGGATCGGTCCGCTTGGTACCGCGTTCGGAACTGGCCATTTGCATGCCTCGTCGAATGGAAAATGCGGGGCGCGTAAAGCCGCTCGCGCCCATATCGGTCAGTCCGGTTATGGGCAAAGGCGATACGTGTCAAACGCAAAATGCTGGCCCTTGCTCCGAGGGCCCGCTCGCTTTATCGCCTTGGGGCAGCATTACGTCGCCAAAGGGGCCTTCATGATCATCGCCGTCGATGGACCAGCCGCGTCGGGCAAAGGCACTCTGGCCGCTGGGCTCGCCCGCCATTATCGCCTGCCCCATCTCGATACCGGTCTGCTTTACCGGGCGGTTGGGCTGGCTGTTTCCGGTAAAGTAGACGGTCCGGATATGGAGGCGGCGGCAATCGCGGCGGCTCGGGGGCTCGACGCAACCCAACTGACCGATCTCGAGGCCCTCACCAGCGCAGAGACCGGGGTGCTTGCCTCGAAAGTGGCGGTGATCGCCGAAGTGCGCGCCGCCTTGTTCGATTTTCAGCGCAATTTCGCGCTTCAGCCCGGCGGCGCGGTTCTGGATGGGCGCGATATCGGCACCAAGATCTGTCCCGATGCGGATGTGAAACTGTTCATTCAGGCCGACAGCAAGGCGCGCATGGAACGTCGGGCCCGCCAGTTGGAACAGCGCGGCAATGCGGTGGATCGCTATGCGCTGTTTCACCAGATCGAGGAGCGCGACGCCCGCGACATGCTCAACCCCCATGGTGGCTTCTACAAGGCAGAAGACGCGCACTTGCTTGATACAACGCTTCTCGATATAGAGACCGCACTCCGCGCTGCCATCGAGATTGTCGATCGGGTCATGGCGCTCAAGGCAGGGGGCTGACGCCTCCTAATTTCCTCCTTGGGGCCTGTCCTTTGCGACAATCGGACCATTCGCTGGCCCGGACCAAAAGATCATCCTGTCGTTTGAATAGCGGTGCTCCGTGCGCCGGCTTTGGCATTTTTGCTGAAGCGGACCCGTGACGAGGCAGGATCAGCAACCATCAAACGACCGGCGCAATGGAGAAAAAGTTTGGCACAGCAAACTGTGACGAAAGACGATTTTGAATCGATGCTGCTCGACTCCTTTGTCGACAACGATGCCGCCGAAGGCACCGTCGTCAAGGGCAAGGTCGTTGCGATCGAAAAGGACCTGGCGATCATCGACGTCGGTCTCAAGACCGAAGGCCGCGTGCCGCTGAAGGAATTCGGCCAGGCTGGCCGCGATGGCACCATCACCGTGGGTTCGGAAGTCGAGGTCTATGTTGACCGCGTCGAGAACGCCATGGGCGAAGCCGTCCTGTCGCGCGAGAAGGCTCGCCGCGAAGAGAGCTGGGTCAAGCTCGAAGAGAAGTACAACGCCAATGAGCGCGTTGAAGGCACCATCTTCAACCAGGTCAAGGGTGGTTTCACCGTCGATCTCGAAGGCGCCGTGGCCTTCCTGCCGCGTTCGCAGGTGGACATTCGTCCGATCCGCGATATCGCGCCGCTCATGAACGTGCCGCAGCCGTTCCAGATTCTGAAGATGGACAAGCGTCGCGGCAATATCGTCGTCTCGCGTCGTGCCATTCTCGAGGAATCGCGCGCCGAACAGCGTTCGGAAATCGTCCAGCAGCTCGAAGAGGGCCAGGTTGTCGACGGCGTGGTCAAGAACATCACCGATTACGGTGCGTTCGTTGATCTCGGCGGTATCGATGGTCTGCTGCACGTCACCGACATCGCATGGCGCCGCGTCAACCACCCGTCCGAAGTGCTCACGATCGGCGAGACCATCAAGGTCCAGATCGTCCGCATCAACCACGAGAGCCACCGTATCTCGCTGGGCATGAAGCAGCTGCAGTCGGATCCGTGGGAAGGCATCGAAGCCAAGTACCCGATCGAAGCCAAGTTCTCTGGCCGCGTGACCAACATCACCGATTACGGCGCATTCGTCGAGCTGGAGCCGGGCATCGAAGGCCTGATCCACGTTTCGGAAATGAGCTGGACCAAGAAGAACGTCCATCCGGGCAAGATCGTCTCGACCTCTCAGGAAGTCGAAGTCGTCGTGCTCGAAGTCGATCCGGACAAGCGCCGCATCTCGCTCGGTCTCAAGCAGACCCTGCAGAACCCGTGGGAAGCTTTTGCCGAGAAGAATCCGGTTGGTTCCACCATCGAAGGCGAAGTCAAGAACAAGACCGAATTCGGTCTGTTCATCGGCCTCGAAGGCGATGTGGACGGCATGGTTCACCTGTCCGACCTCGATTGGCAGAAGTCCGGCGAAGTCGCCCTCGAAGACTACAATCGCGGCGACATGGTCTCGGCCAAGGTTCTCGACGTCGATGTCGAGAAGGAGCGTATCAGCCTCGGCATCAAGCAGCTTGCTGCTGACGACCTGGCCGAATCGAGTGCAGCAGCTGGCGGCGAAGCCGGCGGCCTGCGCAAGAACGCCGTGGTTACCACTGAAGTCATCGAAGTCAACGAAGGCGGCATCGAAGTCCGTATCGCTGACAGCGAAGTGACCTCGTTCATCCGTCGTGCTGACCTCTCCCGCGATCGTAACGATCAGCGTCCAGAGCGCTTCAGCAAGGGCGAGAAGGTCGATGCGCGCGTCACTCAGTACGACCGCAAGACAGGCCGCATCCAGCTCTCGATCAAGGCGCTGGAAATCGCCGAAGAACGCGAAGCCGTTGCCAATTTCGGTTCGTCCGATTCGGGCGCTTCGCTCGGCGATATCCTCGGCGCTGCGCTCAAGGGCCGCGACGAGAAGTAAAATTCTCGCCACTGCACGCTTTCGACCCGCGCCAAAAGCGCGGGTCGTTTCACGTCTGGAGACAGCTTATGTCGATTTTGAAGGATGTCGCCTGGCGGGCCATGTCGGGCTATGACCTCGATGCGGTCTTTGACATTGCCAACAGGGTGCATCCCGGTTTTTTCGAGGCCCGCGAAGTGCTGGCGGAAAAATTCGCGCTTTATCGCAATGGCTGCTACCTGCTTGAAGTGGGCGAAAGGCCGGCCGGCTATGTGCTCAGCCATCCCTGGACACTGGGCGATCTGCCTGCGCTCGATGCGCTTCTGGGTGCATTGCCTGAAAATGCCGATAGCTATTACATCCACGATCTGGCGCTGTTGCCGCTGACGCGGGGCGTCGGCGCTGCCGGGCAGATTGTCGCGGCGCTGACCAAGCATGCGCAGGCGATGAACTACGCCTCCATGAGTCTGGTGGCGGTCAACAATTCGCGCGCCTTCTGGGCCCGGCAGGGTTTTGCGGTCGAGGAACGTCCCGAGCTCGATGCCAAGCTGGCCGGTTACGAGGCCGATGCCCGCTACATGGTCAAACGCTTCCAATAGGCCGATCCTGCCGTGCCGCTTGACGGTTAGCCTCGGCTTTGGCAGTTTGGCCTCGCTCCTGCAAAGGGGGTAGGGGTCAAAACCGGAGCCTTTGATGATCAAGTCTGAACTTGTCGAAAAGCTCGCTGCGGAGAACCCGCACCTGTTCCAGCGCGACATTGAAAATATCGTCAACGCCATTCTCGATGAGATCGGCGACGCCATGGCGCGCGGGGATCGTGTGGAACTGCGTGGCTTCGGCGCTTTTTCCGTCAAGAACCGTCCGGCGCGTGTCGGACGCAATCCCCGCACCGGCGAACAGGTCGATGTCGGCGAGAAATATGTGCCCCAGTTCAAGGCCGGCAAGGAAATCCGCGAACGGCTCAACCGCTCGTGACCGCCGGGACTGAGGCAGTTTAGGCGAACATATGGTCAATAGAATAGTCGGCTGGCTTGTCCTTTTGCCTCTTTCGGGGCTGCTGATTGCTTTCGCCCTGGCCAATCGCCATCTGGTCAGCGTCAATCTCAATCCCTTTGTCGCTCCGCCCGACGCGACCGCGGGCGGTTATGGCATTCCGCTTTTCGTGATCCTTTATGTCGTCTTGCTGATTGGCGTGCTGCTGGGCGGCATCGCCTCGTGGTTCGCGCAAGGCGCGCATCGTCGGCGCGAGCGCCATTGGCGGCGCGAAGCCCAGCAATTGAGCCAGGAGCTCGAAGCCCATCGCCGCAAACCGGGCGCGGCCCACCCGGCCCCAATGAGCGATGTCGATGAACTTCTCGACCTGCGCTGAGCAAAGCGCTATGGCCCGCCTTATTTTTCCTGTCCTGAGACCTGACCCAAGATGACCGATCCGGTGATCATCAAGATTTGTGGCATCAAAACCTATGACCTGCTCGACGCCGCTATTGCAGCGGGCGCCGACATGATCGGGTTTATGCATTTTCAGCGCTCGCCGCGCCATGTCTCCATTGAAGAGCTGGCCGGGCTGATTTCGGCAGCGCGCGGGCAGGTGGAAAGCTGCGTCGTGCTGGTCAATCCCGACAATTCCTGCGTTGCCGAAGTGGCAGCGCTCGGGCCGGACTGGATTCAGCTTCATGGCCCGGAAACCCCGCATCGCGTCGAAGCCATTCGCGCCGAGGCCGGGGTCGAGATCATGAAGGCCCTGCCGATCGGTTCGGCCGAAGACCTTGCCAATATTGCCGCCTTTGCTGAGGTGGCGGACCGCATTCTGCTCGACGCCAAGCCACCAAAAGGCGCCGATCGGCCCGGCGGATTGGGGGCAAGCTTTGACTGGAGCCTGCTCGAAACCCTTGACCCGTCCTTGCCCTTCATGCTTTCGGGTGGCCTGACGCCGGACAATGTGGCCGAGGCCATCAAGACGGTGAAGCCTTTCGGGGTGGATGTGTCCTCGGGCGTGGAGACCGCGCCCGGCGTCAAGAGCAAGAAGCTGATCGAAGCGTTCATCCGCAACGCCAGGGCAGCCCTGTAAAAGCGCGGTTGCCGGGTGTGTCTCGGCCAAGCCGAGAGGACGATATGGACGGCACCAATTCCCTGCGCAATGGCCCCGACGAGCATGGGCGCTTCGGCATTTATGGCGGGCGCTTCGTCGCCGAAACGCTGATGCCGCTGATCCTTGATCTGGAGAAGGAATATCGCGCCGCCAAGGTGGATGCGGCCTATCTCTCCGAGCTCAAGGATCTGGCTGTCCATTATGTCGGTCGCCCCAGCCCGCTCTATTTCGCCCAGCGCGTCACCGAACATCTGGGCGGCGCCAAGGTTTATTTGAAGCGCGAAGAGCTGAACCACACCGGCTCCCACAAGATCAACAATTGCCTCGGCCAGATTCTGCTCGCCAAGCGCATGGGCAAGACCCGCGTGATCGCCGAAACCGGCGCGGGCCAGCATGGCGTGGCGACGGCGACCGTCTGCGCCAAATTCGATCTGCCCTGCACCATTTTCATGGGCGCGACCGATGTCGAGCGGCAGATGCCCAATGTGCTGCGCATGAAAATGCTGGGCGCCGAAGTGCGTCCGGTCACGGCGGGTGCCGGCACGCTCAAGGACGCCATGAACGAGGCGCTGCGCGACTGGGTCACCAATGTCGAAACCACCTATTACCTGATCGGCACAGCGGCAGGTCCGCACCCCTATCCCGAAATGGTCCGCGATTTTCAGTCGGTGATCGGCGCTGAAATCAAGGAACAGTTCCACGAACTCGACGGCAAGCTGCCCGACGCGGTGGTCGCCTGTGTCGGCGGCGGCTCCAATGCCATCGGCACCTTCCACGCCTTCCTCGATGATGCCGATGTCGCGCTCTATGGCGCCGAAGCCGGTGGCCACGGTATCGAGGTCGAAAACGGCCATGCCGCCTCCATGACTGGCGGCCGCCCCGGCGTGCTGCATGGCAATCGCACCTATCTGTTGCAGGATGCAGACGGGCAGATTCTCGAAGGCCACTCCATTTCCGCGGGTCTCGATTATCCCGGCGTCGGCCCGGAACACTCCTATCTGCATGACACGAAGCGCGTCACCTATGCGCCGGTCACCGATAAGGAAGCGCTGGACGCCTTCCAACTGCTGACCAAGCTCGAGGGTATCATTCCGGCGCTGGAATCGGCTCACGGCCTTGCCCAGCTGATGAAAATTGCCCCGAATATGCGTAAGGACCAGTCCATCGTCCTCTGCCTGTCCGGTCGCGGCGACAAGGACGTGGAAAGCGTCGGCAAATATCTGGGAATGCTGAACTCATGACCACCCGTATTGATGCCCGCTTCGCCCAGTGCAGAGCCGAAAACCGCCCCGCTCTCGTCACCTATGTCATGGGCGGCGACCCGGACCTTGCAACCGGTCAGGCCATTCTCAATGCCCTTCCGCAGGCGGGCGCCGATGTGATCGAGTTGGGCATGCCCTTTTCCGATCCCATGGCCGATGGTGTGGCCATCCAGCTTGCCGCCCAGCGGGCGCTGGCCAATGGGCAGACCATGCTCGGCGTTCTCGGCATGGTGGAAGAATTCCGCCGCAAGGACGAAACCACCCCCATTGTCCTCATGGGCTACTACAACCCCATCTATTCCTTCGGCGTCGACCGCTTCATTGCAGCGGCGAAAGAGGCCGGTGTCGATGGCCTGATCGTCGTCGATCTGCCAGCCGAGGAAGATGAGGAACTCTGCATTCCCGCCCTCAAGGCCGGGCTCAATTTCATTCGCCTCACTACCCCCACCACGGATGACAAGCGCCTGCCGGTCGTGCTCGAAAACACCTCGGGCTTTGTCTATTACGTCTCGATGAACGGCGTCACCGGCGCGGTGATCAAGTCGCGCGGCGCGGTGGGTGAAGCCGTCGACCGCATCAAGGCGCATACCAGCCTGCCCGTCGCCGTTGGCTTCGGCATCAAGACCGCCGAAGACGCCGCCGATATCGGCAAGCATGCCGATGGCATCGTCGTGGGTTCGGTTCTTGTCGATGCGGTCGCCCGATCCATGGACAATGGCAAGGCAACCGACCGCACCGTTTCCGCCGTCCGCGACATCGTTGCCGATCTGGCTGGCGGTGTCAGGCGCGCGCGGGGTTAACGCTGTCCACAGGCTAGGCGCAGCTCTGCTTTGCTGTGTTGATCTGGCCTGATAAGAATTGCCACAATTGAAGACTACGTGATCGTCCAAGATCACCCGCGAAAGGCCGCGCCATGAACTGGATCGACAATTTCGTCCGCCCAAAAATCCGCTCGATCCTCAATCCGAAGCGGGATACGCCTGAAAATCTCTGGGTCAAGGATCCAGAATCCGGCGAGATGGTGTTCTACCGCGACCTCGAAGCCAATCAGTGGGTGGTGCCCAATTCGGGCTATCACATGAAGATCAAGCCGACGGACCGGCTGAAGACTTTTCTCGATGATGGCCAGTTCGACCTCGTCCCGGTGCCCTCCGTGCCGGTCGATCCGCTGAAATTCCGCGACCAGAAGCGCTATACTGACCGCCTCAAGGAAAGCCGGGCCAAGACCGGTTTTGAGGATTCGGTGATCGTGGCCACCGGCAAGCTCTACGAGCGCGCCGTAACCGTCGGCATTCAGGATTTCGATTTCATGGGTGGCTCGCTCGGCATGGCCGCCGGGCAGGGGATCATCACCGGCCTCGAAACCGCCTTGCGTTTGAAGACCCCCTTCGTGTTGTTCGTCGCCTCTGGCGGTGCGCGCATGCAGGAAGGCGTGCTCTCGCTGATGCAGATGCCGCGCACGACGGTTGCGGTACTGCGCCTGCGTGAAGCTGGCCTGCCCTTCTTCGTCGTGCTCACCAACCCCACCACGGGCGGCGTCACGGCATCCTACGCCATGATTGGCGACGTTCATCTGGCCGAGCCAGGGGCCCTGATCGGCTTTGCCGGCCAGCGCGTCATCGAGCAGACCATCCGCGAAAAGCTGCCCAAGGGTTTTCAGCGCTCGGAATATCTCTACAGCCACGGCATGGTCGACATGGTCGTGCATCGCCACAATCTGCGCTCCACCATCGGCTCGCTGGCGTCCATTCTCACCAAGGCGCCTGAAAATCAGGCCATCACCGCCTCCAGCACCAAGGCGATTGCCGCTCAGGCCAGTCTGCGCGATGCAGCAATTGCTGCCGAAGGCGACGATGATGTCGATCCGCCCGCCGCTGCGGCCCACGCCGAATAGCGGCTGCTGAGTCTGGACAAGAAAGGCTCCTGCCTTTCTTATCCGGCGCATGGATAGCACGACCCGATTCCCCGATGTGATGCTGCTCGCAGCCGGCCTTGGCACGCGGCTGCGCCCCCGAACCGAGACCCTGCCCAAGCCGCTGGTTCCGGTTGCCGGCATGCCGTTGATCGAGCGCGTCATCACCAATGCGCGTGACGAGGGGGCCAGGCGCTTTGTTGCCAACGCGCATTACCGCGCCGACCAAGTGCTGGCCCATTTCGGCGGATTGTTGAAGGTCAATCGGGAAGAAGCGCTGCTCGGCACTGGCGGCGGCGTCAAGGCGGCGCTGCCCATGCTCCATTCCGACCCATTCTTCGTCATGAACACCGACGCCTTCTGGCCCTTGGGTGCGGACAAGCCCCTGGCGCGCATGATCGCCCGCTATGGCGCCGAGCGCGACATCGTGTTGCTCTGCATACAGCCACGCCGGGCCAGCGGCTTTGCCCGCAGCCATGATTTCTGTCTGGCGCCGGATGGCACAATCACCCGCGACTATGGCGCGCCGGTCATTTATGGCGGCGTGGCGCTTTTGGGGAAATCCCTGTTCCAGGACACGCCAGACGGCGCTTTTTCGCTCAATCTGCTGATTGACGCAGCGCTTGACGACGAGCGGCTTTATGGCGTGGTGCTGGATGCGCCATGGTTCCATGTCGGGGATGAAGCCGGGCTGATGGCCGCAGAACAGGCTTTGGCCTCATGAGCGTATTTTCCATCGCGCCATCCACGCCGTTCCTGCCCTGTCTGGCCGATGCGGTAATGGATGGCGCGGTGCTTTCGGGCTGGGACAGAAGCGGGCCATTCTGGCTCAGCGACGTCACCATCATCGTGCCCACGCAGCGCGCCCGGCAGAAGCTGGCCGAGGCCTTCGCCGCCCATCCCGGTTTTACCGGCCTTTTGCCCGATATCCGCACTTTTGGCGGGGAAGAAGCGGACGAAGAGCCTTTCCTGCCGCCCTTCGATGCGCCACCCCTCAAGCACAAGGCCAGCGGGTTGATGCGGCGGTTGACCCTGTCTCACCTTGTCGCCCATTGGGCTCATAGCGAGCGGGGCAGGCTGGCTTTTTCGACCCCGCCCACGGCTGCGGAAATCTTCTCCATGGCCGACTCGCTCGGCCGGGTGATCGACGACCTGCTCATTGAAGAACGCTCGCCTGCCGACCTGCGCGCCATTGGGCAGGACATGGCGCAGGATCTGGGCGAATATTGGCAGCAGACCCTCGATTTTCTCGATATTGCGCTGACGCTCTGGCCGCAGGTTCTGGCTGATCAGAAATTGAGCGATGCCGCCGCCCTGCGTGGCGAGCGGCTACACAGGCAAGCCCTTGCAGCGCCGCATCTCTATGGCGACAGGCCTGTGATTGCGGCCGGTTCGACCGGCTCCATTCCCGCAACGGCGCGGCTGCTTGCCGCCATTGCCAGATTGCCGCGCGGCGCTGTCATCCTGCCGGGGCTGGATATGGCAATGGACACTGAAACCCTGTCTGCCCTCCGACGTGCGGATCAGAACCCGCATGGTCATCCCCAATATGGTCTGGCCAATCTCCTGCAGGTCCTGGGAAAGCCGGTCGCAGACATCATCGAATTATGCCCCACCGCGCATCCGCGCACCGCCCTCGTCAATCATGCTCTGGCACTGACCGGCGATACGGCGCTTTGGGTGGGGCAGCGGCCCGAACAGGCAAATCTCGACGCCGCCCTTTCAGGCCTGTCGATCATCGCGGCCCGCAATGAAGATGAAGAGGCACGGGCCATTGCTCTTGCCGCCCGTTCCGCGCTGGCCGAAAGCAAGACTGTCGGCATTGTCACCCCGGATCGCAATCTGGCGCGACGCATCGCGGCAGAACTCAAACGCTTTGCCATCAATGTCGACGATGCGGCGGGCTCGCCGCTCTTTCATTCGCCCGCTGGGCGTCTGGCGCGACAGGTGCTGTCGCTGGTGGTCAATAAAATTGCCCCGGTGGATGTGATGGCGCTGCTGCGCAATCGTCTCGTTGATCTGGGTGGTGCGCGGGCGGACGTGGTCGACGCCGCCAATAAGCTCGATCTGCGCCTGCTGCGCGGCCAGCGCCCCGGCCCCGGTTTTGCAGGTCTGCGCGCTCTCTTGGCGGCGCGAACCAGGGACGATCCCAAAAGCCGCAGAAAACCACTGTCGAGCGAAGAAGACTCGGCAATCTCGGCGCTGTTCGATCAGCTCGAAACAGCTCTCGCTCCATTGGTGACGCTGCTTGGCCAGCCGCACATGGACGCGGCGCAACTCGCCACCGCCTTGCATCTCTGCGTGAGCGCGGTGAGTGCCGGGGGCGATTTGCAGGGGCGCAAGGAGTTCGGCCAATGGGCCGATGAAATGAGCCGCCTGGCCGGGCAGGGGCATCGTTTCGGACCCTTCGGACTCGATGAAGTGCTGTTTGCGCTCATGAACGGTTTTGAGGTGCGCAATCATGAAGATAGGCGCGAAGACATTGCCATCTGGGGTCAGCTCGAAGCCCGCCTGATGAGCCCGGACGTACTGATCCTCGGCGCGCTCAATGAGGACAAGTGGCCCGCCGCCGCCGATCCCGGTCCCTGGCTCAGCCGTGGCATGCGACTGGCTGCCGGGCTTGAACCGCCCGAGCGCATGCAGGGGCTGGCGGCCCATGACTTCGCGCAGGCGCTGGGCAATCAGGAAGTGATCATCGCCTATGCCGACCGTGTCGGATCGAGCCCCGCTCTGCCGTCGCGGCTGGTGCAGCGGTTTGACGCCTTTATCGGCGCGCCCCATGCCCAGATATTGCGTGATCGGGGCCAGATATGGCGTGAGGCCGCCCGAGGTCTTGATGCAATATCCGAAATCAAGCCAGCGACCCGGCCGGCACCAAACCCGCCTTTTACCCCGCGCCTCAATCGGCTCTCGGTCACCGAAGTCGAGACGCTGATGCGCTCGCCCTATGATCTTTATGCCAAGCATATCCTGCGCTTGCGGCCGCTCGATGCGCTGGGCGAAGACCCCGATGCGCGGGAGCGCGGCACGATCATCCACGCCATCTTCGCCCGCTTCGTGAACGAGGAGCATGACGTTCTCGCCCCCGAGGCGCTGGATATCCTGATGGCAATCGCCAATGAGGAATTTGCCGGGCTCGATATGATCGGCGAGCGCCGTGACATCTGGCTGCGCCGCTTCGCCACGGCCGCGAGCCAGTTTCTCGATTTCGAGCGCGCCCGCGCCCATGCGGTAAGGCAGCGCCATGCCGAAATCAGGGGCGAATGGCAGCTGCCTTTGGGGAACGGTTTTCTCATCACCGGCGAGGCCGACCGGGTGGATGAGCTGACCGATGGCACGCTTGAAATCCTTGATTTTAAAACCGGATCGCCGCCGAGCCCGGCCAGCATGAAGGCCTTCGAGGCCCCGCAATTGCCGCTTGAAGCGCTGATGGCCAAGGCCGGGGCGATGAAAAATGTGGCCGCTGCGCCCTCATCGGCCCTGACCTATATCAAGATCGGCCTCGGTCCCGAAGCCTTCAAACCCAGCGGTTTTTCGGTGGCCGAGGATATGGATGTGATGGCGGCTGCCGATGAAATTCTGCACCGCATGCAGGGCCATATCGACTTCTTCCTGATGCGCCAAACCCCGCTTCCGGCGCAGCTCCTGCCGCTCAAAACCCAAAGATTTGCAGGGCCTTACGATCATCTGGCCCGCCGCGCCGAATGGGTGGCGGTCGACGGGGAGGACGAGGCATGAGCGATCGTGGCGAACTCAAGCCCCCGCCCCATACACGATCCAGCCAGGCTCGGGCCAGCGATCCTGACTATTCGATCTGGGTGGAGGCCAATGCCGGATCGGGCAAGACCTATGTGCTAACCCAACGTGTTCTAAGGCTTTTATTGGCCGGAACGCGGCCGGAATCGATCCTGTGCCTGACCTATACCAAGGCCGCGGCGGCGGAAATGCGCAAGCGCGTCGGGGCGCGGCTGGCGCAATGGGCTTTGGCGAGTGACGCCGATTTACGTAATGATGTCAGGGACTTGATCGGGACTGCTCCCAGTCCCGAAACCCTGCGCGATGCCCGAACGCTGTTTGCGCGGGCTCTGGAAACGCCGGGCGGGCTGCGTATCCTGACCATCCACGCCTTCTGCGAGGCGGTGCTGCATCGCTTTCCCATCGAGGCCGGTGTGCCCTTCGACTTCGCCGTCATCGAGGACGAGCGGCAAGTGCAGATGGTGATGTCGGCGCGAGAAAGCGTGTTGGCGGAAGGGCTTAGAGGCGGTGAGCATGCGGTCGCGGTGGAGACCCTGTTCGGTCTTTTGAGCGATGACGCCATCGCCAAGGCTATCAATTCGGCCTTGGCCGAAGGCGCGCGGCTCAAGCCGCTGCTTGCCGATATCGCCGCCGCAAAACAGCGGCTGCGGCAATTGCTGGATGTGAAGGATAGCGCCGACGTTCTGCGGCAGGCCTTTATCGCTGGCACACTGTTGACGCCGAGCGTGCTCAAAACGCTGGTAGTGCGCCTTAACGGCAATCCTGAGGGCAATTCGCGCTGCGCCGACCTGCTCGCCCGGCTCGATCCCGACAATCCCCATATCGATGGCCTGCGCGTCGCCTTCTTCACCGGCAAGGGCGAACCGCGTTCTCGCCTGATGCTCAAGAAGGAAGTGGAAGCCTATCCCGACCTGCATGAATTGCTGCTGGCCGAGCAGGAACGGCTGGTTGAACTCGACGCTAAACTGAACGCCGCGCTCCTGCTGGAGCGGTCCGAAGCCATTCTCGATGTCGTTGCCGCCATTCGGGCGCAATATGACGACGAGAAACGCCGCCATGCCCTGCTCGATTTTGACGATCTGATCGAAAAGCTGGGCGACCTGTTCGACAACCGGGCGATTGCGCCTTGGGTGCAATATAAGCTCGACGCCGGGATCGATCATATTCTGGTCGATGAAAGCCAGGATACCAATGCGCGCCAATGGCGGGTGGTGAAGGCGCTGGCCGAAGAGTTTTTCGCCGGGTCCGGCGCCGTGGAGCGGCCCCGCTCCATTTTTGCCGTGGGCGACCAGAAACAGTCGATCTATTCGTTTCAGGGCGCCCAGCCGGTGCTGTTCGGTGAGACCGGGCGCGATATGGCGCGGCGGGCCAAGGCGGCGGGCAAGCCATTCGAGCGCGTGCCGCTCCATACCAGTTTCCGCACGCTCAAAACCATTCTCGATGCCGTCGACCGTGTCACCGAGCGCGCCGATATTCAGCGCGCCTTGCTGTCGGTGGAAAAAGTCGGCCATGAAGCCGCCCGCATTCAGCATGGCGGCTCGGTAACGCTGTGGCCGCCGGTGCAGGATGCAAAATCCGAACGCGACACCAGCCAATGGCCGCGCGAAGCCGTCGAGGTCGAGCAGAGCGCGGCGCGACAGGTGGCCGAACGCATAGCATCTGAAATCCGCGACTGGATCGACCGGGGCCGGGTTCTGGGGCAACGCAATCGCGTTGTCACCGCTGATGATGTGCTGATTCTGGTGCAGAAACGTGGCGCATTCTTTCAGGAAATCATCCGGGCGCTACGGGCGCAAAACCTGCCGACGCCGGGCGCTGACCGGCTGGCCGTGACCGGCCATATCGCGGTGCTGGACCTCCTGGCGCTGGTCGATGTGCTGCTCAATCCGGCCGATGACCTGCAATTGGCCGCCCTGTTGCGCTCGCCGCTTTTCGATGTGAGCGAAGATGACTTGTTCGCGCTGGCGCATGGGCGCGCGGACAAGCAGAGCCTCTGGTCGGCGCTTTGCGAGTCAGCCCTGCCCAATGCAGCGGCGGCGGCGGCGCAATTGATGCGTTGGCGGCCCGTGCTCGACCGCGAACGGCCTTTTGAATTTTTCTCGTTCATTCTCTATGCCGAAGGGGGGCTCAAGCGCTTCCATGCCCGGCTCGGCATGGAGGTGGATGAGGTTCTGTCCGAGCTTCTCGAACTGGCTCTCACCCATGAACAGGGCGGTCAGCCGTCCTTGCAGGGCTTTGCCGTCGAGATGCGCCGCCGCTCGGTGACTATCAAGCGCGAACTCGCCGAAAGCGGTGGCGGGGTGCGGGTGATGACCGTACATGGCGCCAAGGGGCTTGAAGCGCCCATCGTCATTCTGGCCGATGCCAGCGCCAAGCCTTCAGCACAAATGACCGGCAAGCCCGTCTATGTGCTCGATGATGCGCCCGGCCCGCTGCTGGTTCATGCTGCGGCCAAGGGCCAGCATCACCCGGCCAGCCTGCCGATCAAGGAAAATGCCGACGCGGCTCTGGCCGAGGAATATTGGCGGCGGCTCTATGTCGCCATGACCCGCGCCGAGGACGAGCTTTACGTCACCGGCACGCTGAGCGCGGGCTCGAAAGCGGAAACCCAGCTTGAGGGCAGCTGGTATCAGGCCATTGCACAGGGCTTGCAGCCGGACCTGCTGGCGGTGGAAGACAAAGAGGGCAAGGTCAGCGCTCTGGTCTATCCGCAACTGCAAACCGGCGCCTATGGTCAGGTGGATATGCCGATTGTGCCGGTCAGCGCGGCCATTATCGCCGCGCCTGTGCCCGAGCCGGTCAAAACCCCGCTGGTGTCGCCGTCGCAGGCAGGCAATGCCTCCGGGCCGCAGCCGATCTTGCAAAGTCTGGCTGAACAGGCCCGCGATGCCGAAGGCGCGCGCAAGGAGGGGCTGGCGCTGCATGCGCTGTTGCAGCATCTGGGCCGGGTGGAGCGGGCGGATTGGGCCATGGTCGCGCCTCGGGCGCTCGAAACGCTGCTGCCCGATCATCCCGGGCGGCATGAAATCGTCGCGGGGCGCGCCCTGTCCATCCTGACGCGGCCTGAGCTGGCGCATCTGTTCGGACCACAGAGCCGGGCGGAAGTGCCTTTCCTCGTGCCAGCGCTGCGCAAGGGTCTGCCGATAAGGCTCAATGGCCGCATCGACCGGCTGGTGGTTGACGACTCAAGCGTGCTGGTGGTCGACTACAAGTCCGATGCGGCAGTGCCGCCGCGGGAGGACGATGTGCCGGGCAAATATCTGACGCAATTGGCGCTGTATGCGCTGGTTGCAGGCCAGCTGTTCCCCGGCCGGACGGTCTCGGCGGCGATCCTGTGGACCGAGTTGGAATCGTTGATGTTTTTATCCCCGGAACGGCTCGCCAAGGCCAGTTCGGACTTCGCATTGCGGTGATCCGGGCTTGAACCGGGGCTGGACTCTCCCCAGCTTTGGGAGCAAAGACACCGCCGCTTGCCGGGGCCGATGGTCCCGCACTGAAATTTCTGCGCTGCTTTTTCCCCCGGCGGGGTGGTGGCAGCGCCCCATAGGAAGGCATGAGACCATGACCAAAGCCGTTTCCGAAGCCAATTTCGGTCAGGAAGTTCTGAGCGCCAATGAGCCCGTACTCGTCGATTTCTGGGCCGAATGGTGCGGCCCCTGCCGGGCTATTGCCCCGGTTCTGGACGAGCTGTCCACCGAGCTTGCGGGCAAGGTGAAGATCGTCAAGCTCAATGTCGATGAGAATCCCGGCATTGCCGCCCAATATGGCGTCCGCTCCATCCCGACCATGATCCTGTTCAAGGGCGGCGAAGCTGCCGATATGAAGATCGGTGCGGGCACGCCCAAGGCCGGCCTGACCAAATGGCTCGAAGGCCACGCTGCCTGAGCCGATCCGTTCTGAATTGAAAACACCGCCGGAGCGATCCGGCGGTGTTTTCTAGTTTTTTCTTCCCTCTCTTCTTGAGGGAGAGGGTGGATCGGCCAAGGGCCGGGACGGGTGAGGGCGTGAAGACCATCCCCGTATCGCCCTTTGGACAGCTCGGTCCATGACCCGCACCAAACCCCGCCTTGTTCCTGTCCTATCCGTCCTGCTACACAATTCGGCAATAACGATAACGTGACGGGGAGCCTTCACCTTGGCCGCCATCGATCTTTCCGCTGCCCCTTTCAATCTTGACGCGGCGGCAATCGCCTGGGTGCATGAAACGCGCGACAATCTTTCGCCGCGCGACAAGCTGGCCCAGCTTTTCGTGCTGCTATCGCGTGAGGCGCCGGGGGAGGCGCTGGACGCTATTCGCAGCTTCAAGCCCGGCGGCATTACCCGCATCTATACCGGCGATCTCGATGCCGAAATCGGGCTGATGCAGCAGATCGATGCCTCTGTATCCGTGCCCATGCTGGTCAGTGCCGATCTTGAAGGCAGCCGCATGAGCCTGCCCTTTGGCACCGAAGTGCCCAATCCGCTCGGCCTTGCTGCGGTGGACGATGTGGAAGCGACCACTTCCATTTCCACCATCATGGCCCAAGAGGCGCGGGCGGTTGGTCTCAACTGGAGCTTTACCCCGGTCATCGACATCAACAAGGCCTGGCAGAGCGCCATTGTCGGCACGAGGTCCTATGGCTCCGATGTCGACAGGATCAAGCGCCACGCTCTGGCGCAGATCGCCGCCTTCCAGAAGCAGGGCGTCGCCGCCACGGTCAAGCATTGGCCCGGAGAAGGCTATGACGACCGCGACCAGCATCTGGTGACCACGGTCAATCCGCTGACACTGGAGGAATGGGAAAACACCTTCGGCAAGCTCTATCGCGCCGCTATCGAGGCCGGTGTGATGAGCGTCATGAGCGCCCATATCGCGTTTCCCGCCTTTGTGCGTGAACTCGATCCCGACGCGGCTGCGGAGGCCTTCCGGCCCGCCACGCTGAGCCCGGTGCTCAACCAGACGCTGCTGCGCGAAAAGCTGGGCTTTAACGGCCTCATCGTTTCCGACGCAACGCCAATGGCCGGTTTCGGCGATTGGGGACCGCGCGAGGAAACCGTGCCGCAATGCGTCATCGCCGGTTGCGATCTCATCCTGTTCTCCGACGATGCCAATGCGGACCTCATGTATCTGGTCAAGGCGGTGGCCGACGGACGGCTGAGCCAGGAGCGAGTCGACGAGGCCGTCACCCGCGTTTTGGGTTTGAAGGCGGCGCTTGGCCTGCATAAGGCCGACTATGCGCGCCCCGATACTGTTGTCGCCCGGACGGTGCTGAAACGCGACGAGAGCCGCCAATTGGCCAAAGCGGTCAGCGCCCGTGTGCCCACCCTGGTCAAGGATGTGCAGAAGCTTTTGCCGCTGTCGCCAGACCGGCACAAGCGCGTGCTGGTCTTCTCGACCGGCGCGGTGCAGCCCTTTGCGCCCCATCCCCTGCCGCTGAGCCTGCCCGACATGCTCGTGCGTGAGGGCTTTGAGATCACCGAATATAGCCCCGGCATGCATATCGATCCCAAGGATTATGACCTTGTGTTCTATCTGCTCGCCGAGGAAACGCTGCTGACCCGCCAGCGCATCTTCCTCAACTGGAAGGAACTGACCGGCACGGTGTTCGGCGCCATGAAGCGCTATTGGCACGATCTGCCGGTGCTGATGGTGTCACTCGGCTATCCCTATTATCTGCACGACGCGCCGCGCGTGCCCACCTATGTCAATGCCTATGGCTCCAACGAGGACATGCAGGAAGCAGTCCTTGAGGCTTTGATGGGGCGGACGCCTTTCGGCACCACCAGCCCGGTCGATCCCTTCTGCGGCAGCGAACAGGGCAAATATTAGCCCTGAGCGGGCGGAACCGATCAGCGCGGTTCCGTCCTTCACAATCCTGACAGCGCCGGGCTACAAAAGCGGGCGCGAGATGGGACGACAATGGCCACCTATACCGATATTGCCCGCCGGGTTTACAATCACACCTTCAAGCTTGATCCGATCATCAGGAGCCTGCTCGATACCGATTTCTACAAGCTGCTGATGTTGCAGATGATCTGGGGGCTCTACCCCAAGGTCGAGGCGACATTCAGCCTGATCAACCGCACGACTTCGGTGCGGCTGACCGAGGAAATCGACATCGATGAATTGCGCGCCCAGCTCGATCATTGCCGCACCCTGCGCTTTTCCAAAAAGGAAATGATCTGGCTGGCCGGTAATACATTTTATGGATCGCGACAGATTTTCCAGCCCGGCTTCCTGCGCTGGCTCGAAAATTTCCAGCTCCCCGAATATCGCCTCGAAAAACGCGACGGGCAGTTCGTGCTCGAATTTCCCGGTCTCTGGGTCGAGACCACGATGTGGGAAATCCCGGCGCTCGCCATTATCAACGAGCTGCGCAGCCGCGCCGCGATGAAGCATTACGGCCCCTTCACGCTGGATGTGCTCTATGCCCGCGCCAAGGCCAAGATGTGGGAAAAGGTCGAGCGCCTCAAAAAACTGCCTGATCTCAGGATTTCCGATTTCGGCACCAGACGCCGCCATTCGTTCCTCTGGCAGCGCTGGTGCGTCGAGGCGCTCAAGGAAGGGATCGGCGAGAATTTCACCGGCACCTCCAATGTCAAGCTGGCCATGGATACCGATCTCGAAGCGCTGGGCACCAATGCCCATGAGCTGCCTATGGTACTGGCCGCTCTGGCACGCTCGGACGAGGAATTGCGCGAAGCCCCCTATCGGGTATTGCAGGACTGGAAGAGCTATTATGGCGGCAATCTGCTGATTGTGCTGCCCGATGCCTTCGGCACCGATGCTTTTCTCCGCGATGCGCCCGATTGGGTGGCCGACTGGACCGGCTTCCGCCCCGATTCCGCTCCGGCCATTTCAGGGGGCGAACGGATCATCGATTTCTGGAAGGAACGCGGACGCGATCCAAAAGAGAAATTGCTGATTTTCTCCGATGGTCTGGATACCGACATGATCGAGGACGCCTATCGCCATTTCGACGGCAAGGTGCGCATGGCCTTCGGCTGGGGCACCAATCTCACCAATGATTTTGCCGATTGTGCCCCCGAGCACAATCCGCGCCTGAAGCCGATTTCCATTGTTGCCAAGGTCTCGGAGGCCAATGGTCGCCCGGCAGTCAAGCTCTCGGACAATCCCGCCAAAGCCACAGGCGATGCGGCGGAAATCGAGCGCTATATCAGGGTTTTTGGCGACCATGGTCGCGTCGAGCAGGCCGTCAAGGTTTAGGCAGGGCAGCTTGCTAACACGTTCGTGATCGTTTTTTTGCCTCTTTTGTAGGGCTTCTAGCAGGCCGGGAATCGGGTTAAGCCGAAGCCTGAATTTTAGCGCCGTCCCCCCTGCCTCACCTGCCCGTTTCGGGCGTGATGCGCTTAAGCAACAGGTTGGACTTTTAGACCGGCGGCGGTGAAACCCCGCTGCCGGAAGAACGTTATTGCCGGGTGAACCATCCAAGGCTGCTGCAGCTGTCGGAGGCTCCCACGGAGCCAGAATTGAGTCTTGAGTTGATCGATATCGCCTTGGCTGAACGCCAGCCTCATCCTCGTTTGCAGGATCGCGTCACCGGCAAAGTCAGGGCCATTTTAACGGAAAATGTTGGCGGCCGGGAAATCCGCCATGAATTGATGGTCCCGGTCTGGCTCGACGTGCATGCAGGCATGAGTGAGGAAGATATCGAACTCGGTCTCATGGTGAAGGCCGCCGATATCGTCGGTCGGCTCAAGCAACATCTGCCGGATACCGAAAGCGAAGGCTAAGCGCCTTATCCTGCTTGTTCTGGGCTCTGTCCGGGCAGGGGCAGACCGCGATTGAGCGCCACCAGCATGGCGCGCACCTGTATTTCGGCGGCCTTGCTCACGGCTTTGCGGTTATCGCCTTCGCTCAGCGGCATGGGTGTGCCAAAGGCGATGGTAACATCCTTGACCGGGCCGGAGAGGATATCGACGATGTTCTGCCAGACCGATTTGGATTTGATCCAGGCGATCAGTGAGCGCTCATTGCGGCTGACGGGAAGTCCCTGCAATTTCGTATAGGCAATGGTCACCGGCTGGATAACAACATCCTTGGCGCCGGCCTCGACCATGGCGTGCTGCGCCGCCCCGATCAGCGCCGAGCGGAATGGCAGCACATGGGTGCCGATATCGGATTGTCCTTCGGCAAACAGCAATACGGCATTGCCGCCCGCCATGTGATTGCCCATGGCCTCGGCCGTCCTGCCGGTGCTGGAGCGTCTTGTGCGGTCGGCATAAATGGTCTTTTGCAGCTTCGCCATCATGCCCACAAAGGGCCAGTCCTTGACTTCGCGCTTGGCCACGAAGGCGACATCGGCTGCCGAGCCCAGCGCAATGATATCGGTCCAAGAAATATGGTTCGACACCAGCAGCGTCGGTTGTCCCTTGGCCGCTTCGCCGATCACCGTGATGCGCAGACCAAGAAAGACGCAGCCCAGCTTGTGAAATATATGCGGGATCACCGGCCAGAACGGCAGGTTGAGCGCCACGATCAGCGCCTGCAACGGGATGATCACGATGAGAAAGGGCACAAAAACGAAAACGAAGAACAGCGTCCGAAAGATCATTGCCGGTTCAGGCCTTTTTGTCGTCGATGGGCACGGCATAGAGTTCGAGGCGGTGATCGACGAGTCTGTAGCCAAGCCGTTTGGCGATCAAATCCTGGATGGCCTCGATTTCCTCATTGCGGAATTCGATCACCTTGCCGGAGCGGATATCGATGAGGTGGTCGTGATGCTCGTCGGGAATGGGTTCAAAGCGGGCGCGGCCATCCTTGAAATCATGCTTGGTAACCAGCCCGGCCTCTTCAAACAGATTGACCGTGCGATAGACCGTCGAGAGCGAAATACGCGGATCGAGCGCCGAGGCGCGGCGATACAATTCTTCCACATCGGGATGGTCGGCAGCCGCTTCCATGACGCGGGCAATGATGCGGCGCTGGTCGGTCATGCGCATGCCATGGGCCACGCAGGACTCTTCCAGGCTCAGCTCTGATGGGTTCTTGCTCACGCCAAAACTCCCCGGCAGGTGGTGTCGTTGATCGGGTTAGCCAAGATCACGTGCCATGACAAGCGCGGTGGCAGCGGAGCCGTCCGGGCGTGGATAATAGCCCTTTCGTGACGAGATCGTCGCAAAGCCAAGCTTTTGATAAAGCCGCAGCGCCGACAGATTCTGCTCGTCCACTTCCAGAAACATCCTGCGGGCCGGAGACAGCATGAGATCGGCAAAGACCGCATTCATCAGCGCCCGCCCCAGCCCCTTGCCGCGCCATTTGGGATCAACGGCAATGGTCAAGAGTTCGGATTCATCGAGCACATTGCGGATCAGGGCGAAACCGGCAATGCGACGGCGCGCGTCGCAGGCAATATAGACCGGGCTCGCGCCATCATTGAGAAAGCCGACAAATTCCTCCACCGGCCAACCGCGATAAAAGCTCTGGGCATGGATGCGCGCCAGCTCCTTGGCATCCCGGCTTTCGCCCGGCTCGATATGGAGCCCGCCCGGGGCCATCCACAATTTCATCATGTCGCGCGTCTCGGAATCCGTGCCGCGTTTTGCGGCTTGGCGTCAGCGTCCCGGATATAGGCAGCGTGGGGCGGAAATGCCAGCGCATCGCCCGTAGCCGCAAACCGCGCCATGGCACCGATGGCGGCAAAGGGCGATTCGATCAGTATAGCATCGGCGGGAATGGCGGCACGCGCTTCGTCCATGGGCAAGAGGCGCGGGCCGTCTCCGACAATACCCGGCGCGGGAAAGATTTCGAAATAGGCCTCACCGCGCCGCGCATCGACCAGAACCGCCACTGGTCCCGAAGCAGCGCCAAGCGAAATGGCCAATAGGCTGGGAATGCCGAGTACTGGAATTTTACGCGCCAGTCCCAGCCCACGCGCGGCAGACAGGCCAATGCGCAGCCCGGTAAAAGAGCCCGGCCCGGTGGTGACGGCAATCCGGCCCAGATCGGCATAGTTGATGTCATTGCGGGCCAGCAGCACGCCGATCCGATCGAACAGGATTTCGGCATGGCCCTTGGCAATGTCTTCCACAAGCGCGTCCACCCGGCCATCGGGAAAGGCCAGCGCCAATTGCAGGCGGGGTGCGGCGGTGTCGATGGCGAGGGTAATGGGTGTGGTCAAAGGCTGGAATTCCCGTTCCTTCGGCGGTGTCCGCCCTCGCTCCATTGGAGAACGCTTTTAGTTCGACGCTATCTCAGCGCACGCCGACGCTACACCTCCCCCTTGACGGGGGAGGATGGGAGGGGGTGCCGGGGCCTCGACGTTCGAGTGTGTTGCACACCCCACCCCAGCCCTCCCCGTCAAGGGGAGGGTGCCCACCGAGCCCATGCTCTGCGCCGCGGCATGCCCTACTATGTGCTTTACCACGCGTAATAGATGAGGGCTAAGCGTGTTCGCATCTCTACTCTCTCACCATCCCCCAAGTCCACCTTCTTGACGCCTCGCCCGCCCAAGACCACCTTGCCCCAATGCTTCGTGATTCGCGTCCTTTCCGGCCATGACCTGGCTGGCCGAAACTGCCATGCTGAGCCAGGGCTGGCGCCGCTTTCTGCTGCTTGTCGTAGCGGGGGCGCTGGCCGGGCTTTCGGTGCCGCCTTTTTTCATCCTGCCGGTGCTGTTCTTCACCCTGCCTGTCTGGGTCTGGGCGCTGGATGGTGCAGAGCGACCCCGCGGATTGCGGCGGCTGTTCGGGCCAGCCTTCACCATAGGCTTTGCATTTGGCTGGGGCTATTTCCTCGTCGCCTTTCACTGGTTGGGTGCCGCCTTTTTCGTCGATGGCGGCTGGGTGCTGGGGGCCATGCCCCTTGCCATCGCGGCTCTGGCAGCGCTGATTGCCCTGTTCTGGGGTTTTGCCAGTGCCTTTGCGCATCTGTTCTGGAGCCATGGTTGGACCCGCATCCTGACGCTCTCGGCCTGGCTGGCGGCGGCCGAATTCGTGCGCGGCCATGTCTTTACCGGCTTTCCCTTCGATCTACTCGGCTACAGCCTCACCGGCACCGACGAAATGATGCAGCTCGCCTCGGTGATCGGGGTCTATGGGCTCACCTTTCTCGCCCCGCTTCTCGCCATGACCCCGGCTTTGATCTGGCCCGCCGACGAGCGCAACTGGTCACGGCGGCTGGCGCCCCTGTTTCTGGCTCTATTGGTCATCGCCACCCAGCTCGCCTTCGGCTGGAACCGGCTTGCCGGCAATATTTCCACCGAGCGGCAGGACATGGCTCTGCGGCTGGTGCAACCGCTGGTCTATGAACACGCCGATTTCGGCAATGTCGATCCGGTGGCGCTGGTAGACCGGCTGGTCATGCTCTCGGATATGCGCATGGATCCCAGCGATCAGGGTCTGGCGGACATTACCCATCTCATCTGGCCCGAATCGAGCCTGCCCTTTTTCCTTGAGACTTATCCCGAAGCTCTGGCGCGCATCGCCCGCATGCTGCCCGATCAGGCGAGCCTGATTGCCGGAGTGCCGCGCCGCCCGCTCGATCTGGATGGCGCGCGTCCGGGCCAGCCGCCCTATAATTCGGTGGTGGCGATCAATAGTGATGGCGAGATCGTTTCCTCCTATGACAAGGCCCATCTGGTGCCCTTCGGGGAATATCTGCCGCTGGCCGATTTTTTCTCGCGTCTGGGTATTACCCAATTCGTGCCCGGCGCCGATGGCTGGTCGGCGGGCGATGCCCGACGCAGGCTGATGAGCCTGCCCAATGCCCCGGCGGCACTGGTTCTGGTCTGTTATGAAATCATCTTTTCAGGTGATCTGGGCGATACGGCGGGCGCGCAATTCCTGCTCAATCTCACCAATGACGCCTGGTTCGATGCCTATGCCATCGGTCCGGCCCAGCATGCCCATCACGCGCGCCTGCGAGCGGTGGAGGAGGGCATGAGCCTCATCCGCGCCGCCAATACCGGCCTCACCTTCGCCACCGATCCGCTGGGGCGCATCACCGCAGAACTCGCGCCCGGGGAAATGGGCGCGCTCGATGTGCGCCCGCATCAGAAATTGCCGGGCACGGTCTTTGCGCAGGTAAGGCACTGGCCGTTCATCATCGCTATCCTGGCCGGTGTGCTGGTGGGCGTCGTCGCCTCCTGGCGCGGCGGCAGGCGGCGCAAACTATAGCTTAGCGCACCAGAATGGCGCTGCGCACTTCAAGCGGCCGGGCGATATGGTGCAAGCCCTCAATGCCCGAGCCTGTGCCCCGCACGGCGATCGTGCCATAGTCGAAAATACGGCCCGGAATGGTCTGGTCGACATGGACCGATTCCACCTTGTCCATGTTCATCTCGCCGGTCGTGCGCCGAATAAGCCCGCGTTTCTGGATCACCCGGCGATTGGTGACCGCGATTTCGGTGGTCACCTGCTCGATCCAGGCGCCGACCAGCAAAGCCAGCGCCACCAGCATCACGCCAATCCCCGCGACCTGCACGAGAAACCGCAGATCATCGGGAAGCGGGATCAGGAGGATGGCAAGGCCCGCGATCAGGATAAGGACACCGCGCACATAGATGATCCAGTGCATCTTGCCCGTCGCCAGCACCTGTTCTTCGGGCTGCAAAATGCTTTGCACATAACTCATGGTGTTTCTCCGGCGAAAGGGCCCCCAGAGCTAAGGCCAAGCCCTTACTTTTCGGTCAATCCCCATCAGCGCAACAAAAAACCCCGCGGCCTTGCGGCTACGGGGTTTTTGAAATTGGTGCCCAGAAAAGGACTCGAACCTTCACGCCTTGCGGCACACGGACCTGAACCGTGCGCGTCTACCAATTCCGCCATCTGGGCGACGGGCGAGTAACTAGGGTGCCGTCATGATATTGTCAATGCGCATTCTTTCCCCGGCACAGAAGTTTTCGTCGCAGCGGCAAAAGCCCCGCAAGGCTCGACAGAGGCAAGGCGCTTGCGCTAGAAGCGGCAGAGACAATCAAGCCTGATCTGGAGCCCCAAGATGGATCGCAATGTCACCAAGCTCGTCACCATTTTCGGTGGGTCGGGATTTGTCGGCACGCATCTGGTGCAATTGCTGGCGCGCAAGGGTTATCGCATCCGCGTCGCCGTGCGCCGCCCCGATCTGGCGGGTGAGACTCGCATGTTCGGCACGGTCGGGCAGGTCATGCCCATTCAGGCCAATCTGCGCAACGAGGCCTCGGTGCAGCGCGCCGTAGCCGGGGCCGATATCGTCATCAATCTGGTGGGCATCGGTTTCGAGCGCGGCAAGCAGCGCTTCGATGCCGTGCATAATCAGGGCGCGGCTCTGGTGGCGCGCGCGGCCCAGGCCGCCGGCGTTTCCGCTCTGGTGCATGTGTCCGCACTGGGTATCGACAAGGCGGCTGAAGTCAGCGCCTATGCATCGTCCAAGCTCGCGGGCGAGGCGGCGGTGCTGGAAGCCTTCCCCAATGCAGTGGTGCTGCGGCCCTCGATCCTGTTTGGTCAGGGCGATGGCTTCTTTAATCTCATGGGCACGCTGGCCCGCATGTTCCCCATCATGCCGCTGGTTTCGGGCAAAACGCTGTTCCAGCCGGTTTATGTCGGTGACGTCGCCGAGGCCATTGCCAAGGCCGCCGAGGGTGAGGTCAAAACCGGTCGCATTTATGAGCTGGGTGGCCCCGATGTGGAAAGCCACAAGGCGCTGATGGAGCGCATCCTGCGCGAAGCCGGTCGCAAGCGCCCGCTGGTGCCCTTCCCTTCAGGTCTTGCCAAGCTTGGCGCTGCGGTGCTGGGCATCCTGCCCTTCAAGCCGCTGGTCACCGGCGATCAGGTCGAACTGCTGGCTGTCGACAATGTCGTCTCCGACGAGGCCAAAAAGGACAAGCGCACCTTTGCTGCCTTCGGCATTGCGCCGCAGTCGATGGACGAGGTTCTGCCCACCTATATGTGGCGCTTCCGCCGCCATGGCGAATTCGACCGCGAGAACAAACCTGCCGCGCATGGCAGCCTGACAGCCTGATCCTAATCAGCTCGCTGAATTTAGCACCCTCGGACGAAAGTCCGGGGGTGTTTCGTTTCGTGCTCAGATTATTCCAAGATATATCTTGAAACCCGCGCATGAGGTCCCGATTTTAGGCGGCGAAGGGCTTTTACGATATATCTGGAGATACATCATGAGCTATTGGAAAGACGGCGAGCCGAACTGGCGCAAGTTCGAGCAGATGGCGCGGCGCGGTTGGGGCCGCATGCAGCGCATGGCCGATGACGAATTCGGCAATTGGGGCGGCAATGTCCGCGTCGGTCGCATGCTGGCCTCGGGCGACCTGCGCCTTGTCGCGCTCTATTTCATCGAGCAGCAGCCCCGGCACGGCTATGATCTGATCAAGGCGGTGGAAGAGCGCTCCAATGGGGTCTATTCGCCCAGCCCCGGTATCGTCTATCCGGCGCTGACCTTTTTGGAAGAGGCCGGCTATGTGACCTCCTCGGCCGATGGCAACAAGAAGCTTTATACCATCACCGATGAGGGCAGGGCGCATCTGGACGCCAACCGCGATGGCGTCGCCACGACGCTGGACTTCCTCGCCAGGACCGGCGAGCAGATGAACCGGTTCCGCGAATTCGTCCGTGCCGATTTCCCCTTTGGCAATGAGAACCGGCCCGAAGATGGCAATGTGCCGCCCTTTTGGGGTGAACGCGCCACGACCGAACAAGACCGGCCCATGCACGACGCTATTCCCGAGCTGGAGGCGGCGCGCAAGGCCATGAAACTGGCGCTCAAAAAGGCCCGCAAGGGCAATGATGAGCAACAGCGCCGCGCCGCCGAAATTCTCCGCCGTGCTGCCGCTGAAGTCGATGGGCTCGGCGATGATGAGGTCGATATCTAAAGCCAGCGCAGCGCGCTCATACAGGAACCGGCCTTAGGGCCGGTTCCGCCACATCTAGACCTGATAAAACTGCCGGTACCAATCAACGAAGCGGCGCACCCCTTCCCTGACGGGCGTATCGGGGCGAAAGCCGGTGGCGGCCTGCAATTGGGAAATGTCGGCAAAGGTATTGGGCATGTCGCCGGGTTGCATCGGCAAAAATTCGCGGATTGCCGTCTTGCCGAGCGCCTCCTCAATTGCGGCCACATAGTCGATCAAAGGCGTCGGGCTGGTATTGCCGATATTGAAAATGCGGAACGGCGCATTGCTCGATGCCGGATCCGGCGCGCTCGCATCCCAGTTTGGCTCCGGGGCGGCGGGACTGTCCGACGCGCGGACCACGCCCTCGGCGATATCGTCAATATAGGTGAAGTCGCGGACGTGATCACCGCCATTGAACAGCCTGATCGGCTCGCCTGCCAGAATGGCTTTGGTAAAGGTGAACAACGCCATATCGGGGCGGCCCCAGGGCCCATAGACGGTAAAGAACCGCAGGCCGGTGGTCGGCAATTGGAACAGATGGCTATAGCTATGGGCCATCAACTCATTGGCGCGTTTGGTGGCCGCGTAAAATTGCAGCGGATGGTCGGCGCCATCATGCTCGGAATACGGCATCTTGCTATTGGCGCCGTAGACGCTGGAGGTGGAGGCATAACACAAATGTCCCACCCCGCTGTGTCGGCATCCCTCCAGCACATTGGTAAAGCCGACCAGATTGGATTGCACATAGGCATGTGGGTTTTCAATGCTGTAGCGCACGCCGGCCTGCGCAGCCAGATGAATGACCCTGTCAAAACTATGCGCGGCAAAGCAGGCCTCTACGGCATCCCGATCCGCCAGATCAGCCCGGACAAACGAGAAATCTTGTCTGTGGAGAGCCAGCCGCTGCAACCGGGCTTCTTTGAGCGAAGGGTCGTAATAGTCGTCGACCACGTCGAAACCAACGACACTATCGCCACGCGCCAGCAACCGCTCGGCCACGTGATAGCCGATAAACCCGGCAGCTCCAGTAACGAGTACCTTCATCCTATGGTCTCTCAGGTGTCGTTAGGCACAATCGGGTACGTCCTCATGCGGTGAAAAGCAAGCGTAGCACCTTGAGTTGCCGCTGGTGTCAGAGTTTGGTGCCACCATTCATGAAATAGCGCTCAAATAGCGGACTTGCAGCAGCGCCGATTGCGCGTGCATTTCCGCCCACCGCACCAGCTTCGATCCTTGGTGCAATCAGTCCGCGCATGTCCTGATTGACGAGATAGCGGCGCGTACGCTCCACCAGTTCATGTTTGACGTCGGTGGGGAATGCGCCATCGATGACAATGGCTTCAAAATCGATGACCGCGCAGACCGACAGGCTGGCGCGCGCCAGCTCCTGCGCCGTACGGCCCAGCCAGGGCTCAACCAGACGGGAAACACGGCTCCAGTCCTGTGGTTGATCCCACAATTCCTGCGGATCGATGCCGTTTTCGGCAAGCCTTGTTTCCAGCAGGTGAATTGAAGCCGTGTCGATCAATTGCTGGCTTTCGCCCTGCGGGCCGAAACTGCGCAACGAGCCCAATGCGCCGGCATTGCCCTGATAGCCCTGATAAACAGAGTGATTGAGTACGATGCCGCCGCCGATAAAGGCGCCGATAAAGAAATAGGCGTAGTCACGAAATTCCTTGCCGCGCCCATAAATATGCTCGGCTTGGCAACCGGCGGTGGCGTCATTGACGACGCTCACCGGCAGGTCGGTGAAAGACTTGAGTTCGGAAACGAAGTCGACATCCTTCCAGCCGATGAAATCCTCGGCTGGTGCGCCGACCAGTTCGTTCCAGCGCCAGAGCTCAAACGGTGTGCCGATGCCGATGCCGCAGATTCGCTTGCGCTCACCGGGACTGCATTTGGCAAGAATCGTTGCGAGTCCTTCGCGCAAAAATGCAAAGATCGGCTCGGGCAGGGGATATTTATAGGTGAATTGAAGCTCGTGGCGGACCTCGCCGCGGAAATCAGCGAGCAGCAGAACGGCACTGCGGCGACCGATCTTGACCCCAAAAGACAGGGCGCCATTTTCGGCCAGACTCATGGGAATGGAGGGCTTACCGACCTTGCCTTTGACCGGCGCGCCACGCGTCAATAATCCCTCGGCCTCCATCTCGCGCAAAATGATGGAAACTGTTTGCGGAGAAAGGTTTGCGAGCCGTGCCAGGTCGCTTCCCGCAGTGGGGCCATTGCGCTGCAGAAGCGTCAGCAGCAGGCGCTCATTATAGTCGCGCACCCCGCTCTGATTCACGCCACCGCTCAGCGATCTGATAACTGCGTTCTCCATGCCGGGCACCATAGTGAAGGCTTGTGCGTCGTGGAAGATAGTCCAAAGCTAATTAATAAATAAATGAGATTTATATATTGACGCATGGCCATTTCCTCTCCACGCTAGGGGTGTTCAATCAGACAACCCGGCGACTGATCAGGCGGAGGAGCCTGTTGGTCCGCGCCGGAAAAGGGAGAGATCAATGAAGAAGCTGCTTGCAGGCGCGGCCTTGTGCCTTGCCACCATGTCAACTGCTGCCATGGCTCAGGATGTCAGCGCCTGTCTCATTACCAAAACCGACACCAATCCTTTCTTCGTCAAGATGAAGGAAGGCGCCGAGGCCAAGGCTGCGGAGCTTGGCGTATCGCTGAAATCCTATGCCGGTCGCATTGATGGCGACCACGAAACCCAGGTCGCCGCTATCGAGACCTGCATTGCCGATGGCGCCAGCGGCATTCTGATCACCGCTTCGGACACCTCCGCCATCGTCCGCTCCGTACAGCAGGCGCGCGATGCCGGTCTCGTCGTGATTGCGCTCGATACCCCGCTGACGCCTGCTGATGCTGCCGACGCCACCTTTGCCACCGACAATTTCATCGCTGGCGAGCTGATCGGCAAATGGGCTGCCGGCAAGCTTGGCGCTGAAGCCGCAAATGCCCGCATCGCCCTGCTCAATCTCAATATCACCCAGCCCACTGTGGACGTGCTGCGCAATCAGGGTTTCCTGCAGGGATTTGGCATCGATCTGGGCGACCCGAACAAATGGGGCGATGAATCCGACGCGCGTATTGTCGGGCACGACATCACCTCGGGCAATGAGGAAGGTGGCCGCAAGGCCATGGAAAACCTCCTGACCAAGGATCCTTCAATCAACGTGGTCTATACGATCAACGAGCCTTCGGCTGCCGGTGCCTATGAGGCGCTGAAATCTTTCGGCCGCGAAAATGACGTGCTGATCGTATCGGTCGATGGCGGCTGCCCCGGCGTCGCCAATGTCAAGGATGGGGTCATCGGCGCCACCTCGCAGCAATATCCATTGCAGATGGCGGCCCTGGGCGTCGAGGCCATCAAGGCCTGGGCCGATAGTGGCACTGCACCGCAGCCCACCGACGGCAAGGATTTCTTCGATACCGGCGTTACCCTCGTGACCGATGAGCCGGTCGATGGCGTCGACTCCATCGACACCGTCAAAGGCGCTGAACTCTGCTGGGGCTGATCAGGGTCTAATAGTCTATGATATTGGCAGGGGCGGGCGCGTACCCGTCCCTGCCATCGAATGGCAAATGAGGGAGGTGCGCCTATGCCGAACCAATCCGAGGCCGAAAGCGGCCTTGTCAAACGCCCGGAATCCATCGCCAGTTTTGATCACCAGTTGACCCTTTTGTCGCGCGTGCAACATGCGCTGCATTCCAATCCGGCGCTGGTGCCCCTGATCGTCCTTATCCTGTCGATCATTGTTTTTGGCGCGCTTCTGGGCACGAAATTCTTCTCGTCGTTCGCCATGACGCTCATTCTCCAGCAGGTGGCCATTGTCGGCATTGTCGGTGCGGCGCAATCTCTGGTCATTCTGACAGCCGGCATTGACCTCTCGGTTGGCGCCATCATGGTGCTGAGTTCGGTGATCATGGGCCAGTTCACCTTCAAACTGGGCCTGCCGCCAGCGGTGGCGATCGCCTGTGGTCTGGTGGTTGGCACCTTTATCGGCTTCATCAATGGCTGGCTTATCGCCAGGATCAAGCTGCCGCCTTTCATTGTGACGCTCGGCATCTGGCAGATCGCCCTCGCCACCAATTTTCTCTATTCCGGCAATGAAACGATCCGCGCCCAGGAGATCGAAACTCAGGCGCCATTGCTGCAGTTTTTCGGCAAGTCCTTCACCATAGGCGGCGCGGTTTTCACTTATGGCGTCATCTTCTTCATCGTTCTGGTGCTGGTTCTGGCCTATGTGCTCAAGCACACCGCCTGGGGTCGGCATGTCTATGCCGTCGGTGACGATCCGGACGCTGCCGAGCTGTCCGGCGTCAATACCAAGCGCATTCTCATCTCGGTCTATATGCTCTCCGGCCTTATCTGCGCCTTTGCCGGCTGGGTTTTGATCGGACGCATAGGCTCCGTCTCGCCCACATCCGGGCAATCCGCCAATATCGAATCCATCACGGCCGTGGTGATCGGCGGCATCTCGCTGTTCGGCGGTCGCGGCTCCATTCTGGGCATGTTCTTCGGCGCGCTCATCGTCGGCGTTTTCTCGCTTGGCCTGCGCCTGCTCGGGGCCGACGCGCAATGGACCTATCTCCTTATTGGCGCGCTTATCATTGCCGCCGTGGCCATTGATCAATGGATCAGAAAGGTGTCTGCCTGATGGAACCCATTCTTTCCGCGCACAATCTCAACAAGCGCTATGGCCGTGTCACCGCACTCGACAATTGCGACTTCGATCTCATGCCCGGCGAGATACTCGCCGTTATCGGTGACAATGGCGCGGGTAAATCGTCGCTGATCAAGACCCTGTCCGGCGCCATCCGCCCCGATAGCGGCGATATCTTTCTTGAGGGCAAAAAGGTCGAGTTCTCCTCACCCATCGATGCCCGTCTGGCGGGCGTCGAAACGGTCTATCAGACACTGGCCATGTCCCCGGCGCTGTCCATCGCAGACAATATGTTCATGGGTCGGGAATTGCGAAAGCCGGGCTTCATGGGCAAGGTGCTGCGCCAGCTCGATCGCGCGGCCATGGAACGCATTGCCCGCGAGAAGCTCTCCGAGCTGGGGCTGATGACCATTCAGAATATCAATCAGGCGGTCGAAACCCTGTCCGGTGGCCAGCGTCAAGGCGTCGCCGTGGCCCGCGCCGCTGCCTTTGGCTCCAAGGTCGTCATTCTCGACGAACCTACCGCGGCTTTGGGGGTCAAGGAATCGCGCCGGGTTCTTGATCTCATTCAGGACGTCCGCGAGCGCGGCATTCCGATCATTCTCATCAGCCACAACATGCCGCATGTATTCGAGGTGGCGAACCGCATCCATGTGCACCGGCTGGGTCGCCGCCTCTGCGTCATCGATCCCAAGGACTATACCATGTCTGACGCCGTGGCCTTCATGACCGGCGCAAAAGCCGTGCCGTAAGGCCCCCTGAAGCTGCGCTTGGCGGGCGCTGACCATGCCGTTACCTGCATTGGCATCAGGTGGCGGAAGCCGATCTGAAAGCATCGATCCCAGTTGCAATTTAAAATTGATAAGCATACTCAGGTTTATGCGATCACTGGAGGATTAGCTCGATGCATTGGCTTAACAAGCGCTCGCTGCGCGCCTTCGCAATTACCCTGGCACTGTCCGTTTCGCCCGCCGCAGTTTTTGCGCAGGCGCCATCTGAGACAGACGTGCTCGATACCTATGCCGACATTGCCTTTGCCGGCTATGAAGACTCCCTGATCACCGCCCGGGCGCTGGACGCGGCTATCGACGCTCTGATTGCCAATCCGGGGGATGAGACTTTGGAAGCCGCGCGGCTGGCCTGGAAGGCGGCGCGCATTCCCTATCAGCAAACCGAAGCCTTCCGCTTCGGCAATCCTATCGTTGATGAATGGGAAGGTCGGGTGAATGCCTGGCCGCTCGACGAAGGCCTGATCGATTATGTGGCCGCGAGCTATGGCACCGAGAGCGACAGTAATGCGCTTTACGTCGCCAATGTGATCGCCAATCCGATCATCATTATCGACGGCAATGAGATCGATGCCACCGAGATTACCCCCGCCTTGTTGCAGGACTATCTGCAAGAAGCCGCTGGCGTCGAATCCAATGTGGCGACGGGCTATCATGCCATTGAATTCCTGCTCTGGGGGCAGGACCTGAATGGCACCGGACTCGGCGCGGGCGACCGCCCCTATACCGATTATTCAACCGCAGACCATGCCGATCGCCGCGCGGCCTATCTCAAGGCTGCATCGACCCTGCTGATCTCCGATCTCGAAGAAATGGTCGCCAATTGGGACAGTGATGGCGAAGCCCGCGAAGCGCTTCCCGAGCTTGGTATCTCGGCCATTCTCACCGGTATGGGCTCGCTCAGCTTTGGTGAACTGGCCGGCGAGCGCATGAAGCTTGGCCTGCTCCTGCATGATCCGGAAGAGGAGCATGATTGTTTCTCGGACAACACGCATATGTCCCACCTCCAGGATGCCGTCGGTATCCAGAATGTCTATCTGGGCAAATATGTGCGGGTTGATGGCAGCGTGGTCGAGGGGCCGTCGCTCTCCGCGATTGTCGCGGACAAGGATGGCGCTCTCGACAGCGAGATCAAGGCGCTGCTGTCTGACACGCTTGATAAAATGCAGGTCATGGCTGACCGCGCCGAAAATGGCGAAGCGTATGATCAGCAGATCGGCGAAGGCAATGCAGAGGGAAATGCGGTGGTGCAGGCCGCTATCGATGGCCTGATCGCCCAGACCCGTGGCATTGAGCGCGCCGTGGCGCTGCTGCAATTGTCCGATGTGACCATTGAAGACAGCGATTCGCTCTCCAATCCGGACGCCGTGTTCGAATAAGGTTATGCTCAGGCTGGCCCGGTCTATGTCCGGGCCAGCGCCGATCACAGCGCGTCCGGTGCTCCGATGCAAACCCGCCTTACACTCGCTTTGACGCTCTTTCTTGCAGGCGGGATGGTGTTTGCTGGCGACATCGTGCCCAAAGTGCCGCCGCGTCCCGATCTCTCTGCTGACGAATTGGCACGCGTCCTTTCGGTGACTTCTCCCACCAGCGACTTCTCGCGTCCGGAAAATTTCGAAACCAATCCGGCAGGCAAGGGCACGACGCGCTTTTCGGTCAATGCCAATGCCTTCAGCCATTTCCTCGATAATCTGAGTTTTGAGCAGGAAGAGCAGTTCAAACTCGGCAATGCGCTGTTCCGCAAAATCTGGGTCTCGTCTCCCAGTTCTACGCAGGCTTCGGACGGGCTCGGGCCATTGTTCAATGCGCGCGGCTGCCAGTCCTGCCATATCAAGGATGGGCGCGGTCACCCGCCATTCGAGGGACAGGCCGAAAATGTTTCGATGTTCCTGCGCCTTTCCGTGCCGCCGTCAGAGCCGGACGAAAGGCCATCGGTAAACGGCGTCTTTGCTGGTGAAGTGGGCGATCCCATTTACGGCACGCAATTGCAGGATTTTGCAGTGCCGGGCCTTGCTGCCGAAGGCCGCATGGTCATCGCCTATCAGGATCACCCCGTCACTCTGGGCGACGGAGAGGTGGTGACGCTGCGCGCGCCGACCTATTCCATCACCGATCTCAATTATGGTCCGCTCGCCGATGACGTGATGATCTCGCCCCGCATCGCCAATCCGATGATCGGTCTTGGGCTGGTAGAGCAAATCCCGCTCGAAGATATCCTCGCACACGCTGATCCTGAGGATAGTGATGGCGATGGCATTTCCGGGCGCGCCAATTGGACCATAGACCCTGAAACGGGTGACGTCGCGCTGGGCCGTTTCGGCTGGAAGGCGGGCAAGGCGACGATCCGCGATCAGTCTGCATCGGCCTTTGCCGGCGACATCGGGATTTCGACCCCGCTGGTCAACACGCCCTATGGCGATTGCACGATCAATCAGCCGGAATGTCTTTCCATGCCGCATGGTGAGCAGGCCCGGCTCGGCGTCAGCGAGGCGCCCGATCCGGTGCTCGATCTCGTCACTTTCTATTCGCAGACGCTGGGCGTGCCCGAACGCCGCAATGTCGATGATCCAGCGGTTCTCGCGGGAAAGCAGGCCTTCTATCAGAGCGGCTGCGCCTCCTGCCATGTGCCCAAATTCGTCACCAGCAAGACGGCCGAAAACCCGGCCCTGCGCTTCCAGCTGATCTGGCCCTATTCCGATTTTCTTTTGCACGATATGGGCGAAGGCCTGGCCGATAACCGGCCCGAGGGGCAGGCCAATGGTTTTGAATGGCGCACGCCCCCGCTCTGGGGCGTCGGGCTGACACAGACTGTTTCTGGCCACACATTCCTGCTGCATGATGGCCGCGCCCGCAATCTCACCGAGGCTATCCTCTGGCATGGCGGAGAAGCGCAGAACGCCCGCGATGCCTTTGCCAGCATGAGTGCGGAGGAGCGGGCCAATATGATTGCGTTTCTGGAGTCGCTCTGATGCGTATTCTCGCCCTGATAGCCGCTCTGCTTCTGGCTGTTCCTGCTGCACAAGCGGGGGAACCGAACCCCGTTCTGGATACGGCGATCAACGCCTATATCCGCCCGCAGACTCAAAGCTTTGCTCTTCGTGCGAGCGAACTCGTCGCCGACACGCATTCATTGTGTGACATTCCATCTGGCCCGGCTCTGGCGCAGGCGCAGCAGGGCTTTGCGGCACTGGCTCTCGCCTATGGCCATGTCGAGTTCCTGCGTCTCGGGCCGCTGGTGGAAGCCAGTCGCTCCGATCGCATTCTGTTCTGGCCGGATCGCCGCAGCATCGGGCTCAAGCAGGTTCAGGCGGTTCTGGCCGAGGAAGATTCATCGGCAACTGATCCAGCCACGCTTCAGGCCAAGAGCGTCGCTGTTCAAGGGCTGGGCGCGCTGGAATTTGTTCTGTTCGGCACCGGATCGGAGCTGCTTGTCAGTGCCGAGGGCAATTTCCGCTGCGCCTATGGCAAGGCCATTGCGCTGAACCTTGCAGATATGGCGTCGGATATTGCCAGCGGCTGGGCCGAATCGGACGGGATTGCCAAAAGGCTGGCCAATCCTGCCCCCGGCTATACCGACTACAGAACCGATATCGAGGCGCTTGAAGCGCTGACCGGGCTGGTAGCGCATGGCATTGAGGCCGTGCGCGATACCCGTATCAATCCGTTCATTGCCCAGGGTGACGCAGCGGCCAAGCCCAAACAGGCCCTGTTCTGGCGATCCGATCTTACCATGCCGATGATTAAAGCAAATCTCGATGGCCTCGAACAACTCGTATCGCTATCGGGTCTCGCCGTTGCCGCGACGGGTCCCAATCAGGGCCTCGCGGCCAGCATCGCCTTCGAATTTCGAAATGCAGGACGGGCCCTTGATCTCGTGACCTTGCCCGTAGAGCAGGCGGTGGAGGACGAGAAACAGGCCCAGGCCCTGCGATACCTCGTGATCGTCACCGCCTCATTGCAGGATCAGATTGGGGAGCAATTGTCCGCAGCTTTGGGGCTGAGCGTCGGCTTCTCGTCGCTGGACGGAGATTGAGCATGTGGCAACGCCGCGTCTTTCTCAAATCGGCGGGGGCGGGGTTCCTCGCCAGTCTCCTGCCGCGTCAGCTCGCAGCGCTTGAGCGCAATGATCTGGTCTTCGCTTCCGCTGTTCAGACAGCTAAGGGCCGCTATGGCGCGGTTCTGCTGGGAGAGCGCGGCGATGTCATTTCCATGATTGACCTGCCTGACCGGGGGCACGACATCACCATCAGTCGTGAGGCGGGCCGGGGCGTGGTCTTTGCCCGTCAGCCGGGGACCTTTGCCTTGGTCTTTGACCCGGATGGCCGCGCGGCGCCTCAGACCCTGACCAGCATTGCGGGACGCCACTTCTTCGGCCATGGCGTCTTCTCGCCCGACGGGCGTCTGCTCTATGCCACCGAGAGTGATTATGAGGAAGCGCGGGGCGTCATCGGCATCTATGACGCCACCGACAATTACCGCCGTATCGGCGAATTTTCCACCTATGGCACCGGCCCGCATGAAATGCTGCTCATGCCGGACGGCGTCACTTTCGTCGTGGCCAATGGCGGTATCGAAACTCATCCAGATTTCGGTCGCACCGAACTCAATATCGATACGATGGACCCCTCGATTGCCTTTATCGACCGGCGGGACGGCCAGCTCGTCGGGCAGTTGCGTCTCGATACCGCGCTGCACCAACTCTCCATTCGGCACATGGCCATAGATGCGAAGAACCGCGTCTGGTTCGGCTGCCAGTATAAGGGCGCGATGACCGAAAATCCGCAATTGCTGGGCTATGCAAGCATGGATGGTGAGATCAGGCTCATCGAATTGCCGCCCGATATTCTGGGCGATTTGCGCCATTATGTCGGCTCGGTCGCCGCTTCCGCCAATGGCGATACCATTGCCATCTCATCGCCTGAAGGCAATCTGGTTCTGGCGGTGGATACGCTGGGCAAGCGTCCGGTGCTTGTCGAAACGCTACGCAATGGCTGCGGTCTGGCCGCCGATAGCTCCGGTTTTGTCGCCACCAGCGGGCTGGGCCAAATGATCGGTATTGCCGGCGCTGAAAGAGCGAGCCGGCAATTCGATTTTCAGTTCGACAATCATATGCTGCGGTTTTCGGACCTCTAGAGCAATATCGAGCTGTACCAGACTCTCGGCAACGAGGTCTGCACCATCGAATGACAGCATGCTGCTCGAAATTGGCCCGGCTATGAAATTCGCCCGGCTATGAAATTGTCGCCGGGCTCTGATCGAGGATGTCGAGTGCCGAATTGACGTGTTGCTCCATCAGCTTTTTTGCCGCCTCGGCATCATGGGCCTTGATGGCATCGATGATCTTGAGGTGCTGCTGATAGGCTGCCGCCGCACGGCCCGGTATGGAGGCCTGCAACTGCATGCGCGCCCGGTCGACATGCGTCTTGCTCGACAGCACCAATTGCCACGCTTCGGGCACGCCAGCCAGTTCGGCGAGCAGGGCATGGAAATTCTCGTCGGCCGGGAAAAAGCTGCTGTAGTCATCGCGCGCCGTGCATTCGGCCTGGATAGCCAGAATGCGCTGAATGCCCGAAAAGTCCACATCCTGCATTTGAGCAAGCCGCCAGACGACGGCTGTTTCAAGCGCGCCGCGGCAGAAAACGGACGAAATGATCTTGCGCCGATCCACCGGCGCCACCACCGAGCCTACCTGCGGTCGGGTTTCGACCAGGCCTTCCTTGGCCAATTGCTGCAAGGCTGCCCGCAGCGGCGTGCGGCTCACCCCGATGATGTCACTGAACTTGGCTTCATAGATGGGCGTCTTGGGAGGGATGCGACCTTCCACAATGGCCAGACGAATGATTCCATAGATTTGCGGCGACATCGGTAGACTAAAATCGATCTTCGATCCCGAAAACGCGGCCGCATAGACATCTTCTACTGAACCCACATGTCCCTCCGATTAGCTTTAACCCTCCACTATTATCCCATGGAGGTTTTTACAGAATATAGCTGCATAGGGCGCTCAAGCCAGCATAAAGCCTGCGATATTCATAGGTTTCCCGTTACTTGCTGGTTATTCATTCCCAAAATCTGCGTCGCATTTCCCTTGCAACGACGACATCAATGTGTATCCTAGTATCCTAGATGGCATGAAATGTCCATCGGAGGAGAGCAGGGAGGACATCATGCTCGCATTTAACAAGGCCATACTCATCGGTTCCATAGCGCTGGCATCCAGCAGCGTCTTTGCGCAGGAATGGGCGCCTGATCGCGTGATCAACGTGATCGTGCCGTGGGGCGCCGGTGGCGCGACCGATCAGGTCACCCGCGTTACCACCCCGATCCTGTCCGAGGCTCTGGGCACCAATGTGGTGGTCGTCAATCAGCCCGGCGGTTCGGGTGCCGTTGGCACGCAGGGCGTGCTCGAAGGCGAAAAGGATGGCTATACCATCCTGGCCACCGGCGTCGCCGACGCTGCCACCTATGCGGTGACCGGCCTCATCGAGGGCACCAGCATCGACGACTGGCACCTCTATCTGAGCGTTGCCAACGTATCGGTGGTCAGCGTTCCGGCCAACAGCCCGTATGAGGATTTCGGTCAGCTGCTCGAAGCCCTGCGTGCTGAAGGTTCCAATATCACCGTCGCAACCGCCGGTGTCAGCTCTGCTGCCGGTACCGCAATCGCAAATCTCGGCGCTGCCGGCGATTTCGAATATAATCTCGTTACCTATGAAGGTGGTGGCCCGGCCACGATCGCAACCGCCGCAGGCGAAGCGATGATGACCACTCAGCTCGCTGGTGAGCAGTCCGAGCTGATCCGCGGCAACCGCCTGCGCCCACTGGCTGTGCTCTCGGACCAGCCGCTGGTCATTGAAGGCGTGGACCCAATTCCGCCGGTCACCGAATGGCTGCCGGATATGCCGATCGCCTACAATTACTTCGGTATCCTGGTTCCCAAGGGCGTTCCTGAAGAGGTCGTCTCGACCCTCGACACCATCTGGGCCGAGAAGGTTGCGACCTCCGACGTCGTCAAGAACTACGCCATTCAGGCCGGTGCTCTGTTCACCCCGCTCCATGGCGCCGAAGCGCGCAGCGCCGTCTCCGCGACCGTCGTGTCGCAGGCTTGTGCTGCCCTGGCGCGTGGTGACGCCGTGAATGACCCGTCGACCATCGGCGTGGATTGCGAAGCCCGCACCGAGACTGCGGCTCAGTAAACGAAGAGGCAGGGGGGCTGATGGCTCCCCTGCTTGTCTCTTCGGCAAGGACTAAATTCAATGGAAGAACAGCAAAACGCCCGGGCTAGCGCCCTGGCCGATTTCATCATGGCCGCTATTCTGGTCGTGGTGGGTCTCTACGTCTTTATCGAGGCCTTCAACATGCCTCGTCTCGAAGCGCGTCGGGTCCACCCGCTCACCATTCCTGGTCTCGTTCCAATGGCGCTTGGCGCTGCCCTTGTCGGGCTGGCCCTGCTGCTCGGTATTCGCGCCTATCGGCTGACGGATCGCGGCTCGGCCGCGGCCCTGCTCGCCGTCTTGCGCACCAAGGCCGCCGCACGTGCTGCTGCTGCGGGTGGTATGGTTCTGGTTTTCGCGCTGCTGCTGATCGGCCACATGCCATTCTGGCTGGCGTCGATGCTGTTTATTTTCGGCTTCATCATCGTGCTCGAAGTGTTCGTAACCGACGAGCAGAACCCGCTCCTGCGCACAATGTTCTGGGCTGCGGCCACCGCCCTGGTCTGTGGCGGCGGCATCTATCTGCTGTTCGCGCAGATTTTCCTCGTGCGACTGCCATAGGTGAGATGATGGACGGACTTATTCTTCTCGGTCAGGGCATCGCTTTTTTCCTGACACCCGCATCGATCTTCAACATCATCTGGGCGACGCTGCTTGGCCTCGTGATCGGGCTCCTGCCCGGGCTGACCGCCACCATGGGCGTGGCGTTGTTGGTAACGCTCACCTATAGCATGGCGCCCGAACAGGCGATCCTGACCCTGATGTGCGTCTATCTCGGCGCCATCTATGGCGGCAGCCGCACGGCGATCCTTCTCAATATCCCCGGCACCCCGGCCAATGCGGCCGCAACGCTGGACGGTTTCCCTCTCGCCATGCAGGGCAAGGCCGGTCTGGCCATGGGTCTGGCCACCGTGTCCTCGACGCTGGGCACCATGGTGGGCATTCTCGCGCTGGCCATCATCGCGCCGCTCCTCACCGAAGTTGCGTTGACCTTCGGCTCGTTCGAGTTCTTCTGGCTTGCCCTGTTCGGCGTGGTGATCTCGGGCCAGATGAGCGGCAGCGATACGCCGCTCAAGGGCTATATCGCCGGTGTGCTCGGGCTGCTGGTCGCCATGGTGGGGCTCGAAAGCCTGCATGTCGTGCAGCGCTTCACCTTCGGCAACAGCCAGCTGTCGGCCGGTATCGACATTATCCCGGCCATGGTTGGCGCTTTCGGACTTGCCGAAATCCTCAGCTCGGTCATGAGCAAGCTGCGCACCCGTCCGATCGATGTCACCGACCGGGTTATTCCCCGGCCGATGGAAGTCCTCAAACACTGGAAGACCATTGGCCGTTCCGGGCTCATCGGCACCTTTGTCGGCATCATTCCCGGCGTCGGCGAAGATGTGGGCGCATGGTCGTCCTATGCGGCGGCCAAGCGTCTCTCCAAGCATCCGGAAGAATACGGCAAGGGTAGCCATGAAGGCCTGATCGCGGCGGAAACCGGCGACAATGCCGTGGTTTCGGCCTCGATGATCCCGACCCTGACCCTGGCTCTGCCGGGCTCGGCGGCTGCCGCGGTGCTGATTGCAGCCATGTATATTCATGGCATCCGGCCTGGCCCGATGATGATGATCGAGAATGCGGTGTTCCTCTATCAGGTCATCGCCATGCTGCTGCTGGCCACGTTCGCCAACCTGTTCTTTGGCCTGTCGCTGACCAAGGTCTTCATCAAGATCGTCAGCGTGCCGCGTGACCGGTTGATGGCGGTCATCGCTGTGCTCTGCGTCGTCGGCTCCTTCGCCGTCAGCCAGCGCATGTTCGATGTCTATGTGATGCTGGTCTTCGGCTTCATCGGCTTCTTCCTGCGTCAGATGAAATATCCGATGGCGCCGCTGGTGCTGGGCATCGTGTTGGGCGACCTGCTCGATCTCAACCTGCGCCGTGGGCTCGGCCTGACCAATGGCGACTGGACGCCCTTCTTCACGCGTCCGATCAGCCTTCTGCTCTGCAGCATCGTGGTCATCACCATCCTGCTCAGCATCCCGGCCATCAGCCGCCCGGTTTTTGCAGCCCTGAAGAGGATTTTTCCCAACCGGCGCCGCCAGGCCGAAAACACTTCACCAACCTCATGAGAGTAGCCCCCGTGACTCTGAGAAATTTTGTTTCCCCTAGACTTTGGCTGGCGCCCGCCGCCATCGCGCTGCTTGCAGTGGGCAGCCATGTGGTCGCCCAGGATGCCGATGCAGGTGCCGCGACAGGCGGTGCCGAGCTCGCTCCGTTCACCTACATGGCCGGGCAGGCCGTAGGCGGAAAGACCAATTACCAGCGCCTGTGTGCAGAGTGTCACGGCAACAATCTGGAAGGCACGTCAGCGCCGCCCCTGTCCGGTGACAACTTCGCGCATTGGATCGACGCGCCGGTGATCGACCTGTTCACCTTCATCCAGGAGCAGATGCCTGCCGGTGCCGGCGGCACGCTGTCCGATGCTCAGGTGGCCACGATCATCACCCATATCGCCAAGGTCAATGGCATGGCCCAGAGCACCAAGGGCATGCCGACCAAACCCGACGCCCTGGAGGGCATACGGTTCGGTCAATAACGCGCCATTTACGTTCATCGTACCCGGAGGAGGAGATTTCGATGAGTCTCAATACCCAAACCAAGGCAATCTTGCCTGTTCTGGCCAGCATGCTCATGCTGGGCACGGCTGTTGCGCAGGACGCATCATCCGGCCAATGGCCGCCCCCATTCCACCCGCTCCCAGAATCTTTCGGCTATGTGTCGCCCGAAGATTCGATGGCCACATTCACGCTGCCCCCCGGCTACAAGATCGACCTCGTGGCTTCCGAGCCGCTGCTCGGCGACGGCATCGTGATGCAGTGGGACTATGACGGTCGCGTCTGGGTGGTGGAAACCACCTTCATGCTCAACTTCGAAGACCTGACCAGCGCCGAGCCGTCGAGCTCGGTGGTCATCCTCGAAGATACCGATGGCGACGGCGTTCTGGACAATCGCAAGGTCTTTGCAGAAGGCCTCGTGCTGCCGCGCTCGCTGCTTATTCTCGAACCCGGCAAGATTCTGCTCGGCGAAGCCCCCAATATCTGGCTGCTCGAAGACACGGATGGCGACGATGTCGCCGACAGCAAGGTCGCGCTGGTCGAAGGCGTCTATGGCGCCAAGGGCGGCTCGATCGAGCACAATCCGAACGGCATGTTCTGGAACATCGATAACCGCATCTACAATGCCTATCTCGATGAAGTCTACGAATGGAACGGCACGGGTCTGGATGTCGCTCGTGGCATCTCGATCTCCCAATGGGGCGTGACCGCCGATGACGCCGGCCGCATCCTGCGTCAGGGCAATTCTGCTGCACCATCGATGAGCTATGTGCCTGACTATTATTATGGCCGCAGCAGCGTCTTCACCCGCAATCGCGGCAATCACGAATGGATCAGCGGCCCGACCCGCGACGCCAATCGTGTCTGGACGGCCCGTCCCACTCCCGGCGTCAATCGTGGCTATGTGGATGGCACACTGGACGAACGCGGCGCGCTGATGGAGCTCACCTCCGCTGGTGGTGCCTCGGTCTATCGCGGCACGGCCCTGGCCGAAAGCGACTACGGCACGATCCTGGTTCCTGAATCGGCTGGTAACCTCGTCACCAAGAATACGCTGCAGGATTCAGGCTCGGGCATCTATCTGCGCAAGTCCTATGAGCGTGGCGATTTCCTGACCTCGACCGACGAACGCTTCCGCCCCGTGCATACGGCAACCGGTCCGGATGGCGCATTCTACGTGCTCGATCTCTATCACGGCGTTGTTCAGGACGCGGTGTTCATGACCAATTACCTCAAGGATTGGGTTGAGCAGCGCGGTCTCGACGATACGCACGGCGCCAATGGCCGTATCTACCGTATCAGCCACGAAGATGGTCAGCCGAGCGAGCAGATCAAGCTCAGCGATGCTTCGACCGACGAACTGGTCGGTCTGCTTGAGCATACCAATGGTTGGTATCGTGACCACGCCCAGCGCCTGATCGTGGTGCAGCAGAAGTCCGAAGCCGTTCCGGCGCTCAACGATCTGGCCAGCTCGGACAAGGATGCTGTAGCGCGTCTGCACGCATTGTGGGCCCTTGAAGGGCTGGATGCGGTAGAGCCTGCACTGGTGGTCGAACTGCTCAATGCATCGGACCCCGACCTGCGTGCCGCTGCCCTGCGCGTGGCAGAGCCGTTCCTCAACGAAGGCCATGCCGACGTCACCGAAGCCTTCCTTGGCGTTATCGGCAATACCAATAATGACTGGCAGGTTATCTATCAGCTGGCCGCTTCGGCGGGTGAGCTGGACGATGCCAACCGTCTGGACGCCATCGTCTCGATCATCGATCTCTATGGTCGGGACTATATCGCCCTGGACGCTGCGCTCAGCGGCGTGCATGACGACGAAATCGTCGACCTGTTCGACCGTCTCGTGGCCGTCGACAGCCAGTTCACCGGTATCGCCAATGGCATCATGACCGTGGCGTCGGGTATTACCCGCGTGGGCACCTCGGCCGATGTGTCGCATCTGTTCGATGTCATCGCTTCGGACATTGCGGGCTGGCAGCGTGATGCTGCATTGCTCGGCACCGAGATCGAGCTGGCCGGTGAATCCGATCCGGGACAGCCGCCCGCCCTGCCGCGTGGCTTTGGTGGTTCGTGGAGTGTTGGTACTCTTGGTGACCGCGCCTTTGGCGAGTTCAATGCCATGGTCAATGCGCTGGACGCGGCTCAGGCCGCAGAACTGGCCGCACAGCGTGCTGCCAATGCTCCGGCTCGCCCGCAATCGGCCCTGGCCGAAGTCGATGGTGTCCCCGTCCTGACGCTGGATGCCGAACCGACGGCACTGCTCGCACTGAGCGAAGATCCGGCCTTCGCCGATCGTATCCTGACCGTCACCTCCCTGGTCACCTGGCCCGACAAGCCTGTCGAGTAAGCGTGACATCTAGACGGTAAATGTCGGGGGGCCTCTGGGCCCCCCGATTTTTTTGTGGCGCATGCGAGCAAAGAAAAGGGGGTGGCCAATGACCACCCCCTTTCCGCATCGATCTCAAAAAGTGTCAGCGGGTCTTTTCAGCCAGCAATTGCGCCTGGATGGCGAGGCGCGTCACCTTGGCGGCATGGGAAAAAGACATGGCGCGCTCGGTGCGGTTTTTGACGTCATGGGCAATGTCGGCAAAATAGGTCAGCTCGACCTTGGAGCAGTCGATATATTGGGTGCCCTTGTCGTCAACCAGGAACAGGTGATCGGTGCCCGGTCGCCCCTCGACATCCACATATTTGCGCAATTCGATATAGCCCTTGGTGCCCAGCAGGAACAGGCGGCCATCGCCCCAATTGGGCAGGCCATCGGGCGTGTACCAATCGACTCGTGCATAACCCCGGGCGCGCTCGCTCCGCATCACCAGCTCGCCAAAGTCCTGAAATTTGGGGTCCTGCGGATTGGCGAGGTTATCGGCGCTGGCAGAGATGATCTCGATGTCTTCGGCCCCGGTAAAGGTCATGAATTGATCGATCTGGTGCGTGCCGATATCGCCCAGGATGCCGCCATAGAGATCGCGGTCGAAAAACCATGCAGGCCGGGTAGCGCGATTGAGCCGGTGCGGCCCGAGCGAGGTAGTGTGCACCACCTCGCCAATGGCCCCTGCGCGTACCAGCTCCAGCGCCTTGAGTGTGGCCGGCACCTCGAAACGCTCGGAAAAGTCTACAGACCAGATGCGGCCGGTTTCTTGGGCAACGCGGGTAATGGCATCAAGTTCGTCCAGCGTCAGGCAACCGGGCTTGTCGACCATGACGTCCTTGCCATGCTGCATGGCCTCGATGGCCAGCGCCGCGCGTTCCGCCGGTGGCGCGGAAATGATGACCAGCTCGATTGATGCATCATCCATGATGGCGGCGCGTTCATTGACGCGCGGGACATCGGCGAACCGCTTGACGAAACCGGCCGCGGTGACCGGTTCGCCCTCGGTCCACCAGCCGACGCAGGTTGCGCCGGCTGCGATCATGCCTTCGAGCATGCCATAGACATGGCGGTGATCGATGCCGACGACACCGATCCTGATATGATTTTCCGCCATTACTTCACCTCGTCCAGCTTCACCATGCGCCCTTCACGGCCCGACAGGGTCAGTGCATCGATCAGGCGAAGCACGCTGACGGCATCGGAGCCGCTGACCGCCGAGGGGCGTCCCGCAGCAACCGAAGTGAAGAAATCACGCAGGGCGGACGTATGCCAGTCATGAGTAAAGGCCATCGGGTCGGCACCGCCGCCCGTGGATGATGTTTCCCCGAACGTCTCGGTGCGACCGTCGTGGAAGGCAATGGTGAAAGCACCCGATTCAAGCGTCACTGCCGCATTGGTAAAACCCAGAACGATGGATTCAGCGCCACCGGGAAAGGCGGCAGTGGTCGCCATGATCGATCCGACAGCGCCCGATTCAAAGCGGATACCGGCGGCGACGAAATCCTCGGCTTCCATTCGATGCAGGCGGCTGGTGGCCAGCATGGCGGTCACTTCGCTGACGGCACCGGCATACATCTGCATCAGGTCAAGCGTATGGATAGCCTGGTTGATCAGCACGCCGCCGCCATCGCGGGCATAGGTGCCGCGACCCGGCTCGTCGTAATAGCTCTGCGGACGCCACCACGGAACGCTGACGCGCACGGTGGCGAGTTCACCCAGCTCGCCCGAAGCAATGCGTTCGCGCAGCGCCACCGACGATTCGCGGAAGCGATGCTGGAACACGCCGCCCAGGGTCACGCCATGCGCCTTGGCGATCTCGACCAGTTCGCGCGCGCCCGCAGTGGTGCGCTCAAGCGGCTTTTCCAGCAGCAGGTGCTTACCAGCGGCAGCAGCGGCGGCGACGATATCCCGGCGTACATTGGGGGGCGTCAGCACGATAACCGCCTGAACTTCGGCGCTGGCCAGAAGCTCTTCAAGGCTGGCGGCGGCAGGGTATCCCCAGGTTTCGCAAAAGCTGGCCAGCCGCGTTTGATCCCTGTCGTACACGCCGACCACTTTTACCAGATCACCCAGATCCCGCAGCGCCTGCGCGTGAATCCCGGCAACCATGCCTACCCCGACAACAGCGACTCCAAACACGACGTTCTCCTCAATTCCACAGCTTGCCAACACGGCATTGCTCTTTTAAGTATCCTAGTATGCTAGTAAGCATGGTGGCAATGAATTTGGAGGATTTTTTGTGCGGAGGATGATGAGGCAGACATGGCGCTGGTTTGGGCCTGAAGACAGGGTCTCGGCAATCGATGCTCGCCAGGCCGGTGCCGAAGCATTGGTGTGCTCGCTCTATCATGTGCCACCGGGCCAGGTCTGGACGCGCGAGGAGATCGAGAAGCGTCAGGCGGAAGCGCGTGTAACCAGTGATGGCCGCGCCACCGGCATCGAGTGGGAAGTCGTGGAGAGCCTGCCCGTAAGCGAGGCGATCAAGACCCAGGGCGAAGGCTGGCGGGACGACATCACCAATTGGCGGCGCAGCCTCGAAAATCTCGCCGATGCCGGGCTGGAGACCATCTGCTACAATTTCATGCCCGTACTCGACTGGACGCGCACCGATCACCGGCTCGCCCTGCCGCATGGCGGCACGGCAATGAGCTTTGATCTGGTCCGTTTCGCCGCCTTCGATATCTACATTCTGGCACGCGAAGGTGCCTGGCAGGATTATCCCGAAGCTGTGGTCGAAAAGGCCCAGGCCCTCGTGGTCACCTTGAGCGATGCCGAAAAGACCGAATTGGCCGATGCCGTGATTGCCGGGCTTGCCGGATCGGTGGAATCCTGGACGCTGGAAACCCTGCGCGCTCAGTTGGGCCGCTATGCGGGCATCGACAACACGACGTTGCGCCGCCACCATTATGACTTCCTGGAAGAGGTTGTGCCCACCGCCGAGCGGCTGGGGCTGCGCCTGTGCTGCCACCCCGATGACCCGCCGTTCCGGCTGCTGGGGCTGCCGCGCGTCATGTCGACGGAACAGGACTATGCCGACATGATCGCCGCCGTCGACAGTCCGGCCAATGGCATTACGCTGTGCACCGGTTCACTCGGCTCCCGCCCCGACAATGATCTCCCCGGCTTTGTCGAACGCCTCGGTCACAAGATTTTCTTTGCCCATCTGCGCAATGTCATTCGCTATGACCAGGGCGTCCCCACCGGCTTCCTCGAATCCGACCACCTTGGGGGGCAGGTCGATATGGTGGGGGTTATTGGCCGTCTGCTTGATGAGCAGGAGCGACGCGTCGCTGCCAATCGCCGGGACTGGCAGATACCCTTCCGGTCTGACCACGGCCACGAACTGCTCAATGATTTCGAGCGCGGAACACGGCCGGGTTACCCGGCCATTGGTCGCCTCAAGGGGTTGGCCGAATTGCGCGGCGTCATGCATGCGCTTGCACATTGACGAATGCTTGTCATTGAGGAGAGCGCCATGCACGCGCCCAGACGCTTGAGAGAACAAGAGCTCGCCGGGTTGCCATCTGGCGTAGACGGTCTGAAATATGACCGTCGCTCGCTCGTTCCCGGCATCGTGCATATCGGCATCGGTGCCTTCCACCGCGCCCATATGGCGAACTATATCGATCAATTGCTGCCCAATCATCCCGATTGGGCCATTATCGGCGCCAGCCTGCGGCGACCCGATACCAAGGAATTGCTGGAGCCCCAGCAATATCTCTACGCGCTGACCGTGCAGAGCGACCAGGGTGCGCAGACGAAAATTATCGGCTCGATCATCGACATTATCGATGCCTCCCAGAGTTCGCGTTCTCTCATTGATCACATGGCGCGGCCTTCGACCCGCATCGTCTCGCTGACCGTTACGGAAAAAGGCTATTGCCATGAGCCGGCGACGGGCCGCCTGCAGATCTCCAATCCAGCCGTTATGTACGATCTCGCCAACCCGCAGGCCCCCAGAAGCGTGCCGGGCATCCTGACCGCCGCCTTCGCCGAGAGGCGGGCGCGGGGCCATGAAGGTCTGAGTGTTCTCAGTTGCGACAACCTTCAGGGCAATGGGCAGATCACCCGCAATGTCGTGCTGGATTTCGCCCAATTGCACGATCCGACACTGGTCCAGTGGATTGAAACCCATGTGAGCTTCCCCGGCACCATGGTCGACAGGATTGTGCCGTCTACGACCGCCGAGGACAGGGCGGCGGCCTTGGCCACTTTGGGCGTCGAAGATGCCTGGCCGGTGGTGACGGAGCCGTTCAGCCAATGGGTGATCGAGGATAATTTCGTGGCCGGGCGCCCACCATTTGAAGATGTGGGCGTTGAATTGGTCGACGATGTCGAGCCGTTCGAGCTGATGAAACTGCGCATGCTCAATGGCAGTCACTCCACGATCGCCTATCTCGGCCTCTTGCTCGGCAAATCCTTCGTTGCAGAAGTCGTTGGCGAGCCGATCGTGCAAACCTTGCTGCGCCGGTTGATGCAGGATGAAGCTGCCCCGACCATTCCGCTGCCGCAGGCGACGCTGATTGCCTATTCGGACAGATTGCTGAACCGTTTTGGCAATTCGCGCCTGAAGCATCGATGTGCCCAGATTGCCATGGATGGGAGCCAGAAGCTGCCGCAGCGTATTCTGACACCAATGCTGGAGCGGCTGGAGCGCGAACAATCCGTACACCTGCTTTCGCTGCCCATTGCGGCCTGGATCGCCTATGTCGAAAAGCAGGCCGGCAATGAAGGACCGGCCCTGGTTGACCCCATGGCCGATCGCCTGATCGAGGCGGCTCGCTCCGCCGATGGGAACAGCGCCGATCTCGTCCGCGCCATCCTGGCGATCAGGGAAATTGTTGGTGACGACCGGTTGAGAGCCGATGATGCGGTGACGGAAGTGGCGACCCATCTCGACCATATAAAGCGAGACGGACCGCTCGCAGCCATCGAACAGGCTTTGTCGAAATAGGATCATCGGGCGCCCCGACGAAGGGGCGTCAACCCGGCTCACCCAACGAAAGTCTATAGCGCTATCGCTGCTCTCGCTCAGGTTTGCAGTTGCGCGTAAATATGCTGTACTCTAGTATCCTAGATATCCAAAAGGAGGATGGATTATGAAGCTTTTCAATCGCACCCTGCAGACTGTGGTTGCTGCGACGCTTGCCTCGACCGCGCTGTTTGGCGCAATTGTGCCTGCACAGGCGCAGTCGGAACTGACCAAAATCGGTATTCCGCTCGACCGCATCGGCGTTGTCGCTTTCACGGCCCGCGAACAGATCACCGCCGATGCCGAAGGCACGATCAAGGCGCTGGCAGAGTGCGGCATCAAGAATTTTGAATTTTCGTTCTCGAAGCTCGATGCGGACGTTCCGAGCTTCCTTGGCGTTGAAGTGCCAACGCTGAAGCAATATGCCGAAGAATTTGACTTCAACATCCCATCGCTTGGTATCAGTGCCGCCGATCTGCGTGACCGCCTTGATGTCGTCGTCTCCACCTCGAAGGAACTTGGCGCGCGCTTCGTTCGCATTAGCGGTGGTTTCGAGCTCGAAGGCCAGGCCCCGGCAGATTATTACACCTCGCTTGCCGCCCTGCTGAATGAAGCCGGTGCAGCATTGAAGGCCGAAGGCATCACGCTCGCCTATCACAACCATGACGCCGAATTCGAAGACGTCGGTGACGGTCGTTCGGGCTATGACATCCTGCTTGCAGAAGTCGATCCTGAGAAAGCGGCATTTGAGCTTGATCTGTACTGGGCCGTGAACGGCGCAGCCGATCCGGTTGAGCTGATCACCAACAATCCAGACCGGTTCGTGCTCTATCACGTCAAGGACGCGCAGCGCGTAACCACCAACGGCGTGGAAGAAATCACTTTCGCCACGGTTGGTCAGGGCTTCATCGACTTCGAGCAGATTTTCGCTCTCGAGCCGACATCCAACGTCGAATATTTCTTCATCGAGAACGACCGTCCGCAGCCCGATGGCATCACCTCCGCCTGCGAAGGCTATGCCTATCTGGTCGGCGACGCACAGTAACACCGACTCAACCTCCCAGACTGGCCGACCCCTCCCCGGGTCGGCCTTTTTCGTTCAGGGGTCATGTCGTTGGGGTGATGATTGGCGACGGTTATTGCGCTGTCGGTCATATACTCGAGCGGAGACGGCAACAGGCATTGCTGGACGCTGGTTTGGACGTCAATGACGGCGCCCACTATGCCTTCCAACCACCTGTAATTGGTGCCTGGAAGCCGCGATCCATTCGTCAATTTTCCAGGGGAGGCAATTCCGCGAGGTCGGCAACTTCTTTCAAGAGCTTTTGCAACGCCCGCATCCGCTCCGAGTCGATGGCCAATGACAATCGACCATAGATGCGCTGCATCTCGGGCAATGCCTCCAGCATGAAATCCCTGCCAGCGGACGAAATGGAAATCAGCACGCGGCGGCCATCGGTGGGATGACGCACGATGACGATCAGGCCGCGTTCCTCAAGCACTTTCAGCATGCGGGTAAGGCTCGGCGCCATGATCGCGGAAACCTGCGCCAGTTCGAGCGCCTCCATCTCGCCGCGCTCATAAAGGCTGCGCAAGACGCGCCACTGCGTCTCCGACACATCGCGGGCGCTCAGCATGGGTCGGAAATGCTGCATCAGCGCTTCGCGCGTGCGCAACAGCTGTATGGTCAGCGATTCCTGTTCGGCGGATGCGCGCCCTTTTTCTTCTGGCGTCAAACTCTCCCCCTTTTCCCTTCCTGGAGCGGCGCGTGTTCTACCACGCGCGGAGTGCTGTTCTATCTTGTTGTCTGTACTTGGGATTTTTTGAAAACCCTAAGCACATTCTTCGTCCAATGCTCCGGCCATGCTGCTGATTACGGCCAGGTAACGCGCCGTGCAACCCTGTTGACAGGTCATTCGAAATCTACTTAACATGTTAAATATATCGCACTGACCTGGCATTGTGCTAGCGCGATAACAGCAAAGACGCGCAAAGCGCGCTTGGAGGAAATATGACAACGGCTCTGAAAACCCTGCTGGGCGGGGTGGCTTTCGCAACGCTTGCAACCGCTTCGGTGTTCGCGCAGGACGCTGGCAACATCACGCTGGGCTTCCCGGGTGGCGTCGGCCCCACAGATATTCCGGCAATTCTCGCACTCGAAGACATGAAGGCCAAGGGCTGGACCACGAACTACATCGAGTTCGACTCGCCCGACATTCAGACGCAGGCACTGCTCAATGGTGACATTCAGGTCGCTTCGATGGGCCCGGCAACGGTTTTTGCTGCCAATCTGGCTGGCGCCGATCTGCGCATCGTATCCAACAACAACAGCATCGACTTCATCGTGCTGGCCAAGACCGGGCTCGAAACCTGTGCCGATCTCGACGGCCAGATCGTCGCCTATCACAGCACCGGCAGCACCACGACGGCGCATCTCTATCGCTACATTGCCGACAATTGTCCTGGCATCACGCCAAACTACATGGTGCTCTCCGGCTCTGCCAACCGCGCTGCCGCGCTGCTGAACGGCCAGATCGCAGGCACCATCGTGCGTATGGAAGACTGGATCGCCGCGACTGGTGGCGAAGATGAGCGCGCCAAAATTCTGGCGCTGCTGGCTGAAACCCAGTCCACCCTGCTGACCCAGACCATCGTGGTTAGTGCCAAGAACCTCGATGCCGAGCGCGCTGAAACCGAAGCCTTTGTCGATGCCCTGCACGAGCAATTCGCCAAGATCTATGCCGACCCGACCGCTTATGCTGAGCTGGCTGTAGGCTATCTGGATGGTGCAAGCGTTGAAACGGTTTCCGCTGTTTACGGCGCGCTGGCTGAAGCCGAACTGTTCCCCAAGGAAAAGGCGCTTAGCCTTGCTCAGGTCGAGGACACGATTGCCTTCTACGAGGAAGCGGGCCGCGCTGATCCCGGCGCACTGACGCCCGAAGGCGTTGCCGACTTCTCTATCGCGGATCGTTGATAAATGGCGGGTTCGATCTCTCCGGCGGTGGGTACCGGACCCGCCGCATCCGGCAAGCCGATTGCAATTCTCGATCTGCGGCGTGACCTGACCGGGCCGCAGGCCCTGCTGGTGCGCATTCTCGCGCTCGTCGCCTTCGCCATGCTGTGGCAGGTCGCGGCCGAGGCTGCGGATTCCATTCTCATCCCCACCTTTACCGAGACCATGGCCGCCATTTACCAGACGGCCTTCGTCACCGGCGAAATCTGGCCTGCGCTATGGGTCAGCAACCTCCCGCTGATCATCGGCTTTGCAGTATCGGTGGTTATCTCGGTGCCGCTCGGCCTCGCCATGGCGCGCTGGAAGGCCATCGACGCCGCCATGAGCCCGATGATTGCGCTGGCCCTGGCACTGCCCATAGCCCCTTTGATCCCGGTCGTGCTGGTGGCGCTCGGCATGGGCATGACGCCCAAGGTTGTCATCATCGTGCTGTTCTCGTGGGTTTTCATCGCCACCAATGTGCGCGCTGGCGCCCGTCGTGTGGACAAGAGCCTTGTTGAAATGGCGCAAAGCTATGGCGCTTCCGAACGTCAGGTCTGGTTCCGCATTCTCATCCCCGGCGCTATCCCAGCCGTCTTTGCCGGCCTGCGCATCGGCCTCGGCCGCGCCTTTGCCGGCATGGTGATCGTCGAACTGATCATGCTGCCGGTCGGTATCGGCGCTCTGCTGCTCGACTATCGCGGCGATTTCAAAGCCGGTCTGCTCTACGCCACCACCATCCTCGTCATGGTCGAGGCCGTCATCCTGGCGCTGCTGATGCAGGCGCTGGAACGCCGCCTCATTCAATGGAAATAGACATGTCCATCATCTCCGTCTCTGACGTGACCCATCAATATGCCGTCGAAGGCCGCGAAAAGACGCTGGCGCTTTCCAACGTCAATCTTGAGATCAAGAAGAACGAATTCGTCACCCTGCTCGGCCCCTCCGGCTGCGGCAAGACCACGCTGATGCGCGCCATCGGTGGCCTCGTCACCCCCACGCAGGGCTCGATCAGCGTCAATGGCAAGCCGGTCAATGGCCCCAATCAGGACAGCGCCATCGTGTTTCAGAGCTTTGCCCTGATGCCATGGGCCAGCGTTTTGCAGAACGTGACTTTCGGTCTCGAAATGCGCGGCGTCGGCAACAAGGCCGAACGCGAAGACAAGGCGCGCGCCGCGATCGCGCAGGTCGGCCTCAAGGGCTTTGAAAACAAGCTGCCCAAGGAATTGTCGGGCGGCATGCAGCAGCGCGTCGGTCTGGCGCGGGCGCTGGTGGTCTCCACCCCGGTTCTGCTGATGGACGAACCCTTCGGCGCGCTCGACCAGCAGACCCGCCGCTACATGCAGGAAGAATTGCTGCGCATCTGGCAAGAGGACCAGCGCACCGTGGTCTTTGTCACCCACGACATGGAAGAAGCCATCATGCTGGCCGACAAGGTCGTGCTGATGTCTGCTCGTCCCGGTCGCATCGAGGAAGTCATCGACGTGACCTTCCCACGCCCGCGTGATCCCGATGCCGTCGAGCGCCTGCCAGAATTTGTGGAGCTCAAGGAATATCTCTGGCACCGGCTGCGCCAGGCCCATGAACTGAACGCGGCATGACCATGAGCGCGTCAGCAGTTTCGGGCGATAGCCCGACAGCCGGCCTTGTCCGGTTCGTTCGCAACATCACCGTCAACTGGGCGGGCATGCTGGTCATTGCCCTGATCTGGGAAATTGCGGGACAGATTTTTCAGCAGCCCTGGCTGCCGCCTCTGTCCAATGTGCTTGCGCGCATGGTGCAATTGTTCACCACGGGCGGGCTATCTCAGCATCTGTTTGCCAGCCTGTCCTCACTGGCCATCGGCTTCGCCATCGCGCTGGTGATCGGCCTTGTCGTCGGCGTGCTGATGGGTCTCTTCAACTGGATCTACACGGCGCTCGACGTCTATGTGAACGCCATGCTGTTCACGCCGGGGCTGATCTTCGCGCCGATCCTGTTCGCCATTTTTGGCCTGTCGGATGCCACAAGGATCAGCGTTGTGGTGATCTATGCGGTGTTCATCATCATCATCAACACCGCCGCCGCCGTGCGCAATGTGGACCGGCCACTGATCGAAATGGCTGCCTCCTATGGCGCAAGCCGGACCACGACCGTGTTCAGGATCGTGCTGCCCGACGCCTTCCCGCTGATCATTGCGGGTCTACGCATGGGCGTGGGGCGCGCGGTCAAGGGCATGGTCAATGGCGAGATGTTCATCGCCCTGATCGGTATCGGGGGACAGGCCGCCCGCTTTGGTAAACAGTTCGATTTCACCTCGGTCTGGGCCATCTCGGTCTTCATCATGATCCTTGCGGTGGTCATCAATCAGGTCGTGACCTGGATTGAAAAGCGCGTCACCGCCTGGGTCGACTAGTCCCCCCAAGAGGGAGCGTTCTGCACCGGGCGCTCCCTCACCCTCGGCTTCATGTTTTCTTTGACGGAGCGGGATCATGCCGCATCTGACGCTGGAATATTCTGCCAATCTGGATGGCGCAGTGGATTTCGACGCCCTGTGCCGGGACCTGCTCGCCGCGCTTCTGGCCAGCGGCCTCGTCGAACGCGGTGCGCCACGCGTCCGCGCCATCCGCTGTGCGGCCTATGCCATTGCCGATGAGCAGCCGGAAAACGGCTTCATCGACATGGTGCTGCGTCTCGGTGTCGGCCGCACGGCCGAAGAAAAACGAAAATTGGGCGACGCGCTGATCGCCGCCGCCAAGCCGCTTCTTGCCTCCCGGCTCGCTCAGCCGCACTTCGCCCTGTCGCTTGAAGTGCGCGAGATCGACCCGGACCTAAGCTGGAAGCTCAACACCATGCATGCGCGGCTTCGCGCTTAATAACGGAATATTGCCATGAGCGATCTCGACACCAATCTCGCCAAGGCCAGGGCATATCTCGCCCGTTTTGCCGATAGTGGCGTACTCAACCATATCGACGGCAAGGCCGTGCCTGCGCTTGATGGCACCAGCTTTGAAAGCCTGTCCCCGGTCGATCTCAAGCCTCTGGCGCTCGTCGCCCATGGCAAGGCTGCCGATATCGACCTGGCTGCCAAGGCGGCAAAGGCCGCCTTCCCCGCATGGGCGGCGATGAGCGGCAAGGCGCGCCGCGCCATCCTGCACAAAATTGCCGACGCCATCGAAGCCCGGGCCGAGGAAATTGCTTTCGTCGAATGCATGGATACCGGCCAGACGCTGAAATTCATGTCCAAGGCAGCTTTGCGTGGTGCGGAAAATTTCCGCTTCTTCGCCGACAAGGCGCCCGAGGCCCGCGATGGCAAATCGCTGCAAGGCCCCGGCCAGATCAATATGACCACGCGCAATCCCATTGGTCCGGTCGGCGTTATCACACCGTGGAACACGCCGTTCATGCTCTCCACCTGGAAGATCGCTCCGGCGCTGGCGGCGGGCTGCACACTTGTTCACAAACCGGCGGAATTTTCGCCGCTGACGGCGCGCCTGCTGGTGGAAATCGCCGAAGAGGCAGGATTGCCACCGGGCGTCTGGAATCTGGTCAACGGGCTGGGCGAAGATGCGGGCAAGGCGCTGACCGAGCATCCTGATATCAAGGCCATCGGCTTTGTCGGCGAAAGCCGCACCGGCTCGATGATCATGAAACAGGGTGCCGATACGCTCAAGCGCGTCCATTTCGAGCTGGGTGGCAAGAACCCGGTCGTGGTGTTCGCCGATGCTGATCTCGAGCGCGCCGCCGATGCAGCGGCCTTCATGATCTATTCGCTCAATGGCGAACGCTGCACCTCTTCCTCGCGCCTACTGGTCGAAGACAGCATTTATGAGCGTTTCACCGCCATGGTTGCCGACCGCGCCAAACGCATCAAGGTCGGCCATCCGCTCGATCCAGACGCAGTTGTGGGTCCGCTGATCCATCCGGTGCATGAAAAGAAGGTGCTCGATTATATCTCCATCGCCCAGATGGAAGGCGCAACCCTTGCGGCAGGCGGCAACAAGCATGAGGGCCCAGGCGGCGGCTGTTATGTCACGCCCACCCTGTTCACCAATGTGCGCAATGACATGCGCATTGCGCAGGAAGAAGTGTTTGGCCCGGTACTCTCGGCTATCCCCTTCAAGGACGAAGCCGATGCGCTCGCCATCGCCAATGACGTGCAATATGGCCTTGCCGGTTATCTCTGGACCAATGATCTCACCCGCGCCTTCCGCTTTTCGGATGGGCTTCAGGCTGGCATGGTCTGGGTCAATTCGGAAAATTCCCGCCACTTGCCGACACCCTTTGGCGGCGTGAAGAGTTCCGGTATTGGCCGCGATGGTGGTGACTGGTCCTTCGATTTCTACATGGAAACCAAGAACGTCGCCTTTGCCACCACGGCCCATACGATCACGCAATTGGCGAGGTGACGACATGGTGCCCAATCTTAAGGACAAGTCTCTGCTGCGGCAGGCGGCCTATGTGGCTGGCGAATGGATTGCGGCAGAGGGCGACAAAGCCATTGCCGTGACCAATCCGGCGACGGGCGAGATCATCGGCCATGTGCCCGATCTGGGTGCCGAGGCGACGCGCCGCGCTATTGATGCGGCCGAAGCCGCCCGCAAAGGCTGGGCCGTTCGCACCGCCAAGCAGCGCTCCGACCTTCTGCGAGCCTGGTTCGATCTGATGATTGAGCATCGGGACGATCTTGGTGCCATTCTCACGGCTGAGCAGGGCAAGCCGCTGGCCGAGGCCAAGGGCGAGATCACCTATGGGGCCAGCTTCATCGAATGGTTTGCCGAGGAAGCCCGTCGCATCAATGGCGACATCATCCCCGGCCACCAGCCCGACAAACGCATCATGGTCTTGAAACAGCCCATAGGCGTCGTCGCGGCGATTACCCCGTGGAATTTCCCCAATGCCATGATCACCCGCAAGGCCGGTCCCGCCCTTGCGGCAGGCTGCGCCATGGTGCTGAAGCCCGCCAGCCAGACGCCTTTTTCGGCGATTGCGCTGGCTGTCCTTGCCGAACGCGCCGGCATTCCGGCGGGCCTTTTCAGCGTCATCACCGGCTCGGCGCGCGCCATTGGCGGCGAGATGACATCCAATCCGCTGGTGCGCAAACTGACCTTTACCGGCTCCACCGAAGTGGGCGCGGAGCTTTACAGGCAATGCGCGCCCACCATCAAGAAACTGGGGCTCGAACTGGGCGGCAATGCGCCCTTCATCGTCTTCGAGGACGCCGATCTCGATGCGGCTGTCGAAGGTGCGCTGATCGCCAAATTCCGTAATAACGGCCAAACCTGCGTCTGCGCCAACCGCCTCTATGTGCAGGACGGCGTCTATGATGCCTTTGCCGAAAAGCTCGCCAAGGCCGTGTCCGGCCTGCGCACCGGCAATGGGTTTGACGAAGGCGTGGTGCTGGGCCCGCTGATCGATGACAAGGCCGTCGACAAGGTGGAAGAACATATCGCCGACGCGCTCGGCAAGGGCGGCGCTGTGCTCACCGGCGGCAAGCGCCATCAACTGGGCGGCACCTTTTTCGAGCCGACCGTTCTCACGGGAGTCACGCCCGAAATGGCCGTGGCCCGTGAGGAAACCTTTGGCCCCGTCGCGCCGCTCTTCCGTTTCAAGGACGAGGCCGATGTGATCGCACAGGCCAATGATACCGAATTTGGCCTCGCCTCCTATTTCTATGCCCGCGACCTGTCACGCGTCTGGCGCGTCGCCGAGGCCCTCGAATACGGCATGGTTGGGGTCAATACCGGCCTCATTTCCACCGCCGAAGCCCCGTTTGGCGGCGTCAAATCCTCTGGCCTTGGCCGCGAAGGATCGCGCTATGGCATCGAGGAATTCACCGAGATCAAATATGTCTGCCTCGGCGGCATAGGAGCCTGAACATGACCGCTCTCCCCCGCCTTGCGACCGTCTTCGCAGCAGGCGCAACCCGCTATGGCCTTGTGCTGGACAATGGCTTTGTCGATCTGTCCTCCCGTCATGGTCAGGTCTGGCCAAGTCTGAGAGCGGCGATCGCCGATGGCGCGCTGCAAAAACTCGCTGACGCTGGCGCAGGAAGCGCGGTCGACTTCGCGCTGGATGAGATCATCTATGCCATCCCGGTTCCGGATGCGGAAAAGATCATCTGTGTCGGCGTCAATTATCCGGACCGGAACGAGGAATATAAGGACGGTCAGGCCGCCCCGCCCAATCCCTCGCTATTCCCGCGCTTTGCCCGCTCCTTTGTGGGTCATGGCGTCCCGCTCAACCGCCCGCCTGAATCCCCGCAACTCGACTACGAGGGCGAAGTCGTCATTGTCATCGGGAGAGGCGGTCGCCGCATCGCCGAAGCCGATGCGCTTGATCACATCGCCGCGCTGACCCTGTGCAATGAAGGCACGATCCGCGACTGGGTGCGCCACGCCAAGTTCAACGTGACACAAGGCAAGAATTTCGACGGCACCGGCTCCATCGGCCCATGGCTGGTGCCCTATAGTGACGAGAGCCAACTGGCCGATATTGCGCTGCAAACCCGCGTCAATGGCGAAGTGCGCCAATCCGACCGCACCGGTCGGATGATCTTCCCGTTCCGCAAGCTCATTGCCTATATCTCCACCTTCACCACTCTCGTTCCCGGCGATGTCATCGTCACCGGCACCCCGACCGGAGCTGGCGCTCGCTTTGATCCGCCCATCTGGCTGAAGCCCGGCGATGTGGTGGAGGTCGAGGCCGAGGGCATCGGCATTCTGCGCAATCCAATTGCCGACGAGGTCGTGTCATGAGCCTTACCGCAGAACAGGTCCGCGACCTTGCCGCAAAACTGTTCGAGGCCGAACAGACCCGCATCCAGACCCCGGTGCTCAGCCAAAGCTATCCCGACGCCGATATGAACGACGCCTATGCGGTTCAGGCCGAGTTGATCGCGCTCAAGCTCGCCGCTGGTCGCGTCGCCAGAGGCTGGAAGATCGGCCTCACCTCCAAGGCCATGCAATATGCGCTCAATATCGACATCCCGGACTCGGGCGTCCTTCTCGATGACATGTTCTTCCCCGATAGCGCCACCATCCCGCCGGATCGCTTCATTCAGCCCCGCGTCGAGGCCGAAATCGCCTTCGTGATGAAAGCCCCGCTTGCCGGGCCAAATGTCACGATAACCGACGTTCTCAACGCCACCGACTATGTCGTCCCCTCGCTCGAAATTCTCGATACGCGCGTACAGCGGCTCGATAAACTGACCGGCAAGGCCCGCACCATTTTCGACACCATTGCCGACAATGCCGCCAATGCTGGTATCGTCACCGGCGGTCGTCCCATGCGTCCCGATGCGGTCGATCTGCGCTGGGTCGGAGCCATCGTCTCCCGCAACGGTCAGGTGGAAGAAACGGGCCTCGGGGCTGGCGTGCTCAACCACCCCGCCGCAGGCGTCGCCTGGTTGGCCAATCGGCTTTCGCTCTATGGCGGCGCGATAAAAGCGGGCGAAACGGTGCTGTCCGGCTCCTTCATCCGCCCTGTCGAAGCCCGGCATGGCGACACGATCATTGCCGATTTCGGGCCCATGGGAACCGTGTCGGTCTTTTTTGAATAGGTGAGGCATGCCCGCTCCGGTCAATTCGTTCATGAAGGCACTCCAGGACCACCAATTGCAGCTCGGCCTGTGGCTCGGCCTTGCCAATGCCACGACTGCCGAACTCTGTGCCGGGGCCGGATTTGACTGGCTGGTGATCGACGGCGAGCATGGCCCCTTCGACATCCCGACCATTGCCGCCCAATTGCAGGCAATATCGGCTTCGCCCAGTCACGCGGTCGTCCGTCCTCCAATTGGCGAAGCCTGGATTATCAAGCAGTTACTGGACATTGGCGCCCAGACGCTGCTCGTGCCGATGGTCGAAACAGCCGAGCAGGCCAGCGAGCTGGTCCGGGCAACCCGATATCCGCCGCAAGGCATCAGAGGGGTAGGAGCCGCTCTCGCCCGCGCCAGCAATTACAACCGCGTGGCAGATTATCTTGTCACCGCAAACGAACAGATCTGCCTGCTGCTCCAGGTCGAGACCACGAAGGGCCTCACCAACATTGAAGCGATTGCCGGGATCGATGGCGTGCACGGCATCTTCATCGGCCCGTCCGATCTGGCCGCAGATATGGGCCATCTCGGCAATCCCGGTCATCCAGATGTTCAGGACGCTGTTCGCTCCGGCCTGAAGCGCATTATTGCCTCCGGCAAGGCTGCGGGTATCCTGACGCCAGATGAGAAGCTGGCCAAAGCCTATATCGAGCTCGGCGCAACCTTTGTCGCCGTCGGAACCGACGTCACGCTACTCACGCGCGCAACGGGCGACCTGGCCGCTCGTTTCAAGGATAGCCGCAAAAATTCAGCAACCGCGCAAGGCTATTAGTGGCCGGTTCCGGCCATCTGCCGCGTTTCCGCTCGTCCCACGGCCGGGGTTGTGAGCCGCTTCAGCCGCGCTACACATGTGCTGCTATCGGACATTCTTTCCTCAGCAAAAGCCAATGGCATCACAGAACCGGATCATCCGAAACTGTAGCAGAACCCTTTTTGCTGCGCGAACGGGGCGTTTGCTCCCCAAATTGACAATCGGAGAGATGCGCCGGAAAGGTCAGCGACAGGCACGATCCCTCTGCGGTAGTCGAGAAATGGACTTGGCCGCCGAGATCGCGGGCTCGCCGCTCCATATTGCCCATTCCGTTGCCCTTGCCGACACGGGAGGTTGGGCTGCCGTCATTGACGACATGGATGGCCGCTGCCCCGCCCTCCATCGTTGCGCCTTCTACCCAGATTCGGCGCGCAGGTCCGTGCTTGACCGCATTGGTGACGGCTTCCTGCAGGACGCGCAATACCGCTAGCGCATTGCTCGGCGTGACCCCACTCACCTCGGGCAGTTTTTCCGTGGACCAGGACAGCTCTATGCCCAGCCGCCGCAACTGCGGCTCGAGCCTTTCGCGGAAGGCGGCCAGCGCAACGCGCAGATCGCCATCCCCCAGATCGAGCGAATGCACCACCAGCCGTAAATCATCGAGTGCCGCACGCGCCGCCCTTTCGATGGCCTCTCCACCGGTCGGGTCCCGCTCGGCCAGAGCGATGATGGTTACCAGATGCCCGCTCATGCCGTCATGCAAATCCCGCATGAGGCGCTCGCGCTCATGCTCCCGGACCACCTCATTGGCATGGGCCCGTTCCTTTTCATGCAGCAGAACCAGTTCGGCCTCCCGCGCTGCCAGCCGTTGGCGCAGCGTATCATTGGCGGCGTCGAGTCCATTGAGACTGCGCGCCAGCCTGCCCATCAGGATCACCATGATGACCAGCAACATCAGGGTGCGCGCATAGGAGGTCAGCAGGAAGGGGTCGTCGAGCAATCCGGTCACGACCAATATGTCATGCAATCCAAACCAGGCCGTCAGCGCGCAGGCGGCAGCGAGGAAGGCGGCATCGAAGCCTCGTGAGCGGGCAAAGGCGCGCAGCAGAACGACGCTGGCCGCTACATAGGCAAGCAGGCCGACAGTGACGCTCAGCAGCCCCACGACGGTAAACTCGAGCACCCCTGCAAATCCCAGCCCCAGCAGCAGCACCGGCAGGCCCACGATGGCCAGCAGCAGCCGGGAGTTGGATTGCCCGGCCACCGTCTGTGCCAGCCCTAGTGCCATCAATCCGACCGCGGACATGGCAACGGTTGACTGCATTTGCACCAGCGCCCCGAAGGACATGATTGGCGACTGAGTGAACACCACCATGAGGCTGGTTATTGAGATCAGTGCCAGCCACCGGAAAACCGGATCGTGCCTGCGCGCCGTCCAGATCGTGGCGATGCCGATCGTCAGCATGACATGGAGCGCGAAGGTCATGGCGCGCACTTGGTCGATAAGGAAATTCGAGAGCTGGTAGATCGGCAGGACCTCGGAGGCCGCCCCCACGCTCACACTCGAAAGCCGCGCGGGCAGCCAACCGACTTCCCGTGTTTGCCAAAGCATGATCTCATTGTCCCCCGCATGCACGGCGTCATCGGGGATGAGAGCCAGGAAGGAATAACCGCTATTGGGAGTGGACCAACTCGTGTCCAGCGCCGACATGGTTTTTTGCCCGTTCACCTTGACCTCTATGTCGTGGCGGGCAGCCGGGATCAGCACGAACAGCGGCTCTTCGGGCACCGTATCGAGGTGAAAGCGCAGCCGATAACGGCCGGTACTGAGGTCATAGGGTGCTTCGTGGGTCCAGCGATAGGGAAGAGTAACCGTCGCTTCAGTCGCGTCGCCGACGAGACTGAAACGCGCCTCGCTCATGGTCACCGCGCCCGGCGGCGGCGCGATATGGACCATTTGGGGCAGCAATGCGATGGCGAATGTCGCTAGGACGAGCGCGATCCAGGCGCCCCATCCGTTGGCGCCGAACAGGCGTCCGTTCCCTCCGCTCATAGTCGGATCAGCCCCAGCCGCGCCGCCTCGAACACCGCCTCGGATCGGTTGGAAGCCTGCAGTTTGCGGTAGATATTGCGGATATGGACCGGCACGGTCTGCCGAGAAATGCCCAGATGGTCTGCCAGCTCACCATAGGTGAAGCCCTTAGCGATACCCCAGAGAATGTCCATTTCGCGCTCGGTCAGCGCGGGCCTCTCCCCCTCTTTTCCTGTCGGCGCGTTGCCCTGCTCGGAGAGCCGCCGCACCAGCACCCGCGCGATGCGGGAGGAGATCGGGGAACGGCCTGCCATTACGTCCCTGATGGCTTCGATCAGGTCGATCGGCGCGGCATCCTTGAGCAGATAGCCCGAGGCGCCTGCCTCGATCGCTTCCAGCACCGAGCGCTCATCGGCCAGCACAGAAATGACGATCGCCTCGGCCCGTGGCTGCCGCCCGACCAGGAAACGGATGGCGTCGATACCCGAGCCGTCGGGCAGTTGGAGATCGGTGATCAACAGGCCGATGTCGCCAGCGTTGATGGCGGCCAGGGTCTGTTCGAGCGTGGCGCAGGCCGCGCACAGCTCGGCCTCGGGCCATTCATCCACGATCCGGGCGAGACGCTCGCGCACCGGCCCATCGTCTTCGGTCACCACGATCTTGAGGGGAGCCGTCACCATGAAATTGTCTTCTGGCCCGATCTCATTGCTGTTCGCCAAAGGTGTTCGGCCTATCCAGCCAGCATGACGCCGGATCAGCCATACCCAAATCATGGTATTCCACATCTTCGCCCCGCACGCATAGGGTCGCCCCGCTACGGCCCAAGCCATTCCGGCGGCCAGCAGCGTCGGGGGCGATATGGGTGACATGGCTAAGCCGCGGACATTGACGGTGGCGCAGATGGACCTGCTGGCCGCCTCCGCACGGAAGCGTTCGCTGCAAAGGGGCGAGGTGCTCTTCCGCGCCGGCGAGCAAAGCAAGGCGCTCTATGTCGCTCTGCGCGGCGTCCTGGCCTGCGCGTCCGGCCCTGATCCTGCGGTCTATCAGGAAATCGAGGCCGGCATGGTCATTGGCGAACTCGCTTTTCTCTCCTCGGGCGATCATGGGGAAACGGTAACGGCGCTGCGCGATTGCGACATCCTGGAAATTTCCCGCGCTGCCTATGACGAGGCGTTGCAAGCCGATCCCTCACTTGCCGCCGCCCTGCTTACCCTGCTCGCTCAGAGGCTGCATGGCGGCGATGGCCGGTCGCAACGGCGGCCGGGCGGCGCACGGCGCGCCATCGCCTTTCTGCGCGGTGGACATGAAAAACTGCCACCAGCCTTTTTCGAGCGCTTGCGCAGCCAGCTCGAAATCGAGGGCTATGTCGCGCTCGACCACGAGACCATCACCGGCCGCTTCGGCAAGCGGTCCGTGTTTGATCCGGTCGTGCGCGACTGGCTCGACCGGCTCGAGCGGGACACGCAGCCAGTCTTCTACTTCGCCGATGATGGGCTGACCGACTGGACCGAATTGTGCATTCGCAGGGCCGACGAAGCCGTACTCGCCACCTGTGGTGACGCGCCCCGCGCCGAATTGACCGCCACCGAGCGGATGGTCGAGCAATTTCATTCCCAATCCGCCTGTCGTTTGCTGCGCCTGCATCCGCGTCGCCGTGGCGTGGTCGAGGGTACGGCTGCCTGGCTGGCGCGCACGCCGGTTTTCCTGCACCATCACATCTCCATTGAAGACAATGCCGATATAGAGGCGCTGATACGCTTTCTCACGGGCCGGGCTGTAGGATTCGTCGCTGGCGGTGGCGGTGGTTATGGCCCCGCCCATGTCGGTATCTATCGCGCCTTTCGTGAAGCGGGCGGCACGTTCGATATCTTCATGGGCACCAGTGTCGGTGCGGCCATGCTGGCCGGCTTTGCCTTCCTGGGCGAACACGATACCCTCACCGCTGGCACGCACGACATCTTCGTGCGCAGCCGAAGCTTCAAACGTCCCACCTGGCCGCGCTATGGCCTTCTCGACCACAAGGCGTTCGACGACGCTCTGGCGCGCGCCTATGGGCCGGAAACACGGGTGGAGGATTGCTGGAAGCCGTTTTTTGCCGTCACCACCAATCTCTCGGACAATCGTATGGAAATCATGCGATCGGGCCTGCTCTGGCAGGCGGTGCGTGCCTCGAGCGCAATACCGTGTATCCTGCCGCCCTTTTACACCGCCGACGGCAAGATGCTGGTGGATGGCGGCGTAATGGACGACGTCCCGCTTGGCCCCATGCAGCAGCTAAAATCAGGCCCCAATCTCGTGGTGCATTTCGGCCGCCCGAGCGGTCAGCGTTTCAACGTCTCCTATGCCAGCCTCCCCGGCCGAGGCCGATTGCTCGCCGCGCTGCTTATTCCTCGTCGGCGTCTGCCGCGCGCGCCACGTCCGCTAGGCGTCCTCTTCCGCACCATGTTGGCGCATCAGCGCTATGAATTGCCGGTTACGCCACAGGATCTGGTCCTCACCCCGCCCGCCTTCCCGGGTGCTAGCCTCATGAGCTTCGATCGACATATGGAGGTATTCAACGCCGCCCACACCTGGGCCCAGAAGGAGATCGCCACGCGTCTGGACGACAAGGACCTGGCAACAGCGGCGATTCTGCGCGGCCAGAGCCCGGATGTGGAGCCGGACCTCTCCATGCAGGCAGTGGCTTAGTCTTCAAGAGAAACCACTAGCGGCAGGCTATAGTCAATTGAGGTCGGGCCAGCCCGACGAGGTCAGCAGCGCGCCTGATGAAAACGAAGCGAGGGCCATCGTGCCGAAGACAATGAAGCCGTTTGCCCCCTTCGCTTTGGCCCGCTCTTGGCGCGTATGGCGATCCGTCACCACAATGTCGGCCAATTGGCGCAGCTGGCCATCCTCGCAAGAGGTGCCGCAGAAGGCCTGGACAAGCCTGCGTCCGTGGTTCTCTCTTTTGTTCAGGAATGGCGCACCCGAGAGGATTCGAACCTCTGACCTCTGCCTTCGGAGGGCAGCGCTCTATCCAGCTGAGCTACGGGTGCTGCGGTCAACCGGGGAGACCCGGTTGAGCAGGCGTGAACCTAGTGCAAGCGCAGGTGATGTGCAACCGCCGAAATGGCGCTTTCTGATCGGCATACATCTCCAATATCGGCATGCATCTAGACGGTTGGACGAGGGCTTGGTAGCGGTCAATAGTCCTTCTAAACCGCTGCGATCCGTTGGCGTTGGCTGCGGATGAAGGCCAGGATGAAGTAGAAGCTCAACAGTAGAACAATGGTGGGCGCCGGAGCGCTGTCGATAAAAAAGCTCAGATAGACGCCGAGTAGGCCGCAGACGACCGAAATAACGCTCGCCAGAATGAGCATTGTTGCAAAACGGCGGGTTACGAGAAATGCGATGGCGCCCGGAGCGATAAGCAGGGCAATGACGAGGACGATCCCCACCGCCTGCAATGCCCCTACAATGGTCAGCGAGATGAGCGCCAATAGCCCGTAATGCAGCAACCGCACTGGCAGGCCGATGGCGCCGGCCTGTTGGGGGTCGAAAATGAAAAGCATCAGGTCGCGCCATTTCATTGCGATCAGCACCATGACCACCAGGGCGATAATCGCCGCCATGATGAGATCCTGCTGCGCGACACCCAGCATATTGCCGAAAAGAATGTGGTCGAGATGGACATCGGTGCGGATTGCGGTGTGCAGCACGATACCCAGCCCGAACAGGCCGGCAAAAACCACGCCCATCACCGTGTCTTCTTTTATTCGGCTGTTTTCCTTGAGAAATCCAACCGAGAGGGCGCATACCATGCCCGCAATAAAGGCGCCCAGACCCAGTGGCAGCCCGACAATATAGGCGATGACCACACCGGGCAGCACGGCATGGGAGATGGCGTCGCCCATCAGCGACCAGCCTTTGAGGACCAGAAAGCAGGACAGCAGCGCCGTCGGTATGGCGACCAGGACCGAAATGATCATGGCCTGAACCATGAAGGGGAGTTGGAACGGCCAGAGGGCCATTTCATACCAGGCCATTAAACAGTCTCCTCAGCGATGCGGCGGCGGGCGGCGAGCATTCCGTGTTTGGGGGCAAACAGGAAGGCGGTGAGGAAGACAAGAGTCTGGAGGACGACGATGACGCCACCGGTCGCGCCATCGAGAAAATAGGAGAGATAGACCCCCAAAAAGGATGTCAAAACGCCCAAGGCAATGGCGATGAGGACAAGGCGCGAAAAACGGTCGGCGAGCAGATAGGCGGTGGCGCCCGGGGTGACGACCATGGCGATGACGAGGAAGGCACCCACCGTCTGCATTGCGGCCACCGTGGCGGCAGACAGAAGCGTAAAAAAGATCACCTTGAGCCAGGTGGTCCGCAGGCCGATGGATCGGGCATGGCTTTCATCAAAAAAAGTCACCATCAGATCCTTCCAGATGACCAGCATGACGGCAAATGTCACCACGGAAATCAGCACCAATTGCAGCGTATCTTCCGGCGTAATGGCCAGAATATTGCCCAGCACGATGGTCTGCACATTGATCGGCATGGGCGAGAGCGAGACCATGAAAAGGCCAAGCCCGAAAAAGCTCGTGAAGATCAGCCCGATCACCGCATCTTCGCGCAATCTGCTGCGCTGGGAGAGAAACAGCATCGTCCCCGCGGCAAGACCGCCCGAGACAAAGGCCCCGAGCGAGAAAGGCAGTCCCAGCATATAGGCTCCGGCCACGCCCGGCACGATGGAGTGGGACAGCGCGTCCCCGATCAGTGACCAGCCCTTGAGCATCAGGTAAGCCGAGAGAAAGGCACAGATGCCCCCGACAAGGGCGGAAACCCACATCGCATTGATCATATAGGAATAGGAAAAAGGTTCGAGCAGCAGGTCGATCATTTGCTTTTGCTCGATTGCTGGTGCGTTTCCCGGCCCTGTTCGCCGTAGAAAACCAGTGGTCGCTCGTCATCGGTCAGAACCGACAGGTGGCGTGGATCGTCGTCGTCGTGCAAACCGGGGCCAGACAAGACAAAGTGGCGCAGCACGCCGCCAAAAGCGTCTTCGAGCTTGTCGCGGGTGAAGACCTCTGCCGTCGGGCCATAGGCGAGCACCGTGCCCTTTACCAGAACAGTCCGGTCACAGAATTCGGGGACCGAGCCCAGATTATGGGTGGAAACGAGGATGACCTTTCCCTCGTCGCGCAAGGCACGGAGCAGGGCGATAATCGTCTCCTCCGTCTTGACGTCAACGCCGGTGAAAGGCTCGTCGAGCAGGATGACTTCGCCTTCCTGTGCGATGGCCCGCGCGAGGAACACACGCTTCTTCTGGCCACCGGAAAGTTCGCCGATCTGCCGCTTGGCGAACTCGGTCATGTTGACGCGTTCCAGCGCTGCGGCAACCTTGAGCCGATCATTGGCGCGAGGAATGCGGAACATGTTCATATGGGCGAACCTGCCCATCATCACCACGTCCTCCACCAGAACCGGGAAATTCCAGTCCACTTCTTCGGATTGCGGCACATAGGCGACCAGATTCTGCCGTTGAGCCTTGCGGCCCTCCTGACCAAGAATGGAGATTGATCCTGCCGCGAGCGGCACAAAACCCATAATGGCCTTGAAAATGGTGGACTTGCCGGCGCCATTCACGCCGACAAGAGCGGTGATCGATCCGCGAGGGGTAGTGAAGCTGGCATGCCGAAGCGGTATCGTACCGTTGCGATAGGCCACGGTGATGTCGTTTACGGCGATGCCGGGGCCAGATATCTGGTTCACTCTGTTAGTCCTGCAACAATGGTGCTGGTGGTGATGCGCAACAGGTCGAGATAGGTCGGCACTTCCCCATCGGCTTCCGAGAGCGAGTCCACATAAAGAACACCACCATATTTGATGCCGGTTTCTCTGGCGACCTGCTCGGCAGGCTTTGGTGAGATGGTGGATTCAGAGAAGATAACCGGGATGGAATGCTCGCGCACAGCGTCGATGACATTGCGCACCTGGCGCGGCGTGCCCTGCTGATCTGCATTGATCGGCCAGAGATAAAGCTCTTTCAGGCCAAAATCGCGGGCAAGATAGGAGAAAGCACCCTCGGAGGTGACGAGCCAGCGCTGGTCTTCGGGAATAGCGGCAAGTGCTTCCTGGATCGGTGCAATGATGGCATTGATTTCGGCCGAATAGACGGCGGCGTTGGCCGCATAGATCGCGGCATTGTCCGGATCAACCTCGCTGAAGGCCGCGCGGATATTGTCGACATAGATCAATGCATCGGATGGTGACATCCATGCATGGGGATTGGGCTTGCCCTCATACGGCCCTTCGCCGATGCCGATGGGCTCGATACCATCGGTCAGCACTGCATTGGGGACGTCAGGCAGGTTGTCGAGGAACTGGGCGAACCATTGTTCGAGATTAAGCCCGTTCCAGAGCACCAGATCGGCATCCTGCGCAGCAACAAGATCGCCGGGCGTGGGCTGGTAATTGTGAATTTCGGCGCCCGGCTTGGTGATGGACACCACATCGGCAACGTCCCCTGCAACATTGGCCGCCATATCGGCCAGAATGGTGAAGGACGTCACGGCTTTGACGCGTTCCTGCGCAGTGGCAGGCAGCATCACTGATAGCGGTGCGATGAGCATGATGGCGGTAGCGAGACGACGATGCATAGAATTCTCCAGTCCGATTGACTGGAGAGGTAATGCAATTGCAAATCATTTGCAATAAGAATTGTGGCCTGCCTGTGATGGGTATCAAGCGCTGGAGGGTGCAGTCAGTCTGAACCTGTCATCCCTGCAATAGGTCAAAAGGATCGCCGTCCAGATCACATAAAGGGCAGTATGGGTCTCGTAGCTGATCATTGTGTCCGCCAAACCCATGACGATATAGCCGACCAGAATGAGAAAGCACCCTAGAACCCGCCCCTCTTTCTGACTGTCCGCAGGGCTGCGCAGTGCGAGCACTAAAGGCGTAGCAAGGAGTGCAAGCAGCACACCGACGCCGACAATGCCGCCACTGACCGCAAAATTCAGCAACTCATTATGCAGGTGGGGCAGGGAGGCTTGGCTGGCATATTGCTCGGAAAGATAAGGAGCGATCGCTGCCATTTTGTCTCGCCAGCCATAGCCAAAGATCGGTGCTTCGGCGAATGCTGTCAGGGACGCCCTATATAAGTCCAGTCGTATATCCATGGATCTGTCGGCGACTTCGGCCCCTGTCACTATCTGCTGAAGGCTCGCTATAAGGCTTGTTACGCGGTCGGGACGAATGGCCTCGACATTGAGGACGGTTAAAATGGCCGCACCGATGGCAGCGATCATGGCGATGCGCCACATCCAGGTTCGGGCCATAGTCAGAACCGCGCAGAACGCCATTACGGCGAAAGCGACCATGGCATTGCGCGAACCGCAGGCAATGACGGCAACAAGACCCAGAATTGGCCCCGACAACAGGATGTAGCGAAATTTGCCTACCTGCTGACGTAGGCCCACCAAGGCCAAAAATCCGAGCAAGAGCGAACTATTTGCCAAACGAATAGGATCGGTTTGCACCCGAAATGTTCCAGCACGCCTAACGCCGGTAAGCGCAACTTCGCCCACGGCATAAACCGCGCCCAGTAGCGCACCCGCAAAGGCGAGCCATGCAACGATCTGTATCGCGCGTGGCCCTGCGGAACGCCCGAGTAGCGTTGCCAATGGAATATAGATCAGAAAAGCCAGGAAATTGAGTGCCGACAGCATATCATATGGCGTATCGGCACTAATTGCGCATGTTAGTGCCAGCAGCAGAAAACTGCTTCCAAACACTATACCCATAGTGTCCAGCTTCCATACCGGTCGGGGCCTTTGGAGCAGAAAAGACAGGCAGGCCAAAAGAGCGATGAGCAGCGCCATATAGGAAATCAGGATGCCGCCGATCGAGGACAGAACTAGCCCAGTCACCAGAAGGCTCATGACAAGCCAGGATTCGAGTGCGCCCACCCCGTTCAAGACGGTCATATTTGATTTGATCATGTCCAAGCCGTCCAGTCTTCGAGGGATATATTCTCGGCTTTGCAGAGCTTCGCCATTGCACTGCCGGTAGGCGGCATAGGCATGTGGGCGCGCCCCCTGCTTGTTAGTTGGCTGCGCCAGAGATGAATGCCGAGAGTTTCTTGTCTTATTGCCCCAGCAAGATCAGAGCCCTCATGCATTAGCGCAGGAATCTCCTCATAGGGCACGGGATAGAATGTGGCTGATACTTGCACTTTGCTAGTCAGACCATGTTTCTTCACAAAATGTGTAAGGGCCATAGGACCGGTTGCACCATATTGCATGTGCTCAGGGGTGACCTTGTCACCGAAGACGCGTCGGGCGGCGCCTTCAGGCCTTCTCAGCAATGGCAGGTGAGGCTCGAACAGCGGGCGAAGGCCCTCAGCAAAAATGGCCTCCAGATCCTCCAATAGTGGCGCATTTGCTGGAATATAGAGAACAGCGCCGTTTACCGATCCCGGTCGCTCCCAAGCCATTAGGTAATCTAGCGGACTACTAATGGGACGAACGCAATAGACTTCAAGATCGGCGTAGATACCCAATCCAGCGCGAAGCGCGGAATACCGGAAATGGTCGGAAAAGACCCCCGGTGTTCCGCGGCCCTTGTAGAAAGTCAGTTTTTCTCTTGGGAGTACATCACGTGCATCTCGCCATTTTGCTGCAGCTGGCAAATTGGGAATTGGATCATAGGAGTAAACCTCGATCTCATGCCCTTGCCGAACAAACGAACTGATGCATAGCGCTTCCAGCCAGCTGAGGGGGCCGTGCCAGAAGCTGACAATGGTGGGCAGTTCCATGGGCTGGCTCCATCTGGCGGGAATATAACCCGCTTATTCCAGTTGGGCGGAATGAATGCCCTAGTTTGCGCAGGAAGCATAAAAGCGGGGCGCCTTGCGTGACGGTGCTTAGCACAGAGAGTGTTCAAGCCAAACAAAAACGCCACGCTCATGACGAGCGTGGCGCTGGCGTATCCTGCATGGGGATTTTGGGTCAGTTTGCCGCTGACCTGCGGCGGAATTCGGAGGCCAGATAGATCACGGCGAGCGCGAAAATTGCGCCGATACCCACCTGCATCCAGTCGAATTTTTGCAGGAAGTCCGTGATAAACAGCGTCGCGTTGAACGGCTCCTGCCCTTCAAAGACCCGGTCGAGATGGGCCACCGAAACCGGCATCTGGCTGCGATATTCGAGATAGGCATAGGTATTGGTATCGAACGGATGCGCGCCGCCCAATGTCACCCATTCCAGTGCCGAGACAATTGTAGGCAGAAGCAGGGCCAGGGGAATGGCCCAGCGGCCGACGACGCTGCCCATGGCGCCAACCAGTGCGATATAGGGCAGATACCAGAGGAGGCCGCACACCATCACGACAAGGAAGACCAGTGCCATTTGCGCATAGATGACACTGATGCTGCCCAGAAGCGTCGCGCTGCCCAGCCCTGCGATCATGGTGGTGATATAGGCCACCCCGAACATGAGCAGGATCGATACCAGCGCGATGGCGAAGATCGAGCCAGGCAGGATGGTCAGTGCCGCTGCCAGCTTGCTCAGCAGCACCTTGAGATCGGAAACCGGCATGGATTTCCAGAACAGCATGGCATTGTTGCGCTTGTCGGCGGCAAAGCCATCGGCGCAGTAAAAGAACAGTACGAATCCGAGATAGGCCAGCCATGCTGCCGCCAGCCCGGCAAAGCCGACCTCGAAGACCCAGGTCGGAACCACGGTCAGCAATTGCCCTGAAAAGCGCGTGTCCAGCCGGTCTACGCTGAAAGCGAGCAGGGTCAAGGCAAAGACAATGGCCACCAGAACCAGAGGCGCCAGAAAGAAGGCACCGCGATGTTCAATAAATTCGCGGTGCATGAGGGCAAAGAAGGCCTTCATCGATGTGTCTCCGGATTGGCGCTGGGACGCTGCATCAAGGCAACGAAAAGATCAGACATTGTCGGGGTGGAGACCCTTCCAAGCGGTTCTAGCAAGGCCCGATCCACGCCATCGTAAATATAGACGGTCTGGCCGAAGCGCGTTTCTTCATAAACCGGATTGAGCGCCCGCGCCTGTTCCTGCTCATGCGGCTCATTGGTCACGAGCTGCGAGAATTTCTCGCTCACTGTCTCCATCTGCATATGCAAGATCAGATCGCCATCGCGGATGAACATGATGTCGGACAGCATGAACTCGATCTCGTCCACCTGATGGGTGGTGATGATCAGGGTGCGCTCCTCGGTCATGTAATCTTCGAGCAGGCGCCGATAGAAACGCTTGCGATAGGTGATGTCGAGACCCAGCGTCGGCTCGTCCAGCACCAGCAATTTGGCGTCGATGGCCATGACTACCGCAAGGTGGAGCTGCGCCAACATGCCCTTGGAAAGCGTGCGGATTTTCATCTCCGGCTTGATGTCGGTGCCTTCGAGGAAAGAGCGCGCCTTGTCGGTCGAAAAATTGGGGTGGATATTGGACAAGAGGGCGAACAATTCCCGCACCCGCAGGAAACGCGGCAGGCTCGCCACGTCGGAAATGAACGCCACATTTTCCATCAGCTTGGCCCGCCGGGCGAAGGGATCTTCGCCGAGAACGCGGATCGTGCCCTCATAGGAGGTGAGGCCGAGCATGGCATTGAGCGTCGTGGTCTTGCCCGCACCATTATGGCCGATCAGGCCATAGATGCGGCCGGGGGGAATATCGAAGTCGAGGCCATGCAGAATCTGTTTGCGGCCAAAGGATTTTTTTAGCCCGCGGGCGGAGACGATGGGTTCGGCGGGAGAAGAAAGGTCGGTCATTTCTGCGTGCCTTCCGATTGGCTGTCTTTACTAAGCAGGCTGGACATATCGAGTTCCAGCGCGCGAATTTGTGCCGCGATACGCGGCCAGTCTTCCTTGAGGAATTTCTCGCGCTCATGGGCCAGAAGGTGCCCGCGCGCTCCCGATGTTACAAACATGCCCAAGCCTCTGCGTTTTTCGACCACACCGATTTCGACAAGAGCCTCGAAGGCTCGCGTTACAGTCAAAGGATTGACCGAGAGTTCGCTCGCAATCTGGCGAACCGAGGGCAGGGCGTCTCCCTCCCCCACCTGCCTGCGCAGGATCATCTCGATCAGCCTCTGCCTGATCTGCACGAAGATCGGCTGGCTGGTATGAAAATCATACATCTGTCTTGCCTATATAGTGTGGCATATAACTAGCACACTAAGTCAGTGTGTCAAGCATGTTGAGTGCCTGTCAGGAGTTGGCCTTAGGCGGTGGCTTTCCCCGGGGAGCGGAACGGGCTACGAAAGCACCAACGAGGTTCCCCATTGAGCGCCCGAAATTATCTTTTTGCCCAGACCGAAAGCGATCCGGCCCTGACCAGGCTGATCGCTACGTCCGCTTCGGCGACCGGGTTTATGAAAGGCGCGCCGGGCGGGCTATTGCCTGGATGGCATCAACAGGGGCGAGACAATAGCCTGTTCCTGGCGACGCTCTATCAGCGGCTTGAAGCGAGCTATCCGCAGGCGGGAGCCCCGTTTTACGCCGTGCGGCTGTGGACCAACCTTCTCTGGCAGCCCGCCTATCTGGCGGTGATCGCTGTGCATCTGCATGGGGGACTGCCGGATATTTCCCGCATCTCGCAGGCGCAGAACGGCATTTATGTGAACGATTATCGGTTGATGCCGGGCCAGCAATATCGGGATGAGCTTGAGCCCATGATCGCCCGTGCGGGTGCGCAATTGCGCGAATTCGCCGATACGCTTTTTGTCGAGATCAATGCCGTCACCAAGCTCAAGCGTGTTCCCGCGCTGCACCTGCTGGCCGAGCGCATGCTGAGCCTGATGGTGCGGTTGCGACATTTCCAGCCGCAGATTGGTGTTGATGAACAAGTGCGGCTCTGTGCGCTATGGTTGAACGCCATGGGGCTGAGTGGGCACGGTGCGCTTGAAATTATTGCGCTGCCCGATGGTGGGCATGCCGCAATCGTTGCCCGCAAGGGCTGCTGCCTTGACTATCTGGCCATTCCAGATCGGCTCTGCGCCTCCTGCCCCAAACAGAAGAAATCTCTGTGGGTCGCACGGCAACGGGACAATGTGATCGCTGAGCTGGCGATGCGGGAGAGCTAAAGCCTCTCCCGCATCTTTTCGGGTCTGGCAGGCCTATTCGGCCGCCTGCTTTTCCTGCGCGCTACGCTGGTCAGTGATTGCCAGAGGCTCTGGCGCGTCATCGCCACGCTTGCGGCGGATGCGCAGTCGCTTGATGCGGCGGCTATCGGCAGCAAGCACTTCAAACTCGAAACCATCGAGGCCGAGGACACGTTCACCGCGCTTAGGCACATGGCCAGCCAGGTCGAAGACCAGCCCCCCAATGGTATCGACATCTTCGCCATGTATGCCCGGATCGAAATCCGGACCGATCAGCGCACGAACATCGACCAGTTCAGCGCGGGCATTGGCAATGAACAGATCGTCGCCAACCCGGCGGATCAGCGCCGCCTCGGTCACGTCATGCTCGTCCTCGATCTCGCCCACCACCGCTTCGAGCAGGTCCTCGATGGTGACCAGCCCGTCCGTGCCGCCATATTCATCGACCACGATGGCCATATGGGTGCGGCTGGCGCGCATGGATTGCAAAAGGTCCGCTGCCGGCATGAAGGTCGGCACGAACATGGCCGGGCGCGCAATGCCCAGCTTGCCGATCTTCTGGCGCAAGGCTGCGGACAGCAATTTGACCGGAACATCCTTTTCAGGGTCGGTCACCGGTTCGGTGATCCTGGCCAGGGCATCCTTGATATGAATAAAGCCCTTGATATCGTCGAGCCCTTCTTCATAGACGGGCAGGCGCGAATGTCCGACCTGGCGGAATTTGGCCAGAAGCGTGCCAAGGTTGATGTCTGAGGCCACCGCATGAATGTCGGAGCGCTCGACCATGACGTCATCCACCGACACTTTGGAGAGCTTGAGCACATTCTGCAGGATAACGCGCTCGCTTTCGGAAAAGTCTCCCGTTTCGGCGCTGCCTGTTTCCTCGAGCGCGACCTGAAGATCATCGCGCAGGGACACCGTTCTCAGGGGTATCATGCCCTTGATACGGTTCCAAAAGCTCGGCCTCCGTACCTGTACGGAGGCGGGACTAGAAGGAGGTTCTGGGTTTTCGGCCACCCTCGGGGCCATGTTACTGTCGCTGTCGGTCATCATCTCGCGCCGCATCACGCGGCTCTTGGTGTCCTTTGGACGAAAAATGCCCCTGATGATCAGAGGTTCCGGGCGGTTTTGTCAATCGGCATAGGGATCGTCTATCCCCAGCCCCGCCAATATCTGGGTTTCGAGCCCCTCCATTAAAAGGGCCTCATCTTCCTCGATGTGATCATAACCCAGAATATGGAGAAATCCATGCACCATGAGGTGGGTAAAATGATCATCGAGGCTCTTGCCAAGGTCAAGTGCCTCGCGCTCCAGCGTTTCTCGCGCCAGAGTGATGTCGCCTAGAATGCCCCTGACCGGGCCGAAGGGCTCGATCTGGGGGAAACTCAGCACATTGGTCGCCGAATCCTTGCCGCGCCATTGCCCGTTGAGTTCGCGCTGCTCCTCGTCATCGGTCAGCACCACCGAAATTTCTGCGGCGCCCTTCACCTTTGCCTTGGCGCCGGCCAAAGCGGCCTGCACGGCCTTTTGAGCCAGCGCATCAAAATGATCGGGCCAGCCATCCACATTGCGGATGACGGCAATTTCCAGCGGGGGCAAGGCAGGCATAGGCTTGGATTCAGCTCCGGGGCAAAGTGCCCAATGTTCGCGCCAGACCGTCCCGGTCGCCCTCTTTTTCTGCGAGGCGGCGCGCTGTGTCCTGCTCATAGGCCCGCACGATGCGTCCGACAAGCGCATGGCGCACCACGTCCTTGTCGTTGAACCGCGAAATATGCACGCCCTCGACGCCGTCGAGCAGATTGACCGCTTCCACCAGCCCTGATTTTTCGCCGCGCGGCAGGTCGACCTGGGTGGGATCGCCGGTGACGATCATCTTCGAGTTCTCGCCCAGCCGGGTGAGGAACATCTTCATCTGCATGGAGGTGGTATTCTGTGCTTCATCGAGAATGACCACGGCATTGGCCAGCGTCCGGCCGCGCATGAAGGCGAGCGGCGCCACTTCAATGATCCCCGAGGTAATGCAGCGCTCGACATTTTCAGGCTTCATCATGTCGTAAAGCGCGTCGTAAAGCGGACGTAGATAGGGGTCGACCTTTTCCTTCATGTCGCCGGGCAGGAAGCCGAGGCGCTCGCCGGCTTCGACAGCCGGACGCGAGAGGATGATGCGGTTGATGTCGCCGCGTTCCAGAAGCGACGCTGCATGCGCCACTGCCAGATAGGTCTTGCCTGTACCGGCTGGACCGACACCAAACACCAGTTCGTTCCGCTCCATGGCGCGCATATAGGCGTCCTGCGCCGGGGTGCGGGCGACAATGGTGGATTTGCGCGTGGCGATCTGGGCCATGCGAACCTTGCCCTTGCGCTCCAGCGTGGGAAGGGTGAGTTGGCTGTCCTCGGTCTCGATCATGCGAATGACCGCATCGACATCGGCAATGTCGACGGCCCGGCCTTCCTCAAGATTGGCGTAGAGCGATTCCAGCACCCGACGCGCCTGATCGACTTTCGAGGCCGCACCCTTGAGCAGGACGTGATTGCCGCGTGGCGTGGCCGACACGGCAAGGCGCTGCTCTATAAGGGCGAGGTTCTGGTCGAAATCGCCATAAAGCTGTGATGCCAGGCGATTGTCTTCAAAGGCGAGTTCGAGTTGCGATGCAAGGGCGTTATCGGCGGTAATTGGCAAGTGCCTGCTCAAACTTTCTCGGCTCCCGAAGGGGCGCCGCGGAGCGCGTCGCCCAGTTGCAATAACGACGCTAGGCTGATTTGCGTTCGCTGTCTGTAGATATTTTGTGACACCGGACAGGAGGTTCACAATGTCGGTGGTTGGTCAGGGTGAGTGAACCACCGCTTCAGGCCATGCATACAAGACCTCGACCGGTCGTGCAGTGCGCTGGACTATATCTTGGCACTGACGCTATGAAGCGCAAGCAGGGCCGGGTGCAATTTGCGAAAAGTGCCGCGCTCAAGATGTTGCATCATTTGTGGAGGCTGGTCTGGAATGGAACAATGTCGCAAATCCGTCAGCCGCCTGACCGAGGCCGACCGCGACTGGACGCGCCGGGCGATTGATATTCTGGAGGCCGATGGCCGCCGCTCCGCCGATACGCATCTGGTCAAGCCTGATTTCACCGGCCTGCGCTCCGTTTCGATCTACCTCAAGGACGAAAGCTCTCACCCTACGGGCAGCCTGAAACACCGTCTCGCGCGCTCATTGTTCCTTTACGGCATCTGCAATGGTCGCATCCGCAAGGATACGACGCTGGTTGAGGCATCGTCCGGCTCTACCGCGGTGTCGGAAGCCTATTTCGCCCGCTTGCTCAATCTGCCCTTCATCGCCGTCATGCCCCGCTCCACCAGCCAGCAGAAGATTGACGCCATTGCCAGCTTTGGCGGGCGCTGCCATCTGGTCGAGCATGCCGGCGAGGTCTATGCGGCGGCGCAGCAGGTCGCCGATGAGACCGGTGGCTATTATCTCGATCAATTTACCTATGCCGAGCGCGCGACCGACTGGCGCGGCAATAACAATATCGCCGAGAGCATCTTCCGGCAGATGTCGCACGAAGCCCATCCGGTCCCCGATTGGGTGGTGATGAGCGCGGGCACGGGCGGCACTTCGGCCACCATTGGCCGTTTTCTACGGTACCGTAATCTTGCCACGCAGCTTTGTGTGGTGGATGTGGAAAATTCGGCCTTCTATGGTGCCTGGAAAACCGGTGACATGAGCGTGAAGGCGGCCGGGTCGCGGATCGAGGGAATCGGTCGGCCCCGCGTCGAGCCGTCGTTCATTCCGGGCGTCATCGACGAGATGATCCTCGTGCCGGACGCTGCTTCCATCGCCGCTGCCCGGGTTCTGTCCGAACGCCTGTTCCGGCGCGTCGGCGGCTCAACCGGCACCAATTTCATGGGCACCTTATGCATGGCTTCGCAGATGATGGCGCAGGGCCGCGAGGGATCCATTGTCACCCTGATCTGTGACAGCGGCGAGCGCTATAACGGCACCTATTTCAACGATGACTGGCTCGCCGCGCAAAACATCGACATTTCGGGCTGGCGTCAGCGTATCGAAACCTTCCTCGATAGCGGAACCGGCAATCTTTTCGAGCAGTGACAATACGCGGGCAACCCCTGATGCACGAAGCATCGGGTTGCCTCGCTTGCGGCTGATTAAGCCGCAACCGCCTGCCTCAGCCTGCCCACCAGCGAGTTCGTGCTCGTCCCGACAATCTCGACCTGATGGATCGCGCCGATCAGATCGGTGCTGCCTTCAAGATGGACGGCCTGCAGATAGGGCGAGCGTCCCCCGACCTGGCCCGGCATGCGGCCAATGCGCTCGATCAGCACCGGCAGGGTCTTGCCGACACAGGAGGCATGGAAGTCGGTGGTCTGCTGGTTGACCAGTTCCTGCAGGCGATAGAGGCGTTCGGTCTTGACCTCTTCGGCGATCTGATCGCCCAGATTGGCTCCCGGCGTGCCTGGACGGGTAGAATATTTGAAGGAATAGGCCGAGGCATAGCCGGTTTCCCGGATGATCGTCAGCGTATCCTCGAAATCGGCATCGGTTTCTCCGGGGAAGCCGACGATGAAATCGCCGGACAACGCCATGTCCGGCCGCGCCGATTTGATTTTCTCGATCAGCGCCAGATACTCGGCGCTGGTATGCTTGCGGTTCATGGCCTTCAAAATCCGGTCTGAACCGGACTGCACCGGCAGGTGCAGATAAGGCATGAGCAGGTCGAGATCACGATGGGCGGCGATCAATGCATCGTCCATGTCGCGCGGATGGCTGGTCGTGTAGCGCAGGCGTTCCAGCCCGGGAATTTCGGCCAGAAGATAGGCCAATTCACCAAGGCCAACGTCGCGTCCTCTGGCGTCAAGACCGTGATAGGCGTTGACGTTCTGACCCAGCAGGGTGATTTCCTTGACGCCCGCATCGGCAAGGCGGCGCGCTTCGTCGAGCACCTGTTGCACCGGGCGACTGACCTCTGCGCCGCGTGTGTAGGGCACCACGCAGAACGAACAGAATTTGTCACAGCCTTCCTGCACGGTCAGGAAGGCGGTCAGGCCGCGCTTGACGGTGACTTCCTTTTTCGCCGCCGGAAGATGGGCAAATTTGTCTTCCTCGGGGAAGTCGGTGTCGATCACCGCCTTTTTAAGGCTGGGATGCATGTGGCGTTGGCCCTGGGCCTTTTCCAGCATGTCGGGCAGGCGGTGATAGGCCTGTGGGCCGAACACCAGATCGACCATGGGCGCGCGGCGGGCAATTTCTTCGCCTTCGGCCTGCGCCACGCAACCAGCGACACCGATCATCATATCGGCGCCCATGGCGCGGCGCTCGCCCTGCAATTCCTTGAGGCGGCCCAGCTCGGAAAATACTTTCTCCGATGCCTTTTCGCGGATGTGGCAGGTATTGAGCAGGACCAGATCGGCGTCCGCTGCGTCCTGCGTCGGCACATAACCGTGCGGCGCCAGCGCATCGGCCATGCGGTCGCTGTCATAAACATTCATCTGACAGCCATAGGTCTTGATGAAGACGCGCTTGGGCGCGGTTTGGGGCGTGAATTCCGTCTCGGTCATAAGCGGCTCTTTACCAGACGCGAAGCCGTGATGCCATGGTCTGCAACCACGCTCCTTCTTGTGTGTTGTAGATCACCGGAAGGACATTGCCATGATCAAGTATTGGGCAGGAGGAGCATGGGCTATCGCCGCAATGTGCGATCTCCTGCTGTCGAACTGGGCTGGCATGGCCAATTGTCCAAAAAAATGGGGTGACATCGGCAAAGCCGTAGCCCAAAATTTGTTTGTACGTGACGCCAGCGCCAAGTTCCGATTGGCCGGAAGGCCGGAGTGAAGGGAATGTGGCATGGCGGACGATAGCGTCCGAAGCATTGGTGGCAAATCCGAGCCAGTTCGCACGCGTCCTGTTGCGTTTTATCTTTTCGCGCTGGTGCTGGCGATCCTTGTCCCGGCTTTCGCGGTGTCGCTTGTCCTGCTCAATCGCACCAATGATGCCCAGCAAGAGGTCCTGCAGGCACTGACCAATGCCACCGTACAGGCCATGGGCCATTCGGTGGACCGCGAGATTGCCGGCATGGCGACTACCCTCCGGGTGCTGTCTACATCGGGTTTTCTCCGCTCGGGCAATCTGGCGGAATTCAATGACAGGTCGGTACAGGCACTGGCGGGTACGGGCGCCTATCTATTGGCTATCGACGAGAACAATCAGCAATTGCTCAACACCCGCGTCCCTTTCGGTACCGCGCTGGGGGCGACATCGGATCCCGAGACGGCGGCGCGGTCATTGCAGCGCAATGTGGTGACGATTTCTGGTCTGTTCTTCGGTCAAACTGCTCAGAGTTACGTCTTCAATGTGTGGTTACCGCTGCCCGACGACAGTCCGGCGCGGCTTCTGGCCTTGACGCAGGACGCTCGAAATCTGGTGCCGGCGCTGCAATCGCGCCAATTGCCTTCTGGCTGGCATGCCGCCCTCATCGACGCCGATAATCTCGTCATCGCTGCTACTGCCGATGCAGGTTTTGATTTTGGCGCAACGCTGCCGCTGCGCCGCAATGAGCAAGGCAATGATGCTGACTGGATCGCTGAGGAGTTTGGCGGCGAAGACGTGGTGACTGCCGAGTGGCGGTCCGGCCTCACCGGGTGGCGGGTTATCGCCTGGGCCTCGGCGGCGCAGGTGCAGCGGCCCCTTCAGGATTCGCTGCTGCAACTGGCAGCCTGGGGGGTGGTGATCGCACTTGCCGCTCTGGCCGTATCTTTCCTGATCGCGCAGCGAATTGGCCTTTCGGTCAAGGGCCTGCGCCAGGATGCTGCCCGTCTGGGCCGTGGCGAAGCGGTCTATCCGCGCTCCTATCCGGTGCTTGAAATTGCTGAAGTTTCGGAGGCCCTGGCCAAGGCGTCCGAACAGCGCCAGATGACCGAGCGGGATATTCGTTTCCTGATGCGGGAATTGGCGCACCGCTCCAAAAACCAGATGGCGGTGATCGCGGCCATGGCCAAGCAGACGGCGCGCGGCGCTACCGATCTTCCTTCTTATGTGCAGGCGCTGGAACACCGCATCATGGGCTTGGCGCGCTCGACCGATCTGCTGCTGGCCAATGGCCGGGTGGGGGTGGAGCTCAGCACATTGATCGCCGATCAACTCGCGCCTTTCCGCCCAAACGATGACCGGGACAGGATCGAAGGGCCGCAATTGCGGATCAATCCGCAAGGCGCTCAGATTTTGGGCATGGCGCTCCATGAACTGGCCACCAATGCGATGCGCTACGGCGCCTTTGCCTCTCCCGAGGGGCGTTTTGAGCTGGTCTGGGCCATTCAACATGATCAATTGCTGATGCGCTGGCGGGAGCGGCTTGGCACGAAACTGGTGGACAGCGACCGCTCAGGTTTTGGCACCATCGTCCTGCGGACCATGGTCGGTGGCGCATTGGGCGCGCAGGTAAACCGCATTGCCCATGAAGATGGGGTGGAGTGGGTCTTCGAGATCCCTCTTGCATCCCTCGACCCGGCCTTTGCCGCTGTCCGGCCCGACGAAGACCAATAGTTCTGGCCTTTGCGCCCGGTTTCCACTATAGCAGCGCCAGCCGGTGGCTTGGGTTCTGCCCGATACGCCTGCCTCATACGGCCCCACCTGGACGACATCCCGGCTGGGGCGGCCACAATCCTCTTTTGTGAAAGGATCACTCGATGTCGATTACTGCAGAGCGCAAGAGCGCCCTCATCCAGGAATACGCAACCAAGGCCAACGATACCGGCTCGCCGGAAGTCCAGGTTGCCATCCTCTCCGAGCGCATTGCCAACCTCACCGAACACTTCAAGGGCCACAACAAGGATAACCATTCCCGTCGTGGTCTGCTGAAGCTGGTTTCGACCCGTCGTAGCCTGCTCGACTACCTCAAGAAGGTGGACGACGCCCGCTACAAGACGCTGATCGAAAAGCTCGGCCTGCGCCGCTAAGCGCAAAAGTTTCCGGCGCGGGAGATGCCTTCCGCGCCGGTTGCCCTTTCTGGGCGCGAAAAGCGCCCCGATCCCAACAGGGCAGGGCGAAGTGTACACCGCTTCGCATTTCTAGGCCGGTATTGCCGGGACATGGCAGGATTATCGGCGTCTTCCGCAGTGGAGCCGCTCATTGTCTTGTCCATGTTCTGTCTCTGCCAGATGAAACCCGTGTCTGATTTTGAGCCGGCGCGCACATAGGGTGCGGCTCCGGTGCGGACACACCGGTTGAGTTCGTGGGTCCATGCCTAGCCCCGCGTTCCCGCTCTCCCGGCAGAAAGGAAAGACAATTCATGTCGATCAAGTTTGATCACCACAAGGTCGAGCTCAATTGGGGCGGTCAGCCCCTGACGCTCGAAACCGGCAAGATTGCCCGTCAGGCCGATGGCGCCGTGCTCGCCACACTGGGCGAAACCGTGCTCCTCGCCACCGTCGTTTCGGCGAAGTCGGCAAAGCCCGGCCAGGATTTCTTCCCCCTGACCGTCAATTATCAGGAAAAATACTTCGCCGCCGGCAAGATCCCGGGCGGCTATTTCAAGCGCGAAGGCCGTCCGTCTGAGAATGAGACGCTGGTGTCGCGCCTCATCGACCGCCCGATCCGTCCGCTCTTCCCCGATGGCTACAAGAACGAGACCCAGGTGGTTATCACCGTTCTCCAGCATGACATGGAAAACAACCCGGACGTGCTGGCCATGGTCGCCGCTTCCGCTGCCCTGACCATTTCCGGCGTGCCCTTCATGGGCCCGATCGGCGCCGCCCGCGTCGGTTATGTCGATGGCGAATATGTGCTGAACCTGCCAGTCGACCGCCGCTCCGACAGCAAGCTCGATCTCGTCATGGCCGGCACTGCCGATGCCGTTCTGATGGTGGAATCGGAAGCTCAGGAGCTGTCCGAGGAAGTCATGCTCGGCGCCGTGATGTTTGGCCACAAGGCCTCGGCTCAGGTCATCGAAGCCATCATCCAGCTGGCAGAACTTGCCGCCAAGGAACCGCGCGACTTTACCGCCCCGGATTTCTCGGCTCTCGAAACCGAAGTTCTGGCCATTGCCGAAGCCGATCTGCGCGCCGCCTATCAGAACACCGAAAAGGCCGCCCGCTACGCTGCGGTCGACGCCGCCAATGCCAAGGTCAAGGAAGCTTTTGCTGCCAAGATCGAAGCTGGCGAAGTCTCCAAGGAAGCCCTTGGCGAAGTCGTCCACAATCTCCAGGCCAAGATCGTGCGCTGGAACATTCTGGACACCGGCAGCCGTATCGACGGCCGTGATCTCAAGACCGTGCGTCCGATCACCTCGGAAGTCGGCGTTCTGCCGCGCACCCACGGTTCGGCCATCTTCACCCGTGGCGAAACTCAGGCGCTGGTCGTGGCCACGCTGGGTACCGGCGAAGACGAGCAGTTCATCGATAGCCTGGAAGGCACCCGCAAGGAAAATTTCCTGCTGCACTATAACTTCCCTCCCTATTCGGTGGGTGAAGCTGGCCGCATGGGTTCGCCCGGTCGCCGCGAAATCGGTCATGGCAAGCTCGCATGGCGCGCCATCAACCCGATCCGTCCCTCGGTCGAAGAATTCCCCTACACCATCCGTATCGTCTCCGAGATCACTGAATCCAATGGTTCGTCCTCGATGGCGACCGTCTGCGGCACTTCGCTGGCGCTGATGGATGCCGGTGTGCCGATGAAGCGTCCGGTGGCCGGTATCGCCATGGGCCTGATCCTCGAAGGCGAAAAGTTCGCCGTTCTCTCCGATATTCTCGGCGACGAAGATCACCTGGGCGACATGGACTTCAAGGTGGCTGGCACCGAAGAAGGCGTCACCTCGCTCCAGATGGACATCAAGATCGCCGGTATCACCGAAGAGATCATGAAGATCGCCTTGGCTCAGGCCAAGGACGGCCGTATCCACATTCTGGGTGAAATGGCCAAGGCTCTGTCGGCCTCGCGTGGCGAAGTGGGTGAATTCGCGCCTCGCATCGAGACCCTCAAGATCCCGACCGACAAGATCCGTGAAGTGATCGGCACCGGTGGCAAGGTCATCCGCGAAATCGTGGAAAAGACCGGCGCCAAGATCAATATCGAAGACGACGGCACCGTGAAGGTTTCGTCCTCGGACGGTAGCCAGATCGAAGCCGCCATCAAGTGGATCAAGTCGATCACCGATGAAGCCGAAGTGGGCGCCATCTATCAGGGCACCGTGGTCAAGACCGCCGATTTCGGCGCGTTTGTGAACTTCTTCGGCGCTAAGGACGGTCTGGTGCATATTTCCCAGCTCGCCGACCAGCGCGTTGCCAAGACCACCGACGTGGTCAAGGAAGGCGACAAGGTCTGGGTCAAGCTGCTCGGCTTTGACGAGCGTGGTAAGGTTCGCCTGTCCATGAAGGTCGTCGATCAGGCGACCGGCAAGGAAATCGTCAAGGATGACGCTGCCGAATAAAGGCGCATCGTCTCTCAAGAAAAGCGAAAAAGGCCGGGTGGAAACGCCCGGCCTTTTTCACGTCCATGTGAGATGTGTTGAGAATTTGCAACAGATCACAATGAGATCAAATTGTGGCGAGGAACCGCCGCATTCGTGCCACGTTAAGGATGCCATGCGTATGCACGAAGCAGGCGCGTTCTGCTGAAGCGTCGTTCCGCTCCCTGTTGCCTGCCCAGAGGTTCTGTATTGATTTCCCGCCGCTTGTTCCTGCTTGGCATTTCAGCCACTGCACTGTCAGCCTGTTCCACCACGCGGCAACCTGTCGTGCAGGAACCGGTCATCGATCCCTATTACCTGCGCATGTATGGCGCGGTGGCTGGTGAACCCTATATGGTCGCCGCCATGGACCTGCGCCGCGTTGATCCGAAATGGTGGCGTCAGGAAGTGGAATATTACACCTCCGAACGCCCCGGCACGATCGTGGTCGATACGCCTGCGCACTATCTCTATCTCGTGATGGAGAACAACCGGGCGCTGCGTTACGGCATCGGTGTCGGCAAGGATGAAGCGCTGGTCTTCCGTGGCGATGCCACTATTGGCCGCAAGGCGCAGTGGCCGCGCTGGACCCCGACCCAGTCGATGATCAAGCGTGAGCCGGATCGCTATGGTCCCTATGCGGGCGGTATGCCGCCGGGCCCCGAAAACCCGCTCGGCCCGCGTGCCCTCTATCTCTATAAGGGCGGCCGCGACACCCTGTTCCGTATTCACGGCACCACCGAACCCTATACGATCGGCACCAATGTCTCTTCGGGCTGTATCCGCCTGATGAATCAGGACATCATCGATCTTTATGCCCGCGTCCCTGTCGGCGCGCGCGTGACAGTGATCAATTGATCGCTGGCCAGGAATTGCTGGCGGCGTCGGTTTTTTAGCCGTAGTCACCCGCCTCCAGCATCAAAAAGGTCCGTTCCGAAAGGAGCGGGCCTTTTTACTGTTCCGGCGCCAGCAGGCTTCTGGCCGTGTCGATGAGACTTGCCCGCGACTGGCGCGGCATCCAGCCCAGTTCGCGCCGGGCCTTGCTGGCGTCAAGATGCGGGGATGGGCCTATAAGGGGCAGGGCCGAGCGCGCCTGGGCACTGACCAGAGCCATCAGGCGAAACAGAATGGCGGGCATTTCACGTGTGCTGACCTTACTCGCAGCCGGGCCGAGATCATGCTTTATGATTGCGGCGATCTCGCTGAGAGAAAATGTTTCCCCCGCTGCAATATAGCGTTGCCCATCCGCCTCGGGTGCAAAGAGCGCTGCAATATGCAGGTCGGCCACATCGCGCACATCGACCACCTGCAGTTTCATGGGCGGCAGCGCGGGGAGCTTTCCGTCCAGCATATCACGGATCAATCCCTGCCACAGGCTGCGCTCCGGCCCCAGAACCGGACCCATTATCACGCCGGGCAGAATTGTCGTCAGGGAGAGGCCGAGCGCCTCGGCCCGATGCCAGGCGTCGCGTTCAGCGCGTGTCTTGGCAGCCGCATAGGCATCAAGCCCCGGCTGCTCACTATCGGTCCAATCAGCCTCGGAGCGCTGGTCGACTAGTCCTGCGGGTGATTTCGGCTTCAGGGCCGCAAGGCCGGTCGAGGTCACAACCACGCGCTCCACCCCGGCTCTCGCACTTGCCTCCAGCACATTGCGCGTCCCCTCAAGTGCTGAGGCCCGTACGGTCTCCCCCTGCATGGCAGCGGCCAGATGCATCACATGGCTGATCCCTGCCATTGCCGGTGTCCAGCTTTGCGGATCAAGCAGGTCGGCGACAATCGTCTGGAGATTGTCTGTGTTTACGCCGGCTTCAGCCAGCACGGCGCGGAGCTGTATGCCCTTGTCTTCGGAACGCACACTGGCGCGAACGGCTATACCGCTTTCTAGCAGCCGCAGAATGGTGTGGCGGGCCAGAAAGCCATTGCCACCTGTGACCAGCACAAGCCTATCTGTATATTGTTTCATCTACGGTCTCCATAAGAGACCAAGGATATAGTTTAGACTGTTGAGACTGATAAGGCGGCACTTTGATGAGACTAGGGAACGTTGAAATCCCCCGAGAAACCTGCCGCTTGGTCGGCGATATTCTCGGGCATGTGGGCGATAAATGGTCTGTGCTGATCATTGTGCTGCTGCGCGAGCGAAGCTGGCGCTATTCGGAACTGGAGCGGGAGATTGGCACGGTATCCAAAAAGATGCTGACCACGACCTTGCGCAATCTTGAACGCGACGGCTTTGTGGATCGCACTGTGACCCCGTCTATTCCGCCGCGTGTCGACTATGCGCTGACCGATCTGGGCCGCGAAGTCATGCAGCCGCTTGATGTGCTGGCGCGCTGGGCTCTCGACAATAACCAGCGGGTGATTGCAGCCCGAACCCGCTACGACGCGGCCAAATAAAAAGGGCGCGGCTCGCGCCACGCCCTTTTCCTGGATGATTTTCGCCGCTTTACAGCGAACGCTGCACAGTCTCGACGCGGAAGCATTCGATGACGTCGCCAGCGCGAATGTCTTCGTAGTTTTCGAAGGCCATGCCGCATTCCTGGCCCATGGCCACTTCCTTGACTTCGTCCTTGAAGCGCTTGAGCGTCTTGAGCTTGCCTTCGTGGATAACCACGTTGTCACGCAAGAGGCGCACACCGGCGCCGCGTTCCACGATGCCCTCGGTAACCTGACAACCAGCGACCTTGCCGACCTTGGTGATCTGAAACACTTCCTTGATATTGGCATAGCCAATGAAGGTTTCGCGGCGTTCGGGCTTGAGCAGGCCGCTCATCGCGCTCTTCACGTCATCCACGAGGTCGTAGATGATGTTGTAATAGCGGATTTCGATGGCGTCGCGGGTAGCCAGATCCTGAGCCTGCTTATTGGCGCGGACGTTGAAGCCGATGACAATGGCGTTCGATGCCGAGGCCAGGGTTACGTCGGATTCAGTGATACCGCCAACGCCCGAGAACAGGATCTGCGCCGAAACTTCGTCAGTCGAGAGCTTGTTGAGCGAAGCCACGATGGCTTCCACCGAACCCTGCACGTCGCCCTTGATGATCAGCGGGAACTTGGAGATTCCGGCGATCTTGAGCTGGTTCATCATCTGCTCAAGGCTGGTGGCGCCGCCGCCAGCCGTCTTTTCGCGGATGGCGCGCTGACGATATTCGGTTACTTCGCGGGCACGGGCATCAGTCTCGACCACCGAGAAGCGGTCGCCCGCACTCGGCACGCCATTGAAGCCCAGCACTTCGACCGGAACGGACGGGCCTGCTTCCTTGACCTGCTCGCCCTTGTCGTTGATCAGCGCACGAACGCGGGCAAACTCGGTGCCGGCGACGACGATGTCACCGATCTTGAGCGTGCCACGCTGTACCAGCACGGTTGCCACCGCGCCACGACCACGATCGAGCTTGGCCTCAATGACCAGACCCTCGGCACGGCCATCGCGGGCCACCTTGAGTTCGAGCACTTCGGCCTGCAACAGGATGGTTTCGAGCAGCTTGTCGAGGCCTTCGCCGGTCTTGGCGGAGACTTCCACGTCCAGCACTTCACCGCCCATCGATTCCACGAATACTTCGTGCTGCAGCAGTTCGGTGCGCACCTTGAGCGGATCGGCAGAAGGCTTGTCCATCTTGGTGATCGCCACAATGATCGGGACACCAGCTGCCTTGGCGTGCTTGATGGATTCGATCGTCTGCGGCATCACGCTGTCGTCGGACGCCACCACCAGGATGGCGATGTCGGTTGCCTGAGCACCACGGGCACGCATGGCGGTAAACGCTTCGTGGCCCGGCGTGTCGAGGAAAGTGATCTTGGCACCGTTCTTTTCGACCTGATAGGCACCGATATGCTGGGTGATACCACCGGCTTCGCCCGAGACAACATTGGCATTGCGGATCGCGTCAAGCAGGCTGGTCTTACCGTGGTCGACGTGGCCCATAATGGTCACGACCGGCGCCCGATCGGTTAGATCCTCGGCCTTGTCGTCAGCCGGAATGTCGTAGAGGCCTTCTTCAACGTCGGCTTCCGACACGCGCTTGACCGTGTGGCCCAGTTCGGTGGCGATGAGTTCGGCCGTATCGGCATCGAGCACATCGTTGATCGTGGCCATCTGGCCCTGCTGCATGAGCATCTTGATCACGGTCACCGAACGTTCGGCCATACGATTGGCCAGTTCGGCAACGGTGATCACTTCCGGGATGATCACTTCGCGGCTGAGTTTGGGCGCATCCTGCTGGTTGCGGCCCATCTTCTTGTCACGACGACGGCGCATGGCGGCGAGGGACGGGCCCTTGTCGCGGTCGTTCTCGGTCGTGGCGCTGGAAACGGTCAGGCGGCCGCGTGATGCGCCATCGTTCGGACCACGGCGGGTCGGACGTTCAGGCTGGGCACGGGAAGCGCGACGGGCATTTTCCATCTCGGCTTCAGTTGTCGGGCGCACCTGAGGGGCGCCGGTGCGGGTGCGACGGCCATCAGCTTCGCTGGGCGGCGCCGGTGGCATATTGCCAATCGGGGCCATGCCCGCGCCCGTTGGGCGGCGATCGCCGGTCGGACGTCCGGCAGAGCCTGCAGGACGGGTGCCTGTGGTCCCTGCGGGGCGGGTATTGGCCGGGCGTGCGCCAGAGCTGGGGCGTTCACCATCCGTCGGACGACCCGTGGGGCGCTCATTGCTGCGCTGCGGGCGCGGCGGTTGGCCGGGGCGACCGGCAACGGTGCGCACGCTGGACGGGCCGGCATTGCGCTGGCTGGCCGGCACCACTTCGGGGCGTTCCTGCTCTGGCTCTGCCTGCGGCGCCTCTGGCGCGGCATTTTCTTCAGCGCGGCGGGCTTCTTCGGCCTGACGGCGTTCTTCCTCCTGACGAGCGGCCTCTTCGCGCACCTGGCGACGACGGTTGTCGTCCTCAACGCGGCGGGCTTCTTCGGCGGCGAAACGCTGGCTATCCTCGGCCTGACGGGCACCGGCAAGAGCCAGCGCCTGGCGGCGGGCTTCGGCCTCAGCCGCGCTCAGGCCCAAAGGCGCACGGTTCTGCTGCTGCATGGGGCGTCCCTGCGGACGGCCACCCTGCGGCGGGCGGCCGGAACCGCTGCCACTACCGCCAGCCGGGCCGGCATTGGGCTTTGGCACGATGCGGGTGCGCTTCTCCACGACCACCGTAGAGCGAGACGGGCCGCGCGCCGGCCCGCCGGGGCGGTTGCCCAGGCCAGCGCCGCCCTTGAGGGTCAGCGTCTTCTTGGCGCCGGAATCGTCGGTGCGCTTGTCGTCGTTATCAGCCATGCTTCCTATCGTCTTTCGTCCTGATCCGCGGACAAAAGCACACCGGACGCCGCATTGCGGTCGGTGTACTCTTCCATCGGTTGGGCGGTGTATCGGGCCAGTCTTCTGGCCTTTTCTACCGCCGATTGGGCTGCCGCCCCTGTCATGAGGGCAGCATGTATCACATTTTCCAGTCCAAGTGCCAAATCCATTTCAGCACTTTGGAGTAATTCGAAATGCGGCACGTCCGGCCCGGTCAAACCGGCCTCCTGCCGCGCATAGTTGAGGGCCCTTAACGTGCCCCGCATCTTGTTGCGTCCGTCTTCGGCCCCATCAATCGCGGTAAAGAGCGCGATGGCCGCGCCGCTTTCGAGGGTCGACTTCACCTTCATGGCGCCAGAAGTGAACTGTCCGGCCTTGCGCGCCATGCCCAAAGCGGAGAGCAGGCGCTGCTTCAGCCGCAATTCCGTCAGGTTGGCCAGATCGTCTGCCACCTGGACCTGTCCCTTGAGCGAGCGGGCGAAGGCTTTTTTCTTCACCGCTTCGGCAACGGCGTCGCGGCTCAGCGTAATCCAGACGCCACGCCCTTCGGCGCGCGCTTCCACGTCGGGCACCAGAACATCGTCGGGGCCGACCACAAAACGCACCAATGCCTCGACCGGTTGCTCCGTCCGGGTCAAGGCACAGGTTCTAGTCATGTCCGCGCGCCGGGCCAAGTCCGGGTGCTCCCAAAGGAAGGCGGTCCTTAGACCGCCTCCTCCTCGGCATAGCCGTCTTCGCCATCATCGGCGGCGGGCAGGTCTTCCTGGCTGATCCAGCCGGCCTTGATGCGGGCCACCATGATCATGTCCTCGGCTTCCTCGCGGGATACGGGGAAGTCCTTGAAGGTGCCTTCAAAGCGCTTGGTCTCACCATCCTTGCGTTCGGTCCAGCCAACGAGGTCGTCGGCAGCGCAGCCGGCAAAATCCTCGACAGACTTGATGTCTTCCTTGCCCAGAGCCACCAGCATGGCAGCATTCAGGCCTTCGATTTCATAGAGCTCGTCGGAAACGCCGAGCGCAATGCGCTCTTCATCGAACTTGCGGTCGATTTCGGCCAGATATTCAGCGGCGCGGTTCTGGATTTCGCTGGCGGTTTCTTCGTCGAAACCATCGATGGAGGCAATTTCGCCCGGCTCGATATAGGCCAGTTCCTCGACCGAGGAGAAGCCTTCCGAAGCCAGCAGCTGGGCCACCATCTCGTCGACATCAAGCGCTTCCATGAACAGGGTCGAGCGCTCGGTGAATTCCTTCTGGCGGCGTTCGCTTTCTTCCTGCTCGGTCAGAATGTCGATATCCCAGCCGATAAGCTGCGATGCGAGGCGCACATTCTGCCCACGACGACCAATGGCCAGCGACAGCTGTTCATCGGGCACCACGGTTTCGATGCGCTCGGCCTGCTCGTCGAGCACCACCTTGGCGACATCGGCCGGCTGCAGCGCCGATACCACGAGGTCCGCGATATTGTCGGTCCAGGGGATGATGTCGATCTTTTCACCCTGCAATTCGGCGACGACCGCCTGCACGCGCGAGCCGCGCATACCAACGCAGGCGCCGACCGGATCGATCGAGCTGTCATTGGAGGTGACGGCAATCTTGGCGCGGCTGCCTGGGTCGCGGGCAATCGAGCGGATGGTGATGACGCCATCGTAGATTTCCGGCACTTCCTGCATGAACAGTTTGGCCATGAACTGGGGATGGGTGCGGCTGAGGAAAATCTGCGGACCGCGCTGTTCGCGGCGCACGTCATAAATATAGGCGCGGACGCGGTCACCATAGCGGAACATTTCGCGCGGGATCAGCTCGTCACGGCGGATAATGGCTTCACCGCGGCCGAGATCGACAATGACATTGCCATATTCAACGCGCTTGACCGAGCCATTGATGATTTCACCAACCCGGCCGGTAAATTCCTCGAACATGCGGTCACGTTCGGCGTCGCGCACCTTCTGGACGATGACCTGCTTGGCCGACTGGGCGGCAATGCGACCGAATTCCATCGGCGGCAGCGGCTCGGTCAGGAAATCGCCGATCTTGGCGGTCGGGTTCTTGACCTGGGCCAGCTTCAGATTGACCTGGCGGGAGGGCTCTTCAACCTCTTCGACGATTTCGAGCAGGCGCCACATCCGGGTTTCGCCCGAGCGCGGATTGATCTCGACCTTGATTTCGGTCTCCGCGCCATAGCGGCCCTTGGCGGCCTTTTCCATGGCATCCTGCATCGCTTCGATCACGACCATGCGGTCGATCGACTTTTCGCGCGCGACAGCGTCGGCGATCTGCAACAGCTCAAGGCGGTTCGCACTAACGGCCATTAGTTCTTCTCCTCAGAGAGATCATCTTCATTGTCGGCGTCGGCATATTCGACCGTTTCGGTCTCGTCGTCGTCGATCGGGTGCAGCTCCTGCTCGGCGCGAGCCATATCCATGAGCCTGTCGGTCATCACCAGCTTCGCATCGGCAATGGTAGCAAAGCTGAGCTTGTGATTGGGGTCGGTGCCGCCCGGCGCATCGGGCAGGATAATGGTAACGCCCTCGTCATCGACGGGGCCGATATCGCCCCGGAAACGCTTGCGGCCATTGATCATGTCATGCAGCTCGACCTTGGCCTCGTGGCCGGCAAAGCGCTCGAAATCACGCTTGCGCACCAGCGGACGGTCAATGCCGGGGGATGAAACTTCCAGATGATATTCCCGATCGATCGGGTCTTCCACGTCGAGAACCGGCGACAGGTCCTTGGACAGGGCTTCGCAATCATTGATGTTGAAGCGGCCGTTCTCGTCTTCTGCCATGATCTGGAGCGTGCAGCCGTTTTCCGGCGTGATTTTGATGCGCACCAGGGAAAAGCCGAGGCCGATTGCTACCGGCTCGACAATGCGGGCAATGCGGGCTTCGAGGCCTGTTTCCTTGATATAGCGCTTTTCAGCGAGATCAAATGCCATGGGGGTCCGGATAACAAAAAGAGCGGGGGCCGCCGAGGGCACCCACTCTCGAATGAGAGCAACGATGTTGTCCTCATATAGCCCCGGAACGGGTGAAAGGCAAGGGCGCGCTCAGCGCCGGGTGAAGCTGAAATAAAAGCTGATCATCCGCCCTTCGCGCCGCGCCTTCTGCTCATAGCGTGTCGGCTGCCAGCCGGGATAGGGCTGGTGCCAGCTTCCCGGTGCCCCGGGCTCGAAGGCGAATTCGGGCGCACGCACGATATGGGCCAGTGTCCAGTCGGCATAATCCTCGATGTCGCTGGCAAAGAAGAATGTGCCGCCGGGCTTGATCACCCGCGCCAGTTCCTTGAGCGTCACCGGCGAGACAAAACGGCGCTTGTGATGGCGCGTCTTGGGCCAGGGATCGGGATAAAGCAGATAGACCGCATCGACCGATGCATCCGGCAGGGCCATCAGCAGCTTGAGCGCATCATCGGTGAAAAGCCGGACATTGGTAAGCTCGCGCGCATCGATGGCCTGCACCATCTTGCCAATGCCGCCGGTAAACACTTCACAGCCAATAAAGCCGGTTTCGGGCTCTTCCACCGCCTTGCGCGCCAGATGCTCGCCCCCGCCATAGCCGATCTCGATGGTGATCTTGTTGGCTTGCGGAAAGAGGTTTCTGGGATCGAGCGCGCCATCGAGTTGCACTTCAAAGCGCGGTAGCACTTCGGCAACCTGCGCCTTCTGCCCATCATGCAGCTTTTTACCGGAACGCCGCCCGAAAAAGGCGCGTGGCTCACCCGTGAGGGTTTTGGGAAGTTCGTGGTCGGTCATTCGGATCGTATGCTCTAGCATCAATTTAGTTTGTTACCGAAGGTCGCGAGCCCCGCTGCACACCCTCCCCCTTGAGGGGAGGGCCGGGGTGGGGGTGCAGGCCCATCCGCTGCACCGACGCCGGTATGAGCGCTTTGATGCGTTAGAACCCCCACCCTAACCCTCCCCTCAAGGGGGAGGGAACAGCATCGGGGCCTTCCAATGGCACTGCAAAATACGCGATGTCGGTCGCGCTGACTACCGCACCGCTTCCTTCAATGCCTTGACCAGATCGGTCTTTTCCCAGGAAAAGCTGCCGTCGCGGCCCGCCTTGCGGCCAAAATGGCCATAGGCGGAGGTCTTGGCATAGATGGGCTTGTTGAGATCGAGATGGGTACGGATGCCGCGCGGCGTCAGGTCCATCACCGCACTCAGGGCCGTTTCCAGCTTCGCTTCATCCACCTTGCCGGTGCCGTGCAGGTCGACATAGATCGACAGCGGCTTGGCGACGCCAATGGCATAGGAGAGCTGAATCGTGGCGCGATCGGCAAGACCGGCGGCAACCACATTCTTGGCAAGATAGCGCGCCGCATAAGCCGCCGAGCGGTCAACCTTTGTGGGGTCTTTGCCCGAAAAGGCGCCGCCGCCATGCGGTGCTGCGCCACCATAAGTATCGACGATGATCTTGCGACCGGTCAGGCCCGCATCGCCATCGGGTCCGCCAACGACGAACTTGCCGGTCGGATTGACATGCCAGACCGTGTCATCGCCTACCCAGCCTTCGGGCAGGGCCTGGCGGATATAGGGTTCGACGATTCGGCGAACATCGGCAGAGCTGAGCGTTTCATCCAGATGCTGGGTTGAAAGCACGATCTGGGTGACGCCGACGGGCTTGCCGTTTTCGTATTTCACCGTAACCTGGCTTTTCGCGTCAGGGCCGAGCACAGCGGCGGGGCCAGTGCCCGATTTGCGGGCCTCGGTCAGCGTTTCGAGAATCTTGTGTGCGTAATAGATCGGGGCAGGCAGCAATTCGGGGGTTTCCCGGCTCGCATAGCCAAACATGATACCCTGATCGCCTGCGCCCACATCCTTGTTGCCGGCTTCATCGACGCCCTGTGCGATGTCGGCAGACTGGCCGTGCAGCAGCACGTCGATCCGCGCCGTCTTCCAGTGAAAACCGGCCTGCTCATAGCCGATGGCGCGAATGGCCTTGCGCGCGGCCGACTTGAATTTGGACGGATTGACCACTGGTGCGCCGGATGCATCCAGCAGGACCTTGCCGTCTCTGTCCTTCTTCAACAGCGATGCCGGAACGCGCACTTCACCGGCAATGATGACGCGATTGGTGGTGGCCAGCGTTTCGCAGGCAATACGCACCTGGGCGGGGTCCATGCCCGCCTTCTTGGCTTCCTTGAACACCAGATCGACGATTTCGTCGGAAATCCGGTCACAGACTTTGTCGGGATGGCCCTCGGAAACGGATTCCGAGGTAAACAGATAAGACGAACGGGCCACGTTAAACCTCTTTGCAAGTGGCGAGGGCGCACGCGGGAGTGCGCGTGTGGGAACACATTCCCCACACTTTCAGCTTGCCTTTTCGCAGTTTCGACCTGCCAAGGCAATTGAAATATAAAGAAAGCTTTATATCCAAACCATTAAGTGGGTGCCTTTTCTTGGACCAAGCTCTGTGCCAAGGAAGGGGCCAATAGAAACGCTGGACTTTTCCTATGGCCATTCGAGTGCATCGCGGCGATCTGCCCAATCTTTCCAATTATGGCCGTTCTGTCGCCATCGATACCGAAACCATGGGGCTCAACCCGCATCGGGACCGGCTTTGTGTGGTGCAGCTTTCGCCCGGCGATGGCAGCGCCGATGTGGTTCAAATTCCCCAGGACGCCACAGAAGCGCCCAATCTGGTCAAGCTTCTCTCCGATCCAGAAGTCACCAAGATTTTCCACTATGCCCGCTTTGACGTCGCCGTGTTGCAGAACCGCTTCGGCGTGGTGACCGGCCCGGTCTATTGCACCAAGATCGCCTCCAAGCTGGTCCGCACCTATACCGATCGCCACGGGCTCAAGGAGCTGGTGCGCGAATTGCTCAATGTCGATCTGTCCAAGCAGCAGCAGAGCTCTGACTGGGGCGGCGAGAAGCTCTCCGACGCTCAGCTCGAATATGCCGCCTCTGATGTGCTTTATCTCCATGACCTGAAGCGCCATCTCGATCGCATGCTGGCCCGCGAAGGCCGCACCGAGCTGGCGCAATCCTGCTTCGACTTCCTCAAGACACGTTGCGCGCTCGACCTTCTGGGCTGGGAAGAGAACGACATCTTCGCACATAGCTGAGGTGGATTATCGCATGGCGGGAGCGACCGGCGATCTGCGCCTTCATCAGCGTTTGGAACGGCGCAATAGGCTCGTTTCCATCCTGCGCCTCGGTCTCCCCGCCATGGGGCTGATCGTGCTGCTGGGTCTGGTGGTGCAGATTTATCTCGGAAGCCTCACCGGTCGTTTCGGCGTGGGACGGATCGAGGTGACCCCTGAAGCGGTCATCGTCGATGCGCCGGAATATGCGGGCGTGCTTGAAGATGGCTCGTCCTACCGCGTCTGGGCGGAGCAGGCCCGGGCCGAACTTGGACGCACCGATCTCATCAACCTCAGCACCGCCCAACTGGTCGTTGACCGACCCGATGGCGTGCAGATGCAGGTCGATGCTGCAGCTGCGCAATTGGACACCACAAACGAGCTGACCATCGTGCCGGGACTGGCCGATATTGCAGACACGACGGGCACTGTCGGCACGCTGACGGATTCCGTTTTCCACTGGGGGAGCCAGACGCTCAAGACCTCGGGCGACGTCGCCATCGACTATGCCGATGGCTCAAGCGTGCGATCCAAAGGGCTTGAATATAATGCCGCGGCCAAAGTCTGGACATTTTCGCGCGCCGTAGTCACCTTGCCGTCTACACCCGGAGAAAATCCGGATGCCGGTTCAGGAGAATAATGTCATGCGCCTTGTCCGGCCCATCCTCGCGCTTGCTGCCGTCCTGACCCTGACATCGCTGGCTCTTGCGCAGAGCCAGGTGAAAATTACCTCCGACCTTTTCGTCATGAATGAGGCGGTACGGCAGGCCGAATTTACCGGTAATGTCGTGGTTGTTCACCCCAATGTCACTGTCTGGGCTCCCAAAGTCGTCGCCATTTACGGCGATGGCGGCACCAGCGATATTCGCACCTTCGAGGCCTCGGGCGGCAATGTGCGCCTCAAGACCAAGGATCAGGACGCCACCGGCGAGCGCGCCATATTCACACCCGCCGATCAGCTTCTGCGCCTCACCGGCAATGTGAAGGTCAACAATGCCAGCGGCACTGTCGATGCCAGCGAACTCGTGGTGAATTTGCAGACCAGTGTCTCCACCTTCACCAGCACCGGCGGTGGACGGGTCACCGGGATTTTCACCTCCCAATGAGTCTGGACACCTCCCGCACCCGCATCGATCAAAAAGGCTGGCTGGTTGCCCATGGCCTGGCCAAGAGTTTCGGCAAGCGTGTCGTGGTGCGCGATGTCTCGCTCGCAGTGCGGCGGGGCGAGGCGGTGGGCCTGCTCGGCCCCAATGGTGCGGGCAAGACCACGGTTTTCACCATGATCATGGGCCTGGTCAAACCCGATGCCGGCAAAATCCTGCTCGACGGGCAGGCCATAACCCGGTTGCCGCTTTTCCAGCGCGGGCAATTGGGCATCGGCTATCTGCCGCAGGAACCCTCGATTTTTCGCGGCCTGACCGTCACCGGCAATATCATGGCGGTATTGGAAAACACGGTCAGCGGCAGGGCCGAGCGCAAGGCGCGCCTGCAATCGCTGCTCGAGGAATTCTCCATCACCCATCTCGCCCAGTCCAATGCGCTGGCCCTCTCGGGCGGTGAACGACGCCGGGTCGAGATCGCGCGAGCGCTGGCGGCCAATCCGGCTTTCATGCTGCTTGACGAGCCCTTTGCCGGCGTTGATCCGATTGCGGTTGCCGAGGTCAAGGGTCTGGTGCGGCAATTGACCGAGCGTGGCATCGGCGTGCTGATCACCGACCATGCCGTGCGCGAAACGCTGGGACTTGTCGACCGGGCCTATCTCATCCATGGCGGCAAGGTGATGATCCAGGGCAAGCCCGAAACCATCTCCTCAGACCCCGAGGCGCGGCGCGTCTATCTGGGCGAGAGTTTTTCCATCTAGCCCGCACCAAGTCACTTGGCACGAAACTTGCTGTTCTGAGCGAACTGAGTCATGGTGCGCGCGGGAAGCAGCCGGTTCCGGCTGGGCATCGCATCAAGAGACAAAGACCGATGGCGCTTTCGCCAAGGCTGGAATTTCGCCAGTCGCAAAGCCTGACATTGACGCCGCAGCTGATGCAGTCGATCCGGCTGTTGCAGCTCAGCCATCTTGAGCTCAACACTTTCGTTGATGACGAATTGCTGCGCAATCCGATCCTTGAACGCGAAGAGAGCGGCGGCGACGATGTTGAGCCTGCCGAAATTTCTGACCGTCAGACCGAAATGAGTGCCTATGAGGACACTGTCGCATCGGGTGAGCGCACCAAGGATGCCGGTGAAATCGCCGAGGGCTATGATACGGCGGTCGAAAACGTCTTTCCCGACGCCATCCCGCAGGATATCGGCCACACCTCCGGCCCGGACCGCAATGGCTCGTTCGAGGGCGGCGAGGCGCCTGATCTCGATCAATATGTCGCTGCCCGTCCCCGCCTGTCCGATCATCTCGAAGCGCAATCGGACCTCTTGCTGCGCACCGCCGCGGATCGGCTGATTGCCCGCCATCTCATCGATGGCCTCAACGAGGCCGGTTATCTCACCATCGAGCTGGAAAGCGTGGCCGAGCTGCTTGGCGCCGAAATCGAGGATGTAGAAGCCGTGCTCGCCACGCTCCAGACCTGCGACCCCCTGGGGATTTTTGCGCGCAATGTCGCCGAATGCCTGTCCATTCAATTGCGCGAGCGTGATCGGCTCGATCCGATCATGCAGAAGCTTATCGACAATCTCGACCTGCTGGCAGAGCACAATGTCCCCGCCTTGCTCAAAGTGGTGGGCTGCGACCGCGAGGATTTGAGCGACATGCTGGCCGAATTGCGCCTGCTCGATCCCAAGCCAGGTCTGGCTTTCGATGCGGCCCCGGTTGAAGCGATCGTACCCGATGTCTTTGTGCGCCCCGGCCCCGATGGCTCCTGGCAGATCGAGCTGAATTCGGACATCCTGCCCCGCGTTCTCGTCAATCGCACCTATTATGCGACGGTGACGAAGAAAACCCGCGACAGCACGGAAAAGGCTTTTCTGTCCGAGTGCCTCGCCAATGCAAACTGGCTGACCAAGAGTCTCGATCAAAGGGCACAGACCATTACCAGGGTGGCCGCCGAGATCGTGCGCCAGCAGGATGGTTTCCTCACCCATGGCGTGGCCTATCTGAAGCCGATGACGCTTAAACAGGTGGCCGAGGCCATCGACATGCATGAATCGACCGTCAGCCGCGTTACCTCGAACAAATATCTGTCCACGCCGCGCGGTCTGTTCGAGATGAAATATTTCTTCACCACCGCCATTTCCTCCTCGGATGGTGGCAGCGATCATTCTGCCGAAGCCGTGCGCCACCGCATCAGGCAATTGATCGATGCCGAGCCGGTCAGTGATATTCTCTCTGATGACACCATTGCCGAAATGCTGCGCAAGGAGCAGGGCATTGATGTCGCCCGGCGCACCGTCGCCAAATATCGGGAGGGCATGAATATTCCCTCCTCGGTCATTCGGCGGCGGCAGAAGAAGGAATTGGCACGGATTGCGTGAGCATGATCGCAAAAAGACGATCTTTGCCCTTGCATCCAGCGCTCAAAAGTCTATTTTAGAAGCATTCTAATCGTAAAGACGCGCCAGACCCATGTTCATCCAGACCGAAGCCACGCCCAATCCGGCCACGCTGAAATTCCTTCCCGGACGTGATGTTCTTGAGGGCGAACCGCGCGATTTCCGCTCTGTTGACGCTGCGGCCGCATCGCCGCTGGCCACCGGGCTCTTTGCGATTTCGGGCGTCACCGGCGTCTTTCTGGGGTCCGATTTCATCTCGGTGACCAAGGATGAGACCAATTGGGCCCATATCAAGCCGGCAATTCTCGGCGTGATCATGGATCATTTCCTCTCCGGCAAGCCGGTGATCATCGAGAGCGCAGCAGAACTGCCTGATTTCGATGAAATCGAGGAATTCTACGAGCCCGACGACAAGGAAATGGTGGAAGTCATCAAGGAACTTCTCGCCACCCGCGTTCGCCCGGCGGTTGCCATGGATGGTGGCGACATCATCTTCAAGGGTTTCAAGGAAGGCACTGTCTTCCTGCATATGCAGGGCGCCTGCTCGGGTTGCCCGTCCTCGACCGCCACGCTCAAGAATGGCATCGAGAACCTGCTCCGACATTTCGTTCCCGGCGTCGAGTCCGTGCAGCAGGTTTGAGCCCGCCCTAAGGCAAGCTCGACTGGCCACAATAGTTACGCAGCAAGCCAGAGGCCCGATGAGCAATCATCGGGCTTTTGTCTTTTAAGGGGCGCTATCGGCTCAGCGAGGCACTCCCACCTAACCTCCCCCTGAAACAGGGGGAGGAACAGATCGCGTTTGCCCCGCTTTGTGGGAGCCACCGGCAGACCCCTCCCCCTGCTTCAGGGGGAGGCTGGGAGGGGGTTGGGCGGCGTGAGAACAAAGGCCCCCGCGCAAAAGGATTGGTTTTGCCAGCCAAACCCTTTAGGTCAAAGCCAGCAAGCCCCGATATGAAGTCGACATGACCATTACAGCCACTATCGAAAGCCTCGGCCATAAGGGCGAGGGTGTTACCCATGTCGATGGCAAGCGCATCTTCGTGCCCTTCGCGCTGCCGGGTGAAAAGGTGGCTCTCGCCATCGAGGGGGAGCGCGGCGCCGTGCTCGACATCCTCGCTCCGGCGCAGGCTCGGGCAGAACCGTTCTGTCCGCATTTTGGCACCTGTGGCGGCTGTCAGCTTCAGCACATGGATGCGGCAAGCTATGAAGCCTTCAAGATCGGCCTCGTTGAAAGCCCGCTGCGTCAGGCGGGTCTGGACGTAAAGGTATCGCGCTTCATCAAGGCCCATGGCGATGGCCGTCGCCGGGCGACCCTGCATGCGCGCAAGGATGGAGCAGGCTATATGCGGCTGAAAAGCCATGATCTGCTCGATCTGGATGCCTGCCCGATCCTTGTTCCAGCCCTCAATCGCGCCCCCGAAATTGCCCGGGCGCTGGGGGCGGCCATCGGAGAATGCGATCTGGCCTTTACCGCCACCAATACCGGCATCGATGTCGGCATTCGCAAGGCGCCCAAGCATATACGCGCCGAAAAGCTGGTGCCGCTTGCCAACCAATTGCGTCTGGCCCGCTTGGCTATCGACAGGGAAATGGTCCTGCTGCGTCAGCAGCCGACCATTTCCATGGGTCGCGCCGAAGTGGACCTGCCGATCGGCTCGTTCCTGCAAGCCACCGCAGAAGCCGAACAGGTGCTGGCCGATTATGTTCTCGCCGCCGTGGACAAGGCGAAATCGGTTGCCGATCTTTTCTGTGGCATCGGCCCCTTCGCTCTGCGGCTGGCGGAAAAGGCTACGGTCTATGCTGCTGACAGTGACAAGGCCGGCACACTGGCGCTCGACAAGGCGGCGCGACACGCCAAGGGTCTCAAGGCGATTACCACAAGGGCGCGTGACCTGTTCCGCGACCCACTGACACGCTTTGAACTTGATTTCGACTGTGTGGTGCTTGATCCGCCTCGCGCCGGTGCGCAAGCACAGATCCAGGAAATTGCGGTCTCGAAATTGCGCCACGTCGTCATGGTGGCCTGCGATCCGCACAGCTTTGCGCGCGACGCGGCGACACTGGTGAAAGCAGGCTTTTCCGTGGCAGATCTTGTTGCGGTAGACCAGTTTGCATGGTCCAGCCACATCGAAATGGCAGCCACCTTCCGGCGATAGATTTTTGCCTGTTTCAGGGAATTTCTTTTAACCACAATATTTTGAGCGTTCCTCTCGGAAACCGGGAGTGGCGCGTTCGATCACGATTTTTTCCGGCATGAAACCTGCCGGACCAAAGCCACGTTTCTCCTCCACACATTCCCTTGATGAACGATGTGGTGCGCCCCCGAACGCATCATGAATTACCGTGGAGAAATCCAGATGTTTAAGACTGTCGCCGCTGCCGCTATTGCCCTGTCTGTTCTTGCGGCCCCTGTCCTGGCCCAGGATCAGGTGGCATCCCCTGAAGGGACCTGGGTCGATGCTGAAGGCACATCCTTCACCTTCTCGCTTTGTGGTGATGGCACCGCCCTTTGTGGTGTGCTCAACGATATCCAGGGTGAATCACGCACCGAGGAGAACCTCGCTTTCGTGAATACTGAAGTTGTGCAGGCAGAACAGACTGCTCCGGGCCGCTGGGAAGGCACCATCAATTATGGTGGCCGTCAGGCTGGCGCGCGCGTGACGCTGCTAGCGGAAAACGCTCTCGAAATCCGGGGTTGCCAGTTGGCTATCCTCTGCGAAAGCATCACTTTCTACAAGGCCAGCTAAGGCCGATAGAGAAAAGCCCCGGACATGACGTCCGGGGCTTTTTGCATGGCAGGCTCGAAACCTTGGGAGGAAAGGTTCAGCAAACCGTCGCCACGCGTTCCTTGATAATGGCGAGCACCTCGTCGCCATCTCGTTTCCACCAATTGTCCTGCGAAAATATCTCGACCTCCTGTGGGCCGAAAAATCCGGCATTCTCGATCAGTTTCCGAATGCCGGGCAGGTCGATGACGCCATCACCCATCATGCCGCGATCCAGCAGCATGTCCTTGGTCGGCACCAGCCAGTCGCAGATATGGTGCGCAAAAATGCGCTTCATTCGCCCGGCCCGTGCAATGGCATTGGCCAGATTGGGGTCCCACCAGACATGGTAGACGTCCACGGCCACCCCAACGGTCTCGCCAAGGTCTTCGCAGATGTCGAGCGCCTGATCGATGGTGTTCACACAGGCCCGGTCCGCCGCATACATGGGATGCAGCGGCTCGATGGCAATCTTGACGCCTGACGCCTTGGCATGAGGCAAAATGGCGGCAATGCCGTCGCTGACCATCCCCCGTGCAGCGGCAATATCCTTGGAGCCATCCGGCAAGCCGCCAACCACCAGAACCAGACAGTCGGCATTGAGCGCGGCGGCTTCATCTACGGCGCGCAGATTGTCATCGATATTGGCCTGTCGCCCCGCCGCTGTCGCTGCTGGGAACATGCCGCCACGACAAACACCGGTTACCTGTAGATTGTTCTGGCGCACAATGCGCGCCGCTTCATCAAGGCCAATGGCCGCGATCTGGTCGCGCCAGGGCGAAATGGCCGTGATCCCGGCGCGCAGGCACCCGTCCACCGCTTCAGCAAAACCCCATTGCTGGCGGGTGGTGGCGAGGTTGAGGGAAATGCCGCGTTCGCTCATGACGACACCCCATGCACAGCCAGCACCTTCTTCATGCGGGCGGTGGCCAGCTCCGGGTCGGCCAGCACCCTCGCCTTGTCGGCGAGGCGGAAAAGCTCGGCCAGATGCTGGAGCGAGCGCGTCGATTGCTGACCCCCGATCATGGCAAAATGGTTCTGCAAGCCATTGAGATAGGCGAGGAACACCACGCCCGTCTTGTAGAAGCGGGTCGGCGCCGCAAAGATATGACGGCTGAGCGGCACCGTGGGCTCAAGAATGTCGAAAAATTCTTGCGAATTGCCGCGCCCCAACGCTGCCAGACCTGCCGACGCCGCGGGAGCGATGGCGTCGAAAATGCCGAGCAGGGCATGGGAATAACCCTCTTCGTCGCCCGCGATCAGTTCGGCATAGTTGAAGTCATCGCCCGTATACATCTTCACCGACGCCGGCAGGCGACGGCGCATGGCGATTTCCTTTTCTGCCGAGAGCAGGGAAATCTTGATGCCATCCACCTTGTCGGCATTGGCTGCGATGACATCGAGACAGACATCCATGGCCTTGTCATGGTCGATGTTGCCCCAATAGCCCTGCAAAGCCGGATCGAACATTTCGCCCAGCCAATGCATGATCACCGGCTGCTTCACCTGGCTGAGCACATGGCCATAGACGCGGGCATAATCATCGGGAGACCGGGCTGCTGCGGCCAGCGCCCGGCTGGCCATCAGAATGACGCGCCCGCCCTGTCCTTCGACAAAGCCAACCTGTTCATCATAGGCATCCAGGATATCGTCAATGGTCACATCCGGCCCCGGCGCGAGATGGTCGGTACCAGCGCCATAGGCAATCAGAGCATCATCGCGCGTCCGCGCTTCGGCCTGAGAACGCCTGATCAATTCCTGCGCTTCACCCCAGCCGAGCCCCATGCCGCGCTGCGCCGTATCCATGGCTTCGGCGACGCCCAGCCCGAGATCCCACATGCGATGGCGGAATTTTAGTGTGGTTTCCCAATCAATTGCCGGGGAAAGCCAGGGATCGTTGTTCGCCAGCGGATCGGCAACCACATGCGCCGCCGAATAGGCAATGCGCGGGAAGTCACTCGCCTTGAATTTGACGAAGGGTATCGGATCGCCGCTCAGCGTGTAAGGCGTAATTGAACGGTCAGGGTTGGGCAGATTGATGGTCGGCATGTCGGGCTCCAAAGGCCCCCCTCACCCGGCGCTTTGCGCCGACCTCTCCCCCGAGGGAGAGGTCAAGAGGGGCATGGTGACTGGTCTTGCGTCACCTCTCCCTTGGGGGAGAGGTCGGCCCCATCTGGAGCCGGGTGAGGGGGCCTTCACCCCGATCAAAACTTCAGCTTCGGAACATCCAGCCAGCGGCGTTCTTCCCAACTCTTCAGCCCCAGTTCGGCCAGTTGCACGCCCTTGGCGCCCGCTTCGAGGCCATATTCCCAGGGCGCGTCTTCGGCGACATGACGCAGGAACATTTCCCACTGCGCCTTGAAACCATTATCGGCGGGCCAATTGTCAGGCACTTCTTCCCAATCGTTGAAGAAGTTCATGGCCTGCGGCTGGTCTGGGTTCCACACCGGCTTTGGCGTATTGACGCGATGCTGGGTCCAGCATTTGTGCAGCCCCGCCACGGCAGAGCCATGTGTGCCATCGACATGGAAGGTCACCAGATCGTCGCGGCGAACACGAGTGGTCCAGCTCGAATTGATCTGGGCGATCACCCCGCCTTCAAGCTCGAAGGTGGCATAGGCCGCGTCATCGGTGTCGCAATCGAAGGTGTTGCCCTTTTCGTCGACGCGCTGGGGGATATGTGTTGCGCCGAGGCAGGAGACGGCCTTCACTTCGCCGAAGAGATTATCCATCACATAGCGCCAGTGGCACAGCATATCGAGAATGATGCCGCCGCCATCGTTTTTGCGATAGTTCCAGCTCGGGCGCTGGGCCTTCTGCCAATCGCCCTCGAACACCCAATAGCCAAACTCGCCGCGTACCGACAGGATCTTGCCGAAAAAGCCGGAGTCGCGCAGCATTTTGAGTTTCATCAGGCCGGGCAGGAACAGCTTGTCCTGCACGACGCCATGCTTGAGGCCCGAGGCGCGGGCGGTTTTGGCTAGTTTGACCGCGATATCGAGATCGTCGGAAGTCGGCTTCTCGCAATAGACATGCTTGCCTGCGGCGAGGGCGCGTTCGAGTAGGCCAGCACGCATCAGCGTCGTACCGGCATCAAAAAAGATCGTATCATCAGGGTTGGCGAGGGCCGCATCGAGATCGGTGCCCCAGCGGGCAATATTGTGCTTTTTGGCCAGCGCTTCGATTTTGTCGCGGTCACGCCCGACAATGATGGGATCGACCACCAACCGGTCGCCGTTCGTGAGCGCAATGCCGCCCTGATCGCGGATCGCCAGAATCGAGCGCACCAGATGCTGATTATAGCCCATGCGCCCGGTCACGCCGTGCATGATAATGCCAATGCGATGTTCGGCCATTCAATCCTCCCGAATGGGTATTTTTGTGTAACTGACTGGTTACTTCACTATATGAGCCGCCGGTGCGGCGTCAAGCCTGTCCGCCGCCTGTTCGTTTATCGCATTGGAGAGGTAGCCGGATGGGTGGAAAGATGACGCTGCCCCCCGCAATAAAATCGCGTCACTGATTGGTTACATCCTGCTTGACAGGCAATCCTATCGCCCGCAAGCTCCTGCCGACGCCGAGATGCACCGGGCGCGGCCCTATATAAGGGTGAGCCGGCCCGTTCTTTACCCGGCCGGTCTCTGCTGTTATCTGCCTCTCCATTCTCATGTCATCCCGGCGGTAAACCGACGTGTCCGAGCCTTCAATTCCAGCAATCACGGCGCCGTCGAAGCCCTCGGCAGAGACCGCGCGGCGACCCCGAAATTCAGCCAAGACCAAGGCGTCCATTCTGGCGGCGGCGCGTGTGGAGTTTGCAGATCGTGGATTTGAGGGCGCGCGGGTCGATGCCATTGCCGAGCGTGCGGGCGCCAATAAGCGCCTGCTGTATCATTACTTCGGCAATAAAGAGGAATTGTACCGTGCGGTCCTGCTCGACGCTTATCAGGAGATAAGACGGGGCGAACGGGCCCTGTCGCTGGATCAATATGATCCGAGCCAGGCCATGGACCGGCTGGTGCGCTTCACCTTCCGGCACTTTCTGGCCAATCCCTGGTTCCCCCGCCTCCTGGGTACGGAAAATATCGAGAATGCGCGGTTCCTGAAAACCCTGCCCGATATCAAGGCGCTGCATTCCCCGCTGGTTGGCCAGATCGCGGCCATTCTGCAACGCGGCGCGGCCACCGGCATTTTCCGGCAAGACGTCGATCCGGTGCAGCTCTATATTTCCGTCGCCGCGCTTGGTTTCTTCTATGTATCGAACACAGCGACGCTTTCGGTCATTTTCGAGCGCGATCTGTCCAGCGTCGGCATGGTGCAGGAGCGCGAAGCCCATGCCGTGCAGATGGTGCTCGACTTCCTCAAGACCAAGCCTGTTTAGATCGGCAGGCCACTGAGCAGGCGTGGACCGGATGCGCCCGAGGCAGCGCTGATCAGTGCTGCCTTGACCGGCGCGGCGCGGTCGACAAGGCCGAGGCCGAAATCACGAATGGCGCGGATCGGTGCCGCATCATTGGAGAATAGCCGGTTCATTCCATCGGTGACCGCCGCCATCGACGTGGTGTCGAGCCGCCGCCAGGATTGATAGCGCTCCAATATATCGGCGCCGCCGTGGTCGAGCCCTAGCCGCATGGCCTCGACCACAACTTCGGCCAATGCCGCGACATCCTTGAGCCCCAGATTGAGTCCTTGTCCCGCAATGGGGTGGACCACATGGGCGGCGTCACCGACCAGTGCGAGGCGCGGTCCGATAAAGCTTTTCGCCAATTGCAGGCGCAGGGGAAAGCCCATCAATTTGTCTTCGAGCGTTACGCTGCCCAGTGTCGAGCCCATGACCGCCTCGATTTCGAGCGCAAGGTCTTGCTGGTTCATCGCCAGAAAACGCGGCGCATTTTCAGTTTTTTCAGTCCACACCAGCGAGGAGCGATTCCCGGGTAGGGGCAGGCTGGCAAAAGGCCCGGAAGGACGGAAATGTTCATAGGCAACGCCATTATGGGGCAATTGATGGCCAATGGTCGCTACGAGCCCGGTCTGTCCATAATCGTGTCCGATCGTACCAATGCTGGCCCGGTTTCGCAGCCCCGATTGCGCGCCGTCTGCCGCGATGATCAGCGGTGCCGAAAGCACGCGACCACCGGTCAGGCTTAACGATGCGAGGGCGCCCTCGCCAGACCAGTCCGAGATTTCGGCGGGCGCGATCATCTCGAACAGACCGTCCGCACCTTTGAGCAGTGCGGCCGCGCTGGCCTGATTGGGCACCATATGCGCGAAGGCCTCGCCGGGTGCGACCTCTCCGCCAAATTGTAGAAAGAGCGGGCGCGCCAGATCGCCAGTGCCTGAATCGGTAATATGCATGGCCGACATGGGTTGGCTATGGGCCTCCATCTCCTGCCATACGGCCAGCGCCTCGAAAATGTGCCTCACGCCTGCGGCAATGGCCGAGGCGCGATTGTCTTTGGGAACACTGAGTGGACGGCGGTCTACCAGTGCGACTTTGATACCGGGCGCGGACCGACCCAGAGCCAATGCCAAGGTAAGGCCCACATGCCCCCCCCCCACGATAATGACGTCATATCGTTCCATCATTGGCCTCTCGCTCACACCGGCTTGTGCGTTCGGTTTTGTCCCTGCGGCACTTGGAATGCAAGTGCGCCACTTGCCGCGCCAGCTATGGGTGCATTTTGTGCAGCACGTCAAAAATTGCATAATTTATATGCAAAATGATTTTGCCACGGGAATGCCACAATGCGTTCTCGTTTGGGTCTAGCCGTCCAAGTGCCCGAATTTTAAGGAGTTTTCTTGCGGTCAAGCCAGTTTGGCACGGCTCTTGAGTCTGTTGCCCCTGTAAAACAATGCGCGAGGCAAGAAAGGGGCATTCATGAAACTGGTGGTTGCAATCATCAAGCCATCACGTCTGGAGGAGGTGCGCCAGGCACTAAACTCTCTCGACGTGCACGGCATGACCGTGACGGAAGTAAAGGGTTATGGCCGCCAGAAGGGCCATTCCGAGATTTATCGCGGCACCGAATATGCGGTGCATTTCCTGCCCAAGCTGAAAGTTGAGATCGCCGTCGATGACACGCTGGCCGATGCGGTGAGCACGTCTATCCGCGATGCCGCCCAGACCGGCCGCATTGGCGACGGCAAGATCTTCATCCTCGACCTGCTTGCCGTCACCCGCATCCGCACCGGCGAAACCGGCGCGTCGGCGCTGTGATGCCCCTCGACTTCAGGAGAACAATGACAATGACAGGGTTCAAGACTCCCCTAAAGATTGCGGGCGGCGTTGCGCTGGCCTCGCTGCTACTCGCTCTGCCCGCCCTTGGGCAGGATGCTCCGGCTGAAGAGGTCGTGGAAGCTGTGGTTGGCGGCGAAGCTGCCGTCCAGACGCAATATATTCTCAATTCCTTCCTGATGCTGTTTGGCGGCATTCTGGTGTTCTGGATGGCTGCAGGCTTTGCCATGCTCGAAGCCGGCTTCGTGCGCTCCAAGAACGTCTCCATGCAGCTGCTGAAGAATATCACTATGTATTCTCTGGCCTGCTTTGCCTATTACATCGTCGGCTACATGATCATGTATCCGGGCGATGGCTGGCTCATCGACGGGATTTTCGGTGCCATCGGCATCGCTGTTCTCGAGCCTGTGGGGCTCGCCGCCGAAGCCGCCGATCTGACCTATGCAACGGTCAGCTCCGACTTCTTCTTCCAGGTGATGTTCTGCGCTACCGCCGCCTCGATCGTTTCGGGCACAGTGGCCGAGCGCATCAAGCTCCTGCCTTTCCTGATCTTCGTGGCCATCCTCACCGCGCTGGTATACCCGATCCAGGCCTCCTGGAAGTGGGGCGGCGGCTTCCTTGACCAGATGGGCTTCCTCGACTTTGCCGGCTCGACCGTCGTGCACTCGGTCGGCGGTTGGGCGGCTCTGGCTGGGGCCATCATCCTGGGCGCACGTAAGGGCAAGTACAATCCAGATGGCTCGGTGCGCGCCATTCCGGGATCCAATATGCCGCTCGCAGTGCTTGGCATGTTCATCCTGTGGATGGGCTGGTACGGCTTTAACGGCGCATCACAGCTCGCCATGGGCACTGTCGGCGACATCGCCGATGTCGGTCGCGTCATGGCCAATACCAATGCTGGTGCCATCGGTGGCGCGCTTGCTGCAACCGTTCTGAGTGCACTGCTCTACAAGAAGGTCGACCTGACCTTCGTGATCAATGGGGCACTGGCTGGTCTGGTTTCGGTCACTGCCGAGCCGCTGACGCCCGGTCTTGGCACTGCGTCCCTGATCGGTGCTGTTGGTGGTGCCATCGTGGTCTTCTCGGTGCCGCTGCTCGACAAGCTCAAGATCGACGACGTCGTCGGCGCCATTCCGGTCCACCTCTTTGCCGGTATTTGGGGCACGATCGCCGTGGTTTTCACCAATCCCGACGCCAATATCGGCGTGCAATTGCTGGCCATCGTCGCCGTGGGTGTTTTCGTCTTCGTGATCAGCCTGATTGTCTGGGTCATTCTCAAGGCAATTATGGGCCTGCGTCCGAGCGCGGAAGATGAAGAGCTTGGTCTCGACGTCGCGGAAGTGGGTGTCGAAGCCTATCCTGAGTTCAAGTAACGCTCCTTGGATGGCCGGGCTTTCGTCCGGCCATCCAGCCGCTTGCCAGCGGCGTGCAGTCTGCGCCCCTCTTGGCCCGCCACAGAGGCTTCCCACTCGCAAAATGCGTGGACTGCACACCCCTGGCAAGAATTGCTTAAATGCGCGGCATCGCGCAGGCAATATGCACGCAGAATAGGCATTTTCGTGCCTAATTCAGAGTCGCTCTGCGCGACCAGTCATCAACATATTGTAAATAATAAGAAATTTCGCACCGGGCCATTTGGCACGCGGCTTGAGTCATCTGTGATCGTTCCAAGATGCGCCGCAGTGGCGCCAAGGGGGTCACATGAAACTGGTGGTTGCCATCATCAAGCCATCCCGGCTCGAAGAGGTCCGGCAGGCGCTCAACTCGCTCGATGTGCACGGCATGACCGTGACCGAGGTAAAGGGCTACGGTCGGCAGAAGGGCCATTCCGAAATCTATCGCGGCACCGAATATGCCGTGCATTTCCTGCCCAAGCTCAAGGTCGAAATCGCCGTTGATGACGGCATTGCCGATGCTGTCAGCACGGCCATTCGTGACGCCGCCCAGACCGGGCGCATCGGCGATGGCAAGATTTTCGTGCTCGACCTGCTTGCCGTCACCCGCATCCGCACCGGCGAAACCGGCGCTTCCGCGCTCTAACCCGTTCCCCTCGGAGCTCAAAATGTCGTTCAAAACGTCAAAAATTCTGGGAAGTGCCGCGCTGGCGTCCCTACTGCTGGCTCTGCCAGCCCTTGGGCAGGACGCCCCCGCCGAAATCGTTGAAGTCGCTAGCATTGATACTGGCGACACAGCCTGGATGATCGTTTCCACCATCCTCGTTATCCTGATGACCATTCCCGGCCTCGCCCTGTTCTATGGTGGCCTCGTCCGCTCCAAGAATATTCTTTCGGTCCTGACGCAGGTCTTTGCCGGTTTCGCGCTGATCGCCCTGCTCTGGGTAACCTATGGCTATTCGCTGGCCTTTGCCGGCCCCAGCGAAGGCGGCCTCTCGGCCTTTATCGGCGACTTCTCCAACTTCATGCTCGGTGCCACCGGTCCGGATTCGGTGTCTGGCACGATCCCCGAACTGGTCTTCGTGGTATTCCAACTCACCTTCGCCTGTATCACCGCCACGCTCATCGTCGGCGGTATCGCCGAGCGCATGAAGTTCGGCGCGGTCATGGCGTTCCTGGCTATCTGGTTCACCTTCTCCTACCTGCCCATCGCCCACATGGTCTGGTCGGGCGCGGGTCTGTTCTTCAATATGGGTGCGCTGGACTTTGCCGGTGGCACAGTGGTGCACATCAACTCCGGTGTCGCCGCGCTGGTCGCCGCCATCGTGCTGGGGCCGCGCCTCGGTTATATGAAGGAGCCGATCGCGCCCCATAATCTGGTCTTCGTCTTCATCGGCGCGTCCCTGCTCTGGGTCGGCTGGTTCGGCTTCAATGCCGGTTCGGCGCTCGCCGCCAATGGCACTGCCGCGCAGGCCTTCCTCAATACCATCACCGCGCCCGCCGCCGCCGCCCTCGCCTGGGCGCTGGGTGAAAGGGTCACCCGTGGCCACGCTTCGGCTCTGGGTGCCTTCTCCGGTGCCGTGGCCGGTCTCGTCGCCATCACCCCGGCCGCTGGTTTCTCGGGTACTTTGGGCGCCATCGTTCTTGGTGCCGTGGCCAGCCTGGTCTGCCTCTGGGCCGTGGTCAGCCTCAAGCCGATGCTGAAATATGACGATAGCCTTGATGTGTTCGGTATCCACGGCATTGGCGGCATTGTTGGCGCCATCGGCACGGCCATCGTGGCCGATCCTGCACTCGGCGGCTTCGGTGCCGAAGGCTATGCCATGGGCGCCCAGCTTGTGACGCAGGTTCTTGCGGTCGTTGTGGCGATTGTCTGGTCGGCTGTGGTGACGCTTGTGGCGCTGTTGATCGTCAAGGCGCTGTTCGGTGGCCTGCGCGTCTCCGATGCCAGCGAAAGCGATGGTCTCGACCTCTCGACCCATGGCGAACGCGCTTACAACTGATCCAAACCATGGGTGGCGGGGTGCCGCCACCCATTTTGTCTCGGCTGGCCGGGGCGTGCGGCTCATGTCCTCTTGGCCCGCCACAGAGGCTTCCCACTCGCAAATCGCATGGGCCGCACACCCAGACCAGCCAATCCCCGATGGTTAGCACGCGATTAACCACACCGGGTTAGCATGACACCAAATCGGTCCGTCGATGGTTTGTGGGCCGGCAAAGAGTAATGCGTGTCCATGCCCAGCCATCCCGTGCCCATGATTGACGATGTTCGCCCTGTTTCCCAACGGAGCGGCGCCCGGTCTTCCAGTTCCAGCAAAAGCGCCAGGGCGCCGACGCCGCCACCGGCCATTGCGATTCGCATTCCGCTGCGTCTGGCGGGTATGCTGTTGCTGGCGCTCTGTGCCGTGTTGCTGGCTTCGCTGGCCTCCTGGTCGGTGGATGATCCGTCGCTGTCGCTGGCGACGAGCAAGGTACCGGCCAATTGGCTGGGCTTTCCCGGCGCAGTTATTGCTGATCTCTGTTTCCAGTTCCTCGGGCTTTCCAGCCTGGTCATGATCGTGCCCCTGGCCCTCTGGGGTTGGGCCATGTCGCGCCGTTATGCCGTGACGCATCTGGGCATGCGCGTTCTCGCCTGGCTGGGCGCAATCGTGCTGTTTTCGGGTGTGTTCTCCTTCATCGCCATGCCGGAAAGCTGGCCCCTGCCCACCGGGCTCGGTGGCCTCTCGGGCATGATGTTTTCCATTCTGGCCTCGATGATTGCCGGATCCGACCCGCAGCCGGTGACCTCGACCCTCTTTGCCATCATTCTGGCCGCTCCAGCCCTGACCCTGCTCTGGATCGCAATGGGGCTCGGCGCGGCTGTGCCGACCAAGGCACAAAAGCCGGGCGCGGCACGCAAAGCCGAGACCGAGGACGAGCGCGACCCCAACCCGATCATGGAAGTCGCCATGGGCGCCATCGTCCATCTGGGCTATTCCATGCGCACCGCCTTCCGCCGTGCCCGCGCTGCCCATGCTGAGCGCCGCGCCGCCGAGGATATGGATGATTTCGCCCACGACGCCGAGCCCTCCGTGGATGGGCGTATGTCTGAAGTCGTCGTGGCAAGGGAGCCGGTAATGGCCGCCCCGCAGCGCCAGATCCATGCGCCGACCCAATATGTCGAGCCCAGCTTTGAGCCGAGTGCGCGCATCAAGGCGCAGCCCGACTATGACGATACCGCCATCGAATATCCCGACGAGCCGGAAGACGATGACCTCCCCTTCGTCCCCGATGCACCTGTGCCTTCACGCACGCAGCGCGGCGATTCGCGCTTTCATCCGGTCGACCCGACCTCGCCCCGCGTTCCCGTTGCTGCGCCCGCGCCGCGCCCGGCGCAGGGACAGCGCCAGTTCCGCGAAGCCCAGGGTTCGTTGCTCGATGAACCGCAAGGGTTTGAACTGCCCGAGCTCAGCCTATTGGCCGAACCGCGGCGCGCTGGCCCCTCGCCTGAGCATGCCCCCGCGCGACTCGAGGAAATGGCCCGCCAGCTCGAAGCCGTGCTGCAGGATTTCGGCGTCAAGGGCGACATCATCAATGTCCGGCCCGGTCCGGTCGTGACCTTGTTCGAGCTCGAACCGGCCCCCGGCATCAAGTCCAGCCGTGTCATCTCGCTGGCCGATGATATTGCCCGTTCCATGAGCGCCATTTCGGCTCGTGTCGCCGTAGTGCCCGGGCGCAATGCCATCGGTATTGAATTGCCGAACCAGAACCGCGAAACGGTCTATTTCCGCGAAATGCTGGCCAGCTCTGATTTCGAAAAGATGAAGGGCAAGCTGCCGATCTGTCTCGGCAAGACTATTGGCGGCGAACCCGTCATTGCCGATCTGGCGCGCATGCCTCACCTGCTGATCGCCGGCACCACCGGCTCGGGTAAGTCGGTGGGTATCAATACCTTCATTCTGTCGCTGCTCTACCAGATGACACCCGAGCAGTGCCGCATGATCATGATCGACCCCAAAATGCTGGAATTGTCGATCTATGACGGCATCCCCCACCTTCTGACCCCGGTCGTGACCGACCCACAGAAGGCCGTCGTTGCCCTCAAATGGGCGGTGCGCGAGATGGAAGACCGCTACCGCAAGATGAGCAAGATCGGTGTGCGCAACATCGATGGCTTCAACCAGCGCGTTGCGGAGGCGGCCAAGGAAGGCCGCACCATCACCCGCACGGTGCAGACCGGCTTTGATCGTGAAACCGGCGAGGCGATCTTTGAAAGCGAAGAGTTCGATCTCCAGCCGCTGCCCTATATCGTCGTTATCGTCGACGAAATGGCCGACCTGATGATGGTGGCTGGCAAGGACATTGAAGGGGCCATTCAGCGCCTCGCCCAGATGGCGCGTGCGGCGGGTATCCACATGGTCACTGCCACCCAGCGCCCGTCCGTCGACGTCATCACCGGCACGATCAAGGCCAACTTCCCGACCCGTATCTCATTCATGGTGACGTCCAAGATCGACTCGCGCACCATTCTGGGTGAGCAGGGCGCCGAACAGCTTCTGGGCAATGGCGATATGCTTTACATGGCCTCAGGCGGCCGCACCAAGCGCCTGCACGGCGCTTTCGTCTCCGACAATGAAGTTGAGGCAGTCGTGACCCATCTCAAGAGCCAGGGCACGCCCGATTACCTCGACAATATCACCGAGGAAGACGACGAAGGCGGCTCCTTTGGCGAAGACGCCATGGGTGGCGGCGGCAATTCTGGCGATGAGCTTTACGACAAGGCCGTCCATATCGTGCTCACCGACAAAAAGGCCTCCACCTCCTATGTGCAGCGGCGTCTCGGCGTCGGCTATAACAAGGCCGCCACGCTGATCGAGCGCATGGAGCAGGAAGGCGTGATCAGCCCCGCCAACCATGCTGGCAAACGCGAAATCCTCGTCGGCAATAATGCCGACGGCTATTGAGATCGCTTATTCGCAGACCGGCTCTGAGGGCTGCGCCGTGAACTGGCGCGGTCCCACCCAGCCTTCGGGCTGGGCCTCGGTGCTGTCCACGATAGTGACGGTCAGCGTGCAATTGCCCGCCTTGACCTCAAAGCGGTCGGTTTCGACAAGCGTGATCGAATTGACGGAATTGGCAATGCCGAAGGTCTCGACTGCGACTTCAAGCGCGGCCAGGAATTCGGCCTGTCGCTGATAGTGCGGGGGCAGGGCGGCAAAGGCGGGAGCCATGCTAAAAACGCTCAGCAAAAGACCGGCAGCAATTGATTTCATGGATTTAACTCGCCAGATGACAAAAGGGTAATGGGAACTTTCCACCTGTTGCCGTAATTGCTGCCTAGATTAGCGTCAACCAAAAGCCCGCGAGGACCTTTCGCCATGATTAGACGCCACGCTTTGATGCTCGGTATTGCCGCCGCTCTCGCGCCAGCTCTGCCCGCGCTGGCGCTGGACCGGGCCCTGAGCCCCCAGGAGCAGCAGCTTATCGCTGAAATCAACGCGCATAATTCGGCCATCCGCACCATGGTGGGTCGTTTCCTGCAGATCGACACCAATGGTGGCCGCACCGAGGGCACATTCTTCCTCGAACGTCCAAACAAGATCGCGTTCCGCTATGCGCCGCCCAGCCGGGAGGAAATCGTTTCTCAGGGCCGCGGCTTCTACGTCGTCGACCGGCGCGAAGAGACCTATTACGCCTATCCGCAGGATTCGATCCCGCTCCGCCAGTTTCTCGGTGAACAAATCAATCTGCTCAATGCCAATGTGGTCGATGTGACGAATTCGGATGGCTATATTGCCATCACCGTCATCGACAATACCGTGGCCGGAACCGTGCAGGTCTCGTTGATTTTCGACGTCGACACCAAGGATCTGGCGCAATGGACGCTGGTGGAGCCATCGGGGTCCGAACTGACCTTCTCGCTCTATGACGTTCAGAAGGAAGTGCAGATTCCGCCGGCCTTCTTTACCTTTCCTGCGACCTACAAGGGCCGCGATCCCACCCGCTAAGAGCATGTTCCTCATGAAAAAAAAGCCGCCCACCGGGCGGCTTTTTTGTTTGATGTCGCGGCTGTCAGAGACCGAAGCCAAGGATGGCGACAAGGCCCGCCGCACCCACGGCAATGCGCCACCAGGCAAAGGGGGCAAAGCCATGGCGCGAGACAAAATCGAGCAGATACTTGACCACCAGCGCACCGACAACGAAGGACGCGGCAAAGCCGATGGCGATATTGAGCCCAAGGCTCATGTCGATCAGCTCGCGGCTTTTATAGAGATCATAGCCGAAAGCGCCGATCATGATGGGCAGGGCGATGAAAAAAGTGAACTCCGCCGCCGACCGCTTGGTCGCGCCGAACAGCATCGCGCCAACCACGGTGGCGCCGGATCGTGATACGCCGGGAATGAGTGCAATCATCTGGAACAGGCCGATGATCAGCGCCAGATGCCAAGGGAACTTGTAAATGTCGTCATATGCTTCCCGCTTGGGCATCCGGTCGACCGCCAGCAGCACTATGCCACCGATCAACAGCGAGATGCAGATCACCAGCGGCGTTTCGTAAAGCACTTGCTGGATATAGTCGCGGAAGAATACACCCGCCAAAGCGCCGGGAATGCTGGCCAGAAGGACCGCCAGGGCAAAATGCCATGCATAGGGTTTGCCGGTCAGCGCGTCGCGGATCAGCGATGCGATCTTGGCGAAATAAATGGTCAGAACCGCAAGGATCGCGCCGAGCTGGATCAAGACGATGAAGGTGGCAGGCTGGCTGAGGCCGAAGAAGTGACCGGCCAGCAGCAGGTGGCCAGTGGAGCTGACCGGAAGGAATTCGGTAAGCCCTTCTATAATTCCCAGCACCAGGGGCACAAAAAGACCTTGATCGGCGTTCATCTGATCCCCTAACTCGTTTCAACGGGCCTAAATCGCGTTTTCTCATAATGGTGTTCGTTTCACGCGCCAAGCGAGGAGACGGGAATAGGCCGCTCGTCAACCAGAGTCAGTTCATGCCAACGCTTGTGCATTATCCTCTCGACCCCGCTTCGCGCCTCATCCGGCTGATGTGCGCCGAATATGGCGTGCCGCTGGATCTGGAGGAAATAAAGCCCTGGCTGCGCGAGGAGGCCCTGCTTGAGCTCAATCCCGCGGCCACCCTGCCGATCCTGTTTACTGACAATGAAGATGCCATTATCGGCATCATGGCGAGCATTCACGCCGTCGAGGATTTCTATACGCCCGACGCCGTTGGTGGGCTTTTCCCGCCCGATCCGCTGGCCCGGGCCGAAATGTGGCGGCTGGTGGAATGGGTCCTGATCAAACTCAACGACGAGGTAACCCGTTATCTTGTCGAAGAAAAAATCGCCAAGCGCGACATTCGCGGCGCAACGCCCGAGCCGTCGGTGCTGCGGGCAGCCAAGGCCAATCTTGGCGAGCATCTGCTCTATTTCAACTACCTGCTGGCCAGCCGCAACTGGCTGGGTGGGGATGATCTGAGCCTGGCCGACTTCGCTCTGGCGGCGCATTTCTCAACGCTCGACTATATGGGCGATATCGATTGGTCGAAGGTGCCGGTGGAAACACGCGACTGGTATTCGGCCGTCAAATCGCGTCCTGCTTTCCGCACCCTGCTCAATGATCGCGTCGTGGCCATGCCGCCCTCCAAGGGCTATGCTGATCTCGATTTTTAAGAGTGATACTGGCCAGGCCCCTTGTCCGCCCCCTCCGTCGATCCCGAAAAACTCATCGCCGAACTCAAGGCGCGCGCTGAGGCTCTTGGCTTTGACGCCTTCGGCGTAGCACGCGCTGATTCCCGGCCTGATCTACCCGCAAAACTGGCGCATGCCCTGTCCGAGGGCTGGCATGCCGACATGGATTGGATGGAGGAAACCGAGGAGCGGCGCGGCGATCCGCGTCGGCTTTGGGACGAGGCCCGGTCTATCATCTTGCTGGGGGTAAATTATGGGCCGCAGATCGATCCCATGGCACTGCTGGCCGAAAAAAACGTCGGCAATATATCGGCTTATGCCCGCAATCGGGATTATCACGACATCATCAAGGGTAGGCTCAAGGAACTGGCGGGCCTATTGGCGCGGCGCGCCGGGGCCGGCGTCAAAGTCTTTGTCGATACCGCCCCCTTGATGGAAAAGCCACTGGCAGAAGCGGCGGGGCTCGGCTGGCAGGGCAAGCATTCGGTATTGGTAAGCCGCCAGTTCGGCTCCTGGCTGTTTCTGGGCGCCATTCTAACCTCGCTCGATCTGCCCGAGGATAAGCCGGGCGCCGAAAGCTGCGGCTCCTGTACGCGCTGCCTTGATATTTGCCCGACCAACGCCTTTCCGGCGCCGTTCCGGCTCGATGCGCGCAAGTGCCTTGCCTATTACTCCGTTGAACATAAAGGACAAATTCCGCGCGAATTTCGTCGACCCATGGGCAATCGCGTTTATGGCTGCGATGACTGCCTTGCCGTCTGCCCCTGGAACAAGTTCGCCTCGGTGAGCCGTGAGGCCAGGCTGCGCAGCCGTCCCGAATTCGAGCGCCCGGCATTGGCCGATCTGGAGCAGTTGGATGATGCGCGCTTTCGGGAGTTGTTCTCGGGATCGCCCGTCAAGCGCATCGGTCATGCGCGGTTTTTGCGCAATGTGTTGATATGTATGGGTAATTCCGAGGATGCGGGACATCTGCCGGCCATCACTGCCCGTCTGAATGACCCCTCGCCGCTGGTCCGTGGTGCGGCAATCTGGGCGCTGCGTCGGCTCGACCCGGAGCGGGCGAATGCGATAAGGCCTTCCCATCTTGCCAGCGAAACCGATGGTGACGTGCGGGCGGAATGGGGCGGAGAAGTTTGATGCGGGCATTGTTTTTCGGGCTTGGCTTTTCGTCGCAGAAAACTGCGCAATTCATGCACGCGAGCGGCGAATTCGTTGACACACTGGGAACGGTGAGAACCGCCGCAAAGGCCAATGCGTTAACAGACTGTTGTCATCGAGCGCTGCTTTTCGATGGCACGCAGAAAGGGCCGGATGTGGGTCCGGCCCTCAAATCAGGGATTACGCATGTGATCCTGTCCATCGCACCGGACGAAAATGGTGACCCGGTGCTGCGCCATCATCGCGCCGAGTTGGATGCGGCGGAAGACCTAGAATGGCTCTGCTATTATAGCACGGTCGGGGTCTATGGGGATTTTGGCGGCGAGTGGATCGATGAAACTGTCCCACTGGTGCCGCGCAATATGCGCTCGGACTATCGGGTCGTCGCCGAGCAGCAATGGCGCGATTATGCCGTCGAACGCGGTGTGCCACTGACCATATTGCGGCTGGCCGGGATTTACGGTCCGGGGCGCTCCACTTTTGATAAATTGCGTGACGGCACGGCAAGGCGCGTCATCAAGCCGGGTCAGGTGTTCAACCGTATCCATGTCGAGGATATCGCCCGCGTCACGCTGCTGGCCGCCGAACAGCGTCTCAACGGCACGTTCAACATGGCCGACGACGAACCTGCGCCGCCACAGGACGTCATTGCCTATGCCGCCGGTCTGATCGGAATGGATGTGCCGCCCGACCTGCCTTTCGAGACCACGGAAATGACGCCGATGCAGAAAAGCTTTTACCGCGACAACAAGCGGGTTTCCAACCGGGTTATCAAGGCGGCTTTAGGCATCGAAATGCTTTATCCCAATTACCGCGCCGGGTTGGCGCAGGTGCTGGAGGCCGAAAAATGAGCGTGGAGCCTGCCAAGTCTGCCCCGCAGCGCATTGTGCTGGATGGTCGATATGTTCGTCTGGAGCCGGTGGGGCCGCAACATGTCGCCGACCTTTTCGCCATTTCCGAGGGTGAAGCCGCTGCGGCCCGCTATCGCTGGTTGCCATCCTATGCGCCCAAAAATCGCGGTGAAGTCGAAAACTGGATCGCCTCAATAGAGGATGGACCAGACCGCTATGTGGCCGTGATCGACAAGGCGTCGGGCCGCGCCGTGGGGCGGCAGGGCTGGTTGCGGATTTTCCCCCACAACGCTTCCATTGAAATCGGCGGTATCTATTGGGGCCTGCCCATGGCCCGCTCGCGGCTGGCGACCGAGGCGCTCTATCTCTTTGCGCGCCATGCGTTCGAGGACCTTGGCTATCGGCGTTTTGAATGGAAATGCAACAATCTCAATGCCCCGTCCAAGGCTGCGGCCACCCGCTTCGGCTTTCAATATGAAGGCCTGTTTCGGCAGGACATGATCGTTAAGGGCGAGAGCCGCGACACCGCCTGGTTTTCGATCATCGATAGCGAATGGCCGGTCCTGGCTATGGAGTATGAACGCTGGTTGGCTGCTGAAAATTTCGATGTCGAAGGCCAGCAGAAGAGTGCGCTCGCAACACGGCGCGGCTGAGCCCTGCCGAAATATCCGGGGCTCAGGCCCGAGCACGTTCAGGCAGGGCCAGGAAGTCGGCAATGCCCTCCACGGCAAGCGGTCGGGCGAAGTAAAAGCCCTGAATGAGGTCGCAGCCGAGTTCGCGCAGGATTTCCAGTTCGGCCGCCGTTTCCACTCCTTCGACCACGCAGGTCAGGTTCATGTCGCGGCACAGCGCGATCAGCGATTTGACGATCTTGTGGCTGGCCGGATTCTTGTCGATATCGACCACGAAGCTGCGGTCGATCTTGATCTTGTCGAGCGGCAGGCGATGCACCTGCGTCAGACTGGAATAGCCGGTGCCGAAATCGTCGAGCGAAATCCCCAATCCCAGCGATTTCAGCGTATCGATGGCCTGGGTCACCTGAGCGAAATCGCGCATCATTGCGGTTTCGGTAATTTCGAGATCGACGCGCCTCGGATCGAACCCGCTTTCGCCGATGATACTGATCAGCCGCAAGACCCCGTCTGCCATGCCCAGATCATGCACCGAAAGGTTGAATGACAGGCGGAGCGGCGCGGGCCATTCGCGGGCCTGCTCCAGCGCGCGGCGCAGCAGGATGCGTGTCAGCTTGGAAATAAGACCAGCCCGCTCGGCCACTGGAATGAACAGGGCGGGAGACACCCGGCCCAGCGTGGCGCTGTTCCAGCGCGCCAGGGCTTCAAAACCTATGGGCCGACCATTTCCAGCGGTGACGATCGGCTGAAACTCAAGAAAGAGTTCGTTTTCAAGGTCGCCATTGATCAAGGCATGCTCAATGGCATTGTTCTGCAGAATGGCGCTCTGATGATCTGCCGAGAAGAAATGCGCGGAACCGCGCCCATCGCCGCGCTTGGCGTCATAAAGGGCGTAGTCGGCCTGCTCGAACAGGTCGTGGGCATTGCGGCATTCCGGGCTCAGTTCGCTGAAACCGATGCTTGCCGAAATCTGCGCCGTGCCATTGGTGACCGGATAGGGCGTGCGCAGCACCGAACAGATCATGTCGGCCCGGGCCAGGATTTCGGCGCGTGACAGATGCGCGCCTGCCAGAAAGGCAAATTCGTCGCCTGCCAGCCGATAGGGGGTGATGTCGCTGCCGCAGATGTCGCGCAGGCGCTGTGCCACTTCCACCAGCACCTGATCGCCCACACCATGCCCGTAAGCGTCGTTGACCGGCTTGAAGCCGTCGAGATCGAGAATGCCCAGAATGAGTGAATCGCCGTTCTGCCTGGCGTCGGCAAAGCCCTTTTCCATATGAAAGAAAAAGCTGCGACGATTGGGCAGGTCGGTCAGCGCATCCAGATTGGCCAGACGGAAATTCTGATCGCTCAGGGCCTGGGTTTCCGCCTGCTTCTGCTCAAGCTCGGCCTGCTTTTCCATCAATGCCTTGCGCGAGGCGATCAGATTGGTGAAGTCCCGATAGGAGATGTTGAGAATAATCATCATCGCCACCGACACCAGCGCCACATTGATCGAGGTGGCGATGAAGGTGGGATTGCCGGTGGAGCCGAAGAACAGCACGAAGGGCAGATTGACCAGCACGGTCAGCGACATGGCGGCGGCACGCAGATGCATCAGGCAGAAGATGCAGCTGACCACGGTGATGCCCATGAAGAACGCGATATGGCTCTGGGTATAGGCATCGCCATAAGGATAAAGCGCCAGGCTCCAGGCGACGAAGATCAGGCCAAGTATGACGGTCAGCCGATTGGTCCGCGTCAGCGCGCGATAGGCCTGCTGGGCCGTCGGCGTCCGCTTGCGTCCCAGCCACCAGGTGGTCAGCCGAACCATGCAGATGATGGTGAGGGCGATCGGCAGGTAAAGCGCGATCCAGTCCGGTGCGAGGCCCAGATGGGTGGTGGCGAGGCCCCAGGTATTGATGATCAGGATGGTATAAAGCAGCGGAACCTGCTTGGAAAAGGCGGCATATTGCGCCCGCAGCAGGTCGGAATCCTCCTTGGGAACGGAGAGCCAGCTCCTCACAACCTTCAACATCAGACACCCTTTCTGGTGCATTTGCTGCCTAGCCATTTCCCTGCCCGGTGAGGAAGCGCGGGACCTGTTTCTTGGTCTGAAGCGCAACATGACAATGGAAACGTTTTCTTCTCTGGCTAGTTACTTAGATGCTCTTCCTGATCTGCAGGTTAATTTTGATGTTCTGAACCATCGGCGCCCCGCCTAATCCGATCAGTGGTTTCCAAATGGTTAGGTTTACTGATGACTATTTGCGCTATGACGCCTGTGCAGCGAGCAAACTGCTGGCCTTCTGCCTCTGAGCGAGCACGTCGCCGATGACGAGGAGAACTGGTCTCGTGAGATCGACCTCTTTTATGGCGACAGCCAGTTCGCCCAGCCTTGTGTGATGAATGGCCTGTTCGGGGCGGCTGATATTGCTGGCAATGACCACCGGCATGGTGGCGGACATGCCATTGGCGATGAGCCGCCCGGCAATGGCCGCCGCGCTGCGGCCCGCCATGTAGTAGACATGGGTGACGCTTGAATCGCTCAGCGCTGCCCAGTCCAGATTGTCAGGCAGATTGCCCGTGCGGGCATGGCCGGTGACAAAGCGGAGGGACTGGGCGCAATCGCGGTGGGTCAGGGAGATTTTGAGACTGGCAGCCAGCGCGAAGGCCGCGCTGATGCCCGGCACGATCTCGACCGGGATATTCTCGGCTTCGAGCGCGGCGATTTCCTCTCCTGCCCGCCCGAACACCATGGGGTCGCCGGATTTGAGGCGCACGACATGGCGCCCCTGCCGCGCCAGCGTGATCATCATGGCGTTGATGTCTTCCTGCTTGCAGCTTGGCCGTCCGCCGCGCTTGCCCACAAGAATGCGCTTTGCCTCGCGCCGCGCCAGCTCCAGCACTTCGTCCGAGACGAGATCGTCAAACAGGATCACATCGGCGGCCTGAAGAGCGCGCACCGCCTTGATGGTGAGATATTCGGCATCGCCCGGCCCCGCTCCGACCAGTGTGACCTTGCCGGACCGGGCGTGTCGGGCCTGACCGAACCAGCCGGCGATGGCGTTTTCGTCGGGCGAGGTTGTGAAGGCTGCTTCGGCCAGCTTTTCCCAGAACGCGCGGCGTTCGGCGCCATGGTTCAGCCGGGAGGTCACCCGGTCCCGTATCCCGCGGGCGAGCCTGGCCCAGTTGGACAGCTCGGGCGGCAGTAATGTTTCAATCCGCCGCCGCACGGCCTGTCCCAATATCGGTGCAGCCCCATTGGTGGAAATGCCTACGACAAGCGGTGAGCGATTGACGATGGCGCCTAACTGGAAGCTGCAATGATCGGGCTTGTCGATGACATTGGCCGGAACCCCCGCCTGCCGCGCCCGGGCGGCAAACAGGGGGGCGTCGTCATCGTCGCAATCGCCCACGGCCATGGCGAGCTCCGACCAATCGGCGTGCCGCCAGTCTTTTGGCGTGAACCTGACGCGCCCCGTTTCGATCAGGGCGCGCATGTCCTTGGCGACATCGGTTTTGGGCGCATGGATAGTGACCCTTGCGCCCGTGGCAACGAGCAGCTCGGCTTTCCATGCGGCAGCGTCCGAACCGCCTGCCACCAGAACCTGCTTTCCGCTCAGCGTGTAGAAGACCGGCAGGGTGGCAAGCTCGGCCACGCGCGATGGCGTTTCGGTGCGAGGTGCGGGCACGATATGCATCTGTCGGTCTCCGTGTTCGAGGTCTATTCGGCCGGGACGGCGACGATGTCGGAATGCTGCGCCTTGCGGGCGGCGTCGCGGCGCGGGGCAGTGCGGGAATGAGTGGCGTAAAGGGTCAGCCCCACAAAGGTCAGCCCGCCCACCAGATTGCCGATAACGGTGGGGATTTCGTTCCAGACCATATAATCCCAGAAGGAGAACTGGCCGCCCAGCATGATGCCCGAGGGGAACAGGAACATGTTCACGATCGAGTGCTCGAAGCCCATATAGAAGAACAGCATGATGGGCATCCACATGCCGATGACCTTGCCGGGCACCGAAGTGGACATCATGGCGGCGACGACGCCGGTAGACACCATCCAGTTGCAGAGCACACCACGGATGAACAGGGTCAGCATTCCGGCTGCGCCATGTTCGGCATAGCCCAATGTGCGGCCTTCCCCGATATGGCCGATCCGCTCACCCACGGCGTCAGGCGCCTGACTGAAGCCGAAGGTGACGATGATCGCCATCATCAGGGCGACAAGGATGGCACCGGCGAAATTGCCGCTGAACACCAGCCCCCAATTGCGCAGGACACCGGCCAGCGTGACGCCGGGGCGCTTGTCGATCAGCGCCAGCGGCGCCAGCGTGAACACGCCGGTCAACAGATCGAACCCCATCAGATAGAGCAGGATGAAACCGATCGGGAAGAAGCTGGCGCCCAGTAGGGGTTGGCCGGTCTGAACCGTGATGGTGATGGCAAAGGCGGCCGCCAGCGCGAGGATGGCGCCGGCCATGAATGAGCGGATCAAGGTGTCGCGGGTCGACATCATGACCTTGGCCTCGCCGGCATCGATCATTTTGGTGACGAAATCTTTGGGGGCAACATAGTCCATTGCAAAGCTCCTGAATGTTTGGGGCGAGAAAGATCAGGCGGCGGTGGCCGCGCGGAGGATGGAGGCGTCGATAAAGAGAAGGCCATTTTCGGCGCGCATGGGATAGGTCCGCACCGCGCCCTCATCGGCGCCCTGTGCCTCTCCCGTTTCGAGGGAAAAGACCCAATTGTGCAGCGGGCAGGTGACGTGCGCGCCATGCACGATCCCCTGGCTCAGGGGCCCGCCCTTGTGCGGGCATTTGTCGTCGATGGCGTAGACCGCATCCTGGGCGGTGCGGAACACGGCGATGCGGCCCAAAGGCGTGGTGATGCAGCGGGCGCCACGGCGTGGCACATCGTCCAGCCTGCCGATTTCGATCCAGTTGCGTGTGCTGATTTCGGTCATGGCGCTCACTCCGCAGCTTCGAGCATGGCGAATTCGGCCATGGCGGCGAATTCATGCGCGTCCTTGCCGTTGACGCGTTCTTCCCAAGGGTCGACCTGGGCAAATTGCTGGGAATAGACGAAGCGGTCGAACAGCTGTTTGCGCTTGGCCTGATCCTCGACCACCGCCGCCTTAATCGATGGAATGCCGACCCGCTTCATCCATTTGTAGATGCGTTCCAGATAGCGGCCCTGTTCCCGATAGAGCTGGGTCAGGGCGGCGATGATCTCGATCGCATCCTCTTCGGTCTTGGCGTGGCACAACACTTCGGTGCCCTTGATGTCGAGACCCGCCGCGCCGCCGAAATGGATTTCGTAGCCGGAGTCTAGGCAGATGACACCGATATCCTTGCAGGTGGCTTCCGCGCAATTACGCGGGCAACCCGACACCGCCAGCTTGAGCTTGGCCGGTGTCCACGAGCCCCACATGAATTTTTCGATTTTGATACCGAGGCCGGTGGAGTCCTGGGTGCCGAAACGGCACCAATCCGAGCCAACACAGGTTTTGACCGTGCGCAGCCCCTTGGCATAGGCAGCGCCCGACACCATGCCCGCCGCGTTGAGATCGGCCCAGACCGCAGGCAGGTCGTCTTTTTTGACGCCGAGCAGATCGATGCGCTGGCCGCCGGTGACCTTGATGGTGGGAATGGCGAACTTGTCCGCAACATCGGCAATGGCGCGCAATTCGTGGGCATTGGTGATGCCGCCGAACATACGCGGCACCACCGAGTAGGTGCCGTCCTTCTGGATATTGGCGTGCACGCGCTCATTGATATAGCGGGACTGGCCATCATCCTCATATTCGCCGGGCCAGGTCGAGACGAGATAATAATTGAGTGCCGGGCGGCACTTGGCGCAGCCGCAGGAGGTGTTCCAGTTCAATTCCTGCATGATGGCGGGAATGGATTTGAGGCCCTGCGCCACGATCAATCGGCGCACATCGTCATGGCCAAGATCGGTGCAGCCGCACATGGGCTGAAAGGCTGCGGGATTATAAGCGTCCCCCAGCGTTGCCATCAGCAGCTTTTCCACGAGCCCGGTGCAGGAACCGCAGGAGGCCGATGCCTTGGTATGGGCACGAACATCATCGAGCGATGTGAGGCCCTTGCTGGTGATGGCGCCGGTAATCTGGCCTTTGCAGACGCCGTTGCAGCCGCAGATTTCCGCATCATCGGGCAGGGCCGCGACTGCGGCCAGCGGGTCGGCAATAGCGTCGCCGCCATAGGACTGGCCGTAGATCAGCGTATCGCGCAATAGCGAAATATCGGTGCCGCGCTTGATGAGGTCGAAATACCAGGCGCCATCGCCGGTCTCCCCATACAACACCGTGCCGATGACCTTGTTATCGGCCAGCACGACGCGCTTGTAGATGCCCGAGGCGGCATTGCGGAGCACGATTTCTTCGCGGCCCTCGCCATCGGCGAAGTCTCCCGCCGAATAGAGACTGACGCCCGTGACCTTGAGCTGTGTCGCGGTCTTGGGCGCGACGAACCCGGCCGTCTCCCCGATCAGCGTTTTCGCGGCCACGCGCGCCATGTCGTAAAGCGGCGCGACCAGTCCATAGAGCGTGCCGTCATGTTCGACGCATTCGCCCAGTGCCAGAATGTCCGGGTCCGAGGTGCGCATGCTGTCATCGACCACCACGCCGCGCTGCACTTCGATGCCGGCATCATTGGCAAGGCGGGTTTCCGGGCGGATACCGGCGGCCATGACCACCAGATCGGCGTCGTAGATCGTGCCGTCGTCGAGCAGAACCGCTTCCACATGGTCAGTGCCGAGAATGGCCTTGGTTTGAGCGCGGCAATGGATCTTGATGCCCCGGCGCATGAGCTCGCGCTCCAGCAGGTAGCCCGCCGCTGGATCGAGCTGGCGGTCCATCAGATGCCCGGCCAGATGCAGCACCACCACATTCATGCCGCGTCCGCGCAGCGCAGCGGCAGCTTCCAGACCCAGAAGACCGCCGCCAATGACCACGGCGCGGCTATTGGGCTTTGCCGCCACATCGATCATGGCATTAACGTCGTCCAGATCGCGGAAGGCGCGCACGCCGGGCAGATCGCGCCCTGCAATCGGCAGAATGAAGGGTGCCGAGCCGGTGGCTATGACCAGCTTGTCGTAAGCTGTTTCGACATTGCCTGCGGTGATGGTCTTGGCGCGCCGGTCGATGCGGGTAACGCTGTGCCCGAAGCGGCAATCGACGCCATGTGCCTCGTACCACGCGGCATCATGGGTGATGATATCCGCATAGGCCTTTTCACCCGCCAGCACCGGGGACAGCATGATGCGGTTGTAATTGCCACGCGGTTCGGCCCCGAACAGGGTGACGTCATAATCGTGACTGGTCTCGAAAAGATGCTCCAGCATGCGCCCGGAGGCCATTCCTGCACCGATGATGACGAGCTTTTCCGTCATGCTCTCAACCTGCTTTTCTTGGCGGAGCCTGGGGTCTCCGCACGGATAAAACAAAAACGCCGCCAACCAGCACGACCCGGATATCCCCAAATGGAATCCAGTCTTGTTGGTTGGCGGCGTTGCCAGCTATGTCGACGCCCGCCATTGGACGCCGGAATATCAATGCGCCGAAGCGCTTGCAGTCAGCATTGCAGGAAGCATGCCAAATGCAGATCAGGCCATAATTTTATTTGGTGTCAGAGGTTTGGTTGATTTGCGCGCGAGAGGGCGTAATGGCTCAGCTCGACACCAAGCGCACAAATGGGCAGCAGATGCTCAATCTTTGAGCGGACTCGCGGTTTGGTTCAAAATATACTCATCCAGACGATCAGGATCGAACTGGGTGCCGTCAAAGAAGCCGTCGGGTCCCAATGTCAGGGAGCCGCCGATTGCGCCAACCATCATCGGTTCGTGCAATGCTCCCTCGACCTTGGCATTGGCGGCGGGCACGGCAATGGCCTGTCCGGCGAGGGCTGCGCGGTAGATATCCGGCCTGTAGCTGGCTCGGGCCTTGGCGGCGTTTTCCGCGCTATGCTCCACCTGACCCCAGCGCACCATCTGCGAATAGAACCACATGGCGTGGCTCACCCAGGGAAAATTGGCGGCATGCCGGAACGGCACATAGAAATCGTCAATCCGGCGCTCGTTATCAGGTCCAAACAGCAAGTGCCCGGAAAGCGGGCGCATCAGCAGCTCTGCCGATTGCTGCAGCCGATCCTCCCCGGACAGCATTGCGGCGAGGCGCGGAAGATTGTCGGGATCGCCACACCAGCGGGCGGCGCGCGTGACGGCGCGCACCAGCGCGGCAAGCTGTTCGGGATAGCGCTCGGCCCATTGAACGCGCGTGCCCAGCACCTTTTCGGGGCTGAGGCGCCAGATTGCGGATTTGGTGGTGATGATCCGGCCAATGCCCCGCGCTACGGCCACAGAACCAAACGGCTCGCCCACGATATAGCCATCTGTGCGGCGTGCGGCCAGGGCGTCGGGCTGGAATGGCGGCGGCACGACCACGATTTCGATATCGCGGTCGGGGTCTATTCCCGAGGCCGCCAGCCAATAGCGCAGCTCGTAATTATGTCCGCTTTCCCGGTGCACGACGCCGAAGCGAAGGCGCGGCAGACCGGCCCCTGCGCGCTGGGCGATGACGGAAAACAAGGCCTTGCCGGTTTCCTGCGCCGAGCCATCCTGCGGCGCGCCTGCCTCTGCCATTGCCGCCCAGAGATCGTTGGAAACGGTGATCGCATTGCCTCCCAGCCCCAGAGCCATCGGCGCAATCAGGGGCGTGTCGAGCGGGGTCAGGCCGAGATTGGCACTGAGCGGCATCGGCCCCAGCATATGGGCAGCATCAAAATGGCCGATGGCGACACGATCACGGATATTGGCCCATGAGGTTTCGCGCACCCTCTTGAGGAAGAGCCCCTCATTTTCGGCAAAACCCTGTTCCTGCGCGGCGATCAGCACCGCGCTATCGAGCAGCGGCACATAGCCGATAGTGATCTGCGTCAGCCCCATGCGCCTCTCCTATTGTCCCAAAAGCTCTGCCGCTGTCACCAGACTTTGGGCGATTTCGGCAATCTTGCGGTTCTGGTTCATCGCCGTGCTGCGCAACAGCGTATAGGCCTCGTCCTCGGACAGGCCGCGGCTGCGCATCAAAATACCCTTGGCCTTGTCGATGACCTTGCGCCCCTGCAATTCCGAACGCGCCGTCTCAAGTTCCTCCTGCATGCGCGAAAAGGCGCGAAAGCGCAGAATGGCCATATCCAGAATGGGCTTGACCCGATCCTTGCGCAGGCCATCCACCACATAGGCGGAAACGCCGGCATCCACCGCCGCTTCGATCGAGCTGAGATCGGCCTTGTCGACGAACATGGCGATGGGCCGCTTGAGGCTGCGCGAGAGGGCAAAGAAGTGCTCAAGCACATCTCGATTGGGATTTTCGAGATCAACGATCACCACATCGGGTGCGATGGCACCGACTTGCTCGGCAACATCCTCGATATCGACAATAACCTGCACAAGGTCATGCCCGGCCTCACGCAATCCCGCTTCAATGATCGAAGCGCGGATTTCATTGTCGTCGATGACAAGAATGGAAAGAGCGTCAGGCATCAGCTCTTATTGCCCGATTTCCGCAATGGAACAATCCGCTGCGGCGCGCCATTATTCCCAGGCGTCAAGCATGGCCGCGCCGACAAAGTCCAGGTGCTTGCTCATGGCGGTGCGGGCGGCCTCGGCATTGCCGCTGACGATGGCGGCGACGATGGCTTCGTGATCGCCCAGGATATGTTCGCGCACCTTGCCGCCCTCGATCAGATGCTGGTGGAAGCGCGTGTCGACCTCTTCGCCGCGTGACCTCCAGAGGTCTTCGAGCATTTCCCGCAATACTGCATTGCCGCAGGAATCGGCCAAGGTCATGTGCAGCATGCGATCGCTTTCGAACGACCATTGCCCGGCATGGGTCTCCACGCGCATGCGCCGCAAGGTCTCGGCCAGACGCGCCGTGCCCTCGGGAGAAATCTGCTGGCTGGCGAGGGCCGCTGCCTCCGGCTCCAGCAGTCGCCGCACCGCCATAACTTCAAGCGGGGATGCGCTGAGCTCCGGCAGGGAAGACTGCGGGTCGTCGCGCCGGCGCACGAAGGCCCCGACGCCCACGCGCACTTCCACCAGGCCTGCCACTTCCAGGGCGATCAGGGCTTCGCGCACCGTGGGACGCGATACGCCCAGATTCTGGGCCAGATCACGCTCGGAGGGAAGCTGTCGGCCGGGCGCAACCGCGCCAGCCAGGATCTGGTCGCGGATCTGATCGGCGATCTGGATATACAGCTTGCGGTTGGATACGGCCTGAAGTTTCATCGCGCTTCCTTTGCCATTTTCATAGCGATAGGCGCAATCTCTGTCTACTGGTCTGACCACTTGACAGCCTGACGGACTTGCCATTAGGTCATGGCCGAATGACGAGCCCATAATAAATCGGTGCCGCATTGCAGGAGGAATTGTCGATGGCAGAAAGGATGACCGAAGCACCGATTCCGGCTGCGTCCGTCGTGCCATTGGTCAAGATGACCGGCATCGACAAATCCTTCCCCGGCGTCCGTGCGCTGTCGCAGGTGCAGTTTGAAATCCTGCCCGGCGAAGTGCATGCGCTCATGGGTGAGAACGGCGCTGGCAAGTCCACGCTGATGAAAATTCTCTCCGGCGTCTATTCGCGCGATGCGGGGACGATCCTGCTGAACGGAGAGCCGGTGGAAATCACCTCGCCGCGTCAGGCGCAGGATCTGGGTCTGTCCATCATCCATCAGGAACTGGCGCTGATGCGCGACCTGACGGCCGCGCAGAATATCTTTATCGGGCGCGAGCCGCGCCGCTTCGGCATTCTCGATGAAGGTCAGCTCAACCGCGATGCGGAAGCGATCTTTCAGTCGATGAACCTCAAGCTCGACCCCAATGTGCTGGTCGAAACGCTGACCATCGCCAAGCAGCAAATGGTCGAGATCGCCAAGGCGCTGTCCTACCGCTCCCGCGTGTTGATCATGGACGAGCCGACAGCCGCGCTCAATGATGCGGAAATCGCCGAATTGTTCGCCATCATCAACCGGCTGCGGGCCGAGGGCGTGGGCATCGTCTACATTTCCCACAAGATGGACGAGATCAAACGCATTTCCGACCGCGTGACCATCATGCGCGACGGTGAATATGTCGGCACGGTTCCGGCGGCCGAAACTTCCATCGAGACGATCATCTCCATGATGGTGGGGCGCACGCTCACCAATGAAGCGCTGGTCATCCCCAATTCTGCTGCTTCCCCTGTTGCGCTGGAAGTGCGCAATCTGCGGCGTGGACGCGAAATCCGCGATGTCAGCTTCTCGGTCCGCAAAGGCGAAATCCTTGGTTTTGCCGGACTGATGGGAGCCGGGCGCACGGAAGTGGCGCGCGCCATTTTTGGAGCTGACCGACGTGAAGGCGGCGAAATCTGGGTGCATGGTCAGCGGGTCGGCGTGGCGTCGCCGCGTGATGCGGTGGCGGCTGGCATTGGCTATCTCTCCGAAGACCGAAAGCTTTTCGGTCTCGCTACCGGCATGGACGTGCGCAACAATATTGCGCTGGCCAGCCTCGAGCGGTTCACCGGCCCCGGCGGGGTGCTCAATGACCACGCCATGCACGAAGTCGCCGAGAAATATATTCGCCAGCTCTCGATCAAGACGCCCAGTGACGCCCAAGAGGCCCGCCTTCTCTCCGGCGGCAATCAGCAGAAGGTGGTGATCGCCAAATGGCTGCTGCGTGACTGCGATATCCTGATTTTCGATGAGCCCACGCGCGGCATCGATGTCGGCGCGAAGTCGGAAATCTATAAACTGCTCAATGCGCTGGCCGCTGAGGGCAAGGCCATCATCGTTATTTCGTCCGAACTGCCCGAAGTGCTGCGTTTGAGCCACCGCATCGCGGTGATGTGCGAAGGCCGGTTGACCGGCATCCTGCCCGGCGGCGCCAGCCAGCAGGAAATCATGCGGCTCGCCACCCAGCGCGAAGCCGCCATGGCGCCGGACGCCGAGAGGAGAACAGCATGAGTGACGCAGCCGCACCGGCGCAGAAATCCGGTATTCGCATATCCGGCGCTTTCCATCGCCTTCTGGCCTTTTCCGGTCTTTTGGCGCTGGTGGTGGTCTTCTCGCTGGCCTCGCCCAATTTCATGCAGACCCAGAATATTCTGGCCATTCTGCAAGCCACCTCGGTCAACGGCGTCCTGGCCATTGCCGCCACACTGGTGATCATCACCGGCGGCATCGATCTGTCGGTCGGTACGCTCATGACTTTTTGCGCGGTGATAGCCGGGGTGATCCTGACCTATCTCGGCATGCCCCTGCCTGTCGGCGTGCTGGGGGCGATCCTCGCCGGAACGGCGGCGGGTCTGGTGTCCGGCGTCGTCATTGCCAAGCTCAAGGTGCCGCCCTTTATTGCGACGCTTGGCATGATGCTGATCTTGAAGGGCCTGTCGCTGGTGATTTCGGGGACGCGCCCGATCTATTTCAACGATACGCCCGGCTTTACGCAAATCTCGCAGGGCTCGCTGATCGGTTCGGTCATTCCCGCCCTGCCCATTCCAAATGGCGTGCTCATCCTTTTCGCCGTGGCCCTGATTGCCGCTTTCATTCTCGGCAAGACCGCGCTTGGCCGCTACACCTTCGCCCTAGGCTCCAATGAAGAGGCCGTACGTCTGTCGGGCGTCAATGTCGATCGCTGGAAGATCGCTGTTTATGCCACGGCCGGTTCGATCTGTGGCGTCGCCGGTATTCTCATCGCCAGCCGCCTTAATTCCGCCCAGCCCGCGCTGGGGCAGGGTTATGAGCTCGACGCCATTGCCGCCGTCGTCATCGGTGGCACCTCGCTTTCGGGTGGTCGCGGCACCGTTCTCGGCACGCTGATCGGCGCGCTCATCATCTCCGTGCTGGCCAATGGCCTGCGCATCCTATCGGTGGCTCAGGAATGGCAGACGGTTGTGACCGGCACCATCATCATCCTGGCCGTCTATGCCGACATCCTGCGGCGTCGCACACTTTAGACGCCGGTTCGTTCCAGCGCGTTCCGCGCCAATAAGAGGCTAAGCAATGCCCAAAAGTTTCAGAGCATTACATGGGAGGTTTACCATGCTCAATCGTCGTACCCTGCTTGGCGCCATCAGCGCCGTGGCCATGCTGGCTGGTGCCGGCACCCCGGCCTTTTCGCAGGACACTTATGATATCGCCCTGATCTCCAAGGGCTTCCAGCACCAGTTCTGGCAGGCCGTGAAGGCCGGTGCCGATCAGGCTGGCGCCGATCTGGGTGCCAATGTCACCTTTGAAGGTCCGGACAATGAAACCCAGGTCGACCGCCAGATCGACCAGCTTGCAGCCGCTCTGTCGCGTAATCCTGACGCGATCGGCTTTGCCGCTCTCGACAGCCAGGCGGCTATTCCGTTGCTGCAGCAGGCCAAGGATGCCGGTATTCCGGTGATCGCTTTCGACTCCGGCGTCGATAGCGACATTCCGCTCGCCACTGCCACCACCGACAACATTGCCGCTTCGGCTCTGGCTGCCGACGTCATGGCCGAGCTGATCGGCGGCGAAGGCAAGGTTGCCGTGGTTGCCCACGACCAGACCAGCCGCACCGGTATCGACCGCCGCGATGGTTTCGTGAACCGCATCGCCGAAGCCTATCCAAATATCGAGATCGTCTCGATCCAGTATGGCGGCGGCGACCAGTTGCAGTCGACCGAAATCACCAAGTCGATCCTGCTCGCCAATCCGGACCTCAAGGGTATTTTCGGCACCAATGAAGGCTCGGCCATCGGCGTTGCCAATGGCAAGCAGGAACTGGGCAGCCAGGTCGTTGCTATCGGCTTCGACTCCGGTGCTGCGCAGAAGGCTCTGGTCACCTCCGGCGTGCTCAATGGCGCCATCACCCAGAACCCGGTCGGCATTGGCTATCAGACCGTTCAGGCTGCAATTGCAGCGCTGAAGGGCGAAACTCTGCCGCCCGTCATCGACACCGGCTTCTACTATTACGACGCTGCAACGATCAACAATCCCGAAATCGCTGCCGTTCTCTACGACTGATAATGTGTGAATCGGGTGTGGCGAGCGATTGCCGCACCCACCGGGCTGCACCTCCCCCTCGACGGGGGAGGATGGGAGGGGGTGCGTAAGCCCCGATATTCGGGCTCACCTCCCCCACCTTGATCCCTCCCCGCAAGGGGGAGGGTGACGACTAAGACATCGGGATCACTCCATGGCCGACCTAACCGGAAAAACAGTTCTCATCACCGCGGCGGCGCAGGGTATTGGCCGTGCCTCCGTTGAGGCCTTTGTGCGCGCAGGCGCGTCGGTCATCGCCACCGATATCAATGCTGCAAAGCTGGCCGAACTGGAGGGGATGGAGGGTGTCACCACCCGTATTCTCGACGTCCTCTCCGCCGATGCCGTGAACCAGGCGATTGCCGAAATCGGCCATATCGATGTGCTGTTCAATTGTGCCGGGGTCGTTCATTCCGGCACGGTACTGGAGATGAGCGACAAGGATCTCGACTTCGCGCTCGATCTCAACGTCAAGGCGCAGATCCGCACTATCAAGGCGGTGTTGCCGCAGATGCTGGAGCGCAAGGATGGCGCCATCATCAACATGGCCACGGTAGCGTCTTCGGTGAAGGGTGTGCCCAATCGTGCCGCCTATACGATTTCCAAGGCGGCGGTGATCGGGCTGACCAAATCCATCGCCTCGGACTACACGACCAGCAATATCCGCGTGAACGCCATCTGCCCCGGCACGGTGGACAGCCCCAGCCTGCACGAGCGCTGGCACGCCACCGGCGATTTCGAGGCGGCAAAGAAGGCGTTCATCGCGCGCCAGCCCATTGGCCGCATTGCCCATCCCGAAGAAGTCGCTGATCTCGCGGTTTATCTGGCGGGCGCAACCTATACCACCGGGCAGATACACATCATCGATGGTGGCTGGACGGCCTGAGTTCAGCGACCGGACCTCATCCCTCGACCGGCTCAGGATGAGGCCTTTGAGACGCGAGCCCCAATAGACCTCACGGTGAGATTGCCGAACCAAGAGGCCAAGGCACAGCTATTTTGCAGAGCACCAATATGACCAGGATCACCAGCCTTACCACCCGCGACCTTCGCTTCCCCACCTCGGCTTCGCTCGATGGCTCCGATGCCATGAACCCCGATCCCGATTATTCCGCGGCCTATGTGGTGCTGGGCACCGATGGGGCGCATGAAGGCCATGGACTGACCTTCACCATCGGGCGCGGCAATGAAGTCGTGGTGGCTGCGATTGAGGCATTGCGCAGCCGCGTGGTCGGTCTGGAGCTGGAATGGATCGCCGCTGATCCGGGCCGTTTCTGGCGGCATGTGACCGGCGACAGCCAGCTCCGCTGGATCGGGCCCGACAAGGGCGCCATGCATCTGGCAACCGGCGCGGTGGTCAATGCGGTCTGGGACCTGCTGGCGAAAGACGCCGGCAAGCCGGTCTGGCTCTATGTTGCCGAGATGAGCCCCGAACAGCTCGTTTCCATCATTGATTTCCGCTATCTCACCGACGCCATTACGCCCGAAGAGGCGCTGGCGATCTTCAAGGCCGCCGAACCGGGCAAGGCCGAACGTATCGCCACCCTGCGTCAGGAAGGCTATGCCTGTTACACCACCTCTGCGGGATGGCTGGGCTATTCCAACGAGAAGCTGACGCGGCTGGCGACCGAAGCCGTCGAAGCCGGTTTCAGCCATATCAAGATGAAGGTCGGCCGCGATCTGGAAGACGATATTCGTCGCCTTGAGATCGTGCGCTCCATCATGGGGCCGGATCGCCACCTGATGATCGACGCCAATCAGGTCTGGGAGGTTGATCAGGCCATCGATTGGGTCAACCAGCTCAAGCGCTTCAACCCGCTGTTTATCGAAGAGCCGACCAGCCCAGACGATGTGGAAGGCCATCGCAAAATCCGCGAGGCCATTGGCCCGGTCAAGGTTGCGACCGGCGAAATGTGCCAGAACCGCATTCTCTTCAAGCAGTTCATCACCCGTGAGGCCATCGACGTGGTGCAGATCGATGCCTGCCGCATCGGTGGGCTCAACGAAGTGCTCTCGGTACTGCTGATGGCCGCAAAATACGGCAAGCCGGTATGGCCGCATGCGGGTGGCGTGGGCCTTTGCGAATATGTGCAGCACCTGTCGATGATCGATTATCTGGTCGTGTCGGGGACCAAGGAGGGCCGGGTGATCGAATTCGTCGACCATCTGCACGAGCATTTCCTTGATCCCTGCAGAATCGAAAATGCGGCCTATATGCCGCCCGAAAGCGCTGGCTTCTCTATCCAGATGAAGCCGGAAAGCCTGCAAACCTATCAGTTCAAAGGCTAAACATGGACCTGCAGCTCAAGGACAAGGTGATTGTTGTCACCGGCGGCGGTTCCGGTATCGGGGCAGGCATCGTTGAGGTGCTGGCTGAAGAAGGCGCGCGTGCCGTCATCATTGCACGCCGGGCGCCGGATGCAGACTGGCTGAGTAAGGTCGGCGCTGATTTTGTGTCGGCTGAGCTTTCGGACGATAGCCAATGCCGCGCCGCCGTGGAGCAGATCAGAGCCCGGCATGGCCATGTCTATGGTCTGGTCAACAATGCCGGGGCGAATGATGGCGTCAATCTTGAGAAGGGCCCGGACGCCTTCCGCAAAAGCCTCGATCAGAACCTCGTTCACTACTACACCATGGTGCATCTGCTGGCCGACGACCTGCGCAAGACCAGGGGCGCCATCGTCAATATTGCCTCCAAAACCGCGCTGACCGGTCAGGGCGGAACATCGGCCTATGTGGCTGCCAAGGCTGCTCAATTGGGCATGACCCGCGAATGGGCGGTGGACTTCTTGCCAGATGGTGTAAGGGTCAATGCAATCGTCGTCGCCGAGGTGATGACGCCGCTCTATCGCCGTTGGCTTGATACTCTGCCCAATCCCGATGAAAAACTGGCCTCTATAACGGCCAATATTCCCCTTGGTCAGCGTATGACCACAGCCCGCGAAATCGGCGATACCTGCGCCTTCCTGCTGTCGAGCCGCGCCAGTCATACGACCGGGCAATGGCTTTTCCCCGATGGTGGTTATACTCACCTCGATCGGGCGATTAGCTCGTAAGCTGCAATGGGAGGCCTCTGATGCTGCGCGGAATAAATCCACTGCTGTCGCCTGAGCTGCTGTCGATCCTGCGGGCCATGGGCCATGGCGACGAGATAGTCATTGCCGATGCCAATTTCCCCGCCGACACCAATGGCAGGCGCGTTGTCCGTCTGGATGGGATCGGCGCTGCGCAGGTGGCCGAGGCTGTTCTGTCGGTCATGCCGCTCGACACCTATGTCGACGATCCGGCGCTTTCCATGGCCATAGTGGGCGATGCCGAAACGGTACCCCCGGTTGTCAGCGAATTTCAGGGCGTCATCGACAAGGTGGCGGATAATCCGGCGCGCATCCAGCCGCTGGAGCGCTTTGCCTTCTATGAACGCGCGCGCACCGCTTTCGCCATCGTGGCGACCGGCGAACGCCGCGCCTATGGCAATCTGATCCTGAAAAAGGGCGTGGTTGCGCCTCCAGCCGGGCCGGACTGATGCCTCGGATCGATGCACATCAGCATTTCTGGCAGGTGTCGCGCGGCGATTATGGCTGGTTGACCCCGGCGCTGACCCCCATTTACCGCGATTTTCTGCCACCGGACCTCGCGCCCTTGCTGGCGGAGGCAGGCATTGATGGCGCTGTTCTCGTACAGGCCGCGCCCACCGATGCCGAAACCGATTTCATGCTCGCGCTCGCCGAAAGCCATGAGTTCATTCGCGGGGTGGTTGGCTGGGTGGATTTTGAGGCGCAGGAAGCCCCTGAGCGCATCGGTAAACGTGCCGCTCATCCCAAGCTCAAGGGCTTGCGGCCGATGATACAGGACATTGCCGATCCGCTCTGGATATTGCGTCCCGATCTGGATGGCGCCTTCGCGGCCATGATCGACCACGACCTCGTCTTTGACGCCCTGGTGCTGCCAAAGCATTTGCAGGCGCTCTCAGTGCGCCTTGCCCGCCATCCCGCGCTGCGGACGATCATCGATCATGGTGCCAAGCCTGCCATATTGGCGGGTGATTTCGACGATTGGGCGCGCGATATGAGCCATCTGGCTCGTAGCACCTCTGCCTGCTGCAAATTGTCGGGGCTGATCACTGAGGCCGGTCCCGACTGGACCATCGACATGCTGCGGCCCTATGTCGAGCACCTGTTGAACCAGTTCGGACCGGAGCGTCTGATCTGGGGCAGCGACTGGCCGGTCTGTATCCTGGCTGGCGAGTATGAACGATGGCTCGAGGCCACAGAGGAACTGCTTGTCCATCTCAGCGCCGATGAGCGCGCCGCCATTCTGGGCGGCAATGCGGCCCGGATATACCGGCTCTGAAGCGACCGGTCGCAACAGAACAGGTCACAAAAATTATGCCGCCCCTTGGGGCGGCATAGTGTTTTAGCGCATGAGCCTTTGGCTCAAGAGGTCCGACATTATTCGGTGAAGTGGGTGAGCTCGGTCACCATCGGGCCGTTGGACATGGAACCCTGATAGTCATAGCCCCAATCCAGATTGTCCTTGCGTGCGTAAAGCAGGCGGCTCTCGATCAGCGGGATGGCGCAGACATTCTCGAGAATCTTGACCTGCGCAGCTTCCCACAGGGCGATCTGCTTGGCCTGATCCGGCTCGCTCTTTGCCGCTTCGATTTCGGCATCGGCGATGTCGCAATGGGAGAAATTGGTCACCTGCGCGGAGCCGCCAATCTGGCTCGGTCCATAGAAGAACTGGGTCAGATAGAAATCGGCAACCGGGAAACGACCGGCATTGTAGAGCACGATGGGGCTGAGATCCTGACGGATCATCTGGTGCCAGGTGGCGTGTTCCACTGGCTGGATGTCCAGCGTGATGCCGGCTTCGCTGAACTGGCCCTGTACGAGCTGCAGCATGGCCATCAGGCCAGCGTCCTGGGTAGCGACGACGGGAATGGTCACGCCATTGGGATAGCCAGCTTCGGCGAGCAGGGCCTTGGCCTTTTCGATGTCATAACCGAGCGCACCAGCCTCGGCAGTGTAGCCGAGATTGTTCGAGGGGATCACCGACTGGGCAGCGCTGGTGAACTCGGCGCCACGGAAGGCGGCCATGGCATCGCGGTCGATGGCGTGGCTCAGGGCCTGACGAACGCGGATATCGTCCATCGGCGGCATGTTCATATTGAGATGCAGCAGGGCCAGCTCGGCCGGTGCCACCACGTCAACGGCAATGCCGTCCTGCGCCTTGGTGCGTTCCACGGCATTCTTGTCCTGGATCAGGAAGGCCGCATCGACTTCGCCCGACAGTAGGGCCAGATCGCGGGCCGCGCTTTCAGGCAGGAAACGATGGGTCAGCGAGGTGATCTTGGGCGTGCCGCGGAAATAGTCTTCGTGGGCAACCAGATGCACGCTCTGGCCGGGGGTCACGGTCTCGATCTCGAACGGACCCGAACCGGTCGGCTCGGTGGCATTGGCGGGCAGAATGAAGCCGCCGGAATAGTTTGCCAGCACACCCAACAGCGACGGAATCTGCTGCTTGAGAGTGACCCGCACCGTCAGATCATCGATCTTCTCGACGGATTCGAATTCGGAATAGTCAGCTGAGAATGCCGAGGTGTCCTGGTTCATCGCCTTCTGAATCGAGAACACGACGTCATCGGCGCTGACTTCGCCCAGACCCTTCTGCCACTTGACGCCCGGACGCAGGTAAAAGGTCCAGACCAGATTGTCGTCCGACACGTCCCAACGCTCGGCCAGATCGGGTTCGATCAGCGCCGGGTCGGTCGAGCCGGGGGCGAAACGCACAAGCGCATTGTAGATCTGCGCCGCAAGGGTGCGGTCCGTCGTGGTGGTGGCGAAATGGGGGTCGAGCTGGGTGACGTCAGCACCATTGCCGCCAAAGACCAGATCGGTCTTGGGCTGAGCAAAGGCCTGCGTGGCCGGAACGGCAGCGACCGAGATTGCCAGCAGGCTGCTGAGCAACAATGTCTTGAAATTCATTCGAATTAGTCTCCCTTGGTAACTGTGGTTTCCCAACGCGCCGAATGGGCGGCGGGTCCTTCAACTGCGACGCCACCCCTCTGGTGACCGTCGGCATTTCCGTTCCTTGACCTGACCAGCCGCCAGTGAGCGACACTGTGCGGACCGGCAGGTCATGAACAAAACTCCTAGCCCTGCACCTGGCGAACCAGGTGATCGGGCTCAACTTCAAACCATTGCGCCTTGGGCGGTTCATAGCCGCGCGGACGAACAGGCGATGGCTTGGTTCCCGGATCGAGGATGCGCTGGCGTGTGCCGCGCAGATCCGGATGTGCGATTGGAACGGCCGACAGCAGCCGTCTCGTATAGTCGTGCGCCGGACGACCGATCACCGCTTCGCGTGGACCCAGCTCGACGATCTCGCCGAAATGCATCACCGCCACGCGATGGCAAATGCGTTCAACGGCGGCGATGTCGTGGCTGATGAACAGATAGGACAGGCCGAACTCTTCCTGCAAACCAATCATCAGCGCGATGATCTGCGCCTTGACGGTGACGTCGAGCGCGGACACCGCCTCGTCGGCAATGATCAGCTTGGGCTGCATGGCCAGGGCGCGGGCAATGCAGATACGCTGGCGCTGGCCGCCGGAAAATTCGTGCGGGAAGCGCCCTGCGACCTTGGGCGACAGCCCCACGCGCTCAAGCAGGCTCTTCATGCGCTCGCGCGCTTCGGCCTTATCGGCGAGACGATGGAAGATCATCGGCTCCATGATGGCGTCGCCGACGGTCTGGCGACTGTCGAGCGAACCATAGGGGTCCTGAAAGATCATCTGCACATCGCGGCGCAGAGCGTCACGAGAGGCGTCGGAACCATAATCAACAACCTGCCCAGCCAGCGACACGCTCCCAGCCTCGATGGAGTTGAGGTTCATGATGGCGCGGCCGATTGTGGACTTGCCCGAACCAGACTCGCCCACAAGACCAAGCGTTTCCCCGGCGCGAATGGTCAACGATACATCTTCCACCGCGTGCAGATTGCCGGTGTGGCGGGACAGCAGGCCGCTGCGGATCGGGAAGCGAACCGTGAGATTTTCGGTGGCGAGGATCGTCTCGTCACGCGGCACGGGCAGGGGGCTGAGGGCTGCGGAAAGACCTGAGGCCAATTGCGGCACGGCTGCGATCAGGGTGCGGGTATATTCGGCCTCGGCTCCATCAAAGATGGGCTTGACCGCGCCGCGCTCGATCAACTCGCCGGCCTTCATGACCAGCACCTCGTCGGCGATTTCCGCTACCACGCCCATGTCATGGGTGATGAACAGGATGGCGACGCCGGTATCGCGCTGAATTTCCTGCATCAACTCCAGAATCTGCGCCTGAATGGTCACGTCGAGCGCAGTGGTCGGCTCGTCGGCAATCAGCAGGGCCGGATTGGAGGCCAAGGCCATGGCGATCATGACGCGCTGGCGCATGCCGCCCGAAAAGGTGTGCGGGAAAGCGTCGATCCGGCTGTCGATATCGGGAATGCCCACCCGCTCCATCAGCCGCTTGACTTCGGCTCTGGCCGCTGCGCCGGTAAAGCCACGATGGTAATGCACGGCCTCGGCAATCTGCTCGCCAATGCGCTGCACCGGGTTGAGCGAGGTCATCGGCTCCTGGAAGATCATGGCGATCCGACCGCCGCGTATCTGGCGCATGTCCTTTTCGGGCAGCGTCAGCAGATCGCGTCCTTCAAACATGATCTTGCCGCTGGCGCTGGCATTGGGCGGCAACAGGCCCATCATCGCCAATGCCGAAACCGATTTGCCCGAGCCCGATTCCCCCACCACTGCCAGGGTCTTGCCGCGCTGGATGGTGTAGGACATCGGCTTCACAGCCGTAACGCCGTTAAACGATACGCTGAGATTTTCCACGGCCAGCAGCGTATCCCCGGCGGTGGAGGTGTTCACGGCGATCATTCTGCCTCTCCGTCGCGTGTGCTGCGCAGGCGGGGGTCGATGGCGTCACGTAGCCCGTCCCCGATCAGATTGAAGGCAAGAACCAGGATCAGAATTGCCACTGACGGCCAGAGGGCGACATGCATATTGGTCAGGATGTTGTCGAAGCCGTCGCGCACCATGCCGCCCCATGTTGGCGCGGGAGGCGCAATGCCGAGGCCGATAAAGGCCAGCGAAGCTTCTGTGCGGACGGCATTGGCCATCCACAGCGAGGACATGACCAGAATTTCCGGCAGGATATTGGGCAGGATATGGCGGAACAGCACCCAGCGGCGGGAAAGTCCCAGCGAATGGGCGGCCTGAATGAACTCACGATCTCGAATGGCGATCACAGAGGCGCGGGCAATACGTGCGAAAGCCGGCACGGCGGTTACCGCGATTGCAATGATGATATTGGTCATTGTCGCGCCCAGCATGGCTACGAGAGCAAGGCCAAGGATCAGCGCGGGGAAGGCCAGAAGCACGTCCATGGCCTGCATCAGGACGATATCGACCCGACCACCGGAATTGCCGGCGATCATGCCGATCAGCGAACCGATAACGACTGCCAGCAGCGTGGATAGCAAGGCGATGGTCAGCGAATAGCGCGCGCCATGCATCAGTCGGGACAGTGTATCGCGGCCAAAATAGTCGGTCCCGAGCAGATTGGTCGCATTTGGCGAGGCAAACTGGTTCATCAGGCTTTGCTTGACCGGATCATGCGGCGCCAGCCAGGGCGCGAAGATGGCCACGATGGTCAAGAGCAGGATCACGCCGCCACCAATGACGATGGGCATATTGACCCAGCTCGGCAAGCGGCGCGCTTTGGAAGTCGTGGTGACGCTCATTTGTATTGCACCCGCGGATCGAGGAAGCCGTAAGCGAGGTCGGTGATCAGGTTCACCACCACGACGAGCAGGGTGTAGATGACCACCAGGCCCTGAAGCAGCGTGTAGTCGCGTTGCAGCAATGCGTTGAGAATGAGCTTGCCCAGGCCCGGACGGTTGAAGACGATCTCGGTCAGCACCGAATTGCCGATAAGAATGCCGAGCTGCAGCCCGATCAGAGCGGTGATCGGGATCAGGCAATTGCCCAGCGCATGGCGCCAGATGACGGCGCTGGATGGTGCGCCCTTGGCGCGGGCGGTGCGAACGAAGTCCTGATTGAGCACTTCGAGCATGGCCGAGCGCGTCACGCGGGTCACATAGGCCATCATGATCAGGCCCAGCGAAATGGTGGGCAGCGCCATATTGCGCATATGCTCGAAAAGGTTCGCGCCCCCGGCGCCCGAAATGACCGGGAACCATTTGAACTGGATGGCAAAGACCATCATCAGCACAATGGCGATGACGAAGGCCGGCGCCGACAGGCCGATCAGCGAAATGACGCGCATCAGATAATCGGGCATCTGATTGCGGCGAACGGCCGACCAAACACCCGCCGGCACGCCGAGCACGAGGCCCAGCACCAGCGAAGCCGCCGTCAACTCAAGCGTCCAGGGCAATACGGCCGCAATCTCGCCAATGACCGGGCGATTGCTGATCATCGAGTTGCCGAATTCACCGCTCAGAATTTGAAAGAGGAAGGTGAAATATTGAACATGCATTGGCTGATCGAGGCCAAGACGGGCGCGAACGGCGGCGGCTGCGGCCTCGCTGCCCTGCTCGCCAACGATCACCAGGGCAGGATCGCCCGGAATGATCCGCAGCAGGATGAATGTACAGGTCAGAACCAGAAGCAGCGTGATGAGGGCGAACCCCAGACGCTTCAAAGCGTAGGAAATCATCGCAAACTCCGCTGCAGAAAATGGGGCGAGATGACCGAAACGGGCCGTGACCGACCATCGGGATGACAAGAGGCGGAGTTAAGGCCGCTACCCGGCAAGGCTGTCATGCGGCGGACGCCGGGAGAGCGGTTTTTGCCGAAGCATAATCAATGACCGTCAAAACAATCCGTCCACAATCGAGGGGCATACCAATGCCGATTTGGAAGCATTGCTGGGTCGTCATCGAATACCTCTTGTCTATGAGACGGCATATTAGACTAACGGCGCTATCCTGACGGATGTTGGGATACACCAATGAATAAACCAATGCATGGCTGCCACAGAATTGTCAAGAAGCCATCTGTGCGCCTCGCATTGGCGTGAGCGGCATCTGCCCGCAGGGCGGAATTCCGGCTCTCGCACAGAGCCGGATGGTAGGCAGTGCCGCCTTGCAAAGGCGCTGTTACTGCGCGCTCCAGGGGGTGGCGTGGCCGAAACCGCCGGGCTCCCGGCATGCAAAAGCGGCATTGCCGGCCGCTGCATAGAGCGCATCGGCAAGAGAGCGCCCGTTCAGAATGGCCACGAGCAGTCCCGAAATGAAGGCGTCTCCAGCCCCCAGCGTGTCGACGACTGCGGTGGGCAATGCCGCCTGCTTGGCTATGCTGTCGCCCTGAATCGCCATGGCTGGCCGCGCGCCGCGCGTGATGACGACGATATCAGGGCCTGCCTGTGCGCTGCGGCGCAGCAGGTCCGTGGCCTCGTTGTCGCTGAGCTCCGAGCCGGACAGGAAGGCGGCATTGCAATGGGGCAGCACGCGATCGAGATAGTCGGGCGTCCAGCGATTGGAAAAGTCGAAGGACAGCATGCGGCCCGGACGGATCGCGGGCAGGCTGGTCTCGATTTCGCTATAAATGCTGGTGTGCACGGCGTCGAACGACGCCATATAGGTAAAATCGTCCGGCTGAAAATCGTATTGCGCCCGCACGCCCGGCGAGCTGCGGATGAAATAGCGGTCGCCGTCACGATGGCCGATAAAGGCCCGGGCGTTTTCGCCCTCACGGCGTCGGCACCGCTCGATGCCAACGCCCTCTTTTGCGAGAGAGGAGAGGATGAGCTCTCCTCCCACGTCGTTGCCCACGCATCCCAGGTAATGGCTTTCGGCACCAAGCCTATGCGTCATCACGGCCACGTTGACCGCGTTGCCGCCAGGGTACTGCAGTCCCTGATCGACATAGGTATCAATGGTATTGTCACCCAGACCCAGAATGCGCATCGCTACCTCAGTACTCGGATTTCCACATGTAGCGGCGCGTGCTGAGCGGCTGGTCGCGCCAGATCGACAGGCGGACAGACATCCGCTTGAGAGCCGACTGGATCACATAGGGCGCCACGATTGCGCGGATTTCAGGGTCAATGCCTTCCATCGCGTAATCCTTGGAATCATAGATCATGACGCGCTCGGTGGTCTTCTGGGCAAAGCGCTTGACGCGCTCCATCAGCGGACGGCTCGGATCTTCACCCAGCAGCAGCACGAGCGGCGTTTCCGGGGTCACGATCTCGAACGGGCCATGGAAGAATTCGGCGGCGTCGATCGGATAGGCGTGGATCCAGAGCATTTCCATCAGAATGCAGACGCCGAACACATAGGCCGAGGTCGATACCGGGCCGGACGCAACGAAATACAGCTTGTCGTCGTCCTTGTAGAGGCGTGAATCCTCGGTCGCCCTTGCTTCGTTCTGCCGCGCTGCCGCAACGATGACGCTTGGCAGGTTCGGCAGGGACGCCATCAGCTTGTCGAACAGCGGCCAATTGTCTGCAGTCTTGAGCGCGCCGGCAACGATGGCCTGCATCAGCATGAACAGGGCGACGAAGGATTCGCTGGTCGCGCCAACAAAGAAGGCGTCATCGCCCAGCGTGGCCAGCGGGCTGGTCTCTACCTGGGTCAGCACGATGGTCCGGCAGGGGCGATCCTTGAGGAATTCGGCGGCCTGAACGGTCTCAGGCGTGGTGCCGGACTTGGACGCCAGAATGACCAGCGTGCGCTCGTTCAGCTTGGGCGGATTGATGGCCATGAATTCGGCCGGGAAAAAGGTGCGGACTTCCAGCTTGGTGCTGGCATGGTCGGCCCAGTACTGAATGCCCTGCATGGCGCGATTGGCCGAGCCGCAGGCAACCAGATAGATCCGGTCAATCTGGCTACCAATTTCCTGACCAAGAGCTGCGGCCCTGGGCAGTGTGTCCACGGCCACTTTCAGGCCGTTGGTGATTTCGGTGGCGTCGATTTCCGTTGCCATAAGCGAAGCTCCAGTTGGTGTATACCAAGTGCTATACTAACAGCGGCCCGACAATGCAATCACCCATCTGCACGGAATGCCGAATTGCGTTTTCCATGGCCAGGTTCTAGACAAGGTCTATATCGAGGGAAGTAAGTGCATGGCCCTGACGACAAAGCGCGTCCCAGTCTATCTGCAGGCTCAACAGTTCATCGAAGAACTCATTCAGAGCAAAGACTATGCGCCTGGTGATCACATTCCGTCTGAGCGAGCACTGGCCGAGGAACTGGGTATCAACCGGCTCACCGCGCGCAAGGCGGTGGATCGCCTTGTCCGGGAAGGCCGGCTGGAGCGCAACAGCACCCACGGCACGCGCATACCCGAGCCGCGCATCACGCGCCCCGTCGAAGGCAGTAGTTTGGGCGGCATTAGCCGGGTGATCCAGCTCAGCGGTGGCAAACCGGGAAACCGGCTGCTTCACTTTGAATTGTCGCCGGCAACAGAATCGATCGCCAAGCACCTTCAGGTCGAGCCGGGGACCGAACTGGTGGTGTTCCGGCGGCTATGGACCGTCAACGACACGCCATTCTGTATCGAAGCCAGCCATATTCCGGCCCGCCGGGTGCCCGGCCTCGCAGCGGAAGATCTGGTGGCGGGCCAGTCGCTCTACACGTTGCTCAATGCACGCTATGGCATCACCACCGGCCACAATACCCGCACCATTGCCGTGGGCACGCCGAGCAAGTTCGAGACCGAAGCACTCAACCTGCCGCCGCATGCCTCGACACTGGTGCTGAGAATGGTGACGCTGGACGCCGAAAACACGCCCATAGAATACATGCGATCGGTGAACCACCCCATGCATGTGGTGTTCCAGATGGCCTGACCGGCGCTGTGCCGAGCGCACATTCCGCACTAGGGTTCAAATGTTCAACGATATCAATAGATTATAATGGCGGAGAGAAAGGGATTCGAACCCTTGAGACGGTTCCCCGTCTACACACTTTCCAGGCGTGCGCCTTCGACCACTCGGCCACCTCTCCGCGTCGCGCATGTCTGCTGGAAAAGGCAGAAACACACCCCGAGGGGCCGTTGCGAACGTGGCGCAATATACTCATGAACGGTTCGGGCGCAAGGGATCACTTTGGTGAAAGAGCGATTGTTTTCTTTTAAATAAAACGTCATCTTGCCGTCAAAGCTTTGGCGCGGTTATGCGAGCGATAGGTGGCTCGACTTATGGTGTTGAGCGCGGGAAAAATAAATGCGGCTCGTCCTTAGACTATTGGGTACCTGGCTCATCGGCCTGTCTCTTGTTTTTCTTGTAGTAGACGGAACGCGGTCACTGGCAGGAAACGCTATTGTCTTGACGAGTTTCGGCCAGGCCTGGTCGCAACTTCATGCTGACAGTCTCGATACAGTCATCATATTTCTGCAAGGTCGGTTTTTTGCCGATCTGCTCGACAATATCCTGCAGGCTCTGCTGACTTATCCCGCTTTTGCCGTGCTTGCTGTGCCCGGCATCGTGCTGGCGCTGGCCGGTAGGCGGCCGCGGCGGGAGCGGTTTTTGCGGCAGGAGCAGATCTGACCCCCTGATTTCTGCCGAAAAATACCTATATAAACGGCATAAAGGAGCACCACATGTTCTTTCGCCAAAAGCCGATGAGCCTGCCATCCGCCGCCGAGGCCTTGCCCGGTCGCGCGCAGGAAATGTCTATTTCTCCCAATCACTTCGTCAATGGAGCCTCCCTCAAGGGCCCTTATCCAGATGGCGCTGAAACCATCTATCTGGGCCTTGGCTGCTTCTGGGGGGCGGAGCGCCTGTTCTGGCAATTGCCCGGCGTGGTCGTGACGGCGGTGGGCTATCAGGGCGGGCATACGCCCAATCCCACTTATGAAGAAACCTGCTCGGGCCTGACCGGCCATACCGAGGCGGTCATGGTGGTCTATGATCCGGCAATTGTGAGCCTTGAAACCTTGCTCAAGACATTCTGGGAGGAGCATGATCCGACTCAGGGCATGCGGCAGGGCAATGATATGGGCACCCAATATCGCTCGGCCATCTATACGACAACGCCGCAACAGGCTGAAATCGTTGAGCAAAGCCGTTCTGCCTATGCCGACGCGCTCAAGGCAAAGGGGCTTGGCCCCATCACCACCGAGATCGCGCCTGCCGGTCCGTTCTATTTTGCCGAGACCTATCACCAGCAATATCTGGCCAAGAATCCCAATGGATATTGCGGGCTGGCCGGAACCGGCGTGTCTTGCCCCATCGGGCTGGGTGTTGCCGCTGGCTGAATATCACCGGCGCAACGAACAGATGAAATCGTGCTAACACGGCGTCGCAGTGAATTGTCCTGCGGCGCCTTATTGTGAGCAGACTGCTAACCTTGACCATGACCCATCTGCCAATCATGCATCGCCCGGCGTTTGAGGCTTTCGTGCTGAGCCTGCCAGCCGCGACATTGGTCCGGCAATGGCGCGATGATTCAGTGGCCAAGGTCGGCGGCAAGATTTTCTGCCTGCTCGATCAGGATCCCGGAGAGGTCTGGCTCAAGGTGTCCGACATGACCTTCGAGCTGATGAAGGATACGGATGGCATTCGTCCCGCGCCGTATTTCGCGCGCGCCGGTTGGGTCGCCATTTCCCGGCATAGCCCGCTCGGCGATGACGATATCCGCGCCTATATCGTCAAGGCGCATGAACTGATCGCCAGCAAATTGAGCCGGAAGCTGAGGAGCGAGCTGGGGCTGGGATAGGGCGCTCAGGGTAGGCGCTTGCTGATGGGCGTGATTTCCGCGCCAAATTGCACGCGCCTGCGGCGAAACGGCATGCTTTCCATGCATTTGGGCCGACTGATCCGGTCCATGCGAAAATGCCGGAAATCGCCGCGCGCCGGGTCCCAACCGACCAGATACCAGAGCGGGGGCAGGATCAGCATGGCCTGCGGCTCGACGATGCGGCTGGTGATTGTGCCTTTCGCGTCCTGATATTGAAAGCCGAGATGCTGGCGGTGCAGAAATGCGGTCTCGAAAGCGGGCAATAGCGCAGGCTCCATCGCCTTCATGTATGAAATGTCCACCAGCGGAGAGAGCTTGCCCACATAGAGGCAATCCAGAAGCTGGCGCAGGTCGCGGACCTTGTCGGACGGCAGCGCTTTTTCGATTTTGGCAAGCCCGGCATCCGCCAGTCCGGCAAAGGGCAGGGACCACGCCGCCCGCATGACGGCAACGCTGATCAGCAGGGCAAAGACTTCCGAAACCGATAGCCGTGCTGTCGTCAGCATGGATTGCGGATCAAGTTGCAGGCCGCCGCCGCGGCCAGGCTCGGAATGAATGATGAAGCCGTCCTCGCGCAAGGCACCGATATCGCGCAGCACGGTGCGCCGCGACACGCCAAGCTCTGTCGCCAGCTCGTCCACTGTGGCGGTTCCGCTGCGTCGAAGGCTGCGCACCATGGCGTCATGTCGAAGGCGAATGTTCATGCCTTACGCTAGCGCCATTCAGTGCCAGCTTTTGGCACCATTGGTTTTTACTCGATTGCGGCGCAGCGCCCGGGGCCGGTGACAAAAGCCGGCTGGAAACGCGCTGAATGCCCAAATGTAAAAAGGAAATGCTGTGTCGACCGCAATCGATTTTCCCCAGCCAACGCTTGTTTCCGTCAATAATATTGAACTGGAAGTCTTTGAAGCCGGACGAGAAAATGCCGGAAATCCAATCGTGCTTTGTCACGGCTGGCCCGAGCATGCCTTTTCCTGGCGTCATCAGGTGCCCGCGCTTGTTGCCGCCGGCTATCATGTCATCGTCCCCAACCAGCGCGGCTATGGCAATTCCTCCCGGCCCGCCGAGGTGACGGCATATGATATCGAGCATCTGAGCGGTGACCTTGTCGCCCTTCTCGATCATTATGGATATGAGCAGGCTACCTTTGTCGGCCATGACTGGGGTGCAATGGTCGTCTGGGGGCTGACCCTGCTGCATCCGGGCCGCGTGGATCGCGTGATCAATCTCAGCCTGCCCTATCAGGAACGCGGGGCGATCCCCTGGATCGAGTTTCTGGAGCAGATTCTGGGCGGCGACTATTATTTCGTCCACTTTAACAGGCAGCCCGGCATTGCCGATGCGATCCTCGATCAGAATGTGTCCCGGTTCCTGTCCAATCTCTATCGGAAAAACGTCCCCATGCAGGCGCCCGAGCCGGGCATGGCCATGATCAATCTGGCCAGAGCCGAGGCCCCATTGGGCGAGCCGATCATGAGCGATAGCGAATTGGCGGTTTTCGTCAGAGCGTTCGAGGCATCGGGGTTCACGCCCAGTATCAATTGGTATCGGAACCTCGATCGAAACTGGCATCTGCTTGCCGACATTGATCCGATCATCCGGCAACCAACACTGATGATCTATGGCGAACGGGACGTGATCGGAAAGTCAGAGCGGCTCGTTGACTTCGTGCCCAATGTCGATGTGATCAGCCTCGATTGCGGCCACTGGATTCAGGAAGAAATGCCCGAGCAAACCAATCAGGCGATTTTGACCTGGCTGGCCGGGCAGAACGCCGCCTGATCGCTGCACGCTCATCCATGCTCTTCGGTTCAGCCGGAGCGCATGGGTGAGCACAGGATTGGGGCATAAGCTAGGGCTAATCGACATTCAACGGTTTCACTGAATCTGGAGAGCCCCGATGGGCACCCTCCCCCTTTGAGGGGCGGGCTGGGGTTTGGGTGCTGCGGTTCCAACAAACGACTGCGTCTGCGGATAGTTCAGCACCCCCACCCTCAATCCCTCCCCTCAAGGGGGAGGGAGGCGACAGAGCCGTGCCCCTGTGCGAATGCGCAGCGGAAGTCCAATGTGAACACTGCCCCGGCGCCTCGGCGCCCCGATTCAGTGTTTCGGCGTCAGGCCGTGCATGAAGAGTTGCTCCAGATAGCGGGCCGCGTCGTCGAAGCGTCCTTCGCCATTGCGATCCTTGCCGAGTACGGCGCGCACCTGCACATCGAAATCGGCGTAGTGCTGGGTGGTGGCCCAGATCGAAAAGATCAGATGATAGGGATCGGTGCGCGTCAGACGGCCCTGATCCATCCAGACCAGCATCACCGCTGCCTTTTCATCGACCAGATTTTTCAGATCCACCTCGATCATGTCGATGACATGTTCGGCCCCGCGCAGCATTTCATTGGCAAAGAGGCGGCTTTCGCGGGGGAAGTCGCGCGCCATTTCGAGCTTGCGGCGAATATAGGAGCGGATTTCGCTGAACGGATCGCCGGTTTCGTCCATGTCCCGCAGCGGCGCCAGCCAGGTGTCGAGCAGGGTGCTGATCAGGCTGCGGTGAATCTCTTCCTTTTTGGGAAAATAGTAGAGCAGGTTGGGTTTGCTCATCCCGGCCACTTCGGCGATCTGGTCGATGGTGGAGCCGCGAAAGCCATGCACCGAGAAAACCTCAAGCGCCGCTTCGAGAATAATGTCCTGCTTTTCTTTCTGAATCCGGGTCAGCGGCCGCTTGCGCGGGGCCGTTGCCGAGGGGGCGACAGATTTCACTTTTCTGGGTGCCATTTTCGCCTTGCGGGAATGTGTAGGGATGCTAACATTTTTCCAACTGGTCAAAATTTCTTGGGTTCGCCTTCCAAGGTCAAGTCCCAAAACGAAAACCAGATCAATTTGATTGGGAGCGAGAGTTCGTGTCCACTTCATCCAACGTTGCGCCGAACGATCTCAGCGCGTTCTGGATGCCCTTTACGGCAAACCGGCAGTTCAAGAAAAATCCGCGCATGTTCGTCGCGGCCAAGGATATGCACTACACGACCAGCGATGGTCGACAGGTGCTCGATGGCACGGCGGGCCTGTGGTGCGTCAATGCGGGACACGCGCGGCCCAAGATTGTCGAGGCCATCGCCAATCAGGCGGCAGAGCTGGATTACGCCCCCGCCTTCCAGATGGGCCATCCCAAGGCGTTCGAGCTGGCCAATCGGCTGGTGGACCTTGCCCCGGAAGGGCTCGACCATGTGCTGTTCACCAATTCGGGCTCCGAATCGGTGGAAACGGCGCTCAAGGTGGCGCTGGCCTATCACCGCGCCAAGGGCGAGGGCAGTCGCTTCCGCCTGATCGGGCGCGAACGTGGCTATCACGGCGTCAATTTCGGCGGCATTTCCGTTGGCGGCATCGTGCCCAATCGCAAGATGTTCGGCACGCTGCTCACCGGCGTCGATCACCTGCCCCATACCCATAACCTCTCCAAAAACGCCTTTTCGCGCGGCGAGCCGGAACATGGTGTCGACCTGGCCGATGAACTGGAACGCATTGTGGGGCTTCATGATGCCTCGACCATCGCTGCCGTCATCGTCGAGCCGGTGGCCGGTTCGACCGGCGTGCTGATCCCGCCGCCAGGCTATCTCAGGCGCCTGCGCGAAATCACCAAAAAGCACGGCATTCTGCTGATCTTTGACGAGGTGATCACCGGTTACGGACGTCTGGGCACGCCGTTCGGCGCCGACTATTTCGGCGTCACGCCTGACATCATGGTCACGGCCAAGGGCCTCAGCAATGGCGTCATTCCCATGGGTGCGGTGTTTGTCTCCAAGGACATCCACGATGCCTTCATGCAGGGGCCGGAACACATTATCGAGTTCTTCCATGGCTATACCTATTCGGGCAATCCGATAGCCTCGGCGGCGGCGCTCGCCACGCTCGATACCTATAAGGAAGAGGGTCTGCTCACCCGTGGCGCCGAATTGGCCAAGGTGTGGGAAGACGGGCTGCATTCGCTCAAGGGTCTGCCTCACGTCATCGATATCCGCAATATCGGGCTTGTCGGCGCCATCGAACTGCAACCCATCGATGGGGCACCAACCAAGCGCGCCTTCTCGGCCTTCCTCAAAGCCTATGATCAGGGCGTGCTCATTCGCACCACGGGCGACATCATTGCCCTGTCGCCACCCCTGATCGTGTCGGAAAGCCAGATCGACCAGATCATTTCAACGCTCTCGGGCATCCTCAAGACGCTTGAGTAAAATGGAACAAACATTCTATAAGATAGAATATAGAATTTTTATTCCTGCCAAGGAGAGGATTGCCTGATGCAGATCATCGAGAATGCCATCGGCGGAAAGCGTTCCGTGTCGAGTTCGACGCGCCGCGTGCCCGTCTTTAATCCGGCCACCGGCGAACAGAGCGCCGAGCTGCCCCTGTCCACGCTGGACGAGCTCAACCAGGCGGTGGCCAATGCGGTCAAGGCGCAGGTGGCCTGGGGCAATACCCCGCCGATGAAGCGCGCCCGCGTCATGTTCAAGTTCAAGGCGCTGCTCGACCAATATGCCGACGATATCGCCCGCGAAATCTCCAAGGAACACGGCAAGGTGCATGACGATGCGCTGGGCGAAGTGGCGCGCGGCATTGATTGCGTGGATTTCGCCTGCGGTATTCCCCAGCTGTTGAAGGGCGAATTCTCCCGCAATGTGGGGCCGAATATCGATACCTATTCGGACCGCCAGCCTTTGGGCGTGGTCGCCGGTATCACTCCGTTCAACTTCCCCGCCATGGTGCCGATGTGGATGTATCCGGCGGCCATCGCCTGCGGTAATGCCTTCATTCTGAAGCCCTCCGAGCGTGATCCGTCCGCCCCGATGCTGGCCTGGAACCTGTTCATGGAGGCAGGGCTCCCCGAAGGCATTTTGCAGATCATTCATGGCGACAAGGAAATGGTCGACGGCATTCTCGATCATGCCGACATCAAGGCGGTCTCCTTTGTCGGTTCGACCCCGATTGCCGAATATGTCTATCAGCGCGGCACTGCCAACGGTAAGCGCGTGCAGGCCCTTGGCGGCGCCAAGAACCACATGATCATCATGCCCGATGCCGATCTCGATCAGGCGGCGGACGCGCTGATGGGCGCGGGCTATGGTTCGGCCGGCGAGCGCTGCATGGCCATTTCGGTGGCCGTGCCGGTGGGCAAGGAAACTGCCGACGCGCTGGTTGCCAAGCTCAAGCCCCGCGTCGAAAGCCTCAAGATCGGCCCATCGACCGACAAGGACGCCGAAATGGGTCCTGTCGTCACCAAGATGCACCGCGACAAGATCGTCTCCTATATCGACAAGGGCGAAGAGCAGGGCGCGTCGCTCGTGGTCGATGGTCGCGGTTTCAAGCTTCAGGGCTATGAAAACGGCTATTATGTCGGCGGCACTTTGTTCGACAATGTCGAGCCGCATATGGACATCTACAAGGACGAAATCTTCGGCCCGGTGCTGTCCGTCGTGCGCCGCGACAGCTTCAAGGATGCGGTCGATCTGATCCATGGCCACGAATATGCCAATGGCACGGCCATCTTCACCCGCGACGGCGACGCGGCCCGTGAATTTGCCGACAAGATCGAAGTGGGCATGGTGGGCATCAACGTGCCGATCCCGGTGCCGGTGGCCTATCATTCCTTCGGCGGCTGGAAGCGCTCGCTGTTCGGCGATCACTCCATCTACGGGCCCGAAGGCATTCATTTCTACACCAGGCTCAAAACCGTCACCACCCGCTGGCCCGCCGGCATCAAGGGCGGCGCGGAATTCAGCTTTCCCAGCGTGAAGTAGGGAATATGGTCAGCGTCAAACATCTATCGCTGACCAAACGCCCCCACTCCTTCGGGAGCGGGTTCTGCCCGCTCTCTCTCATGTCCTCCCGGCCCTGCCATTCGCGTTTACGCGGTGGCGGGGCTTTTTGTTTCGACCCAGTTTACGAGCAAGCAGCATGACCTCTCCCGGCGAAAACCTTCGGATCAATGGCACAAGGCTCTGGGATAGCCTGATGGACATGGCCGAGATCGGGCCGGGTATTGCCGGGGGCAACAATCGGCAGACCCTGACCGACGAGGACAAAGCGGGGCGCGAACTGTTCCAGCGCTGGTGCGAAGACGCCGGGCTCTCCATGGGCGTCGACCAGATGGGCTCCATGTTTCTTACTCGCCCCGGCACCGATCCCGACGCTCTGCCGGTCTATATTGGTTCGCACCTCGATACCCAGCCCACCGGCGGTAAATATGATGGCGTGCTGGGCGTGCTGGCTGGCCTCGAAGTCGTGCGCACGATGAATGATCTGGGCATCAAGACCAGGCACCCCATCGTCGTCACCAATTGGACCAATGAGGAAGGCGCACGCTTCGCTCCGGCCATGCTGGCCTCGGGCGTTTTTGCTGGCGTCATCCCGATGGAGCATGCCTATGACCGCAAGGATATGGATGGCAAAAGCTTCGGCGACGAGCTTGAACGCATCGGCTGGGTTGGCGATGAAGAAGTCGGCGCGCGCAAGATGCACGCCTATTTCGAATATCACATTGAACAGGGCCCGATCCTCGAAGCCGAGGACAAGCAGATCGGCGTTGTCACTCATTGTCAGGGCTTGTGGTGGCTCGAATTCACGCTCACCGGCAAGGAGGCGCACACTGGCTCGACGCCGATGACTATGCGCGTCAATGCGGGGCTGGCCATGTCGCGCATCGTGGAAATGGTGCAGGAAGTGGCCATGGCGGCTCAGCCCGGCGCGGTTGGCGGTGTTGGCCAGGTCAAGTTCACGCCCAATTCGCGCAATGTCCTGCCCGCCAAAGTGGTGTTCACCGTCGATATCCGCTCGCCCGACATCGACAAGCTCAATGGCATGCGGGCCGAGATCGAGAAGCGCGCCGCGCAAATCTGCGCCGAGATCGGTGTCGGCTGCGCGGTGGAGGCCATCGGCCATTTCGATCCCGTCACCTTCGACCCCACATTGGTGGGCCGGGTGCGCTCAGCAGCGGAGAAGCTGGGCTATAGCCACATGAACATCATTTCCGGCGCTGGCCACGATGCCTGCTGGGCCGCCAAGGTCGCGCCCGCAACCATGATCATGTGCCCCTGCGTCGATGGCCTGTCGCATAATGAGGCTGAAGAGATTTCACCCGAATGGGCCGCAGCGGGGTGCGACGTGCTGTTCCATGCAGTGGTCGAGACGGCGGAGATTGTTGAGTGATTTTGAAGGCCCCCTCACCCGCTGCTATGCAGCGACCTCTCCCCCGAGGGAGAGGTGAAGAGGGCACTTGCATCGCGCTGCGACACCTCTCCCTTTGGGGGAGAGGTCGGCCCGAAGGGCCGGGTGAGGGGGCCTTATGAGTACGCTCAAAACCCGTTTTGCCGCACGATCTGCCAAGACGCTGCGCATCAACATGACCGATGCAGAGCGAAAGCTGTGGTCCCGATTGCGAAACAGGCAATTGCTTGGTTTCAAGTTTGTACGGCAGGAACCAATTGGGCGGTTCATTGCTGATTTCGCCTGCCGGGAAGCAGACCTCATCATCGAGTTGGATGGTGGGCAACACGTCGACAACGAACGGGATGGCAACAGGACATCGGAGCTGAGCGGGCACGGTTATGCCGTCGTTAGGTTCTGGAACAATGATGTTCTCAACAATATCGAGGGCGTGCTCCAGATGATTGGAGCACATCTACAAAAGGCCCCCTCACCCGGACTTCGCTTTGCGAAGCCCGACCTCTCCCCCAGAGGGAGAGGTGAAGAGGGGCCCGCACAAAATGAAGGGAACCTATTATGAGCAAAGTCATCAAGGGCGGCACCATCGTTACGGCCGATCTCAGCTACCAAGCCGATGTGAAAATTGAAGGCGATGTGATTGTCGAGATCGGGCAGAACCTGTCCGGCGACGAAGTGCTGGATGCGACCGGCTGCTATGTGATGCCGGGCGGCATCGATCCGCACACCCATCTCGAAATGCCCTTCATGGGTACTTATTCGGCCGATGATTTCGAAAGCGGCACCCGTGCGGGTCTGGCGGGCGGCACGACCATGGTCGTTGATTTCTGCCTGCCCAACCCGGACCAGAGCCTGCTCGAAGCCCTTCAGATGTGGGACAACAAGACCGGCAAGGCGAGCGCCGATTATTCCTTCCACATGGCGATCACCTGGTGGGGCGAGCAGGTGTTCAACGAAATGGCCGAAGTGGTGGATCGGGGGATCACCAGCTTCAAGCATTTCATGGCCTATAAGGGCTCGCTCATGGTCAATGACGACGAAATGTTCGCGTCATTCCAGCGCTGCGCCGCACTCGGCGCCCTGCCGCTCGTCCATGCAGAAAATGGCGATGTGGTCGCGGCGATGACCGCCAAACTGCTGGCCGAAGGCAATAATGGCCCGGAAGGCCATGCCTATTCCCGCCCGCCGGAAGTGGAGGGCGAAGCCACCAATCGCGCCATCATGATCGCCGATATGGCGGGCGTGCCACTTTATGTCGTGCACACGTCTTGCGAGCAGGCGCATGAAGCCATTCGCCGCGCCCGGCAGAAGGGCATGCGGGTCTATGGCGAGCCGCTGATCCAGCATCTGACGCTGGACGAGAGTGAATATTTCAATCCTGATTGGGACCATGCGGCGCGGCGCGTCATGTCACCGCCCTTCCGCAATAAACAGCATCAGGATTCGCTCTGGGCCGGCCTGCAATCGGGTTCGCTCTCCTGCGTTGCCACCGATCATTGTGCCTTCACCTCTGACCAGAAGCGCACCGGCATCGGCAATTTTGCCAAGATTCCGAATGGTACGGGCGGGCTCGAAGATCGCCTGCCGGTGCTGTGGACGGCCGGCGTCAATACCGGTCGTCTCACGCCCAATGAATTCGTCGCGGTGACCTCGACCAATATCGCCAAGATTCTCAACATGTACCCGAAAAAGGGCGCGGTGCTGGAAGGGGCCGATGCCGATCTGATCGTCTGGGACCCCAAGCGCAAGAAGACGATCACGGCGAAAAGCCAGCAATCGGTCATCGACTATAATGTGTTTGAAGGTTTCGAAGTCACCGGCCTGCCGCGCTTCGTTTTGAGCCGCGGCAAGGTTTCGGTCACCGAGAACGAGGTCAAGGCGGAGCCGGGCCACGGCAAGTTCGTGGCGCGTGAAGCCAAAAATCCTGTGAACCGCGCCTTGAGCCAATGGAAGGAAATCGTCGCGCCGCGCAAGGTCGAGCGCAGCGGTATACCGGCGACTGGGGTTTAGTTGACGGCACGCTGCTGAAAAATGAGGCACATGCCGCTGGGAGCGAAATGAAAAGGGATAAAAATCCCGCATTTCCGGAGAACGGCATGGGTCTTGCAATCAATCTTGCCGAAGGCAAGCGCAACTGGAACGGCGGGGTCGCACCCCGTCGCGGCCAGCCGTAGAAGAAAAAAGAGGGGCTGAACTTTTGTCCGAAACGTCGACCAACAATATGCCGACAGGCTCCGTCGAAGCGGGGACGCCGGTTGTCCGCGCCGAGCATCTTGGGCTCACCTTTCCCGCTGGAGATGGCGATGTCGTGGCGCTGAGCGACGTCAATCTGACCATCAACAAGGGCGATTTCGTTTCCTTTATCGGCCCCTCGGGCTGCGGCAAGACCACGTTTTTGCGCACTATTGCCGATCTCGAAAAACCCACATCCGGCACGCTGACCGTCAACGGCCAGACGCCGGAAAATGCCCGCAAGGATCGGGCCTATGGCTATGTGTTCCAGGCGGCGGCGCTCTATCCGTGGCGGACCATCGAGAAGAACGTCGCCCTGCCGCTGGAGATCATGGGCTATAGCCAGGCCCAGCAGAATGAACGGATAAAACGGACCATGGAGCTGGTGAACCTCTCCGGCTTCGAGAAGAAATATCCCTGGCAGCTTTCGGGCGGCATGCAACAGCGCGCCTCCATCGCCCGCGCCCTCAGCTTTGATGCTGATCTGCTGCTGATGGACGAGCCGTTTGGCGCGCTCGACGAAATCGTGCGCGATCATCTCAATTCCGAATTGCTCAAGCTCTGGGACCGCACGCAAAAGACCATCTGCTTTGTGACCCACTCCATCCCCGAGGCGGTGTTTCTCTCGACCAAGATCGTGGTCATGTCGCCACGCCCGGGCCGGGTGACCGATGTGATCGAGAGCACGCTCCCGCGTGAGCGCCCGCTCGATATTCGTGAGTCACCGGAATTTCTGGAAATCGCAGCGCGAGTACGCGACGGGCTGCGGGCCGGGCATAGCTATGATGAGGAGCATGTGTGATGGGGATGTGGCTCTCATCCCCCCTCCCAGCCTCCCCCGCAAGGGGGGAGGTGCCGCATCGCGCTATTGGCACGATCTGTTCTGAAGCACCGGCCCAGCACCTCCCCCTTGACGGGGGAGGCTGGGAGGGGGTGCCGGTTGGGCAGGAGGGATCGCCATGAACCGCATCATCCCCGTCCTCACCATTCTCGCGGCGATTTTCATCTTCTGGTACGCCATGGCCATTCACATGAATGCGCCCTGGCAGAATACGTTGAACAATCGCGCCGGGCTCGAAAATGTGGCTTTCCTTGACTTCGCGCAGCAGACCTGGGCGCAGGACAAGCCGGTTCTGCCCACGCCGCATCAGGTGATTTCCGAAATCTGGAACGCCACCGTGGCGCTCGATATCACCTCGAGACGCTCCCTGGCCTATCATGGCTGGATCACGCTTTCGGCGACGCTGCTGGGCTTTGCCTTCGGCACGGCTTTGGGCGTGGTGCTGGCCATTGCCATCATCCACAATGACGCCACCGACCGCTCGCTCATGCCCTGGATCATCGCCAGCCAGACCATTCCCATCCTCGCAGTGGCGCCGATGGTGGTGGTGGGGCTGGGGGCCATCGGGCTGACCGGGCTGGTGCCGAAATCGCTGATTTCGATGTATCTGAGCTTTTTTCCGGTCGTGGTCGGCATGGTCAAGGGCCTGCGCTCGCCGGAGGGTATTCAGCTCGATCTGATGCGCACCTATGACGCCAATGGCTGGCAGACCTTCTGGAAACTGCGCTGGCCCGCCTCCATGCCTTTTCTCTTCGCCTCGATGAAGGTGGGCATAGCCATTTCCTTGATTGGCGCCGTGGTGGCCGAACTCTCCAATGCCGCAGGCGGCGGGCTTGGCGTGCGCCTGCTCACCGGCTCCTATAATGGGCAGACCATCCAGATATGGGCCGCCCTGTTCATCGCGGCGGGCCTCGCCGCCGTACTGGTTGCCATTGTCGGCAGCGCTGAAAAATGGGTCAATAATCGCATGGGAGCCAGAGCATGATCAGGTCTCTTACGCGTTTGCAGCAGGTTCTGGCGCTGGTCGCCGGTGTTTCGGCTTTGGCCGGGCTGGTGCTTGGCGTCGCCAGTTTTGGCGAAGCGCCGCTTCTCAGCCTGTTCTTCGTCCTTGGCGCGGCCAGTCTCTTGCGATTGTTCCTGCCCTTGAGCCTCTGGATCGATGGGGCGCTGACCATTTTCGCCGCCATCGCGCTTGTTCTGGCGCTGCCAGTGGGCGGCATGCCCGGCCATTACTGGCTGGCTCTGGTCTCGGGCTGGGCCTTTGCCTGGCTGTTTGTCGAACGGCTTTCCGCCGCCATCCGCGCCGGGAAACTGCCCGAAACCGGCATTGGCCTCGTCATACCCCTCATGTTCGGGCTGGCGCTGCTGGTGGTGTGGGAAGTGATCACGCGCGGGGCCAATGTGCCGCCCGTATTGCTGCCGCCGCCATCGTCCATCGGCGCGCGTATCGGGGTGGAGGCGGCTTCGGGCCTGCTCTGGGCCGATTTCGTCCAGACCTTCATCAAATCGGTGCTGCCCGGTTATGTCATCGGCTGTCTTGCCGGGCTCGCGGTGGCGATCCTTGTCGACCGCTCGCCCTTCCTCAAGGCCGGGATCATGCCGATCGGCAATTTCATGTCGGCCCTGCCGATCATCGGCATCGCGCCGATCATGGTCATGTGGTTCGGCTTCGACTGGCAGTCCAAGGCTGCCGTGGTCGTCGCCATGACCTTTTTTCCCATGCTGGTCAATACGGTCGCCGGGCTCAATGCCGCCTCGGTGATGGAACGCGACCTCATGCGCACCTATGCCGCCTCCTATTGGCAAACTCTTATGAAGTTACGGCTTCCCGCTGCGGGCCCCTTCATATTCAACGCCCTCAAGATCAACTCGACTTTGGCCCTGATCGGCGCAATCGTAGCGGAATTCTTCGGGACGCCCGTTGTGGGAATGGGCTTCCGGATATCGACCGGGGTGGGGCGTCTCGCCATCGACCTGGTCTGGGCGGAGATCGCTGTTGCGGCGGTCGCGGGGTCCGCCTTCTACGGGGTTATCGCCCTCATCGAAAGGGGCGTCACCTTCTGGCATCCGTCTGTCCGTGGTGGGCGGACGTAAAAGGGAAAAGGGATAAGAAAAATGAAAAAACTGATCACAGGGTTGATGGCTGGAACATTGCTCATGTCCGGCGCCGCTGGCGCGCTGGCGGCCGATGCGCTGACCCTGCAGCTCAAATGGGTCACGCAGGCCCAGTTCGCCGGTTATCTCGTCGCCGAGGCCAAGGGCTTCTATGACGAGGAAGACCTCGACATCACCATCCTGCCCGGCGGTCCGAACATCGCCCCCGAACAGGTCATTGCCGGTGGTGGCGCCGACATCATCGTCACCTGGATGGCGGCCGGCATGGCCGCGCGTGAATCGGGCGTGCCGCTGGTCAATATCGCCCAGCCCTATAAGCGTTCGGGCCTGATGATGATCTGCCCGACCGAAACCGGCATCACCTCGGAAGCCGATTTCCCGGGCCACACGCTGGGCGTCTGGTTCTTCGGCAATGAATATCCGTTCTTTGCCTGGATGAACAAGCTGGGTCTGGCCACCGATGGCTCGGAAGGCGGCGTCACCGTGCTGCAGCAGAGCTTTGACGTTCAGCCCATGATCCAGGGCCAGGCCGATTGTATCTCGGTGATGACCTATAACGAATATGGTCAGGCGCTCGATGCCGGTTACGGCCCCGATAACCTCACCATCTTCAACTATACCGAGATGGGCAATGACCTGCTCGAAGACGGTCTCTATGTGCTCGAGGACAGCCTCAACGATCCGGCCAAGGTGGATGCCTATACCCGCTTCGTGAAGGCCTCGATGAAGGGCTGGGCCTATGCCCTCGAAAACCCGGAAGAAGCCGCTGAAATCGTGGTGGAAGCCGACGAGACCGGCGCCGCTGAATATGATCACCAGTTCTATATGGTGAGCGAAGTCAGCAAGCTCGTCGATGCCGACGATGCCGCGCTCGACATGGCCACCTATGAGCGCACGGTGCAGGCCCTGCTCGATCAGGAGATCATCAAGGCAACGCCGGAAGGCGCTTACACGACGGTCGTGACCGACGGCCTCAAGTAAGCCGACACAAGACTAATGCGACAGGCGGGGAGTGATCCCCGCCTGTTTTGTTTTCCGGACATGTTTCAGGGCGGGGTGCATGGTGCACCACCACCCGTCGTCACCCTCGGACTTGACCCGAGGGGCCTTCCCTTCTGTGTGCCGCCTGCAAGTACAACGCCCTCGGGTCAGGCCCGAGGGTGACGATCTGCTTATGGGAGGACGCCGTGGAAGAACTCAGGCAAGACGCTGAAGCGTCTGCGCACTTTGCCCAATCTCCTGCCCCATTCGGAACAAAATCGCCTTCTCGCCGTTGCTTGACCACTAGCGTCATCCAACAAGAGGGCTTCGTAATGAACTCAATCATCTATCTCGTCGGTCTGGTCGTCATCGTCATGGCCATCCTGTCCTTCATCGGCCTTGCGTAAGAACCGATCAGAACGGAGGACAGATTATGAGCATTGAAACGCCATCCGGCATCGCCGTCGTGGAAACCCCATCTTCGGGTCGTGACGCTTCGAGCTATGTCGACTGGCCTGCCATTTTCGCGGGCATCGTTTTCGCCTCGGCCATTTCTCTGGTGCTGATCAGCTTTGGTTCGGCCATCGGCCTCAACTTCGTCGGTTTCCATGCCCGCGAAGGTGCACCGGCCTTCCTCATCGCCATTGGCGCCGCATCCTGGTTCCTCTGGGTGCAGATTTCCAGCTTCATGGCTGGCGGCTATCTCACCGGTCGCCTGCGTCGCCGCAATTTCGACGCCACCGAAGATGAAAGCGATATGCGTGACGGTGCGCACGGCCTGCTGGTCTGGGGTGGTGCGCTGGTCGTCGGCGCGGTGCTGGCCCTGGGCGGCATCGGCGCCGTGGCCAATGCCACGGGTCAGGCCATTTCCACCGCGACCATCGCCGCGTCCAACATGGCCGAAGACAGTCTCGATGTGACTGATCCCAACGCCTATTTCATCGACACCCTGTTCCGTGCCAATACGCCGATTGATCCGGGCGTCGCCCGCGATGAGGCTGGCCGCATCTTCGCACAGGCTGCCCTTACCAATGGCACGCTGAACGCCGACGACCGCACCTATCTCGCCAATGTCGTGGCGGCCAATACCGGCCTGACGCCCGAAGAAGCCCAGACGCGCGTTGATGCTGTTGCGGCCAATGTCGAAGCGGCCCGTCAGGACGCCATTGAAGCGGCGCGTATTGCCCGCAATACGGCGATCATCGCTGCCTTCCTGCTCGCGGCATCGTCGCTGGTTTCGGCCATCGGCGCCTATTGGGCAGCGCAGAAGGGCGGCAATCACCGCGACCATAACAGCGTGTTCAGCGACGTCTTCCGTCGCTTCTAACCCGGCAGAAAGAGGATAAACCCCATGTTTAAAGGTCTTGCGCTCTGGCTGCTCGGCGTGCCGATCTGGCTGATCATCATCATCTTTCTGGTCACCTGACCAACAGAAATCAGACGGGGCTTCGGCCCCGTTTTCTTTTGCTGCCAGCTTATGACGCAGCGATGCGCTCTGGTCTGCGCAGGATTTCAGGCAAGGAGACCAGGCATGCTATTCACCAATCTCTATCCGCTCTTGCAGGTCGAGGATGTGGCCGGTACGGCAGATTTCTACCGCAGGCATTTCGGCTTCGAGCCGGTCTTCGAGAGTGATTGGTATATTCATCTCAAAGGCAATTGCGAGAGCCTGCACGAACTGGCGATCATCAATTACGAGCATGACAGCATTCCCCAACAGGGCCGGATGCCGAGCAAGGGCGTGATCCTGAGCTTCTATGTCGATGATGCCGCAGCGGAAGCCACACGGCTCGAACAGGCAGGCATTCCCATCGCCCAGCAATTGCGCGACGAAGTGTTCGGCCAGCGCCATGTCATCGTCGCCGATCCCAATGGCATCCTCATCGACATTATCACCGCCATCGACCCGGACCCGAACTGGCTCAAGGCACAGATGGGGTAGGGCCCCAATTGAGGCTCGATGGACACTCCATCCCAGATCGTCACCCTCGGGCCTGACCCGAGGGCTCTTGCTTCAGCCTCAATACACAAAGAACCCTCGGGTCAGGCCCGAGGGTGACGAGCGGTGGGTGGGGAACAGGAACGAGGCCCCCTTCCCAAAAATCACACAAATCCCCTTCCGACTCCCCGCGCGTGGCGCTAGGTTGATGCACGTACATCTGGGAGGAAGCCTGCATGTCTGCCAAGCGCCTCGGTATCGGTTTCATCGGTACCGGCAATATTTCATCGGCCTATCTCAAGGCCATTCTGGGTAAGGATGGCCTGCCGGGTTTCCCCGTGCTCGACATCAAGGCTCTCTCGGATATGCGTCCCGAAGCCGCCTCGGCGCGGGCCGATGAATTTGGCCTCAAATCGCTGAGCATCGAGCAGATGCTGGCCGATCCCGAAATCGACCTCGTGGTCAATCTCACCATTCCGCGCGCCCATGTCGATGTGGGGCTGCAATGCCTTGCCGCAGGCAAGCATGTCTATTCCGAAAAGCCGCTGGGCATTACCTTTGCTGAGGGTCGGAAACTCCTCGACGCCGCCAATGCAGCCGGCCTGCGCATCGGTTCGGCGCCCGATACATTCCTCGGTGGCGCCCATCAGCAGGCGCGCGCCATCCTCGATAGTGGCGCGCTGGGCCAATTGGTGGGCGGCACCGCCTTCATGCAATGCCCCGGCCATGAAAGCTGGCACCCCGATCCTGCCTTCTATTACGATCTGGGCGGCGGGCCGATGCTCGATATGGGGCCCTATTACATCACCGATCTGGTCAATCTGTTCGGTCCGGTGGCGCGGGTTTCCGCCATGTCGTCACGCCTGCGCAGTGAGCGCGTGATCACCTCCGAGCCCAAGAAGGGCCAGGTCATGCCGGTGCATATCGATACCCATGTGACCGGCACGCTGGCCTTTGCCAATGGCGCCATCGTGCAGATCGCCATGAGTTTTGACGTGGCTGCACACAAGCATGTGCCGCTCGAAATCTACGGCACCGAACAGAGCCTGATCGTCCCCGATCCCAATCATTTCGGCGGCGAGGTGGAACTGCGCAAGCGCGGACGCGACGAAGATTGGATTTCGGTGCCGGTCGAGCAACCCTATGCCGAAGGCAATTATCGTTCGCTGGGGGTCGCCGACATGGCGCTGGGCATTCTGGACAACCGCCCACACCGCGCCAATGGCGATCTGGCCCTGCATGTTCTCGAGGTCATGGAAGCCTTCGAGCACGCTGCGCGCGATGGCAATATCGTTGAGATCAAGACCCCGGTAGAGCGCCCCGCGCCACTTTCCGACAGTCTGCGCGACGGCCTTCTGGGCTAAGCTGGATAAAGCAACCATCGCTCTCGGGATCAATGCCGGGAGCGATGGCAGGCGCTGGGCCTACCAATACCAGCCAAGATTGTCGGCGCGTTCCTTGTCGTAATGCAGCACGATTTCGGCATCCATGTCCGGCTGATAGGCCCCGCCAATATATTGCTTTTGGGTCAGGGTGATGGTTTCGGCCTCTGCGTCAGCGCCGCCATAGACATAGCCGTAGCAGTCGTGACTGAGGGTTGGGTCGACGATGGCAAGGACATCCTGTTTAAACGCCGCCAATTCGCGCCCCTCGATGGACAATCCCGTGTCGCGCGCATAGGCGCGGACCGAAGGCAGCCAGTCAAAGCCGATTTCGCAGATCTGGGCATTGTCGCGGATTTCGACCTCCGAGACATAGGACATGTCGACCGCTTCGTTCCAGGGATTGGACAATTCGTAATGCAGCCTGTCGTCCTCGATCTCGAGATAGATTTCGGACCAGCCGCATTCCTCCTCCTGCTGGCTATAACACCAGCGCTCCGCTCCCAGCATCAGCGGCACCACAGCGTCCATCGCCAGCGGCTTGCCCACCTTCATGCGGTCCACAAGAGCTTGACTGTCCGCATCAAAGGCCAGTCCGGGCAGCGTGCTGGCGAGCGACAGGACAAGGGCAGCAATAGGCAGGCGCATGGTGATCCTCCCGGGAACCATAATCTCATAGCGCAATGACGGCGCGGGTGAAACGGCCTCTTGACGTCAGGGCTAATATGTAACAATAAAAGTTACATGAAACGATCCAGCCGCCTCTCGCTCGCTCTCCACGCTTTGGTGCATCTGCATGCCCAGCCCGGAAAAACGCTGACCTCCACCGCGCTCGCCACCTGCCTCATGACCAATCCGGTCGTGGTGAGGCGTGTGCTGGGCGAATTGCGCGATGCCGGCATTGTCGATGCGAGCAAAGGCCCCAATGGCGGCTGGCAGCTCAAGAACCCGGCGGAAGAGATTACGCTGTATCAGGTCTATACGGCCATGGGCGAGCGGCTCCTCCTGCGGGTTGAGAGCGACCCGGGCGATGCCTCCTGCGCCATCGTGCGCTCGGTTGACCGGGTCATGACCGATTTTCTGGACGATGCCGAAGCCTTGCTGGCCGCCAGACTGGCGCGTGTCCGGCTCAGCGACATCGCCATCCAAGCCATGAGCGCGGGATTCCCCCGCCTCGACTGAACGATTTGAACCGCGAAACGTCTTGGTCCTGCGCCGGCCCGGCGCCGGTCGCTGACGCTCGCTTGCCTGAAAGGACATGAAAATGCAGGACGTCATCATCGTGGGCGGCAGCTTTGCCGGCCTCACGGCCGCCATGCAATTAGGCCGGGCCCGCCGCAAGGTCACGGTGCTCGACACCGGCCTCAACCGCAATCGCTATGCCGCAGAGGCCCATAATATTCTGGGCCATGACGGTACCCCGCCGGGCGATCTGCTGGCCACCGCCCGTGCCCAGCTTGCCACCTATCCAAGCGTGCAACTCGTCTCGGCCAAGGCCGGCACAATCACCGGCGAGCCGGATAATTTTGCCGTCGAAACCACCAATGGCGAGCGTTTTTCAGGCCGCCGGCTGATCCTGAGCTATGGCATTGTCGACCAATTCCCCGATATTCCCGGCTTCGCCGAAAGCTGGGGCAAGACGGTCATCCATTGCCCCTTCTGCCATGGATATGAAGTGGCGGGCAAACGCTGGGGTCTGGTCTATTCATCCCCCATGTCGCTGCACATGCCATCCCTTTATGCCAACTGGACCAGCGACATCACGCTGTTTCTCGACGGCCACGAGATTGCGGAGGAGGAGCGGGCCAAACTCGTGGCGCGCGGCGTCAGGATCATCGGCGCGAAGCTGGTCGCCATCGATCAGGTGGCGGGGCAAGTGAGTGGCGTTGCGCTTGAGGATGGCAGCCGGGTCGGTCTCGACGCGCTTTATGCCCATCCTCAAAACCGGCCCTCCGCAGACCTGCATGTGCAGCTTGGCCTCGACATGGCGCCGACGCCCACCGGCACCATGATCGCGGTGGGCGATATGCAGGCCACCTCCCGCCCCGGCATCTATGCGGCAGGCGACCTCACCACCGGTATGCATTCAGTGACCTTCGCCAGCAATTCAGGCTCCCTCGCCGCCATGGGCGCCTTGCAATCCATGATGGCGTGATGGCGCTCTCCACCTCTCCCCCAAGGGAGAGGTGTGGCGGCCCTCGGTCTTCGGTGAAAGACCGCATTCACGCGGGCTTTGGTCCTACCGCAACCAGCCCTGCGGCCTTGGGTGTAGTTCCATCTGCCCGCCCTTGGTCGCTTCGTCGATGGCGGCGATTTCCTCGTCCGACAGGTCGAGATTGTTGAGCACGCCCAGATTGTCCTTGAGCTGTTCCAGCGTCCGCACGCCGATCAGCGCCGAGGTCATTTCCTTCCGCCGCAGCACCCAGGACAGCGCCAATTGCACCATGGACTGGCCGCGCGAACGGGCAATCTCGGCCACCTTGTTCACCGCCTCAAGCACGCGCGGCTCGATATGGCTGGCGCGCAATGTGCCATTGGGATTGTCGCCGCGCGATCCTTCCGCCTGGCCCGAGGCATTGTATTTGCCCGACAACACCCCCTGCGCCAGCGGCGAGAAGGCGATGACGCCAATACCCAGTTCGCCACAGGCATCGATGGTCTTGTCGTTCTCGATCCAGCGATTGATCATCGAATAGGAGGGCTGGTGGATGGTCGTCGCCACGCCCATTTCTTTGAGAATCCGGTGCGCTTCGCGGGTCTGCTGCTCCGGATAGGAGGAAATACCCACATAAAGCGCCTTGCCCGATTTCACCGCATGGGCCAGCGCGCCCATGGTTTCTTCCAGCGGCGTATCGGGATCGAAGCGGTGCGAATAGAAAATATCGACATAGTCGAGCCCGAGGCGCTTGAGCGATTGATCAAGGCTGGCCAGCACATATTTGCGGCTTCCCCATTCGCCATAGGGGCCCGGCCACATATTGTAGCCCGCCTTGGTGGAGATGATCATCTCGTCCCGATAGGGGCGGAAATCGCGCGCCATCACCGTGCCGAACAATTCTTCCGAAGACCCTGCCGGCGGACCGTAATTATTGGCCAGATCGAAATGGGTCACACCCTGATCGAAGGCATAGCCCAGAATCTCCATGGCCGAAGGATAGTCGCGCGTGCCACCGAAATTCTGCCACAGACCGAGGCTGATCACTGGCAGTTTCAGGCCCGAATGACCCGAGCGGCGGTAAGGCATGTTGTCGTAACGTGCCGTGTCGGCCCGATAGGTCATGTTTGTTCTCCCGATATATTGCTTGCAAGCGCCCGTGACGCGGGGTGCGGTCTTTGCTATGAGCGAGCCAGTTGAATGCGCAAAGCTCATAAATCCATGACCAGTTTGCCCCAGCCCAATCATCCATACAAGGTGATGGCGCTTTATAAATTTGCCGCGCTGCCCGATGCCGAAGTGCTCAAGGGCCCGCTGGCCGAATTCTGCTGCGCGCGCGGCATCAAGGGCACGCTGATCCTTGCCCCCGAAGGCATCAACGGCACGGTGGCCGGTTCGCCCCAGGCCATCGACGCGCTGAGCGATTACCTGTTCGTCAATGGTCCCTTCGGCACCCGGCTGGCCGGGGTCGAGCTGAAATATTCCTTCGCCGAGACCGCGCCTTTCCTGCGCATGAAAGTGCGCCTCAAGCCCGAAATCGTGACCCTGCGCGCCCCCCAGGTCGATCCCAACCGGCAGGTCGGCACCTATGTCGAGCCCGAAGACTGGAACGGGCTGATCGAGCGCAATGATGTGGTGCTGCTCGATACGCGCAATGATTACGAAGTGGGGATCGGCACCTTCCAGCGCGCGATCGATCCCAATACGCAGAGCTTTGTCGAGTTCAAGGACTACGTCGCCAAAAACCTCGATCCCAAGCGCGACAAGAAGGTCGCCATGTTCTGCACCGGCGGCATTCGCTGCGAAAAGGCCTCAAGCTACATGTTGAGCCAGGGCTTTGAGGAAGTGTTCCACCTCAAGGGCGGTATTCTGAAATATCTCGAAGTGATCCCGGAGGAACAGAGCCGTTTTGCCGGTGAATGCTTCGTCTTTGACGAGCGGGTTTCGGTTGGTCACGGTCTCGAACTGGGCACGGCCACGCTGTGCCGCGCCTGCCGTCATCCGCTGACCGAGGCGGACCGGGCGCATGAGGATTATCACGAGGGCGTTTCCTGCCCTCACTGCGCGCAGGACAGCGCCAAACACGCCGCAGCGGCAGAACGGCAGAAGCAGATGGACCTGGCCAAAAAGCGCGGCCGCGCCCATATGGGCGACGCCGTCGCCGAAGACGCCACCAGAGCCCGCACCCGCAAGCAGGAACGCGCCGAGCAATCGAGACTGGCGAATAGGGGCTGATCTATCTGCGTCGGCTGACGTATAGACAGGGCCTATAGGGCGGGCGATAGATGGGTAAATATTCGCCCATCGCATAAGCCTTTTCAATGGATATCGACCAGCTTCGCACTTTTGACCGCATCGTCCGGGACCAGTCCTTCACCCGGGCTGCGGCCTATCTCAATATCACCCAGGCGACTGCCTCTATGCGTATCCGCGCCCTGGAGCAGCTTCTGGGCGTCTCGCTTTTCGTGCGCGGGCGACAGGTGACGCTGACCGATCAGGGTATGACCTTCCTGCCCTATGCGCGGCGTATCATCGGCACGGTGCAGGAGGGCCGCGAGGCTCTGCGCCGGGTCGAGCGGGGCCGGGTCTCCATTGCCTCGCTGCGCACGCTGGTGGCGCCGCTGATCACTGAAAGCCTCATTCGCTTTCAGGAAAAATATCCGGCGGTCGATGTGGTGGTGCGCGAGGGGCGGCAGGCGCAGATTGCTGCCATGCTGCACGAGCGGGAAGTGGAAATGGGCATTCTGTGCTGGCCCAATATCGACCCGCTGATCGTCGACCTTGAACCGCTGATTGTCATGCGCGAGCGCGTGCCGCTGGTGGTTTCGCCTGATGTGGCCACGCGGCTCTCCAGTCAGCCGACCATTGATGAGGTTCTGGCCCAGGTGCCCCGCGTCATCTCCCTGCGCTGGTGGCAGGCGGACCCGGAAACGGCGGCGTCGCTTGTGCGGCTGGCCAAAACCAGTGTGGAATTGCCCACCGGCCCGGCGCGGCGGCTGGCAATCAAGGGCGAGGGGCTCGGCTTTTTCGTCAATTCGGCAGTGGCCGAAGATGTCAGGGCCGGGCGGCTGGTCGAGATCGCGCCGGTGGATTTTGAGCCCCTGCATCGTGATACTGCCATGGTCGTGCGCAATCTTGCAGCGCTCGAACGCCCCATGCTGGCCGATTTCATCCGCGAGATCGCAGAGGAATGTGCTCTTGTGGGGGAAATCATCGACAACCGCCTCGCCCCGGCGGATTAGGAGGACAGATGCAGATTCAATATCTCGGCCATTCGGCCTTCAAGGTGAACATCGATGGCGCCGTGCTGCTCTTTGACCCCTTCCTGACCCGCAATCCCAAATTCACCGGCGACTATGAAGCCATTATCGCCGACGTCACCCACGTGCTCTTGACCCATGGTCACAACGATCATTTCGGCGACACATTCGACATCCTCAAAAAGACCGGCGCACTACTGATCTGCAATCCTGAAATGGGTGATTTCGTTGAACTCACCCAAGAGGGTAGCAATGTTCATTCGATGAATTACGGCGGCAGGCGCGACTTCGGTGCCTTCTCGGTCGCCATGGTCTCGGCCCTGCATTCGGCGTCCTATATTACCGATGATGGCAAGCTCATTCCCGGCGGTAATCCAGCAGGCCTGATCGTGACGGCGGGCAAGCATCGGCTCTACCACATGGGCGATACCGGCATTTTCTCGGACATGGCGCTGATCAACGAATTGCACCAGCCGACGATCGGCCTTGTTCCCGTGGGCGACAATTACACCATGGGACAGGACGAGGCGGCTCTGGCGGTCAATCGCTATTTCGATTTCGAGCTGGTCATTCCCTGCCACTACGCCACCTTCGGCCTGCTCGACCAATCGGCTGAGAGTTTTGCGGCCAAGGTGAAGAAGGGTCGCGTCGAGGTTATGGCGCCCATGGCAAGCATCAGCGTCTAGCTTAGCAGCCCCGCTTCGCTGACTGCGTTCAGCGCCGCGTCTATCGGAAAGCGCTTAGCCTGCCTTTGCCGACCAGAAGCTGAGCAGCGCACTGCGCCAGTCTGCCGTTGCGTCGAGATTGGCGCAGTGCCCACCCTCGGGCAGGTTTTCGATCTGCCAATTGCGGCGATGGCGCAGGCCATCCAATTGTCCGAGCAGCGCCCTGTTGACCGCGCGGTCGCGCCCGCCAACCAGAACAAGGCCCGGGTCGGACCAGTTATATGCCGCCTCGCGCAGATCATATTTGCGGATATGGTCGACGACGAAGCCGGCGGCACGCGCATCATAGCGGCGGAGCAGGTCGGCGATCAGCGGTCGCGCGGCCTTGTTGGCCGTCGTCGCCTGCGCCGTCAGCCAAGCCATCGACCTGCGGCCGGGAAAACGGTCGAGCGCCGGAAACATCCAGCCTCCCGCTGGTACATTCAGCGCCAGCGCCGTGCCGAAAATGGCGAGCGAGCGGAGCCGTTCGGGGTGTTCTGCGGCCACGCCCAGCCCCAGAATGCCGCCCAGTGAATTGCCGACCCAGTGCACGCGGTCCATGCCCGCATGATCGAGCATGGCATAGAGATCGGCCCGCAGGCGGGCGGGGCTGAATGCTTCCCGGTTCACCAGATGGGGCATTCCAGAGCCGCCATGCCCGCGCAGATCGGGCACGATGACGCGATAGCCCTGATCCGCGAAGAAATCCGCATCCGCCTCGAATTGGGTGCCACCGGCCCCAAGGCCGTGACAGAGCAGCACGGGTGCCCCGCTCTCCGGGCCGACCAGGCCATAGGTCAGGGGCGTGCCGTCACTGGCGGTGATGCTGAACATATCCATGTGCCCGGTATAGCGGGCGCATGGATCACCTGCCAGCCTCAGGCATTGCCGATGAGAATACCGGCGGCAAAGACCAGCGCGCCGCCCAGCACCACCTGCAATGCCGCCCGCCAGAACGGGGTCTGCATATAGCGCTGCTGAATAAAGGCGATGGCCCAGAGTTCGATCAACACGACAAAGGCCGCAACGCTGGTGGCCATCCAGAAGTCGGGAATGAGATAGGGCAGGGCATGACCCAGCCCGCCCACGGCGGTCATGATCCCGGCGGCGAAGCCGCGCTTGATCGGCGAGCCGCGCCCGGTCAGCTTGCCGTCATCGGACGCAGCTTCGGTAAAGCCCATGGAAATACCTGCGCCCACCGCAGCGGCGAGGCCGACCAGAAAGGTCTGGTGCGTGTCGCCAGTGGCAAAGGCCGCAGCAAAGACCGGGGCCAGGGTCGAAACCGAGCCATCCATCAGCCCGGCAAGGCCCGGCTGCACATAGGTCAACAGGAATTGCCGGTGCTTTTCGCTGGCCTCCTGCTCGCGTCCTTCAGCGCCCAGCACCTTTTCATCGATCTGGTCGGCGCGCTTGGCGTGGCCTTTCTCGGCCATGGCCAGATCGCCCAGCAGCTTGCGAATGCCCGCATCGGTGACCTGATCGGCAGCGGTCAGGTAAAAATTATAGGCGCCCTCTTCCATTTCCCAGACCTGCTGACGCGCCTGTTCGAGGGTCAGCGTCTTTTGCAGCCAGACCGGCTTGCGGGCGAGGAAGCCCCGCACATGCTCGCGGCGAATGGGCACGAGCCGCGTGCCGAAGCGGGCGACATAAAGATCGAGTAACCGCCTGCGATGCTCGTCTTCTTCTGCCGCCATGCCCTCGAACAGCGCGGCGCTGCCCGGATAGGTATCGCCCAGCCGCGTCGCATATTCCGAATAGATGCATCCGTCTTCTTCCTCGGCAGCAATGGCCAGCGAGAGGATTTCGCGCTCCGACAGGGTGGAAAAGTCACGACGATTATCGGGCCAGAAACGCAGCATGGAGGCACTCATAGTTTAGAATTGTTCTAATAATTGTTTAGAACCATTCTAATTAAGAGGCAATAGCTTTTTGCGCTGCGACAATGTGCATTAAGAGCTGCAATGGCATAAAGCTTGTGACCGCGCCGCCCTCGGGCTATTGCGGAATCGATGGGGAGCCAGATGCACAACAAACGGCACAAGCTGATGCGCGAGATGGGGACCGCCTTTGCGGTTCTGGCCATCTATGTGCTGACGCTACTGCTGCCGCTGCATCAGGCCGCCGGATTGCAGCGCGACCTCAATGCGCTGGGCTATTCGACCCTGTCCGCATGGTCGGTCTGCCAGCCCATGGCGCAGGATGAAAATGGCGACCCCGCTGCGGCGGCCGCCCTGACCTGTCCTGCCACCGGCGTCGCCAAGCACCAGCTTACCGCCGTCCTGCCCCCGGTTCTGGTCATCGAACCACCGACCACCACTGACGTCATCCGCTTTGCCGAAGCGCTGATCCCCCATAAGCCCGTCCTGCCAGACCATGTCGGGCAATCGCGCGCCCCTCCTGTCACGGCCTGATTGCAACCGGCGGCTTGCCGCCTCATCAGACCTGTTGACTGGAGATCATCAAATGATCCGCACTTTCGCTCGCGCAGCCCTTGCTGCCACCACTCTTATTGCTCTTGCCGCTCCGGCTTTCGCCCATGTGACGCTTGAGGGCCAGGAAGCCAAACTCGGTGCTGGCTACAAGGCCGTTCTCCGCGTGCCCCATGGCTGCGGCGCTGAAGCCACCAACGTGGTGCGCGTGCAAATCCCCGAGGGCTTCTTCGCGGTCAAGCCCATGCCTAAACCGGGCTGGACCCTCGAAATCATCACCGGACCTTACGAAAACACCTATCTCAATCACGGCACCGAGGTGAAGGAAGGCGTCAAGGAGATCGTCTGGTCGGGCGGCGATCTGCCCAATGAATTCTATGATGAATTCGTGTTCCGCGGCACTTTTGCGGCCTCGCTTGAGCCGGGCAAGTTCTACTTCCCGGTCATTCAGGAATGCGCCAGCGGCGAAGAGGCCTGGCTCGACACCAGCGGGGCCGAAGGCGTCAGCAAGCCCGCGCCGAGCCTGGTTCTGGTCCCGGCTGAAGGTGGCGCAGGCCATTAAGGTCTGCATGGGCGGGGCCAGTGCGCCCCGCCCCATCGCCCCCTTCAAAGACAGGAACAGGCCATGACCCGCTTCATGCCCCGCCTTGCCGCCGCCATCCTCGTTATTTTTCTGGCCCTGCTTCAGGCCGCGCCAGCCTTTGCCCATGCGCAATTGCTGTCGAGCGAGCCTCAGACCAATGCCGTGCTGGACGAAGCGCCTGCCGTCCTGCGTCTCGGCTTTAACGAGCCGGTCAATGCACTGGTCATTTCGCTTGTGCGGCCCGATGGCAGCGCCCGCGATCTGCTCGATGCAACCGAGAGCGGCAGCACGGTCACCATTGCCCTCCCCGATGATCTGGGCAATGGCACCCATATCTTGAGCTGGCGGGTGGTTTCCGTCGATGCCCACCCCATTGCCGGGTCGCTGATCTTCTCGATTGGCGCGATGACCGGCAGCGCCGCGCCCGAAACTGCTACCGGCTCAAGCCTCACCTCCACCCTGCTCTGGGCCAGCAAGCTGGCGCTGTTTGCAGGACTGTTCCTTGGCATTGGTGGCGCAATCTTCGCGCTGGTCGCGCCGCTGCCCCGGCAGGCGCATGGCATGATCACCGGCTTTATTGCGCTTGGCCTGCTCGCCGTCCCGTTTAGCCTCGCGCTGCAAGGTGCCGACGCTTTGGGCGTCGCGCCCAATGCCATCATTTCCGCCTCGGTCTGGGCCGCAGGCTTCACCACCAGCTATGGCCTGACCGCTCTGCTTCTGGCTCTGGCCCTCGTTCTTGCGCTGATCAGCCTCGCGCGCTTTAGACCGCTGGCCTTAGTGGCGCTGCTGCTGGCCTCAATCGCCCTGACGCTCAGCGGTCATGCCGGTGCCGCTGATCCACAATGGCTGACACGCCCCGCCATCGTCCTCCATATCGGCGGCATTCTGTTCTGGGTTGGCGCGCTTGTCCCGCTCTCGATCTGGCTGCGCGACAAAAGCGCCGAGGGCGACAGGGCGCTGGCGCAGTTCTCGCGCCTTATTCCCTTTGCGGTTGCCGCAATTCTGCTTTCAGGCACGGCGCTGGCTAGTGTCCAGCTCGGCGCGCCCGGCCCGGCCTGGCTCTCGCCCTATGCCTATATTCTGGCCGCCAAACTCGGCCTGCTCGCCCTCCTCTTCGCGCTGGCGCTCTGGAATCGGCTGAAACTCACCCGGTCCGCTCTGGCGGGGCAGGCTCAGGCGCGCAAGGCCCTGCGCCTCTCCATCCTGGGTGAAATCATCCTCGTATTGGCAATTCTGGGGCTGGCGGCGGGCTGGCGCTTCACCCCGCCGCCGCGCGCTATTGCGGTGGTCGAGGTCGAGCCGCTCCATGCCCATGCCATGGATGATAAAATCCTTGCCGATCTGGTGATCACGCCCGGCCGCTCCGGCCCGGTCGCCATCCACATTGCCCTCGCCGATATGGAGAGCAATCCGCTGGTTGTGCAGGCGCTGGAGCTGACATTCTCCTCGCCGGATCTCGGCATCGAGCCGTTCACGGTCCCGGCAATCAATCTCAATACGGGAAACTGGCGCGTCGAGGGCCAGACCATCCCGCTTCCTGGTCTCTGGGAAATTGTCCTCGATATTCGTATTGATCGGTTCGCGCTGTCGCGGCTCGGTACTGAAATCAACCTCCCCTGAAAGGAAACATCATGTCGCTCCGTCTCCCCCTGATCGCGCTTGCTTTTGCCACTGCCCTCGTTCCCGCCATGCCCACCTTTGCCCATGGCACCGCCGCCCCGGCAATGCATAGCGATGCGCCTGCGGTAGAGCTTGGCGAGATCGCCATTGCCGGTGCCTTCACGCGCGCCACCCTGCCCAATGCGCCGGTCGCTGGCGGTTTCTTCACCATTACCAATAATGGTGCCGAAGATGATCGTCTGGTGTCGGCTGCTTCCGATATCGCCAAGGAAACCCAGATTCATGAGATGGTCATGGAAGGCGATGTCATGAAAATGCGCCAGCTGGTTGATGGTCTGGCCATTCCCGCCGGTGAAGTCGTGGCCCTGGCGCCCGGTGGCTTTCACATCATGTTCATGGGCCTCAACACCGCCATTGCCGAGGGCGATGTCGTGCCGCTGACCCTGACCTTTGAAAAGGCCGGCACGGTCACGGTTGAGCTGCTTGCCGGTCCGGCGGCTGCTGCCGCGCCCGCGAGCCATTGAGTATGAAGGGGCTCGCACATCTGCGCGCCAGTCTATGGGCGCTGGTGGCCGTGGCGGCTTTGGCCGCCACCGGGCTCTATGCCTATACGATCATGATCCGGCCCGCGCCCACCGATGGGCTCGGGCAGGGCGACTATCGGCTGATGACCGCCTCGGGCGAAAGCTTCACCCGGGCCAGCTTCAACGGCAATCCATCCATGCTGTTCTTCGGCTTCACCCATTGTCCCGATGTGTGTCCAACATCACTGGCTGAAATGACGAGCTGGTATGAGACGCTGGGCGAGGAAGCCAATGATCTCAAAGCCTATTTCATGACTGTCGATCCCGGGCGGGATACTGCCGAAATCATGGCCGATTATGTGGCCTGGACCGGCCATGTCACCGCCATTACCGGGTCGCTGGAGGAAATCGACAAGGCGGCGCGTTCATGGGCGGTCTATTACGCCAAGGTGCCGCTCGAAAGCGGCGCCTATACGATGGATCATACCGCTTCGATTTTCCTGCTGGATCGCAATGGAAATTTCCAGGGCACGATCGGCTATCAGGAAAACCGCGACACCGCCCTCGCCAAGCTTCGCCGCCTGGTGAAGGGCTGATTGTGAGGGCGTCTCCTTCCGCCCTCCATGCTCTCCCGGCCAAAGGACGCCCCTTGGCCGGGAGTGTTTACGCGCCCATGAAACGGCCCATGCGGAATGGCCTGACATCGATGGCCGTTTCTTCGCCCGTCATCATCTGCGCCAGCAATTCGCCTGTTGCCGGGCCAAGGGTAAAGCCGTGATGGGCATGGCCGATCCCCGCATAGAGCCCGTCATGCCGGGGAGCCTTGGAAATGATCGGCATCATGTCCGGCGTGCAGGGCCGCGCGCCCTTCCACGGTTGCGGGTCGAGCCGCTCGCCCAGCGGGAACAGCTCGCGCGCCGCCTTTTCCGCCTTGGCAAGCTGAATGGGTGTGGGCTTGGCATCGCGCAGTGAAAATTCCGCGCCAGTGGTGATGCGGATACCGGCTGCCATTGGCGCCATCGCATAGCCCACTTCGGGGTCGAGCAGCAGATGTTGCAGCTCCACGCCGTCGGGCGAGGCGTAATGCATGTGATAGCCGCGCTTGACGAACAGCGGCAGGCGATAGCCCAAAGGCTCCAGCACATCGGGGGCCCACGGTCCCAGCGCGATGACCGCCTGCGTGCCGGAAAGCTTTTCGCCATTGACCAGCGTGGTCCAGCGCCCGCCCTCTTGGGTCAATGCATTGGCAGCGCCGCTGACGAACGTGCCGCCAAGCGCTTCAAACAGGCCGAAATAGGCGCTGACCAGTGCGCCCGGATCGCGCACCGTCCATGGATCGGTCCAGTGAATTGCCCCGGCCAACCCGCCGACAAGATTGGGCTCGATCGCCTTGAGCCTGGCCCAGTCCAGCACTTCAAAGCCGATGCCGAATTGATCGTGATCGACCTGAGCCTTGGCGATTTCCTTTTCCAGCTTGTCGGCACTGCGAAACGCCAGATGCCAGCCATAGCGCGAAATCAGCTTTTCGGCGTCGGGTCCCGCCGCCTTGATGAAATCGTCATGGGTGGGGATAGAGCGCCCGATCAGCGGGGCATAGGATTGCACCACCTTGCGATAATGGTCCGGCGAGGATTCCCACCAATAGCGGAGCAGGGGCGGCGCCAGTTTCGGCAAAGCCAGCGGTTCATACCGCGCTGCGGTGGACAGATGCAGGCCCACCTGCAACAGCGTTTGCAGATCGCGGGGGAAGGCATGGGGGCGCACCCCTTCGGCCTGAATAATCCCGGCATTGCCGAACGAGGTTTCCCGGCCCGGCGCATTCTTGTCCACCAGCGTTACGCTGCGCCCGCGCCGCAACAGGTGAATGCCTGTTGCAATGCCGACAATGCCCGCGCCCAGAATGATCACATCGTTCATGAAAGCCCCCCGCTTGTTCAGCGCCAAGCCTAACACAGCATGGCGGAGAGTTTTCGTCTATCTCCAGCGGCGGGAGGGTGCATTGCGCAAGAAAACTGGCGCTCTAGGCGATGCGTCCGCAATAATATCGCGCCAAATGCTTTGCGGTCGCCTCATTCCGGGTTTTGAAACCGATAGCCCCGTGCGCTGGCCAGGGTTTCATCCGCCAGCCAGTTGCGGAACAGCTTCAGCTTGTTTGGCTCCCGCCTGCCCTTGGCGGCAACGAGGTAATAGCCGCGTGCGCCTTGCAGGGGCCGCTCAAAGGGCCGCACGAGCCGTCCATCGCTGACGGCATCGGCGCTCATCATGTCGGCGGCCAGCAAGACGCCCTGACCATCGATAGCAGCATCGAAAGCCAGCGATGCATCCGAATAATGCGGGCCAGTGAGCTTCAGCCCGGGATTGAGCCCCGCCGCGCCCAGCCATGCCGGCCAGTCGAGCAGCGAGGTTTCATCGGCGATCACTGGCACATGGGCCAGATCGGCCGGGCTTTTGAGGCGCGCCAGCAAAAGCGGCGAGCAGACCGGCTGGTAATCCTGTCCCCCGATCAGGCTGGCATGGGTGCCCGACCAGATGCCGTCGCCATAACGAATGCCGCAATCGACATCGGCGCGCGACAGATCGACCATCTCCGAGGTGACATTGAGCCGGACTTCCAGCCCCTGCGGCAGCGTTGAAAATTTGCGCACCCGCCAGATCAGCCAGCGCGAGGCAAAGACGCTGCCCACCGTGACATTGAGCACGCCCTCATCGGTCCCGGTCAGTTCCGCCAACCCGTCCTGCAATTGCGCAAAACCGGCGCTAAGTTGGGGCAGCACCGTTTCGAGGGCGGGAAGGGGTCTCAGCCCCTGCGGCGTGCGGGCAAAAAGCTCCATGCCCAGCCGCTCTTCCGCCCGTCGCAAATGCTGACTGACCGCGCCGATGGTGACACCCAGCTCCTCCGCCGCCGGAGCCAGCGCACCGCGTCGCGCCACGATTTCTATGGCACGCAATGCATTCAAGGCGATGGGAAAGCTCTTGCTCATATAGATTTTCTATAGCGCGGCAAAAACCTTGTCCATTGCGCCGTGTGGGGCAGGGGCGCAATCTGCCCGAACATCATCATTCCCGGAGGCAGAAATGACCTTGCTCCGCCGCCTGCTGGCGCGGCTGCGCCTGCGCATTCGCCAGACGCCACACCCCGATTGTCTCAACCTGCGCGAATGGGCCGACCTGCCGGTGCATCATCCGCACTGCGATTGATCACTCGCAAATCCGGGCCACGCAGCTTTGGCCGTGACAGCCGAGATCGAGATGCAGATGGTCCTCATGCTCTGCATTGGCGTCCGGCCCGAGCACCGTGGTGAACAGCCCGCAGGCCGCCCCATGCGCCTGCCGCAACAGCTTTCCTTCCGGCGCGGATGCGGGCATCCAATCGCTCTCCACCGCAATGGACCGCCCATCGGCCAGCGTGAAACCGACCACATCCAGCGCATTGGCAAAGCCGTGCTCGGACACAAACCCTTCATCCCCGCCATTGCGATTGCGGCACATCATCGAGGTGCCGGTATTGAGCACCTCCACTGGCGCATCAAGCGCCGCCCTGGCATAGGCATCGACATCGCCGACCCAATCGGCCAATGCTCCGGCCATGGCGCAATTGGTGGTGACGGGGCTCGACAGGCTCACCTGATGCCCGTTTACATTGATCGCCGTCACTGAGAGCGGCGAGCGTTCCCCGCAAATGCCCTCGGCGATCGGCGCCAGCATTTCGCCCACGATTTTTCCCGACAGCAATGCGGGGCAGGCGGTCTGATAGACCCGGTCCGCTTGTGGCGCTGCCGTCTCTGGCGCATCATCCGGCTCGGGCTCCACATCGTCCGGTCGAGGCCGCGGCAAAGGCGGCTCCTCGGCCTCCCCCACCTCTGGCCGCTCATCACTGGGCGTCGGCGTCACCGGGTTTGGCGCCGGGCGCGGCTGGCTGCGGGGCGGCGCCAACTCTTCGACGAAATCCTGCAATGGCTTGAAAATATCCTGCGCCGCCAGCGGCTGGGCGGCGGCGAGAATGGCGAGGAGGGCAAGGCTTGGTGCATGCATGATCCTCACAACGCCAATTCAGGCCAACCCGTTGCGCAAAAGCCCCGTTAAGCTTGCGGAAACCATCTTTCTCCGCCCTCGCGCTTCTGCTATCAGCGCCCCATGACAACGCCGCTCAAGAACATCCGCAATTTTTCCATCGTCGCCCATATCGACCATGGCAAATCCACGCTTGCCGACCGCCTGATCCAGATGACGGGCGGGCTCGACCTGCGCGAGATGAAGGAACAGGTCCTCGACTCGATGGATATCGAGCGCGAGCGCGGCATCACCATCAAGGCGCAGACCGTCCGGCTGAACTACAAGGCCGCCGATGGCGAGGATTATGTCCTCAATCTCATCGACACGCCCGGCCACGTCGATTTTGCCTATGAAGTCAGCCGCTCCATGGCCGCCGTCGAGGGCTCGCTGCTGGTTGTCGATGCCTCCCAGGGCGTCGAAGCGCAGACGCTGGCCAATGTCTATCACGCCATCGACGCCAATCATGAGATCGTGCCGGTCCTCAACAAGGTCGATCTGCCCGCCGCCGATGTCGATCGCGTCAAGGCGCAGATCGAGGACGTTATCGGCATCGACGCCAGTGATGCCGTCGAAATTTCGGCCAAGACGGGTCTCGGCATCGACAAGGTGCTCGAAGCCATCGTCACCCGCCTGCCCGCCCCCAAGGGCGAGCTCGACGCGCCGCTCAAGGCGCTGCTGGTGGACTCCTGGTACGATACCTATCTCGGCGTCGTGGTTCTGGTCCGCATCATCGATGGGGTGATGAAGAAGGGCCAGAAGATCCGCATGATGGCCTCGGGCGCTGTTTACGAGTTGGATCGCGTCGCCGTCACCACGCCCAAGCTGGTCGAAGTCAAGGAACTCGGCCCCGGCGAATTGGGCGTTTTCACCGCCTCGATCAAGGAAGTGGCCGATACCAATGTCGGCGATACCATCACCGAGGATCGCAAGCCCACCGCCAATGCGCTGCCCGGCTTCCGCCCGGCCCAGCCGGTGGTGTTCTGCGGCCTGTTCCCGGTCGACGCCTCCGATTTCGACGAGCTGCGCTCGGCCATGGGCAAATTGCGCCTCAACGACGCCAGCTTCTCCTTTGAAATGGAAACCTCTGCGGCGCTCGGCTTCGGCTTCCGCTGCGGGTTCCTGGGGCTCTTGCATCTCGAAATCATTCAGGAGCGCCTCTCCCGCGAATTCGATCTCGACCTTATCGCCACCGCGCCATCGGTGGTCTACGAAGTGGTCCAGACCAATGGCGAAACGCTGCTGCTGCACAATCCGGCCGATCTGCCCGATGTGATGAAGATCGAGGAAATCCGCGAACCCTGGATCAAGGCAACCATTCTGACGCCCGACGAATATCTCGGCGCGATCCTGAAACTCTGTCAGGACCGGCGCGGCATCCAGAACAATCTCTCCTATGTCGGCTCGCGCGCGCTGGTCGAATATGATCTGCCGCTCAATGAAGTCGTGTTCGATTTCTATGATCGGCTGAAGTCGATTTCCAAGGGCTATGCCAGCTTCGACTACAAGCTCGACACCCACCGCACTGGCGATCTGGTCAAGCTCACCGTGCTGGTCAATGCCGAGCCGGTCGACGCGCTCGCCATGCTGGTGCACCGCACCGTGGCCGAGTCACGTGGTCGCCAGATGTGCGAAAAGCTCAAGGAGCTGATCCCCCCGCACCTCTTCGTCATCCCCATTCAAGCCGCCATCGGCGGCAAGATCATCGCCCGCGAAACCGTCCGCGCCATGCGCAAGGACGTCACCGCCAAATGCTATGGCGGCGACGCCACGCGTAAGCGAAAACTGCTCGACAAGCAGAAAAAGGGCAAGGCCAAGATGCGGCAGTATGGAAACGTCAACATCCCGCAGGAAGCGTTCATCAAGGCGCTTAAGATGGGTGATGACTGAGCGCTCCGAACTCAGTCCACCTCTCCCTCAGGGGGAGAGGTCGGCGCGCAGCGCCGGGTGAGGGGGCCTTCCTTAAGTCGGCTAGGCCCGAAGAGCTACTCTCACAGCCCCAGCCCCTCCCAAGCTCGATCTGTTCCTCCCCCTATCAGGGGGAGGCTAGGTGGGGGTGCCTACCACATGAGGACCCCACCCACCGCATGTCACCCCGGCGCATGCCGGGGCCCATCCTGAGATATTCCAGTTGCTGCAGCACTCTATAGTCGCACAGTCAGCGGGAGCTGGGCCCCGGACCAAGTCCGGGGTGACAGCCAGTGGACGCGGAGAAATCCGGAACATCCAAAGGCATGATTTGTCTCTACGCTACCAAGGGTAAGGCTAGATGGGTACTTCCTCACCGCTTGAAACAATTCTCCCGGTGCCAGGCTAAAAAGGCAGGATGCGGACGATCCCGCGCCGCCAGCGGCCCGATCAGTTTTCCTGACCTGTTGATCAGGCTTTCCACCCCATCGCGGTCGTTGACCTGTCGGGAAATAATAATGTCGAGATCGTCGCTGAGACTGATCAGACCGCGATCGAACATCCAATGTACCGTCCCTGACAACGCCAGGCCGTTATTGATGATGTCTGGCCCATTATGCTCTACCGGACGAATATGCGCTGCTGCCACCTCGGCTCGCCCGCCGCCATTGATGAGCTTGAGCCCGGTCACTGCGCACCGTTCGTCATAGGCGCGCAATACCACCCGGCGGAACACACGATCCCGAACGGGTCGCGTCGTCAGCGCCGTAATCCGCTCGCGCTCTTGTTCAAAGACGAATGGTATCTGCCCCTCATCCAGTTGGAATGGGGTCTCTACGGATGTTTCAACGCTGCCGATGCGCGGCAGAAGCGGTTGATCCTCCGCCAACCCCCGCGACAATATGCGATCCATGTCTGCCGGAGAAATCGGGCGCACCGCTGCCTGTGCTCGCCCGGAAATACGCCCAGCTTCATTGAGCAGCCCGCGCTCCACCAGTCCATTCCCGTCATCAAAGGGCACCGGATTGGGAAATTCGAGATAAGTGCCCGGCTCGATCAGCGCCAGAAACATGCCTGCCGCCTTGGGGTCCGGCACAATCCGCTCGACCTTGGCGATTGCGTAATAGCCCTTCGACCCACGGACCTTCACCGGCTCGTAATAGACGATCCAGTCACCAACCGTCGCTGAAGCGCGTTCGAGATAGGGCTTGGGGAACTGATAGCGCTCCGCCGGGCTATCATCGTAGATCGAGTCCGCGCGATGAATGAAAACGCCGAATGTCATAGATTTACCCTGTGCCCCATGGCCTCGTGCCACGCTAACGGCAGCAGAAAGTTCTGGCCACATGGTTCTGTTCGCGTGACCGGTCCGGGGTGGGAAGTGGACTAACAGCTATCGTTCCTTTTGGCGCTCAAAGCGGACAGAGAAGAACCAATCGGGTTTAGTGTCAGAAGCCGTACATCAACCGATCAACCAAACAGACAGCCTTGCGATACGCCGTCCTGTACGGCTCCGCCTCGAAGCTGCCCAAGTTCTTGTGAAGGAACTCGCGCAATTCCTGCAGGTCGATATCAGCGGCAGATTGGAACACCACCATGAGCAAGGCCTCAGTCGGATCTGAAGCCTTTTCGACGATCGACTTAGTAGAAAGCCCGGCAAATGAAGATTTGTATCGCCCTGCATATGAGGGCAGCGTGTAATCTGCCTTCCGCAGTTTCTCGACGACCTTCTTCGCCCCTTCGTAGTTTGACTTGGCTAATTCTTCTTCTGATTTTATTCCTGCGGCGTTGAGGTACCTGAAGATTGGAATGAATGTCCGATTTGATCTAGCGTAGGCCGGGAAAGCGGAACCGAGCAGATCGGCCGCATGAAACTTTGATGTGTCTTCGAGACAATCGATAAACACCTCGTCGGGGGAAATTCCTGCATAGCCTTTCTTCGCAAAGGCACTTTCAACCGCTTTGTCGACCTTGGCTCCAAGGTCCTGCTGGCGCTGGGCAACACCTACTCCGACTACAAACTCGACAGATTCTGCGGAACCAATCTCGTCATAGTCGACAACAGCGATCTTATTTTCGGTTTCGACTGGTGCGTGCACCAGTTCGTAGAGCTGCTCCTTGAAAAAGCGCAGGACCCTTGCAGGCATTTTGCGCTTCGGCTCTGACAAGGCCGCGTAGACCTGACCAAAATCCGAGAACTTCGCTACCGTCATCGTTACACTGAACTCGCCGGATTGGATCGTTGTCTTCTCGATGACGGGTTCTTCGCCGCCTTTTGTACGCTGGATGAAAATGAGATTCTGCTGAAAAGCGTCAATCTTGTTCTGAGGCAGGCATTTGGCAATTGACGAGATTAGGGCACGGATGTGGGGATCCGTGATCGAATATCCGAAAAAGATGATCGGATGCTCGACGAAGATCGTAACTAGCTTTGCCGCAAGATATGGATTTCTGTCGTTGAACTGTGCGTAATCCTCGGCCGTCAGCACGAGGCTTTGTGGATCGCTCGCTGACCCATGGATCTTGTAGATCTCGCCAATCGACTGAGGATTCGAGAATAGTAGTTCCTCCTGTCCTACAAAGACCTTGTAGTCCGGGAAAAGCTCATCAAGGAAGAAGTCCCAGTTCGTGGTTATGACCCCATCCACGGCGATCTTGGACAAAGCAGCAATCTCACCGCCGAATTCCGACTTTCGCGCATCTTCCAAAGAATATTGGGCTAGATAGTTGGCAATCTCGACCTTCAAAGCGTCGGCGCTTCCCTTGACGACGCCAGAAAACTGAGCCCGGTTGTCCTCTAGTTCAGGCGCCGACCACCACCATTCGTTATAATCGTGCGCCATGTAAGACGCGGCAGCAGGCAGATCCCCGTTCGCCTTGGAGCTATAGTAGCCAAAATCTTTGATTGGTTTGCAGAAGTGCTGAAGTAACCCGGCCCAATCCCCAAGGCCTAAATAGCGTCGTGAGAAGCCCGAGCCGACAAATAGAAATGGAGCCGCCGGATGCTTCTGCAGGATCGACTTAAGTTCTTCGGCAGGCGCGACCATATCGACTCTCCATCGGTTATGGAGAATGTCCTGCCATGAAAACTGTTCACCGCCAACACTATGGGACAGGATAGTGGAGACGCGTGGTCCATTTCCTCGTCAACGTCACAACAGACGGAAGAACGGCTTTTGAAGGCGCTGATAGTGCTGTGCAATGGCCGAAATGGGGTCGAAACCGGACTCCGGCCTCAACTAATCCCCACCCCGTCCCCACACGCCTACCCTCTCCTGTCCCACCACAGGAGCCCTCCCATGCGCCCTCTTCCCCGCACCACCCATAGCCTCGCCGAGCGTCACGAAGCCCTATGGCTGCGGCTCACCACCCTCCACAAGGACATTTCCACCCTTGCCGCGAAGAAGCCTTATGCCGCTGTTGGCGACAGCGAGCGGGCCGTGGCCGAAGCGCTGATTGCCGAAGCGCGGCCGTTTCTGATCGAGAGCAAGAACCGTTTGCCTGTGGCGGCGCCACTGCTGGCGGGGCTGGGGGTGCAATTGGGGCAGGTGCTGGCGCAGATGGAAAATTTTGAGAACCGCCATGCCTTCTGGGACGCGGCGCAGGGTGTGCGCTGCTGGCGGTTGACGGACGATTCCCTGCCTATAGGGCGTCTGCGCCAGGTGGGAAAAGGGATGCAGGCCGAAGCTCAGGGCGACAGCAATATGCGGGAGACCTTCATGCGGCTGATGAAAAACCGCGAGCGGTTCCTGTATCAGGAAGGGTTTCGCAAGGGCCAGGCGGCGCGGCTGGGGCCGCCCGATCCGGCGCATCTCGAGCGGGACGGGCTGGACGCGCAAGACGAGCAGGCCCAAACTTATCCACCCCCGGGGCAGGCGGGCTAATCTTACGCCCAGCGCTTCGCACGGGCAGGTCTGCATGCGAACTGAGCGGGGCGCACCGGTGTTGCCCGTTCGCATGGGTGGCGCGTTCAGGCTCGGGCCGCCCCGCGACGAGCGTTCAAGGGGCGCGGTTCCAGAGCTGTCCGAAAAACCGGTCCCCGGGGCGAGTTTTGCCCCATTTTCAATTCTCAGGGGGCAAAAGCCGCCTCGGGGTCTGCCTTTTGTCCAAACCGGAGGCATTGATGCCGACCGGCGCGTTGGCATGCCCGGCTTTGTTCACCCAGAGACGCCAATGCGTTTCACGTGGGGGGATTGTTCAAAGGCCGCGCAAGACATAGCTCACAGGGGCCGCTATTGCTGGTGGCAGCAGACATTTGTGAGGCGCGCCATGAAAAAGATCGGTTTTCTGTCCTTCGGCCATTGGAATCCTTCCCCGCAATCGGGGACGCGTTCGGCCAGCGATGCCTTGCTGCAATCGATCGATCTGGCCGTGGCCGCCGAGGAATTGGGGGCCGATGGCGCCTATTTCCGGGTGCATCACTTCGCACGGCAATTGGGCTCGCCCTTCCCGCTGCTCGCTGCTGTTGGCGCGCGCACCAAAAAGATCGAGATCGGCACTGCCGTCATCGATATGCGTTACGAGAACCCGCTCTATATGGCCGAAGATGCCGGGGCGGCGGACCTTATCGCCGGTGGCCGCTTGCAGCTGGGGATTTCGCGCGGTTCGCCCGAGCAGGTGATCGATGGGTGGCGCTATTTCGGCTTCCAGCCCGAAGAGGGCAAAACCGATGCCGATATGGCCCGTCAACATGCCGAAGTCTTTCTCGAAGTGCTGAACGGCAAGGGTTTCGCCCAGCCCAATCCGCGCCCCATGTTCCCCAATCCGCCGGGCCTGTTGCGGCTCGAGCCGCATTCGGAAGGCCTGCGCCAGCGCATCTGGTGGGGCGCGGCCACCACCGCTACCGCCGAATGGGCGGCAAAGCTGGGCATGAACCTGCAAAGCTCCACCCTCGTTTTCGACGAAAGCGGCAAGCCGTTCCATATCCAGCAGGCCGAGCAGATCCGCGCCTATAAGGCGGCGTGGAAAGCGGCCGGTCACGCTGGCGAGCCCCGCGTTTCGGTCAGCCGCTCGATCTTCGCGCTGGTCAATGACCAGGACCGGATGTTCTTCGGCACCGGACGGCCCGAACAGGATCAGTTTGGCTATATCGAGCCCGAAGTGCGGGCCGTGTTCGGTCGCGGCTACACCGCCGAGCCGGACAAACTGATCAAGGATCTGGCCGAGGACGAGGCCATTGCCGAAGCCGATACGCTGCTGCTGACTGTCCCCAACCAGCTGGGCGTGGACTACAATGCCCATGTCATCGAGAGCATTCTGACCCAAGTGGCCCCGGCTCTGGGCTGGCGTTAGGGCAGGGAAAAGCCCGATTTCTGGCAGGAATTGGCGCGCCAATAGCGCTCGACCGGGGTGAACTGGCCGAGCGCAAGCTGTTCGATCCGTGCCGCAAATGCCATGGCGCGGCATTCGTCCGGCCCGGCAACGACATGGACCATTTCATGCAGAATGGTCAGGCGTCGCAGCGCGTCGGTGCCCGATGAACGGAATTGCGGGCAGGTCACCAGCGCGATACGACCATCGCGCGGCGGCAGGGTGACATAGGCGGCAAAGCTCTTGCACGCCGCGTCGGCCTCGCCCCCGGCAGTGATGTCGAGCGTGATCAGGCCGTCCCAATGGGCCGAATTGAAACGCCCATGCCTGAGCGCATCGCCATAGGCGGCCACATCGACGCCAAAGGCAATTGAGCCCAGATGCGGCGCGGCCGTCCGAAACGCGATCAAGGCATCGTCCAATGCGCGCCGGACCAGCGTTTCGGCACTGGCAGCGGGCAAAGTCAGCAAGGCAAGCAGCAGAAAAACCAGACGCAACATATCCGCTCTATCGCGGATAGCGCTATAATCCGTCAATGCATGCTTGTGTGTCGGAGATGCAACAGATGGAGCAGGCGTTCAGAACCCACATAAACCGGCCACAATTTCCCAGCAAAAGCGGAATGATAAAGCCGCTGAATGGGTGTGGTGCTTCTGTATAAACTGCCCATTCCGTTAACTGCTTGCTTACCATTGGTTTCCCTTAGGCGGCGAACAGGATAAAAGCGGCACGAAACTCTTCTTTTTCAGGTTTGCCCGATGGATTTCCGCATTTCGGCCGACGACCGTGTTGGGGCCCCCGCTGCCAAGCAGAACAAGCCGCAGGCGCGCCCTGCAGCCAAAGGGCAACGCGTGGAGCCGACAATGGGCCAGTCCATGGCCTTTTCCGTCGACAGTGCCGAACGAAGCGGCGGCGCGGGTGGCGGTGGCAAACCGCCCATAAATAATGGTAAGCCGCCACGCCGGGGCAAAGCCGAAACGGCCAAGCCGAAAAAGAAGCGGCGTTCCGGCGGCTTCCTCATGGGCCTGCTCTGGTGGGGCTTTGTCGCCTGCCTTTGGGGTGGCCTGGCGGTCATTGGCGTCATCGTCTATTACGGCGCGCAATTGCCCGCCGCCAATAGCTGGGCCATTCCAGAGCGCCCGCCCAATATCCGTATTCTGGCGGCAGACGGCACGCTGATTTCCAATCGCGGCCAGACCGGTGGCGAAGCCGTCACCTTCCGCGAATTGCCGCAATATGTCCCCGCCGCCTTCATCGCCTCGGAAGATCGGCGCTTCATGACTCATTTCGGTGTCGATCCCATCGGCCTGATGGCCGTTGCCCGCGAAATGGTGCAGGCACGTGGCGTCACGCGTGGCGCCTCCACCATTACCCAGCAGGTGGCCAAGAACCTCTTCCTCACCCCGGACCAGACCCTGGGCCGCAAGGTGCAGGAAGCGATCCTCGCCGTCTGGCTGGAACAGAATTACACCAAGGAAGAAATCCTCGAACTCTATATGAACCGGGTGTTCTTCGGGCAGGGCGCAACCGGTATCGAAGCGGCGGCGCAGACCTATTTCGGCGTGTCTGCGCGCAATCTCTCTTTGGGCCAGGTGGCCATGCTGGTCGGTATTCTGCCAGCGCCATCGGTCTATAATCCCAAGACCAATCCGACCCGTGCTGCCGAGAGGCAGCGGCTGGTGCTGGGGCTTATGGCGCAGGAAGGCTATATTACCCAGGAAGAAGCCGATGCGGCCCGCATCGATCCCGAACAGCAGGTTCGCACCGTGGTGGCCGGTTCGGAATCCTATGTCGCCGACTGGGTCGAGAGCCTGATGACGGCCTATATCGGCGAGATTTCGAGCGACGTGATCGTCCAGACGACCATCGACTATAAAATGCAGCGCGATGCCGAGTTTATCGTCAAGGAAGCCGTCGCCAATGAAGGCGGCAATCGCGGGTTCACCCAGGGTGCTCTGGTCGCCATGGATGTCGATGGCAAGGTGCGCGCCATGGTGGGCGGGGTCGATTATCAGGCCAGCCAGTATAATCGCGCCGTGACGGCCAAACGCCAGCCCGGTTCGGCGTTCAAGCCCTTTGTCTTTCTGGCTGCCATGGAAAAGGGCTACACGCCTGACACTTTGGCCGAAGACGCCCAGTTCGACTATAATGGCTGGAGCCCGCGCAACGCGACAGGCAATTATGCCGGCACGGTGACCCTGCGGCAGGGCCTGGCCTATTCGCTCAACACCATTGCCGGGCGGCTCGCCATCGACGTCACCCCTGAAAAGGTGATCGAAGTGGCCATGCGCATGGGCATTTCCTCCAATCTCACTGCGGTCCCGTCTATTGCGCTGGGGACGCAGGAAGTGAACCTGCTGGAGCTGACCAGCGCCTATGCGCCCTTCGCCAATGGCGGCTATGGCGTTATTCCCAATGTCATCACCAAGATTTCCGATGTCGAAGGCAATCTCCTCTATGAGGCCTCAGATGCCGGCCCGGGCCGCGTGATCGACCCCACTGTTCTGGCGCAGATGAATGACATGCTGGAAACGGCGGTCGAAGTGGGTACCGGTCGCGGCGCCAATCTCGGCGGCTGGGAATATGGCGGCAAGACCGGCACCAGTCAGGAATCCCGCGACGCGTTGTTTGTTGGCTATACCTCGGCCATGGTGACCGGCGTCTGGTTGGGCAATGACGACAATAAGGGCACGCGCCTTTCGGGCGGTAATGTCCCGGCGTCGATCTGGTCGCAATTCATGACCAAGGCCCATGCCGGGCGCTCGCCGCAGCCTATTCCGGGCGGCTCATATGCGGGGCAGCTCATCGCCCAGCAGGTGATCGATCCCAATACCGGCATGCCGCTGATTGATCCGGCGACTGGCCAGCCACAAATTCAATATGTCGATGGCGGCACGGGACAGCCGGTTCAGACCATGACTGACCCGACGACGGGCCAGACCTATGCGCTTGATCCGGCGACCGGACAGCCCATGACCGGCCTGCAGCCGATCCAGGGCCAGTCGTCCAATCCACCGATCCAGACCGGCATCATGACCGACCCGGCAACCGGCATGCAATATGACGCGACGACCGGCCAGATGGTGACCAATGGCGGCGATGCGACCTGGGGACAGTTCGACCAGAACCAGAGCGTGACCTACGACGCTTTCGGTCAGGCGATCGATCCGGTCACCGGCTATCCGTTGCAGAGCCAGAGCAATGGCTTTGACAATTCGGCTCCCATCGACCCCGATACCGGCCTGCCGATGACGATGATCACCGATCCTGCCACTGGCCAGCAGGTCTGGGTGCCCAGTGCCCCGGCGTCGCAGAACCAGCAGGTTTATGTGCAGCCGCAACAGGGGCAGCTCGCGCCCCCCGCCGATCTGGGCCAGCAGCAGGTCTATCAGCAGCAAGGCTCCCAGCGCACATTGATGGATCTGATCTTCGGCAACTAATCCTCTGCCACCCCGGTTCGAGATATAAAAAGGCCCCGGAAAACCGGGGCCTTTTTTATATGTCGCTTGAAGCTGGACCTGAAACGCCTTGTGCTCTCCTTCTTCGTCACCACCGGGCTTGTCCCGGTGGTCCATGCCGCCGCAAGCTGGATTGCCGGGACAAGCCCGGCAATGACGAAAGCAGGTGAGTTGGTATCGACACAAGGCTGACACGGCCTAAGTGGGCAGTGCGCACACTCAGATCACCACAATGGGCGCGCCATTGGGAACCCGATCATGCAGATCGATAATATCGTGGAACAGCAAACGAACGCAGCCGCTCGACACTGCCTGGCCGATGGTGACGACATCCATGGTGCCATGGACGCGATAAAGCGTGTCGCGGTTGCCCTGGTGGATATAGAGCGCGCGTGCGCCCAGCGCGTTGAGCAGGCCGGGCGGCTGGCCGTGACGATACATTTCCAGCTCCGGCTGCCGATCGATCATCTCCGAGGGTGGCGTCCAGACCGGCCATTTCCGCTTATAGGCGATATGGCCCTTGCCGCTCCATTCAAACCCGGCGCGACCAAGGCCCACGCCATAGCGCATGGCCCGGCCATTGGGCATGGTGAAATAGAGGAAGTAATTGGCCGTGTCGACCACGACCGAGCCTGCGGGCTCGCCGGTGATATTGTCCACTTCCTGCCGCCAATAGACGGGGTTGAGCATGGAAATGTCGGCTGCGGGAACCGGATATTCTTCTTCGGGCCGGGCCGCATACATGGCCAGCACATCGGCCGGAACCAGCGGGCGAACAGGCTCGGTCGGAGCAGTGACCCGCGTGGCGCCGGTGGTGGAGCAGCCGGCAAGAGCAAGAGCGCCCAGGCTGGCAAGACCTGCCAGCAAGGCGCGGCGCGACGGAGTCGCGTCGAAAACGATAGACATGAGATTATCCTTGGCCCGATGGGCCGCAAGCGAATGAAGGGAAAGGGAATTCGCTCAGGCGGCTTTAGGCGGGCGCAACGGAACCTGGCCGGACCACAGGATTGCAACAGTGTCGGGCTTTGCAATCGGCTTGTCGCCCTTTTGGGTCACAGGCATTTGCGGGATCATGGTGGGAATGGCGTAGTGCGAGCCCACCGGCATGATGATCCCGGAGCCAAGATCGACATCGCCGCGCTGCACCTGCACAATGACCGGTATGGATACATTGTTGGCGTCCACATGGTTGAGGACGACGATCGGCGTGCTGACATAGCGATGCGCATGCGCCAATGTCGTCCCGGCAAGGGTCGCAAAGGTAAAAATCACGGCAATAAGGGCCACGAGACGCTGCATGTCATCCTGATAGGGGGCCGATTGCGGCAGGAACAGGGCATAGTGCCCTTTAGTCCGCCTCGCCCGGCGCCTGCCATGCCATTAGCCCGCGACCGTGTGCTTTTAGCCACGCTCGTCCCCGCTCCATGTCGGGGAGCGTGCGGGTGACGGTGCTCCAGAAAGCGGGCGAATGGTTCATCTCAACCAGGTGCGCCACTTCATGAGCCGCCACATAATCCAGCACGAAAGGCGGCGCGAGGATGAGCCGCCAATTGTAATTGATATTGCCAGTGGACGAGCAGGAGCCCCAGCGGCTCGACTGGTTGCGCAGCCGCACCTGTTTGACGCTGACACCCAGCCGTCCGGCATGAAAGGCGCTGCTCTGCTGGAGTTCGGCCAGCGCTTCGGCCTTCAGCCAGTCATAAAGGCGGCGCGGCTGATGCTGCACATCGCCCGGCACACGCAGAAACGGACCGAATTCGTCCGCGCCTCGCTCGACCCGTCCGCGCAGCATGCCGGAGGCTTCGACACGGTGGAGTTCGCCCCGCAATGGCAGGTCCATCCCCGTTCCCAGCACCTGGGCGCTGGCCGTGCGGGGCAGTCGCGCTGCCAGCCAGTGCCGATGCCGATGCAGGAACGCCTCCGCATCGGCCCAGCGTGCCCGCTCCGGTAGGGTGAGCAGCGGCCCGCTGGCCGGCAGCGACAGGCGAAAGCTGCGCGCTCTTTTGCTGACCTTGACCGACACAGCCGTTCTCACCCCATCGAGATCGATATGCGTGATCTTGGGCGGAAGCTCCGGGCGCTGGCGCAGGAAAGAAAACATGGAGTGAGCGAAAGGAGGAATCAGTGCGCATAGTCTATGCGCACGCCCAGAGCGGCGCTGAAAAAAATGACGCCCCTTGCGGGGCGCCAGAATGGTCGTTGGGAATGACCGGCTTCAGGAGGTCGGGAAGCCGGAGGTCATAACGGCTCAGGTGCGGTTTGGGTTGCCCCAATCGTTCTGATTATTTTGACCTTCATCGCCGAAGCCCTGACGGGAACCGCGATGCTCGCTCATGAAGCGGTCGAATTCTTCGCGGTCCTTGGCCCGGCGAAGATTGGCCATATAGTCGTGGAAGGCATCGATCTCGGCGTCGAGACGGGCGCGTTCTTCTTCCATGCGGCGAAGCTGTTCGGCGCGATATTCGTCAAAAGCGGCATTGCCGGAGGAGGAATGATTGGTGCCGCCAAAGCCGGCATGCTTGGTATTGCTGCGCACGTAGCTACATCCTTTGTTCCAATAGGCCTGAGCCTTTTCAGCGGAGCCCCCAAACTTTTCACCCCACAGGATGTAGCCGAGGACGGCAAGGCCAAGAGGCCAGAAGAGGATAAAACCAAGGACCATCAGGCCGATGGTCAGCGGCGACCATTGTGGTTTGATAATTGCAGTGTTCATCTCGTTTCGTCTCCCAGTCACGATGACCCTAAAATGGCCCCGTTAAGGGTGGGATCAAGAATGTGCCTAAGGATTTTTCGACCTTGAAATGCGAAAAACCCTTCCTATAGCGACCTTTTGAGCGGCTTTTCCTTACGAAAAACATATCCGCGCGACCCTTCCATACGCTAAGAAAGGGGCCATGATGAACGAGGCGTTTTCACCCAGTCTTTTGCCCGGCGGATGGCGGCCGTTGCGGCTGCAATCGCTGCTGCTGTTGCGCTGGCTCGCCGTCGCCGGACAGACGATTGGCGTACTTTTCGTTTATCTCGGTCTGGGCTTCCCACTGCCGCTCTGGGAATGCTTCAGCCTTATCGCGCTTTCGGCTGCACTCAATATCGGGCTTGTCTGGCGTTTCGGCGCCAATATCCGCCTTTCACCGCGTATCGCGGCGGTGCAGCTCAGCTTCGACCTCTGCCAGTTGGGTGGCCTTTTGGCGTTGACTGGCGGTCTTGAAAACCCCTTTTCGCTGCTGCTGCTGGCGCCGGTTTCAGTCTCGGCCACCACCCTGCCGCAACGCCAGACCTTGGTGATCGCCGGACTTGCCTGCCTGATCGCCTCGCTGATCTCCGTCGTGCATCTGCCCTTGCCCTGGGACCCGGCAGAGCCGCTTATATTCAATCGGATCTATGTGATCGGCATCTGGGTTTCGATCATTTGCGGCGTCGTGTTCGTCACGGCCTATACCAACCGCGTTGCCCACGATTCCCGCCAGATTGCCGATGCGCTTGCCGCAACCGAACTGGCGCTGTCGCGCCGCGAGCAATTGTCGGCACTCGATGGCTTGGCCGCCGCTGCCGCCCATGAACTGGGCACCCCGCTGTCCACCATCGCGCTTGCCGCCAAGGAAATGCGCGCCGAAGTGGAAGAGGGTGGCCAACTCGCCGAAGACGTCGAACTAATCATCGCGCAATCGGCCCGCTGTCGCTCCATTCTGGCCAAATTGCGCAATCTGGGAAGCGAGCCGGCCGATCTGTTCGCCGAAGCGCCACTGACCGATATTCTCGACGAAGTCGCCCGCCCGCACGAAGGGCGCGGCAAGGTGATCCTGTTTTATTCGGAAAAGGCTGCCGGCCCGGCTCCGATCTTCCCGCGATCGGTGGGCCTGCTCTACGGTCTGGGCAATCTGATCGAGAACGCCACCGATTTCGCCAAGCAGAGCGTGCGGGTCGAAAGCGCGTGGGATCAATCGGCCATTACGGTCTCGATCATCGATGATGGCAATGGTTTTGCGCCCGAACTGATTGCTCGTCTGGGCGAACCCTATCTCACCAGCCGTCCGCGTGATCCCTCGGGCAGCGACGCGCATAAACCCGGTGGGCTTGGTCTTGGCATCTTCATCGCCAAGACCCTGCTTGAACGCACCGGGGCCAGATTGCGTTTCGACAATGCCGAACCGTCCGGCCATGCCAGGGTCACGATCATCTGGAACCGCGACGATCTGCGCCAGCGAACTGGCGCTTGAATTTTGACGTAAGCCCCGCAAGCGATTATGGAAATGGCATGAATACGATCGAAGACCTTCTCGCCGCCGATCCCAGCCTGTTGCTCGTCGATGACGATGCGGCATTTCTCTCCCGTCTGGAGCGCGCCATGACGCGCCGGGGCTTTGAAGTGCGCATTGCTGGCAGTGTTGCCGATGGTCTTGCCGCCGTTGCCGAACGTCCCCCCGCCTATGCGGTGGTCGACCTGCGCCTCGAAGATGGCAATGGGCTTGATGTGGTTTCGGCGCTGCATCAGAAGCGCGCCGATGCCCGTGCCATTGTGCTTACCGGCTATGGCAATATCGCCACGGCGGTCACGGCGGTGAAGCTGGGCGCCATGGATTATCTCAGCAAGCCCGCCGATGCCGATGACGTCATCAACGCGCTACTGGCCACCGGCGAAGACAAGCCCGGTCCCCCGGAAAATCCGATGTCGGCTGACCGGGTGCGTTGGGAACATATCCAGCGCGTCTACGAGTTGTGCGACCGCAATGTTTCGGAAACCGCGCGCCGTCTCAACATGCATCGCCGCACCCTGCAACGCATCCTGGCCAAGCGCGCCCCGCGCTGACGGGGTGCAGGTGGCATTACACGCTGCCAATGTCTGGTTTCAGGCGCGTGGCCGTGATGGGCGGCTAAGGATGAAGGTGGAGCAGCAGCTCAAGATGAGCGCGAGGCCCAATTGCAGGCCAGGTCCCGAATCCGAGGCGATCAGGAAGATTGCATAGCTCAGCATCATCGAGGCGATGGCAATGGTCTTCGCCTTGGCCGGTATGGCGCGGTAGCGCCGCCAGTCGCGCAATGGCGGGCCGAGGCGCTTGTGATTGACCAGCCAGCGCTCAAGGGGCGGGCAGGAGCGGGCGAAACAGGCAAGCGCCGCCAACAGAAACGGCGTTGTCGGCAACAGCGGCAGCACCGCGCCCAAAGCGCCGAGCGCCAGCATTACGCCCCCGATCACCATCAGCATGATACGTTTCAGGCTGGGCCGGGCGCCAATAGCAAGCTGTGTCATCAGGCCACCCAATCCATACCGGCATTGCCATGCAGGAACCCATTGGCATAGGGAGCCGCCGAATAGACCGCCTGCAGACGAGCCAGCCCTTCCTCGGTGTCGGTAATCCCGTCGCGGACTTCGGCAAAAATGGCCGCTACCTGTTCCATGTCGCAATCCTGTGGCGACAGGCGCAAATGGGTGATGCCGATCGATTGCAGCGCATCCAGTTCACCCAGCAGCACCTGGCAATGGCGCGACATGGTTTGCACGCCATTGATCGTCAAAAATGCCTGCCCGTCCAGCGTATCGACATCGAGCCCATCTGGCTCGTCGCCGCAGACGAACTGGCAATGATCCTTGTCCCGGCCTTTCGCGCGGGCATGGGCACAGCGCGCCGAAATCGCCAGCGGCAGGCGGCCAAAGGCGATGATTTCATATTCAACGTCCGGCGCGCCGCAGATGATCTGGGCAATCGAACTGGCGGGCAATTCCGGCCCAAGGCAGATGCGCGTCGCCCCCTTTTTCGCCAGCAGGCGCGCCGTCGCTCCATTATAGACGTTGACGAAGGGTCCGACATGATGGGCGCGACCAGCCAGCAGGCGCAGGGCCGAGAGATCATTGGCCTCGACGAGAGCTGCATCGGCAGCAAGGCGGCGCGTAGCGGCAATTTCGCGCTCCTGCGTCACCAGCGCCAGCGAGCCGATGGCCACGCTTTTCCCGCTCTGTTCCAGCCGCTCGACCACCTGAGGCAAAAAGGGCCGGATGAAGTGGTCCCGCTTGGAGCAGACCACTTCACCCAGCGTCACCGCATCGACATGCCCCGACTCAGCGATGCGGTAATAGAAATCGCGCCATTTTTCACCGGACCAGAGATAGGGGATCGGTCCCATGGCAATCTTGAGTTTTTTTGTCTCGCCCATATTCAGCGCCACTTCTTCTCGTAAGCGCCGGACGTGGTCTGCTGCCCTTCGCTAAGGCGGCGGAGATGCGCGAGATGGCCAGCGCGCTGCTCGGCTGGCAGGTCGAGCGCCTTGCGCAGGCTGGAAACCACCTCGGCCACATAGGCCTTGCCACGCTGCCGCCCCTCGATCTTGAGGGCGCAGACGCCGGCCTCGCGCAGCGCATCGAGATGGTCCATCACATCGAGGCTGACCGGATCTTCAAAGGCATAGCCTTCCTCGTCGGCAATATGGAACCGCCCCTTGCACAGGGTTGGATAGCCCGCCGGCTCACCCGCTCCGAAGCGGTTGATGGTGAACCCGCCCAATTCCGAAACCATGTCATCGCCATCATCACGATAGCGCACATGGCTGGCTGGCGAGCACACGCCCTGCATATTGGGCGATTTGCCGGTGATATAGGATGAAAGCGAACACCGGCCTTCCGCCATGACGCAGAGCCCGCCAAAGGCGAAGACTTCCAGCTCGCAATCGACATTGGCGGCGAGATTGGCGATTTCAGCCACTGTCAGCACTCGCGGCAGCACCAGTCTCTTCGCGGCAAAGCTCTCGACCAGAAAGTTGACCGCATCGGCATTGGAGGCCGATGCCTGCACCGAGACATGCAGGCGCTGTTCCGGATAATTGCTGGCGACATAGTCCATCAGCGCCATATCGGCGAGAATGACGGCGCTGGCGCCTGCCGCAACCGCATCATCGGCCGCGCGATACCAGATATCTTCCGATCCGGCGCGCATAAATGTGTTGAGCGCGACATAGGTCTGCACACCGCGTGCCTTGCCCAGCGCAATGGCGTCGCGCATTTCCTCGCGCGAGAAATTGAGCCCGGGAAAATTGCGGGCATTGGTCTCATCGCGGAAACCGCAATAAATGGCGTCGGCACCAGCTTCCAGCGCTTCACGATAGGCGGCGGGTGTGCCTGCGGGGCAGATCAGTTCCATATTCAGGCCATCCCTGCCAAAGCCCGCTCACGGACCTTTTCGGCAATATGACGAGCGGGAAAAGCCAATGGCCCGGCCAGGGCGGACAGATCGCGCGGCAGGTCAAAGCCGCAATTGTCCAGCCCATTGCGCAGCGCCAGCATGGCTTCCATATCGCCGGTGACTTTCAATTCGCGGGAAAAGAACACCGCATCGCCATCGATACGGCCTTCGAGCAGCGCCAGCAGCGTCACCATGGGGCCTGACATCGCGGCATCGACGCGCGGCATCCTGGCCTGACGATAGGCGCGGATAACAGGCTTGTCCGGTTGCACGACAAAACCAAGATCAAGATCGGTGGGGCTGAACCCAAAGGATTTTGCGGCATGCTCGCCCAGCCGGTCAAACAGGCCAGGATGCTGCCTGAGTGCCTGCCGGAAAGCGATCTCGACGCCCTTCTGCACCAGGGCCAACGGCGTATGATTGATTGCCAGAACAAGTCGTTTAGGCAGCATGATATATCGGTCCAGACGATTGGCTTGTGATGAGCCTAATCAGGACATCTCAGCGGCGCTTTGATGCAGCGCAAGGAAGCGGGTCATTCTCGCCTCTAGGCTTCTGCCATGTCGCTCCTGCCGCCCCTCCGCCATCCGCTTGCCGCCAATCTTGGTGAATTCATCGATATTCTGGAAGGACGCGGCCTGCTCAAGCGGCTTTCCGCGCCCATTTCCGTGCAGCATGAGCTGACCGAGATTCATCGCCGCGTATTGGAGCAGGGCGGCCCGGCCTTGCTGGTCGAGCAGCCTATACTTGCCGACGGCGCAGCGGCGCCCATGCCGGTTCTGGTCAATATCTTCGGTACGTTGGAGCGCATCGCTTTGGGCATGGGCCTCGATATCGGCGATCTTGCAGCGCTTGGCGACGGCATGGCCGAAATGCGTGCGCCCAGTCCGCCCCGCAATCTTGGCGCAGCATGGGAAAAGCGCGACCTGCTACAGGCCGCCCTGTCCATGCGTTCAAAAAAAGTCAGCCGCCCGGCCTGCCAGCAGGTCATCAAGACCGGAGAGGCCATCGACCTCACGCGATTGCCAATTCAATGGTGCTGGCCGGGGGAGCCTGCCCCCCTGATCACCTGGCCGCTGGTCATTACCCGCTCGCCGCATGATCCCGCCGATATCAATGTCGGCATCTATCGCATGCAGGTTCTGGGGCGCGATCGGGCAATCATTCGCTGGCTGCCCAGCCGTGGCGGCGCGCGGCACCATAAGCAATGGCAGAAACTGGGGCAGGATATGCCGGTGGCTGTCGCCATCGGTGCCGATCCGGCCACTATTCTCTCCGCCGTCATGCCGCTGCCCGAGGGTATGAACGAGCTGACCTTTGCAGGAATCCTGCGGCGCAAGCCCAGCGCTATCGGTCGTGCACATTCGCTGGATTTGCCGGTGCCTGCCGAGGCCGAAATGGTGCTTGAGGGCTTCGTATCAATCACCGAGACCGCGCCCGAAGGGCCCTATGGCGATCATACGGGCTATTATAACGGGGTCGACGATTTCCCCGTCATGACGTTGTCGGCCATCACCTCGCGTCGCAATCCGATTTATCTCTCGACCTATACCGGTCGCCCGCCCGACGAGCCTTCGCGTCTGGGCGAAGCGATGACGCCGCTTTTCGTGCCGCTGGCCAAGCGGCAATTCCCCGAAATCACCGATCTTTGGTTGCCGCCCGAAGCCTGCTCCTATCGGGCCGTCGTGGTTGCCATCGACAAGCGTTATCCCGGTCAGGCGCGGCGGGTCATGATGGGGCTATGGTCCATGCTGCCCCAGTTCAGCATGACCAAGCTGATCATTGCGGTCGATCCCGATATCGATGTCCGCAACTGGCATGATGTCATGTGGGCGATCTCGACGCGCTTTGACGCGCCGCGCGATCTCGTGGTCATTCCTGACACACCCATAGACTATCTGGATTTCGCCTCCGCCCGTCCGGGTCTGGGCGGCAAGATGGGGATCGACGCCACCAACAAGATCGGTGCCGAAACCGACCGCGAATGGGGCGTGCCGCTCAAGATGAATGCCGAAATCACCGCGCGGGTTGACGCCATGTGGTCGGCTCTGGATCTGGGATATAGCGCATGACGCGCCGCGTCGTTATCGGCATCACCGGCGCTTCCGGCGCGGCTTTGGGCCTGCGTATTGTAGAACGTCTGGCAAGGCGCTCCGATATCGAGACCCATGTCATTTTATCACCTGCCGGTGAACGGACCCTACTCCATGAAGTGGGCGTCGATGCGCATGCCCGCATCGTGCAGTATGCCTCGGTGCTGCATTCCTGCGACAATATTGGCGCCTCTATCGCCAGTGGCTCCTTCGAGACGGCGGGCATGATCGTTGCACCCTGTTCCATGCGCAGTCTGGCCGCCATTGCCAGCGGTATCACAGATAATCTCATTATCCGCGCGGCAGATGTGCATCTTAAGGAGCGCCGTCCGCTTATCCTGCTGGCGCGCGAAACGCCGCTTCACCTGGGCCATTTGCGCAATATGGTGGCGGTCACCGAAATGGGCGCTGTGGTCATGCCGCCCGTTCCTGCCTTCTACCAATTGCCCGAAGATGTTGCCGCCATCATTGATCATCTCGCCGCCCGCGCCATTGACCTGCTGCGCCTGCCCGGCGCTGCCGAAACCCGCCCATGGCAGGGACTTGAGGCCTAGATTTGCGTCATGAGAAACGGATCGGCACCGAACAACACGGCGTGACCGCCGACCAGCATCCATGCGGTCAAAACGGCGGAAACGACCAGGGCGATGATCATGGCGCGATCCACGCGCAATTGCGCCCTGCCTTGCACGATGGCGGCAAAGGGCAGAATTGAGGTAGCGGCCTGCACGTCCTGCGCACTCTTGTCGGCTTTCTTCTTGGTGCGCCTGTCGGCCATGACCATGCCAAACAAGGAGAACAGCGCGAACACACCGAACAAGATCAGGCTGCGCATGTCACCATTGGCGACAATGTGGCCGAGCGCCCAGAGCAGGAAGCCCCAGAGCACCGGGTGGCGGGTAATGGCGACAATGGCGCCGGGTTGATCACTGTTTCGCCGCAGCGTGACCGAAGTCGGATTGGGGCTGATTAGCCCCGCGATCAGCAGGAAAAAAGCGATAGGCGTCAGGATCACCGGGAACCATGCCTGCCAGGCGCTCGGGGCCCATATCTCCACATAGTCAAGCTGGAAGCCCGCGTGAAAAACCCAGCCCAAAGCCGCCAGCGAAGCGATGGAATAGGCAATGAGATAAGTCCGCCGCCCCAGCCGGGCAATGAGGCCCTGCCTGATAGCGGGAATGGCCGGAACCGAATGCAGCGCGAGGAAGACCGCGAGAGATAAAACGAACTGTATCAATGCACTGAGCCGTTGGACGATGGGAAATGGCCGAGAAGCGCCAGAATATCCTGTTCGGCGCTGACATGCCGCCGCAGGCTTTCAAAGAAAGCGCGCAATTGATAGCCAGCAGCATCGTCGGAAAGGGTCAACCTGTTGCTGGCGAGGGCGAGCAGGGTTTCCCGAATTTCCATGGCATTGACCTGATCGAGAGCGTGCTCCCGGCGCAACCTGCTGGCTACATTGCGCAATTCGGGGAGTTTGGAAATCGAGAGGATCGGCAACAAGGCGCGCTCCTCTTCGTCATGGGTCCGCTGCAGCGCCTCGGGCAGCTCGATGGCCAATGCGGCGCAAGAGCTTGCATCGATATGTGCAGGCAAAGAATCCGCAATGTTTTCCAGGCGGTTACAGATATCGAGCATGCGATCGTAACTGCGATAAAGCGCGTCCATTTCAGCATCCTCGTGCAAGCCAGGCTCCGCACCGTAAAGGCAGGCGGGGCCGTGCGCTTTGAGCGTGGTCAAACTGGGCGATCCGGGCGCGGACGGTCTTCGTCGTAAAGGATGCGCTCGGAGGCGCCATCCAGATCGTCATATTGGCTATTGCGCAGGGTCCACAGAAAGACCAGCAGGCCAATCAGGCCCAAAATGATAGAAATTGGAATGAGATAGAAGAAGTCGGTCATGCTGTGACCTCCCGGGGAAGAGATTGTTGGCGCGTGCCGAACGGATGCCAGCCGAGGCGAAGGGCGTTGAGCACCACGACGACCGACGAGGCCGACATGGCCACGGCGGCGATGAAGGGATTGACCAGCCCGGCAACCGCGATGGGCAAGGCGATGGCATTATAGAGCAGGGCCAGGAACAGGTTCTGACGAACCAGTTCCCGCGCTTCACGGGCAATGGCGAGCGCCTGCGGCAAGGCCATCAAGTCATTGCGCAGAAAGACGAAATCGGCGGCGGACCGTCCAATGTCGGCAGCACTGGCTGGGGCCATGGACACATGGGCGCGCGCCATTGCCGGGGTGTCGTTGAGCCCATCGCCGACCATCAGCACATGCTTCTCGTCTGCTTCGAGATCGGCGATTTCGGCCAGTTTGTCATCGGGCATGAGCCCCCCGCGGCCTTCGATGCCCAGACGATTTGCCAGTGCGGCAACGATGGCCGGACGGTCACCCGAGAGCATGCGCACCTGATAGGAATTCGTCAGCAGACTGTTAACGCTGAGCGCAGCATTGGGTCGGGTTTCGTCGGTAAAGACAAAAGCCGCGACCACCTGTCCATCAACACTCAGGGTAGATCCCGCCTCTACGCTGTCGGCAGTGCCCGACCAGCCGGGACGACCCAGTCGATACAGTTGACCATCAAGGCGCGCCTCGATACCGAGCCCTCCGTGTTCGACAATGTCTTGCCAGTCGAGCGCACTGGATTTGTAGGCGCGGGCGATGGCCATGGAATAGGGATGGCGCGACCGGGCGGCCAGACTTGCGGCAATGGAAAGATTGGCCTCGTCGCCTTCGATGGCCACGGGCGTGGCAAGGCCAGTGGTGATCGTGCCGGTCTTGTCGAAGACAATGGTATCAATCTCGGCCAGACGTTCAAGGGCGGAGCCATCCTTGACCATGATGCCGGCCTCGAACAGGCGGCGCGCGGCGACGACCTGCACCATGGGCACGGCGAGGCCAAGGGCGCAGGGGCAGGTGATGATGAGGACGGCGATGGCGACTGTAGTTGCGTCGTGCAGATTGCCGTTGAACATCATCCAGCCGATGAAGGACAGCGCCGCCGCCAGATGCACGACGGGCGAATAATAGGTCGCGGCGCGGTCGGCGATGCGGCGATAGCGATTGCGGCTGGATTCGGCATCGTCGAGCAATTGCACGAGCTTGTTCAGCGTCGAGTCTTTCTCGTCAGCCGTGGCGCGCATGACCAGCGGCGCCGAGAGGTTGAGCGCACCGGCAGCGAGCGGCTGGCCAGGCCCGACGGCTTCGGCGAGGCTTTCCCCGGTGAGGAGACTCCTGTCGAGCGCGCTGTCGCCGCTGATCACTTCACCATCAACCGGAATGCGGTCACCGGCATTGACTGAAATGGTCATGCCCGGCCGGATTTCCGCAAGCGGCAGATAGGCCGGGCCGGATGGGCCGTCCAGCACCAGCGCCCCGGCAGGCGCAAGCCGGGCCAACCCTTTGACGGCGGTGCGGGCGCGTTCGCGCATGGCATGGTCGAGCGTGCGCCCGATCAGCAGGAAAAAGATCAGCGAGGCGACGGCATCGTAATAGACCCGGTCGCCGGAATAGATCGTGTCATAGAGGCTGAGCGCGAAGGCCAGCATAATGCCGATGGTGATCGGCACATCCATATTGGTGCGCCCGGACCGAATGGCGCTCCAAGCCGACTGGTAGAAAACCTTGCCGGAATAGAGCAGGGCCGGAAGGGTCAGGAAGGCACAGATCCAATGCAGGATATCGCGCGTTGCCCCGTCGGCGCCCGACCAGACCGAGCCGGACAGCATCATGATATTCATCGAGGCAAAGGCGGCAACGGCCAGCGCACGGATCAGGTGCCCAAGACCGCTATCCTTGCCAGCTTCTTCGAGCGAGAACAGATTGGGCTCATAACCTAGTTCCACCATGCGGCGGACCATGGGGGGCACAGCGTCGCCATCGCGCCAGCGCACGGTGACACGCTTGCTGGAGAGATTGACGCGGCTTGAGACAATGCCCGGCACGGCGTCGAGCGCGTCTTCAAGGGTCTTGATACAGGCCCCGCAATGAATGGCAGGCGCTGAAAACTCGGACTGACGCAGATTGTCGTCGAGCGCGCGGCTGGCGAGACGCACTTCATTGTCGGACGGACCGCGACCCGGACCACCAGCAAGGGCTTCAGCAAATTCGGGCGGGGGTGCACAGCAGCTCATGGGTGAGCCTCAAGTGAATGCGGATGAGCGCCAGGAATTGCCGCAGACGCGATGCGCACCCTCCCCTTGACGGGGAGGGCTGGGGAGGGGGGCTCACAGGCACAAAAATCGTGGCTCTCGCACCCCCTCCCATCCTCCCCCGTCAAGGGGGAGGTGTTGGGCCGGTGCGTGTGAGCGCATCCTGCGCTAACCCCGCCATGAGTTGCCTTTCTGGCAGCGCGTGCGACCATATCGGCCTCTACTCTCCTCTGACCGCCAGATAGCCGTGCCATGTGGCATGGCCGAGCAGCGGGAAGACGATGATGAGGCCGATAAGGCCGGTAAGAAGGCTGATGGTAACGAGGCCGACGACCAGAGCCGCCCAAACCAGCGTTGCCGGCATGTTGGCTGTCACCAGCGACAGCGAGAGACCCATGGCCGAGAAGGCGTCACACTTGCGATCCAGCACCAGCGGAATGGAAAACGCGCCGATGGCAAAGGAGAAAGCGGCGAAGAGCCCACCGACCGCGGTGCCGACGACAAGCAGCCAGAGGCCTTCCGGCGTGGTGAGCAGGGTTTGGATGATCTGGTCAAAGCCGGGGAAGGGCCGCCAGCCGAAGAACAGCGCATAGAGCAGCACTGCGGCGCGAACCCAGACTAGCATCAGCGTCATCAGGACAGCGCCGACAAAGAACAGGTGCTTGCCGCCGCGCGGGAACAGCATGGCGCCGAAAGATACCTTCTCGCCACTGCCGAGGCGATGGCTCTTGACGTAAAGGCCGGTGGCCAGAAGCGGGCCGACAACGAGAAAGCCTGCAAGGGCAGGGAACAGAATCTGCGCCCAGCCAAAGCTGAACATCAGATAGATGATGCCCCAGGAAACCAGCGTGATGCCGAGCCCATAGGTCAGGCTGGTCAGCGGCTGGTTCCACAGATCGCGCCAGCCAGCGGCGAGCCAGGCGAGGGGCGCGGAAGCCGACAGGTGGCGGTTGTGGTCAACCAACCGGGGCGCTGCGGGCTCATAGGGCGGGATAACGTCGGCTGTTTGGGTCATGACGGTTCCAGGAACAAGGTGAGTGGAGGCCACCCCCTCTCCCCTTGCGGGAGAGGGTGGATCGGCCGCAGGCCGAGACGGGTGAGGGGTGCTTTGCGCGGGCGCAGTGGGGTGGGCGAGATCGCCAACCCCTCATCCGCCCTTCGGGCACCTTCTCCCGCAAGGGGAGAAGGCCTCGCTCCGACATGGGTGCATGTTTGCAGAACCATCATCGTCAACACCCCGATTTCGCGGCGCGGAAGTGTTCATTGCTGCCATCTGGCAGTTTCAGATGGCTGACGCAGTCAGGCTGTGAGGTGAAGGCGACATAGACGAGGTGGGCATTGGCGGCGATCAGCACGGCGACAATGCCGATGCCGATCGTCCAGCCGATCCGCCACCATTTGCGGGCGGAACTGGTTTCGCCCGCGCTACTCATGGATTGGCTCCCCGCAGGTCGAGCACATAGAGTGCCAGCATGCGGATTTGCGCGGTGCTGAGGCGACCTTCCCAGGTGGGCATGGTGCCTTCCCGGCCATTATAGATCGAGCGGCGGATAGCGGCGCGGTCGCCGCCATAGGTCCAGAACGGATCGACCAGATTGGGTGCGCCCGTATCGGTCATGCCCGTACCGTCGTCGTTATGGCAACCGGCGCAATTATTGGCGAACAGCTCGACAGCGCCTTCCATTTGCTCGTCGCTCAGCGCCGGACCATCGTGCAGAGCCACGAGATAATCGGCCAGAAGGCTGATCTCCTCGCTTGACAGCATCTGGTCACGGCCAAAGGCCAGCATCTGTGCATAGCGCGTTTCCGGATGCTCGGCATTGATGCCGACACGGATCGTCTCGGCAATGGTGTCGGCGTCCTCGCCCCACATCATGGGCGCTTCGGCAATATTGGGATAGCCCACATTGCCGGTGCCCTGAACGCCGTGGCATCCACCGCAATTGTCGACAAACAGCGCCGGACCGGCCTGACGCACCACATTCATGATGTCCTCGTCGGCCGCAAGGGTTTCAAAATCCTCGCTGGCGAGCCGATCTGCCCAGACCGCGCGTTCGGCCTCGGCTTCGGCCAGGCTCTGGCGCACGGCCACGTGTTGATCGACGCCCAGAACCCCGCGGAAATAACCGCTAAGGCCCGGCCAGCTCGGCATCAATACGGTCCAGACCAGACCGAACAGCACCATGGAGATCAGGAAAATCCACAAGAGGCGCGGAACTGGCGTATTCAATTCCTTGATGCCGTTCCATTCGTGGCCAGTGGTCATCTGCCCCGAAAATTCGTCGCGTTCCTTCAGCGCCATGGCCGGTCTTCCTCTTCGAGCAACGGCATCTTCGCGGCTTCATCGAAGCCCTTCTTGTTGGATGGCCAATAGGTCCAGGCCAGGCAGATGGCGCTGAGGCCCAGCAGATAGAACAGGCCGAACGACTTGGCGAAGCCGACGACAGTTTCATGGTCGAAAGGCATTATTCGATCTCCGTCTGCTCGCTGGTATGGGCGACATTGGTGAGGTTGCCGAGCACTTGCAGATAAGCGACCAGCGCATCCATGTCGGTGAGCGGACCCTGCGCGCCGTCAAAGGCGCGGATATTGGTATCCTCGCCATAGCGTTCGGCGACACCGGCGGCTTCCGGGCTGTCCGGATTGGCCTGCCCGTAGGCGTCGCGGGTGGCATTGGCGATCTGCTCATCGGTATAGGGCACGCCCACTATGCGCAGGGCGTTGAGATGACCACCCAGATCATCGGTCCGCAACTGATCACGCAATAGCCAGCGATAAGCCGGCATCACCGATTGCGGCACCAGATCACGCGGATTGTTCAGGTGAGAAACGTGCCAGGCGTCCGAATACTTGTTGCCCAGACGCGCCAGATCCGGCCCGGTACGCTTGGAGCCCCAGAGCTGGGGGTGATCGTAGCTCGACTCCACGGCCAGCGAATATGGTCCATAGCGGTCCACTTCGTCGCGCAGCGTGCGGATCATCTGGCTGTGGCAGGCGTAGCAGCCCTCGCGGATATAGATATTGCGGCCAGCCACTTCGAGCGGGGTATAGACCCGCATGTCATCGGCCTTCTCCACCGTCTCATCGATGGTGAAGAGGGGCGCGATTTCGACAAGGCCGCCAATGGAGGCGACGATGACGATGAAGGCCACCAGGCCCATGGCGCTGCGTTCAAGGCGATAATGCAAACCAAACATGGACTTATTCTCCAGCCTGCAATGCAGGTGTGGCAGGCGCGTCCCCATGAGCGTCCGGTGCGGCGCCGATGGCCGGCATGCGGATGGTCATGATGACATTGTAGAGTGCGACAAGGGCGCCGAGCAGGAAGAGCAGGCCGCCAAAGGCGCGGACGACGTAATAGGGATGCATGGCCACGAGGCTGTCGAGGAACGAGTAGGAGAGGGCTCCGCTCTCGTCATAAGTGCGCCACATCAGGCCCTGGATGACGCCCGAATTCCACATCGCAAAGACGTAGATGACGGTGCCCGACAGGGCGAGCCAGAAATGCACCTCGATCAGCTTGTTGGAGAACATGCGCTCGCGCTTGAACATCGAGGGCACCAGCGCATAGAGCGAGCCGAAGGTGATCATTGCCACCCAGCCCAGAGCCCCGGCATGCACGTGGCCGATGGTCCAGTCGGTATAGTGGCTCAATGAGTTCACCGCGCGAATGGCCATGAACGAGCCTTCAAAGGTGGTGATGCCGTAAAAGATCGCGGCCAGAGCCATGAAGCGCAGCACCGCGTCGTCGCGCACCTTGTGCCAGGCGCCATTGAGCGTCAGGAGCGCATTGCCCGCCGAGGCCCAGCTTGGCACCAGCAGCACGACCGAGAAGGCCATGCCCAGCGTCTGCACCCAATGGGGCAGGGCGGTGTAATGCAGGTGGTGCGAACCCGCCCACATATACATGAAGGTAATGCCCCAGAACGAGATGATCGACATCCGATAGGAGAAGATGGGGCGGCCGGCACGCTTGGGCAGGTAGTAGTACATCATGCCCAGGAAGCCTGCGGTGAGGAAGAACGCCACCGCGTTATGGCCATACCACCACTGGGTCATCGCATCCTGCACACCGGCAAACAGCGAATAGGATTTCGACGAGCCGAAGGAGATCGGCACGGCAAGGTTGTTGACGATATGCAGGATCGCCACGACCAGAATGAAGGCCATGTAGTACCAGTTCGCCACATAGATATGCGGCTCCTTGCGGCGGGCGAGGGTGCGCATATAGATGACGAAATAGACCACCCAGACGATCACCAGCCAGATATCGGCATACCATTCGGGCTCGGCATATTCCTTGGACTGGGTCATGCCCATCAGATAGCCGCTGGCCGCGATCACGCAGAACAGGTTGTAGCCCAGCAGCACGAACCATGGGGTGATGGCGTCCGGCATGCGGGCGCGGGTGGTGCGCTGCAGCACGTGGAACGAGGTGGCGATCAGCGCATTGCCGCCGAAGCCGAAGATCACGCCCGAGGTGTGGATGGGGCGCAGGCGTCCCCAGCTCAGCCAGGCGACGTCGAAGGTAAAGTCGGGATAGGCGAGCAGCAGGGCGACCCAGAAGCCTGCCCCCATGCCGACCACGCCCCAGATCAGGGTCAGGATGAGGCCAAGCCGCGTCGGCGCGTCGTAATATTCCGAGAGACGTTCGGCGGAGGGTTCGGGCAGGTCCATGCCCCGGATCATGACGAAGAAACCGGCAAGGCTCGCAGCCGTGACGATCCAGCCGTGAACGCCCATCAGATCATGCCGCCCGGCTATTGCCATGGCGAGCCCTATCAGTGTGAGCGCACCAAGCAGGATGAGTGAACCCACCCTCTCGCTGCGTGTAAAATCAGCAACCATGACCACTTGCCCTCAACAGACGTGAAACCCTGCGCGTTCGCACGCGCGCATCCCTCATGCCGTAGTGATTTGGTTGGTACTTTCTTTGATCTAGATCAAAGATGCCAAGAATATGCATGTTTGTGTCGAGGGTGCGGGTGGAGTTTGCGCCGCGACAAAGTGCCCGGCCCGAACCGGCGTTAACCTGAAATCATCCGGGTGCCTTGGCCGCCGCCCGGGCCTCCTTCAGCTGCGGCCAGGACGGAAAACATGACAGATCAGTCCCCCGAACTCGACTTCATCGACGTACGCACCATTGCTCCGCGCGAGCGTCACCCGCAGATTTTTGCCAAGGCCAATGGGCTCAAGGTTGGCGAGGCTTTCGTCATCGTCAACGACCATGATCCGCGCCCGCTGCACTACCAGCTTAGCGCCGAATATCCGGGCCAGTTCTCCTGGACCTATCTCGAAGCCGGTCCCGATGTGTGGCGCGTCGCGCTTGGCCGCGAAGTCGCGGCATAATCCTGCGGAGTTTCGATCATGCCGATGGCCAGCATATCCCGATGGACCCTTGCCTATTTCGGCTGCGCGCTGACCGCTCTGGTCATCGCGCTGGGTCTGATGGGGGCTGGCTTCGGCTATCCCCATGTCGGGCTCATGGAGCCGCAGACATTGATCATCGTGCATCTGCTCGCCATCGGCTGGCTGACCCTGCTCATGCTGGGCGCGCTGTTTCAGTTTCTGCCGGTGCTGGTGGGCGGGCATCTGCGCTGGGCCGGTCTTGCCCCGGTGGCGCTGGTTTTTCTTCTCGTGGGCCTCTGCCTGTTGATCGCCGGTTTCGGCGCCATCGATGGCTGGCCTCTGCCACCCGAAATCCTGCCGCTGGGCGGCATCCTGCTGCTGATCGGGCTGTCGCTTGCCGCGGCCATCCTCTTTGCAACCCTGTTGCACGCCAAGACCATTCCGCTGCCCGCCGGCTTTGTCGCCATAGCGGTGATGAGCGTATTGATCACCGCCCTGCTGGGTGAAACGCTGGCCAGTGCGATAGCCGGATTGTTCGGTGGCGATTTTGCCGTTGCCATCATAACCCATGGCGTGGCGCTCCATGCCGGGTTCGGGCTGGGCGGCTGGCTGACCTTTGCCGCCATGGGCGTCAGCTATCGGCTGGTGTCGATGTTTCTCATCGCGCCCGAGCGCTATGGCCCCATGGCGCGAACCGCATTTTTCGGCGTGATCTTCGCGCTGGCCATGCTGTGCATGAGCCTTGGCGTGTTGCTCACCTTCAATGCGCCGCTGCCCTATAGTCTGGGCCTTGCCGGCTTGGCCGCCCTGCTGGCTATCGCCGCCTATATTGGCGATATGCGCAAATTCTACCGGGCAAGGCGGCGGCGCGAGCTGGAACTGCACATGCTTTCGGCGGTTGCCGCCTTTGCGGCACTGCCCATTGGCGGCCTCGTGCTGGTGATGGCTCTGGTGCTGGAAAGCGAAGGCGCACTGGCGGCCTCGGTCTATATTCTGGCGCTGGGCTGGCTGGGCGGACTGGGTCTGGCCATGCTCTACAAGATCGTGCCCTTCCTGACCTGGCTTGAATGCTTTGCCCCCTTCATGGGCCGCAAACCGACGCCGCGCGTGCAGGATCTGGTGCGCGAAGATCATGCAAAATTGTGGTTCGCCCTTTATTTCGCCGCGCTTGGATTTGGCGCATTGGCGCTGATCGCCAATTGGGGGGCAGTGCTGCAAATGGCAACCAGCGTGCAGACCCTCTCGGTCCTGCTGTTGATCCATCAATTCTATCGCGCCAGACTGTTGGCAGACCTGCCCGACGCCTGGCGCGATCACCAGCCTCCCCGCCTGTTCCTACCCCGACAAAGGAGCTTTTTATGAACGATCTCGAACTCGACGTTCGTCCCATCCTGCGTGATGGCGGCGAGCCCTTCGGCGCCATTATGGGCGCGGTGAACAGTCTTGCGCCGGGACAGCGCTTCAAGCTGTTTGCCACTTTCAAGCCGGAGCCTCTGTTCCGGGTCATGGCCAGCAAAGGGTTCGGCTTTGATGCCTCCCAGATCGAGGGCGGCGACTGGCAGGTGATCTTCACCCCGGAAAAGCCCGAGCTGATCTCGGGGGAATCTGTTCCCGAAGACCCCGAGACATGGGCCGAGCCCAGCCATTATCTCGACGTCGCCGATCTCGATCCGCCCGAGCCGATGGTGCGTATTCTGGCCAAGCTCGAAGAGCTGGAAGCCGGGGAGGTGCTTTTTGCCCTGCTTGGCCGCGAGCCTTTGTTCCTCTTTCCCGAGCTGACGGCCCGCGGCCATGCCTGGGTGGGCGATTTCGATGAAACCGGCAATGCCTATCGCCTCATGGTGCGGGCGGGAGCGCCGAAATGAGCTTTCTTGGCCGCATGGAAATCGAGGCCGATATCCGCGCGGCTTTGCGCGAAGTGATCGACCCTGAACTGGGCTTCAACATCGTCGATCTGGGCATGATCTATGACATCGGCGTCAGCGATGGCGGCGCGGTCGAGGTGTTGATGACCACCACGACGCGCTTTTGCCCGGCGACGGGCTTTCTGCAGGAAGCCGTCAGCGAACGCGCGTCCAGCGTGCCGGGCGTGACGGCGGTGCAGGTCGAGTTGACCTATGACCCGCCCTGGGGCCCGGACATGATGAGCCCCGAGGTTTCCGCGCAGTTTTGAGGGTTCGGCCCTGCGCTATGTTCGCCGCCGGAACGGGATGCAGATCGGGCGCTGGTGCACGGGATCGACGATGATCTCGACACTGACATCGAACACCTCTTCGATGAGGTCCGCCCGCATCAGCGCCTCCGGCGCGCCGCGTTCGCGCACCGAGCCGCCCGAAACAAACACCAATTGGTCGGCATAGCGCGCGGCCAGATTGAGGTCGTGCAGCACCAGAATGATGGTGCGGCCCTCTTCGCGGTTGAGGCGCGAGACCAGTTCGAGGCAATCGAGCTGGTGGGCCATGTCGAGATGGTTGACCGGCTCATCGAGACAGATCGTGTCGGTTTCCTGCGCCAACACCATGGCAATCCAGGCCCGCTGCAATTGCCCGCCCGAAAGCGAGCCGATGCGACGGTGACGCATGCCGTCCACCCCGGTGCCCGCCATGGCGGCGGCGATGGCCGCATCGTCGCGCGGGCTCCAGGGCTGCAGCATGGCCTGATGCGGATAGCGTCCCAGCCGCACCAGTTCTTCCACGCTCATGTCCTGCGGGGCGCTGGGGCTTTGGGCGAGCAGGCCAATGCGTCGACCCAATTCCTTGCCATTGAGCTTGGAAATGTCTTCGGCGTCGAGCAGAACCTGTCCCGATTGGGGGGCGTGCAGGCGGCGAATGGCGCGCAGCAGGGTGGACTTGCCACACCCGTTCGGCCCGGCCAGCACGGTGATCTTGCCGCGCGGAATAGGCAGGTTGAGGGCATTGAGAATGATCTCGCTGCCATAGGACAGCGTCAGCTCTTTCACCTCGATACGGTGCGCCAGCACATCATCCATTGGTCTTGTCCTTGCGCATGAGCAGATAGAGAAAATAGGGCGCACCGATAATCGCGGTGACGGTGCCAGCAGGCACTTCAGTGGGGGCGAAGGCCACGCGGATCAACAGGTCCGCGCCGATCAGGATGATCGCACCCAAGAGGATCGAGGTGACGATCCCCGCCGCCCGCGCCCGTCCCACCAGAAGGCGGGCGAGATGGGGTGCGATCAGGCCGATAAAGCTGACGCCACCGGCAAAGGCCACCGCTCCGGCGGTGAGCAGGGCCGCGAGAAAGAAGATGAAAATCCTGTAGACCGGCAGATTGAGCCCGATCGAGCGCGACGAAATATCATCGAGGTCGGCAGGAGGCAGGTGCCGCGAGGCAAAGCACGCGACAATCCCTGTCGGCACGATGACGGCCAGCATCAGCCAGATTTCGGTGATATTGATCGTATTGACCGCCCCGGCCAGCCAGCGTGCCGCCTGACTGGCCTGATAGATCGGCCCCACCAGCATGAATATGGTGGTCAGCGCCTTGCACACCGCAGCCACGGCAATGCCGAACAAGAGCAGGCGAATGGCCGAGGACGCCTGTCGCCCCGACAATATGAAAACGAGGCTGATCGCAGCAATGGCGCCGATAGCGGCGGCCAGCGGCTGCCAGGCGACGGAAACATTGATGGAATTGGCGCCGCCCGAGAACAGCGCCATGAAGATAATGACGCCCAGCGCTGCGCCGTCCACCACGCCGAGCACGCCGGGCGAGGCCAGTTCATTGCGCGTGATCCGTTGCAGCAGATAACCCGCAAAGGCGATGGCGCCACCGGCAATCGCCGCCGCCGCAACGCGCGGCAGGCGCAATTGCAGCACCACCAGTTTCTCGGTCTTTTCGCCACCGCCCAGCAGAACATTGGCGACGGTTTCCAGCGGAATCCAGGTGGAGCCGAAGCCGATCCCTGCAAGGAAGATCAGCACAAAAATCGCGCCCACGGCGCCCGTAGCGATCAATGCGATGCGGTTGGCGCGTGGCAAGGGAGCAATCTGGCTCATGCAAGCCTCCGCTTCAGCAGCACCAGCAGGGCAATGGCGCCGACCACTGCGGTTATAGCGCCGACAGGGGCCTCAACCGGATAGATGACGAAGCGCGCGACGACATCGGCAATCGTGGTGTAAATGGCGCCGGACAAGGCTGCGGCGGCCAATTGGTGGCGGTGACGCAGTCCAACCAGCTTGCGCGCCACATGCGGCACCACCAAGCCGACGAAAGCTACCGGCCCGGCCATGGACACGGCGGCTCCGGTCAGTAGCGATACGGCCAGAAACGCCGCGCCCCGCACCGCAACCAGCGGCACGCCCAATCCGGCGGCGGTGGAATCATCTGCCTGCAGGGCGTCGAGCGCTCCGGCGAGGAGGAAGCCGATCACCGTGCCGACCAGAACGACCGGCAGGCCATTGAAGAACAGACTGATCGGCCGATCGACAAAAGCGCCGGACAGCCAGAACAGCAATTGCTGCAATTGCGCTTCATTGCTGGTGAGCAGGATTTGCACCACGGCATGGGCGAGGCTGGCAAAGGTCACCCCGACCAGCACGATTTTAAGCGGCGACAATCCGCCCGATCCGGCGGCAACGCCGAAGACGATGATACTGGTCAGCAGGGCCCCGAGCGCTGCCGCCAGCGACAGGCCCACCAATGATTGTACGCCAAAGACGAGGGTGGCCAGCACCACGGCCATCGAGGCTCCGGCATTGAGCCCCAGCGTGTCGGGCGAGGCGATGCGGTTGCGCGACAGGGTCTGCACCATCACCCCGGCCATGCCCAGAGCCGCCCCCGCCAAAGGCGCGATCAGGGCGCGCGGCAGGCGCAGTCCGGCGATCACCACCGCTGTTTCCGAGCCGTCATGTGCAACGAGCGCGGCCCAGACCTGATCCAGCCCATAGAGCCGGTAGCCCAGCGTCATGCTGGCGAGCCAACTGAGCGCCAGCATGAGGACCAAAACCCCGTAAATGCCGCCTTTCGACAGGCGCAGCCCGCTTTCGCGCGGCGCGATGGCAGCGACATTCATTGGGGCATTCCTGAAATCATGATGTTGACAGTCAGCTAATTTTCAATGCATGAGGCCATGCGATTTCTGACAAATTCTGTCAAGAATAACCTGAGGCGTATTCCATGTTCACACGCAGGCTTTTCACCACTCTTTTGCTGGCAGGTGTTCTCGCCAGCCCCGTCGCTGCCCGCGAAATCACCCATGCCATGGGCGTCACCGATGTGCCGGACAATCCGCAGCGCGTCGTGATTCTCACCAATGAAGGCACCGAAGCCCTGCTTTATCTCGGCGTCGTGCCGGTTGGTGCTGCCCAGAGCTGGAGCGGTGACCCATGGTATGATCACATTGCCGCCCCGCTGGCCGACACCGTCGCGCTCGGCACCGAGCTGGCCGTCAACCTCGAAATCCTCGCCACGCTGGAGCCCGATCTGATCCTGGGCACCAAGGTGCGTCAGGAAGCCATCTACCCCCAGCTTTCCGCCATTGCGCCGACCGTCATGACCGAAACCATCGGTGGTGAATGGCAGGACAATCTCAAGTTCTACGCTGATGTCGTGGGCAAGAGCGCCGAAGGCGAGGCCGCCGTTGCTGGCTTTGCCGAGCGCACTGCCAAGATTCACGACGCGCTGGGCGATGCGGTCAATGAGGAAATCTCGATGATCCGCTTCTCCCCCAACCGCACGCGCATCTATTACAAGGATACCTTCAGCGGTCTGGCCCTTAGCCAGATCGGCTTTGCCCGTCCCGCCGCGCAGGACAAGGACGAGTTTGCCGAGGAAGTCACCAAGGAACGCATTCCCGAAATGGAAGGCGACCGCATTTTCTACTTCTCGGACGATCTCAACAGCGACGAAGCCACGACCAATCTCAACGATTGGCTGAATGACCCGCTCTGGCTGAACCTTGAAGGCGTCAAGGCCGGCAAGGCCCAGCGCGTCAGCGAGATCATCTGGAATACGGCTGGTGGCATCTATGCCGCTCACCTGATGCTCGACGATATCGAAGCCATCTACGGCATCGAATCCACCCGCTGAGACCAATGAGGACATTGCCATGAGCAGGCTCGAAACGCTTGGTCTTGCGGCCGGCTATGCTGATGTCACCATTCTTGAAAATGTCGACCTGGTCATCCCCGATGGCCAGGTCACCGTGCTGATCGGTCCCAATGGGTGTGGCAAGTCCACCCTGCTCAAGACCATGGCCCGGATTCTGAAGCCCTCGCGCGGCAATGTGCTGCTCGATGGCAAGGATATCCATCAGCTCAATACCCGTGCCGTCGCCGCCTCGCTCGGCCTGCTACCGCAGGGGCCGGTTGCGCCCGAAGGGCTGACCGTACGCGAATTGGTGGCGCAGGGGCGCTTCCCGCACCAATCGCTGCTGCGGCAATGGACCCGTGCCGATGAGGATGCGGTCAACAATGCCATGGCCATCGCCAATATCACCGATTTTGCTGACCGCGCCGTCGATACGCTGTCGGGCGGCCAGCGCCAGCGCTGCTGGGTCGCCATGGTTCTGGCGCAGGAAACTGACCTGATCCTGCTCGATGAGCCCACCACCTTCCTTGATCTCAAGGTGCAGGTCGATCTCATGGACCTGTTTACCGGCCTCGCCCATGATCATGGGCGCACGCTGGTCATCGTGCTGCATGAACTGAGCCTTGCCGCCGCCTATGCCGATTATCTGGTGATGATGAAGGCCGGATCGCTCGTTGCCGCCGGCACGCCCGACGCCATCTTCACCGCCGAGCGGCTCAAACATGTCTTTGATCTCGATGCCAGCGTGCTGCGCGATCCGGCCAGTGGTCGGCCGGTCTGCGTGCCGTTTGGCGCGCGGCGGCGTGTGCCCGAAACGGCACTATGAACAAGTCCAGCGCCGTCATCGCCGAAAAGCATCCGGTTCGCGCCTGGTCCGGCGTTCCGGTCCTGCTGCTGGTGCTGGTTGGCGCCTTCCTGCTGCATATCTCGGTCGGCGCCAAGCCGCTGGCCGCATCAACGATCATCGATGCGCTGTTCAGTTTCGATGAGAAGAATTTCGACCATGTCATCATCCGCAATCTGCGCCTGCCGCGCGCGGTGATCGGGCTGGTCGTCGGCGCCAGCCTGGCGCTGGCCGGGGCGCTGATGCAGGGGGTGACGCGCAATCCGCTGGCCGATCCGGCTCTGCTCGGCCTCACCTCGGGCGCGGCCTTTGCCGTTGTCGTCACCATGGCCCTGTTCGGGCTGTCCAGCATGGCCCTTGTTCCATGGATCGCCATGAGCGGCGCGCTGGGTGCTGCGCTCATCGTCTATGCCATCGCCCGGCTGGTGCCCGGCGGGGCAACGCCTTTGAGCCTTACCCTCTCCGGCGCGGCAATCAGCGCGTTTCTGGGTGCAGTCATTTCGATCATTCACCTGCTCAATGACGACACATTCGACAATCTGCGCGTCTGGCTGACCGGCGGGCTGGCCGGGCGCGATATCGGCCTGTTGTTCCATGTCGGCCCATGGATGGCGCTGGCGCTGATCGGGGGCGTCTTGCTGGCCTCCCGCGTCACCATCCTCGCCATGGGCGATGATGTGGCGCAGGCGCTGGGCGTTCGCACCGGCCTGCTCAAGACCCAATTGCTGGCCGTCGTCGTGGTGCTCACCGCCTGTTCGGTGGCATTGGCTGGGCCGCTCGGCTTTATCGGCCTCGTCATCCCCCATGTCGTGCGGCTCTATGTCGGCTCCGATTATCGCTGGATCGTGCCCTATGCAGCCCTGACCGGGGCGATCTATCTCATCTCGGTGGATATCGTTGCCCGCGTCGCCATTCCGCCGCGCGAAATCTCCACCGGCATCATCACCGCCATGATCGGTGCGCCGCTCTTTGTCCATCTCGTCCGCCAGAGGACGCGCTGATGTCGAGCACTCATCCTCCCCGCCATCTGGTTCTGCGCAGTCCCGCCGAAACAATCGCACTGCGCCTGCCCCTGCGGGCCATGCTGGTGCTGGTCTTCACCTGCCTCGCACTTGTCTTGGTAACCTGCCTCAGTCTGGCGACCGGCTCCTATGGCGTGGCTTTGGGCGATGTGTGGGAAACGCTGCGCGGCATGTCCATTTCGCGCGCCATCGATAATGTGGTCTGGGAATTCCGCTTCCCCCGCACGCTCGCCGCCGCCCTTGCCGGGGCCATGATGGCCCTGTCGGGCGCTTCCCTGCAAAACGCCACGCGCAACAGCCTTGCCGATCCCTCGCTGGTCGGGGTTAGTCAGGGGGCGGCCCTTGCCGTTGTTACCCTCACCGTCGTCTTCCCCGATATTTCCGGCACCTTCCGCCCCTGGGCCGCCTTTGCCGGCTCAATCCTCGTGGCCCTTGCCATCAAAAGCCTGTCGCAGACCCGTCAGGGTGGCAGCGCCATTCGCTTTATCCTGATGGGTATCGGGCTCTCCGCCTTCATCTCCTCGATCACCTCAGCCATGCTGACCTATGGCCAGCTTGATCGGGCCATGGCGGCTCTGGCCTGGCTTGCAGGCTCCATCAATGCGGCAAGCTGGTCCGATGTGTGGACGCTAGCGCTATGGGGCGCCGTCCTGCTGCCGCTCCTCTTGGCCTTCAGCCGGTCGATGAGTGCCGCGCGCTTCGGCGATGCCAGCGCCATTGGTCTTGGTGCGCCGCTGGCGTTGACGCGCAATGTGCAATTGGTCGTCGCGGTCGGCTTTGCAGCCATCGCCACCTCCGTTGTCGGCCCGCTCGGCTTTGTCGGCCTCATCGCGCCCCATGCGGCACGGCGTATCGCCCCGGCTGGCATGGGTCTGCATATGCTGCTTACGGCCGCCATCGGCGCGCTGCTCGTGCTCTCTGCCGACCTCATTGGCCGCGCCGCCTTCGCCCCCATCCAGATTCCCGCCGGGCTGCTCACCGCGCTGATCGGCGTGCCCGTATTCGTCGTGCTGCTGATCCGCAGCCGACCTGCAAGTGCTCACTAGAAATCGGAGATCCCCATGCGTTACCTGCTTCCCGTCCTGCTTGCCGCCACCGGCCTGGCAACGGCCTTTCCCGCGCTGGGGCAAGACTTTCCGGTCACCATCGAGCACAAGTTCGGCACCACGATTATTCCGGCCAAGCCCGAACGCGTCGCCAGCGTTGATCATGGCGGCATCGGCAATTTGCTGGCTCTGGGCGTCAGCCCGCTGATCGTGCGCGAATTCCGCGACAATTTCCCTTTCACCACCCCGCCCTGGGGCCGTCACCTGCTCACCACCGAGCCGGTGGTCTTTGCCGGAGAAATCGACCCTGAACTGGTCGCCACCACCCATCCTGATGTCATCATCGCGCTCGCCTCGGGCATTGATGAAGACCTCTATGCCAAGCTCAGCCTGATCGCCCCGGTCGTGGCCATTCCCGATGGCATTGGCGATTATGAACTGCCCTGGGACCAGCGCGCCCTGATCGCCGCTCGCGCCCTTGGGCTCGAAGACGAAGCGCAGAGCCAGATCGACGCCATAAATGCACGCTTTGCCGAAGTGCGCGCCAGCCACCCGGAATGGGCAGGCAAGACTGCCGTGGTCGGACGCATTACTGATGGCAAGTTCAGCGCCTATAACAAGACCGATATCCGCGCCAAATTCATGGCCGAGCTTGGTTTCGTGACACCGGCGGCTCTCGACGAGATCACCGCAGAATCCTTCTACAACGCCCTGTCACCCGAAATCATCGAGCCAATGAATGCCGATGTCCTAGTTTGGTACGGTGGCTCGGCCCACCTTCAGACCTCGCTCGATTATCCGGCGCGCCCGTTCCTCGACGCCTATGCCAATGGCGGCGAAGTGTTTCTGACCGATGAACATCTCTCGGCCATTGCCCGGCAGGAATTGCTGTCCATTCCCGTCTCGGTCGATTTCCTCGTGCCCTTGCTGGAAGCCGCCGCCGATGGCGATCCGGCGACGCCCGTGGAAGGCGATTTGCAGTAATTCAGTTTTATGTCGCGCCCGCATGGCGAGGCGCAATTTCGGAGCCTTTGATGTTGTTTCGTAAATCTCTCACCCTGCTCGCCCTGGTATTGAGCCTTGCCGCCCCGGCGCTGGCGCAGGAGACGCGCTCTTTCACCGCCGCCAATGGCACATTCGACATTCCCGTCGCGCCGCAGCGCATCGTGGCGCTCAATGACCAGATCGTTGCCCTGCCGCTTTATGAACTGGGTGCGCCGATCGTTGGCAGCGCCGGGCGCACCGATGCCGATGGCAATCACTTCCTGCGCGGCGGCATGGACACGCTCGGCATCGACTATGCCAATACCGACATCGCCTATATTGGCGGCTTTAACGGGCTTGATGTGGAAGCTATCGCCGCATTGCAGCCGGACCTGATCATCGGCGGTCTCTACACTGACGCAGCCGTTGCTGAGCAATTGCAGAAGATCGCCGCAACCCTGATCATCGACAATGGTGCGCTTGGTTTGATCGAAACCATGCGCACCTTCGCCGACATCACCGGCAAGACCGGCAATTTCGACGCGCGCTACAAAAATTATCAGGACAATGTCGCCCGCACCCGGGACTATCTCGGAAATCCCGAAGAGATTTCGGTGAGCCTCACCTTCATGTTCCCCGGTGGCGATGAAATGTGGGTCTATAAGCATGGGGGCACCTTGGGCGCGATCAATCAGGTGGTCCAAGACCTTGGCTTCAAGGAGCCCGCAGCAGTCAGCGCCCTGCCTGCCGACATGGTGAGTTTCAGCGCCGAACTTATCGAGGATCTGGATGCCGATTTCATTTTTGGCTTTTACCGCCAGCAACCCGACGCCACTCCGGCTAGCATCCGCGCCGCCTATGAAGCCTTTGCTCCGGGCTGGTGCGTGGCGCTGACTGCTTGTCAGAACGGCCAGTTTATCCTGCTGCCAGGCCCGACTTTCGGCCCCACTATGACAGGTCTTGAACTGGCGCTGGAGCTGATCGAAAGCAATATCGCCGCCCGGCCCTTCACCCCCTTCATCGAAGCCGAGTAATGGGCAAGCACGTCTTCTGCACCGATCTCTGTCACGAGCGGGCCGAGCCATTGGCTGGCACTGGGGACGCGCCACAGCGCGCCCTCCTGCTCGCCTGGCCGCGGGCCAAATGGCGGGCCCCACGTTGGGAATCCACGGATATGTCCGTGGACCTCAGCGCGGCCATCCACGATGCGGCCATGGCCGGCCTCTATGTCGGGCTGATCGACAAGGTCGAGGCGGAAGACGCTCTGCCCACGCTGCATGCCCAGCCCGAAAATGTCTTCGCCAGCTTTACCGATGAAGTCGAACTGATCGCGGCCATCCGCAATTATGTCGACGGGCGCATGTTCGAGGGTACGCAGGACACGCGCACCACCATTATCTGCTGCACCGACAGCCGCCGCGACGCCTGCTGCGCCCGCTATGGTTTTTCCACCTATAAGGCGCTGGTCAAGTTTGCGGATCCGGCGCGCTTCAATGTCGTGCAATGCACCCATATCGGCGGCTGCCGTTTCGCCGCCTCGCTCGTCGTCATGCCGCAGCGTCAGCGCTATGGGCGCATGACGGCAGAACACGCCCCGCATTTCCTGGCAGCTTTGCAGCGCGGCGCCATCTATCTGCCAGCCTATAAGGGACGGTCCGATCAGCCCGAACCCGCTCAGGTTGCCGAACTTGCGGCGCTCAACTGGGCTGCGGAACGGGGCCAGCATCTCGATGCCGTAGCGCTGCAGGGCGCCATTCCCGAACATGCCGAAGACGGCACCGGCCTGACCTTGCAGGCCGATCTGCCCGGCACCCAATTGGCGATCCACATGCATGCCCGCAATTTTCTCGTGCAGGGCAATTGCGAAACCGTCGCCGAGGGCGGCGGACAGACCATGCTGCGCTGGTGCCTTGATGGCATCACCGCCAGTCCCCAAACCCCGACATTTCAGGCCCCACCTGATTTCACCACCGGAGCTTGATATGCCCAATTTCAAATCGCTGGCCCGTGCGCTGGTCATTGCCGCACTGAGCCTGCCCGCCATGGCGCAGGACACGCGCAGCTTTACCGATGATACGGGACGGACTGTCGATATTCCCGTTGCCCCGCTGCGCATCGTTTCATTGCACGATGTTTCGCTCACCCTGCCGCTGCTCGAACTGGGCGTTATCCCCGCTGGCTCCCATGGTCGCACCACGGCGGAAGGCGAGCCCTTCATCCGCTCCAGTGCGGTGCTGACGGGGATCGACTTCACCAATTCAGAGATTGAATTTGTCGGCAATCTGCCCGCCGATGTGGAAGCCGTTGCCGCGCTTGAGCCGGACCTGATCCTGACCACGCCCTGGCAGACCGCTCCGGTCGAACAGCTTGCGGCCATCGCTCCAACCGTTGTGCTGGACAGTGGCCTGCGGCGCGGCTTCGCCATGCACGAAGTGCTCGCCGACATTACCGGCACCGAGGGCAATCTTGCCGTTCTCGATGCGCGCTATCAGGAGCAGGTCGCCCAGATCAGGCGCCTGATCGATACCGGATCCGTCTCGGTCAATGTCATTCAGGGCGTCAACGGGCAGCTTGCGGTCTGGCACACCTATGGCGCGCTGGGCAAATTGCTGCGCGATGCCGGTTTCACCTTCCCCGAGCGCGTCAACGCCATTCCCGAGGGCGATTTCGAGAATTTCAGCGCCGAAACCCTGCCAGAGATGGATGCCGATTTCGTCTTCGTGACCTACCGCACCGATACGCTGGAAACCCCCGCCGATGCGGACAAATATCTCGAAGAAGTTATGCCCGGCTTCTGCGACTTCCTGCATGCCTGCCGGGAAAACCAGATGATCGTCATGCCGCGCGAGGAAGCGTCGGCGGCGTCCTATTACGGCCTTGGTGTTCTCGCCTATACCGTGCTGTCGCACATTTCGGGCCGCGATTTCACGCCCATGCCGCGCTGAGGCGACTGAGCACAAAGCCGTTCACCCATGCGGTTGTCACCCCGGCGCAGGCCGGGGCCCATCCTGAGATTTGGAGATGGATCCCGGCCTGCGCCGGGATGACAGCCGGTGCGATAGGAAAGCATTTGCACGCTTTAGTCTGACTACGCGGCTTTGACCACATCCACCAGTTCCACGTCGAACACCAGATCCTTCCCGGCCAGGGGATGATTGGCGTCAACCGTCACGCTCTGCTCATCAAGGCTGACCACGGTGATCGGCAGCATGCCGCCATCGGCCGTTCGCGCCTGCAATTGCGTGCCGATCTCCAGCTCGACGCCGCCGGGAACCTTGGAGCGGTCGACGCGCTGGATCGCTTCCTCGCGCCGTGGCCCATAAGCGGCATCGGCGGGAATGGTGACCGTGCTTTTCTGGCCGGTTTCCATGCCGGACACATGGCGCTCAAGCCCCACGATCACCTGACCCTGACCCAATGTGAATTCGAGCGGCGCCCGCCCCTCCGAGCTGTCGAAGGGCGTGCCGTCCACCAGACGGCCGGAATAGTTGATACGCACGATATCGCCGTGTTCAGCAATTGCCATGGGACAATCCTTTCGAGAAATCTTTGGGCCTGCAGCGCATTCGCCGAGGCACTTCAAATAGCTGCGCAATAGTGGTGGCCATGATTGGCCAATCCCGGAGCGCAGCAGCGCCAACCAAGTCTAGGCCGGCAAGTGTGATTGTAAACCGCCCCGGCCCAGAGGCCCGGCGATCAGCGCTTTCAGCCCCTGTGCTGGCGATAACACTTGCAGCCCCGTCGCATTTCCGCCATCAAGCCGCCGTGATTGACGTTTAGCCGCCTGCTGATGAGAATGGCGCATAAAGGAACGCGCATGACGGCTCGTCCGCTCACCATAATTGCCACGCTCGCTCTCGCCTTCGCTGTTGCGGGCTGCTCGATTGCCGGTGTGAAGCCTTTGCCGGGCAATCGCGCTGCTCTGGCAACTCCAAGCGCCAGCGAGGCCATTGCCGATATCGCGCCCACAATGCCCGCAACGGCAGCAGGTCACGTTCCTCCCGCCGCCGCAGTGCCCCATGCCAGCGACGAATTCGTCCTCGCCTATGCCGATAGCAGCCGGGGCGAGCTCGACGGGCTGATCGCCCATTATGCCAATGAATATGACGTGCCTGAAGCGCTGGTGCGCCGCGTGATCATGCGTGAAAGCGGCTATAATGCAGCCGCCCGCAACGGCCCCTATTACGGCCTCATGCAGATCAGCCACGCCACCGCGCGCGGCATGGGTTTCAAGGGCGAAGCGGCAGGCCTGCTCGATGCCGAGACCAATCTGCGCTATGCGGTGCGCTATCTCGCCGGTGCTTACGTGACCGCTGGCGGCAATGACGACCGGGCCGTGCAGTTCTATGCTCGTGGTTATTATTACGACGCCAAGCGTCTTGGCCTGCTGCAAAAGAGCGGGCTGCGCTAAATCTAGGCGAGCGCACCGAGCAATTCGGCGATTTTTCTCTTCAGCTCTTCTTCCCGAAATGGCTTTTCGAGACGTGGCAGGGTGCAGGCCGTGCCTTCGGGCAATTCAGAATAGCCGGTTGTCAGCAATATGCGCAATTTGGGATGCAGCGCCATCGCGGCCTCTGCCAGTTCCACCCCGCTCATGCCGGGCATTGAAAAGTCGGTAATCAGCAGGTCGATATCGCTGCGCCCCTGCAGAATGCCCAGCGCATCGCTGCCCGAATAGGCTTCGATTGCGGTATGTCCAAGATCGGTCAATTGATCGACGATGTTCAGCGTGATCAAGGCATCGTCGTCCACCACCAAGATCGTAGTGCCGGAACCCCAGTTTTGGCTGGTTTGCACGAGATGTCCTTCCGACCGTCCGCAAGATCGTTTTCGGGAAAGGGCAATCCACTTTCCTCCACCATCAAGGCCTATTCTAGGATAGTGGCGAAGATGCGTCACGTCACAATCGGCAGCCGGGCAGGGGCTACTGACAGGCACGGTCAAAAATGGGTGCCATCCTGTTGCCCGAAGCGATAAGGTCGCCGCCACGAATAAAGAGGAATCGTCTCATGCATCTGCTGCTCGTTGATGGCTCGGGCTATATTTTCCGCGCCTTCCACGCCTTGCCGCCGCTCAGCCGCAAGTCGGACGGGCTGCCTGTGGGCTGCGTGCAGGGCTTCTGCAACATGCTGTTCAAGCTGACGCAGGACATGGATGCCGACGAGGCCCCCACCCATATGGCCGTCATTTTCGACGCCAAGGGCAAGACCTTCCGCGACGATCTCTATCCCCAATACAAGGCCCAGCGCCCGCCTGCGCCCGAAGAATTGGTGCCCCAATTCCCCCTGACCCGCTCGGCCACTCGCGCCTTTTCCATCCCCTCCATCGAAATGGAAGGCTGGGAAGCCGACGACATCATGGCCACCTATGCCGTGATGGCGCGCGATGCCGGCTTCAAGGTCACCATCGCCTCCTCCGACAAGGATTTGATGCAATTGGTCGAGCCCGATGGCTCCATTCGCCTGCTCGATACCATTCCGCGTCCTGGCCAGCCGCCGCTGCGCTGGATCGGCCCGGATGAAGTGTTCACCAAATTTGGCGTCACCCCGGACAAGGTCATCGACGTGCAGGCGCTGTGCGGCGATAGCGTCGACAATGTTCCCGGCGTTCCCGGCATTGGCGTCAAGACCGCCGCCGAGCTGATCAATACCTATGGCAATCTCGAAACCCTGCTCGAGCGCGCCAGTGAGATTAAGCAGAACGCCCGCCGCGAAAAGCTGATCGCCAATGCCGATCTGGCCCGCATTTCCAAGCAATTGGTGACCCTCGAACAGAAGGTGCCGGTCGAGATCGATCTCGATGGTCTTGCCCGACAGCCCATGAGCCCCTCGGCGCTGTTTCCATTCCTCAAGGCGATGGAATTTGCCACCATCACCAAGCGCCTCGCCACTGTGCTTGAGGCCAATCCCGATGATTTCGAGGCCGATCCCGAGCTGAAGGCCGGTGGCACGACCGATGTCGGCGCACCGCAGAAATCCACCTCGCTCTCGGTGGCCAAGGCCAAGCTGGCCGCAGGCATTCCCGCCGGGTCCGGTCCGGCTCGCCACGCCGCCGAAGAACATGCCCGCATCAAGGCCATTCCGGTCAATCACGACGCCTACGAAACCGTCACCACGGCAGACCAACTCGCCCGCTGGGTCGAAAAGATCGTCGCCAAGGGTCATGTCGCCGTCGACACTGAAACCACCGGTCTCGACCCGCAAATGGCCGATCTGGTCGGCATTTGTCTCTCCACCGAAGTGGGCGAGGGTTGCTATATCCCGGTCGGCCACCAGCTCCCCGGCGATCTGCTCGGCGGCGGTGGCCTGGTTGAAGGCCAGCTTCCCATCCGCACCGTGCTCGACGCGCTCAAGCCCGTGCTGGAAGATCGCGCCATTCTCAAGATCGGCCAGAACGTCAAATATGACATGGAAGTGCTGGAGCGCTACGGCATCGCGCTCGCGCCGATCGATGACACCATGCTCATTTCCTACGCGCTCGATGGCCCGCGCTATAATGGCATGGATGTGCTGGCCGACCATTGGCTCGGCCACAAGACCATCAGCTTTACCGATCTGGCTGGCACCGGAAAAAACCAGAAAAGTTTCGATCAGATCGACATCCCCGCCGCGGCAAAATATGCCGGTGAGGATGCAGATATCACCCTGCGTCTCTGGCATGTGTTGAAGCCGCGCCTCGCCGCCGAAAACGCCACCAATCTATACGAAACATTGGAGCGCCCGCTCGCTCCGGTTCTGGCCCGCATGGAAGCGCGCGGCATTACCGTGGACCGGCAGATTCTTGCCCGCCTCTCCGGCGATTTCGCCCAGCGCGCCGCCGCCTTCGAGGCCGAGGCGCATGAGCTGGCCGGGCAGTCGTTCAATCTCGGCTCCCCCAAGCAATTGGGCGAAATCCTTTTCGACAAGATGGGGATCGAAGGCGGCACCAAGACCAAGACCGGCGCCTGGTCCACCGGCGCCGATGTGCTCGAAGACCTTGCGCTGAAGGGCATTCCTCTGGCTCGCACCATTGTCGATTGGCGCCAGCTCACCAAGCTCAAGGGCACTTATACCGATGCCCTCCCCACCTATATCAATCCGCGCACGGGCCGGGTCCACACCTCCTATTCGCAGGCTTCGGTGCTGACCGGGCGGCTGAGCTCAAACGACCCCAACCTGCAAAATATCCCGGTCCGCACCAGCGATGGCCGCAAGATCCGCACCGCCTTCATCGCCCCGCCGGGCAAGGTGCTGATCAGTGCCGACTATTCCCAGATCGAGCTTCGCGTTCTTGCCCATATCGCCGATATTCAGGCGCTCAAGGATGCCTTCGAGGAGGGGCTGGATATTCACGCCATGACGGCGTCCGAAATGTTCAACGTGCCGGTGGAAGGCATGCCCAGCGAAGTGCGCCGCCGCGCCAAGGCCATCAATTTCGGCATCATCTACGGCATTTCCGCCTTCGGCCTCGCCAATCAGCTTTCCATTCCGCGCGGCGAGGCGGGCGACTACATCAAGACCTATTTCGAGCGCTTCCCCGGCATCAAGGATTACATGGACGCCCAGAAAACGCGGGTGAAGGCCGATGGCCATGTCACCACCATTTTCGGCCGCAAAATCCAGTTCCCCAACGCCAATTCCGGCAATCCAAGCGAACGCGCCTTCGTCGAGCGCGCCTCCATCAACGCCCCCATCCAGGGCTCCGCCGCCGACATCATCCGCCGCGCCATGATCCGCATGGAAGGCGAGTTGAAGAAGGCGGGCATCGACGCCGACATGCTGCTGCAGGTTCATGACGAACTGATCTTCGAAGTGCCCGAAGGCACGGAAGATCAGGCCATTCCGGTGATTAAGCGGGTGATGGAAGGCGCAGCGGAACCGGCGGTGAGGCTGTCAGTGCCGATTCAGGTGGATGCTCACGCGGCGAGGAATTGGGACGAGGCGCATTAGGACGCGGCAGAGCCACCAATTGGCCCTACCGCGCATATTAGCGACGCTTGCCTTTAGTCTCGTCTTGGCTCAACACCGATGCTGCGAGGGACTTAGTCTGCGCGGTAGTGGGCTTGATGGTGCCGGAAAGTACCTTAGATGCCAACGAGGCGGTCTTGTTGGAAGATTGCTTGGTAGCCATATTTCAGTCTCACATTTGGTTTGATTGGACACACCGCAGGGTGTGAGCTATTTGTGAGACGGACGATTTTATATCGTCCGCCTCGGACGCTTAAGTTTCCGATTCAAGGCCGCTACCTTCCTTTCCACGGGCTGGTGTAGCGGCCTTTCCTATTTGTCCTAGCTCCGAAGCCGGTCGGCTATCATCGAAGCTCTAGACTCTCCTCATTTTGTGGACTCCACTTTTGAGCCGCCCTTTTGGGTGTCTCGTAAACTATTGAGATCGTAGAAATCGCCGCCTAACGTCAACTCGGGCGGGGTGCGCCAAAGTCCACCCTCATTGATGTAGATAGTTCCCTTTTTTCGGTTCAGCTCATTGTGAATGCCGCCTGCACTGATTGATGGGTCAATCTCTTGTGCTTGAGACACGATCTCTGAAGCTGTAAGGCCTGCCGGATGTGGTAGGAGTGCCGAAAGCACTGCTCGGCGGACGGCGCCCCTCGGTGCACGTCCGTCTTTTCCCTGCTCTCCAGTGGTGTTCAGGGTGTTAGAAGTAAGCATCGCGCCGCCGACGATTGAGCGCACCGGATCGTTCATAGACCCAACGGACTGCATAGCTTTTTGAAGAGCCGTGGCATACTCAATGCCTCCAGCATCGAATAGTTCACTCATCACCTTGGGCAGCGTTAATCCTAAGGTCTCACTCAATGCTTTCTCAATCGTAGTCATGGCGTTTTTGATCGCCTGATCCTTCGCGCTCATAGAATCGCTCCACGTCTCACGGCTAAAGCGTGCACTCAAATTGTCCCAAAGTCAACAAATGGGTTTTTGGGTGAAGAATGGGTTTTCTCATAGTTTCCATGTCATCATTGCTGCGCCGCACCTTCGTCCCTGAGGTGGCGCCGGAATAGCCGCCGGGTTTGTTGAGCAGGTTGGAGATGGGCCCCGGCCCACGTGTTTGTCACGGACGGCGAAGAGAACCCCCACCTAACCTCCCCCTATTAGGGGGAGGTTAGGTGGGGGTACTGTCGTGTTGACAAACCCTGCTTGTGAGTGCGGTACCAAATAAGGATGGCTCGGCCTTCTGCTGGGGTAAGTGGTGCAAACACACCCCCCCCACCCGGCCTCCCCCTGAAGGAGGGGGAGGAGAAGAGGGGATCGCTGGGGGTGTAGCGCACTGGATCGGTTCCTCCCCCTATCAGGGGGAGGTTAGGTGGGGGTAGCGTTCGGCCTCAAGCCCGGTTCGCCAAGGATGCCCATCAGCACCGCAAACACCCCCTCGGACTCGGCTATCACCTCGGCATTGCTGAACCGCAAAACCCTGTAACCGCGCCCTTCAAGATATGCCGTTCGCTGTGTGTCATGCGTTGCGCCAGCCTCGGAGAAATGGGTGCCGCCATCGATCTCGACGATCAGCTTTGCCCGCTTGCAAACGAAATCGGCCACATAGGGCCCGATGGGTGCCTGTCGCCGCCAATGTTGACCACCACTGCGCCACGGATGAAGCAGCGCCCAGAAGCGGCGCTCTGCCGGGGTCTGTTCGCGGCGGAGTTTTCGGGCGAAGGTAACGGGATCGTCCATATGCGCTCCTCGTCCCCAGACTAGCATCAGGAATGAGGAAGAGAACCCCCACCCGGCCTCCCCTGAAGCAGGGGGAGGAGAAGCGGTGTGTCGCTGGGGGCTCAATGCGCTCGATCAGTCCCTGCCCCTGTTCAGGGGGAAGGTCAGGTGGGGGTAGGCACTACCACTCAAAATCCGGGCCATTTTCCCGCGCGCCCATCAGGAATACATCGCTCATCAGGCGCAGGGGGGCGGCGTCGACATCGCTTTGGTGGGCGTCGAGCAGGTCGGCGAAGCGGTCATAAATGCCGGCATATTCGGCGTCGCCATGTTCGAGCACGACATCGCCATTGATGCGCAGGGTGCGCCCGCCGCGTTCGAGCGCGACGCTGTTGCCCTTGCCGGTGGTGAAGGCAATAGTCCAGATTTCGCCGCTCTCTTCGAGCCAGTTGAAGCCGCAGGACAGGTCAGGCTTGTGGGCCTGGCCGGATTTGAAGCCGATCTCGACATCAACAGGGGTTTGCCGATTGGCCGGGAAGGTCAGCTTCGCGCTTTGCACGAAGACCGGGAAGGGCATGACCTTGGTGAAAATGGAAAAGGCATTGATGCCCGGATCGCAGACGCCGAAACCGCCCGGCTCCCAGACCCAATCCTGCCCCGGATGCCATTTGCGCACGCTTTCGCGCCAATCGATGCGGGCCGACTGCACGCCTTCTTCGGCCAGCAGCGCCTTGGTGCGGTCGACAGCGGCATTATATTGGCTATGCCAGGTCTGGAACAGCACCCGGTCGAGCCGGGCGGCGTGGGCGATGAGGTCGTCCAGCTCGGAAATCGTGGTGGTGGGCGGCTTTTCCATCATCACATCCTTGCCCGCGTCGAGCGCCTCGCGGACATAGGTGTGGCGGATGCCCGGCGGGGTGCAGATGGAGACGAGGCCGATTTCGGGCATGGCATTGTAGAGCTCGCCCGGCGTGCGGAAAACCGGCACATCGCCATGGCCTATGCCGCGTGTCGAGACCGTCGCGGCGAGCTCGAAATCCTCGGACGCATCGATGACTGGCAGATGCTGATCCTGCGCGATCTTGCCCACGCCAATGACGGCGATTTTGCGTTTGGCCATGTGGAGGCTCCCTCAAATCCGGTGGGCGCTATAGAGCAGAGCCATGCCCCTGCTGCCAAGATGGTGCATGCAGAAAAGTATGATTTTTATGCACGTTGCGTCTCGGGCGCGGGTTCCCAGAGTTCGATCTGGTTGCCCTCCGGGTCGTGGATGCGGGCAAAGCGTCCGGTCTCGGGGCTGTCCCATTCCTCGGGCCGGGTTTCGATTGCAATCCCGGCGGCCCGGAGTTGGTCCATCATGGCGTCGAGGTCATCGACGCGGAAATTGATCATCCATTGCTTGTCGGCAGGGAAGTAATCGGTCTCCGCCTTGAACGGGGCAAAGACCGTCATACCGGCGTCCTGCATCCAGATTTCGCTAATGCCGAGATGGGTTTCATACCATGCGGCCAGCGCTTTGGTGTCGCGCGAGCGAAAGAAGATGCCGCCTATGCCTGTGACCTTTGCCATCTGCTCCTCCCATCATGGGTAGATGGAGCGTCCGCCCTCGTCCGCACCCTGTCAAGGTCAGCGATCAGCGGATCAGGATGGCCCGGAAGTCGTTGACATTGGTGCCGGTGGGGCCGGTGACGAACAGATCGCCAATGGCTTGGAAGGCAGTATAGGCATCATTGTTGGCGAGCGCGGCCTGTGGATCGATACCGGCCTCGCGCATGCGGCGGGCCGTGGTGCCATCGACATAGGCGCCGGCATTGTCCTCGGACCCATCAATGCCGTCGGTATCGCCCGCCAGAGCCGACACATTGGCAACGCCGTCGAGCGCAATGGCGAGCGAGAGCAGAAATTCGCCATTGCGCCCACCTCTGCCCTTGCCGCGCAGGGTGACGGTGGTCTCCCCGCCCGAAAGCAACACGACAGGCTTGCTGAATGGCCGGTTGCGCTCGGCGATTTCGCGGGCCATGGCGGCGTGGACCAGGGCGACGTCGCGCGCTTCGCCCTCGATGGAATCGGAAAGAATGGCGGCCTCGATGCCATTGGCGCGCGCCAGATCGGCGGCGGCTTCGAGTGACAGCGCCGCCGAGGCGATTGTGGTGACGCTGTTGCGGGCAAAGATCGGGTCGGAGGCCTCGGGCGGCAGATTGTCGTCGCTGGCAAGCAGGCGGGCAGCGGCGTCCGGCAGATCGAGCTGATAGAGCCCGGCAAGGCGGCGGGCTTCCGCGCGGCCACCGGCAAGCGGCAGCGTCGGGCCGGAGGCGACCAGCGCCGGATCGTCGCCGGGCACGTCGGAAACCACCAGCGTTGCGACCCGCGCCGGCGCGCAGGCAGCGGCAAGCCGCCCACCCTTGATGGTGGAGAATTGATTGCGGATCAGGTTCATCACCCCGATCGGCGCGCCCGAAGCGAGCAGGGCGCGGTTAATAGTCTGTTCATCTTCGAGGTCCAGGCCCGGTGCCGGGGCCGGGAGCAGCGATGAGCCACCCCCTGAAATCAGCGCCACGACCAGATCGTCCGCGCTGAGGCCCGAGACCAGTTCCATCAGCCTTTGCGCCGCGGCAAGTCCCGCAGCATCGGGCACGGGATGGGCCGCCTCGAGGATCTCGATACGCTCGCATTTTTCTCCGTAGCCATAACGGGTTACGACAAGACCGGTGATCTCGCCTGGCCATGCCTTTTCAAATGCCAGCGCCATCTGTGCCGAGGCCTTGCCCGCGCCGATGACGATTGTCCTGCCCTTTGGTTTTTCGGGCAAATGCCGCTCGACAGCCAAGGCCGGCTGCGCCTGCGCCACGGCTGTATGGAAGAGTTTTTCGAGCAATAGACGGTCCATGGCGGGCAGTTTCAGGCTGGGATAGGGAACGTCGCTTTTGTGGCCAGCATGGGCTGTTTTGTCCAGACCTAACACCCTGATGGCCCGGCTGCGGTAAACCGGCTTGTCAAACAAGCGTCACACAGGTCCATTAGCCCCCGTTCAGGAGTTTTCATGCCGCAAAGATTCGCCATCTATTACGCGCCGGACGTCAATGACGCCCTTTGGGACCGTGCCTCGATCTGGCTTGGCCGGGACGCCGAGACCTCGGCATCGTTTGAAGGCGGTGTGGCCGGTATCGAGCGAACGCGGCTGCTCAACCTGACCCAGTCGGCGGGGCGCTACGGCTTTCATGCCACGATCAAGCCGCCAATGGTCCTGGCCGATGGTATGAGCGAAGAGCATATTCGCGCCGCGCTGGAGACGTTTGCCAGCGCCACCGCGCCGGTCGATCTGGGGCTTGTGCAGATCGCTGACCTGCATGGCTTTCTCGCTCTTGTTCCGCAAATGCAAAGTAACGCCTTGCAGGACTTTGCCGCGCTGGTGGTCGAGCATTTCGAGCCATTCCGCGCGCCGCTCGATGCGCGCCAGCGTGCGGCGCGCGCCAATGGCTTGAGCGAACGACAGTTGGAACTGCTCGATGCTTACGGCTATCCCTATGTTTTCGACGAATTTCGCTTCCACATGACCCTGACGGATCGGCTTGCCGCCGAAGACCGCGACGAGTTGCAACAGGCGGCGCAGACCTGGTTTGGGCCGATCCTTGGAGAAACAATATTGCTCGACCGGCTGGTGCTTTATCATGAGCCGGAAAGCGGCAAACCCTTCCGTCGCCTCGCCGACTTCCCGCTCAAAGGATGACGCACTTGACTGAACAGGTCTTCACCAATGCCAGGATCGTTCTCGCGGACGAGGTTATTTCCGGCAGCGTCAGCATTGCCGATGGACGCATCACCGCCATCGACACGGGCTCGGCGCGCATTGGCGAGGATTTCGGCGGCGACTATCTGATTCCCGGGCTGGTCGAACTGCATACCGACCATCTCGAAAATCATTACCGTCCGCGCCCCGGCGTGTTCTGGGACCCGCTAGCGGCGCTGCATGCTCATGACGCCCAAATTGCCGGATCGGGCATTACCACGGTGTTCGACGCGGTGCGTATCGGTTCGGATGTCGACATGCCCGAAATGCTTCAGCATGCCGAAAAACTGGTGCAGGCTATCCGTGCCGGAACAGAAGGCGGCTGGCTGCGCGCCGACCATTTCATCCATCTCCGCTGCGAATTGCCCAGCCATGATGTGGTGCAGCATTTCGATGCTCTGGCCTATCACCCCTTGACGCGGCTTGCCTCGGTCATGGATCACACGCCGGGGCAGCGCCAATTCCGCTCTATGGTCGACTACGAGCGGTTCTACGCCAAGCAGATGGGCGCGACCCCCGAAGAATTGCAGGCCTATATCCTAGCGCGTCAGGCCGAGCACGAGCGCTATTCGACGCCGAACCGCAAGGCCATTGTCGAGCGGGCGCGCGAGCTGGAACTTGCGCTGGCCAGCCATGATGACGCGACGCTCGCCCATGTCGAGGAAGCCTCGGAAGACGGGGTCGCCATTTCTGAATTTCCGACCACGCTGGAAGCGGCTTCAGCCGCCCATGATGCAGGCCTCGCTATTCTGATGGGCGCACCCAACGTGGTGCGTGGGCGCTCGCATACCGGCAATATTTCCGCCACCGATCTGGTCGCCGCGGGACTGCTGGATATTCTGAGTTCCGACTACGTGCCTTTTGCGCTGCTACAGGCCGCGTTCCTGTTGCCGCAAAGGGTGGAGGGACTTGACCTGAGCCAGGCCCTGGCTACCGTTACGCGTAATCCGGCGCGTGCTGCCGGGTTGAACGACCGGGGCGAGATTGCGCCGGGCATGAGGGCCGATCTGGTTCGCGTCGCTGCCAATGCGCCGCTGCCAATCGTGCGGGCCGTCTGGCGCGAAGGACAACGAGTCAGTTGAGCGACAGGCCCCCCGGAGTTCCGGTTCTGGTAATCGGCCCTTCCGGGGTCGGCAAGGACACGCTGATTGGCGGTGCCCGCAAGGCGCTGGACGGCGACAAGCGCTTCAGCTTTGTGCGGCGGCTGGTAACGCGGCCCGCCGACATCGATCTGGAAGATCATGTCAGCCTCGATATGTTTGAATTTGCCGAAGCCCAGGCCAATGGGCGCTTTGCCCTGACCTGGCAGGCTCACGGGCTCGACTATGCCCTGCCCATCGGTGTCGATACCGATCTGGCGCTGGGCCGGGTCGTGGTGGCCAATATTTCCCGGCACGCCGTCCCACAGGCCATCGTCAAATATCCCCGGTGCCGGGTCGTGCAGATTTCGGCGGAGATTTCGCTGCGCGCCGAAAGGCTGGCGAAACGGGGACGGGAAAACCGCGATCAGATCGTGGCGCGGCTGGCCCGCGAAGGCGCCGCCTTGCCTGCCGATGTCAGCCCGATCGTGATCGATAATTCCAGTTCTCTAGGCATAGGCGTGACCGCTTTTGTCATGACATTGCGCCAAATCGCCGAGGAATGAACTCTTCAGGTTCTGGCGCGTTGGTTTGTGATGGAACCAAAAGCGTCAGGAGTTTTCAGTGTCTCGTAATGGTCTTATTGCCGTGATCGCCGTTCTGGCCATCGCCGTTGTGGGCTTTGCCCTCTACACCTATCAGCAGGAACAGGCTCGCCCGGGCATTGAAGTGCGTGTCGATGAGACAGGAATTTCCATCGATGGAAACGGCTAACAATAACCAGGCCGGCAGGCGTTCAGCCATTGCCAATGCGCTTGCCGCCGAGCTCGAACGGCAGGCTCAGGCGGGGGCGTCCCGCATTGATGTGACAGCTCTCGCCGAGGCGGTCGACAAGGCACTCGATCCCGTGCCGCCAATTTCAGAGGGAAAGCGTCCCGATGAACTCAATGCCACCAATGACGGATAGGGCCTGACTATTCCGGCCAATCAGCGCACAAGCAAAAGCCGGTGGTCATGCCACCGGCTTTTTTATGCCGCTTCGCCGTTTTGGACGGCCTGTGACACGGCGAAATGTGCGGTTTCGATAGTGGGGAAGCGCTGACCGTCAATGGCGAATGCGGGCAGCTTGACGGCGAGGAAACGATAGCCCTCAGCATCCGGCACGACGACGCCCTGCGGTTCACCACCGACTTCGATCACGATAGGCCTCAGTCTTTCGGCCCGATTTAAACTGTTTTCCTGCATGTTGTGTACTCCATGCGCGTCGGGGCCATCGACAGGCGCGCTCCCTTTGAGAGACTGCACCTTGAGCCAGCGACGCGGATTCTATCGGTTTTGTGAGACGGGGATGTGACGGAGGTCACATTCGTTTCTGGCGACAGCATCCTTGCCAGCGTTTGGCGCCGGTAATTCGGAGTACTACGGTCGAACACGCGGCATGGAGAGTGAAGGGCGTCGATGTCGGCATCGTCATTCCTTTCCTTGCGGTGTTGGACGATCAGGGTTTGACCACGCCATTACGGCGCAGCAAAGGCAAGATAGGGGAGCATTTGCGATTTTGCCAGTGCGTGGCGATGCGTAAATGCACGAAAAAGCAGAAAACCCTGCTCGACTTTGGTCTAGCCGTAATAAGCGGACTTTTCAAGTCATATTAACGAGGTCGCATAGCGCTTGCGCAAAGTGTTGCAATCTGTTCTTGTTTTTCCCCTGATCAGCGGCCCCGCTACAGGATAGCGGGTTGGAGGGGAAACGTGTCCGACCAAGAGTTACCGCCCGCCACGCGCGGTAAGCGGGGTGCAAAGCCGTCTGGCAAGCCCACACTCAAAACCATTGCGCAAATGACGGGTCTCGCCGTCACGACGATTTCGCGCGCTCTCAATAATGCGCCCGAGCTGGCGCAGGAAACCCGTGATCGCGTGCAGAAGATCGCCGCCGAAATCGGCTATCTGCCCGACCGCGCCGCCCTGCGACTCAAGACTGGCCGCACCAATGTCATTACGTTGATCCTGGAGCCGGATGAACAGATCTATGGCTTCGGCACCAATCTGGTGACCGGCATCACCGAGGCCTTGCGAGACACGCCCTATCATCTGGTCATCACGCCACTTTTTCGAAATGTGGAACCGCTGGAGCCGGTTCGCCATATCGTGCGCAACCGCATGGCCGATGGCGTCATCTTTTCCAAGACAGAATCCTTCGATGAGCGCGTCCGGTTTCTGCTCGACAACGACTTCCCATTTGTCAGCCATGGGCGCAGCCAGTGGCCCGAAAAGCATGCCTATGTCGATTTCGACAATGACGCCTATGCCTATGCCGCCACCCTGCGGCTGGCCGCAGAAGGGTGCCGTAAAGTGTCGATTATCCTGCCCGATTCAGCGCTCAACTATACCGACCACCTGCGCGACGGCATGGCGCGCGCGGCGGCAGAAGCCGGAATTGCCTATGAGTTTGCCTCTGACGTCAATCTCGGCAGCCCCACCGATGCCATCCGTAATTATGTAATGAAGCGCGCCAAGCGGCCCGAACCGCCGGATGGCTATGTCTGTGCCTCGGAAATCTCCGCTCTGGCGGTGATTGGGGCACTGACCGATGCCGGTCTGGTTCTGGGACAGAACGCCCGTGTGGTGACCAAGCAATCGACAGCGATGTTCATGCAGTTCCAGCCCAATGCCGAAACCGTGCAGGAAGATTTTTCCGATGCAGGACGCAATCTGGGGCGTATCCTGTTGCGCCAGATCGCCGGGGAGACCGACGGGCTGCACTATCTGGCGCAGCCCCAATTCGAGTGGAAGGACTAGCCTTCCAGCTCTTCACGCAGCATTTCGAGTTCCAGCCATTGCTCCTCGGCAGCGGCCTTTTTGGCTTCGGCGGCTTCCAGCGCCTTTGATTTGGCGGCAAAGCCATTGGGGTCTTTGGTGTAGAAGGCGGGATCAGACAAGGCTTTGTTTAGAGCGCTGATCTCGGCATCGAGTTTGTCGATGTCCTTGGGCAGGGTTTCGAGCGCGTGCTTTTCTTTAAAACTCAGTTTGCGCTTGGTAGTGCTGGCTGGTGCGGTGGGTTCAGTCTTGGGCTTGTCGGCCTTGGCGGTCTTTTCAAATGCGCGGGCAGTGACGCCCTGACCACGCTGGGCCACCATGTCGGAATAGCCGCCGGCATATTCGGTCCAGCGGCCATCGCCTTCTGCCATGATCACCGAAGTGGCGACGCGATCAAGGAAATCGCGGTCGTGGCTGACGACGACAACGGTGCCAGCGTAATCGGAGACCATTTCTTCGAGCAGATCGAGAGTTTCAAGATCAAGATCGTTGGTTGGCTCGTCGAGCACGAGGAAATTTGAGGGCAGGGCCAGTGCGCGGGCGAGCGCCACGCGGGCGCGTTCGCCGCCGGAAAGCTTGCCAATGGGCGTATTGGCCTGTTCGGGCGTGAACAGGAAATCCTGCATATAGCCCATGACATGCTTCTGCTCGCCATTGACCTTGATCGTGTCGCTGCCCCCGCCGGTCAGCGCGTCGCGCAGGCGCGTTTCGGGCTCAAGCCGGGCGCGGCCCTGATCGAGCATGGCCAGTTCGATGGCAGACCCCAGTTTGACCGTGCCGCTATCGGGCTCAAGCAGGCCGGTCAGCATTTTGATGATCGTGGTCTTGCCCGCGCCATTGGGGCCGACAATGCCGACGCGGTCTCCGCGCAATACCCGCGTCGAGAAATTCTGCACGATCGTGCGATCACCGAAGCTCTTGGTGATGTTTTCCGCCTCAGCCACCAGCGCGCCGGATGTGCGGCCCTCGCTGACGGCGAGCGTAACATTGCCGGTGACCTTGCGCTGATCGCGCCGGTCCTGACGCAGATTGGCAAGCCGTTCGAGCCGTCCGACATTGCGCTTGCGGCGTGCGGTCACGCCGTAGCGCAGCCAATGCTCTTCGCGCACGATCTGGCGGTCGAGCTTGTGACGGTCTTTTTCTTCCTGCTCCAGGACTTCGTCGCGCCAGCCTTCAAAGGCCGCAAAGCCTTTTTCGATGCGCCGGGTCAGGCCACGGTCCAGCCAGACGGTGGAGCGGGTCAGGTCGGACAGGAAACGCCGGTCGTGGCTGATCAGCACCATGGCGGAGCGCATCTGATTGAGCTCGTCCTGCAGCCATTCGATCACCGGCAGATCGAGATGGTTGGTGGGCTCATCGAGCAGAAGCACGTCGGGCTGGGGCGCCAGCACCCGCGCCAGTGCTGCGCGGCGACCTTCGCCACCCGACAGGCTCGCGGGGTTTTCGTCGCCCGTCAGGCCTAGTGCATTGAGCAGATATTGCGCGCGATAAGCGTCGTCTCCCGGCGCCAGACCGGCTTCCACATAGGCCAGTGTCGTCGCAAAAGCGGACAGATCGGGCTCCTGCGGCAGATAGCGAATAGTGGCGCTGGGCTCGGCGAAGCGCTTGCCCCCATCGTGCTGGACGAGACCTGCGGCGATCTTGAGCAAGGTGGACTTGCCCGAACCATTGCGCCCCACAAGGGCAATGCGCTGGCCGGGCGACACGATCAGCTCCGCCGATTGCAGCAATTGGGTGCCGCCAAAGGTGAGCTGAATATCCTGAAGGGAAAGAAGTGGAGGAGCGGCCATGATGTGTCCGGACAAAACTGGCCCGGATAGATCATAGCGGGCCGATCAGATCAATCACGGCAAAGAAAAAGGCCGGACAGGACGTTGAGGATCCTGGCCGGCCCGGGGAGACGGTAGCAGCAAGCCCCGTCGTGGTACAGCGCCCGGACCCACAGGCCCCAAGGGGTCTCCAGCGCCATGACCACTATCAACCACGTCATAACATGATTGTCAAACTCATATTTGAGTTTTGTTGTCAGATTTTTCTGATGCGCCTCAGGCGGCCGAAATCTGAGCCAGCACGTCCTCGGAAATCGCCTCGGCGGTGGTGAGGCCCAGACGCTCCCGAATTGAGCGCTTCTTGGATGCGAGATCGGCAATGGTGTGGCGACTTAGCACTTCGAAGAAAGCGCCCAGCGCTTCACGCAAGGCGCCATTGAGATCGCATTCCCCGATCAGCGGGCAATCGGCGCCATCTTCAAAGCATTCGGCCAGTGCGAAATTTTCTTCGGTCAGGCGGATGGTATCGAGCAGCGTGATCTGTTCGGCTGGCTTGCCCAGCTTGATCCCGCCATGACGGCCACGCACGGTCTGAAGCAGGCCGTTTTCAACCAGCGGCTTGATCAGCTTGAACAGGAACAGTTCCGAAATCCCATAGGCTCGGGCAATTTCGGCGACCCGGCTCAGTCCGGGCTCGTTCACCGCGCAATAAACCAGGGTGCGGATGGCGTAGTTGGATTGGCGGGTCAGTCTCACGGGCGTTTTCCTTGGCGTCACAGGCCGGATTCGATCGGCCAATCTCTCTTAACTCATGCCCTAGCTTATAACCATTCTAAAAAATGTCAAATAATCTTGAAAGCAAGTATCAGGATTAAGAATTCCGGCAAGTGCTGGACAAATTCTTATGTTCCTATTACGAATTTAAGTCTCGGAGGACCTCGCCGGTGAGCAAAACTGTCACGCGCGCAATGCTTACGAAATCAGCAGCGACTGCGACGGGTCTTGCTCACCCTGAAGTGGCTGATATTGGCCAGCGCATGTTCGAGCTGATCGGCAATGCCCTGATGAATGAGGAAAGCGTCAAGCTGACCGGCTTTGGCACGCTGCAGGTACGCGCCCGGGCCGAGCGCATCGGGCGTAATCCCCGCACCGGGCAGGAACACGCCATCGTGCCGCACAAGACAGTCGTCTTCATTCAGGGTGCGAAAATTCGCGCCGCGCTGGAAGACGCGGCCAAGACCGGAACGATCAAAAGTGACGATTGAACAGGGGTAGCTCCGCCGCCCCGATGGCAGGCGCTCTGCCGCCATGCCGACCCACCACGACATCTGGCGGTTTAAAGCCGCGCACCGGCAAAGCCGCCAGCTCGGCCCGTACGGCCACGACCAGCTTTTCGGCAAAATCGGGCCCGAGCACGCTGTCGATAATGACCAGAGGGCTTTCCACCATTGTGGTGGCATTGAACAGGGAGCGCGCCAGCGCGCGGGCGCTGTCCTTTGTCCAGCTGTCGACGTCTTCCGCAATGGCCGGCCAGTCCCATTCCGACCAGCTGGCGCCATGGGGCGCTTTGCCCGCCTTTTCCAGCCGTTCCTTCAAGGCTGAAAGGGATGCGATGAAATGCACTTGTCTGGGCTGCTCGGTATCAAGCTGGACCAGCATGGAGCCCAGATTGGCGGCATTGCCGGTCAGGCCGCGCCAGAGTGCGCCCTCTCCGACGACACCGGCGGCAATATAATGAGAGACCAGAAAATAGATGATATTGGCCGGACGCGGTCGGGGCAGGGCGATTAGTTCGGCCCAGCAGGCGGCATTGCCGTCATTGAGCACGGACACTTCAAGCCCGCTGGAGGCGGCAAGCACGGCCTTGGCGTCGATTTGCCGCCACGCCGCGATCTGTGCTTCGGGCATTCCCAGCTGATCAAGATTTTGTGACAGGTCGCCCGGCATGGCCAGTCCCAGATCCTGAAGGCGTTCGGCAGAATTGGCGGGAAGCAGTTCGCGCAGTTCCTTGACCACGGCACCAATGGCCTCAAAAAGGCTTGCCGCATCGGGATAGGCATATGTCAGCCGTCGATGCCCCAGCACTTCGGCATGCATGTTGATCAGGACAATTTCGGTATGCTGCCAACTCAATTCCACGCCTATGGCGAAGCCGCCATTGGCATGCAGCTGGATTGGCGTGGCAGGCTGCCCCCGGCGCCCGCGCAATGCCGGGCCGCGCTCTATCAAGCCGTTCCGTTCAAGCCCGATCAGGATGGCGGAAACCGTCTGGGGCGCCAGGCCCGACATGCGGGAGATTTCCGCATTCGAGACGCCGGCATTGAACCCCACGACCCGCAGCACGGTCTTCTCGTTGGCACGCCGCAACCCCTTGTGCCGCAAGGCCCGGCCTTCGGTGTCGAAAATATCTTTTAAGGGGGGATTGGGCTCAGACATAACGCAAGCACTGGTGTTCGAGGTCAAGACAAAGCAACCTGCCGAAGCAAGCGCTGAAACCGAAAGGCTCCGCCGCCGCACGGACCGAACCCCGCAGCAGAATTGCATGCCGTAAAAGTAAAGGCAAAGCGCACGCGGCAGGATAAATGCAGCCGAACCGATTCAGGAAAAACCGTTCGTACTTGTGGATAGCTATTAGGCAGGTTGAGGAATTGACCAATTGGTCAGCGAATATCGTTGCGCTCCTCGCCAATCTAGGCTTTTGTGTGGCCCAAGCCTCCGGCGCTCGCGCTGAGAAGGCGTGAATTTAAGGAATGGGAGACTATCCATGCACTCATCACTGACCCGCATCGCGGCGGTTCTTGTCGCCTCGACGATGCTTGCCGGTGTTGCAAATGCCGAAACGATCCGCTGGGCGCGCTCGTCTGATGCGCTGACTCTGGATCCGCATTCGCAGAATCAGGGCAATACCCACACCGTCGCTCACCACATCTACGAAACCCTTCTGGGCCGTGACAACGATGGTAGCCTGACACCGCGCCTCGCCACCGAATGGGGCCTCAAGGACGGCGACCCGACCGTTTGGGTGTTCAAGCTGCGCGAAGGCGTCAAGTTCCACAACGGCAATGATTTCACCGCCGAAGACGTGATCTATTCGATCGAACGCGCCAAGAGCGAATTCTCGAACATGAAGCAGCTGCACGCCGAAGTGCAGTCGGTGAGTGCCGTCGACGACTACACCGTCGAATTCCAGATGACCGGCCCGGCGCTGATCTACCCGAACAACCTGACCAATACCTTCATCATGGACAAGACCTGGTCGGACGAGCACGATCTCGCCGTGGTTCAGGACTTTGCCGCTGGCGCCACCAATTACTCGGTGCTCAACACCAACGGTACCGGCCCTTACACGCTCGTCTCGCGTGAAGTCGATGTGAAGACGTCGCTGGCCTATAACGAAGGCTGGTGGGGCGATAAGCCCGAAGTGACCGCCATCGAATACCTCACCATTGCCGATGCGCAGACCCGTATCTCGGCTCTGCTCTCGGGCGAAATCGACATCGTGCAGGACGTGCCGCCGCAGGATATCGAGCGCCTCAGCAACACCGCTGGCTTCAAGGTCGAGCTTGGCCCTGAAAACCGCTTCATCTATTTCGGCTACAAGTTCGGCGATGAGCCGCTGAAGTCGTCCAACATCACCGACTCCAACCCCTTCAACAACCCGCTGGTTCGTGAAGCCATGGAGCTGGCGCTCGATCGTGACGCCATCAAGCAGGTCGTGATGCGTGGCCAGTCGATCCCGACCGGTATCCCCAACCCGCCCTTCGTGAACGGTTGGACCCCCGAGCTCGACGCCTATCCGCAGCCTGACATTGCCAAAGCCAAGGAATTGATGGCCGAAGCTGGCTATGCCGATGGTTTCACGGTGACGCTCGACACCCCGAACAACCGTTATGTCAATGACGAAGCCATCTCGACGGCCTATGTCGGCATGCTCGGCCAGATCGGCATCAACGTCACCCTGGCATCGCGCCCGGTTGCCGAACACTCCCCGATCATCATTGCCAACCAGTCCGACTTCTACCTGCTCGGCTGGGGCGTTCCGACCTTTGACTCGGCTTATGTGTTCAACGATCTGGTCCACACCAAGACCGACCTGCACGGCACCTATAACGTTGGTCTCTATTCCAACCCCGAGCTGGACGAAAAGATCATCGCACTGGGCACCATGGACGATATCGCCGCTCGTGACGCCACGGTTGCCGAGATCTGGGAAGTCGTGAAGGCCGACCGCGTGCTGCTGCCGATCCACAATCAGGTTCTGGCCTATGCAATGCGTGAAGGCGTGACCCTGCCGGTCCAGCCCGAGAACCAGCCGCACATGACCACGGTCAAGTTCGACTAATTATCTTCAATCCAGAACCGCCGCGTGTAGCCCTGTCTCACGCGGCGGTTCGTATTTTGCGGGGGTGCCATGCTCGCCTTCATCGCCCGGCGGCTCGTGCAGTCCGTCATCGTCATGCTTGTCGTGGCGTTCATTGCCTTTCTGGTCTTCCGTTATGTCGGCGATCCGCTGGCCGCCCTGCTCAGTCAGGACGCCAAGCAGGCTGACTACGACGCTGCCCGCGAGCGCCTCGGCCTCGACCAGCCTTTCTATGTCCAGTTCTATTATTTCGTGCTCAATGCGGTGCAGGGCAATTTCGGTATTTCCTACCGCTTGCAGCAGCCTGTCAGCCAGTTGATCCTTGAACGCCTGCCTGCGACCATCGAGCTTGCCTTTGCCTCGGCGACCATCGCCCTGGTCTTTGGCGTGCTGCTCGGCATCTATACCGCCCTGCGTCCGCGCGCTTTTTCCTCCGGCGTCATCATGACAGCCTCGCTGGTCGGCGTGTCCTTGCCCACATTCCTCATCGGTATCGGACTGATCTATGTCTTCGCCGTCGAGCTCAAATGGCTCCCGTCCTTCGGGCGCGGCGAAGTGGTGCAGATCGGCTGGTGGCGGACGGGCCTGCTGACCCAGTCGGGTCTGCGCTCCCTCGTCCTGCCGGCAATTACCCTGTCCCTGTTCCAGCTCACGCTGATCATGCGCCTTGTGCGCGCTGAAATGCTCGAAGTGCTGCGCACCGACTATATCCGTTTTGCCAAGGCCCGGGGCCTATCCAAGCGCGCGATCAATTTCGGCCATGCGCTCAAGAATACCATGGTTCCGGTGATCACCATCACCGGCTTGCAGCTTGGTTCGGTGATTGCTTTTGCGATCATTACCGAGACGGTGTTCCAGTGGCCGGGCGTCGGTTCGCTGTTCATCAACTCCGTCGCCGCCGTGGACGTGCCGGTCATGGCCGCTTATCTCGTCTTCGTGGCGCTGGTCTTCGTGGTGATCAACCTGTTCGTGGACATCCTCTATTTCATCGTCGACCCGCGCCTGCGCGACGGCTCCAAGTCAGGGAGGTAGTGTCATGACCGATCTGCCCCAATCCCCCGAACAGCCCGTCACGGCTGTCAAAACCTCGCGCTGGAAGACTTTCCTCAAGTCCGACATCTTCTGGTCCTACCGGCATTCCCCGGTCACCATCGTGGCGTCCATCGTGGCGCTGCTGCTGATCCTGATGGCTGTTTTTGCGCCTTTGCTGGCGCCTTACAATCCGTTCAATCCGGCGACGCTGAACCTGATGAACGGCTTCACGCCGCCCAATTCGACGTCGTTTACCGGCGCGTATTTCGCACTTGGTACCGATAGTCAGGGCCGCGACATGCTCTCGACCATCATGTATGGCTCCAGGGTCTCGCTGTTCGTGGGCTTCATGGCCACGCTGTTCGCCATGGTCATGGGCGTGGGTCTTGGCCTCGTCTCCGGCTATGTTGGCGGCACAGTCGATGCCATCATCATGCGCATCACCGACGTGCAGCTCAGCTTCCCCGCCATCCTGATCGCCCTGCTGATCTTTGGTGTGGCGCGCGGCATCATTCCGCCCAACCAGCAGGAAGGCGCTGCTGTCTGGGTGCTGATCGTTGCCATTGGCCTGGCCAACTGGGCCCAGTTCGCCCGCACCGTGCGTGGTGCGACCATGGTGGAACGGCAGAAGGATTATGTGGCAGCCGCCCGTATTCTGGGCGTCAATCCTATCATCGTGCTCTTGCGCCACATCCTGCCCAACGTCACCGGCCCCGTTCTGGTGATCGGCACGATCAGTCTGGCTCTCGCCATCATCGAGGAAGCCACGCTCTCCTATCTGGGCGTTGGTGTGCCCCCGACCCAGCCCTCGCTGGGCACGCTGATCCGCATTGGCCAGCAATTCATGTTCTCTGGCGAATGGTGGATCATCCTGTTCCCCGCCATTACCCTGATCCTGCTCGCGCTGTCGGTTAACCTGCTTGGTGACTGGCTCCGCGATGCCCTCAACCCGAAGTTGCGCTGATGACCGAGCCCGTTCTTTCGATTCAGGACCTCGTCGTCGAGTTCCCCTTCCGCGATGACGTCTTTACCGCCGTCAATGGCGTTTCCTTTGACATCATGCCCGGCGAAGTCGTCGGCGTGGTGGGTGAATCTGGTGCCGGCAAATCGATGACGGGCTCTGCCGTCATCGGCTTGATCGAGCGTCCCGGCCATATTGCGGGCGGCGAAATCCGCCTCAAGGGCGAGCGCATCGACAATCTGCCAGAGGAGCAACGTGCCAAACTGCGCGGCAAGCGCATCGGCATGGTGTTTCAGGATCCTCTGACCAGCCTCAACCCGCTCTATACGGTGGGCGAGCAGCTGATCGAGACCATCCGCACCCATCTCCCGCTGTCCGAAGCCGAGGCGCGTCAGAAGGCTATCGACCTTCTGGCCGAAACCGGTATTCCGAAGGCTGCCGAGCGCATCGACTCCTACCCGCATCAGTTCTCTGGCGGTATGCGCCAGCGCGTCGTCATCGCGCTGGCTCTCGCAGCCGAGCCCGAACTGATCGTCGCCGACGAGCCCACCTCGGCGCTCGACGTTTCGGTGCAGGCGCAGATCATCAAGGTGCTCAAAAAGCTCTGTGCCAGCCGTGGTGCAGCCGTCATGCTGATCACCCATGACATGGGCGTCATCGCCCAGACGGCGGACCGCATGGTGGTGATGCATCAGGGCAAGGTGGTCGAGACCGGCACCGTCGGCGACATCATCCGTCGCCCGCGCGAGCCCTATACCATCAAGCTGATCGACAGCATTCCCACGATCCAGCGGCAGGGCGATGCGCCTGCCCTTGAGGCTGCGGCGAATGACGACAGCGCCTATGTGCAGGTCAAAAGCCTGGTGCGGGATTTTGAAATTGGCGGCGGCAGCTTCACGAGGCTCCTGCCGGGCAAGGTCGAAGTCTTCCGGGCGGTCGACCAGGTCAGCTTCTCCATTCCCAAGGGCGAAACTTTTGGGTTGGTGGGTGAATCAGGCTCGGGCAAATCCACCTGTGCCAAGATGATTGTGGGCCTTCTGCCCCCGACTTCCGGGCAGATCACGGTGGATGGGCACGATATCTGGGCTGGCGGCAAGGGCCATCAGGAACGCCGCAAGCGCGTGCAGATGATCTTCCAGGATCCCTATGCCAGCCTTAACCCGCGCTGGCGGGTCGCCGACATTATCGCCGAACCGATGCGGACGCTCGGCATTGCCCGGAACCGCACCGAAGTCGATGATCGGGTGGCCGAATTGCTGCGCCGCGTGCGGCTTGATCCATCAGTCATGCGCAAGTTCCCGCATGAATTCTCCGGCGGTCAGCGCCAGCGCATCGCCATCGCCCGCGCCCTCAGCAGCCAGCCCGAATTCATCGTCTGCGATGAGCCTACCTCGGCTCTGGACGTCTCGGTGCAGGCGCAGGTGCTAGATTTGATGAAGGAATTGCAGGAAGAGTTCGGCCTCACCTATCTGCTCATCAGCCATAACCTCGCCGTGGTGCGGCAGATGTCCACTGCCGTGGGCGTGCTGCACAATGGCGTTCTGGTGGAAAAAGGCCCGACCGACTCCATCTTCGACAATCCGCAGGCGGACTACACCCGCATGCTGCTCGACGCGGTGCCGGATATTTCCAAGGTGGCGTGAGCCCGACTTCCCTTCTCCCCTTGCGGGAGAAGGTGCCCGAAGGGCGGATGAGGGGTCTGCGGTCGAGTCACAGGCACCGCATTTGCGGGTAGAACCCCTCACCCTGCATTTTCTGCTGAACGCGGAAAATGCTGTCCCTCTCCCTCAAGGGGAGAGGGGTGGGCCGGTGAGTGTGGTGGATTCGTGCCATTCGAGCTTAGCTCTCATGGCCTTCTCGCCTAAATTCGCTCCACCGGAGCGAATTTGCCTTACGGGCCGGCTCGAAGTCCCGCAAGGGGAGAGGGGAAAGGCGGCTAAACCTCAACCCTTTTCCCTTCCTTGCCCGAGCGGATCAGCGCGTCGATCAGGCGATGCACATTGAGTGCAGAATGGCCGGTTGAGAGCGGCTGGCGATCCTGGCGAACCGCCTCGATGAAGTCCTCGATCTGCGCCTGATGCCAGTCGAAGGGGAAAGCCATCGGGTCGGCGCCGCCGCCGGAATTGCTGGCTTCTCCCACAGTCTCGGTGCGCCCATCCATCCAGTTCAGCGTCAGGTTTCCGCCGGTCAGCGTTGCACTGGCCTTTTCAAAATTCAGCGTCAGGCTCTCGGCCTCCCCGGGAAAATTGGCGGTGGAGGCCATGAGCGCGCCCACAGCGCCATTGGCAAACTCCATGCCGCCAGCCACGAAATCCTCCGTCTCCATCTGGTGCAAAGCCGTCGTCGCCGTAAGCGCCATCACCGCCTTGACCGGCCCGGTGAGGCTCAGCATCAGATCGAGTGAATGAATGGCCTGCGTTATCAGCACGCCGCCACCATCCTGCGCAAAGGTGCCGCGACCCGGCTTGTCGTAATAACCCTGTTGCGGTCGCCACCACGGCACGACGAGATGGGCAGCACAAAGCGCGCCCAACGTGCCGGAGGCCACCTGTTCAGCCAGCGCCTTTGAGGCAGCCCGAAAGCGATGCTGGAAAATAACGCCCAGCTTTACTCCCGCATCATCACAGAGTTTGACGATCCGTTCGGCAGCTTCGGTCGAGCGCTCGACAGGCTTTTCCATCAATACATGCTTGCCCGCACGAGCGGCAGCAGCGACGATCGCCTCGCGCGCATTGGGCGGGGTGAGAACCAGAATGGCGTCCACCGCAGGATCGGCCAGCAGCGCCTCATAGCTCCCGGCGGCGGGGAAATCATAGGTGGCGCAGAAATGGTCAAGCTCGGCCTGATTTCGCCGCCAGACGCCCCGGACATCAACAGTGTGGCGGAGTGCGTTCAGCGCCAGAGCATGCGGTTTGGCGCCCATGCCCGCGCCGACCACGCCCAGCCCGAAACGCTCATGTTCATTTGCCATTCAGCCGCATCCTCCTATGCCATTGTCGCGCCATTATCGCAGCGCTCCATCCCGAAATACGGGGCCAATAGGGGACTATCATGAAATTCGTCGGTGTTGTTGCAGCGCTTTTTGTTGCTGTTGGCATTTCTCTTTCTGGCTGGTTTGTCGGCACATCGCTGGTGGAAAGCCGCCAGCCGCTGCGGACCGTGACCGTGAAGGGGCTGTCCGAGCGCGCCGTGCAGGCCGATCTCGGCTTCTGGCCGATCCGCTTCGTCGCCACCGGACCGACGCTGGAAGCGGCGCGGGCCAGTCTCGAAAATTCCGAGCAATCCGTGCGCAGCTTCCTCACTGATCGCGGCTTTGGCGAAACCGAAATCCAGGTCCAGAACGTTTTGGTCGAGGATCGTGCTGCTGGCTATAATGCGGGTTCGACGCCGGATGAATATCGTTTCGTACTGACCGAAGACATGCTGGTGACCACTGATAAGGTGACCGAACTGGCCGATGCCAGCCGCTCGGTGGCCGATCTTCTGCGGCAGGGTGTGGTGTTTTCCTCGGACAGCTACAGCGCCGGTGCATCCTTCGTCTTCACCAATATCAACGATCTCAAGAGCGAGATGCTGACCGAGGCGACCACCCGCGCCAAGGAAACCGCTGCCCAGTTTGCCACCGAATCTGGCGCACAGGTCGGCGATATTCAGAGCGCCAATCAGGGTGTGTTTGAAGTGCTGCCTGCCGTTGAAATTCCCAATGACCGGCCGGAAAAGCAGATCGACAAAAAGGTGCGTGTGGTGACCACCATCACCTATTTCCTCGTGGATTGATACGCAGACAAAAAGTTAGAGCGACATGTGTTCTATACAACGCAGGTCGCTCTAGCCGGCCTGCCGCCAGCTCTGGCTGCGAACAAAGGCTTCAAAGGCTCTTGCGTCCATCGGGCGGGCGAAGGTGAAGCCCTGCAGGATATCGCAGCCGAGATCGCGCAGGATATGGGCGTGTTCCCGGGTTTCGACGCCCTCGGCGACAATCTCGATATCCATGCTCTTGCCGATATCGACAATCGAGGCGACGAGCTGGCGCTGGGCTGGCTCGTCGATAATGGGATTGACCAATTGCCGGTCGATCTTGAGGCGGCGCGGATGCAGTTTCTGCAAGGACACGATGGAGGCATAGCCGGTGCCGAAATCATCGATTTCGATGTCGATGCCCATGTCTTTGATCTGCTCGATATTCCAGGCCACGATCCCCTCGCTTTCGTCGAGATAGATCGATTCAACCAGCTCGAAAGCCAGCCTGCCCTGCGGCAGATCGAGCGCCTTCAGCCCCGCGATCAGTTCTTCATCGTTGAGGCGGCGCAGGGACACATTGACCGACAGGCGCGGCAGCATCAGACCTTGCAAGTCCCAACGTTGCAGGTCTGCAAGCGCGCGCTTGAGCACGATCTCGTCGATCTGAGCCATGACATTGAGCTCTTCGGCCACCGCCATGAAGCTGTCGGGCCCCTTGATCCCCTCATCGGGATGCTGCCAGCGCACCAGCGCCTCCACCCCGACCAGGTCGAGGGAGTGCGCATCGAACTGGGGCTGGTAATAGGGGATGAACGCCTGGCTATCGAGCGCGGTCAACACCTCGTCGGCGACGCGCTTGGTATGAATGACCTCGGCCTGCAGCGCTTCGGAAAAGAATTCATGCCGGTTCCGACCCCGTGCCTTGGCACGATACAGCGCGATATCGGCATTGATCAGCAATTGTTTGACGTCGGCATCACAATGGCGGTTCACGGCGACGCCGATGCTGACCCCGAAACGGCATTCATGGCCTTCATGCAGAGCGGGCTTGCGCATTTCCTTGACGATGCTGTCGGCCAGCTCGTGGAGCCGCTGATCGCCTGACCCGGCGCTACAGACGATAACGAATTCGTCGCCGCCGATGCGGGCGACGAAATCTGTCTCGTGGCAACTGGCGCGCAGAACGCGGCTCGCATGGATCAGCATGGCATCGCCCGCCGCATGTCCAAGCGTGTCATTGATCTGCTTGAAACGGTCGAGGTCGATATGCAGCAGGGCGATAGAGCCCGAACCTTGATAGCCGTCCCCCGCATGTCTTTGCAGGGTCTCGTCGAGATAGCGACGATTGGGCAGGCCGGTGAGGCTATCGTGCAGCGCGTTATATTCAATACGGCTACGGGCCAGTTCAAGCTCGCTGGCGCGCGCTTCGGCCTGTTGCTTGGCCTGCCGCAGATCCTCATTCAGCAGCACGTCTGGGGTCACGTCCCAATTGACGCCAATGACCTTGTCCGGGCGGCCCGGCTCCGAAAGCAGCGCGGCCTTGGACCGGACATGGCGGAGTGCGCCGGAGGGCAGCACGACGCGGTAATCGGACTGGTACCGGCCCGTGCTGATCATCGTGGTGAAATCGGCTTCGGCGCGGTCTCGGTCGTCCGGATGCACAGTGGCGCGCCAATGATCGTGGCTGCGTGGCCCATCATCCTGGGGCAGGCCATAGATTTCGTTGGTCCGATCGTCCCAGGTTTCCCTGCCGGTGGCCATGTCCATTTCCCAGACACCAACCCGGGACACGTCCATGGCCAGATTGAGCCGCTCGGTCAGCTTCGCCAGTTCTGCCTCACGCGCATTGAGCGCGCGGATATAATCATGCCGCTGTGCCACCATGCGGCCCGTAATGCCGATGGGGAGCAGGATGAGTATGCCCCCGATCAACATCAGCCCGCGTTGCAGCCAGATACTTGATGTGTCCGGCAACCAGCCTTTTTCAGGCATTGCCGCGATCTGCCAGGTGCCCGATGGCAACACCACATCGACAAGAATGGGGCGTTTGTCGCTGAGGTCCGGGCCAAAAAAGCGGCTGCCGACGCTCCCCGTCCCGTCATGTCCGGTGATGGAGATGGCAAGGCCCAGATCGGGGTCGAACAGGCCGCTGTCCCGATAGAGGCGGTCCATATCCACCACGGCGGAAACCAGCCCCCAGAAGCGACGGGTCTCGCCATCTCCGATATAGACCGGGAAGCGGGCGATAAAGCCGTGACCGCCCTGCACCAGATCAACGGGACCGGCAATGTTCATGTCGCCACTGCGCATGACCTGTTCGACAGCCGGCCACTGACTGGGCGATGTGCGGTAATCCATGCCAATGGCCGCTGCATTGCCGGAAAGCGGATAGGTCATGGTGATGACGAGATCGGGCGCGACGGCAATGGAACGGAGCTGGCTTTCCTCCTGAAAGACATGCCGCGCCAGATCGTCATAGCGCGCCTGTGTCATGTCAGGCTCGGTGGCAATCGTGGCGATAAGCCCACGCACCAATTGCACATTGCTCGAAATATTGCCTTCAAGCTTGGCGCGGATGACCGACACCTTGGCCAATGTCGTTTCGCGTAGATTGCCTTCGGCCAGCAGCAGGTTCTGCCGGTCCAAAAGTATCCCGACCAGTGAGACAACGACGAGCGCTACCAGAACGGGCACCAGCATGGTGCGCCGCCAGTCTGCGCGATTTGTCTCGCTGCTATCGGCCCTGTTCATTCACACTCATTCGAGCAACGCTCTTGGCTAGTGTGCGCCATGATAAGGAGCCGGAATTTAAGACTGATTTATCCCGGGCCAGACATGGTTTTGTGGTAAATGCCCGGCAAACGAACAGGACACTATTGGCCCGTTTCTTCCAGCTCGATCAGCGTGCCATCGAAATCCTTGGGGTGCAGGAAAATAACCGGTTTGCCATGCGCGCCGATCTTGGGCCGACCATCGCCCAGAACACGCGCCCCTTCGCTTTGCAGGCGGGCAATCGCGCTGGCAATGTCGGGCACTTCAAAGCAGATATGGTGCATGCCCCCTGTCGGGTTCTTGGCGAGGAAAGCAGCAATCGGCGAGTTTTCGCCCAGCGGCTCGAGCAATTCCACCTTGGAATTTCCCGTATCGATAAAAACCACCGTCACGCCATGCTCGGGCAGGGGCTGAGGCGCCCCAATTTTGGCGCCGAGCTGGTCGCGGTATTTGGCGGCAGCAGCGGCAAGGTCGGATACGGCGATGGCAATGTGATTGAGACGGCCGATCATCTGTTGGAGAGCCTTCCCTCGATCTCGTTGAGCACGGAAAAGGCGGCATCGAGCACATTGGTACCGGGGCCAAAAATAGCGGCAACACCGGCCTCGTAGAGGAAGTCATAATCCGGCTCGGGAATGACCCCGCCCACCACCACGGTAACGTCGCCAAGATCGCGCGCCTTAAGGGCCGCGATCAGCTCGGGCACCAATGTCTTGTGGCCTGCAGCGAGCGAGGAGACGCCGACCGCATCGACGTTGAACTCGTCGGCATGGGCAGCAACTTCCGGCGCGGTCTCGAACAGATCGCCCATATGCACGGTGAAGCCGAGATCGGCAAAGGCGCTGGCGATGATCTTGGCGCCACGGTCATGCCCGTCCTGCCCCATCTTGGCGATAAAGATCGAAGGTGGGCGTCCCTTTGAGGCCTTGAAACTCTCGATGCGACCGGTCACCGATTTGAGCTGCGGATCGTCGCCATAGCCCCCGGCATAGACGCCTGAAATCACGCGCGTGACGGCGCGGTGGCGACCGAAGACATCCTCCATGGCCTGCGAAATCTCGCCGAGGGTCGCGCGGGCGCGGGCGGCTTCGATGGCGGCCTCAAGCAGATTGCCTTCGTCCTTGGCGGCAAATTCGCGCAGGGCGGAGAGCATGGACTGGCATTTATCTTCGTCGCGCGTCTCTCGAATGCGCTGCAATTGCGCCACCTGCTCGGCGCGCACCTTGGCATTGTCGATCTCGCGGACTTCGATCTCGTCTTCCACATCGAGCCGGTAGCGATTGACGCCTACAATGACGTCCTCGCCCCGATCGACCCGCGCCTGCCGAAGCGCTGCGGCTTTTTCGATGGCCATTTTCGGGCCGCCGGTTTCAACAAACGCCGTCATGCCGCCCTTGGCTTCGGCTTCTTCGATCAGGGCGCGCGCACCCTCCACCAGTTCTGCCGTCAGCGCCTCGACATAATAGGAACCGCCCAGCGGATCGACCACATCGGTAATGCGGCTTTCATGCTGAAGGATGAGCTGGGTATTGCGGGCAATACGGCTGGAGAATTCGGTCGGCAAGGCAATCGCCTCGTCGAAGGAATTGGTGTGCAGGCTCTGCGTGCCCCCCAGCGTGGCCGCCAGGGCCTCGATAGTGGTGCGGATGACATTGTTATGCGGGTCCTGCTCGGTCAGCGACACGCCCGAGGTCTGGCAATGAGTGCGAAGCATTTTTGAGCGCGGGTCTTTCGCGCCCAGCCCGGTCATGATCTCGCTCCAGAGCTGGCGGGCCGCGCGCAGCTTGGAAACTTCGAGAAAGAAGTTCATGCCGATGCCGAAAAAGAAGCTCAACCGCCCGGCAAATGCGTCGATATCGAGCCCCTTGGCCTGTGCCGCCCGCACATATTCCATGCCGTCGGCCAGCGTATAGGCCAGCTCCTGCACCGCATCGGCCCCGGCCTCGTGCATGTGATAGCCCGAGATCGAAATGGAGTTGAACTTGGGCATGTGGCGCGCGGTATGGGCGATAATGTCGCCAATGATCCGCATGCTCGGCTCGGGCGGATAGATATAGGTATTGCGGACCATGAACTCCTTCAAAATATCGTTCTGGATGGTCCCTTCCAACTGATCCTGTTTGACGCCCTGTTCTTCGGCGGCAACCACGAACATGGCAAGCACCGGAATGACCGCGCCATTCATGGTCATGGACACGCTCATCTGGTCGAGCGGAATTCCGTCGAACAGCACCTTCATATCCTCGACCGAGTCGATGGCGACCCCGGCCTTGCCGACATCCCCGACGACACGCGGATGGTCGCTGTCATAGCCGCGATGGGTGGCCAGATCGAAGGCCACCGAGAGGCCCTTCTGCCCCTTTTGCAGCGCCGCACGATAAAAGGCGTTGGACTCCCGCGCCGTCGAAAAACCGGCATATTGGCGAATGGTCCAGGGCCGGTTGGCGTACATGGTCGCCCGCACGCCGCGCGTGAACGGCTCGACGCCGGGAATTTCGCCATCATCGCCCAGATAGACCGGCTTCACGCTTATGCCGCCATAATCCCGGTCAAGCGCGGAAAGCGGCGTGTCGCGGAGTTCCTTCTGGGCGAGCTTTGCCCATTTTTCGTGGTCAGACATGGGTGAACTCCATATTTCCACGCACACCGGACGGCACCTCCCCCTTGACGGGGGAGGCAGGGAGGGGGTGTGGGAGCCCGGATATCGTGGCTCTCACCCCCCACCCTTGATCCCTCCCCGCGAGGGGGAGGGGGACGACTGCTGAATCGCGCACCATCACAACGCCTCAAACTCAAGCATGACCTGATCGACGGCAAGTACTGCCCCGGGCACGACATGGACCTTGCTGACACGCGCCCGCTTCTCGGCCTTGAGCACGTTCTCCATCTTCATGGCCTCGACGATGGCGAGGGTCTGGCCGTCCTCGACCACATCGCCCTCCTTCACGTCGATACGCACGACCTGACCGGGCATGGGGCAAAGCAGGAACTTGCTCATGTCCGGCGGCACCTTCACCGGCATATGCTTCAAATACTGCGCGATATGGGGCCGCAGAACGAGTACTTTGAGGTCAGCGCCGCGATAGCGGATGCGGAAGCCCGATGTGGTCGGATTGACCTTCAAGACGGCGTGGCGGCCACCCGACCAATCGAGATGGGCCAGCGTGTCGCCCGGCTGCCAGCTCAGCCGCACGGCTTCGGAGCGCCAGTCGAGATCGACCAGAATGTCGTGGCCATGCTGGTGCAGAACCACATTTTCGCTGCGTTCGCCCACCTGCACTTGCCAGCGGCTCTCCACCATTGCAGCGTTGCGACGCTGTTCCCGGCGGGACATGAGCAGCGCCGCGGCAGCCACGACATCGAAATGATGATCCGCGCTCAATTGCGCGCCCGAAAAGCCTTCGGGAAACTCCTCGGCAATATAGCCGGTGGTCAGCCGCCCATCGCGAAAGCGCTGCTGCTCCATGACGGTGGAGAGAAAGGGCAGATTATTGCCCACTCCTTCCACCTCAAAACTATCCAGCGCCACCGCCATGGCATCCACGGCCTCGATGCGTGTCGGCGCCCAGGTGCAGAGTTTTGCGATCATCGGATCATAGAAGGTGGAAATCTCGCCGCCCTCGAACACGCCGGTATCATTGCGCACCACCAGCGCTTCGGAAACGCTTTCCGCCGGGGGACGATAGCGCGTCAGTCGCCCGGTCGAGGGCAGGAAATTGCGATAGGGGTCCTCGGCATAAAGCCGGCTCTCGATGGCCCAGCCATCGCGCCGTACGTCATCCTGCGCCAGCGGCAGTTTCTCGCCATTGGCCACGCGCAGCATCAGTTCGACCAGATCGAGCCCGGTGATCATTTCGGTCACCGGATGTTCCACCTGCAGGCGGGTGTTCATTTCAAGGAAATAGAAATTGCGGTCCTTGTCGACGATGAATTCCACCGTCCCGGCGCTCTGGTAGCCCACGGCCTTCGCCAGAGCGACCGATTGCTCGCCCATGGCTTTGCGGGTGGCTTCATCGAGGAAAGGCGAGGGCGCTTCCTCGATCACCTTCTGGTTGCGTCGCTGGATCGAGCATTCGCGTTCATTGAGATAAAGCGCATTGCCATGGCCATCGGCGATGAGCTGAATTTCGATATGGCGCGGCTCGGTGACGAATTTTTCGATAAAGATGCGATCATCGCCAAAGGATGAGGCGGCTTCCGATTTGGAGCGCTCAAAGCCTTCGCGGGCCTCCGCATCGTTCCAGGCAATACGCATGCCCTTGCCGCCGCCACCAGCCGAGGCCTTGATCATCACCGGATAGCCGATGGATTTGGCGATGGTGACGGCATGTTCGGCGTCGTCGATCAGCCCCATATGGCCGGGCACGGTAGACACACCGGCTTCGGCTGCGAGCTTCTTGGACGTGATCTTGTCACCCATGGCCTCGATGGCCTTGGGCGGTGGGCCGACAAAGATAATGCCTTCCTTTTCGAGCGCCGCGGAAAAGGCCGCATTTTCCGAAAGGAACCCATAGCCGGGATGCACCGCCTCTGCGCCCGTCGCCTTGCAGGCGGCAATGATCTTGTCGATCTGCAGGTAAGAATCCTTGGCGGGCGATGCGCCGATATGGACTGCCTCATCGGCCATGCGCACATGCAGCGCTTCCCGGTCGGCATCGGAATAGACCGCCACGGTGGCAATGCCCATCTTCCGTGCGGTCTTGATAACCCGGCAGGCAATCTCGCCACGATTGGCAATGAGGAGTTTGGTGATCATGGGGCCTCAGCCTTTATTGCTGTGGTGATGCTATCGAAGACGCCTTCGGCATTGGACAGCACATCATCATTGGTAAAACGAATGACACGGTAGCCTTCCGCTTCAATGAAACGGGTTCGCGCGGCGTCGTACCGGCGGGCCTGCTCGGAGCCGTGCGTGTCACCGTCGATCTCGATAACCAGCCCAAGTGCGTGGCAGGCAAAATCTGCGTAATAGGGGCCGAGCGGAACCTGACGCCGGAAATTATGCGTCTGACGCAGCGGATAGAGCAGGCGCCACAGTGCGCGCTCGGGGGCGGTAGCGTCACGTCGTAATTGGCGGGCGCGTTCTATGCTCATGGACACCCCCACCCCTGTCCCCTCCCCACAAGGGGGAGGGAGACGAAGGAGCCGCAAACTCGGCGCAGCAGGTTGAGCTGGCTGATTGGGAGGGTCTCCCTCCCCCTTGTGGGGAGGGGACAGGGGTGGGGGGCTAAGAATAACATCTCGCCCTCACAACGGAATATTATCGTGCTTCTTCTTCGGCCCCTGCACGCTCTTGTGCCGAAGCGTCGAAAAAGCCCGGATCACCCGCCGCCGTGTCCCATGCGGCATGATCACATCGTCGATAAAACCACGCTCTGCCGCCACGAAGGGGTTGGCAAACCGCGCTTCATAATCCGCCGTGCGCTGGGCGATCTTGTCCTTGTCGCCCAATTCCGAGCGATAAAGGATTTCCGTCGCGCCCTTGGCGCCCATCACGGCGATTTCCGCGCTTGGCCAGGCATAATTGACGTCCGCCTTGATGTGCTTGCTCGCCATCACGTCATAAGCACCGCCATAGGCTTTGCGGGTAATGACGGTCACCAGCGGCACCGTTGCTTCTGAATAGGCGAACAGCAGCTTTGCGCCATGCTTGATGATGCCGCCATATTCCTGCGCCACGCCGGGGAGGAAGCCCGGTACGTCGACAAAGGTCAGGATGGGGATTTCAAAGCTGTCGCAGAAGCGAATGAAGCGCGCGGCTTTCTTGCTCGCGTTGATGTCGAGACACCCCGCCAGCACCAGCGGCTGATTGGCCACAACGCCCACTGTGTTGCCATCGAGCCGGATGAAGCCGCACAGGATATTGCCCGCATGGTTCTTCTGGATTTCGAGAAACTCACCCTCGTCGGCAACGGTCTCGATGACCTCGCGCATGTCATAGGGCTTGTTGGCGCTATCAGGGATGATGGTGTCGAGCTTGTCGTCCCGCCGGTCGATCGGGTCATGGGTCAACTGGCGTGGCGGTTTCTGCCCGGCCGCCAAGGGCAGATAGGCAAACAGCCGCCGCACTTCGAGCAATGTCTCGATGTCATTGGCAAAGGCGGCATCGGCCACCGAGGAAATTTTCGTATGGGTCGAAGCCCCGCCCAGCTCTTCCTGGGTGACGATTTCATTGGTGACCGTCTTCACCACATCGGGGCCGGTCACGAACATGTAGCTCGAATCCTCGACCATATAGATGAAGTCGGTCATGGCCGGGGAATAGACCGCGCCGCCCGCACAGGGCCCCATGATCACCGAAATCTGCGGCACCGCGCCAGATGCCTGCACATTGCGCCAGAACACATCGGCATAGCCGCCCAATGCCGCCACGCCTTCCTGAATGCGCGCGCCGCCGGAATCATTGAGCCCGATCACCGGCGCGCCATTCTGCATGGCAAGGTCCATGATCTTGCAGATCTTCTGCGCATGGGTCTCGCTGAGCGAGCCGCCGAAGACGGTAAAATCCTGCGAAAAGACATAGACGAGGCGACCATCGATGGTCCCCCAGCCAGTCACCACGCCGTCGCCCGGAATGATGGTTTCATCCATGCCGAAATCGCGGGCACGATGGGTGACGAACATGTCGTATTCTTCGAACGAGCCCGGATCGAGCAGCACATCGAGCCGTTCGCGGGCGGTCAGTTTGCCCTTGCCGTGCTGAATATCGATGCGCCGCTGTCCACCGCCCAGCCGCGCATTGTCGCGCTTGGTTTCAAGGGCAGAGATAATGTCCTGCATGGGCGTGCTCCCGGATAATGGCGCAGGCAGCTTAACGCGACCAGCCCCATGCCCCAAGACAGGAAAGGGCGAGCATGCTACAATCACACAAAGCTTGCCTTGTAATTTTGTGAGGTTGTGAATTTGGCGCCGAAAAAGGTCTTTGCCGGGGCCCGGCTGCGGGCGCTGCGCGCTCAGCACAAGCTCACTCAGGGCGAGTTGGCGGCGCGGCTCGATATTTCGGCCTCTTATGTCAACCAGATCGAGTCCAATCAGAGGCCGCTCACCGCTTCGGTGATGCTTGCTCTGGCCGAGAATTTCAATCTCGACCTCACCAGTCTCGCCACCGACGCGTCAGACAGGTTGGTGATCGATCTGCGCGAGGCTTTGGCCGATCCGGTCTTTGGCGAGACCGTGCCCAATCTGCAGGAGCTCAAAAGCGTCGCCAGCAATTCACCCGACATGGCGCGCGCGGTGCTGGCGCTTTATGACGCCTATCGCAAGAGCAATGAGCGGTTGGCCGGGATGGACGCGGCCCTGTCACGCGAACCGCAAAGCGCCGTCACCAGCGCTTATGAGGAAGTGCGCGACTTCTTCCACTATGCAGACAACTATATCGATCCGCTGGATCGGGCGGCCGAGGCGCTGGCAAGCGAACTGGGCGAGTTCGGACCCGACCGGTTGCGCCGCCTGATCGACTATTGCGCGGAAACCCACGGCATCCGTGTCGTGCTGAGCGCCCCGGCGCACGGCGAAAGATTGGTGGAGCTCGACCGGGCAGGGCGCACGCTTTGGGTCAATGCCCATCTCGATCCGCCCAGCCAGTTCTTCCGCATTGCCACGGCTTTGGGCGGTTTGGAACAGGCGACCCTTTTCGACACGCTGCTCGGTGATGCAAACTTCAAGACGGCAGAGGCCCGCTCCATTGCCCGTATGGGACTGGCCAATTATTTCGCCGGGGCGCTGCACATGCCCTATGCCGCCTTTGTCAAAGCTGCCGATGCCTATCGCTTCGATATCGAGGAATTGGGCCGGGTTTTCGGGGCCAGTCTCGAGCAGGTTGCGCACCGGCTTTCCACCATGCAAAGGCCGCGTGAGCGGGGCGTGCCGTTTTTCTTCGCGCGTGTGGATGCGGCAGGAACCATCACCAAGCGCCATTCGGCGACCGCCCTGCAATTTGCGCGGTTCGGCGGGGCCTGTCCCTTGTGGAATGTGCATCGCGCTTTTGAGGCGCATGGGCAGATCATTCGGCAATTGGCCGAAACGCCTGATGGCAAGCAATATCTCTGTCTCGCCTGGAGCCACGAAAAGCGCATGGGCGGCTATCGCGGCACCACGCGGCGTTATGCCTATGCGCTGGGCTGCGAGATTTCTCATGCCGGACGGCTGGTTTATGCCGACGATCTCGACATCGCCAAGGCCAGCTTCGAGCCCATCGGCATCTCCTGCCGCATCTGCGAGCGGCGCAATTGCCCGCAACGCTCGGTGCCGCCGCTGGCGGCAAACATCAGCGTGCCCGCCGACCGGCGGAGCGTTGTGCCCTATGAAATCGGTTAGGCCGGGTCGAAATCCGGCTCGCTGCGCTCTATTTTTTTGAGGCCCGCCGCATAGCGCCGCGCATTGTTCACATATCGTTCAGCTGAGGCAGCCAGGGCCTGCACACCGGCCTCGTCAATCTCACGCACAACCTTGGCGGGGGCGCCCATAACCAGGCAATTGTCGGGGATGACCTTGTTTTCCGTCACCAGCGCATTGGCGCCGATCAGGCAATTTTTCCCGATTTTAGCGCCATTCAGCACCGTCGCACCCATACCAATCAATGAGTTATCGCCAATGGTGCAGCCATGCACGATTGCGCCATGCCCGATGGTGACATTCTCGCCAATGACCAGCGGATAATCGGTATCCGTATGCAGCACGGCGTTTTCCTGTACATTGGTGCGCGCGCCGATGCTGATGGTTTCAATATCCCCCCGCGCGACGACGCCGAACCAGATGCCGACCTCGGCTCCGATCACTACATCACCGATCAGCACGGCGTCCGGGGCGATAAAGCCCACATCGGGATCGATCCGGGGCGCGATGTTGTCCAGCGAATAGATTGGCATGTGATCCTCCTAAGGCACGATGCCATATGCATCGCGCATCTGCTCGATTTGCGAAAGTGTGCTTTCGAATAAGCCCCAATTGTCGCTCTCGGCGATTGGAGACCAGATGACCTCGACCTCATCGATCAGCATGGTGCGTGGCTGCGATCGGGCAAAATAGGCATGGTCGAGATTAAGATTATCCACGGGTCCATAGGCTTCCATCAGGTCGGCAACCGGGCGGAAGGCCTCGCTGGCATAGAGGTCGGCCGAGGGACTTTTCGCTGCCCGCTCCGCGCTGAGGGCGCCGCCGCGCCAGTCGAAGAAGAACTGCTCATACGGGGCTTTGCTGGCCGAGAGAAAGCCGAACAGCGCGGTGGTCAAGGTAGCGTCCTGTTCGATCTCGCGCGATTGCAGGCCAAGGCGGCGCAGCATTTGGGCCGGCAATTCCTCGCGGAAAAGGGGCCAGATCGTGTTGAGCGCCGGTTCGAGATTGTCGATGGACGAGAGCGGCAACAGGCATTCGGCCAGCCGGGTCAGGTTCCAGGCCAACGTATCGGGCTGGCGGCCAAAGGCGTAGAGGCCGGTTTCATCGAAATAAGCTGCTGTAAAATCAGGGTCATAGCTCGGCAGGAACCGCCAGGGACCGTAGTCGAAGCTTTCGCCGGTGATGTTGATATTGTCGGTATTGAGTACGCCGTGGACGAAACCGGCGGCGGTCCATTGGGCGCCGAGCCGGGCGACTTTTGCAACCACCGCTTCAAGGAATGCGGCGGGTTTGTCTTTTGCATCAATGAGTTCGGGATAGTAATTGGCGATGCAATAATCGAGCAACCTGGCCAGGTTCGCCTCGTCTTCGAGATAAGCGAGGCGCTGGAAAGTGCCGATGCGGATGTGGCTGTGACTGAGCCTGGATAGCGTTGATGAACGGGCCGGAGACGGCTCATCGCCGCGATAGAGTTGCTCGCCGGTTTCCACCAGCGCGAAGCTCTTGGAGGTATAGACGCCCAGCGCTTCCAGCATCTCGGTGGCCAGAACTTCCCGCACCCCACCCTTGAGCGTCAGCCGCCCATCGCCACCGCGCGAATGGGGGGTCTTGCCGGACCCCTTGGTGCCGAAATCGAGCAGGCGTCCATCGACCGGATCAAGGCATTGGCCGAACAGAAAACCGCGCCCATCCCCGAGATCGGAATTGTAGGAGCGGAACTGGTGGCCGTGATAGCGCAACGCCAGAGGTTCAGGCAGCGAGCCGGGCAATGGCTCGAACCGCCCGAAATGGGTTAGAAACTGCGTTTCGGATAAGTCACCCAGCCCGATCCGTTCGGCCCAGCGCTGGTTGCGATGCCGCAGGATAGTTTGGGGAAAGTCTGCGGGCGCGACGCGATCATAAAAAGCGTCGCCCAATTGCTCATGGCGACGGGCGGGGCGGAAATCACTCATGGCGTATATGATAGCATGCAGCCGGGACCGCGTCGCCACGCAGGGCCGGTTTGCGCGCGATCGTCTGGCGAACGACACAATTGCGGCCTATAGAGATAAAGATGACGCTTTTCTCCGATACGCTCCGCCTTCGCCCTTTTGACGCTGCCATTTTCGATATGGACGGCACCCTGCTCGACACGGAATCGGTGTTCAAGGGCATCGTTTTTGATGTCTGTTCGGAGCTGGGCTTCGAAATGACCGATGATGTGCATCGCTCCATGGTGGGGTCGAGCCATGAGCACACCAATAAAATGCTCATTGAAGCTTATGGCGTCACCTTCCCCTATGCGCTTTTTGACGAGAAGTGCCGGGTGATCATGCGCGAGCGCAGTCATGGCGGGGTGCCGGTGAAACCCGGCGCTGTGGAGTTCGTCACCGAATTGCGCAATCGTGGTATTCCGACCGCCGTTGCAACCTCCTCCCGCAATCCTCATGCCTCCCATCACCTGAGCGCGGCAGGGCTGCTCGACCTGTTTGAAACCGTGGTGACGCGGGACGATGTGGTCAATCCCAAGCCACATCCCGAACCCTATCTGATGGCGGCCAAGCGCCTCGGTATCGACCCTGCCGCCTGTCTGGCGCTGGAAGACAGCCATGCGGGGGTAAGAGCTGCTCATGCGGCAGGCATGCAGACCATCATGGTGCCCGATCTCGTCCATCCCACTACGGAAATCCATGCGCTTGGCGTTTCGGTGGTGGAGAGCCTGATGCATGTCCATATCGCGGCGTTTCCGCGCGGCTGAAGATGTGATTAACCATCTCCGCTAATAGATAAAACCTTACCGAATGCGGTAAGGGCCCGTTCATCACGCGCAAAATCCATAAAATTCAAGGGTTTCCCTGAGGCTCCGGCTGCATTAACCCAGTCTTAAGTCGCTAATTGCTATGGTTAATCAGCGGTAAATTTCGACTTCCATCCCGGCCAAGCCTTGGCTAGTGTGCAGCCGGGATTAGACGAGAGCCTCAAAACGGCGATCGTCAGAAGGTCCACCGGATATGGCCGGTTGGGCTCAGGGGCAAGGACGAGGCATTGAGATCGAACCGGCAGCAGATTATTACGCGCGCCCTTTCGCCCGTATTGGCTATTTGCGCTGCTGCACTTGTGCTGTTCGTCACTCTCTCGCCTGCCCGTGCCGATACCAACGTCCTCCTGCCCCAACCCGTTCCTGAAGCCATTGCCGAATTGCGTCTTCAGCCTGCGCTGGGCGCTGATTTTGTGCCTCTGGCGCCGAGCGAACTGGCCCTGACACCGGAATTGCTTGCCAATTACGGCCAGCGTCAGTTGGCCTTGCGTGCGGTGGACGTGACGCTGGCCGGTCCGATGCCTGACCTCACCTCGGACATGGTGATGGGCTATATCAGCGGTGCTTCGCTGGGCAGCAATCATGCGCTCTCGGCCATTGCCAGCTTTGCCGCGCCCGCAACCCGCCCGCAGCCTTCGGTTACCGCCGATATGCTGTCAGACTATGTGCAGTCGGGCTACCAGCCGATGGATCAGCGCATCGACACGGCCAATGCCGAGCGCGATTGCCTTGCACAGGCCATCTATCATGAAGCGCGCGGGGAAAGCGCCGAAGGGCAATTGGCCGTGGCCAATGTCATCGTCAATCGCGCCCGCTCCAGCCAGTTCCCGGATTCGCTGTGTGGCGTGATCTACCAGAACGCCAATAAGGGCCTTTATCGCTGCCAGTTCACCTTTGCCTGCGACGGCCGCGACAATACGCCGGGGGAACGCCGCGCCTGGGCTGCTTCGCAGAACCTCGCCAAGGAAGTCTATGCCGAATTTGCCACCGGCAAGGATATTGGCGTGCTGCCCGGTTCGGCGCTCTATTACCACACCACTGCCGTTGCCCCGACCTGGTCGCACACCTTCAGCCGGGTCGCAGCGGTCGATTCCCACATTTTCTATTCGCCCAACTAAGAGCAGGCCCGGCCTCAGCTTCTTGTCAGTGGTTACACACAGGCCCAGGCACCATGGTGTCGGGCAACGAGGGATTGTGCCGTCTTTCTCGAAGAGAACACGCTATGGGCGTTAGAAATTTCCTGATCGAGGGCGGATCGGGGACCGGCAAGACCAGTGTCGCAGAAGAATTGCAGCGGCGCGGCCACGATGTTGTTCATGGGGATCGGGTTCTCGCCTATTATGGCGATCCCAATACTGGCGAGCCCATGCAGGCACCTTCATTTGACCGTGAAATGGACGCCGTCAGATGGGGCTATGAGCACTGGATCTGGCCGGTCGAGAAGGTTGAACGCCTGATCGCCGACAAGCAGAAACCGGCGTTATTTTTCTGCGGGCACTCCGCAAATGCCGATCAGTTCATCGCACTATTTGACCGCGTCTTTATCCTTGATGTCGATGTTGTGACGCTGAACCAGCGACTTGCGGGGCGACCAGAAGACGAGTTCGGCGGCAGGTCAATCGAGCGCGAACTGGTGCTGCATTTGCATGAGACCAAAGAGGGGCTGCCGAATGGCGCGACGGTCATAAACACCAATGTGCCGATCGGGCAGGTGGTGGATGAGATTGTTTCAAAATGCGGCCTTCTGCGAGAAGGCGGTCAGACATGAAAAGGGCGCCTGAGGCGCCCTTTGTTTTTACTCTGCCGCCATCTGCAATCTGGGACCGGCCTCGGCATTGGCTTCGGGACCGAATTTCTCGAAATTGCTGCGGAACAATTCGACCAGTTTTGTCGCCTGCGCATCGTAAGCGTCGGGATCGGCCCATGTCTGGCGCGGATCGAGCAGGCGCTCATCGACGCCGGGGACGTTGAGTGGCACCTCGAACCCGAAGAGCGGATCAAAGCGCATATCGGCATTGTCGAGCGAGCCATCGAGGGCCGCGGTCAGCAGGCGCCTCGTGGACGCAATATCGATGCGCTTGCCCACCCCATAACCGCCGCCGGTCCAGCCGGTATTGATCAGCCATGCCTGCGCGCCGCTGTGGCGAAGCCGCTCCGCCAGCATGTCACCATAGATTGTGGGATGCAGCGGCATGAAAGGCGCGCCGAAACAGGCCGAGAATGTGGCCTGTGGCTCGGTCACGCCGCGCTCGGTGCCTGCAACCTTGGCGGTATAGCCGGAGAGGAAGTGATAGACGGCCTGTTCCGGAGTGAGCCGGGCGATAGGCGGCAGCACACCGAAGGCATCGGCGGTGAGGAAGACAACGGTCTTTGGCGTGCCGCCGACGCTGCCCTTGGCAATCGAGGGCAAGACGTCGATGGGATAGGCCGCTCTGGTGTTCTCGGTGAGCGTCACATCATCAAACGCCGGCACCGAGTGCGCATCGAGAACGACATTTTCCAGCACGGTGCCAAAGCGGCGCGTCGCGGCGAAAATCTCCGGCTCCGCGCTGGCCGACAGCTTGACCGTCTTGGCGTAGCAACCGCCTTCCAGATTGAAAACGCCGTCATCGCTCCAGCCATGTTCATCGTCCCCGATAAGGGGGCGTGCCGGATCATTGGAGAGCGTGGTCTTGCCGGTGCCCGAAAGACCGAAAAACAGCGCCGCCTCGCCATCCGGACCAAGATTGGCCGAGCAGTGCATGGGCAGGACGTTCTTGCTCGGAGCGTGGAAATTGAACAGGCTGAACACGCTTTTCTTGATTTCGCCCGCATAGAGCGTGCCTGCGATGAGAACCACATTGCGGCTCATATCGAGCGCGATGACGGTTTCGGTGCGGCTGCCATGACGGGCCGGGTCGGCCTTGAAATCGGGCGCATGGACAATGGTCACTTTCGCCGCGTCGGCGGCGGCCGGGATAGTCTCGCCTCGCCGGATCAGCAGATTGCGAATGAACAGGGCATGCCAGGCGCTGGGGGTCAGCACGGTGACACTATATTGGTGGCGCGGATCGGCACCGGCCAGCAGATCTTGACGAAAGAGCTTTTGCCCCGACAGGTGCTGGCGCATGTCATCGAGCAGGAGATCGAAATGGGCAGGGCTGATGGCGCCCGAATTGTCCCACCAGACGCGGTCCTCGGTCAAAGCATCGCGCACGATGAACTTGTCCTTGGGCGAGCGGCCGGTAAAGGCGCCGGTGCGAACCGAAAGCGCGCCATCGGCGGTCAGCACGCCATTGCCCTGCCCGATGGACAAGGCAACCAGAGCCGGGGCTATGTCGTTGTCGCTCAGCGACGCCGCAGCGCCAGCAATGGCGTTCCGAAGGGCTGGGTGATCGAACGCTGTCATTTTCATCTCCACTTCGCCGCCAAAACAAGGCGGCTGATGGCGAGAAAATAGGAGCGTGAGACGCCCCGAAACCATCCGGCAATGGGTCGTAAGACTGAAGTTGCACCGAAACAAACTAGTATGGAAGTGCGGTCTATCTGGCAGAAGACTTGGCCGTGCCTTATTTAATGCGTAATTGTCGCCTGCAACGTCGCTCAACATCTGTCTGGCCACTCAACACAATGTTGGCTGGCCAGGCGCAACGAATAGACAAGCGTCACGAAGAGAAAGGCAGACCATGCCAAAGATCGCCCTGGTGGATGACGACCGCAATATTCTGACCTCGGTCTCGCTGACCCTGGAAGCCGAAGGCTATCAGGTCGCCACCTATACCGATGGCGTTTCCGGCCTTGAGGGCCTGACGACCGACAAGCCCGACCTGGCCATTCTCGATATCAAGATGCCGCGCATGGATGGCATGGAATTGCTGCGCCGTCTGCGCCAGAAGTCGGATGTGCCGGTGATCTTTCTCACCTCCAAGGACGAGGAAATCGACGAATTGTTCGGCCTCAAAATGGGTGCCGATGATTTCATCACCAAGCCCTTCAGCCAGCGGCTTCTGGTCGAGCGCGTCAAGGCAATCCTGCGCCGCTCCGCCCCGCGCGAAGCAGGCAGCGCCGGCATTGGCGGCGCCGAAGCCGCGCCAAGCAAGGCGCTGATCGAGCGTGGCGCGCTAGTGATGGACGAAGAACGCCACACCTGCACCTGGAAGGGGCAGCGCGTAACCCTGACCGTCACCGAATTCCTGATCCTGCAGGCGCTGGCCCTTCGCCCCGGCGTGGTCAAGTCGCGCAATGCGCTGATGGATGCGGCCTATGACGATCAGGTCTATGTCGATGACCGCACCATCGACAGCCACATCAAGCGGCTGCGCAAGAAGTTCAAGGTGACCGACGACGACTTTGAGATGATCGAAACGCTTTACGGCGTCGGCTATCGCTTCAAGGAGCAATAAGGCACCAAGTGGCCGTTATCGACCCGGACGTTGAACCGAACATCCCCGAACAGGGCAATCCGGCCAGCGAGGTAAAATCCTCGGGCCGGGTGCGGCGGCGTGTTTTTCTGCGCCCGGTGGCCAAACTGTTCAACGCCATCAGGCGATTTATCGATTTCGCCATTTTCTCCAGCCTGACCCGCCGCATCGTCGTGCTCAACATGGCAGGCCTTCTGGTGCTGGTCGTGGGGATTTTGTACCTCAACCAGTGGCGGGCGGGGCTGATCGATGCGCGCGTGCAATCGCTGCGCGTGCAGGGCGAAATCATCTCCGCCGCCATTGCCGCCTCGGCGACGGTGGATAGCGATATCATTTCCATCAATCCCGACCGGCTGCTCAATGCGCAGGGGGCCAATGTCTCGCCCCTGTCCTATTTCGATCCGACGCTGGAATTCCCCATCAACCCGGAACGGGTCGCCCCGCTCTTGCGCAATCTGATCACTCCGACACGCACCCGCGCCCGCATCTATGATCAGGGCGGGCTGTTGATATTGGACAGCGACAATATCTATGCGCGCGGCGAAGTGTTGCGGCGCACCATCGATACCAGCCAGCCACGCTTCTTCCTCGCCGACTGGTGGAACGCGGTGGTGTCCTGGGCGCCGGGCGACAATTACCCCACCTATCAGGAATATCAGGCCGACGAAGGCACCCGCTATCCCGAGGTGGCCTCGGCATTGCAAGGCGCCCCGGCCGATTTCGTGCGCGTGGACAGCCAGGGGCAATTGGTGGTGTCGGTGGCGGTGCCGGTGCAGCGTCTGCGCGCCATTGTCGGGGCCATTCTGCTCTCGACCGCGCCGGGCGATATCGATTCCATCGTGGCGCAGGAGCGCTGGAGCCTGTTCCGTATCGCGCTGATCGCCGCAGGCGTGCAGATCGTACTGTCTCTGCTGCTCGCCGGTACGATTGCCGGGCCAATGCGGCGGCTATCGGCTGCGGCGGAACGGGTGCAGACCGCTGGCAATGCCCGCGCCGAAATTCCGGACATGTCCGACCGACCCGACGAAATCGGTCACCTGTCGGGCGCGCTGCGCCGGATGACCGATGCGCTCTACAATCGGATCGAGGCCATCGAACGTTTCGCGGCCGATGTGGCTCATGAACTCAAAAACCCGCTGACCTCACTGCGCTCGGCGGTCGAAACCCTGCCGTTGGCCAAGCGGCCCGAGGATCAAAAACGGCTCAACGAGATCATTCAGCACGATATCAAGCGGCTGGACCGGCTGATCACCGATATTTCCAGCGCCAGCCGCCTCGATGCCGAACTGGCGCGCGAAAGTGCCGAACTGGTGGATGTCGAGAAACTGGCCGAGGCGATGGTGTCGATCCAGAAGGACATGGCGGCAGGCAGCGACGTTGCTGTAGTCATGACCAAGCGAACGGGTCGCGGCTCGACCACGATCAGTGGTCATGAGAGTCGGCTGGCCCAGGTTTTCGCCAATCTCATCGACAACGCCGTCTCCTTCTCGCCCCCGGGCGGAACGGTGAGCGTCGCCGTCTCCACCGAGGGTGAGGCGATCACCGTCACCGTCACCGATGAAGGGCCGGGGATCAGTGTCGATTCCAGCAAGATTTTCCAGCGCTTCTATACAGATCGCCCGGAAACCGAGTCCTTTGGCAATCATTCCGGGCTTGGCCTCTCGATTTCCAAGCAGATCGTGGACGCGCATAAAGGCACGATCCGCGCCGACAATCGAACCGATCGCTCCGGCGCCGTTTTTACAATTGTCTTGCCGCGCGGTCGCAAATAAGCTCGGCATATGAACATGCCCCAAAACGTTCACGGGACGGGTCTCGTCCTCGGTAAGACCGGAATATTGTTGCGCGGCCCATCCGGCGCGGGCAAGTCCGTTTTATCCATGGCCCTGCTGGATCGCTGGGAGGGACGCGGGCTGGACGCGTTTCTCGTCGCAGACGACCGGGTCGACATTCGCAATTTCGGCGAATCGCTGACCATGCTGGCGCCGCCCCGCCTCGCCGGGCTGATCGAATTGCGCGGACGCGGCATCGTTTCCCGGCCACATGTGGAAAGCGCGCGCCTGCATCTGGTAATCGATCTGGTGCCCGATCTGATCCGGCAGGTGGAAGAAGAAGACCTGCAAACCGAGCTTTTCGGCCATGTCCTGCCCCGCGCACCCGTGCCTTATGCCGGTGTGGTGAGTCTGGGTCATCAGGAATTGCTGGTGGTGGAAGCCGTGCGCGCAAGCCTTGTTCCAACCAGAACGTGACAATTTAGCCCTTGCAAGCGCAGGCGGTGGAGACAAGACTGTGGGCCTGCCGCCAGATAGCGCCCGGCGGCAGCAATTGCTGGGGCTCAATAACCGACATGAAGCATATTAGAAATGTGCGTCGGCTGACTGGGGAAAGTGCATGATCGGATTGGTTCTGGTGACCCACGGCGCGCTTGCCGACGAATTCAAGCTGGCCATGGAGCATGTGGTGGGGCCGCAGGACTTCATCGAAGCCATCGCCATCGGCCCCGAAGACAATGCGGAAACGCGGCGCGAGGATATTCTCTCAGCCATCGACCGCGCCGATAGCGGCAGCGGCGTGATCATCCTCACCGACATGTTCGGCGGCACGCCCTCGAACCTGGCCATTTCCGTGATGCAGAACCGCAATGTGGAAGTGATTGCCGGGGTCAACCTGCCCATGCTGGTCAAGCTCGGTCGCGTGCGCGGCGAGATGAGCATGGAAGAAGCGGTCAATATCGCTCAGGAAGCGGGCAAGAAATATATCACCGTCGCCAATGCCGTTCTGGGCGGTGCCTGATCCATGGATGCCAGCAGGGCCGTTGCCCAGCAATTGACGATTCTGAACCGCAAGGGCCTGCATGCCCGTGCCTCGGCGCGCTTCGTGCGCACGGCCGAATGCTTTGAAGCCAATATCAGCGTCATCAAGGACGGCACCTCGGTCGCCGGCAATTCCATCATGGGCCTGATGATGCTGGGGGCGGGACCGGGCTCGACCATTTTGGTGCAGGCCAGCGGCAAACAGGCGCGCGAGGCGCTCGAAGCCATTACCGAACTGGTCAATAATGGCTTTGACGAGGATGTGGACGGGGCCGAGGCTTGAGCGAGCCTCGCTATAGTTCTGGCCTGCGGTAGATACCCCCACCTAACCTCCCCCTGAAGCAGGGGGAGGGACAAATCGAGTGTGCTTCAATGATGGTGAGCCCGGACGGGCTCCTTCCCCTGCTGCAGGGGGAGGCGGGGTGGGAATAAGAGGCCTAGGGCTAATCGACATTCAGGTTTGAACAGGGTTTAGTGAGCCGCGATCTGCCTCCCTCCCCCTTGAGGGGAGGGATTGAGGGTGGGGGTGCTGAACTATCCGCAGACGCAGTCGTTTGTTGGAACCGCAGCACCCCCACCCCAGCCCTCCCCTCAAGGGGGAGGGTGCCCATCGGGGCTCTCCAGATTCAGTGAAACAGTTGCATGTCGATTAGCCCTAAATCCCGCCGCCAACGCCCCCGCCACGCGCAGCCTTCTGGAACCCCTGACTTTTTCTTGCCGTTTGAGTGATGCATAATCGGCGATGTGACGAGGGAGAGCGGCTTGATGCGGCGATTGATTGCAGGTGTGGGCGGCATCGCTTTGGCGGTGAGCTTCAGCCAGTTTCCTGAATATGCGCAGCAATATACCCAGCGGCTGGGCGGGGCCGTCGATGAACTGCGTGTCATCACCGAAGATTTTGACCGGGCCGCGACAGCTAATGGCATGGAGAGGCAGGCGGCGCTCGAACGCTATAATGCCTCCAGTGACGCCTTTCTGGCCGGACGCGGCGATAGCATGGCCCAGACCTTCACCCGCTATGCCGATCTCAGCGAGACGCTGGCGCGGATCAGCGGGGCAGGGCCGGTGGAGCGGCTGCAAGCGCTGCCGGATTATCTCGACACCGATATAGGGCGACGGACGCTGGAGAATTACAAGCCGGCAATCCCCGTTACGGTGGAGGGCGTGCTCTATGCCGGTGCCGGGTTCCTGCTGGGCTATCTGGCGCTGTCCGGCCTTGTGCGCTTTTGCGCGCTGCCATTCAAGCGGCGGCAGCGTGGCCGGGTCTACCGGGCTTAACCAAACCGCCATCCCCGGCAGTGCTCAAGGCATATAACAAACTCTTTATATCCGTCATTGATCGGTAACACCTGCTCCAGTATAGAAGGCCCAAGAGAAAATCCTTCTGGAGCCGACCATGACCAAGAGCCCGACCGATTACGCGGTCAAGGACATCAGCCTCGCCGATTTCGGCCGCAAGGAGATTTCCATTGCCGAAATCGAAATGCCGGGCCTGATGGCAATCCGCGAGGAATATGCCGCCAGCCAGCCGCTCAAGGGCGCACGCATTGCCGGTTCGCTGCACATGACCGTGCAGACCGCCGTGCTGATCGAAACGCTGGTGGCGCTCGGCGCCGACGTGCGCTGGGTGTCCTGCAATATTTTTTCGACCCAGGACCACGCCGCAGCCGCCATCGCTGCCGCTGGCATTCCCGTCTTTGCCCATAAGGGCGAAACGCTGGAAGAATATTGGGACTTCACCGACCGCATGATGGATTGGCCGGGCACCACGCCCAATATGATCCTCGATGATGGCGGCGACGCCACCATGTATATCCTGACCGGTGCCAAGGCCGAGAAGGACATTTCCATCCTCGATAAGCCCGGCAATGAAGAAGAGGAAATCTTCTTTGCCACCATCAAGCGCCGTCTGGCCAAGTCGCCGAATTTCTTCTCGACCATCCGCGCCGCCATCCGTGGCGTGTCGGAAGAAACCACGACGGGCGTCATGCGCCTCTATCAGCTCCATGCAAAGGGCGAGCTGCCTTTCCCGGCCATCAACGTCAATGACTCGGTCACCAAGTCCAAGTTCGACAACAAGTATGGCACCCGCGAATCGCTGGTCGACGCCATCCGTCGCGGCACCGATGTGATGCTGGCCGGCAAGGTCGCCATCGTTTGCGGCTTCGGCGATGTGGGCAAGGGTTCGGCTGAATCGCTGCGCGGCGCCGGTGCCCGCGTGCTGGTCACCGAAGTCGATCCGATCTGCGCCCTGCAGGCCGCCATGGAAGGCTTTGAAGTCGTTACCCTCGAAGAGGCTGCACCCCGCGCCGATATCGTCGTCACCGCAACCGGCAATCGTGACGTGCTGATGGTCGACGATATGCGCAAGCTTAAGGACATGGCCATTGTCTGCAATATCGGCCATTTCGATAACGAGATCGACGTGCTCGGCCTGCGCAATTTCAAGTGGACCAATGTCAAGCCGCAGGTCGACCTGATCGAGCAGCCCAATGGCAATCGCCTGATCCTGCTCTCCGAAGGGCGTCTGGTGAACCTTGGCAATGCCACCGGCCACCCGAGCTTTGTCATGTCCGCTTCGTTCGCCAACCAGACGCTGGCCCAGATCGAATTGTGGACCAATGGCGAAAAGATCGAGAAGAAGGTGCATGTTCTGCCCAAGCATCTCGACGAAAAGGTCGCCGAACTGCATCTGGCCAAGCTGGGCGCCAAGCTGACCAAGCTGACCAAGACACAGGCCGACTATATCGGCGTGCCGGTCGAAGGCCCGTTCAAGTCGGGCGAATACCGCTACTAAGGCGGCCTGGGTTCTCTCCGCCGCCGTCACCACCCGGTTTATCCGGGTGGTCCAGGCCGAGAACACGGTAGAAATGGATTGCCCGGACGAGCCGGGCAATGACGATGGGGAGGCTATGCGGGCCTGCCTCGGCCCAGATGCAGCGACCACCCAAAAGAAATCTGCGAAAAGCCCGGTCCTCGTGCCGGGCTTTTACACTTTTTAAAGGTTTCTGTTTCGTTCCATCGTCAAGCGCTTTCCTGCCAATTTGCCCGCAACGCACAGCCACGAAGACTCTTTTGCCCGATTCGCGTGACCGCTATGGTTTGGTGATTCGGGGTGTGCGGGACACACAGCCTGATTTGGGGGTAGCAGGAATCTCTCCGGTTCCGCGTTTGCCGCGCCTATCGAGTAGCGTACCGGCCAGGCCGGATCATCAGCACACCAACAAGAGGGTATGGCATGACGCCGGATCGGCGCCGGAAACAATTGGGATTCGCGGGGCTTGTCTCTGCACCCCTGTCTTTGTGCATGGCCGTTCCGGCCTTGGCGCAGGGCTTTGTTCCGGCCAGTCTGAGCAATATCGCCCCTCTGGCCGTCGCTATTGGCGCGGGTGGTTTTGCGCTGATCTCCATGGCTGTCATTCGCACGACGTTGGCAGACGGCAAGGCCGCGCGTCGCCGCGCTGCCGAACAGATCGCCGATCTGCGGGCGCTGGTAGATGAATATGAAAATCTGGTCGCGGGCAGCAGCGAGCTGACCGTTCTGTGGAGCGGGCAGGGTTCGCCGCGCATGCTGGGACAGGCCGGGGCGGTATTGCCGGCCGGTCGGCAACCGCAAAGCGTCTTGAACCTGCATTCATGGCTCGGCGCTGCCGAAGCCAATCGCCTTGCCGGTCTGCTGGATGAATTGCGGCTTCAGGGGCGCGGCTTTGCTGCCAGCGTCCGCACGCTTGAGGGCAAGCTGGTGCGTGCCACCGGCTGGGCCATGGGCGGTGGCGCCGCCCTGCGGCTGCGACCGGCCTTCAGCCAACCCGAAGACGAAGTGGCTCTCCTTGCCGACACACGCAGCGAAGCGGCCAGCAGCGAGCTGGACAGCATCCGCACCATGTTGCGCCTGTTGGATAAACCCGCCTTCATGCGCGACCTCAATGGTCGGCTGAGCTTCGCCAATCCCGCCTATTGTGCGCTGGCCAAGGCTCTGGGCCGCGCTTCGAACGAGACCGCCCCCGCCGAAATCTCCGATTTGGGGCAACACGACAGCGCAACCAATGCTATTGAATTTGCCGCGCAGGGGCGCTTTGAGCTGGTGGAGTTCGATCTCGCCTGCGGCCGGGCCGGCTATCTGCGGCGGCTGGAGACAGCAGCCAGAGGCGGCGAAGCCGGACAGACCCATATTGGCGGCATTGTCGATGCGCTGGCCACGCCAATCGCTATTTTCAATGCCAGGCGCGAGCTGACCCAGTTCAACGAGGCCTATGCGCGTCTTTGGAATCTGGATCGCACCTATCTGACGCCGGGCCTTGATGAGCGCGCCATTCTCGACAAGCTCCGCACGTTGGGCATGCTGCCCAATCTCGTCGATTATCACACATGGCGGACCAAGCACCTTGAGAGCTATGACCGCAAAACCCCCTTTGAAGCCGAGCCGTGGCATTTGCCCGATGGCCGCACGATCAAGGTGATTTCCGCGCCCGCCGGGCCGGAAGGCGGGGTCATCTATGTGTTTGAAGACCTCACCGAGCGGCTGGAACTGGAAAGCACCAATCGCAGCTTCACCAATGTGATGCGCGAAACCATCAATGCGCTCAGCGAAGCGGTTGCGGTGTTCGGCACCAATGGGCGGCTGACCTTGTGCAATCCGCAGCTATCCACGCTGTGGAAGCTGCCGCTGAATGCCCTTGGGGCCAATCCGCATATCGATCAGCTTGCCGATGCCAGCGGCGCGGCCATTCCCGAGGACGGCGCGAGCATCTGGCGCGATCTCAAGCGCTCCATCGTTGATCTCAACCCGACGCGCACCGATCGCAACGGCCGCATCAACCGCTCGGATGGCCGCCTGATCGATTATGCCATTACCCGCCTGCCGGATGGGCAGACGATGATGACCTTCCTCGATGTCACCGAGGGCGCGTCCTATTCCAAGGTGCTCAAGGAGCGCAATGATGCGCTGATGGCCGCCGACCGGCTCAAGGACGCCTTTGTCGAAAACGTCTCTTACGAATTGCGCAGCCCGCTGACCAATATCATCGGCTTTGCCGACCTGCTTTCGGGCATGGAAGGGGGCAGTCTCAATGACCGCCAGCGCGAATATATCGACTATATCCGCGCCTCATCGGTGACGCTGGGCGTCCTGATCGACAATATTCTCGATCTCGCCTCGGTCGATGCCGGCATTGCCGAGCTGAACCCCGAAATTCTCGATATTCACCACCTGATCGATAAGGCCCGCGCCGGGATCGACGCGACCTTCCCCGAAGGGGCGGGCGATGCGCCCAATCTCGTGGTCGATATCGAGCCGAACCTGCCCCAGTTCGTGGCCGATGGCACCCGTATCGTGCAGGTGCTCTACAATCTCCTCTCCAATGCCGCGCGATTCTCTCCGCCCGGCGCAGAAATCCGCCTTGCGATATCCCATCGCGGCGGTCGCATGCTCTTCGTGATCGAGGACGAAGGTCCGGGCATTACCGATGACATGAAGGCGGCGATCCTCACACGGCTCGATGTCCCGCAGACGGGTGGCCGTCAGCGCGGCGCCGGGCTGGCGCTCTCCATCGTCCGCACCTTCGTCAATCTGCATGGCGGCACGATTTCGGCAGAAAAGCGCGAGCCGCGGGGCAGCCGGATCATCGTCAACCTGCCGCTCGACATCGCTCTGGCGGGCGTGGCCGAATAGGGTGCGCGCAGGAGAAGCCATGTCTGAGCCCATCCACACCTTCCTTCCCGACGACGATGCGACAACCCGGTTCGGGGCCCAGCTCGCCGCGACATTGCGGCCCGGCGATATCGTCAGTCTTGAGGGTGATCTGGGTGCCGGAAAAACCGCGCTGGCCCGAGCCATCATCAGGGCGCTGGCGGCAGATTCGGAATTGGAAGTGCCGTCCCCCACCTTCGCCATCATCCAGCCTTACGACACAAAGACAGCCCCGGTACTGCATGCCGATCTCTACCGGCTGGCCGATGCCTCCGAAGTGGACGAGCTGGGCCTGCTCGATGATGCACAGGCCATCGTGCTGGTGGAATGGGCCGCGCGCGTGCCCGAAGTGGCGGCAGCGGCCAATGTGACCGTGACGCTGAGCATACCCCCCGGAGGCGCCGGGCGCGACGTCATCGAGACGCGGCGCTAGCTGATATAGTGGACGCTGATGCCCTGATCGGGGTTGCGCAGCACATTGAGGCGACGGAAGCCGCCTCTGCCCCCCGGCTTGCGCCGCGTATCGCCCCGGTCGACGATTTCGAGCCGACGCCTGTCCGGCCCGAGATAATTGGCCGTTTCCACAAAGATGACGTCGCGCCGCAATTGCTCGGCGAGTTTTCGCGCAAGGGCGTCAACCGGATCGCTCAGGAAGAGCACCTCGTCATAACCCAGCTCGACCAGCCGAACGATCAGATGCCGCGGACCGGACGGTTGCACGCAGATGACCGGCGCATATTTGCGGGTAATCTGCTTGGAAGCGCGGATCGAGGCGAGCAGGCGAATGCGTGCCGGCTCCGGCAAATCGCCATGCACGATGAAAAATGGCAAAGCCGCCTGCGGAATATTGGCGACATCGGTGTAGTCGGCCGCATATCCAAAGCCCAGACTGGTCGCCAATCCCACCAGCATGGCCGAGCCTGCAGCATCGGGCGCAAACACCACCGCTGCGCATTTCTTCAGAGCATTATCGTCAGCTAATGTCGCCATGAGATCACCTTCGATCGCAGCAACGGCAATAGACATTCGCACCGTTTCTTGAAGGTAAAATATAAATGCAAATATATTTATGAATTACTACGCGACGGGCGTAAGCGATTATATGTTAACTTGATGGCCTGCCGAATGAGCGGGCAGGTCGCCGGGGCGGCGTGAAAAGCCTGACCTAGCCGCGCCCCGCAATTGCTTTCTTCCGATCCGCATACCAGCGTATCCTGATCCCCTTCAGGATCAGCCGCAGGGCTTCGAAGTGAATGCCGGCCGTCACCTTCAGCGTCATCAACGGATGGCTGAAGAATAGCCGCAGCAAAACGGCGTCCGAAAAGTCTTCTCGCTTGCCGGTAAAGGCCGCATAGAGCAGGGGTGCGTCATCCTGCGTCTCGTTGATCGCCACCATGATCCGCTCAGCGGGTGCCGACAGTTTGAAGGCATAATGGCAATTCATGTCGATGAAGGGCGAGACATAGAACGCCTTTACGGCTTCCTGTTTTTCCGCCGCGGCAGGCAGCACATAGGTGTGCCGTTCGCCAAAGGTATTGTGCACTTCGTAGATCGTCGCCAGCGGCGCGCCGTCGGGCCCGTCGCAATACCAGACAGTCAACGGATTGAACACATAGCCAAGAATGCGCGGATAGCAGAGCAGCCTGATCCGTCCCGGCGCAGGCAGTCCCTTGGCTTGCAACTGCCCCTTTACCCATTCGCGCAGATCGCCGCCATCGGCATGGTCGCTGTCGCGGAACGAGAACAGCGCCCGCCTGTTGTGCCCAAACCAGCGCAGGCCATTCAGCGCTGGCAGCTCATCAAGATCGATCAGCAGCGAAAACACCCGATAGCGCAGGGAATGCTTTTTCGGGCGGTGCCGCTGATGCACCACATGGCCGACATAAATGGCGGAGCCCGGTGTCATGCGACAAGTTCTTCCAATGGTCGCAGGGTGATCCGGCCCGATGGCTGGGAAACCGACCATGGCCGGGGCATTGCGCCCATCTCTTCGGCGGCGGCGAGCCCAGATTGCAGCCCGTCCTCATGGAAACCGCGCCCGAAATGCGCCCCTGCATAATAGGTGTTGTTCACTCCCTGAATGCGCCAGAGATTTTCCTGCGCATGGATGGCGGCACTGTCGAATAGCGGATGGGTATAGTCGAACCGCGCAATCTCGCTCTCAGGCGCACGATTGGGATTGAGCGTCACGAAAATGTCCTGCCCCTTCAGGTTTTGCAGGGCATTCATCCAATAGGTGACGCAGAGCATGTCCCGGTCTTCGGTGCCATTGGACATGTAATTCCAGCAGCACCAGACGCGACGGCGGCGCGGCATCAGGCTCGCATCCTTGTGCACGACGGCCAGGTTATGGGTATATTGAAAGGCGCCGAGCAGGTCGCGCTCAAGACTGCTCGGCGTGTCAAGCATGTTCAGCGCCTGATCGGCATGGCTGGCAATCAGGATCTTGTCGAAGCGATCCTCGTGCCCCTGCGCATCGGTCACCGTGACGCCCCTGGCGTCGCGGGCCACCTTGGCAACCGGCGTCGAGAGGCGAATTTCGCCGGTAAACTGGCCCAGCAGCTTCTGGACATAGGCCCGGCTGCCGCCCTTGACCGTCCGCCAGTTCGGCCGCTCCCGCAATTGCAGCAGCCCATGGCTTTCAAAGAAGCGCACGAAGGCGAGCAGCGGATAAGAGCGAATATCTTGGGCCTTGGACGACCAGATGGCCGCCGCCATGGGCAGCAAATGCCCTTCGACGAAACTTTGCGAATAATTGTTGCTGCGCAGATATTCGTCCAGCGTCAGCCCGCGCATGTCGGGTCGCTCGAGCACTTCGGGGGCTTCTTTGTAGAAGCGCAGCAGATCGCGGAACAGGCTCCAGAAGCGGGGACGAAACGCATTGCGGCGTTGGCCCAGCATGCCCATCAATCCCTCGCCGCAATATTCGAAATCGCCATTGTCCAGCGATGCCGCGAACGACATTTCCGTGGCAATGCTGTCCACGCCCAGATGGGCGAACATGGCTTCGAGATTGGGGTAATTGCGATTGTTATAAACGATGAAGCCGGTATCGACCGGTCCGGTCCCCGGCACATCAATGGTGTTGGAATGTCCGCCCGCCCGGCCTTCGGCCTCGTAGATCACCACATCATGGGATTTGGACAGCAGCCAGGCGGCCGACAGCCCCGATATGCCACTGCCCACAACGGCAATACGCTGACGCGGGGGACGTGAACCAGAAGCAGCGGCGGGGTCGTGATACATATTATGCGGTCCCAAACTATATGAGACCCTTACGCGCGAGCAGGGGTTCCGGATCAGCGCCGACGACGAAATAACTTGCTTTGATCGCCTATGTGGAAATTTCCGGGCTTTGGTGATCCGTCTTTTCCCGCCCGGCGTAGAGGAGGCATGACACTTGCAATTTACCCCCTTTCCGGTCCGTGCGAGAATGGTGCGCTACCAGTGCGCCGCTATTTCGCGTCGCGGATCAGAAGTGGAAAACTGAAGGTGAAAACCGATCAGGAACAGGCCGGGGTTTCACCTGCCGAAGATGTCAGCGGGCAGATTCTTGCCATTGCTGGCAGTGCCGATATGGAAGCCTTCCAGTCCCTGTTCCAGGCCTATTCACCGCGCATCCGCGCCTATCTGCTCAAGCTCACCCGCAATCCGCAGGCCTCGGAAGATCTGATGCAGGAAACCATGCTGGCGATCTGGCGCAAGGCGGCGCAATATGATCCCGCGCGCGGCCCCGCCTCGGCATGGATTTTCACCATTGCCCGCAATATCTGGATCGATGCGTGGCGCAAGCAGCGCCGCCCTGAGCTTGATCCGAACGATCCGGCCCTCACCGCCGCCCCCGAACCCGATGCCGCCAATCTTGTCGAACAGCGGCAAAGCCGCGATGCCCTTCATAAAGCCATGCAAACTCTTCCAAAGGAACAGATCGAACTGATCCGCCTGTCCTTCTTTGACGAAGCCTCCCACAGCACCATCGCCAAACAGCTTGGCTTGCCCATTGGCACGGTCAAGTCGCGCATCCGGCTGGCTTTCGGACGCCTCCGCACCGCGCTGGAGGAAGGCAAATGAGCATCAGGCACCATGTCAGCGATGAATTGCTGCTCGATTATGCCGCCGGTCATCTGGCCGAAGGCTGGTCCCTCGCCGTCGCCACCCATCTGGCCATGTGCCCGCAATGCCGCGCGCAACTGGCCCTTGCCGAAGCGGCTGGCGGCGCGATGGTGGACAATCTCGCCCCGGTCGATGGTCCCGCCAATTCCTGGGATAATCTGATGGCGCGCATGCAGGGGCAGGAAGCGCCTGCCGCGCCTGCGCCAAAACCCGTCGTTTCGAGCAATGAACTGCCTGAACCCCTGCGCTCCTATGTCGGCAATCTGGCGGACATCAAATGGCGCAATATGGGCAATGCCCAGCAGGTCTTGATCAAGACCGAGGATGGCGAAACACAGGCGCGTCTGCTCAAGATTGCCGCCGGCAAGCCGGTGCCCGAGCATAGTCATGGCGGGCGCGAACTGACCCTGGTGCTCAGGGGCTGCTTTCACGATGAGGTGGATAATTTCGGCCCCGGCGACCTCGAAGATGCCGATGGCGATCTGACCCATCAGCCCATTGCCGGGACAGAGGAAGATTGCATCTGCCTGGCGATCACCGATGCGCCGCTGAAATTCCGCAGCCGTCTGCTGCGTCTGGTACAGCCATTTTTGGGAATTTGAGGAGCATCGCATGGCCGGATTTTCGCTTTCGACCCTGCTCGCCGCCTATGCCGGTTCAGCCGTGGTGTTTTTCGCGCTCGATTTCATCTGGCTCGGTTTCCTCGCCATCGGCTTTTATCGGTCCGAAATCGGCCAATTGCTGCTTGAACGGCCCAATGTCCTCGCCGCTGGCGCGTTCTATCTCTTCTATGTCGTCGGCATTGTCGGCTTCGCCATCGTGCCCGCGCTCAATGCGCAATCATGGGTGTGGGCCCTCGTGGCCGGCATTGCTCTCGGCCTGCTCGCCTATGGCACCTATGACATGACCAATCTGGCCACGCTCAAGAACTGGTCGTGGAAAGTCAGTGCTGTGGACCTGCTCTGGGGCGGGTTCGTCACCGGCGCTGCCGCTCTTGGCGGCTATTGGGCAGCGCGGCTCACTGTTTGAGCCGCGCACTCAGCGCAAAGGCGAGCGGCTTGGGCAGTACCGAGAGCAGTCGCAGCGGCCAGATCAACCGGCGCGGAAATGCGATCTCGAAGCTCTTGCCATCCAGCCCCCGCACTATCCGCCGCGCCGCTTCTTCCGGCTCCAGAATGGCGGGCATCTCGAATTGGTTCTGGTCGGTCAGCCGCGTCCGCACGAAACCCGGCGTTACCAGCCGCACATCGATATCGGGCCACAATTCGGCGCGCAGGCTCTGCGCCAGATTGACGATCCCGGCCTTGGACGCCGAATAGATCTGGCCCTGCGGCAGGCCGAAAATGGCCGCTGCCGAACCGAACAGCACGATCTGCCCACCCTTGCGCACATGCCGCGCCCCCACGCGCGCCACATTGAACGTGCCGGTGAGATTGGCGACGATGATCGCTTCGGCCTTTTCCTGATCCGCCTCCAGCACGGCGCCGGGGTCATAGATCGCCGCCGTGGTGATCACCTTGTCGAACGGCCCATGCGCTGCCGCTGCCTCTTCGAGGCTGGCAACGTCATTCACATCGGCGACGACCCCCTGATGTCCCGGGCCAAGCTTTGCCAGCATCTGATCGAGCGCCGCCTGTTTGCGGCCGGAAATAACCACTCTCGCGCCCCTCGCCGCATAGGCCTCCGCCAAGGCCGCGCCGATCCCGCTACTGCCTCCGATGATCCAGATTTTCTCAGCCTGCGACATGTCCGCGCTCCTCTTTGCCTAGCACTACGCAAGGCAGCCCGGATCGGATGCCTGCTGCGCAACGAAATCGTCACAAGTCGCAGGATTTCGGAACGTCATTGCAATCCATTGTGATCGGGCCGATGTTTCGAGTAAAATTTTCTCACCTCACCCCAGTCTGGCGCAAGGAGGAGCCTTTTCAATCACGACTATTTTGATAGGGTTTGTATATTGTCAAACGGGAGGTTCTGATGAACCGGACAGCCAGAATTATCGCCTATTCGGCCCTTACCGCCTCTTTGGTCATGGGTTTTGCCGTCACCGCGCATGCGCAGGACAAGACGCTGATCAACGTCTCCTATGATCCCACGCGCGAGCTCTACCGCGAATATAACGACGTCTTCGTCAAGCACTGGCAGGAGACCAAGGGCGAGAGCGTCGCCATTCAGGTCACTCATGGCGGCTCCGGCAGCCAGGCCCGCACGGTCATCGATGGTCTTGAGGCCGATGTGGTGACGCTGGCGCTCGAAAGCGACATCAATGCCATTTCCGACGCCAATCCAGAACTGATCCCGGAAAACTGGCGCACCCTGCTGCCCAATAACAGCGCGCCCTATACCTCAACCATCGTCTTCCTCGTGCGCAAGGGCAATCCCAAGGCCATCGCCGATTGGGGCGATCTGGTGGATGAGGGCGTTGAAGTCATTACCCCCAATCCCAAGACCTCGGGCGGCGCCCGCTGGAACCTGCTTGCCGCATGGGCATGGGCGAAGGCGCAGGATGGCGGCAGCGATGACACCGCCAAGGATTTCGTGACCGAGCTCTATAAGCATGTGCCCGTGCTCGATACCGGCGCGCGTGGCTCCACCACCACTTTCGTGCAGCGCGGCATTGGTGACGTGCTGCTCGCCTGGGAAAACGAGGCCTATCTCGCCCTTGAAGAACTTGGCCCCGACGCCTTCGATATCGTAACGCCGTCGATTTCGATCCTGGCCGAACCGCCGGTCGCTCTGGTCCCCGGCAATGCCGAGCGCAAAGGCAATCTCGAACTGGCCGAAGGCTATCTCGAATATCTCTATTCCGACGAAGGACAGGCCATTGCGGCAAAGCATTACTATCGCCCGTCCAATCCCGAAGCTGCCGCACCAGAAGACATTGCCCGCTTCGGCGAAGTGAACCTTGTCACCATCGATGATTTCGGTGGCTGGCGCGAAGCCCAGCCGCATTTCTTCGGCGATGGCGGCGTGTTCGACCAGATCTATTCCGGTCCTACGCAGTAAGGTGCAACTAGGCGGCCAGTGCCAGCACTGGCCGCCTTTCCGCCCAAAACCACCGGGGTCTGATTTTCTCGCTTCGTCACCGCTCGGCAAGGCAGGCGCAATAGGCGCGCGCTTTTTACGTCTGGTTCCGGAACGAATTTCTACATTAGCCGCAAAACTTGCCGCATCGGGAACTTGAGAAACACGACCGATCGCATAGTCTTATGGCGTTGAGGGAGGCCGGGCAGATGTTTCGACCTTTAAGTTTTGTTGAGAGCGCCGCATGAGCGCCGTCCGGTTTCGTCAGCCCAGCGTCATTCCCGGTTTCGGGCTGACCCTCGGCTTCACCATCGCCTATTTCTCGCTGATCATTCTGGTGCCGCTGATTGCGCTGGTCTTGCGCTCGGCGGGTATGGGCTGGAACGGTTTCTGGTCCACCGCGCTCGATCCGCGCGTGCTGGCTTCGCTGCGCACCAGTTTTGTCACCGCCTTTATCGCCGCCGGCGTCAATGTGGTGTTCGGCACGCTGATCGCTTGGGTGCTGGTGCGCTATCGCTTCCCCGGTCGCCGCATTTTCGATGCCATGGTCGATCTGCCCTTTGCGCTGCCGACGGCGGTGGCGGGCATTGCGCTTACCGCCATCTATGCGCCCAATGGTTTTGTCGGCCAGTTGCTCGCGCCTCTGGGGGTGCGGATCGCCTACACGCCCATCGGCATCACCATCGCCATGATCTTCATTGGCCTGCCCTTCGTCGTGCGGACCATCCAGCCTATTCTCGAAGAAACCAGCAAGGAGGTCGAGGAAGCCTCGGCGACGCTCGGCGCCAATCGCTTCCAGACCATTTCGCGCGTGCTGCTCCCCAGCCTCGCCCCCGCCATTCTCACCGGCTTTGCGCTCGCCTTCGCCCGTGCCGTTGGCGAATATGGCTCGGTCATCTTCATTGCCGGCAATATCCCCTTCGTCTCCGAAATTGCCCCGCTGCTGATCGTCATTCGCCTTGAAGAGTTCAACTATTCCGGTGCCGCCGTCATCGCCACGGTGATGCTGGCCATCTCCTTCCTCATGCTCTTCATCATCAATCTCATTCAGGCCTGGAGCCGCAGGAGGTATGGCTATGGCCACTAGATTGCGCGCCCGCCACAACCGCGTCTCCCCCACCAATGAACCGCTTTGGGTCCGCTATGCGCTGATCCTGCTTGGGCTACTGTTCATGGCCCTGTTTCTGGTCATGCCGCTGGCTGCGGTTTTTTCCGAAGCCCTGCGCGGCGGCATCGGCACCTATTTCGCCTCGCTGCAAAGCGCCGACGCCCAATCGGCCATTCGCCTGACCCTTATCGTTGCGGCCATTGCCGTGCCGCTCAATGTGGTGTTCGGCATCTGCGCCTCCTGGGCCATCGCCAAGTTCGAGTTCAAGGGCAAGGCGTTTCTGATCACCCTGATCGATCTGCCCTTTTCGGTGTCCCCGGTGATTTCGGGCCTCGTCTATGTGCTGCTCTTCGGCTCGGGAAGCCTGCTCGGTCCCTGGCTCAAATCCTACAATATCGAAATCCTCTTCGCGGTGCCCGGCATCGTGCTGGCCACGATCTTCGTCACCTTCCCCTTCGTCGCGCGTGAACTGATCCCGCTGATGCAGGATCAGGGTACCGGCGATGAAGAAGCGGCCCTCTCATTGGGCGCGTCGGGCTGGCAGACATTTTTTCGGGTAACGCTGCCCAATATCAAATGGGGTCTGCTCTACGGCGTGCTGTTGTGTAATGCCCGCGCCATGGGCGAATTTGGCGCCGTGGCCGTGGTCTCGGGCAAGATTCGCGGCCAGACCACCACCATGCCCTTGCAGGTGGAAATGTTCTATAACGAGTATCAGGGCACGGCGGCTTTCGCGCTGGCGTCGCTTCTCGCCTTGCTGGCGCTGGTTACTCTCGTGCTTAAGTCGGCTCTGGAATGGCGCTATGGCGATGAACTCGCTGCCACCGGCCGGGGTCACTGACAGGGAAGATTAATGGAAGTTCGGGTACAAAACGTCCGTAAGGAATTCGACAAATTTCCGGCGCTGCATGATGTGTCGCTGGATATCGTCTCGGGCGAATTGATCGCGCTGCTTGGCCCTTCAGGCTCGGGCAAGACCACCTTGCTCCGCCTGATCGCAGGCCTTGAGCGCCCCACCGATGGCCGCATTTTCTTTGGCGACGAAGACGCCTCGGAAAAGAGCGTGCAGGAGCGCAATATCGGCTTCGTCTTCCAGCATTATGCCCTGTTTCGGCATATGACGATTCTCGAAAATGTCTCGTTTGGCCTGAAGGTGCGTCCGCGTTCCAGCCGCCCCCCTGCCGGTGAAATTCGCCGCCGCGCGCTGGAACTACTCGATCTGGTGCAATTGTCAGGCCTTGAAAAGCGCTACCCAAACCAGCTTTCAGGTGGCCAGCGTCAGCGCGTTGCCTTGGCCCGCGCTCTTGCCATCGAGCCCAAGGTTTTGCTGCTCGATGAGCCCTTCGGAGCGCTCGATGCGCAGGTGCGCCGCGAGCTGCGCAAATGGCTGCGCGAAATCCATGACCGCACCGGCCACACCACCATTTTCGTGACCCACGATCAGGAAGAAGCGCTCGAGCTGGCCGACAGGCTCTGCGTCATGAGTCAGGGCCGGATCGAACAGGTCGGCACGCCCGACAGCGTCTATGACACGCCCAGCTCCCCCTTTGTTTTTGGCTTTATCGGAGAATCGAGCGAACTGGCCGTCAATGTCGAAAAGGGTGACATATGGTTGGGCGACCGGCCGCTGGGCATTTCCGGCGCTGCCGATCAGGGGCCGTCGCGTCTCTTTTTCCGCCCGCACGATATCGAACTGGTTGAAGGCGATGCCGCTCTGGCAGGCGTGGTGGTCTCCAGCCGCAGGGTAGGGGGCACGCGCCGCGTCGAACTCGAACTGGGCGGCAAGGCTGATCGTGTGGAAATCGACCTGCCATTCGATCATCCCGCCGGCGAACGCTCCCGCATCGCCTTCAGGCCAAAACGCTGGCAGCTTTTCCCAGCTTAGGCTCAAGCCTGTCGTCTCTTTCTCACCCTCCCCCTTGTGGGGAGGGTAGCGCAGCTTGGCTCTTGTGAGCCTAGCGAAGCTGGGGTGGGGGTGTCGGCCCCTCCAAAAGCACAGGCTTTTTTCAGGCCGCAGCACCCCCACCCCAGCGTCGCTAAGGTCCTTTCGGACCTAAGCTCTGCTTCCCCTCCCCACAAGGGGGAGGGTGGACGAGCCCCGCTCAATTGGCCCACTCCTCACCGCAGATCAGCCACCGAATCCCGTTCGATCAGTTCGGGCACCAGCATCAGCCGTCGCGGCGGCAATTGGCGTCTGTCGGCGTCCATGCGCTCTACCAGCAGGCGAAACGCGGCCACGCCCATATCGCCGCCGGGCAGGCGCAATGTGGTCAGCATGGGCGAAATCTGCGTCGCTGCGGCAAAATCCCCATAGCCGATAACCGACACATCCTCCGGCACGCGATAGCCCAGCCGGTGTAGTTCGGACACGACAAACACGCCCAGACTGTCATGTGAACAGAACAGGGCCGTGGGCAATTCGCCTTCGACCTTGAGGCCCAAAAAGGACTGGGCAAAGGGATTGTCGGCGCTGAACTGGATTTCACACACCGAGGCATCGTCCTGTGCGAGTACCGCTTCACGCAGCCCGAACAGGCGCTCCATGCGCCCGCGCAACACCCGGCTGCCATGCACGAAGCCGATGCGGCGGTGCCCACGCGCCAGCAGATATTGCCCGATGGCATTGCCCGCTTCATGGTCTGCCCCGGTCACCTGATCGGTCTGTTCCAGCGGCGACACCCAGCCCAGCCGCACCACGGCCCGCCCCGCTGCGTCAAAGGCGGCAATAATGTCCCTGCCATGCTGGCCGATCAGCACGATGCCAGCGCTATTGGCCGCTATGACCGCCGCTGCGTCCACATCGGGCGCCCAATGGCTTTGCACCTGAAATCCCGCTGCCGAGGCGTCGCGCTGAATGCCATTCTGCATCTGCATCCACAATTCGCTGTTTACCGGGTCGTGGTCGGCAAAAACGATCTGGATAATGGGCTGGGCCGGCACGATATCGGCGGCGCGCAGATATCCCAGCTCCACGGCCTTGCCATGAATGCGTTGGCGGGTCTCCTCGCTCACGCCATCCTTGCCCGAAAGTGCGCGCGAAACCGCAAATTTCGATACGCCCAGATGATCGGCAATATCCTGCAGGGTGACTTTTTTCAAATGCGGGCCTCTGGCGTTTGTTAGGTTGTATCACGTCATTTATTATGCGCAAAGCCCCCATGTTTTACGCAGGTAATGCCTAGGTATATCAGGCGCTTGCCATATATGACCGCAACTTCGATAACGATTTTGGAAAACGTATTGACCTAACAGTTTGGCAATGAGAGGCTCGTGTTAGCTCGAAGAGTGACGTTAGGTCGCCCGGGCTGAGGAGGAAGCACGATGACCAATATTTCCCGCAGGACATTTCTGGCCGCGACCGGCGCCGCTGTTCTGCTCCCCGCCATTCCCGTATTTGCGCAGGCCCCGCTCAAGGAAGCGCCTGCCCTGGCCGATGCCGTCGCCGCTGGCAATCTGCCGCCTCTGGCGGATCGTCTGCCGCTCAACCCCATGGTGGTCACCCCGCTGGATAGCGTCGGCCAATATGGTGGCGATCTGCGCGCGGCCCTTGTTGGCGGCGGCGCCCTCAACATGATGCACCGCTATCAGGGCTATGAGCCGCTGGTGCGCTATACGCCCGATTTCACCGGCGTCATCCCCAATGTGGCCGAAAGCTTCGAGGCCAATGAGGATGCCACGGTCTATACGTTCAAGCTGCGTGAAGGCCACAAATGGTCCGATGGCCAGCCCTTCACCACCGATGACATCATGTTCTTCTATGAAGACGTGCTGCTGCATGAAGAACTGACGGTCAGTGCGCCGACGCCGCTGCGCACGCTTGGCGGTGGCATTGCCGAGTTCGAGAAAGTGGATGCGACCACGTTCCGCATCGTCTTCCCCGAACCCAATGGCCTGCTGCCGCTGCGTCTGGCATGGGCCAATGACGATCGTGCGACCCGCACGCCACGTCACTACCTTGAGCAGTTCCACATCAAGTACAATCCCGATGCCGACAAGCTGGCGCAGGAGCAGGGCCTGACTGGCTGGGTTCAGCTCTTCCAGATCAAGAGCGGTATCTCGGTCGATGGCGAGATTTTCAAGAACAAGGACATGCCCACCCTTTACGGCTGGAAGATCGTTCAGCCCATCGGGGAATCCGCCGACTTCACCATTGCCGACCGCAACCCCTACTATTTCAAGGTTGATACCGAGGGCAATCAGCTCCCCTATATCGACCGCGTGACCTATGCCGTCGCCGCCGATAATGAGGTTCTGCTGCTCAAGGCGCTGCAGGGTGAAATCGATCTGATCGATCAGTGGATCGCCACCCCGGCCAATCGCGCCGTGCTCTATGATGGTCAGGAGCAGGGCCGCTATGGCTTCTACACCACCACCTCGACCGAGCCGAACGAGATGGTGTTCCAGTTCAACATGACCCATCCGGACGAGGCCAAGCGCACCCTGTTCCAGAACAAGGATTTCCGCATTGCCATGAGCCATGCGCTCGACCGGCAGGCCATTATCGATACCGTGTTCATCGGCCAGGGTGCCCCGGCACAGCCCTCGATCCGCCCGGGCGATCCGCTCTATAACGAGCAATTGGCGACCCAATATACCGAGTTCGATCCGGCGCGCGCCAATGAACTGCTCGATACCATCATTCCCAACAAGGATGGTGAAGGCTATCGCCTGCTCGATAATGGCACGCGCCTGACCATCGTGTTTGAGATCGATCAGGCCCGCCAGACATTCGTCGATAGCTTCCAGCTCGTCCTGCCCATGTTCCGCGCTGTCGGCATCGACACCCAGATGCGCACCATGGACCGTTCGCTCTGGACTGTGCGTGTGCGTGAAGGCGGCGACTTCGACGCCACCGTGCACAAATTCGGTGGCAATAGCGGCATCTCCGCCGTGCTCGATCCGCGCTACTATTTCCCCAACACCACCGAGGCCTTCTACGCCAAGGGTTGGCAGATCTGGTACAATAACGCCGCCTCCCCGGATGCGGTCGAGCCCCCGGCCGAGACCAAGCGCCAGTTCGATCTCTATAATCAGGTGCGCCAGACCGGCGATCAGGCGCTACAGGCCGAATTGATGGCCGAGATCATCCAGATCGCCGCCGACCAGTTCTATTCCTTCGGCGTCACCCTGCCGATGGATGGCTATGGCGTGGTCTCCAATCGCCTGCACAATGTGGCGCCATCCATGCCCAATTCATGGGGCTACCCGACGCCCGCTCCTACCAATCCGGAGCAATATTTCATCCGCTGACGCCCTCCCCGTCAGCCTCCTGCACCGGCGGATTTTCCCAGCCGCCGGTGCCCCTATCCCAAACTGGACCTTCCTTCCGATGCTCAAGCTCGAAGACAGCCCCGCCATGCCTGGCCTGCGCAGCCCCGACTGGTACAAGACAGCCACCCGCTGGACCCAGCTCACCTTTGTCGAGGATGATCCGCAGAACTATGATCCGGCCTTCTGGGTCGATGTCTTCAAGCGTACGCAGTCCAACGCGCTCTGCCTCTCGGCGGGCGGCTATATCGCCTATTATCCCAGCGAAATCCCGCTGCATTACGTTTCCAAATATATCGGTGACACCGACCCCTTCGGCACGCTGGTGGCCGAAGCGCGCAAACTCGACATGCATGTCATGGCCCGCGTCGATCCACACGCCATCCATGCCGACGCCGCCGAGGCGCATCCCGAATGGGTGTCGCTGACGGTCGACCGCCAGCCGCGCGAGCACTGGGCTCTGCCCGGCATTTACGTCACCTGCGCCTATTCGAGCTACAATTTCGATTTCACCACGCGCGTCATCGTCGAGATTGCCGAAAAATACGACATCGACGCGCTGTTCGGTAATCGCTGGCAGGGGCACGGCGTCTGCTATTGCAAGGCCTGCGAAGACAGCTTCCGCGACTATTCCGGCTATGAATTGCCCGAAACCAGCGTCGCCGCCGACCCCGTGTGGCAGGCCTGGGCCGCATGGCGCCGCACCACGCTGACCCGCCTCGTCGCCCATTGGGACGATGAGGTCAAAAAGGTGAAGCCCCATGCCAGCTTCATCCCGAACATGAGCGGCTCATCGCTGATGGAATTCGATCTGTCCGTCATCAAGAAGCATTGCCCCATTCTTTTCGTCGATCATCAGGGCCGCCGCAATGTCGAGCCGGCATGGTCGGCTGGCCGCAATGGCAAGCGCATCCGCGCCACCTTCCGCGACCGCCCGGTCGGGCTGATCACCTCCATCGGTCCCGAAGAAATTCCGCGCTGGAAGGATTCGGTGCAGACAGGCCCCGAAATCGAGCAATGGATCAATGCCGGCGTGACGCAGGGCCTCTTCCCCTGGTTCACCAAGTTCAATGCCTGCATTCCCGATGATCGCTGGGTCGAACCCACCGCCAATGCATTCCGCCTGCATGCCCGGGTCGAGGACGCGCTGACTGGCACCCAGCCCACGGCAGAAATCGCCATCATCGACCCGGCGACCACGCTCCGCCATTGGGACCCGGACAAGCGCCACCTCGCCGAGCTCAACGATATGGGCTTCTATCAGGCGCTGGTCGAAGCGCGGCTGCCCTTCGAGTTCATTTCCGATCAGGTGATGACATCAGAGGCGCTCAAGCGCTTCAAGCTCGTGGTTCTCGCCAATGCCACCTACCTGTCCGATGAGCAGTGTCAGGCGATCAGCGATTATGTCGCCGCTGGCGGCTCTGTCGTCGCCGCGCACCAGACCTCGCTCTACGATGAAAAGGGCGAAGCCCGCGCCGATTTCGGTCTGGCCGAAACCTTTGGCGTCACCATGAAAACCCCGCCACGCTTCGGCGTTCGCAACTCCTATGTTGCGCTCAATGGCACGCACCCGATCAATGCGGGTTATGACGGCGCCAAGCGTATCATTGGCGGCACCGAACTGACCGAAGTCGAACCCACGACCGATGTGGAGCAGCCCTTCCTAACCGTGCCCGATTTCCCCGATCTGCCGATGGAGGAGGTTTATCCGCGCCTGCCGCCGCAAGGCGTTGGCGTCTCGGCCCGCACCACATCCGCCGGGGGGCGCGTGGTCTATATTCCGTGGAATATCGGCGAGGTGTTCTGGACCTATCTCGCGCCCGATCAGGGCCGCCTCATCGCCAATGCGGTCAAATGGGCTTTGGGCAAGACCCCCGAAGTTGAGGTCGAGGGCAAGGGCGTGTTCGATCTTGGCCTGCATGACAGCGACAAGGGCCGTACGCTCTGCCTGCTCAATCTCACCAATCCCATGATGATGAAAGGCCCGCTGCGCGACACCTGGCCGGTCGGCCCGCTCAAGGTTTCAATCGAGCTGCCGGAGGGAAAAACCATCGCGCAAGCCAAACTTCTTGTGGCTGGGCAGGAGGTTGACGTCACAGTGCAGGACAAACGTGTCACTCTCGATATCGAGGAAATCGAAACCCTGGAAGTGGTGCATCTGGTCTGGGCGTGACCCCCTCCCGACCTCCCCCGTCAAGGGGGAGGTGCAGGCCGAGTTCCTGGCAATATGGTGCCAGGTCAACCGGCCCAACACCCTCCCCCTCGCGGGGAGGGCTGGGGAGGGGGGGTGAGAGCCCCGCCCCACAAGGACAATCTCCGATCCGGCGCCAAATGCCGGGTCACCCCGCAAGGCCGAAAGAGGAACGGCAATGCTGAATTATATTTTGAAGCGACTGGTCTACATGATCCCGACCCTGTTCGGCATGTCGCTGATTTCATTTGCGATCATCCAGCTGCCGCCGGGTGATTATCTGACCTCGCTCATGTCCACGCTGGCCGATGGCGGCGCGCCGATTGACCCGGCCACGGTTGCCCGGCTGCGCAGCCAATATGGCCTCGATGAGCCGGTCTGGGTGCAATATGGCAAATGGATGTGGGGTATTCTCTCCCGCGGCGATTTCGGTTTTTCCTTCGAGTGGAACCAGCCGGTTTCCGAAGTGATCTGGTCGCGCATGGGTTCGACCCTCGCCATTTCCTTTGCGGCTCTGCTGCTGGTCTGGGCCGTGTCCCTGCCCATCGGCATCTATTCGGCCGTGCGTCGCAATTCCATCGGCGACCACGTCTTCACTTTTTTCGGTTTTATCGGTCTCGCCGTCCCCAATTTCATTCTCGCCCTGACACTGATGTATGTGTCCTTCCGCTTCTTTGGCCAGTCGGTGGGCGGGCTGTTCTCGCCTGAATATGTCGACGCGCCATGGAGCTGGGCCAAGCTGTGGGATCTGATCCTGCATCTGTGGATACCCATTCTGGTCATCGGCATGTCCGGCACCGCCGCCATGATCCGCATCCTGCGGGCCAATCTCACCGATGAGTTGAGCAAGCCCTATGTGGTCACCGCCCGCGCCAAGGGCCTGCCCGAATATAAGGTCATCCTCAAATATCCGGTGCGCATCGCGCTCAATCCCTTTGTTTCGGCCATTGGTTGGGTGCTGCCGGACCTGATCTCGGGCGTCACCATCACCGCCATCGTGCTCAATCTGCCCACGGCGGGCCCGCTGCTGCTGCGGGCTCTGGTGGCGCAGGACATGTATCTGGCCGGCAGCTTCATTCTTCTCCTCAGCGTTCTCACTCTTGTAGGCATGCTGATTTCCGACATCCTGCTTGCGCTGCTCGATCCGCGCATCCGGTACAATTGAGGTGATGGCATGACCACGTCTCCCGCCCTCGATCACAAGATCATGGAAGAAGGCCCGGCCATTTCCGGCCTCAAGCCTGGCATGGACCCCATTTCCGATGCCGCCGCCGGGCAGTGGAAACTCATCTGGCGCAAATTCCTCGCCCAGAAGGTCGCCCTGTTTTGCGGCGGGGTGATCCTGGCGCTCTATCTGGTCGCCGCCTTCGCCGAGTTTCTCGCGCCCGGCCTGCCCGATACCAGCCGCGCGCAATATACCTATGCCCCGCCGCAGAGCATTGGCCTGTTCACGCCAGATGGCCAGTTTCAGCCGCATGTGAAGGGCTACAAGGTCGAGATCGATCAGGCCGCGCTTCGCCGCACCTTCGTGGTTGATGACGAAGTAATCATCCCCATCGGCTTCTTCGTCGAAGGCCCGGCCTATAAGCTCTGGAACATTTTTGACGCCAATCGCCACCTGATCGGCCCGCTCGATCCCAATGACACCATGTATCTGCTCGGGGCCGACCGGCTGGGCCGCGACCTGCTCTCGCGGCTGGTCTATGGCACCCGCGTCTCCATGTCGATCGGCCTGATCGGGGTCACCATGTCGCTGTTTCTCGGCGTGGTTCTGGGGTCGATCTCCGGCTATTTCGGCGGCTGGGTCGATACCGCCATCCAGCGCGTTATCGAAGTGGTCTCGGCCATGCCCACCATTCCGCTCTGGCTCGGGCTCGCCGCCGCCATACCGCTGACCTGGTCACCGCTTCACGTCTATTTCGTCATCACCATTATCGTGTCGCTTCTGGGCTGGACCGGCCTTGCCCGCGAAGTGCGCGGACGGTTCTTCGCCCTGCGCAATGAAGACTTCGTCACTGCCGCCAAGCTCGACGGCTCGGGCGAACGCCGCGTCATCTTCCGCCATATCCTGCCCTCGCTCACCAGTCACATTCTGGCGGTCGTGACATTGGCGGTGCCCTCAATGATCATCGCCGAAACCTCGCTCTCCTTCCTCGGCGTTGGCCTTAAGGCGCCAGTCGTGTCCTGGGGCGTGCTGTTGCAGGACGCGCAGAATATCCGCTCCATTTCCACCGCCCCGTGGCTGCTGATCTGGCCGAGCCTCGCCGTGGTTATTGCCGTGCTCTCCTTCAATTTCTTCGGCGATGGCCTGCGTGACGCGGCCGATCCCTACGAGACCTGAGGATAAGACAGATGGAAAAACCCGTTCTCAGCGTCGAAAATCTCAGCCTCGACTTTCACCTCCGCACCCATATCCTGCATGCCGTGCGCGATGTGAGTTTCGAGCTGCATCGTGGCCGCACGCTGGCCCTGGTGGGCGAAAGCGGCTCCGGCAAGTCGGTGACCGCCCGCTCGCTCATGCGCATTGTCGATAGACCCGGCCAGATGGTTGCTGGGAGTATCATCCTGCGGACCCAAGGCAAGGAGACCGATCTTGCTCGTCTCGATGCCAATTCGCGTGAAGTGCGTGCGGTGCGCGGCGCCCGTATCGGTCTCATCTTTCAGGAGCCGATGTCCTCGCTGTCGCCGGTGCACACCATTGGTAGCCAGATCGATGAAGTCCTGCGGCTCCATTCCGGGCTCGACAAAAAAGCCGCGCGGCTGCGCACCATTGAGCTTTTGGGGCAGGTCGAGATTCCCAATCCCGCCGAAATGGCCGACCGCTACACCTTCGAGTTTTCCGGCGGCATGCGCCAGCGCGCCATGATCGCCATGGCGCTCGCCTGCAATCCCGACATCCTGATCGCCGATGAACCGACCACGGCGCTCGACGTGACCACACAGGCCGAAATCCTCGACCTCATCAAGCGGCTACAGATCGAGCGTGGCATGGCTATGCTGCTCATCACCCATGATATGGGCGTGGTGGCCGAAGTGGCCGATGATGTGGCGGTGATGCGTTTCGGCAGAATCGTCGAAACCGGCGACGTGGACACCATCTTCCATGCGCCGCAACACCCCTATACGCAGCGCCTCCTCGCCTCGACCCAGAAACTCGAACAGCCTGCCGAAATCCGCGCCCTGCGTGACGCCGATCCCCAGCCGATCCTCAGAATCGAAAACCTCGCCAAAACCTATGGTGGAGCGAAGGGGTTTCTTGGCACCAGCAAGTTTGCCGTCAAGGCGGTGGACGATGTCAGCCTCACCCTCCATGCCGGCGAAAATCTCGGCATCGTCGGCGAAAGCGGCTCCGGCAAGACCACGCTGGGGCGCCTGATCCTGCGCATTGTCGAGCCGTCCTCCGGCAAGGTCATCTATCGAGACCGGCAGGGCAAGGACATTGATGTAACCGGCCTCAACAAGGCGGGTCTGCGCAAATTCCACGCCGATGCGCGCCTGATTTTCCAGGACCCCTATGCCTCGCTCAATCCCCGCATGACCATCCGCCAGATCATTGGCGACCCGCTGGTGGTGCAGGGTGAACACACGCCGAAACAGATAGAAGAAAAGGTCGCTGAATTGCTCCGGCTTGTCGGCCTCTCGCCCGATGTCATGGAGCGCTATCCTCACGCCTTCTCCGGCGGCCAGCGGCAGCGCATCGGCATTGCCCGGGCCCTCGCGCTCGACCCGCGCATCATCATCGCCGATGAAGCGACCTCCGCGCTCGATGTGTCGATCCGCAGCCAGATTCTCGACCTGCTTCTGGAAATCCAGCAGCGGCTCGGTCTCTCCTTCATCTTCATCTCGCATGACATTTCGGTGGTCCGCTATTTCTGCGACCGGGTGGCGGTCATGCATCGCGGCAAGCTGGTCGAAACCGGTGCCGCCGAAAAGATCTGCACGGCCCCGGATGAGGACTATACCCGCGCCCTGATTTCGGCCGTTCCCAATCCCGATCCCCGTAACAAGCGCATGCTGCACCGCACGCGCCTTTCCACACTCTCAACGTGAACAGTCTGCTAGCCAAATGACGTCAAATGCCAAGGCCGTGCTCGTCGGCGCGGGCGCAATGAGCAAGAAATGGCTCGATTGCATCAAGACCATCGGCGGTGTCGATATTGTCGGCATCGTCGATCTCAATCCCCAGAATGCCGAGGCCCGCGCCGCCGAACAGGGGATCAATCCCGATATCGGCACCGACCTTAAATCCATGCTGTCAAAGCATAATCCGCAGATCGTGCTGGACGTCGCCATCCCCGCCGTGCGCCATTCCATCGTCTCCACAGCCCTTGAAGCTGGCGCGCACGTCCTCTCCGAAAAGCCCATGGCCGAAACCCTTGATCAAGCAAGGGATTTGGTCGCCAGGGCCCATGCCGCTAACCGGCTCCACGTGGTCATCCAGAACCGACGCTACCTCGCCCAGCTCCGTCGCATCCGTCGCCTGATCGCCTCGCGCGGGATTGGCGAAGTCACTGGAATTCATAGTGATTTCTTCCTCGACCCGCATTTCGGCGGCTTCCGCGAAACCATGCCCCATGTCCTCCTGCTGGACATGGCGGTCCACACTTTCGACGCGGCCCGTTTCCTCGCTAATGACGCGGCCATTTCCGCCTATGCCGAGGAATGGAACCCCAAGGGTTCTTGGTACGAGCGGGACTCCTCCACCTTTGCCAGCTTCCGTTTTTCGCGTGGCGCCATAATGACTTACCGAGGCTCCTGGTGCGCGCCGGGCCTGCGGACGTCTTGGGAAAGCGCCTGGCGCATTACCGGTACGGAAGGCTCGATCCTCTGGGATGGCGCTGACGATATCCGCGCCGCGCGCAGCCTGCCGCATGAACCCGGCAGGCTCCTGCCAGACACGCAAACCCTTGAAATTCCTGCACTAGACCCCGCCGACCGCATCGGCGGCCATATGGGCGTCATCAGCGATTTTCTCGCCGCTGTTAAAGGCGGTCCCGTGCCCGAAACCGTGGGCAGCGAAAACATCAAAAGCCTCGCCATGGTGCTGGGCGCTATCGACGCGAGCGAGCAGGGCCGCCGCGTCGAAATCATAATTTAGGAGATATTTCATGGCCATAGACCCCAAAGCCATTCGCATCGGTACCATGATCCGCGGCCATGAGCCCGATCCGGTTGGCTATCTCGAGAAGATCCTGCCGCACGGTTTTGAGAGCATCGAGCCCTATTTCTGGCAGACCATCAACAAGGACCTCCCCGAACTCGCCAAGCGGTTCAAGGACGTCATCGGCGACCGCGACGTCACGATTTCGACGCTCGGCATGTTCGGTAACCCGCTGGAAGACAAGGAGAAAGACGTCGAAACCCTGCGTGGTTGGGAAGCGTTGATCGACAATGCCCACCATTTCGGCGCCACCTGCATTGCCGGTTTCACCGGCCGCATCCGCAATCGCCCCATCGAGGAAAGCCTGCCGCAATTCAAGAAGGTCTGGGGCGAGCTTTCCAAGCGCGCCGCCGACAAAGGCGTCAGGATAGCCTTTGAAAATTGCGCCATGCATGGCGGCAATTGGGCGACCGGCGACTGGAACATCGCCCATAATCCCGATGCCTGGTCGATGATGTTCAACGAGCTGCCCGAGGATAATCTGGGTCTCGAATGGGAGCCCTGCCACCAGATGGCCTATCTCATTGATCCCATTCCGCAAATCCGCGAATGGGGCCACAAGATTTTCCATGTCCACGGCAAGGATGCGACCATCCGCTGGGATGTGATCAAGAAGCACGGCTTCGGCGGTAAGGAAAAAGCCGTGTGGATGCGCACCCCCGGTTTCGGTGACACCAATTGGGCCGACGTGATCTCCGAACTGCGCCTTGCCGGTTATACCGGCGCCATCGATATCGAAGGCTGGCACGACCCGATCTACCGCGAGGAGCTGGAAATGGTCGGGCAGGTGCACGCGCTCAATTATCTCAAGTCCTGCCGGGGCGGTGATTTCATCCCCTATCCCGGCCCGTTGAAGGGAGCCTGATCCGTGCCCCGCTTTTCCGCAAACCTTTCAATGCTCTATGCCGAGCTGCCCTTCATGGAGCGCTTCGCCGCCGCAGCCGCTGATGGCTTCAGCGCGGTGGAATATGTCGGCGCCTATGATCAGGACAAAGATGCGCTGGCGCACCTGTTGCAGCAGCATAATCTGACGCAGGCGCTGTTCAATCTGCCGGCCGGAAATTGGGCCGCTGGCGAGCGCGGGATTGGCTGCCATCCGAACCGGGTTGAGGAGTTCCGAGAGGGTGTCGACACCGCCATTGCCTATGCCAAGGCAACAGGCTGCGACAAGATCAATTGCCTCGCCGGTATTGCGCCTCAGGGCCAGGATCGCGCAGCACTCGAACAGGTGCTGATCGACAACCTCGCCTATGCCGCGCCGCGTCTGGCCGAGGCCGGGATCAAGCTGCTGCTCGAACCCATCAATACCCGCGACATTCCTGACTTTCTCGTCAATTCCACCGACGATTTCGAGCGGATCGCCACGGCGGTCAGCCACGACAATCTCTACCTGCAATATGATTTCTATCACATGCAGATCGTGCAGGGCGATCTGCTGCCCACCTTCGCACGCCTGCAGTCGCGGATTGCCCATGTGCAGATCGCCGACAATCCCGGCCGCAACGAGCCGGGCACGGGTGAGATCAATTACAACAATATTTTCAAAGCACTGGACGACGCCGGATACTCCGGCTGGGTCGGCGCTGAGTATAAGCCGCTGAACGGCACCTCTGCCGGTCTCGGCTGGTTCAAGGATTGGAGCACGCGCGCATGAAGATCGGTTTTATTGGCCTTGGCGTCATGGGACGCCCCATGGCGGGTCACCTCATCGCTGCCGGGCACGAGCTTTTCCTGCATCGCGTCAAGGATGTGTCGCGCCATCTGGTCGAGGCTGGTGGCCATGAGATGGAGAGCGCCAAGGCTGTTGCCGAAGCTGCCGATATCATCATCCTCATGGTGCCCGATACGCCCGATGTCGAGACCGTACTCTTTGATGACAACGGCGTGGCGTCTGGCCTCTCTGCGGGTAAGCTGGTCATCGACATGAGCTCGATTTCGCCCGTAGCCACCAAGGACTTTGCCGCCCGCATCAAGGCGCTCGGCGCGTCCTATGTCGATGCCCCGGTTTCCGGCGGGGAAGTGGGTGCAAAGGCGGCGTCGCTTACCATCATGGTCGGGGCCTCTGAAGCCGACTTTGATCGCGCCTGGCCTCTGTTCGAACTGATGGGCAAGAACATTACGCGCATTGGCGATGTGGGAGCAGGCCAGACCACCAAAGTCGCCAATCAGGTGATTGTCGGCCTTACGATTGAAGCTGTTGCCGAGGGGCTGGCTCTGGCCAAGGCCGCAGGAGCGGACCCAGCCAAGGTGCGCGAAGCGCTTATGGGCGGCTTTGCCGCGTCGCGTATCTTGGAAGTACATGGCGACCGTATGGTCAAAGGCACGTTTGACCCCGGCTTCCGAATTCGTCTGCATCGCAAGGATATTGGCCTTGCCATGGACGCTGCCAAGGCGCTGGAGCTTTATTTGCCGCATTCAGGCAGCCTTCAGCAATTGATGAACAAGGCGCTGGCCGAAGGGCTCGGCGACAAGGATCATTCTGCGCTCTATAAACTGCTGGAAGAATCCTGAGATAACAGGCGACGCATCACTGCTGTTGCTGTGCCGTCTGTTCGCGTGCTGCATCCGATTGTGCAGGCATCTTCTGATGCCGCACGGCGCGATCAGTGGCCTCGGGCTGGGGCGGTTTGGGATCAGGCGGTTTAACGGGTTTTTCTTCGTTCATCGGAGTACTCCAGGGGTTGCGCTGGGCCATAATGTAACCCTTGGCGGCCATGAGCAACGCGCTTTCCCATCCGCTTGTGAGCTTCATATCGCGGCCCGTTTATGTCGCTTGATCCCGGTGCTGGTCTGCTCCTAAATGCCGGTCGAAAGGCCTGCATATGATTACCTGTTTTGATATCGGCGGCACCACGATCAAGGCCGCTTTGGCCTCTGATCCCGAAAATCTGCGAGCGCTGGGCCGGGTGCCGACGCCGCGCGACGATTTTGCCGCCTTCATCGCTGCGATTGCGCAATTGATCGAAGCCGGTGGCGCGGCACCGGGGCAGAAACTGGCGATCTCGGTAACCGGGGTGGTTGATCCGGAGACAGGTCGCGTCACTGTCGCCAATATTCCCTGTATCGATGGGCGCAATCTGTCGGCGGATCTGGGTGCAGCGCTCGCTCGTCCCGTTGTTGTCGCCAATGATGCCGATTGCTTTGTGCTGGCCGAAGCGCATGCCGGGGCAGGAAAAGGCCATCGCGTGGTTTTTGGTGCTATTCTGGGTACCGGTGTTGGCGGGGGCATTGTCGCCGATGGCAAACTGTTTCGCGGGGCAGGTGGTCTGTCCGGCGAATGGGGACATGGCACGATCGTTGCGACGAAAACCGCCGTGCCGCCTTATGACCTGCCCCATTTCGCCTGTGGCTGTGGCTTGGCCGGGTGCCTCGACACAATCGGGGGCGCGCGTGGTCTCGAACGGTTACACCAACACCTGCATGGCGTAAGTCTGCCCAGCACCACAATCGTTGAAGACTGGATCAGGGGCGCGGCAGCGGCCGACCAGACCATTGATCTTTACGTCGAACTTGTCGCCCAGCCCTTGGCTTTGGTGGTCAATATTGTCGGTCCCGACATCGTCCCCGTGGGCGGTGGGCTCGGCAATAGCGCGCCGCTCATAGCCCGTCTCGACGAGGCGGTGCGAGCCCGCATCCTGCGCCGGATCGAGCGCCCGCTGATAGTGCCCGCGCAATTGACGGTGGATGCGGGGCTCTTGGGTGCAGCGGCACTCGGCTTTTCGGAGAATGTCGCATGACGTTGCTCGAAATCTGCGTCGATGATGCGGCGGGGCTGGAAACGGCCATCGAAGGCGGTGCTGACCGGGTAGAACTCTGCTCGGTTCTCGAATTGGGCGGCTTGACGCCGACGCCCGGACTCATCGCTCTGGCCGCCCATGCCAATGTACCGGTGCGGGTGATGATCCGCCCACGTCCTGGCGATTTCGTCTTTTCCGAGAGTGATTTGCAGGCCATGCTGGCCGATATCGCTCATGTGCGTGCAAGCGGGCTCGAAGGCGTCGTGCTGGGGGCGAGCCTGCCGGATGGGCGGCTAGATCTGGATATGCTGGGCATTCTCTGCGGTGCAGCCTCCGGGCTCAAGCGGACATTGCATCGTTCTATCGATCTCGTGCCCGATATGGCCGAGGCGGTGGAGCACGCCATTGCTTTGGGCTTCGACACCATCCTGACATCGGGGCTGGCACCGACCGCGCCCGAGGGCGTCGATCAACTGGCGCTGGCGCATCGAATTGCCGCCGGGCGCATCACCATCATGGCTGGCTCGGGTATGAATGCTGCGACAGCGGTGGCGCTCCTCGATCAGGTGCCGCTTCTTGCCGTGCATGGTGCCTGTGGGCAGGCGGCCGATCCCGCCAGCGCGCCCGCGCAAAGACTGGGTTTCACCAGCCCCAATCGCAGGACGACGAATTTGGGCATGGTCACGGCTTTACGCGTGGCCCTGGACGCTCGCCACGCAGTTTCGGCTTGAACGCTTTTAAGAGCCGGTCTCGATCAGGCGCACGCCCGCATCGGCGCAGACCTGCCGTATCGAATCGAGCGGGCAATGGTCGGTGATAAAACTATGGGCCTGGCTGAGATGGCCGATCCGCACTGGCGCGGTGCGGGTGAATTTGGTTGCGTCGGATACGAGGATCACATGTCGCGCATTGGCGATGATGGCCTGCGCAACCTTGACTTCGCGGTAGTCGAAATCGAGCAATGCGCCATCCGGGTCGATGGCTGAAACGCCGATAATGGCGAAGTCCACCTTGAACTGGCGAATGAAATCAACCGCTGCCTCGCCCACAATGCCGCCATCGGCGGGCCGCACCACGCCGCCGGCGATCACCACTTCAGTGCCCGGCATGACGCGCAGGTGATTGGCAACATTGATGTTATTCGTGATGACCATAAGGCCACGATGATCGGCCAAGGCCTGGCTCACCGCTTCAGTCGTGGTGCCGATATTGATGAAGAGCGAGGCATTGTCGGGAATAAGCGCTGCCGCCGCCTTACCGATGGCGCGCTTTTCCGCCGGTGCAATCTGCCGCCGCGCTTCATATTCGACATTTTCGACGCCCGACGGATGCATCGCGCCGCCATGCGTCCGTTTCAGTGCGCCACGTTCGCATAGCACGTTGAGGTCTTTACGAATGGTCTGCGGCGTGACGGCGAAAACCTCCACCAGATAGTCGACGCTCACCTCGCTTTGCTGGCGGGCAAGCTCGACGATTTTCGCCTGTCTGATAGAGGGGTTCATGATCATTCCATTGCTTTCGCTTTTGGCATAAACGAAAGCAGAAAGACGCGAAAGGCTAGCCGCTCGCTCTCTTTGACCATTTCACTTGCGGTACGAATTCAAAATCCTTGTCGAACGGATAGCTTGGCCGTGCCGTATGCAGCCTTTCGGTGCGCTCGACAAATTGATCCACGACGCCCGGCGACAGCGCCATTATGCCGGGATTGGCGATGGGGCCGAGTTCGGGCGAGAGATAGCCCGATTTCACCGCCACGATCCTGGCGCTGCGCGGATCGAGGCCCAGCCGGGTGAAGTCGGCAATATTGTGGAAAGGGCGCCGCCTTGCGGTCAGCACCAGATCGATACCGCCGATCCGCACGACGGCTTCACGGAGATGCGGCTCCTCGGTGGCAAGGAGAAAGATCACTTCGGCTTCTGCATCGACCGGAATGCTGGAAGGATCAAGGCTGGCGCCAATGTGGAGCTTGAGTTGAGCGCCGGTTCCCGCTGCGTAGGCGGCGTCGGTTGCGCTCTTGTCGGCAATGCCGGCAAAAATAACCCCCTGCGCATCCCGTTTGATCAGTGCCGCCAGAACTTCCGCGCGGTCGCCAACGCCGCCGCCGGTGGGATTGTCCCCGGACTCGGCCAGCACAACCGGTTGGGTCGGGCTGGCAATGGCGCGGTCGACGCATTCGGCAATAGAGCCGGTTTCCATGCCGAAAACGAAACGCTCCCGGATAGTCCAGTAATCCTGGGCCAGTTTCAGCGCGGCCTGTTCCATCGCGGATTTGTCTGTGCCGGTGACGACGGCGCAGGCGGTCGCGCGGGGCTCGTCGGCCCAGACATAGCCGACCTGAAACGAAGCGTCCCAAATGCCGGTCGGTTCTTCGATCTCATGGATTTGTGCGTAAAAGGACCGCGCCGGTTCATCCTGGGTGCTGGTGCGCTCGCCCGGCAGCAGCACCGGCACCGGCGCCCAGCTCAGCTTTGGCGTCACGCCGGTCCGTATGGCCCGCACCAGCATGGTCACGGCGCGGCGCATCGTATCGGGCGTGTCGATATGGGGCGCCGTGCGATAGGTCGAGAAAATGTCGAGATTGTCGATGATCCTCTGGCTGATATTGCCATGCAGATCATAGCTGGCCGCAATCGGCATATTTGGCCCGACCACGGCGCGTATGGCTGCGATGAAGTCACCTTCCGCATCGAACATGCCCTCGACGAACATGGCGCCATGCATGGCGAGGTAGACGCCATCAACGGGCAGGGCCGTGCGTAAACTGTCGAGAATTTCTCCTTTCCAGCGCTCGTAAAGCGCGCGTTCTACTGGTCCCCCGGCAATGGCGCGGGCGTGTAGCAGGGTAACGAACTCCGCCGGGAAATGCGTCAGAAAGTCGAAATACTGGTCCTTGAGCATGGCAGGGCCGCGCAACACGCGAAAATCGGCTTTGCGGGCAAGGACGGGATTATAAGTGCTGCACTCGGTATGCAGCCCGGCAACGGCGATGCGCATTAGAGAACTCCGGCAATATCGGCTTCAGGATTGTGTCTGGTCGAGACCGGCTTCGGCTTGAGACGCACGGCCAACACAAGGCTCAACAGGAGAAAGGGGATGACGCAGGCAATGCCGATGCGAATGCTGCTGTGTTCGGCCACAAAACCAATCATGGGCGGACCGATGAGAAAGCCGGTGAGGGCGACGAAGGACAGCACGGCCACATTGGCCGAGGCAGCGCGGTCGCCAATACTTGCCGCAGCGGTAACGGCGAGAGGGAAACCGACCGAGACACCGAAGCCGATAGTGCCAAAGCCGATCAGGGCAAGGGTGACATTGGGCGCGACATAGAGAAGGACTGCGCCCACTACAGCCAGCGCGCCGCATAGCCTGGCGGTGCCAACTGCGCCCCACCTTGCCTTGAGGCTGTCGCCGCTGAAACGGCCCGCGGCCACCATGAAGGCAAAGACCGAATAACCCAGGCCCACCATCCCGCCTTCGGCACTGAGAGCATCGCGCAGGAAGATTGCCGACCAGTCGGCCATTGCCCCTTCCGTCATGGTGATGCCGAACACGAAGAGGCAAACCCCGATTAGAGCCGGGCTGGGCAGCGACCAGGCGGACCGTTCAGATGTGTTCGCTTCAGGCGTTTCGCGCTCCATGCGGGGCAATGCGCCACCGGCGGCGATTCCCATCGGCAGCGTAACAAGAGCAATAGCTGCGATGGCCCATTGTGGTGCAATGCCAAGCCCGGCCATGCCGGAGCCAACAAGACTGCCCACCATGATGCCGATGGACCAGAAACCATGCGACTTTGTCATGATCAGCGAGCCGGTCGATTTCTCGATGGCGTCGGCACCGACATTGAGGCCCAGCTCAAGAAACGAGATCGCCGAGCCTGCCAGCATCAGCGCAACGAACAGCAAGATCGCATCGGGCGAGAAGGCAGGCAAGCTGACGGCAATGGCGTAATAGACAAAGCCGACCATAATGGTGGTCCGTGCCCCGATCCTGCCCACCAATGGCCCGGCAAAGGGCAAGGTGAGGAGGGTGCCGAGCGGCATCCCCAGCAGCGCGAGAGCCAGGGCTGCCGGCCCCATACCCAACCCGGCCTGCACTTCCGGAATGCGCGGCAGCCAGGAGCCGAAAGCCACGGGCTGGAGAAAAAAGACCAGCATGATCAGGCGTTGGGGAGAGAGGAAGGACATGGATGAGCCGTCTCTAGTTGAAATAACCCCTCACCGTCTCGGCCTTTGGCCGATCCACCCTCTCCCAAAAGGGGAGAGGGGCGAGCCGGTGGTTGTTTGCACGCGGTGCCCCCTTCTCCCCTCGTGGGAGAAGGTGCCCGAAGGGTGGGTGAGGGGGGCGGACTTAGCCTTGCTTGCCCATCGGATATGGCAAATAGCCGATGAAGCCGGTCAGCTTCCATTGTGCGCCGACCTTGCGACAGAAATAGATGGTCTGCCAGTTCAGCCTGTCGACGCCGCCATCGGCCAGCTTTATTTCCCCGTCGAACTTCTTGTGCGCCACGGCCCGCTCACCCTTGATCTCGATTTCGGTGAGATTGGTGGCCCGGTGAATGCCCACCTCGACGTCTTCGGCATATTCGACGCTCTGACCCTCATGGGCCTGGCGGAGCCATTCATCCCGATAATCGGCAAGTGTGGGAAAGCTGATGGTCCAGCCATCGGGATTGGTCTGCTTGTTGCCATGGATGCCCATGAAGTCATCGGCGATGAAATCGTTGGCCACCATCGACCAGTCGGCATTGACATAGGCCTTGATGTCGCGCGCCACCAACATGGTCCAGATCGCGGAGCGGTCGGCATCGTGCGGGAAGGGATTGGATGAAAGAGTCATTTCGCTCTCTTTGTGCCGATGTTCTGTTGCTGGTGCACGTTCATCAGCTCTGTTTCAAATTTTCATATGTGTCATCCATTTGTAGTCCTCTCGATGAGGCCACATGGATACCAATTGCAACATGCTGCCTTTTCGCATTGCATTTGTCCACACCCATACACCACCCATGTCACTAAAAATGGCCTAGAAATACGGCAAATTGGCGCGGATTTGGGCAGAGATTTTAAGTGGCTCTAATTGGTATTGTATTGGCGTCGAATGTGTGTTGACATTGCGTCAGGAAGACGCCTAGTCTTGAAAATCGTTTACACAAACGTCACTGACCCGCAAGAGGTCGGCGGTCTAATAAGGCAGGGAATATTGTTGCTATGCGGGTAGGCATTATCGGCCTTGGTTATCGTCTTGGTTATCTTGCGCGGATCTTTTCTGCGGCGCGGGACGATTTCGAGATCGTGGGCTATGTGGACCCTGCTCCGGCAGGTCTTCCCTATGCCAGCCAGTACAATGTTTCTGTCGGTCAGCAGTTTGAGAGTCTGGAAAAGCTGATCGACGAGGGTAATCTCGATCTGCTTATGGTCGGCTCGCCCAATCATTTGCATCTGGAGCATATTCGTGTCGGCCTTGAGCGCGGCATGAAGATTTTCGCCGAGAAGCCGGTTGTGACCTCGATAGAGGATACGATGGCGCTGGCTGAATTGATCGGCAAATACGGCTCGGACAATGTGATGGTCGGGCTCGTGCTGCGCTATGCGCCGCTCTATGTTGATCTGCGCAAGGCTCAGGCGGAAGGCAAGCTGGGCGAGATCGCTTCCATCGAAGCTTCAGAGCATATTCCGCCCTATCATGGCGCATTCTTCATGCGCGACTGGCGGCGTTATGCAAAATATGCGGGCAGCTTCATGCTCGAAAAATGCTGCCACGACCTTGATCTCTACAATGGCGTCATGGGATGCCGTCCGCGCTATGTCGCCAGCTTTGGCGGTCGCCGCTCATTCGTGCCTGAAAACGCGCCTCAGGGCGCCGGTGCCAATGATCTTGAGGTCTATCACAGCAAGCCCTCGGGCTGGCAGGGCAGCGACAAGGTCTTCGACAGTGATGGCGACATCATCGATTTCCAGACCGCCATCGTTCAATATGAGAACGGCGCTGCGCTGACCTTCCACACCAATATGAACGTGCCGGACGATTTCCGCCGCTTCGCGGTAATCGGCGCCAAGGGCATGGCTGAAGGCGATTTCATTCGCAATTACTTCAAGGTCACGGATGCCCGCACCAAGGACCGTATTGAGGATAAATCCTACAAGACGTCCGAGCTGTCTCAGCATTACGGGGCCGATGAGCAGATGGCTGAAGATATCCTCAAGCATGTGCTTGAAGGTGCGCCGCTCCCTGTCTCGGTGACCGATGCCCTTGAGGCCGGACTTCTTGCGCTCAGCATGGATGAAGCCATGCGCAACAAGTCCGTGGTGGACATGTCTCCCATCTGGCAGCGCTTCGATGCTGCCCTGGGCCGCAAATAAGGGGGGCCGGAAATGACCAGCACCAGAAGCGCCACACTCTTTGCCCTAGCATTGCTGGCTCCGGCTCTGATCTATATTCTGATCATTGTCGCCTATCCGCTGGTCGATACGATCATCCTCTCCTTCACCAATGCGTCCCTGCGCGCTGAATATGATTGGGTCGGCTGGGCCAATTATCAGCGTATTTTCGGGGCGGGCAATTTTACCGAAGTCATCATCCGCACCTTCATCTGGACCTTCTTTTCAGTCTCGATGAAAATGATCATCGGCATGTGTGGCGCGGTACTGCTCAATGCTGCCATCCCTGGCCAGACCCTGTTCCGCGTTCTCACCATGCCGCCCTGGGTCGTGCCCATGGCCATCGGCATCTTCATGTGGGGCTGGATGTATAACGGCCAGTTCGGGATGATTTCCGGCCTGTTGCAGAATTTCGGCCTGACCAATGGTCCCATCGCCTTCCTCGCCTATGGCAATACGGCCTTCTGGGCCACGATCGTCACTGACGTCTGGATCGGCGTGCCCATGGTGACCATCTACTTCCTCGCCGCCATGCAATCGATCCCCAAGGATCTCTATGAAGCGGCCTGGACTGACGGGGCAGGGCGTTTCTATCGCTTTCGCCGCATCACCCTGCCCATGATGGTGCCTGCCGTCATCACCATGAGCCTGCTCTCGCTCATCGCTACTTTTAATTCCTTCGACATCATCTGGATCCTGACACAGGGCGGCCCATCCGGCTCGACCACGACGATGATCATCGACACCTACAAGACGGCCATGGGCAGCCGGAAATATGGCGAAGGCGCCGCGCGCGCCGTGGTCATCTCCATCTTCGTGACCATTTTCTGCCTCGTGTACTTCCGCGCCGTCCGCAAGCTCCAGCAGGGAGAAGCCAAATGAGCGACGTCGCCCGCACCACAGAGATCGCTGCCGTCGACAGCAAGGCCAGTGTCAAGCCAAAGCGCCGCCTCTGGTCGGCCAGCAAACCGATGATCGATCGCTACAAATGGTATGAGGTTCTTGGTCTCTATCTCGGTATCGCTGTTTTCCTGTTCTTCGTGCTGGCGCCCTTTATCGAAGGGTTCCTGGTCTCGCTGAAGCCATTGGCCCAGCTGTTTTCCCGGCCCTACAATTTCATACCCAAGAACGGTTCTTTCGAAGCCTATTTCACAATGTGGCAGTCGGTGCCTGCCCTGGGCATGCATATCTTCAACTCGTTCTTCATCTCGACAATCGTGACGATAATCGTCGTCGCCATCGTGGTGCCAGCGTCCTATGCCTTTGCCCGCTTCAATTTCGCCGGTGCGGGATTGCTGCTGGGAGGGTTCCTGGCGGTGAACATGTTCTCGGGCGCGGTATTGTTGATCCCGCTGTTCCGCTTGATGCGAACGCTTGGCCTGCTCAATACCTATTGGGCGATGATCGTGCCGGGTGCCGCTTTCCTTATTCCCTCATCCATCTGGCTGCTGCGCACCTATATGCTGCGCATTCCACGGGAGCTGGACGAGGCCGCCTGGGTTGATGGCGCATCGCGCCTCTACACCCTGCGCCGGATTATTCTGCCTCTGGCCATGCCCGGTATCGTGGTGGTCGCCATCATGACCTTTATCGGCGCCTATGCGCAGCAATTCATCTTCGCGCTGACCTTCAACTCAAAAACCGAATTCATGCCGCTGCCGGTGGGGCTCTTCGCCTTCTTCGGCAAGCAGGAAGTGCTTTGGAACGAGTTGATGGCAGCGTCTTTCATCGGAATCCTGCCAGTCATGATCGTGATCGTGTTCCTGCAGCGCTATCTCGTCGCCGGTCTCACCGCCGGAGCCGTGAAGCAGTAAGAGGGCCGAGGGGCCCACACAAAGGGAGACTACCAAATGAAAAACTCAAGCAAGCTCTTTCTGGCGTCCATAGCCGCTCTTGCCGGAACGACTGGCCTGGCTGGCGTCGCTGTTGCCGAGGACATCAACATTATCCTGTGCGGCGACACGGTCACCCCGGTTTATCTGGAACTGTTCGAAGAGTGGAATGCCGCCAACCCTGACTATCAGGTTGTCTCGGAAGTGGTTGGCTGGGGTCAGTGTCAGGACAAGGTGACGACCCTTGCAGTGGCGGGCACGCCTGTGGATATCGCCTATGTTGGGTCCCGCGCGCTCAAGCAGTTCGCCATGAACGACCTGATCGTGCCGGTGCCGATGACCGACGAAGAAAAGGCCAGCTATTACAATTATGTGCCGGACACGGTATCGTTCGAGGGTACCCAGTGGGGTATTCCGGTGGCCTTCTCCACCAAGGCCCTGTTCTGGAACAAGGATCTCTTTGAAGCAGCCGGTCTCGATCCTGAAACCCCGCCCAAGACTTGGGACGAACAGCTGGCTTTCGCCAAGCAGGTTACCGAGAATACCGATGCGCGTGGCTTCGGCATGGTCGCCAAGACCTATGACGCAACCATGCATTGGTTCCTGCACTGGGTTTACACCAACAATGGCCAGGTTATCGACGCCGATGGCAACATCGTGCTGAATTCTCCTGAAAACCTGGAAGCTCTCGAAGCCTTCCACGCCATGGTTCCTTATTCTGAAGAAGGCCCAACTGCATACGAGCAGAACGAAACCCGTGCTATCTGGCTCGATGGCGGCATTGCGATGATGCAGTGCTCGGTCAGCTGTGCTGGCCGCGGTACTGAAGCCGGGATCAACTGGGGCGTGGCCCCCCTGCCGCTCGGCCCCAATGCAAAGGGCCCTGGCACGCTGCTGATCACGGACTCGCTTGCCGTGTTCAAGGGCACTGGCCAGGAAGACAAGGTCATCGAGTTCGGCAAGTTCCTGACTTCGCCCGAAAACCAGCTGGCCTATGAACTCTCCGAAGGTGGCCTCACTCCGCTGCGCCCATCCGCAGAGGTCGATGCCCTGGTCGCTGAGACTCCCCATTGGAAGCCCTTCATCGACGGTATCGAATTTGGTGGTCCAGAGCCCCTGCTGACCGACTATATCGGCCTGCAGAACACCATGATCGAAATGGTCCAGTCGGTCGTGACCGATGCGGCTACGCCTGCAGAGGCCCTCGAGCGCGCCGCGTCCGAGCTTGAACAGTACAAGTAAGGTCCTCCCAGACCTCAGCCGTCGCCCTAAACGGGCGGCGGCAATTTCTGACACCACGCATCGCCGGAGACGCGAAATATGTCGCAGTTGAGCCTCAAGCGCCTCGAAAAGTCCTTCAACGAAGCCCGTATCATCAAGGGCATCGACCTTGATGTCTCCGAAGGCGAATTCGTGGTTTTCGTCGGCCCCTCGGGCTGTGGCAAATCCACCCTCTTGCGCATGATCGCGGGTCTGGAAGATGTGTCCGCTGGCGAAATCGAGATTGGTGACCGCGTGGTCAACGATCTGCCGCCGGTGCAGCGCGGCATCGCCATGGTCTTCCAGTCCTATGCGCTCTATCCGCATATGAGCGTTTATGAAAACATCGCCTTTCCGCTGCGCGTTGAAAAACTGCCGCAGGCCGAAGTCGACAAGCGCGTGGCCGCCGCCGCCAAGGTACTCCAGCTGGAAAGCCGTTTGCAGCACCGTCCCGGCCAGCTCTCCGGCGGTCAGCGCCAGCGCGTTGCCATCGGCCGCGCCATCGTGCGCCAGCCCAAGATTTTCCTGTTTGACGAGCCCCTATCCAACCTCGACGCGGCGTTGCGTTCCGAAATGCGCATCGAGTTGATGGAACTGCACAAGCGCCTCGGCTCGACCATGATTTACGTGACCCATGATCAGGTTGAAGCCATGACCATGGCCGACAAGATCGTGGTGCTCGATGCCGGCACAATTGCTCAGGTGGGCTCGCCGCTCGATCTGTATCACAAGCCCGACAATCTCTTCGTTGCCGGTTTTATCGGCAGCCCCAAGATGAATTTCATCTCCGGCAAGGTTCGCTCCGCCGATGGCAGCAAGGCGATTGTCGATCTCGGCGCGCTGGGCAATATCGAATTGCCACGGACCAGCACCTCCATTGCGGGTGAGGATGTAACACTGGGCATCCGCCCCGAGCATCTCGCTTTGGGTGAGGGGGAGTTCTCGCTTCAGATCACCCCCAATATCGTCGAACATCTTGGCATCCACACCATCGCCTATTCGACCCTGCCGGGCGGCGAAAACTTTATCGGACTGTTTGAAGGCGATCCCAACCTGTCGGATGGCGAGACGGTGACGATGAACTTCTCCATCGACAAAGTGCATCTTTTCGACGCAAAGGGCCTTGCCGTGTATTAAGCGCGGCAGGTCGGCGAGGGGGAGAGCGCAATGCTCGATATTGTGGGACTGCTGCAAACCGAAAAGGACGCTTTTACGCGTTCGGAGCGGGCCCTGACCGAGATCGTGCTGTCCGATGTGGACAGCGTGCTCAAGATGTCCATTGTCGATCTGGCGGCGCAGGCCGAGGTGTCTCCTCCCACGGTGACCCGCTTCTGCAGGCGGCTGGGCTGCGATTCCTACGCCGATTTCAAGGTGCGACTGGCCCAGTCCCGCTTCGTCGGCCAGCGCTATTTCGCTCCCGCAGCCGGGCCCTCAAGCGTGCCGGAAATCGCGCAGGGCGTGGTCAATGGTATCCAGTCCATCATTTACGAGACCTTTGAGAACCTGGATTTCAAGGCGGTTGAGCGCGCGGCTGAAAGCCTGGTCAAGTCGAGCTTCGTCCTGTCTTTCGGCTCTGGCGGCGCTTCCTCGATGATGGCAGGCGAGATCGAGACGCGTCTTTTTCGTCTTGGGCTGAAAGTCGCATCCACCGACGATCATCAATTGCAGCTCATGCGCGTCGCCGCGGCGCCGACCGGTACCGTGATCGTGGCGTTTTCGCTTTCGGGCAATAATGCCCAGCTCGCCAAGACGCTCACCGTAGCAGGCGAATATGGCATTACCCGCATTGTGGCCACTCGATCAGGCTCCATGGTCTCGGCGCAGTCCGATATCTTGCTACCGGTTAATTGGCACGAAAATACCGACATTTTGCGCCCGACGCCGGGCCGCTACGCTTTTCTTGCCACCGTCGACGTTCTCGCCCAGACGGTCGCCACGCGTATGGGACCGCCCGCGGTCGCATCCATGCGCCGCATCAAGCACCAGCTCGTCGTCAATCGTGACGGCGACGACGCCCAGCCTCTGGGTGATTGACGGCTGAGCGTTTCAGCACGCCCCAAATGCCCGATTTTTGACTTCACAGGATTTCGCCATGCTCGCTTTTTCCCTCGTCACCACCTGGTCTCCTGCCACGCAAAGCGAACCGCTCGGCTATGGCATCGAGCTGACGAATAATGGCGACACGCCGGTCAGCAATTTTCAATTGGGCTTTTCCGGGCCTGCGCGCATCGATCCGCATGCGACGCTGGAAAACGGCAAGCTACTCAAGCGCCTCTCCAATCATACGCTGATTGCGCCCCCTGATGGCTTTGTGCTTGAGCCCGGCAAAACCTGGGTGGCAATTGCTCGCGGCCTGTCCTATGGCCTGCGGCACTGGAGCGATGGCGCTAACTCGGCCTATGTGGTTCTGGAGGATGGCGGAATTGTTTCCATTGCCACCGCACCCACCAAAGGTAAGGGCCACAATGCGCCGCTGCTCAAGGGTGCAGCCCGCTTCCCGGTGCCTGCCAAGGCACCGGTGGCCCATTCCATCATTCCGTGGCCCAAGCACGTTGCGACCACTGGCAGTCGGATCACGCCGGTTGGCTTCAATCTTCAGCCGGAAGGCGAACTGTCCATTCGCGCCGCGGATGCTTTCGCTGATCTGACGGCCGAACTTTTCCCGGTTGAAGCCCTCGTGCGCCCGGTGTCGGAAGGCGGCCTGGCCGTCTATGTGACGCAAAAGGATGGGCTCGGCGATGAGGCCTATGAGCTTGTCTTTGCCGAAAACAGTGCCGGTGTGTCCGCCACCAGCTATGCAGGGCTCTTTTATGGTCTCGTGACGCTCGGTCATATGCTGCGCGGGGCGCGGCAATATCCTGGCACCTTTACCTGGCCGACCGGCGGCACCATCAATGATGAGCCGGGCTTTGCTTTCCGTGGCTCCCATCTCGACGTGGCGCGGCAATTTTATACCGGTGCCGAAGTCAGCCGCCTCATCCGCATCATGGCGTGGAACAAGATGAACAAGTTCCACTGGCACCTGACCGAGGACGAAGCCTGGCGGCTGGAAATCGAAGCCTATCCCGCCCTCACTGAAATTGCCGCATGGCGCGGTCACGGCAAGGCGTTGCCGCCATTGCTCGGCTCCGGCCCGCAACCCACTGGCGGCTATTATTCCAAGCAGGTTGTGCGCGAGATCGTCTCTCTCGCTGATGATCTGGCCATTGCGGTCATCCCTGAAATTGACATGCCGGGCCATTTCTACGCGGCCTTGCAGGCGCTGCCTGAATTGCGCGACCCCGCCGAGACGGGCGAATACCAATCGGTGCAGGGCTTTCCCAATAACAGCCTCAATCCCGCACATGAGCCGGTCTACACATTCATCGAGACTGTCGTCGACGAAACGCTCGACCTGTTCCCCGCCGGTATTTTCCATCTGGGCGCCGATGAAGTGCCGCTGGCCGCATGGTCCGGCTCGCCGCTGGCGCTCGATATGCTCGAAAAGCTTGCCGGTCCTGGCATGCGCGCAAAACATGAGGCGCAGTTCAACCAGCTTGGCAATCACCACGGCGCCGATGAAATCGAAGGCTCGCCAACGGCCATTCTGCAGGCCGAGTTCATCAAGCGCGTGCACAAATATATCGCTTCCAAGGGGGCGATCACCGGCGGCTGGGAAGAAGCGGCTCATGGCGATGCGGTGGACAAGGCCAGCTCCTATGTCATCGGCTGGCGCAATGTGGAAATCAACGCGGCCCTGGCCGAACGCGGCTTCGATATCGTGGTGTCGCCGGGCCAGCGCTATTATCTCGACATGGCCAACGGCGTCGAATGGGCCGAACCGGGAGCCGGTTGGGCCGGATGGTCCGGCCCGCAGGAAACCTATGAATTTGAGGCCCGCGCAGGCTTTTCAGAAACAGGGCTAAGCCATCTGCTGGGTGTGCAAAGCTGTATCTGGTCCGAGAGCATGACAGATCGCGCCATCTTCGACCGTCTGGTCTTTCCGCGCCTTTCGGCAGTGGCCGAAGCTGGCTGGACACTGCCGGAGCGCAAAAGCTGGGATCGCTTCAAGGCGCTCGTTGGCCTTATGCCGATCATGTATGGAAATTGGGCGGCGGACGAGTAATCAGGCCAGAGGCCTTTCCTTAGCGATGCGCAGACGCTTCATTGCGTTTGCGCGTCGCAGCAGCCTTGCGGGCAGACGCAGATCGTTCTGCAGCAGAGCGGTTTGCCGAGGCTTTGCCGCCGGCTTGTCCACCCTTGTGCGATGCAGGATGTCCCGTCTCCTTGCCGCGACCTGAGCCGGACTTCTTGCCGCCGCCATCATCCTTGTTCACGCTTGCCCAGGCCCGGCGCTCGGCTTCCTTATGGGAAATGCCGCTTTGCTCGATATGTTCGGCCTTGCGCTTCTGCTTGTCTGTATAAGCGCTCTTGTCACCTTGGGGCATGACGTCACCTCGTGAATGAAAAGAGCCGACGCGGATGGGACAAGAACTTGGGCCTGGTTGAGAGGCTGGAGTGGGAAACCGGAAAAACCTGTCTCCATGTCTATACCACCGTGTCCGGTTGACGCGCGCCGGCCTGCGTAGAGAACGGTTCGATCATTATCGGGTTGCCCCGCACCCGATCACAAATCCCGCCTCAGTCCGAGCATGGGCTTGCTGAGAAAAGCCGACCCCTCAAGTACGAAGCGCCATGGCGTCTCGACACCCTTGGTAATGCCGATCCGGGCGCCGGTCGCAATGCTGAATGTCCCCCGGGCGGAAGAAATCTCGAAGGGCGGCGCATCAAGCGGCAAACCATTTTGCCTGAGATCGATGCCCAAGGCCTGCGCCAGCTTGCCCGGCCCGGAGCAAAGTTGCTTTTCACTCACCCCGCCACGCCGTTCATGCATCTCCCTTATACCGACAACGGGTTGCAAGGCGCGGATAAGGATGGCGCTGCCCGGCTGGCAGACGAAATTGAGGCAATAATGGATGCCGTAAATCTTGTAGACATAGGCATGTCCCGCCTCGCCGAACATTGCCGCATTGCGCGGCGTGGGACCGCGAAAGCTGTGCGATGCCGGATCGGTCTGGTCATAGGCCTCGACCTCAACGATCATGCCGCCAACGCCGCAAACGAGCAGCGTGGCGCCGATCAGGTCGCGGGAGACGTCGAGAACCGGGCGATCAAAAAAATGACGGTCGAGCATGGTCGCCATTTGGCCTGAATCGGCAGCGAAGGGAAACCGGGATGGGAGAGGATAATCATGCGCCTGAATTTTGCAGCATTTCTGATCGGTTTCATTGTTTCAATGACCCCCGCTGGCATGGCGCAGGCGCACACGATTTGCACAATCCTTGCCGATGCTGAAAGCCGGACGGTGCTGTTGAGCGAGGGCGATTGCGAAAGCCGGGTAACACCCGCCTCGACCTTTAAAATCCCCCTTGCCGTCATGGCATTCGATGCTGGCCTCATCACCTCGGCGCATGAGCCCCTATTGCCGTTCAAACCCGGTTACCCGGATTGGATTGCGTCCTGGCGACAGGATACCGATCCACAGATGTGGATGCTCAATTCCAATGTCTGGTATTCGCAACGCCTCACCGAGCGACTTGGTGCCGAGACGCTGAGCGGTTATGCGCGTCGTTTCGGCTATGGCAATGCGGATTTCTCCGGCGATGCCGGTCGCAATAATGGGTTGGAACGGGCGTGGATTTCGTCGTCGCTAAAGGTCTCGCCGCTGGAGCAGGCCGGATTTGTCGCCGCGCTTGTGCAACGCCAATTGCCGGTTTCCCTACGTGCTATCGATGGAGCGCTTGGCCTAGTGGAAAGCGCGGGGCACGCCGATGGCTGGCAGCTTTGGGGCAAGACTGGCTCGGCCTATCCGCGCCGCGCGGACTATAGTTTCGACTATGCGCGGGGATGGGGATGGTATGTGGGCTGGGCAGAAAAGGCCGGTCGGAAAATCGTCTTCGTTCGCCTCAATCAGGACGAGCAGCGGCATGAAATCTCCGGCGGATTGCGCGCACGCGATAGCGTCGTTGCGGAGTGGGGCCTGCTGGCCGCTCGCGCAGGCCTTTAGCCGCCTTTACACAGAGCCCCGGGATGTCGATTGTGCACGCCGGCTCATTCCCACGATTGGAGAAACCCATGCAAGGCCCCGAGGCGCTCATCCATTTCTGGTTCGTCGAACACGGCTATGAAGACTGGTTCGCCGGTGACCCCGCATTTGACGTCAAATGTCACCGCTTTGCCGACCTGCATGCCGAAGTTGCGCGGGGCGAAGCCTGGACCTGGCGCGAAACGCCCGAAGGTCGGCTGGCCGAATTGATCCTCCTCGATCAGTTCTCCCGGCAATTGCATCGCGGCAAGCCCGAGGCTTTCGCGCAGGACAAGATGGCTCTCGCCCTGGCGCAGGAAGCCGTCGCCACCGGCGCCGACGATGCCGTCGAACGCGACTGGGTGCCGTTCTTCTACATGCCCTTCATGCATGCTGAATCGCTGATCATCCAAGATGAAGGCGTGCGCCTGTTCGAGCTACATGGCGACGACAAGAGCCTGCAATTCATGATCGGCCACCGCGACACCATCAAACGCTTCGGCCGCTTCCCCTTCCGCAACGTAGCGCTGGGTCGAGAAAGCACGCCAGAAGAAGTCGCCTATATGGAAGAGCAGCAAGGGCGGGTGTTTTGATAAAGACCTGACAGCTATGTTTGGCGTCGTCGCGCTAACGGGCGCGACGATCAGGCCAGAATGCTCAACCATCGACCCCAAGCGTGAATTTTGAAGGCAAAGAGCAACGCGACCTAACTGACCTCGGCTGCGTCCTTCTTTGCCTTTTGGCGCGCTAATTTGGATTGAGCTCGTTTTATGCGGGTCGCCGCCTCTTTGGCTCTTTCGCCTTCGAGTGTTTCACGTTTGAGAACATTATCCTCAAGCATGGCTGCGACGTCCGCCAACTCCACCTTGATCTCTGGAAATAGGCGCCGCATTTCACGACGAACTACGTTCAGAACCGGCTCGGACCGTGTAATTGCGGAGACCGTATAGGGGCTGAACAATTGCGATTGCTGATGGAACTGATCCATGGCGTCAGTTGTAAGTCCCTCTCGAGCAAGCAAAAATAATCGATCCAAGTCTTCAGGCTTGCGCGGATTGATGTCGAGAAACGATATTCGTGTCACTTCTTCATGGCTGATTTGATTGGCCACCACGATTTTCACCAAGCGCCATTCGACGGCATTCGTCAGAATGAGCCAATGTATGCCCTGATGTGCCCCATAATTGATGACTTGCTGCAAATGACCGTCGGCAAGGGAAGTGCCAGCTGATTTAACTTCAATAAGCAGGCGCAATTGGCCACCAACTTTGACGGCAATATCGCAGAATGTTGCCTTGATCTGGTGCTCGCCCGTGAGCTCCTCCCATTTATCATAGCCCAGAACATCCGCCAGAATATCCTTTACTAGCGTGACTGTGTTGGCTTCAGCCACGTCAGCCTTTTGCTGCGCAGCAGCAATTTTTTGATATTTCCTGACGTTGGCAGAAACGCGATCTACGAATTTCTTAGGTAATTTTGCCAATGCTTCGCCCCCTCCGCTTGACTCGAGCTCAGTCAAGCGGAGTTGTTAGCCATTGGCAAGTATTAAGCGACTAGGCCACCAATCCTTTGGTTAGTTCCAGCGCTTGACGTTCGAACAGGCGGCGATAGATGCCGCCATCGAGGCGGATAAGGGCCTCGTGATTGCCTTCCTCGACGATTTTGCCTTTGTCGAAGACCAGAAGCCGGTCAAGCGCCCGTACGGTTGAGAGGCGGTGCGCGATGACCAGTGTGGTCCGGCCTTCCATGAGCCGCTCCATCGCCTGCTGAATCATCACTTCGCTTTCGCTGTCGAGGCTGGAGGTCGCCTCGTCGAAAATGAGGATCTGCGCATTGGCGAGGAAAGCCCGGGCAATGGCGACGCGCTGGCGTTCGCCACCCGAGAGTTTCACCCCGCGTTCACCCACCAGCGTTTCATAGCCTTTGGGCATGCTGACGATGAAATCATGCGCATTGGCCTGTTTGGCCGCTTCGATGATCTCGGCGCGGCTGGCATTGGGGCGCGCATAGGCGATGTTTTCGGCCAGCGTGCGGTGAAACAGGATCGGCTCCTGCTGCACGATGGCAATCTGACCGCGCAACGAGGCCTGCTGCACTTCGGCGACATTGTGCCCATCGATGGTGATCGCCCCGTTCTGGATGTCATAGAGGCGCTGGATCAGCTTGACGAATGTCGTCTTGCCCGAGCCCGAATGCCCCACGAGCCCCACCCGCTCACCCGGCTTGATCTCGACAGAAAAGTCACGATAGAGCGGGCTTGGGTGCGAGCCATATTGGAATGTGATATTGTCGAAGCGGACATGTCCTTCACCAATCGCAATCGGGCGTGCACCAGCGCGATCGGCAATGCCCAGTGGCTGGGCATGCAGGCTCACCAATTCCTCCATGTCGTTGACCGATTTCTGCAGGTTGCGGATATGCTGACCGACATCGCGCAGATGCCCCTGCAACAGGAAGAACATGGTCAGCACGAAGGTGATGTCACCGGCGCTGGCGAGGCCCGCCTGCCAGAGCATCAATGCAGTGCCCAGAATGGCGGTCTGCATGGCAACCATCATGACGCCCTGAATGCCGCCATTGAAGGTGCCGCGCCGCCATGTGCGGCGGGTGCGCTTGCGCCACTTGTCGACGACCCGGCCGATAAGGCCATCTTCCCGTGCTTCCGCGCCGAAGGCTTTTACCACGCTATTGCAGCTCACCGCGTCCGCCAGAGCGCCGCCCACCTTGGTGTCCCAGGCGTTGGAAAGCGTTGCCGCCGGGGCAACGAAACCCACCGACATCCAGATAGTCACCACGATATAGATCAGCGAGCCGACGCCGACCACGAGACCCATGACTGGCCATGACGAGCCAAGAATGATCGTTGCGCCTGCCAGCATGACCACCGAGGGCAGAAGCGACAGCAGCAAGGTGTCATTCAGCAGATCCAGCGCCCACATGCCGCGCGTGATCTTGCGCACGGTCGAGCCGGCAAAGCTGTTGGCATGCCAGTCGGTCGAGAAGCGCTGCACCCGGTGAAAGCCTTGCGCCGCCACGTCGCTCATCATTTTGAGCGTCAACGGAATGATGTTGAGAAACACCAATTGGCGCAGCGCGATCGAAGCGAGATAGAGCCCCGACATCAGCCAGAAGGCCGAGATGGCAATGTCCCAGCCGGCTTCACCGGAGGCGACGGCGTCGACCAGCCGACCGGCAAAGATCGGGCTCATCGCTTCGGCCAGCGTTGCTGTCAACACCAGGGCGGCGATACCCGCAATACGCACGGGCTGGTGTTGCCAATGGTGGAAGGTAAAGCCGAGCACGGTGCGGAACGCATCGGCCCGGAAATCGAGTTTCTTGCGACTCATTTTTTGTCTCCGGCGCCGTTCTCCGGTCGCCGGTTCCTTGAAAGGGAATATGAAAGACGCAGCGCCAGCCCGAAGGGCAATCGTCAAAAATGACGTGCTGGCTGCGAGAGAAACGGAATAGACCGCTTTGGGACCCTGCCCGGACTGAAGCCGGGGCGGCCCACGCGGAACAAGAACCTAAGGTCGGTGCTTGCCCGCAGGAGAGGCGAATGTAAATGCTGTCATGCAACGCCTCCCTGTATCAAAAAATAAAGCGGCGGACGGTTTGTAACCAAACCGTCCGCCCTTGCCAATGGCGTTTATCGTGCATGACTGCTCTTGATGCAGGCGCGCCACACTTGCGGCGCAGGCGGTCATGAGCGACGCCCCGGCTGCCATTGCCGTTTAGCCCCCCGACAGGTTCCGGCAATGGGAAGAGATCAGTCGATGGCGCGCGCGCCAGGCGCGACAATTCCGCTTGTTTGGATTTGGCCAAAAGCCAGAGCGACGGCGAAAGTGCCAAAGATGAACAGCACGGCTGCGATAAGAAACATCATGCCCATGAAAGCCTCCTGTAGGTCGGTCTTTCTGTCCCATCTGCGGCAGCGCCAAACTTTGATCTGGGTCAACGGTTTTTACGAATTGGCTGGGTGGCGCGGCGCTCGCGGGGGCGATAGGCTCCGCCCATCGATTCAAAAACAAGAAGGTATTGCCCCATGAGCAATTCCCCCATCGATCCGGTCAAACTCGACAAGCTGGGTGAAGTCGCCATCAAGGTCGGCCTCCAGCTCGCCGAAGGCCAGGACCTGATCATCACCGCTCCACTGGTCTCGGCGCCGCTGGTGCGCCGCATCACCGAACATGCCTACAAGGCCGGTGCCGGGCTCGTCACCACGATCTATTCGGACGAGGAAGCCACCCTTTCGCGTTTCCGTCATGCCAAGGATGCCAGCTTCGATCGCGCCGCCGACTGGCTCTATTCGGGCATGGCCGATGCGTTCAAGAACAATGCTGCGCGCCTCGCCATTTCCGGCGACAATCCCATGATGCTTGCCGAGCAGGACCCCGACAAGGTTTCGCGCGCCAACCGCGCCAATTCGGCGGCCTATCGTCCGGCGCTGGAGCTGATCACCGGCTTTGACATCAACTGGAACATCGTTTCCTACCCCACGCCCAATTGGGCGAAGCTCGTCTTCCCCAATGATCCCGAAGATGTCGCTATCGCCAAGCTGGCCGATGCCATTTTCGCGGCATCCCGCGTCGATCAGGACGACCCGATTGCCGCCTGGAAGGCACATAACGCCAATCTGAAGGCACGCTGGACCTGGCTCAATGGCAAGAAATTCTCGGCGCTGAAATATACCGGTCCGGGCACTGACCTCACCGTGGGCCTCGCCGATGGCCACAAGTGGAAGGGCGGGGCGTCCGAAGCCAAGAATGGCGTCACCTGCAATCCCAATATTCCGACCGAGGAAGTCTTCACCACCCCGCATCGCCTGCGTGTCGAGGGCACGGTGGCAGCCACCAAGCCGCTCAGCCACAATGGCACGCTGATCGAGAACATTCAGGCCCGCTTTGAAGATGGCCGCATGGTCGAACTCAAGGCCACCAAGGGCGAAAATGTCTTCAACAAGGTGCTCGACACCGACGAAGGCGCGCGCCGTCTGGGTGAAGTGGCGCTGGTGCCCCATTCCTCGCCGATTTCGGCCTCGGGTATCCTGTTCTACAACACGCTCTACGACGAAAATGCCTCGTGCCATATCGCCATGGGCCAGTGCTATGCCGATTGCTTCGAAGACGGTAAGTCGCTGACGCAAGACCAGATCTTTGCGCAGGGCGGCAACAAGAGCCTCATCCATATCGACTGGATGATCGGCTCCGATCATGTCGACATCGACGGCGTCCATGCTGACGGCACCACCGAGCCGGTCATGCGCAAGGGTGAATGGGCGTTCTGAGGTTCACCTTCGCGCGTGAAGCGCGGGTTCTTTATTGGGCCCGCAGGCCATCCAACCTCGTCATTGCCGGGCTTGTCCCGGCAATCCAGCGATGATGAAGCGCCCCTGGGCCACCCGGACAAGCCGGGTGGTGACGAAGGAATGGAGACAGTCGGTCTTGAGGAGAGGGAAAGGCCAGAGGCCCTATTCCCCATCGATCTTCAAAAACTCATCGGCGCTCAAGACGATTTTCTTGTCGATCTGGCCGATTTCCTGCTCGTCCTTGCCTTCATAGTCCACGCCATGCAGAACGGTGCGAATGGCGTTGAGGCGCAGGCGGCTCTTGTCATTGGCGCGAATGATGGTCCAGGGCGCATGCTTGCTGTCGGTGCGCTCGAGCATCGCGTCGCGCGCCTCGGAATAGGCATCCCATTTGTTCAGCGCCTCAAGATCGACAGGCGATAGCTTCCAGGTCTTGAGCGGATCATGCCGCCGGTCATGGAAGCGCCTGAGCTGCATTTCCCGTCCGATCGAGAGCCAGAACTTGAAGATGCGAATGCCATCTTTGGTCAGCCGCTTTTCAAACTCCGGCGCTTCATCAAGGAAATGCTCGGTTTGCTCGGGGGTGCAAAAGCCCATCACCGGCTCGACCCCGGCCCGATTGTACCAGGAGCGGTCGAACAGCACCATTTCGCCCGCCGCAGGCAGCCAGTCGATATAGCGCTGGAAATACCATTGCGTGCGCTCCCGATCATTGGGCTTGGGCAGCGCGGCGATGATATTGTAGCGGGGATTGAGGTTTTCGAGGAACCGCTTGATCGTGCCGCCCTTGCCGGCGGCGTCGCGGCCTTCAAAGATGATGATCGTGCGCGTCCCGGCCTTTGACATATGCGCCTGATGCAGCACCAGCTGTTTTTGCAGCGCGTACATCTGGGTGTCATAATCGGCGTCATCAAGCTTTTCCGTATAAGGAAAACCGCCCGAGCCGAGCGACGCTTTCTTGATGGCCTTTGGCAATTCAGGCTCGTTTATGTCAAAACCGTCAAACGGATCGGTCAACCTGTCTCTCCATTGTCATATTGAGCGTGCTAAACATCCCTTTCCCGCGCAAGATGCGGGCAAAAGACAGTGATTCAGCTTTCCACCCATGGACGATCATAATTCCATTTCCCCATTGACCATGGCCCAGGCCGTGCGCAGTCGCCTTACGGGCTATGGGCCTTTGATCGTTGGGCTTGCCGGAATTATCCTTGGCTTTGTGCTGCTTGGCAATCTTCAGCCCGTGCTGGGGCTTGTTGGTTTCATTCTGGCAATTGGTATTCTGGCGATCCTCCCCCTGCCGGTGGTGACGCTGACCCGAACCGTGGAAGTGCCCACCCCGCTCCCTTCTTCCGATGACGGCGCGATTGCGGCCTTTGTCGATGCGCTTGCCGATCCCTGTTTCGTGCTCGATCGGCGCGGCACCGTGCGATACGGCAATGCGCCTGCCGCCCGGCAATATCCGTCCCTTCTGCGAGGCAAGGTGATGACGCTGGTGCTGCGCAATCCCGAACTGGTTTCTGCCATAGAAGCAGTCATGCGGTTGGGCGAGGCGCGCAGTTTTGAATTGCATGAAACCTTCCCCGCCGAAACCTGGGACAAGGTGCAGGTTTCCCCGCTTCGCCAGAAAGACATGAACTGGCTGGACGATGATGAGCGCCAGGTGCTGGTCACGTTCCAGAGCCTGACCGAGCTCAAGCGTGTCGATGCCATGCGCACCGATTTCATCGCCAATGCCAGCCATGAATTGCGCACCCCGCTCGCCTCCTTGATGGGCTTCATCGATACCCTGCTCGGACCTGCCGCCAAGGATGCGGCCGCGCGTGAAAAATTCCTCGGCATCATGCGTGGGCAGGCCGACCGCATGAGCCGGTTGATCGATGATCTGCTCAGCCTGTCCCGCATTGAAATGCATCAGCATGTGCGGCCCACCGGCGCTGTCGACCTCGCGGCCTTGCTGCGCGAAGTGCGCGAGGGATTGCAAACGCAGGCCCGCGCGGCAGAACTGGAAGTGGTTCTCACAGTGCCGGACCATGCCGTGCAGGTCATTGGTGATCGCGGGCAGCTTTATGAAGTTTTCGAGAACCTGATCGACAATGCCATTAAATATGGCGCGACCGGTAAGAGTGTCGAGGTCACCCTGAGCGAGATCGATCGTTCCGGCCTGCGCCATATGGTGAGCGTGATCGATCATGGCCCGGGCGTCGAACCCGAACATGTGCCGCGCATGACCGAGCGTTTCTATCGTATCGACGCCGATACCAGCCGCAAGAAGAAGGGCACCGGTCTCGGTCTCGCCATCGTCAAACACATTATCCAGCGCCATCGTGGGCAGATGAGCATCAAATCGGCGCCCGGCGAAGGCCTGCGCGTGGATGTGCTGCTGCCCTGAGCGTCAATGCTATTGGGTCAGTTTTCTACCAACTGAAACCCCGATGGTACCCTGAGGACCTCGCCGCCCTGCGAGACTCCACTATATGTCAGCCGGGCTCCTTCGCAGTAGCCGATCGGGCCACCCCATTGGGATGCTGTTGGCATGCTGGCTAAAATTCCCAGCTCAATTATCAGGCCATGAGTTACGACAAGGCCATGCCCGCTTGGCGGTAATTTCATGGCGATGTTGCGCCAGAGACCTGCAATGCTAGTGGCAAAGCCTGCCACATCACCTGATAGTAGGGGTGCAATTTCGTCGAAGCGTCGGGGCCAGCCAACTGCCATCATTACGCTGTCTGGTAGTAAGCCAAGCCCATCAATGGTTTCGTCAATCTCAAATCCCATCGCTATCGCTGTCTCGATCGCTCTAGGGATGGTGCTGGTCACGACCAGATTGAAAGGGCCGCTTTGCTGACCGACTTGTCGAGCAAGCTCGATGCCCGAATGGGAGAGATGGTCGCCCGGCTTGCGGCGCATTGTATGACGCCGAATATCCAGAACACGCATGTCATCTCCGTTGGCAGCGCAAGAAAAAGGGCGCTGGAAGCGCCCGGTTTCATAGTCGTTCTGCGCCTTAGCGCTTGCGCTTGTCGACCTGATGATAGGCCCGGCGCGAGTGGAAATCGCAATAGGGGCCGGTCTCAAGGCTGTGCTGGCCGCAGAAGTAGAAATCCTTGGTCAGCGGGTCGCCGATGGGCCACTTGCAGGTATGCTCATTGAGCTGCAACAGGTTGAGGCGCTTGTCCTCGGGGATGAAGAGCTCCTGCGTGGCAGGCGCCACGTAAAGCTCGGCTTCCATATCCGGCGCCATGGCCAGAGCGGTCGCACCCATCACCTGCGGACGCGGCATCACACTCGGGCGCGGCTTGGCGCTGATATGGCTCATGCCGGAAGAGGAGGGGCTCGAAACGCGGCGTGGCGCGGCCGGGCGGGCCGCAGGCCGTGGGCGCGGCGTCGTATTGGTTGGCTTGGCACGCGCTGACAGCTTCAGCCGGTGCACCTTGCCGATCACGGCATTGCGGGTCACGCCGTCGCCGAGTTCGCCTGCAATCTGGCTGGCACTGAGGCCTTCCATCCAGAGCTTTTTCAAAAGTTCGACGCGCTCGTCAGTCCAGCCCGCCGCTTGTGCTCCTGAAACCATCGTCAAAACAGAATCCTTCATTGCGTTGCCGAAAAAGCTTCGGCAACTTTAAGAATCTACAGCTCGTATGTTGAGCGGGTCCGCCGCACGAGATGTCGTGTCCCCAACGCCTCTAAGATTACGCCATGGCAGGAATCAGGATCAAGTCTGGGCGACGATTTTCCCCGTTTATTCATTGGTTAAGATTGTCCTAACAATCCATGAGTCAAATCAGGCACTTGGGCGTGGCTCATTGACTTGGGGGCCGATTTTCGCCTAATTCTTCCGGCCAAACGCGCTGCCGAACGGCGCGTTTTTGTCTTTTGTGGCAGCTTTGCCACGCCCCTTCGTCAACGCGCGTTCTAGGAAAAAGGAAATCTCATCATGTCTGCGCTCTATGGCACATATGCCCGGTCCGATCTCGCTTTCGAGCGGGGCGAGGGTATGCGCCTATACGACCAGCATGGCCGAGATTATCTCGATTTCCATTCTGGCGTTGCCGTCAATGCGCTGGGCCATGCCGATCCCCATCTCGTCGGGGCGCTGAAGGCTGCTGCCGACAAGGTCTGGCACACCGCCAATACCTTCACCATTCCCGAGCAGGAACGTCTGGGCCAGCGGCTGGTCGATGCAACCTTCGCGGATTCCGTGTTCTTCACCAATTCCGGCGCCGAAGCGCTGGAATGTGCCATCAAGACGGCGCGGCATTATTACTGGGCCAAGGGGCAGGAAGATCGCTACGAAGTGATCGCCTTTAGCGGCTCCTTCCATGGCCGCACGCTCGGCACCATCGCTGCCGGTGGCAATCCGGACTATTTGCAGGGCTTTGGTCCCGCGACGCCCGGCTTCAAGCATGCAACGCCCGGCGATCTGGACTCGGTCAAGGCTTTGATCTCGCCCCAGACCTGCGCCATTCTTATCGAGCCCGTGCAGGGCGAGGGCGGTGTCTCCGCCATGACCAACGAATTCATGCAGGGCCTGCGCGCGCTGTGCGATGAAAACGACATGCTGCTCATTCTCGATGAAGTGCAGTGCGGTTTTGGCCGCACCGGGCGGTTCTTCGCCTTTGAATGGTCCGGCATCACCCCCGACATCGTTGCGGTCGCCAAGGCGATTGGCGGCGGCTTCCCGCTTGGCGCTTGCTTGGCCAAGGGCGATGTTGCCGCGTCCATGGTTCCGGGCACGCATGGCTCCACCTATGGCGGCAATCCCTTGGCCACCGCTATCGGCAACGCCGTGCTTGACCGCATCCTTGCGCCGGGTTTCCTCGACCAAGTCAACGCAATGGGTCAGAAGCTGACCTGGCACCTCCAGCAGCTTGCCCAGAAATATCCCGATCACGTGCTCGAACTGCGTGGCAAGGGCCTGCTTTCTGGCATCAAGATTGCGACGCCTGTGCGCGATATGGTGACGCGCCTGCGCGATGATCACCAGATCCTCACCATGAGCGCGGGCGACAATGTTCTGCGCCTCTTGCCGCCGCTGATCGTATCCGAAGCCGATATTGAAGAAGCTATCGGCAAGATCAGTGCTGCCTTCGATGCAATCGAGGCGGAAACGGCTGCCGCAGCCGGGACAGCATCCTGATGTATCTGACTTTTTATCACTTCGGACGCCGCCGAAGCCGCTGACATGTTTTGTTAGCCGTCATCGTTCATGGTGACGGCGCCCACCCTTTCCAAAGCGTCAGCAAAAGGAACCCGGCCCATGACGACCGGCGCCTCAAGGCATTTTCTGTCCATCGACGACTTCTCCTACGCCGAACTGCGCGGCATGCTTGATCAGGCAGCCGCGCTCAAGGCCCGCCTCAAGGATGGCGACCGCCCCCAATTGCTCAAAGACAAGGTTCTGGCCATGATCTTTGAGCGCCAGTCCACGCGGACCCGCGTCAGCTTCGATGTCGGCATGCGCCAGCTTGGTGGCGAAACCATCATGCTGTCCGGTCAGGAAATGCAGCTGAGCCGCGAGGAAACTCTCGCCGACACGGCGCAGGTGATGAGCCGCTATGTCGACGCCATTATGATCCGCATTCTCAGCCATGCCGACCTGCTCGAACTGGCCGAAAACGCGACCGTTCCGGTGATCAACGGCCTGACGCGCCGCGCGCATCCCTGCCAGATCATGGCCGATCTGATGACGTTTGAAGAGCATCGCGGCTCGATCAAGGGCGCCAAGGTGGCCTGGGTCGGCGATAGCAATAACGTTCTGCATTCCTGGGTGAACGCCGCCGAGCTGTTCGAGTGCGAGCTGACCATTGCCGTTCCTGATGAATACAGCCCCGAAAAAGACCTGATGCAGGACATCAAGCGGGCAGGGGACTGGGTCAAGTTGATCGAAGATCCGCGCGAGGCTGTCGAGGGTGCCGATCTCGTCATCACCGATACCTGGGTGTCGATGGGCGACGTCGACGCCGCCGAGCGCCGCCGGGTCTTGAAACCCTATCAGGTCAACACCAATCTAATGGCCTTGGCACAAAAAGATGCCCTGTTCATGCACTGCCTGCCCGCCCATCGCGGCGATGAGGTGACCGACGAAGTGATCGACGGCCCGCAATCGGTGGTGTTCGACGAGGCCGAAAATCGCCTTCATGCCCAAAAAGCCGTTCTGTGCTGGGCCTTCGGGGTCGAGACGAACTAGGCGGATTTATCCGTCTATTGGCCAGCAGCAATCTGCCAACCCCCGCGCAAGCGGGGGCCTCTGTTTTCAGCAGAGGTTCCCCATGTGTGGAAAGGGCGGTTCTGATGCTGCTGGCGCGTCACGATCCCTGGGTTTTGCCTAAGGAAAGACCAAGAGATGACCACGCAAACCAATATGCCCGAGACCTTCCTCACTGCCCTCGGCCTTGACCGCCCCGAAAGCGGAGATGATGCCGTGGTGCCGTTCACGCTCGATCAGCTCGATACGCGCGGCCGCGCCGTTCGGCTGGGCGCTGCGCTGGATACCATCCTGTCGCGTCATGATTATCCGCTGCCCGTGGCGCGCCTGCTCGGCGAAGCCGTGGTTCTGGCCGCTCTGATCGGGTCTTCGCTTAAATTTGAAGGTCGCTTCATTCTTCAGGCCCAGACCGATGGCCCGGTCAATCTGATCGTGGTCGATTTCGAAGCGCCCAATGGCATGCGCGGCTATGCCCGTTTTGATCACGACGCCCTGCTCAAGGCGTCCGAAGCCGGCAAGACCAGCCCTGCCGAATTGCTGGGCAATGGCCATCTGGCCATGACCATCGATCAGGGCGCGCATATGGAGCGCTATCAGGGCATTGTGGCGCTGGAAGGCAATTCGCTGGAAGAGGTCGCCCATACCTATTTCATGCAGTCCGAGCAGATTCCCACCCGCGTGCGGATCGCGGTGGCGCAGATGTCGACCAAGGGCGACCATCGTCCGCGCTGGCGCGCTGGCGGCTTGCTGATCCAGCATCTGCCCGCCAATGGCATGGGCGTGCAGGCCGATCTGCCCGGCAATGGCGATTTCGATGATCCTCGCATGGCCGATCCCGATTATGTCGAGGCCGATGGCTGGGCCGAGGCCCGGTCCATGCTGGCGACGGTCGATGACCTTGAACTGGTTGACCCCGATATCTCGCCCGAACGGCTGCTGTTCCGGCTCTATCATGAAACCGGCGTGCGGGTGTTCCCGCCGCAGGCGCTTGAGGAGCGTTGCACCTGCTCCGTCGATCGGATCGAGGACATGCTTGCCACCAGCTTCACCGAACAGGATCGCCTGGATATGGCTGTCGACGGTGAAATCGAGGTGGTCTGCGAATTCTGTTCGACAGCCTACCGCTTCAATCCGCATCAGTTTCAGCAATGATCTTCTGGTAGCACCCAAAATATTGGGTGCTACCATAGGCTTGCCAATATCGATTTAAACCGGCACACTGCTTCTGTCTTGACGGGGGGAGGGGTGTTTCGGCTTGCTTGCCAATTGTGTGGCAAACATAAAAGAGCATAAGGCGCCGTTGCGGCGCGGGAAATATTCCGTCTCAATTCTACCTCTGACGTGCGGGTAGAGACTTCTTAAAATTGCATTCGCTTTAGATTGTCGGGTTGCTGCCTTGTCTGCGGCCGGCATTGTTGCATGCCTGCGCCCGGGCGGTGGAATGGCATCTCTATCGATCTGCCTAGAGCTGTTTGGCAGATGACTGAACTGGACTTGATGGGGGACGTGGAGGCCAACCTGTGCAAGTGCTTTTTGAGGGACATCAGGCCGGTTTGCTGACTGCAAGCCTCCGGCAAGGAGGCGCGCCATGTCCGAAGCGGTCAGCCTGATGCTGACAGTGATCGGGCCTGACTATAACGCGCCCGATGCGGAAGCCTTTCTGGCCGACGCGCTGGCCTGCGAGGTCGATCCGCTGCATTGGTGCGCCGTTCATCTTGGCATCAATCAATCCGAGGTCATGCGCCGCGCCGCAGGCTGGCTCGGTCTGGCCTATTACAATGTCGTGCCCCGGCTGGTTCCGGCCGATATTGCGCCGCCGCGGCTCGAAATTCTTGCCGAAGTCCGCATGTTCAGGATCAAGGTGCTCGACCGGGACGTCGCCTTCGCCACGCCGGATTTTTTCGGCATCCTGCGCCTCAAACGAGCCTATGAGGCCAAGCCGACATTGCATCAATATGTGTGCATCGTCCCCTATCCGGCCCTGCGCGAACTGCTTGTCGATGCCGCTCAGCAATCGCTGATTGATGGCGCCCGCCAGAACCTGCTGCGCGCCTGGCCCCATGCTGCCGCCCAGCTTGATCTGGAAACGCCGGTGCGCTGGGGTTTCACCTTTGTGCTGGTGGTGCTAGCAATGCTGGTGCTAATCGCTCCATTGATCGGCCAGCTCTGGCTATTGCCCTTGTGGTTCACGCTGGTGGCCGTACCGATCATGTTGCGAATTTGCGCGCTGGCCACGCCGCTCATCCGGCACCCCACGTCGCGGCAGCGCATCGACGATGTGGATTTGCCATTCTATTCCATTTTGGTGCCGCTTCGGGACGAGGCCAATATGGTCGACCAGCTCTATATGAGCTTGGGGCGGCTGGATTATCCACGTGAAAAGCTTGAGATCATCTTTGTGGTCGAAAGCCGCTCGCCCGAGACGATCTCGGCCGTGCGGCGGCATCTGGACGATGCTCGCTTTGGTCTAGCCATCGTGCCCGACGCCGCCCCGCGCACCAAGCCAAAGGCGCTCGATTTTGCCTTGCCCCTGTGCCGGGGAGAATTCGTCGTCGTTTACGATGCCGAGGACCAGCCGGAGCCTCGGCAATTGCGCAGAATGGTCGCCCAGTTCAGGCGTGAAGAAGATGTGCATTGCATTCAGGCGCGTCTGGTGGTCGGCAATGGACGACAGGGCTTTCTGCCAGCCCTGTTCGCCGGGGAATATGCTGGCCTGTTCACCATCACCCTGCCAGCCTTTGCGCGCTGGAATGTGGTGATGCCGCTGGGCGGCACCTCCAATCATTTTCGCCTCGCCACCTTGCGCATGCTGGGTGGGTGGGATGCCTATAATGTGACCGAGGACGCCGATCTCGGCGTACGGCTTGCGCGCCGTAACCTCCGAACCGCCACAAATATCAGCATGACGCTGGAGGATGCGCCGACCAGCGCCAATGTGTGGATGGGTCAGCGCACCCGCTGGATCAAGGGCTGGATGCAGACTTTTGTCGTCCACAATCGCCGACCGCTGCGCCTGCTTGCCGATCTCGGCTGGCGGCGCTTCGCTATTTTTCAGATCACCATTCTGGGCATGTTGCTGGCGCCGCTTCTGCACACATCCTTCGTGGCCATTTTCATCTGGGCGCAACTCGGCGGTCAGCAAGATGCGCCGATCATGGGGCCGTGGCTGATAGCCTGCATGATGATATTCGTTCTTGGATATGGCACGGCCCTGATTTCCAACCTTGTCGGACTGTCGCGGACGCGCCAATCCGCTCTCGGCTGGCGGCAACTATTGCTGCCGCTTTACTGGTTCCTGATCAGCGGGGCCACAATCAGGGCCATGTATGAATTTGTCAGAAGGCCCTTCCATTGGTGGAAGACGCCGCATCAGGTCAGCGTGCATCGGTACACGGTCCCGGCCGCGAGAAGCAGGCGTGTCAGAGCTCCTGCGCGCGTCTACCGTCGGCGGGTCTAGAGCATTTCAATCTTAACTAGACTTGCAGTTCCTTCGCTTCCCTCCCCCTTGAGGGGAGGGATTGAGGGTGGGGGTGCTGAACTATCCGCAGACGCGGTCGTTTGTTGGAACCGCAGCACCCCCACCCCGGCCCTCCCCTCAAGGGGGAGGGGGCGATAGAGCCACAAGCCTCAGTCCAAATCAAACACTGCCTCTCAAGGGGGAGGGAGAGAAAAATACGGGAGAGCGGAATAACAAGGAGCCGCACCAATATGGATGTAACGTTTAGTCTCGCACCTTGTACGGTTTCTGATCCCGCATGAACCGGGCCAGTGCTTCAAGGTCGGCATCGCCGCCGGGGGGCAGCACGACGCGAATATTGACGTAGAGATCACCCTCGCCATAAAGCCCCTTACCCTTGAGCCGGAGCGCCTTTGACGTATCGACGCCCGGCGGCAGGTTGAGCTCCACCGAACCATCCAGCGTGGGAACACGCACCTTGGCACCCAACACGGCTTCGTAAAGCGTCACGGCAATATCGGTGCGCACATCCTGTCCATCACGGCGCAGGAGCTTCGACTTCTCGAATTTTACCGTCACCAGCGCATCGCCGGGTTCGCCGAATGGGTTGGCAACGCCTTGGCCCTTTAGCCTGATCTGCTGACCTTCCTCTACCTTCTCGGGCAGTTTGACGTTCAGCATCTTGCCATTGGGCATGCGGACCGGAACCGATGCGGCCTTATGGGCATCTTCCAGCGACACCGCGATATTGACGATGACGTCGTCGCCCTTGCCCATGCGCGCGCCCGCGCCGCCTGCAGATGCGCCGGCAAAGGGGTCCCATTGCGCGCCACCGGCTGCGCCGCGCGCACCTGCCCGCTGCTGGCCGCCAAAGCCGCTCATGAATTCCTTGAGAATATCCTCGGCAGAGAACCCGCTCGCGCCACCCGCGCCGGGTCGTGCGCCACCGCGCGCCCCGCCATTGCCAAACCCGGCAAAACGCGGATTGCCCTCGGCGTCGATTTCGCCACGGTCAAACTGACCCCGCTTTTCGGTGTCGTTGAGCAGGTCATAGGCGTGTGTCGCCTCGGCAAATTTGCCATGGGCGGAAGGATCATCGGGATTCTGGTCGGGGTGATATTTCTTGGCCAGCTTGCGATACGCGGACTTGATGTCCTTCTCGCTTGCGGACCGCGGCACCCCGAGTACGGTGTAAGGATCGCGCATTCAGGTCCAATCTTTGCGTTGGGGCATTGTTTGCCCCCTTATCTGGGTTCTATATGGCCACGCCCTCTGGCCTTGTCCAGTTTCGAGAAGCGGCAAAAGCGGGAATTTCATCATGCTGCAAATCCTCACCGAGCGTCTTTTCGACGACAATGACCATTCCAGCGTCGATCCCTTCGCCGTGTTCGAGGAATGGTTCGCCCTCGCGCAGGAGTCCGAGCCCAACGATCCGAACGCCATGGCGCTGGCGACGGCCGACGCAACCGGCTTGCCCGATGTGCGCGTGGTGCTGCTCAATGCCCGCGATGCGCGGGGCTTCTGCTTCTTCACCAATTTTGAAAGCGACAAGGGGCGGCAACTGCTCGCCAATCCGCAGGCCGCTCTGGTCATGCACTGGAAAAGCCTGCGCCGACAGGTGCGCATGCGTGGCCCCGTCGAGATCGTTACGCCGGACGAAGCCGACACATATTTTGCCACCCGCCCCAAGGGCAGCCGCATCGCGTCATCCACTTCCCAGCAATCCCGCCCGCTGGCCAGCCGGCAGCAATTGCTGGCAGAAGTCGAGGCGCTGACCAAGAGCATCGGGGACGCAGATGCGCCTCGTCCCGCCCATTGGTCCGGTTTCCGGCTTGTGCCGACCGCCATGGAATTCTGGAAAGACGGCGAGTTCCGCCTGCACGATCGCGTTCGCTTCACGCGGGACAATGTCGATGCATCATGGGACCGTGCCCGGCTTTATCCCTAGGCCTATCGGTAGTTTACAGCCTCCCCCTTCTTCAGGGGCAGGTTCGGTGGGGGAGCCTTCCCAATTCCGGCCCCCTCGCCTAAAACTGCCCTCACATGGGGGCAAGGATGCAGCAGTCAGAGGCTAGGCAGCAGAATGTGATCTTTACCGGATCCCGCTGGGATCTGGCCGTCATGCTCTTGCGCGGCTACATGCTGATGGTCCCCACGATCGGGCTCAACCGCTTCTGGCTGAACACGCGCAAGCGCCGCTTTTACTGGGGCAATAGCGAAATCGGTGGTGACGCGCTGGAATATAGCGGCGACGCACGCCAATTGCTGCTTGGCTTCATGATGGCTCTGGCGGTCTTTCTGCCGCTCTATGGGGTGTTTTTCTATCTTTCCACCCAATCGGTCGAAACCATCATGATCGGTTATGGCGCCGTTGCCGTGCTGATCTGGTTTTTGCAGGGCTATGCGCAATATCGCGCCCGTGATTTCAGGTTGTCGCGCACGCTCTGGCGCGGCATCCGCCTCGATCAGACCGGCAGCGCCTGGCGCTATGGGGCCAGGCGCTTCTTCTGGTGGCTGCTCAATCTGGCGACGCTGGGCCTCGCCTATCCCTTCATGGCCGCCAATCTCTGGTCCTATCGCTATCGGCACACATGGTATGGCGACCGCCAGTTCTCCTTTACCGGCTCCTGGCGCCAGCTCGCCCTGCCATATTACCTGACATGGTTGCCCGTGATGATCATCGCGCTCACGGCTTTGGTCATGGCTGATCAGTCGGGGCTGATTGAAGCGCCGCTTGACGCCGACCCGGACGGCTATCTCGGCTTGCTGTTTCTGGCGCTGCTGGTGCTGATTTTGGTGACCCTTTACCGAGCCAGCGAAATGACGCGGATGTTCTCCTCGATCCGTCTCGGCGGAGCCGCCCTGCATCTCCGCCTTTCCGCTATCAGGCTGCTGGCGCAATATGGGCTATTCGTTATCAGTCTGGTGGCGGCCAGTCTGGTGCTGGCCTTGGGCGGTTTCGTTATTCTCGGGCTCGTTGCGCCGGAAGCCTTTGCCGGAGACAGTTTCGATCTCGACATGCTTCTGGCCTCGATGCAGTCCAGCGTGGCAACGCTGCTCGCCATCATCACAGGCTATTTGCTGCTGTTCTCCGCCTTCACCTTTGTCTCCGAGCTGGTGCTTGGCTACGGCTTCTGGCACCTCGCTTTGCGTGGCGCGACCATTTCCGGTCTCGATACGTTGGACAATGTCCGTGCCCGCGCCGAAGACAAGGCGCTGGCCGGGGAAGGCCTGGCCGATGCGCTGAATGTGGGAGGCTACTAGATGAGCATTCCCGCCCGCTTTCATGATGGATTGATTTCGGCATTGCACACTGCCGAGCTGCGCTATGAGCACGAGGGCGATAGCGGAACGCTTGTGGTGTTCGATCCCGTATCAGGCCAGTCGCTGGCGCGGTGGCCCGCGCAGGGTCTTTATCTCGTTCCTGCCCGCCGCAATGAAATCCGGCTGGGTTCGACCCATGCGCCCGACGGTGCAAGGATTGTCGTGGCAGGGGAGGATCATATCGGGCGTATCCGCGCCACCCTGCCTTTGCTGGCCCAGCGTCAGCAGCAGGAGCGGGGCAAACAGGTTCGTCTCGCCGCTCTTTCGACACTGGCGCTGGCCGCTGTCATTGCGGTCTATATTCTGGGCGTGCCTCTTATTGCCGCTCGTCTCGTGCAACTCATTCCGCCCGGCTGGGAAGAGGGCATTGGCCAGACCGTTGCCGGTCAGATCGAAGCGAACTTGGGCGGCGAGAATGGCTTGCCGCTTTGCGACCCCGATCCGCACAGCCTCGCCAATCGCGCCATTACCCGCTTTGCCCAAGCCGCGCTTGCCGAGACCAATTCGCCCTTTGCCGCCGATGTTCGCGTTGTGCATTCCGATATTCCCAACGCCTTTGCGGTGCCGGGCGGGCGGGTGTACTTTTTCTCCGCGCTGCTCAACGCGGCCCGCACGCCGGACGAATTTGCCGGCGTTCTCGCCCATGAACTCGGTCATGTCGTCCATCGTCACGGCATGGAGCAATTGGTTTCCACCGCAGGCACGGGCCTGCTTGTCGGGTTCATCCTTGGCGATATGACCGGCATTTCAGTCGCAGCGGGGCTGGGCGCCACCATTATCGATGCGCGCTTTTCCCGCGAGGCCGAACATGAGGCGGACCGTTTCTCCGTTCGGGTTGCGCAGAAATTTGATTTCCAGCCATGGGCATTGGCCAATCTCATCGGCCGGGTCGCCGTGGTCACCAATGCCGACCGCGCCTTGGCGCTCTTCAATACCCATCCGCTGACCGATGAACGCCTCGCCGCCCTCACCCTTCTGGGGCAGGACCGGCCGCAAGGGCTCGATGCGCCTTTCTCCGACGCCGAATGGCAGGCGATCCGGACCATGTGCAGCCTGAATGCGCCACGCTAGGCCGCGTTCAAACAATCCAAAGACCTTTTCGGTAAACTGCTAAGCGATAACGGGAAAACGACGTCCTTGCGGATCAGGATCAGAACATCGAAATGGGCTATCTGGGCGCAGCGGCTGGGCAGCGTAGCCGTGCCGCTGCTGGTTCTGCCCATCCTCATGCATCGCCAGCTCTATATCGATTCCAACCTTTTCCTGGTGTTGATCATCCTTGCCGGCCTCGCAGCGACGCTTGCCACCCTGGTCGCTCTCGCCGCGCTTGTCCGTCTGTGGTTCAGTGGCGATCAGGGCTGGGGCAGGGCGCTTGGCGGGCTGGTTCTGGGGCTCATCTGCCTCACCCCCTTTGCAATTTATGGCGCACAGGCCATGCGCTACCCGCCAGTCACCGACATTGCGACCGCATCTCGCGCCGATCTGCCGCTTATCTTTGAACCCGATACGGCGATAATGCCCCCGGCGCGCCTGCTGCCGCCACATGAGCAGCGGCGCATTTTCCCCAATGCGGAAACACGGGGCTATCCGCTCGATGTCATTCAGCTCTTTGCGCTGGTGGAGCGGCTGGTGCAAGCCGAGGGCTGGGACATGCGCCGGCGTGTCGAGCCGCTCAATGTCCTTGCGGAAGGCCGGATTAATGCGCGGGTGATGACCTTGCCCGGCTGGCAGGATGAGGTCGTGCTCGCCGTTCGCCCCACCGCGCAAGGCGGTCGGGTGGATATGCGCTCCGCCTCAATTGGCGCGCCCATCGATTTCGGCAGCAATGGCACGCGCATCGGCGCGTTCCTGTCCGCCCTCGACAATGAAGTGACGGTGCTGTTGCGCGATAATCCAACCCTGAATGAACCGCTGCCCGCCGAGGAGGCCGCGCCCGAGGTTGACACGGGCAACGGCAATTAACCTCCGCTCGCGCCGCAAGGCGCTGCCATGTCCCTAGACGTCCAGATTGCTCACATTGAGCGCATTGTCCTGGATGAAGTCACGACGCGGCTCCACCAGATCACCCATGAGAGCGGTGAAAATCTGGTCGGCTTCGTCGGTCTGGCCCATCTCGACGCGCAGCAGGGTGCGTGCATTGGGGTCGAGCGTGGTTTCCCAGAGCTGCTCGGCATTCATCTCGCCCAGGCCTTTATAGCGCTGCAACGACACGCCCTTGCGACCGGCATCCGTCACGGCCTTGAACAGGGATGACGGTCCGTAAATATTGACCGTGTCACCCTTGCGCGTCAGCGTCGGCACGCCACCGAATAGTTCGTCCAGCCGCCCCGCGAGCGCGCGCAGCTTGCGCGCATCGGCGCTTTGCAGCAGTGCGCGGTCAATCTGGTGGGTTTCGGTAACGCCGCGCACGGTGCGCGAAAAGGCTAGAGCCTCGTCCTCGGTGATTTCACCGCTCCAGCCACGCTCCAGCTCATCGGAAATGCGATCGAGCCGTCCGGCAACGCGCGTCAATGTCTCGGCGCTCTTTTCCCTGTCCGACATGCCATCGGGATCGAGCCCGCCGACAATCGCCGCCTGCTCCACCAGATTGCGGTTGTAGCGGGTATTGAGATTGTTGATGGCCTTGGTGATGTCGCGCGCCTGCTGCAAAATGCTCAGCAGATCCTGTCCGGCATGTTCAGAGCCATTGCGGGTCTTGAACACGGCATCTTCGAGCCCGCCCTGCAGCAGGTAATCTTCCAGCGCTTCCTCGTCCTTGAGGTAGAGCTCGGAACGGCCGCGCGTGGCTTTGTAGAGCGGCGGCTGGGCAATGTAGATATGCCCGCGCTCGATCAGTTCGCGCGTCTGCCGATAGAAGAAGGTCAGCAGCAAGGTGCGGATATGGGCGCCGTCCACGTCGGCGTCGGTCATGATGATGATCTTGTGGTAGCGCAGCTTGTCGGGGTTGAACTCCTCGCGGCCAATGCCGGTGCCCAGCGCCGTGATCAGCGTGCCGACCTGATCGGACGAAATCATCCGGTCAAAGCGGGCGCGTTCCACATTGAGAATCTTGCCGCGCAGCGGCAGCACCGCCTGATTGGAGCGGTCGCGGCCCTGCTTGGCCGAGCCACCTGCCGAGTCACCCTCGACGATGAAGATTTCTGACTTGGCCGGATCACGTTCCTGACAGTCGGCCAGCTTGCCGGGCAGGGACGAGATTTCGAGTGCGCCCTTGCGGCGGGTCAGCTCGCGGGCCTTGCGGGCAGCTTCGCGGGCCGCAGCGGCTTCCACCACCTTGCCGACAATGATCTTGGCTTCGTTGGGATGCTCTTCAAACCACTGCCCCAGCTTTTCGTTGACGATGTTCTCGACAACGGGCCGCACTTCCGAGGACACCAGCTTGTCCTTGGTCTGCGAGGAGAATTTGGGGTCCGGGACTTTTACGGACAATACACAGGTCAGGCCTTCGCGGGTGTCGTCACCGGAAAGCTCGACCTTTTCCTTTTTGGCAATGCCAGAGGACGTCGCATAGCCCGTCACCTGACGGGTCAGCGCGCCACGCAGGCCCGCAAGGTGCGTGCCGCCGTCGCGCTGCGGGATGTTGTTGGTGAAGCAGAGCACGTTTTCGTGGTAGCTGTCATTCCACTGCAGCGCCACTTCGACGGTAATGCCGTCCTTTTCCGAGCGCATGACAATTGGCGTCTCGATGACAGGCGCCTTGGACTTGTCGAGATAACGGACAAAGGCTTCGAGCCCGCCTTCATAGTACAGCTCGACCTCAACGTGCTCGGGATGACGGTGGTCGCGCAGCAGGATGTGCACACCCGAATTGAGGAAGGCCAGCTCGCGCAGGCGGTGTTCGAGCGTCTTGAAGTCGAACTCCACCATGGTGAAGGTGTCGGTGGACGGCAGGAAGGTGATTTCCGAACCCGAGCGGCCTTCATAAGTGCCGGGCTTCTTGTCTTCGACATAGGTGCCGATAACCTCCAGCGGTGCATCGGCAACGCCATGAGTGAAACTCATTTCATGCACTTTGCCGCCGCGGCGGATATTGAGCTTCAGAAAGACTGAAAGCGCATTGACGACCGATACGCCCACGCCGTGCAGACCACCGGACACCTTGTAGGAATTCTGGTCGAATTTACCGCCGGCATGAAGCTGGGTCATGATGACCTCGGCAGCCGATACGCCCTCTTCCTTGTGGATGTCGGTGGGAATGCCACGGCCATTGTCGTTCACAGAGCAGGAGCCATCGGCATTGAGCGTCACGGTAACAAGATCGGCATGCCCCGCCAGCGCCTCGTCGATGGCGTTGTCGACCACCTCATAGACCATGTGATGCAGGCCCGAACCGTCGTCGGTATCCCCGATATACATGCCAGGGCGCTTGCGCACGGCATCCAGGCCCTTGAGCACCTTGATGCTGTCTGCGCCATAATCGTTCGGGATCGGGTTTTCGCTGTCGCTCATGAGGTCCGAATCAGTCGTTAAAACTCAAGTTCCGTTCTAGCGGAACGGGGCTGAAACCCCAAGGAATTTGCGGTTTTTCTAGGCTTTTGCGGGGCAAAAGACCGTTGGCGATCCTGGCTTGTGGCTATTCCCGTGCCAGCCGTCCGTCACGCACCGAAATTCGCTGGGCGCGATCCGCCATGGCTTCAAACAGAATGGCGTCGGTGCCGGTCAGAAAGCACTGGGTTTCCAGCCCATCCAGCGCCTGAAACAAGGCCCTTCTGCGGTCGGGATCGAGATGGGCGGCGATTTCGTCGAGCAGCAGGAAAGGCACTATGCCGGTCCGCAATCGCACCAGCCGCGCATGGGCAAGAATAAGGCCGATCAGCAGGGCTTTTTGTTCGCCTGTCGATCCCATCGCCGCAGGCATGTGTTTCTGCGCATGCATGACGCCGAGATCGACACGGTGCGGTCCTGATGTGGTGCGCCCTGCGGCCCGATCAAGCCCGCGCAATCCATGCCAGCGCTGCGCCAGCAGGGTCTCGAGTTCCGCTGATGTGGCGGGCTCCGCCATATCCTCGAAAAGCGGCGTCAATGTCAGAATGGCCGCAGGGAAATTGGCGTCATCCAGGCTTTCGGCAATCAACGCCTGTAAGGACACCAGACTATCGGCGCGATTGAGATGGACGGACGCGGCCAGTTCGGCCATCTGCGCTTCCACTGCCGAAAGCCAGCGCGGATCGCCATCCTCCTCCAACAGCTTGTTGCGCTGCCGCATGGCTTTCTCGAAGTCTGAAACGGCAGCGGAATGGGCTGGGATAAGCGTGGTCACCAGCCGGTCGAGAAACCGCCGACGCTCGCCTGCCGGCCCGGAAAACAGCCCGTCCATGGCGGGTGTTAGCCAGAGCACGCGCAAATAATCGCTCATCGCCTCGATGGAGCGGGCATTGGCCCCATTGATGCGCACCCGCCGCCCGCCTTCTGGCGTGGCTCCAGTGCCGATATCGGCTGGCCCATCATCGGTTTCCACCGTGGCCGCAACGGCCCAGCTCAGATCGGAACCCTGTGCCTGCAGCGTATCAAAACTCGCGCCGCGCAGGCCGCGCCCGGGCGACAGCACCGAAACGGCCTCAAGCAGATTGGTCTTGCCCGAGCCGTTGGGCCCGGTCAGCACGACATGGCGCGCATCCAGATCAAGCGCCGCCGAAGTGTAATTGCGGAACGCAGTCAGACGCAGGCGAGAGATGTGGCGGATCATAGTGTTATCATGCTCCGCCTTCCCCTCGCCCCTTGCGGGAGAGGGACAGATTTTCTGCGTTCAGCAGAAAATCAGGGTGAGGGGTTCTCTCCTCCGCAGAGGCGAACGTATCGGGCGATGAACACCCCTCATCCGCCCTTCGGGCACCTTCTCTCGCAAGGGGGGAAGGGAGCGCTGAGCCTCGAACAACCACAGGGCCACCCCTCTCCCCTTGCGGGAGAGGGTGGATCGGCCGAAGGCCGAGACGGGTGAGGGGTGTGGATATCAAGACAAGGGCAAAAGCTGCTGCAATCACACGCGCATCGGCATCAGCACGTAAAGCGCGTTGGCCTCGCCCTCTTCCTTCACCAGCGTGGGCGAATTGGCGTCGTTGAACAGAAACACCGCGTTTTCCGAACGGATTTGGGCGATGATGTCCAGCAGATAGCGGGCGTTGAAGCCGATCTCGAAGGCGTCGACATCGAAATCGACGGCGACTTCTTCGCTGGCGGTGCCGTGATCTGGATTGGTCACCGACAATTCAAGCAGCCCATTGCTGGCAGCGAGTTTGACGGCCTTGCCGCCGCGATCCGAAGCAATGGTGGAGACGCGATCGACGGCAATGGCGAAGCCGGATTTATCGACCAGCATCTGCTTGTCATTGTTCTTGGGCGTCACCCGGTCATAATCGGGGAAGGTGCCTTCGATGAGCTTGGAGAGCAGCACGACGGTCCCGACGGTGAAGCGAATCTTGGTGTCGGAAACTTCCACATGCACATCGCCGTCGACGCCATCGAGCAGCTTCTGCACTTCGCCCACGGTCTTTTTCGGCACGATGATGCCATGCATGCCTTCCGAGCCTGCCGGCGCGGCGATTTCGGCGCGGGCCATGCGGTGGCCGTCGGTGGCGACAGCGCGGAACAGGCTACCTGCGGCGCTGTTTTCGATGGCATGGAAATAGATACCATTGAGATAATAGCGCGTCTCCTCGGTGGAGATGGCGAACTGTGTGCGCTCGATCAATTCGCGCAGCGATGCTGCTGCGATGTCGAATTCATGCGCGAAGGCGCCCGATTTGAGATCGGGGAAAGAATCGGGGTTGAGGCAAGCCAGATTAAAGCGCGAACGGCCCGAGGTGAGCACCATGTTCTCGCCGCCATCGGTTTCCAGCCGCACTTCGGCGCCATCGGAAAGCTTGCGCACGATTTCGTAAAGCGTATGCGCCGGGACGGTGGTCGTGCCCGGCGTCGATACCATGGCCGGGACGCTCTCGGTCACTTCGATATCGAGGTCGGTGGCGCGCAGCTCGACCCGGTCATCGCTGGCCTTGAACAGGACATTGGCCAGGATCGGATATGTGTTGCGGCGTTCGACCACGCGATACACATGGCTCAGAGACTTGAGCAGATGATTGCGTTCGAGCGTGACTTTCATTTCCCAACCTATTCCTGACCGACAAGAGCCGCCGTTTAAAGCCGCAAACCCCACCGAAGCGGGGTTTGGACATTTACAATTCATGGACGAAAAGGCAAGGGCAGGCGGCTCTTTGCCGCTCTTTATCCCTATTCCTCAAGCATGCGCTTGAGCAGTTCGATTTCCTGACCCAGTTCCAGGTCATCCTTGATCATCTGCTCCACCTTGCGCACCGAATGCAGCACGGTGGTGTGATCGCGGCCACCAAAGCGCCGACCGATTTCGGGCAGCGAGCGGGCGGTCAGTGCCTTGGCCAGATACATGGCGATCTGGCGCGGGCGCACCACATCGCGGCTGCGGCGAGCGGAGAGCAATTCATTGCGCGGCACTTTATAGTGGCGCGATACGGCCTTCAGAATATCCTCGATACGGACGCGCTTGGCGTCGCGGGCGCGGATCAGGTCGGCCAGCGTCTTTTCGGCCAGCGGCACGGTGATGAGTTCACCGGTCAGCTGGTTGGCAGCAACGAGGCGATTGACGGCGCCATCGAGATCGCGGCCATGGCTGACCACGGCCCGGGCGATATAGTCGATGACGGCGCTCGGGAACTGCATGCCGAAGCGGGCATTCACCTGCTCGGCGCGGCGCTGCACGATGTCGCGGCGCAGATCGAGATCGAAAGTGGAGATCGGTACGACCAGCCCGCCCGACAGACGCGAGCGCACGCGCTCATCGAGCATTTCGAGATCGCGCGGCGGCGCGTCGCCTGCCACCACAACCTGCTTGGCGCCGGTGAGCAGCGTACCCAGCGTATGGCCGAATTCGGTCGCGGATTTGCCCTGCAGGAACTGCATGTCGTCGATCAGCAGCAGATCGACCCGGCGCAGCCATTCCTTGAAGCCGAGCGCGCTCTGGCGCTGCACGGCGGTGATGAAATGGTACATGAAGTGGTCGGCCGTCAGATAGACGATATTCTTGGACGGATCGGCCTGTGACACCGAATGGGCAATGGCATTGAGCAGGTGCGACTTGCCCAGACCAACGGTGGAATGAATATAGACCGGGTTGAAGGTCACGGTATTGTTGATCGCCGCATTGGCGAGTTGCTTGGCGACACCAAAGGCCATTTCATTGGCCGCGCCGGGCACGAAGCTTTCAAAGGTCATGCGCGGGTCGATGGAGCTGCCCGAAAGGGCATCGCCCTTGGCGCTGTCCCGAACCAGACGCGGCGCAGCTGCGGGGGCTGCCGAAGCAAGGGTGGGCAATGCGGCGGTCGTGGCAGAGGGGGCTTCTGGCGCGACTTCGGCGACCGGCGCGATGCGGGGGCGGGCCTGCCCGTTGACGCGCATGGTGACCTGCAGGCGCGCCACTTCCGGCACGTCATTGCGGAAGGCCTCCAGAATACGCTCGGCATAATGGGACTGGACCCAGGAGCAGAGGAAACGGGTCGGCGCGGAGAGATGAACCAGGTCGTCGACCAGTTCTTCCAGCTCGAGGCGCGCAAACCAGGAAGTGAAGACATCCTCGCCCACCGTGGCTTTCAGCAGTGCCCGAACACGGGTCCAGAGATCACGCTGCGCTTCGGTGGAATTATCGGACATGACAGGAACATTGCCTTTTTGGGAAAGTGAAAGAGAAGCAGCGTCGGCATCAGCCCAATCGCCTCTTCCCGCAGTCGCCTGTCGCGTCATTGTTGGTAGCCCCATTCTGTTGCCCTGACCGGTCCGCAAAGTCCGGCAGTGATTGTTTCATTATCCGGCTGCGCCCTGACCCTTCATGGGCCTTTTGGACACAGCTTCGCCCCTGCACTCACAAAGCGAGCACACATAATCAGCGGCTATATCTGCCGCTTGCCTATTGACCTATCCCTTGATCCCGGCCTGACCCGGCCGGTGGTCTCGTGAACGACAGCCAATCCAGATTTCCCCGATCGCCGCCTGAGGCGACCGACAAATTCCACATTGGCTTTTACTCCCCGGCATGGCCGGTACTGCCCCAAACTTGACCCCGCCAAGGAGGTCAGCCATCGGTCCAGAGGATCGTTCCACCCCTCTTTTTCTCCGTCGGCAAAAATACTTTAGTGGCTGGTTTTGACCCCCGCAACACGTGAATCACTGAAATAGGGGCTTGACTCTGAACTAGCGAAATTCTTGCTCTATCCCCACCTAAAGTGACCTCCGGCAAGAGCCTGTGACTCAAGGCAGATTCCAACACTTATCCGGGATTTGCCGAATGAAAAATTTATTCCAGCCCTCTTGAATCAAGGGGGCAATACATGTGCTGAAAGCATAGGCAGGCATGTAGCAAGCTGCTGATTTCAATCAGAAAAAACCTGCGTGCACCAAACGTTCCGCCAGCCGGTTTTTTGTCATCAAATCGTCATGCGGCCGCACTGCGACGAAAAAGCTTGCCCCTTGTATCGTCCAACAAAAAGGGCCCCTTGCGGAGCCCGTTTTCGTCATGCCACGTCAGCCTCTGGGGCGCCGTGGTTCAGTCCATTCAGACTGCGAGAGCCTTCACGCGGCTGTTGAGGCGCGAGACCTTGCGCGATGCAAGATTGGTATGAACGATACCCTTGCCGGCAGCGCGGTGGATTTCAGGCTCGGCAGCCTTGAGTGCGGCGAAGGCGACAGCGTGATCACCAGCGGTGATGGCTTCTTCGACCTTGCGGATGAACGTGCGCACGCGGCTACGACGCGACTTGTTGACCGCGGTGCGGGCAGCAATCTTGCGGGTGGCCTTCTTGGCTGACGGCGTATTGGCCATGTGGTCCTCTTGAGCGTCCTGCCAGCAAGCTCTGCGTCATCCATGACGCCAGCACCTGCCGGAATAAAATGAAAGCGGCGGCACGCTGCCGCCAAGTCGCTGGGTCTATAGGGGATAGGTGGGGAGGCGTCAACTAGATTCCCCGCCTTCTTCCCCGATGGGGCGGTGCAAAATACTGATCCGACTTGCCGCGCCGCCCAAGCGGGCTCGATGGAGCACCCTCCCCTTGACGGGGAGGGTTGGGGAGGGGTGCTTTTGGGCCTGGAAATCGCGTGCGTTGTGCACCCCCTCCCAGCCTCCCCCGTCAAGGGGGAGGTGCCCGCCGGTGGACGCGGTAAGATTGGAGCCGATTTTTGCACACCTCCCTGCGGGAGAAGGGAAAAGTGTTCAATGCGCCTTCTGGCACACCGGACAGTAAAAGGTCGAGCGCCCCGATTGCACGATTCTTTTCACCACCCCGCCGCACATCGGCGTCGGGCAGGGATCGCCCTCCCGATCATAGACTGCAAAATTGTGCTGGAAATAGCCCGCGCCCTCGACGCTGCGGAAATCGCGGATGGTCGAGCCGCCCACTTCGATGGCCGCGATCAGCACTTCGCGTACCGCCGCTGCCAGATCGTCCAGCGCCTTTTTCGGCGAGCCGTCAGTCTGAACTAGGCTTCGCGCTTCTATGTCGGGCAGGATATGGGCCCGGTGCAGCGCTTCGGCCACATAGATATTGCCGAGCCCCGCGACCACACGCTGATCGAGCAGCGCCGCCTTGATCGGCGCCTTCTTGCCCTTGAATGCAGTGGCCAGCGACGAGGCGCTGAAATCATTGCCCAGCGGCTCTGGTCCCAGACCTTTTAAATAGGGGCTCTGTTCGATGTCGTCATAAAGGTCGATAAAGCCGAAGCGTCTTGGGTCTGCGTAGATGAGATGACTCTGCCCGTGGCTGGGGTGGCGGATCGTCCAGATCATATGATCGTGTTTGGGCTCGGTTCCCGGCTCGTAATAGCGCGGTGGCTTGTCGATGCCGTGTTCGGCAAAGCGCCAGGAGCCGGTCATCCCCAGATGGCTGAGCAGCGTCTTGTTATTGGACAGGCCAACAAGCAGATATTTCGCTCGCCTGCCCACGGTTTCGACAGTCTGCCCTTCGAGGGCATTCGTGAGGCCTTCGGGGAAAGGGAAGCGCAAATCCTTGCGGTTCAGGGTCACCGATTCGATTTTTGCGCCTTTTAGCCACGGCTCCAGGCCGCGCCTGACGGTCTCGACCTCGGGCAATTCGGGCATGTGACAAAACTCCTTCACCCTGCGCGGCTTTACGCATGGGCATTTTCCGATGCCTTATATATGGTGCGCGCAAATTCTTCGACCATCGAGGTCCCATCATGGCCCAGCCCAGCGAAACCACCCATTTCGGCGAACAGACCGTTGCGCTTGAGGACAAGCAGGGGCTGGTCGATAAGGTCTTCCACGATGTCGCGGATCGCTATGATCTGATGAACGACCTGATGAGCGTGGGCGTACACCGGCTCTGGAAAGACGCCATGGTGGCCGAACTGGCGCCCCCCAAATCGGGGTCGCGGCCTTATAGGGTCCTCGACATGGCCGGCGGCACCGGCGATATCGGCGAGCGCATCGTCAACCGTTCGCTGGGTTATGCCGAAGTGGTGGTCTCCGACATCAATTCGGACATGCTGCGCGTCGGTGCCGAGCGCGCCAAAAGCTGGCGCTATCCGGGGCAGGTCAGTTTCCTTGAGGCCAATGCCGAGGAATTGCCCTTCGAGGACAATTCCTTCGACGCCTATACAATCGCCTTCGGCATTCGCAATGTGCCGCGCATTCAGAAGGCCCTGGATGAAGCCCATCGCGTTCTCAAGCGTGGCGGACGCATTCTGGTGCTTGAATTCAGCCAGGTGGATGTGCCGGGTTTTGACGCGGTCTATAAAATCTATTCCGACAGCGTGATCCCGCCCATGGGCAAGCTCGTGACTGGCGATGCGCAGCCCTACCAATATTTCATCGAATCGATCCGCAAATTTCCCAATCCGGCGGACTTCACATCCATGATCGCCAAGGCCGGGTTCAAGCGCGCAAAGCACCAGAGCTTCACCGGCAATATCGCCACGCTGTTTTCTGGATGGAAGCTGTGAAGATATTGATGCCGCAACAAGCGCGACACCGTACAAGAAGCAGTGTTCAGTCGGGACGTCTTATATCTTGTCCGGTCTATCGGTTCTATCTCTCCCTCCCCCTTGAGGGGAGGGCCGGGGTGGGGGTGCTACGGTTCCCACAACCACGGCATTTTCCGATAATGCAGCACCCCCACCCTCAATCCCTCCCCTCAAGGGGGAGGGAGGCGCATCGAGATCGCAAAGCTTGTGGAGCCTCTCACTAATGTCCATCGGCTCCACCTTCCGCCTGATCCATGCTGGCTGGGTGCTGGCGCGTGAAGGCGCATTGTCCATACTGCCGGTTGAATCCCTGCCCCCGATGATGAAAGTCGGCATTGGTCTCGGCCGGATGGTTGAACGCCGTTCAGTGCGCAAGACTGGCTCAATCGAAAAGCTCAATGCGGCGCTGCATAAGCTGGGCCCAAGCTTCGTAAAATTTGGCCAGACACTGGCCACCCGGCCCGACATCGTGGGGGCGCAGGCCGCCGCCGACCTGTCTGGCCTGCAAGACCGCATGCCGCCCTTCGATCCGAAACTGGTTCCCGGCATTCTCGATGAAGCGCTCGGCGCCAAGGCTGCGCCACTCACTGAAATCAGCGAACCCGTCGCCGCCGCCTCCATCGCCCAGGTCCACAAGGCCAAGCTGCGCGTGTCCGGCGAAGCGCCAAAGATCGTTGCGGTCAAATTGTTGCGCCCCGGCGTTTCCGAACGTTTCCATGCCGATACGCAGGCGCTCTATGCTGGTGCGCGTCTGGCGGAAACCTTCTCGCCCGCCAGCCGCCGCTTGCAGCCTACCCAGGTGGTGCAGACGCTCGACCATTCCATGCGGCTTGAGCTCGATCTGCGTCTTGAGGCCGCCGCCATTTCAGAAATGGCCGAGAATATCAAGGACGATACCGGCTTCCGCATCCCCGAAGTGCAGTGGGATCAGGTGGCGCAGAACGTTCTCACCACGACATGGGTTGATGGCATTCCGATCCGCGACCATGCCGCCATCGACGCTGCCGGTATTGACCGCAAGGCGCTCGCCGCCAAGGTGTTGCAGGGCTTTTTGCGCCATGCAATCCGCGACGGCTTCTTTCACGCCGATATGCATCCGGGCAATCTCTTTGCCGATCCAAAAACCGGCGATGTCATCGCGGTGGATTTTGGCATTATGGGGCGCATCGGCAAGTTCGAGCGCCGCTTCCTTGCCGACATTCTCTATGGTTTCATCACCCGCAATTACCGGCTGGTGGCGCAGCGCCATTTCGATATTGGCTATGTGCCAGCCCATCAATCGGTGGATGATTTCACCCTCGCCATTCGCTCCATTGGCGAGCCATTGCATGGCCGCAAGGCGACCGAAATTTCCATGGCCAAGGTTCTGGGCCAGCTCTTTGCCATCACCGATCTTTTTGAAATGCGGACGCGGCCCGAATTGGTGCTGCTGCAAAAGTCCATGGTGCTGGTGGAAGGTGTCGCGCGCAATCTCGATCCTGAACTCGATATCTGGACCATTGCCGAGCCGGTCGTCGGCGACTGGCTGCGCCGCGAAGAGGGACCAATGGGCCGTCTCGAAGACTTTGCGGGTCATTTCACCCGCATGAGCGAAGCCTTGGGTCGTGTTCCCAATCTGATTGCGCAGGCTGAACTGACCATGGCCGAACACCGCGCCATGATGAACCGTCCGCGCGACCGATTGATGCGCACCATGATGGTGGTGGCGCTGGGTTTTGCTATCGTGGCCCTGGGTGCCGCGGCCTATCTCGCGCTGCGTTTGGCCTTAATATCCTGAGGCTTTTGGGCCGTCAGTCTTGCCGGACGGCTGCATCTCCCACTAGATAGCGTCCAAATGCGGCTCGGGCCGTCTTGGGAGACAAAATTTATGCACTTCAATCTGTTCGGTAAGCTGGCGGGCGTCACCGCTCTGGCTCTGGGTCTTTCGGCTTGCGTCGATGTCGAAATCGACGTGGCGCTGACCAGCGCAACCACCGCGCGCGCGACCATGACCCAGACCATGAGCGCCGACCTCTATGCCATGGTCAAGATGAGCGAAGAGAGCGGCGAAAGCCAGGAAGCAGGTTTCTGCGACGAAGGCACGCTCACCGAAAACGCCGATGGCACGGCCACCTGTTCCATCGTTGAAGAAGGCCCGTTTGCCGATCTCGATCTCGGGCAGGATGAAGGCGGCATGACCTTCACCGAAGCCGGTCCGGGCCTTGTCCGCATTGCGCTGCCAACGGCTGACATGACCTCCGAACTCGGCGTTGATGACGAGATGGACGAAGAAACCAAGCAGATGATGCTCGCCTTCTTTGAAGGCCACAACATCACGGTCACCTTCTCGGGCACCGAGGTCACCGATACCAACATGACCCTTGCTGCCGATGGCAAGAGCGTCAGCCATGTGATCCCGATGCTTGACCTCATCAATGGTACGCTCGATCTGCCGACCGAGCTCTACGCCGTGGTGCGTGCGCCCTGATGCAGGCACCCGTTTCCATTCGTCTCAAATGGCTTGAGCATGGCGAGGGTCTTCCCCCGCCAGCTCTTGCGAGCGCTCTGGCCGCCGGAGCGGACCTGCGTGCGGCGGTGCCATCCGCCGAGCCGCTGACAATCGAGCCGGGTCAGCGCGCCATCGTGCCCTGCGGTTTCGCCATGGCTCTGCCCCCGGGTTACGAGGCGCAGGTGCGCCCGCGCTCCGGTCTTGCGGCCAAGCATGGCATTACCGTGCTCAACTCACCCGGCACGATCGACGCAGATTATCGCGGCGAGGTGATGGTCATTCTCGTCAATCTGGGTCAAGATTCCTTCAGGATCGAACGGGGCGAGCGCATCGCCCAGATGGTGGTGGCATCGGTGGTGCAGCCAACCTTTATCGTGGGGGACGAACTTGACGAAACAGAGCGCGGCGCAGGCGGGTTTGGATCGACCGGACGGGGCTAGGCGGCGAAACCGCGCCATTTTCCCGTTCATCTTGGCACTCCTGGCTCCCGGCGCCGCCCTTGGCGGCGACCGGGCGCTGATCGACTATATCGGCTTTTCCCACGATTTCCGCTATTTCGCCTTCGAGGAATTCGGCATTCAGGACGGCTCAGGCTTCGCCTACGCCAATCTCTATGTCGTTGATCTTGAAAGCGATTCCTGGGTCGTCGGCACGCCGATCCGCGTGCAGGCCGAAGTTGAAGATAACAGCCTCGCGGCAATCCGCGCCGAAGCTCTCGCGCAGGCCGAAAGCCATATTACCGGCTTCAGCATTGAAATTCCTGTAGAAATCGCCGCCCTCATCGGCGACGGCGCCCCCGGTATTGATGGCAAGAGCCTGACTTTTGGCGCGCCGGGCTATGAGCCGGGTGCTGTCATCGGCGACTACACGCTCAGCCTCTCTACCTTCCCGACGACGGCCACCAGCCCCTGCGCGGAATGGTTCGACCTTGATCCGCAGGGCTATCAACTGGAGATCAGCGACAGCGGCACCCAAAGGCTGGTGCACCTCGACGACAATCTGCCGCGCTCCCGTGGCTGCCCGGTCGATTACCGCCTCTACGGCGTGGTCATGCCTTTCGGTGGAGCAATTCTGGCCAATGCGGTAGCGATTGTCTCCGTCTACCCGCGTGGCTTCGAGGGTCCGGACCGGCGCTTTCTGGCGGTTCCCCTTGGCCTCTGAGCAGCCATTTTCGCCGGACGAAACCAGACGCTATGCGCGGCATCTGGTGCTCAAAGGCATGGGCGGGGCGGGCCAGCAGAAACTCAAGGCATCCCGCGTTCTGGTCGTTGGTGCGGGTGGCCTTGGCAGTCCCGCCATTGCCTATCTCGCAGCTGCCGGCATTGGCCATTTGGGAATTGTTGATGCCGACCAGGTATCGCTTTCCAATCTTCATCGCCAGATCATTCACAATGAGGTCGGGCTTGGCCAAACCAAGGTCGAAAGCGCCGGCACCTTCGTGCGTGCCCTCAATCGGCATGTGCAGCTAGAACTGATCCCCGAGGCGGTTCATGGCGACAATGCCGAAGCTGTGCTGTCGGGTTACGATATTGTCCTCGATGGAACGGACAATCTGACCACCCGCCGCATCGTCGCATCCGCGGCCGAAGCATTGCGTATCCCGCTGGTTTCAGGCGCGGTCTCAATGTTTTCGGGGCAGGTCACCGTCTTCGCGCCTCACCTTGGCGGACCCCGCCACGATACGCTTTATCCCCCGGAGGCGCATGACGATGCCCTCCCATCCTGCGAAGCCAATGGCATATTGGGGCCGGTGACCGGCATTATTGGCTCATTGATGGCTATGGAAGCGATCAAGCTCATCACCGGCATCGGCACGCCTCTTATTGGGCGGCTGTTGATCTACGATGGCAAAGAGGGCGGGTTTACCGAACTCGCCTACTGATCCCTATCCAAGAAAAACACCCCCGGACTTATGCCCGAGGGTGATGAATGCGTATCGAGGTCTTCAGACCGTCTCAAGCGTCAGGATGCTTGAACACGAGAGCCGCATTGGTGCCGCCGAAGCCGAACGAATTGGACAGCACATAGCCGAGATCGACCCCGTCGCGTCGTTGGCGCAGGATCGGCATGTCGGCGAAAGCCGGGTCTAGCGTCTCGATATTGGCGCTTTCGGCAATGAAACGGTGCTTCATCATCAGGATCGAGAAGATCGATTCATGCACACCCGTAGCGCCCTGGCTGTGACCGGTCAGCGACTTGGTCGCGGAAATGGGCGGGCACTTGTCTTCATTGCCAAAAACGGCGCGCAGCGCTTCGATTTCCTTGAGGTCACCCACCGGGGTCGAGGTGGCGTGCGGGTTGATGTAGTCGATGGGCGCCTTGATGTTCTGCAACGCCATGCGCATGCAGCGTTCAGCACCTTCGCCTGAGGGCGCCACCATATCGACGCCATCCGAGCTTGCGCCATAGCCGACAATTTCGGCCCAGATTTTTGCGCCGCGCGCCTTGGCGTGCTCATAGTCTTCGAGCACCAAAACACCCGCGCCGCCGGAAATGACGAAACCATCTCGATTGGCATCGTAAGCGCGCGAGGCCACTTGCGGCGTCGCGTTGAAATTGGAACTCATTGCGCCCATGGCGTCGAACAGGTCGCTCAGCGTCCAGTCGAGATCTTCATGCCCGCCGGCGAAGACGATGTTCTGCTTGCCCAGCATGATCTGCTCATAGGCATTGCCGATGCAATGCTTGGAGGTCGCGCAGGCGGCGCTGATCGAATAGTTGACGCCCTTGATGGCAAAGGACGTGGCCAATGTTGCCGAGGCGGTCGAGCCCATGGCCTTGGGCACGGCCAGCGGCCCGATGCGCTTGGGGCTGGTATTCTTGCGGACGATATCGGCGGCTTCCACGATGGTGCGGGTTGAAGCACCACCCGAGCCCATCACGATGCCGGTCATGGGATTGGAAATGTCGCTCTGCTCCAGCCCGGCATCGGCAATGGCCTGCTGCATGGCGAGATAGTTCCAAGCCGCGCCCTTGCCCATGAACCGAGTGACGCGGCGGTCGAGCACTTCGAACGGATCAAGGCGTGGATCGCCCTTGACCTGGCTGCGGAAGCCCAGCTCGGCATAGTCTTCGGCAAAGACAATGCCCGGAGTGGCATTGCGCAGGCTCGTCGTGACCTCATCAAGCGAATTGCCAATGGAGGAAATGATACCCATGCCGGTTACGACAACTCGTCTCATTTCGGTCTCGCTTCAATCATTCGATGGTTCCGCACTTGGGGTTGCGTCGCATCCATATAGGTATCCTGACGCCGGTAATAAGGCCCGGCAGTCCCTGACAAAGTGCCTCAGGCGTCTGTGAACAGCCCGACGCGCAAATCCTTGGCTTCATAAATGATATTGCCGTCGGCCTTTACCCAGCCATCAGCAATACCCAGCGTCAGGCGCGAACGCATGACGCGCTTGAGATCGATGCCATATTCGACAAGCTTGACATCATCGGTCACCTGGCCCTGGAACTTGATTTCTCCGCCCAGTGCGCGGCCCTTGCCGGGCTGGCCGATCCAGGAGAGGAAAAAGCCAGTCATCTGCCAGACGGCATCGAGCCCGAGACAGCCCGGCATGACCGGATCCCCGATAAAATGGCACTTGAAGAACCACAGGTCTGGATTCACGTCCAGTTCGGCCCGCACATAGCCTTTGCCATGCGCGCCACCACTTTCCTGAATATCGGTGATGCGATCAAACATCAGCATGGGCGGTGCGGGCAGGCGAGCATCGCCCTGTCCCGGCAATTCGCCGCGGCCATGGGCCAGCAGATCTTCATATCCAAATGCGTGTTGCCGCTCGGTCATGGCCCGTCCCCGCTCTCACTTCAGCCTCGTTTCGTATAGAGGTGGGGTTTGAGGGTCAAGCCAGCCGGAGGTTGCGATACAAGACTGTTTTAGCGGTGCAACTTGTGCCAGAGGCCGCAGCACTCTATAAGAAAAGCTGGAATTTTGGACATTATGACGAGCATTCCCGGCCCCATGACCGAACGCAGCCTTGCCGCCCGGCCCCATCCGTCCCGCAAACCCTGCCTGACGGCGGTTCTCCGCATGGCCGGATTGCGCCCGACACGGCAGCGCGTAGCTCTGGCCGAATTGCTGTTTGGTGGGCCGCACCGCCATGTCAGCGCCGAGCAATTGCATGGCGAAGCCTCCACGGCGAACGTCAATGTCTCGCTGGCCACCATATACAATACCCTGCATCAGTTTCATGAAGCCGGGCTGTTGCGCGAAGTCGCCATCGACGCGTCGCGCTCATATTTCGACACCGACACCTCCGATCACCATCATTTCTACGTCGAAGACGAGCAACGGATGATCGATATTCCTGCTGACGCGGTGGAGTTCAAGGCACTGCCACAGCCACCCGCGGGAATGGAAGTGGCCTATGTCGATGTGGTGATCCGTGTGCGCAAGGCTCCCGTCTAGGGCAAGCCTGATCCCGGTCTGTCAAGCGCCTCGATGTGCATCCGGTGACAATGCGCCGTGGTGACAAAGCCATTTTGCGTGCCCATATTAGGGCCGGTTTAAACAGCAAAAAAGGTGGTCGATGTCCGAAAAGGTCAATCTGAACGCCTATTTCGAACGAATCGGTTTCTCCGGTTCCATTGCTCCCACTTTGGCGACGCTGGAAATGCTGCATGCGCTGCATGCCGCGGCCATCCCTTTTGAAAATCTTGGGCCATTGATGGGCGAAAGCGTTGCCCTCGACCAGCCGAGTCTGGAGCGCAAGCTGCTCGTCGACAAACGGGGCGGCTATTGCTTCGAGCACAATTTCCTGTTCATGCGCATTTTGCGCGACCTTGATTATACGGTGCGCCCGCTGCTCGCGCGCGGTCTCTGGACCAGCCCGGATAATCAGAAGCTCAGCCATATGGTGCTGCTTGTAGAGATGAACGGGCAGAATTATCTGGCCGATGTCGGTCATGGTGGACTGACGCTGACCACGCCGTTGCGCCTGCGTGCCGATGTCGAGCAGGCGACCCCTCACGAGACCTTCCGTTTGGTGGGCGGCGCCGCGGAATGGACCCTGGAAGTGCGGATCGGCGATGATTGGCGACCAGTCTATGCCTTTGAGCTCGATACGGCAGGCGATGCAGAAATTTCTGCCGTCAACCAGACAATGGCAACCTCGCCCGCGTCGCCCATGGTCAGCAGCCTGCGTGTGGCATTGTCTCCCGGGGGCCGTCGGCTCAAACTGCTCGACACGACCTTCACCATTCAGCCTGTGGAAGGTGAAAAGGAACAGCGGGAAATCACCAGCATGGAGAGTCTGCGCTCGGTTCTAACGGAGGAATTCGGTCTGGTCCTGCCCAATGATGAGCGGTTGGAACCAGCTCTTGAGCGCCTCTTGCCGGATGTGCCTGCGCCTGCTGCCGAGCCAGAAGTCTAGATCTATGGCGCCCGTTACCGTCCCGGCCGAAAAGCTGCGTGAATTTGCGGATTTCAGGGCCTTTTACGATTGGCTGTCGCTCAACCACGACGCGGAAGACGAAATCTGGATCCGCATTTTCAAGAAGGCCAGCGGTCGTGCCACCATTACGCCGGTGGAAGCAATCGACGCCGTGCTGTGCTGGGGGTGGATCGACGCGATCAAGAAGAGTTGGGACGAGGTCTCCTTCGTCCAGCGCTATTGCCCGCGTCGGCCAAAATCAGTGTGGAGCCAGGTCAATCGTGACAATGTCGCGCGCCTCAGCGAAGCCGGTTTGATGACCCAGTATGGCCTTGTGCATGTCGAGACTGCCAAGCAGGATGGACGCTGGGACGCTGCCTATGCAACGACACAGGCCCCGCCCGATGATCTCCTTTCTGCCATAGCGGCAAATCCGGCGGCGCAGAAGGTTTATGGGCAATTAACCGCCCAGAACCGCTTCGCGCTGACCTTTCGCACGATCAGTCTCAAGACCGAAGCCGGTCGGAAAAAGAAAATCGAAACACTCGTCGCCATGCTGGCGCGCGGCGAAACCATCTATCCCCAAAAGCTGGAGCAGGACTGATGCCGGTCTGGGGCGCATTCCTGCGCGGTATTAATCTGGGCAAGCGGCAGATGAAAATGGCCGAGCTCAAAACCTGCCTCGAAGCCGCCGGTTTCGCCGATGTAAAGACCGTGCTGGCCAGTGGCAATGTGCGCCTTTCTGCCGAGGGCAGTGAGAGCGAGATCAAGCAACGTCTCGAAGTAGCGATAGAAAAGCAGTTCGGCTTCGCGGTTGGCGTGGTCCTGCGCTCTGAAGCCGAGCTCCAGTCCATGCTGGACCACCATCCCTTCACCGTGCTTGACCCGAACGCAGACCTCACGCGCCATGTGCTGATGTTTGACAAGCCACTGCCCGAGGGGATTGAGCTTGTGGACCTGCCGGGCAATACCGAAATTCTGCGCATCGATGCCCGCGATCTTTATATCGCCGCCTATAAGCAGCCCAATGGCCGCTATACCGAACATGTCGAGGATGTGCTCAAGCCGCTTTACGCTCGGCTCGGCAAAGGCGTTCTCGACACGATGCGCAACTGGAACACGATAGAGAAGATTCTGAAATGATCACCATTTTCGGCTCCACAAATCTCGACCAGATCGGCACCGTTACCCGTCTGCCCAAGCCGGGCGAGACGGTCGCTGGCGGCACCTTTTCCATGGCAGCAGGCGGCAAGGGCGCTAATCAGGCACTGGCCGCGCGTCGCGCTGGAGCCGAGGTTCTGCATGTGTCTGCGGTTGGCAACGACGCCTTTGCGGGGCTCGCCACCGAACTGCTCGACAAGGGTGGTGTCGATCTGTCCTTGTTGCGCACTGCCGAGGCAGCCACCGGCATCGCCATGATCTTTGTCGATGCGGAAGGCGAAAATGTCATTGCCATTCTGCCGGGCGCCAATGGCACGATCAGCCCGCAGGATGCCGAAACAGGCCTGCATGCCCTCTCGTCCACCGATACGCTGCTGGTGCAGCAGGAAGTTCCGCAGGCGGCAACGCGCCGGGCGCTTGAAATCGCGCGAGCAAAGGGCGCACGCAGCGTGCTCAACACCGCGCCCTATCTGCCGGATACCGCTGAGCTTGCCCCTCTGGCCGATATCGTCATTGCCAACGAGACCGAGTTCTCGTTGCTCTCGGGCCGTCCCATCAGCGAGTTGAACCAGGCCATGGCCGATTGGGTCAAGCAGACCGGCCGCACCATCGTCGTTACCCTCGGCCCGGACGGTGCGCGCGCGGTGACGCCGGAGGGGACGATCTCCGTGCCTGCTCACAAGGTCGAGCCCGTTGATACAGTGGGCGCTGGTGACACGTTCTGCGGCTATCTGGCTGCGGCGCTCGATGCCGGTCTCGATCTGGAGACGGCCATGCGCCGGGCGGCCATCGCGGGAAGCCTTGCCTGTCTCAAGCCGGGCGCGCAACCGGCAATTCCATTGAAGGCGGACGTGGACGCAGTGCTGGATAACTGACCGCGCCAGAGCACGGCGCAGCCATTCTGTGAAGTGACTTCCGCCGCGCGCCCGTCTAGGCTGATCCAGGTTGGAAGCGACGGGAGGATGCTCCATGCCCCATTTTCTTGCTGTCTATACGATGCAGCCGGAGGCTCTGGCGCGCTTCCGCAGCATGCCCAAGGCCGAGCAGGACAGAATTGACGCCACCGGCCTACCGCTCTGGGAGGCGTGGGAAAAGCGCAATGCTGCGTTTCTCTCCAATCTTGGTGGCATGGTGGGCAAGACCACGCGCGTAACCACTGATGGTGTTGGCGCTCATACCAACCAGTTTTGCGGCTATGTCATTGTCGAAGCGGAAACGATCGAGGCGGCGGCCCAGCTCTTCCGCGACCATCCTCATATCAACGTCTTTCCCGGAGATGGAGTGGACATCATGCCCTTCCTAACCGGGCCGGACCTGCGGCCCAGCCGGAAATAAAAAAGCGGGCCTTTCGACCCGCTTCTGATTTTGTCGATGTGCAGCCAAAGATAGGGCGTCACTCTGCGTTCGTCAGAACGCAGGCCGCTCTACTCATTTGGGCGCCAGCACCATGACCATCTGGCGACCTTCGGAACGCGGCTGGCTTTCGACCTTGGCAATAGCTTCGGTCTGCTCGCGGACCTTGATCAGCAATTGCATGCCCAGATCCTGGTGCGCCATTTCGCGGCCACGAAAACGCATCGTCACCTTGACCCTGTCACCATCACCAAGGAACCGGTGCACGGCCTTCATCTTGGTTTCATAGTCGTGGTCATCGATGTTCGGACGCATCTGAACTTCCTTGACCTCGATCACCTTCTGCTTCTTTCGCGCCTCTGCCGCCTTCTTCTGCGCGGCATATTTATAGCGCCCAAGATCAAGCATCTTGGCCACGGGGGGCTGCGAATTGGCGGCGATCAGGACAAGGTCAAGCCCCTGCTCCTGTGCTTCTGTCAGCGCGTCGCGGGTGCGCACGATGCCGCGGTTTTCACCTTCTGCATCGATGAGCTGAACGTCGGGGCTGGTGATATCCTCGTTGGCAAGCGGCCCATCTTTCTGGGGCGCAACGGGTCTCATGGGACGGCGAATGGCAAGCTTTCCTTATTCTGTTATCAGGCGGGGCTGAAATCGGCCCTAAAATCGTGGTAGCGGCTCAATAAGTCAACTGGCGCTGCAAGCGAATTCTTAGCTGTTGCGCGCAGGAAACGCCAATGGTTCCGTTTGAGAAAAGCCACATGTTGCCCAAGAGTTCCCTCAATCGATTTCGTCTCTCCGTTGGCAGCGATTCAGAACGGCGCGAAATTGCCGTTGAACAGCGTCAGGGTAGCGCACCGGGTCTGTTCTGGCTCAATGGTTTCCGCTCGGTCATGACGGGCGCAAAAGCCATGGCGCTCGATGCACTTGGCGCCGAGAAAGGACTCGCCGTCACCCGTTTCGACTATTCCGGTGACGGCCAATCCGGCGGGCGCTTCGACGATGGCACGATCAGCCGTTGGCTTGAGGACGCTGAAGCCGCGCTCGCTCTTACTCAAGGGTCACAGATTGTCTGCGGTTCGTCCATGGGCGGCTGGATTGCCCTGCTGTTGGCCCGGCGCCAACTGGCGATAGGCAAGCCGCTCAAGGGTCTGGTGTTGATCGCGCCGGCCGTCGACGCCACCACCACGCTGCTGCCCGCCCGTATGAGCGCGGAGCAGCAGCGTGATCTGGAGCGCCAAGGCTTTTTCGAGCGTGAAAGCGCTTATGGTGATGGCCTCTACCGCTATACCAAGCGCTTCATCGACGATGGCGCCCGTCACAGCCTTTTCGGCTCGGTCATCGAGACCGGTTGCCCGGTGCATATTCTTCACGGCGGGCAGGACGTCGACGTGCCTGCCGCCCATGGGCAGAAGCTGCTGACCCATATTCTGCACGATCCCGCAATCTTTACGCTTGTGCCTGATGGCGACCACCGCCTCAGCCGCGAACAGGATCTGGTTCTGCTGCGCAATGCGGTATTGGCCATGCTCTGATCATGTCTTGATCGATTCGATCTGTGCATCGAGCCGTGCGGCCAGCTCCTGCACCGCCCGGATCAGCGGGGCGATGAACTGGTCGTAACGCAGCGCATGTTGGTCATCGGCAATGACATGTCCACCAAAAGACTTGCCGCCGAGCAGAGCTTCCACCTCCTGCGCGATCAATCCATAATGGACCTGACCGTCATCCTTAACCCATGAAAAACGCACGGGGTTGAGACCAAGAATGAAATCCAGACCGAGATCGGACGGGGCAATTTCCGTCTTGAGGCGGGCGTCAGAGGTCTGGATCGTCCCGGTAGCGGCCCAAACCGCTGACCAGCGCGCGCCACTGGCGCCCAGACTGATCGAATTGTCACTGGCGGGGCGGGGAGAGGCAATAAAGCTGGCCGCGCCATTGCCGACGTTAATGGCAAGGGCATCCAACCATGCTGCGCCATCTGCGCTCACCTTGATGCGCCAGTTATTGTCGCCCATCAGCCCCATTTCGGCATGGCCGGACCAGTCCGACTGGAACAGAAGGCTTGCCGTTTCTTCGGGCGCGGCTTTGTTGAGCTTGAGCTGATGACCAGCACCGGCATGGGTAAAAAGCGTCGCCTCCGAGGATACGGCGAGGCGATTGATAGTGTCCGGCGTACTGTTGACGCCCAATTGCGCCAAACCCGCGCCCAGAGCAGCAACGGGCACCCATGCCGCGCCGGAGTAGATCAGCAGAACGTCCTCGGAGCGGTCGAAAACCTGCCAGCCGCGCGCTGGATCGTAAAAGCGCCATGCGCCCGACTGGAAGGCCGCAATTTCGTCGGTGTGGCCTGTCCACGCGCCGCTCGCCCCATCCGGCACGATCCAGGCTTCGCCCGGCAAAGGGGTGGCCGGCGGTGTGTTTAAATCGCGTGCTTCGATGATTGGCTGAACCAACGCATCCAGCCGCTCCAGCGCGTCATTATGCGTGATGTGTTTGAGGGCCTGTCCGGCCATGATGAACGGCAGGTCGAGGCGGGCAGTATGATCCATAGGATTAGGCTCCAGTTTTCACTGGAGCCTAATCTGCGGCCTCATTGTTCAGCGGGGATAAGTCTGCCTAGAGGCAGATATTGATCGCTCCAGCCATGGTGCTGGCATAAACGATGGTTGGATTGGCTGCGTTCTCGATGGAGCTCTGCAGTCCTTCCCCGCCAGCCGCGAAATAGCGGGCTGCGCAGGTGCACAGATCAGTAGGGCTCTGGCCGCTGGCCTCGAGCTGGGCAAGCACGTCATTCTCATCGAAGCCGGGCACCATGATGCCGCCGTCGAGCGCCTGCTGGCACATATAGACGTCGCTGTCGTCATAGGCGAAGTCTTCGTCAGGAAGTTCTTCTTCCTCGAATGCGTCGTAGTCCTCGTCAGGCAGGCAGATCATCATGTTGATTGCGGTCAGAAATGAGCGGTGATCGACACTCTCCAGACTATCGGCATTGAGAAGAGCGAGGTCTTCCTCATCGCCTTCGGCAAATTCATTCGCTACGCATTGGCAATAGTCGCGCTGCGACAGGTTGGCGTCCGAGATGGCTTGTGCGAAGAAATCGCCATCGACGTCCTCGACATGGCCCTTGAGCGCTGAGTGACAGGCATCAAGCCCAATGTGATGAAGCCATTCACTGACAGATTGCGCCTGCACCGCTTGAAGCGAACAGGCAAGCCCGAAAACCAGACCAACCAAAGCGTGCTTCACCCGAGCAGGGCGGCAGATAGAGATTGTTTTCTGTGCCACGATTTTTTACCAGATGATCAGAATTAATCAGTGCACTAGAAGAATCTGAGCCTGCGCAACTACTCCTCTAAAAGGGGGATGCGCCGATTACTGAAATGCACTGGAACAGGCGGTCAATTGGGGAATGGATCATGCAGAAGCGGCATCCGAGCGATCTGAATGACTCAAGCCGCTTCACAGCCTGATATTTCTCCCGTCCTGCAAGCCAGCTATCTGCGCCGCAGCCAGATTCTCGCTGCGTTCGAAGAGCGGGCGGCAGCAGTAAATATTCTCGTTGGGCCGCCGGGAAGCGGCAAGACCTGCACATTGTTCGAGCTTTGGCAGGCCATGACCACACGCGGGGAGCGCGTTGCCTGGCTCTCGCTCGCACCCTCGGACAACGTGATTGCCGTGCTGCAACACCGTCTGGATGCTGCTTGTCATGGCGCAGACGTTCTTTTCGTTGATGGCCTGCATCATATCGTAGCCAGCGATTGCCGTGTCTGGCTTGAGCACGCCTTGTTTGAAAAGCTCTTGGCTTGCCGCCTTTTTCTGGCCTCGCGCCACCTGCCGGGCGCCTCTTTCCATCAGGCATTGCTCGCGGGCCGAGTTACGCTGATCGGTCCGGAAATGCTGCGTTTTACCGATATGGAAGCGCGTCAATTGCTGGGCGGACGTCTTTTCACTCGACAGGCAGAACAGCTCAATCATCTGGCCGATGGCTGGGCTGCGGGCCTGCGCATGCTGTCGCTGGACCCGGACATGGCCCGCGCGCTTGCCGAGGATATGAGCGGTCAACGCCCCATTCCCAAGCTGATGGCTGCCTATTTTGATGACGTGGTTTGCGCCAGCCTGCCGCCCGACCAATTGGCTGCCCTGCTCGAAATCAGCGTCTTTGAGCGTTTTTCTGCTGAGGCGCTGGCCGCCATGCCCTTGCCGGGGCGGAACTGGCAGGACATCGAACCCTTGTTGCGCGCTAACTTCTTTGTCCGCTTTTTTGATGAAAGCCGTCTCTGGGCAGTGTTCCAACCTGCCTTCAGCCGGTATTTGCGCCAGCGCTTCCGCCAGGCCGAGCCGCAGCGCTACGAGCAATTGCGCGCCTTTGCGGCTGACTGGTTCGAGAAAAGCGGTCATGCGGCGGAAGCGGTGCGTCACGCCGTCTCCCTTGCGGATCACCCCATCGCTGCACGGATCATTGAAAAGGCGGGCGCGATCGCCGTCGATGTGGGCGAGGGGCCCGATGTGGCGCTGGGCGATCTGATCGCCCCTGAAGAGGCGGGGACTCTGCCGCTCGCATTTCTGGGACAGGTCTATTACCGCATCCGCCAGGGACGTTTGCGAGAAGCACGCGTTCAATTCGAAAGCGGGGCGGCCCTGACCGCCAACTTCACTCGATTGAGCTCGCAAGCGGACCCGCTCATTGCCTCGGGTTGGTACGCTCTGATCCGCGTCGTGTTCAAGGCGGCGGACGATCTGGAAATGTCAGAGACCGACCTCGCGCTGCTCGAAACGGCGCTTGCCAATCAGATAAATGCCGATCCCGTTCTGGCCGCCAGCTTCGCCTCTGTCCTTGCCTTCGTTTATCTGGATCTGTCGCGCTATGCCGAGGCCGCAACGATCTGCAGCATCGGGATGAGCGCGCTGGATTCGGCAAGCGCCTATAAGGCGACCATTTTTATTCGCCAGCATCAGGCATCTGCGGCACTGGCGCATGATACATATGATTCCGCGCTGCTATGCGCCGAGGATGCCATGCGTCTTGCCCAGATCGAGGGCACCAGCGGCGGTTATGAAATAGTCACCTGCCAGATCACGCGCGGTATTCTTCACTACGAAAACAATGAGTTAGACCAGGCCCTTGCATTGCTGCAGCCCGCTTTGGGCCATCTCCATGCGGTGAACGGCTGGGGGCGCCTCTATGTCGAAGCCTTCACCATCGCCGCTGACGCCGCCAGCATTCTGCATGGTCGTGATGCTGCCGAAAAACTGATCCGGGCTGGCGAAGGGTTCGCGCGCCACCGCAATCTTGTGCGCCTCATCAATCATGTGGCCATTTCCCGTCTCTCAGGAGCCCTGCGAGCGGGCGAGTGGCGCGATGCACAAAAGCTGCTCGTCGAAGCGCCATTGGCTGGCCTTCTGGCCTCCAGCGAGCCAACCCCTTATATTCTGGTGCAGCAGGTTCCCGCCCAACTCAAGGCTACCGAATTGATGCTGGAAATCGGTCGGCCTCGGCAGGCGCTGGTTCTGCTTGATCAGGTCAACAAGGCCTTCCTGCAAGATGCGGACAATCGGCTGCGGATTGGTTTCCACCTGCTCGCCATGCGCGCCGCCTTTGCTGCACGACGGTTCAATGCTGCGGTTCAACATATGCAAACCGGCGTTGATCTGGCCCGTCAATCAGGTCTGATCCGGCGCATTCTGGACGGGCGCGCTCATGTGCTGGAGGTCTTCGACTGGTCGCTGCGCAATGGCCGTCAGTCTCCTCCGGCTATTGCGGCCTATGTCAGATCTGTCCTGCAACCCGCCGACGCCAGCACCAGCGGAACACGGCTAGCGCAAAACGCGCCACGGCGCGGCACACAGAGCCTTGCCAATAATTTCGCGCTTAGCCCTCGGGAGAGTGAAATTATCGCCCTGATCGCCGAGGGGCTCAGTGCCAAGGAAATTGCCAACAGGCTCGACATCACCGAAGGCACGGTGAAAAGCCACCGCAAGAAAATCCACGAAAAGCTCGGCGTCACGACACGGTCTCAAGCCATCCAGCGTGCGCGAGAATTGCTGATTGTCTGAACCATGAGCGGCGGATCTGCTTTAGCGCCTGACCCGCTGATCCATATAGCGCTCAAGCCAGCGCACCAGCAGCGAGAGCGTGATGGTCATCGTCAGATAGAGGAAGGCGACGACATTATAGGTCTCGAAAAACAGAAAGCTCGACGAGGCCGAGAGTTTTCCAAGTTGGGTAATGTCCTGCACACCAAGCGCCGAAACCAGCGCAGAATCTTTGACCATGGACACAAAGTCATTGCCCAGCGGCGGCAAGATGGTGCGGAGCGCCTGTGGGAAGATGATAAAACGAAAGCAATGCCACCGCGATAGTCCGAGGGAGCGCGCTGCCTCAATCTGCCCACGCCCCACAGCCTCGATACCGGCACGGAAAATTTCGGCGATGAAAGCCGAGTAGCAGACGGTAAGCGCGAAAATGGCGCGCCAGACAAAATCGAAGCCGCGCACCGTTGCTGGTTCGATCCAGCCCCATTCAATCAGTGGCGCCGTCAGCCAGTTGAATGCACCGACCATGGCCGGGGCGGCGACGAAGGCGACGTAAAACAGAAAGACCAGGATCGGAATGCCGCGAATGATCTCGATATAAAATGTCGCAATCTCGCGCAGAAGGCGGATATTGCAGGTGCGCGCCAGGGCAATGGCCAAACCCAGCAGCGTCGCGCAGATAAAGGCGACAAAGGTTACCCAGAGCGTGGTGAGCACGCCGCCGGTCAGCGTTCTGAAAATGCCTGCATAGGTCTGGTTCGCCGTAATGGCCCAGAGGCCGAGCACGAACAGCAGCATGATCGCCAGCAGCCAATAGGGCAGGCGGGCGAATAGCGATGGTCGGCGGGAATGTCTGGTCATTAACAGATCAAATTTGAGATTATGACTTTTGCGGCCCTGCCTCTTCGCCTATCCGGCGCTTGCCCGAACGTAAAGCCTTTTCCCCTGCTGCGCCCGGCTGCGACAAAGTAGGCCGACCAGAAAGGTTGCAGAGAGGACTTCCCCGCACGACCTAAGAGGAAAGCATCACACCAGCGGAATGCTGCCATGCGCCTCACCCAATTTACTGATTATGCGCTACGGCTCCTGATCTATGCGGCCACCCATGACGATCGTCTCGTCATCATCGAAGAGGTTGCCCAAGCCTATGGAATATCCCGCAATCATCTGATGAAGGTCGCCAATCACCTCACTCGTGAGGGCTATCTCAGGGCCGTACGTGGCCGCTCCGGTGGCCTGACTTTGGCCCGGCCCGCGGCAGAGATCAGGCTGGGCGCGGTCATCCGTTCGACCGAGCCGGATTTTGTCATGGTAGAATGTTTCGGCGACAATAATGGCTGCCGCATTACTCCGGCATGCCGCCTCAAGGGCATTTTGGGCCGAGCGCTCAAGTCCTTTCTTGTCGAAATGGACCAGCATAGCCTGGCAGAACTGACGCTCGACCCGGCGCTGTTCGATATTATGGAGCGGCCAGCGGCCTGAGCAGAACCGCTGAAGTCTTGCCAAAACAATTCGGGCGGCCCCAAAGGACCGCCCGATTGCTTTAGCGACAGGTTTGACTAAAGGCCGAGAGCCGCGAAGGCGTCGGTGAAGCGCTCGCCAACCTTCTTTGGCACATTGGCGCCCTTGACGGCGTCGAGGTTCTCATTGCCTTCGCCAACGGCCACGATCATCACCATGCCCATGGCATAGTGTGGCGTGCACTTGAGGCCGTAGATGCCGGGCACATCAAAGGCGACCGTGAAATTCTCGTTGATCTTGCTCTTGAAGGTCTCGGCGCCTTCGGGGATCAGATCCTTGATGGTTTCCACATTGTGACCCTTGTCCGTCGGGATGAAAGTCACCGTGTCGCCGGGCTGGATTTGCAGATGGGCCGGTTCGAACACCATTGCGCCAGCTTCGCCCTTGTTGAGCATGTGGACTTCGTAATCGGCCGCAAATGCCGGGGCTGCAAATGCAGCGAGGGCAGCAACGGTGATCAAAGTCTTTGCGAAAACGCGCATTTCTTTCTCCTTCGGAAAGTGGGCCAAGGTCGGGGAGGACGGCCCTTCGCGCTCTTCTTATCAGTGGAGCATGTGACCCCACTTTGACCGTGATCAAACTGCTCAGAAAAAGATGCACAAACAATGCATCATTGTTTGATCAGGATCAATGTCTTGTCATTGAGGGGGAATATTGTGAGCTCGAAAGACGCGGGGCGTCCGCGTTAGATGATGGAGAAGATAAATGGCCGACAAGAACACAGTATCGCGGCGTGCTTTATTGACAGGAGCAGTGGCGGTCGGTGCTGCGGCCCAGTTGGCCGCAATATTGCCAGCCGTAGCGCAAGAAGTCGCCGCCGCCGCAACCGGTCCGGTTGACCTTAATACGCTCGAACGCGTTAAGGTCGATCTGGTCGCTCCGCCCTTCGTGCACGCCCATGAGCAGGTCGCAACTGGTGGCCCCAAGATCGTCGAATTCACCATGACGATTGAAGAGAAGCTGCACGAGGTTGAAGACGGCGTCGAAGTCTGGGGCATGACCTTCAATGGCTCGATCCCCGGACCGATGATGGTGGTGCATGAAGGCGATTACGTCGAGCTGACGCTGATCAACCCCGACACCAACCTGATGATGCACAATATCGACTTCCACGCTGCCACGGGTGCGCTGGGCGGGGCTGGCCTCACCCATGTCAATCCAGGCGAAAAGGCCATCCTGCGCTTCAAGGCCACCAAGGCCGGTGTGTTTGTCTATCACTGCGCACCCGAAGGCATGGTGCCCTGGCACGTCACCGCCGGCATGAATGGCGCCATTACGGTGCTGCCGCGCGATGGCCTCAAGGATGCCAAGGGCAATCTGCTGACCTATGACCGCGTCTATTATGTCGGCGAGCAGGACTTCTACATACCCAAGGACGAAGACGGCAATTACAAGACTTACGAAAGCATCGGCGATGGTTATGCCGATACGCTCGAAGTCATGCGGACCCTGCTGCCCAGCCATGTTGTCTTCAACGGCAAGGTAGGCGCGCTGACGGGCGACAATGCCCTCAAGGCCAATGTGGGCGAAAAGGTGCTGATCCTGCATTCGCAGGCGAACCGCGACACGCGGCCTCACCTGATTGGCGGCCATGGCGATTTTGTATGGCCCACGGGCAAGTTCCACACGCCGCCCGATGTCGATCAGGAAACCTGGTTCATCCCCGGCGGTGCAGCTGGCGCAGCCTTCTACACCTTCCTCCAGCCCGGCGTGTACGCCTATGTGAACCACAACCTTATCGAGGCCTTCGAGCTGGGCGCTGCCGGTCACTTCGTGGTCGAAGGCGAATGGAATGACGACCTGATGACCAGCGTTCTGGCCCCAACGGCAATCTAGCCGCCAGAACGCATACAAGCCTCGTCGGCGCCCATTCCCTCGGGGCGCCGGCTTAATCCCGGAGACAGGAAATGCCGACCAAGGCTGTTCTCAACAAGGATGTGACCAACCTCGCACTGCCAGGACTGCTGTTGCTCCTGGCATTGGGCGGGCTTGCAACGCAACTCGCACCGCTTCCCGCCCTTTGGCCCAGTGCTTCGGCAATGGCGCCACAGACGGTCACCCTGCCTCCGGGACATCTTACTTATCGCGGCCCCGGCGTTTACCTGCGCAATGGTCATCAGGTCGATGCGCCACTGATCGAAACCGCGATCACCGAACCGCTGACCATCATGCAATATCAGGTTCGTGCCGCCGATTATGCGGCTTGTGTGACCGCCAATGCCTGCGCTCCGGCCGAACCGGTGAATATGGGGCAGGGCGATGTTCCCGCCACCGGGGTCAATTACAATGACGCCGTCGCCTATGCCGCCTGGCTCTCGGCGGAAACAGGGCAGGTCTGGACGCTGCCTACCGATGCCGAATGGGCCTATGCCGCTGGCGAACGCTTTGTGGATGATGCGCTGGGCCTTGAAGGCGATAACACCAATCCAGCCCTCCGCTGGATCGCCGATTATCGCAAGGAAGCGGCCCGTCAACGCGCCGCCGATCCTGCACCTCGCGCGCTGGGCAGCTTCGGCGCCACCCAGAGCGGCGTCATGGATATTGGCGGCAATGTCTGGGAATGGACCGATACCTGCTACACCAAGACTCATATCGATGCCGCCGATGAGATTGTGAGCCAGACCAGCGCCTGCACGGTCAAAATGCTCAATGGGCAACATCGTACGCCGATGAGCACCTTCATCCGCGATGCCAAGAGTGGAGGGTGCTCGGTCGGTACGCCTCCGGATAATCTGGGCTTCCGTCTTGTGCGACGTCCCGCATGGTACGAACAGGTGCTCGCCCGCTTCGGTCTATGATCCGGCGGGGGTGCGGCAGCACTGCAGGTTTTCCTGTCCACACTTTTGATGTATCTCCAATACATCAAAAGCTGGAGGACAGCGCATTGGCCGATATCGACCGCTCTCTTGTGCGTGCCCTGCCGCTCTTTGCCAATATGGCCGATGCTGATCTCGATCGCCTGCTGGCCCGCGCCAGCATGCGCCGCGTCATGCCCGCCGAGAATGTCTTTGAACAGGGGCAGAAGGCCACGCAGTTCTTTCTGCTGCTGCATGGTCGCCTCAAGGTCGTGCAGGTCACGCCCGAGGGGCAGCAGATTATCGTGCGCGTCGTTCATCCCGGCGATCTGTTCGGTTTCGCACAGGCCCTGCAGCGCGACGATTATCCCGGCACCCCCATTGCCGCCACCGAAAGTCTGGTCATCTGCTGGCCCAATGACGTCTGGGGCAGTTTTGTCGAACAGAACCCGCATCTGGCGGTCAACGCCATGCGCACCATTGGTCAGCGCCTGCAGGAAGCCCATACCCGCATTCGTGAGATGGCAACCGAGGAAGTCGAGCGTCGCGTCGCCCATGCCGTTCTGCGCCTTATGGATCAGGCCGGCAGGCATGAAGCCGAAGGCGTGCACATCGATTTTCCTCTGACCCGGCAGGACGTTGCCGAAATGACTGGCACCACCCTCCATACCGTTTCCCGCATTTTCAGCGCCTGGGATGCCAAGGGCATTGCCAAGGGTGGTCGTCAGAAATTGCTGGTCAAGGACCGTGCACGTCTCGAAGCGCTTGCAGAAGGCGAAGGCTGACGCTCGGGCGGTCGTCGCCAATTCTCGTCGAATGCGGTGTTTTCGCGCATCTCACCGCGCCACTTTGCGCCACGACAAGGACGGGCTCCGCCAACCCCTCTAGCCCTCAGCTCAGTACCGGAACCATCCCCCCGAGGTCCTGATGACTGCCGCTTCCCCCCGCAAACCTGTTCCCCGTGGGCTGGCCCACACCGGCCCAATCATTCTCGCCTATGGCTTCAGGCCATTTTTCCTCGCAGCTGGCCTCTGGGCCATTGCTGCCATGGCGCTGTGGATTGTGGCGCTGATTTCAGGATTTCCCATTGGCGGTTCCTATGGCGGCCCGGCCTGGCACGCCCATGAAATGCTCTTTGGCTATACCTCTGCGGCCTTGGCTGGCTTCCTGCTGACTGCCATTCCCAACTGGACCGGGCGCCTGCCGGTGTCTGGCCTGCCCTTGGCCATTCTCTTTGCCGTCTGGCTTGCTGGCCGACTGGCACTGATCGTCCCCGATACGCTCGGCCTGCCGCTGGCCATTGCGCTGGACATTGCCTTTCTGCCGCTGCTTCTGGCCATCTGTCTGCGCGAAATCGTGGCTGGCAAGAAATGGCGCGATCTCAAGGTTCTCGCCGGGCTTGCCGCCCTGGCCTTGGCCAATGCCGGTTTTCATGCGCTTATTGTCTGGAATGGTGATCCGGGTCTCGCCAGCCGCCTCGCGGTCTCGGCCTATATCATGCTGATCGGCATCGTCGGTGGGCGCATCGTTCCTAGCTTCACGCGCAATTGGCTGGCCAAGCGCCACGTGATTTCCCTGCCTGCACCCTACGACCGGCTGGACACAACCGCGCTACTGGCTGCGCTCCCGGCGCTGGCGCTTTGGGTGGCACTGCCCGAGCATTGGCTGACCAGTGTCGCGGCCCTTGCCGCTGGTGTGCTGCATCTCTGGCGGCTGGGTCGCTGGCAGGGCTGGCAAACCGGCGCGGAGCGTCTGGTTCTGGTGCTTCACTGTGCCTATCTCTTTGTGCCGCTTGGCTTCTTGGCCATTGCGCTCGTGCCTGTTGGCTGGCTCGACGCGGCTGCTGCGCTGCATGTCTTTACCGTAGGCGCAATTGGCCTGATGACGCTGGCAGTGATGAGTCGGGCAACGCGTGGCCATACGGGCCTGCCGCTCACTGCGCCCTGGACCACAGCCCTAAGCTATGCCCTGCTCCTGCTGGCTACGATTTTGCGCCCTGCTGCCAATCTGTTCCCGGACTATTACATGCGCCTGGTGGAGTTGAGCGGGTTGTTCTGGATATTGGCCTTTGGGCTCTATGTATTCGAATATGCGCCCGCCATTCTGGGGCGTCGCAAACCTCGGGCTGAATGACGCCTTCTATGACTGGCGCCCGGTCAATTGCGCCAGTTCATCGCCTTCGATGCTGCGTGCCTCATCCAGACTCAGCAGCGGCACGCCGCGAACGATGGGGAAGGCCAGCCGCGCGGCGACCGAGATCAGCTCGCCTTTGTCGGCGGACAGGGTCAGGCGCGTCTTGGTCAGCGGGCAAACCAGCATATCCAGCGCCAGCGGGCTGACATTATGGCGTGCATTGGTCGGAGCTTCGCTCATCAATTGATTGGCGAGGACATGCCCCGCGCCATTTCATATTCGGTCATGGCGATCAGCGTTTCCGCCCGCGCTTCCAGGGTCTGCGCTTCCAGCAATACCTGCTTTTCGGCAGCGCCATAGGGCGAAACCATGCAGCAGAAATTCACCAGATCTGCCGTGCCGGTATTTTCGATCTCTTCCCAATTAAGATCGATCTTGGCGAATTCGGCATAGTCGCGCATCAATCGCAGGAATCGGGAGCGATCCACCGCGTCTTCACCGTAATTGCGATTGAAATCGGTAGCGAAATCCACCGTGTTGATTTCGGCCTGACGGTAGCTGGTTCCCACCGTCAGCTCTGCGCCCAGACGGAATCGCGCCACCCCTTCCAGAATGATGAAATAGCGTCCGTCGCCGCTTTCCTCGAAATGCGTGATCCGTCCCAGGCAGCCGATTTTCTGCAAGGGCACGTCGCCCTTCGGGCTCTCCTCGCTGCTGTCTTCGGGTTGTACCAGCCCGATCAGCCTATCCCCGCCCAGAGCCGCGTCGACCATGTCGATATAGCGCGGCTCGAAAATATTGAGCGGCCGGTGAGCAAATGGCAGCAGCAGCGCCCCGCTTAAAGGAAAGAGCGGCACGCTTTGCGGCAGATCGGCGGGCTGAAGCGGGCGCTTGGGCATTAATGAGCTCCGATCAGGAAAACAGCGCTGTGGACAAGAGGCGGCGCCCCTTGAGCGTTGCCGGGTCTTTCGGTCCCCATGCCTCGAAAAGTTCAATCAGCTTCTTGCGCGCGCCGTCCTCGTTCCAGTCGCGGTTTTTCCGGATAATGGCCACCAGCGCTTCAGCCGCCTCGATCTTCTTGCCATCGGCATTGAGCACGATTGCCAGATCGAAACGGGCCTGATGATTGTCCGGATCGGCAGCAAGGGCCGCCTCCAGCGACGAAGCTTCCGAGAGCCCGGCGGCTTCTTCCTTCAATCGCAAGGCATTGGTCAGCGCCTGATAGGCGTCGCCCACGCGCTTGTCCTCGGGCAGCATATCAAGAATGGCCCGCGCCTGATCTGCTTCGTCGGCGCTGAGATAAATCCCGGCGAGCCCAATAATGGCTTCGGCATGGTCCGGCATGCGTTCAAGAATCATGCCGTAAATCTGTGCGGCCTGCCCAAGCTCACCAGCATCACGCGCTGCTTCGGCCATTTTCAGCGCTTCTGCGACCTGGCCTTCCAGCGATTCGGCCTGCGGCTGTGGCGCGCCTGCGCCAGCGATGACCTTTTCGGCAAAGCGGCGCACCTCGCCCTCCGGCATCGCGCCCATAAACCCGTCGACCGGGCGGCCGCCGGCAAAGGCAAACACGGCAGGAATGGATTGCACGCCCAATTGCCCGGCAATCTGGGGATGCTCGTCGATATTGATCTTCACCAAGCGAATCTGCCCGGCCTTTTCAGAAACGACTTTTTCAATCGCCGGTCCCAATTGACGGCAAGGCCCGCACCAGGGGGCCCAGAAATCGACCAGCACCGGCACATCGTGAGACACATCAATAACGTCGGCCTTGAAACCGGCATCGCTGCCATCACGAACAAGATCAGCGGGATTTGGCGCGCCTGCGGGAGCGGCATTGAGATTGATAGTCATGGCGAGCGGCCCTCGATCATGTTGAAACTGGCTCTGTTCCGGCCTTTTTGCGCCCTGCACCATGCCTGTTGCAAGCCCTCTTTCCCACAGGCTTTCAATAAGATGGCGATGACAGCAAAAACTGGGTTGCATTCAGTCCGGCGATTGGGCATATAGCGCCCGTCGCCGCACTTGCAAGTGCCGGGGACGTGGAGCGCGGGTGTAGCTCAGGGGTAGAGCATAACCTTGCCAAGGTTAGGGTCGTGGGTTCGAATCCCATCGCCCGCTCCAGTTACCAAGATGTCGCAAGCCTTGGTTGCAAAGGGTCCTTCGGGGCCCTTTTTGCATTTCTGGGTGCAGGTTCGGACAGTGCCGGTCTCTGCGACAACTGTGGCCACGCGACGCGATTGAGCCCGACGCGTCTCCGAGCAAACCTCTTGCCCGCATCATGGATCATCGATAAAAGCCACCTCACGGTGCCAGCGCGTTTGCGGCTGGATCAAGCCCGAAACGGGCGGGTGTATCTCAATGGTAGAGAAGCAGCTTCCCAAGCTGATGACGAGGGTTCGATTCCCTTCACCCGCTCCAGTAGATTTTTATTCTCCTAAATTGCTGATTTATAGAAATAATTTGCCTTAAAGTGGGCGTTTTGAGGCCGCGTTTTTCATAATGTGCTTCAAGGCTGGCATTCTGTAATCACTAGCGTGCCGGTTTGTCGGTAAATTTGACGGTTAGATTGCTCGGCCTTCCTAGAAATAACCGTCATGGAGATTTCTTTAGTCCTGACAACTGTTTGAGTCTGCATGCTAATCCGTCGCGTTTGATTCCCGATCGTTGCGAGGGTTCGATTCCCGATAAGCGCATTTGCACTTAGCTAGTGCTTGAATTGGTCGCAGTTGGGCATTTGTGCGCCTTCGAAGGCCCGGGAATAAGTTTGCCAGACCTTGCGTTCCCAGGCGCACCTTGTCGAAACAACAAGAACCCGTCACTCGCTCGGAATTTCAAGCTTGTCGGCTTATAGAGTTATCGCACCATCCCTCTTGCATAACAAAATGCAGTCATTGGCTTGATTGCCGAAAACGGGTTGGGCATGCCAGCGGACCCGCAATCTGAAGGATTGCATGATGCAAAAAAGTTCGAGCCAGAGAGCTTTGGTATGAGCGCAGAGAACGTGACCTAGCGAACACTGCTAAACCCTAAGAGTTCTAGCGCGCAGGTATAGCCGAAGCCGTTATATCCACGTGATACCCCATTACGCGCAGGAAGATCGAGAGTGCTTGGTGGGAGACATCGCCCCAAGGGGAGGGGCCAACCCAAACATGTTTTATAGGCAACTTTGTTCCTACCCTTGGTCGCCTTGTAAAAAAGGGCACGATCCCGAGGGTGTTTGTACGAAATTCTACCGTTTGGCCGTTTAGAAGAGGCGAGTACGAGATTAGTCGCCACTCCTGCTCGGCCGAGTAAGCAGGATTCTTGAACTGGACTAGGACGCCCCAAACTTGAGAAACCACCTGGCTGACCAACCAGTTACGCAGTTCTGGATCAAACAGGTCGCGTGTAAGCGGTCTCAGAACGGCCAACAATGCGACGAGTAGATCGTCCAAAATAGCGTTCTGAATCTCTTCGTCATAGATCATCTGAATAAGGTCAACTTGAAAACTCCAATCTTTCGCAATCAATTCGCTTGGGTCGAGTTCAAAGCAGTAGGGCACAACGTCTCGCCCATAGTCACGCCACTGGTTCAGAAGGTCGGGTTTACTGCTAAGGCAAAAAATGACCGGTCGGCCGTACATCGCGGTTTCAATAATCTGGTCCCGGACGTTCCTAGCGAATTTCTGCATTTTGTTGGGCTTTCCCTTGCAGAATCGCTCCACTGCGGAGTGGAGAAGTTGGTTTGCGTAATGAACTTCCGACCCGTCGTTCAAGAATAGGCAATCGGAAAAACGTAGAGAGTTACTCTCAACTATCCTCATAAAACCATCGGCTGAGGTATAGTGATATAGCCCGCTATCGGGCCAACTGCGCGGCGCGGTAGCGTGCACAGCTTGAAAGCCTAGATTCTGCAAGGTCTGCTGGGCAGCATCGAAACGAGCTCCATCATCATTCGGCGGTAAGCCCAGTAGATCTGCCGTGTGGACGGTCTCCAGCGCCGGCCCCAAATTTTGCATTGCTTATCTCCACCTCACAACCGTAGGAATATTTGGGAACATTTGACTGAGTGTTGCAGCCGGTGACAAGGGCGGTTTAAGCCAACGGGCGGTTCACTTAAATTGCGTGGACCAATTCTAAGATGTGCGCTGGCCACTTAAGCAATGACCGATTAAATCAATACGGTGCCCGTCTATCGCATCAAGCTGGTCGAGTATGACAGCTTGAAATACACCTCGGTCACCTTCCGCTGCATGAGGGGGCAAGATGCTCTGGTTTACGTTTCTGTGGGAATTATCTGAGAGTGATTTTACCTGATTTTCGACATCAATTCGTCTCATAACAGCTCAGCGCGATGTCGGTTAGGCTGACGGTTAGCTTGTTGGGTAAGAAATATTTACAAGCAACTTCAAAGGCTTATGCAGGTGCCTGGATTCCCTTCACCCGCTCCATCTTCCTCTTGGCACGTTGACCGGCTGATTTGCACCGATCATGAGATCGTAATTTGTGCGCAGCCGGACCGGCCCGTGCATCAGATCGTCTATCTGCTTGACGGCAATGCAGCATTCGATGCGCTGGAGCTGGGTCAGTGGGAGCCTATCCCCCGGCTGGCTATTGTGACCATCGGCTATTCCGGTGCGGATAGGTTCCATCTTGAGCGGCGTTCGCGCGACTATACGCCGCCGCCTCCACCCGATTGGGATGGAGGGCGCAGACGGGCATTGGGCCGCCCAAATGGCGGCGCGGCCAGTTTCATGAGCCGTTTGACCAATGAAATCCTGCCCATGGTTGAGCAGCATCTGCATGTCGAAGCGCCGCAGCGGGTCCTGTGGGGGCATTCCTATGGCGGGCTGTTTGCCTTTTGGGCCTTGATGCAGGGAGTCCAGAGTTTTCACGCCATTCACGCCGCCAGCCCGTCCCTGTGGTGGGGAGACTACATGCTGGAACGGCAGGTGCTGGCGGGAGACGTTGCGCCCAGCGCGGCGACACGATTGACGCTGAGCATCGGCGAAAGTGAAATCAGCCGCACCGGCGAGCGGCTTTATGCGCCCGAACGGCTGGAATTGGTGGCGGCGGCGCTTAGGGAAAAGTACCGCATCGCGTGTGATGTGATTATTTTCGAAAATGCCAGCCACGGCGAGGCTTTTGACGTGTCCCTGAAGCACACCCTTGCTTCTCTTTGATCTTAGAAGTGCGGGGGAATACCCATATGGCTGGCCAATGTTGCGCCACTATAGGATTGGCGAAACAGGCCGCGCTCGACCAGGGCCGGTATCACTTCCTCGTAGAACAAATCGAGCGATGAGAGCGAGTCGGGTAGGGCGATTATGCCGTCCATTGCTCCGGCCTCAAACCATTCGGCGATGGCTGTGACCGCATCCTCGGGCGTGCCGATGACGCTCCAATGGCCCGAACCACTCGCCTCGGGACGCTCCAGGAGGTCCTTGATGAACGGATTTTCGGTTCTGATCAGGCGCAGCAACAATTGCGCATGCGTATGGCTGCGGGCGCCGGGCCGGATCGTTGTCACCAACCCAGCCGGAATTGGCGCATCATGGGGTAGCGGGCGCAGATCGACGCCCAGACTATCTTCAATGAATCTGTAGCGCCGCTCGATATCCTGCTGGCTTTGAAAGGCGTGGGCGATGTCGCGCGCTTCTGCCCGGGTTCTGGCCAGCGTGAAGCCGAAGCCCGGCATGATTTTTACCGCGTCCTTCGCCCGCTCCGCCGCTATGGCGCGGCGTTGCAGATCGCTTCGTAATTCTGAACTGGTCTCTATATCGGGCGTCGAGGCGAAGATGCCATTGGCGATCGAAGCGGCGAATTCTCGTCCTGTTGGCGAGGCACCGGCCTGAAACAACACCGGCGCTCCGGCGGGATGGCCGGGCATGGTCATCGGACCATCAACCGAAAAATGCGCGCCGCGATGATGCACCGGGTTGATCCGGCTGTTGTCGGCAAATTGCCCGGTTTGACGATCCAGCACCAGCGCATCGGCAGGATAGCTATCCCAGAGCCTGCGGACGAGATCGGTAAATTCGGCTGCACGCTCATAACGCCATTCGGCGCTCGGCATGGTGCCGGTGCCAAAATTACGCTCGCCATCGAGAGAGGTCACGATATTCCAGCCCGCACGACCCTTGCTGAGCCAGTGGAGCGACTGAATCTGGCGCGCCACGATATAGGGCGGGTTGAAGGTGGTGGAAGCGGTGGCAACAAGACCGATATGGCTGGTTGCCTGCGCAATGGCGGCCAACATGACGATCGGATCAAGACTGGTCATGCCGGGCGATGTGCCCAGGCCCGCAGGGTCGAGAAACAGAGAATCCGGCTTGAAGATGAAGTCGAGCTTGGCCCTTTCGGCCTGCTGGGCCAGCTTGATCTGGAAATCAATGTCCAGCAGGTCTTCCACATGACTGTCCGTCCGTCGCCAGGCCTCGCCGCGCAGCCATGTGGGGGAGAGCGACAGCCCGATATGCAATTGGCGAGGCATCTTTGAAATTCCTAGAGCCGTTTGGCGCGGGTGAGCAGCCAGATCAAATAGATGCCGCCGACCAGACCCGTCATGCGCCCGATGGGCACGACGATGGAGAAGGGCATGATCTGGGAGACGAGATCAGCCAGAACCAACAGCAGCGCGCCCATTGCCGCCGAGCCATAGATGGACAGGTGCTGATTGCCGATAAGGCGGCGCACCAATTGCGGAGCCGCCAGCGCGACGAAGGCAACCGGTCCGGCCGAGCCGGTGGCAAGGCTCGCCAGCAACACGGCCAGCGTCATGGCGACAATCCGTGTCGCTTCCACATGCACGCCAAGCTGACGGGCGGTGTCATCGCCCATTTCCATCAGCGATAGCGGGCGGGCCAGAAACCCGATCAGGGGGACAATGGCGATCGTGCCGAGCAGGACCGGCCAGGCATGTAGCCAGGTGCGGGCATTGAGCGAACCCGCCAGCCAGAGATTGGCTGCGACGGCATTGTCGAGGTCGCCCTTGACCAGCATGAGCCCGTTCAAGGCCGCCAATATGGCGCCCACGCCGATACCGGTCAGAACCAGACGATAGGAAGAGGAGGTGCCGCCTTTGATGGATAGCGCATAGACGACGATGGCCGTCACCAGCCCGCCTGCGACCGCGGAAATGGAGACGAGAAAAGCGCTGCCGCCGAAGATGACGATCTGGGCCAGAGCGCCGGAGGCGCTGCCGGTGGTAAAGCCGATGATGTCGGGTGACCCGAGAGCGTTGCGCGACACCGATTGGAAGACCGCGCCGGAAACACCGAGCGCCGCGCCGACGAAAAAGCCGGTGATGACGCGGGGCAGGCGCACATTGAGCACGACCTGTTCGGCGCTTCCACCCGGCCCCTGGCCAAACAGAATGGCAATGATATCGGTCGGCGCGAGGGGAATGCGGCCGATCGTCATGGCGAATATGGAAATGGCGGTGGATAGAAGGATCAGCGCCAGTATCACCAAAGCTGGCCTTGTCTCGAAGGCGAGCGAGACATGTGGACCGGCCCAGGCAAAACCTGTCTTGCCGTCGAGACTGGTTCGGCGCTGCCAGCTCATAGCTGCGCTACCCGCTTGCGGCGCACCATGAAGACGAAGAAGGGCCCGCCCATGAGCGCCACCATGATACCGACACCGATTTCGCCCGGCGGGGCGATGATGCGGCCCAGAATATCTGCGGCGACCATGAGCACGGCGGAAACCAGCATCACATAGGGCAGCAGCCAGCGATGGCTGGGGCCGGTGATGAAGCGCGCCAGATGTGGCGCGGTGAGGCCGATAAAGGCAATGGGACCGGCGGCAGCGGTCGCCGAACCGGCAAGAATGATCACGGCGATGGCCGACAGACTCCAGATGCGCGTCGGATCGACGCCCATTGAACGGGATAGGTCCTGCCCCAGCGCGGCGGCATCCAGTGGTCGGGCCAGAGCCAGTGCCAGAACCAACCCGATCAGGGTCAGCGTGGCAACAGGGCCGAGCACGGCCACGCCGCGCCCTTGCAGCGAACCGACGGTCCAGTGCCGATATTGATCGAAAATCTGCACATCGCTGTTGATGAGGATGATCTGGGTGAGCGAGAGCAGCACGACCGAGATGGCGGCTCCAGCCAGCACCACGCGCACCGGATTTGCGGTGCGGCCAAGATCGCCGAGCACATAGATGAGACCAGCGGCGATGGCTGCGCCCACAAGGCCGAAGGCCATATAGGCGGTAACATTGGCGGTGCCGAGAAAGGCGATTGCTGCGGCGACGGCAGCGGCGGCCCCGGCATTGACGCCGAACAATCCGGGGTCAGCCAGCGGATTGCGCGTCATGGCCTGCATGACGGCTCCGGCAACGCCCAGTCCCGCGCCAACGATGACCGCCAGAATCGTGCGGGGAATGCGCAGATGCACAACCAGCAGGTGGCTGCTATCGGTCGGATCGAGCGCGGTTATCGCCTGCCATGCCGTGCCAAGGCTGATCGGTTGTGCGCCGACCACGACGCTGAGTGGTAATAGCAGAACCAGCAGGAGGCCGAACACGATCAGCCCAATGACACGCCGCGTGACGGGCGCATGGGGCAGGGCAGGCCTGGATGGTGTTGGCGAGGATGATGCCATATTGAAAAGGGTGTCGCCTACATAGGCTGGCGACACCCAAAAATCTTACTTGGCGAACTTGGCGACGATGCCGTCGATGATTTCCGTCGCGCTGAAGAAGTCGATGCGGAACGAGTTGGCACCCAGCCCATACACCTGACCAGTCTTGACGGACGGCACATTGGCCAGAACCGGATCTTCAAGGAAGATCGAGGCCTCGTCATCGCCGCGCGACAAGAGGAAGGTGGTTTCCGAGGTCAGATCGACCAGCTTTTCATAGGGCGCCCAGACGAAATCGGCGCGCTGATTGGCCTGGCTATGCCATTCTGGATTGGGGTCTTCCACGGTGAAGCCCAGCGATTCCAGCACTTCGGCATGAACCCCGCCGACGCGGGCAATGGGATTGTCCTGACCCGGGCCATTGAAGCTGATGATGTTCGCGGTGCCTGCGGGCACAGTGATCGACGCGGCGGCGTCGGCTGCATATTGATCGAAGGCGGCAACCTTGGTGGCAACCTGCTCTTCTAGGCCGGTTGCTTCCCCGAGCTGGCCCGCCAGTTGCTGCCAGGTCTGGTTGCCATAATTGACCACGATGGTCGGGGCGATGGCCTGGAACTCGGCCAATTGGTCGATGGCGGAATCGGCGCCACTGGTGGAGACGACGATCAGGTCAGGCTCGGCGGCATAGACCGCTTCGATATCAACGCTCCCGGCTGGCCAGGCAGTGGCCACGCCGCGCTCGTCGGCGACACGGGCCCATTGCGCAAAGAAATTGCCGTTACCAGCCGCGCCACTGGCGACGACGGGTGCGTCCACCGCCAGCAAAGTGCCGGTTACTGTGACGGTGGTCGAGAGGATGCGCTGCGGCTGAGCGGGAATCTCGGTGGTCGAACCATCGGCATTGGTGAAGGTGCGCGGCCAGCCATCCTGAGCAATGGCGCTGGACCCGAGCAGGGCGAAAGCGAGGCCGGCAACCAGCAGGGTGCGGCGATTATGCGCAAGAGTTCTCATGTTCATCCTCATGTCCCGTTTGATGCGATTGCCGCGCCGGGCGCAGGCAATTGCGCTTTGCCTTAGCACTCCAGATGCGGCGGGACCATCATAAACATGATATTACAAATCATCTTTTTGTCGCAGGGCTTATCGCAGCCGTTCGCCATCCAGCACAAAGAGGCGGAGCCGTTCGGGCCGGACATTGATCGAAACCAAAGCGCCGGGCGCCAGATCCTCGCCGTCACGATATTCGGCCACCACCGCCTGACCATCGGGAAGGCGCGTGTAGAGATAACGGGTGCCGCCCAGATATTCGATGAAATCGACCTGTGCCTTCAGTCCGGGCCCATCTGGTGCCGATAGTTCAGCATGTTCGGGGCGAAGCCCCAGTAATACGGCCTCTTTCCTGCCCAGAACGGTCGTGCCAAGCGCAGCGTCTGCGGTTCTCGCCATGCCGTCCGCATCCAGTTCGGCGCGGATGAAATTCATCTTTGGCGAGCCAATGAATCCGGCGACGAAACTGTTGGCCGGGTCTTCGTAAACCTGACGCGGCGTGCCGACCTGCTCGATCCGTCCATCGCGCAGCACCACGATCACATCTGCCAGTGTCATGGCTTCGGTCTGGTCATGGGTCACATAGATCATGGTATTGCCCAGCTCGCGGTGCAGACGGGCAATTTCGATGCGCATGGAAACGCGCAATTCAGCATCGAGATTGGACAGGGGTTCGTCGAACAGGAAGACGTCGGGCTTGCGTACAATGGCCCGTCCGATGGCAACGCGCTGGCGTTGGCCACCGGACAATTGACCGGGTCGACGCTCCAGCAGCGGCTCGATCTTCAGAATTCTGGCGGCGGCGGCCACCCGTTCGTCGATTTCGGCCTTGGGCGTATTGGCCATTTTGAGGCCAAAACCAAGATTGTCGCGCACGCTCATATGCGGATAGAGCGCGTAGGACTGAAACACCATGGCGATGCCCCGCTGGGACGGGTCGAGATCGGTGACATCGCGGCCCCCAATGGCGATTTCGCCATCGGTAACGTCTTCAAGGCCCGCAATCATGCGCAACAGGGTGGACTTGCCGCAGCCGGAAGGGCCGACAAACACCACGAACTGGCCCGCCTTGATGTCGAGGTCGACCCCGTGGATCACTTCGATATTGCCAAAGCTCTTGCGCACCTGGCGCAGCACCATGCCGGTCGCTAAATGCATGATCTACTCCGCTGCCTGCCGCATCCACACGAGCATCTCGCCCGGCTCGCGGTTGTCCCACAAATGGTAGGGCACGAGGCGCGCCTGCCCCGGTTCGGTTTCGGGCAATTTCTCCGCGTAAAGAGCCTCCCCCCACGCTTCGGCCTGCTCCCGCAGGATCGGCAGATCGATGGCAATGGCGCCGCGCAGATCGGGTATGGTGGCGGTCTGCGCCTTGCCCAGCCCGTTCTGCAACAGGATGGAATTGAGGCCCACGCCATTGTCGGTGCCTTCAAGACAATACACCAGAGGCCCACGCATGATGGCGGCGCGCCCCGCATCCTGCCGCACGCGCGGATTGGCCCGCAGCAGGCGTGGCTCCAGCGGCAGATCGAGCGCCAGATGATCACCCTTGGCCCAGTCCCGCTCGATGCGGATATAGCCATCCGCGCTGACATCGCTCAGGTCCAGAGCCTCGCCATTGACCTTGAGATTGGCGCCGCGCGCCCATGCCGGGATGCGCAATGAAACGGCAAAGCGGGCAGGGCTCTTGGGGGCGATGTCGATACGGACGGCGCCCGACCACGGGTAATCGGTGTGCTGGGTCAGCGTGAATTCGGCGCCATTGGCCAGGCTCACCCGCGCCTCGCTCTCGGCATAGAGATGTACGGCGATTTCATCGTCTGCGACCGCGTAAAGATAGGACCCGATCGAGGTGACGAGGCGGGCAATATTGGGCGGACAGCAGGGGCAGGGATGCCATGTCCAGCGATGATGTTTACCCGTCGATTCGAGCGGATTGTCATAAAAGAAAGTGCGGCCATCCTTGGCAAGGCCGGTAATGGCGCCGTTATAGAGAGCCTGTTCCATGATGTCGGCATAGTGCCGGTCCGGCCCGCGCCCCAGCATGCGCGAAGCCCAGAAAACCAGCCCCACCGAGGCGCAGGTTTCTGCATAGGCCGTGTCATTGGGCAGGTCATAATAGTCGGTAAAGCCCTCATTGGCCTCGGCAGGGCCGATGCCGCCAGTGATATACATCTGCTTCTGCGTCAGGTCGGCCCACAGCGTTTCGAGCGCTTTGGTCAGGCTGTCGTCATTATACTCTGTCGCCAGATCGGCCATGGCTGCATAGAGATACATGGCGCGCACGGCGTGACCGACAACCTTGGTCTGTTCGCGCACCGGCAGATGCGACTGGTTATATTCGAGCGTGTTCTTCTGCACACCCTTGGGATCGCGGTTGTGGGCAATGGCTTCTTCGATAAAGAAGTTCGGCGCCTGTCCCCGCTCATCGACGAAGAATTTCGCCAGATCCATATAGGATTGATTGCCGGTGACGCGGGCCAGCCGGACCAGAGCCAGCTCGACTTCCTCATGGCCGCAATAGCCGCGCACCTGACCGGGACCGCGCCCGAACTTCTTCACGCAATAGTCCGCCATTCGGCACATGACATCGAGGAACTTGCGCTTGCCGGTAGCCTGATAATAGGCGACGGCCCCCTCGATCATGTGCCCGGCGCAGTACAATTCATGAAAGTCGCGCAGGTTCGTCCATTTCCACTCCGGCTTGATGCGCTGGAAAAACGAACTCAGATAGCCATCAGGATCCTGCAGTTTTTCATACATGTCGATGATGGCGTCAGCCCGTGCCTCAAGCTCGGGATTGGGCTTGCGGTAGAGCGAATAGGCGATGGTCTCGATCGATTTGCCCAGATCGCTGTCCCAGAACATTTGCGGCGTGCCGAGCCAGTGCAGGATTGGAATGACGATGCCGGGGCTGGGCACATCGGGATTGATCTGCTCCAGCATGCGCGCCTCCACACACCGGTCCAGCAGCGCGGCAGCGGTATAGTCGCAGACCGCGTCCTGCCAATCGCCCCAATAGCCGCCGACCGTTACGGACGGCACGGGGAGCGGACGGAACTGGCGCTTTCTTTCAGAGGTCATTGGCTTGTCCACTTTCATTTGACGGCGCCGGCCATGAGGCCGCGCATGTAATAGCGTTGCAGGAGAAGGAAGATGAAAAGGCAGGGGATGGTCATGACCATGACCCCGGCCTGCACAGCCCCCCAATTGATTGCCCCCAGCCGACCGGCGCGAACCGCCGTCATCAGTACGGGGAGGGTATATTTGTCATTGTCCGACAGGAGGATCAGCGCCGCGAGAAACTCGTTCCAGCCGTTGAGGAAGGCAAAAATCGCTACGGTTGCAACGCCCGGCATGACCAATGGCAGCAGGACGCGAACCAGCAGCTTGAAGTCGCGCGCACCATCGATCCGGGCCGCTTCTTCGATTTCACGCGGCACGGCATCGAATGCATTGCGCATCATGAAGACCGAGAAGGGCAATTGCAGCGTCACATAGACGAGCGTCAGCCCGATCAGCGAATTGTTGAGCCCCAGCTTCGCCAGAATGATGAAGAGCGGCGTGAGGATCGATTGGAACGGGATCATCAGTGTTGCGATGATCAGCACGAAGAACACATTCTTGAGGGGGAAACGGTAGCGCGAGAACCCATAACCGGCGAGCAGCGACACGATCACTGTCAGCACCACTGTTCCCAGCGACACCAGCAGCGAGTTGAGCAGATGTTGCCAGATGCCGGCGCCGAACAGGTTGAGAGTGGCGTAATTGTCGAAACTGATGCCGCTGGTTGGCCAGGGCGGCAAAGGTGGTGTCTGCGCCTCGGTGCCGCGCCTGAGCGAGGAAAGGCCTGCCCACAGAAACGGCGCGAGGAAGAAGAAGGCGGCGAAGATGCCGAAGGAATGGTAGCCGATATTGCCCCAAAGCTTGCGACGGGCACGGGCCTGTTTGATCGATGCGCTCATCTGTCATCTCCCACGCGCAGCAACCAGAGCTGAACCACGCTGAGCGCCACCAGAATACCGAGCAGCACGATGGAAAGGGCCGAACCGTAACCAAGCTGGAAGGACACGAATGACTGGTTGAAGATGTAATATACCACAGAAATCATGCGGTTCTGGGGGCCGCCGCTGGTCATGATATAAAACTGGTCGAACGCCAGAACCGAGCCGGTGACGGACAGGATCAGCGCCAGGGCCAGGGTGCGCCGCATCAGGGGCAGGGTGAGATAACGGAAGCGCTGCCAGCGATTGGCGCCGTCAATCCGCGCGGCTTCGGTGAGATCGGCGGGAATGGATTGCAGGCCCGTCAGCAGGATGATCATGGTGAAGCCCACGATCTTCCACACCACCATGACCACGATGGTCAAAAAGGCATTGTCGAAAGTCGCCAGCAGATTGGCGCTGCGGCCGGTAACGCCAAACATGCGCAGGATAGGGCTGAACAGCCCGCTATCGACATTGGCAAGCCAGACCCAGAGCAGCGACGCGGTCGCAAGCCCCACCACCACCGGCATGAAGAAAATCGTGCGATAGACCCCGACGCCTCGCCTTTGTCGCTCGACGAACAGCGCCAGGGGGAAGGCCAGAGCAAAAATCGCTATGGTGACGATGATGGTATAATAGGCGGTGAAATTGAGCGCCGACAGAAACCGGTTATCGGTGAGCATGCGCAGGTAATTGTTGAGCCCGATCCAGCTCGGCGCGCCCAGAAGCGGCCAGTTATGGAAGCTCATCCACACCGTGAACAGCACCGGCGCGACAAAGAAGATCGATACCAGCACCATGGCAGGCGCGATATAGAGCAGGCCCTGCCATTGGCGCGACAGGCGCGGACGGCGGCGCTTGGCAGAATTGGCCGCGTTGATAGTCATCAGATGGGCTCCGGCGCGGATGCGTGGCCGGAAGGGGACGCCCCTCCCGGCCGGACTGGGTCAGGGTGCGTTGTCGATGATCGACTGCATTTCCGCCTGTGCATCGGCAAAGGCAGCATCCACGTCATCGCCATAAATGGCGGCATTGGTGAATGTGGCCCATGGGCTGTTGGCGCTGTTGATCAGGTCGTTGAACAGCAGCGTATAGGGCGTCTTGGCGACGGAAATCGCATCGACGGCCACCTGCAGGCGCGGATCGAGCCCTTCGAGCGTTTCAGCAGCGATATCGAGGCGGGTCGGCAATGAACCGTTCTGGGCCATCACCTTCTGACCTTCGGGCGAGTAAGCGAATTCGATGAATTCCTGCACTGCGGCCAGACGCGGTGTGCCCTTGGTGACGACGATATTATCCCCGCCTGCAAAAGACGATGTGCCGCCCTCGATGCCCGGGATCATGGTCACGCCGAAATCCACATCGGGGTAATCGTTGACCAGCGAGCCGAGGCCGAAAGCGCCGATGCTCTGATGACCGATACGGCCATTGGTGAAGCTCATGAAGTTGACGCCATTGTCAGTGGCCGAGCTTTCGGGCACCAGATCCTTTTCGACCATGGACCGGTACGCTTCGACCGCCGCCCGCATTTGCGGGGTGTCGAGCGTCGCGGTCTTGCCATCGGCCGAGAGAATATCGGCACCCGATGCCCAGGTCAGCGGGGTGAAGGTGAAGATCATGCAGCCGCCACAGGAGCCGCCCGAAAAGTAGAAGCCGTAATTGTCCCCACCCAGCGCGCGAATGGCTTCACCATTGGCTTCGACTTCGGCCCAGCTTGTCGGGCCTTTCTCGGGATCGAGCCCGGCCAGTTCATAAAGCCCCTTGTTCCAGGCCAGAATGGAGGTCTCTACCAGCAGCGGCAGGCCGTAATTCTTGCCCTCATAGGTGCCCAGATTGACATGGGACGGGGCCAGGTCGTCGTAATAGTCGAGGCCCGTGACCCAGGGTGTCAGGTCTTCCAATTGACCCGCAGCAGCAAAGGCCGGGGTGTAGATCAGGTCCAGCGACAGCGCATCTGGTGCCTGCCCGCCGGCAATGGCGGTGGCATATTTCTGCACCAGTTCGGCAAATGGCACTTCTGTCAGCACGATCTGATTTTCGTGGCTGGCATTATAGGCGTCGGCCAAGGACGTGAACGCGGTGCCGATGCCGGTCCGCACCCACATATTGATGGTTTCCTGTGCCATGACGTTTGAGACAAGGCACAGGCTCGCCACAGATGTGGCGGCAAGCAATTTTCGGATCATTTTTCTCTCCTCCCATTGGCCGGGCTCCTCAACCCGGCACTTTGCATCACTGGCGGGGACCACCCCCGCAGGATTGGCGCACGACAAGCTGACAGGCCAGCTTGCGTAATCCGGGCTCGACAGGTTCTCCGCCTGCCAGCGCCAGGATCAGTCGACCGGCTTCCCGGCCGAGTTCTTTCAGATTCATGTCGATCGTTGTCAGGGGCGGACGCGTTGCCGCCGCCACGATTTCCCAATTGTCAAAACCGACAACGGAAACATCGTCAGGCACATGCACGCCGCGCTCCCGCAGGGCATCGACCACGCCCCGCGCGATCTGGTCATTGCCGCAAAATACGCCGTCCGGCTTCTGACCGTTCTGATCCCATAATTGGGCAACAGCCTGATGACCCCAGGCCTCCGACCATTCGCCAAACAGGACCGAGCCGCCATCGACCGCGGCGCGAAAGGCGGTGGAACGCTCTTCGACGGAGGCGAAGCTTTGGGGGCCGGTAATATGGACGATGTTTTTGCGGCCCAGCGATTTCAGCCATTCGACGGCGGCGCGCGATCCCTGCGCATCGTCGGATACCAGATTGACGGCATCGGGCGGCGCCTCGGTAAACGCATAGACCACCGGGACATGGAGATGAGACAGGTCGACCGGCAGGCGCCGGTCAATGCGCTTGCCCGTGGCAATGATGCCGTCGACCTGCTTGTCGAGCATGGCGTCGACATGGATTTTGCCAAGCGCCGGATCATCCTCGATGGTGCAGAGAAAGACCGACACGCCCTGATCGACCAGAGCCTCGGAGACGCCCGCCATGACCGGAAGCGTGAAGCGGCCATAGGTGTCGTTGGTGAGCAGCCCGATGGTGAAGCTGCGCTTGCTGATCAGGGCGCGCGCCATGGCATTGGGCCGGAAGCCGAGCTCGGTGGCGATGCGCTTGACGCGCTCGCGGGTATCCTCGGCCATGCGGCCAGTGTCATTCAGCGCCTTCGATGCCGTCGCAATGCTCACGCCTGCCGCATTGGCGACGTCATAAATCCTGACTCTGGAACGTGGCATATCTGACATGAGAAAACCTTTGCGCACTTTGGTTAAAGGTTTTTTCTTTTGCTGTCAAACCTGCCGTAGCCGGGCCGATAGTGCGGCTTGGATTTAGGCGTGCCGATGAAATTCCACGAAGAACCGTGTTTCCCCAATGGGAGCGACTTCGTGTTCGGCCTGCGGGAAAACCAGCTTGTGTTCCCCGGTCTCCAGCAGGTGATCCTGCCCATGCAGCAGATCGCGGAACAGCAATTGGCCGGAAAGCACATGGATTTTAGCCCATACACCCGCCTTGGTAGAATGGGATTTGAGCAGACCGGCGGGAACACTCAACTCGGTAAATTCCGGTGTGCGTTTATAGGCGACCAGCCCTTGCGGCCAGGATGGGCGGGTGGGGCTCATCCGGCTTCATTCCAGTCATAGATATGAATGAGTTTTGGATCATCGTGCTGCTCGATCAGCATCCGCCGGACTCGATCCTGCCAAAGGCGCGCGAATTCGGCCAGCTCGGCCGCATTGGCTTTGCCGGAGACGGCCTTGGGCATGAGCTGGCTCATGATCAATTCATGCGGCACATGCTCAGTATTGATATCCACCACGACGCCTTTGCCGGTATCGTTCCGGCGCAGCGCCAGCGTGCCGTTAATATCGGTATCGAAATGCAGCAGGTCTTTGCGCGCGAAGCGATGTGAGGACCCGATGCCCTGAAAGCCGGTTTCCTGTGCCGCGCCGGTAAGCAGCGTTGCCACCGAGGCGAGGACGCCGGTCGTGGCGTGATCGCGCTCATTGCGCATGAAAACCGATATCCCACCGCGCTCGGGCAGGTCTTCGTCGTAGAGCGCGTCGAGGCCATTGAGCACCATGAGATAGGCTCCGGCCACCGCCGGGCAGGAATGGCCCGCCAGTCGCACCGCGTCGGCATAGCGATATTGGATCACGCCATCTGTTGCCGCCCCCAGAAAAGCGGCAAGTGGATCGCGGACTGTGAGGGTCGGCGCTTCGTCAAAGAAAGCGGGAAAGGACATGTCGGTTCACCGTTTATAGGTTGGCCCGCCAGAGTGCCTGGCGGGCCTGTCGCATTTTAGAATTGCGGATCAAGGATCAGAGCGACTTCTTCCGCGCTCAGATCATAATTGTAGAAGCGCTGATAATAGTCGTGGATCACATCCTCGATGACATAGTCGTTGAAAACGTCCGGATGAGTGACCTGGGCGATCCATTGCAGCATGAGCGGCGCATCGGCGCTCGGCGGGTACCACTGGAAAATGCCTTCCGGCACCTTGTAGACGCGCTTGTTCTGAACGGCCTTGACGTGGCTCCAGTCTTGCCCGGCCACACGGTTCTCATAGAGATCTTCCGGCTTGGTTGGCGAGAAATTGGAGATGAAGATCACCTCGGGATTGAGATTGTAGATCTGCTCCATGTCGATATCGGCCAGCGGAGGCACGCCTTCGGGCGCCAGATTCCGATTGCCGCCCTCGGTGACCCAGAAATGCCCGAAATGGCCGGCCGAGTTGATCTTGAGCGAATTTTCCTCAAGGCGCGCAAAGAACAAGGCGCCGGGGCGTTCGCCTTCTGGAATGGTGGCCACGCGGGCGCGGGTGCGGTCCAGCGCGTCATTGGCATAGGCGATGATTTCCGCGGCACGATCCTGCTGCCCGGCAAGCTGCCCCAGCAGTTCTAGCCAGCCGCCATAGGTCTGGATGACATTGCCGCCCGAATTGGACAATACATCCATGGCGACGACGGGAACCCCGATGCGCTCGACATCGGCAATGGCGGGCATGGTCTCGTAGGACACGAAGATATCGGGCGACAGCCGCAGCAATTCCTCGACATTCACCGTATTGCCTTCGGTAAAGCCGGTATCGGCATTGAGCACCTCGGGGGCGATCCGGCCAAGCAGTGAACGCTCCGCCACCTGCTTGGAATCGGGATGCATGCCGATGATTTCTTCTGCCGAGCCGGTGGAAATGAACCAGGCCGAGGGGAAGGGCAGGAAGTGGGTGACGATACGCTCGATCTCGGTCGGCACCGTGACCTCCCGACCCATGCGGTCGGTAACGGTCTGGGTGTCCTGCGCCAATGCGGGCGCGGCGAACAAGGCAATGCCGGTTAGCAGGACAGGCAGCAGCGAGGATTTGAACATGGTTCAATGCTCCGGTTGGACATGATTTTGGGGCGTGTACAGGGAAACTGGGTAGATCGAGCGCACCGCCTGGCCTTCGGCTTCCAGCGTGTCGATCCGGGCATTCACGCCGAAACAGGCGCGGAGGGAATCTTCGGTCAGCACAGCATCGGTAGGCCCGAAGCGATGTGTGCCGTCACTGCCCAGCATCAGCACGCGGTCGGCGATGCGCAGCGCATGATTGGGGAAATGGGTGTTCATCACGCAGATCATGTCGTCTTCGCGGGCAAGGCGTTCGATGATGTCGAGAATGATCAGCTGTTTCTTGAAATCGAGATGCGATTCCGGCTCGTCGAGGAACAGGATCGAAGGCTGGCCCGCCAGTGCTCTGGCGATGAACACCAATTGCAACTCGCCCCCGCTGATGGCGTTGCAATGGGCCTCGGCCAGATGGTCGATTTCCAACCGCTCGAGGACGCTGAGGGCAATCTTCCGGTCGGCGTCACCGGGGCGCGCAAAAGTGCCCAGATGCGCCGAGCGTCCCAGCAGCACCATGTCGAGCACGGTATAGGCAAAGGCATTGGCGCGGGCCTGAGGCACATAGCCGATATGGCGCCAGAGCGCGCGTTCGCTATAGGCTGAAAGTGGCTTGGCGTGGATGAGGGTTTCCCCGCTCTGCCATTTCATCATGCCGGTTATCGTATTGAGCAGGGTGGTCTTGCCCGCACCATTTGGCCCGAGCACGGCCATGATCTGCCCGGATGAAAGCGCGAAATCGAGGCCGGAAAACAGTGGCTTGCCGGGCTTGTGGCCATAGCTGGCGTCTTTGACGTCAAGGCTCATGACCAGCCTCCCTTGGCGCGCTTCAGCAGATAGGCGAAGAAGGGCGCGCCGATAATGGCCGTGAGAATGGAGAGCGGAATTTCCGCGCCTGTCGCCGTGCGTGCCAGCGTGTCGATGAGCAGCAGATACATCGCGCCGATTGAAATCGAGGCCGGGATCAGCGCTGCATGGTTCGATCCGACCAGCATGCGGGCGATATGGGGAATGACGAGCCCCACCCAGCCGATAATTCCGGCCAGCGACACCGTTGTTGCCGTCACCAGTGTCGCGGCAAAAATGACCACCCAGCGCATTTTCTGCACATCGGTGCCGAGCGAACGCGCCTCCACTTCAGACAGCGACATGATATTGAGCCGCCAGCGCAGCGCCCAGAGCACGGCCACGCCAATACCGATCAATGGCACGCCCCAGGCCAGTTGCTCATAGGATGACGAGGTGAGGCTCCCCATCAGCCAATAGACGATGGTTGGCAGCGTATCATTAGGGTCGGCGATATATTTGAGCAGCGAAAGCAGCGCTTCGAACATGGCGGCGGTGATGACGCCGCCCAGGATCAGCATGAACAGCGAGGACCGGCCACCCCGCCGTGAAATCCACAGCGCAACCATCATGGCCACAATGCCGAACACCAGCGCGCCCGCAGGCACAAAGGCCATATGGCGGAAGATCAGGATGGTGAGGGCAGCGCCGAACCCGGCTCCTGACGACACGCCCAGAATATGCGGGCTGACCAGCGGATTGCCGAACAGGCCCTGAAAGGCCGCACCGGAAACCGCCAATCCGCCGCCGATCACCAATGCCATCAGCACGCGCGGCAGGCGGATATTGAGAATGACCGTTTCCTCGACCGCTTCCCAATGCGGCTCGATGGGCAGGATCTGGCTGAGCAGGATGGAGAGCGCATTGCCCGGCGACACCATATATCGCCCCAGACAAAGCGCGATCACACCCAGAATTATGGGCAGGACGATCAGTGCGAGTGTCAGCAGGGACGGTCGCGCCAGTCCAGGCGCGCGTGAAAGCGTAGCGGCAGCATCGGTCATGATGCACCGTCCGCGGCAAAGGCAGCAGGCATGGGTAAATCCAGGAATTTATGGCCGCGTGGCGGCGTGATCCTGTCTATACACCTATAATATGTATTTGAAAGTCATGTTTTGAAATCGGCGCTATGCCAATTTGTCGCGCCTGTCAGGCGGCTGGCCGCTCTATGCCGAAATGGATCGGATCGACGGCCAGATCGGCGAGCGTATGTTGGTCCATTTCATGCAGAAACGCCCGCAATGCGCGGCCCAGAATGCCCTTGAGGCCGCAGGATGGGGTTATGCGGCAGCGGTCTTCTTCGCCAAAGCATTCCACCATGGCAAAGTCCGGCTCCGTGGCGCGAATGACATGGCCAAGAATGATCTCCTTGGCAGGGCGCGCCAGGGTCAGGCCACCATGCCGCCCGCGCACCGACTTCATATAGCCTGCACGTGAAAGGTGGTTGGCCACTTTCATCAGGTGATTGCGCGAAATTGCATAGGCCTCTGCCGTCTCTTCGATGGTGATGAGGCGATCTTCGTGCGTCGCGGCGAAGATCAACAGGCGCAGCGCATAATCGGTAAACTGAGTGAGGCGCATGGCGATCCTGAGAAAGAGCTGTCTTTGACACCCCTAATGGTGGGGCGGGAAAGCTGCTACTGCAATCTCTCCCGCCCGCATTACTTTGTCGCAGTGCCGCTATTGGCCGGTCGCGGCTGCTGGTGCCTGCACGTGGGGGTGCTCGGGATTGGGCAGGTGTGTCAATCGCTCTGCGGCAGGCGGAAGCTCACTTGGGGCATTGGCATAGAACAGGCCATGCAGCCCCCAATAAGCGCCACCAATGATCACGATTGCTCCCGCAAGCGCCAATGGCACCTTGATGACGGCCAGCCAGTCCTTGTTGTCGATCGGCGTCAGATGCATCGGGTCGGCGACGATCAGCAGCAGCGTGCCCATGATCAGCGCGTGGCCGACGAGGTCGATACGCCCGAACGGATAGACGGCCAGCGTGAAGATGATGAGCAGGGCGATGGCGGAAAGCCGGCGCACCAGCGGCGTCCAGAGCAGGCCAAAGCCCATGGTGAATTCTGCAACGCCCGCCATCGGAATAAATGGATCGCGCGGCATGCCGAGCGTCAGGAACGGGCGCTCTTCCACCAATGGGTAGAACCATTCGGGATAGGCGAATTTTTCAAGGCTCGACCACATTAGCGCAATGCCCACACCCCAGCGCAGGATAAGGAACCGCTTGTCGTAAAACTTGCTGCCCGGGAACGCGGCGAGCGCCAGATAGGCGGCAACGCCTACACCCAGAGCCAGATAGTCGAGCAGGTGGAAGAAATCATAGTCGCGCAGCGCGATGACCCAGAGCCCGATAATACCGGCTGCGGCCAGCGGCATGGTGCGGCGCGAAAAGATCAGCGCGGCGATCAGCAATTGCAGCCATGAAACCCATTCATTGGGCGTTTGCAGGTCCGGCGTGAGATAGACGCCACCCACGGCGAAAATGGCCACGAAAAATGCACCGATGACCACCCGCATGAAATCGTCGGCGCGGTTCCAGAGCGGTGCCGTCGCCTTGTCGATCAGCGCGGCAATCGTGTCGCCCACCGCGTGCCGTTCGATAACGATAGCGACGGCGAAGAAGGCCAGAACCAGCGCGATGCCCAGCCAGAACCAGACATTGGTCAAGGTGTCGGTGACCGGAGCAGGGCTGGCGCCGACCACATAGGGTGCGAACCATTTGACATGGGCAAAAGCCGGGACCGGCATGGCAACAGCCATCAGGGTGGCAAGGACAGCGAGCCATCGGGCTTGAACCGGGCCGGCAAGGAGCCGCCGGAAGCCGAGGGTTCTATGGGCACGATTCATTTGCATCTCCAATCGCCGAAATCGGGGGCGGTGCATCTCTTATAACATGCGTAAGCCAGTCATGTTTAAACTGGCTTACGGCCTATTTTGTGTTTATGCAATGGTTTGACGACTGGGCTTCGGCCCTCGCATTGGGCAAGGAGTTTGAGATGGATGTCATCAGAATCGGCGCCGGAATCGTGCTTGGACTGGCCTTTGTCGGCGCCTTGCTGGTGCGAAACGAGCCGCCGCCGTCGCAGGATGTCGTGCTGAACATGGCTATCTGCGGACAGGATCACGGCACCCATGGCGCGGCGGAAATGGCCGCGCATATGCAGGCCATGGCAGCGGACGCAGAGCCCGGTCATGCCGCGCTGATCGATACGATGGAGCCGATGCATACCGGCATGATGCGCGGATTGGCGGCCAGCGATTTCGATGCCGCATTCCTGTGCTCGATGCTGCCCCATCATCAGGGCGCGGTCGATATGGCCCGGGTTGCCGTACAATATGGACAGGACCCCTTCGTCACCATGCTGGCGCACCAGATCATCGCCGATCAGGAGCGCGAAATTGGTGAAATGGCGCGTTGGCTGGAACGGCGCGAGGCGGTTGGGCAGTAATCGGGGTCCGTTCGGGCCCTGTCTTGCGTCGCGGCCCTTCAGTCCCCATCTTGCTTCCGTATTTCGGAGGTCGTCATGCGCAAACTGTCCCGCTTCGCCGTTCTTGCAATTGCCGCATTGGCGCTGGCCGCCTGTGGCCGGGGTGGGGAGGTGGGCAATGTCGGGGTTGATTGGACCGGCAATGACATTTCCATCGAGGCCGTGGCCGATCCCGATGTCGATGGCGTGGTCTGCCATCTCGCCTTCTTCAATCGCTCCTTTATCGACCGCATGAGCCAGGGCAACTGGTTTGAAGACCCCTCCTATTCGGCGCTTGATTGCTCCGCCGTTGGCCCCATCACCATTGGCAATATACGCACTGGTGCTGGCGGGCAGGAAGTGTTCCGGGAAGGGCGCTCGCTGATCTGGAAGTCGCTGCGCGTCACCCGGCTTTACGATAGCGCCAACAATGCCCTGATCTATCTCGCCCATGCCCGCGAAATCCAGCAGGGCTCTGGCAAGATGAGCCTGTCGGTCGTGTCCCTCAACGGCGCCGATGTCACCTGGACCAATGGCGCGCCAACCGGTGGCGCCAATCCGGGTTCCACCATTGTGCAGGGCGAATAATTCAGCGATTTCGGTACGCATCATTGCCTTGCAAAGGCTTGCCCATCATCGGGCAAACAAGGCAAAACCATTCCGCTCCCTACCGCTTCAAGCAGGCGGCGAGAGCACGATATTCTGACGACAAGCGCATATGGACCCGCATCGGCGGGCAAGGAAGACGATTATGGCGATCCTGATTGGCGATACCGCCCCAGATTTCACCCTCGAATCCACAGAGGGCACGATCCATTTCCATGATTTCATCGAAGGCTCCTGGGCGGTGCTGTTCAGCCATCCCAAGAACTTCACCCCCGTCTGCACGACCGAATTGGGCTATACCGCCAAGCTCAAGCCCGAATTTGAAAAGCGCGGCGTCAAGGTGCTGGGCCTCAGCGTCGACAAGCTTGAGGATCATGGCGGCTGGGCCAAGGACATCGAGGAGACCCAGGGCGCGGCCCTCAACTTCCCGCTGCTGGCCGATACCGAAGGCAAGGTCGCTCGCCTCTATGACATGATCCATCCCAATGCCGACAATACGCTGACTGTGCGGTCGGTCTTCGTCATCGGCCCCGACAAGAAGATCAAGCTCAAGATCGAATATCCGGCATCCACCGGCCGCAATTTTGATGAAGTCCTGCGCGTCATCGACAGCCTGCAACTGACCGCCAAGCATCAGGTTGCAACCCCGGTCAACTGGAAGAGCGGCGAAGACGTGATCATCGTCCCCGCTGTTTCCAATGAAGCGGCAAAGGACAAGTTCCCCGGCGGCTGGACAGAGCTCAAGCCCTATCTGCGCATCGTACCCCAGCCCAAGGGCTGACACCACTTTCAGGTCTCCCTGACCAACTGGGCGGTGGCTTTGCCATCGCCCTTTTCTTTTTAGCGGGAGTGGCCGTCACTGCCTTTTGACGTTCCACGGACACAAATCCCGGCCCTTGCGTCATTGCCTGCCCTGTCCCGGCAATCCATCTGTGCGGCGACATGGACCACCGGGACAAGCCCGGTGGTGACGGTGGGGAGAGGGCGAGCGTCGTGTCGAACATGACGGGCAATTGCCCCTCAGCCACAGGAGTTCTGCCCGGTGTGTCCGCCACATTTTCGCCCCAAACTCTGCCGCAAAGGCCAGATTTCCGGCACTTTTCCCCAAGGCAACCCGACAAAACCGCTGTTTTCGGCACCTTTGAGGGAACCGTTGCCCATTGGCCACAGCTCGCAAACTGGTTCTCCGAACTATGGGAATCTGGCGCCGATATGGCGTTGATTCGGTTGCGTCGCGGATTCCATTTCTACGGTTTCCAAGACTCTACTTGCCGTAGTTAACAGTTTTCGATGGGAAACCTGCGGTAAACCGGCAACAGCTCGGCCTTTGTGGCGGAGATGGCCGGATTTGCTCACATTCTGGCCCCCGCCCCCCCTTATCACCCCGGCATCATCAACTTCAGTGAGCCAGGATCATTGACTAAGAAAGCCGTTATCGCCGCCATCTGTGCTGCAAGTGTTTTGAGTTTTTCCAGTGCAGCCTATGCCCAATGTGGCGGCGCCTCCTGGTATGGTCCCGGCTTCAATGGGAAGCGCGCGGCCTCGGGAGAAATCTTCAACGAGAACGCCATGACGGCGGCCCATCGCACCCTGCCATTCGGCACCAAGGTCGAAGTCGTCGATCAGAATACCGGCAATTCGGTTGAAGTCACCATCAACGATCGTGGTCCCTTCCACGGCAAGCGCATCATCGATCTGTCCAAAGCTGCCGCCACGGCGCTCGGTTTCCGCAATCGTGGTGTAACCTCGGTCTGCATTGCGCAGCAGTAAAGCCTTCGTCTCCTCCCAAGGACGTTGAAAAGGGCCGCTCAGAAGAGCGGCCCTTTTCAATTCAGACCCTTGCCGTGCTCAATTTCGTCTGCCTGCCGACCAGACCGGCCGAGTGCCTCAAGAGTAACGTTACAACAAGCCCATTCTCACCCGCTGCAAAATGCCATAGCTTGGCGACCAACTGATCTTTTGAGCATTTCCTGACATGCGATTCGGCCTTGCCTTGCCGCCCCAGATCACAGTCTTCGGGGCCTTCTTCGTTTACTCGTTCTGCATGGGATCGATGTTCCCGCGCCTCCCCGATATCCAGCGCGCCATGGGCGTGGGCGAGGGGCTGCTCGGGCTGGCGCTGATCGGCTCCGCTGTCGGCACGCTGATTTCGCTGACCTTTGCTGGCCGCTTCCTTGAAAAATTCGGCTATCGCCGCGTGCTGCTGGTGGCCATTCCGCTGCTGTCGGTGTTTTACGCAATTTCCATGTGGGCCAATGGCCCGCTCATGTTCTTCCTGCTGCTGGTGCCGGTGGGTCTGACCATCGGCGCCATCGAGATTATCATCAATATCGAAGCGGACCGGGTCGAGCATGCCGTGGGCAAGCGCATCATGAGCCGCGCCCATGCCTTCTGGAGCCTGGGCTTCTTCTCCGCCGGCATGGTGGGGGCGTTCATCGCGCAGATGGGCATTTCGCCTCAAATGCATCTGGCTGGCATGATCCCGGTCATTCTGATTGTCGCCCTGCTCCTGCTTGGCAAGTTTCAGCCCGCACCGCATCGCACCGGTTCCAGCACCGAGGAAACGCCGCGTCTGGCCAAGCCCACCTTCACCATCATGATGCTGGTCGGCGTCTGCCTCTCCGCCATGCTTATGGAAGGCGCGGGCATCGACTGGTCGGCTATCTATATGCGCGATATTTTTGGCGCCGAGCCGTTCTGGGCCGGTTTCGCCGTTGCCGTCGTGGCCGGTTCGCAGGCCTTTGCCCGCTTCTTCGCCGACGGTTTCGTCGAGCGCTATAGCCCGGTCAGCGTGGCGCGCACTCTACTCTGCGTGCTGGGTGTCGGCGTTGTCATCGTCTTCCTCGCGCCCTCGGCATGGGCGGCCTATCTGGGCTTTGCCATGATCGGCATCGGCTCAAGCGCGCTCTTCCCGCTCGCCATGTCCGCCGCCGCACAGCAGACGGACCGCCCGGCAGCCATCAACGTGGCCGCTCTGGCGCAATTCTCCTTCACGGCCTTCCTGCTTGGGCCTCCGCTGCTTGGTTTCGTCGCCGAGCATTACGGCATTCAGTGGACGTTCGGCGTCGGCCTGCCTCTGGTCGTTCTGGGTCTTGCTACGGCCCATGTGCTGGCACCGCGCCCGGTGACCAAGGTGGTAACGCCATGATTGCCCCGCAACACCGCATCTATGCCTGCTTCTTCTTCTTCGCCGTCACCACCGGCGCGCTGATGGCGCGCCTGCCCGACATTCAGACCCATTTCGGCATCAGCGAAGGCCAGCTTGGTCTCACCATGATCGGCATGGCCATCGGTTCGCTGATTTCGCTGACCATCGGAGCCCCGGTGGTCGAACGGCTGGGCTTCCGCACCACGGCCTTCTTCACCACTCTGGGCCCGGCGGTCCTGTTCGCAACCATTCCGTGGCTTCCCGCCGCGCCGTTCATGTTCGGCGTGCTTTTTGTGGTTGGCCTGTTGTCCGGCGCGCTGGAGATCAATCTCAATGTCGAGATCGACCGGCTGGAGGCACAGAGCGGCAAGCGCTTCATGAACCGTGCGCATGGCTTCTGGAGCGTCGGCTTTTTCGTCACCGCTCTCTTCGGCGCCATGATCCGCCAGTCCGGCATCTCTGCGGGCCTGCATATGGGTATTCTGGCAATCGTGGTCTTGGTTGTGGGCGGCTATCTCATCTATGGCGCCACCAATGCGCCAAAGCCGGTACGAGCCAGCGCAGAAACCGACCAGCACCGTTTTGCCTTTCCCACGCTTGGGCTCCTGCCGCTCTGCCTTATCGGCTTTGCCGCCTTCCTGGTTGAAGGCGCGGGTATAGACTGGTCGGCCATCTATATGCGCAATGTATTTGCCGTCGAACCCTTTGTCGGCGGCATGGGGCTGACGCTGTTCGCCTTCTTCATGGCCCTGATGCGTCTTACTGCCGATCCCATCGTCGCCCGCTATGGCCCGCGCAATGTTGCAATGGTCATGTTGAGCTTTGCCAGCCTTGGCGCGCTCCTGGTTGGTGCCGCGCCATCGCCCGAACTGGCGCTTCTTGGCTTCGCGCTGATGGGGGCAGGGTGCTCGGCGGTCTATCCGCTGGCAGTGTCGGCTGCGGCGCAGCGCACCGACCGTCCGGCTGCGGTCAACGTCGCCGCGCTCGGACAGGTGAGTTTCGTCGTCTTCTTCCTTGCGCCGCCGCTTTTGGGCTTTGTCGCCGAATTCATCAATATCCGCGCGTCTTATCTCGTTTGCCTGCCCCTGCTTCTGGCCGGACTCTGGGCATCGAGTTTCGCTCTGGGCACCAAGAAAATCGATGCGCCCCCGGGCCTGCCGCCGGAGCCGATCGGTCCCAATGGCTGAAGACCTGCCGCCCATTGTCGATCTGCGTCAATCGGCAACGGCGCTGCGGGTTCAGCGCGGCGTCATGCGCATGCTGCGCGAGCGGCATGACATGGCCTGCTATGCCGAAGTGCCCCTGGCCAATGGCCGACGCGCCGATGTGTTGGCCGTTGGTCCCAAGGGCGAAATCTGGATTATCGAGATCAAGTCGAGCCTGATCGACTTTCAGGTCGATCGGAAATGGCCGGAATATCGGGAATTTTCTGATAAGTTCTTCTTTGCCAAGCCGCCCGAACTGGACGCCGAGATTTTTCCCGAAAGCGAGGGGCTGATCGTTGCCGATGGCCACGATGGGGCCATTCTGCGTGACAGCCCGGATACCCCGCTCGCGCCCGCCCGGCGCAAGACGCTGATGCTCAAGCTGGCGCGCATGGGCGCGGACCGCATCCATATCCTGATGGACCCCGGCCCGCGCTGAGCGGCAAGTCAGAGATTGAACACCCGGCGCGGCTTGAACTGGCCATATTCGACCGAGCCAGTCGCCAGCACCTTGCCCTTGAAGCTCACCCAGCATTCGTCCAGCATCGTCGGGGCATTGGCGCCGGTCAGCAACACGGCATTGCCATGGCTGATCGCCCCGGCCTGTCCTGCATCGAGCCGGATTTCAGGCAAGTCGCCCAGCCCCATATCTACCGGGGCTATCAGCGCGTCCCGATCCGCTCCAGCTTCGGCGGCCTCCAGTGCTTCAATGGTGATCGCATTGGCGTCGCTAAAGGGGCCGACTGCCGCACGGTGTAGGCTCGTCACATGCCCCACTGTGCCCAGGGCCTCGGCAATGTCCCGGGCCAACGCCCGCACATAGGTGCCTTTGCCGCAGGTAACTTCGAGAATGCTGGATTCGCTGCCATGCTCGACCAGCGCGATGGCGTCGATATCGATGGGCCGCGCCGCCAGCTCGACCGTTTCGCCCGCCCGCGCCAGATCATAGGCGCGCTCGCCATCCACCTTGATGGCGGAAAAAGCCGGTGGGCGTTGCATGATCGTGCCGGTAAAGCGCGGCAGCACCGCCTCCAGCGCCGTGCGTTCCGGGCGCACGTCAGAGGTGGCGACGACCTCGCCTTCGATGTCGTCGGTCGATGTGGCTTTGCCCCAGCCAATGGTGAAACGATAGACCTTGGTGCCATCCTGCACCTGCGGCACCGCCTTGGTCGCCTCGCCCAGCGCGATGGGCAGAATGCCGGTCGCCAATGGATCGAGCGTGCCCGCATGTCCGGCCTTGGCGGCGGACAAGAGCCAGCGCACCTTGCCGACGGCCTGCGTGGAGGTCATGTCATAAGGTTTATTGAGCACGATCCACCCGGAGATGGCGCGCTTCTTGGACTTGGCTTGCGTCAAGGTCAGCCTTCGGTGCTGTCGTCGGAATCGGTGTCCAGATCGCGCTTCACGCGGTCGGAGCGCAGCAGATCATCGATCCTGCCGGCTTCCTCGAATGTCTCATCGACGAAGAAACGGATTTCGGGTGCATATTTGAGGTCGATCTGCGGCGCGATCCGGCCACGGATAAACTTGCGATGCCGGTTGAGCGCCGCCACGATCTCCTCTGCATGCGTGCCGCCCAGCGGCATCACATAGGCATTGGCAATCTTGAGGTCGGGCGTCATGCGCACTTCGGGCACGGTCACGACTGCGCCGCGCAGGGCTTCATCTTCTATTTCGCCGCGTGCGAACAGCGCTGCCAGTGCGTGGCGCACCAATTCGCCGACGCGCAACATGCGCTGGCTGGGGCCAGTGGCTTGCTTGTGGTCTTTTTTCATGGGCAAGCGGCTTAGGCTTTCCAGCGCCCGCCGTCAATCCGCCGGGTCAAATCCGGCCAGCGTCTTGAACTCGGCCACCCGCGCCTCGACCTGCTCTGCCGATACCGGCCAGGTGGTCGCATCCTGCGGGTCAAAGGTCTCGCCCCGCCACTCCTGATAGACCATGGCGATGCCGGAAGCCGAGCGGTAAAAGCCGATGATCATGACTTCGCCCTGCGCCTCATAGCCCAGCCTGTCCCGGTGCGCGCCGCAGACAAAGCCAAGCGGGGGAATTTCGTCGCCGTCATCGGGCTCAAGCTGGAAAAGGGCCACCGTTTCCGGCTTGCAGGTGCGCCCATAAACATCGATGACTGCCGTGCGCAGGTCGGCCAGCGTCAGCTCCGGCTGCTGGAAAATCCGCGCGCCGTAAAGGCGGCTCCACAAGGCTTCGCCTTCGCCACGCGGATAGATTTCGACGCGCGCCTGTGTGGTGTCTTCCCGGAAATTGACTGAAACCCGCTCCAGCAGCGCGTCGGGCGTCGCGTCGGCCAATTCCAGCCAGTCGGGCAGCGGCAGCTTGAGCTGCTGGTCGAATACGGTGAGCACGAACTGGTCTGCCTCGGCCTGCAAGGGCAGAGCGCCAGCCTCCTGAGCCAGAACTGGCATGGCCAAGAGGGCGGTGGTCAGAATGACGGCAGGCTTCATAATCGGCACAGGGCTCTCCTAAACCCGGAACGTGAGGCATGAAGCCTCTCCTCGTCTGGTCCTTTGCGCCCCCTGCATATGACCGACACGGTGACGATTAGGGAGGAAACCGAAAGGATGCAAGCGCGAGGCGGCAGCGCCTCCGCGATGGGTCTTGCCCTGCGGAATTGCTGCAACACTCAGCCCTGGGCCGAGCGCGGCAGCGGAGAGTCCGGCAGGATGCGGTGCGGAGGTTGATGCCCATCCATGAAGGTGCGGATATTGACGATGACCGTCTCGCCCATCTCGATCCGGGCTTCAAGCGTCGCCGAGGCCATATGGCCGGTCAGAATGACACGTCCCTGTTCGGCCAGCGTCAGAAGGCGCGGGTCGATACCATTCTGGTTGTCGAACACATCGAGCGCCGCGCCACCCAGATGACCCGCTTCCAGTTGGGTGATCAGCGCCGGCTCGTCCAGCAATTCGGGGCGGCTGACATTGATCAATTGCGCCCCCGGCTTCATGGCGGCCAGCCGGGATGCGGAGAGAATGTGATGGGTATCGCGCGTCAGCGGCGTGTGCAGCGACACGATATCCACCTCGGCCAGCATGGCGTCGAGATCGTGCCAATAGGTAGCGTCCAGCGGCATTTCGATGCCGGGGGGGCGTCTGTTGCGCGAGAAATAATGGATGGAGAGGCCAAAGGCCTTGGCGCGGCTGGCCACAGCGGTGCCGATACGGCCCATGCCGACAATGCCAAGCGCCTTGCCGCGCAATCTGTTGCCCAGCATTGAGGTTGGTGACCATCCGGCCCATGCCCGGTCGCGCAGCAGCATCTGCGTGCCTTCGACCAGCCTGCGCGGCAAGGCCAGCATCAGCGCCGTCGCCATGTCGGCAGTGTCTTCCGTCAGCACCGAGGGCGTGTTGGTCACCGTCAATCCTGCGGACCAGGCGGCATCGAGATCGATATTGTCGACGCCATTGCCGAATTGGGCGATCAGCCGCACGCTCTTGGGCAGGCGCGCGATCAGCCCGGCATCGATGCGGTCGGTGATGGTGGAGACCAGCACATCCTTGCCGGCAAGGCCGTCCAGAATATCGTCCGAGGTCAGCGCCACATCGGCGTCATTGATATCGGTTTCAAATAAAGTGGCCATGCGGGCTTCAATGCTCGCAGGCAGGCGTCTTGTGACCAGAATCTTGGGTTTGCTGGATGTCATGCGTACCGGATTGAGAGCAGCCGGGCGCGGCTTTCGCCAACCCTTTAGCGACCATTAAGGATCATGCTCTAGTGATAGGGCAATTCCTTTCCGTCTGCAAAGTGATGTTCCGTTTGCCCGCCATTTCGGGCCTTATGCGCCCATTTTTTCTGTTCGTTATTGTTCTGGCGCTGGCTCTTCCGGCCGCGCCGCAGGTGATTCTGGCGCAGGATAATCCCAGCGGCCTCAAATTGCCGCGCTTCGTCACCACCCGCTCCAGCCCGATCAATGTGCGTGTCGGCCCCGGCACGCGATATGAGATCGCGTGGAATTTCCTCGTGCCCGGCGTGCCGGTGGAAATCATTCAGGAGTTCGACACCTGGCGCAAAATCCGCGACAGCGAAGGCGATGAAGGCTGGGTGCACCAGAGCCTGCTTGCAGGCGCGCGTGCGGGCTATGTCACCCCGCTCATTGCCAATGGCGAAGTCGCCATGCGCTCCAACCCCTCCGACGAGGCCGCCATCCGCGCCCGGCTCGCAGCGGGCGTCCGCGTTTCCATCAATGAATGCAATGGTACCTGGTGCCAGACCGCAGCCAGCCAGCCGGGCGAGCGCAGCACCTATACCGGCTGGATCCGTCAGGAAGAGCTTTGGGGCGTCTATCCCAATGAGGATTTCGACTGAGGTCTCAAAGATCCCGGCCTGTCACCGCTTCTCCTCCCCCTTCTTCAGGGGGAGGCCGGGTGGGGGTCTCTTTTACACTCAGCCCTCACCTGCTTGCCCATTCCAACAGGCTCGCCAGTCCGACGAATGGCACACCGGCATGTTCGGTCAGCCCCGAGGCGCAGGTCGACACGGTCGACACACCCAATTCACACCCAGCCGGAATGTCATTGCCAACGCGCCGCGTCGCATGGGCATTCAGCTCGGGCACGAACAAGCCCTTGTCCCCTGCATAGCCGCAGCAGGTGATCGAGCTCAACACCGCGACCTTGTCCGCGCAGGCGGCGGCAATGGCTTCGGTCATCGGCTGTTCTGCCAATCGCTGGGCCGAGCAATTGTGATGTACCGCCGCGACCGGCAATCTCTGCGTGATGGTCAGTTTTGGCAGCACATGGGCCAGCAGGAATTGCGCTGAATCGGCCACCGGCGCATCGCCGGGAAATTCCTGCAAATGCTTGGCGCAGGTCGAGGCATCGGTCACCAAAGGCAAGCGGCCCGCATCGCTGATCGCGGAAAGCTCGGCCTTGAGCGCGCCGCCCACTTCCGCCGCCTGCTCGGGAAATCCCTTGGACTGGAACGGCTGGCCGCAGCATTGCCCATTGAGCTTTTCGGGAATGATGACGTCATAGCCCGCCCGCTCCAGCAGGGTCACCATGGCCTCACTCGTTGGCAATAGCTCATGGCTGGTCTTTGGCGTGCCGAACATGCGGCTGGGGCAGGCGGGGAAATAAACCACGGAGGGTCGCCCCGTCTGGGCAATCGGCACCGGAAACCCGGTCAGGCGGGGATCCTGCCGATTGTCACGCGCCTTGGGTGCGCCCGGCCCATGCCGCAATGCCCGGGAGACGCGGGGCACTCTTTTGCCGGTCAGCCGCCGCGCCGTTTCAGTCATCGCTTCCACGGCTGGCGCGGGAATAATGCGGCGCGCCGCATCGGCGACAGCCACGCCGCCGCGCATCATGGTTTCGACCGCGCCGCGATGGTCGGCGACAAAGCGCGCCACGCTATGCGCCGTGCCGCCGCGGCGTCGGGCGCGCTCGCCCATGATCATGGTGCCGGTTTCGATGCCCACCGGGCAGCGCAGCGAACAGAGATTGCAGGCCGCGCAGGTATCCATGCCCGCATATTGGAAATCGGCCTCGAACCGGGCCAGTCGCGCCGGGTCTTCGCCGCTGGCCCGCATCCGGGCACGTTCGCGGGTCACGGCGATGCGCTGGCGCGGCGTCAGCGTCATGTGGTGGCTGGGGCAGGCCGGTTCGCAAAAGCCGCATTCGATGCACAGGTCGACCAGCTCGTCCGCCAGCGGCATGACCTTGAGGTTCTTGATGTGAACCTTGGCATCGTCATTGAGCAATACGCCCGGATTGAGCAGCCGTTCAGGATCGAACAGCGCCTTGATACGATGCATGATCGCATAGGCCTTCTCCCCCCATTCCGTCTCGACAAAGGGCGCAATGGCCCGGCCGGTGCCATGCTCGGCCTTGAGCGAACCGCCATAGCGGATCGACACGAGCTGCGACAATTCCTGATTGAGCGCGTCGAACTTTTCCGCCGCACCAGCCTGCGCAAAATTATCGCTCATCTGGAAATGCAGATTGCCCGCCAGGGCATGGCCGAAAATGATCGCGTCATCATAACCATGCCGGTCGAGCAGATCGCGCATATCGACCACGAAATCGGCTAGCCGCTCGATCGGCGCGGCCACATCCTCGGTCAGCATCGAAGTGCCCTTGGGCCGCGCTGCGCCACCCGAGGTGAAAAAGCCCTTGCGAATGTCCCATAGCGCATGACTGCGCTGCTCGTCGGTGGACAGATCAATATGGGTCGCGCCATGCCGGGTGAGCAGATCCACGGTCTTCTGCCGCTCGACCTCCAGCGTTTCGGCATCTGGCGCGGTGACGTCGATCAGCACGGCTGGCGAATTGTCGGTCAGCCAGGGCAGCAGCGGCGCCATGGGCGGCAGATGCTCGACCGTCGCCAGGGCCCGTCGCTCGATATATTCAGCCGCCGTGATGCCGGTCGTGACATGCACCCCGCCATTGGCCATTTCGATAATGGCCCGGCCCGCCGATTGCGGATCGGGGAAGGGGATCAGCCCGGTCGCCTTGAACGGATGTTCGGGCACCGTGTTGTAAGTCACTTCCGAGACGAAGCCGAGCGTGCCTTCCGAGCCGACCATCAGATGGATGAGAATGTCGAGTGGGTCGTGAAAATCCACCAGCGCATTCAGCGAATAGCCGACCGTGTTCTTGATCCGGTATTTGCGCCGGATCAGCGCCACCAGTTCGTCGTCAGCCATCACCTCATGATGCAGGCGATGCAACCCGTCCAGCATGGCAGCATGGCTCAGCCGGAAAGCGTCGCGGCTTGCCGCATCGCCGGAATCCAGCATGGTTCCGTCACTCAGCACGATCCGTAGCCGGGCCATGGTGTGATAGGTGTTCTGCGCCACCCCGCAGCACATGCCGCTTGAATTGTTGTTGACCACGCCGCCGATCTTGCAGGTGGCCTGGCTGGCCGGATCGGGTCCGATTTTCCGGTTGAATTGTTTCAGCGCTCGATTGGCCTCGGCCACGATAATCGCGGGTCCAAGCGTGATCTGTTCGGCGCCGGGGTGAATAGCCAGCTTGCGCCAACCATCACCCAAAACGGCCAGCACGCCATCGGTCACCGCCTGCCCGGAAAGCGACGTGCCTGCCGCGCGGAACGTCACCGGCAGCCCTTCGGCGCGCGCCGCTATGAACACGGCCCGTACGTCATCCTCGGAATTGACGAACACGACGACGGCCGGGATCAGTCGATAGGAGCTGGCATCGCCGCTCCAGGCATAAGTCATTAGCGGGTCGGTGTGAATCTGCCCGCGCACCTGCCCTTTGAGCCGGGCGGCAACGCGCTCCCCGGCAGCGAGACGGTCTGCCGTTGGAGCATGAGGTTGGGTCGAAAATTCGGGGGCTTGCTGCATGGCTTGACGCTAACATGTCAGTTCATGCTTGCGAAGAGATCACTTTCGCCAGACCGCGCCGATTATGCGCTCAGCCAACCGGCGGCAAGACCCTGGCGGCGGCCTGCTTGATGCGCTCGATCAGCGGTTCGACCCGTTCTTCGCCCCGCCTTTCCCGCAGGACGTGTACCCCGACGATGAAATAGGTGGCTTCATCCAGCACCTGCAATTGCCGAAGGCCCTGCGCCTCGAAACTGTCGCGCATGACGTGGGAATGGGGCAATACCGCATCGGTTGCCAGCGTATAGTCGACGCAGGCGGCAAGCGAATTGGAGCCGAAGGTGAAGTCGGCCTGATCGAACAGCGCCTTCATGCGGGCCCGCCAGCGATTGGGATCGAAGAAGCGCTCATGACGGCTTTCCGGTGGCGTACTCGTCACCATCGGATAGCGCTCGATTTCCTCGCGGCTGCGCGCCGCGCCAAGCAGCGGATGGCCCTCCCGCACAAAGTAACCGTTATGGACTTCGGTCAGCGCGATGAAATCGGTATCGACCGAAGGGTGCAGTCGTTTGGTCTCGTGCCCGAGAAACAGGGCGATGTCGCCGGACAGCAATTGATCGAGCAGCCGAAACTGATGCCCGAGGCTAACCTGAACCGGGGAGCCGGGATATTCATTCTGGTACTCCAGGACCATGTCCTTGAGGAAAAGCGTCCACCAGGAATAGCCGGTGCCAATGGCCAGTCCCTGCTCGATCCCGCGTTTCTGGTCGGCGATATTGGCCAGCGTATTGTCGTATAAACGCTGCATCAGCCGGGCGTTTTCGTAAAGCGTTTCCCCATATCGCGTCAGCCGCACGCCGCGCGATGAGCGCTCAAACAACGGGCACCCCACACTCTCCTCCAGCTTTCGCATATTGAAGGTCAGCGTCGGCTGGGTGATGAGCAGCGTCGATGCCGCCCGGCTCAGGCTGCCCGCGTCAGCTACCGCGATAAACTGGGTCAGCAATTTGTCCATGAGCGCACCGTCATAGCTATAGATTTTTTCTATAATAGGCCGGAGATTTCGTAGTTTTCCATGATGATTTTTTGCGCCAGATTGCCGTGAGGAATGCGCGGCGCCTCCTTTGCCGCCATAGCACTGGGTTTTTGAAGCAGCGAGGTTTCTACTCCAGCAAATAGGCCTGACCGGACGGGAAAATGGCGCGATTTCGCCCTCAGAGGCTTCCATACAAGACGGTTGCTCTGCCCGACTTTTCCATGTTAAGCCGTAACTGTCTGGTTATTTGCTGAGGATATGGCTCGTTCTGAACAGGTTTCCTGATCCATGTTTGAAAAGGGCTTGAATAAAATCCTTTAGTAACTGATTAGTGAGTTAGCGGCGGGGAGGCCGCTGGAATGTGTTCCTGTTCCGTTGTCGGAACAGCAAAGATTCATGGGAGGAATATACATGAGCATTCGTCTTGGACGTCGTCAGTTTCTGATGGGTTCGTCGGCCCTGGCCGCTGCTGCCGCTGTGGGTGTCGGCCCGTCTTGGGCTCAGGGTGCCAATCTGCGCCAGTTCTTCTGGGGTGGTCAGGCGCGCGCCGACCGCACTTATGCGGTCAATGATCTGTTCACCGCTGAAACGGGCTCGTCCGTTGATAGCAGCTTCCTTGGTTGGGGCGATTACTGGCCCAAGCTCGCCACGGAAACCGCAGGCGGCAATGCGCCCGATATCGTGCAGATGGACTATCGCTACATCGTCGAATACGCCAAGCGCAATGCGATTGCCCCGCTGGACGAATATGTTGGCGGCGCCCTCAAGCTCGACGGTTTCGACGCTGACCAGCTTGAAGGTGGCAGGGTCGATGGCAAGCTTTACGGCATCAGCCTCGGCGCCAATTCCGTTGCCCAGCTGACCAATCTCTCGGCCTTTGAAGAAGCTGGCATCGAGCCGCCGAACCGCGACACCACCTATGACGAAATCCGCGAAAAGGGCGAAGCCTTCAAGGCCGCCAATATTCGCGGCGGCATTCGTATCATCGCCGACGGTTCGGGTTCCGAGCCCATGCTCGACAACTGGCTGCGCCAGAAGGGGCTTGCGCTTTACACGGCCGAAGGTCAGCTCGGTTTCGATGCTGATGCGGCTGTCGAATGGTTCACCCTCTGGCAGGACCTGCGCAATGACGGCATCTGCGTGACTGCCGAAGATCAGGCGCTGGACACCAATGGTCCGCTGGAAACCACCATGGTGGTGATGGGCAAAGCAGCAATGATGCCGTCCAACTCCAACCAGCTCGTGGCGTTCCGCACGCTGATGACCGACAATCTGACGATCACCAATTATCCGCGCATCGCCCCCGGCGTTGGCGGTGGCCACTATCGCAAGCCCTCCATGTTCTTCTCCGTCGGTGGCTCGTCCGCCAACAAGGAACTGGCCGCGCAATATCTCAGCTTCTTCATCAATGATCTTGAAGCGGCCAAGGTGCTCGGCGTTGAACGCGGTATCCCCTGCATCGACAAGGCCCGTGAAGCAGTGGCCCCTGAACTGGATGAAGCCGATCAGATCGCGCTCGATTTCGTGGCAAATCTGGGCGACCTGCTCGGGCCTCTGCCGCCGCCGCCGCCAGCCGCTGCTGGTGAAATCGACATCTCGCTGCTGCGCACACTGAGCCAGGAAGTCGCCTTCGGTGCACGTTCGCCCGAAGATGCTGGTCAGTACTTCGTTTCCGAAGCCACTGCCATTCTGCAGCGCGCAAGCTGATCCGGGACGAGACCATGGCCACGCAGGTCGACAATAGTGCTTCAACCGGAGCCGGCCGCGTGGCCACTCCATCCTTCTGGTCTGGGGTGTGGCAAAACCACGCCCCGGGCTATCTTTTCCTTCTGCCTTGGCTGATCGGTTTTCTCGGTCTGACCATTGGCCCGATCCTGACTTCGCTCTATCTGAGCTTTACCCATTTCGACCTGCTCACCGCACCGCGCTGGGCTGGCCTCGATAACTACACCCGCATGTTCACCAACGATCCGAAATTCGCCGCCTCCATGCGCGTGACGTTCGTCTTCGTGATCTTCTCGGTGCCGCTCAAGCTTGCCTTCGCCCTCGGCGTGGCGCTGCTGCTCAATCGCGGCATGAAGGGCCTGCCGCTTTACCGGGCATTGTTCTATTTGCCGAGCCTGCTGGGCGCCTCGGTCGCCATTGCCATTCTCTGGCGGCAGATGTTTGCCGGCAACGGTCTGGTCAATCAGATTCTGGCCAATTTCGGCATTCAGGGACCAAGCTGGATTTCCAATCCCAATACCTCGCTGTGGACGCTGATCATCCTTGCCGTATGGCAGTTCGGTTCGCCCATGATTATCTTCCTCGCAGGCTTGCGGCAAATTCCGCAGGACATGTATGAGGCGGCCAGTCTGGATGGCGCCAGCAAATGGCGTCAGTTCTGGAAGATCACCCTGCCGATGCTGACGCCGGTCGTGTTCTTCAACGCCATTATCCAGACCATCGAAGCCTTCAAGAGCTTCACCCCGTCCTTCATCATCTCGGGCGGCACCGGTGGGCCGATCAATTCGACCCTGTTCTATACGCTCTACCTCTACAACGAGGCGTTTGGCTTCTTCCGCATGGGCTATGCCTCTGCGCTCGCCTGGGTGCTTCTGGGCATTGTTGCGCTCTTTACCGCCTTCTCATTCCTGAGCTCGAAATATTGGGTGCATTATGACGACTGATGCAGAGCGCCTGACCGTGGTCACGGCGACATCGCCCACGCGCCGCAAGATCATTTCCATTGTCTCGCATGTGCTGCTGATCGGCGCATCGATCGTGATGCTCTATCCGCTGCTCTGGCTGATGGCTTCCTCCTTCCGCCCGGAAAACGAGATCTTCACCTCGGGCGTCTCGGTCCTGCCATCGACAAGTTGGACCGTGGATTCCTACATCCGTGGCTGGAATGGGTTGCGCGTCGGCTTCGGGCAATTGTTCATCAATTCCTTCGTCATCTCGATCCTGTCGGTCATCGGCAATGTCATCGCCTGCTCATTGGCTGCCTATGCCTTTGCGCGGCTGGAATTTGCCGGTCGCCGCTTCTGGTTCGCCATGATGCTGATGACCCTGATGTTGCCCTATCAGGTGACGTTGATCCCCCAATATGTGTTCTTTCTGAACCTTGGTTGGGTGAACACCATCCTGCCGCTGGTCGTGCCGAAATTCCTCGCCGCCGATGCCTTCTTCATCTTCCTCATGGTGCAGTTCTTCCGCGGCCTGCCCAAGGAACTCGATGAGGCGGCACGCATGGATGGCGCAGGCCCGTGGCGCATTTACTGGAAGATCATCCTGCCGCTTTCCACCCCAGTGCTGGCTACAGCGGCAATCTTCACCTTCATCTGGACCTGGGACGATTTCTTCGGGCCGCTGATCTATCTCAGCGATCTGCGCCAATACACCGTCATGCTGGGCCTCAGGACCTTCACCGACAATACCGGCATGTCCGACTACGGCGGCATGTTCGCCATGAGCGTACTCAGCCTCGTGCCGATCTTTGTCTTCTTCATGCTGTTCCAGCGACTGCTGATCGAAGGCATCGCTACCACCGGCATGAAGCGATGAGTTTTCTATACGAAGACCCCCTCACCCTAACCCTCTCCCCAAAGGGGCGAGGGGACCACTCGTGCATTGGGCACCATGATGCCATGCCCACCACACCTGCCCCCTCGCCCCTTTGGGGAGAGGGCTGGGGTGAGGGGTGCTTCCACAGTCTCGACTGCCAAGGCCAGAATCTATGACTAACATCAAATTTGCCGCCATCGGCATCAACCACGCCCATATTTACGGTCAGGTCGATTGCCTGTTGCGTGCCGGGGCCACCTTCGTGGCCTTCCACGCCATCGAGGATGATCTGGCCAAGACCTTCGGCGACAAATATCCCGGGGCCAGGCGGGTTGCCGATCCGCGTGAAATCCTTGAAGACGCTGCCATTCAGGTGATCACCACCGCCGCCATTCCCGGTGACCGCGCCGATATCTGCATCGCCGCCATGAAGCACGGCAAGGATGTGCTGACCGACAAGCCCGGCATGACCACTTTCGCCCAGCTTGACGAGATCAAGCGCGTGCAAAAGGAAACCGGGCGCATTTTCTCGGTGCTCTATTCCGAGCATTTCGAAGTGCCGGCCGCCGTCGAGGCCGGTAATCTCATCGCGCAAGGCGCCATTGGCGACGTGGTCAATACGGTTGGCCTCGGCCCTCATTCGCTGCGGCTCAACAATCGCCCGGACTGGTTCTTCACCCGCAATCGCTATGGTGGCATTCTCTGCGACATCGCCAGCCATCAGTTCGAACAATTCCTGTTCTTCTCCGGCGCCATGGATGGCGAAGTGGCTTCGGCCAATGTCTATAACCGCAACCATCCGCACCGCCCCGGCCTGCAGGATGTGGGCGACGCCCATATCCGCACCGACAAAACCACCGGCTATATCCGCGTGGATTGGTTCACCCCCGAAGGCCTGCCCACCTGGGGCGATGGGCGCCTGACCATTCTGGGCACCGAGGGCTATATCGAGCTCAGGAAATATGTCGACATCGCCGGTCGTCCCGGCGAGAACCACCTGTTCCTGGTCGACAAGAAGGGTACGCAGCACATTGATTGCTCCGCGGTCGATCTGCCCTTTGGCCGTCAATTCCTCGATGATGTGCGCAACCGCACCGAAACCGCCATGCCGCAGCAGCGCTGCTACAACGCCATGAAGATGGCGCTGACGGCGCAGGCCTTGGCCGAACAGGGCACGGAGTGGGCACAATGAGCCGCATATTGAACGTCGCCGTCGTCGGCTGCGGCATTGGCCGCTCCCATATTGTCGAGGGCTATCTGCCCAATGCCGACAAGTTCAAGGTTCTGGCGCTGTGCGACCTCAATCAGGAACGGCTGGACCAGGTTGGCGACGAATTCGGTGTCGAGCGCCGGATTCTCAATTTCGACGATCTGCTGGCCATGAACGATATCGACATCATCGATGTCTGCACTCCGCCCGGGGCGCATCTGCCCATGGTCTCGGCGGCGCTCAAGGCGGGCAAGCATGTCGTCTGCGAGAAGCCGCTGGTCGGCTCGCTTAGGGATGTCGACGCCATCATGGAGATCGAAAAGGCATCCAAGGGCCTCCTCATGCCGGTCTTCCAGTATCGGTTTGGCGACGGCATCGAGCAGGCCAAGGCCATTATCGATGCGGGCATTGCCGGCAAGGCCTATTGCGGCACGGTGGAAACCATGTGGCGGCGCGAAGCGCCCTATTATGCCGTGCCGTGGCGCGGCAAGTGGAAGACCGAGCTGGGCGGCGTCCTCATGGGCCACGCCATCCACCCGCACGATATCTTCACTTACCTGATGGGCGATATTGCCCGCATGTTCGGCCGCGTGGCGACGCGGGTAAACCCAATCGAGGTGGAAGACGTGATCTCCGCCTCGCTCGAAATGAAAAGCGGCGCGCTGGCCAGCTTCACCGCGACGCTCGGCTCGGTGGACGAGATCACCCGCATTCGCCTGCAATTTGAAAACGTCACCCTTGAAAGCGATCATGCGCCCTATAATCCGGGCAATGCGCTCTGGAAAATCCTGCCGCGAAACGATGAAGTGAAGGCGCGGATTGATGCTTTGCTGGCCGATTGGCAGCATGTTCCCTCGCGTTTCCAGACGCAGATGGCGCGCTTTCATGATGCGATCGAGGGCAAGGCGGCGCTGCCGGTGACCAGCCAGGATTCCCGCCGCGCGCTGGAATTGGTGACCGCCTTCTACCATTCGTCCGAAACCCACACCGAAGTCGTACTGCCGCTCGGACCAGACCACCCGCTCTATGAGAGCTGGGTGCCTGCACAATACCGATAAGAACAGGGCAGGGAGGAGACACATCCATGGCAACCAGTATCGAACTCAAGCAGATCAAGAAGGCCTATGGTGACGTGGCGGTGATCCACGGCGTCGACCTCACCATCGATCCCGGCGAATTCACTGTTTTCGTTGGCCCGTCGGGCTGCGGCAAGTCCACGCTCCTGCGCATGATTGCCGGGTTGGAGCCAATCACCGGCGGCGATCTGTTGATCGACGGGCAGCGGATGAACGATGTTCCCGCCGCCAAACGCGGCATTGCCATGGTGTTCCAGTCCTATGCGCTCTACCCGCATATGAATGTCTATCAGAACCTGGCATTCGGGCTCGAAACGGCAAAAATGCCCAAGCCCGAGATTGAACTGCGGGTGCAGCGGGCGGCCGAAATCCTCAAGATCGAGCCACTTCTCAAGCGCAAGCCCAAGCAGCTGTCGGGCGGCCAGCGCCAGCGCGTCGCCATTGGCCGCGCTATCGTGCGCGAGCCCAAGATTTTCCTCTTCGACGAGCCGCTGTCGAACCTCGACGCCGAATTGCGCGTCGCCATGCGCGTCGAAATCGCCAAGCTGCACAATGATCTTGGAAACACCATGATCTACGTGACCCATGATCAGGTCGAAGCCATGACCATGGCCGACAAGATCGTGGTGCTGCGCTCGGGCATCATCGAACAGGCTGGCGCCCCGCTCGAGCTTTATAACAATCCGCGCAATCTGTTCGTGGCCGGTTTTATCGGCTCGCCCAAGATGAACTTCCTCACCGCAAGCGCCGAAAACGGGTCGTTGAAAGCGGCGGGAACAGTGCTGTCGCTGGGCCGCGACGTGGCCGGCGCGACAACGCTGGGCATTCGTCCCGAACATATTACCGTGGCCGATGGCGCGGGCGTCAAATTCGCCGATGTGCGGGTGGACCTTGTCGAAAACCTTGGCGGCCAGACCGTGCTCTACGCCACGACGACCGACGGACAGGCACTGACCATCGTGCTGGAAGGCCAGCGCAGCGTCGAACTGGGCTCGACACTCCCGGCCTATCTCGACCCAGCCAAAGCCCACGTTTTCGACGCCCAAGGCAACGCCATCCGCTAAGCCTGCCGCAAATACCGAGACTGAAAATCCCCGTCCCACAGGGCGGGGATTTTTGTCATGTCCTGCACGTTCCAACACTGCGCGGTTCCGCGTGCACTGGACAAAGAAAAGGGCGCTTCGTGAGCGCCCTTTGATCCTGAAACGATCCGTGGATCAAAAATCCCAGTCTTCGTCCTCGGTCGAGATGGCCTTGCCGATGACATAGCTCGAACCCGAGCCCGAGAAGAAGTCGTGGTTCTCGTCGGCGTTCGGCGACAGGGCCGAAAGGATCGCTGCGTTGACCTTGCAGGCTTCGGGCGGGAACAGGGCTTCATAGCCCAGATTCATCAGCGCCTTGTTGGCGTTGTAGTGGAGGAATTTCTTGACGTCTTCGGTCAGCCCGACGCCGTCATAGAGCTCCTCGGTATAGCGCTCTTCATTGTCATAAAGCTCGAGCAGGAAGTCGAAGGCGAAATCCTTGATCTCCTGCTTGCGCTCCTCGGACAGGGTCTCGATCTCGCGCTGGAACTTGTAGCCGATATAATAGCCATGCACGGCCTCGTCCTTGATGATGAGGCGAATGAGGTCGGCGGTGTTGGTCAGCTTGGCGCGGCTCGACCAATACATGGGCAGATAGAAGCCGGAGTAGAACAGGAAGCTTTCGAGAAAGACCGAGGCGACCTTTTTCTTCAGCGAATCCCCGCTGTCATATTGGTCCATGATCAGCTGCGCCTTGCGCTGCAGAAACTCGTTTTCCTCGCTCCAGCGATAGGCGTCGTCCACATCTGGCGTCAGGCAGAGGGTGGAGAAAATAGAGGAATAGGAGCGGGCATGCACCGCTTCCATGAAGGAGATATTGGACAGCACCGCTTCTTCATGCGGGGTTGCCGCATCGGCCATGAGACGCACCGCACCGACGCCATTCTGGATGGTGTCGAGCAGGGTCAGGCCGGTAAAGACGCGAATGGTCAGCTGCTGCTCGACCGAGTTGAGCGTCGCCCAGCTCGGGATGTCATTGGACAGCGGCACCTTTTCCGGCAGCCAGAAATTGGACGTCAGACGGTTCCAGACTTCGAGGTCTTTTTCGTCATGAACGCGGTTCCAGTTGATGGCGCGGACGCGGGAAAGAGGCTTTACGTGAACGTTCATTTGTTAGCGTCTCAGGTTTAACGGGTGCGGCTCTTTCGCCCCCTCCCCCTTGAGGGGAGGGCCGGGGTGGGGGTGCTGCGGTTTCCACAAACACGCCGCTCGGGGATGGCTCAGCACCCCCACCCTCAATCCCTCCCCTCAAGGGGGAGGGAGGTAAAAGAACCGCCTGTTCCGTATGTGACGGATGGCTCGAAGTCTTACAGCGCGCAGGAAACGCAGCCCTGAACCTCGGTGCCCTCAAGGGCAAGCTGGCGCAGGCGGATGTAATAGATGGTCTTGATGCCCTTCTTCCAGGCGTAGATCTGCGCTCTATTGATATCGCGGGTGGTCGCGGTATCGCGGAAGAACAGCGTCAGCGACAGGCCCTGATCGACGTGCTGGGTGGCCGCCGCATAGGTGTCGATGATCTTTTCCGGGCCGATCTCATAGGCGTCCTGATAATATTCAAGATTATCATTGGTCATGAAGGCGGCGGGATAATAGACGCGGCCGATCTTGCCTTCCTTGCGGATTTCGATCTTGGAGACGATCGGGTGGATCGAGGAGGTCGAGTGATTGATATAGGAGATCGAGCCGGTCGGCGGCACGGCCTGCAGGTTCTGGTTGTAAAGCCCGGTCATCATGACCTTGGCCTTCAGATCCAGCCAGTCTTCCTGCGTCGGAATGTGAATGCCGGCATCTTCGAACAGCTTGGCGACACGCTCGGTGGCGGGCTTCCATTCCTGGCTCGTGTATTTGTCGAAATAGGTGCCCGAGGCATATTTCGAATTCTCAAAACCCTTGAAAGTCTCTTCGCGCTCGGTGGCGATGAGGTTCGAGGCGCGGATGGCGTGATAGGTCACCGTGTAGAAGTAGATATTGGTGAAGTCGACGCCTTCGTCCGAACCGTAATAGATGCGCTCGCGGGCGAGATAGCCATGCAGGTTCATCTGGCCAAGGCCGATGGCGTGGCTTTCCGCATTGCCCTTGGCGACGGAAGGGACTGAAGAAATATTGCTCATGTCCGACACGGCGGTCAGCCCGCGGATCGCGGTTTCGATGGTCTGGCCGAAATCGGATGAATCCATCGCATTGGCGATGTTGAGCGAGCCCAGGTTGCAGGAAATATCCTTGCCCATATGCTCGTAGCTGAGGTCTTCATTGAGCACCGAAGCGTCGCTGACCTGCAAGATTTCCGAGCAGAGGTTGGACATGGTGATGCGGCCCGCAATCGGGTTCGCCTTATTCACCGTGTCCTCGAACATGATGTAGGGATAGCCGGATTCAAACTGAATTTCGGCGATCACCTGGAAGAATTCGCGCGCCTTGATCTTCTTCTTCTTGATGCGCTTGTCTTCGACCATTTCGCGGTATTTTTCGGTGACCGAAATCTCGGTCATCGGCACGCCATAGACGCGCTCCACGTCATAGGGTGAGAACAGGTACATATCCTCGTTGTCGCGGGCGAGCTCGAAGGTGATGTCTGGAATGACGACACCCAGCGAGAGCGTCTTGATGCGCACCTTCTCGTCGGCATTTTCGCGCTTGGTATCGAGGAAGCGCATGATGTCGGGGTGATGGGCATGCAGATACACCGCGCCCGCACCCTGACGGGCACCGAGCTGGTTGGCATAGGAGAAGCTGTCTTCGAGCAGCTTCATGACAGGAAGCACACCAGAGGACTGGTTCTCGATATGCTTGATGGGCGCGCCCATCTCGCGGATGTTGGTGAGGCTCAGCGCCACGCCGCCGCCGCGCTTGGACAATTGCAGCGCCGAGTTAATCGAGCGGCCAATCGATTCCATATTGTCTTCGACGCGCAGCAGGAAGCACGAGACCAGCTCGCCACGCTGCTTCTTGCCAGCATTGAGGAAGGTCGGCGTCGCGGGCTGGAACCGGCCGGCAATGATCTCATCGACCAAGCTCTGCGCCAGCTTCTCGTCGCCGCGCGCCAGGGCCAGGGCCACCATGCAGACGCGGTCTTCATAGCGCTCGAGATAGCGCTTACCGTCGAAGGTCTTGAGCGTATAGCTGGTGTAATATTTGAACGCGCCAAGGAAGGTCGGGAAGCGGAACTTCTTGTCATAGGCGTGGTCATAAAGATCGCGCACGAAGTTGAAGCTATATTGATCGAGCACGTCCTGCTCGTAATAGCCTTCTTCGACGAGATAGGTCAGCTTTTCGCGCAGATTGTGAAAGAACACAGTGTTCTGGTTCACATGCTGCAGGAAATACTGATGCGCCGCCTGCTTGTCCTTGTCGAACTGGATATTGCCTGCATCATCGTAAAGATTGAGCATGGCATTGAGCGCGTGGTAATCCAGCGCCTGATCCTTATCCTGGTCCTGAACTTTTTCAGCCGACTTTGCCGGGCGATCTAGTGTGAGCGTGTCCAAAACCGTTCCAGTCCTTCTTTGACATTGGCGACATCCTCTTCGGTGCCGAGCAGCTCGAACCGATAGAGGAGAGGCACGGCGCATTTGCTCGCAACGATATCGCCTGCGATGCAGAAAGCCGTGCCGAAATTGGTATTGCCCGCGGCGATGACGCCGCGGATGAGGCTGCGATTGGCCTCGACATTGAGAAAGCGGATAACCGGCTTGGGCACCGCGCCCTTGTTCTCGCCGCCGCCATAAGTGGGCAGCACCAGCACAAAGGGTTCATTGACCTGAGGGGGCTCGCTACCGGCATCGACGGGAAGGCGCGTGGCCTTCATACCCAGCTTTTCGACAAAGCGATGGGTATTTCCCGAGGTGCTGGAATAATACACGAGCTCGCTCATTGTTCGATCAGGCCAGCGCGCCGATCATGTCCGGGCGGAAACCGGCCCAGTGCTGATCACCGGCGACAACAACCGGCACCTGACGATAGCCCATGCCTTCGACGCGCGCATAGGCTTCGGCATCTTCGGAAATATCGATGATGGAATAGGCAAGGCCCTTGCGGTCGAGCGCGCGGGTGGTGGCGGTGCACTGAACGCAGGCGGGCTTGGAGTAAACGGTGATGGTCATCGAAAAATCCCTCGCGGAATAGTTTGGCGCGGGACACGAGGAGACGAACGGCAGGCGCAATTGCCCGTACAAATCCGTTCGTCTGACCGGGCACCCCGCCGGTGGACGTTTCGTTCGAGGCAGGTCTCCTGGCTCGTGGATCATCGCTCCCGTTCAGCCTTCCCAGACCCTCGGGCCCAGTGACGAAATCGAACAGAAACGCACCACTTACAGTTGCGGGGGCAGCCCCGGCTTTGGTGCTCGCCCTATGGGCGGGCCCGCACCGGGTTCCCGTCTTAGCCGCCATTCCTAGAGAAGGGCGGAACCTCGAACACTACATATAGTATATGACAATTCTGATTCCGCTACCAGAACATGGTGCAAGTTGCACAAGTGTTCCCCTTGACCTGCGACAGGTGTGATTCGCCTTGGGGTCGGGCGCATTTGTTCAGGACGATGGCTAAAATGCGATCGGTTTGGAAGTGGCGCGAGTGCCTCCCTCTCGCACGCAGGAGGGAGGAACCATCAAGCCGATATGCTGCTAGTCCCGCAAGGCTCTGGCAGCATTGACCAGATTGGTCAGCGATGCCTTTACTTCGGGCCAGCCACGGGTCTTGAGGCCGCAATCGGGATTGACCCAGAGCAGGTCCGAAGGAATGCCCTCGGCAGCCTTGTGCAGAAGGTTTTCCATGTCCGTCTGGCCGGGCACGCGTGGGGAGTGAATATCCCAGACGCCGGGGCCGATCTCATTGGGATATTTGAAATCGCGGAAGGCTTCGAGCAATTCCATGTCCGAGCGGGAGGTCTCGATGGAGATCACGTCCGCGTCCATTTCGGCGATGGCAGGCATGATATCGTTGAACTCGGCGTAGCACATATGGGTGTGGATCTGCGTGTCGTCGGCCACGCCCGAGGCCGACAGGCGGAAGCAATCCACCGCCCAGCGCAGATAGACGTCCCAATCGGCGCGGCGCAGCGGCAGGCCTTCGCGCAGAGCCGGCTCATCGATCTGGATAAGGCCGATTCCTGCCTGTTCGAGGTCGATAACCTCGTCGCGGATCGCCAGGCCAATCTGGCGACAGGTCTCCGAGCGCGGCTGATCAACACGTACGAAGCTCCATTGCAGGATCGTGACCGGGCCGGTCAGCATCCCCTTCATCGGCCTGTCGGTCAGCGAAGCGGCATAGGCCGACCAGTGCACTGTCATCGGTTCGGGCCGGGACACATCGCCATAAATAACCGGTGGTTTGACGCAGCGCGAACCATAGGACTGCACCCAGCCATTCTTGGTGAAGGCAAAGCCATCGAGCTGCTCGCCAAAATATTCCACCATGTCATTGCGCTCGAACTCGCCATGCACCAGCACATCGATCCCCAGCTCCTCCTGAATGCGCACGCATTTTTCGGTTTCCGCTTCGAGGAAAGCGTCATAGCCGGCGGCGTCCAGCAGGCCTTTCTTGAAAGATGCGCGCGCCTCACGCACCTCCTTGGTCTGCGGGAAAGAGCCGATCGTGGTGGTGGGATAAGCGGGCAGCTTGAAGCGGGCGCGCTGCTGCTCGCGGCGTTTGGAGAAAGGCGACGCACGGTCGAGCCCAATGGCTTCGGCCGAACGGGCTTTGACCTCAGGCTTGTGGATGCGCGGCGAGGTCTTGTGGGCCGCGATTGCGGCGGTGCTGGCCGCAAATGCCGCCTTGGCGGCAGGCTTGCCCTTCTGCATGGCGAGCGTGATGGCGGCAATTTCCTCCAGCTTCTGTTTTGCAAAAGCGAGCCAGGATTTCAGTTCGGCGTCGAGCGCGGTTTCCGCATCAAGATCGACCGGTGTGTGCAGCAGCGAGCAGGAGGGAGCAATTTCAAGCCGGTCCGGCCCAATCCTGTCCCATGCCCTGCTGACCAGTCCGAACGCGGCCTCAAGATCGGTGCGCCAGATATTGCGGCCATCCACCACGCCGACGGACAGGAGCTTGTCGGCAGGCAAAGCCGCGAGAACCGCATCGAGCTGTTCGGGGGCGCGAACCAGATCGATATGCAGTCCTCCGACCGGCAGATTGGCGGCGAGATCGGTATTGTCGCGCAGCGCCCCGAAATAGCTGGTCAGCAGCAGCTTCGGTCCCGCTTTGCCCAGAATGTTATAAGCCGTTGCAAACGCTTCACGCTGTTTGTCACTCAGATCGAGCACCAGAACCGGCTCGTCCACCTGCACCCACTCGGCGCCCTCTGCGGCAAGCTGCGCCAGCAAGTCGGTATAGACCGGTATCAGCGCGTCGATCAGTTCCAGCGTATCGAGACCCTCATCCTTGGCTTTGGCGAGGCTCAGATAAGTGACCGGACCCAGAATGACCGGTCGCGTGCTGAGGCCCAGCGCCTTGGCCTCACGATAATGGGCGAGTGGCTTTTGCGCATTGAGGGAGAAACGCTGCCCGCGATGCAGCTCAGGAACGATGAAGTGATAATTGGTGTCGAACCACTTGGTCATCTCCATGGCCGGGGCGGCATCATTGCCGCGCGCCATGGCGAAATAGAGCTGGTCCGGGTCATCAATGTCAGCAAAGCGCGGCGGAATGGCACCGACCAGCACCGAAGTGTCCAGCACATGGTCGTAAAACGAAAAATCGTTGGAGGGGATAATGTCGATCCCGGCATGGCTCTGCAATGTCCAGTGGCGGGCACGCAGTTCGGCGGCTGTTCGGTGCAGGGCGGGCGCGTCGATATCGCCCTTCCAATAGGATTCGAGGGCCTTCTTGAGTTCACGATGAAGGCCGATACGTGGAAAGCCGAGATTGGCGGAACGGGTCATGATGTGTCCGATGCGAAGCGACGCCCGGCGTATAGACGCGGGCGGGAAAGGGCTGATGATTGGGGGAAAGGGGCTCGGGCGTTACCCGGCCTCAGCGTCGCATTCGGTTGGGAAGACGATATGTCGTCATAGGCGTGTCCTCTTGCCGATCCGCCCGATCAGCACGGAGTGAAACTCAATTCCACGGTAGGTCTCCTGGCTCGCGGATCGAACCGGATACCCGCCTTCCCGGTTTGCACCAGTGGCTTATGGATATCCGTTTCCGCTGACAGTTGCGGGGGCAGCTCCGGACTTGAGATGAACCCCTTACCGGATTCCCTGTTATCCCCTCGCGGGGACCGTGGACCCATGCAAGATGACCGAGGGTGCCTGTGCTGTCAATAAGGATATAAAGATTTCTTTATATCCTCTTTGTCCGGTTAGCGTGCCGTGCCCGCATGTTCTTGACGCCCATTCCCTGCGGGCCTACCTCAAGGTTTTCCTCCATCTGACCAGATAGCGATCATGACCAGCCTTGCCGATTTCACTCTGCCTCTGCTCGATGGCAGCGATCAGTCCCTCGCGGCCTATGCGGGCAAGGTGATCCTTGTGGTCAATGTCGCGTCCAAATGCGGTCTGACACCGCAATATGAAGGGCTCGAAGCGCTCTATCGTCAGTTCAAGGATCAAGGCCTCGTCATTCTCGGCTTCCCCTGCAATCAGTTTGCCGGGCAGGAGCCGGGCACATCGGAAGACATCGCCCAGTTCTGTTCGCTGACCTATGGCGTGTCCTTCCCGGTTTTCGAGCGCATCAATGTCAATGGCCGCTGGGCCCACCCGCTTTACAAATGGCTCAAAGCCGAAGCGCCGGGCCTGTTGGGGAGTGAGGCGATCAAGTGGAATTTCACCAAATTCCTCATCGATCGCACCGGTAAAGTGCATGCGCGCTTCGCGCCGCAGACCGAGCCTGCCGAAATCGCGCCCGAGATCGAAAAGCTGCTGTGAGCCGCAAGGCTTTGCAGGAGACCACCCATGCTCTAAATTCGCCCGCACGATAGGGCGAAGGTGGGGCAATGGGCGACATTCTCGACTCGTGCAAAGGGCTCGATAAGGCCAGTTTCAAGCCGGGGCAGGTCATGCTCCCCGAAGGCGAGCGGCTGGGTAAATTGTTGATCCTGATCGATGGGCAGGTCGAGGTGCTGCGCGAGCGCACGCAGGTCACTCATATCGATGAGCCCGGCTCGATTTTCGGGGAAATGGCGGTGCTGCTCGACATGCCCCACTCGGCCACGGTGCGGGCCTTGTCTGCCGTAGAGGCCTATGAAGTGCCCGACGCACTGAGCTTTCTCGATAAAAAGCCCGAATTTGCACTGCATATCGCCACCATGCTGGCGCGGCGGCTTTATTACACCACTTCCTATCTGGTCGATCTGCAACAACAGGCGGCAGGCAAGAGGCAGGATCTCGATCTGGTCGACCAGATTCTGGCCAGCCTCGTCGATTCGGATGAAACAGGCCGAAAGTCAAAATGAGCGACGCGCCCAAGCCCGCGATTTCGATCGCCTATTGCACCCAATGCAACTGGATGCTGCGCTCGGCCTGGATGGCGCAGGAATTGCTCTCCACCTTTTCGCTGGAACTGGGCTCGGTCAGTCTAACCCCCGGCACCGGCGGGATATTCGAAATCCGTATCGATGATGAATTGGTCTGGGAGCGCAAGCGCGACGGCGGCTTTCCCGATAGTCGCGCGCTCAAGCAATTGGTGCGCGACCGGATCGATCCCGAGCGTGACCTGGGCCATGTGGATCGGATCGGCACGCAGAAATAGTGCCTTTTCAATTCCTCCCATTGCGCTAGTCTTTTGTGCGAGATTCAACAGGAGGCCAGCGTCATGGCACACAAGTTCAACGTCACCGCTGCGGCGAATGAGCAGTTCAAGTTCGACTTCTCCTATAATTCCGAGAAGATTTTCTGGTCTGAAAACTACAAGGCCAAGGCCAGCGCCAAGAGCGCCATTGAATCGCTGAAAAAGAACGCGCCAGAAGCCATCGTGGTAGACCTCTCCAAGGACGAAACCGGCTCCGGCTACCGCTTTGAAATCGTCGCTTCCAAGGATGGGCAGCATTTTGTGCGTTTCGTCGCGTCCAATGGCGAAACCATGGTCCGCACCGAGACCTATACCTCCAAGGCCAGCGCCAAGAACGCCATTGAATCGCTCAAGAACAATGGCCCCGGCGCTGACGTCAACGACGTCGCCTGATCTATTTCCAAAGGCGACTGTCTTGGTCTAGTCTCCCGGCGTAACATTCCGGGAGACGTCCATCTCATGATCAAGATTTCTGCTCTTCTCGCCAGCGCCGCGCTGGTTCTTACTGCCGCGCCCGCCCTGGCGCAGGACTTGCCGGACCTTGAGGGCCGCGTCATCCATGCGGTGACCGAGAACGCCTATTACCCGCTCAATTTCTCCGGCCCGGATGGCAATGGCATCGGGTTGGAATATGATGTCATCAACGAAGTCGCCAAGCGCCTCAATGCCACGGTCGAGTGGGATTTGACGGCCTGGGACGTGATGATCGAGAGCGTGCGCACCGGCCAGTTCGACATTGGCGCTGATGGCATCACCATCACCGAAGATCGCGCCCAGCAGATCGACTTCACCGAGCCCTTCATCACCGTCGAGCAATATTTCCTCGTCCGCGCCGATGAAGAGCGCATCGCCAGCGCCGATAGCTTTGCCGAAAACACCGATCTGCTGTTCGGCGCACAGGCGGGCACATCGTCCTTCTACACCGCGATCTACGATGTGCTGGATGGTGACGAAGCCAATCCGCGCGTCAAAACCTTCGACAGCTTCGGTGCCGCCGTTCAGGCCGTGAAGGCCGGTGATGTCGACGCAGTCATCGCCGATCAGGCCGCCGCAACCGGCTATATCGGCGCCGATCCCGGTGCCTTCAAGCAGGTGGGTGAGAGCATCAAGTCCGATCCGCTCGGCTTCATCCTCACCCCCGGCTCCGATCTGGTCGAACCCTTCAACGCCGCCCTTGATCAGTTGCGCGAAGAAGGCTGGCTTGATGAGCGCATCAATTACTGGTTCTTCGACTACGCTGCCGAATAGTCGGCAAGTCGCCTCGATATGCAGCGCCCGGCTTCCACAAGCCGGGCGTTTTTATTTCTGCCCGGCGCTCAGCCCTCAAAATCCCTAAAATGCTTTGAGAGCTTGAGTGTCTGGGCCTGATAGTTCGAGCCCAGATCGCTGCCATAGAGCCGGTCCGGCTTTTCGGCGAGATTTTCGTAGATCAGCCGCCCGATGATCTGCCCATGCCCCAAAAGGAACGGCACTTCGCGGCTGCGCACTTCCAGCACCGCGCGACTGCCGGTGCCGCCCGCCGCCGAATGGCCGAAGCCCGGATCGAAAAAGCCGGCATAATGCACGCGGAATTCGCCCACCAGCGGGTCGAACGGCACCATTTCCGCCGCATGCGTCGGCGGCACATGCACGGCTTCCAGACTCACCAGAATATAGAATTCGTCAGGGTCGAGGATCAGCTCTTCCCGCCCGCGAGAATAGAGCGGCTCCCAGAAATCGAGCACATCGAGTGCCGCTTTTCTATCCACATCGATCACCGCCGTATGGCGCTTCGAGCGGAAGCCGATCAGCCCGTTCCGGCCCTCGCCTTTGAGGTCGATGGAGAGTGCCACGCCATGATCGACCGGCTGCTGCCCATCGATCACCAGAATATCGGATTGATGCAGCGCCTGATGCTCGGCCACCGACAGCCTGCTGTCGCCACAGCGGAAACGCATCTGGCTCAGCCGCGAGCCGGTGCGCACCAGAACCGGGAAAGTGCGCGGGCTGATTTCAAGATAGAGCGGGCCTTTATAGCCTGTGGGAAGCTGGTCGAAACCGCGCGCCCGATCGCCAATGACGCGGGTGAACACATCGAGCCGCCCGGTCGAGCTTTTGGGGTTCGCCGAAGCGCTGACGCCCTCGGGCAGGTCGAGGCTTTCCTCCAGCGGCACCAGATAGACGCATCCCCGCTCCAGCACCGCGCCCTTGGATAGGTCGATCTCGTGCAGTTTCAGCGCCTCGATGCGTTCGGCCACCGAATGGGCTGGGCCGGGCAGAAAACTGGAGCGCACGCGAAACGCAGTTTTGCCCAGCCGCAAATCGAGGCTGGCCGGCTGCACCTGATCGGCGTCAAAGGGACGAGCCGCTGTGATCGCGCCTTCCGCATGCAGCTTTTCGATCAACCGCGCGGTGAAGACGCCTTTGGGCCAGATTTCCGTCATATCGAGGCTCTCTCCGCGACCAATCCATCTTTCCCCTTGTGCCAAAGCTGGATTGCCCGGACAAGCCGGGCAATGACGATTGCTGGGGGGACCTGATTGACGCCGCGATATGTATGGTTTTAGGGTAACGAATAGTGGTGATTTGGCCGGTCGCTTGCAGCCACTACGAGGCCGTTTGAAATTTGCGATGCGAAGTCAGATGGCGTGATCTTTGAGAACCGACGCGCAGCGTACGTTTGGGTACGCGAGCATCGGAAGCGGAAAAGATCGCGCAAGATGACGAGAAGCGTGGATTTGAAATGGTCTCGGAAACAAATTGCTAAAGACCGTTTATAACCGGCCGCCCTATGCGTGCCGGTTTTTTTGTTTTGAAAGCGTGACTCATGTCCAAAAAGAACAATCCCCTGAACGATCCCAAAAAGCTCTCGGCAGCGACGCAGATGGTTCATGGCGGGGGCATGCGGTCGGGCTTCAATGAGACCAGCGAGGCAATCTTCCTCAATTCGGGCTATTCCTATCCCAGCTCCGAACATGCCGAATTGCTGTTCCAGAACAAAATCGAAGGCGGCCATAATTACTCGCGCTTCGCCAATCCCACCGTCGACATGTTCGAGGATCGCATGGCGCTGCTTGAAGGCGCGGAAGCGGGCAAAGCTTTCGCCTCGGGCATGGCCGCCGTCACCAATGCGGTGATGAGCCAATTGCGGGCTGGCGATCACATCGTTGCCGCCCAGGCCCTGTTCGGCGGCTGTCGCTACGTGGTGGAAGATTATGCGCCCCGCTTTGGCATTGAATCGACGCTGGTCGATGGGCGCGATCCGGAAAATTTCGCCCGCGCCATGCGGCCCAATACCAAGGTCGTGTTCATCGAAACCCCGACCAATCCCACGCTGGAACTGGTCGACATCAAGGCTATTGCCGAAATCGCCCACGCCCATGGCGCTAAACTTATCGTCGATAATGTCTTCTCCACCGCGCTTTACCAGAAGCCGCTGGAGCTGGGGGCCGATCTCGTCACCTATTCGGCCACCAAGCATATCGACGGGCAGGGCAGGGTGCTCGGTGGCGTCGTGCTGGGCTCGAAGGAACTGATCGAAGGCGATGTACACACCTTCCTTCGCCAGACCGGCGCTACGCTCAGCGCCTTCAATGCCTGGCTGCTCCTCAAGGGTCTGGAAACCTATAGCCTGCGCGTCGAACGCATGACCGACAGCGCCGAAAAAGTCGCTGCGGCGCTTGCCGGACACGCCAAGGTCGAGCGCGTCATTTACCCCCATCACCCCAGCCACCCACAATATGAGCTGGCCAAGCGGCAGATGACGCGCGGCTCCACCCTGCTCGCCATCGACGTCAAGGGCGGACAGGACGGCGCGTTCGCGCTGTCGGATAATCTGGCGGTGATCCTGATTTCCAACAATCTGGGCGACGCCAAATCGCTGATCACCCATCCACGCACCACCACCCATGCGCGCCTGACCGAAGACGTGCGCCTGCAAACCGGCGTCACCCCCGGCCTGCTGCGCCTGTCTGTGGGGCTGGAAGACCCCGACGACCTGATTGCCGATCTGATGTATGGGCTGGATCAGGTCTAGAATGTCGCCCGTGCAAAAAACTGTCGGCGCCATCGCCCCCTCCCCCCTTGAGGGGGAGGGCCGGGGTGGGGGGTGCTGCGCTCGCCTCTTGCACGGCATTCTGACAATGTTCGGCTGCGCCCCCCCTCCCATCCTCCCCCGCGAGGGGGGAGGTGCCGTTCGGCGCTTTGGGCAGGATATGTGCGCAAACACCGGCCCGGCACCCTCCCCCTCGCGGGGAGGGTTGGGGAGGGGGACGAACTCGCGCCGAGTGGCAAAAGCCACCGTGCTCTCGCTGGCTCTTGCCGTCATCACCCCGGCCATCGCCCAGCCGATCCCCTATCATGCCGACCCCGACGCCCGCGAAATCCTGCCCAATTTGCAGCCGGTGCCCGCCATTCGTTTCCTCACCACGGCGGATTTCCCGCCCTTCAATTTCCGCGATGCTACGGGCGAACTGGTCGGCTTTAATGTCGATCTGGCCCGCCGCATCTGTGCCGAGGTCAATGTCGCCTGCACCATTCAAGCCTGGCCCTGGGAGCAGGCGGCCAATGCGCTGGCGGATAATCAGGGCGATGCACTGATCGCCGGTCTCGCCATGAGCGCGGAAAATGGCGCGCATTATGATTTTTCTGCCACCTATCTTGCCTTGCCCGGCCGCTTTGTCGCCCGCGCCGCCAATATCGAGAGCTTCCGGCAGGATGCGCTTTCGGGGCAGCGCATCGCCGTGCGATCAGGCAGCGCCCATCAGGACTTCCTGACCCGTTATCTGCCTGCAGCAGAGCGGGTGAACTTTGACGACGAAATCGCCGCGCTCGAAGCGGTCAAATCCGGCAGCGTCGATCTCTACTTTGGCGACGCCATGCGCGCCTCGTTCTGGCTCAACGACAATCTGGGTTGTTGCGGCTTTGCCGGGGGCGCCTATTTCCGCCCCCGCCTCTTTGGCGAGGGCCTGTCCATAGCCTTCCCTGCGGGTAATGACCCGGTGCGCCACGCCGTCGACTGGGCCCTCGTCCGCCTCAAACAGAGCGGCACGCTGGACGAGCTGTACCTGCGCTGGTTCCCTGTCGGGTTCTACTAGATCATTTCACGTTTCATTTGAAACACGACCTACCCACCATCGTCACCACCGGGCTTGTCCCGGTGGTCCATACTTCCTCGAGATGGATTGCCGGGACAAGCCCGGCAATGACGACAAAACTTATGTCGAGGCGGGGTGTTTCAGAGTGTGTGTAGAACGATCTAGAGCTTCTCTGGCGCGAGGGCGCTGTTGCGGTGCTGCTCGGCAGCGGCCCGGCCAGTTTCGGTAAGCCGGTAGACCCCCGGCTGTACGCGTTCGAACCAGCCATAGACATTGCTCAAGAGAATTTTGCCGGCATCCGGAGCCGCCGGACGGATATCCCGCGGCCGCATCGGGCCCTCCAGCAGGGTTTGGGCGCAGATCAGCGCCTGCTGGCGATAGGCCGTCATGATCGGAATGCGGGTGCTTCCGCCCAGCGCCGGATCACCCTGGCGGCGCTGATGCTCGCGCACCAGCCGCGAGCGGCGCTTGGGATTGGTGCGCGGCATTGGCGAAACCGAACTCACAATCACACTGACCGTGCCCATATCGGTGACACCGAGCATGCCGATGCCCAGACGTCGGCAGAGTTGGCGATAGCGTTTGTCGGCCTCGCGGCCCCGGCCTGTCGCTGAAATACGCGCGGCGATCCACACTTCGTCCGCTATGGTGGCCCGGTCGACCGCTTGCAGGATCAGTTCGAGATTGAAGCTGAGCTTGAGCTCGCAAACGACGATGACCGATGGCTCACTCTCGCTCACCCCGACCAGATCGCATCCACCGATCTCGCCCTTCACTACATAGCCGGCGGTTTCAAGGAAGGATTTGACCGGCAGGTAGAGTTGGGTTTCCATTCCCTATGCAGCCGGGAGCTTCCGGTGCCGCGCCCGCGCCGCCACTTCGATGGCGGCAGTGGTCAGCCGGTCAAGGCTCAGCTTGTCGCGTAGCAATTCGAGAAAGCGCAGCTCTTCCTGCTCAAGAAACAGGTCCACAGCCGTTACTTCCACCGCCAGCGCATAGGCCGTGTCCTGCAATTTGACCGGAAGCGATGCGATTGCGCCGTCCAGCACGCGGTCGAGCCCGTCCGGTCCGTTGAGGACGTCGGCACACTGGTTCGCCACACTTTCCAGTCGACTTCCGTCGAAGCCCTCGAACACCGGCAAACGCTCGATCAGGGCCGTTATCCGGGTCAGTTCCTTCTCGGTAATGGCGCTGTCCGAGGTGGCGGCGACGATCATCAAGTGGATGAGCGCGTCATGGGCTTGGCTGGTCATGGAACTGGTCTCGCTTCAAACTCGTCAACAACTAGGCGTTGGCGCGCGCCCACGCAACCACCTGCGACATTGACGCAGCGGGGGAGAACGTGCACTTACCCGTCCTCATTCGCTTCCCACCATCCCGAAAGGCCGCCAGCCCGTGTCGCCAGCCGCTTTGCCCGCCCTTGATCCCTCCTTTTTCGAGCCCGCGCAGACCGCGCGCGCCTGGCCGTTCGAGGAAGCGCGCAAGATTGTCAAACGGCTGGAAAAGTCGGGCAAGGGCGAGGCCTTGTTCGAGACCGGCTATGGCCCGTCAGGCCTGCCCCATATCGGCACCTTTGGCGAAGTCGCCCGCACCACCATGGTGCGCACGGCTTTTCGCCTGCTCACCCGCGACCAGATTCCAACCCGGTTGCTGTGCTTCTCCGACGATCTCGACGGCATGCGCAAGATTCCCGACACCGTTCCCTCCAAGGAGGCGATGGAGCCGCATCTGCAAAAGCCGCTGACCTCGGTGCCGGACCCCTGGACCAATGAATATGCCAGCTTCGGCGAGCATAATAACGCCATGCTGCGCCGGTTTCTCGACACGTTCGGTTTCGACTACGAATTTGCCAGTGCCACCGACTATTACAAGTCGGGCAAGTTCGATGCGGCGCTGCTGCGCGCCGCCGAGCGCTATGACGACATCATGAAGGTCATGCTGCCGACCCTTGGGGCCGAGCGGCAGGCGACCTATTCGCCCTTCCTGCCGATTTCCCCGATTTCTGGCCGCGTGCTCTACGTGCCCATGAAGGAAGTCAACGCCAAGGATGGTACGATCACCTTCACCGATGAAGACGGACGCGACACCACCGTCCCGGTCACCGGCGGCAATGTGAAGCTGCAATGGAAGCCCGATTTCGGCATGCGCTGGGCAGCGCTCGGCGTCGATTTTGAAATGTTCGGCAAGGACCACCAGACCAATCAGGGCATCTATGACCGGATCTGCTCGATCCTCGGCGGCACCCCGCCCGAGCATTATGTCTATGAGCTGTTCCTCGACGCCGAAGGCGGCAAGATTTCCAAGTCCAAGGGCAATGGCCTGACTATCGATGAATGGCTGACCTATGCCTCGACGGAGAGTCTGGGCCTCTACATGTTCGGCAAGCCGCGCGTCGCCAAGCGCCTGCATTTCGATGTCATTCCGCGCGCGGTCGATGAATATTTCGCCCATGTCGCCGCCTACCAGAAGCAGGAGCCTGCCGCGCGGCTGGAAAACCCCGCCTTCCATATCCACTATGGCGATGTGCCCAAGGTCGATATGCCGGTCACCTTCGCGCTGCTGCTCAATCTGGCCACAGCGTCCAATCCGGAAACGCCAGAGGTTATGTGGGGCTATATCTCGGCCTATGCGCCGGGCGTGTCGGCAAAGACCCATCCCCAGCTCGATGCGCTGGTCGGCTATGCCATGCGCTATTTCCGCGACTTCGTGCAGAAGACCTATCGTGCCCCTGATGATGTGGAGCGCGCGGCTCTTGAGGCGCTCTCTGCCGCTTTTGCCACGCTGCCGGCAGACGCTGACAATGAGACCATCCAGAACACCGCGCTCGATGTTGCCCGCACCATCGAGCGCTATCAGGATCACACCAAAAAGAGCCCCACTGGCGGCCCTGGCGTTTCCGGCGACTTCTTCCAGATGCTCTATCAGGTGCTGATCGGGCAGGAACGCGGCCCCCGCTTCGGCTCCTTCGTCGCGCTCTACGGCATCGACAATACCCGCCGCCTCATCGTCGATGCGCTGGCGGGCAAGCTTCGAGCCGTCCCGCAGGGATAATTGCGCCAGTGGCGCAATTATAGGTGAGAAGGCCATGAGAGCTGTGCTCGAATGGCAAAAGGCCGAATAAGCCCGGCAAAGTCTATCCAAACATCGCCGCAAGCTGCTCTGCTTCAGCCGGCATATCCTGACTGATCTTGCGATAGACCTTCCCATCGGGCGTGCGGCGCATCAGGTCGAGATCGAGAAGCTCGCGCCGCAGCAGCGCGTAATCCTCGTAATCATGCCAGCCTTTCAGCATGGCGCTGACCTCGGCCTCGCTCATCTGCAGGTCATCGGGCAATTGCCACCACACCACCCAAAGCACCAGCAATTGGTCCGCGCGCTTGGACGGCCAGCGTTGCAGCCGTCCCTTGGCACCGAAACAGCGCGCCACCCGCGCCAATTGTCTGGTGTCGGTCACCTCGCTCATTGGCTCGCCCAGATGATCCGCGCCACCCATTCCACCTCGGCCAGATCGAGTATGCGCGGCTCATAGATCGGGTTGAGCGAATGCAGTTCGATCTGTCTCGCGGTCTGGCGCGCCAATATCTTGGCCATCACTTCGCCATCGCGCGTCTTGACCACAACCCGGTCGCCCCGCCGCACCTGCTCGGTGGGCGATACCACGATCCGGTCGCCTTCCCGATACAGCGGCTCCATGCTGTCTCCGGCCACTTCCAGCGCATAAATGCCATTGTCGGTGGGCGTGGGAAGCTCGATCTCGTCCCAACCCTGACCCACTGGAAACCCGGCAGAATCGAAAAAGCCGCCTGCGCCCGCCTGCGCCAGTCCCAGCAAAGGCACTGTCGGTTGCGACGGTTCTGCAAAGCCGCTGGACTGGATATAGGCGCCGGTGCCGGACAGAAATACCTCGAAATTCTCGCCCGTCGCCTCAAGGATTTTGGCGAGGCTTTCGGTGGAGGGCCAGCGCTCGCGCCCGTCCTTGCTGACCCGCTTGGATACGTTGAATGCGGTGGCATCCAGCCCCGCCAGCCGTGCCAGCGCCGAAACTGAATGGCCGTGCCGACGCGCAAGGGCGTCGATACCATCCCATATGGCCCTGTGTGAAAGCATGCGGCGCGCCTTGAGAGGAAATATATCTTATGTGCGGAATTCAGTCCTAACGTATTGTCCGCCTCGCACCTTGTAAAGAGAACCTTTACGATTTACCCCGGCTTCATCCCACGCCAGGTTGCGCCCATGACCCACGAAAATCCGCTTCTCATCTACAAGATCGCCACGTCCGCCTCGCTGACATCGGCCCGCCATTCCGGCCATTACGATGGCATGCCCATCGATGCGAGCGACGGCTACATGCATTTTTCGACGGCGGCGCAACTGGCAGAAACGCTGCGCCTGCATTTCAAGGGCCAAAACGATCTCGTCATTCTCGCCGTGCGCACCGCCGATCTGGGCGAGGCCCTTGTCTGGGAGCCGTCGCGCAGTGGTCAGCTCTTCCCCCATCTTTATGGGCAGGCGCTTTCTATGAATGCGGTGGAATGGGACGCCATTGTCAGCGTCGATGCCGACGGAAACTGCATCCTGCCCGAGGCCGTCCAATGATTTTTTCTGCCCTCTCGCCGCTCCTGCGCAATGCCGGTCTCGCCAATCTCACGCGCGATAGCCTATTGCGTATGGATGCAGAAACCGCCCATGGCGCCACCATCACCGCCCTGCGCCTCGGCCTAGCCCCGCAACAGGAGCATCCCGATCCGGCGGAACTGGCCACGAGCCTCTGTGGTCTCGATCTCAAAAACCCGGTCGGCATGGCCGCTGGCTTCGACAAGAATGCCGAAGTGCCGCGCCCTCTGGCGCTGATGGGCTTTGGCATGGTCGAAATCGGCACCGTCACCCCGCGCCCGCAATCGGGCAATGACAAGCCGCGCCTGTTCCGCATTCCCGAGGCCGAAGGCGTCGTCAATCGCATGGGCTTCAACAATGAAGGCCATGACGCCGCGTTCCAGCGCCTCAAGGGCCTGCGCGTGCCTGCCGCGCTCGGCGTCAATATCGGGGCAAACAAGGACAGCGAGGATTTCGTCGCCGATTATGTCCTCGGCGTCACCCGCTTTGCCGATCTAGCCGATTATCTCACCGTCAATATTTCTTCGCCCAATACGCCGGGTCTGCGCAATCTACAGGCCGATGAAGCCCTGCGCCGTCTGCTCGGCGAAGTCCTCTCCGCCCGTGCCAAGGCCAGGACCCGCGTGCCGGTCCTGCTCAAGATCGCCCCCGATCTGGACGAGGCAGGTATGGATGCCGTGGCGCGGGTCATTCTCGATACTGATCTCGATGGTCTCATCGTCTCCAACACCACGATCAGCCGCGATGCGGTCATGGGCATGGAAAACGCCACAGAAACCGGTGGCCTTTCGGGTAAGCCTTTGTTCGATCTGTCCACCCAACGCCTCGCCCAGATGCGCCAGCGCGTCGGCACTTTGCCGCTTGTCGGGGTAGGGGGCATCCACTCACCCCAGAGCGCGCTCGCCAAATTTGAAGCCGGGGCCAATGCCATCCAACTCTATTCGGCTCTGGTCTTCGGCGGCCTCGACCTCCTCGACCGCATCAAGCGCGGCCTGGTCGCCGGCGTCCGTGCCGCCGGAAAGACCAATATCTCGGAACTGGTGGGAACGAAAACTGCAGACTGGGCCGCAGGAAAGAGTTGAGACGGGTTGGCCGGCGTACACCGCTCCGCCCCCTCCCCCTTGAGGGGAGGGCTGGGGTGGGGGTGCTGAACTATCCGCAGACGCGATCATTTGTTGGAACCGCAGAACCCCCAACCTAACCCTCCCCTCAAGGGGGAGGGGACTGGTTCCCAGGCTCTCGACTGGCTCAGCTACCCCGCCACATCCATCTCGAACACCACATCGGCCCGCTCCCGCGAGCCTTCCACCAGATCGTAGTTCGGCAAATCATTGCGCGCGATATGGGCCTTGTTCCGCTCCTCGGAAAATAGCCCCTCCTCGCCATGTCGCTTCATCAGCCGCGCCTGCACAATCTCGCGCGGCACATGCACGAAGACGGCATAATCGAGCAACGATTTCACCCCTGCCCATGGCCCCTCGGTCAGCAGCAGATAATTGCCCTCCACCACCAGCACCCGCACATCTGGCGCGACAGTGAAGGCATCATCCACCGTGTCTTCGATCTTGCGGCTATAACCCGGCCCGCTAACCGCCTCGGTGGCATGCTTCAAATGGTGCAGGAAGCTGACAAAGGCCGCACCCTCAAATGTATGCGGCGCGCCTTTGCGATCCGTCGCGCCCATCGCCTCGATCTTGGCGTGCTTCATATGAAAGCCATCCATCGGCACCAATGCCGCGCTACCCGGCTTGACCGCGTTGAGCATGGTCACCAGCTCCGCCGCCAGCGTGGATTTGCCGGTGCCCGGCCCGCCCGCCATGCCAATGGCGATGCGCTTTCCGTCGGCCTTGCTCTCCATGTCAAGAATATGCGGCACCAGCCGCGATAGCGCTTCTTGCGGGGTCAGTCGGATGGTCTCAGTCATCTCGGCGTCCCCGTGTTAGTCGCAGCAACAGCCAGACCGGCACGACGATGGCCGCGCCCGCGATGATATAGGCGCCCAATTGCCGGAACACGCCCGCGCCATCCTTGATCGCGTCCCGCACCATGTCCACGGCGCCACGCACCAGATCGGCGGCATTGAAGCCAAACACCGACATCACAAAGCCCACCAGCAGCGAAATCAGCACCAGCTTGATGATCACCGAAGCAGGCCGTCCGCCCATCACCCGCTCAAGGCCGGAACGCGATTGCGGTCGAGTATCTTCTGTCATGGCATGGCTCCATTTGGCAGCGTTGGCCCCATCATATAGGTTTGTCGCTGATTTGTATTAGGTGCTCGGTGTCAAATTGCTCCTCACAAACGCCGACCCTCCCTTCTCCCCTTGCGGGAGAAGGTGCCCCGCAGGGGCGGATGAGGGGTGCTTCCATCTCAAGACCACATCCCGGCCATGTGGCAGGCCCCCAGAGCATCCATAGCCACCGCAGCGGCACCTCCCCCTTGACGGGGGAGGATGGGAGGGGGTGCCAACGTGCTCAAATCCACTTCGTGACCACCCCTCCCCATCCCTCACCGTCAAGGGGAGGGTGCCGCATCGAGCGTATTGGGCATCCAGGCGTTCATCTTCGTAACCGCGCGCCTGGCGATGGCTGAAATGGCCACCCCCTCCCTCCCTCCCATCATCGCCAACTGGTTCGCCGCCCGTTCATGGTCCCCCCGCCAGCACCAGCTCGATGTGCTTGCCTCCTACCAGTCCGGCGCCAGCCAGCTCCTCATTGCCCCCACCGGCGCGGGCAAGACGCTGGCCGGTTTTCTCCCCACGCTGGCCGATCTCGTTGATGGCAAATTCGATGGCCTCCACACCCTCTACATTTCCCCCCTGAAAGCTCTTGCGGTGGACGTACAGCGCAACCTGTCCACTCCCATCACCGAAATGGGCCTGCCCATTCGCGTCGAGGCGCGCACGGGCGATACCTCCGCCGCCAAGCGCGCCCGCCAGCGCATCAAGCCGCCGCAGGTGCTGCTCACCACCCCCGAGCAATTGGCGCTGCTGATTTCCCATCCGCATGCCGAGCTGATGTTCGGCTCCCTGCGCCGCGTCGTCCTCGACGAGCTTCACGCGCTGGTCACCTCCAAGCGTGGCGAATTGCTTTCCCTTGGCCTTGCCCGCCTCGCCAGTCTCGCGCCAGACATGCGGATCACCGCCCTCAGCGCCACGGTGGCGCGGCCCGATCTGCTGCGCGACTGGATCGCCCAGCCCCATCCGGATCGCCCGACCGATCTGTTGCGCATGGTGGGCGGCGCGCCGCCCGAACTGTCCATTCTCGAAACCGAAGAGCGCCTGCCATGGGCAGGCCATTCGGGCCGCTATGCCCATCGTGAGCTTTACGACATCATCCAGCAGCACAAGACCACGCTGCTCTTCGTCAATACCCGTTCTCAGGCCGAAATGCTGTTCCAGGGGCTCTGGGACATTAACGAGGACATGCTGCCCATCGCCCTCCACCATGGCTCGCTCTCTGTCGAACAGCGGCGCAAGGTCGAAGCGGCCATGGCCTCGGGGAAACTGAAAGCCGTCGTCTGCACCTCCACCCTCGATCTCGGCATAGATTGGGGCGATGTCGATCTCGTCGTACAGGTCGGCGCGCCCAAGGGGTCGTCGCGCATGCTGCAACGCATCGGCCGCGCCAATCACCGGCTCGATGATCCCTCCAAAGCCCTGCTGGTGCCTTCCAATCGCTTTGAGGTGCTCGAATGCGAAGCCGCCGTCGAGGCCGTGTCCGAAGGCCATCAGGGTAGCGAAGACCCTCACCCCGGCGGCTATGACGTTCTCGCCCAGCATGTGCTGGGCATGGCCTGCGCCGATGCTTTCCATGCCGATGATCTCTTTGCCGAAATCACCCGCGCCTGGCCCTATCGAGATCTGCCACGCGCCCAGTTCGACCGTATTCTCGATTTCGTCGCCACTGGCGGTTATGCGCTCAGGGCCTATGAGCGCTATGCCCGCCTGCGCCTCACCGAAGATGGCAAATGGCGCATCGCCAATCCGCAGGTCGCCCAGCAATATCGGCTCAATATCGGCACCATCATCGAAGAGCCCATGGTCCGCGTTCGGCTGGTGCGCAGCCGGGGCCAGAAACAGGGTAAGACCACCGGGCCTATCGGTGCGGGTGGGCGCGTACTCGGCGAGATGGAGGAATATTTCTTCGGCACGCTTTCGCTGGGCGATACCTTCATGTTCGGCGGCGAAGTGGTTGCCTTCGAAGGCATGAAGGACAATGAGGCCTTCGTTTCCCGCGCCGTCTCGAAAAACCCCAAAATCCCCTCTTACATGGGCGGAAAATTCCCGCTCTCTACCTATCTGGCCGAGCGTGTCCGCCGCATCATGGATAGCCCCGGCGACTGGCACAAATTGCCCGATCAGGTCAGCGACTGGCTCCGCCTGCAACGCGACCTTTCGGTGCTGCCCGCCCGCGATAGCCTTCTCGTGGAAACCTTTCCGCGCGGCGTGCATAATTTCCTCGTCTGCTATCCCTTCGAGGGGCGGCTCGCACACCAGACCCTTGGCATGTTGCTCACCCGCCGCCTTGAGCGCATGCGGGCTCGCCCCCTCGGCTTCGTCGCTTCCGAATATGCTCTGGCCATCTGGGGGCTGGGCGATCTCTCCGCCCTGATCCGCACCAATCGCCTGTCGCTGGACGAGCTGTTCTCCGAAGATATGCTGGGCGATGATCTGGAAGCCTGGCTCGATGAATCCGCCTTGATGAAGCGCACCTTTCGCAATTGCGCGATCATCGCCGGGCTGATCGAGCGCCGCCACCCCGGCAAGGAAAAGACCGGGCGGCAGATCACCATGTCGTCGGACCTGATCTATGATGTGCTCTACCAGCACGAGCCCGACCACATCCTCATTCAGGCCACCAGACGCGACGCCGCCCGTGGTCTGCTTGATATCGAACGGCTCGGCCATATGCTGGCCCGCATTCGCTCCCATATCGTCCACAAACCCCTGCCGCAGATTTCCCCCCTGGCCGTTCCGGTCATGCTCGATATCGGCAAGGAGCCCATCTTCGGCGAAGGCCGGGAATCAGCTATGGCTGATGCAGCCGAAGAGCTTCTTCAGGAAGCGATGGCCAAACACTGAACTCTCCTTACCTCTCCCTGGGGGGAGAGGTCGGCGCGCAGCGCCGGGTGAGGGGGCCTTCGTTTGGAACACACAAAACCTATATGAACAACGCCGCCCTCGCTGACCCCATTCCGGAAAATCCCGTGCTGCGTTTCGCCGGTCACAATTTCGAGCCGCTCTCCTCCGGCGCCCTGTTTTGGCGCGCCCGCCAAACGCTGCTCGTCGCTGATCTGCATTTTGAAAAAATGGCCAGCTTTGCCCGTCGCGGCCAGATGCTGCCCCCCTATGATACAGCCATGACGCTCACCCGGCTCGAAGCCGACCTGCGTCGCACCGGGGCCGTAACCCTGCTTTCGCTCGGAGACACTTTCCATCGTGCCGACGCTAGCAGTCTGCTAACCAATTCCGATCGGATGCGACTGGATGGTATCGTCGAGGCGACCCAATGCATCTGGCTGTCCGGCAATCACGATCCGGTCCCCCATGCCATCGGCGGCACCTGCCTGCCCGAAATAGAAATCGACGGGCTGACCTTCGTCCACGAACCGCGCAAAGGCAAAACCGGCTTGATTTCCGGGCACTTGCACCCCGCCGCCCGCGTCGCCATCAATGGCCGCTCGTCCCGGAAACCCTGTTTCGTCCACGATAATCGCCTGATGATCCTGCCCGCCTATGGCAGCTCGACCGGCGCCATCAATATTCTCGGCCCCGCCTTTTTCGGCCTCTTCCACATGCCATCGCTGGAAGTCACCATGCTCGGCCGCGACCGCACCTATCCGGTTCCGGTTCAGCGCCTTGTCGGTGGCTAGACGCCTGTTATCGCTTGAAAATAATGCCGCCCAGCCAGCCGGTGAACAGAGCAAGGATCACGCAGGCAAGGCCATAAAGCAGCGGAAATTGTGTCGCTGACTGGGCCAGAAACCGCTCAAAACCAATCTTGCGCACCGCAAATCCTTCCGACTTGCGGGCAATAACCTGACCATCTTTGAACAGATAGGTCTGGGCGATATAGGGCCCCGGCGGCGCGCTGCTCGGCAGGGTCAATTGTGCCGAATAGAATGTGTCCGACAGGAAGTGCACCCCGCTTTCCTGCACGCCGAACAGGCCTTCCTCCGACATCAGCCGGATCAGTTCGCGGCCAAAATTCAGCGTCCGCAGAAATCCGGCGGGATTGGGCACCATGGCGTGGGATTCGGGCAGGATATAATTGGCGTTGAGCAGGGCAATATCGGCGATGTCGAGCAGGCGGCGGCTGGACAGAACATGAAAATAGCTCGGAAAGCGCTTGAATTCGACCTGTTCGGTATTGAGCCAGATGCCGAAATTATTGGTCATGCGCCGGGCCACTCGGTCCTGTGTCGGGCCAAGAATGACGATGACCACCTGAAATGGTCCCTCGACTGTCTTCTGTCCGGCCCCCGCCTCCGGCGCGATGGTGCCGTAAAAGGTCAGGCGTTCCCCGTCAAAGCTGGACGTGATCTCGACACTATCGTTGGACACGCCCGAAATCAGCCGTTCCGCCTGCGTGGGCAGCGTCAGCGTGACCAGAATGAACAGGAGCGCGAACAGCCGGGTCATCGCACGATACTCGTCACGGCCATGGAATAGATATCGCCCGGCGTCAGCACTAGCGACAGGCCGAAGCGGATGGCTACGGCCAGAACCAGCAAGGCCAGCAGCCCGCGCAATTGTTCGCCGCGCAGATGCTTGCCGGCAGCCGCGCCGAACTGGGCCCCGGCCACACCGCCCACCATCAGACAAAAAGCGAGCAGGATATCAACGCTCTGGCTTTCAACGGCATGCAGCACCGTGGTCGCCGCCATCATGGCCACCACCTGCGCCAATGAGGTGCCGATCACCACATTGCCGGGCACCCGCAGCAGGTAGACCAGTGCTGGCACCATGATAAAGCCACCGCCAATGCCCAGCAGCGAACCGACAAAGCCGATGAACAGGCCGATGACCAGCACCGGCAGGACACTGATATAGAGACGGCTTTTCTTGAAGCGCACGCGCCATGGCAGGCCATGCATCCAGGTGTGCTGATGCGGCAGCCGTTCGCGGACCACGATACCCTGCCGCCGCTTGAGCAATGCCCGCGCCGATTCCTGCAGCATCATCACGCCGACAAATCCGAGCAGAATCAAAAAGCCCAGTGCGATGATCAGATCGAGCTGACCGGCATTGCGCAGCAGCGAGAAGGTCGCAACGCCCCCAAAGGCGCCCAGAACGCCGGATAGCACCAGATAGAGCGCCAGATGGAAATCAATGCCGCCACGCCGGTAATGGCCCAGCGCGCCCGAGGTTGATGCGGCCACCACCTGCCCGGTGACGGAAGCAACGGCCACGGCGGTGGGCACGCCTGAAAAAATCAGCAATGGGGTGAGCAGAAAGCCGCCGCCAACGCCGAACAGGCCGGACAAAAAGCCGACAGCCCCTCCGATCCCCACGAGAAAGAAGAGGTTCACGGAAAGCTCGGCGATCGGCAGATAGATCTGCAAGATCTTTGTCCCGTAAATTTGGTTCGGCGACCATCCTAGAGGACGGTCCGTCAACAAGAGGTCAAGGCCACGTCAATTATGGCAAAACTTATGGCCCAAACCGAGGTCTGGGCCATGATGCTATCAAATCGGGGCGAGGACTAAACCGGCTGGCTGCCCAGAACCGCCAGAAGTCGCGGATTGATCTGCCCGATTGCCGTCATGCCGGTGTCCCGCTCGAACGCCTTGATGGCCTCGCTGGTTCTGGGACCAACGACCCCGTCCGGCGTGCCGACATCAAAGCCAAGCTTAGCAAGGCTTTGCTGAACCTTGAGAATAATGTCGCGGCCGGTAATGGTCTCGCCCGGATCAAAGCCGCTCGACCATGTGCCTATAGGCGCAAAATTGGCAGCCAGATCGACCGGCGTCATCTTCCAGCTCGCCAATTCCTGGGTGAGGCGGGTGACGGCATCGGCGGACAGCGATTTGGCAATATCGTCGCGGGCCTGCGCGGCATCCTTGTCGCCATTGCGGGCAGCAAGCGAGAACCACTTGAAGCTCTGCTCAAAACTCTGTTCGACCCCGAGACCACGTGCATAGAGCATGCCCAGATTGAACTGGCTGTCGGTCATGCCGAACGCGGCAGCCTGCTCGAACCATTGGGCGGCCAGCTCGAATTGCTGATCGCCCAATTGCCCACCGGCATAGAGCGCGGCAAGGTTGTGCATGGCCATGCGGTTCCCGGCCTCAGCGCCGCGCTGATACCAGAGACGGGCCTGTTCCATGTCCTTTTCGACGCCGGAGCCGACCTCATAAAGATTGCCCAGCCGGTATTGTGCGGGCGCAAAGCCTTGTGCGGCGGCGCGCTCATACCAGATGGCGGCTTCTGCGAGGTCTTTCTCGGCCTGTCGGCCCTCGCTGAAAATGGCGGCAATCTCGAACTGTGCCTGCGCATTGCCGCTGGCGGCGGCTTCGCGCAGTTCGAGCGGTCCGATATTTTCCGGTGGCAGCTCGAACGTCTCGACTGCATTTGCCCCGGCTGCGATGGACCCGGTGATTTCCGGCACCGCTTCAAGGCTGATCCTGCCCGTATCGCCAATGAGGCTGGGCGGCTGCGGCGTGGATATCGTGGTGGTACCGGTGCGCGCAAAACTCATAGGCTCGCCGGGATTGATCGAGCCGGTCGCCGTCGTGTCGATCAGGTCGATGATGCGCGGCGGAACCACGGCAGACTGATCTTCCGATGGCACCGGATTGGCAGCGCTGGGTTGCGCCTGATTGCTTGCTTCTGTCGGCACGGAAGCGCTTGGTGCGGCTGTCCGTTGCATGACCAGATTGAGCGCCAGCATGGAGACCGCCACCAGTGTTGCCGCCAGCAAGAGCGGGCGACGATGGCGGGTCAGGAAGCTGACCTTTTCGTCTTCGACATCAGGCACGTCCGGCAATGGAGCAACAGCCGCGCGGGCCTTTTTCGGGCGCTTCTTGGGTTCCGGCTTGGGCTCGACGGCAATATCAGGCGCGTCGGGCGTTTCTTCAACCGGCTTCTTGGCTGCGCTCTCGTCCTTTTTGGGACGAACGCGGGCCATGGCGCGGCTGATGATGGAATTGTTGACCGGCTCGGCCTCGACCTGCTCCTGCTTGAGCCGCTGGGCGCGGCGTGCAGCAGCCACAAAGGTGCTCGTGCTGGTTCTGGCGGCGACTGTTGCCACTGGTTCGGCAGCGGCCATCGGCTCTGCGAAAGGATCGGCATCCTGCGGCGCGAGGCTGGATTGCGGCCGAGGCGGCTTTTGCGCCTGGCTTGGGTCAAAGCGATGCGGCACGGGAGCCTGCGCGGCGCTGGCTTCCACCTTCGGTTGCGCGGGCGCGACGGGCTTGCGCGCCGCAACCGGTTCTACGGCTTTGAAGCCCGGATCGATCAGCGGTGCATCGTCAGCCGGATTGGCCGGCATGGCATCGCTTTTCTCGCGGGTCAGGTTCGCCAGGATCGAATCCAGCTTGTCATTGCTGTCCCGGCGCGGCTTGCTGGCCTCGCTGAATGCATCGGGCTCCGGCACCTTTGCAGCGGGCTGCGGCGCAGCTTCCGCCTTGCGCATAGGCGCAGCTTCGGCGCGCGGGGAGAGCATGGCCTCGAGCCGGGCCAGTCTTTCCGCTGTCTCTCGACCGGCGGTATTGAGCAACGCCGACATACGCTGCTCCATGGCACGCATGTCTTCATTTTCGCCGCCCGGTAGGCTGGTTTTGGCGACCGCTTCGGAGGCGCGCGTCGCAATCAGATCGGCAAGACTGTCGTAATCGGGGGTCTTGCCCGCCGATTTGATCAGCCCAGTGAGCCGATCCTCGATGCTTTTCAGGCTTTCCGGTCCGAACACAGCCACCGGAGCCGGGGCCTTGCGGCTCATGGCTTCTCCGGTCCGTTCGGCAACCATATTGGCCAGCGACTCGAAATCGGGGCGGTCGTCGCCGCTGCCATAAAGCCGGGCCAGCCCGTCAAGCTGGGAGCCCGCATCATCCATGCGGGCCATCAGCGCCTTGAGCTGGTTTTCCACTGCCCCACTATCGATCTTGCCGTTCAGCGCCTCGATCTGGCTTTCGAGCCGGGAAAAGCGCGGCTCCATCCCCTTGAGCACGGCATCACGCAGCGCGCCGATATCGGATTTGAGCGCGGCGACATCGCCATTGCCGGGGTCGAGATTTTCCAGCCGATCGGCCAGCGCCTCGACGCGCACGACCAGCGCGTCGGGTGCGCCCGATTTGTCTTTCATCGCCTTGGTAAAGGCCGCCAGCTCGCCCGTCAGCTTCTCGAAATCGCCTGATGACACCGCCACATTGCGCTCGATGGCGTCGATCCGGTCATAGACATTGCGCACGCTCTGCTCGATGGCCTGCATGGCCGGGGCGAGGGCCGCAGCCGGTTCGGCCTTGGGGCTGGCATTGCGCTTCTGCTCGCGCGCCACTTCGCGTTCGAGCTGTTCGGCCTGCAATTCGGCCAGTTTGCTGACCGTGCCCGAAACATCGTCCAGCCGCGCATTGATGGTGTTGAGGTCGACCCTCGGTGCGGCTTCGATCATCCCGGCGAGGGCAGCAATCTGGTTTTCAAGGCGCTTGACCTGTCCGGTTTCGCCGATGGCACCGGCCAGCAATTCAACCACCTGGGTTAATTGCTCCACCTGCCCGGCAACATCACGCACATGGCCATTATTGCTGCGCTGGGTCTTGAGTTCGCCTTCCAGCCGCTCGAGCCGCTGGCTCATGCCACCGACGAGATTGCCCAATTCGCGGATTTCCGGCACATCCAGCCGCCGCGCCTGCGTAACCTGCGCGCCCTGCCGACCACGAATTTCGGCAATGGCCATGGCAAGTGCGTCAGTATCTTCTGAATAGGCGCTGCGCTCGCTGAACCGGTCGACAGTGCGTTTGACGGTGCGCAGGGCCTCCTGCCGCCGCGAGGCGCTTTCGCTGCTGCTCATCTGATCGCGCAGACTGCGCACGCGCTGCGCCAGGCCGCTGGCTGCCGGTTCGTCAAAGCCTTCTTCAGGCTGGACATAGCGATTTTCGACCTTGTCGAGCAGGGCGACAAGTTCGCCACGCAAAGCCTGCCACTGGCCGGCATCACGTTCCGGCTCGGCAAATTGCGTTTGGGAATAGGCGCGCGGCATCTCGGGACCCTGTCACAAATACGCGGACCCCTCGCGATTCAACACGAAGGTATGACGGTCACTCTTGAGAAAACATGGTAAAGAAGCCGTTAAGCATGGCTGCATTATGCAAATTTGATATGCACAATGGCCGAGAAATACCGGCTATTACGGACGAAAAGGACAGGTAGAGCTTCATGACGCGTCGGCGCATCATCATCGTAGACGATCACCCGCTTTTCCGCGCTGCCCTGCGTCAGACCCTGGCCGGAGGCGATGCGACCGTCAGCGTCGAGGAGGCGGGAGACCTCAATGGGTTGAGCGCGGCCCTCGATACCGACCGCGATTGCGACCTTGTGCTGCTCGATCTCAACATGCCCGGCGTTCGCGGTTTTTCGGGCCTTTTGCTGCTGCGCGCCCAATATCCCGATATTCCGGTGATGATCATTTCCGCGGTGGAAGACAGCACCGTCATTCGCCGGGCTTTCGAGCTGGGGGCGGCTGGCTATCTGCACAAATCGGTGGGACCAACCGAAATCCGCCGGGCGATCGAAACCGTGCTCTCCGGCGAAGTCTTCGTGCCCGCAGGCATGACGCTGGGCGGGGAGGACGACCATTCCGCGCTGATGAAGCGCCTCGCCACCCTGACGCCGCAGCAGGTGCGGGTGCTGATGATGCTCAGCGACGGCTTGATGAACAAGCAGATCGCCTATGAGCTGTCCATTTCCGAAGCCACGGTCAAGGCGCATGTTTCGGCCATCCTGCAAAAGCTCGATGTCGATAGCCGTACCCAGGCGGTGATCGCAGCGGCGCGCATCGAGGACGGTCAGTTTGAAGCGCTGTTTTCGACCGGAGCCGAGAAAGCCTCCTCATGAAACCAGAAATTTCCATCATCACCATCGGCGTGGACGATCTCGAACGCGCCTTCGGCTTCTACCGGACCCTGTTTGACATTGCCGACGAACAGATCGGCGCCGGTGAAGATCACGTCGCCTTCTTCTTCGACGACAAGTTCAGTTTCGTGCTGTTTCCACGCTCCGATATCGCCCAGACGGCGGGTAAGCCTGAAGCCATCGCGGGCACACCCGGCTTCGTCCTCAGCCACCGCGCCGCAAGCGCCGAAGAGGTGGATGCCATTCTCGACAAGGTTCTGGTTGCCGGCGGCTCGGTGATTACCCCGGGCACTGAATCCGAATGGGGCTATTCCGCCTATTTCGAAGACAGCGAAGGCAATGTCTGGGAATTGATGGCCACGCCAAAGGCCAATTGAGGGGGCTATTATCCCCACACCCACAATGCGTCACCCTCGGGCTTGACCCGAGGGCTCTTCCGGCCTGCAAACGCCCTCGGGTCAAGCCCGGGGGTAACGCGCAGAGAGAGTGGAAGCGTCGGGCAGACGAGCGCTTTGTCCAATCTAATCAGCGGTTCTTTTGCATCCATCCTCCTGAGGGGAGGGGCCGAGTGTGGGCCATCAATGATCACAAACCACCCCCACCTAACCTCCCCCTGAAGAAGGGGGAGGGACAGATCGAGTTTGCCGAGCAGGTTGGGATAAGCATTTCTTCTTCTCCCCCTCCTTCAGGGGGAGGCCGGGTGGGGGTGTTCTTCCCCCGGAACGACCTACAGCCAAGCGCCCAAGTATAACGCCCTAAAACCCGCCGCCAGTCTTGAACCCGCCGCTCTTGCGGTTGCCCGACGACCCCGTGCGGGGCCGGGAAAACCCACCGCCAGACGAGCCACCGCCGCCCCAGCCACCACCAAAACCGCCGGATGGCCTGCTGGACTTGCCGCTTGAACCGCCGCCGCCAAAGCTGCCATCAGGCCAGTTGAACCCGCCGCTCTTGGGCCAGGGATTGGTGCTGTTGGTCGTATTGGTATTGCGGGTCTGGCGGGTGCTTTTATAGCCCGCGCCCCATTCGCTGCCCGCAGCCCAGTTCTGGCTGCGCCGCCATTGGTCCCAATAGCTTGCCGCCGAAATGCCGCCGCGCAGGAATTGATCGAGCAGGTCGCCGACCAGCCTGTCTTCCTTGAAGCTGGAGGTGGGGTCATCGAAGCGCTGCTTCTTGAATTCCCATTGAATATCTTCCAGCTCGCGCCGCCGCGCCGCCAGCACCTTGAGCCGTTCACGCTGCTCGCGGCTTTCTTCTTCTTCTTCGCGCAGCCGCGTGCGGGCCTCATCGATCTGGGCGACGATGGTGTCGTCCTGTCCGGTGCGCGTTTGGCGCGCCGCCGCGAGCAGGGTCTGGATGTCTTCCCGGCCCAGCGCCGCAGCCAGTTCGGCCCGCGCCGTCTCGAAAGCCGGGTCTTTGCCTTCGGCCAGTGTTTGCAGCGCAGAGGCCGCATTGTCGCGCTGGTCTTCGGCTTCAACGATTGCGGCGTCGAGCGTCTCGATTTCGCCCTGCATCTTTTCGATGGCCTGACGGATGGGCTTGCCCCCCGCCTTGTCGACGGCGGCGATCTGCATGGCTGCCAGTTCGGCCTCGGCCTCTTGCACCAGTGCCTCCTGCCGCTCGGCGTGTTCGCGTAGGCGCATCGGAATCTCGTTCAGCATGGCATAATTGGGCCGCGCCTTCTGAAAGCCGACCATATTGGCGATCATGCCATCAAAATAGCGCGCCAGATTGCCAGCCTTATAGGCGCTGGTGCCATAACCGGCATCCCACAGATACATGAACAGCGGATCGTCCCGATAGGGGCGCCCCTTCTCCTCACGATCGGCTTCGGCCAGTTCAGTCTTGCGCATCGATTGCTCGGCAACGCGGTCCAGTTCTTCGGTTTCCGCCTTGCGCGCCTGAAAATCGGGGTCGCTGGCCAAAGTGCCGGAAAGGCTCGCCGTCAGTTCGTTGAGCTTGCGTTGCTGGTCTTCGAGCAGGGCCAAAGCGGCACTGCGTTTTTCCACCAGCCCGGCGCGATTGGCATCGAGTTCTTCCATGGCCTTTTCGGCCTTGCTTACATCGCGCGCATGGCCCTTGAGCATGTCTCGCGCCTTGGATTCCGCACTCGAAATGCGGCCATCCAGCTCGCCCTGAATGGCGGGATCAAGCCGCAATTGAGCCAATTGGCGGAACAGCTCGGCTTCACTTTCCTTGACCTTGGTCACGCGTTCGGCCGAGCGGGACACGCGCTTGGACAGCTCGTCTTCTTCGCGGCGGATATCGCGCATGGCTTCTTCAAGGCTGGCCAGCGCCTGGGGTCCACGGATGCTCATGCCATCACCACTGTGTCACCGCGCCGCCCGTGACGGGCATCAGATATTCCACGTCCAGAAACCCTTCCGACTTCCTGCCCACCAGATTGCCCTGAATAATGCCGTCGTCGAGCTTGTCGGCTGAAACGGCGTTGTAAACGGTCTCGGGTACACGCACGCCCCACATGGCCACGCTCTCGGTCTGCCCGTTTTCCTCGTTGAGAATGGGCAGGGTCAGCGCCTTGCCGTCCGGATCAAGGGCCTCGACGACAATGTAATAATTGGTCGCTTCGGTATTGATCTCGGGGAAGGTCCAGAAGCCCGATTGCACATTCTGCCGGTTGACCACCCGCAGGCTATATTGCTGGCGCAACTGGTCGCGCAGCCCGGTTAGCCGCTCGATGACATCCTGTGCGCCGTCCCGATTGCCCTCGGCAGCCAGCGCCTTGCCGCGCGCCAGCAGCGCATCGGCCTGCACCACCGCCTGCTGCACCTTGGTCTCGTCGTAGATGGACTGGTAGAGCGCGTCCATTTGCGCGGGAAGCGTCTCCGCCAGCTCAATCCGGGCCTGCTCGGCCTGGCCGTTCTGGATCGGTTGCCACACCCCGAAATAAAGCACGCCTAGGGTAATGGCGCCAAACAGCACCGCAAGGGCCGGTCGGCCCCAGCGTTTGCGGCTGACATAGAGCCGGGCGAGCGTCGTCTTGAAGCCGGGTTCAGGGGGCACATAGGTAAAGCGGCTCTCGGCCAGGGCCGAGACGCCTTCCCTAAGGATATGGTCGGGCACTTCGATGCCCTGCTGGTGATAGATATTGCGCAGCCTTTCGATCAGCTGCTTTTCGCGCGCCACTCCGTCGAGTTCGCGCGTCACCAGATCCTGCCGGTGACGGAGCGTGTCGACCACGTCCATAGCCAGCATGACTTCATCAAGCGGTGCAGCCGGCTTTGCCGTCGCGTCACTCATGTGTGTCTATCGCCCCTGATGTCCGAGGCCTCAGTTCTTGGTTTCGAGCAAAAGGGCATTGCCCTCTGCCGCCAGCGTTGCCAGCCGGCGCTTGCCGTCTTCCACCGCATCGCGGATTTCCGCCGAATTCTTGGTCGAGGCCACGCGCATCTCGTTGATGATGGTGCGGCTCTTCTCCTGGAAATTGACCACGCTATCGACCAGCTTCTTGACGGCATCGCCGCGCACCGTCGGGCCGTAACCGGCCTTGATGGCCTCTTCCTGCACCTTGTCGCCAATTTCGCTGAGCGTTTCGAGGCTCTTGGACATGCCTTCCTTCATCGCGTTCAGCGTCTCGGTCGATTCATGCAGGCCGAACATGCCGGTGAACGAGGCGGAGAGGGCGGTCAGCACGGTTTCATTGGTCGAGAAGAACGAAATCGACTGCTGATAGACGCGCTCCTTGGCATTGGTCGTCTGCATCAGCCGCGCCATCACCACTTCGGACGTATTGTAGGAAATGGTCAGATTGTCCGAGAGATCCTTGGCGATCTGGTAGCGCTTTTCCTCGTTCTGCATTTCGCGCAGGCGCTCGTCGCGGGCCATTTCGAGGCGGGCGCGATCAGCGGGAACGTCACCGGCATAGGCAGCAAGCTCGCCGGCCGATTTCTGCAGGATGTTCTTCTTTTCTTCGAGGCGCTTTTCGGCGACCTGCAATAGTTCGAGCGCCATCACTTCGGCCTGCTTCAGCGCACCGCGGAAGTCCCGATAGGCTTCAAGGATCGTCTGCTCGCGGTCGATCTGATCCTTGGTGTCGCGCGTCACTTCGAGATAAGTGTCGCGGATCTTGTTGAAGCGGGTGGAGATATCGCCGCGCGAAACCTTCATCCACACATTGGAGACGCGCTCCATAAGGTCGATCTTGTTGTCGGCAAGCTGGTCCACCATCGCCTTGGCGTCGTCGCGGATGGAGTCGAAGCCCTTGGTGATGTCCTCGTAGCGCTCGCCGATCTTCATGGCGGCGACCTGCTCGCGCACCACTTCATTGAAGGCGCTGGCTTGGCTGAGCGTGCGGCCAATCAGGATGACGCGGGTCTCGTCCAGCTCGGTGATCTGGCTGAGCAGGCCCGTAATCGGCTGCTCACCCTGCTGCTCGGGCCAGATGCCGAGGTCGCGGATGGCGTTGACCGCCTTGTCGAGATACTGCAACGGCTTTTCTGCCAGCGTGGTCACGGCGGAAGCGGCACTGGTTGCGGTATTGGTCACTTGGTCGGTCATTCCTGTATCCCTCTAGCTATGGGTCAGTCTGGCATGGCGCCTTGCCCTAGATTGCGTCTGCCACGCCGCCTGACAATTGCAAGTAGGGGTATGGCCAACTATTTAGGTCATATTGGTGCGAAAAAGCCTCAGGTAAAGATCGGTGTCTGCAATGTTTCCGACCTGTTTTTCGCTCTCTTTCGGCTAAAATATGCTCAGACAGGTCTCTTGAATGGAATTTGGCGGACGCTATCGCATTGCAGCCTCCCGCATGGCGGTCTGGGCAGCGCTCAACGACCCCGAAATGCTCAAGGCCACCATTCCCGGTTGCACCCTGATCGCCTGGGCGGGCCCCGATCGTCTCGATCTTGAAATCAGCGTCAATCTGGGCGTGGTCAAGCCGGTGTTCAAAGGCGAGCTGGCGCTGTCCAATGTCATTGCCGCGCAAAGCTATACGCTCTCCGGTCGCGGCAAGGGCGGGATCATGGGGCTGGCCGAAGGCGCAGCCGACATCACGCTGGACGATGAGGGTGACGCGACCATTCTCGCCTTTACCGCCAATGGCGGCGCATCGGGGCAGATCATGAAGCTGGGCAAGGCCATTATCGGCAATTCGGCCCAGAAGATCATCGATGGGTTCTTTGAACGTTTTGCCGGTGCCATGGGAGCCGATATTATCCCGCTGGCGGCGGAATAAGGCGCTGTTTACGCGGGCGTAACCATGTCGCAATTCGCCGTGATTTGGTCACGTTTCGGCCGCCGGTAATGCGATACACAGATCGGGTCCACTCAATTTGTGTCAAATCCGATCCATGTCCTCCCAGTCCCGCGATTCTCTGGCGCTTTATGCGATTGCTGCGTTCTTCGTGCTGATCACGCTCTATGCCGATGGTGGTTTGGGGACATTGTTTCAGGCAATATTGGACCGCATCTAGGATATTTGCGTATCCTGTGGGCGTTTCCCTGCCCTGATTAACAACATTGCGCACGAAATTTGACCAACCGGAAAAATTTCGCGCAATCCCCCTTGCGGGCGAACCCATTGCACGGTTTTATCCTTTGTTAGCGCATTCAGTTTGTGCCTCGGACCCAAGTTTCCGATACTGACTGCGATACAGGGAGACTAATCAATGAAAATTTCGACCCTTACCAAGGCTGTCGCCTCCGGCGTTGCACTCAGCGCGCTGATGGCCGGTGCGGCCTTTGCCGATGGCGCTCTCGTCTATGATGGCGGTGGCAAGTTCGACAAGTCGTTCAACGAGGCCGCTTACAACGGCGCCGAAATGTTCAAGGCCGAAGGCGGCAATTATCAGGACCTGGAAATCTCGGGCGATGCCATGCGTGAACAGGCCGTGCGCCAGTTCGCTTCGCGCGGCAACAACCCGATCGTGCTGCCGGGCTTCTCCTGGGAAACCGCTCTGCGCACTGTTGCGCCGGAATTCCCCGATACCAAGTTCACCATCATCGACACCGTCGTTGACCTGCCAAACGTGCAGTCGGTCGTGTTCAAGGAACAGGAAGGCTCCTACCTCGTCGGCGTTCTGGCGGCCATGCAGTCGGAAACCGGCAAGATCGGCGTGATCCCGGCCTTCAACTTCGACCTGCTCGAAGCCTTTGCCTGCGGCTATGCTCAGGGCGCCAAGTCCGTGAACCCCGATATCCAGGTTCTCGAAACCTATGTCGGTTCCGGTTTTGATGCGTTCAACGATCCGGTCAAGGCGACCGAAGTTGCCAAGTCGCAGCTCGATCAGGGCGCTGACGTGGTGTTCCAGGTCGCCGGTGGTGCCGGTGCTGGCGTGCTTCAGGCTGCTGCCGATGCTGGCAAGTTCTCCATCGGTGTGGATAGCAACCAGAACCATCTGCATCCCGGTTCCGTCCTGACCTCGATGGTCAAGCAGGTTGACGTTGCTACCTACAACGCCATGAAGGGCGTTGCTGACGGTACCTGGGAGCCGGGTCTGGTCGTCCTCGGTCTGGCTGAAGGCGGCGTTGGCGCAGCCTTCGATGACAACAATGCTTCGCTCATCACCGATGAAATGAAGGCTGCGGTCGAAAAGGCCAGTGCTGACATCATCTCGGGGGCCGTGACCGTTCACGACTTCCGCGACGACAAGCAGTGCCCGTCTCTCTAAACTGAAAAGGGGTCAGGACTTAGCATGACAAGTCTGAACCCGGAAAACGTGCAGCGGCCCGAAAGGGTCGCTGCCGCACCGCTCGCAATCGAGCTTATCGGCATCAACAAGCATTTCGGCCCCGTTCACGCCAATCGTGACATTGACCTCGCTGTCAGGCGCGGCACCGTGCACGGTATTGTGGGCGAAAACGGCGCTGGCAAGTCCACGCTGATGTCGATCCTTTATGGCTTTTACACTGCCGATAGCGGGGAAATCCGCGTCAACGGCACGGCCCAGACCATCACCGACAGCCGCCATGCGCTGGCGCTCGGGATTGGCATGGTGCACCAGCATTTCATGCTGGTCGACAATTTCACCGTCCTCGAAAACGTCGTGCTCGGCGCCGAGGATTCCGCTCTGCTTCGCCCCACGCTCAACAGGGCGCGCGACCAGCTCAAGACTTTGGCGCGCGATTATGGGCTCGAGGTCGATCCCGATGCCATCATCGAGAACCTCTCGGTCGGCCAGCAGCAGCGCGTGGAAATTTTGAAGGCGCTCTATCGCGGCGCCGAAACCCTTATTCTGGACGAGCCCACGGGCGTTTTGACCCCGGCAGAGGCCGATCATCTGTTCCGCATCCTCGGCAAGCTGCGCGAGGAAGGCAAAACCATCATCCTCATCACGCACAAGCTGCGCGAGATCATGGCGATCACCGATGAAGTCTCGGTCATGCGTCAGGGGGCGATGGTCCAGACCTTGCAAACCTCTGAAACCAGTCCCGAACAATTGGCCGAACTCATGGTTGGCCGTCGCGTGCTGTTGCGCGTTGAAAAAGGCCCGGCCAATCCCGGCAAGGTGCTGCTCGACGTCGAAAACCTGATCGTCACCGACGATTTCAAGGTGCCGCGCGTCAAGAATATCAGTTTCCAGGTTCGTGCCGGTGAGATCGTCGGTATTGCCGGCGTGGCGGGCAATGGACAATCCGAATTGCTCGAATCCCTTGCTGGCATGCGCGATCAGCTTGGCGGCACCATTTCCGTCAACGGCAAGCCGCTCTCGCTCGAGGGCGATGATGGCGCCGCCCGCGCCCGTCTTTCCGGTCTCGCTCACGTGCCGGAAGACCGGCTGCGCATGGGGCTCGTCACCAATTTCGCCGCCTGGGAAAACGCCATTCTTGGCTATCAGGACAGATATGGTGAGGGGCTGGGCCTGGACATTGCCAAGGCCCGCGCCACCGCCGAAGACTATATGAAGAAATTCGACGTCCGCCCGGCCAATCTGGATTTGAAGACCTCGAACTTCTCCGGCGGCAACCAGCAGAAAATCGTGCTGGCGCGCGAAATGGAACGTGATCCCGATGTGCTGATCGTCGGCCAGCCGACGCGCGGCGTCGACATTGGCGCCATCGAATTCATCCACAACCAGATCATCCGAATGCGTGACGCTGGCAAGGCCATCCTGCTCGTCTCGGTGGAACTGGATGAAATCCGCTCACTCTCCGACCGTATTCTCGTGATGTTCGACGGCCATATCGTGGGCGAAGCCGATCCGTCGACTGCCGACGAAACCGAACTGGGCCTGCTGATGACGGGCTCGCACCCGGATCGCAAGGTCACCGAGCCCGGCACATTGCCCGATCACGAAACGCCCATTCAGCAGACCATGGTGCAGATGAGCCCCAAGGATAATTCCGGCAGGGAGACCAACTGATGAACACCTTGCCGCGCTGGGCCGATGTCGCACTTCTGCCCGTTCTCAATGTCGTTCTCGCCTTCCTGATCGGCGGGCTCATCGTGCTGGCTGTCGGTCAGAACCCGATCGAGGCCGTGGGCATCATGCTCTATGGCGCTTTCGGCTATGGTTCGGGCTTTGGCTATACGCTCTATTACACCACCGACTTCATCTTTGCGGGGCTGGCGGTGTCGCTGGCCTACCATGCGGGCCTGTTCAATATCGGCCCCGAAGGTCAGGCCTATGTCGCCGGCCTTGGCGTCATTCTCATCGGTCTGGCGCTCAATGGCATGCATTGGGCTATCGTTTTCCCGCTGATGATCGTCTGCGGTGCCGCCTTTGGCGCTACCTGGGCCTTCATTCCCGGCTATCTGCAAGCCAAGCGCGGCAGCCACATCGTCATCACCACCATTCTGTTCAACTTCATCGCCACCTCGCTGATGGGCTATCTCATCAGTCGCGTGTTGAAGCCCGCAGGGGTGAATTCCGATGAAAGCGCGCCTCTGGAAGCCATTACGCGCGTTCCCCAATTGCGCAGCTTTATCGAGCTGTTCCGCAATTCGCCGGTCAACCTCACCTTCTTCCTCGCCATTGCGGCGCTGATTTTCGTCTATTGGCTGATCTGGCGCACCAAGTTCGGCTATTCCGTACGCGCCCTCGGCAACAATCCGGTCGCGGCCAATTATGCCGGTATCTCCAACCAGAAGATGATCATGATCGTCATGGCCATGGCCGGTGCCCTCGCCGCCATGGTTGCCGTCAACAATGTCGGCGGGGTGCAGGGCCGTCTGATCCTCAATTTCGTCAATGGCGCAGGCTTCGTCGGTATTGCCGTGGCCTTTATGGGCCGGGCGCACCCGATCGGGGTTGGCCTTTCGGCGCTGCTGTTCGGCATTCTCTATCAGGGTGGGCAGGAACTGGCCTTCCAGATGCCGGGCATTACCCGCGAAATGATCGTCACCATTCAGGCGCTCGTCATTCTTTTCACTGGTGCCATGGGCGACATGCTGCGGACGCCGCTGGCGCGCCTCCTGTCCCGACCTGACCAAAGCGCGGGAGCCAGATAATGGATCAAGTCCTCGTCGATGCGACCCTCATCCTCGATTCAACGGTCCGCCTTGCCGTACCGCTGATCCTTGCATGTCTGGCCGGGCTCTTTTCCGAGCGCGCAGGCATTGTCGATATCGGGCTGGAGGGCAAGCTGCTCGCCGGTGCTTTCGCAGCAGCCTCCATGTCCGCTGTCACCGGCTCGGCCTGGCTCGGCCTGTTCGCCGGTGTCGGCGCAGCGCTGGTATTTTCCGGCATTCACGGTCTGGCCTCGATCAACTTCAAGGGCAATCAGGCTATTTCGGGCGTGGCGCTCAATTTCCTCGCCGCCGGCCTCACTACCTTCCTTGGCCAATCCTGGTTCAAGCGCGGCGGCTATACGCCCCAATTGAGCGGTGACCAGCGTTTCGGCCCCATTACTCTGCCCTTCGCAGACGAGCTGCGCGAAGTCCCCGTTTTCGGCCAGATTTATTGGGAGCTGATCTCGGGCCACAATATCATCACCTATTTCGCCTTCCTGGCCGTACCGGCCACCGCCTGGATATTGTTCCGCACCCGCTTCGGCCTGCGCCTGCGTGCCGTGGGTGAAAACCCCAAGGCCATCGACACGGCTGGCATTTCGGTGACCATGCTGCGCTATCAGGCGCTGCTCATCACCGCCGTGCTGGTGGGCGTCGGCGGTGCCTATCTCTCGATCGCGCAATCGGCAGGCTTCAACAACAATATGTCGGCGGGTCGCGGCTATATCGCCCTTGCCGCGCTGATCTTTGCCAAGTGGCGGCCGGGTCCGGCGCTGCTTGTCTGCCTCATGTTCGGTTTCCTCGATGCCTTCCAGTTCCGTATTCAGGGCCAGTCCTTCCCGCTGATCGGGGAGGTTCCGGTTCAGGCCATCCAGGCATTGCCCTATATTCTGACCGTCATTCTGCTAGCCGGTTTTGTGGGCCGCGCCGTTGCCCCCAAATCCGTGGGCATTCCCTATACCAAGGAGCGCTAGCCGAAAGGCTGGCGCTACGACGCTATGACCAAGACAGAAACTGACAAGGCCCTTTTCGAGGCCGCTGAAGCCGTTCGCAAACGCGCCTATGCGCCCTATTCAAAGTTTCAGGTTGGCGCGGCTATCCTCGCCGATGACGGCAAGATCTATTCCGGCTGCAATGTCGAAAACGCCGCCTATCCGGTCGGCAATTGTGCCGAACCCAGTGCTATCGCCGCCATGCTGGCTGGTGGCGGCAAGCGCATCAAGCGCATCTATGTCACCGGCCCAGGCACCATGCCGGTTACGCCCTGCGGTGGTTGCCGCCAGCGCATCCGTGAATTCGCCGATCTCGATGTTGAAGTCATTTCCCACGGCGTCGATGGCACCCCACTCGTGCAGACCCTGGGCCAATTGCTGCCGCACAGCTTTGGCCCTGAATATCTGCCGTCGTAATTCGGGCAGCATTGCCCAATAAGAAGGGACGAGAACCAACATCGTCCCGGAGGAGGATCGATGAGTCTCAAGATCGTCGACAATTCGCATTCGGAAGCCGTTCATAAACGCAATCCTGGCTTCCCGCTCGATCTCGATTGGGTCGAACGCGTTCGCATGAACCGCTCGGCCCTCGAACGCCGCGCCGGCTCCATCGGCGCGCGCCGTACGGTCAAGAAAGATTACCAAATGGCATGGCTTCTCAAGGCCATAACCATGATCGACCTGACCACGCTCAATTCCGACGACACCGATGGGCGCGTGGAGCGGCTCTGCGCCAAGGCCCGCAATCCGCTGCGCGCCGAAATCCGCGAAAAGCTCGGCATCGGCGACCTGCGCATCCTGCCCGGCGCGGTCTGCGTCTATCACACCTTCGTCCACACCGCCGTGCAAGCCCTTGAAGGCACAGGCATTCCTGTCGCCGCAGTCTCCACGGCTTTCCCGCATGGCCTTGCTCCCGTCGAAACTAAAATCGCCGAGATCGAAGCCTCGGTGAAGGACGGCGCCAAGGAAATCGACATCGTCATCGAGCGCGGCATGGTCCTCCGCGGCGATTGGCAGGCGCTTTACGATCAGGTCAAAGCCTTCCGCAAAGCCTGCGGCGACGCGCATATCAAGACCATTCTGGGCACTGGTGAATTGGCGACCCAGACCAATATCGCCAAGGCGAGCCTGGTGTGCATGCTGGCCGGTGCCGATTTCATCAAGACTTCCACGGGCAAGGAAAAGGTCAATGCCAATCTCGTCACCTCGCTGACCATGATCCGCATGATCCGCTGGTTCGCCGAGGAAACCGGCATCGAGATCGGCTACAAGCCAGCTGGCGGCATCGCCACGGCTGGCGATGCGCTCAAATATATGGCGTTGATGAAGGAAGAGCTGGGCAATCATTGGCTCCAGCCACATCTGTTCCGCTTCGGCGCGTCGAGCCTTCTGACCGACATCGAGCGCCAGCTGGAGCATGGCCTGACCGGCCATTATGCGGCCGACTACCGCCAGCCAATGGTGTGATGAACCTGGAGGGAGCGAAGGCCCCCTCATCCGGCGCTGCGCGCCACCTTCTCCCACCAAGGGAGAAGGAAAGAACCGAGAGCTCTTCGTTTTGCCCTTCTCCCTTGATGGGAGAAGGTGCCCGAAGGGCGGATGAGGGTGGGGCAACAGGCACCTATCCTGGAGGACAGCATGAACAAGATCGCGCAAATCTTCGATAGTCTCGAATACGGCCCGGCCCCCGAGACTGCCGATCAGGCCAATGCATGGCTCGATAGCAAAAACCGCGCTTTCGGCCATTTCATCGATGGCAAATGGACCAAGCCGGGCAAGACATTCGCCTCGACCAATCCGGCCAATGGCACAAAGCTCGCCGATATTACCGATGGCAGTGCTGCCGATGTCGATGCTGCGGTCAAAGCCGCCCGCGCGGCCTTCAAAGGCTGGAGCGCCCTGCGCGGCTATGAACGTGGCAAATATCTCTATGCCATCGCCCGCATGATCCAGAAGCATAGCCGGCTCTTTGCCGTGCTTGAAACCATGGATAATGGCAAGCCGATCCGCGAAAGCCGCGATGCCGATATCCCCTTGGTGGCGCGCCATTTTTATCATCATGCCGGTTGGGCGACTCATCTCGATACCGAGTTTCCCGGCATGGTGCCCTACGGTGTCTGCGGCCAGATCATCCCGTGGAATTTCCCGCTTTTGATGCTGGCCTGGAAGATTGCCCCGGCGCTGGCGGCAGGCAATACCGTCGTCTTGAAACCCGCCGAATTCACCTCGCTGACGGCGCTGCTGTTTGCTGAGATTTGTGAGCGCGTGGGCCTGCCCAAGGGCGTGGTCAATATCGTGACGGGCGAGGGCGATACCGGCGCGGCGCTGGTAAACCATTCCGATGTCGACAAGATTGCCTTCACCGGGTCCACCGATGTCGGCAAGATCATTCGCGCCGCCACCGCTGGTTCAGGCAAGGGCCTGTCGCTCGAGCTGGGCGGCAAGTCGCCCTATATCGTCTTTGAAGACGCCGATCTCGATAGCGCCGTCGAAGGGCTGGTCGAAGCCATCTGGTTCAATCAGGGTCAGGTCTGCTGCGCCGGCTCGCGGCTGCTGGTGCAGGAGAGCATCGCGGATCGCTTCATCGCCAAGGTGAAGACCCGTATGGGCAAGCTCCGCGTCGGCGATCCCCTTGATAAATCTGTCGATATTGGCGCTTTGGTCGCCCCGGTTCAGGTCGAGCGCATCAAGGATCTGATGAAGCGGGGCGTGGCCGAGGGTGCGGTGGTCTATGAGCCGGACGGGCAGATTCCGGCCGAGGGTTGTTTCCTCAAGCCTGCGCTGGTCACCAATGTATCACCCGCCAATACCTTGGTTTCAGAAGAGATTTTCGGTCCGGTGCTCGTCGCCATGAGCTTCCGCACGCCTGAAGAGGCTGTGGCTTTGGCCAATAATACCCGCTACGGCCTTGCCGCGACGCTCTGGAGCGAAAACATCAATCTCGCCCTCGACATAGCGCCCAAGCTCAAGGCCGGCGTGATCTGGATCAACGGCACCAATCAGTTCGATGCGGCAGTTGGTTTTGGTGGCTACAAGGAAAGCGGCTATGGCCGCGAGGGTGGCCGCGAAGGCATGGGCGCCTATCTCAAGCCCTTGTGGGAAAAGGATTTAAAATCTACCCCGGTCGCCAAATCCGTTCCGGCGAAAGCTGCCAATCCGCTTGATGGTGGCCATCTCGATCAGACCGCCAAGATGTATATCGGCGGCAAACAGGCGCGGCCGGATTCGGGCTATAATCGCCCGGTTCATGGCCCCAAGGGCGAGCTGGTCGGCGAGGTCGGGGACGGCAATCGCAAGGATATCCGCAATGCCGTGGAAGCGGCGCGCGCTGCCTCTGGCTGGGCCAACACGGCTGCCCATTCCCGGGCGCAAGTGCTTTATTTCCTTGCAGAAAATCTCGATTATCGGCGCGAGGAATTTGCCGCCCGCATCAAGGCGCAGACGGGTGACGACGGTGCTGAGGAAGTAGCGCTTTCGGTTGAACGGCTCTTCGCTTTTGCCGGCTGGGCCGACAAATTCGATGGCGCTGTGCACAACCCGCCCATGCGGGCGATTGCTGCCGCCATGATCGAGCCGCTGGGCGTGGTGGGGATTGTCGCACCAGATAACAATCCGCTGCTTGGCGCTGTCAGCCTGTTAGCGCCGACAATCGCAATGGGGAATACGGCGGTTCTTGTGCCATCTTCGCGTCACGGTCTGTCGATGACCGATTTCTATCAGGTCCTCGAAACCTCCGACATGCCATCGGGCGTGGTCAATATCGTCACCGGCGATAGCCTGTCCCTGGCTAAAACTCTTGCCGAGCATGATGGGGTGGATGGGCTCTGGTTCATGGGTTCGGCGGATGGTTCTGCCATGGTCGAAAAAGCCTCCACCGGCAATCTCAAGCAGACATGGACCAGCCGCGGGTTGGATTACGATCTGACCAATTCCCGTTTTTCCGGCGACTATTTCCTGTCGCGGGCGACGCAGGTGAAGAATGTATGGATTCCTTACGGAGCGTGAGCCATGGCCGATAAGATTGAAATCGAAAATGTCGGCCAGCCGGGAAAGATTTACCGCGTCGATGCGGTCAAATTCGCTGCGGTGAAAGAGGCGGTGCTGGCGACCTTGCCGAGCGATGCGCCGGGCCTGTCCGTCAGCGACCTCATTGCCGGGGTAAAGCTCAAGCTGTCACAGGAGCTTTTCCCCGGTGGAGAAAAGGCGGGCTGGTGGGTCAAGGCGGTGCAGCTCGATCTGGAAGCCAAAAAGGTCATTGCCCGGGCCGACAAGCCGCCGGTTCGGCTCTATCGGTTGTAGGCCATGGTCTTTCTTCCCCAGGAAGTCATCATCAAGAAGCGCAATGGCGATGCGCTTTCGTCCGATGAGATTGCCCTCTTCATCGCCGGTTTCGCCAAGGGCACGGTCTCGCATGCGCAGGCGGCTGCCTTTGCCATGGCGGTCTATTTCCGCGACATGTCCATGGACGAGCGCGTCGCGCTGACCCTTGCCATGCGCGATAGTGGCACCGTGCTCGACTGGTCAGATCTCGATGGGCCGGTGGCAGATAAGCATTCGACAGGTGGCGTGGGGGACAATGTCAGCCTCATGCTGGCTCCCATTCTTGCCGCTCTGGGTATTTATGTGCCGATGATTTCGGGCCGTGGCCTCGGCCATACCGGCGGCACGCTCGACAAGTTCGATGCTATTCCCGGCTATCAGACCAGCCCCGACAATGCGCTGTTCCGCAAGACGGTGAAACAGGCCGGCTGCGCCATTATCGGGCAGACAGCCGATCTGGCTCCCGCCGACAAGACGCTTTACGCCATTCGTGACGTGACCGGCACGGTGGAATCCATTTCGCTGATCACCGCTTCGATCCTCTCCAAGAAACTGGCGGCGGGACTGAACGCGCTGATCCTCGATGTGAAGACCGGCTCCGGCGCTTTCATGCCGACGCTCGAAAAGTCTCGTCACCTGGCCGAAAGCCTTGTTTCTGTCGCCAATGGCGCGGGGCTTAAGACCGGCGCACTGATTACCGACATGAACGAGCCGCTGGCCAGCGCGGCAGGCAATGGGCTCGAAATACGCAATGCCGTCGATTTCCTCACCGGCGCCCATCAAGACAAGCGGCTGAAAGAAGTGACGCTCGCCCTTTGTGCCGAACTGGTGCTGATGAGCGGCAAGGCAAGTTCGCTGGAACATGCGGCGGCGCAGGTTGAGGGTGTCTTGAGTTCTGGTCAGGCGGCGGAGCATTTCGGCAAGATGGTGGCCGGGCTTGGCGGTCCGGCAGATTTCGTCGACAAGATGGACACCTATCTCGCCCCCGCGCCGATTGTGCGCGATGTGTTTGCCGCAGGGCAGGGGACCGTCTCGGCCATCGATACGCGCGGCGTCGGCATGGCCGTAGTCGCGCTGGGCGGCGGGCGCGCAACGCCGACGGACACAATCGATCATCGCGTCGGCTTTGACCGGCTGGCCGGACTGGGCGCTGTTGTTGACGGCACAACGCCCATTGCGCGTATTCACGCCGCCGATGAGGCGAGTGCACGGGATGCAGAGGGGCGGTTGCGCGCAGCCTATGGGTTTGGTGGTGACGTGCCGGATAATCCACTGATTGCCGGACGCATCAGTGCCCCCTAGGCGAGATTTCTCCCCAACGTCATCACCCGGCTTGTCCGGGTGATCCACACGATGGTGAGGCATCTGCGGCGAGATGGATTGCCCGGATAAACCGGGCAATGACGATGATTTTGAATCTGGCGGAATAGGAGCCCAATATGCCGCGTGCCATTGTCTGTCTGCTCGATAGCGTCGGTATTGGCGGCGCACCCGATGCCGCGGCTTATGGCGATGTCGGCGCCAATACTGTCGGCCACATTGCCGAGTGGGCCGCAACGGGCAAGGCTGACAGGCCCGGTCTGCGCGCTGGTCCTCTGCACGTGCCCAATATGGACGCGATGGGGCTGGGCGCAGCGCTGAAACTCTCCTCCGGCCTTTTGCCACCCGGACTTTCAGACACGCCCAGGGGTGGGCGCTTCGGCGTCGGGCGTGAAGTCTCCAAGGGCAAGGATACGCCATCCGGTCATTGGGAAATCGCCGGGGTACCGGTGCCGTTTGAGTGGGGCTATTTCCCCCAGACCGTTCCAACCTTTCCGCCCGAGCTGATCGCCGAATTCATCCGCCGCGCCGACCTGCCCGGCATTTTGGGCGACAAACATGCCTCGGGCACCGATATCATTGCCGAACTGGGGCAGGAGCATATCCGCACCGGCAAGCCCATTTGCTACACCTCGGTGGACTCGGTCTTCCAGATTGCCGCCCATGAGCAACATTTCGGGCTGGAGCGCCTCTACGAGATTTGCCGTATCGCCTTTGAATTGACTGAACCGCTCAATATCGGCCGCGTCATAGCCCGGCCGTTCATCAACGATAGCCAGGATACCTTCAAGCGCACCGGCAATCGCCGCGATTATGCGATGAAACCGCCCGAGCCGACCCTGCTCGACCGCAATGCCAGCGCCGGCAATCAGGTCTTCGCCATCGGCAAAATCTCCGATATTTACGCCGGATCGGGCGTCACCCATAAGCTCAAAGGTACTGGAATTCCTCAGCTTTTCGACCGCACGCTCGAAGCCATGGAAATGGCGGCAGACCGGGCCTTTATCATGACCAATTTCGTCGATTTCGACTCTGAATATGGCCATCGCCGCGACGTGCCCGGCTATGCGGCGGCGCTGGAACTGTTCGATTCCCGCCTCCCCGAAATCATCGCCGCCATGCGTCACGACGATCTTCTGGTGCTGACGGCCGACCATGGCAATGATCCGACCTGGCCCGGCACCGATCACACCCGCGAACAGGTGCCGATCCTTGTCTTTTCCCCAGCCCTCAAGCCCGTAGAGATTGGCATTCGCTCCAGCTTCGCAGATATTGGGGAAAGCATTGCCGTCTGGCTGGGGCTGGCGCCCGGTCGCCACGGCAAATCCTTCCTTTGATGAGCCAAGCCGAGGTGATCGAGATGAGCGCAAGTGTGGGTAAAGTAACGGTTCTCGACCATCCATTGATCCAGCATAAGCTGACGATCATGCGCAACAAGGAAACCTCCATTGCGGGGTTCCGGCGGCTGCTGCGCGAAATCGCCCATCTGATGTGCTATGAAGTGACGCGCGATCTCGAACTTGAAATGATCGATATCGAGACGCCGATGGCGCCGATGAAGTCGCCGGCGATCAAGGGCAAGAAGCTGGTCTTCGCCTCCATCCTGCGCGCTGGCAATGGCCTGCTCGACGGCATGCTCGATCTGGTGCCCGCCGCGCGTGTCGCCCATATCGGCATGTATCGTGACCACGAAACGTTGGAGCCGGTTGAGTATTATTTCAAGGCACCATCCAGCCTTGAGGACCGCCTGATCATTGTCGTCGACCCCATGTTGGCCACGGCCAATTCGGCCACGGTCGCCATTGAAAAGCTCAAGCAGGTCGGCGCGACCGATATTCGGTTCCTGTGCCTGCTCGCCGCGCCTGAAGGCGTCAAGCATTTCACCGAAGTGCATCCCGACGTGCCAGTCTATACGGCAGCCATCGATGATCACCTCAATGAACAGGGCTATATCGTGCCCGGCCTCGGCGATGCGGGCGACCGCATGTATGGCACGAAGTAGGTCCTCACGCGCGTGGCGCTGCGGACGGCGCGCGCGACGCGCGGGGTCCTCGCTACGCTCGTCCACTCTGCACTGGAGGTTGTAAATGGCCAAGCTTGCCCATTCGATGATCCGTGTCGTCAACGAAGAGCGTTCGGTTGATTTCTATCGTCGCGCCTTCGGGCTCGAGATTGTCAATCGGCTTGAATTTGCTGACTTCACCCTGGTGTATCTGGCCCACGAGCTCGATGGTTTCGAGCTGGAGCTGACCATCAATCATGGCCGTACAGAGCCCTATGATCTGGGCGATGGCTATGGCCACCTCGCCTTTGTGGTCGACAATCTTCAGGCCGAATATGACCGCTTCAATGCCGAGGGCTTTACGGTCGGCAAACTGGTGGATTTCAAGAACGGCAATGTGCCGGTTGCGCGCTTCTTCTTTGCAACCGATCCTGACGGCTACAAGATCGAAGTCATCCAGAAAGGCGGGCGCTTCCAATAGCGCGGCCGCGATAGTCAAAAGAAAACCCCGGATCGCTCCGGGGTTTTCTTTTTTACTTTGCCTTGAGTGGCAGGCCGAGTGCGATGAGATCGGCGCGCAGATGCACCGGATCCTTGAAGTGGATGCCATGCATGCCAAACTTGCGCGCAGCCACGATATTGGGCTCGCTGTCATCGATGAAAACGCAGCTTTCCGGGGCCAGGCCATAGCGCTCGCAGAAAACGCGGTAGATGCGAGGATCAGGCTTGACCAGACCTTCAAGACCCGAGACGACCACGCCGTCGAACTTTTCAAGGAACGGCCATTCGCCGAGGCAGCTCACCCATTTCTCCCATGAGAAATTGGTGATGGCGAAAGTGGGGATATCCTGCTCGATCAGCTCGTTATGAATATCGATCGTGCCCTGAAAAAAGCCTTCGAAGGTTTCCTTCCAGCGCAGGTCGAACGCCTGAATTTCGCGCCAATATTTGGGGAAGCGGGTGATCAGCTTGGCCACGCCCTCGGCATAAATCTCGCCGGCGTCGAATTCCAGATTCCAGTCGCCGGTGCAGATATTTTGGTAGAACCAGATTGCCTCTTCCTCGGTCTCGAACAGCTTGCGGAACAGGTAAAGCGGGTTCCAGTCGACGAAGACGCCGCCCAGATCAAAGACGGGAATGATTGTGTCGTTCATGCTGACCAGCCGGAAGGGGAAAAGATGGCTGGCTTGTGCCATGGCAACCCATCGCGGGCAAGCGCGGCGTCAGAGAATGGTGATTGTGCCGCCAAAGCGGGGCATGAAAAAGCTGGAGCGGTAAAGGTTGACCTGGTGGTCGAAAAACAGGCCGAACAGCGGGGGATAATCATAGGAAGCTTCGGCCGCTATGACCATCTGCCCCTTGGAAATATTGGCCATTTCAGTTGGAAGCGGAAATACTGAATCCTTGGCGCGGGGCGTGGTGGTCGAGTAGATGCCATTGATGAACTGGCGCGACCAGACAACAACGGCCCTACCATTATTGTCTACGGAAACGGCGGTGACCACCTGCAGGACCGGGTCGGAGGAATAGGGGGTCATGATGCCGCTGGCGGCGCGGAAATAGTCGCGCATCTGCGCCGTGGTAAGGGTCTGATTGCTGCGCGCCACCAGATCGCCAACCGAGCCAGCCACCGCTTGCACCTTGCGATCCATCGAGATCAGCGCGCTGGCCTCAAAGGCGCCGATATATATGGCGAGCATGATCGGCAGCATCATTGCAAACTCGACGGCGGCGACACCGCGCTGGGCGCGGGGAAAGCGTCGCAATAATTGAATGAGCTGCTTCATCATCAGAATGGCTCGTTCTGAAAGACCGCTGCCATGCCGAGCAGGCGGTTGCCGTCGAGCAGATTGGCCATGCCAAGAGGGCCAAATTGCAACACCACCGGATAACGGTAGTGGGCCTGCACCAGCACCACGCTTCGGCCCGTGCCCGGCAGCCATGTCTCGGGCACGGTCCATTGGCAGTTTTCCCGGCAGGTTGGATCGACGGGCACAACAACGCCAGCCGACTGGAAATCGGTGACTTCAACGACCCGCAGATGCAATCCGGTACAATTGGGGAAGATGCCGAACAACCGGTCACAGACCTGATCGCGGAATGTTTCTATTGTTGCGCCGCTATTCTGCATCTGGCCAGTGCGGACCTGACGAGCAGCATCCTGAACCGCGCTTTCCAGCACCTGCGAGGCGAGGAAAATCACCGATGTCTGCAATATGCCGCCGATGATCAGGAAAAAGGGAAAGGCCAGAAGCGCGAATTCGATAGCGGTTGCGGCGCCTTCGTCGCGGGCGAACGACCGACCCGCGCGCCCACGCGCCTTGCGGTGCTGACGAAGGTGTTCTCCAAGAATGGCGAAAGGATTGCTCATGGCCCGCGCGACGTTTGTATAGACACACGCTAGCGGCACAGGGCTAACTCCCGGTTAGCGGCACGCCAAGAAACGGGCAGATGTTGAACAGGGTAAACGCCGTCTAAACGCTTAATTGGTGGTGGACTGCACCAATTGGGAGGATGCCAGCGTATTGGCCGTAAACGCCTGATCATCGCCCATCATGATGACGGGCTGGCAGACCGGGGCACAGGTGAGCGTCGTGCGGGCCTGTCCTTGATATACGGTCATGACGCCAGCCTGCATCTGAGTGACTTCGACAAGCGTATCGGCGATCGGCTCGCCGCGGCTGTCGAGAACGATGAGATTGGTCTGGCCATAGCTCTTGCCGGTCAGGATCAATGTCATCGGATCCTGAATGGTCACATCGGCAATACCCGGATTGCCCACGATCACCGTGGCGGCGGGAGCGCTGATGCGCAATACGCGCGCCATGTTTGCATTGACGCTGATCGGCGCACCATCCTGTGCCAGGGCGGGCATCGGCGCAAACAGGCCGGCGACGAGCAGCAGGGCGGCAAAACGGGTCATGGCAGGTCCACGGGTACTGAATACGCTACCCATACAATCCGCCCGAATGGTAAATACTTGGCAAACGCGACGCGTCCGGCCGGATTTTTCACCAGTGAAAGTGTTGATCAAATATAAAGATTTGGAAACGGTCCTGTGCCCGTTTTGTTGAAATACATAGGGTTTTGAATAAAATTTCGACGAATAGGCGTTGCTGTATAAAATCCAAACCTATACTTTAACTGGTTGATTACTATAGGAAATGCGGACCGAACAAGTTCTGCCGATTAACGCTATTTCAACGAGTGGTGGCTAGCTTCTCCTCATGTTCATTGTGTGGCGTATCCGAACTTCAGGCGCCACTCGAGAACGAGAAAAAAGGAGCCTGGGAATGAACATTTTCGCACGTTTTGCCAAGGACGAGTCCGGCGCAACCGCAATCGAATACGGCCTGATCGCCGCTCTTATCTCTGTCGGTATCATCGTGGCCGTGTCCACGCTGGGCGGCACGCTGGAAGGCGTCTTCACTCGCATCAATACCGAACTGACAACTGAGATGGCGGATTAATTTCAGTTTTGAATTCTGCGAAGGCCCCCCGGAAGGGGGGCCTTCGTTTTTGGGCGGAAATTTCAGGCAGGAGCCGGAATGACTGACAGGATTGATAATCGTCAGGCCAAGTTTTCGCTTGTTGCGCGTTTTGCTGCCGATGATAGCGGGGCGACTGCTATCGAATACGCCCTTATTGCCGTACTTCTTTCTATCGCTATAATTGGATCCGCTTTTCTTCTAGGCGGCGGCGTGAGCGATATGTGGAATTATGTCCGTGACGAGGTCGTCACTGCGACCACGTTCTGATCGCATTCGATAGCTCTCTTTGTCGTTTCTTAAACCCTGTCGGCTAGCCTCTGTCTGCTCTTGAACAGGGCAAAGGGATGTGAGGCTGAAATGCTGCAATATATCGCGCTTTTATTCTTTCCGATCATTATGGCTTTTGCCGCTTCGTCAGATCTGCTGACCATGCGGATTTCCAACAAGCTGGTTCTGGTGCTGACGGCTGGTTTCGTCGTCATGGCGCTGATCGTGGAATTGCCATTGCAGCAATTTGCCATGCATGTCCTTTGTGCCTTTATCGTTCTGGTCGTGGCCTTCGGCATGTTTGCCATGCGCTGGATTGGCGGTGGCGATGCTAAACTGGCGGCGGCAACGACACTCTGGCTCGGCTTTGGCTTTACCCTACCTTACCTCGTCTATACCGCCCTATTTGGCGGTGCACTGACGCTGGTCGTGCTCTTTTTGCGCCGTATGCCGCTCAATCCGATGATCACCCGTTTTGAATGGCTCAACCGCCTGCACAATCCCAAACAGGGTGTGCCCTATGGCATTGCCATGGCCATTGCCGGCCTGCTGACCTATTCCAATACCGCCATCTTCGAGCGCCTCACCGCCTGAAGGCCGTTGCGATTGGGTTTCGTGCCCTTCCTTCCCCCACCGTCACCACCCGGCTCGTCGGGGTGGTTCATACGATGTGGTGTGGTGGAGTTGGATTGCCCGGACAAGCCGGGCAATGACGAAAAATAGGGGCTATGCGTTCCTGCGAATAGTCTTCAATTCGCAAAATACGAGTATTCATAAGTTGTTAACGCTTCTTGCAAAGCGATGATTAACTAAACTTTGACCCTTTGCTTTCATAGTCGGGCCGGTGAAATTGGGCATATTGCCCGGTGATACAACCGGAGTGGGTCATGAGACCGGCGCGTATTATCCTGGTGGTGGTGGCTCTTGTCGCCGGCGGTCTTGCAGCCTTTCTGGTCACGCGCGGTGGCGGCACGCCCCCCGCCCAGCAGACGCAGGTAGTGACCCAGGTGGTGCAGGAGGCCAAAACTCAGATTCTGATCGCCAGAGCCGCTATCGGTATCGGTGAGCGGCTGGTCCCGGGTTCTGTCGAATGGCAGGATTGGCCCGAAGGGGCGCTGCGCCCCGAATATGTCACCGTTGCAGCCATGCCCGATGCGCCCGCGCAGATGACTGGCGCGGTGGCTCGTTTTGAATTCTTCCCTGGTGAACCGATCCGCGAGGCCAAGCTGGTCCGCTCCGATCAGGGCTATCTGTCCGCCGTATTGGCGCAAGGCAAGCGCGGCGTTTCTGTCGGGGTGACAGCTGCGTCTAGTGCTGGCGGCTTCGTGGTACCGAATGACCATGTCGATGTGGTGCTCAGCACGGCGTCGGCGGGCGGTCAGCGGTCTGAAGTCATTCTGTCGGACGTGCGTGTTCTGGCCATTGGCAAGCGCCTCGGCGAAATGGGCACCAGCGGCGGCAATACTGAAGGCGATGGCTCCAGCCCTCAGCCTCAGACCTTTGACAGCAGCACCATTGCGACGCTCGAGCTCGACCCATCGCAGGCCGAAACGCTGATTAATGCATCGACCCGTGGCCAGCTGACGCTGACGCTGCGCTCGGTCGCCGATTTCAACCGTGTCGATCCGGGGCTGACGGCCACGACCAATCAAGCCGTCCGCATCATCCGCTATGGCAAGGAGCAGAGCGTCATCACTGGCGCCGCATCTGCTGGCCAGCAGCAGGCGGCTGCGTTCGGTGCGACCGAAGATGCCGCCTATGTCGACAATTCTCAGCTTCAACAGGCATCTGAAATGCCGCAAGTCCTGCCGCAATAGGGGCGATATGATGGAAAACGCAAACGCTTTCACGCCCAGCCGTCCCGTCCGCGCTGCCCTAATGGCTTCGGCGGCGCTGATAGCAATGATTGCCCCGGCCCTGCCTGCCTTTGCGCAGGCACAGGCCCAGGTGACCATATCGGCAAATGCCTATGGCGCGCTGCGCAAGATGGATGTAGAACTGAACAAGTCCATGATCGTCGATCTGCCCGCCGGGGTGGCCGAGGTGATCGTTTCCCAGCCCAATGTTGCAGCGGCCATCATGCGGACCCGAACCCGCGCCATCGTGCAGGGCATTTCCGGTGGCGACACCAATATCTTCTTTCTCGATGATGCGGGCAGAACCATTCAGGTGCTGGACCTTCGTGTGATCGAACAGCCCTCCATGGTCGGCAATGCTCTTGAAGCGGCTCTCGCCCGCGTCATCCCGGGCTCGCGTATTCGCGTGGAATCGGTGACTTTGACCGGTGATACGAACCGTGTCGTGCTCACCGGTACCGTTCCGACATCCGAGGACAAAGACCGCGCGCAGGCCGTCGCCATCCAGTTTGCGGGCGATCCGGAAAACGTTGCTAACGTTCTGGACGTCTCAGGTGCGCAGCAGGTCATGCTGCAGGTTACGGTTTCGGAAGTGAAACGTGATGTCGCCAAGCAGTTCGGCATCAATCTGGGCGCGATGTTCAATGTGGGCATGACCAATCTGCTCACATTCACTAATGCCGTCATTGATGCTGACATTCCGAATGGAATTAATTCGAGTTTTGGTGGCAGTGATGGGCGCGTCAACGCCGCGATCCGAGCACTCGAAGGGCGCGGCGCGCTTCGCGTTCTCGCCCAACCGACACTGACAGCCATGTCTGGGCAGCAGGCGAAGTTTCTCGCAGGGGGCGAGCTTCCCTACTATACCTATGATCCGGTAAAGGATGACGAGGGACGGACGCAGCGGACCGTGACGTTCAAGCCTTATGGTGTTGAATTGTCGTTCACCCCCACCGTTAGGTCCAATGGGGCAATCGGCCTGCTCGTGGACACTTCGGTGTCCGAGCCTCAGTCTGACTTCTCCATCACCAAGCGGCAGGCGTCCACCTCTGTTGAACTACCCAGTGGCACGACCCTGGCTATTGGTGGGCTGTTGCAGGAAACGTCCAGCCAGAAGATCGAGCAGTTTCCGCTTCTGGGTGACATCCCCATTCTGGGGGCCTTGTTCCGGTCGCGTGACTATCAGACCAAACAGACCGAGTTGGTGATCCTCGTTACGCCCTATCTCGTAAATCCGAGCCCGGCCAATTCCATACCCGTGCCTACGGATTTTTCAGCCATGGCGGGAGACGCTGACGCCATCTTCCTCGGGCGCCTCGAGCATATGTATGGCGTTGGTGCCACTGGCGAGTTCCGCTCCGGTTATTCCGGGTCGGTTGGTTTCGTTCTGGATTGATCGCGGATCAGGAGCAAGATTTCCATGAGTTTCCTCACCCCCGACAATAATTCCAAGGCTGACGAGCCCGCAGGCGAGATCATGCATGGCGCTCGTCTCGTGCCGCGCATCACCATCCAGGCCTTCTGCGAAAGCTCGCTGACCGCCCAATTGGTCGAAAGTGCCCTGCATGATCGCCGCATGTCCAAGGTGGCGCTTACCACTCATAATGGCGGCATTGATGGCGCGGTGGAGACTTATAAGTCCAACCCCACGCCCAATCTGATCATTGTCGAGACCATGCTGCCGACGGCGGAAATTCCGCAGGCGCTGGAGCGGCTCGCCGAGGTCTGCGATGCGTCAACGCGCGTCATCGTGCTGGGCCATGTCAATGATGTGCTGCTCTATCGTGAGCTGGTCCGTTCCGGCATTTCCGAATATATCGTCCTGCCGACCAGTGCGCAGGATATCGTCACCGCCATTTCCGACCTTTATGTCGCCGAAGGCGCGGCGCCTATTGGGCGCACCATTGGTTTCGTCTCGGCCAAGGGCGGCTCGGGCGGCTCGACTGTTGCGCATAATGTTGCCTGGGCCATTGCCACCTCGCTCCGTCAGGATTGCCTGATCGTCGACATGGATTTGCCCTTCGGTACGGCGGGGCTCAACTTCAATCAGGATCCGCCGCACGGTCTCGCCGATGCGGTTCTGGCCAGCCAGAAGGTCGACCAGACCATGCTCGATCGCCTGATGAGCAAGGCGGCGAACCACGTCAATCTGCTGACCGCGCCAGCCACGCTGGACCGCACCTGGGACTTTGAAGAGCGCGACTTCGAGGCGATCCTCGAAATCTGCCAGAAATCGGTTCCGGTGATCATTCTCGACATTCCCCATGCCTGGAATGCCTGGACGCGCCAGACGCTGGCTTCGCTCGATGAAGTCGTCATCGTGGCCGAACCGGACCTTGCTAATCTGCGCAACGCCAAAAACCTGGCCGATGCGCTCAAAACGCTGCGCCCGAGCGAGAATGCAGCGAGCATCGTCATCAACAAGCAGGGCCTGCCGCGCCGCCCCGAGATCGGCGCTGCCGAATTCGCCTCGTCTGTGGAATGCCGCCTGCTGGGCCAGATCGGTTTCGACGCGGCACTGTTCGGCACCGCCGCCAATAACGGGCAGATGATTGCGGAGGTCTCGGCCAATAACAAGGTCAACGAGGTCTTCTCGTCCATCGGCATGCAGGTGACAGGCCGGCAGGCCAGCCATAGTGCGAGCAAGGCCTCCAGCCTGCTCAAGCTCCCAACCCTGTTCAAGAAACGGGCATAACAAGGACGCCGTCTATGTTTGGCAAGCGCACCACCTTCGGAGGCAATACGCCCGGCGTCAGCGAAGCGCCGCGCCCGATTGCCAGCCCGCCGCCTGCCGAGATTGCGGCAGCAGCGCCGAAATTGCAGCGTCGCGCCAGCGATGGCGACACCATGAGCGCGCGGATGCGCACCACCGACGAAGTGCTCGATGTGCGTGCGCCCGCTGACGCCCAGCGCGCCAAGGAATATTTCCAGACCAAATCGGCCATTTTCAACGCGCTGATCGACTCCATCGATCTCAGCCAGCTCGCCACCATGGAAAGCCAGGCGGCGCGTGAGGAAATCCGCGACATCGTCTCGGAAATCATCGCGCTCAAATCCATCGTCATGTCGATTTCCGAGCAGGAAGACCTGCTCGAAGACATCTGCAACGACGTCCTGGGTTATGGTCCGCTCGAACCGCTGCTGGCGCGTGACGACATCGCCGACATCATGGTGAACGGGTCGCAGAAATGCTATATCGAAGTGGGTGGCAAGGTGCGGCTCACCAATGTGCGCTTCCGCGATGATGCGCATCTGATGAATGTCTGCCAGCGCATCGTCAGTCAGGTCGGTCGCCGCGTCGATGAAGGCTCCCCGATCTGTGACGCGCGTCTGCCAGATGGTTCGCGCGTCAACGTCATCGCCCCGCCATTGTCCATCGATGGCGCCGCACTCACCATCCGTAAGTTCAAAAAGGACAAGCTGACCCTCCAGCAGCTCGTCAAATATAATTCCATTTCGGCCGAAGGCGCGGAAGTGCTGCGCATTCTGGGTCGCGTGCGCGCCAATGTGCTGATCTCGGGTGGTACGGGTTCGGGCAAGACCACGCTGCTCAATTGCCTGACCGCCTTCATCGAGAAGGATGAGCGCGTCATCACCTGCGAGGACTCGGCTGAACTTCAGCTCCAGCAGCCGCATGTGGTGCGTCTTGAAACCCGCCCGCCCAACCTTGAAGGCGAAGGCGAGATCACCATGCGCGATCTCATCAAGAACTGCCTGCGTATGCGCCCTGAACGCATCATCGTCGGCGAAGTGCGTGGGCCCGAAAGCTTCGATCTGTTGCAGGCGATGAATACCGGCCATGACGGCTCCATGGGCACGCTGCACGCCAACTCGCCGCGCGAAGCGCTCTCCCGCCTTGAATCCATGATCACCATGGGCGGCTATTCGCTGCCCAGCCGCACGATCCGCGAAATGATCGTGTCGTCCATCGACGTGGTCGTGCAGGCCGCCCGTCTGCGTGACGGCTCGCGCCGCATTACCCACATTACCGAAGTGCTGGGCATGGAAGGCGATGTGATCGTGACGCAGGACGTGTTCGTCTATGACATCATGGGTGAAGACGCGAACGGCATGCTGCTCGGCAAGCATCGCTCAACCGGCATCACCAAGCCGCAATTCACCGAGCGGGCCCGCTATTTCAACGAAGAGGCCAATCTGGTCGAAGCGCTGGAAAAGGCCAATATTGAACAGCATGAAATTCTGGCGAGGTAGGGCATATGGAAACCTTGCTGCTCGCACTTCTGGCCATGATCACCATTGGGGCAGCCGGCTTTGCGCTGGTGCCCTCAGCGCTGGGTAACAAGCGTGCCGATCAACGTCGCAAGGCCTTCCAGGGCGATATGCGCGCCGCGCGCCGTGATGTCGAAGCCAACCGCACCCGTGAATCCCGCCGCAAAAGTGTTCAGGAAGCGCTGAAATCTCAGGCTGCCGAGAATACCAAGAAGCGCCTGACCGTTTCGGACATGCTGTTTCAGGCCGGCATGACCGTGACCCCCGCCACCTTTATCCGCAACAGCGTGATTTTCGGTGTTGTCCTGTTCATCGTGCTGTTTGTTGTGCAGGTACCCATCTATTTTACCGCGATCTTTGCCGTCGCCGGTGCCTACCTGCTTCCGCGCATCTATGTGATGCGCAAACGCGCGAAATATCAGGACCGGTTCCTCGACGAATTGCCCAATGCCATTGAGGCCATTGTGCGCGGCGTCAAGACCGGCCTGCCGCTCAACGATTCCATGCGCGTTGTTGCCAAAGACACCAAGGAGCCGGTGAAGTCCGAATTCGGGCGTGTTCTCGATCAGCAGAGCTTTGGTTTTTCCATGACCGATGCCGTGCAGGTTCTGCTCGACCGGGTGCCCTTGCCGGAAGTCAATTTCTTCGTGGTGGTGATCTCGGTGCAGCAGCAATCGGGCGGCAATCTCTCCGAAGCTCTGGGCAATCTGGCGCGCGTGCTGCGCAATCGCAAGAAGATGAAAGAAAAGGTCAAGGCCATGTCGTCCGAGGCGAAAGCCTCCGCTGGCATTATCGGCTCGCTGCCTTTCGTGGTGGCGACGCTGGTCTCGATCGTCTCGCCATCCTACCTGCTGCCGCTTGTCACCACCCCTGTCGGCCAATTGTGCCTGGGTATCGGCGTTCTCATGCTGGCAACGGGTATTTTCTTCATGAGCCGCATGGTGAAGTTTGAGATCTGAGCGATGAATTTTGTCGAACTGATAATGGGGCGAGACTTTCTGATTGCGGTTCTGGCCGCTGTCTCCGCCGCTGCCGTTGTGTTCACCTTCGGATCATCGCTTGTCGTCAAGCAGGAGATGAAGGGGCGGATCAAGCGCGTGGCGCTCGAACGCGACAAGATGCGGGCCGAGGAAATGGCCCGCTTGCGCGGTACCGCTACCCCCGACGCGCGCGCCTCAATCCGGCGCGGCACGGAAACCAAATCCTATATGAAGAATGCCGTGGATCGCCTCGATCTCAAAAAGGCGTTTCAGGACGAGAACACGATAGATCAACTGGCGAGAGCTGGTCTGCGAGGGCAGGGGGCGCTGACGACCTACCTGTTCTGGCGCTTTGTAACGCCTATCGGCATTTTCCTGTTTGCCGCGCTCTATCTGATGATTCTGGCGCCCGGCGACCGACCGGCCTATCTCAATCTGGTCTATTCCGTCGGCGCCGGCCTGATCGGGGTCTATCTGCCGATCCTGCTGCTCAAGAACCGCACGCAGAAGCGTCAGCATTCGATCCGTCGCTCATGGTCCGACTGCCTCGATCTGCTGCTGCTCTGCGTGGAAGCAGGCATGTCGATGGAACACGCCTTCAAGCGCGTCTCCCGCGAAATCGGCGCACAAAGCGTCGAACTGGCCGAAGAGCTGACGCTGACCATGGCCGAGTTGTCCTTTCTGGAAGATCGCTCGCGCGCCTATGAAAATCTGGGCCGACGCACCGGCCTCGATGGCGTCAAATCGGTGATGACGGCCCTGATTCAGGCCGACCGCTACGGCACCTCCGTGGGGCAGGCGCTGCGCGTCATGGCTGAGGAGGGCCGTGAAGCCCGCATGATGGAAGCCGAGAAAAAGGCCGCGGCACTGCCGCCCAAGCTAACTGTGCCGCTCATCATCTTCTTCCTGCCGGTGCTGTTCATCGTCATTCTGTCCCCGGCCATGATCAAGGTATTCTCCGGCACCGTGGCCTCCACCATGGGCGGCGGCTGATGGCGCCTCATGCGCCCGCTTAAATATCCCATTGCCAAACCCGCGCGCACTTGGCTGATCGTGACGGGCGCGCTGCTCGCAATAGCTTTGCCGGGCTCAGTTTGGGTTGAGCGTCTTTGGGGATGGAGCCTGCCGCCCGATGGCGTGCGAACGATCACGGCGCTTGCAGTGGTGATCGGGCTGATACCCGTCTATTTCGTGTTTGTACGGCAGGAGCCGCCCGAGCCGGGCGATCCTGATTACCCCGACTGGTAGATCAGTTCTTGTCGATCAGGTCCCAGCGGTTTTGCTGGGTGAGCAGGGCCCGGATATAGGCCATGTTGGATTCGACCTGTTCAGGGGCGAGATCAGCCGAATAGAGCGCCCGCGCTTCGTTGAAGCGACCCTGCAACCCGACGACCAGCGCCAGATTCTGCCGGGTCTGGGAGGAGGCACCACGCATCTGCACTGCGCGACGCAAATGATGTTCGGCGCGTGTCAGGTCATTGCTCATGGCGTAGGAGAGGCCAAGATTGGTCTCGATTGAGGCTTCGCCGGGCGCGATAGTGGCCGCCTGTGCATAGACACGTCGCGCCTGTTCGTTCTGCCCCATCTGGTCGAGCGTCGCGCCCTGCACCAATAGGGCGTTCCAGTCAGGGGCATCGGGTCGGATGACATTGGAGATGACGGTCAGCGACTGCTCGAAACGGCCTGCTGCGGTCAGCGCCTTGGCATAGGCGATGGAGAGGGCAAGGTCGCCCGGATGGGCCAGGATAGCCTGTTCCAGCGCGGCAATGGCCTGTTGGGGTTGTCCGGCAGCGCGCAAGGCGGTCGCATATTGAATGACGACGGCCCTGTCCTTTGGGTTGCGGCGATAGCGTTCGGTGAGGTCCGGCAGGCTTGCCTGACTTTGCCCTGCCGAGAGGCTGGCATAGTCGGAGCCGCTCAATTGCCCGCGATTGGAAGCGCAGGCCGAAAGGGCCAGCGCAGCAACGCCCGCCAACAGCAGGGGGCGTGCGAACTTGGATATATGGCGAAGCTGCGACACGATGAACTCCCGCCAGAGCGCGGGTTTCCCGCTTTGCCCGGTGTCCTTAGCAATAGGTCATTAACCCTAACGCCCGGTTAAGCAGCGGTTGGGACGGTGATTGCGGCGCAGCGCGCGCCTCGCTAGAACCGGAGCAAACATCAGGAGTTTGCCATGGCTACGCCGTCCGTCATTCCCGTCACATTCATCGCCGAAGGTGGGCTGGACGGAGCAGGATTGAGAAGCCAGCAGAAAAGCTGGGCTGCAGCGCATGGTTTTGCCGGGCAGCGTGGCCGGCTTCTGGCGCTGCCCGATGCCGATGGGGCTTTGACGCAATGGCTTTTTGGAATTGGTGGGCCGGATGCGCGTTCGCCTTTTCTCGCCGGACTGGCCGCTGCGTCCCTGCCGGATGGCACCTACACGCTTGAAGGCGATATTGGTGACGCGACTTTGGCCGCTATCGCCTTCCGTCTTGGCGCCTATCGTTTCGATCGGTACCGCGAGGCGCGCGCCGTGCCCAAGCTGATCCTGCCCGAAGCCGCCGATCATGCCGAAGTGGAACGGCAGGTGGAAGCGGCCTCACTGGCGCGCGACCTGATCAATACGCCAGCCAATGATCTGGGTCCGAATGCGCTGGAAAAGGCAGCTCATGATTTTGCGCGGCGCAATGGCATGGATATTCGCGTGACGGCCGGAGAAGATCTGCTCAACGCCAATTTCCCAATGATCCATGCCGTCGGCCGCGCCAGCACCGAAGCGCCGCGCCTGATTGATCTCGCCTGGGGCAATTCCGAGCACCCTAGGGTGACTCTGGTGGGCAAGGGCGTGACGTTCGATACCGGCGGTCTCGATATCAAATCGGCTTCCGGTATGCTGATGATGAAGAAGGATATGGGCGGCGCCGCCAATGTCCTCGGGCTCGCTCATGCCATCGTCTCCGCATCCTTGCCTGTGCGCCTGCGGGTGCTTCTGCCCGTGGTGGAGAACGCCATCGCCGGAGCCGCTTTCCGCCCCGGCGACGTGCTGCGCTCGCGCGCCGGGCTGAGCGTTGAAATCGGCAATACCGATGCCGAGGGACGGTTGATCCTTGCCGATGCGCTGGCGCTGGCCGATGAGGAGGCACCCGACCTGCTGGTCGATATGGCGACATTGACGGGGGCCGCGCGCGTGGCTCTAGGCCCCGATCTTCCGCCCGCCTATGCCAGCGACTCCGCCGTGGCCAATCGACTGGCCGAATTGGGTGCGCTCGTCGAAGACCCCTTCTGGCCCATGCCGCTCTGGGCCAATTACAACAGCCTGCTCAATTCCAAGATTGCCGATATCAATAACGCCGCGTCAGGCGGCTATGCCGGCTCGGTGACCGCGGCGCTGTTTCTCCAGCGCTTCGTGAAGAAGGCCAATACCTGGCTGCATCTTGATATTTTCGGCTGGGCTCCTGAGGCGCGCCCGGGTCGTCCGGTCGGCGCTACCGATCAGGGCATCCGCGCCGTCTATGCCCTGATCCGCGACCGTTATTCAGTATGATTGAGCGGGATCGTCACCATTGCTCTGGTGTCGATCCCGCTCATCCATATCTGATCGTTGAACTTAGTTTGCTGGTGCCGTTTCGGCATCTTCGGCTTGCGGCTCGCCGGTTACGCCTGAGAGCAATTCACCCGGATTGGGCAGCAGCTCGCGGGGGACGACGCTATCGACGCTGGTCATTTGCTCGACAGCGATTTCAGTGGCCGGGCCGTGGCTCTTGGGAAAGAGCAGCGGCGCCATGGCGAAGCCGACGACGACCAGAACGATCATGCCCCAGCCAGCCCATTTCTTGTGTCTTTCGATGAACTCGCCAGCCACCGGGCCGAAGAAATAGAACAGGCCGCAGGGCAGGAAGTAACGCAGGCCGCGTCCGATCAGCCCATAAATGATGAAGGTCCAGATATCGAGCCCGGCCACGCCGGAGGTGATGGTGATGACCTTGTAGGGGATCGGCGACAGCGCGCCGATCAGGATCATCAGCGGACCATTCTCGTTAAAACTCTGGCGCAGCGATTCAAAGCCGCCGCTGGCCCCGTAGAAATCAATGATCGGCTTGCCGATGCTATCGAACAGGAAATAGCCGATGGCATAACCTGCCAGACCGCCCGTAACCGAGGCGATGGTGCAGATGGTTGCCAGCCGCCAGGCGCGCAACCGATCGGCAATGATCATTGGCGCGAGCATGATTTCCGGAAAAACCGGGATGATCATCGCTTCTAGAAAACACAGCGCCGCCAGAATGGGTTCGGCAAATCGATGTTTGGTGGCCAGTTTCAGGCGATCGTAGAAACTGAGCTTGGCGGTCGCGGTGGTTGATTCGGTCATCAAGTCTCGGGGGTCGACGGTTCAAGCTATATGCTTGTACCGGTTTTTGTGATCGTGCCAGTGAAATTTGTGTGTCAGTAGCCGCGTTGACGATCCACCACATGGATCAATGGCTTACCGTCTTCATGATCCCCGATGATGCGGCTGAAATAGGCGACGCCACTTTTCTCATTGGAAATGGCTGCGATATGGGGCGTGATATAGCAATTCTCGATATCCCAGAGCGGGCTGTCCTCGGGCAATGGCTCGACCTCGAAAACATCGAGACTGGCCGCACCCAGCGTGCCATCGGCCAGAGCCTTGGCAATGTCGGCCTCTTTCTGATGACCGCCACGCGCCGCGTTGATGATCGCCGGCCCGCCCAGAAGCCGATCGCGCCGCAATTTGTCGAACGTGTCGGTGTTGAGAATGCCAGTGGTTTCTGCGGTGAGGGGCAGAAGATTGACCAGAATATCGGTGCCGGCGAGGAATGCGTCGAACTCGGCCGTGCCTGAAAATCCGGCCACACCGGGGATGGATTTGGGTGTGCGGCTCCAGCTGCGGATTTCAAAGCCCAGCGGCTTGAGACGCTCCGCCGCATCCTGCCCCAGCACGCCCATGCCCATGATGCCGACTGCGGTTTCCTGCGCGGCGGGCGGATAATACTGGCTCCAGCGCCGCGCCTTCTGATCAGCCCGGAACCGGCTGAACTGGCGATGATGCATGGTGACATGGGCGACCACATAATCGCTCATGCGCTGGCTGAGATCGGAATCAACGAAGCGCACCACTGGTACGTCGGGCAGGTTGGGATGCTTCATCAGCGCATCGACGCCAGCACCAAGCGACAGCACGGCCTTGAGATTGTCGAGCCCATCAAAGGCGTCGGCCTTGGGCTTCCAGACGAAGATATAGCGCACATCCTTGGGGTCGAAATCGTCCCCGCGCCGCACCACGCCATAGGGCTTGAGCCTTTCGGCAAAGGCATGGGCCCAGCTTGCTTCATCGACGTCGGAAAGGTGCAGCAGCAGCATGAATGTCTTCCTCAAGAAAAAGGCCGCGCTTTTGGCGCGGCCCGAATGGTCTTGTCAGCTCAGAGGCGATTACTGGCCGATGGCTGGCGCGGTGGTTTCGTCGGCAGCGCCGCCCTCGGCAGGCGTGCCTTCCACCAAAGTGTCGTCCGCCGTCGTGGACGGGGTTTCGGTCACTGCAGCAGGTTCCGTCACCGGCTCGGATTCTGCGGCAGGCTCGATGACCTCGGCTGGAACGACGCCACCTTCTGTTGCTTCGGCTTCTGGCTCGGGGAAGGGGACCGGGCTGCTCGACAGGGTCTGCAGATAGGCCAGAATGTCGGCCCGCTCTTCGGGCGAGCGTACACCGGCAAACGCCATCTTGGTGCCCGGGGCATAGCCGCGCGGGTTTTCAAGGAAATGGTTGAGGTTGTCGTAGGACCAGACCTGACCTTCGGCCTTCTGCTGGAGCAGAATGTCCGAATAGGCAAAGCCATCGGCATGAGCCTTGGAGGCCTCGACGATGTTGTAAAGGTTCGGGCCCTGCTTGTTGGGTTCACCTTCACCGAAATTATGGCACGACTGGCACTTACGGACAGCGGAGGCACCACGGTCGACGCTGGCGCTGGCCAGCAGCACGGCCAGCGGAACGCTCGGCACTTCCTCAACCGGACCCGCAGCAACTGCCTCGGGCTCGGGAAGGGCATAGCCAGGCCCGCGACCTTCAATTGGGTTGTAGATGGCCTCGGCCAAAAAGCCGACACCCATGACGAACAACAGGGTGCCGAGGACGGCGCCTAGAATCTTGTTAAGCTCGAACGAATCCATTTGGTCTCTCTGCCAGTCCATCCCCTGCGGACACTATACGGAACTGACCCAAAATCCGATCCCCCAATGGAGAATCTGCCTCAACCGGCCAGCTCGACGCGCGCGGAAGATAGTATCAAGCCCCCCAAGGTGCAACAGGGCAAAGCCCGAGTGCGACACTTCGAGCCGTCCGCGCAGCGGGAAAACGCTCCAGTGGAGCGTTTTGAGGCGAGAAGGCCATGAGAGCTAAGCTCGAATGGCACGGCCAAGTACACAGACTTGAGCTCATATCATATTGACCAGCCACCACGCTCGAAATCTCTCTGGTAGGGCTTCTAACCAATTAGGCCATGAACGCCGCCCTTGATTGACACTGGCCTGCCCCCGCGCCAAAACGCAGGGCGCAATTCGTGCACGGACAGCTCAAATGACTAACAAGATTGCCTTTCAGGGTGAACCCGGCGCTTTCAGCCACGCGGCTGCGGCCAATGTCTTTCCCGATGGAGAATTCGTGGGCTGCGTGACCTTTGAGGAAACGCTGTCTGCCGTGCAGTCCGGTCGAGCCGATTTCGCCGTGGTTCCGGTCGAAAACTCGCTTTATGGGCGCATTACCGACATTCATCATCTGCTGCCCGAAAGCGGTCTCTTCATTATTGGAGAGACCTATCTGCGCGTGGAAATGACCCTGTTGGGTGTTCCCGGCGCCAGCTTTGAAGACATCAAGGCCGTGCAATCGCTGTCGGTTGCGCTGGGCCAGTGCCGCCGTTTCATTGGCGAACATGGCCTGCGCACCATCAACGCAGTGGATACGGCCGGTTCGGCCCGCGAGATCGCCCAGAAGGCGGACAAGTCGGTGGCGGCAATCGCCTCGCGCTTTGCGGGTGAAATCTACGGGCTCAATGTGCTGGCGGAAAATATCGAGGACGCGGACCACAATACGACCCGCTTCCTCGTCCTCTCGCCCACGGAAATGAATGCGCCCCAGAAGGAAAAGGTAAAAACCACCTTCGTCTTCCGCGTCCGCAACGTTCCGGCTGCGCTCTACAAGGCCATGGGCGGTTTCGCCACCAATGGCGTCAACATGACCAAGCTGGAAAGCTACATGGTCGGCGGCGCGTTTACCGCCACCCAGTTCTATGCCGATATCGAGGGCCATCCTGACGATGTGTCCGTGCAGCTTGCTTTCGATGAACTGAAATTTTTCACCGATTATTTCCGTATCCTTGGGGTCTATCCGGCGTCCACCCCGCGTTGACCCGCGCCTGCCCCCATTATGGTCCGCAACATATTTTCAGGAGCCCCCATGTCGCACGCCCAGCTCGCCCAGATCATCGATACTGCCTTTGACAATCGCGCCGAGGTCAATTTTTCGACCACCGGTGAAGTGCGCGATGCGGTCGATACAGCCCTCAATCTGCTCGACAAGGGTGAGGCGCGGGTGGCCGAAAAGATCGGGAGCGACTGGCAGGTCAATCAATGGCTGAAAAAGGCGGTGCTCCTGTCCTTCCGCCTCAATGACAACCAGCCCATGACCGGCGGCGCCGATAATTCGACCTGGTGGGACAAGGTGCCGACCAAGTTCGAGGGCTGGAGCGAAAATACCTGGCGCGAGGCCGGTTTCCGTGCCGTGCCGGGCGCCATCGTGCGCAAGTCCGCCTTCATCGCAAAAAATGCCATTCTGATGCCGAGTTTCGTCAATGTCGGCGCCTATGTCGATGAAGGCACCATGGTCGACACCTGGGTCGGCGTCGGCTCCTGCGCTCAGATCGGCAAGAACGTCCATCTCTCCGGCGGTGTCGGTATTGGTGGCGTGCTGGAGCCGATGCAGGCCAATCCTACCATTATCGAAGACAATTGCTTCATCGGCGCGCGCTCGGAAATCGTGGAAGGCGTTGTCGTCGGCGAAGGCTCGGTCATTTCCATGGGCGTCTTCATTGGTGCCTCCACCAAGATCATCAATCGCCAGACCGGTGAAATTCATATCGGCAAAGTGCCGCCCTATTCGGTCGTGGTCTCCGGCACGCTGCCCGGCAAGGCTCTGCCCGATGGCACACCTGGCCCCGGTCTCTACTGCGCAGTCATCGTCAAGACCGTCGACGCGCAGACCCGCTCAAAGACCGCTATCAACGATCTGTTGCGCGATTGATCTCCCACGTCCGGCGCTGGTCCAAGCCGCGCCGGCGTTCTATTCTTTCCGCGGGCACGGAATTGATTCCGTATGGGGAGATACTGAATGGAAAAGATCGTTTCGCTTCTGACCACCACCGAAGGGCGCATTGGCCGTCAGCAATGGTGGATCGGCGTCATCGCAATGGTCGTGATTTCAATCATCGCATCGATCATTCTGGGCATTCTGAGTTTTGGCAATACGGCGCTGTTGAGCTGGCTCGCCGTGCTGCTCAATATTGCCCTGATTTACCCGGCCTATTGCATCGGGATCAAACGCCGCCATGACCGCGATAATGATGGCACCGACCTCAAAATCCTGATCGCCGGGTCGATCATCATCAATGTGCTGCAAGCCACCGGCATCGGGGTGGATTGGGTCGATGCAGGGCAGGGCGTCGTACTGCCGATGCCCGCCATCTGGCTGGGGCTGATCAATCTGGCCTACGCCATTTTCGCCATCTACATGTTCGTTCAGCTCGGTTTCCTCAAGGGAACGACCGGGGCGAACAGCTATGGGCTCGATCCGCTGGACGGCGCTGCCTGAACCAAACTGGAGTTTTCGTGTCTATTGATCCGCAAAGCCTGCTCGAACGCCTCATTGCCTGCCCATCGGTAACGCCTGATGAGGCTGGGGCGCTCGAGCTGCTGGCGGCGGAGCTGACTGCGATCGGCTTTGTCGTCACCAGACTGCGTTTCGAGGGAGACGGCTCCTATCCAGTCGACAATATCTTTGCAACGCGTGGGCAGGCGGGACGTCGCCTGCTCTTTGCCGGGCATACCGATGTCGTGCCGCCCGGCGATGTCGCGCATTGGACCAGCGATCCTTTTGTGCCGCGCGTGGCGGATGGAAAGCTTTACGGGCGTGGCGCTGCCGATATGAAATCGGGCATCGCGGCCTTCATTGCCGCCTGTGCCGCACTGCCCGCTGATGCGGGGGTCATTCAGCTCGCCATCACCAATGACGAGGAAGCGGACGCCATCAACGGCACCGAAAAGCTGGTGCGGTGGATGGACGAGAATGGCCATCACTTTGATTTCGCTATCGTGGGCGAGCCAAGCTCAAGCGAAATCGTCGGCGACAGCATCAAGATCGGTCGGCGCGGCTCCTTTTCGGGCAAGGTGACCGTGACCGGCACACAGGGCCATGTCGCCTATCCGCACAAGGCCAATAATCCCTTGCCGGTGCTGGCAGCCGTCGCCACCGCGCTGTCCTCGGAAAAGCTCGATGGCGGGACCGAGCATTTTCCCGCCTCCAATCTCGAACTGACCACTATCGATGTCGGTAATCCTGTCTCCAACGTCATCCCCATGAGCGGCGTGCTGCGCTTCAATGTCCGCTACAATGATCTGTGGACCCCGGACCGGCTGGCTGCATGGGTGCGCGAGCGGATCGCTGGCATTGATGCCAATGGGACTGATATCGGCTTCGAGATTTCCGGCAGCCCGTCCCGCGCATTCCTCTCGCCACTCAGCGCCGATATCGAGACGCTTTCTGCCGTGATCGCCGAGCGCAATGGCAAAGCGCCGGAATATTCGACCGGCGGCGGCACATCGGACGCCCGGTTCATCGCCCAATATGGGCCAGTGGTTGAGTGTGGCCTTGTCGGCCCCTCCATGCACAAGGCCGACGAGCACATTGCGCTCAAACACCTGACCGACCTCACCGATATTTACAGCGCTTTCCTTGGCCGGTTCTTTGCTGGGGACGCAGCATGAAAATCTGGCAGAATCTGCAACAGGCGTTTCTGGGCTGGCAGATGATCCTGCGCCGTGAGGGCAATTGGCAGGACCAGTTTCGCATCAGCGCTGCCGGATTGGTCAATGCGCTTGTTCTGTTCTACGTTTTTGCTTTCCTTGCCGTGGTGCTGGCCTCGCTGCGTTTCGATGTGCCCACGCTATCGGGCTTTCTCGATATTATGGTCGTGCAATCGCTCTGGCTCGTTGCCCTGCTGATCGGGGTATTCGGCACGCGCTTTGTCATGAAGCAATCGGGCTCTGCGCTGTCTGTGCTGATCCCGGGCATATATGCGCTCATCGCCTATCTGGCGGTAGGCTCGCTGGTCTCGCTTATCCTTGGCGTTCTGCTGCCGCTGCTCTGGTTGGCCCTTGTCTATATGCTCTATCGGCTGGGTCGCGCCGCAGGCCCATGGAGCCGCGGCGTTTCCGCCGCTTTTGCCCTCTTGACCGTGGTTCTGCTTGTCGGTTTGCCCATGACGCTCTACATGCTAGCGACGACATTCGCGCCCATAGCCTAGACGAGATCGAGACCTTTGGCCCAGCCTAACCAGACGTTCATCGAAGAAGCCATTAATGCCGCGCGCGGCTGCTGGGCGCTGGTTATCGGCCGCCGGGATGCGTCCTTATGGTTTGATTTTTCCCAGCGCGGCCTCGCCAGCAGCATCATAGCAGTGCTTCTGGCCCTGCTGATTGCCGGGTTCGGCCCCTTGCTGATCGGCGTTCCGGTCGAGGCTGGAATGCCCACGCAGTCCATCGTCATGAATGGCGCCCTGTTCATCGCGCAGGCGGCTATGGCCTGGGTGGTGCTGCGGCAGATGGGGCGGCAGGATGGCTTTGTGCCCTATCTCGTGGCGAGCAATTGGGTGACGCTGATTTCGGGCGTGCTGCTGCTCTTGTCGCTCTTGCTGGGCGGGGCGGGGCTTGTCGTGCTGCTGGCCGTGGTCATCGTGGCGCTGATGACCTTCATCAATATCGGCCGCTTCATCGTGACCCTGAAGGCGATGCAGATCGTGCTGCTGTTCATCTCGCAGGCGGTCGGCGTGTTTCTGGCTCTGGGCGTTCTCGCCCTGTTCCTGCCGGTGCCGACGATTTAGTAATCGACACCCGTCAGGTAAAGCCCGCTTGAGGGCGCCATGCCGCCGCAGCGAGACCGATCGGCGGCATCGAGCGCTGCCCGGAAATCGGCGGGGCTCCATTTGCCCTCGCCCACCAGCTTCAGCGAGCCGACCATGGACCGCACCTGGTGATGCAGGAATGAGCGGGCGCTGGCCGTGATGGCGATCACCTCTCCGTCTCCCCTCACATCGAACACATCAAGCGTGCGCATCGGCGACTTGGCCTGACATTCCGATGAGCGGAAAGTGGTGAAATCGTGCAATCCGAGGATGAGCTGTGCCGCTTTATGCATGCGCGCAGCATTTAGGGGCGTGGGCACGTGCCAGACCTGATTGCGTTCGATGGCGGCAGGAGCTCTGCGATTGAGAATGCGATATTCGTAATGACGGGCCTTGGCCGAAAACCGCGCCTCAAAATCCGCGCCGACCGTTTCGCACTCGACAACGGCAACCGCATGGGGCCGCAAATGATAGTTCAGCGCCTCGCGGACACGGAAAGCGTCCCAATCCTTCGACAGATCGAAATGCGCGACCTGGCCCAGCGCATGAACACCGGCATCGGTGCGTCCGGCTGCCTGCGTCGTGACCCTCTCACCTGAAAAGCGTTCGATCGCGTCTTCAAGCGCCTGCTGGACGCTCATCCGGTCCTTCTGCCGCTGCCAGCCGGAGAAGGAGGTGCCGTCATATTCAATTGTAAGCTTGAAGCGTGCCATCAACTGACTTTGGCGGGCAGAGCGCCCGCGCCACGCAGGAAAGTGGCTGCGTCCATGGCGCCTTTGCCTTCGCGCTGCACCTGCATAAGCCGGATTGCACCGGAGCCGCAGGTAATGGTCAACTCATTGTCGATGAGCGCCCCCGCTTCGCCCGCGCCCGTAGCGAGTACGGAACGCAGTGCCTTGATGCGCACCGGCTTGCCGCCGAGGTCCAGCTCAAACCATGCGCCGGGAAAGGGCGAAAGGCCACGAATGCGGTTATGCACCTCTTCGGCGCTTTGCGAAAAATCGATCCGGGCCTCGGCCTTTTCGATCTTGGCGGCATAGGTGACGCCATCGGGCGGCTGGGGGGTGAAATGCAGGCTCCCGCGTTCCAGAGCCGACAGGGCGCGGCCCATCAGGTCCGCTCCCAGCCGCATCATCTGATCGTGCAATTCGGACGCGATCATGTCTGGCCCGATGGGGATGATTTCGGTCGGCCCCATGGCGCCGGTATCGAGCCCCTCGTCCATTTGCATGACCACGATCCCTGCCTGCTTGTCACCGGCCATGATCGCGCGCTGGATCGGCGCTGCGCCGCGCCAGCGCGGTAGCAGTGAGCCATGCAGGTTAAGGCACCCATATTCGGGCGCATCGAGAATAGGCTTGGGCAGGATCAGGCCATAGGCGACAACAACGGCAACCTCGGCATCGAGCGAGTCGAATTGCGCCTGCTCCTCTGCACCCTTGAGCGAGCGCGGCGTGAAAACGGGAATGCCAAAGGCTTCCGCCGTTTCATGCACCGGGCTTTTCCGCTCGGCCTGTCCGCGTCCGGCAGGCTTTGGCGCGCGGGTATAGACCGCCACAACCTCATGCCCGGATGAAACAATCTCGGTCAGCGTGGGAACGGAAAAATCGGGCGTACCCATAAAGACGACGCGCATTAGGAGCCTCGTTATGCCCGGATACTTCTGTGATCGTCATTGCCCAGCCTGTCCGGGCAATCCAGCTTGGGCGCAATATGGAACACCGGGACAAGCCCGGTGATGACGATGGAGCGGAAGAACCGCAGTGGTAAGCTTAGCCAGCAGCGCGCTTGGCGGCCTTGTCGAATTTCTTGATGACGCGGTCGCGCTTGAGGCGGCTGAGATAGTCGATATAGAGCACGCCATCGAGGTGATCGAGTTCGTGCTGGATGCAGACGGCAAGCTTGCCTTCCGCTTCCTTGACGACTTCTTTGCCCTCAAGATTGGTATATGTCACCGTGACATTATTGGGGCGTTCGACCTCGTAATAGAGTTCGGGGATCGACAGGCAGCCCTCTTCGGTCACCTGCATCTGGTCACCGAAATGGGTGATTTCCGGATTGATCATCACCAGCGGATCGGGTGCCTCGCCTTCGCCAGCGACATCCATCACCACGATACGCTTCATCACGCCGATCTGCGGCGCGGCCAGACCAATGCCCGGCGCATCATACATGGTGTCCAGCATGTCCTTGGCCAGCGTCTGGATTTCATCATCGACTTCGATGATCGGGTCGCAGACGGCGCGCAGGCGGGCATCGGGAATGATGAGAATGGGGCGGATGGCCATGGCAAAAAAGTCCGGCGAAGAAAGGATTGCCCCCGATATGGCGATTTCCGGCCCTGCGGTCAACAGCGGGGCCGTCGCCTTGATTCAATAAACAAGAACATTTTGCGAACATCAGAATCGGGTTAAGCTGGTCCCATGGATGATCTCAATCGCACGCTTTTTGTTCTGGGCGACGTCCCGGTAAGCCTCGGTCTGGCGCTGGTCCTGGCGGGAGCCTTGATCCTGGCGGCCATTATTGTGCTGCTGGTGGTTTCGGCCCGCGCCAGTGCGTCGCGCGCCGATGCCGCGGCACGGGAAGCGGCAGATGGCCTGCGTGCCAATTTTCAGGAACAGATTGCCGGGCGGGACATTCGTATTCGTGATCTCGAATTGCAGGTGGAGCGCGAGCGCGAGAGGGCCGGCGACCAACTGGAAATGGAGCGGGAAAAGAGCAGCGGGCTGCAATCCGAACTTGCCGCCATGCGCACGCGGCTGGACGAACAGGCGCGGCAGAACGAGGCCAACCTGAAGCGCTTCACCGAAGCGCGCCAGCAGATGACCGATGAATTCAAGTCCATTGCCGGTGATGTGCTGCGCAGCCATAGCGAGACCTTCACCAAGCAGAACCGCGAGCAGGTCGATGTGCTCCTAAAGCCCTTGCAGGAAAAGATCGGTGAGTTTCATAAGGGTCTGATCGAGGACCGCTCGGCCATGGCGGAGCGCATTCGTGCCTTGGCCGAAAGCAATTTGCAGATCACCACCGAAGCGCAAAACCTGACGCGGGCGCTTAAAGGCTCCTCGCAAACTCAAGGCGCCTGGGGGGAGATGATCCTCTCCACCATTCTGGAGCAATCGGGCCTGCGCGAGGGCGAACAATATATCACCCAGCAGAGCCATACCGGCGAGGACGGCCAGCGCGTTCGCACCGATGTCGAGATCAGCATGCCCAATGGCGATGTGCTGGTGATCGATTCAAAAGTGTCGCTCACCGCCTTCGAGGCCTATGTGAACTGTGGTGATGACGAGCGCGAGCAGCACTTGCGCGCCCATATCGCCTCGGTGCGCACCCATATCTCGACGCTGGGCGACAAGACCTATCATCGTGCGGCCAAGTCGAGCCTCGATTATGTGATGATGTTCGTGCCTATCGAGTCTGCCTTGGCCACAGCCATCCAGAACGACGCCAAGCTGGTCGAATTCGGCATGAGCAAGGGAGTCATGCTCACCACGCCCACCACGCTGATGACGGTGCTCCGCACCATTCGCAATGTCTGGGACATCGAAAAGCGCCATCAGAATGCCGAAGACATCGCCGAGCGGGCTGGCGCGCTTTACGACAAGGTTGCGGGCTTCCTGTCCAGCATGGATAAGCTGGGCGGGCATCTCGACAAGGCACGCTCAAGCTTTGATGACGCAAAAAGCCAGCTGTCGAGCGGGCGTGGCAATGTGGTGCGGCAGGTTGAAATGCTCCGTGAACTTGGCGCCAAATCCAGCAAATCCCTGCCATCGGGATGGGAGGGCGGCAGCGAGGACAAACCGGCCTTGCGTCTGGTGGGCGAGGAGCCGGGCGATCTCAATTAGAAGCTGTGATTGAACCCGGCGGTCGCCAGAGCGTTTCCCTTTCTGCGAGTGGCATGAAAGGGAGAAACGTCATGACCCAGCATCACAATAATCCTGGCAGGCTCGTGCCGCAGGAGACCAATTTCGACAACGCCGACGCGCCCGGAATTGCTCAACCTTTTAGTCAGAACGAAATCGAAGACCTGCTCTATGGCGATGATCGCCCGGTCGAAGACCGGGTGGCGCGACTGCGTGAAATGCGCGAGGAAATGGCAGCAAGAGAAAGCGGCGACTTTGGTGACGAAGACCCCGCAGCCATGTTGGATGAGCTTGATCGGGCCATTGAGCAATTGCAGGGCGACGCTGACAATCTCGATGAAACCGGGGATGCCGCCGCCTTCATGTCGGCCGATCCGGCGGATCACCTCGATGCCCTTTCGCCCGACGATCTGGATGCGCGCGAGGCCCTGACCGGGGAGGAAGAGTTTTACGAAGAAGACGAAGACGGCCCGGTCGATGATGATCATGTCTGGCAGGGCAGCGAGGAGTTCAAGCCGGACCTGCATTAGGTCCTTTTCTCGCAGGGAAACGCTCTAAATTTCTGTGCGCGCCTTAAGTGCTTGACTTAACGTGCCTTCGTCGAGGTAGTCGAGTTCGCCGCCAACCGGAACGCCGTGGGCAAGGCGGGTGATTTTTATGCCCGTGCCGGCCAGCCGGTCGGTGATGTAATGGGCCGTGGTCTGGCCCTCCACGGTGGCATTCATGGCGAGGACGATTTCCGCATAGTCATGCGCTCTGCCCACAAGGGCTTCGAGGCTGAGATCGTCTGGCCCGACTCCATCGAGCGGCGACAGGACCCCGCCCAGCACGTGATATCGGCCCTGTCCCACCCCGGCGCGTTCCAGCGCCCATAGGTCGCCAACATCTTCTACCACAATAAGAATTCCGCTCTCGCCCCGGCGGGGGTCGGCGCAGATCGAGCAGGGGCTGATCGTGTCGACATTGCCGCAGATTTCGCAGGTGCAAACGGCCGCGACGGCCCGGTCGAGCGCGGCTGAAAGGGGCAGCATGAGCTGCTCTTTCTTCTTGATCAGGTGCAAAACGGCGCGGCGGGCCGAGCGCGGACCCAGTCCCGGCAGTCTTGCCAGCAACTGGATCAATTGTTCGATTTCTGGTCCGCCGGACGCCATCAGCAAGTCACCGCAGGAAGCAATTGGTTAGCAGACTGTTGACGTTGAGCGTCGCAGACATGCGAAAGGGGGTCAGAATGGAAACTTCATGCCCGGCGGGATGGGAAGACCGGCGGTCACCTCGGCCATGCGGCGCTGCATCTCGGCTTCGCTCTTGCCCTTGGCATCGGTGAAGGCGGCAACGATCAGGTCTTCGATGACTTCGGCGTCTTCAGGCTTGAGCAGCGTGGGGTCGATCTTGATGCCGCGCACGTCGCCCTTGCCCGAAAGAGCGACCACGACCATGCCGCCCCCCGAACGGCCCTCGACCACCATTTCGGCAAGCTCGGCCTGCATGGCCTCCATCTTGCCCTTCATTTCGCTGGCGGCCTTCATCATGCCCATGATGTCTTTCATTCGTCGTCCTCTTCGGGTGGTGGGGCGGGCAGGTCTGCCATGAGTGCGGCGTCTTCGCGCACCGACACATTGACCAGTTTCGCTCCCGGAAATGTTTCCATTATGGCTTTGACCAGGGGATCGTCATGCGCCGCGGCATTGGCCGCTTCCTGCTTCTGTTCCTTTTCCTGCCGAATGGTCATGCCTTCGACAGGTTTGGTCGAGACAGTGACCAGCCAGCGCTGGCCGGTCCATGTCTGAAGCCGGGCGGCCAGATTGTTGACGACATTGGGATTGGTGCCGGGCAGGAGCGACACTTCGATGCGGCCCTGCTCGAAGGACACGGGCAGCATCTGGCTTTCCAGCGCCAGCTTGACCAGCATGTCGCGCTTGGCGGCGGCAATGGCAATGAGGTCTTTATAGCTGGTGATGGTCGCCAGCGCCGGCTGCGCCATGGCGGTCGGCACCGGATTGGGATTGGCGACGGCCATGACCGGCTCGGACTGGGCCTGAACCGCTTCGACGCGCATGGCCGAAGCCCCGCCCGAGTGGCCGGACGGACCGCGCGGCGGCAGGGATGGTGCGCTGGGCGCAGCAGCGGGAAGGGTGCCCTGCTGGGTGAGCCTGGTGATCAATTCGTCCGGGCTCGGCAGGTCGGCGGCGTAAGCCAGGCGAATAAGCACCATTTCGGCGGCCTGCAAGGCATTGCCCGCGCGCGACACTTCCTCATTGCCCTTGAACAGGATTTGCCAGGTGCGGGTCAGCGCCCGCATGGTCAGCCGGTTGGCGAGATCGCGTCCGCGTGTACGCTCATCGGGCGTTAGCGAAGCATCGTCCGCCGCCGCAGGCACCACCTTGATGCGGGTAACCAGATGGGTGAATTCGGCCAGATCGGCCAGCATGGTCTGCGGGTCGGCACCCAGATCATAAAGCTCGCGCAAGGCAGTCAGCGCCTCGGCAATGCGCCCGCCCATCAGGTCTTCGAACAGATCGATGATCCGCGCCCGGTCACCCAGACCCAGCATGGATTTGACAGTCGCGGAGGTCACCGTGCCATTGCCATGGGCAATGGCCTGATCGAGCAGGCTGAGGCTGTCGCGGGCCGAGCCCTCACCGGCGCGCACGATCATGGCCAGCGCGTCCGCCTCAAAGCCAATGCCTTCCTGCCCGAGAATCTTTTCGAGGTAATCCGACATGATCTCGGCCGGGATGCGCCGCAGATCAAAGCGCTGGCAGCGCGACAGGATGGTGATCGGAACCTTGCGGATTTCGGTGGTCGCAAAGATGAATTTTACATAGGGCGGCGGCTCTTCCAGCGTTTTCAGCAGCCCATTGAAGGCGGCTGTGGAGAGCATGTGCACCTCGTCGATCACATAGACCTTATAGGGCGCGGAAACCGGACCATATTTGACCGAGTCGATAATCTCGCGGATGTCGCCGATACCAGTATTGCTGGCAGCGTCCATTTCCACCACATCGACATGACGGCCCTCGATGATGGCGCGGCAATGCAGGCCTTCCACCGACAAGTCGAGCGTGGGATGGCGACCGGTCGCGTCTTCATAATTGAAGGCGCGGGCGAGAATGCGGGCGGTGGTGGTTTTGCCCACGCCGCGCACGCCGGTCATGATGAAGGCATGGTGGATGCGGTTCTGGGCAAAGGCATTGCCCAGCGTCTGCACCATCGCGTCCTGCCCCACCAGGGTGGAGAAGTCGCGCGGGCGATATTTGCGGGCTAGCACGAGATAGGGCGATGTCTGGTTTTCAGCCATGCCTCACATCCTTGCGCCGCATGATCGGGAATCTGCCTTTGTTCATGGCGCCACTTTAGGGCAAGCCGCCGCCAACCGCAAAAGCCAAGAGGGTTTTGCGGGGGCGATAACCCCACTTGTGAACAGATGAAGTAGGAGGCTGGCAAACGACCCGTGAGGATCTCGTTGGGGCTGCTTCCTTCCGGACCTGACCCGGTTGGCGAGGAACACGTCCGCGCCAACCTCCCGAAGCGCTATATGCGGATTATTGCGCGTGGATGCAAGAGGGGGGAGGTGGGAGCACACTGACCGTTTCCGAGATGATTTGGGATCAAAGCAGACAGACCGGCGCTTCTTGTGTGTTCCACGCGTTGTTCACCACGGATGATCCTTAGGTGATGATGGCGCGCCCGATGTTCCTCAAGGGGGAAGATTTCGATATATGAGCATCAAGCTGTGAAGCCGAAATGACGTCGGTGAATTGTAGTCACCAAAGTTGCATCGTGAACGGTTCCGCGATGTTGGTACCGAGGGCCACCGATCCCGGGCGAGTCTTCGGTGATCAAAGGACCAAAAGCGGGGATCCGCTGCGAACATTGTCGTAGAGGTGGATTATGTCTTGCGGCAGCAGACGGACGCACCCGCTGGAGATCGCCTGGCCGATCGTCCTCTCATCTTCATTGCCGTGGATTCTATAGAGCGTATCCGCGTTACCCTGGTGAATGTAGAGCGCGCGTGGCCCCATGGGATTGTCCGGGCCGGGCTCCATGCCATGCCGGTAGATTTCCAGTTCGGGGTGGCGTTTGATCATGTCCGATGGTGGCGTCCATCGCGGCCACGAACGCTTGTAGGCGATGTGCGCGCGTCCGGACCATGAAAATCCCGCGGCGCCGATACCCACGCCGTAGCGCGTGGCCATTCCGTCCTGCCCGACATGATAGAGATATCTGTCGGTGGTATCGACCACGACAGATCCCGCCGGTTCTCCGGTGGGGTTGGAGACCTCCTGACGCCAGTATCGTTCCGGCACCAGCTCCATGTTGGACGCCCTGATGGGAAACTCGTCATCCAGCACGGCGCCATACATTGCCGCCACATCGGCAGGCACGGGCCTGCCGATGGCGCTGCCATCCCGCGACCGGGCCGGGCTGGCCGTGGTGGCGCACCCCGCCAATGATGCAGCCAGCAATGCTGCGGAGCCCATGAGAAAAGTGCGGCGGTGTAATGCGATCATGTCCTGGCTTTCGTGAAATCAATGGATCAGGGTGTTCGGTTCTGCCGCGCTCAGCCGTGAAGGGCGTGCCCGGCAATATTGTCCCACTCGCCGGGCAGCACACCGAGCATGGGCGCGATCCGGCCCACGATCCGACCGGAGATGTCCCCGGCGTTATAGGCTGCGGTGCGCCCCGTACCCGGCTGTTCCGACTGCGGTTCGTCGACCATGACCAGCATGGCGTATCTGGGGGCATCGAGCGGAAATACGGATGAGAAGAACGTCGTGACTTTTTCGCTGGAATAACGACCCGCAATGACCTTCTCGGCCGTGCCGGTCTTGCCTCCCAGGCGGTAGCCCTGGGCCAGGGCGTTGGCACGTCGGGCTGAGCCTTGCAAAGCATTGAGACGCAGTAGGTAGCGCATCTTGACGCTCGTCGCCTCGCTGATGACCCTGCCTGCGGTGTTCGTCGAGCCGGGTCCGGATTTAAACAACGTCGGTCGCACGAGGTAGCCGCCATTCACCAGCGCGGCTGTCGCGGTCAGCATCTGCAGGGGCGTGACACTGAGGCCATGACCGAAGGACACGGTGGCCGAAGCGACCGCCGAGAGCGTCTCGGGAACGACGGGCGAGGTGAATTCAGGAAGCTCGATCCCCGGCACGTCATCGAATCCCATGCGGCCAAGGAAGGCGCGAAAATCGGCAGGGCCGAGCTTCTCGGCTATGCGAACCGTGCCGATGTTCGACGAATAGGTGAGAACTTCCGCAACCGAGAGATGGCGATGTCTGCCGTAGTAATCGGAAATGGTATGTCGCCCGAAGCGCACGGGGGTGCGCGCATCGATCTGGTCCGACAGAGCCACGACGCCGGCGTCCAAAGCGCCCGCTATGGTGATCGGCTTGAAGATCGACGCCGGCTCGAACTTGCCCGCCGTGATGCGATTGAACCGGCCCTCCTGCAACATGGTTGCAGGCCGATTGGGGTCGAAGTCCGGCAACGACACCAGCCCCACTATCTCGCCCGATAGGACGTCGATTACTGAGCCGGCGGCGGCGACGGCCTGATAGCGGTGCAATGCGTCCTCCAGTTCCCGGTGGAGGACATGCTGGACGCGCATGTCGATCGCAAGGCTGATCGGCTCCAGATCGACGTCACGCCCAAGACCTGTGGAATGCAGGACATCAAGATCGTAGATGTCGTCGATATGAGCTTCGAGACCTGCTATTCCGGCATTGTCCACGTTCACTGCCCCTAGAACATGCGAGGCCTCACGAAACGCTGGGTACACGCGCCTTGTCTCGGACAGGAAGTCGAGGCCAGGAATTCCCTGGCGCATCAGATCGGCCTGCTGCAGGGGCGTCAGCTCTCTGGCAATCCATGCGAAACCGCTGTCGCCGTCGAGACGCCGCCTCAGCCAATCCACGTCCAACTCGGGCAACACGGATTGGATTGCGGCGGCAGCCTCGGCGACGTCGATGATCCGGCGTGGCTCGGCGAACAGAGAAGGCACTCGTATGTCGAGGGCCATCGGCACGCCATTGCGGTCCTGTATGGACGGACGGGACGCCAGCGTTGCATTGAGGACGCGGCCGTCGATGCGCGGCACAGCCTCCGATGATCCGAGCATGATCAGCCGCCCGCCGATGATGACGAAACACACCACCATCAACCACAGGGCAACGGCCAGCCGCCTGCCCGTCACATCAAGATTCCACTTGCGGCGGCCTTGCACGACAATCGGCATTTCGCACGATGCCGAAGGGGTAATCGTCGCCGGATCGGATGCTTGCAGAAGGATTGGCATGGTCGAGAGCGCTCGCACAGTCCACATGACTTTCCGTGCCGGACGCGCCGACCTAGGTTAGGAGTTGAGATGTCGTATAATCGTTGGTATACTGATAATCAGTATACTTGTCAAATTTCGAGGCTGCCGTCATGAACCTGAAACACCTGCCCGGCCATTTGGCGCGCCGCTTCCACCAGATCTCCTCCACCCTGTTCGATCTGGAGATGTCCCGGGCGGGGCTCGGGCTCACCTCGGTGCAATTCGCCGCTTTGGTGGCGGTTCGGGACAATCCGTCCATCGATCAGGCCACGCTGGCGGGAATGATTGCGTACGATCGAACCACTATCGGCGGCGTGGTGGATCGCCTGGTGGAGAAGCGCTTGGTCGAACGGTTTACCGACCCGGCAGATCGGCGGTGCAAACGGCTTCAGCTTACTCTGGAAGGCGGGGACGCATTGGTGCGCGCAGAACCGCTTGTCTCGAAATCGCAGGACGAGCTCGTATCTAGCTTGACCGCCAGTGAGAAAGAGCAGTTGCTCGCTCTGTTGCAGAAGGTAGTGGATGCATTGGGAGACGTAAGTCGGACGTCCCGTTAAAGGTTGGCCATCGCTCGGGGCTGAATTGGAAGCGCCGCGAAGCCGAATAGGCAAGGCTTTGACGGTCCATCATGTGGGCTCGTTGTCGGCCGATAAAAGTATATGGGTTACCCGTATGGAGGCCGATGCTTCCAGGCCTCACATGGTGATCAACTGCTCTATGGAGCCCGTGGGCTCCGGTCAGTCAGGAGCTGATGTCTGCTTGCCGAAAAGTGACGCTGAACGATTGTCATGGGTTCGAAACCAGCCCCTGGGCGTTATCGGTAACACCGAGGCAGCACCACACCGCCCCCCTAACTCGTCAGCACGATCCGCATCAGATCTGCGGTGTTGCGGGCGCCTAGTTTTTCCATCACGCGTGCCCGATGCACTTCGATGGTGCGGGGGGAGATGCCCAGCTCGCGGCCGGCTTCCTTGTTAGATTGACCATTGGTGATCAATTGCAGCACCTCGCGCTCGCGCGGGGTGAGTTGGGAGAAGCCGCGCACTTCTACGGGGCGGCGGCCCTCGTTCATGGCGCCCAGATGCACGTCCCGGCGCAAGGCGTCGCGGATGACGGTGAGGAGCAATTCGCTGTCAATCGGCTTGGTCAGCACATCGGTTGCGCCCATTTTCATGGCCATGACCGCAATATCGACCTGGGGCGTGTTGGACAGCATGATGACCGGCGCGCCCGTGCGCAGGGATTTGATCTGGCGCAGCACGTCCAGCCCGCTTTGCGCATCTATGGAAAAATTGATGACGGCCACATCGGGCGGATGGCGCGCGACGGCGGCGCTGGCATGGGCATGGTCGCGCGAAAAGCTGGTCTGGAACCCTTCGAGCCGGAACAGAATACTCAGGGCCTCGCACGTCCCCAGATCGGTATCGACGATGTGGACGAGACGGTCACGGTTCAGAAAGGCGTGATAATAGGAATGCGTATTCATGCCTAAGCCCCTTTCGGCAAGTGTCTTGAGGGTGCATTTGCAAATGCTCGCAGTCACCCAATCGAGAATTCTGCGTCGTGTTGATCCAAGGCGAGACGATATAGGTACAAGATGCGAATGATATTTCGCGCCGACGCCCATAATTGATTGTCGGAGCTGGATTTTTCGAATCTCTATGCTCTTGTATTCTGCCTTAAGTGATGCTGCTGTCCTATACTGGCTATCACTTATGCCTGAACATGAATGAGGATAATATTCCTGTCAACAGATATTATTCCTATGTTGGGTACGTGAAAAAGGCCGGTGCGAGACCGGCCTTTTTGTGAAATCAGCTCTTGTTCTGAGCGCGCAAGGCGTCGCGGATTTCGGTGAGCAGCACTTCTTCCTTGGTGGGCGCAGGCGTGGTTTCCACCGGCTCCTTGGCGGCTTCGCGCTTGAGCGAATTGATGCCCTTGACCACGAGGAACAGCACGAAGGCCACGATGGTGAACTTGACCACGGCATTGATGAACAGGCCGATATTGACCTTGGCTTCGCCCACGGTCAGCACGAGGCTGGAAAAATCGATGCCGCCGATAATGATGCCGATCAGGGGCATGAAGATATCATCGACGATTGAGGAGACGATGGCGCCGAAGGCCGCGCCGATGATCACACCGATGGCCAGATCGATCATATTGCCCTTGACGGCAAAATCCCTGAATTCCTTCAAAAAGCCGCTCATTGGAAGCCCTTCTCACTTTCTGCGCCGCCGTCGGGGGCGGACAATGGTTAACCCGACTTAACGATTGCCGGGCTTTTGTGGCAAAATCAATGGGGCCAAGGGCGGTCTTGCACGGAACCTTTGCGCAGCCGATAAACCTATCCATCCAACGACAGGCGATTGCGCACGCTCATGCCCATTCATCCCGAAGACCCGGCCTCGGCCCTCCGGCTCGCCATGGAGCATGTTCCGCTCGGGATTGCCGTGTTCGATGCTGGCCTGCGGCTGGTCACCTCCAATGGCGGCTATAATGGTCTGCTCGCCCTGCCCGATGACCTGACGCGGCCGGGAACTGCGCTGTTCGACATTGCCCTGTTCATGGCCGAGCGCGGTGATATGGGGACGGGGGACGCCGCGCGGCTGGCCATCGAGCGAATCAACGTGCTCACCGGCTCGCCCACCACCATCACCCAGCGGCTGGGCAGCGGCGGGCAGGTGCTGGAATTTCACTCCAGTCGGCTACCCGATGGTGGATTGGTGGTCAGCTTTTCCGATGTGGCGGCCCGCGTGCATGTCGAAAGCCAGCTCGAACAGGCCAGAGCCCATCTGGAACGGCGGGTGGAAGAGCGCACGGCGGCCTTGCGGCAGGTCAATGCCGAACTGGAAGTGGCGCGCGCCAAGGCCGACGCCTCCAACCACGACAAGACCCGCTTTCTTGCCGCCGCCAGCCATGACCTGTTGCAGCCGCTCAATGCCGCCCGGCTTTATACCTCGACGCTGATCGAGCGCGCCAAATCCACCGCCTTTGCCGAACTGGCCAATTCCATCGAAGCCTCGTTGACGGCGGTCGAAGACATCATGTCGGCCCTGCTCGATATTTCCCGCATCGATAGCGGCGCGCTCAAGCCCGCGCCCGTGCCGATGCAGGCGCAGGACCTGCTCAAGAAAACCGAGGTGGAATTCGCGCCCATGGCCCGGGAACGCTCGATTTCCCTGCGTATCGTGCCGACCAAGGCGACCATTCTTGGCGACAGGGCGCTGCTTGGCCGCATCGTGCAGAACCTTGTTTCCAACGCCATCAAATATACCCCGGTGGGCGGCAAGGTTCTGGTCGGGTTGCGCAAGCGCGGCAATCGCTGGCGGCTCGACGTCATCGACGCGGGGATCGGCTTCAACAAGGATCAGCACAAGCTGGTTTTTGCCGAATTCTCCCGGCTCGAACGCGGCGCGAAAATGGCGCAGGGCCTGGGTCTGGGCCTTTCCATCGTGCAGCGGCTGGTCACCGCGCTGGGACTGACGCTGGAGCTGGATAGCCGCGAAGGCCATGGCTCGCGCTTTTCCATCTATCTGCCGGCGTTGCGCAATGCCCGGCCCGCCGCCAAGGCCGAAGCGCCCGCGCCCGATGTCAGCTTCGGCACGCTCAGCCTCAAAATCCTCTGCGTCGACAATGAAAGTGCCATTCTTGAAGCCATGGCGGGCCTGCTCACCCATTGGGGCTGCGATGTGCGTACGGCGCTCTCGCTCAAACAGATTGACCGCGAACGCCTGCTCGAAGGCTGGTATCCCGATCTGGTGCTGATGGATTATCACCTTGACCAGACCTCCGGCCTCGATGCCATCGAATGGTTGCGGCACAATCTGGGCGGGCATTTGCCTGCGGCGCTGGTAACGGCAGACCGCTCTCCGGCGGTCCGCACGCTAGCCGAGGATCGCGGCATTGCGGTGGTGACCAAGCCGGTGAAACCAGCGGCATTGCGCGCGACCATCAGCGGCCTCGCCAATCAGAGCGGGCGGGGCACGCAAAGGGCGGGGTAGGCTTGATTTTTGTGGGCCGCCGGCCCGGCACCTCCCCCTTCACGGGGAGGGGGGCGGGAGCCCCGGTTTCCGAGCGTGCTATCCCCCCACCCCATCCCTCCCCGCAAGGGGGAGGGTGCAACATCGCGTATGCCGCCACATCCATCATCACAGGTCACATCCTTGTGCCGCCTCGACAGGGCCATCGCATCGGCGTCAAATTGCGGTGTGAAAGGAGATGCTCATGACCTGGTTGCCCGATTACGACCCGATTGCCGGAGACACGCAGAGCTGCGATGCGCTGGAACTGGTCGTCGTGCCGCGCACCCGCGATCTGGGCGGCGGCTTTCCGGTGCGGCGGGCCCTGCCGCATGGCAAAAGGCAGATGGTGGGGCCCTTCATCTTCTTCGACCATTTCGGGCCGGTACAGTTCTTGGCCGGGCAGGGCATGGACGTCAAACCACACCCCCATATCGGGCTGGCAACGGTGAGCTATCTGTTCGATGGCAAGATTACCCATCGTGACAGTGAGGGCCATGTGCAGGACATCAGGCCCGGCGCCATGAACCTGATGACAGCGGGGCGCGGTATTGCCCATTCCGAACGCACGCCGGAGGTCGAGCGCGCCGATGGGCACACCTTGCTGGGCCTGCAAAGCTGGATCGCCCTGCCCGAGGGGCAGGAAGAGATCGATCCGAGCTTCCAGCATTTTTCTGCCGATACGCTGCCGACCGTCACCGACAACGGGCTCCTTGCGCGCATCATCGCGGGCAAGGCTTTCGGCAAACAGGCACCGGTCAAGACCGTGTCCGACTGGTTCTATGTCGAGGTGCAACTCGGCACCGGCATGAGCGCCCCGTTGGACAATGATTATGAGGAACGCGCCATTTATCTGGTCAGCGGCAATGTTCAGATTGCCGGTGATAATTTTGAAGGGCCGCGGCTGCTGGTGTTCCGGCCGGGCGATGCCATTACGGTGACCGCGACCACGCCCGCCCGCATGATGTTTCTCGGCGGCACGGCGCTGAAAGGTCCGCGCTATATCTGGTGGAATTTCGTCTCCTCCAGCCAGGAGCGGATCGAACAGGCCAAGGAAGATTGGAAACAGGCCCGCTTCGGCCCGGTGCCCGATGAGACCGATTTTATTCCCTTGCCGGAGAAGAGTTACTGAGGGGGCCACGAGCTCGGTCTGCACCCTCCCCTTGACGGGGAGGGCCGGGGTGGGGTGCTTCCCACGCTCGGAAATCCGGGCTCTCACACCCCCTCCCAGCCTCCCCCGTCAAGGGGGAGGTGCCGATCGGTGGCTCACAGAGATCTACCTATTTCTTCACCGGTTCTGCCACTTCCGGGCTCGTATCCGGCGTGGGCGTCGCCTTGTCCATTACCGGTGCCACGGGCACGACCCTTGGCATCCGGTTCCAGGCGTCGAGGGCGGCGATCTTGTAGGCTTCGGCGAGCGTTGGATAGTTGAAGGTGTTTTCGACGAAATAATCCAGCGTTGCGCCCAGGTTCAGCACGGCCTGCCCGATATGGATCAGCTCGGTCGCGCCTTCGCCCACGATATGAACGCCGAGCAGCTTTCGCGTTTCCAGCGACACGATCATTTTCATCATGCCCGATTGCAGGCCCATGATGTGGCCGCGCGAGGTTTCGCGGAACCGCGCCACGCCGCATTCATAGGGAATTTTCTGCTCGCGCACCTGCGCCTCGGTGAGCCCGATGGTGGAGATTTCGGGCACGGCATAGATGCCATAGGGGAAGAAATCGGGGGCAGGCGGCATGCGAGCGCCAAAAGCGTGCAGCGCGGCGATGCGGCCCTGTTCCATCGAGGTTGAGGCGAGAGCTGGGAAACCGATGACGTCCCCTGCCGCGTAAATATGCGGAATCTGGGTCTGGAAGGTCTCGGGATTGACCGTGAGACGCCCGCGTGAATCGGGAACCACGCCGCAGCTATCAAGCCCCAGATCGGCGGTGGCGCCCACGCGCCCGGCGGCATAGAGCAGCATGTCAGAGCGGATTTGCCGCCCATCGCTCAGATGCGCGATGGCCCAGCCCTGTGCGTCTTTTTCCACCCGCTCCACCTTGCCGCCCAGCCGCATCGTGACGCCGCGTTGGCGCAGGTCATGGGTGAATTCCTCGATGATTTCGCGGTCGATGAAATCGAGGAAATTGTCGCGCGGCTCGATGATGGTGACCGGCACGTCGAGCGCCGAAAAGATCGTGGCATATTCGATGCCGATAACGCCTGCACCGACCACGGTGAGACTGCGCGGCACCCGCAATTCGCTGACCAGCGTATCGCTGTCCATCACCGTATGGCCGTCGAAGTCGATATTGGCGGGGCGATAGGGCGCTGTGCCTACGGCGATAATCGCGTTCTCGAAACCGAATGTGTGGCTTTCGCCATTATGATCGGTGACGCTCACATGATGCTCGTCTTTGAACCGCGCCATGCCGCCAAAGGTGCGCACGCCATTGCGGGCGAATTGATGCTCCAGCACCTCGATTTCATATTCGAGTGTCTTGCGCAGGCGGGCGCCGAGATCCTTGCCCTCGATGTCCTTCTTGACGCGATAGGAGAGGCCGTAAAAACCGCGCTCGCGCCAGCCTGAAAGGTTGAGGACGGTCTCGCGCAGCGTCTTGGAAGGGATCGTGCCGGTGTGAACGGAAACGCCACCCAATTGCAGCCGGTTCTCGATGACAAGGACCGACTTGCCCAACTTGGCCGCCTGAATGGCCGCGCGACGGCCTGCCGGGCCGGAACCGATGACGACGAGATCGAATTTTTCCAAGTGAATGTCCCCAAGCCTGTTTGCACCAGCTTTAGAGGAAGAGTGTGGCAGTGCCGTTAAGGTTGCGGCGTAGGTGGAGCATGCGGGTGTGCAGATTGCCTCGGCGAGCGCCGGACGAACACCTCCCCCTCGACGGGGGAGGCTGGGAGGGGGTGCATGAGCCACGGTGTTCTGCCTAGGAAACACCCCACCCCATCTCTCCCCGTCAAGGGGAGGGTGCACACCGCGTGCTTGGTGAACTCCCAGCGATATCTTTATCCGCGACTTGCTTCCCTCAATCGCCGCGCAGGGCCTGTTCGTTCATTTCCGGCAGATTGTAGAATTTGCGCACGCAGTCCCAGCCCTCCTCGGCGTCGTCGACGAGGGTGAACAGATCGGGGTCCGTGGGCGAAATGGTGCCCGCTTCCGCCAGCGCCTCAAGATTGATTACCTTGGTCCAGAACGCCTTGCCGAACAGGATGACCGGCACCTTGTCCATGCGTCCGGTCTGGATCAGCGTCAGCGTCTCGAAGAACTCGTCCAGCGTGCCGAAGCCGCCGGGGAAGACCGCCACCACTTTGGCGCGCAGCAGGAAATGGATTTTGCGCGTGGCGAAATAGTGGAAGTTGAACGAGAGGTCGGGCGTGACATAAAGGTTGGGCGCCTGCTCGTGCGGCAGCACGATATTGAGCCCGATGGAGGGCGCGCCGACATCGGTCGCGCCGCGATTGCCCGCTTCCATGACACCCGGTCCGCCGCCCGTCACCACCACATATTCCTTGTAGTCCATCGATGCGGCAGTCTGGCTGGCCAGTTGCGCGAAGCGCCGCGCCTCCTCGTAATAGCGGGACGCCGCTTCGAGGTTCTTTTTCTGGGTCTCGTTCTTGGCCGCCCATGCCGGTTTGCCCGGCTCGGGAATGCGCGCACCGCCAAACAGCACCACGGTGGAATTGATGCCATGTTCGCGCAGGCGGAATTCGGGCTTGAGATATTCAAGCTGGAAGCGGATGCCGCGCGTGTCTTCCGAGGTCATGAATTCGGCATCGGCAAAGGCCAGCCGATAGGCGGCACTGCGCGTTTGCGGCGTATCGGGGGCCTTGAGCGAGACGGCGACGTCTTCGCCCGATGTGCGCAGGGATGTCGGGTGGCGGCGTTTGGCCAAAACGGGCTCCTCGTTGGTGCGATGCGGCGTGTTGCAACAGGGGATACCCATCCCTGCTGGTTCGGGCAAGGGCAGTGCAAGCCGGGGCGCGTTCACGAAGCCGCCAGATGCCTGGGCTTGACGAAGCCGCCCGCCTGCCTGCATGGCTCTGGGCATGGCCCGCCTCATCCTTCTCAACAAGCCGTTCAACACCCTCACCCAGTTTTCCGGCGAGGGCGATACGCTGGCCAATTACGTCAAGGTGCCGGGCGTCTACCCGGCCGGGCGGTTGGACAAGGACAGCGAGGGCCTGCTGCTGCTCACCGATGACGGTAAATTGCAGGCGCGGATAGCCGACCCCAAATTCAAGCTGGAAAAAACCTATCTGGTGCAGGTCGAGGGCGAGCCGACCGATGCCGCGCTGGCGCATTTGCGCAGGGGCGTGACGCTCAATGACGGGCCGACGCGCCCGGCAAAGGTCGAGCGGATTGATCCGCCCGATCTCTGGCCGCGCCACCCTCCTGTGCGTTTCCGCAAGAGCGTGGCCGATAGCTGGCTGTCGCTGACCATTTCGGAAGGCCGCAACCGGCAGGTGCGCCGCATGACCGCTGCCGTGGGCTTTCCCACGCTGCGGCTGGTGCGCTGGCGCATTGGCGAGTGGAGTGTCGAGGGCTTGGCGCCGGGGCAGTGGCGCGAGGCGGTGCACGTCCGACGTTGAATTGATTTGGCAAACGCCTCGGTCGGTGTCGAAACTGGCGCAGACGCACCGCGAACGCATACTCCAGAGGAGAGGCCTGATGACCCAATACCTGGTCGCTATTCATCACCCCGATGATTACGATCCCTCGCTTGAAGATGCGGCGATGGTCGATGACATCCGCGCGCTTAACCGGGAAATGGTCGCAGCGGGCATAAGGGTATTTGTCGGCGGCCTTGGCCCTGCGCATAAAGCCAAGACCCTCTTTGTCGGCGGCAATGGCGAAATCGTCGCCACCGACGGGCCCTATATCGAAAGCAAGGAACATGTCGGCGGCTTCTGGGTGTTGGAGCTCGCCAGCGAGGCCGATGCGCTCGACTGGGGCCGCAAGGCGGCGATAGCCTGCCGCGCTCCGGTGGAAGTGCGCGCTTTCAACTGAGGAGCAAGCCATGAAACCGGACACTATCGACGCCTATAATGCGGCGCAAAACCAGGGCGACCGCGAGATTTGCGATCGACTGCGCCAGATCATCGACGCGGCCTTGCCCGATGCAGAGAGCAAAATCTGGCACGCCCATCCGGTCTGGTTCCTCGCAGGAAACCCGGTCGTGGGCTATAGCAAGCTCAAGGACAGCGTGCGGCTCCTGTTCTGGAGCGGCCAGTCCTTTGAAACGTCCGGGCTGAGCGTCGAAGGCAAATTCAAGGCTGCGGAAAAGCGCTATACGGCGCTCGATCAGGTCGATGAAACCGTGCTCGCGCGCTGGCTGGCCGAGGCCCGCACCATCCAATGGGATTACAAGAATATCGTGCGGAACAAGGGACGGCTCGACCCTCTGGTCATTTAGTCTTCAATTGTTCAGTTTGCGGCCTTGGTCATGAGCCCGCGATGCAGGCGCTTGATCTGTTTGGGGCCGAGCGACAGCGGGCCAATCCTGAGCAGGGCGCCGCGCAGGCTGACGGGTGCAGCCTGTTCGATGGCAAAGCGCACCGCATTGGCCGCAGAGCGGAATTGGCGTGGCCCTTGCTCAAAAGCAGTCGCGCTATCGCTGCCGAGGAAAAGCTCCCCGGGGGCGTTCAAAATATGGATGTTCATTATTGTCTTTCTGTCGGCCTAGGGCCGGTATCGCTCAGCGCTTTTTGCGCTGCAGGGGGTAATCGGGGGACAAATAGAGCGCCCGAATAGCCTCGCCCTGGTGTCTGTCGTCGCCGCATTCGAGGGCGAGGCCCCGCAATTGGGCTTGCGTCATGTCCTCGACAGCGAAGCGTATGGCTTCGGCGGCGGATGGGAACCGCATATAGCGGCTTTTGCGTGCGCCGAATGTAGCGGCGCTGGAATAGAGTTCTGCGGGTTGTGACCAGTCTATGGCCGCACTCACCGTTTACCGATGGCGATGCTGAAGACGCTTTCGCTTTCTGCATGCACTGTCTTCATCGCCGTGCTGGGCGATAGATCAGCTTCCTCCACCACACGCTCATTGCCCTCGTCCCGCGATTTGACGCGGTAAAGCAGGGGGCCTTTTTCGTGCGGCAGGCAGGAAACGACTTCGCAGGGGCCGGACGGGCGATTGCTGTGTCGTGGCGCGGAGCGCAGATCCAGTATCTGGCCAACCTTGTAACGGTGAGACATGGGGCGCTCCTTTTAGTGAGAAACGAAGGCACCGGCAGGCGCCTCCGTCATGCAGGCTTAATTAAGCCAGCTGAATATTGATGGCGGACTCGCGGCCATCACGGCTCTGTTCCAGGTCGTAGGAGACCTTCTGGCCGTCAGCGAGGCCGGAAATGCCTGCGCGTTCCAGAGCCGAAACATGCACAAAGGCATCCTTGCCGCCGGTTTCTGGTGTGATGAAGCCGAAGCCCTTGGTGGAATTATAGAATTTTACGGTGCCGGTAATCATTATGGCGCCTTTCAGAACAGCTCGAAGCCACGCAAACGAGCAGGTTTCCCCGGCGCAACATGCGTCAGGGGTCTAAGACGTTCGCAGTTCGGAAGGAAAGCCAATCAACCGGCTATGCCGGGAGGGTCAGTTCGCCAACAGGGGCAGAAAACGTATATTGCCAGCATCTACCTCAATTGTGCTCAAGTCAAGGCAGTTGGAATTTCCATGAAATGGACAGGACCGAGCCTCACTCCTCCGGTTTCACAGTCGTCTCTGATTATCGCGGGTGATTTTCTTGAGCGGCGCGGAATAAAAGCCAGCGCGTTGGCTCATTTTTCTATTCTGGTCGAGCCAGAAATATTGCGGTCCGCATGATCTGGTGGAGCCAGTTCAGCCTCGCGCAAGAGCATGCGCTCGATGCGACGGTTGCCGCGAAATTCACTCAGCACGATGAAGCCGAACAATGCCGCTGCAGCCAGAAGCAGAACAGCGGAAATGGCGAAGGCAAGAGGCTGGTCCTGATAGGATACCCACTTGAATGGTCGCCCTATGGCGGGAATGGTGCCGCTTATGGCTGCGTTCAAAAGCAAACCGGCGCTGCCCAGAAACAGGGGAGCGCCGGTGAGCAATCCAGAATGTCGGCGAAACCAGCGCCGGAGCGACATCAGCCGCCGAGGCTCGGCAGGGTCAGGTCGCCCGAAGTCAGCTTGCTCGCCGTTAAGGCAGCATCGGCCTTTTCGCGCGGCAATTCGAGAGCGGTCCAGACGCTGACCAGCGCATGGCGCAGCTCGAAGATCATCTCGTCGGTATGCAGCGGGGTCGGTGTGATGCGCAACCGCTCGGTGCCCTTGGGCACTGTGGGGTAGTTGATCGGCTGGATATAGATATTGTGCTTGTCGAGCAGCATGTCGCTTGCAGCCTTGACCGCGCGGGCATCGCCCACGATCAGCGGTACAATGTGGGTTTCGGTTTCCATCACCGGCAGGCCCGCATCGGCCAGAATGGCCTTGGTCAGGCGCGCCTGACGCTGGTGCATCAGCCGCTCATGACCATTGCCCTTCAAATGTTCGATCGAGGCGCGGGCAGCAGCGCACAGGGCCGGGGGCAGGGCGGTGGTGAAGATGAATTCAGGCGCATAGGAGCGCACGGCATCGATAATGGCGCGATTGGCGGTGATATAGCCGCCCATGGCACCAAAGCCCTTGGCCAGCGTACCTTCGATAATGTCGATGCGGTCCATCAACCCGTCGCGCTCGGCAATGCCGCCGCCGCGTGGACCATACATGCCGACAGCATGCACTTCATCGATATAGGTCAGCGCGCCGAATTCTTCAGCCAGATCGCAGATTTCCTTGATGGGGGCCACGTCGCCATCCATCGAATAGACCGATTCAAAGCAGATCAGCTTTGGCCGCTTGCGGTCGACCTGGCTCAGCAGCTCGCGCAGATGCGCCACGTCATTGTGCCGGAAAATCTTCTTTTCCATGCCCGATTGGCGCACGCCCTGAATCATCGAGGCGTGGTTGAGCTGGTCCGAGAAGATGATGCAATCCGGCATCAGCCGGGCAATGGTGGAAATGCCGGCCTCATTGGAGACGAAGCCCGAAGTGAAGACCAGTGCCGCTTCCTTGCGGTGCAGGTCGGCGAGCGAACGCTCCAGCTCGACCAGCGGGCGGTTGGTGCCCGAAATATTGCGCGTGCCACCAGCGCCGACACCCATGGCCCCGGCGGTTTCCTGCATGGCGCGCACGACCTTTTCGTGCTGGCCCATGCCAAGATAATCATTGGAGCACCAGATGGTGATCTCGCGGGCATTGTCCGCCTCGTCGCGGTAAAGCGCCTTGGGGAAGTTCCCGGCGATGCGTTCGAGATCGGCAAAGACGCGATAGCGCTTCTCGGCCCGCAATGTGTCCACTGCATCCTCGAAAATACCGCGATAGTCCATGAAGCAATTCCTTCGCTTGCGTCCGAGAGGGGCAGAGGCCAGACCGGGCGAATACATCTCTCTCCTAATCCCGTCCGAGCGTCCTTGATATAGGTCAATTCGACGCGCGCCCGGCGCTAAGCCCTTGTCGTAGAAGAGGCGAGGAGATTCTTTTCAGACCCATTCTAAAGTTGTCGCGCCGCCCTGCCAACAGGAATGCATCGGCAAATCTGCCTCTGTGCACTTGCGCGCTGATTAACCGGCTTATGCGCCGACTGTTGATCCCCCGCTTTTGTTGCGCTTAAATCGCAGTTCTCTGGAGGGGGACAGAAGGTGAAAAGTTTTTCGTCTTCGAGTTTTGCGGGTCACAACGCAGATGCCGTCGTGTTGACGCAGGCATTGCTGTCGCGCGATGCACAGGCATTATTCAGCGATTTTCAGTGGTTTCTTTATGAGGCGCGGGACACGGTCTTTTTTACGGCCTTTTCCACGCGGACTTACGAGGCCGATGATCTGAGCAATATGGTGGCCGAAATGGTCGCTCTTGCTCCGCAACTGACACACGGTTTTGTCGGCGCGCAACCGGGACAGCCCTTTCCAAAACACCTGCTTGACGCGATCATTTCGCTCGAAGTCGTCGATGATTTTGACGGCTATCCCGACAGGTGGCTGGGCAAATCGGCCGATATTTTCGAGCGCAAGGACTTGCCCCTGTTCCGCGTCATGGCGGCGGTGCGCCGCGATGGCCCCGATGCACAAGGGCGCGCTGCTATCCTGCAGGTTCGCTCCAGCCATGCGCTTCTCGAAGGCTCGGACTCGGCTTTACTCACACGCTCGCAATTGGCCGCACATGGCACTTTGTCGGACAAGCAGAACAAGCTGCCATGGCGTGAACGGCTGGCAAGCGGGCTCAAGGGCGGATTGTCCGCATTCATCTATATCGCCATCGCCAATATTCTTGCGCCCAAGGACAAACCCTGGGGCTTTCGCACGCTGTCCGTGGAACGGCACCGCCTGCGGCTATTGGCAAACAAGCTTGGCGTACGGCAGCGCTCCTTGATGTTCGCGCTGGTGACCCACGCGCTCAATGGCAATGGTCAGCGCAAACATATTGCGGGCAAGACCATCGCAGCAGCCTACACCATGCTGGACACCAAGCGGAACAGCGCCGATGACGACTTTTTCCGCGTTCGTGCGCTCGAAGCCAAATTCGCGGTGATCGAGGATTTCGTCGATTATGTCCGCATGGTCGATGACACGGTGGCGGGGATCGAGCAGAAGGACATCACCTCGTTTCAGGTGATGATGAACGCCATGTTCAAGGCTTTGCGCGGCATCAACCGCCTGCTGCCTTTCCTGCCGGGCCGGCGCTTCTGGCGCTTCAACGGGGCCGTCGATATCGTCCTGACACTGGTGCCGCCGCATCGCACCTATGGGCCGCTTACCCATGGTCTGGTCGAGCCAATCTTTTGCGGCGCATGGCACCCGGCCGCCAATATCTGCACCTTCTGTCCTGGGCGCAGCCATGTCAGCTTCAATTTCTCGGTTGAGGAGCGACATCTCGACAATGTCGACAAGGTTCTCGACCTGCTTGCGGACATGGAGCGCCGGGAGGTGTCGCCAAGAACCATGCCGCAATCGGTCGAACGGTTGCGCTAGTGGCGGAATATAGAATTGAGGTACGTACCTCATATTCACTTGAAGCATTCCTGCGGGCGCGGTATGGACGGGTGGATTTCCTGAAACGCCGGAGTTTTGGCCCGTGACGCGCTTTGCAAACTATCCCAGCCTCAAGGATCGCGCGGTTGTCATTTCCGGCGGTGCGTCGGGGATCGGCGCCTCGCTTGTGCGCCATTTTGCCGAGCAGGGCGCGCGCGTCGGTTTCGTCGATATCGATGTTCAGGCTGGCGAGAGCCTTGCCGCCGAATTGGTTGCCGCAGGGCAGGTTGCCAAATTTACCCGCTGCGACGTCACCGATATTGCGGCCTATCAGGCGGCGATTGCCGGTTTTGCCGAGGCGCATGGCGATGCGCGTGTTCTGGTCAACAACGCCGCCCACGATCAGCGGCATGACTGGTCCGAAGTTACGCCCGATTATTGGGACGAGCGCATGGCGGTCAACCTCAAGCACGCCTTCTTCGCCATTCAGGCCGTTGCCCCGGGCATGGCAAAGGCTGGGGGTGGTTCGATCATCAATTTCGGCTCGATAAGCTGGATGATCATGACGCCGTCCATTCCGCTTTATGAAACAGCCAAGGCGGCGGTGCATGGCCTGACGCGGTCCATGGCCCGCGAACTTGGCCGCTCCGCGATCCGCGTCAATTCTCTCGTCCCCGGCGCAGTGATGACCCAGCGCCAGCTCGATCTCTGGATCACCGAAGACGACAAGAAGGATATCGAGGCGCATCAGGCCCTGTCCGGGCTTCTGACGCCCGACGATTGTGCCCGCATGGCATTGTTCCTCGCTGCCGATGACAGCCAGATGATTTCCGGCCAGCATTTTCTGGTCGATGCGGGCTGGGCGAATGGATAGGCTCGTCCGGAAGGGCGGTGACAGGTTTGGGCGCTGGTTTTTGCGCTATGCAGGCCCCGTCCCAAAGCGCCCCCTCTCCAGCTCTGCAGAGGTTATGAGAAATCCAATGGCGCAGCTTGGCTCTCGATCTCGCAATCTGCACCGGCGGGCACCTCCCCCTTGACGGGGGGGGCCGGGAGGGGGTGCGTGAAGCGCCGATTTCCGGGCGTGCCCCCCCCTCCCCATCCCTCCCCGCGAGGGGGAGGGTGTTCCATCGTGGCCGAGGCCGTATCGCATGCCTGCTCAAAGGGGGTGAGAAAGAACCCAGATTTCTGCGTACGGTAAAACGCTCGAAGGGAACGCTCCCTGGCAGACTATTCATTCCCCGTTCATCATCTTGGCCTTACCACGCTCCTGCCTTAATGAAGGGGCATCACACGGCCACTCCATTTGCGAATCCTTCAGGGGGATAATTATGAAGTCGAAGGTTTTCGTCGCTCTCGCAGCGGCACTTGCGCTTAGCGCCTGCACCACCACCGATCCGTATACCGGCCAGAGCCGCATCTCCAACACCGCAGGCGGGTCGCTGATCGGCGCTGGCGGCGGTGCTCTGGCAGGAGCCATTGTCGGCGCGGCAGTGGGTGGTGACGCCCGTGTCGGCGCCTTGATCGGCGCTGGCGTTGGCGGCCTCACCGGTGCGGCAATCGGCAATTACATGGACCAGCAGGAAGCCGAGCTGCGCGCCCAGCTTCAGGGCACCGGCGTATCGGTGACCCGCGTGGGTGATCAGATCATCCTCAACATGCCGTCCAACATCACATTCGCCACCGACCAGTCCACGGTGCAGCCACAGTTCAACCAGACGCTGGTTTCCGTCGCGCTGGTGCTCAAGAAATTCGACAAGACCATTGTCGACGTCTATGGCCACACCGACTCGACCGGCTCTGCCCAGCACAATCTGGAGCTGAGCCAGCGTCGCGCCGTGTCCGTGGCTACCATTCTGTCGAGCCAGGGCATCGACCAGCGCCGCTTCTATATCGAAGGCAAGGGGCCTTCGAGCCCGATCGCTTCCAACGCAACCGAAGCCGGTCGCGCCCAGAACCGTCGCGTAGAAATCCAGCTTTCCCCGATCCGCGGTTAAAAGCGTCGCATCTGATTAATGAAAACGCGGCTCTCGGGCTGCGTTTTTTATTGCACCGTCTCGACCACCGGGGCCGAAGTCGGGGTGCCCGGCTGCATATCGGTGCCCGGCGCGCCCGAGAACATCTGCAAGACCAGCAGGATGGCAATGATGATCCCCAGTGCGGCGAGGCCATAAAGCCACCAATTGGTGGGTCCGGTTGCCCCTATGGTCGCGTCATGTTCGCCCGCGACCTTGATGCCGGAATTATCCGGCACATCGATATGGGATCCATTTTCGTCGACGAGAAAATCGACCTTGGCGTCCTCTTTCACATGCGGATCGGCCATCAATCATCTCCCTGTTCGGCGGCAATGCTTGCGCCGCATGAAAACCCAATGCATTCCGCCATTGTCGGGTTCCGTGCCAAGGTCTCCGAGTTTAACGACCTTTTGAGAAGTTACGGCGCTTGATAGCGCCCTAATGGAGAGCCCTGCATGGGTCGGCTGGCCGCTTTCATGATCTCAAATTCGTACCGGCGCCTGCGCCAGGTGAGCATTTGGCTGCTCTTTTTCGCTCTTATGCTGTTCGGCGCTGGCTGGATTGGCATGGAGCAATTGGCGCAGAACATGCGGGTGGAAATCGCGCGCAGCCTGCAGACCTATGGCAGTCTGCGCAGCAATATCGTTTCCATCTTCGACACGATGAGCGCCGAGCTGACCGCCGAACCCTGCTCGGCGGATTTCTCCAACACCATGCGCCGTATTGCCTTTCTGCCTGATGGCATCAGCGAATTGCTCTATGCGCCGGGCGGGAAAGTTCTGTGCGGCGGTAGTGCGGGCACGCTGAGTACGCCACTCGATCTGGGCGCGCCCGACATCACCCCGAGCGATGCCTTTGGCATCAGCCTGTGGATCGACCGCCCGCTCGACGCTATCGGGCTGGATGGGGTCATGGGCACGATAGCGGGGCGCGGCGTGTTTGCGCTCGCTATCCCGCCGCAATTCCTGCCCGCCCATACCGGTCCGGACTGGATGAAGCAGGAACTGGTCTACCGGGTCGGAGCGCTGGGCTGGATTCACCGGGCGGGCGAAACCGGCATTCACGATGCGGCGCTGCTTGCGCCGCAATTCGCGCCGCTCAGTCTTTTGACCGGCGAGGTCTATTCGTTCGCATGCGATGCTGCCGATGAGCATTGCGTCGCGGGGCAGACATCCATTCTGGCGATGGCAGCGCAGCGCGCCGGTGCCATTGCCCTTGTCGTGGGTGCCCTCGCCGTATTGGCGGCCTGGCTGGCCCAGCAGGTCTGCGGAGTGTTGGAGCGCCACTGGACATTTGAGGCGCGTTTCCTGCGCCAGTTCAACAAGGACGGTCTGATCTGTGCCTATCAGCCGCTGTTGAGCCTGCACAACGAACAGATAACCGGCTGCGAAATTTTGGCACGTTGGCGCGATGTCGATGGCACCATCGTCATGCCGGATCAATTCCTGCCCATCGTGGAAAATCACAATCTGACCGAGCGATTCACGGCAATGGTGGTTGCCGCAGCGCATACCGATCTTGCTCGGCATCTGCCCGAAAATGTGCGCCTCCAGCTCAATTTCAATATCTTCCCGCGCGATCTGGATGCCGCGCGTCTCATTCCAGTTTTTGCGCCATTCCTTGGCCCCGATTCCCGCTTCCTGCCGGTGGTTGAGCTGGTCGAAACGGCTGAGGTGAACCCGGAAACCGCGCAGATCGAAATCGACAAGCTGCGGCAGGCGGGAATTGGCGTCTATATCGATGATTTCGGTGCTGGTTATTCCTCCATGCGCAATCTCGCCTGTCTGGCGGTGAATGGGGTGAAACTGGACCGTTCCTTTGCCATGGCCGCCGATGATTCAGTCATGGCGCGCATGCTGGACCATGCGATTGATCTGGTTCACGCCTCTGGCCGGGCTCTGGTGGTCGAGGGGGTGGAAACGCCAGAACGGCTCGACGCGCTCAAGGCGGGCGGGCGGGTGGATTTTGCGCAGGGCTATGGCATTGCGCGGCCGCTGACAATCGAAGCCTTCGCCGCCTTCATCTCCGAATATCGACCCCGTCCGACACGTAAATCGCGGCTCGTGGCCTGATCACAAATCTTTTGGGGAGGAAACCCATCCCCAAGCCTCGCGTTGTCCCTGCACAACCCATGCAAGGAGAACGAAATGGCCTATGATGACGCCCGCGTGGCAAATGCAGACCTCAAGGAAACCCACGACCTGATCGCCTCCGACAAGGTTGAAGGCACGAAAGTGTTTGATCCCATGGGCGAGCATATCGGCTCGATCGAGCGCATTCTGGTCGAAAAGCGCAGCGGCAAGGTTTCCTATGCCGTGCTCAGCTTCGGCGGCTTCCTCGGCATCGGTCAGGACCATTATCCACTGCCCTGGTCCATGCTGAACTATGACGAGGAACTGCGCGGCTATCGCGTCGATATTTCCAAGGAACAGCTCGAAGGCGCTCCGAAATATGAACGCGAAAGCGACGACTACTGGACTGCCGAGAACGGCCGTCGCGTCTATGACTATTATGGCGTGACCCCGTACTGGATCTGATCCAAATCCAGGGTTCTCGTCATCTGATGAGTGCCAGCCGGTGTCCTTCGGGGCGCCGGCTTTTTTAAGGCCGCTGGATGCCGAAGGCTTTCACATCAACGGCGTAGAGAGACTTGGTCGCCGTGATATAAAGTCGGCTTTTGTCGGGTCCACCAAAAGTCAGATTGGACGCGGTTTGCGGTAGCAGGATTCGACCGGCGAGCTTGCCCATGGGATCAAAGACCTGCACGCCATCGCCCGATGACGACCACAACCAGCCATCGCTGTCGAACCGGAAGCCATCGGCCAGTCCCACATCGATCGTGCAGAATTCCCGTCCATTTGCGACACTGTTATCGGGCAAGATATCGAAAACCCTAATATGGCGCGGCACATTGGGGTCGTGGCTAAACCCGGATTCCGAAACGTAGAGTTTCGTTTCATCGGGCGAAAAGGCGATGCCATTGGGCTGGGTAAAATCATCGATCACCCTTGTAATCTCGCCACTGACCGCATCGATCCTATAAACGCCATGAGCATCCTGCTCCGGCTCGGCCTGATAGCCTTCATAATTGGACAGGATGCCGTAGGTCGGATCGGTGAACCAGATTGATCGGTCCGACTTCACCACCACATCATTGGGCGAATTGAGCCTCTTGCCCGCAAAACTGTCGGCCAGAACGGTAAAGTCGCCATCTGCCTCAAGTCGCGTTACGCGCCGCGTGCCGTGTTCGCACGAAATCAGCCGCCCCTCATGGTCTCGCGTATGGCCATTGGCGAAATTGGACGCGCTGAGAAAGGTGGTCACCGAGCCATCGGCGGGCAGATAGCGCAAGACACGCTGGTTTGGAATGTCCGAGAAATAAAGGCATTGATGGTCCGCAAACCACACCGGCCCCTCTGCCCAGAGACAGTCCGAATAAAGCTCTTCCAAATGAGCTTCAGAACCGAGCTTGTCGGCAAAACGCGGATCGATGATCTCGTAAAATTCGGTCATATGGCTCTCCCTGTGACCGGCTTACGGGCTCGCACAACAGGTTTCAAGCATCAGCTGCTAAATGCAAGCGGTCGCAAAGGTCACCGGCAGATAGACCAATACGCCCGCAACCAGTGCGGCGCGATTGGCCCAGAGCGCAGCGATGGACAGCGATGTCTGCGGTTCGCCGCTGTCATATGGCCGCCGAAATGCCAGCCAGACCAATGGCGTCAGCGAGATCAGATAGGCGATGATCAGGACAGGGCGGTGAAATGTGCCCCATTCATAGGCGCAACCCAGCGCCTGCAGCGCATAAAGCAGCACGAATGCCAATGACCAGATGGTGAAGCCCGCAATGAGCAGGACCAGCGCCCGCATATCCTGTCGTCTCATTGCCCGCCTCCGGCCAGTGCCAACAGCATGACCAGTCCAAGCGCGGTAACCAGCGTTGCTGCGGCATAGCCGTTCCACAGCCAGGCCAGTACCATTTCCGTCTGCCGCTTTGCCGAGACATAGCCCTGTTTCAGCCGCCACAAGCCATGCCCGGCCATGAGCGCCCCAAGCCCGCAATGAATGGCGGCAAAGCTCAGCAGCGCGAAGATAACGGCCTGCCGTGCATGAGCGGTCGGCTCGGGCAAAACAAAGGCCATGGCAATCAATGTTGCCGTGGCGACGGCCTGCAAGAGCGCGGTGATGGCGAGAAGCGTGCCCGCCGCCCCGCCGCCTTGATTGACCCGCCTTGCCACCCAACTGGTCCCCGCCGCGAGACCAGCCGCAAGCAGCGCCAGTCCCGCTGGCCAGAGCGGCCAGTCGAGCGGTGTGATGCTATCCCAGTTCGGCGCCACAACGAGCAAGAATAGCCCGCCGAACAGCAGCGAGGAAAACAGCGTTGCATTCATCACCAGCGCGGCGCGATTGGCCAGAATGCTCACATTGCTGGTGCATTCGACATCGAGCACGGCCTCTTCGCCCATGCCGATATCCACCGGCCCAAAATCCTGCTTCTGCCCCAGCGTCACCGGCCAGAACAGGAATAGAATGAGCGTCGCCAATGCACCAAACGGCGCCAGCCAATATTGGCCGAACAGCATGGCGAGGAAGAAACTCGCCGTGGCGATGGCCGTCCATAGCGGCAGAAAAGTGCGACGCGGCAGTATGATGACATGCTCGGGCGCGCCGGTCAGGATATCGACGCCCATGGTCTCCTGATCGTCATTGCGGGCAAAACCGAGATAGCCGAAGCCACCGGCCGACACGGGGCCGATTTTTGTCGGCTCAAGCCCATCGGCGCGCTCATCGATCCGGGGGATGGCCGCGAAATTATAGCTCGGCGGTGGTGTGGCCGTCGCCCATTCCAGCGTCTGCGCCTTCCATGGGTCACGCCGGAAATACCGACCGAAGCGGAATTGCAGCACGATATCGGCCAGCACCAGACAAAAACCCATGGTCAGGATAAAGCCGCCGACCGATGACAGTAGGTTCAGCCAATCCCAGCCCCAGTTGGACGGATAGGTCGAAATGCGCCGCGGCATGCCGATGAGCCCGGTCAGGTGCATGAGGAAAAAGGTGAGATTGAAGCCGATAAAGATCAGCCAGAAGGCGGGGATGGAGAGCCTGTAGAGGCTCTGCTTGCCCGAAATATGCGGCATCCAGTGATAAATGCCCGCCAGCATCGGAAAGACGAAGCCGCCCACCAGCACATAATGCAGATGCGCCACGACGAAATAGCTGTCATGCGCCTGGCTATTGAACGGCACCATGGCCAGCATCACCCCGGTCAGCCCGCCGATGACGAAGACGAAGAAGAAGCCGAACACATAAAGCATGGGAATATCCCAGCGTGGCCGCCCCGACGCCAGCGTGCCCAGCCAGGCGAATATCTGCACTGCCGTGGGAATGGCGACGAGCGCGCTGGCCGCCGAAAAGAACGCCAGCGCCAGATGCGGAATGCCCACGGTGAACATGTGGTGCACCCAGAGCCCGAAGCTCAGAAAGCCCATGGCGACAATGGCCGCGATTATGGCGCGATAGCCGAGGATTTGTCGCTGCGCGAACACCGGAATGATCGTCGACAGCGCCCCGGCAGCGGGCAGGAAAATGATATAGACCTCCGGGTGTCCAAACAGCCAGAACAGGTGTTGCCAGAGCAGCGGATCGCCGCCGCGCGTCGGATCGAAAAAGGGCAGATCGAAGGCCCGCTCGAGTTCCAGAAGGATCGATCCAAGGATCAGCGGCGGAAAGCCGACGATCATCATGCCGGAGGTGACGAGCATGTACCACGCCATCAGCGGCATGCGGGTCAGCGACATGCCCGGCGCACGCATCTTGAGGATGGACACGAAGATTTCCACCGCCGCCGTCACCGCCGATATTTCGACGAAGGTGATGCCGAGCAGCCAGACATCGGCGTTGATCCCCGGCGTATAGGGCTTGGACGAGAGCGGAGTATACATGAACCAGCCGCCATCGGGCGCGACCCCGGCCAGCATGGCCCCGATCAGGATCATTCCGCCGAACAGATAGCACCAGAAGCCATAGGCGGTGAGGCGCGGAAAGGCCATGTCGCGCGCGCCCACCATTTTGGGCAGCATGTAGATGACAAAGCCCTCGAACATCGGAATGGCGAAGAGAAACATCATTACCGTGCCATGCATGGTGAAAATCTGGTTGTAGATTTCCGGCCCGATAAAGGCGCTGTGCGGGGTCGCCAACTGCGCCCGGATCAGCATGGACAGAAACCCGCCAATGGCAAAAAAGCTCAGCGCCACCACCATGAAGCGCTTGCCCAGCACAGTGTGATTGACGCTGGAGAGCCGACCGATGCCCGGCGGCGTCATCCAGATGCGTTCGAGTTGCTTGTGGAGGCGAATGGGGGAGGGATTGTTCATTGCAATATTCGTTTCCCGTGGGCCTGCGATTCCGCCGTGACCACGATGGAACACCCTCCCCCTTGCGGGGAGGGATGGGGAGGGGGGAGGGCTTGCGCGGAAATCGGGGCTTTCCGCACCCCCTCCCAACCTCCCCCGTCAAGGGGGAGGTGCCGCGCCGGCGAGAATTGCGAGATCGAGAGCCAATTTCTCCACTGTGCGCAATAGGACGAGAAAGAGCGAAACACTTTCATTCCCCATCCCCCATCAGTGCCGCAAACGCCTCCGCCTCATGCGCCTCCACGCGGAAGAACATGACATCATGTCCCACCCCGCAATATTCGGCGCATTGCCCCCAATAGGTTCCCGGTTCATCGGCTTCGAGCCGGATGACATTGGTATGGCCGGGAATGGCGTCGATCTTGCCGCCGAGACGCGGAATCCAGAAGGAATGAATGACGTCCTCCGCCGTAATGATGAAATCGACCGGCTGCCCCGCAGGCATATGCAGCACCGCATCGGGCAGGGTGCGCCCATCGGGATAGGTGAAGCTCCATTGCCAGCGGCTGGCATGGGCCTGGATTTTCAGCGGCTCCTCGCCATGGGGCAGCAATTGTTCGCCCAGCACCAAAGCTGTGCCGGTGAGCAGCACCAACACCGGCACGGGCAGGATCAACCCGCCACCGATGATCCATTGCCCCGGTGTCACCCGTTCCACCCAGTCCTTGCGCAGATAGGCCAAGCCGAACAGCACCATGACGAGGACAAACAGCGCCAATGAGCCCCAGAACATTACCCACCACAGCATGGCGAGGTTTGCCGCGCGCGGTCCGGCGGGATCGAGTGTCGAAAGCTCGCCAGTGCAACCGGCCAGCGCCAAGGGCGTTGCACACAGTGCAACGAATTTAAAACAGGGGGCGAGATGATGAGTGAAACGACGCGGCAGGCCGAGCAAGCCGAGATTGCGCTGGAAGAAGGTCAGGAAGCCAGCACCGACCATCCCAATCCCCATATTCGGGATGTGGCTCAGCAGGATATTTCCTCGGCTATCGCCGTTGCCGGTCACCCCATCCATGCCATGCTGGTGCATTTCCCTATTGCCTTCGTCATTTCGACGCTGGGCGTGGATATTTTCTATTGGTTCACCGGCGATGCCTTCTGGCTCGAAGTCGGCAAATGGTCGGCTGGCGCAGCCTTTGTCTTCGGGGTTCTGGCGGCCATTGTCGGCACGGCTGAATTGCTGGCTGTTCCCGGTATTCGCGTGCGCGTGGCAAGCTGGAACCACGCCATCGCGGCCATGGTCATGCTGGCCATTGTAGGGGCCAATGCCGGCCTGCGCCTGTTCTGGCCAGAAAGTGTTCTGCCCAATGGCCTTATGCTCTCGGTACTCTCCAGCATGGCGGCGGCCTTCGCCGGTTGGCATGGAGGCAAGCTGATTTTCGATCATGGTGTCGGCCTCCTCATTTCTGCCAAGGATTAAACGGGGCAAGCAATTCACCCAGCCGCCCCGGCACGAACAGCTCTGCCAGAAATTCCGGCCATTCCAGCCGGGGCTTTCCGAGAACGAGAATGAGGATTGTTGCGATTGTGAGCAGGGTCAGCGGCATGACCATGCTGAAGCGCCACAGCGGATAGGCCCGGCCCGGCTCGAACAGCTTGAGGATCATCAGGCCGGAAAAGATGTGAATGCCGGTCATGACAGATACGGCGAGCAGCTTGGCCGAAAACCAGGCCTCATAGGTGCCCATCAGGAAAATCAGCACCGTGCCCGAGCCGATGGCGATAAAGGCCGAGGGCGAGACTACGTTGACATAAAGAAAGCGGGTGAACCCGTGCAGCCGGTGCAGCGCATCGCCCTCCAGCCCCTTCCTTTGCAGATAGAGGAAAGGCAGGGCCATCAGCCCGGCGCTCCACAGCGCAATGCTGGCGACATGGAGAAACTTGAACCAGATGGCGATCACTCAGCGGCCTCCCGGCGCAGGCCCAGCCCATCCAGCAACCGCCACAGCACCAGCGCCAGCAATGGGAAGTTTGCTGGAACCCACATGATAAGGCCGCCCAATTGCTGGTCGTCCAGCGGCGAGAGGTTGAAGGCCAGCGTGGTCGCAAAATGGGGGATGTAGAGCGGGGTTGCGGCGAAAACCAGCAATGCGCCCAGCATGCCCATCTGGATGGCGCTGGTCAGCGCTGTCAGACCCGCCGCCATCGGCGCAGTTGAGCGCAATAGACCGAGCCATAGCCAGGTAAACGTGCCCAAAAGGCTCAATTGCATCGCCCAGTAAATGGCAGGATGAGCGAACGCGGCCGCATAAAAATCGGGGCTATGCCAGAGCCAGAATGCGATTGTGGATAGCACCAGCGGCGGCAAAAACCCCATCCAGCGCCCCCAATGGGCCGGAAGCGCCAGCGCCAGCAGCGGCGCAACGATCATGGTGAGCAGCACATGATGCCCGGCCCGCGCAGAGAACAGGCTGACCGTGAGGGCGCAGAGCGGCGAGACGAAAAGAATAGCCGCCAGCAGCCACGCCCCGGCAAACGCCATCTGCCGCCCCCGCGTGGCATGGCGCAGCAGCACCACTCCAATGACGGCTACGGCAACCAGCCCGGCAATTAGACCCGGCTCGAGATTCCACCGGCTCCACAGATCCGCAGGCAATGCCGGTGGGCCGCAATAGCTCATATCGAAGGAAAAGGCTGACGCTTGATCCATTTCCGTTCCGTTTGCTTCAAGATGTCACAAGGGCTGCGGCTGTTCTTTCGATGCTGTCTCGCCCACCAGCCCCACACCTCCCCCTCAACGGGGGAGGCCGGGAGGGGGTGCGAGAGCCCGCATGCCGTGGCTCTCATCCCCCCACCCCGTCCCTCCCCGCGAGGGGGAGGGTGCCCTATCGCGTGCGCGACGTCGTAAGTGGATAAGAGCTACTCCCCATTCTCCCCCGTCAGCGCATCCACCGCCGCATGGGTCTCCGGCAGGGCATAGGCGAGGAAATAATCCCCGATCGGCGTTTCCATGAAGGTGTGGCCACCGGCATTGATGACGAGGAACTGCTGGCCATCCACTTCATACATCGCCGGCCCTGCCTGACCGCCCGCTGGCAATTCGGCTTCCCAAAGCACCTCGCCGGTTTCGATATCCATGGCGCGGATCAGATCGTCGGTCGCTGCGGCGATGAAGATCAGCCCGCTTTCGGTGACCACGGCCCCGGCATTGTTGGGCGTGCCGATGTCGAAAGGCAGCATGGAGGGAATGCCGAAGGGGCCATTCTTGCGCGCCGTGCCGAACGGCTTGTCCCAAAGCACTTCACGGGTATTGAGGTCGATGGCCGTGATGCCGCCATAGGGAGGCTCGGTGCACAGCATGTCGGTGAAGGGCACGCGCCAACCGGCATTGACCTTGATGCCCCATGGCGTGTCGCCCTGCGGGCTCACATTGTCGGGGGCACCATCCGCGCGTCCGCCCTGGTCGATGGACTGCACACCCATGGCGTCCACTTCCTCGCGTGGGATCAACCGGTTGAGATTGGCGGTATTGTTGTAGTTCGCCACCATGATGTTGCGCACCGGGTCGATGGCAACGCCACCCCAGTCAGAGCCACCATTATAGCCCGGCCATTGAATCCAGTTCCGGTCGGCGGAGGGCGGCGTATAGATGCCCTCGTAATAGGCCTCGCGGTACTGAATACGGCACCAGAGCTGGTCGAGCGGGGTCATGCCCCACATGTGCTTTTCTTCCAGATCCGGCTGCAGCAGATTGGGGAAGTCGACCACGAAGGGCTGGGTCGGCGACAGGCGTTCCTGTTCGACGCCACCCTGCGGCACCGGACGTTCCTCGACCTCGACCAGCAGTTCGCCGGTGCGCCGGTCGAAAATCCAGAACATCGCCTGCTTGGTGGGCAGGATCAGCGCCGGAACCGGGCCATCGGCGGTCGGGAAATCGATCAGCGACCCCTGCGAGCCGAGGTCATAATCCCAGATGTCGTAATGCACGGTCTGGTAGAACCATGCGACATCGCCGGTCGCCACATCGAGCGCTACGAGTGCGGTGGAATAGGTATTTTCCTCTTCCGAGCGCATGCCGCCCCAGTAATCGACCGCCGAATTGCCCAGCGGCAGATAGACATAGCCCAGTTCATTATCGCCCGAGGCAATGGTCCACACATTCGGCGTACCGCGCGTATAGGTTTCGCCTTCCGGCGGCAGACCCTTTTCGTCCGGTCGGCCCATATCCCAGGCCCAGAGCATCTCGCCACTTTCGGCGTCATAGCCGCGCACCACGCCCGAAGGCGCGTCGCGGCGCTGATTGTCGCGTACCTGCGAATGCACCACGGCAACATTGCGCACGATGGTCGGAGGGGAGGTCGGCGCATACCAGCCCGGAACAGTGTGGCCGAGGCCCTCTTCGAGGTTTACGAGCCCGCCAGTGCCGAAATCGGAACAGAGTTGACCGGTCTGCACATCGACGGCGACAAGGCGCGCATCGAGCGTATTCATGATCACCCGCTCGGCGCATTCATCAACGGGGTCCAGGACCTGCGAAGCATAGTAGGCCAGGCCACGACACGTCGCATTATAGGGGATCGCATCGGTCGAAACCTGCGGGTCATAGCGCCAGCGCTCCAGCCCAGTCTGCGCATCCACCGAAATAATCTTGTTCATCGCCGAACAGATAAGAAGCTGATTGCCGATCTTGAGCGGGGTATTCTGGTTGGAATAGCGCTCGTCTTCCTCGGGCATATCGCCCGTCCGATATTCCCAGACCAGTTCCAACTCGCCCACATTATCCTTGGTGATCTGGCTGAGCGGTGAATAGCGCGTGGCGTGGTGGGTGCCGCCATAGGCTGGCCAGTCGGCCCCAGCTTTGGGCATGGCAAAATTGATAGGTTCTGCAACGGTTTCAGGCGTTACGCCGGTTTCCTCGCTTGTCGCCTGAGACGCTTCCGGCGTCGGCACGCCGCCATTATCAGGGGCAAAAGGATCAAGCGTTGGAGTGGTGACGGGCGCGGCATCAGCGGGCGTCTCGTCGAGCACTGGCGCTTCGGGCGCCAGCTCTTCCTGCGCATAGCTCGGCTCTACGCCATATTGGGCGACGTTGATCGCGCCAAACGCGCCGACCAGTGTTACGGCCGCCGCGGCCATGCCGGTGCCATAGCGGCGGATCGAACCGCGCAGCACGGGGATGGTGGACAGTACAAGCAGCAGCACCACGGTGGGGGCAACGAGGCGAGGCACCTGCGCCCAGCCATTGAAGCCAGCCTCCCACAGCGCCCAGACCAGCGTCGCCACATAGGTGATGAGGTAGACCCAGGTCGCCATCATGTCCCGGCGGAACAGGAAATAGGCGGTGAGCAGCAGGCCAATGCCCGCAGGTAAATAATACCACGATCCGCCCAGCGCGATCAGCCAGACGCCGCCTGCCGCAATCGGCAGGCCAAAAATGACCAGCACAATGGCCACCAGCATGGTCCACCAGAAGCCAATTCCCTTGCGATCCCGGTGCGATAGATCATGCGTCGCCATTGAGCCCTCCTCCGTGTGATGAGGGCGCAACGCCTAAAAGCGGTCATAGTTCCGACAAAAACCAGTAAGGCTTGCGAGCGCGCCGCCGTTATGCAGCGGGGTTGTCGCTATCGCCTTCCACCAGTTCAAGCGGCATTATCTTGCGCACCACGCCCAATGGATAGGTCTGTTTGTGTTCCGGCATGGTGGCCAATAGACCCTCGGCAAGCGCGATCCCGAGATCGCGCAGGGACAGGCGGAAGCAGGTCAGCTTGGGCACCAGAAAATGCGCATGCGGACTGCTGCGGCCGATAAGAGCAAAATTCTTGCCCGGCGCCAGGCCCACTTCGTAAAGCCCGTTATACAGGCCGACCGACATGACTTCGTTGGTCAGGACAAAGCCGGTGGGTCGCTTGTTTTCGGGCATGGCAGCGATAGCATGAGCGATCTGATGCCCGCCCCGCTCATTGGGATGGGCGCGGAAGATCAACTCAGGATCGAATGCGATACCGTGTCGCTCCAGAACCTTGCGATAGGCATCAACAAAAACGAAGCCGAGATTGATATCGTCAAGCGGCGCGAAAACGCCGATCCGCTTGTGGCCTTTTGCAATGAGACGGGAAACGCCGATCTCGGCCATGCCCTCGAAATCGAGATCGAGCCATGGTTGCCCGGCATCGGTTTCCGAACGGCCCAGCGCAACAAAGGGAATTTTCCGCTGTGCGAGAAAGTCGATGCGGTGATCTTCCCGCTTGGTGGCCGAGATGATCAACGCATCGGCAAAGCCGCGCGCCACGACGCGCTGCATATAGGCGTCCGGATCTTCCTGTGAGGAGCAGAGCAGGGCGACCAGATCAAGCTGGTGGCGTGCGAACACCGTCTGCACGCCGTCGAACACGCTCATAAAGAACACATCGCCTTCGCCGGTGATTTCCGAGCCGGTCTGCATCATGAAGCCGACCACTCCGGTTGAACCTTTGCGCAGGGCGCGGCCAGCCTGATTGGGCACATAGCCCATGGCGGCCGCCGCCTCCATGACGCGCTTGCGAGTCTCTTCATTGACATCGGGCTTACCGTTCAGCGCGCGCGAAACCGTGCCGATGGAAACATTGAGCTGCTGCGCCAAGCGTCTGATACCAGTCATGTTTTTTGACTTTTCTCCACAATGGCCAAGCGCTCCAGAAACGTTTACGAAACCCTATTGACACCTCATTCGGCGTACAGATAACGTCGTAAACGTTTACGGGACTGCGTTCCGCGACGCCGCAAAAGACGGCAAGCGATGACGAAAGTCCAGAGGGAGGATCGATTGGTCAAAAGGGCGGTGCTCGCTGGTTGTGGCGGCATGTCAAAGGGTTGGCTGTCGGCGATTGCCGATCATCCTTTGCTGACCGGGCGCATCGAAATCGTCGGGCTGGTCGACCTCGATCTGGCTACAGCGCAGGCGCGCGCCGACGAATTCGGCCTGACCAATGCCGTGATCGGCTCCGATCTCGATGCCGTGCTGTCCGAAACCAGACCCGACCTATTGTTCGATGTCGTCGTGCCCGGCGCACGCGGCAATGTCGTCGAAACCGGATTTCGCCATGGTTGCCACGTCCTCAGCGAAAAGCCGATGGCGACCAGCATCGAGCAGGGCAATGCCCTGATCGCCAAGGCCGCCGCCGCCGGTCGCGTTCACGCCATTGTCCAGAACCGTCGCTTCATTTCCGGCGTTCGGCGCATTCGTCATGTCATCGCAAGCGGGGCCTTGGGTGAAATCACCAGCCTCAATTGCGATTTCTTCGTCGGCGCGCATTTCGGTGGCTTCCGTGAAGACATGGACAATGTGCTGCTGCTCGACATGGCGATCCATACGCTTGATGCCGCGCGCTTCATGGCGGGTAAAGCACCGCGTGCCGTCTATTGTCTCGAAACCAATCCGCGTGGCTCCTGGTATCGTCACGGCGCTGCGGCCAATGCCATCTTTGAGTTCGAGGATGACGTAGTGTTCAACTATCGCGGGTCGTGGGCTGCCGAAGGGGCCAATACGAGCTGGGAAAGCGCCTGGCGCATTACCGGCACCAAGGGCACCCTGATCTGGGATGGGGCTGAGAATTTCGACGCCCGCGTCGTCCATGGCGACACCGGCTTTTTCCGCGATCTCAAGGACATCGAAATCCCCGCGCCCGCCGACGCGGACCAGACGCATGGCCATGCCAGCGTCATTGCCGATTTCCTCGCCGCTCTCGAAAGCGGCCGTCCGCCCGAAACGGCGAGCAATGACAATATCAAGAGCCTGGCCATGGTCTTCGCTGCCATTGAGAGCGCGAAAACCGGCCAGCGCGTCACTATTTCAGCCTGAGGTTTTTCAAGTGAGCGATCCCGCAAAATCCATTCGTATCGGCACCATGGTCAGTGCCACCGCTGGCAAAGCCGCCGAGCGCATCGCCACCATTGCCGATATGGGCTTTGAGAGTTTCGAGCCTTTTTTCTGGCAGACCACCAATGGGCAGGACATTGCCGAGCTGGGCAAGCGTTGCAAGGACGCCATCGGCGAGCGCGACATAACCATTTCCACCATCGGCATGTTCGGCAATCCGCTGGAAGATCAGGAGATGGACCGCCAGACCCTGCAGGGTTGGAGGGATTGTATCGACAATGCCCACCAATTCGGCGCCGACACGGTAGCGGGCTTTACCGGTCGTATCCGCAACAAGCCGCTCACCGACAGTCTGCCGCAATACAAGAAAGTCTGGTCGGAACTGACCAAACGCGCCGCCGACAAGGGCGTCAAAATCGCGTTTGAAAACTGCGCCATGGACGGCAATTGGCAGACCGGCGACTGGAACATCGCCCACAATCCTGATGCCTGGGAGCTGATGTTCAACGAAACGCCGGACGACAATATCGGGCTCGAATGGGAGCCGTGCCACCAGATGGTCTATCTCATCGATCCGCTGCCGCAGATCCGCAAATGGGCAAGCAAGATTTTCCACGTCCACGGCAAGGATGCGACCATTCGCTGGGACGTCATCCGCGAGCACGGCATCTTCGGCAAGGAGAAATTTGTGTTCATGCGTACGCCCGGCTTCGGCGACAGCAATTGGGCCGACATCATTTCCGAGCTGCGTCTGGCCGGTTGGTCGGGCTCCATCGACATCGAAGGTTGGCATGACCCCGTCTATCGGGACGCGCTGGAGATGACCGGGCAGGTCCACGCGCTCAATCACCTAAAGGCCGCACGCGGCGGCGCCTACGTCGACAACCGCGACTGAAGAATTGCCCTGCCGCCTTCGAGGAGGTTGGCGGCAGGGTTTTAAACGGCAGGCGAGGGGCCTGTCATATTGGGAGGAAAAACCATGACTATCCGTTTTGGATTGCTGGGCGCGCTCGCCCTTGCTTCCATATCGCTTCTGTCGCTCGGCGCCGCCGTGGCTCAGGACGAAGTCACCATCACCATCTGGTCGCTTGATGACGCCAATCAGCCGGCGCTGAACCTGGCGCGTGAATTCGACGAGCTCGAGCCGGGCATCAAGGTCGAATACCGCGAAATCCAGTTCGATGACGTGGTCGCCGAATCCATGCGCGCCTTCGCCACCGGTCAGGCGCCGGACATCATCGCAGTCGACAATCCCGAACATGCCCTGTTCGCGGCCCGCGGCGCCTTCCTCGACATTACCGACCGCGTTGCGGCGTCCGATGTCATCAACCCCGATAACTACTTTGCTGGTCCACTGAATTCGGTCTCCTGGGATGGCAAGCTCTTCGGCGTGCCTAAGGCCACCAACACCATCGCGCTCTATTACAACAAGGATCTTTACGCCAAGGCCGGGATCACCGAGCCGCCAAAGACCTGGGACGAGCTGGTCGAAGTGTCGCGCAAGCTCAACGACCCGGCCAACAATGTCTATGGCCTGGCTTTCTCGGCCAAGGCCAGCGAAGAAGGCACGTTCCAGTTCCTGCCATGGGCCCAGATGGGCGGCGGCGGCTACGACAATATCAACGCGCCGGGCGCGGTGAAGGCGCTGGAAATCTGGAAAACCATCATGGACGAGAAGCTTGCTTCTCCCGACACGCTGACACGCGGTCAGTGGGATTCCACCGGCACCTTCAATTCCGGCAATGCCGCACAGGTCATTTCTGGCCCGTGGGAGCTCAACCGCATGGTGGAAGAGGCCAAGTTCGACTGGGGCGTCACCCTGCTGCCGACCGAAACCGAAGGCGGTGCCCGATCCTCGGCCATGGGCGATTTCAACTGGGCCATCTTTGCCTCATCCAAGCATCCGGATGAAGCCTTCAAGGCGCTGGAATATTTCGCCAGCCAGGACGACCGCCTGTTCCCCGAATTCGGCCAGCTTCCGGCGCGGTCTGACATTGCTCTGCCCGAAACCGGCGAGCCGCTGAAGGATGCCGCGCTCCAGGTCTTCGTCGAGCAGCTTCAATATGCTCAGGCACGCGGTCCACATCCTGAATGGCCCAAGATTTCCAAGGCCGTACAGGACGCCATTCAGCAGGCTCTGACTGGTCAGCAGAGCCCGCAGGCCGCGCTCGATCAGGCCGCTGCAACCATCAAGGGCATTCTGGGCACCTAAATCCTCCCTGCCCACTGGCTGCCCGGGAAACCGGGCAGCATCTTTGTTCCGATCTCGGGGTGGCTGCTATGAATCGTCTGCTCTCGGGCCTGCGTGACGGCAAGGGTTTCGACATCGTACTGGTTACGGTGCCGCTCCTCTTCCTATTCGCGCTCTCGGGCCTGCCATTGATCTACAATGTCGTGATGAGCTTTCAGGAGGTTGATATGTTCAGCCTCGGAACGTTCGCGCGTCCCTGGGTCGGCTTCAACAATTACATTGCCGTCTTCAGCCAGCCCGAAACCTGGCCGATTATGCGCAATACGCTGGTTTTCGTGGTGGTTTCCATCGCCGGTCAATTTGCCATCGGCTTTGGACTGGCGCTGTTCTTCACCCTTAAATTCCCTGGCGCATCTTATATCCGTGGCCTGTTTCTGGCCTCCTGGGTTATGCCGGGCCTTGTTGTTGGTGCGATCTGGAACTGGATTCTGGCGGGTGATTTCGGTGTGCTCAATTACATCCTGAAATCGCTCGGCATCATTTCAGAAAACATCTTCTGGCGTTCCGATACGGCATGGTCGCTCTGGGGGGTGGTCATCGCCAATATCTGGAATGGCGTTGCCTTCAATATGATCCTGCTGGCCGTTGGTCTCGCTGGCATCCCGCGCGATCTATATGAGGCAGCGGCGCTCGACGGCGCGACGGCATGGCAGCGCTTCTGGACCATCACCCTGCCCATGATGCGCTCGACCATCGGCGCGGTCATTTCGCTGGGTCTGATCTTCACGCTGCAGCAGTTCGATCTTTTTGCCGCGATCACCTCGGGCGGTCCGGCCAATTCGTCCAATGTCGCGCAATATTGGGCTTGGGAGCAGTCCTTCCGCCAATATGATTTTGCCAAGGGCTCGACCATTTCCGTCGTCATGATCGCTGTCGTGCTCGTCGCTTCGATCATCTATGTGCGCTCGACCCGTCATGAGGTGCGCGGATGACCGAGAAATGGACTAATCGCATCCTGCTTCTGGTGGCGTTGGCCTTGGCGGCGCTCTACCTGTTCCCGCTTTACTGGATGTATGTGACGAGCCTCAAGACAGGCTCGGAAATCTTCGCCACTCCGCCCGGCATGGTCCCGACAAACCCACAATGGGGCGTCTTCGCCTATGTCTGGGAATTGCGCGGCATGGGTCGGTTCCTCTGGAACTCGGCAATCATCGCCTCGGGCACCATGGCCCTCACCGCCATTCTGGGCACCGGCTGCGCCTATGTGCTCGCGCGCTATCGCAATATCTGGATCGATGTGGCGCTGTTCCTCGTCCTCATGCTTCAGGTTCTGCCGGCCTCGCTGATGATCACGCCGCTCTTTGTCGGCTTTTCCCAGTTTGGCCTGCTCAACCATCCGCAATTGGCGGTCATTCTGGCGGTGACCGCCAAGGTCATGCCCTTCTTCGTCGTATTGGTGCGGGCCACATTCATGTCGGTGCCCGGCGAATTGGAAGAAGCGGCCCTGGTCGATGGCAATTCGCGCATCGGCGCCTTCTGGTTCATCGTCCTGCCGTTAGCACGTAATGGCATTCTGGTTTCCGCCATCCTCATCTTCATGCAGGCCTTTGGCGAGTTTGTTTATTCCAAATCCATCATTCAGGCGGTCGAATTGCAGCCCGCCTCAGTGGGGCTCAATGCCTTCATGGGGCCCAATACCACCGAGTGGAACAACATCATGGCCTATGCCACGATTTATGTGACACCCATCCTCGCTATCTTCGTCATCCTGCAACGCCGTATCGTCTCCGGCCTTACTTCGGGAGCCCTCAAATGAGTGCAGAAAAGCAGATCGAGCTTGTCGGCATCAACAAGCATTATGGCAGCTTCCACGCGCTCAAGGATATCAACCTGACCATTCCCAAGGGGCAGTTCGTGGCGCTTGTGGGGCCTTCGGGTTGCGGCAAGTCTACGCTGCTGCGCTCGTTGGCGGGGCTGGAATCCATTTCCGGCGGCACCATGAAAATTGGCGGCGAGGTGATGAACGATGTCCCGCCGCGCAAGCGCGACGTCGCCATGGTGTTCCAGTCCTATGCGCTGTACCCGCATATGACGGTCGAACAAAATCTGACCTATTCGCTCCGCCTCAAACGCGTGTCCAAAGAAGAAATGAAGCGGGCGACGGAAGAGGTAGCAAAGACCATCGGACTGTCGCAGCTATTGCACCGCTACCCGCGTGAGCTATCGGGCGGCCAGCGCCAGCGCGTCGCTATGGGTCGCGCCATCATCCGCCACCCCAAGGCATTCCTGTTCGACGAACCCCTGTCAAATCTGGATGCCGCCCTGCGCGTCCATATGCGTAAGGAAATTCGCGCCCTGCACGACCGGCTTGGTGCCACATCAGTCTATGTGACCCATGACCAGATCGAGGCCATGACTATGGCCGATCATGTCGTGGTCATGCGCGACGGCGTCATCGAACAACAGGGCAGCCCGCTCGAGCTTTATGATCGGCCCGCGACCAAGTTCGTCGCTGGCTTCATCGGCTCCCCGGCGATGAACTTTCTGCCCGCCACCATCGGCCCCGATGGCCGGAGCGTTCATCTAGACGCCGACGGGCTCGGAAACCTGTTCATCAAAGGGGTCCAGGACCCCGGACGCAAGGTCATCGTCGGTCTGCGGCCCGAGCATCTTGAGGTCGGACCCATTTCGACGGCAGCGATTACGCTTCCCATCGGTGTCGTGGAATCAACGGGGTCTGTGACCTACCTCACCGGCTCCGGCGATGTGGACCTGACCGTGGTGGTGACGGGGCGGAGCGATATCCGGCCGGGGGCTCATGTTGGTCTCTCGATCGCGCCCGAAAGGGTACATGTCTTCGACGCGGAGACCGGACAGGCTCTATAGGCGGAGGCACCGCGCTGGCAAATGCTGCAATAGTTAGGACCAAGCAAACCTTATATTTACGCAATAAGGCCTAGAATTTCCCGGTTTCCTCGAGGGCATGCGGGATGGCCAGCAATACCGAACTATTGTTGCGCTTGCAGACGGACGTTCTGGAGGCGGTGGCGCGCGGCGATGCGTTGGCTGCGGTCGGAGCAATTTTATGTCGTCAGGTAGAGACCATTTCTCCCGGCGTGACCTGCTCAATCCTGCTGGTGGATGAATCTGCGCTTTTGCGGCCCCTGGCTGCGCCGCGTCTGCCGAAATCCTATTCAGATGCTATCAATGGCGTTGCTATTGGCCCCGTCGCTGGCTCTTGTGGCACCGCCGCATGGCGCAATGATGCGGTAGAAGTCACTGATATCGCCACCGATCCGCTCTGGGCCGCGTTCAAGGCGCTTGCCCTGCCATTGGGGCTGCACGCGTGCTGGTCGACGCCCATTCGCGGTGCCGACGGACATGTGCTCGGCACCTTTGCCTTCTATTACGAAGTCGCCCGAGGGCCGTCCGAACTGGAGCGTCAGATTGTCGATGTCTGCGTGCATCTATGCGCTTTGGCGATCGGCCACGATCAGGCGCGGGCGCGCAATCATCGTCTCGCCTATTTCGATGCCCTGACCGGCCTGCCCAATCGCGGGCGTTTTAACGAGGAATTATCGGCCCGTATTCAGGCGGAAAAGCCCTTTGGGCTTATATTGCTCGATATCGACCATCTCAAACTCGTCAACGATTCCATCGGGCATGCTGCTGGCGACGCACTTATCTGCGCGGTTGCCAGACGTGCGGCAAATTGCGACCCCGCCATTATGGCGTGTCGCATGGGTGGTGATGAGATTGCCCTGCTGGTCGCCGATTGTGCCGATCATGTCGCGCTTGAAAGCGCAGCGCAGTGCATTTTGTCAGCAGTGCAGGGGATGGTCGTCGTCGGGGGACAGACAATTGAGGCTCATGTCACATTGGGCGGAGCCCTGTTCGGACCGGATGGAACGGATTCCGACACGCTTTGCCAGAATGCCGATTTCGCTCTCTATCAGGCCAAACAATCGCACCGCGCCGGCTATCTGGGCTTCCGGCCGGATCTGCGCACGGCGATGATGAACCGCATCGCCACCGTTCGTGCATTGGACACGGCCATGGCTGAAGGGCGCGTCCTGCCCCACTACCAGCCATTGGTGCGGCTTGAAACGGCGGAAGTCATTGGCCTCGAAGCGCTGGCCCGATTGGTGATGCCGGATGGCCGCATCGTCAGCGCCGGTGAGTTTCACAGCGCGTTGAGCGATCCGCGGATTGCTTATGAGATGACCGGCCATATGCTTGATCGGGTGGCGCGCGACATGCGCGCCTGGCTGGACGCCGATATTCGCTTTCATCATGTCGGTATCAACGTCACCACGGGTGATTTTCAGCGCGGTGATCTGGCCGAGCGCATCAGCACCATTTTTGCGCGCTACGATGTTCCGCTCAGCCATATTGTTCTCGAGGTCAACGAATCCGTCTTCATGGGCGACGAAGATCCAACCGTCCCCAGCGCCGTCGAGGCGTTGCGGGGGCGGGGGATTTTGGTGGCGCTGGATGATTTCGGCACCGGGTTTGCGTCGCTAACCCATCTGATGAGTTTCCCTGTCGACATCATCAAGATCGATCGCTCCTTTGTGGAGCGGTTGGGGAAGGACAAGGCGGGTGAGGTCATGGTGCGCGCCATTCTCGATATCGCCAAAAGTCTTGGCATGCGCGTCGTTGCCGAAGGCATTGAATTGCGCGCTCAGGCCGATGCGCTGCGCGATCTGGGTTGCGCCCTGGGACAGGGTTTTCTGTTTTCCCGGCCGGTATCGGCCCGCGATGTCACAGAACTGTTGCGGGTGTTTTCGCAGCGCCTCCCGGCAGACGGCCAGCGCCGTTCCGCGTGATCTCCCGATCAGGCGCCGTGGGCCAATAGAGCCCCGGCGATAGACAGAATGCCCAATGTGGTGAGCCCTGCGGCAATGAGCATGACCCGCGCATGCTGCACATGGGCACTGCGCCGCGCCAGGCGATGGACCATTTCCATGTCGAGTGGGGCAGTGTTGAGGTCGAGATCGGGCATATGGCCTCCGCTAAGACATCCGGCATTGTCGCCGGGCAATCCTGTGGGCAGCCGCCTTGATCCGGGCTGTTTCTCACCCTCTATGCAGCCAGGATATGTCGGCTTGATCGCGGCCTGAACTGCGCTCTTGCAACGCAGTTAATTTATTTCAAATGCCATCCATCGCTATCTTGTATGGTAGATATTGAATCCGGGCTGCGAACATGGCACAACCTTCATCATGACCCAGCCAGCCCATCTCCATGCCGACCGCCTGTTCCCCGCCTCCGAGCCCGCGCAATCGATCGCGCGTGACCTCTATCCGGCGGTCAAGGACCTGCCCATTGTCAGCCCGCACGGCCATACCGATCCCTCATGGTTTGCCGACAATGGCCGCTTTTCGACGCCCACGGCACTGTTTCTGACGCCAGACCATTACGTGCTGCGTATGCTGAAAAGCCGCGGCATTTCCTATGATGCGCTGGGCATTCCGCGCAAAGACGGCCAGCCCGTTGAACAGGATGGACGCAAGGCCTGGCGTTTGTTTGCCGAGAATTATTACCTCTTTGCCGGTACGCCATCCAAAACCTGGGTCGACCATTCGCTCCATGCCGTATTCGGCATCACCGAAGAGCTGTCGGGCGCGACGGCGGACCGGATTTATGACGCGATCGATGCCAAGCTCGGCACGCCCGAGCTGCTCCCCCACGCCATTCTCGATCGCTTCAATGTCGAGGTGATCGCCACCACCGAATTTGCGCTCGATCCGCTGGTGCATCACCAGAAGATGGAGGCCAATGGCTATATCGGGCGAGTGCGCACCACCTATCGCCCCGATGATGTTACCGATCCCAGCCGCCCGGCCATTGTCGAGAACCTCAAAAAGTTCGGCGAGCTGACCGGCGAAGACATCAGCAAGTGGGATGGCCTGATCAATGCTCATCGCAAGCGGCGGGAATATTTCCGGCGTTTCGGCGCTGTAGCCACCGATCATGGCGTGCCCAGCGCCAATACTGCTGATCTGCCACTGGTTGAGAAACAGGCCCTGCTCGACAAGATACTGGCTGGCCGCCACGACGCCAATGACGCCGAACTGTTCCGCGCCCAGATGCTGACGGAAATGGCACTGCTCTCGGTCGAGGATGGCATGGTCATGCAGATTCATGCCGGTTCGCGCCGCAACACCGATCCCCTGCTTTTCGCCGAGCGTGGGCCTGATTTCGGTGCCGATATTCCAGGTCAGACCGATTATGTCGGCGGGCTGCGCGCCTTGCTCTCCCGCTGCGGCAATGAGCCGAACCTGCGGATCATCATGTTCGTGCTCGATGAAACCACCTATGCGCGCGAACTGGCGCCCATGGCCGGTTATTGGCCCAGCCTCATGATCGGCCCGCCCTGGTGGTTCCATGACAGCCCGCAGGGCATTCGTCGCTACCTTGATCAGGTCGTGGAAACCGCTGGTTTCTATAATCTGGCCGGTTTCAACGACGACACGCGCGCTCTCCTGTCCATTCCGGCGCGGCACGATGTCTGGCGTCGGGAAGTGTGTGGCTTTCTGGGCCGTTGGGTCGGCGAAAACCGGATCACGAAATCGACTGCCGAAGAAATCGCCAAGCATTTGAGCTATTCAGCGGCAAAAGACGCCTACAGGATCAAGTAGGGGCGATTATCGCCCCACTTTCATCACCTTTGCGCGCCACCGCTCGAACCTTGCCTCGGCTTCTGTTCTAATGGCGCCATGATGAATCAGTCTCCTGTCGAAACGGCTTTGAGCCGGGCCATGATCCGTTGGTCGCTTACCAAATCCACGCCCGTGGCGGAGACGCCGCGGAGCTGGATTTTCAAGGTGGAACAGAATGGCCGCAATTTTGGCGCGCTGAAAATCCTCAAGCCCGAAGCGGCCGAGGAAGAGGGCAGGGGTATGCGCCTGCTGAACTATTATTCTGGCGATGGTGCAGCCACGGTTTTCGATATGCACGGCGATACCACTTTCATGGAGTGGCTGGGTGGCCCGACACTGGGCGAGCCATCGCGCAATGGCCGGGACGAAGAGGCCATGCAGGCCTTTGCCGGTGTGGTCGCCAATCTGCACCGGCCGCGGCCGGATATTCCGCATGACCTGATGCCGCTGCGCCAGCGCTTTACGGCCTTGTTCGACACGGATGTGCGGGCCTGGCCGCATACCGCGCGCGATCTCTATGCCAGGGCCGCCGGTATTGCCCTAAAACTCTTCGACAAACCCATGCCCGAGATTCCGCTGCATGGGGATTTGCACCACGACAATATCATCTCCTCCGATCGGGGCTGGCTGGCCATCGATCCCAAGGGGCTGTTTGGCGATCCGCATTATGAGCTGGCCAACGCCTTCCGCAATCCCGCAGGAGCCACCAAGCTGGCCGCCGATCCCAAGCGGATCAACGCCATGGCCGATATGTTCGCGGCCCGGTTGGGGCTTAACCGCAAGCGCATTCTGGGCTATGCCGCTGCCCATTCAGGCCTTGCGGCCTGTTGGAACCTGGCCGATGGTCAGCCCGTCACCACCGATCTTGCCGTCCTGCCAAATCTGCTCAGCGCCTATGATCAGGCCTGATCGCCCTGCGGAATTCAGTCATGCCCCATTATTCCCGTCGCGCCTTCATCGCCCTCGGCGCCGCCTCCCTGCTTGCCGCGTGCAGTTCCACCATGCCGCCGCTGCCCGCAAAGGTTTCGGACCGGCCCGAAGACCTGACTCGGGACGAGATCGTGGCGACGATCAATGCAGTGCGCCGGGCCAATGGTTTTGGACCCTGGACCTATAATCCGGCGCTGGAAGCGGCTTCGCGGTCGCAGGCGCGGCTGATGGCGCAAAAGGATACGCTGAGCCATGATCTCGGCGTGACCTTGCGCCAGCGTGTCACCGATGCGGGATATGGGTTGGCGGTGGGCGAGAACCTGGCCAAAGGCTATAAAACCCTGCCGGAAACCATCGATGGCTGGCTGAATTCGCAGGGCCATCGCAATACGCTACTGTCGCCACGCTTCGTGGAATTCGGCCTCGCTTTTGCGCGGACGGGATCAGGAAAACTCTATTGGGCAATGATTGCCGGCGGCCCGTTTGAAGCCTGGCGTATCTGACTTGTTTTATAAAGTTATCAGATAGAGCGCCGAAACAGGTCGCCTTTTGGCGTGTCCTGGACTCCTTTGATGAACGAAATGGGATCCAGGACGGCCGAATTGACTACCGGCTATTGTGCAACAGGCCCTGGAACGAGCGATAGCTCGCCTTTGGCGTGCGCTTCTGGGTCTCGTAGTCGACATGCACGAGGCCAAAGCGCTTGTTGTAGCCTTCCGCCCATTCGTAATTGTCGAGCAGGGACCAGGCGAAATAACCGCGCACGTCCGCGCCGTCTTTGCGCGCGGCCAGAACGGCCTGCAGGTGCTCGTCGTAATATTTGACGCGGCGCGGATCGTCATCGCCCTCGACCTCGGCCATGCCGTTCTCGGTGACGTAGATCGGAATCTTGGTGTATTCGTTCGAGACGCGAACCAGCAGGTCCGAAAGACCCTGCGGGTAGATTTCCCAACCAATATCGGTCTTTTCCAGCGGGCCCTTGACCTGCTCGGCGGGACGACCCGGCTCTGACGAGGCCTTGTAGAGGCCGCGCGTGTAATAATTGACGCCCAGCCAGTCGAGGGGGCGCGACACTACATCCATATCGGCCTGATAATTGGCCGGCAGATAGGGTTCGAGCCACTTGGTCAGAATATCCGGGTACTGGCCTTTGAACACGCCACCGAGATACCACCGGTTGAACAGGGCATCGCCGAAATCGAAAGCGGCCTTGTCTTCGGCACTGTCGGTTGCCGGTTCTGATTTTTCGAGGTTGAGCACGATGCCCAGATTTTTCGTGCCCTCGGCGCGCAACGCATCGATGGCGGTGCCATGGGCGAACAGGACATGGTGCATGGCGCGGGCGGCGGCGCGCAGGTCACGGTAGCCGGGGGCGTGTACGCCGAGGAAATGGCTGAGAAAAGCGACGCACCACGGCTCGTTGATCGTGGCCGTGGCTTCGAGACGGTCGCCGAATTTCTGCGCAATCAGCGTGGCGTAATCGGCAAACCAGCTTGCAATATCGCGGTTCATCCAGCCGCCACGATCCTGCAAGGTGGAAGGCAGATCCCAGTGATAGAGCGTGGCATAGGGCTTGATGCCGCGTTCGAGCATGCCGTCGATCAGCCGGTCGTAGAAATCGACGCCCTGCTGATTGACCGCGCCGGTACCTTCGGGAATGAGCCGCGGCCAGGCGAAGGAAAAGCGATAGGCATCGAACCCGCCATCGCGGATCAGGTCGAGGTCGGCTGGCCAGAGATCGTAATGATTGCAGGCATGAAGGCCGGTATCGCCATTATGCACATTGCCGGGCGTAGCCGAGAACGTGTCCCAGATCGACTGGCCACGGCCATGGCCCTGTCCGCCTTCGATCTGATAGGCAGCGGTAGCAACGCCGAACGTGAAATCGGGACCGAAATCCCGGCGATCAAACGAGAACATATTTTCCCCTCCCGACGAACCTTTGGTTCGAATAGGCAAGCCGAATAACATCCGGTTAAAGGGTTATGCAATCGATTTCAGCAATCGATATAAATGGTGTGCGTACGTCATGACGCTTCAAGTTTAGATCAAGCACGATGGTATTTCACCCAAGGCTGTCATCCCGGCCGGAGTTTATCCTCGGGCGCGACGCGACCCGGGGCCGGGGTGACGATCGAGATCGGGGGCAGTTCAGATCAAAAGTGAAATGATCTAGCTGACCTGCACGATCAGCTTGCGGGCAATGTCACGATAGGCAAGAGCTTCGGCACTCTCCGGCCTTGTGGCCACGGGGGGCTCACCGGCATCGGAGCCTTCCCGGATGGACATGACCAGCGGGATGGCGCCGAGGAAGGCAATATCCAGCTTTGCCGCTGCCTTTTCGGCCCCGCCATGCCCGAAGATATCGTAGCGATTGCCCGTGTCCGGGGCGACGAAGTAGCTCATGTTCTCGATCAGGCCGAGTACGGGCACATTCATGCGGCGCACCATGTCGATGGCCTTTTGCGCATCGATAAGGGCCAGATCCTGTGGTGTGGAAACGATCACCATGCCATCGACTATGGTCTGCTGGAACAGCGCGATGTGGATATCGCCGGTGCCGGGCGGCAGGTCGATGATCAATACATCGAGCCCGCCCCAATCGGTCTCGCGCAGCAATTGGCGCAGGCCCGATGTCGCCATGGGCCCGCGCCAGACCACGGCCTGACCGGGCACCAGCATAGAGCCGATGGACATGACCTTGAGCCCATAAGCCTCGTGGGGCGTGAAAATGGCGTCGTCACGAATGGCGGGCCTGCCCTCTATGCCGAGCAGTTTCGGCACGGATGGCCCGTATAGGTCCGCATCGAGCAGGCCGACCTTGAGGCCCTCCGCGGCCAGCGCCAGCGCCAGATTGGCGGCGGAGGTGGACTTGCCGACCCCGCCCTTGCCCGAACCCACGGCAATGATGCGCTTGACGCCCTTGACCCGGGTCTTGCCCTGCGGAACCGGTGCGCCATGGCCGAATTTGGGGGCATTGGATTTCTCGGCTGTGATCGACACCATCACCTTGCGCGAGCCGCCCAGGGACTGCGCGGCTTTCTGCGCTTCGTCCCGCGCCGGTCCGAACGCGGTTTCCATGCCGGTTGCCACGGCAATGGCAAAGGCGATGGCGCCCGGCGTCACAATGATTTCGGAGAGCCCGGCATAGCCTGCAAGGTCACCGCCGCCGGGAATTTCGACCTTGGCGAGCGCAGCTTTGATCTGGGCGGAAAGTTCGGAATCGGCCATGGCAAGTCTCGAAAGAAGAAGACCTCACCCTTGAGCTTGTCGAGGGCGAGGTCTTTGTTATGGCTCAAGGTTCGACAAGCTCACCTTGAGTTTTATGTCGGTCGGCCCTTAGAGGATCGACTGGCCGGTGCCGGCCCAATCCTTGAGGAAGCCTTCGATGCCCTTATCGGTCAGCGGGTGGCTGGCCAGCTTCTTGATCACGTCGGGCGGGATGGTGGCGACGTCCGAGCCGGCGAGAGCGGCCTGGGTTACATGGTTGGGCGTGCGGATCGAGGCGGCCAGAATCTGGGTCTCGAACTGGTAATTGTCATAGATGGTGCGGATGTTCTCGATCAGCTCCATGCCATCGGCATTGATGTCGTCGAGACGGCCAATGAACGGAGAGATATAGGTCGCGCCAGCCTTGGCGGCGAGCAGGGCCTGATTGGCCGAGAAGCACAGGGTGACATTGGTCGCAATGCCCTTGTCGTGGAAGTACTTGGTCGCCTTGAGGCCATTGAGCGTCAGCGGCAGCTTGATGACGACATTCTTGGCGATCTTGGTGAGGTGTTCGCCCTCGGCGATCATGCCGTCATATTCGAGGCTGGCGACTTCCGCCGAAACCGGATCGGACGTGATGGCGCAGATTTCCTTGATGACTTCCTTGAAGTCGCGGCCCGATTTGGCGATCAGCGACGGATTGGTGGTCACGCCATTGATGAGCCCGGCATCGTTGAGTTCCTTGATGGCGGCGGTGTCAGCAGTATCGACGAAGAACTTCATCGTTCCCTCCTAGATAATCGTCCAATTGGCCGGTCTGGCCAAAGGTGTAGCATGGCGGCGCGTGGCCGCAAGCATTGGCTCAGCGGCTCGCGGCCAGAAAGGCTTCCGCGAGATCACCAACGCGATCCTCGGGAATGCCAGCGATATTGATGCGGCTATCTCCGGTCATATAGACCCCGTTTGCGGCTTTGAGATGTTCGACGGCATCATTTGTGAGGCCGAGCAGCGAGAACATGCCGCGATGGTCGGCCACGAAATCGAAATCGGTCGAGTTCGAGCGCTCGCGGATGGCCGCCGCCAGCTTTTCGCGCAGCGAAATCATACGGTTACGCATTGCAGCCAGCTCGGTTTCCCATTCGGCGCGCAGGGCCGGGTCTTCGAGAATGGTGCGGATGATTTCCGCGCCATGATCGGGTGGCTGCGAATAGGCGCCGCGAATGATGTTGAGCAACTGGCTATTGGTCACATCGGCTTCGTCAGCATTGCGGGCGACCAGAATGGCCGCGCCGACGCGCTCGCGGTAGAGACCGAAATTCTTCGAGCCCGAAAAGGCGATCAGGGCTTCGGGAACGACGGAGAGGATTTTGCGCGTGCCATAGGCATCAGGCTCGATGCCATCGCCAAAGCCGAGATAGGCCAGATCGATAAAGGGCAGGGCGCCGGTTTTGACGAGGCTTGCGGCGACCTGATCCCACTGGGCTTCGGACAGGTTCGCCCCGGTAGGATTGTGGCAGCAGCCATGCAGCAGCACGACATCGCCAGCGCTCAATTTATCAAGCGCGGCAAGCATTTGCTCGAATTTTACACCGCGCGTCTCGGTGTCGAAATAGGGGTAGGTGGCAACCTTGAGGCCCGAATTGATGGCAATCGGATTGTGGTTGGCCCAGGTCGGGTCCGAGACATAGACCGTCGCGCCGGGACGGGCGCGATTGATCAACTGCATCAGAACCCACAGCGAGCCGGTGCCGCCCGGCGCCTGCGCGATGCGAACGCGGGAGCGGTCGATACTGTCGGCCAGCACCAGATCAAGCACGGCAGCGCCATAGCCCTTGTTCCCGGCGATGCCGAGGTAAGTCTTTGTTTTTTCGTTCGAAAGAATTTTCTCTTCGGCTTTGCGCACCGAGGTCATCACCGGAGTGACGCCCTTTTCGTCCTTATAGACGCCGACGCCGAGGTCGATCTTGGTGGAGCGGGAATCAGCCGCATATTCGCCCATGAGCGCCAAAATCTTGTCGCCGGGAGCCTTGGTGAGGGTTTCGAACATTTTTGGGAGTCCGGTGGAAAGCGAGCCTGTTATAGGCCGGGTGGGAATTTTTGCAAAGGAAAGAGACGGTTCAACGCCTTAGCGTTTGAGCCCGGCCTTCTCCAGTTCTGCCGTCAATTGTGGAATGATTTCAAAGAGATCGCCGATCAGCGCCAGGTCGGCGATTTTGACGATCGGCGCTTCGGCGTCGGTGTTGATGGCGATGATCTTCTTCGCGCCCTGAATGCCGGCAAGGTGCTGGAGCGCGCCGGAAATGCCGATGGCGATGTAGAGGTCGGGGGCGATGATCTTGCCGGTCTGGCCGACCTGCCAGTCATTGGGGGCATAGCCCGCGTCGACCGCGGCGCGGGTGGCGCCAATGGCTGCGCCGAGGGTTTTGCCGAGCTTTTCAATGAGCTTGAAGCCTTCGGCAGAGCCGACCGAAACCCCGCCGCCGACCACGATCTGGGCAGTGGAGAGATCGGGAATGTCGCTCTCGGTGCGATGAGCTGCGATGAATTTTGCTGCCGATTGCACAGCACTTTCAAGCACTTCGATGGGCGCGCTATTGCCGGAGGCTGCGGGGCTGAAGGCTGACGCGCGGAAGCTCAGGACATGCTTGGCCTGATTATCGGTGACGGTTTCGAGCGCATTGCCGGCATAGATCGGCCGGGTGAAACTGGTCGGGCCATGAATGGCCACGATATCGGTCACCGGCTGGATGTCGAGTTTTGCGGCGAGGCGGGGAATAACGTCCTTGCCAACGCTGGATGCACTCGCAACCACATAAGGGTAGAGGACTGCTAACGTCGACAATTGCGCCACGAGTGAATCCGCCAGCACATTGTTAGCGCTGACAATGACTTTAGCGACACCGGCCAATGCAGCAGCGGCGTCGGCCGCAGCCTGCGGGCCGGGGACCAGAATATCGACGGGACCAAGCTGGGCAGCCGCATTGACGATGCGGGCCGTGGCGGGCGAGAGAACGCCATTATCGACTTCGCCGAGAACCAGAACGCTCATCAGATCGCCTCCATCGCGTTGACATCGGCGGCAATGATGGCGGCGAGTTCGGAAACCGAGCCGATGGTCTGTCCTGCCACGCGCTCGGGCGGCGGGGATATCTTTTCGACGCTGAGGCGCGGGGTGAGGTCGACGCCGAATTCGGCGGCGGGACGCAGGGCGAGCGGCTTGGACCGGGCCTTCATCACCATGGGCAGGGCGGCATTGCGCGGCGTGTTGAGGCGCAAATCGGCGGTGACGATGGCGGGAAGGGGCACGGAGATAGTTTCGCGGCCATAATCGACCTCGCGGGTGACTTCGAGTGCGGCCCCATCGAGCTTGATTTCGGAAGCGAAAGTCGCCTGCGGGCGGTCGGTGAGGGCGGCGAGCATCTGGCCGACATGATTGCTGTCGTCATCGACGGCCTGCTTGCCCAGAAGCACCAGATCGGGCTGCTCTTCGGCAACGACCTTGGCCAGCAATTTGGCAATGGCGAGCGTTTCGAGCGCTGCGTCGGTCTCGACCAGAATGCCGCGATGGGCGCCCATGGCGAGCGCGGTGAGGATGACGTCATTGCTGGCTTTGGGGCCGATGGAAACAACGACGATCTCATCGGCATGACCGGCTTCCGCCAATTGCACGGCGGCTTCCACCGCATGCTTGCAGAAGGGGTTCATCGACATGCGTACGCCATTGGTCTCGACGCCCGAACCATCGGGGCGAACCCGGATACGGACATTGTGATCGACCACGCGCTTGACCGCGACGAGGATTTTCATCGGCAACTCCCGCTACTCGGCGCTTCAATGACAAAAAGGCGAGGTGGGAGCAAGGCGCACAAAGGGAATTTCGGTTCGGTGCGACGCTTTTGATTAGAACGATTAGGCGCGGCCCCCGCTCACGGACGGAATTGGGCGGTCACTTCCAGCGTTCTGTCGCTCCGGTTCTGCGTGAGATCGCCCTCGCCATAGGCAGCAATGACCCGGTCGCGTTCACGGATCAATTCGGTGATTTCGGCTTCGTAGCGCACGAAAACGGCGGTCAGCCAGCGATTGACCAGATAGGATGGGCGCGCCATCTGCACATCGAATTGTTGCAGCAGCGGAATGGTCGCCTCGGCATCCAGCCAGTCATCGCCCACAACCCAATGGTTGACGGTAAAAATGCGATGCAGCTTGCCATAGGGATCAACGCCGATGGCAGCCAGATGGTGCACCGGCCCGTCCGTGCCCTGCGGGCGGACGAAGCAATGGAAATGGCCATGCTCTTCGGCGTCGTTGGAGGGGGAATGGCAATGATAATACCATTGCGCGCCACTGGCCGGATCGAACACATCGCCCTCGGGATAGTGCGACCATGCCTTGACGTCGGGCGCATCCCGCAGCGTTTCGAGCAGCACATTCGAGGCGCTCTTGGCCAGAATGGACGCGCAGAACGCGATTTCCTGATCGGCCTGATCTTTAGCGTCGCTCATTGCAGACCTCCTTATCGGGCGGGAATAGCTTCGATCGTTCATACTTGCCGTAAGCAATGCAAGATAGTCACCTATCCTTTTAGGGGTGCTATCGCACACGGTTTTGTCCACCGCCCCAAAGGCCTCTCTCCACCTCTCCCTTTGGGGGAGAGGTCGGCCCGCGGGGCCGGGTGAGGGGGCCTTTCTCAACTTGGGTGCTTGCTGAAGGCCCCCTCACCCGCCGCTTCGCGTCGACCTCTCCCCCAAGGGAGAGGTGTGGCGGCGGCCGGCCCTCGGTGAAAAATCATATGTGATAGCGCTGGCTCAAGTGGAGGGAGGCGAAAGAGCCATGCGAAAAAGGAAAGGCCCGCGCGCGGCGGGCCCTGGTTTTGCATCAGGCGGCGAAATCGGTGCCGGCCTTGGGCAGGTCGGGATCCTGTACCCATTCGGTCCACGAGCCATCATAGAGCTTGAGGTTGGAATAGCCGAGGTCGCGCAGGATGGCGAGCAGGTCGGACGCCGCCCAGCCCCAGCCGCAGGTGGTGATGATCTCGTCGTCCTTGGCGATGCCAAGTTCGTCGAGGCGGGCGATCAGGCCGTCAATGTCTTCATGGAGGGTATTGGCGTCGGAGAACAGGCCGATCGGCACATTGATCGAGCCGGGGATGTGGCCGCGATCATAGCCAGCGGTGCCGCGGGCATCGAGCACATAGGCGTCGCCCTTTTCCAGCGCTGCCACCACATAATCCTTCTGGATAATATAGGGCTTGGTGTCGGTGAGCTTGAGGTCCGATGCCGCCAGAACGGTGGGTTCGGTGCTCAGTTCGCCATCCCAGACGTCAAGGCCGCCGCTCAGGATATGGACATTGGGAAAGCCGGCCTGATCCAGCGAGACATAGATTTTGCCGGCATAACGGGCGGATTCCGGCACCAGCGGATTGGAATCGTGCTCGCCATAAACAACGATTGTCTGATCGTAGGAAAGGCCGAAGCCGGCAAGGATCGGCTCCAGTTCTTCATAGGACTTGGTTTCGCCGATCACGCCATCGACATCGGGCGTTTCGATGAATTCGCGGGGAATGTTGATGGCGCCGGGAATGTGACCGGCTTCATAGCGATCAGCGGTGCGGATATCGACCAGCACCACGTCATCGCCAAGCGCCTTGACCTGTTCAAGGCTGACATAGGCGCCGAGGCCCTCGGACTGCTGCAGCACTGCGGGCAGTGCGAGAGCCGAGGTGGAGAGGGTGAGGCCCGACGCCAGCGCGGCCAGAACAGCGAGAGTTTTCAGTTTCATCATGGGTTCTCCTAGGGACGATATTTAGTTGGTGAAGGCATATTCCCAGCCGGTCAGCGCCTCTTCCCAGCCGGGGAAAAGATCGAAGAGCCAGAGCTGAATGGTGCGGTCGAAACCGGTGAGCAGGAAAATGGCGACCACAATGAGCAGGGCGCCGAACAGCTTTTTGATCCGCTCGCCATTGGCCTGCAAAAACGACAGCCGCTTGATCAGCGCGCGACCGCCAAAGATGACGGCGACCATGGGCAGGGCCGTGCCAAGCGCGAAGGCCAGCGTGATCAGCACCGCATCGAGCGAGACCTGCTGGTTCATTGCCAATGTCAGGACCGAGGCCATGACCGGACCGACACAGGGCGTCCATGCCAGTCCCAGACCCGCGCCGATGACGAAGCCGCCGCCGAAACCGTCGCCTGTTGGCAGGCGGGCGCTGGCATTGGCGAGACCACCGGTCGAGCGCTCGAACAGATTGCTGAACTGCGGCACGATCAGCACCACGCCGCAGGCCAGAAGGATGATGGCGCTGATCACGCGCACCAGATCGGGCTGAATGCCGAGGGCATTGACCAGACTGGCCAGCGCCAGCGTGACGGCGGCAAAGCACAGCACGAACCCGACCAGCACGCCCCATGGCCGCAAGCGCTCCGATTGTGCCGATGAGGCGAGAATAACCGGCAGCAGCGGCAGCACGCAGGGTGAGGCGACGGTGACGAGGCCAGCGGCAAAGGCGATGAGAATGGCGATGTTCATTCTAGCTGAAGATCGGCTTGCTGTTCAGCGCCTCGATGCCGCCGCCATTCCAGATCTGGATTTTTTCGCCATCCGGACCGACCTGAACATAGGTGTTCTGATAGGTGACCCCGTAGCGGGTCTTGAGCTCGGTCTCGGTGTCATAATCGGCAATGATGAGGGTGATGCCGGGCTGCACTTCGGGCCAGCGCCCCCGGAAGGACACCATGGTGGCGCGGCAGGTGGGGCACCATTCGGCATGGAAATAGACAATCGCCGCACCTTTTTCGGCAATGGCGCGCACCTGATCGATGGATTCAAAGGCCACCGCATCGGCCTCGGCCCGGTCTTGCGCAAAAGCTGCACCACCCAGGCCACTCAATACCAACCCGGAAAATGCCAGGAAGGCCCGTCTGTCCAACATGTTGACTACTCATAAAAAATTTCTGCCCTGAGACTGGCAGGAATCCGCAATCGGTTCGAGGTTGCCTATGCTGAATTGATAAGCGGAATTAGAAACTCTATCTAATTAGTGTACATTAATTAGGCCGCTGATCAGAGGTGGATCGGTTATGGTGGCCCAAATCGCGGACCCGGCTTTCATGAGGCATGCCAAGGCATTGGCGGCTTCCGGTCGGGCCCGGTCCTGAATGATGCAGCTAGAGACTTGCCTATTATGACGACACGCAAAACCATCCTTTTCGGCGCCGCTCTCGTGGCCGGTGCGGCCGCAGCGACCATTGCCGTGGTGCAGATGAATGCCGCGCCCGCCCCCGTTGCCGACACTATTCAGCAGGCTGTGCCCGAAGCGGAAGACCCGCTCGCCTATTCCCCCTGTTCGGTTGCAGCGCCTCCAGCGCAACCGGTCGATGACCCGCTGGCCTATTCGCCCTGCTCGGTGGCGCCGCCGGCCCGGCCATAGGCGCGAGGTGCCGGTCGGGAGTTGACGCCGCGCTTTAGGACAGAGACATTGTCCCTCTCTCCCAACTGCTTTGGTCTCCCTATGCCTGTCCTCAACCGCGTTGCCGAATTCCAGCCTGAAATCGCCGCCTGGCGCCGCGATTTTCATGCGCATCCCGAGCTTTTGTTCGATGTGCACCGGACCTCGGCAATCGTGGTGGACAAGCTGGGCGAATTCGGCTGCGACGAAATCATCACCGGGCTCGCCGGAACCGGCGTGGTCGGCATTATCAATGGGCGCACCAATAAAAGCGGGCGCACCATCGGCCTGCGCGCCGACATGGATGCGCTGCCGGTGACCGAAAAGACCGGCGCGCCACATGCCTCCACCATTGCGGGCAAGATGCATGCCTGCGGCCATGACGGGCATACGGCCATGCTGCTGGGCGCGGCGAAATATCTGGCCGAGACGCGCAATTTCGACGGACGCGTGGCGCTGATCTTCCAGCCTGCCGAAGAGGGCGGTGGCGGCGGCAAGGTGATGATCGCCGATGGCCTGTTTGAAAAGACCGGCATTGATGAGGTCTATGGCATGCACAATTGGCCCGGCATGCCGCTCGGGCAATTCGGTATTCGCGCCGGTGGCATCATGGCGGCGACCGACCGCTTCTATATCGACATCGAAGGGCAGGGGGGGCACGCCGCGCGCCCGCAGCAGACCGTGGACCCGATCATCGTCGCCGCCCAATTGGTGACGGCGCTGCAGACCATCGTGTCGCGCAATCTCGATCCGCTGGAAAGCGCCGTCTTGTCGGTGACCATGATCGAGGCGGGCGAGGCGGACAATGTGATTTCGCGCACGGCCAAGATCACCGGCACGGTGCGTACGCTCGATGGCGGCGTTCAGGATTTCATCGAGGCGCGGCTGGCAGAAATCGTGCCCCAATTTGCCGTGAGCTTCGGCGCGACGGCCTCGATCCGCTATGTGCGCGGCTATCCGGTGACGGTCAATGCCGCCGCGCAGACCGCGTTCGCCGCCGAAACCGCTGCTGAAATCGTGGGGGCGGATCGGGTGGATGCCGAAGCGGTCCCCTCGATGGGCGGCGAGGATTTTTCCTTCATGCTCAATGAGCGACCGGGGGCCTATATTTTCCTCGGCAATGGCGATTCCTCGGAACTGCACACCGATAGCTATGACTTCAACGACGACGCCATTCCGGTGGGCGTGAGCTATTGGGTGCGCCTGGTGGAGCGCGCGCTGCCGATCAGCTAGCGGCCTTTTGGTGCTGCCATTGATCATTGCGATCAACGTTTAATCCATCCGCCTTTTCGGTTAGTGCTGGCCGCGATGTCTTCCGTGCGTTTTTCGTCCTGGCCTTTCCTGCCAACCCTGTTGACCCTCGCCATTTCGGCTTTGGGCGGCTTTGTTGCCGATGCCATCGGCCTGCCTGCCGGCTGGCTGATGGGCGGGGCGCTGGGCGTGACCATTGCGGCCATGCTGGGCTTGCCAGTCGCCATGCCGGATCGATTGCGCGATGTGGCTTTCGTTCTGATCGGCATGTCGATGGGGGCAAGCGTTGCCCCCGATTCGCTGACGCTGTTGGCAAGCTGGCCGATTTCGCTGGCGGCGCTGGCCATCGAGCTGGTGATCATCATCGCCGCCACGGGCTGGATGCTGACGCGGCTGTTCAGGCTCGATCCGGGCACGGCCTATCTCAGCTCGTTTCCCGGACATCTGTCTTTCATCATGGGCATTGCGGCGACCGGCGTAGGCAATGCGCGCCAGATCGTCATCATTCAGGTGATCCGCATTCTGATGCTGACCATCGCGGTGCCAATTGGCGCGGTTTTCCTGCCTATCGATCATTTCCCGCCCCCTGTGCCCAGCGCCTATCTCTCGCCGCTGCAACTGGCGCTGCTGGCGCTCGGATGCGTGGTTACCGGGCTGGTTTTCATAAAGCTCAAAGTGCCCGCCGGCATAGTTCTGGGCGCGATGGCAGCGGCGACGGCGGCAAAGCTGGGCGGCCTTTATGTCGAGGCCGTGCCGGAGCCTCTGGTCATCGTCACCTTCATCCTGACCGGGGCGCTGATCGGCTCGCGCTTCAAAGGCATCAGCCGTGCTGAATTCGCCGCAGCGGCAAAGGGCGGGCTGATCGCCACGGCCATGACGCTGACCATTGTCACCATCATGGCGCTGGGCGTGGCGCAATTGGTGGACATGCCCTTCGGCCAGATATGGCTCGGTCTGTCCCCTGGCGCGCTCGAAGGCATGGGCGCGCTGGGGATCGCTTTGGGCTATGACACCGCCTTTATCGCCGCGCACCATGTCGTGCGCCTGCTCATGCTGAGCTTTGCCATTCCCGCCGTGGTCGTGCTGGTGCGCTGGCAGGAAAAATCAGCGCAGCAATGAGCCGGCTTTTATGCGGTAAACGCGACCTGTCCCTCACCGGCTGGTGCGGGCAGAATGGCAAAGCCATTGGGGCCGAGCAGCAGATTGGCGCCCGATAAAGCCGCATTGTGGCTGACAGGCTCCAACGCCAGCTCAACGCCCGCCAGCGCAACCTGACGCGGCTCGCCCGAGAGATTGAACACGCAGATCACGTCCTTGTTGCCATCGGTGCGGGAAAAGGCCAGCACCGGCTCGTCGCAATCGAAGAAGGCAATATCGCCGGTTTTGAGCGCAGGATGGTTTTTGCGCCAGGCGAGAATCTGCCGGTAATAGGCGAGGGTGGAATTGGGGTCTGCGTCCTGCGCATCGACGCTGAGCGCGGCGGCGGCATGCTTGATCGGCAACCATGGCTTGCCCGTCGTGAACCCGGCATGGGGCAGGCCGGAATGCCATGGCATGGGGGTGCGGCAGCCATCGCGGCCCTTGTCTTCCGGCCAGAAGCGGATGCCGCGCGGATCGGTCAGTTCCTCGTAAAGAATATCGGCTTCGGGCAGGCCCAGCTCCTCGCCCTGATAGAGCCCGGCCGAGCCCTTGAGCGTCAACATCAGCGCGATGGCCTGCCGTGACAGATCGGCAGGCGAAGCGCTGTGCGGCGCCCAGCGGGTCATGTGGCGGATGACGTCGTGATTGGAAAAGCTCCAGCAGGGCCAGCCGGTCGAGCCATCGGCAAAAAAGGCTTTCACCTTGGTGCGGAAATGGGCGGCGGAGAATTTGGGGCTGAGGAAATCGAACGAATAGCACATATGCAGCAGGTCGCTGCCGGAGGTATATTGCTTCATCAATTCGAGGCCGCGCTCGTCATCGCCCACTTCGCCGACCGTGGTGACGCCCGGGAAATCATCCATCATGGCGCGGACCTTGCGCAGCCAGTCCAGATTTTCCGGCTGGCTCTTGGAGAAGCGGTGGCTCTGCATGTCATAGGGATTGGTGGCGGGCAGACCATTGAGCTCGGCCAGCGGCGGGTTCGAGCGCAGCTTTGCGTCGTGGAAATAGTAATTGACCGTGTCGAGGCGGAAGCCATCGAGCCCTCTATCCAGCCAGAAGCGCATGGTTTGCAGCACGGCGTCCTGCACGGCGGGATTATGGAAGTTGAGATCGGGCTGGCTGGTCAGAAAATTGTGCAGGTAATATTGTTTGCGCGCGGTGTGCCATTCCCATGCCGAGCCACCAAACACCGAAAGCCAGTTGTTGGGCGGCGTACCATCGGGATTGGCATCGGCCCAGACATACCAGTCCGCCTTGGCATTATCGCGGCTGAAGGCGGATTCGAGGAACCACGGATGCTGCGAGGAGGTGTGGCTGACCACCTGATCCATGATGACCTTTAGACCCAGCGCATGGGCCTTTTCCATCAACAGGTCGAAATCCTGCAAGGAGCCGAACAACGGATCGACGGCCATATAGTCGGACACGTCATAGCCCATATCGGCCTGCGGCGACTGGGTGATGGGGGAGAGCCAGATGCAATCGACGCCAAGGCTGGCAATATGATCGAGCCGGTCGATGATACCGGCCAGATCGCCGATGCCGTCGCCATTACTGTCCTGAAACGAACGCGGATAGACCTGATAGATCACTCCGCCGCGCCACCATTCGGTCATTGCATAGACTCCCAACAATTTTGGCGGAAGCTAAAGGGTTTTCGGTCCGCTGTTAATTGGGGATGGTGCAGGGGTGGGTTGCGGTCTGTTACGGGGCTGCGGAGATATCATTGGCGTATAATCGCGCTCGACGCGGCACCCTCCCCCTCGCGGGGAGGGTTGGGGAGGGGGGCATCACAGCCCGATCGAGTGCGTTGCACACCCCCTCCCAACCTCCCCCGTCAAGGGGGAGGTGCCGAACCGGTGGGGCGTCAAGATTTTGGCAAACCACAAAGCGCCCTTTCTTCTTAGGGAGAGGGTGCCTGAAGGGCCGGTCGCCGGTTCACGCCACCGCGCTGATCAGAGGCTCACCGGCAAAGTGCTTTTCGAGATTGGCGACCAATAGCGCGCCCATGGCGTAGCGGGTCTGATGCGTGGCGCTGCCCTGATGGGGGGAGAGCACGACATTGTCGAGGGAGAAGAAGGCCTCGGGGACATTGGGTTCATCGACAAAGACGTCGAGCGCCGCGCCGCCAAGCCCGCCCGATTGCAGCAGGTCGAGCATGGCGGCTTCGTCGATCAGCGTGCCGCGCGCGACATTAACGATTGCGCCATCGGGACCGAGCGCTTCGAGCACTTTTCGTGAGACGATCCCCTCCGTGCCCTTGCCGCCGGGCGCGATGACCACCAGCCAGTCGCTGTCCCGCGCCATGTCTTCGAGCTTGTCGTAATAGATATAGGGCAGGTTCTGCTGCTGGCTGCGACCGTGATAGACGACGCGCATCTTCATTGCTTGCAGGCGGGTGGCGATTTCCTTGCCGATGCGGCCAAGGCCCAGAATGCCGACCGTCTTGCCGGTCAGTTCGGAGAATAGGCCGAAGCCGCCGCCGGGCCACTTGCCTTGCCGCACGAACTGATCCGATTGCGGAATGCGGCGGGCCAGCGAGATCATGAGGCCGATGGCCAGCTCGGCCACCGCATCGTTGAGCACATCGGGCGTATTGGTGACGCGGATATTGCGCGCCCTGGCCCCGGCAATGTCGATATTGTCATAGCCGACGCCGAAGCTGGCTATGATTTCCAGATTTGGCAGCTTTTCCATGAGGTCGGCCTGCACACCCGACCCGGCATGGGCGCGGATGCGGGCACCATTGGCTTTCAGCCACGCATCCTTGTCCGCCTGTTCATGCAGCTTGTGAACGACATAGCGCCCGGCCAGCGCCTGTTCGCAGGAGGGGAGGAGGGGATGGGTCTGCAAAATCTCGATGGTCATCAATTAAGTTCCCTTTGTCTGCCAGACTAGTCAGCGTGTCATGCAACGCCAAGGCCGGATGAGGGCCTTTTCGTCCTTTGCGGCCTTACTCGCCGGTTTGTCGTGACCGGCTCATTATAATTTTGAGACTGAGGGAGTGACTATGCCGGACGATATTCAAACGCGACGACTTGCGGTGCTTATCGACGCCGACAACGCTTCAGCACAGATTGCTGATGGCCTGTTTGAAGAAATCGCCAAGATTGGGCAGGCAAGCGTGCGGCGCATCTATGGGGACTTTTCCAGCCCCAGAATGAAAACCTGGAATGAGCTTCTGGCCCGGCATGCCATCATTCCACAGCAGCAATTCGCCTATACGGTCGGCAAGAACGCGTCTGATATTACCCTCGTTATCGACGCGATGGACCTGCTGCATAGCGGCCGGTTCGACGGCTTCTGTCTTGTGTCTTCCGACAGTGATTTCACCCGGCTTGCTGCCCGCATCCGCGAGCAGGGCGTGGACGTGTTCGGGTTTGGCGAACAGAAGACGCCCGAGAGCTTCCGTCAGGCCTGCCGGCGCTTCATCTATACCGAAAATCTCTGGCCTGATGCGGCCCCCGTCAATGCGCAGAGCGCCCCGCAAAAGGCTGCACCATTGAAACAGCCCGCTCAGTCCATTCCGCTGCTGAAACGTGCCATCGAGCAGATCGATAGCGAAGATGGCTGGGTGCCTCTTGGGGTGGTCGGCCAACATCTGGGAAATCTGGCACCGGATTTTGATCCGCGAACCTTCGGCTCCGGAAAGCTGAGCGATCTCGTGCGGCAGACCTTGGCCTTCGACATCGAAAAATTGGCTGGCGGTACTATTCGTATCCGGACCAAGCCGGTTTCGCCGCCCATTGCCACGAAACCGAAGCCTAAACTGAAAAGCCTATAATCATTGCGCGCGAATGAGAGCATTTTTTGCGCTGCATCTGCAACCCAGACCTGCACGAAAAAGCGGCACTCAGCGGTTTTGACTGTCTGGACGGCGGCGAACAAACGTGTAGCAATGGCGGGGCGATGGGAATGCCGTAACAATTTAGCGGAGCAGAATGGGCGAGAAGACCCCTTTTGACGAAATGTACAATCCGGACGGTTCTGTCCGCGAACCCTACCGGGCGCTGAGTGAATGGCTGGCCGAGCAGCCGGACAAGGCGCTGGCGCTGATGCAGGCCGATGCGGAAGCGATCTTTCGCAAGCTCGGCATTACCTTCGCCGTCTATGGCTCGGAAGAGGGCACCGAAAAGGTCATCCCCTTCGATGTCATTCCCCGCATTATTGCCGCCGATGAATGGCGCAGGCTCTCCAAGGGGATCGAGCAGCGCGTCAAGGCGCTCAACGCCTTTCTCTATGACATCTATCACCGGCAGGAGATTTTGAAGGCCGGGCGGGTGCCAGAAAAGCTCATTCTCAACAATGAAGCCTTCTGCCCGCAGATGATGGGGCTGGAACCGGCGCGCGGCGTCTATGCCCATATTATCGGGGTGGATATCGTGCGGGTGGGACCGGACGAATTCTATGTGCTGGAGGACAATCTGCGCACCCCCTCAGGCGTCTCCTATATGCTGGAAGACCGCGAGGCGATGATGCTGCTGGCGCCGGACCTGTTCCAGAAATCCAAGGTTGCGCCCGTGGAGACCTATCCCGAAAATCTGCGCCGGACGCTGGAGAGCGTGGCGCCGACCGGATTTACCGGCAATAGCCCCAATATTGCCGTGCTGACGCCGGGAATTTTCAACTCGGCCTATTTCGAGCACTCGTTCCTCGCCGACCAGATGGGTGCACAGCTCTGCGAAGGCCATGATCTGTTTGTCGATGGCGGCAAGGTCTATATGCGCACCACCACCGGGCCGGAGCGCGTCGACGTCATCTATCGCCGGATCGACGATGATTATCTCGATCCGCTGACTTTCAAGCCCGATTCCATGCTGGGCGTGCCGGGCCTGTTCGACGCCTATCGGGCGGGCAATGTCACGCTGGTCAACGCGCCGGGGACGGGGATCGCCGATGACAAGGCGGTCTATACCTATGTGCCGGAGATCATCGAATTCTACCTCGGTGAAAAGGCCATTCTGCAGAATGTGCCGACCTATAATTGCACCGATGAGGATCAGCGCGCCTGGGTGCTTGAAAATATCCACGATCTGGTGGTCAAGGAGGTTCACGGCTCGGGCGGCTACGGCATGATGGTGGGGCCGACCTCATCCAAGGCCATGCATGCCGAATTCAAGAAGAAGATCGAGGCGCGGCCGGACAATTACATCGTCCAGCCGACGCTGAACCTTTCCACCTGCCCGACGCATATCAATGGCGATGTCGCGCCGCGCCATGTCGATCTCAGACCCTATGTGTTGGTGGGCGACGAAGTGCGGATCACCCCCGGCGGGCTGACGCGCGTGGCGCTCAAGAAAGGATCGCTGGTGGTGAACTCGTCGCAGGGCGGCGGGACGAAAGATACGTGGGTGCTGGAAGATTGATGATGTTTTTTCAGTGTTCCACTCTGCTGGCTCCGCAAGCGCCATACTGCCCCCTCCCCCTTGAGGGGAGGGCCGGGGTGGGGGTTCTGCGGGCGCAGCGTACACATACCCAAGATCGAGCACGGGGCGAATTCAGAACCCCCACCCTCATTCCCTCCCCTCAAGGGGGAGGGAGGCGCAGGAGCCGAGAGTGCGATGCGCGGGAGGTGCAAGCATGAGAATGCTCGGACGCACCGCACAGAACCTGTTCTGGCTCTCCCGCTATGTCGAGCGGGCCGAGAACATGGCGCGCCTGCTTGAAGTGGGCTACCGCATGTCGCTCACCTCTCGCCGTGAAGGCGGGGCCAGCGAGCATCTGGTGTCCATGATGCAGGCCGCCGAGGTCGATGAACTTTTCGCGCAAAAGCATGAAGTGGCCGACCTCGACAGCGTCGCCCGCTACATGATGTTCGACCCCGAAAACCCCTCCTCGGTCTATTCGTGTCTGCAAGCCGCGCGCACCAATGCGCGGTCCGTGCGCACAGCGATCACCACCGATATGTGGGAGAGCATGAATGGGGCGTGGCTGGAATTTTCCCAGATCAAGCCGCGCGACGTGCGCGGGGCCAAGCTGCTCGGCCTGTTGCAATGGGTGAAACAGCGCAGCCATGAATTCCGGGGCGCCTTGCTGGGCACGATCCTGCGCGATGACGGCTTCAACTTCCTGCAGGTGGGCAATTTCGTCGAGCGGGCCGACAATACGGCGCGTATTCTCGACATGAAATATTACGTGCTGCTGCCACGCTCGACGCTGGTGGGCGGGGAAATCGACATCCAGCAATGGACGCTGATCCTACGGGCGGCTTCGGCGCACCGGGCCTATCGGCATGTCTATCACGACCGCTACAAGGCCCATAACATTGCCGACTTCCTGATCCTGCGGCCCGAAATGCCGCGATCCCTCGTCTATTGCGCCCGCTTCGTGCAGCAGAATGTCGATAGTCTGGCAACGCTTTACGGGCGCAAGGAATGCTGCCACGAGGCGGCGGACAGCCTGCTCGCCATGGTCGAAAACACCAATATGGACGCCATCTTCGCCAATGGCCTGCATGAATTTTTGACCGAGTTCATCGCGCGGAACAACCGGGTGACGGACGCGCTTTCGGAAAGCTACAATTTCTACTGATGCGTATCGAGATCGATCATTCGCTGAGCCTCTCCCTGCCGGACGCAACGGCGCAGGCGGTGTTGCATCTGCTGCTGACGCCCGGTTCCGGCCCGGCGCAGCAGGTGGAAAGCTGGAGCGTGGAAGTAGCGGGTATCGGCAATGCCGGGCGCTTCACCGATGCCTATGGCAATATGGTGCATCTGGTGAACCAGAGCCGACCCGAGGGCGCGATCACGCTGCGGGCACGGGGCGTCGTGACCACGAAAGAGGTCAATGGCGTGCTGGGCAAGCCGGGTGGCGAACCGGTACCGGCGCTCTATCGACGGGTGACGCCGCTCACCAAGGCGCCAGTGACGCTTTACGGCAAGTTCCGGACGGGCAAGGACACACGGCTCGACACCCTCCATGCGCTGATGGCGCGGGTGGGGGAGGTGCTGGGCCTGCCGGACAAGGACGAGAGCCAGACGCAGATGAGCGCTGATGGTGCCCAACTTCAGCGGCAGGGGGAAATGGCCGAGCTGCAACCTGCTGCGGACTATGCGCATCTGTTCATCGGCGCGGCGCGGGCGCTCGATATTCCGGCGCGCTTCGTCACCGGCTATCTTGCGCCGAGCGCGGATCATCCCGGCGGGCTGCATGCATGGGCGGAAGCCTATGATGACGGGCTGGGCTGGATCGGGTTTGATGCCAGGATGCAGCTTTGTCCGACCGAGAATTATGTGCGGCTGGCCGTGGGGCTGGATGCGGAAAGCGCCCTGCCACTGAGGACGGTTCCGGTGGGAGATTTGGTGCAGCGCGCGGATGTGAGGGTGGGGTAAGGTTAGCTGTTCCACCCCCACCTAACCTCCCCCTGAGAAGGGGGAGGAACAGATCGAGTTTTCTCCACCTTACGAAAGCCGCCGGGGGCGCTCCTCCCCCTTCTCAGGGGGAGGTTGGGTGGGGGTTGTAAGGCTTAGCCCATTAGGAGCAATCACCGTCACCACCCGGCTTGTCCGGGTGGTCCATGCCTCGGCAAGATGGATTGCCCGGTCCCCGGATCAAGTCCGAGGATGGCCGGGCAATGACGATGGAAATGGGGGTCTTGGTTTGCCCCCCTCATAAACTCAACACAAACAACCACCCCGAAATGGTCAGCGCCGACAGAATTGTGGCGATCAGGATCGTGTTGGCGGCGACGCTGATGCCGCGTTCGTAATAGGTGGCGAAGACGTAGATATTGACCCCGGCCGGCATGGCCGCGAGCAGGATGCCGTAGCGGGCGATCTCCATGGGCACATGCAGCAGCCAGATCATCAGCACATAGGCGATGGCGGGGTGGACGATGAGCTTGATGAGGGCGGCAACGAGGGCCTGCTTCCAGTTTTCGCTTAGCTTGAATTCATTGAGCGCGCCGCCAATGCCGAACAGGGCGGCGGGCACCACGGCCTGGCTCATCATCACGAAAAAGGCTTCGGCGGGTTCGACGAGTTCGAGATTGACCAGTGAGCCGACAATGCCTGCCGCAATGCCCCAGATCAGTGGGTTGGAGGCGACGCGGCGGATGGCGACGACGAGCGTCTTGCCCAGCGATTGGCCGTCGCGCCGGGTCAGTTCCATCGTCACCATGCCGAGCGTCAGCAGGATCGCGCCATGCAGGCCGATGATCGACAGCGTGACCGGCAGCGCGGCCTCGCCATAGGCGCGGGTCATGATCGGCAGACCAACCAGAACCGTATTGGTGAAGGTGCCGGCAAAGCCGACTGAAATGCTCTCGCCGGGGCGGTTTTTGAATATCCGGCGGGCAATGACGATGCCGACAACGAAACAGATGATCGCGCCCAGATAGAAGGGGCCGATAATGGCCGGATTGAAGGCGGAGCGGAAATCGCTGGTGCTGATCGAATAGAACAGCAGGCACGGTGTCGCAAAATTGTTGACGAAGGCGATTAGGGCCTTGATGCCATCCGCCGGAAACAGGCGGTAGCGCACCGCGCCATAACCAAAGGCCATAAGCGCGAAGATCGGGGCGATGACGGCGAGAATGTCGAGCATTGGCCGGAAAGCCTTGGCCGGAGGGATGGAGTACCCTTGCGTACCCCCCGCTTTTGGCCCGGTCAATGGCGGCCTGGTATGGAAGCTGAAGCGAAATAAAAATGCTGCGAAACGAAAACAAATATCGTATAAACGAAACATGGCGATGAGAGGCGATGACATGCTGGATATTTTCGTGATCGGTGGCGGCATCAATGGCGCCAGCGTGGCGCGCGATGCGGTGGGGCGCGGCTATTCAGTGGCCCTTGCCGAAATGAACGATCTGGCCTCGGGCACATCGTCCGCCGCAACCAAGCTGATCCATGGCGGTCTGCGCTATCTCGAACATTACGAATTCCGGCTGGTGCATGAAGCGCTGGCCGAGCGCGAAGTGCTCTGGGCCGCCGCGCCGCATATCATCTGGCCGCTGCGCTTCGTTCTGCCTCATCACAAGGGCCTGCGCCCCGCTGCCATCCTGCGCGCGGGTCTGGCCATGTACGATTATATGGGCGGACGGCGCCTCTTGCCGCCGACCAAGACGCTGGACTTGACGCGCGACGAAGCGGGCAAGCCGCTCAAGCCCGGCTATCGTCTGGCTTTTGAATATTCCGATTGCTGGGTCAATGACGCGCGCTTCGTGGTGCTCAATGCCCGCGATGCCGCTGACCGCGGCGCGAGTGTGCATGTGCGCACCAAGGTGGTTTCGGCGCGGCGCGAGGATGGTGGCTGGACCATTGAACTCGATGGTGAAGGCGGCAAGCAAACCGTGCGCGCCCGCATGCTGATCAATGCCGCCGGTCCCTGGGTCGATGAGGTGATCAACGGGGTTCTGGGCAAGAACGGCACGCATAATGTGCGGCTGGTTCAGGGAAGCCATATCGTGGTCAAGAAACTCTATGATCACGACCGCTGCTATTTCTTCCAGAATGGCGACGGGCGGATTTTCTTCGCCATTCCCTATGAGGACGATTTCACCCTGATCGGCACAACCGACCGCGACTATACGGGCGATCCGAAGAATGTGCAGATCACCGAGGAAGAAACCGATTACCTGTTGGCGGCGGCCAATGAATATTTCGCGCAGAATGTGACGCGCGACGAAATCGTCTGGACCTATTCGGGCGTGCGTCCGCTGTTCGACGATGGGGCCAGCGCTGCGCAGGAAGCGACGCGCGACTATGTGCTCAAAACCGATGGCGATGCGACCACGGGCGTGGTGCTCAACGTGTTTGGCGGCAAGCTCACCACCTCGCGGCGGCTGGCGGAATCGGTGCTGGAAAAGATCGAGGGTGTGCTGGGCAAGAAGGGCGAGGCCTGGACCAAGACCAGCACGCTGCCCGGCGGCGATTTCGGCGTGAAGAGCTTTGACGCCGAAGTGCGGCGGCTGGGCATGGATTATCCCGCCATGCCGGCGGGTCTCCTGCGTCGCCTGATGCGGCTCTATGGCACCAGGGCGCGGTCTATTCTGGATGGGCGCAGAAACGACGAAGACCTCGGCCCCCATTTCGGCGCCGATCTTTATCAGGCCGAAGTCGATTATCTGGTTGCCGAGGAGTGGGCGCGGACGGCACAAGATATTCTGTGGCGGCGCACCAAGCTGGGTCTGCGGGTCGGCGCTGAAGACGTGGCGCGGCTTGAGGCTTATTTGGCAGGCTAGTAGGCGTCGCACGATGCGGCACCTCCCCCTTGACGGGGGAGGATGGGAGGGGGTGTTTGCAGCACGTGGTGCTTGTCATATCCCCCACCCTGCTCGATCACGGACTTAGCAAGCGCTAAGTCCTATCTCGCTTCCCTCCCCGCAAGGGGGAGGGTGTAGAAAGAGCCGAAGGGCTGGTGGGGAGTTTCATGCAAAAATTCATTCTGGCCATCGATCAGGGCACGACATCGAGCCGGGCCATTGTGTTCGACGAGGCCCGCAAGATTGTCGGGACGGGGCAGAAGGAATTTACCCAGCACTTCCCGCAGGATGGTTGGGTGGAGCATGACCCCGAGGAAATCTGGGAATCGGTGGTCTGGTCGGTAAAGACGGCCATTGCCGAGGCGGGCATTGGCGCGGACGATATTGCGGCCATTGGCATTACCAATCAGCGCGAAACGGTGCTGATCTGGGATCGCAAGACCGGCAAGCCTATTCACAATGCCATTGTCTGGCAGGATCGGCGCACGGCGGGGCTTTGTGCCAAGCTCAAGGCCGATGGGCATGAGGCGCTGGTGACCCAAAAGACCGGCCTGCTGCTCGATCCCTATTTTTCCGGCACCAAGGTCAAATGGCTGCTCGACAATGTCGAAGGTGCGCGGGCGCGGGCCGACAAGGGCGAACTGGCCTTTGGCACGGTGGACGCCTTCCTCATCTGGCGGCTGACCGGCGGCAAGATGCACGCTACCGACGCGACCAATGCGGGCCGCACCCTGCTGTTCGATATCGGCGCCAATCACTGGGACGAGGCACTTTGCGAGCTGCTCGATGTGCCCATGGCGATCCTGCCCGAGGTCAAGGATTGCGCCGACGATTTCGGCGTCACCGAAGAAAGCCTGTTCGGCGCTGCCATTCCCATTCTGGGCGTGGCGGGCGATCAGCATGCGGCCACCATCGGGCAGGCCTGTTTCGAGCCGGGCATGCTCAAATCCACCTATGGCACCGGCTGCTTTGCCCTGCTCAATACCGGCAAGGATATGGTGCGCTCCGACAATCGACTGCTGACCACCATTGCCTATCGCCTCAATGGCGAAACCATTTATGCGCTGGAAGGCTCGATCTTCATCGCCGGGGCGGCGGTGCAGTGGATCAGGGACGGGCTGAAACTGGTGAAGCATGCCAGCGAAACCGGGCCGCTGGCCGAGTCGGCTGATCCGAGCCAGCATGTCTATATGGTGCCCGCCTTTGTGGGGCTGGGCGCGCCATGGTGGGATGCCGAAGCGCGCGGCGCCATCTATGGGCTGACGCGCAATTCCGGTCCCGCTGAGATTGCCCGGGCGGCGCTTGAAGCGGTCTGCTATCAGACCCGCGACCTGCTCGAAGCCATGCGCAAGGACTGGAAAGAGGGCGGCAAGGACACGGTGCTGCGCGTCGATGGCGGCATGGTGGCGTCCGACTGGACCATGCAGTTTCTCGCCGACATTCTCGACGCGCCTGTCGATCGCCCGACCATTCTGGAAACCACAGCTTTAGGCGCGGCCTGGCTGGCGGGGATGCAGGCGGGCCTCTGGCCGGATATGAGCGAATTTGCTGCAAGTTGGGCGCGCGACACCCGGTTCGAGCCGAAAATGGATGCGGCCACCCGCACGGCCAAGGTCAGCGGCTGGGACGATGCGGTGCGACGGACCTTGACCAGCCAGTGAGCCAATGGTCTTGGCAAAGCGGGCCGGGCCTGCAATAGGTCCGGCATGAGCACACAAGACGACGACTATATTTACGACGAGGCAAGCGGCGAATGGCGGCCGGCCTCGGAAGTGAAGGCTGCTGCTGCCGCGGCGAACGAAGTACGCGATGCGTCCGGCAATCTGCTGGCCGACGGCGATTCCGTGGTGCTGATCAAGGACCTCAAGGTCAAGGGCGCGGGACAGACGCTGAAGCAGGGCACGGTGATCAAGACGATCCGGCTGACTGACAATCCCGAAGAGATCGATTGCCGCCACGACGCCATCAAGGGCCTGGTGCTGCGCACCGAATTCGTGCGCAAACGCTAGGAGCGCGGCGCGGCAGCGCGGCGGAGGCGGTCATTGATCGCTTCGCCCAGCCCGGTTTCGGGAATGGGCGCAACCACGATCATTGTCACGCCAGTGGCGTCCAGTTCATGCAACATGGAAAAGAGATTGCGCGCGGCCTCATGCAGGTCGCCGCTTTCCGATAGATTGCGCGTGATGCCATCGAACGGGGTGGCAGCGCCGAACGCCAGATAGGCCTCGCCGGGCTGTGGGCTGGTATCAAGCCGCATATGGGCATTGGGCGCGTAATGGCTGAGCAGCATGCCAGGGGCCGAAATCTTTGCGCCAGTCTCGGCCTGCGACACCACAAGTCCGGTGACGCGCTCTATCTCTTCGCGGGCCAGGGCCCCGGCGCGAAGCTGGATGATCCTGTCGCCATCAATGGTGACGATGGTGGATTCAACGCCTGACTTGCAGGGCCCGCCATCGAGAACCGGAACCCTGCCGGAAAAGCCCCGCTGCACCTGTTCGGCTGTGGTGGGCGAGAGCTTGCCTGAGGGATTGGCGGACGGCGCGGCCAAAGGACGGTCCGCCGCGCGCAGCAGAGCCTGCGCCACCGGATGGTCGGGCACGCGCAGGGCGATGGTATCGAGCCCAGCCGTAGCCACATCGGCCAGCCCGTGGCCGGATTTAAGCGGCAGCACGATGCTGAGCGGGCCGGGCCAGAAGGCGTCGGCCAATTGGCGCGCCAGCGGCGAAAAACTGGCGAAGCGCTCGGCCATGGCGAGATCGGCGCAGTGAACGATCAGCGGATTAAAGCGCGGGCGGCCCTTGGTCTCGTAGATCGAGAGCACGGCATCGGCATTGGTCGCGTCTGCCCCGAGGCCATAGACGGTCTCGGTGGGAAAGGCGACGAGCTTGCCATCCCGCAACAGGGCGGCGGCCTTTTCGATCTCTGCTGGTGCGGGCATGTTCATGGCCGCTGGTTTGACAACAGGCCCGCGCCGCGTCAAGACGGAGCAACAAGCGGAGAGCGCCGTTGACGACCCTTCTGGTCAGCCAGCCCAATTTTGACGACCATCTGACCCCGCCCGGCCACCCCGAGCGGGCCGACCGTATTCGCGCTGTTAATGACGCGCTGAGCGCATCGCAGTTTGATGCGCTGCTGCGTCGGGATGCGCCCTATGGCGATCTCAACCTGCTCGAACTGGTCCATCACCCCGACTATCTCGCCGCCCTGCGCGATGCGCGGCCCGCCGAGGGCATGCGCCAGCTCGATGGTGACACCTATATTTCGGGCAAATCGCTGGATGTTTTGGCCACCGGCCTCGGCGGCGCACTGGCGGCACTGGATGCGGTGGTTATGGGCGAGGTCGACAATGCCTTCTGCGCCATTCGCCCGCCCGGCCATCACGCCGAAATCGAAGCGGCGATGGGCTTTTGCCTGATCAATACCATTGCCATCACCGCGCGCGAGGCGCAGCGCAAATATGGTGCCGACCGGATCGCAATCGTCGATTTTGACGTGCATCACGGCAATGGCACGCAGGATATTTTCAAGGACGACCCGAGCGTCTTTTATGCATCGAGCCACCAGATGCCGCTTTTCCCCGGCACCGGCCATCCGCGCGAAACCGGCGTCGGCAATATCGTCAATGTGGCTTTGCAGGCGCAATCGGACGGAGTGGCAATGCGCGAGGCCTATCGAGACATTATCCTGCCTGCGCTGGATAATTTCGCACCGGACCTGCTGCTGATCTCGGCCGGGTTCGACGCGCATCAGCTCGACCCATTGGCGCAGCTTGAATGGGAAGACGAGGATTTTGCCTGGGTCACGGGAAAGTTGATGGATGTGGCCGGCAAGCGCTGCGCCTACCGGATTGTGTCACTGCTCGAAGGTGGCTATGACCTCAAGGGCCTGAGCGGCGGCGTTTCCCAACATGTGGCAACGCTGCTGAACGGCTAGAACTATCTCATGAGCGGGGCGCCAGATGGCCGATAATGACGACGTGAAAACCCTCAGCTTCGAGGCAGCGCTGGAACAGCTCGAACAGATCGTCGGCAAGCTGGAAAGCGGGCGTGCGCCGCTGGCTGAATCCATCGCCATCTATGAGCGCGGTGAGGCTCTCAAGGCCCATTGCGAAACCCTGCTCAAGACCGCCGAGGCCCGGATCGAAAAGATCACGCTGTCGCGCGAGGGCAAGGCCACCGGCACCGAGCCGCTCGACGCGCAATAGGCGCGGGCGCGGCAATCTGCCGGTTGCTCTTCGGGCCTGCTGCGCGCATCTAGACTCGAGTGCTCGCCGCCACCGTCATCACCGGGCTTGTCCCGGTGATCCATGCGGAACCTTTGGATTGCCCGGACAAGCCGGGCAATGACGGCGTGGGGAGGGCGGAGCAAAAAGATGAAGGTCGCAAAACAATGACGAATAAGGCTCTGCGGAATTTCCGGGTTGTGCTTTGGGTGCTGGTGGCTGTCGCGGCCATCGGTGCGACGGCGCTCTATCTGTTCAAGCCGCCCCAGCGTCCGCTGGGTGTGACGGGGCAGGAATTTGCCATGACCTCGACCAAGGGCGGCACCTTCACCCAGAACGAGCTGCGCGGCACGCCGAGCCTGATCTTTTTCGGCTATACGTTCTGCCCCGATGTGTGCCCCACGACCCTGGCCGAAACCACGGCATGGCGCGCCCAGCTCGGTGTTGATGCCGATGATCTGCGGATCATCTTCGTCACTGTCGACCCCGAGCGCGACACCGCCGAAATGGTCAAGGACTATGTTGAGGGCTTTGATACCAGCGTGATCGGGCTGGTGGGCGACGAAGCCCAGACCGACCAGATCAAGGCTGCATTCGGCGTGTTCTCTGAAAAGGCCGGTGACGTGGACAGCGAATTCTACCTCGTCAATCACACGGCGCTGACCTTCCTCATCAAGGCCGATGGCACCTTTCAGGGCACGATTGCCTATGAGGAAGCCAGCGACACTGCGCTCGCCAAGATCGAGCGGCTGATCAAGGGGTGAGCCGCATAAGGCTCGATCTGGCGCTGGAACAGCGAGGGCTGATGCCCAGCCGCGCCCGCGCCAGAGACGCCATCCTGCGTGGCACCGTCATGGTCAATGGCGAGCCCGCCAGAAAACCCAATCAGATGGTGGGCGAGGCCGACGCGCTGACGCTCGACGATCCGGCGGCGGGCTATGTCTCGCGCGCCGCGCTGAAGCTGATCGCCGGGCTCGATATTGGTGCGGTCGAGGTGTCTGGCAGGACATGTCTCGACGTGGGCTCCTCTACCGGCGGCTTTACACAGGTGCTGCTGGAACGAGGCGCGACGAGGGTCTATGCCGTCGATGTCGGGCATGACCAATTGCACCAGCGCCTGCGCGACGACGCGCGCGTGGTGAGCCTTGAAGGCACCAATGCGCGAGAGCTGGATCGAGAGATCATTCCCGAAGCGATCGATCTGCTGGTTTCCGATGTGAGTTTTGTGTCCGTCACCAAGGTGCTGGCGGCGCCATTGGCGCTGTGCGGACCGGAAGCATCGGCCGTCATTCTGTTCAAGCCGCAATTCGAGGTGGGCCGGGATTTTGTCGGCAAGGGCGGGATCGTCACCGACCTGCCCGCGAGCGAACGCGCGATGGCGGACGTGGTCGCATTTGTCGAGGACGCCGGGTTTGCGCTGAGGGCCAAGGTCGTGTCACCGATCGCCGGTGGCGATGGGAACGTGGAGACGGTGCTGATTTTTGTGCGCGCTGGGTAAGAGGTTATGCTCGGGGCGTGTGCGTGGCACGATGTGACACCCTCCCCTTGACGGGGAGGGATGGGGTGGGGTGCTTCAATTCACTCGAATATAGGGGCTTCCGCACCCCCTCCCGACCTCCCCCGTCGAGGGGGAGGTGTTCCGCCGGTGGGAGTTGAAGCAGAAAGACTCACTTTTGCAATCGCGGGAAGGTGCTGTGCGTTCACCCCACATCCGGCAATCGCGCCGCCATCAGCGCTTTCGTCAGCGCATGCTGCGGGTTGGCGAACAAGTCTTCCGGCGTGCCCTCTTCGACGATCCGCCCGGCCTCCATGACCAGCACGCGATCGGCCATGGCGGCGACCATGTCGAGGTCGTGGCTGATGATGAGATAGGTGAGGCCATGCTCGGCCTGTAGCCGGGCCAGCAGCTTCAGCACTTCGCCGCGCACCGAAACATCGAGAGCGGAGACCGGCTCGTCCAGCACGAGCAGGCGCGGCCGTGTCACCATAGCGCGGGCTATGGCGAGGCGCTGGCGTTGGCCGCCGGAAAATTCGTGCGGATAGCGCGCCAGCATGTATGGGTCGAGGCCGACAGAGGTGATCGCCTCATGCAGGCGCGCGTCGCGCTCAGGTTTTGAGAGCGGGCCTAGGAGGTGCAGCGGTTCGGTCAGCGACTGGGCGATGGTCATGCGCGGATCGAAACTGCTGAACGGATCCTGGAAGACGAGCGACAATCCGGCCCGCAGCAATGGCGGCAGATCGCGGCCCTTATAGCTCCGATCATCCAGACGAAACTGGCCTTCCGTCGCGCTGTCGAGCCCGACGATCATTCGCGCCAATGTGGTCTTGCCGCAGCCGGACGGGCCGACCAGCGCCACGCATTCCCCCTGCCTTATGTCGAAACTGACCGCGTTGACGGCGCGCAGGGGCGCCCGGTTCCACAGCCAGAATCCGCCCTGCCGATAGTCGCGGCTGACATTCTCGACCCTCAGCAATGGCGGGCCAAGCCTGTGATGCGCGACGCGCCTATCCATCCGGCTCGCGGCCAGCAATTGGCGCGTATAATCGGCCTCGGGCTGTCGCAGGAGTTTTTCGGTCTCGTCCATTTCGACCAATTGACCGGCACGCATGACCCCAATCCGCGAACAGAGCGCCGCAACGGCCTTTATGTCATGGCTGATGAAAAGCAGCGTCATGCCGCGCCGGGCACAGATTTCGGCGATGAGATCGAGCACCATGCGCTGGGTGATGACATCGAGCGCCGAGGTCGGCTCGTCGGCAATGAGCAGATCCGGTGCGCTGGCCAGTGCCATTGCGATCATGGCGCGCTGGCGCTGTCCGCCCGAGAGCTGGTGGGGGAAGCGGCTGGAATGTTCGGGCAGGAGGCCCACTTCGAGCAGCAGCGCCGCCAGGTCGGCGCCGCTGCGGGAAAGATCGGCGGCTTCCTTGATCTGATCGCCGATCTGCATCAGTGGATTGAGCGCGGTCATGGGTTCCTGAAATACCATGCCGATATATTCGCCGCGCAGCCGCGCCATATCGCGCTCATTTTCGGGCAGCGCTGCGCTATTGAGGCGAATATTGCCCGAGATTTCTGCATTGTCCGGCAACAGCCCGGCAATGGCGAGGGCGGTGAGCGATTTACCCGAGCCGCTTTCGCCAATAAGCCCGAAAGTCTCGCCTTTCTCGATTGTGAGCGAGAGAGCAGAGACAGCGGCGCGGCCAGAAAAACCGATTGTCAGATTGTCGATCTCAACCTGCGCCATGATTGAGACCCTCCCGGCGCAGGCGTGGGTCCATGGCGTCACGCAACCCGTCCCCGGCAATGTTGAGCGCGATGACGATGAGCACGATGGTCAATCCCGGCACGATGCCGAGCCAGGGATGGATGAGGAACAGGCTCTGTGAATCGCGCAGCATCAGGCCCAGACTGGTGGCGGGGGCCTGTGTGCCAAGCCCGATATACGACAGACCCGCTTCTGCCAGAATGCCAAGCGAAAGCTGGATCGTGCCCTGAACGATGATCAGGCTGGCTATATTGGGCAGCAGGTGCCGTGCCGCAATGGCGGCATTGCCGAGGCCTGCCAAACGGCCCGCTGCGACATAATCCTGCGTGGCAATGGCCAGCGCCCCGCCGCGCGCCACGCGGGCAAAGACCGGAATATTGAAAATGCCGATGGCGAGGATGGCGTTGAGCTCACCGGGACCGGCCAGGGTGGCGATGAGAATGGCGATGACCACCGAGGGAAAGGCGAAGGTGACATCGGAAATGCGCAGCACCAGCCATTCCACCGCGCCACCCCATGCGGCGGCGGCAAGGCCCATGGGCACGCCGACACCAACGCCGATGATCAAGGCCGAAGCGGCAACGAGAAAGCTGGTCAGCGTGCCGCTCATGATCAGGGACAGCATGTCCCGGCCGAGATGGTCGGTGCCCAGAAAATGGGCGGCGCTCGGACCGGCAAAGCGGCGAGCGATGACGATCTGTTCGATGGGGTAGGGGGTCCACACCAGCGAGATCAGCCCCAAAAGCGCAAACAGGATCGCGGCGGCGAACCCGATGACAAGGCTGGGATGGCGGAGAAGACGCTGCCAGCTCATGCCTCGCTCCTTCTCAGGCGCGGATCGACCAGCGCATAGAGCAGATCGGTGATGAACATGGTGGCGGTGACGGCCAGCACCAGAACGATTGTGGCGCTGCGGACCAGCACCAGATCGCGCTCCGAGATGGCGGTGAAGATCAGTCGCCCGAGGCCGGGGAGGTAAAAGACATTTTCGACGATGATCGTGCCGGCGATGAGGAAGGCGAATTGCAGGCCCAGAATGGTCAGGACCGGCAGCATGGCGTTGCGAATGCCGTGCCGCCAGATGGCCTCGGCCCGGGTCAACCCCTTGGCGCGGGCGGTGCGAATGAAATCCTGGCCCGTGACATCGATCAGAGCGGTACGCATGACGCGGGCGAGAATGGAAGCCTGCGGCAGGGCAAGGGCGAGGCCCGGCAGGATCAGCCCGCGAAAGGCGGCGCCGGAATTTTCATGCCATGGCGTAAAGCCGCCAGTGGGCAACCAGCGCAGGGTGACGGCAAAGACTAGAGTAAGAAGCATGCCGAACCAGAAATTGGGAATGGCGATGCCGGTCTGGGCGAGGATCATCAGGCTCGTATCGGTGGCCTTGCCGCGCCGCATGGCGGCGAGAATGCCCAGAGGCAGGCCGATGGCAATGGACAGGATCATCGCCATCATGGTCAGCGGCATCGTGACGGCCATGCGCTCGGCGATCAGCCTGCCAATATCGGCGCGCTGGGTGACCGATGTGCCGAAATCGCCCTGCACCATGCCGATGATCCAGCTCATGAACCGCTCATGGGCAGGCGCGTCCAGCCCCATCTGGTGGCGCAGGGCCGCAACACTGGCCTCCGACGCATTGATGCCGAGCACGAAACGCGCCGGATCGCCGGGGAGCAGATCGAGCAGGATGAAGATGACCAGCGCCGCGAGGAACAGGGTGGCAGCGAAGGTCAGGAGGCGGCGGAGGAGGTAGAGGGTCACGGGTGCATAGAGAGCATAAATCCCCCCCTCCCCGCCTCCCCCGCAAGGGGGGAGGTGCCGCTTTGTGTATTCGGCACGATTTGGTCAGGATCACCGGCCGGACACCCTCCCCCTTGCGGGGAGGGCTGGGGAGGGGGGCTCGCGTATATGGTGCTGCCGCTATTCGACCCAGCGGATATCCCGCAGTACCACGCCTTCGATGGGGGCGTTCTGCCACATGCCGTCGAGCTTGGCGTTCCAGACGCCGGTCTGGGCCAGCTCGAACAGATAGCCGTTGACGGCGTCTTTGGAGATGATGGTCTGGATCTCCTGCGCAATGCGCTGGCGTTCGGCCTCGTCGGTCGTGGCATTGAGCGTCTCGTTAAGGGCCTGAACGTCGGCATTGTTATAGCCGAAATAGTAATTGGGATCGGCATAGATGCCAATGTCGAAGGGCTCGACATGCGCGACGATCGTCAGGTCGAAATCCTTGTTGGTCAGCACGTCCTCAAGCCATTGCGCCCATTCCACATTGATCAGTTGCAGCTTGATGCCGACATTTGCGAACTGGCTGGCAATGATCTGGCCGGACAGCCGCGCATAGGCGACCGGCGGCAGTTTCAGGCTGGCCGAGAAACCATCGGGATAACCGGCTTCGCTGAGCAGCGCCCTGGCGGCTTCGGGATCGTAGGGATAGGTCTCGGTCAGGTCGAGATAATAGGGGTGGTGCGGGGCGAAATGGGTGCCGATGGGCACGCCATAGCCATAGGTCGCGCCATCGATGATTTCCTGCCGGTTGAGGGCATGGGCCATGGCCTGGCGCACGCGCAGATCATCGAACGGCGCCTTGGCATTATTGGTGCCGAGGATGGTTTCGCCTTCGGTCGAGCCGACCAGCACCTTGAATTGGGGATTGTTCTCGAAGACGGCGAGCGCTTCGGGCGCGAAATTATTGGTGCCATCGACATCGCCCGCCAAGAGCGCATTGGTCAGCGTCGCCGTATCGGAAATGAACAGATATGTGGCCTGGGTCAGTGCGGGCGCGTCGCCCCAATAGGGCGCATAGCGTTCCAGAATAACGCGGCTGCCGCGATCCCATTGCACAAAGGCGAAAGGTCCGGTGCCGATGGGGTCGCTGGCATTGTTATCCGCGCTTTCGGGGGCCACGATCACCGCATCGCCGCGTCCGAGATTGAACAGGAACAGTCCATCGGGGCGGGCGAGGGTGAATTCCACGGTCTGCGGATCGATGATCGTGACGGCCTCGATGGGTTCATAAAGCGCCTTCTGCGCATTGACGCTGTCTTCGGCGAGAATGCGCTCGAAGGTGAATTTGACATCCTCGGCGTCAAACGTGCTGCCATCGTGGAAGGTGACGCCTTCATGCAGGGTAAAGGTAAAGGTCAGCCCGTCGTCGCTGATGGTCCAGCTATCGGCAAGACCGGGTTGCACGGCCCCGTTCTGGTCGATCCGGGTCAGGCCTTCAAAGACGTTTTGATAGACCACCACATCGACCGCTTCGGCGGCATTGGCCGTGGGGTCGAGCACGGGCGGCTCAAGCGCCACCCCGATACGGATTTCAGTGGGCTGCGCGAAAGCCGCGCCGGTGGCCAGCACGAGGCCGGCAGCGGCCAGCATCAGGGTCTTGGTCATCATAGTCTCCTCAAGACGAGGCGCAGCGTCGCGGCCTCTGCCTTTAGATATAGGCCAAAGGCGATTGCAAACGCACCTGCCTAAGGTGTCAAACTTTTCGCCTATCCCCGGCCCATGAGGCAAGAATGACCGGGATCATGCCCGCCAGCACAATACAGAGCGCGGGCAGGGCCGCCTGTGCGAACAGGCCGACATTGGCGCGCGAATAAATCAGCGTTGCCAGCGTCTCAACGCCCAGCGGGCGCAGCAGCAGCGTTGCGGGCAATTCCTTGACTATTTCGACAAAGACCAGCATCCCCGCCGAGAGAATGGCAGGGGAGAGTGTTGGCAGGTCAACGCGGAAAAAGGTGCGCATCCGGCTGGCGCCCAGTGCCCGGCTGGCATCGAGCATAGCGCGGCCGCGCTTTTTCATCGCCGCATCCAGCGTTGAATGGCTGACCGCGAGAAAACGGATCGCATAGACATAGACCAGCGCCGCCATCGAGCCGGAAAGGATCAGGCCCGGCCGCCAGTCGAACAGCGCCATGGTCATGCGATTGAACCAGAGATCGGCCTGACCCAGCGGTTGCAACAGGCCCAGCGCCAGCACAGTGCCGGGAATGGCATAACCAAGCGTGGCAATGCGGATGAGGCCCGAGGTAAGCCCCTGCCGTTCGCTCAGCCGTGCGGCCAGAAGACCCAGAGCCACGGTCACCAGCGCACCGACGCCCGCCAGCGTGATCGTGGGGACGAGGGCCTTGACCATCAGCGCCATGGTTTCGGGATGGTAGAGGCGCAAAGACAGATAGGCCAGCTCGCCCGCCGGAATGCCGAAGCCGAGAAGGAACAAGATGGCGCAAAAGGCGAGGGCGAACCAGCGCCGCCCGCCTGCCAGAATTTCCCGCGCCGGCGGCACACGGCTATCGCGCTGGGCCGAATAGGCGCGGTTCCGTCGTGCCTTCTGCTCGGCGATAATAAGAAGGCCAATGACCAGAACCACCGTCACCGCCAATTGCGCCGCGCCGCCGAAATCGGAGCGGTTGATCCAGGTCGAATAGATGACATTGGTGATCGAATTGATGCCGAAATATTGCACCGCGCCCAGATCATTGACCACTTCCATCATTGCCAGCGTCATCCCGACCACCAGTGCGGGCCGGGCGATGGGCAACACGATCGAGAAGAAGGTGCGCGCGCCACTGGCGCCCAGAGTGCGGGCGGCAATACTGAGCGAGGTCGACTGCATCAGAAAGAATGCGCGGCAGGCGACATAGACATAGGGATAGAGCACGGCGGAGAGGACCAGCACGGCGCCCCAATGGCTTTTGATATTGGGGAACCAATAATCGCGGATGGTCGTGGCCCCGGTAACCTCGCGGACAAAGCTCTGGATTGGGCCGGTGAAATCAAGAAATTCCACATAGGAATAGGCAGCCAGATAAGTCGGCACGGCCAGCGGCAGAACCAGAGCCCAGTCGAAGAAACGCCGCAGCGGAAAATCATAATGGGTGACGAGCCAGGCGGCGACCAGACCAACAGCGCCGGTGATCAGCCCGACCGAAACCATCAATGTGCCGGTTTCGCGCAAGGCCGTGGGCAGCATGGTGGCGGCAAGGCCGTTGCTGCCGGTGCTGAGCGCGCCCAGTGCAGCAATTGAAAGCCAGATGATAGGCACGCCTACCACCAGCACCAGAACAAGCGGCAAGACCGGCAGGGCAAAAACCCCGCCGGTCCGCTCATATCGTGTCTTTGTGGTGTCGACTGCTATGCCGAAACTCCACTGTGGTTTCTAGTGTCCGCCGCGATCTGTTGGCTCTTTCGCTGCGATGCGGAGAGCCCCGATGGGCACCCTCCCCCTTGAGGGGAGGGATGGGGTGGGGGTGCAGGCTTATCCACGGCTCTGAACGTCGGTATAAGCGCTTTGACGGTGCAGAACCCCCACCCTAGCCCTCCCCTCAAGGGGGAGGGGACTGGATCGTGGCTCCCGAGCCTTAGCGCAAACGCCAATTGAGCCTTAGTTCTGAGCGCCTTCGTCGAACTTCAGCTCGTCGACGAGCTGGGCTGCGAGTGCGCGGTTTGCGGCGACTTCGGTCAGCGGCACGTCGGAGGCCTTCAGCTCACCCCAGCTTGCCACCAATTCGTTGATCGGCGCGCCCGGCACGACCGGGAACTCATAATTGGTGTCGGCATAAACAGCCTGAGCATCATCGGAGAGCAGGAAGGCGATCAGCGCATTGGCGTTTTCGGCGTTCGGCGCATGCTTGGCGATGAAGCCGCCAGCCACGTTTACCTGCGTGCCTTCGCCTTCAGCGTCGGGGTAGATGATACGGGCGGAATTGGCCCAATCCTTCTGCTCCGGCTCGGCTTCGTTGTTGAGCATCGCACCCATGTAATAGGTGTTGACGATGGCCAGATCGCACGAGCCTTCGAGAATGCTCTTGACCTGAACACGGTCATTGCCGGTCGGCGGGAAGGCGAGGTTGTCGCGCACGCCAGCCAGCCAGGTGCGGGCCGCATCTTCGCCATTGGCGGCGATGTAGTGGGCGATCAGGCCGATATTGTAGGCATGGGTGCCGGTGCGGGTGCAGATGCGGCCCTTCCATTCCTCATTGGTCAGATCGTCATAGGTCAGCGCGGTGGCGTCGACGCGATCCTTGGAGACGTAGAACACGCGGGAGCGCAGGGACAGGGAGGTCCAGTTGGCGTCATCGTCGCGGAAGGCAGCGGGAACGCGCTCTTCGAGAGCCGGGGTGGTGATGGCCTGGGTCAGGCCCTTTTCTTCGGCGCTGACGAGATTGCCGATATCGACGGTCAGAACGACGTCGGCCGGCGAGAGTTCGCCTTCGGCTTCAACGCGGTCCAGCAGGCCGTCGCCAGCATAGAGCACATTGGCAGTGATGCCGGTTTCGGCGGTGAATTTGTCGAGCAGCGGCTGGAGCAGGCTCTGCTCACGATAGCTGTAGATATTGACTTCGCCGCTCTGGGCAAAGGCGGGGGCGGCTACGCCTGCCAGAATGGTGGTGGCCAGAAGGGCGCCGAAAATATGCGCGGTCTTGGTCATCTGCTTCTCCTGCTACATCGGGGTTCAAGAGCCCGGTTGACGGCCGCTTAATGGAGCGGGCAGGGTTCAAAGTCAATAAACTCAATAAAAACAATCGCTTAAAGATTAGACTGGTTCAAAACTGTCTGGGGATAGTTGAATGAAACCAAGCGATTAGATGATCTGAAAAATCTACTTATAAATTGGGGTTCAGAGGCGTTTCTGAATTGCAAAATTAGGCGTCACTGGCGTTTCTGAAATCTACCAGATCAGCTGGAATCTTCAGCGAGAACAGCAGGCCTTCATTTCCGGCCGGATCGACTGACAGTGAAACGGCATTGACCGCCAGAAGCGAGCGGGTCAGGGCCAGGCCAACGCTGGAGCGGATGGGCGTCAGCGTCTGTCCATCCCGGTCCACGCCATCGCGGAACACCACGAACCGTTCGGCCATGTCCACCGCATGGGCCGAGCTGTCACGCACATGAATTGCAATGGCATCATCATCAAGGCGCTGCGCCGAAATGATCACGGTTCCGCCGGTCGGCGTCTGGTCGATGGCGCTGGCCAGAAGGTTCAGGACGGCCTGTGCCAGCGAGGCGCGATCCGCAGTCACGCGGGGCAGGGCCTCTGAAATGGCATTGCGCACGATGACCCGACCGGCATTGGCCTGATCGCGGATGCGCAACACGCAGTTTTCGAGCAGATCGGTCAGATCAAGGCTGGCTCTTTGCGGCAGATAGCGACCGTCGCGCAGCCGCGCATAATCGTCCAGTTCATCCACCAGAGCCGCGATTTCGCGGCCAGCGCGGGAAATGTCCTCTGCATAGCCTTCATAGCGCTCATTGCCCAAGGCGCCGAAGGCTCTAGAACCGATGATCTCGGAAAAGCCCATAATGGTGTTGAGCGGGCGGCGCACGCCGCGGCTGATCCGCCCCAGCAGCGCCGGGTCGGCCTCGCCATTGCCCCCGATACGGGCCGGTGGCGCCATCTCGCGCGCATGCACGAAGCCGAAATAGCCACTGACAATGCCCGCCTGTCCAAGGGCGAAAAGCAGAATGTCGGAGCGCCCATCGGCCGAGCGCAGGGGCAGGCTGGGCCGCGCCGTTTCGGCAAAGCGTGCCGGGCGTTCGAGGAAGGCCTGAAGCGCCAGCCGGTCATCTTCCCCGATCAGGGCGGAGAGTGCCTTGCCCGTCATCGGCTTGCCGCCGCTGAGCAGTGAAACGGCCATGGCGCTGGCGCTGCTGATCGTTCCCGAACGGGTCGCTTCGACAAAGCCGTCGCCGCGCAGATCGGCAAAATTGCTGGCAAAGGCACGCACCGCGTCTTCATGGCCAGTGCGCACCTCGGTGGTGCTGGCCGACAGCATCAGGGCCGGGCGGCCCTGCCAGGAGATCGATTGCAGCCGCGCGGTCACCGGCACCAAAGTACCGTCGCGCTGCACCAGATGATTGACCGGTCCCGCATCATGGCCTTCGTCACCCATTTTGGGGAAAACGGCCGCGAGCCCCGCCTGCCGCAGGCCATCGGCAGAGTCATAGCCGACCATTTCGGTGATGGCGCGATTGGCGAACAGGATCTGCTGGTCGCGGAACACCAGAATGCCCAGCGGCAAGCGGTTGAGCACCAGCGTCTCCCCGCCCAGATTGATCAGCGCGCCCGATGCGGGGCTGATCGGAGCCGGAGCGGCAATCTCGGTTTTCTGCGGACTGCGCTCGCCGATGCGATCGCCAAGAATGCGCGACAATTCATCGAAATTATACCGCGACACCCGCTCTACGGCCTCGGGGTCGGGCGGGGTTTCCATATCCGGCGCTGACTGATCCTCCACAGCAGCGGCAGGTTCGTTCTCCGGCATATCGGCATCGAGGGGAATGTCGTCGTCGGTTTCGTCTTCGACATCCGGCTCGGGCTGGCTTGGCGTGAAGCCGCGCCCGGTGACGCGGTAAAGGCGCGCAAATTCGCGGCCATCGACCTCGTCTTCAATATCGTCTTGGGCATGATCCTGCTCGACCGGCTCCGCAATGTCCGGCTTGTGATCATCCGCCTCGGTGAGAGGGGCATAAAGCGCATCATCGGCGGCGAGCTTTTCCACCAGCGCGCTCAGGCGGCCCATTTTAGGCTCTGCTTCAGCGCTCTCGACTTGCTCGGCAGGATCGACCACAGGATTGTCATCCAGCGCCTCTTCCCATGCCTGCGGCTCGTCCTGCTGGGCGATATGGCTCGGCTCGGTGGCCGCAGTCTCGTAGACGGCTTCGGCGTCGGCGTCCTGCCAGCTCTGCAATTCATGCTGATAGGCGTCGTCATGGTCCGGCTGCGCAGCGTCTTCAACCGGCTCTTGCAGGGACGGGGCCTCGCTCGCCTCCGATGCGACGGGCGCAGGTGTAGTCTCGCCTGCCAGCGCAAGAATATCGGCATGGATCGGGTCGACGCCCACGATCAGCAAGGCGATTTCGTCCTTCTCCCAGATCAGTGGCGTCGTGGTGCAGGTGGCCGAAACCGGCTGTTCTCCGGCAATGAACTGTATACGCGCGAGACTGGAGCGACCGGGCGATCCGAGCCTGATGATGCGGGCAACCTGACCCTTTATAGGCCGGGCGGGCTGGGCGCGTTTCAGGCCATGCTTCTTGATCCGCGCCAAAAACAGGGTAGCGGCCGGATTGCTCCAGATCAGCTTTTGGCCATCGGCGGACCATAGCCATGCCGGGCGTGCGTCATCGGCGTGTCGTAGCACGTCCGGCGCATGCGGCAATGTGGTCCAGGTCTCATTCATCGATTGCCTGTTTCGGGTCGCGTCCCCGTCATTCTGTTCCATTCTGGGACGAATGTCCGGGGTTCCTTAAGTGTTCTTCAATATCGTGCCGCGTTCGACGAATCCAGCCTGACAAGCCAGTGTGACCGGTTCATTGCGCCACATGGTTAAGTTCGGCGCCGCCAACACAGTCTTAAAGCGGGCCGTGTTTGCCCTGCTGTCCACAGGATAAAATCGGTGCTTGTCATGTCGTTCATCTCGACCTATGTTCCGCCCGCTTTCGGGTGCCGCCTGCGCCGCGCCCGATCCGGTTTTGCCGCCTTAGCTCAGTTGGTTAGAGCGCTAGATTGTGGATCTAGAGGTCCCCCGTTCAATCCGGGGAGGCGGTACCACCCTTAAATCTCCCAAATTATCGAGTTAGCCGCAGGGATGTCAGTTCATTGGCGATGTCCACGAACACCTGCTTCAATTCGCTTGCTTCCTCCGGGAAATGGGCCCGCGTGGGATTGTCCGCGCAATTCGTCAGCATCTGCCTATTGGCCACGACATTGAGTGCCGCCTGCGCTGATTGATCTGCCGGAATATGCGTTGATAGTCCGATCGTGTAGATCTCAATGCCAGGTTGGGCTTCGTTATTCACGATCTTGACTGCCTTGGCATTGGTGCAGGTCTGCAGCGTTCGCGTATTCATTTCCGTTTCCAGCGAGACGTTCGATGCGCCCACGGCGCCGCTATTGCTGGGCGCCTGAAGCTTGCCGAGCCGCTCGACCGTGCCACCGCTGGTCGAGGCAGCCTTGTTGTTCATGGAATTGTAGGGGAAGCCATAAGCCGAATTATAGGCAGAGCCATTCATGCTGGAATCGACATAAGAGGTATTGGCCCCATCCGTCATCAGGATCATGACCTTCTTCACATCCGGATTATAGGCGGCGCCCTGATCGAACGGTTCGCCCGGTGACAGCACGCGGAAACCCCAGGCTGCGCCTTCGTGAATATTGGTGCCCCCTTCCGCCGTCATCGCCTTGATAGCGTTGATGACGCTGGTGACATTTTCCGTCAGCGGCAGGATGGGCGTGCGGGTGCATTGGGAGTTGGGGCCGGTGGCAAAATCTGATTTGGTGACAGGGGAATAGTATTTGCAAATTCGCTCCTGCAACTCCCGGTTTGTGAGGCCAGTGGGAACAAAGCTATTACAAGATCCCGTTCGTATTTGGCTCGTATTGCTCCCGGACCATTCGGTCATGGTCGGCAGGGTGCGGCAGGTGCAGCCGGGCGGCAGCGCACCGTAGAACGCGTTTGGATAGAGCAGGTTACTGACAAAATTGGTGGGTGACCCAGTGCCTATTTTATAGGTGGTGGTTGTCGTTCCCCAATTTGCATTCGTATTGTTGCGCGTACGCCGTTGTTCTACCTCACACCGCGATCCATTGACGGCCGGGCGGTCGCAAACCGCGGGGCTGTCATTGACGAAATTATTGCCATTGCCGGTGATGCCGCTGACGGTGTCCGGCGAGAACATCGGCACGAACAAAGTATTGCCGCCTGTTGCCGGGGTGTCGTCGGTGTCCAGATAGTCTGTTGTCAGCGTGCCCGACTTGATATGGGGACGCGCCTCGACGCAGCCGCGCCAGTTTTCCTTGGTTGCGGCGAACAGGGTCTGACGGGTCGGGAACGAATAATTGGGTGAGTTGAGCGACAGGACCAGCCGATCCTCGTCATCGTCATTGTCGAAATTGTCGTAGTGGATCGATGATGCGCCCGAGCGGTCGATCCAGCTCGCATTGGCATTGTTGGCGCCGACATTGACGAACATGGTGAAAGGCACCAGCGCGATCCGCACATTCTCGACCAATTGCGCGCCGGGCGCGGGGATGCAGGTATCGCTCTTGGTTGGGTCTTGGCTGTTGGGTACATCCACCACCGCGTCATACATCAGGATATAGGTGGCGCATTGGGCCGCGTTGAGCAGCGCGGGCATGCGGCCATGGCTTGCCATGGAGCCGGAATTATCCAGCACCATCACCACTTCCAGCGCGAGTTTCTTGCGCACCGCCTCCGATTCGACGCGTGCGCCGAGCGATGGCACGCCAACCAGCGAAACGAACATGGTCGGCATCTGCACTTCGGCGCGGAAATAGAGCAGGCCGTCATCGACCGAGATGATCGTATCTTCGATACGGGCCGTTATGCGGTCATCGCCGATCCGCTCGATCAGAAAGGCCTGAGCGTCGTTGGTGATTTTCTGCTCGTCATAGCTAGGCTTGAGAATTTCCGGCTGTAGCGCCAGCACCGCCGCATCGAGCGCGGTCTGGGCGCGGGAGCGGGTCTGCTCAAGGGTGACATAGTCGACCACCGCGCCGCCAAGGGCGACCAGAACGATGGCCATGACCCCGAACACCACGGCAAAAACGCCGCTCTCGTCCCGGCCAAAGCGGCGCGCCAGCTTCAGAAATTCAATCATTGTCCTGCCTCCCTCGAACCGGCTTTAGCGCACCACGACCCGGGTATTGATCTGCACGCGTCCATAAAGGTCGATGACGTCGGCATTGGTCATGCGGATACAGCCCGAAGATACATTCTGCCCGATGGACCAGGGCTCATTGGTGCCGTGAATGCGGTAGAGCGTCGAGCCGAGATAAAGCGCCCTTGCGCCGAGCGGATTGCCGGGGCCGCCTTCCATGAAGGCGGGCAGACCGGGTTGGCGTGCGCGCATTTCTGCGGGTGGCGTCCAGCTGGGCCATTCGGCCTTGCGGGTCACCTTATGCGTGCCGCGCCATTCAAAGCCCGACCGGGCCACGCCAATGCCATAACGCAGTGCGCGGCCATCCCCGAGCACGAAATAGAGAAAATGCGCCTGCGTATCGACCACAAGCGTGCCGCTGCGCTCGCTGGTGGCATAGGGCACGACCTGCCGCAGATAGATGGGCGATACATAACCATTGCCCTGCAAGGCCAGCGCGTGTTGTGGCTTCTTGTCTGTAAGCGTGATGCCGGGGGGCGGCGCGAAGCGCCAGCCGGGCCGGAACGTATCGGCCTGCGCCGGCATGGCGGCAAGCAGCACGCATATGGCGCTCATTGCGGCGACAATTCTGCGCGAAATGGAAACGAACATGGCCTCTACCCCCGATAGCTGGGCGCATTGTGCCGCCCAAGCGCAAAGGAGAGGTCAAGCCGCGTAGTTAATTGTGGCTCTACGCCAAAGGTTAATGCCTGATGAAGCCGATCTGCCTCCTAGTTGCATGCATGCAACAGATGCCGCTTCTGTGTGACACGCTGCCACATGCGCGCTTGCGGCTCACGGGGTCGTGAGTTATCCAACAAGCGTTCGCAATGCCAACCGAGGGAGGCGTCACATGAAGACTGTATTGACCCGCCGCTCGGGGCCCACCCACCATCATTTCCGTCGCGCATAGCGCGCCCGCTTTGATGCAATTCCGGCCGCATTCCGGCTGGCGAACCTTCAACTCCAAACCGTGAATAGCTGAAGTCCGGCCCGCATTGCGCCCGGATTCCGCCCTTCGCACTCCGACTCAAACCTAGAGGCCGGTGGCGTTGTGCTGCCGGAAAATCAAATGACTTCGAATGCAATCGAAGAACGCAGCGTCATTCTGCGTCTCGAATTCTCCATCGCCGACGCCGTGCGTCATCGCGGTATCTGGGCTGTTCTGCGCGAGGCGCTGCGCGCCTGGTGGGCACAGACACCGCGCACCTATTCCGACGTTCCCGACTACCTGCGCGAGGATGTCGGCCTGTCTGACGCAAACGACGATCGACAATACTTGCTGAACGCGGACTATCTGCGGCTCCATCCCGCGCTCTGGAGACCTTATTGATAGTCAAAGGCGGCCGGGCACCCCCCGGCCGCCGTTCCGCCCCAAGCATTCTTGTTTCATGCTGGCCAATCGTCTAGGAACGGCCCGACTTCCCGCAAGGTTTGACCATGTCCGAAAAGCCCAAGCTCATCACCCCGCGCCTGCCGCGCGGCTTTGAAGACCGTACGCCCGGCGAGATCGCTGCCGTCGGCGCCATGATCGACAAGATCAAGGCCGTATACGAGCGCTATGGCTTCGACCCGGTGGAGACACCGCTGTTTGAATATACCGAGACGCTCGGCAAATTCCTGCCCGATACCGACCGGCCCAATGCCGGGGTGTTTTCCTTGCAGGACGATGACGAGCAATGGATGAGCCTGCGCTATGACCTGACAGCGCCGCTCGCCCGTTTCTTTGCCGAGAATTTTGAAAGTCTGCCCAAGCCCTACCGCTCCTATCGGCAGGGCTACGTGTTCCGCAACGAAAAACCCGGTCCGGGCCGGTTCCGCCAATTCATGCAGTTCGATGCTGACACGGTCGGCGCTGCCGGCCCCGAGGCCGATGCCGAAATGTGCATGATGATGGCCGATGTCATGGATGCGCTGGGCTTGCAGGGCCAATATGTGGTGCGCGTCAATAACCGCAAGGTGCTGGATGGCGTGTTGGCCGCCGCTGGCGTGACCGGCGACGAACAGAAGCTGACCGTGCTGCGCGCCATCGACAAGCTCGACAAATTCGGCCCCGAAGGCGTGCGCCTTCTGCTCGGCGCTGGCCGCAAGGATGAAAGCGGCGACTTCACCAAGGGCGCAGGCCTCTCCGATGCGCAGATCGAGCCGATCCTCGCCTATGTCGATAGCGGCATTCCCGCCGATGGCATTGAGCGCGGCAGCAATGAGCACATCGTTGCCACTATCAATACATTGGCTGGCCTGATCGGCGGCTCGGAAAGCGGGCTTGCCGGTGTGCAGGAACTGGCCTCGATCTTTGGCCTCGTAACCGCAGCCGGTTTTGGCGGGCGCGTCATTCTCGACCCCTCGGTGGTGCGGGGCCTCGAATATTATACCGGCCCGGTCTTTGAGATCGAACTGACCTTCAAGGTGCAGAACGAAAAGGGTCAGGACGTGGTGTTCGGCTCCGTTGGCGGCGGTGGCCGTTATGATGGTCTGGTCTCCCGCTTCCGCCGCGAGCCCGTGCCTGCCACCGGTTTCTCCATCGGCGTCTCTCGTCTCGCCAATGCGCTGAAACTGACCGGCAATCTCGGCGCGTCCGAACCCGCAGGCCCGGTCGTCGTTCTCGTCATGGACAAGGACCAGACCGCCCGCTACCAAGCCATGGTGTCCGAGCTGCGCAATGCCGGTATTCGTGCCGAAATGTTCCTCGGCAATACCAAGAATTTCGGCAAGCAGGTCGCCTATGCCGACAAGCGCAATTCCCCGGCGGTCATCATCGAAGGCAGTCAGGAGCGCGAGTCTGGCATCTTGCAGGTCAAAGACCTGATCGCCGGCAAACAGGCGGCACAGGCGATTTCCGACAATGCCGAATGGAAAGCCGCCCGCCCCGGCCAGTTCGAGATCAAGCGCGAAGAACTGGTTGCGGCAGTGCAGAAATTGCTGAGCGAGCAATGACAGTGCAGGGGGCGGCAACAGGCACACTCTTCACCTCTCCCTTTGGGGGAGAGGTCGGCGCGCAGCGCCGGGTGAGGGGGCCTTCCCTTTACCTGATGGCAGGCCCCCTCACCCGACCCAAGCGGGTCGACCTCTCCCCCCAGGGAGAGGTGAAGAGGGAATTGCCATGACCAATCCCGCATACCGCCGCGCCCAGCTTGAATCTCTCGTTGAAGCGCAGGGCGGTTGCCGTGCCACGCCGCCGCTGCTGCTCAAGGCCGATCCCTATTTTGATCTGGCGGGCGAGGAATTTGGCCGCCGCCTGCTGCTGACCAGCGATGTGACGGGGGCCGAATATTGCCTGCGCCCCGATTTCACTCTGCCCATCGTCACCGATTATATTGCCCAGGGCGCGGGCGAACCTGCGGCCTTTTCCTATCTCGGCCCGATTTTCCGCCAGCGTGAAACCGGTCCGGCAGAGTTCGATCAGGCGGGGATCGAATTGCTGGCCCAGCCTGATGGCGATATTGCGCTCGATCAGGTGCTGACCTTCGCCCGCGCGGCGCTCTCGCTCTACGGCACCGTGCCGCAAGTCCATCTCGGCGGTGTCGGGCTGTTTGAAGCCCTGCTGGCACAGGCCGATATGCCCGATGCCTGGCGCAGTCGTATCCGCCATCGCTTCGGCCATTCGGAAGCCATGGATCGCCTGCTGACCCGGCTTGAACGCGCGCCCGATAGCCTGCGCAGCGAACAACCGGCGCGCGATGATCTGGTGGAAGACGTGACTGCCCGGATGGTCTCGGCGGGCCTCAGCCTTTCCGATGGCCGCAGCCCGGCCGAAATCGCCGACCGCTTTCTTGAGCAGCAGGCGCTCGACGCCGCGCAGGTGCCAGCAGCGACGCTGAAATTGCTGCGCGAATATCTGGGCATCAAGGGCGATGCGCTTTCCGCCCTGCGCCAGATCGAAGCACTGGGCGAAAAGCACCGGCTGTTTCTCGGCGCGCCGATCCGTGCCATTCGCCGTCATCTCGACAATCTGGGTGACGCGCGGGTCAGCTTCGACGCCAGCTTCTCCCCGCGCCTCGATTACTACACCGGCATCGTCTTCGAAATGCGCGGGCAGGGCGGCACCATTCTTGTCTCGGGCGGGCAATATGACCGCCTGCTCGAACGCCTCGGCGCCAAGGCCCCCATCGCCGCGTCCGGCTGTGCGCTCTGGGTCGATCGTCTGGAAGCGGAGTGGCCGAAATGAGCCTCACCCTCGCCGTTCCGTCCAAGGGGCGTCTTGAAGAGCTGACCCGCGACTGGTTTGCCCAGCGCGGCCTGACCATCACCCGCCCCGGCGGCGCGCGCTCCTATCTCGGGGCCATCGAAGGCGTGCCTGAGATTACCGTGCGCTTCTATCCGGCCTCCGAGATCGCCCGCGAACTCATTCGCGGCAATATCGACCTGGGCGTCACCGGGCGCGACCTGATCCACGAAACCAGTGAGGCCGGACCTGCCTCGGTGGATTTTGAGCGCAATCTCGGCTTTGGTGAGGCCGATGTCGTGGTTGCCGTGCCCGATGCATGGATCGACGTCACCCACATGCATGATCTGGCCGATGTGGCGTCCGACTTCCGCTCGCGCCATGGCCGCTGGATGCGGATTGCCACCAAATATATCACCATTACGCGGCAATATTTCGCCCGCGCGGGCATTGCCGAATATCGGATCGTCGAAAGCCTCGGCGCCACCGAAGCCGCTCCGGCCTCCGGCGTGGCCGATATCGTGGTCGACATTACCTCCACCGGCTCCACCCTCGCGGCCAATGGCCTGCGCGTGCTGGACGATGGCGTGATGCTCAAGAGCGAGGCCAATCTCATCGTCTCGAAAACGGCCGATTGGTCGGGTGAGCGCAAAGCCATTCTCGAAACGCTGCTGGCGCGCCTCCATGACTGAACTCGAAATCGCCTTTGTCGGCCTGTTCATCCTGATCGGCGCCGGAGCCATTGTCTATGCAGGCACCCGCAACGCCACGCCGAAGAAAGACCATGCTGCCGGGGACGGCGGCGCGACGACCGGGACGGTCCGCGATGATGCAGGTGATGTCGATGTGTCGGCTGATGGCGGTGGTGCCGACTGAAATCCTGCCGTTCGGCAGCAATAGAAATAGTGCGCAACAAGCTAACGGCGTGACGCTTTAAATGCTCGATCCCCTCATTCTGCTGGCCCTGATGGGTGTCGGCATGCTGGCCGGTTTTGTTGACGCCATTGCCGGGGGTGGAGGCATGATCACCGTGCCCGCGCTTCTCTCGGCGGGCCTGCCGCCTGTCGCGGCGCTGGCCACCAACAAGATGCAGTCCATGGTGGGCACCGGCATGGCGGTGTTCACCTATTGGCGGCGCGGCTTCGTGGCGCTGCGCGATCTCATCCCCGCCATTGCCCTCACCTTTGCAGGCTCATCGCTGGGCGCCTTTATCGTCAGCCGTATTGATGTGTCCCTGCTCAACATCGCCGTGCCGGTCGCGCTCATTGCCATTGCGCTCTATTTCCTGTTCGCCCCCAAACTCTCCGATGCCGACAAGACCGCGCGCCTGCCTTTCCGGTTCTTCGTGCCGCTCATGGGCTTTGCCATCGGCTTTTATGACGGCATTTTCGGTCCCGGCACCGGCGCATTCTTCACGGTCGGTTTCGTGGTCCTGTTTGGCCTCGGCCTGACCCGCGCCACCGGCAGCACCAAAGCCCTCAATTTCACGTCCAACCTTGCCGCGCTGGCCGTGTTCATCCCCGGCGGACATGTCGTCTGGCCCGTGGCCATCGTCATGGCGATTGGCCAGCTCATCGGCGCCTATATCGGCGCCCGCACTGGCATTCGCTATGGTGCAAAGGTCATTCGCCCGCTGGTGGTTGTGGTGTCGATTGCCATGGCGGTTAGGTTGATCTTCTTTAACAGCTGATTGTTCGTCTGACGCCGGGCTGGTAGCACAATGATCCGCACCCACCGATCGTCACCCTCGGGCTTGACCCGAGGGCTCTTCACTTGGCGATCTCATCCCAAAGATCGCGCCAATCTGGATTGGTCTGTTCGATCAGCGCTTCTTTCCAGCTTCGATACCACCGCTTGAGCGAGGTTTCGCGTTGGATCGCCATTCCTATCTCGCCAAATGCCTCAAAATACACCAGCCGCTTAATGGCGTTGGCCTTGGTATAGCCGACCACCAGTCCTTCTCGGTGCTCATAGACGCGACGAACGAGATTATTGGTGACGCCTATATATGTGCGTCCCCGCCGCATATCAGCGAGAATGTAAACATAGCCACCCATATGGGCATCATGAAGTTCAGAGCCCTCGGGTCAAGCCCGAGGGTGACGGCGGTGGGGGGCGACAGGCCCTTCACCAAACAAAAAAAGGCCCCGGTGTTGCCACCGGAGCCTTCCACAAAGATCGTGACTGGGAAGAAACGATCCTTGAAGCCTAGTGCGCTGAGCGTGGATTAGAAATCCATGCCGCCCATGCCGCCCATGCCGCCGCCGCCCGGCATTGCCGGTGCTTCTGGCTTCGGAGCTTCCACGATGGTGGCTTCGGTGGTGATCAGCAGCGATGCGACCGAAGCAGCATCCTGGAGAGCATGACGCACGACCTTGACCGGATCGATCACGCCGAGCGCAACGAGGTCACCATATTCACCGGTTGCAGCATTGTAGCCGAAGGTGGGGGCAGTGTTTTCGAGGATCTTGTCGACAACGACCGAACCTTCAGCGCCAGCATTGTTGGCAATGGTGCGGACCGGAGCCTGGAGAGCGCGGCGCACGATGGCGATACCGGCTTCCTGATCGGCATTGATGCCCTTGGCCTTGATAGCAGCCGAAGCGCGGAGCAGGGCAACGCCACCACCCGGAACGATGCCTTCTTCGACGGCAGCGCGGGTTGCGTTGAGCGCGTCATCGACGCGGTCCTTGCGCTCCTTGACTTCCACTTCGGTGGAGCCACCGACGCGGATCACGGCAACGCCACCGGCTAGCTTGGCCAGACGTTCCTGCAGCTTTTCACGGTCATAGTCCGAAGTGGTTTCTTCGATCTGTGCCTTGATCTGGCCAACGCGGGCCTGGATTTCGTCGCCAGTGCCGGCGCCGTCGACGATCGTGGTGTTCTCCTTGGAGATTTCCACGCGCTTGGCAGTGCCCAGCATGTCGAGGGTGACGTTTTCGAGCTTGATGCCGAGGTCTTCCGAGATCACCTGGCCGCCGGTGAGGACAGCGATGTCTTCGAGCATGGCCTTGCGGCGATCACCGAAGCCCGGAGCCTTGACGGCAGCGACCTTGAGGCCGGCGCGCAGACGGTTGACAACCAGGGTCGGCAGAGCCTCGCCATCGACGTCTTCGGCGATGATCAGCAGCGGACGCTGGGACTGAACGACGGCTTCGAGGATCGGCAGGATAGCCTGCAGGTTCGAGAGCTTCTTTTCGTGCAGCAGGATATAGGGGTCTTCGAGCGTTGCCGTCATCTTTTCGGCATTGGTCACGAAGTAAGGCGACAGGTAACCGCGGTCGAACTGCATGCCTTCAACGACATCGAGTTCGGTTTCAGCGGTCTTGGCTTCTTCGACGGTGATGACACCCTCATTGCCGACCTTCTGCATGGCTTCGGCAATCATGTCGCCGATCGATGCTTCGCCGTTTGCCGAAATGGTGCCGACCTGAGCAACTTCGGAGGACGAGGTGATCTTCTTGGACGAGGCCTTCAGCGATTCCACGACATCGGCAACAGCCAGGTCGATACCGCGCTTGAGGTCCATCGGGTTGAAGCCGGCGGCAACAGCCTTGACGCCTTCGACAACGATGGCCTGACCCAGAACGGTCGCGGTGGTGGTGCCGTCACCGGCAACATCATTGGTCTTGGAAGCGACCGAACGCAGGAGCTGCGCGCCCAGGTTTTCGAACTTGTCTTCCAGTTCGATTTCCTTGGCAACCGACACACCGTCCTTGGTGATGCGCGGTGCGCCGAACGACTTTTCGATGACGACGTTACGACCCTTGGGGCCGAGCGTGACCTTCACCGCATTGGCGAGGATATTGACGCCGCGCAGCATCTTTTCGCGGGCATCGGTAGAGAATTTGACTTCCTTGGCGGCCATTTATGGCTCCTTGAATTGTCTGGTGGTTGAGGGGACGACTGAGGAAAGTGAGAAGCGAATTACGCTTCGATCACGCCCATGATGTCGCTTTCCTTCATGATGATCAGGTCTTCGCCATTCAGCTTGACCTCGGTGCCGCTCCACTTGCCGAACAGCACGCGATCGCCGGCCTTGACGTCCAGCGCATTGATCTTGCCGTTTTCGTCACGGGCGCCAGGGCCCACGGAGACGATCACGCCCTCGGAGGGCTTTTCCTTGGCGGTGTCGGGGATGATGATCCCGCCTTTGGTCTTTTCTTCACTGTCGACGCGACGGACGACCACGCGGTCATGCAGGGGACGGAAGCCCATGGATTGCTCCTCTTGGCATCATTGCTAATGCATAAATCGGGACCTGCTAGCACTCCCGTTTTGAGAGTGCTAACGGCTGAGCGGGATATAGGTATGGGGAACAAACAGAGTCAAGGCGCGTGAACCGAAGTTTTTTCTCGCGCGTTGTGTCGACAGGAATGTCGAACACAAGGAAGCGCCGATCATGGCCGAGACCGGATTTTCTTCTACCATTATTGCGCCAGCTACAGGGCGTGTGCATGTCATTTTCGACGATGCGGAAATCGCCAGCTCCATCCGGGCCATGCGTCTTGATCAGGCCGGACGTCCCCCACAGTTTTTTCTGCCACTCGATGATGTTCATCCCGGTATCCTCGAAGCGTCGGAAACGCAGCGCGAGGATGATGGGCCGGGCAGGGCGCATTTCTATACCATCAAGACGCTGACCGCCGACGGGGCGGACGAGGCCTGGTATTATCCCTATGCAGACGGGGCTTTCGCCGCCATCCGCGATATGCTGACCTTCGGCGGCGACAGGCTCAGGATCGACGTTACGGAGGTTTAGGCGCGAGGTGCGTTCAGCACGCCAAGATGGGTGTGCCTGAAGCCGGTGGCATATTTCAGCCCATAGCCCAGCGCACGATCGAGCCCGATATGGGCAAAATATATGAGGGCGATGTGCTGCATCAGATCGATCTTCATGACAATGCCGGCCAGGGCAAGCAGCAGCGGCAGGATATAGCTGTGGGCAATGTTGTAGATCACTGCGCCGACCTTATTGCCCCCGAGATAGCCGAAGAACGAAAGATCGGGCGCAAAAAGCAGCAGCGCAAAAAGCCACCACATGCCACCGCTCAAAAAGTAGAGCGTCGTGGCGACGGCCAGAACCGCGAGGCCTTCCATACGCAAAACGCGACGCACCATGCCGGACATGGCGCTGATTTCAGATTTCGTCTGCATGGTGTTCTCCAACTATGAGGGTGACCAAGGTGAGATAGGATCTTCTCTCCATATTCGTAATTGGCGAAATCCGGCGCTCATCTATTCAATTATGAATAGGAGGCGCAGCTTCCGCTTACTGCTTGGCGAGTTTAACGCCACAAATGCATTCCCCCTCTTCCCCCTTCATCAAGACTGGGCCATAAGGCATCTCATGAGCGAAACATCCTCCCTTCAGATCAAGCTGCGTCGCAAAGGCGGCGTTGGATCCAACACCAATTGGCACTGGGAAGTGCAGGACGCCGATGGCAAGGTCCTCAAGTCCGGTAGCGCCATCGGCGAAGAGCACAAAGCCTTCGCCACTGCGCGTGTCGCTAAGGAAAAGCTGGAAGCTGCGTCCGGCCAGTAAGGGCCGGTCCAGGATAGGATTGTCGTGACCAAGCCCGCCGCCGAGATCGACGCCATACAGGGCGTGAGCATCAAGGGTGGGTCGTTGCGCGGCATCGCACTCAAGGTCGCGTCGGTCTGCTGCTTCGTGGTCATGGCGACCATGCTGAAGGCCACCCACACCATTCCCGCCGGGGAAATGGTGTTCTTCCGATCCTTCTTCGCCCTTCTGCCCGTTTTGATATGGCTGGCCCTGAACGGGCGGCTCGCCAATGCCTTTGCCACCGACCGCCCTGTTGGCCATGTGGTGCGCGGGCTTATTGGCGTGTCCTCGATGGGGCTCGGCTTTTTTGCCCTGACGCTCCTGCCTCTGCCCGAGGCTACGGCCATCAGCTATGCCTCGCCGCTGATCATCGTCATTCTCTCGGCGCTGCTGCTGCGTGAACGGGTCTATATTTTCCGCTGGACCACGGTTCTGGTGGGGCTTGTTGGTGTTCTCATCATCCTCTGGCCGCGCCTCACCGTGTTTTCAGGCCCTGCCGGGGCGCTCGATGCCAGCACGATCGGCGCGCTCGCTGCCTTTGTCGCCGCGTGTCTTTCTGCCTTTGCCATGTTGCAGGTGCGCAAACTGGTGCAGACCGAGCGCACCGAGGCGATTGTCACCTATTTCTTCATCAGCGCTTCAGTCTTGAGCCTGTTCACCATACCCTTTGGCTGGGTCATGCCCACGCCCGAACAGGCGGCGCTGCTGATCGGGGCCGGGTTCTTCGGCGGCATTGGTCAATTGCTGCTGACCTCGTGCTATCGCTATGCCGACATGTCGGTGATCGCGCCCTTCGAATATGTCTCGCTGCTGCTCACCATCATTATCGGCTTTGTGATTTTCGCCGATATTCCCACCATCTCCATGTTGATCGGCAGCGTCATTATCGTCTGCTCGGGCATCGCCGTTATCCTGCGCGAACGCTGGCTGGGGCTGGAGCGCACCCGCGCGAAAGAGGCCAGCACGCCTTGATCCCGATGCCCGCGGCACCATCTATCGGTGGCAGGGCAGGGGGATTTCATGGCCGGGACAGCCGCAATCATATTTGGCGCAATCACCATTGGTCTGGCCATGTTCCAGCTCAATCTGGCTTTCGGCGCACCATGGGGCCGTCTCGCCTGGGGCGGTCAACATGAACGCCTGCCAATGCCGCTGCGTATCGGCAGCGCCATTTCCATTCTCATCTATGGTCTATGCGCGGCCATTCTGCTGGCACGCGCGGGGCTGATCCCGCTCTGGACCGGCGCCGATTGGCTCGGCACGGCAAGCTGGGCCATCGCCGCCTTCCTGGGGCTCGGCATTCTCGCCAATCTAGCCAGCAGAAGCCTGCCCGAGCGCCTCGTGATGACGCCGGTGGCGGCAACAATGTGCGTTTGCGCGGTGCTGGTGGCGCAAACGACATAGTGCAGTACAGAGTGTGTGCCTATCAGAACGCCAGCTTGGCCTTGGCCGAGAGAATGTGAGCGGCCTGATTAGACGAGAATGTACCGGCATAGTCCGCCGACAGGGATGGCCCGGACAGAGGCGTCCACGCCACGCCAGCGCCCAGAACCAACTGGTCACGCGGTATGGCAGCGCCGCTGACAGAGAAGGCACCTCCCCCACCGGCCAGAGAAACCGATTGCTGCGAGCTCGCATCACTGAATTCATGCGTCCAGACAGCTCTAAGGTTCAAGGCCAGTTCAGCTCCGTCATTCAGCATCATTGCGTAGTCGAGGCCAACACCTAGACCAGTCTCGAGCGTTGCGCGGCCGTCTGGGGCAACGGTTGCGTTGAAAGCGCCTGCGCCGGTCTCGGAGAAACCATTATGACCAGCCCAGCCCGCATTGAGCGAGCCAATGGGCCGAACAGTAAAGTGCTCGCCAAGGGCAAAGCCGTAGCTGGCCTCCATATACACGCCGACATTGTGCGCCCAGTACTCCGCTTGTGCAGTGCTGGTGAGGCCGCCAACGGCTATGTCACGGCTGCTGGACATATGCGTTAGGCCATAGTTGAGGCTACCGGCCAAGCTTGCCGCGCCATCGGACCAACTTCCATAGATGGCAGCCTGACCGCCTTGGCCTGTGTTGGTCGATAGCAGGGCGGGCGCGTAACTGCCATTCAGCATATAGCCCAGACCCAGCCCGACAATGCCTGTACCCCCGGCAATGGAATTCTCGACCTCATAGCCGCCGGCCAGACCGGCTGCCCACCAGTCGAGTTGGGCTGCAGCGGTGCTTTGCTCCTGTCGACCCCAGCCAGCCAGTGGTTTCAGCCACACACTCTCGCTGCCCCTGTGGCTGGCCTCGGTGACATCTTCGATAGCCAAAAGGCTGGCAACAGCTGTGCCCGGCTCCGGCCCATAGGCCAAGGACTGCGAGCTGCCGACATTGACGAAACCGGCGCCACGACGACCAAGATTTGATTGGAACAGCGCAAAAGTCTTATCGACGACCTGCTGTCCCGACGCGTGGATTTCTCCGGTCATCAGACTATAGGCCGCTTCCACCTCGTCCTCGGATAACCACAGCAATTCTTGCATGATCGGGTCATTGGGCGCGAAGTGAGTAAGGGCGTTGCCGACATTTTTTTGATTGGGACTGGCGCCAAAACTACCAAAGGCGGCTGAATTGCGCGCCATTGTCAGCAAAACGTCAGATGGATCGCTAGTGTAGTCGATCGATGCATCGAGGAAGGCAAAACTATCTTCTATCGCTGCAAAAGTGCCATGCACCGGCGTTGCGGCGGACAAGATCGTATAGGTCTGGCTCGTTCGTGCAGAGGAAGGTAAGTCAGCCTTGTCGACGAACAAAATGGCATTGCTGATATCAGCTACGCCAGTCACATTGACAATGTCATTGTGTATCCCGGCCTGATTGCCATTCGCGCCGATTTTGATGGTCAGTTGCGAACCCGAAGCCAGGTTGAGATTGCCACCGATTGTGAGTGTGCCTATGCCACCCAATCCCGCCCCTGTTACACCTAGTGTAGCCCCATTATGCACTTGCACCGTGCTTGCAAGCGCGCCCTGCGCTGACAACTTGCCGACAAAAATATCAAGATCCCCGGTAAACGCCTGACTCTGATTGAGCGTCAGCAGACCGTTTCCGCGTTTCTCGATAGTGCCTGAGCCGAAAATTGCGCCGGCAAATACGCCATCCTGCCTTTGGTCGAAAACAAGGTTGGTATTGTTCACGATATTGCCGGACAGGCTTTGGGAGTTACCAATCAGCGTTCCGTCGCTGACAACGGTGCCGCCGCTATAGGTATTGATGCCCGATAGCGTCAGCTTTCCTGCGCCAGACTTGGTTAGCGAGCCAGTGCCCGAAATATTGCCATTGTGGGTGCCGTCTGTCGCCTGCGCGAAGTCCAATGCGGCATTGTTCACGATATTGCCGGAAAGGCTGTCGGTATCAGCAATCAGCGTTCCACCGCTGATGGTCCAATCCCGCGCGGTATCCGTCGTCCCCGTGAGCGACCAATTGCCGGTGCCGGTCTTGGTTAGCGTGTCGAAGCCACGGAGTGTGCTCACGTCAAATGTGCTATTTTCCAATGCGCCTGCATTGCCCGTCAGATAAAAAGTATCGCCACTGGCGCTGGTACTAACGACATCGCCTACAAAGGTGGCTCCAGTCTCCACAATCAACGAATTGCCGCCGCCTGACAGCGATATGGCATTGGCGCCGTTAGCACCTGCGATCAGCCCCGATGTATGGATCGTGGAGCCCCCGGTCGACACAACGCCAATGCCGTTGGCGCCAGCTGCGCCGTCATGGGCGGGAACGGAAAACCCCAGCGCCGAAAGTCCTCCCTCACCACCTTCACCACCACGGATCGTGCCGGAATTTACCAGCTGAAATCCCGAGCCCGAGATACCGTCGCCCCCGTCGCCGCCGGAATTGCCGTGCCCTGCCAGACTGGCTCCACGCGCGCCATGTCCGCCAGTTCCGCCATTTCCACCAAGGATAGTGCCGGTATTGGTTATCGTAACGCCGCTGCCGACGAGCGCCGTGGCTCCCGAGCCGGCAACGCCGCCTTGCGGGCCAAGCGCATAATAGAAGTCGTTTGTGACGTTGTTTCCCCCGTGCCCTCCATCGCCACCGCGTAGCGTGCCATCATTTATCATGCTGATGCCCGCCGAAAGCGTTGACCCCGGATTTGGTGCTGAAAAATTCCAGCCTGTGAAATCTATTGAGGGGGGCGCATTGTGCCCTGACACAGATGAGCCGGCTGCCAGAGTAATTGTGCCGCTGCCAGTGAGTACGCCGCCACTGATCTCGACTGAGCCGGATGTCACGATCGTGGTATTCTGCGTGATTGAGGGGAGGGTGCCGCTCACACTTATGGTGGCCACCGAGCCATCGATCTGGATTGTACTTCCGGCATCCGCATTGGCGTTGGTAATAGCCCAACTCAAGGTGCCCGGCTCTGTGCCAAGAGCATCGTCAAAGTTGGAGGTGACAATATAGGTCGCCGCCTGTGCCAGCCCGGCGTTCAGCAAGACGCACCCAGCCGACAGCCCCAGCAAGACACCGCGACGAAGAATCAACAATGCCTGCCCCCAGAATCCAAATGGATCAAATATCTGTAGGATTATGGGTCAGAAAATCAAGGCATGAGCAAATTGTATAAAAGCCCACCGATTTATTTGTATGTCGGTGTCAACAGGATCGCGCTTTTGGGACGTGATGTCCCCGCCTAGCCCGCTGCCGCCATATCGGCCCAGTTCTGCTTCTTCCGATAGATGGTAGAGGGGCTGATTTCGAGCGCTGCGGCGGCGAGCGAAATATTGCCGCCAAAGGCTGCGATGGCGTCTTCGATGATCCGTTGTTCCTGCTGCCACATCGGCAGGACATTGCGGCTTTTGTCGCCGCGCGGCGCCTCGACGCTAATCGGCGCAATGGTCTGGGATTCGATATCGGCGGCGGATAGCATCGGGGCGCTGATTTCCCCGCCATCGAACATCACCACCATGCGGCGGATCAGGTTCTGCAATTGACGCACATTCCCCGGCCAGTCGGCGGCGGTTAATTGCTGGGCGGCCTCGGAGGTGAAGCCGGAAAAGCTCTTGTGTTCCTCGCGGCTGTAATGGGCGAGGAAATGACGGGCCAGCACCAGAATATCGCTCGGACGCTGGCGCAGCGGCGGCAGGTGAATGGGCAGAACGTGCAGGCGATAGAACAGGTCTTCGCGGAATTTCCGCTCGGAGATCAACTGCATCGGATTGCGATTGGTGGCGCAGATCACCCGCACATCCACCTTGCGTGCGGCGGTCTCGCCCACGCGGCTCAGCATGCCGGTCTGGAGGAACCGCAGCAGTTTTGATTGCAGCGACAGGTCCATTTCCCCGATTTCATCGAGGAACAATGTGCCACCGTCCGCTAGCTCGGCCGCGCCCTTGCGGTCTTCATGCGCGCCGGTAAAGGCGCCGCGCACCACGCCGAACAATTCGCTTTCCATCAGATCGCGCGGAATGGCGGCGCAATTGATGGCGACGAAGCGCCGACCTTCGCGCGGCCCCTTGGCATGGAGGGCCTCGGCGCACACATCCTTGCCGGTGCCGCTTTCCCCGGTGATGAAAACCGGCGCGGACGAGGTGGCGACGCGCCCGATCTGTTCATAGAGAAACTGCATGGCGCTGGACGCGCCCACAAACCCGGCGAAATCGGCAACCACCGGCTCGGGGCCGCATTCGGCACCCAGCGAGCGCGGGCGGCCGTGGCGTTGCGCCAACTCACCAATGCGATTGGCGAGGGCCGCGCCGCTGAACGGCTTGGCGAGATAATCATGCGCCCCGGCCCGCATCGCGCCCAGAGCCGCGCTGACCGAGCTGGTATCGGCCACGGCCAGCACCAATGCGCCCTGGGCCAGCCGCACGAGGCGACTCATCGCGTCTTCAATCCCCGCCGCCAGGTCGGCAAGGCTCGACAGGTCGGCGATGATGATATCGAACCGCGACTGGCGCAGCATGTCCGCGGCTCCGCGGCCATTTTCGGCAATGCAGACCTGCGGCGCAACCAGCAAGGCCTCGCTAAGCGCGTCGCCCATGAGCCGCGCACCTGCGCTGTCATTGTCGATCAGCAGGAGCTGTCCGCTCAGGGCGTTATCGCTGCCGCTCACTATCGTCATTGCGCCTTAATACCTTGATCTTGCCCGCTTTTGAGGGCGTATCTGTTTGGGGTGATTGTTTCGGATTAGGGTAAATATTCCGTTCTATCCGCGCGACGAAAACGCGCTTTGTCGTGCCGCCATGCTCGTTGGCGACGACAATAAAACGCGCGGCTTTTGTGCGCAGGTCAGGTCAAACGGCGTGTATCGACAAAGAAAATAGGCCGGGGACAGTATTGTCAGGGCGCTTTTTCGCCGTGGAGCGCAATGCTATGAAAAAAGAGCCGAATCCCCCGGCGCCGGAAAAGGGGTTGCAGGTTCGCCAGTGCAGGCCATGGTTTATTCATTTATCGCGCTTTCCGCCGCCGGCATCGGCGCGCTGGCCTATTTTGCGCTGACGTTCACGCCGGCCAATGCCATTCTGGTCGCCATCGTCTTTGCCTGCTGCTGCTTTGTCATCATGGAACGGCGTGTCCGCATCCGGGCCGAAAACCGGCTTGAGCGCGCCATCGAGGACCTGTCTCGTCTGCTCGCTACCGATGCGCAGGCCGGTGCGGTTCTTGGCCAGCGTATTAACGCCATTGCCGACACCAATCCCGGCCAGCGCCTCGAAACCGTCGAGGCCGATATTTCCGTGCTTGGTACCGTGATCCGGCAGGTGGCCGAGGCGGTGTCCGAGATCGAGGAAAAGGTCGCCCAATCTAACAGGCGCAGCGCATTGCCAATGCCCGGATCGGGCAGCACTATGGTCGCACCGGCGCGGTCCCGGCCACAGACGCGCGAGCGCGAGCCCGTCATTCCGCTCGAAACCCTGCGTCAGGCCATGTCCGAAAACCGGCTGGTGCAGCATATCCAGCCCATTCTGCGCCTGCCGCATCGGCGGGCGACGGCCTATGATCTGGTGCCCCGGCTGATGCTGGACCCCGGCGAATTTGCCGATCCCGTCGATTTCATGCCCCGGCGCGGTGGCTATGATCTCATTCGGCACATCGAAGGCATGGCGCTGTCCGAAGCCATCGCCGTCGCCCGTCGGTCCCGTGCGAGCGGGGCGCAGGTATCGCTCCATGTCCCGCTATCCCGCGCCACGTTGGGCGATGGTGCCGCCAATGAACAGGCCATGGCCTCGCTCGAGGCCAATCGACCCATTCTGGATGGGCTGACCTTCCTGATCGAGGAAAGCGAATGGCTGTCGCTGACCGGCCACGAACGTGCCGCGCTGGATCAGATGAAGCGCAAGGGTGCCGGTTTCTCGCTCTGCGGGGCGACATCCTTGCGCGTGGATATTGCCGATATGGCGTCGGCCGGGATGCGCTCATTGCGGATCGATGCGGCCAGCCTGCTCGAAGAGCCCGAAGCGTTTACCGATTTCCATCTCTCCGACATCGTCAGCTATCTGGCCCGCTTCGACGTCACGCTGGTTGCAACCGGCATTGCCAATGAGCGCCAGATCATTGAGCTGATCGATAATGACATCCTGCTGGTGCAGGGCGATTATCTCGCCCCTCCCGGCCAGATCAGGCATGATCTGTCGCTCGATGCGGGCCGAACCGTCGCCACCCCGCAATTGCGCCGGGGTTAAGACCGGCGCGCCAGACGGGCAGGAGCTTGAAAAGCTGCAGATGGGCCCATTTGTCGTGCGGCCACTCAGCTAGATCGTTTCACGTTTCATTTGAAACACTACCTACCACCATCGTCACCACCGGGCTTGTCCCGGTGGTCCATGCCTCCGCGAGATGGATTGCCGGGACAAGCCCGGCAATGACGACAAAACTTATGTCGAGACGGGGTGAAACGCTCTAATAATCGGTGAGGGCATTGCGGTCCCCTAAACGAAAACCCCCGGGAAAATCCCGGGGGTTGTTGTCTTTTTGAGTACTGTCCGCCTGTTGAATCAGCGGCGCCCTATGCCCACAACCTTCTTGGCCAGCGTGCCGAACAGGCCGCGTGCGCCCTTCTCCGGCGCTTCGGCGACAAAGCTTTCGCCCTGCGACAGGGTGAAGCTGCTGATCACCCGGTCCAGTTCCGCCGCCTGAGCTTCGGTCTGTTCGATGGCTGCATTGGTTTCTTCGACCAGCGCGGCATTGTGCTGGGTCATTTCGTCGAGCTGGCGCACCGCCACATTCACTTCCTCGATCGAAGCGGCCTGTTCGCGGCTGGCCCGCGCCATGTCTTCGAGCAGGGCGGCATTGGCGCCAATCCCCGCCTGCACATTGATCAGCTTTTCGGCGGCCTGCGCTACCAGACGCGATCCACCGCTGACTTCGCTGGCGCTTTGCTCGACCAATACCTTGACGTCGGCAGATGCGCTGGCTGCGCTCTGTGCCAGCCGCCGCACTTCCACGGCCACCACGGCAAAGCCCTTGCCCGCATCGCCCGCCCGCGCCGCTTCGACGGAAGCGTTGAGCGCCAGAAGATTGGTCTGGAAGGCGATATCGTCGATCAGCCCGATAATATTGGAGATCTTGGCCGAGGACGCCGTGATGCGTTCCATGGCCACATTGGCTTCCTTCATCACCGCGCCGCTGGCTTCCGCTTCTGTGGAAACATCGCGCGCCTTGGCGCTGGCTTCCTGCGCATGATCGGCATTTTCGGCGACGATGCTGCGCAATTGCTCCATTGTGGCCGACGTTTCTTCAATGGTTGCGGCCTGCCGCGAGGTACGGTCGGAAAGATCGTTCGTGCCTTCCAGAATTTCGCCGGTCGCCGTCTTGAGTGCGCCCGAAGTATGGCGCAATTGCATGACGATCTCGCCCAATTGCTCGGCCACGCCATTGGTGTCGGCCTTCAGCCGCCCAAAGGCGCCCTTGTAATCGCCGCTGACGCGCAGGCTGAGGTCGGCCTTGGCGAGGGCGGCCAGAACGGTGCCGGTTTCGCCAATGCCGCGCTCGACGGTCGCCAGCAATTCGTTGATATTCTCGGCCAGCCGCTGCAATTCCGGATCAGGCAGGGCGGTTTCGGCGCGGTGTGAGAAATCGCCATCGATTGCGGCGCCGATCACGCGGTCAATATCGCGTTGCATGGCTTCGATTACGCGAACCTGTGCCGCGCGCTCGGCATTCATGCTGTCCTCGGATTCGCGCAATTCGGCGATCCGAACGCCATTCTGGCGGAAGACTTCCACCGCATCGGCCATGTCGCCCAATTCGTCGGTGCGGCCAAGGCCGGGCACATCGGTATCGAGATGATTGGCCGCAATCTCGCCCATGGCTTGGGTCAGTGCGCCCACCGGACGGGTAATGGTGCGCGCAATCAAGACGCTGGCCACGGCGGACAGCGCCAGAAGTCCCGCGCCGATCAGCATCAGCGTGTTGCGCAAGGCGCCTGATGGCGCAAGGATTTCATCCGTGCGTTCAATGGCCACCACGGCCCAGTCGGAGCCGCCGAAAGAAATGGGCGTCGTCGCGGCGATGTACTGCGTTCCGTTGAAATTGACGCTGCCGAGCGCAGTGGTCCCGGCAAGGGCGGTGGTCACTACATCGCCTGTCAGTTCGACATTCAGCGCATCGTCGGCTTCAGTCTTGGGCGAATCGTTGCGGACCAGACCGTCCTGACCGACGAGATAAACTTCCCCGCTTTCGCCCAGCCCCTTGGTGCGCGCCAAAAGCGCGCTGATCCGCCCGATGGGCATCTGATAGGCCAGCACGCCCGAAAGCATGCCCTGGTTGATCACCGGGGCGGCAATGAAACTGGCCGCGCCATTGCTGGGGCCATATTGGGCGAAATCGGTGAGAAACACATCGCCAGGCTCACCAACGAGAGCGGCACGCACCACCTTGCCCAGATCGGAATCGGCATATGGCCCGGCTCCATCGGCAAAGCTTGTGCCGAAATCGGCTTCCTTCTGTACCGAATAGACATTGTTCGCTTCGGTATCGAACAACATCACGTCGTAATAGCCGCGTGTCTCAAGCAGGGCCCGGAATTCGGTATGCTGCGGTCGGTGATTGAGATCGTAGGCCAGCAGCGTATTGGAGCTGTCCAGCAGGCGACGTTCACCCACCGGATGCGGGTTGTCGGTGACATAGGCCTTTTGCAGCAATTCGGTCGGATCGCCTTGGGAGGTCAGCGACCGATAGGCGCCGGCAAAAGACATAAGCGCGCCCGATACGTCCTTGCGCCCGGCAAAAAGCGTCAGGTCCTGCGCGACTTCACCCAGATAGGCTTCCAGCGCGGCATTGGCATTGTCAGATGCTGCCTCAAGCCGGGCTTCCGCTTGTTGAGACACGACTGCATCGGAGCTGAAATAGGCAGCCAGACCGAGCCCAATGCCGGTGGTAATGGCGATCCCGATCACCATCGCTGGCAGCTTGAGCGCGAGTTTGATTTGCTTGGTCATGGTCGAGGAGCCCTAATTTGTGGCATCAAGCCTTTGAACAGGCCTGCCGACGCTTCCTCCTCGCGCGGCCATGGCATTGGCCCAGAATAAGAATTGAGGCGTTAACGAAGTTCTTCCATGCCCGTCATGGAAGTGTCGCAGTCGCTTTTCTCTTGATCCTGCGCCGTAAACTGCCACATAGGCATGTCTCTGCCGCCCATTGCCGAAAGCATGCCATGACCGCGCCCCTGCCTACCATTTCCGGTCTGTCCGATCTCTCCAGCCGCTACGATGCCGTGTTGAGCGATGTCTGGGGCGTGATCCACAACGGCGTCGCCGCTTTCCCCGAAGCCGTCGAGGCATTGCAGAAATTCAGATATGCGGGCGGCAAGGTGGTGCTGATCACCAATGCGCCGCGTCCTTCCGGCCCGATTATCGAGATGCTCGATAGCCTTGGCGTGCCGCGAGACACTTATGATTCCATCGTGTCCTCGGGCGACGCCACCCGGGCCATGATTGCGAAATATCGTGGCAAGGCCATTCACCATGTCGGCCCCGCAACCGCCGATGACGCGCTCTATGAGGGGCTCGATGTGCGGCGCACCGGTCCCGAAGAGGCCGAAGTGGTCGTTGTCACCGATCTCGATACCGATGACGACACGCCTGAAATGTATCGTGAGCGCGCCAAATTCTGGCTGTCGCGCAAGCTGCCGATGATCTGTGCCAATCCCGACCGGGTGGTCGAACATGGCGACCAGATCATCTATTGCGGCGGCGCATTGGGCGACCTCTACGCAGCCATGGGCGGCATGGTCCATATGGCTGGCAAGCCCTATCAGCCTATTTACGAAGAAGCCTATCGCCTTGCCGAAGAGGCCGCTGGCACCAGCCTCGACAAGTCCCGCGTCCTCGCCATTGGCGATTCTGTGCGCACCGACGCCACCGGCGCAGCGCAATTCGGCATCGACCTCTTGTTCATTACCGGCTCCATTCACGCCGCTGAACTCGACGCTTTCGGCAAGCCCGATCCGCAGGCCATTGCCGACCTGATCGCCCCGAGCCGTGCCCGTACAGCCGGCTATCTCTCGCGTTTGAGCTGGTAGGCCCTTGTCCCCGGCCCAAAAACGGCAGTAAACCGCAATTTATCGGCTCCTTCGCACCCCTTCCCGTCAAGGGAAGGGCCGGGGAGGGGGTCCACCAGTCAGCCCCACGGTGTCCGCCCTTGACCTTTACGCGCCTTTCCAGCCTGGACGATCTGCCCGCCAATCTGCGCGGTGCTTATGTGGCCATCGGCAATTTCGATGGCCTGCATCGCGGTCACCAGACCATCATCGCCGCCTTGCGCCAACGGGCCGAAGCGGTTGGCGTGCCCGCAATCATGCTGACTTTCGAGCCGCATCCGCGCGACGTTTTTGCACCCGCGCCCTTCATGTTCCGCCTCACCCATGGCGATGCCAAGGCGCGTCTGGCCGAAGCTTTGGGGCTCGATGGCATCATCATCCTGCCTTTCGATCATGTTTTCTCGCAGACCGAAGCCGAAGATTTCGTCGAGACCATGCTCGTCAACCAGCTTGGCGTGCGCGGGGTCATCACTGGCTCCGATTTCCACTTCGGTCGCCAGCGGCGCGGCACGCCGCTCTTCCTCAAAGGCGAAGGCGACCGGCTCGGCTTTGCGGTGGAAACGCTCGACCTGATGGACGAGGGCGATGAGCCCATTTCTTCCTCACGCATTCGCGCGGCTCTCTCCGAAGGTGCCGTCGCTGCCGCGAACCGCCTTTTGGGCTATCACTGGTTTTTCGATGGCTGCGTGGTCAAGGGTGACCAGCGCGGGCGCGAATTGGGCTTTCCCACCGCCAACACCATGACGCCCACCGGTTTCCAGTTGGCGCAGGGCGTTTACGCGGTGCGCGCCCGCCTCGGCAATCGCCTGCTCGATGGCGTCGCTGCCTATGGCAAGCCCATGTTCGACAACCAGCGCCCACCGTTTGAAACCCATCTCTTCGATTTCGATGAGGACATTTACGGCCAGACCATTCAGGTCGCCCTTGTCGGCCATATTCGCGGGCAGGAAGTGTTTTCCGGCCTGGACGAACTGATCGCCGCCATGGACCGCGACAGCAAAAAAGCCCGCGCACTGATCGCTCAGGCAAAGCCGGTGAGTGATCTGGACGAGAGGCTGGGCTTTTTCGGCTAGTCGCAGCAGCGCCCCCAAGCTCGGTGTGCACCCTCCCCTTGACGGGGAGGGATGGGGTGGGGCGCTTCACACGCTCGGATATTGGGGCTCCCGCACCCCCTCCCGGCCTCCCCCGTCAAGGGGGAGGTGTCCGGCCGGTGCGAATTGCCAAAGAAATCACCCTTTGCCCCAAGCGCTTCGCCTTGCTAAAAGGCCCGCACTTCTTCCAAACCTGATTGCCGATCCATGACCGATACCGCTCCCGGCGCGACCGAAACAGACTATTCGGCCACGCTTTTCCTGCCGGAAACCGAATTCCCGATGCGCGCTGGCCTTCCGACGCGCGAGCCTATTTGGCTGCAGCGCTGGGAAGACATGGATATTTACGCCCTTCAGCGCGAGCAGGCCAAGGATCGCCCGCTGTTTACGCTGCATGACGGCCCTCCCTATGCCAATGGCAATATCCATATCGGCCACGCGCTGAACAAGACGCTGAAAGACATGGTCAGCCGGTCAATGCAGATGCTTGGCCACAACGCCGCCTATATCCCAGGCTGGGATTGTCACGGCCTGCCCATCGAATGGAAGATCGAAGAGCAGTACCGCGCCAAGGGCAAGGACAAGAACGAGGTTCCGGTGGTCGAATTCCGCCAGGAATGCCGTTCCTTTGCCGAAAGCTGGGTCGATATCCAGCGCGAGGAATTCAAGCGCCTGGGCGTCTTGGGTGAATGGGACAATCCCTACCTCACCATGAGCTTTGACGCCGAAGCCCAGATCGCCCGCGAGCTGATGAAGGTCTCGATGAGCGGCCAGCTCTATCGCGGCTCCAAGCCCGTCATGTGGTCGGTGGTCGAGCGCACGGCCCTCGCCGAAGCTGAAATCGAATATGCCGATTACGAGAGCGACACCATCTGGGTGAAGTTCCCGGTCAACTCCACGCTGGACCAGAGCAAGGTCGCGCCCGAGAATGCCGACCCGAAGGACCTGCCGCCGCTCTTCGGCCTCGGTGACATCTCGGTGGTCATCTGGACCACGACGCCCTGGACGATTCCCGCCAACCGCGCCATCTCCTTCTCCAGCCGCATCGAATATGGCCTCTACGAGGTCACCGAAGCGCCGGAAGAAAACTGGGCCAAGGTTGGCGACAAGCTGATCCTTGCCGACAAGCTCGCTGCCGAGGTTTTCGCCAAGGCCAAGGTGACCGGCTTCGTAAAGCGCATGCCCGTGACTGCCGAGCAGCTTGGTCGCTTGCTCTGCGCCCACCCCCTGCGCGGCCTCGCTGGCGGCTACAATTTCAATGTGCCTCTGCTCGATGGCGAACACGTCACCGACGACGCCGGTACCGGCTTTGTGCATACTGCGCCGGGCCATGGTCTCGACGACTTTGGCATCTGGATGGAATCCACCCGTCTGTTGCAGGATCGTGGCATCGACCCGTCCATCCCCTATGTCGTGGGCGATGATGGTTTCTACACCAAGGACGCCCCCGGTCTCGAAGGCGCGCGCGTCATCGACGATAACGGCAAGAAGGGCGATGCCAATAACCGCGTCATCGCGGCGCTGGCCGAGCACGGCAACATCATCGCCCGTGGCCGCGTAAAGCACCAATATCCCCATTCCTGGCGCTCCAAGAAGCCGGTCATCTTCCGCAACACGCCGCAATGGTTCGTCTATATGGACAAGGACATTGACGGCGCTGCGGGCGACACCCTGCGCCATCGCGCCCTCAATGCCATCGATGCCACCAAGTTCTACCCCGCCACCGGACAGAACCGCCTGCGCGCTATGATCGCCGACCGCCCCGATTGGGTGCTGTCGCGCCAGCGCGCCTGGGGCGTGCCGATCACCGTTTTCGTCCATAAAGACAGCGGCGAAATCCTCCGCGACGAGGCAGTCAATCACCGCATCGCCCAATCCTTCGAGGAAGAAGGCGCCGACGCCTGGTACAAGGACGGGGCAGCCGAGCGTTATCTCGGCGCTGACTACAAGGCTGATGATTACGAGATGATCCGTGACGTCCTCGACGTCTGGTTCGACTCCGGCTCGACCCATTCCTTCGTGCTGCGCAACAAGCAGAAATGGCCGCATCTGAAATTCCCGGCCTCGATGTATCTCGAAGGCTCGGACCAGCATCGCGGCTGGTTCCATTCCTCCCTGCTCGAATCCTGCGCCACCAATGGCCACGCGCCCTATGACAGCGTGCTCACCCATGGCTTCACCATGGACGGCGAAGGCCGCAAGATGAGCAAGTCGCTGGGCAATACCGTTGCCCCGCAGGAGATCATCAAGCAGTTCGGTGCCGATATCCTGCGCCTCTGGGTGGCGTCGTCCGACTACTCGGAAGATCTGCGTCTGGGCAAGGAGATCATCCAGACCACCGTCGATTCCTATCGCAAGCTGCGCAACACCATGCGCTGGCTGCTCGGCAATCTGGCGCACTTCAAAGCTGAAGATGTGGTCGACCCCAAGGACATGCCCGAGCTTGAACGGCTTATGCTGCATCGGCTGGCACAGCTCGATGCCGGCGTGCGCGCAGCCTACAAGGAATATGACTATCGCAAGGTGGTCACCCTGCTGTCGAACTTCATGAACATCGAGCTTTCGGCGTTCTATTTCGATATCCGCAAGGACACGCTCTATTGCGACCCGATCTCGTCGGTGCAGCGCCGTTCGGCCCTGACCGTGCTCGATCACCTGTTCAACGCGCTCACCGCCTGGCTCGCGCCAATCCTGGTCTTCACCATGGAAGAATGCTGGCTGGAACGGCATCCGGGCGAAACGGAATCGGTGCATCTGCGCCTCTTCCCCGAAATCCCGGCCGATTGGCTCGATGATGATCTGGCCAGTAAGTGGCAGCTCATTCGCGCCGTCCGTCGCGTCGTCACCGGCGCGCTCGAAATCGAACGCCGCGAAAAGCGCATCGGCTCCTCGCTCGAAGCTGCACCAAAGGTCTTCGTTTCCGATGCCCGCTATATCGTGGCGCTGGAAGGGCAGGACCTGGCCGAAATCGCCATCACCTCGGCCATCGAGGTCAAGCAGAACGAAGGCCCTGCCGAAGCCTTCCGCCTTGACGACGTGCCCGGCATTTCCGTGGTTTCCGCTCTGGCCGAAGGCAAGCGCTGCGCCCGCTCGTGGAAAGTGCTGCCCGAAGTCGGATCGGACCCCGAATATCCCGACGTCACCCCACGCGACGCCCAGGCCCTGCGCGAACGCGCGGCGGCGGGGTTGTAGGCTTTTAAGTAATGCGCGGGCGGCAGTCCGCGCTCGATTGTCACCCCGGCGAAGGCCGGGGCCCAACTTGAGATCTCTGAATGGACCCCGGCCTTCGCCGGGGTGACATCCTGTGGTCTATGAAGCATCGGGCACGATGCTTACCTCATCAGCCCCTTCGGGCACCTTCCCCACAAGGGGCGACGGAAAGACGGAACGCGACATGAACCCCCATTCCCTCCGCAACCCCACCATCCTCATCTCGCTTCTGGCCGCGCTATTCGCCTTTGGCATTGATCGGGTGCAAAAGGGCTTCCACATCGCGGCTGAATGTTACGCAATCGGGCAAGCGCTCTGCGTGCCGGTGCCCTTCGCCTATGTGCCCGAAGCGCTGACCGGCTGGCGCGGCGGCGAAATCCTCTCGCTGACCTCGTTCTTTGACTATGTGCTGGTCTGGAATACCGGCATTTCCTATGGCCTGCTCGATGGACAGCCCGCCTGGGTTCTCGGCATTGTCATGACTATCGCCATCATTGCGCTGGCCGTGTGGTGGTGGCGCTCGGACGAGTTGTTGATCCGGCTAGGACTGGCGCTGTGTATCGGCGGCGCGCTTTCCAATGCGCTTGATCGCCTGTTTTATGGCGCGGTGGCCGACTTCTTCCATTTCCATTGGGGAAGCTGGTCGTTCTACATTTTCAACCTTGCCGATGTGGCGATAACCTTCGGCGTTATCCTGCTGCTGGCCGACCTGATCGGGCTCGGCCGCAAAGGCGCAAACAAAACCGCCTGAGCAAATAGATCACCTTGCTGCCAGAATCTGGTCTTAGCTGCTGGAATGCGCTATAGAAGCCGCCAATATCGAAGGGATGTTGCATGCGTAATGGATTGACCGGGCAGATTTCTGCTCTTTCGACGGCTTATCGCGCTGGCCTTGCGGCTCTGGGTCTGGTGGCGACGCTGGCTCTTGCTGCCTGCACCACCGTCGAAGGCGGCAATGCACTGACCGATTTCGGCACCTTTGAGCGTGAGGTGATGAACACCACCGCACGCGGTATCGGCCTAATCCCCAATGACAGCTCCAAGGAAGATTTGACCGCTGCCCGCGCGCCTCTGGTGCTGCCGCGCGATCAAACCGCGCTGCCCACGCCCTCCACCCAGTCGCCAAACGCACAATTGCCGCAGGACAGCAGCAAGGTGCGGATCGACACCGCCAATCTGAGTGCCGCCGATATCGAAAACCTGCGCAATGCCCGCGTGGTCGATCTTCGCTCGCTGTCCGGTCGCCCACTGACCGAGGCTGAAATCACCCAGATGACCGCGCGCATGCGCGCCGCCAATATGGCTGTGACCGGCAATAGCACGCGCCCGCTTTATCTGCCGCCTGCCGAATATTTTACCCGCGTCGGCGATGCGCAGCTGGTTTGCCGCGCTGCCAATGGCGATCTGGTGTCGCTGCGCGACGACCGTTGCCCGGTGGAAGTGCGCCGTGCCTTGCAGGCTTCCGGCAATACGCCAAGCTCGGGCGTGCCAGGCGCGCAATTGCTGAGCTCTGGAAACTAAAACAGGCAAGTCACATTGCCTCGTTCCGAATAATCGGCGGCCGGGTCATCCGGCCGCTTTTCACATTTAACGCGCCGCCCGCCCCGCAATCCTGCCGGGCACAAGGGTCCCGCATGTCAGAAAGTTGCGCTTCATGAGCGACGCTCCCAAACAACCCGAAATGGCTGATCGCCTCGCCAAGGTCATTGCCCGCGCCGGTCTCTGCTCCCGCCGCGATGCCGAAGGCTGGATTGCCGATGGCCGCATCACGGTCAATGGCAAGAAGGTGCTCACCCCCGCCTTTAACGTCACCAGCCGCGACAAGATCGAGGTCGATGGCCTGCCGCTGGCGGCCCGTCAGGGCACGCGCATCTGGCTCTATCACAAGCCGGCGGGTCTCGTGGTCACCGAAAAAGACCCTGAAGGCCGCCCCACCATTTTCGAGGCGCTGGACCGTATGGGCCTGCCGCGCGTGCTGACCGTCGGCCGTCTCGACATCAATACCGAAGGCCTGCTGCTGCTCACCAATGATGGTGGGCTCAAGCGCGTTCTCGAATTGCCCTCCACCGGCTGGCTGCGCCGCTATCGCGTGCGCGCCTATGGCTCGGTCACCCAGGTTCAGCTCGATGCGCTCAAGCAGGGCATCACTGTCGATGGCATTCAATATGGCCCCATCACGGCGACGCTGGAGCGCGAACAGGGCTCCAATGTCTGGATCGTCCTTGGTCTGCGCGAAGGCAAAAACCGCGAGGTCAAGAATGTGCTGGGCTCGCTCGGCCTTGAAGTGAACCGGCTGATCCGCGTCTCCTATGGCCCGTTCCAGCTCGGCGATCTGGCCGAGGGCGGCGTGGAAATGGTCAAGGCCCGCATGCTGCGCGACCAGCTCGGCAAGAAGTTGGCCGAATCTGCTGGTGTCGATTTCGAGAGCGAAATGCCCGATTTCGAGCCGCAGCGTGAAGAGAATTTCCGCGTGCGTTCCCCGCGCGACCGCGATCACGCCCGCCCCAATCCATCGCGGGATGCCGCTCGGTCTGGCAATTCCGGCTTCAGCAGCCGTATGGAAGAGCGCCCCACGGGTCGCCCGCGCCGTGTCCACTTTGAGCATGAGGATGGCCGCGCGCCTGAGGCCTATACGCCCAAGGGCGCAGATCGCAAGCGCCCGGACCGTGACGATCAATCCGCCCGTTCCTTCGGCAAGCCCGCCCCGCGCGGTGATCGTCCTGACGGCGGCAAGTCCTTTGGCGACAAGCCGAAGCGCGATTTCGGTGATCGTCCCGCTCGTGGTGGATTTGGCGACAAACCCGCACGCGGCAGCTTCGGTGACCGTCCCAAGCGCGATTTCGGTGACAAGCCGCAGCGTCCCTATGGCGACAAGCCAGCGCGGGGCGGTTTTGGTGATCGTACGGCCCGTGGTCCACGCCCCGAGCGCGGCTTCGAGGACCGCCCCAAGCGTGATTTCGGTGATCGCCCCGCGCGCGGCCCCCGCCCGGAACGGTCTTTCGAGGATCGTCCCAAGCGCGATTACGGTGACCGTCCCCAGCGCTCATTTGGTGATAAGCCCAATCGCGGCCCGCGTCCGGACAAGCCTTTTGGTGACCGGCCGCAGGGTGGTCGTCCGGCAGGAAAATCCTTTGGTGACCGTCCGCAGGGCCGTCCCGCTGGCAAGCCCTTTGGAGATCGCCCACAAGGTGGCCGTCCGGGTGGCAAGCCATTCGGTGATCGTCCACAGGGCGGTCGTCCCGGTGGTAAGCCCTTCGCCGGCAAGCCCGGTGGCCCGCGCCCCACAGGCGGACGCCCGAGCGGTGGCCGTCCATCATCGGGCGGCCCCCGCCCGAGCGCTGGCCGCCCGACCGGCCCCCGCAAGCCGCGCGGCTAGAACTTTATCGGTTAATTGAGCCGCGATTGCTTCTCATATACCGGCTGTCACCCCGGCGCAGGCCGGGGCCCATCTCCAGATCTCAGGATGGGTCCCGGCCTGCGCCGGGATGACAATCGAATAGGTGGCGCGTTCAGTTTGAAATTGAAACAATCCGGCCCTTTGGCCTGTTCGTAAAGGCAAACCCATGCGCATCGTCGCCGGAAAATATCGTGGCAAACAGCTCGCATCCCCTTCCGATGACAGCATTCGCCCCACTTCGGACCGTGCCCGCGAATCCATTTTCAATATTCTGGGCTCGCGCCTTGGCCCGGTGCTGGATGGCAAGCGTGTGCTCGATCTTTTCGCGGGCACCGGCGCGCTGGGTCTGGAAGCCCTGTCGCGTGGTGCGGCCAATGTCACCTTTGTCGATACCGGTGCCGAAGCACGCGGCCTGATCCGCGATCATATCGAAGCCTTTGGCGCGGCGGGCATTACCAAGCTGCTCCGCCGCGATGCCACCGCGCTGGGCACTCCGGGCACGTTCGGCCAGTTCGATCTCGTCTTTCTCGATCCGCCCTATAATCAGGGTCTGGGCGAAAAGGCCCTTGTCGAACTCGCCGCGAATGGCTGGCTCGCGCCCGAGGCCACAATCGTCTGGGAAGAATCTTCGGACGCAGAGGTGTTCGTGCCCGATGGCTTTACCCTCGAAGACACCCGCGAATATGGCGCTGCCGCGGTGCGGTTTTTGAGCTTCAACTAACGTCGGCTTCGGCTCTTTCGTTCACCTCTCCAACCCACCGGTCGTCACCCTCGGGCTTGACCCGAGGGTGTTTGCGATGGCCGGAAGAGCCCTCGGGTCAAGCCCGAGGGTGACGATCCGTAATTGAGTGGGATTTCTTCACGCCGCCAGGCAGCTTGCGCATTTGCCACGGATTTCCATGGTCGTTCTCTCGACCTTGAAGCCCTTCTGCTGTGCCCAGCCGCCCAATCGTTCTTCGATAACGGCGTCGGCGAATTCATCCACCTTCCCGCACCCCTCGCAAATGGCGAAGGCAATCAGCCCCTTCCGATGGCAATGAGCGTCGGCGCAGGCCACAAAGGCATTGAGCGATTCCAGCCGATGCGCGAGGCCGCGTTCGACCAGCTTGTCGAGTGCCCGATAGACCTGCAAAGGCGCGCGCAATCCATCGCCGCGCAGCCTGTCGAGAATGTCATAGGCCGAGAGCGGGGCAGGGGAATGATTCAGCGCGCCCAGCACCAGTTCCTGATTGCGCGTCAGGTCGGCCGGTTTTGCATGCTCATGTGCCATTCTGCTCTCTCCTGCCAAACAATCGTGCGGTCGGCACAGCCAGCGACAACAGAAAAATCGCCAGCGCCATCACCACGATGGACGGTCCTGAAGCGGTATCCCACGTCCGCGACCCAAACAAGCCGCCGATAACCGCTATCGCGCCCAGCAGGGCGGCAACGCCCGCCATCATCTCCGGCGTCGCGCTCAGCCGTCGCGCCGTCGCCGCCGGAATGATCAGTAGCGAGGTGATCAGCAACACGCCCACCAGTTTCATGGCAATGGCGATGACCGAGGCCATCAGCAGCATCAGGATGATCCGGCTCACCTCCGGCTTCAGCCCCTCGGCCTCCGCCAGTTCCGGGCTCACCGTCGCCGCCAGCAATGGCCGCCAGTTGAGCCAGAGAATGATCAGGATGGCGATGCCGCCGCCATAAATGATGACGATATCGTCCACCGAAACGGCCAGAATATCCCCGAACAGAAAGCCCATGAGGTCGATCCGCACCTGGGTAAGAAAGCCCACGATCACCAGCCCCACGGCAAGGCTCGAATGGCTCAAAATGCCCAGCAGCGCATCGGTCGAGAGCGTATTCTGTCGCTGCAGGATCAACAGCGCCCCCGCCACCATCGCCGCCACGGCAAAGACGCCCAGCGTCATATTGACCGACAGCAGGATGGACAGCGCCACACCCAATAGCGCCGAATGCGCCATCGTATCCCCAAAATAGGCCATGCGCCGCCACACCACGAAACAGCCCAACGGCCCGGTCACGGCGGCCAGCCCAACACCGGCGATCAGCGCGCGCGAGAAGAAATCACCGAACATGAGTGGTCTCCAAGACTATACCCCCACCCAGCCTCCCCCTGTCAGGGGGAGGGGCCTGTCGGTGGCTCACCGACATGGAGGCAAACGCGATCTGTTCCTCCCCCTTCTTCAGAGGGAGGTTAGGTGGGGGTGCTGCGAACGCCAAAATCTCAATGCTCATGCCTATGCCCCGCATGCTCATGCCCGTGGTGATGATGCTCATCCCCCACCACGCAACCATCCTCATGATGTTCATGATCATGGTGGTGCTCATAGATCGCCAGCGTCTGCGCCGCACGCGCGCCGAACAGCGCCAGATATTCCGGGCTTTTCTTCACCGCATTGGGCGTGCCCCGGCAGCACACATGCCCATTGAGGCAGATGACCGTGTCTGTTTCCGCCATCACCACATGCAGGTCATGCGAAATCATCAGCACCCCGGCCTGCGTGTCATTGCGGATTTGCCGGATCAGCTCATAAAGCGCCACTTCTCCCGAAAAATCGACGCCCTGCACCGGTTCGTCCAGCACCAGCAGATCGGGTTTGCGGATCATCGCCCGGGCAAACAGCACCCGCTGGAATTCGCCGCCCGAAAGCTCCTGCACCGCCGCCTTGCGCAGCCTTGACGCGCCCACCGCCTCCAGCGCGCCATCGATCTCGGAGGCGCTGTAATCGCCTGTCAGCGTCATCAGCCGGTCGACATTGAGCGGCAGCGTCCAGTCGATCGAAAGTTTTTGCGGTACATAGCCGATCCGCAGCCCAGGCTGACGGCTCACGCTGCCCATGTCCGGCTTTAACACCCCCGTCGCCATCTTCGCCGTGGTCGATTTACCCGATCCGTTCGGCCCGATCAGCGTCACGATTTCCCCGCGCGCAATGGTCAGGTCCACCCCCTCCACCAGCGTCCGCCCACCCCGGCGCACACCCGCATTGGTCAGCGTAATCAGATTTTCTCTGTGCTTGTGATCGTGCATTCAGCCTCGGCAAAATTCTATGCGACACCACCCATCGGACGGCACCTCCCCCTTGTCGGGGGAGGATGGAAGGGGGTGCGCCACACGCGCAATTCAAGGTTGTGGGCAGCAAAAACGTCGCCGCCAGATTTTCCACAACCCGTCTTGACGGCCTTCAATACGTTATAGCATAACACTGCCGCAAGCGTAATAACATAACATATCGCTTTCGATCCTCCCTTTGCCAAGAGGCCAGACGATGCACAAATTCACTCTCCCCCTTGCCACATTCGCCACGCTGCTGCTTTCCGGCACGGCTTTTGCGGCGCCCAGCGTCGTTGCTTCAACCAAGCCCATCCATGCGCTGGTCAGCGCCGTCATGGGCGATGTCGGCACCCCGGCGCTGATCGTCAAGGGCGCAGCTTCGCCTCATACCTATTCCCTGCGCCCTTCCGATGCTGCGGCCCTTGAAAGCGCTGATATCGTGTTCTGGACCGGCCACGGCATGGAGCTTTTCCTTGCCGATGCGCTCGATAGTCTCGCTACCAGCGCTGAAGTCGTCGAACTCGCCGAAGCCCCCGGTATTGAATTGCTCGACGTCCGAGAAGGCGGCGCGTTCGAGGCTCATTCTCATGGCGATGATCACGATCATGACCATGATCACGAAGGGCATGACCATGACCACGACCATGGTCACGACGAAGGCGATATGCATTTCTGGCTCGACCCGGAAAATGCCAAGCTGATGGTGACCCAGATCGCTACCGTGCTTGCCGAAGCCGACCCGGAAAATGCCAGCACCTATCAGTTCAATGCCGAGGCTGAACTGGTTCGTCTCGATGAGCTGACCGAGGAATTGCGCGGCACGCTGGCCCCGCTTGAAGCCAGGCCCTTTATCGTCTTCCACGATGCCTATCAGTATTTCGAGGCGCGCTTCGGGCTTGAGGTTGCGGGTACGGTGACCGTCTCGCCCGAAGTCATGCCCGGCGCTGCCCGCATCGATGAACTGCGCGCCAAGGTCAAGGAACTGGGCGCCACCTGCGTCTTTGCCGAACCCAATTTCGAGCCCGCCATTGTCCGCACCATTGTCGAAGGCACAGACGCCAAGGCAGGTGTTCTCGATCCCGAAGGCAGCGCCCTGACCGAAGGGCCCGATCTCTATCCCGAACTCCTCCGCAGCCTCGCCAATGGCCTGCTGGAGTGTCTGGGCTAGGGGCTCACGCCCAAATATCATTGTGAAATAAGCCCGCCCCAGCCTCGATCGCCCGCCGCACCTTGCGAGCCACTGATCTTCTCCTCCCCATTCTCCAGGGGGAGGCCGGGTGGGGGTTGTCTTTCTAAGCCGCCCACCCTCAAAACACGCCCCGTTTAACCCCTATTGTAATGTGCTAACATATCGGATGATCCTATGCACAAAATTCTTGTTTCCCTTCTTCTCGCCTCTGCTCTCGTCACCCCCGCCTTTGCCGACGAATTGACTGTCTGGCGCCTTTTCGTGGCCGACCACACCGAAGCCAAAGTCACCGCCATTGACCTCGAAAGCGGTGATGCCATTGCCAGCTTTCCCCTTGCCGCTCCCGCCGGTCTTTCCCTCACCCATTCGGGGGAAGCGGTGATCGCTGTTCAGGGCGCGGCCAATCAGGTCTCTGCCATTCGCACCGGTATCGCCATTGATGATCATGGCGATCACGGCGATATCGACATTGCCGATCCGGAACTGGTCGATGCAGTGCTGACCGGTGAAAAACCGGCTCACTTCGTTGAGCATGGTGACAAATCGGCCCTGTTCTTCGATGGCTCGGGTCTTGTCAGTCTCATCGACACGCATGAATGGGTCGATCACGGCCATCTCGACGCTGTTGAACTGGACAGCGGCACCGCCCATCACGGGGTCGCCGTGCCCTGGGGCGACTATACGCTTGTCTCCTTCGCCAATGAGGATGATGAGAAAAAGCCCCGCATCGGCCTCAACGTTCTCGATGCCGACGGAAATCTTGTGGGCGATACTCATCTGTGCCCCGACCTGCATGGCGAGGCGGCGTCGGGTAACCTGCTGATCATTGGCTGCGGCGATGGCGTGCTGATTGTCTCCGGCTCCGGTGAGCCGCAGGTGCAAAAGCTCGACTATGCAGGTCTGCCTGCTGGCAAATCCACCACCTTTGTCGGCGGCACTGGCATGCAATATTTCCTTGGCAATTATGGTGCGGACAAGGTTGTGATCATCGATCCGGCCGAGGCCGAGCCTTACCGGTTGGTCGATTTGCCGACCCGTCGCGTCCACTTCGTGGCCGACAATATCCGCCCGCGCTTCGCCTATATCTTCACCGAAGATGGTCAGCTTCGGCAGCTTGATGTGATCAAGGGCGAGATCACCCGCTCGATCACGGTCACCGAGCCCTATTCCATAGATGGCGAATGGAGCCTGCCGCGCCCACGCGTCGCCGTGGCTGGCGATGTCATCGCCGTCACCGACCCGCTCGATGGCAGTGTGCATCTGGTCGATGCCGAAAGTTTCGAAATCACCCGCACCCTCCCGGTTGAGGGCCTGCCCTTCAATATCGTCGCCGCCGGTGGCTCCGGCAGCGTGCACTAGGCGCTGCCGTCTTCCCTTCTCCCCTTGTGGGAGAAGGTGGATCGGCCACAGGCCGAGACGGATGAGGGGTTCCAGCCTGTCCGCAAGCGGCGCGTCCGCGAATGGCGCGATGCAACACCCTCCCCTTGACGGGGAGGGATGGGGTGGGGTGCGCCCCACCTCGCATATCGGGGCTCCCTCGCCCCCTCCCAACCTCCCCCGTCAAGGGGGAGGTGCTGGCCGGCTCGTGTTTACGCAACTCATGCTCATTCAAAGTCCTCGCCCCATGCCCCCCAAACTTCCCGTCACCGTGCTTTCCGGCTTCCTCGGCGCTGGCAAGACCACGCTTCTCAACCACGTCCTCAACAACCGCGAAGGCCGCAAGGTCGCGGTCATCGTCAACGATATGAGCGAGGTCAATATCGACGCCGCATTGCTCCGCGATGGTGGCGCCAATCTTTCCCGCACCGAGGAAACGCTGGTGGAAATGTCCAATGGCTGCATCTGCTGCACCCTGCGCGACGATCTGCTGGCGGAGGTCACCCGTCTCGCGTCCGAGGGGCGTTTCGATTACCTGCTGATTGAATCGAGCGGCATTTCCGAACCGCTGCCCGTCGCCACCACTTTCGATTTCCGTGACGACCGTGGCTTTTCGCTCTCCGACATAACAAGGCTCGATACCATGGTCACCGTGGTCGATGCCGCCAATCTCCTTAAGGACTATGCCTCGCACGATTTCCTGCGCGACCGTGGCGAAACCGCAGGGGAAGGGGATGAGCGCTCGCTTGTCGATCTTCTGGTCGAACAGATCGAATTTTCCGATGTTGTGGTGCTCAACAAGATTTCCACGGCCAGCGAAGCCGACTGCAATGCGGCGCGCACGATTCTTAAAGCCCTCAACCCCTCCGCCCGCATCATCGAGACCGATTTCGGTCAGGTGCCGCTGGACGAAGTTCTCGACACTGGCCTGTTCAACCTTGAAGTGGCCGAAACGCATCCCCTCTGGTTCAAGGAACTCAACGGCTTTAGGGATCATGTGCCCGAAACCGAGGAATATGGCGTTCGCTCCTTTGTCTATTCTGCGCGCCAGCCCTTCAATCCGCTCCTGCTCGATCGTTTCATCAAGTCTGCCTGGCCCGGCGTGATCCGTGCCAAGGGCTTTTTCTGGCTGGCGACGCGTCCCCATTATGTCGGCGAACTCAGTCAGGCCGGGGCGCTTGTCCGCACGCAAAAGCGCGGCATGTGGTGGGCCGCCGTGCCACCGCAGCGTTGGCCCAACAACAAGGAATGGCGCGACGCCATGGCGCCCTATCTCGATCCCATCTGGGGCGACCGGCGGCAGGAAATTGTTTTCATCGGCACCGATCCCATGAACGAAGCAGACATCCGCAAGCAGCTCGACGCCTGCCTCGTCCCCGCCCGCACCATCACGCCCGAACCATGGTCAAGGCTACCCGATCCCTTTCCGGCGTGGGGATAGGGCCTTCTTCCCTTCTCCCCTTGTGGGAGAAGGTGCCCGAAGGGCGGATGAGGGGTAAGTCCAACTTGGCAAATCCGCCCCCTACTTCAACGGCCCCTTGAAAATAAAGAACGCCCCCAGCGCAATCAGGCCGAAGCCCACGCCATGGTTCCAGGTAAATTTCTCACCCAGATAAAACACCGCGAACAGCATGAAGACCGACAGGGAAATCACCTCCTGAATGGTCTTGAGTTCAGCGGCGGAATAGACCGCATGGCCGATCCGGTTGGCGGGCACGGCCAGCCAATATTCAAAAAACGCAATGCCCCAGCTGATCAGCACCACCACCCACAGCGCCGCGCTGGGGAATTTCAGGTGCCCGTACCAGGCAAAGGTCATGAACAGATTGGAGGCAATCAGCAGCCCGATCGGGGCCAGCGTGGCGAAGTTGAAGCCCAAGGCTTCCTCCTGAGAGGCCGGATGATTCCGGATCGCCTCTCATATCAAAGCCAAAGCCGCCGCAAAGTGGGAATCTGAGTTCTGGCTCACCAGCCAAAATAGAACATCGATTTCGCCAGGATCACGATCAGCACCATATGGATGAAGACGCTGATATGGGTATTGCGAAACCGGTCCGAACTCATGCAGCCGGTGCTGGCCGCGCGCATCGCCGAAATGAAATGTACCAGCACGCTGAGCGCCAGCACGATCTTGATCGTGAGCAATATCGAAAACGAATTGTTCCAGCTCAGCCCCGAGGCCGAAAACTGCTCATAGCCGAGATAGCCGCCACTGAGGAACAGCATCCCCACCACATAGGGCATGATCTGCCGGGCACGCCGCACCAGCCCCGCTTCCACCGCCTCCATGACGGCATGGCCCAGATAGGGGCGCATGCCTTCGAGAATGAAAATTTCGAAAAACACCACCCCGATAAAGCCGATGGCACAGAGCAGGTGGATGATGAGCGCATAGGGATAGAGCATGGAACACCCCTTTTAAGGTGACTATTCCAGTATCCTTTCTTGCCGTCCGGTCAATCGCCCCGTTCAGCGCAAATGCTTGGTGGGTTGCTCCAGCGCAAATATCTCGTCGGATAGCGTCTCGACCTGTTTCCGGATCAGCGCCTGCGCGTCATAAATCCCGCGATTATAGTAATAGGCGCCCATCTTCTCGGCGAAAAATTGCATCAGCATTTCTGCCGGAATGGCGCCGATGGACTGGTCCAGCTCCTCGCGGAAATAGTCCTGAATTTCCCCGACAATCGCCTTGGTTTCCTCGCGGGTGAACGTAATCTTCTTCATCGTCAAATGCTCCTTCAACCCCGGTTCATATCCCGAGTCGTCCTCTGTTCGGCTCATAAAAGGATCGATGAAATGCTTGTCCGCCTGACGCTTGCCGCACTCTCAACCGCTGTGCTGGTACTCCCGCCCGTCGCTGCCCAGGAAAAGATCGGGCTCGATCCTGCCACCTGTTCCGGTGTCTTTGGCCCGGACAGCTCCGAGGCGCTGCTGATCGAGATTTTTGGCGCCGAAAATGTTCAAACCGGCCTGGTCCCGGGCCCTGAGGGCATGGAATTTCTGGCCACCACCGTATTTGCCGATGATCCTGACCGCAGGATGGAATTCGGCTGGTGGGATGAAGACGGGCGCACCCGCCTCTCCTTTGTCGAGATGGCGCCCGGCCAGATCGGCCCCCTCGGGCTGCATCTGGGCATGAGCGTCGCGGATGTAGAAGCCATCAATGGCGAGCCCTTCGAGATCGGCGGCTTCTGGTGGGATTATGGCGGTTACGGCAATATCTTCTCCGGCGCCATCGAGGACCGCGATCAGGATTGCTTCCTCTCCCTCCGCTTCGCGCCCACGCTGGAAGACACAGGTGATCTCGACGTGTCCTCTGTGGCCGGCGAGGTTCTGATCTCCTCGCACGATCCCATGCTCGAAACGCTTGGCGTGCGGGTTCAGGTGCTGACGCTCAGCTACGCCATGCCGGATGATCTCATCGACACTCAGTACGATTGACCCCACCCCGGCCAAGGGCGTAATGCTGGTGCCGTGACGGTTCCCCGCGCCCGCTGTGGCAAAGGGATCAAAAGGGAACACGGTGCGGATTACCCATCAGGGGCCAAAACCGTGGCTGCCCCCGCAACTGTAAGCGGCAAGCGTGCGTCCATACCACTGACCTGGAGGTTGGGAAGGGGACGCAGGCGATCGAGCCGTGAGCCAGGAGACCTGCCATCACCTCAACCGGGCGTGCAGCCCAACTATTCCGTGCACGGAGGGTGCCACATGAATACTTCCGCCGTCTCTACCGGCCTATCGTCTCTAACTCTGTCCCAGCGTCTCATTGCTGGCGTGCTGGCCCTGTTCCTGGGTCTCACCCTGCTCGTGGGCACCGGCTTTGCCGGTGACTATCGCCTCCATAACGGCGCGCATGACACCCGCCATTCCATGGGCTTCCCCTGCCACTAAGGCGGGTCGTTCCGGCGCTGATCCGTCGGACTTCTGAGGACAAGAGTTATAAAAATGTTTCGCAATCTGTTTCTTGCTGCGCTGGTCGCAGCGCTTTGTGCTGGCCTTGCCACATCCGCGTTTCAGGCCTGGCGCGTTACTCCGCTGATCTTTGCTGCCGAAGCCTATGAAGGCGGCGAGGAAGAAGTCCACGAACACGGCGAGGAAGCTCCCGCCGAAGCCGCTATCGCTACCGAAGCCCACGCCCATGACGAAGACGAATGGGCCCCCCAGGACGGTTTCGAGCGCACCGCTTATACAATCTTCTCTAACATCCTCATGGCCACCGGCTATGCGCTGATCATCGGCGCTGTCTCGGTCTTCTTCAATCTGCCGATCACCTTCGCCAATGGGCTCTATTGGGGCGTCGCCGGCTTTGCCGCCTTCTCGCTCGCTCCAGCGCTCGGCCTGCCCCCGGGCATGCCCGGCATGCCGGTTGCCGATACGCTGGCCCGCCAGATCTGGTGGTTTGGTGCTGCCATCTCCACCGGCGCGGGTTTCGTTCTCGTGGCAAAAATCCGCGCACCATGGTCGCTTGCCGTCGCTGTTGCGCTGGTCCTGCTGCCCCAGCTGATCGCTGCCCCTGCTGCGCCCACCGATCCGTCCGAAGTGCCGCCGCGCCTCACCGCCGAATTTGTCTCGGTCGTGCTCTATAACAGCGCCATCTTCTGGGTCGTGCTCGGCCTCGTCTTCGGACGCTTCAACGATTATCTGGCCTCCCGTCCGGCCAGCGTTCCCAATGGAGTCAAAGCGTGACCACCAAGATCCCCACAACGGTCATCACCGGCTTTCTCGGCGCCGGCAAGACCACCCTCGTGCGCCACATGTTGGCGCACGCTCCCAAGGGCAAGCGCATCGCCCTGATCATCAACGAATTTGGTGATCTGGGGGTCGACAAGGATATTCTGGCCGGTTGCGGCGACGAGACCTGCCGCGAAGAGGATATGGTCGAATTGTCCAATGGCTGCATCTGCTGCACCGTGGCCGATGAATTCATCCCCACCATGCAGGCTCTGCTCGCCCGCGACGAAAAGTTCGATCACATCGTCATCGAAACCTCTGGCCTTGCGCTGCCCCAGCCGCTGATCCGCGCCTTTAACTGGCCCGAGATCAAGGCGCAGGTCACCATTGATGGCGTCGTCACCGTCGCCGATGCCGCCGCTCTCGCCGAAGGCCGTTTTGCCAGCGACGAAGCTGCGGTCGATGCCCAGCGCCGTCAGGATGAAATGCTCGACCACGAAACCCCGCTGGGCGAGCTTTTCGAGGATCAGCTTTCCGCCGCCGATATGATCATCATCAACAAGACCGATCTGGTCGATGCGGCCATGCTCGAAAAGGTGGAACAGAACATCCGCGCCGAACTGCGCCCTGGCGTCGGCATTGTCCGCGCAGCCAATGGCCATGTCGATATTGCGGCTCTCCTCGGCATGGGCATGTCGTCCGAAGACGATATCGCCAATCGCCCCAGCCATCACGAGCTGGAACATGGCGGCGAAACCCACGAGCACGACGATTTCGACAGCTTCTCGTTGACCCTTGATAGTATCAAGGGCAAGGACGATCTCCTCGCCACCATCGAGCAAACCATCAAGGCGCACGATGTTCTGCGTCTGAAAGGCTTTGCCGCCGTGCCCGGTGCCGCCGCCCGCCTCGCCATTCAGGCCGTCGGCCCCCGCGTCACCGCCTATTTCGACCGTCCATGGAAGGACGGCGAGGCCAAGGTCACCTCGCTGGTCGTGATCGGCGAACAGCCGCTCGACCGCGACGCGATCACCCAAAGTCTGGAGAAGGCTGCGGCCTAGTGCCCATCACCGTCACACCATTGATTGTCTTGCCACCCCCACCCAGCCTCCCCCTGAACAGGGGGAGGGGCCTTCTGGTGGCTCACGCAAAGCGAGGCAAACTCGGTCCGTCCCTCCCCCTTTTTCAGGGGGAGGTTAGGTGGGGGTGCCTACTTGGGCCCGCCAAAACTCCATATGCGATTGTCCTTTCTCAACGGGAGGGATCTCGTAGAGGCCGCACCGCTAGACCTGCCATATCCACCATGCCTTCAGAGCAATTTGAGGCGAAAAGGCCATGAGAACCATGCTCGAATGGCTGGGGCAAAGGACCGTCGGCAATAGCAAGGGTCGGCCCAGTGGGGGTCGTGTCGCTGCCATTGCATTTCTGGGGCCGCTTGTCGGCACGCTCGCCATTTTTCTGCTGCCCTTCATCATTGACCCGCCTGCCGGAGGCCCATCCGAGCCTGCCGCGATGGTGACCCTGCTCTTTGTCTTCGGCTACATGTTCGGCATCCTGCCCTCCGCTCTGGCGGCCTTTGTCTATTTCCTCGCCTCGCCGCGCTTGACCTCCTTCTGGTGGAGACTGCCAGCCTGCGTGATTATCGGTGCCTTCTGCGGCGCGCTTGGCGTGATCCTGCCGATCTCGATTTTTGCGCGCGAGATTATTCTTGATCCCGCTTTCATGGCGCTCTCTGCCATCGCCGGGGCTTTCGCCCTGCCGTTGACGGCGCTGCCATTCCCCCCGAGGCCATGATGCACCTGCTCTCCGCTCAGGCCGGTGCCATCCAGCAGGAAGGCGAGGCCATCGACCTTGCCCAGTCTCCCGGCGCCTATATTTTCGCCTCCTCCGCCGATAGCGAACTGGCCATGCTGGCCGGTGCCGCCGATAGGGCAGGGGAGAGCGAACTACGTCTCGCCAACACGCTCCGCCTCGCCAATAATCTCTCCGTCGATATGTGGCTGGAACAGACCGTGGCCCATGCGCGCCTCGTCGTCCTCCGCCTCATCGGCGGCGCGGCTTATTTCCAATACGGCGTCGACGAACTCACCGCCCTCTGTGCAAATAAGAAAATCCCGCTCGTCCTCCTCCCCGGCGACGCCAATCCCGACCCCATCCTGCAAACGCGCTCCGCCATCCACCCTGAAGACTGGACCAATCTCCACCGCCTCTTCGTCGCCGGTGGCCCTGAAAATGCGGATGGGATCCTTACTGCGTTTGCGGCTCTGGCCGCACCTCTCCCTTTGGGGGAGAGGTCGGCTGCGCAGCAGCCGGGTGAGGGGGCCTTGCTGGTTTCTGTTTCACCCAAACCCTTCCCCCGCTTCGGCCTCTGGCACCCCAAAACCGGCATGACCGACGAAGCCGACCTCCGCGCCTTGCACACCGGTCCCTCCACTCCATCGTCATTGCCCGGCTTGTCAGGGCAATCCATGGACCACCGGGACAAGCCCGGTGGTGACGATGATCAGGAGAATTCGAGCACCCCTAAAAACCCTCCGTCGGCTCCCCACATCCCCATCCTCTTCTACCGCGCCGCCCTCGAAGGCGCCGGCACTGCCACGCTGGAAGCCCTGATCGCCGAACTGGAATCCCGTGGCCTCGCCCCGGTGCCGCTGCTGGTCTCCTCCCTCAAGGAAGCCCCCTGCATCCGTTTCGTCCAGAACGCGCTGGCCGCCTTCCCGCCCTCCGCCATTTTCAATCTCACCGCCTTTGCGCTGGGTGTCGCCGATCTCGATGAAAAGTCGAACCCCTTTGCGGGCACTGACGCCCCGGTGATCCAGCTCATTCAATCGGGTCGCTCACGCGCGCAATGGCTGGCCGATCCGCAGGGTCTCTCATCCAAGGACATGGCGATGTATCTCGTCATGCCCGAGGTCGATGGCCGCATCGGCGGCATTCTGGTGGGCCACAAGGCCGACGCCGTCTGGCACGCCCGCACTCAGTGCCCGCTCTCATCCTACGAGCCAGAACCGGACGGCATAAACCGCGCCGTCACGCTTGCCCAAAACTGGACCCGCCTCCGCCAAACGCCCCGCGCCGATCGAAAACTCGCCATCATCCTCGCCAACTACCCCATCCGCGACGGCCGTCTCGCCAACGGCGTCGGCTACGACGCGCCGGAGTCGACGGTGAGGATGCTGATGGAATTGGAAAAAGCGGGATATACGCTGAACCAGTCCCCCTCCCCCTTGAGGGGAGGGGTTAGGGGTGGGGGTGCTGCGCCTTCCACTTATTCCGACGCCTCTGTTCGCTCAGCTCTCAGCACCCCCACCCCAGCCCTCCCCTCAAGGGGGAGGGGGCAAGCCGGTGGCCTTGGCCACGACAACGCCCGCCTCGCTCGCGCACCCAAAAACATCGATAGTGCTCGGTCTTTGCGCGCAAACCCGCCCCAGCCAGAGCGCATCCTCTGGCGCTTGCTCCGCGAAGCCTTCCCGGAAGCCCATTTCCGCCGTCAGGTGCCCATCGGCCCCTACTTCGCCGATTTCGCCAGCCACGGGGCGAAACTCATCATCGAACTCGATGGCGATACGCATGGCGGCGATCATGCGCAAAGCTACGATGCCGCTCGTGACGCTTTCTTGCGGTCGGCAGGCTATAGCGTATTACGCATTCCCAATACAGAAATCGGCAATCTGGACGGCGTCTGGTCTCTGATCGACCTGTGGCTCTCAAACGACGGCACCGTTACCCATCAAGGGGAAGGGGAGCCACCGGCTCTTGCCGCCGATTTTACGCCAACCACCGGCCCAAAGCCCCTCCCCCTTGAGGGGAGGGGTTGGGGTGGGGGTGCTGCGCGTGCCGCTTTCCCGGACACATCAAAAGACCTGATCGACCTGTTCCAATCCGGCCCCACCAACGCCCAGCCCCAGCGCGGCGAGTCCTCGGCCATTCTCCCCCTGTCCCGCTACGCCGCCCTCTTCGCCGCGCTTCCCGAAGAAACCCGCGCTGCCGTCACCGCCCGTTGGGGCGATCCTGCCACCGATCCCTTCATTCGCGGCGATGCTTTCCATCTCCCGGCCCACCGTTTCGGCAATGTTGTCCTGCTGCTCCAGCCAGCGCGGGGCTACCATCTGGACGAAACCGAAAATTATCACGATCCCAATCTCGTCCCGCCGCACGCCTATATCGCCGCCTATCTCTGGCTGCGTCATGAATTTGGCGCCCATGCCATGGTCCACAATGGCAAGCACGGCACGCTCGAATGGCTTCCCGGAAAATCCGCCGCCCTCGATGCCGATTGTTATCCCGATGCGCTCTGGGGCCAGCTTCCGCACCTCTATCCGTTCATCGTCAATGACCCGGGCGAGGGCACGCAGGCCAAAAGACGTACCGGTGCGGTCATCATCGACCACCTTGTGCCCCCGCTGACCCGCGCCGAAACCTATGGTCCGCTCAAAGACCTCGAAGCCCTGCTCGATGAATATTATGCGGCCTCGGGCATGGATCGGCGTCGGCTGAAAGACCTCAGGCGACGCATTCTCGATTTCACCCGCGATAGTCGGCTTGATCAGGACATCGGCCTACCGGGGGATGAGACCGAAGCCCTGATCAAGATCGACAACTTCCTCTGCGATCTGAAGGAAGCCCAGATACGCGATGGCCTGCACGTTTTTGGATCATCGCCGCTGGGAGAATTGGAGCGAGATCTCGCCGTCGCATTGGCCAGAGTGCCACGCGGTGATGACCCGGGGGATAACTCGCTTATTCGGGCAATTGCGGATGATCTCAAGCTCGGTTTCGACCCATTGAGCGCCGTTTTGGCCGATCCGTGGCACGGGCCTGACGTTTTTGCATCTATGGCGGGCTTCAACGTCAACAGTCTGCCAACCAATTCCCGCATCGGCGACCTCGTCGCTAACATAGAGGCAATTGCCGCCGATCTCGTTGATGGCACGCGCTCGTGCCCCGACGACTGGCCCGCTACCAACGCAGTTCTGCAAACCGTAAACACCCTCATACGACCGCGCCTTGCCGCGTCCGGGCCTTCGGAAATGGCCGCTTTTCTGAACGCGCTGGATGGCAAATTCATTGCCCCCGGCCCTTCCGGGGCGCCTTCGCGCGGGCGGCTCGATGTCCTGCCGACGGGCCGCAATTTCTACTCGGTCGATGCCCGGGCCGTGCCCACGCCAAGTGCTTGGGAACTTGGACGAAAATCGGCCGAAAGCCTGGCTCTTCGCCACTTGCAGGACCATGGGCATCACCTCAGGTCAGTCGCGCTTTCGGTCTGGGGCACCGCCAATATGCGCACCGGCGGCGATGACATTGCGCAGGCTATGGCATTGCTCGGTGCGAAGCCGGTTTGGGATTCCGGCTCGCTGCGGGTCTCCGGCTACGAAATCACCCCCCTGCCAAAGCTGGGCCGACCAAGAGTGGACGTAACTCTTAGAATTTCCGGCTTTTTCCGCGATGCCTTCCCGGCACAGATCGCGCTGCTCGACCGTGCCATCCGCGCCATCGGTGCTCTGGACGAGCCGGAAGACGATAACCCCATCGCCGCCCGAATGCGCGCCGAAGCCCTTGGCCTCATGGCCTCTGGAAAATCCGAAACCGAGGCGTCTCTCGAAGCAGGTGCGCGTATTTTTGGTTCAAAGCCAGGTACTTACGGAGCCGGCCTTGGCCATCTGATCGATAGTGGTAACTGGGACAACAAGGCCGATCTTGCCAATCAGGCCCTGACCTGGGGCCAATATGCCTATGGCGCCAAGGCGCACGGCACGCCACTTTTCGATCGTTTCCGCGCGCGGCTGGGCGATATAGATGCGGTCATCCACAATCAGGATAACCGAGAACACGATCTGCTGGATTCGGACAATTACTATCAGTTCGAGGGCGGACTCTCCGCGGCAGCTGAAACTATTTCAGGCACTAGGCCTGCGGCCTATCACAACGACCACTCGCGCCCCGAAAACCCAAAAATTCGCACGCTGGAACAAGAGATTAGCCATGTCATGCGTAGCCGCGTGGTCAATCCGAAATGGCTCTCCGGCATGATGCGCCACGGCTATCGCGGCGCCTTTGAGATCATCGCCACGGTCGATTTCATGTTCGCCTTCGCCTCCACCACCGGCGCGGTAAAGACGCACCATTTCGACCTCGCATTTGAAGCCTTCATCGAAGATGACACGGTTAGAAACTTCATTCTTGCCAGCAATCGCGCTGGCTATGACGAGTTGATCGCCAAATTCCTTGAGGCGCGACAAAGAGGCCTGTGGTCGCCCCGTTCAAATTCCGTTTTCGCTTATCTTGAGGAAAATCCATGACCGACAAGCCAGTCAAGAAAACCGACCTGATGAGCGAAGCCGAGCGCGATGCCTATCACGCTGAAAAGATGAAGAAAAAGAAGGCCGCCCGCGACAAGATCCTGTCGACCAAAACCGAGGAAAAGGGCCTGCTCATCGTCCATACCGGCAAGGGTAAGGGCAAATCGACGGCGGCTTTCGGTATGGTATTCCGCGCCATCGGCAATGGCATGCGCGTCGGCGTGGTGCAATTCGTCAAGGGCGCTTGGGAAACCGGGGAGCGCGATGTGCTCGATCTTTTCCCCGATCAGGTTACTATCAATGCCATGGGCGAGGGCTTCACCTGGGACGTAGCCGACCGGCAGCGCGATCTTGCCGCCGCCGCAAAGGCCTGGGAACAGGCCAAGGCACTCATCAACGATCCCAGCTATGACATGGTCCTGCTCGACGAGCTGAACATCTGCCTGCGCTACGATTACCTGCCTGTTGAGGAGGTCGTCACTGTCCTCAGCAACAAGCCTGCGAACAAGCATGTTATTGTCACCGGTCGCAATGCCAAGGACGAAGTGATTGAGATTGCTGATCTTGTGACGGAGATGACTGAAATCAAACACCATTTCCGCGCCGGGGTGAAAGCGCAGAAGGGGATCGAGTTTTAGGACACTCTGCCTTGCCTCTAGCAGTCCGTCGCCTTGAAGGACCGCACTACTCCCTCGATAATTGCATGCATGGCATTGAGGTCGCGTGTCTCATATTCCGAACGGAAGGCGCCATAGGTCTCGCCGTCGCAAAGCAGGATCATGCGCTGGTAAATGACGCGGTTTCCGAGCGTCCCTGACCACACGGCCCATTCTGGCGTGGACGATTGAAAATTGAGCGACAGGCCCTGCTGCATGTCGCGTTGGAGACTTTCGCTCGCCACCTCCTGAAGACTGTGGGGTGCCTCATAGAGCGTGCCACCCCAAACCGTCAGGCTCTGCAAGCCGTCCGGCAGCAAAAACACTTGCCCATCGCCATTGGCGCTCTCCCCCTGTCCGACATAGAGGGGCGGAATATCGGTCTCGTAGCCGAAACGGATATTGGCGTAGTGGGTCCAATATTCCGCCATGGCCGGACCGGCGAAAGCCAGCAGCACAGGCAGGCAGATGGCAAGCCAGCGGCGTCGATGGCCGCGCTTGTCAGCGCCTTTAGAGAACCACGATTCCCGCATGCTTGGCTTTTTCCTCGGGTTCGACATGGATGGTGATCTGCACATCCTCCACGGCGTCGCGCAGTTTGGCTTCGATCCGGTCGCAGATCGAATGCGCCTCATCCACACTCATTGCGCCGGGAACCACAAGATGAAAATCGATAAAGGTCAGCTTCCCGGCCTGTCGCGTCCGGACGTCATGAGCCTCGATTGCGCCTTCGGCATTGCCGGCGATCACCTCGCGGATGAGCTTTCCGGTTTCCGCAGGCACCGCAACATCCATCAATCCGCCGACGCTCTCGCGGATAACGCCCCAGCCTGACCAGAGAATATTGAGCGCCACCAGAGCCGCCAGCACGGAATCAAGCTGCGCGATGCCGGTGAGGTAAACCAGAACCAGCCCGACCAGAACGCCAATGGTTGAGACCACGTCGGTCATCAGATGCTTGCCATCGGCCTCGATGGCTGGTGATCGCGCCTGCCGCCCATGCCGGATCAGCACCTGGGCCCAGACGACATTGATGATTGTCGCGGCGGCGCTGATTGCCAGCCCATGCACCGGCGCATCGGGCATCGCCGGTTCCATGAAGCCGAAAAACGCCTCTCGCAGAATGAGGATTGCGGCCACGATGATCATCACGCCAACCACCACGGCCGAGAAATATTCGGCCTTGTGATAGCCATAGGGCAGAGCGGCATCAGCCGGTCGCTGCGCCAGCCTGACGGCAATCAGCGCCACGATGGCCGTAACCACATTGACCGTGGATTCCAGCATGTCGGAATAGAGCGCAACCGAGCCGGTCAGCCACCATGCCAGCCCCTTGAGACCCAGAACGATCAGCCCGACCAGCAGGCTCGTGGCTGCAATGGCCAATGTCTTGTTGGTGATTGCCATGCTGGTGGTCTCCAAGTCATGTTGAGTAACCGCCATAGACGAGCCCGGATCGCGCGGCAAGTCATTGTATTTGCAAACGATTTTCAGAAGCATTCCGATCTTGTCGTATGGTCGTGCAAGCCATTGATTGACCACGCGCTTTGTCCTGCCTAGAACGATCATGCAATGCAGCGTTCCCTTGATGGAACTGAAACAGAGCCTGGTGCGGTCGACCAAATGCGGGACCAAGTCTGGGGCTGCTCCGGTTTGAAGCGAACCTGCCTCGTTATGCTCGAGGCGAAACATGAAGTTTGATTCCATCGGCTATTTGCCGATAGGCAATACATTGACGGCCTGCCGCGTCATCGCCGGTATCGGGCTGCGCCAGCAGGCTACGGCGGACGAAATTCTGGCCTTGCTGGATGGGACGCTCGCCGAAGCCGGTCTGGAACGCGACGATCTTGCTGCCCTCACCACGCTGGACCACAAGGCAAGCCATTCCGCCCTGCGCGCCGTTTCCGCGCTGCTCGACATCCCGCTTCTGGCCCTGTCGCAACCGGCCCTGATACAGCCGGTTCCAAATCCGTCGCGCCGCGTCGCATCCCATCTGGGCCTGCCCTCGATTGCCGAAGCAGCGGCATTGGCCTTTGGCCCGCTTCTCGTCGAAAAACGCCGCAGTGCCAATGTCACCTGCGCGCTTGCGCAAATGCCGCCCGCCTATGCCGCGGCCACGCCCAGCGCTTCCAGCACCGCGTCAACGCTGCCGACCTCCAGGGCCGGAGCATAATCGGGGCGTGCGATCATGATCACCTGCACCCCCAATCGCTGCGCCGCAACAAGTTTGGCTTGGGTCTGGCTGCCGCCCGAATTTTTGCTGACCAGATGGGTAATGCCATGATCCCGCATCAGCGCGATTTCGTCGTCCAGATGATAGGGGGGGCGGCCCTGGATCATCTGCATGTTCGGCGGCAGAGCCTCGTCCGGCGCTTCAATGACGCGCAGCAGAAATCGGCAATCATGGCGCGCCCGATAAAACTCAAGGCCGTCATGGCCGGTGCTCAGCAACACTTTTGCTCCGCTCGGCAGAAAGGCCGCTGCCTCCTGCGCGGATGCGATATGGATCCAATCCTGTCCCGGCAACGGCGTCCAGTGGGGCCGCATGTAGCGCACCAGTGGAACACCAGCCTGCATTGCGGCGGCGACGGCGTTCGCAGACATCTGCCCGGCATAGGGATGGGTGGCGTCCACCAGTCGCTCGATCGCTTCGGCGCGCAGATAGGCAATGAGGCCCACCACACCGCCAAACGGACCGATGCGCACCGCACCTTCCGGCAATATCGGTCCCTGTGTGCGCCCCGCCAAGGACGTGATGACCTCGTGACTGCATATGTGCAGCTTGTGAGCCAATTGGCGGGCTTCGCCCGTACCGCCCAGGATCAGGATTTTCATGTGCCGCTATTCTTGACCACACAACAATCTGTCTTTGCGCCCCTAGCCGCTCCAGCGCAAGGACGAGCCCATTGACGCAGACCCATTTTGCCCAGCTTGCCCAGTCTGACTTTCCGCCATTTGAAGCAGGCTCCGTGTGGCTGGTCGGTGCCGGTCCTGGGGGGCCGGGCCTGTTGACCCTGCTGGCCTTCCACGCGCTTGGTCAGGCCGATGTTATCGTGCACGATGCGCTGGTTTCCCCGCAAATTCTTGCACTGGCTCCGGCCCATGTCGAGCGCATCCATGCAGGCAAACGCGGCGGCAAGCCTTCGCCCAAACAGGCCGACATTTCCATTCGCCTGATCGAACTGGCGCGGCAGGGCAAGCGGGTGCTGCGTCTGAAAGGCGGCGATCCCTTCATGTTTGGTCGCGGCGGGGAAGAAGCCGGTGAGCTGGCCCGCGCCAAAATCCCCTTCCGCATCGTGCCCGGCATTTCCTCGGGTCTCGGCGGCCTCGCCTATGCCGGTCTGCCGATCACGCATCGAGAAACCAATCATTCGGTCATTTTCCTCACCGGCCATGACGAAACCGGGGCGGTGCCCGCCTCCGTGGATTGGCCCGCCATTGCCCGCGCAGCGCCAGTCATTGTCATGTTCATGGCCGTCAAACATTTGCCGGTCATCGCCCAGCGCCTGCTCGATTCCGGTCGCTTGGGCAGCGAGAAGCTGACCGTGGTGTCCCACGCTGCGAGCCCTGCGCAAATGGTCACCCAGTCGACGCTGGAAAACGCTGCCAGTCTTACCGATTTGCCCACGCCCGCTATTATAGTCCTTGGCCCCGTCGCCAATTATCGGCACGATCTCGACTGGTATGTCGGCGAGGCCCGGAGGCACATTTTTGGCTAAGGGATTGGTGATCGCCGCGCCGCGTTCGGGATCGGGCAAAACGCTGGTCAGTCTGGGCCTGCTCGCCGCTTTGCGCCGACGTGGCCTCGTCATGGCCCCCGCAAAGACTGGCCCGGATTATATTGACCCGGTCTTTCATGGTCACGCCGCGGGTCGAGAATCGATCAATCTCGACCCATGGGCCATGTCGCCTGACCAGATACTGGCCCTTGCGGCACAGCAAGCGACTGGCGCGGATTTCCTGCTGGTCGAAGGCGTCATGGGCCTGTTCGACGCTGCCGCCGATGGTCAGGGCTCCACCGCCGATCTGGCCGAAATTCTCGGTCTGCTGGTCATTCTGGTGGTCGATGCCGACAAACAGAGCCAGTCCGTCGCGCCGCTCGTATCCGGCTTTGCCAATTGGCGCAGTGGAGTCGCCATTGGCGGTATCATTCTCAACCGTGTCGCCTCGGCCCGCCACGAACGCATGTTGACCAATGCCCTGCACGCCACCGGCATTCCCCTGCTCGGTGCCATTCCCCGGCGCGATGATCTTGTTATTCCCGAGCGCCATCTCGGCCTTGTGCTGCCCGACGAAGTCACCGACTTTGCCAGCTTTCTCGATAATGCAGCCGAAGCCATCGCTGATTTCATCGATCTGGATGCGGTCGAAAATCTGGCGCGGCCCATTGCTGCGCAAAGTACCCCCATCAGAGGCCTGCCGCCGCTCGGCCAGCATATCGCCATTGCCCGCGATGCCGCCTTCGCCTTTCTCTATCCTCATATGCTCGATTTCTGGCGCAGCGCCGGGGCGGAGCTGAGCTTCTTCTCGCCTCTCGCCAATGAGGCTCCGGCTTTCAATGCCGACGCCGTCTTCCTGCCCGGCGGCTATCCCGAATTACACGGTCCAGCACTGTCCGCCGCCAATGTTTTCCATGCCGGCCTGCGCGCCGCCCGCGATCGCCATGCGCTGATCTATGGCGAGTGCGGCGGCTTCATGGTTCTGGGCGAAGCGCTGGTCGACAAGCATGGCAATAGCCACGCCATGTCTGGCCTGTTGCCCATGACCACGCGGATCGACCGGCCCAAACGCGTCCTCGGCTATCGTCGCCTCCTTCACGATAGCCCATTGCCTTGGCCACATGGCCTCAATGGCCACGAATTTCATTACTCGTCGGCGAAACAGAGCGGTCTCCCGCCACTCTTTGAAGCGCTCGATGCCGAGGGCGTTCGGCAATTGCCCATGGGAGCAGTGCTTGGCCGCGTCATGGGGTCTTACGCGCACGTGATCGCTGCGGCATAAGTGCCGTATGACCAAAGCCATCATGTTTATGGGTACAGGCTCCGATGTCGGCAAGTCGCTGATTGTGGCAGGCCTTTGCCGCGCGCTCGCCAATCGCGGCCACTCTGTCGCGCCGTTCAAACCGCAGAATATGAGCAATAATGCCGCCGTCACTGCCGATGGCGGCGAGATCGGTCGCGCGCAGGCTTTGCAGGCCCGCGCCGCCCGCCGCGAGCCCGTCACGGCAATGAACCCGGTTCTGTTGAAACCCGAAGGCGAGACCGGCTCGCAGGTCGTGGTGCGCGGCAAGCGCCGCGCCAGTCTTTCGGCGCGTCAATATTGGGCCGACCGTGCGCAACTCCTGCCCGAAGTGCTCGATGCCTTCCGCGAACTGGGCCTGACAGCGGACTATATCATCGTTGAGGGCGCGGGCAGCGCCTCCGAGGTCAATCTGCGCAAAGGAGACATAGCCAATTTCGGTTTCGCTCGCGCTGCGGATATTCCCGTTATCCTGATCGGAGATATCCATCGCGGCGGCGTCATTGCCTCCATTGTCGGCACCCTCGCCGTTATTGACCCCGACGATGCTGCATTGGTCCGAGCCAGCCTCATCAACAAATTCTTCGGCGATCCGGCGCTGTTCGAGAGCGGCAAGACCTTCCTCGCAACAAAAACCGGCCTGCCATGCCTCGGTCCTGTCCCTTATTTTCCCGATGCGGCAAAGCTTCCCGCCGAAGATGCTCTGGCGCTCGATGCAATGTCGGGCGGGCAGGGGCTTTACCACATTGCCGTGCCGCGCCTGCCGCGTATCGCCAATTTCGATGATCTCGACCCGCTCCGGGCCGAACCCGGTATCACGCTGACCCTTGTAAATCCCGGCCAGCCCCTCCCGCGTAATGCCGATCTCATTCTGCTGCCCGGCTCCAAATCCACCCGCGCCGATCTGGCCGATCTGCGCATGAATGGCTGGGATATCGACATCCACGCGCATCATCGCGCCGGTGGCGCGGTGCTCGGTATTTGCGGCGGCTATCAGATGCTGGGTCACACAATTGCCGATCCCGACGGCATCGAAGGCTCGCCCGGCACCAGTGAAGGGCTCGGCCTGCTCGATATCGAAACTACGCTCGCACCCATCAAGCAATTGCGCCTCGAAACTGCGGTCCATGTCGCCAGCGGCGAAGCGCTGAGCGGATATCATATGCATATGGGTGTCACCCGGGGCGCCGGCCTGTCGCGTCCCTTCGCGCATATCGATGCCGCCCCCGAAGGCGCCGTAAGTGCCGATGGCCGCGTCATGGGCACCTATCTTCACGGCCTGTTTGCCGCCGACGGTTTCCGCCGTGCTTTTCTGGGCAATGCCGCCGCGCCCGATCTCGACTATGAAGCCGGAATTGAAGCCGCGCTTGACGATCTGGCCGAGCATCTGGAAAAGCACCTCGATATTGCTCAGCTGCTGGCCCTCGCTGCGCCCGTGGAGGTCTGACCTTGGAACATATGATTGCGCCGCTGGCGCTCATGGTGGAACGCCGCTTCGGCTATCCGCAAAAGCTGGTCGATATGATCGGCCATCCGGTCATGTGGTTCGGCAAGCTGATCAGCTTCTGCGAAATCCGTCTCAACACGCCTCTGCGCAGCAACCAGCAGCGCAAGCTGGCCGGTGTCGTCGCGCTCGGCCTGCTGCTGCTCTCGGTATTGATCGTCACCGTCGGCATCAGCACCATCCTGTCCTGGCTGCCCTTTGGCTGGTTGATCGAAATGGTGCTGGCCACCGCCTTCCTGGCGCAAAAGGAATTGGGTCGTGCCGTCGCTGCCGTGTCAGAAGCGTTGCGCCAGTCGCTCGCTGCCGGGCGCGAAGCGGTGAGCCATGTCGTAGGCCGCGATCCGCAGGCACTGGATGAAGGCGGTGTTGCCCGTGCCGCCGTGGAAACGCTGGCCGAAAGCACATCCGATGGCGTGGTTGCGCCATGGCTCTTCCTCGTCCTCTTCGGCCTGCCGGGGATCGCGCTCTACAAGGCCGTCAACACTGCCGATTCCATGATTGGCCATCTCAATGCGCGCTACCGCGACTATGGCTGGGCCGCTGCCAAACTGGACGATGTGCTCAACTGGATTCCGGCCCGCCTCACCGCAATGCTGATCACTGCCGCCTGTTTCTTCGTGCCCGGCGCCAGCCCCTCAAAGGCATGGGAAACGGCGCGCCGCGATGCAAGAAAACACGATTCACCCAACGCTGGCTGGCCTGAAGCTGCTTTTGCAGGTGCACTCGGTTTTCAGCTTGGCGGCCCGCGCGCCTACGAAGGCGAAGTGATCGACCTGCCCGCATTCGGCAATGGCAAATCTGCCCTTGGCGCCAGCGATATCATGCTGGCTCTGCTGCTTTATCGGCGCACGCTTGATGTGCTGCTCGCCCTTAGCGCCGCCTTGGCCGTCATGCTGCTGCTTAGCTGAACGGCAGCGGTGTCTCGCCCTTCATGGTCAGCGGCAGCCCGGCGGCGACGAAATAGACATCGTCGCAAACCCCTGCAAGCCGCTGATGCGCCGATCCGGCCAGATCGCGGAATGTGCGAGCCATGGCATTATCAGGCACGATGCCGAGGCCGACTTCGTTGGAGACGATGATCACCCTGGCCTGCCGGAATTCCAGCAGCGTTGCGCATAATTCGCCGACAGCGGCGGCAACATCCTCATTGGCCATTAGCAGGTTCGTCATCCAAAGGGTCAGGCAATCGACCAGAATGATGTCGTGCTTGGCCCCCGCCTTGCGAATGGCGCGTGGTAGCGCCAGCGGTTCTTCAATGGTGGCGAACTGTGCCCCGCGCGATGCCTGATGGCTGGCAACACGGTCCCGCATTTCGCTGTCCAATATCGATGCGGTCGCCAGATAGGCAGGTCTTGAGCCGGCATGCAGCGCCAGCCTTTCGGCAAAGGCAGTCTTGCCCGAGCGTGCGCCGCCCAGAACCAGGCAATGTCGTGTCATGGTCAGTCCTCGATCCGGTCCACCGCTTCGCGCAACGTGCCCGTCACAATTCCTGCAACGGTTCTGTGCGGCAAGCTGTTCCCACCCGGCATATCATTGCATGCGGCCCATGCCAAAACCGCGCACGAACCGAACGATTTCTGCCATATGATACTTTCGTCTTAGCGTCTTTCGCATTATGGTCCGCGCCAAATTGACCCCCTAATCTGGAACATGGCCGTCGAGTCTCTCTCTGGTCCTGTTCCCCGATCCACGGAGAAGCCGTTCGTGCCCCGATATTACCTTGGCGTTGATGGTGGTGGCACCAATTGCCGCGTGCGCCTCGCCAATGAGAATCTGGAAACTTTGGCTGAAGTCAAAAACGGCCGGTCCAATCTTCAGATCGATGGTGGCGATCCGGCCTATAAGGCGATCACCGACGGCACACGCGACGTGTTCAAGGCCGCAGGCATCGATTATGCCGAAACGGCCAATACTTGTGCCTGCTTCGGCATGGCAGGCGGTCGCATGGATTCTGCCCGCGACGCTTTTGCGGCACGCAACTGGCCCTTTGCTGGGGTCAAGGTCTATGACGATATCGACATTGCCCATGCCGGCGCCCTGGGTGGCGAAGAAGGTGGCGTGGTCATCATCGGCACCGGCTCTGCTGCCATGTCCATCGTTGGTGGCAAGCGCTATCAGGCCGGTGGCTGGGGTTTCCATATCGGCGACCAGATGAGCGGCGCCATTCTTGGCCGCGAACTGGCGCGCTATGCCGTGGAGGCCGAAGATGGCCTTGTCGAATCCTCGCCCCTGACCAAGGCCGTCATTGCTGCGCTCGGTAATTCCAATCAGGCGGCAATGACCTGGTCCTTCACCACCGATCTGGGGCTGAGCCTGACCGGCAATGAAGGCGCTGAAGATCAGGCCCTGATCGGTCGTGCTCCCGGCGAATATGGCAAGCTCATGCATGTCCTGTTCGAATATATGGACAAGGGCGATCCGGTTGCCGACAAGATGCTTGCCATCCAGTTCGGCTACATTGACACCTATGTGAAATGGTTCAAAAGCCATAATGCGTCGGTAATGGCGATTGTCGGTGGTCTCGGCCAGCGTCTGTTTCCGAACCTGCAAGAGCGCTACGGCTCTTTTGTTGCTCTGCCAAAATACGAACCCCTGCATGGCGCGGTGATCCTCGCCCGGCAGAATTTCGCCTCGAACTAAGGGTCTGCTCCATTGTCCAGCCGCATCATTCCCGTTCAGCCCTTCGATTATGTGGTGTTTGGCGCCACTGGCGATCTGACCAAGCGCAAACTGGTTCCTGCGCTCTATCATCGTTTTCTCGATGGTCAGTTCGATGAGCAGAGCCGGATCATCGGTGCGTCCCGCTCCAAGCTGAGCGAGGCTGAATTTCAGAAGCTGGTCCGCGATGCGCTCGAAACCTTTGTCGAGAAGGACTATCAAGACGCTGCGGCAATCGAGAAGTTCGTCGGCATCTGCACCTATGTGCCCGTCGATGCATCCAAGCCCGATGAATCGGGCGATCTGGGTCAGGCCCTGCGCAATGATCCCAAGGTCGTGCGCGCCTTCTATCTCGCCGTTGCGCCCGATCTGTTCGAGCCTATCGCTGAATATCTCCACGCCAAGAAGCTCTATCGCCGCGACGCCCGCGTCGTAATCGAAAAGCCGCTTGGTCACGATCTGGCGTCCAGCCAGGAGATCAACGACGGCGTTGCCAAGATTTTCAAGGAAGACCAAGTCTACCGCATCGACCACTATCTCGGCAAAGAGACGGTGCAGAACCTGCTCGCCCTGCGCTTTGCCAATACGCTGTTCGAGCCGGTGTGGAACTCGGCCCATATCGACCACGTGCAATTGACCGTGGCCGAAAGCGTCGGCGCCGGCACGCGCGGCTATTACGACGAGAGCGGCGCGCTCCGCGACATGATCCAGAACCACATGTTGCAGCTGCTCTGCCTTGTGGCGATGGAGCCGCCCGCCAATGACGACGCCAATGCCCTGCGCGACGAAAAGCTCAAAGTGCTGCGGGCCCTGCGTCCCATCACCAATGGCGAAGTCGCCAAGGAAACCGTGCGTGGCCAATATCGCGGCGTGAAGTCGGAAACTGCCGCCGTGGCCTCCTATCAGGATGAGCTGCCCGAAGAAAAGAAGGGCAGCCGCACTGAGACTTTCGTGGCGCTCAAGGCCCATATCGACAATTGGCGCTGGGCTGGGGTGCCTTTCTACCTGCGCACCGGCAAGCGCATGGCCGAGCGCGTCTCCGAGATTTGCATCCAGTTCAAGCCCATTCCGCATTCGATCTTCGATCATGCAGAAGGGGCGCCCAAGCCCAACAAGCTCATCATTCGCCTGCAGCCGGACGAGGGCGTCAAGCTGCTGATGATGATCAAGGATCCCGGCCCCGGCGGCATGCGCCTGCGTGAAGTGCCGTTGAACCTCTCCTTTGCCGAAACCTTCTCCGAGCGTACGCCGGAAGCCTATGAGCGCCTGCTCATGGACGTCATTCGTGGCTCCCAGACCCTGTTCATGCGCCGCGACGAACTTGAAGCGGCATGGATGTGGGTCGATCCGATCCGCGAAGCCTGGGACCGCGCCAGCGAACCGCCGCAGACCTACACGGCTGGCACCTGGGGCCCAAGCGGCGCCGTGGCGCTCATCGAGCGCGATGGCCGTACCTGGTATGAAGGAAACAATTGACGTGACCATCGACCGCCGCACCTTCGCTGATCGCCCGACCCTCGCCACCGAACTGGCCGAGTCCATTGCCGACCGCATTCGCACCGCGATTGCCGAGCGCGGCGCAGCGGCGATTGCCGTCAGCGGCGGCTCCACCCCCGGCAGGTTCTTTCAGGCCCTTGGCAAGACCAAGGACATTGCATGGGACAAGGTCGTGGTGACGCTGGTCGATGAACGCTGGGTCGATGAAACCAGCGAGCGCTCCAATGCCGGTCTCGTCAATGAGAAGATGCTGCAAGGCCCTGCGGCCGTGGCGCGCTTCTTCCCGCTTTATTCGGGCGGTGCTGAGCCCGATGAGGCCCAGATTGCCAAGACCAATGCCTTGATGGCCGAACTGCCCGCGCCCTTTGCCGCGGTAATTCTCGGCATGGGCAATGATGGGCACACCGCGTCATTCTTTCCCGGCGGCGATACGCTGTCCGAAGCGCTGACCGCCGAAGGCCCGACGCTCGCCATTCGTGCCCCTGGCGCTGGCGAGCCGCGTGTCACCTTCACCTTGCCGCGCCTGCTGCAAACCGATGGCCTCTACCTTCACATCGAGGGCGATGAGAAGGCGAGGGTTCTCGACGCGGCTTTGGGCGATGGTCCGGTTGAGGATATGCCGATCCGCGCCGTGCTGCGCTCTGGCGCGCCGATTTCAGTTTACTGGTCTCCGTAAAGCCCCTGGGGCGGTCCCCAATCGACCGCCCTGGCCGCTCATGGAATGCCAGTTTGTAATGCAAGGATAACCCGCGCCAGCGGCCCCCCTTTGGCGCGCCCTTGCGAGCTATGGAGCCGAGAACATGACCGTCCGTCAGGCCATCCAGGACGTGACCGATCGCATTGCCGCGCGCAGCCGCGACACGCGCACAGACTATCTCAGCCGCCTCGATGCGGCCAAAGAGCAGGGCGTTTATCGCGGCGCTCTCTCCTGCGGCAACCTGGCTCATGGCTTTGCGGCCTGTTCGCCCTCCGAAAAGGCGGCCCTGGCAGGCAACAAGACGCTCAATCTAGGCATTGTCACCTCCTATAACGACATGCTGAGCGCCCATCAGCCCTATCAATTCTATCCCGATATCATCAAGGAAGCTGCGCGCGAGATCGGCGCGACAGCGCAGGTTGCGGGTGGCGTGCCCGCCATGTGCGATGGCGTCACCCAGGGCCAGCCGGGCATGGACCTCTCGCTGTTCTCCCGCGACCTGATCGCCATGGCGACGGCAGTTTCGCTCAGCCACAACATGTTCGATGCTGCCGTCTATCTCGGCATTTGCGACAAGATCGTGCCCGGTCTCGTCATCGGCGCCTTGGCCTTTGGCCACCTTCCTGCCGTCTTCGTGCCGGCCGGCCCGATGCCGTCGGGTCTGCCAAACGATGAAAAGAGCAAGGTCCGCCAGCTCTATGCCGAAGGCAAGGTCGGTCGCGCCGAACTGCTGGAGGCTGAAAGCAAGTCGTACCATTCCCCCGGCACATGCACCTTCTATGGCACCGCCAATTCCAATCAGATGCTCATGGAAATCATGGGCCTGCATCTGCCGGGCGCCAGCTTCGTCAATCCCGGCACGCCCCTGCGTGATGCGCTGACCCGCGAAGCGGCCAAGCGCGCGCTGTCGCTCTCCAAGGAAGGCAATAATTACACGCCCATCGGCCACATCGTCGATGAAAAGGCCATCGTCAACGGTCTGGTTGGCCTGCATGCTACTGGAGGCTCCACCAATCACACCATGCATCTCGTGGCCATGGCCGCCGCCGCCGGCATCCAGATCACCTGGGACGACATGAGCGATCTGTCGGATGCGACGCCGCTGCTGGCCCGCGTCTATCCCAATGGCGTGGCCGATGTGAACCATTTCCACGCCGCTGGCGGCATGGGCTTCCTCATCAAGGAATTGCTCGAAGGCGGCTATCTGCACGAAGACGTCAAGACCGTCTGGGGTTCGGGCCTGTCCAATTACACGGTAGAAGCCAAGCTGGTCGAAGATCAGCTCATCTTCGAGCCGTCGCCAGATCAGAGCGCGCTGCCCAAGGTGCTCACCGGCGTCAAAGAGCCCTTTGCGCATACAGGCGGCCTCAAGCTGCTCAGCGGCAATCTCGGCCGCTCGGTCATCAAGGTCTCTGCCGTCAAGGACGAACACCGCGTCATCGAAGCGCCTGCGCGTGTCTTCCACAGCCAGGCCGGTTTGCAGGCGGCCTTCAAGGCCGGTGAACTCAATAGCGACATGATCGCCGTGGTGCGTTTTGCCGGTCCCAAGGCATTGGGCATGCCCGAACTGCACAATCTCACCCCGCCGCTCAGCGTGCTTCAGGCGCGCGGCTTCAAGGTTGCCCTGCTCACCGATGGCCGCATGTCTGGTGCATCGGGCAAGGTGCCCGCAGCCATCCACATGACGCCCGAAGCCGTCGATGGCGGCCCCATCTCCAAGATCCGCGACGGCGACATGATCCGCCTCGACGCCAATGAAGGCACGCTCACCTTCCTCGGCGACGAGAAAGAGTTTTTCTCCCGCACTCCCGCCACTGAAGACCTGCGCAGCCAACATTTCGGCATGGGCCGCGAACTCTTCGCCGGCTTCCGCAGCCTTGTCGGCGTCGCCGACAAGGGGGCGAGTGTGTTTGGATAGCCGTTAACGGCTTGGCCTGAGACACACATCGCATGCTTCGTCATTGCCCGGCTTGTCCGGGCAATCCATCTTTGGTTGGGCGGTGTATGGACCACCCGGACAAGCCGGGTGGTGACGCCGAATAGGATAGAAGCGCTCTAGCTCCCCACATATCGTGCCCTTGGTCTGATCAGCGCGCCCGTTTCGATCTGTTCCAGCCCACGCTCCGCGCCAGCGCAAAGATTTGCAGCGGGGCATCACCCGGCAGATCGAATGCCGCTGTCATCGCCACCAGTGCAAAGTCGATATTGGGCCGCTCCCCACTCAGCGCCGTGCCAATATCCGCCAGTTCGGCAAAGAGCTTCGGCAATGTGAACCGGCTCATCAGCACCTCTGCACGCATGTCGCCATTGGGATAAAGCCGGTGTCCGAAACAGGGCAGGGACCGTCCCTGCCGCAGATAGTCGTGCACCGCCGCATCGGCCCCATTCTGCCGCGCCATTGCGACCAGATCACCCATGCTCTGGCTGGCATTGCCATGTAACGGCCCCGACAAAGCGGCCAGCCCCGCCAGCACCGCCGCTGATAACGGCGCACCGGTCGATGCCGTCACCCGCGCCGCAAAGGTGGAGGCATTCAGCTCATGCTCGGCCAGCAGCACCAGCGCCGCCCGAATGGCATCAGCCGCCTCTGGCCGCTCCCATTGCTGCGCCAGCCGGTGATGCAATCCGTGGTCCCCCTCAGCCGCCAGGGCATCCGCCAATGTCCTCACGACGCGCGCTGCCTCTCCCAGCAACACAGCCCGCGTCCTCCCCGTTGTCGGCATATCAGTGGCGGTGAGCAGGGCCATGTCGAGATACACTTTTTGCATCGCACGTTGCTCGTGAGCCGCTGACCCAACACCTCCCCCTTCACGGGGGAGGACGGGAGGGGGTGCGGGAGCCCGGATGTTCTGAGGTGAAGCCACCATCCACAACAGCCCCGCCACCTCCTCCAGCGTCGCACGCTCCGCAAGCCCTCCCACATCCTGCCCGCGATAAAGCAATCGCCCGTCCACCATAGTGGAGATCGCCGTTTCCAGAACCGGCTCTCCCCAGGCGATGCTTTCCGCTGCCACGATTTTTGCCGGTCGCCGTCCCCTTTGCCGTGCCGCCAGCCGCTCCACATCATCCTGCCGATAAAGGCCGCGGCGCGGATCCTTCGGGTCCGGTTTGGCGGCGATCCGGCCCCGGCTGACATTGGCATAAAGCGTTTGCGGCTTTGTCCGCAATACGGCCAGCGCCGCCTCTGCGCTCATCCAGCTCATAGCGCCTCACATTGATCAAATGCATCAAGATTGACGTCAATCTTGATTGATCCGATCTAGGGCCAAACAACAAGGAGACGCAACATGTCCGGCCTCGATGACGTCATTGCCGCCGAAACCATTCTGTCGGAAGTCGACGGGCAAAACGGGCGCCTCGTGATCTGCGGTCACCTTCTCGATGATCTGGCGGGGAAGGTCAGCTTTGAAGGTGTTCTGGCGCTGCTTTACGCCAATTTGCTTGGCGTGGATGAAGCCGAGCTTCGCAGTGAACTGGCGCACGCCCGCCGCCGCGCCTTCGCAGAAATCGCTCAACTGGACGACCAGCTATTGTCCCTGTCCATCACGGAAGCATTGCGTGCCCTGATGGCGCGGCTGCCCGATGGCGAAGACAAGTCCACTGCGCTCCTGCTGACTGCGGCGCCTGCCGTCTTCGTCCCGGCGCTGATCCGGCGCAAGGCCGGTCGCGCTGTGATTGCGCCTGACCTATCGCGCGGACACGCCGCCGATATGTTGGCCATGCTGTCCGGTGAGGTGCCGAGCGATGCCGCCATTGCCGCGCTTGATACCTATCTCGTCACCGTGTCCGATCATGGCCTCAATGCCTCGACCTTCGCCGCCCGTGTCGTCGCCTCAACCCGCGCCGGATATAATTCTGCCGTGCTGGCCGCGCTGGGCGCGCTGAAAGGCCCGCTCCATGGCGGCGCGCCCGGCCCGGTGCTCGATATGCTCGACGCCATCGGCACGCCCGAAAACGCCAATCATTGGCTTTCCGGAGAGCTGGCGCGTGGCGAGCGTCTCATGGGTTTCGGCCATCGCATCTATCGCGTCCGCGACCCGCGCGCCGATGCGCTCAAGAACGCCCTGCAACGACTTGGCGCAGCAGGCGGTATGAATACCGAGCGGCTTGAGCTAGCCGAAGCGGTCGAGCGCGAGGCTCTGGCTCTGCTCCATCGAGCAAAGCCGGATCGCAAGCTTGAAACCAATGTCGAATTCTTCACCGCGCTCCTGCTTGAAGCGCTTGGTTTCCCGCGTGACGCCTTTACGGGCGTTTTTGCGACCGGACGCGTCGGCGGCTGGCTCGCCCACGCTCACGAGCAGATCGAAACCGGTCGTCTTATCCGCCCGCAATCGCGCTATGTCGGCGTCCAGCCGTCTTAGCTCGATTAGCGGTTCGCCTGAGTCAGCCAGTCGGCCATGACTTCCGCATCGGCGTCGATCAGGAAATGCCCGGCCTTTATCGTATGCAGGGCGACATCTGCGCCCGCCGCCTGCAATGCCGTTGCCAGCCTTTCGCCCTGAGGGCGGAAGGCATCGTTTTCGCCAAGCACCACCAGAACAGACACGCCGGTCAAGTCGGTCTCGGGTGCATCATTCAGCACCATTGCCGGGCGCAGCAGGATGGCCCGCTGCACCATGCCCGGATGTAGCAACATGGCCGCGCCGAGCAGGTTTGCCCCATTGGAATAGCCCAGCGCCGTCAGTCGCTCCGGATCGAGATCATAGGCGCCGCGCGCCTCCTCGAAAAATGCCTCCAGCGCGCCCGATTCAAAGCGGATATCCTTCTGGTCGAAGATCAAGGGCCCCAGCGCCCGAAACCAGCGCCGCGCGCCATCCTCGGTGCTGCGTCCGCGAAGCCCCAGCAAATTTGCTTCCGGCGCTGCCTTATGGGCAATCGGCATCAGGTCGGCTTCGTCGCCACCCGTGCCATGCAGCAGAACCAGCGTCGATCCGTCCGTTACTTCCGGCGTGAAAAACCGATGCGTGTAGATCAGGTCGCGGTAGATCACCCGTTCTGCGCCCGGCAGGCCAAATTGCGGCAGCATCACCTTGACGGCTTCGGGATCGGGCGTATCCGGCGGTACGAATAGAGCCGTACCCAGCGTGTCGAGCGTCTCGTCCAGTGTGAACCCCGGCCCGTCGCTCGCCATTTCGATCAGCACATTGCCCGGCTCGCGCACATAGAGCGAGGTGAAGTAATTGCGGTCATGCAGATTGGTGAGGCTCGAATTGCGCTTGCGCAATTCCGCCTCCACAGCTTCCACTTCGGCGGCATCCGTCGCGCGAACGGCCACATGGTCCGCCGTGCCCGTCCCCGGTGCACCGGGCCAGAAACCCGACGCATCGCGTATATCGATGACATCGCCAATCTCGGACACAAGCCGCTGGATCGGGCCTTCCACCGCTCCCCTGGCAAAGCCAAAATAGCGCGTCAGGAAATCAACGCTTTCCTCCGGCACTTCCGAGAGCAGCGTCACGCCGCGAATGCGCCTGATCCGGTGTTCGAGCGGAATATCGCTATCCGGCATGTCGAGCGCTGGCAGCTCTGCGCTCACCAGCTTGACGACTACGCCATCGGGGTCACGCAGCCGCAGAACCGTCTCGCCGAATTCCTGCCCCGTGCCCTCCACCTTGACCTGCTGCCGCAGCGCCCGCTCCAGCCAATAGCCGATGGACCCGGGCTGCACCGCCAGAGCCACTTCGCTCACCTGTCCGGCTCCCGCCTGACCGGACGATCCGCCCTGCCAGACGAGAAAGGTGATCAGCGAGCCCGGATTGGCCGCATAATCCCCGTAAAACAGGTGCAATTGCCGTGCGTCTTCATAGCCCCCGGTGCGCTTGACCAGTCGCAACCCGAGAAACCCGGCATAGAAATCGACATTGGCCTGAACATCGCCAGTGATCAGCGTGACGTGATGAATGCCAGAGGTCATCGGCTTCTCCCGAACAGGCGCTCGATATCGCCCTTTTTCAATTCCACATAGGTTGGCCGCCCATGAATGCACTGGCCCGAATGCGGCGTGGCTTCCATGTCGCGCAACAGCGCATTCATCTCATCGACCCTGAGCCGCCGCCCTGATCGCACAGAGCCGTGGCAGGCCATGCGCGCGATGATGGCCTCCATCCGGTCGGTCAATGCCGCAGCGCTGTCCCATTCAGCCAGCCCGTCCGCGAGATCATGGACCAGACCGAAAATATCACTATTGCCCAGAATGGCGGGCGTTTCGCGCACCGCAATGGCGCGCGGCCCGAAGCGGTCGAGATAAAGCCCGAACTTTTCCAGTTCGGGCGCTGCGTCTTCCAGCCGCCCGCAATCTTCCTCCGGCATTTCCACGATCACCGGAATGAGTTGCGCCTGCGACGGCACCGGGCCGGAGGCCATCTGCGCCTTGAACCGCTCATAGACCAGCCGCTCGTGCGCAGCATGCTGGTCCACCAGCAATAGCCCGGTGTCGTTCTGGGCGATGATGTAATTGTCAAACATCTGCGCCCGGGCCGTGCCCAGCGGATAGTCCACGATCTCGGGCACCGCCTCAATCGCTTCAACCCGCCCACTCGGCTCGGTAAAGCCGGCAAGCTGGCCGGGAGCGTGGTCGAAATTGAGCGGCGCACGCTCATTCTGCCAGCCATGACCAAGCGGACGGTAGGGAGCGGCAGCGCCGGTTGCCGCAGGAGGGGCAGACTGAGTTTCCGGTGCGCTGAACGCTCCCAGAATATCGTCGGCGACGCTGGTCGATGCCTTGAACCCGGCTGCGGCCAGCGCCATGCCAATGGCCCTGATCACCGCGCCACGCACCGCGCCCTGATCGCGGAAGCGCAGTTCGGCCTTGGCCGGATGCACATTGACGTCCACTTCGCCCGGATCAATGGCGATATAAAGGGCCACCACCGGAAAGCGGTCGCGGAATGTGTAATCGGCAAAGGCGGCGCGGACCGCCCCCACAAGCACCTTGTCACGCACTGAGCGGCCATTGACGAAATAGAACTGGCTGAGTGAATTGGCCCGCGTATAGGTGGGCAATCCGGCCATGCCGGCCACCACCACGCCATGGCGCGCCATGGCCAGCGGCGCGGCATTTTCCACGAAATCGGCGCCCATGACCTGCGCCAGCCGCGCCTGTAGCGCGCCCTCGCCAGACACCGCTGGCCAGTTCGAGCCATTGCGATCACTGCCCTCCAGCACGAAATGGATTTCCGGATTGGCCATGGCCAGACGCTTCACCACATCGGTAATGGCCGAACTCTCGGCCCGCGCGCCCTTGAGGAACTTTCGACGCGCAGGCACCTGTGCAAAAATATCCTGCACCTCGATAATGGTGCCGCGATTCATCGCCTGCGGCATCGGTCCGGTGCGGCGGCCATTGTCGACCACCAGAACCAGCCCGCTCTCCGCCTCTGCTGTGCGCGAGGCCACGGACAATCGCGCCACCGAGCCGATTGACGCCAGCGCCTCGCCGCGAAAACCCAGCGTGCGAATATCGTCTAGATCGTCCGCCGAGAGCTTGGACGTTGCGTGCCGCTCCACCGACAGCATCAGATCGTTCCGATCCATGCCATGGCCGTCATCGGTGATGCGGATCAGGTCCATGCCGCCATTGGCCGTGGTCACGACAATACGCCGTGCTCCGGCGTCGATGGAGTTTTCGACCAGCTCCTTGACCACGCTGGCAGGGCGTTCCACCACTTCACCGGCGGCAATGCGATTGATCAGGTCTTCGGGAAGCTGGCGGATAGGCAAGGGCGATTCTCCAATGCCAATAATATAGGGCAGGGCGGCACGCTTTCCGACCCGCTTTGGCCATTTGTGCCCAAACCGATTGACCATGACACGCTTGCGGGTTCACCTAAGCCAATGAATACCCCAAGCGCATCCCGTCGCCGACAATGGACCAGAAGGATCAACGCCTTCTGGGATCAACTAGCCTTGCATTTTTCCATGCCGGGCCTGCTGGTCGGATCGATCTTTTTCACCCTGTCCCTGACACCCTCGCTGCTGCCACGCACCGAGATTGTGCAGGGCGTGCTTTCAGGCTGCTGCTTTGCCGTTGGCTATGGTCTCGGCAATCTGGCGCATTGGCTCTGGAACTATCTCGGGCTGCGTGTGCCGCCCGGCAGGGTTACGCGCGCGATGGGCATGGTTGTTGCCCTGATCGGTTTTGGCCTGCTGCTGCTGGCTTTGTTCTATTCAAATACCTGGCAGAATTCGGTGCGCGCGGTGATGCATATGCAGCCGGTGGATCAGTCCCAGCCCCTTATCATTGCCGCCGTCGCCCTGCCCATCGCCGCCGCGCTTATGGTGCTCGGGAAATTGTTTGTGACATTGGTGCGGCTGGTCTGGTCTTGGCTGGCGCCGCATCTGCCGCGCCGCGCGGCTCTCGTTCTGGCCACGCTGCTGGTTGCGCTGGTGGTCGCCTTGCTCGTCAACAACCTGTTTTGGCGCAGCGCTCTGCGCGCCGCCGATGGATTTTATGAGCGGCTCGATGCTCTGGTCTCTACCCAGGAAGCCGCACCCGACAATCCCTTGAGCACCGGCAGCGCGCAATCGCTGATCGACTGGGAAACCATCGGCAAGGATTCCCGCATCTATGTGCAATCCGGCCCGGATGCTGCCGAAATCGCGGCGCTGACCGGTCGCCCCGCCATTGAGCCGCTGCGCGCCTATGTGGGCTTGCGTTCGGCCCCGACCGTCGAGGCGCGCGCCCAATTGGCGCTGGATGAATTGCTGCGTATCGGCGCTTTCGAGCGCTCCGTTCTCGTTCTCATCATGCCCGTGGGCACAGGCTGGGTAGATCGCGCCGGCATCGATACGCTGGAAATGCTGCATGGTGGCGATGTTGCCAGCGTGGCGGTGCAATATTCCTATCTCACCAGCGCCCTGTCCCTGCTGGTGGAACCCACCTATGGCTCGGAAACGGCTCAGGCGCTTTTCGATACCGTCTACGCCTATTGGACCAATCTGCCGCGCGAAACCCGGCCGCGCCTCTATCTCTATGGCCTGAGCCTTGGGGCTCTGGCCTCACAGAATTCCGCTGTGGTCTATGATGTTCTCGGCGATCCCTTCGATGGCGCGCTCTGGGCCGGTCCGCCTTTTTCCAGCTCTCTCTGGCTGCGGCTGACCGAGGGACGAAATCCTGAGACCTCTTATTGGCTGCCCCGCTTCGGCAATTCGTCCTCCATCCGCTTCATGAATCAGTCCGGCACTCAAAACTGGGACGATACGCCATGGGGGCCGATGCGCATTGTCTTCCTGCAATATGCCAGCGATCCGATTGTCTTCTTCTCGTTCAATGCAGATTGGCAGCGCCCCGAATGGTTCGACAAACCGCGCGGCCCCGATGTTTCTCCGGCGCTCAACTGGTATCCCTTGGTGACTTTTCTGCAATTGGCGCTGGATACGGCCCTGTCGCAGACCGCGCCTGTGGGCTATGGACATGTCTATTCGCCGCGCGACTATATCGATGCCTGGTACGAGGTCACCCAGCCCCCCGGCTGGAGCCGTGCCGAGCTCGAAGCGCTCAAACTTGCAATTGATCCTCAAGATTACGCTCCATTCGCTCAGTGACCCACGCAAACGAAAAACCCATGGATCTGGCCATGCGCCTCGCCGAAGAAGCGGCAGCTCATGGCGAAGCGCCGATTGGTGCGGTGGTCATGGAAGGCGATATCGTGCTGGCGGCGGAACGCAATCGGATGCAGGCACTGGGCGATCCCACCGCCCATGCCGAAATGCTCGCCATCCGTGCGGCGCTGGCCAAACGCGGCACGGGGCGGCTCGATAATTGCGACCTCTATGTAACGCTTGAACCCTGCGCCATGTGCGCGGGCGCCATAGCCCATGCACGCCTGCGCCGTGTCTATTTCGCCGCCGAGGACATCAAGGCGGGCGCCGTGGAAAATGGCGTTCGGCTCTTCGATCAGCCAACCTGCCATCACCGCCCCGAAATCATCGGCGGTGTCTCGGCAGCCCGCTCCGAAAAACTGCTCGTCGAGTTTTTCAAAAAGCTGCGGGACTAGCGCAAGGTTCAGCTTTGCACCCGACCGAAATTTCTCTGCCTCTCTCGGAAATACGTCGCTTCAAATAACGATGTTAGAAATTATTGACATCACGTTCGGTAGGGCGCATAAGATGTAAAAAATATTTTACATAGGTAATGCTATGACCATGCGCGAACGAGTGGCCTGGATTTCCGTGGTCACCTCCCTTGTTATCTTCGGCTATTATTTTGCCAGCGTCTGGATGGATTTTTCGGCGCGGACGCTTGATGGCGATGCGCTCTTCTGGCGCTTCCTCAAATGCTTCGGCGTAGCCGTCATTATCATGTTGCCTGCCAGCATGGTCGGGGCCTATCTCGGCGGCGAAAAATTCGATCCGCCACCGGACGAGTTGGAGCGCGTCATCGAAGCCCGCGCCAACCGGGTCGGCCTCGCGGTGCTGGAAGTAGCCATTGTCGGTGTGGTGCTGCTCAGCGTCTGGATCAGTGACATTGCCCGCGCCGATTTCGCAGCCGATCCAGCGGGTGCCACGGCGATCATGCTGGTCAATCTGCTGCTGTTCGTCACCGCCTCTGCAGCCGTGCTGCGCGAAGTGTTGACCATCATTGCCTATCGCAGGTTTGCCTGATGCCTCCGCCGCCCCCGATCACCAACACCATCCGCCGCCTGCGCTTTGACCATGGCGAAATGACCCAGCAGGAACTGGCCGACCGGATCGGCATGACCCGTCAGACAGTGGCCGCCATCGAACAGAACAAATACTCCCCCTCTCTCGAAGCCGCCTTCCGCATTGCCGAGGTGTTCGGCGTCGAAATCGGTGTGGTCTTCCAGTGGAAGGCCGCCGACCAACCGGGTCGCTAAGCGTCCCAAGGAGCCCGAAATGCAAGCCTGGTTTGCCCGCCTTTATGGCGGTCCTGAAGTGCTGCGCCTCGAACAGGCGCCGATGCCGGATTATGCCCCCAACCAAATCCTGGTGCGGGTCCATACAACAAGCGTCAATTCTGCTGATGTGCGGGTTCGCGGCTGCGATTTTCCGCCCGAGATGAACCTGCTGGGTCGTCTGGCTCTGGGGTGGAACGGCCCGCGCCAGCCCATTCTCGGCACCGAATATGCGGGCGTTGTCGAAGCAGTTGGAGCGCAGGTGTCCCGCTTCAAAAAGGGTGACGCGGTCTATGCTTTTCCCGGCGGCAGCATGGGTGCTCACGCCCAGTTTGCCGTCATCGCCGAGACCGGCCCCGTCGCGCACCTGCCCCAAGGGCTCGATTTCCACCAGGCCGCCGCGATCTGCTTCGGCGGCACGACGGCAATCCACTTCCTGCGCAAAGCCGACCTTAAGGCAGGCGAGCGCGTGCTTGTCATGGGCGGTTCAGGAGCGGTGGGGATGGCCATGGTGCAATTGGCCCGCCATCGCGGCGCCCACGTCACCACGACGACCAGTGCCCGAAATATGGACCTGTTGCTGGATCGTGGAGCCGATAGCGTCATCGACTATCACAACAGCGACATGGCCACGCTGACCGAGCGCTTCGACATCATTGCCGATTGCGTCGAAGCCCTCGATTTTGGGCGCGCGCAAACCCTGCTCCGGCCCGGTGGTCGCTACCTGTCCATTGCTGGCACGCTCAAGGAAATGATCGGCTCCCTACGAAAAGGCCGAAATGGCACGCGCATGATCGCCGGGCCAGCCGCGGAGCGCGCCGAAGATGTGCTTGAACTCGGCCGCCTCGCCGCTTCGGGGAACTACAGGCCTCATATCGACAAGGTCTTCGCCTTCGATGACCTGCCTGCCGCTCATGCCTATGTGGAAACCCGGCGCAAGCGCGGCAGCGTCATCATTGAGGTGACCCATTAGGCCCAGGGATTATCCACCATCGGCCAGATATCCCGCCGCGCCTTGCGATATTCAGTCTCGGCGGGGCGGTTGGGATAGGGCCTGCCCGCCGAGCAATAGATGATCTCCGAGGCAATGCGGGCGAAGGAATCATAGAAATGATTGGTCGATTTGATCAGCAGGATTTTCCGGTCGGTCGGCTCGATCCCCATCACCGAGAACAGGCTGGGGTCAAAGCTCTGCGCGCGGGTTGAATTGAGGATCACATCGATCCCGTCAAAATGTATCCAGGCGGCGTCCCCGAACGGGGCGAAGCTCTCCCCGAATTTCATTTCCGCATTGCGCCGGACCGCTTTGACCGTCACCCTTTTGTCGATGGGGTCGCCGGTAAAGGGGGCCGATTTGGCGCCAAAACGCAGCATGATCTCCGCGCCTTCTCCGGCGGCGAAACAGATCTGCACGGCGATAGGGTCCCAGATCGTGCCCACCGCAACATCCCTTGCGCCGCGCCGGATAAGTTCGGCCAGCACCACTGTGGCGTCGCCCGCCGTGCCGCCTCCCGGATTGTCCCAGACATCGGCGATTACCACGGGACCGCGCGGTGCCGCCAGCGCAGCGGCGACGGCTTCCGTCTCGTCCACCTGGCGGACCATGAACGTCCCGCGCATGGCAAACAACTCGCGCCCCAATCTCTCTGCCAGGGCCGCGCCCATGTCGAGCCTGTCATCGGTCACGGCCACCAGCTTGGTGCCCATTTCCGGCACATCGCCCGCCATGAAGCCATGCACCACCGAAAGCGAGAGCAGGTGGGGCTCGGACGTCTCCAGCGCGAACAAGCGATCCACAAAGCCCCGCATGGGCTGTTTGGATGTGGGGAAGACATCGATCATCCGGCAATCGAAAATGCTCATCACCGGCTTGATTTCACCCTTTAGCGTCCGCGCGGCGATGGCCCAGAGATCGCGCGCCCGCTCGACGAAATCGGTATGGGGGAATTCCTTGAAATAGACGAAGAAATTCGCCGCTTCCGCCCGCTTGGCGGTCAGGTGGCTATGCGGGTCCAGTTCGGCGCAGATCAGCACGTCCGGCCCCACAATGTCGCGCATCCGCGTCAGCAGATCGCCCTCAGGGTCGTCATAGCCTTGCGCCACCATGGCCCCATGCAGCCCCAGCACCACCGCATCCACCGGCATGGCGGCATGCAATTGCCCGATGATCTCGTCACGCAATTCTTCATAGGTCGATTGCGCGACCAGTCCTGCCGGGTCAGCCCAGCTGGCGCTGCCCTCGATCAATGTCCAGCCCTCGCGCGCGCAGACCTCGCGCCCCACCGTGATCGGCGCGGTGCACAGGGTCGGTGTCGCCGGATGCTGGCCGGGCCGCGCATAAAGCGAAGCTTCGAAAGCCTTTTTATCGACGGCTATGGGCGAGAAGGTATTGGTTTCGGTCGCAAGGGCGGCGGTGAAGACACGCAAGGGAAATTCCAGACGGGTAAGTGGCGCGCAAGGGGAGGCTACACCAAGCTGTTTGCGTAATCACGTAAGAAATTTACATTCGCGCTGCGTTGTTTCGGCAGATTTCTCGATTTTAGCCTTTGGATGCGTTATAAAAAGAAATTCAATTTCATAAACAACAGGGAAACCTCATGCCGATCATTCGTTACGGCGCTGAAAAATCAGGCGCAGGTGGCCAGAACCTGCCTTTTGCGCGCGCGGTCGAAGCTGGTGGCTGGCTTCATGTTTCCGGCCAGGTGGCGATGAAGGATGGGGAAATTGTCGGCACCGGCATTATCGAACAGACCCATCTGACCATTAAGAACCTCATCGCCATTCTCGAAGAGGCTGGTTATGGGCTGGAACATGTGGTGCGTTGTGGCGTCTGGCTCGATGACCCGCGCGACTTCTGGAGTTTCAACGCCGTCTACAAATCCTATTTCGGCGAACATCCTCCCGCTCGCGCCTGCGTGCAGAGCCATATGATGGTTGATTGCAAGGTCGAGATCGACTGCGTGGCCTATAAAGGCCCGTGAGCCCTCTTCACCTCCCCCCCCTTCAGGGGGAGGCCGGGTGGGGGTGCCCCACGTAAAGCTGGAAGCATAGAAGATGATCAATTCCTTCCGTCTCGACGGCAAGACCGTCCTTATCTCCGGCGCAGGCGGCGGCATTGGCCGTGTGCTGGTGGAAGCCTTCTACAATGCAGGGGCGCAGGTCGTCGCCGCCGACCGCGATTCAACGCTCTTGGTAGGCCTGCCCGTTATTCGCACCGTGCTTTTCGATCAGGCCGACGCGCCATCCACAAGGGCGACACTGCTGTCCGATATTGCCGCCCATGGCGCGCCCGATATCGTCATTGCCAATGCCGGTTTCACCCGGGCCGAACATCTTGACCATCTCGATGATGCCGTCTGGGCCAGCGAAATGGCGATCAACCTCAATGGCGCCTATGCGCTTGTCGATCCGGTGCTCGCTGCCATGGCTGAACGGGGCTCGGGCAATGTTGTCTTCATCTCCTCGGTCAATGCCCTTCAGCATTTCGGCAATCCCGCCTATTCCGCGGCCAAGGCGGGCCTGATCGCCTATGCCAAGGCCATCGCCGTCGAGCGGGGGGCGCAAGGTGTCCGCGCCAATGTCGTCGCCCCCGGCTCGGTGCGCACCCCGGCCTGGGATCACCGGATCAAGGCCGATCCGCAATTGCTCGACAAGGTGCTGCCGCATTATCCTCTGGGGCGCATGGTCAGCCCGGAGGAAGTCGCCAATGCCGCCCTGTTCCTTGCCTCGGACGCGGCTTCAGGCATTACCGGCGTCACCATCCCCGTCGATGCCGGGCTTACTGCCGGCAATCTGCGTTTCGTCAACGAAGTTCTGAGGGCGCAATGACCCGCTATAATCAGCTCGATACGCCCGCAATTTTGATCGATCTCGACAGGACCGAGGCTAATCTCGGCAAGGCTCAGGCGGCGGCGGACAAGGCCGGTCTCAACCTGCGCCCCCATATCAAGACGCACAAATTGCCCTATTTTGCCAAAAGGCAGGTGGCGCTGGGGGCCGTTGGCATCACTGTGCAGAAGCTGGGCGAAGCCGAAGTCATGGCCGATGCGGGCCTCGATGACCTGCTGCTCACCTTCAACATCATTGGCTCGGCCAAGCTGCAACGGCTCCGGGCCTTGCATGATCGCGTCACCATAAAAGTTGTTGCCGACAGTATCGAATGCGTCAGCGGCCTTGCCGCCACGTTCACCAATCCTGCTCGGCCTCTGGGCGTCTTTGTCGAATGCGATACCGGCATGGGGCGCTGTGGCGTGCAGTCTCCGCAAGCCGCTCTCACGCTTGCCCGGTTTATTGAGGCGGCGCCGGGCCTCCACTTTGCTGGCCTGATGACCTATCCCGCTGCCGGAAAATACGCTGCGGCTAATCAATGGCTGGCGGATGCAAAAGCCGTGTTCGATGCCGACAATCTCGTCATTCCCGCGATAACCACCGGCGGCACGCCCGACATCTGGCATATGCAGGACGCTGGCGGCATCGCCACCGAATATCGCCCCGGCACCTATATCTATATGGACCGCTCGCAGGTCGCCGCCGGTGCTGCCAGCTATGATGATTGTGCCCTGACCGTGCTTACCACCGTGGTCTCCCGACCCACGGAAAATCGCGTCATCATCGATGCTGGCTCCAAGGCGCTGACGAGCGACCTCTTGGGCATGGTCGGTCATGGCTATGTCGTGGAATATCCCGACGCAAAGATAGTCGGTCTCAGCGAAGAACACGGCACAATCGATCTCTCCGCTTCCGCCATAAAGCCGCAGATCGGCGACGTCATTCGCATCATTCCCAATCATTGCTGCCCGGTGACCAATCTCTTCGATCACGTCAATCTCGTCCGCAATGGCGAAGTGGTGGAAACCCTTCCCGTCGCCGCGCGGGGCAGGGTGGATTGATGCGACCTGCGCGTTTCCACCGCAACGCCGAATGGCTCTTGCGGGTTTAGCATCGGCTTGCCCTCGGCTCGGGGGCATGAAATCCTGTTGCTAAAGAGGAGTACGTCATGGCCGATCCCAACAGCCGCATCGCCGTTTCAACCTGGTCCCTGCATCGCCTGCTGGGCACCGTCTATCCGCATGACCTCGATACCGATGTGGTGGGCGAGGGGGCGGATACTTTTGGCGAAGGTGAGGAATCCCTGCTCGGCCTGCCCTCTGTTCTCGCCAATCACGGTTATCAGCGGCTGGAGATCGTGTCCTTCCATTTGCGCAGCCGCGACCCGGTCTATCTGGGCGAATTGCGCGACCAGTTGAAAGTCTCCGGGGTTACCTTGCAAACCCTGCTCATCGACGCTGGCGACATGACCGATCCGCTGGTGGGCGAACGTGACACGCGCTGGATTGCGGGCTGGCTCGAGGTCGCCAATGAACTGGGCGCTGAAAATGCCCGCGTCATCGCTGGCAAGCAGCCGACCTCCACCGAGGCATTGGAACGCTCGGTGCAAGGCTTCCGCCACCTGCTCGCCGCCAATGCAGGCTCCCCTCTGCGCATCGTCACCGAGAACTGGTTCGATCTGCTCTCTACCCCCGACGCAGTGCACGTTCTGCTCGACCAGCTTGATGGTCAGGTGGGCCTTCTCGGCGATTTCGGTAACTGGACCGGGCCGGACAAATATGAAGGTCTAAAGTCCATTTTCCCTCGGGCCGAGCTGTGCCACGCCAAGGCGAACTTTGTCTCCGGTCAGCTTGATGAGGCCGACTATGGCCTCTGCGTAGCGGCGGCGGAGGAAGCCGGATATACCGGCCCCTATACGCTGATTTTCGATGCTGACCATCCGCATGAATGGGCGGGTCTGGCCGAAGAGCGCGATTTCATCCTTTCGCGCCTGCGCTAAGGCAGGCCTCACCCGGATTTGTTCAAAGCTCTCAAGAATTTGTCGTTTGTAGAAGCCTCTTGTTAAGGGCTTTGCGGCAGGCTGGACGGATGGGGGAGAACCATTCGTCAATGGCTGTGAGCTATCCAGTCATGCCTTCGTCGCGGAGCGGAGGCATGGCAACGCGCATTCTCGACGCCTCGCCGGTTGGCATGCTGCTAGTCGATCTCGGCGGCACTGTGCTCTATTCCAACCGCGCCTTGACGGAAATGGTCGGCTATGTGCCTGCCGCAGAACACCCTTTTCTCCTGCTCGACATGATCCATCCCGGCGACCGCGTGGCGGTAAAGCTCCAGCTTGACCGGCTGGCGCGCCACGAGAGCAATTCATGGCGCGGCGAGTACCGTATGCGCCACGCCGGACAAAGCCCGTTCTGGGTTGCCCTAGCAGCCACAATTCTCACGGGCGAGCACGGCGAGGCGGACAAGATTATTTTGCAGCTCACCAATATCGAGTTGCAGAAAAAGGCCGAGGAAGCGCTGGTCTATGCGGAAGCGCGCTGGAATTCAGCGCTGGAAAGCGCGCGGCAGGGCGTTTGGGATTACGACCTGCGCAAGGACCGTATGTTCTATTCGCGCATGTGGCGACGCATGCGCGGCATTCCTGATGACGAGGAAATCGGCACCGGCCATGAGGGCGAATGGCTCGATCGGGTCCATCCCGAAGACCGCGAACGGATCGCCAGCATCTCCCGCAAGCAGGGGCAGGGCGAGGAAGGCCACGATACGCTGGAATATCGTGAGCTGACGCGAGACGGCAGCTATATCTGGATTTTGAGCCGCGGCCAGCCCATCGAGTGGGACGCCAACGGCTCCGTCCTGCGTGCCGTCGGCACCGATACCGACATCACCCGCGTCAAGGCGGTCGAACAGGAACTGGCCGCCGAAAAGGAACGCCTGCGCGTTACCCTTGATGCCATGGCGGATGGCGTCATCGTCACCGATACGACGGGTGACGTGGTCTTCCTCAATCCCGTTGCTGCCTCCTTGCTTGGCTGCACCACCGAGGATGTCCGAGGAAAACCGTCGAGCGAAATCTTTGTGCTGCGCAATGCCGAAACCGGTGAGGAGCAGGGCTGCCCCGGTCGTGAATGTATCAAACAGCGCTGTGTCATCGAATCGAGCGAAGATCTGATCCTGCGCCACCGCGATGGGTCATGGCGCGATATCCGGTGTACGGCTTCGCCCGTCACCATGCCGGACGGCACATTGTCTGGTGCTGTTCTGGTGTTTCAGGATGTGTCGCAAAGCCGGGCGCTCAAGCGCCAGCTCACTCATTCCGCCACGCACGATGCCCTGTCGGGCCTCCTCAATCGCGCCGCCTTTGAAGAAGCGCTCGAACGTACCGCCGCTGAAAACCGCAATAATCGCGGAACCTCCTGCCTGATCTATGTCGATCTCGACCACTTCAAGCCGGTCAACGACAATGCCGGGCATGCGGCGGGAGATGCCCTGCTCAAGCAGGTTGCGAAAACCATCCGGGAATCCTGCCGCTCCCACGATATCGTGGCCCGCATCGGCGGCGATGAATTCGCCGTCATTCTGGAAAACTGCTCATCGGACGGTGGCATGCGCGTCGCCGAAAAGCTCGTGCGTGCCATTGGCTCGCTGGCTTTCGTCTGGGTTGGACGCGAATATCGGATCGGGGCCAGCGCCGGCCTCACGATGATCGAAAGCGGACCTGCGTCCCCACTCGGCTTCATGGCCGAGGCCGATGCCGCCTGTTACCTCGCCAAGGCCGAGGGCCGCAATCAGGCCATCCTGTTTGATGAAAAGGTCAGCCTGCTCAGCCGTAATATATGCTGATCAATTGCCCGCCGATTTCGTGGACCTTGATCTCCATCTCGTAGATGTCGGACAGCACATCGGGCCGGATCATCGCTTCGGCAGATCCCTGTGCGGCCACCTTGCCCGCCTTCATCGCCACGATATGGTCTGAATACCAGGACGCGAAATTGATGTCGTGCAGCACCAGGACCACTGTCTTGCCCAGCTCGTTCGCCGCCTGCCGCAACAGCTTCATCATGCTCATGGCATGTTTCATGTCGAGATTGTTGAGCGGCTCGTCCAGCAACACGTAGTCGGTGTCCTGCGCCAGCACCATGGCGACAAAGGCCCGCTGCCGCTGCCCGCCTGAAAGCTCGTCCAGAAAACGCTCCGAAAGCGCGTCGAGATCGAGATAGCTGATGGCGCGGTCGATATGCACCTTGTCGTCTGCTGTCAGCCGCCCCTTGGAATGCGGATAGCGCCCGAACGACACCAGATCGCGTACCGTCAGTCGGGCGCTCATATGATTGTCCTGCCGCAGGATCGAGAGCCGGCGCGCCAATTCGTCGCTTGGAGCCTTGGTGACGTCCAGCCCGCCCACCGTCACCGTGCCCGTATCCATGGCCATCAAACGGCTGACCATCGAGAGCAGCGTTGATTTCCCCGCCCCGTTCGGTCCGATGATCGAGGTGATGCCCCCCTGCGGCAATTCCAGCGAAACCCCGTCCACCACGCAGGAGCTGCCGTAATTCTTCGTGACATTGGATGTGACGATCATCGGGCCGATCTCCGCAGGACGAGGGCGATGAAGACGATGCCGCCCAGAAATTCAATGATAATCGAGAGCGCGGTGTCGAAGGCAAAAACGCGCTCCAGAAGCGTCTGCCCGCCCACAAGCGCAACAATGCCCAAAAGGATCGCTGCGGGCAGCACATAGCGATGTTTGGAATTGCCCACCAGTGAATGAGCCAGCGTCGCTACCAAGAGGCCGAAAAAGGTCACCGGCCCCACCAGCGCGGTCGAGACGGAAACCAGCACCGCCACCATGGAGAGAATGATCACCACGGTGCGCTTGTAATCGACCCCCAGATTGATCGCCTGCGCACGCCCCAGCGAGAGCACGTCATAGGTATGCATCATCCGCAGACCCACGGCGCTGACCGCGGCCACGATGATGCAGGAAATGCCGAGCAGCGTCGGGTCGGTGGTGGAGAAGCTGGCGAACAGCGTATCCTGCAAGACGTTGAATGCGCCGGGGTCGAGCATGCGCTGCATGAACTGACTGAGGCTGCGGAACAGCACCCCGAAAATGATGCCGACCAGCACCAGAAGATGCAGGCTCCGCTCTTCCCCCAGAAACAGCCAGCGAAACAGAATGCCGGAAAAGGCGGTCATGACAAGCACTTCGACCAGAAACTGAATCTGGCTGTCGATGGCAACCAGCGCGCCGACGCCGAGAAAGAACACCACGCCAGTCTTGATCAACACATAGAGCGCATCGAACCCCATGATCGAGGGCGTCAGGATGCGGTTATTGGTAACGGTCTGGAACAATATTGTGGAGACGGCCACTGAATAGGCGACCAGCAGCAGCCCGAGCAGTTTCTTGCCCCGGAAGGAAAGCACGAAGCTCCAGCTTCCCTTGGCGCCCAGCGTCATGAACAGGACGATGGAGATGATCGCCAGCACCGACAGGCCGATCAGCACCAAGGCCGGCCTGCTCAAACGGAAAGGCGAGCGGATTTCTGGAAGGGCTTGTTCGCTCATTTTGCGCCTCGTGGCGTGCGCAGCAACAGATAAAGAAAGATTGCGCTGCCCACCACGCCCATCACCACGGCGATGGGAATCTCGTACGGGAAGCGAACCAGACGCCCGACAATATCGCAGGCTAGAACCATACCGGCGCCACCGATGGCCACCCAGGGCACGGTGCGGCGCATATTGTCCCCGATAAGCAGGCTGACAAGGTTGGGCACGACCAGACCGAGAAAGGGGATTGAGCCAACCGAAACCAGCACTACGGCGCTCACCAGCGACACGATGACAAGGCCCAGCATCATCACGCGCTGATAATTCAGCCCCAGATTGGTGGTGAAATCCTTGCCCATTCCGGCCACGGTAAAACGGTCGGCGGCAATATAGGCGAGGATGCAGCACACCAGCCCAATCCAGAGCAACTCATAGCGTCCCCGGATCACGCCGGAAAAGTCGCCCATATTCCAGGCCAGCAGCGATGCCATGAGATTGGTGCGATAGGCGATGAAGGCGGTCAAAGCCCCGATAATGCCGCCCAGCATAATGCCGACCAGCGGCACCATCAGCACATCGCGCAGCGGCACAACCCTGAGAATACGCAGAAACAGCGCCGTCCCGCCGAGCGCAAAAACAGCAGCCACGCCCATCTTGGCCATGAGCGGCCAGCCGGGCGCCAGTAGCGTGACCACGAGAAAGCCCAGCGCAGCGGATTCGCTCGTGCCGGTCGTGGATGGCTCAACAAAACGGTTGCGCACGATCATCTGCATGACCAGACCGGCAATCGCCATGGATGCACCGGCCAGCACCAGCGCCAATGTGCGCGGAATCCGGCTGATCAGCAGCACGTCCATCGCACGGCTGCCACCGCCGCCTGCGAGCAGGCTGGCAATGGACACATCGCTAACGCCGACAAAGACGCTGACCACTCCAAGGATCAGCGTGGCGACAAAGGCAAGAATGAGCGCGGGCAATGGGGTGGGGAACCTGTCTCGTTTGCGAATACGACGCGCCAGCTATGTTCGCCAGCGCCTGAGCAAACTGGATGCAGCACCCTCCCCTTGACGGGGAGGGCTGGGGTGGGGTGCCCTCATGCTCGGGCATCCGGGCTCTCGCACCCCCTCCCATCCTCCCCCCCGCGAGAGGGGGAGGTGCCGCATCGCGCTTGAGATTAGCTGTTCAGACCGGCCAGAACCTGGTCGAGCAGCAGCATCACGCCCTGATAGCCGTGCATCGAGATGTAGGAAGCCTGCGGGTCGAGATAGACGATGTGGCCTTCCTTGGCGGCAGTGGTCTGGTTGAACAGCTCGTTGTCGAGTAGCGCAGCAGCCGCACCTGCATTTTCGCCAGTGCCGGCGTCACGATCCACCACGAAGACCCAGTCCGGGTTCACTTCGAGCAGGAACTCAAACGAAACGGCATCGCCGCCGTGATCGCCGTCCTTGACGTTGTCGAGTGCGGAAGGAATACCAACTTCGTTATAGACCCAGGCAACGCGCGAATCCGGGCCATAAACGCCCAGCTTGCCAGCATTGGTCACCAGAACCAGTGCCGAACCCTTGCCTTCTGCAGCGGCCTTGACTTCGGCGACCTTGGCTTCGAGCGCTGCGTTGAGTTCAGCGGCCTTGTCCTGCTTGTCGAAGATTTCGCCCAGCGTGGTGATGTTCTTCTCGATGCCCGAAATGAATTCGAGATTGTTCACCGACAGATCGACGGTCGGCACAATGTCCTTGGAGGTTTCATAGGCTGCAGCGGAGCGGGCAGCGACGAAGTAGACGTCGGCTTCGGCAGCGGCGATGCCTTCAAAGTCCGGCTCGAACAGCGAGCCGATCTGCAGCGCGTCAGCGGGAATCTTGTCAGCCAGATAGCTCGGTGCATTGGAGGACGGCACGCCAGCGACATCGACGCCCAGCGCATTGAGATTGTCAAAAGCTGCCCAGTCCTGGCTCAGAACCTTGGCGGGCACGCCGCTGATCGTCGTTTCACCCTGAGGATGGGTGATGACCTTGTCCTGGGCAATGGTGGCGGTAGCCAACGACAGAGTACCAGCGAATACAGCCGCAGCGATAGCGGTTGAACGGAAGAGCATGCTCACGATTCGATCCAATCAAGCAGGTTGTCGGGCGGGCCGTAAATACGACACCGGCGCGTTTCCTAAGCAGGACTGAATGGGGATGTCAAAGAAAACCTGACCGATTAAATCCCCTTTAATTTGAACCGTTCTAAACTAAATTGCTGAACGCATTGAATGACTTGAGGATTGTCGATTTGCTCTGCTGCCGCGGCAAATCGCCCCTTTCGCCTTGTTTGTGACGATTCTCCGAGGCCGGATTGGCCGGGGCTGTAACTATGCGGAGGGCAGATAGGTCTCGCCCGTCAGCGCAATGAAGCTCTTCATTGCCGCCGACAAGGGGCTCGACTTGCGCCGGGCCACGAGTAGTTGCCGCATTGCCCAGGGCTCGGCCAGTGGCGCGCAGACAAGGTCCGTTCCGGCCAGCAGATGCAGGCTGGTCGAGCGCAGGAAGCCGATCCCGAAACCGGCCTCCACCATGCGGACCAGCGCCGGGAAACTTTCCACCCGCAGCGCTTCGGTCAGCTCCGCGCCCGCCTTGCCTGCTGCTTCACTCAGCAACCTGTCGAGCGATCCCGCATGGTGAATGCCGACTATGGCGTGCGGTAATACCGCCTCGAAGGGCAGGGCCTTGCGTGGTTCGATCTGACTGGCCAGTTCGTGGTCGGGTGGCGCCAGCACCCACACCCGTTCATCCTCGAATGGCTTGATGTCGAAGCGCGAGAAATCGTAATTGTCCGAGACGATGGCGATGTCCGCCTGTCCCTCGTCCAGCGCCAGCAATGCCTTGGCCGCGCCCATTTCGCTGATGGCAATTTCAATGCCGGGGTGCTTTGCCGCAAATTTCGCCAGCAGTTCAGGCAATCGCCCGGTCAGCGCCGAGCTGGTGCAGGCCAGCCGCAGACTGCCCCGCTGGCCCGAGCCGAAATCGGCCATGATGGCGTCGAGATCGGCGATGGATCGCAACACGGTCCGGCAGCCCTCGGCATAGGCCTCTCCAGCCTTGGTCAGTTTCACCCCATGGGCCGAGCGGTCGAACAGCACGACGCCAAGCCGCGCTTCGAGGTCTGAAACCCTGCGGCTGACCGCTGATGAAGCTATGCCCTCACGCTCTGCGGCGCGGCCGATCGAGCCGGTCTCGGCCAATAACAGAATGAGCCGTGCGGTTACGCTGTCGAATGATGCCATGTCGTCTCCCAGGGACAACATAGTGCATCGTGCCGAAAAGTGGGAAACGGTTTTCCGATTACGCGATGTACCCACAGCTTTACGCGCCAAGCAGCAGGGAGGCGCCACGCCCGAGATAGAAAATCCCGATAGCGGTGACCACCCAGCGCGTCCAGCGGCGGAAGCCGTCATCGCTCATGCGCTGGAGAATGTGATAGCCAAGATTGGTGCCCGCCACGGCAAAGGGCGCAGCCACCAGCACGATCAGCCAGTCTCCCGCCACCATGGCGCTGGCCGCGCCGCCATAGAACAAGACCTTGGCCGCATGCGATACCACCTGCGTTGCGGCCTTGGTGGCGATGATCCGCCGCCGGTCCATCTGCGTGCGGATGAAGAATATATCCACGGTCGGCCCCGAAACACCCACCGCCAGATTGAGCCCACCGCCAAGAACGCCACACAAAAATCCATGCAATGGCTTGCTCGCATCAAGCGCCAGCCAGTCTTTGGGAATCCACACCAGAACGGGCAGGAGACCAATGGCAATGCACACCGTCGCCAGGTCCGGCGTATAGCGCAGGATGAACAACGCAATCGCCGCCGCGATCAATCCGAGACAGATCGTGCCCAGAATGCGCCAGTCGATATGGTCGCGGCTGAACCAGGCCCGCGAGCCATTGGCCACGATCTGGATCGCGCCCTGCACGGCGATGGCCGTCGCCACCGGCATCATCGCCAGCAACACGGCCAGCAGCACAAGGCCGCCCGCCATGCCGAACACGCCCGACAGCGTCGAGGTCAAAAACACACTAACAGCAACAATGAGTAAGGGGATCATGACGGGGGTCTCTCGCCCCGGTGATGCGCCTTTCCGCTGTGTCCAGCCATCATCTCTTGGGCAAGGGGGCTTGCTTGATCACTGCGTGAGCAATTCTTGCGATTTTTTTGCAGATTGCATCTTGAATGGCAGAGCCAATGAGCCTTTTATAGTCACGCGAGTTTGATTTGCCCGATCGTTGATCGGCGGACCTCCCGCCTTTCCTTCGGGCTCCCATTTTTACGTCTGGATTGCTCCCTTGATGACCCTCAAGGCTGGCCGCGACATGTCGCGCGGCGACGCTCGGGCCCATGTTGCCGCTGCTCATGCAGGCAAAGGCAAAGGCCCTCTCACGCGGATAACGCTGTTTTCACTGCGCCACCCCTGGCAGGCAGGAATTGCCATCGGCACGACCATTATCGCCTCGGTGCTGCAATTGCTGATTCCCCGGCTTCTGGGCCAGGCGGTGGATCAGGCCCACAATGTGCTGAGCACCGCTGCAGAAGGCGCGCAACAGGCTTTGGTCTGGACAGCGCTCACCTTGCTCGGCGTCTCGATAGCGCGCGGCATTTTCACGCTTTTGCAGAATTATTATTCTGAAAGCGTCGCCCACCATGTCGGCTACGAATTGCGGCTGGCCTTTTACGACAAGGTGCAACGCCTGTCCTATTCCTATCATGATCGCGTTCATTCCGGCGATCTGATCACGCTGGGCCTGCTCGATCTCGATGGGCTGCGCATGTTCTTCTCTACCGGCTTCATCCGCACCATCCTGCTGGCGGTGCTGATTGGCGTCGGCGCCTATATGCTGCTGTCCACCGATCTCCTGCTCGGCCTGCTTGCCCTCAGCTTCGTGCCCTTCGTGGCGTGGCGCTCCTCGGTGGCCCAGCTCACCTTGCGCAAGACCTGGCTGATCCTGCAGGAAAAGCTCTCGGTGCTGACCCGCGTTATGGAAGAGAACCTCGGGGGCATCCGTGTGGTGCGCGCCTTCTCGGGTCAGAAGTTTGAACTGGACAAATTCGACCGGGCTTCCGAAGCGGCGCTCGATCTTGCCCATGAGCGGGTGCAGGTGCGCGTCAAGAACACCTCGATGATGACCTTCTCCTTCTTCATCGCCATGGGGCTGGTGCTCTGGTTCGGCGGCAACAAGGTCATCGACGGGGAAATGAGTGTCGGCACGCTCGCCTCCTTCCTCACCTTCATGACCATCCTGCAAATGCCGGTGCGCCAGCTTGGGCTGATGGTCAATTCATTCGCCCGCGCCTCCACCTGCGGCGACCGCTTCTATGCCTTCCTCGATGCCCCGGTGGAAATCGAGGATAAGCCCGGCGCTGTTCCGCTCGATATCACCGAAGGCACATTGCGTTTCGAGGACGTTCATTTCGCCTATCCAGGAGCCTCCCACACCACCCTCAATGGCGTCAGCTTCGAGGCCAAAGTCGGCCAGACCATCGGCATTGTCGGCGCGCCCGGCAGCGGCAAATCCACGCTCGCCCACCTCATTCCGCGCTTTTACGATGTCACCTCCGGTCGCATAACACTCGATGGACAGGATGTGCGCGACGTCACCCTGCAAAGCCTGCGCCGCTCCGTCGCCGTGGTGCAGCAGGACACCTTCCTTTTCACCACCACCATCGAAAACAACATCGCCTATGGTGATCCCTGGGCCAAGGATCGCAAGATTGAGCGCGCCGCCGAAAGCGCCCAATTGCATAATTATATCATGGGCTTGCCTGCTGACTACGATACGGTGGTGGGCGAGCGCGGCGTCTCGCTTTCGGGCGGGCAACGCCAGCGTCTTTCCATTGCCCGCACCCTGGTTCTCAAGCCCGCCGTCATGATCTTTGACGATTCCACCGCCGCAATCGACGCCGGCACCGAACACCGCATCCGCAGCGCCATCCGCCGCTTTGCCAAGGATCGCGTCACCATGATCATCGCCCATCGCCTGTCGTCGCTCATGCATGCCGATCTCATCCTCTTCCTTGAAGATGGCCGCATCGTCGAGCGCGGCACCCATGCCGAACTGCTGGAGCAAAATGGCCGCTACCGCGCGCTCTATGACCTGCAAACACGGCCCGGCGATGACCTGGAGGCAGCACAATGAGCGTAGTTGAAGACGACGAACGCGAAACTGCTGCCTTCCCCGGTCAGCGTCCGCCCCGCGCTTCGGTGGGCAGCCACAGGATCGAGGAAGAGGTCTTCGGGAAGGCCTATGACCCCCAGACCGTGCGGCGCATCTGGGCCTATGTGCACCCCTATCGCTTCAAGATCTATCTCTCGGTTGCTGCCGTTCTGGTCTTCACCGGCACGCAATTGGCCATTCCATTGATCATCGGCAATGCCGTCGACATGGCCATGGTGGCCGGCGGCGATGCGCAGAATCTCACCCGCGCCATCATCGCCTTCATCATCGCCATCCTGCTCAATTTTGGTGCCTCATGGGTGCAGGAAACCCAGGTTGGTCAGGTCGCCGAAAACGTGCTGTTCGACATGCGCCGGGCCATGTTCGCCCAGCTCCAGCGGGTTTCGCTGTCCTATATGGACAAGACCGAAGTCGGTCGCCTGATGAGCCGCCTGCAAGGCGACGTCAATTCCATGCAGGAATTTCTCGAAACCTCGGTGATTTCGGTCGGCGACATTGTTTTGCTGTTCGGCATCGTCGTGGTGCTGCTCACGCTCGATCCATGGCTGGGCCTGCTCACCATGGCCACCATGCCCATCCTGTTCATCGTGCGCCTGTTCTGGCTGCCGCCCGCCAAGCGCGCCTTTTGGGCCGCGCATGAAACCAATTCGCTCACCGCTGGAGCCATGGCGGAAGGCATCAATGGCGTCCGCACAGTGCAGAACCTTGATCGCCAGAAGGTCAACTTCGACCTTTACGACGACAAGGCCTATCACAATCTGCGCACCCAATTGACCGGCTCCAAATATGCGCAGGTCATGGTGCCCATCGTCGATACGCTCACCGGCATTTCCATGGCCATCGTGGTTCTGGTCGGCGGCGCCATGGTGCTGAACGGGAATTTGCAGGTCGGCGTCATCGTCGCCTTCCTGTTCTATATCCAGCGCTTCTTCGATCCGATCCGCTCGCTCACCATGCAATATTCGATCATGCAGCGCGCCATGACCTCGGGGCGCCGCATTACCGAAGTGCTCGATCTGCCGGTGGTCATCGCGGACAAGGCAGACGCCGTGGTGCTCTACAAGGACATGGATGGCTCGGTCGCCTTCAACGATGTCGTCTTCGGCTATGATCCAAAGCGCCCGGTGCTGAAGAACGTCTCGTTCCGCGTCAATCCCGGCGAAACCATCGCTCTTGTCGGTCCCACCGGCTCGGGCAAGACCAGCGCCATGGCGCTCGTCCATCGCTTCTACGAAGTGCAGGGCGGGGCGGTTCTGGTCGGCGGACATGATGTGCGCAATGTCACCCAGGAGAGCCTTGGTGAACAGGTTGCAATGGTGCTTCAGGAGCCGTTCCTGTTCACCGGCTCCATCTTCGACAATATCCGCTACAACAAGGCTTCAGCCACACGGGAAGACGTCATAGCGGCCGCAAAGGCGGTGGGCGCGCATGAGTTTATCTCGCGCTTCAATCTTGGCTATGACACCATTCTGGAACAGCGCGGCTCCAACCTGTCTTTGGGGCAGCGTCAGCTTCTCAGCTTTGCCCGTGCATTGGTGGCCGATGCAAAAATCCTCGTGCTCGATGAGGCCACGGCCAATATCGACTCCTACACCGAACGCCAGATCCAAAAGGCACTGGAAATCCTGCTCGAAGGGCGAACCGGCATGGTCATCGCCCACCGCCTTGCCACCATTCGCGGAGCCGACCGCATCATCGTGCTGCAAAATGGCGAGCTGATCGAACAGGGCAATCACGATCAGCTCATGGAATTGGGCGGCCTTTATTCCCGCCTCTACAATATGAACTATGCCAGCTTCGACGACATTCCCGACGAACTGGTGGCGCAAGCCAATGCAAAGGCTGCGAGTACCTGAAGTAAGGAAAACACGCCTTTTCGCCACGTCACCGCACGCCGAAAACCTAGCCCCATCGCCACCTCTCCCTTGGGGGAGAGGTCGACGCGAAGCGGCGGGTGAGGGGGCCTTCGGCAAGCACCCAATTTGAGAAACGCCTCTAAGCCGGGCGCGTCACCGATGCCAGCGGGGCATTGAGCGTCCGCACCGTGTTTCGCCCGGCATGCTTTGCGTCATAGAGCGCTTTGTCTGCTCTTGTGAGCGCAATGTGCAAATTGTCCTGATGGCCGCATTTATAGATGCCGAAACTGGCGGTGATCGGCTCAAAGCCATGTTCCGACTGGATTTGGCTGAAACGCTGCTGGCAGATTTCGATGGCCTGATTGATGCCCCGCGTCTCATCGCCCGCCAATAGCACGGCAAATTCCTCGCCGCCGATACGTCCGATGACGGCACCCACCGGCATGGCACTTTCCAGCGCTTTGCCAAATGACTGGATGATCTGATCGCCCCTTGCGTGCCCGAGATTATCGTTCACCTGCTTGAAGCGATCGAGGTCGGCAATCATCATGGTGATCGGACGATCCCTGCGCTCGGACTGGTCGAAGATGCTGAGGCATTTTTCCTCGAAGCCGCGGCGATTGAGCAGTCCCGAAAGCTTGTCGGTGCGCGCCTCCAGCTTGAGGTCCTTGATCAGGGCCAGCGATAGCCCGGTCATCAGCGATACCGCAGCCAACACCGCCAATATCGGTGAACCAAGTCGCGTCGTGTTCCAGTAGACCGAGTCGATAAAGGCGTCGCCGGGCTGATAAAAATTGCCTTCCCACACGACCAGCATTGGCCGCCAGACAAAGTTTGCAAAGCCCAATAGGGGAACCAGCATGGCGAGGTTCCGGCCCCAGCCCTTCTTTGGTGAGCGCCATGCGGTAACGATTGTCAGCACGCACATCAGCGAGTGCGAAATGTTCATCACATGCACGCGGTTGGCGAGATTGTCGTCACCATAGAGCCACCAGAGAATGGCCAGAACTGTTGCCAGCACGATGACCATGAAGCTGAGCAGAGGTGGCTTGCCCCCGGCCATCTGCACCATGGCGGTGCAGAACAGGGTGAAGCAGGTCAGAAAAGCCAGATTGATCAGCAGACTCGACAAACGAAACGGCGCGCTTGGCAACACGTCCTGCACGACAAACGCAAAGGCAAAGGCGAACAGCGCCATGGCAGCCGTGCGCATGAAGGTCGCATCCGGCTTGTGATACCAGATAATGGCCACCGCAATGCCGAGCAGCGTGGAAATCGCGGGATTGAGCAGCAGAAAGAAGAAGTGTGCGGACAAGGGCGCCTCCAAGACGTGTCTGCGCCTTGAGGGTCGCTGCCAGCCTAAGCATGCCGCCGCAATTTGATGAAAATGCCGTCTTTTGGGCTGGATTATTTCACTTTTGATCTGAACCGCTCCCAATCTCGACCGTCATCCCGGCGCAGGCCGGGATGTGGATTCTCGTTTGAAGTGCAACATGTGTTTTGAGAATGCCTCTGCCGGGGTTTTCCAGTCGAGGCATTTTCTGGGTGTGTTGTTGTATTGCAGGATGAGGTTGGTGAAGGCGGCCTCATCCAGGGTCGCCAGATCGGTCTTTCGCGGGAGGAAGCGGCGCATTCGACCGATGGCGTTTTCGATGCCACCTTTCTGCCAAGGCGCATGAGGATCGCAGAAATAGGTCCCGATCCCAAATGCGTGCAGGTCATAGTGCCTGGCAAACTCGGTGCCATTGTCGAAGGTAACGGTGCGGCGCAGCGGCTCAGGCAAGCCAGCCAGGGCGGCAGCAATGGCCTTTGCAACCGGTTCTGCCTGCTTGGTGAGAATGGGACTGCCCACCAGCACGCGGCTCATGCGCTCGTGCAGCATCAGAATATTCTGTCCATGGCGAGAAAAGGCCATGAGGTCTGCCTCCCAGTGGCCAGCAACTGTGCGACCTAGAGCCTCTGGGGGCCGCTCCGTCAGGCTGACGCGGTGCTTCATATGCAGGGCAGGACTGCCACCGGGCAATGGCCGCCAGCCGCGCCGGGATTTGGCACGGGGCAAATAGTTGCGCCAGGTAAAGTCGTTATGGCGCCGGATTTGGGCATAGATGAAGCGATAGATCGTCTCGACACCTACCGATCGACCCACGTCCCTGAGGCGTCCGCTGATCTGCTCGGGCGACCAGCCAGCGCGAAGCTGGTCCAGCACGTCCTGACGCAAATCGGGATCGCGATCGAGCTTGCTGCCGTTCCAGCGCCGTGCCTCTGCTTGCAGCTGGGCCTGCGCCGCCCGGTAGCCGGTTTGCCGACCTGTGTTGCGCTTCAGCTCCCGAGCAATTGAAGACGGCGCGCGATCCAAAGCTGCAGCGATTTGCCGGATCGAGGCCCCTTCGGCAGATAAGCGGGAAATCTGCGTCCGCTCTTCAAGGTCAAACTGTCGATATCTCTGTCCCATCGCAACACCTTAAGCTGGTGTTGCACTTCGTTTGAGAACTCAAGGGGCCCATCACGAGATCGGGAGATGGACCCCGGTCTGCGCTGGGGTGACAGTCCGTAGGTGATGCAATTTCGGCGTGAAGCGTTCTAGTTCGACAGAAGTTCAGGGTAGATCAGTGCCGAGCATTGCCTGTTATTTGCATCCAGCTTGGCCTGCTCATCCGCCGAAACCAATCCTGAATAAATTGGCTCCCAAAGGTCATCGCGGATAACGCCCTCAAGCCCGCATTGGCAGTAGACGGCGCAGAGCGCCGCAGTTGTTCCTGTCTCTTCGCAGCTCATCTGGCAGGAATTGAGGAAATCCAGCTCCCGACCTTCGGTCTGTGCGCCTGTTGCCATGGAGAGCGGGGCAATCACCGCGAGCAGCAAGGGCTGATGTACGAGATAGATGATCAGGCTCCAGCGCCCCATCCAGCCCAGCACTTCGGCGCCTCTATTGCCGGGTTGGATTGCAGCCAGCCGGGCTTCCGCGCGTGAACCGCGAACCAACCGCGCCACCACGATCCCGCCCAGCACCACGCCCAGCCATGGGAATACCGGCACCAGATCATTGGTCAGCGGCGGGACTTCCCAAAAGCCGATCCATGACAGCGGCACGGCATTGAACAGGGCATCCCGATAAACAAAATGCAGCAGGACGATCACCGCGCTCACCAGCCCGGTCAGCCAGATCGGCGTGAACAGAAACGGCAGTGCCAGCACACTGAATAGCGCGATGGCGTGCAGCACGCCAAAATAGACGAAGCTTTCTGGAAAGGTCAGCCAGGTGCCCAGCGTGATCAGCAGCGCACCGCCCGCCACAAACAGGGTGCGTCGCCAGAAACTCCGCCAGCGCACGCCATCGCCATGGCCGAGCACCAGCCCGACCCCGACGAGGAACATAAAGGAAAACAGGATCGAGCGGGCAAATAACACCCAGCCGGGATCAAAACCGACATCGACCGGAATGAACCCGTAATAGGAAAGGTCCCAACAGAGGTGGTAGATCGCCATCGCCACAATGGCGACGCCGCGTGCAATGTCGATGATCGGAAGCCGGGGGCGTTTCGAGGTTGCTTCGGTCATCGCAAGGCCCCCTCACCCGGATTGCTGCGCAATCCGACCTCTCCCCCCAAGGAGAGGTAAAGAAAGAAAATGCTGCGCAGCGGCACCTCTCCCTCCGGGGGAGAGGTCGGCCGAAGGCCGGGTGAGGGAGCCTTCGACTGATCCATCACTCTATCCCTTGAAATTGGCGACGACGGCCAGGAACGCATCACCATAGCGGTCCAGCTTGCCCTGACCCACACCGGGCAGGTTCAGCATATCATGCGGATGGGTTGGCTCGGCCAGCGCCATCGCCTTGAGCGTTGAATCATGGAAAATCACATAGGGCGGCACGCCCTGAGACTTGGCGATCCGCAAACGCTCTTCGCGCAAAGCATCGAAAAGCGGCCGTGCATGATCCGGCACATCGATGGGTTTGGCCAAAGCGCGACGCACTTCTAGCGATTTCTTCGGGCGGTCTTTCCTGAGGGTAACAGTCTGCTCACGTTTGAACACGGGATGCGCACTCGCGGCTAGCGCGAGGGCACCGTGATTGGCGTGGTCGACCACGATCAGTCCCATCGCCGTAAGCTGCCGCAAAACCGACTGCCAGGCCTTGGCATCGAGCTCGTTGCCCTGCCCGAAAACCTTCTGATGCTGATGGCCAAACCGTTGAACCTTCTCGGTTTCCTTGCCTACCAGCACATCGATCACATGCGCCGCGCCAAAGCGTTGCCCAGTGCGGTATATGGCCGCCAGCGCCTTGATCGCCGCCTCCGTTCCGTCCCAGGTCTCCACCGGCGACCGGCAGGTATCGCAATTGCCGCATTGCCCGGCATGAGCTTCACCAAAATGCCCGAGAATGGCCTGCCGACGGCAGGAGGCCGTCTCGCAAACTCCTAGTAAAGCATTGAGTTTGCTATGTTCCAGCCGCTTGACCTCATCGGGCGCATTGCCCTCGTCGATCATCCGCCGCCGCTGCACCACATCGGCCATGCCATAGCTCATCCAGGCATCGGCGGGCTGCCCATCGCGCCCAGCGCGGCCAGTCTCCTGATAGTAAGCCTCGATAGATGCTGGCAAATCCATATGCGCGACATAGCGCACATCCGGCTTGTCGATCCCCATGCCGAAAGCCACCGTGGCAACAAGGCAGAGACCTTCTTCCTTGAGAAACGCATCCTGATTGGCGCTGCGCATCTGCGCGCTCATCCCGGCATGGTATGGCAAGGCCTTGATCCCCTTGCCATTTAGCCAGTCGGCAACATCTTCGACCTTGGCGCGGCTTAGGCAATAGACGATGCCGCTTTCGCCCTTATGGTTCCCCAGAAAGTCGAGCAATTGCTCGCGCGGCTTGTCCCGTTCAACGATGGAATAGGAAATATTGGGCCGGTCAAAGCTGGTGGTGAACACCTCGGCCTGTTCCAGCCCCAGCCGCTCGATAATATCTTCCCGCGTCGTCGGATCGGCGGTCGCCGTCAGGGCGATGCGCGGCACGCCGGGAAAAAGCTCAACCAGATGAATGAGTTCACGATATTCCGGCCGGAAATCATGGCCCCATTGGCTCACGCAATGCGCCTCGTCGATGGCGAACAGCGATATCTCGCAGCCGCCCAGCATATTGGCAAAGCCCGGGGTCGCCACCCGCTCGGGTGCCACATAGAGCAGGTCCAGTTCGCCCCGCCGCAATTGCCGCCGCACCTCGGCGGATTCCTCCTGCGAAAGCGAAGAGTTCAACGCCGCTGCCGCCACACCGGCCTGTTTGAGCGCTTCCACCTGGTCGCGCATCAGGGCGATCAACGGCGAGATGACAATGCCCACGCCGGGGCGGCAAATTGCCGGAATCTGGAAGCACATCGATTTGCCGGCGCCGGTTGGAAACAGCACCACGGCGTCGCCGCCAGAGGCCACGTGATCCACCACATGGGCCTGCAATCCACGAAACTGGTGATGCCCGAAAATATCACGCAGAACGGCCAGCGGCTCCGGCCGTTGGTGGCGTTGGGGCGAGAACAGGTCTTGAGACTCAAGGGCTTCCACATGCCTCTTGAATCATGGGTGTCCGGCCATGGCAACCGCATTGGCCACTTGTGCCCAGTCACATATCAGGCGCGCGAATAAGCCTCGGCGATATAGTGCCCGACGCGCTCAGCATCGATCTCGCTGGGGTCGGTGAACTTGAGGTGACGGCGATAGTCTCCATCGCCCAACAAACCGCCATCATCGAACTCAACGCCACGAGAAAACTCCAGCGCAACATGGCTCTTATAGGCATAGATTCCGCAAACCGGCTGATCGCGGCTATAAAAGAATCCGCCATATTTTATCTGCTCTTTGGCTTCCGGCGCGTGCTGACGCACCAGCAGGCGCAAGGTCTCTACCACGGCGTGAAGACTCGGGCTCTTTGTGCCGATTGTATCGAGCAGGCGTGCAATTGCTGGGTCGGTCATCGGAAGACTTTGCTTATAATGCCTTGGGTCGCCGCCTTATGCGGGTTCAACACGCTCAAGGATATAGTCTTCGATTTTGCGCGCCAAGATACGCTTGAACCGGTCTTTCTCCGCTTCGGCATGGGCAACGATCTCGCGCACGCGCCAGAATTCCATCGCCCCGAAATTGGCGACATGAGGCCTGATGTAAATATCGGGTGGATAGGCCGCCATCATATGGGCGGTCAGCGAGTGCATCATGATCTGGGCAGAACCAAACCATATGTCGATGGCCTTGTGATCGGTCTTGGCCAGATTGGCGGAAGGATCGCCCGCAACATCGATGCCGATCAGGAAGTCGGTGTCGATATCGGCCTGATCGAGCGGCAGTGGATTGACCACGCCGCCATCGACCAGAATGTGGTTGTTATAAACGACAGGCTTGAAAAAGCTCGGAATAGCAAGCGAACCCGCAATTGCCGGGCGTAAAAGCCCCGAATTGAAAACGACCTGATGCCACGACTGGAAATCAGTGGCCACGACATAGAGCGGCACTTTGAGAGCGCTGAATTCGAGCGGGAAATTCGCAGGGGTGAAGGCATCAACGATGCTGGTCGCATCGAGCTGCACGGAAATGCCGTTCTTGAGCAGGCCCCCGATGCCCCTGATCTGCGTTGCCCAGAGTTTTCCGGCAATGGTCCTGAGCGTGCCAAGCACTTCAAAGCTATGTTCGCGCAATTCCTTGCCGCTCATGCCTGCGGCCCAGCCAGCGCCGATCAAAGCGCCGATTGATGTGCCCGATATGACGGATGGCTTGAGGCCAAGCTCGTCCATCGCCTCGATATAGGGGATATGGGTCAGCCCGCGTGCCGAGCCGCCGCCTAACGCTACCCCAATCCGCGGTCCGCTGATCGTGCTCACGTGTTCATGCTCCGCCTCCCTCATGCGCAGCTTTGCCGCCAGAGCCATGCCGCGCTTCTGCAAAGGCGTTAGCGGGCGTTGCGGCGGCGCCGCATTGAAGACGGTTCTGAACGAGGAGCTTAAGTCAGCAAGATTGAGGAATGGTTCAGTTTTGCTCGCGGGAAACTTCGCGCCAGCCGATATCCCTTCGGCAAAAGCCTTCCGGCCAATCAATCGCGTCCACGCCTGCGTAAGCACGATTCTGTGCCTCTTTCACCGATGCCCCGAGCGCCGTGACATTGAGAACGCGCCCACCATTGGCCAATAAACGCGCACCATCGCGCTTCGTTCCGGCGTGAAAGACCGTCAGCGTGTCGTTGTCGAGACCTTCGAGCCCGAAAATCTCGCTGCCCTTGCCGTACTCGCCCGGATAACCCTTGGTGGCGAGGATCACGGTCAGTGCATATTGGTCTTTCCAGTGCACATCGTGTCCGGCAAGCGTGCCGGTGGCGACGGCATGCAACAGGGGCACGATATCGCTTTCCATGCGCATCATCATCACCTGCGTTTCAGGATCACCGAAGCGGGCATTATATTCGACGAGCTTGGGGCCATCGGGCGTCAGCATCAGCCCGGCATACAGAACGCCGGCATAAGGTGTGCCGCGCTGGGCCATGCCGCGCACTGTTGGCTCGATAATGCGGGCCATCACATCGTCATACACCGCGCGGGACATGACCGGGGCCGGGGAATAGGCCCCCATGCCGCCGGTATTGGGGCCAGTGTCGCCGTCAAATGCCCGCTTGTGATCCTGCGCCGTGGTCAGCGGCAGGATGCTCTTGCCATCGCTAAGGACGAACAGGCTGACCTCCTCGCCCTCCATGAATTCCTCGATCACTACCGAAGCGCCCGATTCACCGAACGCGCCGGAGAAACAATCGATAATGGCTGCCTCGGCCTCTTCGACAGTCATCGCGACGGTCACGCCTTTGCCCGCCGCCAGGCCATCGGCCTTGATCACGATCGGTGCGCCCTGCGTATAGAGATAGGCCAGTGCCGCAGCTTCAGTCTCGAACCGGCCATAAGCGGCGGTGGGAATGTCAAATTCGTCGCAAAGCGCCTTGGTAAAGCTCTTTGAGCCTTCCAATTGTCCGGCCTGCTTGCCGGGGCAGAAGCAGATCAGGCCGGCCGCGCGGAGATCGTCGCCCAGCCCGGCAACCACCTGCGCGTCAGGACCGACCACGACAAAGTCGATTGCGCGGTCTTTGGACGCCGCGATCACCGCCCCATGATCGGTAATGTCCACCAGCACATTTTCGGCAATGGCTTCGGTGCCGCCATTGCCCGGCGCGACGAACAGAGCAGTCACCAGAGGCGATTGCGCGATTTTCCAGGCCAGCGCGTGCTCACGACCGCCAGAACCGATGACCATTACGCGCATGCTGTGCCTCCTGTCGCTGCTCGCGGGCGTGATGCACCAGAGCAGGCGATGAGGCAAGCACGAAAGGCTATAGCTCGGCTTCTTTGAAGATCTGCGTCAGATCGCCATTCCATTCGCCACGGAATTTCTCCAGCCAGCGTTCGGCCGGCGATTTGCCGGTGCGAATGGTTTGCTCAAGCGGGGCCAGATAGATGGTTTCATCGCGGCCTTCGCTATTTAGCCGGTTGCGGCGCACCAGGCCCGCTTCGGCAATGCCGACAGCCTGCGCAGCGGCATCGAAGATGCTTGAGCGGTCGAACGGCGTGGCCAGTCCCAGACGCGGCACTTCGCGGCGCAGATAGTCACGATCTTCCGGCGACCAGTTTTTCACCAGCTCCCAGGCGGCTTCGAGCGAGATGTCATCGTAGAGCAGGCCCGTCCAGAACGCCGAAAGCGCACTGACATGGGCTTGGTCGCCCATATCGGCCCCACGCATTTCAAGGAATTGCTTGAGCCTGACTTCGGGGAAGATGGTCGAGAGGTGATCCTCCCAATCCTTGATGGTCGGCTTTTGGCCGGGTAGTTGGGGCAGGCGCCCCTCCAGAAATTCGCGGAAGCTTTCGCCAGCGGTGTTGATATATTGCTTGTCACGAATGACGAAATACATCGGCACATCCAGCGCATAGTCAGCATAGCGCTCAAAGCCGAAACCCTCTTCAAAGGCAAAGGGCAGCATGCCGGTGCGGGCGTCGTCCGTGTTCAGCCAGATATGGCTACGGAAGCTGAGATAGCCGCTGTCCTGTCCATCGACAAAGGGCGAACTGGCAAAAAGAGCGGTGGCAATGGGCTGCAGCGCCACTGAAACGCGCAGCTTCTTGACCATGTCGGCTTCGCTGGAGAAGTCGAGATTGGTCTGTACCGTGGCCGAGCGGTACATCATCGATGTGCCCAGCGTGCCGACCTCGTCCATATAGGGGGCCATAATCGCGTAGCGCGACTTCGGCATGGACTTGATTTCAGCCACGGACCACAGCGGCGTTACGCCAAGGCCAAGGAAGTGAATATCGAGTGGCGCGGCGACCTTCTTGGAGACGCGCATATGTTCGGCCAGTTCGGCAGCCGTGCCATGAATATCCAGCATTGGCGCACCGGACAGCTCAAATTGCCCGCCGGGCTCCAGCGAAATTCCTCCTGCCACTTCGTTATTGCGCAACCCGATCGGGTTTTCGCCATCGAAGAACGGCACCCAGCCGGTTTCTTTCTCGATCCCGTCAAGCAGGGCACGAATGCCGTTCTCACCCTCATAGGCGACTGGGCGCAGCGGATTGGTATGGAAAACGTGCTTTTCGTGCTCGGTGCCAATACGCCATTGATCCGCGGGCTTGGCCCCACGTTCCATCGCCTCGATAAGGTCCGCCCGGGTCTCGATTGGGGGCGATGAAATGTCTGGGCCGGCCATGAAGCTCTCTTGGTTGAGGCATTTAACGTGCGGCGCGAAAATAGCGAGCGCAAGGCGGAAAGCAATCGTGATTTATCGCCAATCACCGATGGTGGCTTGAATAACAGCCATTGCGGCAACCGCTGCGGTGTCGGCGCGCAGGATGCGCGGCCCCAGACTGATTGGCACGACAAAGGGTTGAGCGTGCAGTTTTTCGCGTTCAGCGTCGGAGAAACCGCCTTCTGGTCCAATTAACAAGCCGATGCGCTGCCCTTTTATGGTCATCAGGGCGTCGAGCGGCGATGCCGAGGTTGCGCCTTCGTCGGCAAAGATCAATTTTCTGTCGCCATGGGTCTCGCGCCAGTTGTGTAACAGCATGTCGAGGCTGGTTTCCGCCGCGATTTCCGGGACGTTCAGCACTTCGCATTGCTCTGCCGCTTCCACGGCATTGGCAGCAAGCCGCTCCATTTTGAGTCGGTGCACTTGCGTATATTGCGTGCTGACGGGCTGGATAATGCCCGCGCCCATTTCCACCGCTTTCTGGATCACATAATCAAGCCGCTCACTCTTGAGCGGCGCAAAGCCATACCAAAGGTCCGAAGCCGCAGGTTGCCGCGCGATCTGCTCGACAGCCTCTAGCGTCACCGACTTCTTTGAGTCGCTGGTCAGCCGACAAAGCCAGGCGCCATCACGCCCGTTGAACAGCACGACTTCATCGCCCACGCTTTTGCGCAGCACAGCGGCGAGATAGAGCGATTGATCCTTGCCCAGATTCAGTGTCGCGCCTGCGCCAAGGTCCAGATCGACATAAAGACGCGGCAACTGGGCATGGGTGCGGGGCATGGCGAATCCTCGGCGCGGCAACGTGCCACGATCATGGTCTTTAATGGCTGGGATTGAGGTCTACTGTAACTCGCGTCTTTGGAGTAGACCTCATTCCAGCTTGTCGAACTACGAGGCGCAGCACCATGTCAGATGTTAACCAGAGCGATAGCGGGATTGTCGCCGACGCCCAGCGGGACAATTGGCTGGATCACTATGCACCCGAGCCGGTGAAGCCCTATGGACGTCTGGCGCGTTGGGACCGGCCTATCGGCATCTGGCTGCTGTTCTGGCCCTGCGTCTGGGGCATAGGTCTTGCGGCCTTGACTCAGCCGCAGATCGGCTTTGGCTGGTGGGCGGCGATCCTGATGTTTTTCGGCGCGCTTCTGATGCGGGGTGCAGGCTGCACCTTTAACGATATTGTCGACCGCGATATCGATATGCAGGTGGCGCGAACGCGGTCACGACCGATCCCGTCCGGGCAGGTTACGGCCCGCGAAGCGCTGTATTTCCTTATTGCGCAGGCCCTGCTGGGATCGGCAATCCTGTTCCAGTTCAATCGCTTTACCGTCTGGGCCGGCGTGGCTTCGCTGGTGCTGGTTGCCATCTATCCGTTCATGAAGCGGGTGACGTGGTGGCCACAATTCTTTCTCGGCCTCGCCTTTTCCTATGGCGCGCTGATGGGATGGTCGAGCCAGACCGGCGGTCTGGATTGGGCGCCGGTCGTGCTCTATGCGGGCACGATCCTGTGGGTGATCGGCTATGACACAATCTATGCCCTGCAAGATGTGGAAGATGATGCGCTGGTCGGCGTGAAATCCACGGCTCGCCTGTTCGGCGAAAATGTCCGTCCGGCCGTCGCCGTGCTCTATGCAAGCGCATTCGTGCTCTGGAATGTCGCCTCAATTCTGGCTGGCGGTGGCTGGCTGTTTACGGTTCTGTCGCTTGTCGCGGCCGGTCTTTTGGCCTGGCAGCTCTGGACGCTTGACGCCGAGGTGCCGGAAAATCCGCTCGTTCGTTTCCAGAACAATCACTATGTCGGAATCGTGCTGACGCTGGCCTTTCTGGCTGACTGGGTCTGGTAAATAAAAAAGCCGGGCTCATGCGAATGCATGGCCCGGCAAGTGGTCAGGAAACAGAGCCGGCGGCAAAACCGGCCTGGGAGATGGCGCGAGCACTCATCGTGTTCGAACCAACGCTTGGAGCAGTCGTGAAAAACTGCGAAAACGAAACTCAGGAATGGGCGCTGCGAGCTCGGGCCGCGTTGAGCACCATGCCCGGCGTGCGACCGTTGCGCGCCGCGATGGCAGCGGCGATGTCGGAACGGTCAATGCCGAGATCTTTGAGTTGGGCGGGGTCGAGATCGAGCAGGCCACGCAGGGCAGTGCGGCGCGCGCGATTGGCTTTCACCTGGGCGATCCAGGCGAAAAAGCCATGAATGGGGGTTAGGCGCGATCCAGCCGCAACTGACCGCTCGCCGGGCAGCGAGAGAGCCATTTCGATTCTCCAAAAGGGTTTTGCCGGAGGGAGGCCGGCAGGGATTCGACGCAGTGCTGCGCCGATGCTGATGAGTTAGCCCACTGGACAGGCATTCGTCTAACAAATAGATTTCATTCTGACGATCAATTTGGGTGATGGATCCATGGCCGCTCCTCTCGATCTCGATCAACTGCAAAGCTTTTGTGCCATTGCCGATTGCGGCAGCTTCACCGAGGCAGCGCGTCGGGTGAACAAGACGCAGTCCGCCGTGTCCATGCAGATCAAGCGGCTGGAAGAGCGGCTGGGGCATACTCTGCTGGCGCGAGACGGGCGCGGCGTAACCCTCACCCATCATGGCGAGGTGCTTTACGAGCGCGCCCGCAAGATGCTGCGGGCCAATGCGGAAATTCTGGATCATTTCAATGACGGCGATCTGGCGGGCTCGATACGCTTCGGCGTACCGGATGATTACGCCGTGCGCCTGCTTCCGGTGATCCTGTCGAGCTTTCAGCGCACCCATCCCAAGATTGCGGTGGATGTGGCCTGCATGGCGTCAGAGCAATTGCTCGAAGGCATGAAAGCTGGCCGCTATGACCTGATCGTTTTCACTCAAGGCACGGACCAGAATTTCGGCGAATTGTTCCGCACCGAGAAGATGTTCTGGGTGGCCTCGCACGGGGGAAGGGCGCTGGCGAGCGAACCTGTCGCCATTGCCTGCGGCCCGCAATGCTGTATCTGGCGCAAGGACGCCATGGAAGCGCTGGAACGCACCGGCAAGGACTATCGCGTTGCCTATACCTCCTCCAATGCCACGGCGATTTCCTCGGCGGTGCTCTCGGATCTGGCCGTGGGTTTCCTGCCGGAAAGCGCGCTGCAGCCGGGCATGCGGGTCATCGGCGACGACTATGGCCTGCCTCGTCTCAACGACGCGCAAATCGCGTTGATGCGGGCCAGCCATGCCTATGGCGGCATTTATGACGCGCTGGCCAACCATATCGTGCAATCCATGGGCAATCTCGCTTCGCCCATGCATGCCGAAGCTGCGGAATAGATAGGCAGGCGCTTGACCCGTCTGCGGCTTTGTCGCACCACAGGCGCATGTCTCAGGTCCTGACCAACGCCGCCGAATTTTCCGTTTCCGAAATTGCCCAGGCCGTAAAACGCACGGTCGAAGATGAATTCGGCCATGTGCGGGTGCGCGGCGAAATATCCGGCTTTCGCGGCCAGCATTCGTCGGGCCATGCCTATTTCACGCTCAAGGACGATGCTGCATCCATCGATGCCGTCATCTGGAAGGGCAGCTATGGCAGGCTGACGTTCAAGCCCGAAGAGGGCTTGGAGGTTATCGCCACCGGGCGGCTAACCACGTTCCCGCGCTCATCGAAATACCAGATCGTCATCGAAAATATCGAACCGGCAGGCGCTGGCGCACTGATGGCGCTGCTTGAGGAGCGTCGGAAAAAGCTGCTGGCCGAAGGGCTGTTCGACCGCGACCGCAAACAGCCGCTGCCCTATCTGCCGCGCGTCATCGGTGTCGTCACCTCGCCAACCGGTGCCGTCATCCGCGATATTCTGCATCGGCTGGGAGATCGGTTTCCCAGTCATGTCTTGGTCTGGCCAGTGCGTGTTCAGGGGGAAACCTGCTCGCCCGAAGTGGTCAATGCCATCGAAGGCTTCAACGCGCTGCTGCCCGGCGGAGCGATCCCGCGGCCCGATTTGCTGATCGTCGCGCGTGGAGGGGGCTCGATTGAAGACCTCTGGGGTTTCAACGAGGAAGCGGTGGTTCGCGCCGTTGCGGCGTCGGATATTCCGGTTATCTCCGCCGTGGGGCATGAGACCGATACGACGCTGATCGATTATGTTTCCGATATGCGCGCGCCGACTCCGACCGCCGCGGCAGAGGCTGCGGTTCCCGTCAGAGCAGAACTGATCGCCTATGTTGAAGATCAGGGCATGCGCCAGCGGCAATCCGCACGCCGGAGCATAGCCAGCCTGCGCGACCGGCTGCGTGCGGCCTCTGCAGGATTGCCGCGCCCGGCCGATCTGGCGGCCACGCAGCGGCAAAGTCTCGATCTTGCCGCCAGTCAATTGACCGGCGCCTTACGCCATTTTGTGCAGAGCCGCCGCATTTCCTTCTCCAATCTGGCCGCCAGCATCCAGCCGCGCCTCGTGCGCCAGCGGCATGCAGAGCTGGGCGAACGGCTCAACAATCTCGGCGTTCGGAAAGGCCATGGTCTGGCCAAAACCGTCGAGCGAGCGCGTTTGACCTTTGATCCGCGTGCCGTGCGGTTGTCGGGCGCTGCTCGGCAAGGTCTTGATCGCAAACAGGCCGCGCTTCAGCAGGTTCTGCCGCGCCTTTCAGCCCAGCCCCTCAAAGCAGAGCTGCGCCATGCACGCGGTCGCGTCGCTCCGCTGGAGCAGCGTCTGGAAACGGCCGGAAGTCAGATTACCGCAGGACGTCATCTGCAGGTGGAACAGTTTGGAAAACTGCTGGCCACGCTGAGCTACCGCAATGTGCTCGCACGTGGCTATGCGCTGGTGCAGGACAGTGCTGGGAACATTGTGTCCAGCCAGACCATGGCGCGGCCCGGTGATGAGGTGCGGTTGAGCTTTTCGGATGGCGATGTCGGGGCGACCATTTCCGGGGCGCCCGCTTCGCGTCGGAAAACGGGCAAGCCGACATCTGACGATGGGTCGCAGGAAAGCCTCTTTTGATAGGCGTTTTCCTCCGCTATATCGTTTGCAGACGCTAGGAGGCCTGGCATGAATATCTTCGATAAGGGCTTTGCACCCGCCGAGGCGACCCTGCGCTATCTCGACGGTGATTATGATGTGCTCAAGCCGGGCACCTTCGTGCGCTGCGCCATCTCCGGCAAGCCCATCCCGCTCGACGAGCTCTTCTATTGGAGCGTTGACCGGCAGGAAGCCTATGCCGACGCCGTAACCGCAAACATCGCCCTGGAACGCTTCGGTCGGGGCAATTGAGAATGGTTGAGGCAGCGACGCGTCAGCGCTTCCTCATCATTTCCAACGGCCATGGCGAAGACTGGATTGCTTCAGCCATCGCTGCGCGCCTTGTTGGCGAGCATTACGTGGATGCCTATCCCGTCGTCGGCAGCGGCGGCGCCTATATGGGCATCTGTCCCATTGTTGGTCCGCGTGGTCGACTTGAATCGGGCGGGGCCAGAACGGCCAAGGGCTCTCTGCGGCGCGATCTTGCCAAGGGCGGGCTCGCCATGGTGCCGCCTGCACTCAGATTTCTTCACTCGGTTCGCAATTGCTACGATCGCATTGTGGTGGTCGGCGATGTCATGGTCCCGTTCGTCGCCTTGGTCACCGGGCTGAGGGACCTCTATTATATTGACTGCTACAAGACCGGCGCTGCCCGGCTTTACTCTGCCGCCGAACGATTTGTGCTGAGCCGAACCTGCGCCAAGGTGTTTTGCCGAGCGGACAATCTGGCCGAAATGCTGCGTCAGGCCGGTATGGACGCATCTGCGCCCGGCAATCTGATGATGGATACGATCCCGTCTGGAGATTACGACGTTCAAAGCCGCCGAACCGCGCCTTTGGCGGTGACGCTGCTGCCGGGAAGCCGCGCCGAGACCGCCGAAAATTTCTCTCGCCAGATCGCGGCTCTGCGTCAGATGCCGGAAGCCTCAAGGCCCGATGTATTCGTGGCGGTCGCGGGCGATGTTTCTGTGGAAGACATGGCCGATGCGGCCGGGCTGAAGCGTGGCAATGTCCTGAGCACCGAGAGCGACGATCTCGGCAGCTTGAGTGATGGTGGGCTAAATGTCCATCTGCTGCGTGGGCGGGCGATGGGCAATGCCCTTTACGCATCCGACATCGTGCTGTCGCAGGCCGGAACGGCAACAGTTCAGGCCCTGGGGCTCGGCAAACCAGTTATTCATATGACCAGCCCCAGGGATCGCCAGTCGCGCTTTCTTGATGAGCAGAAGCTGTTCGGCGATGCGCGTATCGCCGTTCCCGGCCAGCCCGACCTCGTGGCTCAGGCCCTGCTGACGCTTATGTCCTCGGCGGAAGAAAGGGCGCGTTTGGGCGATATTGGCCGCCAACGCATCGGCGGCCCGGGTGCTCTCGATACAGTTCTTGCCGAGCTGACGGCCTGATCAGGCCGCGGTTTCCGGCTCCAGCAGACGATGCAGATGCACGATGAAATAGCGCGTCTGTGCATTGTCCACGGTCATCTGGGCCTTTTGCTTCCAGATGCTATAGGCGGCAGCGTAATTGGGATAGATCCCGACAATGTCGACCTTGTCGAGATCGGCAAAGGTTACGCCATCAAGGCTCGACAACTCGCCGCCGATCACCAGATGCAGCAATTGCTTTTCCGTCTTTTCAGCCATGATAAATTCCTGTTCAGGGATAGGGAGTTTCGGTCGTGGTCGCCTGGTCGGTTTCGGGCGGACAGCCATAAACCTTGAGCAGCGCCGCATGAACGAGAGGTTTTAGGCTCATGTCGCCTAGTGCCGCAAGCGCCCCATGGCGCACATCTCGTTTGTTAAATTGTGGGAACCCGACGCAGACATCGGCCAGATCGAGCCCGGATTCACGCAGGATGATTGCCGCCCCGGCAATGTCCCAGTCTTGTGATCCGCGCCGCGCGACAGCTGCATCGAGCTTGCCGGTCGCCACCTGCACCAGCCGATAGGCTAGGGAGGGATAGGCAGGGCCGCGAACATAGTCGAGGCCGGAAGCCTGCAACTCCTGATGCACCGCGCCGGGCGCCGGAATAAGCGGCGGCGCGCCAGCACGCCGGATGCGATTGAGTTCTTGACCGTTAAGGCGGGCGCCTTCGCCCAGACAGGCTTCGTAAAGCTCGTCCCGGGCTGGTGCGTAAACGACGCCCGCCACCGGCACCCCGTTTTCCACCACCGCAAGCGAAACGGTCCAGCAATCCTCGCCGCGCAGAAAGGCTCTCGTGCCGTCTATGGGATCGACGACAAAAACCCTTTCACAATCGAGCCTACTCGGATTGTCGGTCGTTTCTTCGCTCAGCCAGCCGTAATTGGGCCGTGCCTGCAAGAGATTGGCGGCCAGAAAACGGTCAACGACAATATCGGCTTCGCTGACCGGCGATGAATTTTCCTTGGTCCAGGATTGCACATCGCGCCGAAAATAGGCGCTCGCAATGATCCCCGCCGCAACGGCTGTGGAGCGGAGCAGTTCCAGATCATCACTATAAGGTGGGGCAAACGCTGGCATGGTGCGGCCTTTTATGCCGGGCAAGTCAATTGGACAAGAGTAGCAAGGGCATGGCGCCATGCCGGACGAAAACAGCAGGGTAAACAGGGCGCCAATCGATTGGGTTAATCGGTTCTGACTAGGTGCAATACCCTGCTAACCCTCTCCGAAAACAACATAAATTTAACCGAACCGATTAAGGGGGCTGGTAGGGGGACGCGCTAGATTGGCCTCACAAACGAAGAGCGAAAAATCAGCTCTCGAAGTTACAGGAAGGCTTCTAAAATGGTTCACGGCGTAGCGATGGAAGGAACGGCAACAGTTCTGGCCTTCGGCCGCCCAGCTCTTGCCGAGCGGCGGTTCGTGGCGGCCAACGACAATGGCCCCAAAGATCCGGTCAAGACCGTTACGGTTCGCAAGCAGCTCGAGCAGAGCGGTGTGGCCATCAAGATCAAGGTGCCGGTTACCGAATTTATCGGCGTTGCCGTTGCCACCTCCATTTCTCTTGAAGGCGTTCTAACCAGCGCCATCGAGCTGGTCCATCCCGACGCCGAGCTGAATTACAAGGTGTTCGAGGAAGAGGGCAACCAAAACGTCGTTGCCGAATGGCAGAACTGGGGCAAAAAGCTCCGCCTGCCGCTCTTCATCAAGGCCGGTGACGGTGCGTACATGCCCTATAGCCAGCAGGTTGATGGCGTCATGGTGGGCAACGAGTCCTCGCGCCGCAAGCTGGCCGCCGAAGCCTCGCGCCGCCCCCGCTTCCTCAACCGCCGCAAGCCCGGCCAGGTTGAAACCAACTAATCCCTTGCCTCCAAAGCAAGCCGAAAAGGGTCAGCCGGTGGTGCGGTTGACCCTTTTGGCTTTTCTGGAATCACGATCCTAATAGCCTTCTGCCGTTGATCCAGATTGGCAGGAACCTACGTGTCAGGGGCTTTCCGGCAATGTCCTGCACTTTGATGCTGGTTTGGTGAAGCCAAAAGCGTACTGAGATGACGGACGCCGGGTAGGTGGACTGTGGACCACAGGCGGATTTGCAAGGTAGGAGCATGGCCATGACCGAAATTCTGGACAAGGGGCCGTTCTTTCACGGCACAATCGCTGATCTGCGATCGGGTGACTTGCTTACTGCAGGATATAGGTCGAATTATCGTCCTGAAGTGGTGATGAACCACATCTACTTTACCGCCATTATGGATGGTGCAGGGCTCGCAGCTGAAATTGCCGCGGAACTCACCAAGGGCGAGGTAGTCCCACGCGTTTATATCGTGGAGCCGACTGGGGCCTTCGAGAATGATCCGAACGTCACCGACAAGAAATTTCCTGGCAATCCCACTCGATCCTATCGCAGCAGCGCACCACTCAAGATCATTGGTGAAATAACCAGTTGGACCCGATTGACGCCTGAAGCGCTGCAGGTATGGAGAGAGCGATTGACAATATTGCGCGCAGATAAACGCGCGGAAATCATCAATTAGAGCAATTCCATAGCCAGTAGCCCGCCGCCCGCTCGCTCTTTCGATCTATGTGGCAGGCCAATCAGGGCAGGGCGGCGAATCCTTCGGCGAAGCCGTCGAGGGATACGGGAATGCCGATACCTTCCTCGGGGGTTTTGAAAACGATGAAATAGGCCGTTTCGCCGCCGGAAAGTGTTTCGACCAGCGTATCGTCCATCACCACTTCGGCAATGCAGCCATTGGGCAGGCAGCGCACGAAAGGCACCCAGCCAAGGTCGGTTTCATCCACTGTCAGCCCAAGGCCGGGAATGAGTGTGCCATCCGGCCCGTCACGGACCAGCAAGACGCCAAGCGGCGCCAGAATACGCAACAGGCGAGCCTGCCGGTCGGCAGTGCGGAGCATGATGACGGACAGGCCGACATTGGGTTGATCCTCGGCAAGTACGTTCTGAATGATGGCGCATTGCTCGAAACTGGCGCCCGGCGGCGTGTCGCAGCTCATCTGCCAGTCGCCATATTCGCCACGAATTGCGCCCTGCGCCGCGGCGGGCACAGTGGCCAAACCGGCGGCAATCGCTCCCAGACCAAATGCACCGATCACACCAAGCCGCTTTGCCCAGACCATCACTCTTTTAATTCTCCTGCCGAATCGACGCCGCGCGTGTGGGTTCGAACTGTTTCCGACAGAGGCCGCACACTGTCAACCAAACCCCTGAATTCCGGCCACTTCTGTGCTTAAAGTGCGGCACAGATGAGGCGAGGGTGTCGCACCGGGCTGCAATTTGACGCAGATCAACGACATGCGGCGACGATAGACTCGGCCAAAGCAATGTGATTTAGGTCAAAGCCGAGTATTGCGCTCCGAAGTTGAGTCGGGGCGGCGTTAGCTATGCCGCAAAAAAGCCCCTCATTCTCGCTCGGTGCAAGCCGCCAGAACCTGTCGATTAGGGGGTATATAGTGACCGGGCAGTTCTTTAAGAAGATGGGCGCCATCGCAGCGACCGCACTGGCGCTTTTGCCGTCAATGGCATCTGCACAGGAGATCGGCGCGGTGGGTAGGGGTCATCCCGAGCCCGGCCAGTTCCACCTCCAGGAATCGGTGACCCCGATTATGGATTCAATCGTGGCTTTCCACGACGGTATCCTGATGTGGACGATTTCACTCATCGTGTTGCTGGTGCTGGCCCTGCTGGTCGTCATCGTCGTCAGGTTCAATGCCAAGGCCAATCCGGTGCCGGCGCGCTTTACCCACAATACGCTGGTTGAAATTATCTGGACGGTGGTTCCGATCCTGGTTCTCGTCGTTATCGCCATCCCGTCTTTCGGGGTTCTTTCCGACCAGATGACCATCCCTGATGGCGAGCGCAAATATCTGGGCGCGAATGTCTTCTCCATGGGTGAAGTCGACGTTCCTGCTCCGACCCTCACCGTCAAGGCGTCCGGCGAGCAGTGGTACTGGAATTATGAATATGTGGATCAGGGTGTCGCCTTCGATTCAAACATGCTCAATGACGACGAAATTGCCGCGCTCAAGCCGGGTCAGCCCCGCCTTCTGGCTGTGAACAATGAGCTGGTCGTGCCGGTCAATACCACCGTGCGTATGCAGATCACGGCTAGCCCCTCGGGCGTGATCCACGCTTTCGCCGTACCCTCCTTCGGCATCAAGGTCGACGCGGTTCCTGGTCGCCTGAACGAAACCTGGTTCAATTCGCGTGAAACCGGCATGTTCTACGGCCAGTGCTCCGAGCTTTGCGGTAAGGATCATGCATTCATGCCAATCGGCGTTCGTGTCGTGACGGCCGAGGAATTCGAGACCTTCATCGCTGCGTTCGAGGAAAGCCGCGACTACACGGTCGCCGTCGCCACGCTGCCGGCGCTGTAAGACAAGGGTAAGGGGAAAACTATCATGGCAAATACTGCGCACCTCGAAGCCCACGCTACCGGGCATACGGCACACGATCATCATACGCCCACTGGCTGGCGTCGCTGGGTCTTCTCGACCAACCATAAAGACATCGGGATCATGTACCTGGTGTTCGCAATCATCTCCGGCGTTGTCGGTGGCCTGCTCTCGGGTGCAATGCGCCTGGAGCTGCAGGAGCCCGGTATTCAGATTTTCCATGGCCTTGCCGCCATGGCGTATGGTGTTGAAGGCGACGCGGCGCTGGACGCTGGCAAGCACATGTTCAACGTCTTCGTTTCCGCTCACGCGCTGATCATGGTGTTCTTTACCGTGATGCCGGCGACCATGGGTGGTTTCGCTAACTATTTCGCGCCGCTGATGATCGGCGCGCCGGACACGGCCTTCCCGCGCATCAACAACATCGCGTTTTGGCTCCTGCCGCCGGCGCTGTTGCTGACTGTGATGTCGATGTTCTTTGAGGGCCCGTCAGGCGCGCTCGGTTTCGGCGGCGGCTGGACCGCATATCCGCCGCTGGCCACGTCCGGTCATCCCGGCCCGGCAACCGACTTCGTGATCTTCTCGCTGCACGTGGCCGGTATCAGCTCGATCCTTGGTGCGATCAACCTCATCACCACCATTCTCAACATGCGCGCTCCGGGCATGACGCTGCACAAGATGCCGCTCTTTGCCTGGTCGGTGCTGGTGACCGCCTTCCTGCTGCTGCTGGCATTGCCGGTTCTGGCAGGCGCCATCACCATGATGCTGACCGACCGTAACTTCGGCACGACCTTCTTCGCGCCTGAAGGCGGTGGTGATCCGATCCTCTACCAGCATCTGTTCTGGTTCTTCGGACACCCCGAAGTGTACATCATGATCCTGCCGGGCTTCGGCATCATCTCCCACATCGTGGCGACCTTCTCGCGCAAGCCGGTCTTTGGCTATATGGCCATGGCCTATGCAATGGTCGCCATCGGCTTCGTCGGCTTCGTTGTGTGGGCGCACCACATGTACACGACCGGTCTCAGCCTCGACGTGCAGCGCTACTTCGTTGCCGCCACCATGGTGATTGCAGTGCCGACAGGGGTGAAGATCTTCTCGTGGATCGCCACCATGTGGGGCGGTTCGATCACCTTCCGCACGCCCATGCTCTGGGCCATCGGCTTCATCTTCCTGTTCACCGTTGGTGGTGTGACGGGCGTAGTGCTGGCCAATGCGGGCGCTGACCGTGCGCTGCACGACACCTATTACGTGGTCGCGCACTTCCACTATGTGCTCTCGCTGGGCGCGGTGTTCTCGATCTTTGCGGGCTGGTATTACTGGTTCCCCAAGATGTTCGGCTACATGTATTCCGAGTTCCTGGGCAAGCTGCACTTCTGGGTCATGTTCATCGGTGTGAACCTGATCTTCTTCCCGCAGCACTTCCTTGGCCTTGCTGGCATGCCGCGCCGCTATGTCGACTATCCTGACGCATTCGCGCTCTGGAACCGCGTCTCCTCGATCGGCTACTACATCACCTTTGTTGCGATGGTCATTTTCTTCTACGCAACCTGGGAAGCCGTGCGGAAGAAGCGCCTGGCTGGCGACAATCCATGGGGTGATGGCGCAACGACCCTGGAATGGACGCTGTCTTCGCCTCCGCCGTTCCACCAGTTCTCGACGCTGCCGCGCATCGACTCCAAAGACGCGCACTAAGCCAAGAGCTTGAACGTCAGCGGATCGCGCTTCCAGTGCGGTCCGCTCCAATAAGGAAAGACCAGTGACCTATATCGACGACAGGGCAGGCATATCCGCAACAGCGGGTGGAGCACGGGTAGAAGACTACCTGGCGCTGCTGAAACCGCGCGTCATGTCGCTTGTCGTTTTCACCGCCCTGGTCGGCATGTTGGTCGCGCCTGCTTCCATCAATCCGATTATCGGTTTTATTGCGATCGCCTGTATTGCAATCGGTGCCGGCGCATCCGGCGCGCTGAATATGTGGTACGACGCCGATATCGACGCGGTGATGAGCCGCACCATCAACCGGCCCATTCCGGCAGGGCGAATGAGCCCCGAAGAAGCTTTGGTCTTCGGCCTCGTATTGTCGGTATTTTCGGTGACGCTTCTCGGGCTGGCGACCAATTGGGTTGCCGGTGGTTTCCTTGCTTTCACCATCTTCTTTTACGCCGTCATCTATACGATGTGGCTCAAGCGCTCGACGCCGCAGAACATCGTCATTGGCGGAGCTGCCGGAGCCTTCCCGCCCATGGTTGGCTGGGCCGCCGTGACCGGAACGCTGAGCTGGGAGAGTTTTGCGCTCTTCCTGATCATCTTCCTCTGGACCCCGCCGCATTTCTGGGCGCTGGCGCTCTACAAGCAGGGTGACTATGGCGCGGCCGGCGTACCCATGATGCCAAATGTGGTGGGCGAAAAATCCACCAAGTGGCAGATATTTCTCTATTCGCTGGCTTTGGCCGCATCGAGCCTGCTGCCGCTCTGGCTCGGCTTTTCCGGCTGGATTTATGGCGCGGTGGCGCTGGTAACCGGGCTCAGCTTTGTCTGGCTCTCCGTCCGGCTGCTGCGCGCGCCCACCGACATCACCATGAAACGCAATGCGCGTTCCCTATTCACCTATTCGCTGAGCTATCTCTTTGTGCTGTTCCTGGCATTGCTCACCGACAATATTGCCCTCAGGCTGGGAGTGATCTGACATGGCGACCCAGACCGGCGCGCATCTCGCGCCCAATGATATGACACCCGAACAGGATGCTGCGTTTCGCAAGCAGCGCCGCCGTCGCGCCATTGCGCTGGCGCTGGCCCTTGGCCTGTTCGCGCTGACCTTCTACGTCCTCACCATCGTCAAGATGGGTCCGGCTCTGTTTGATCGGACACTCTGATGGTTGACGCGACCACCCCGTTTCAGCCGCACACCGCTGGCCGCAATAACAAGCGCACCGGCGTCATGCTGGCTGGGCTGGTTGCCGGCATGGTTGGCCTGGCCTTCGCGTCCGTGCCGCTCTATCAGCTCTTTTGCCAGGTGACCGGCTTTGGCGGCACCACTCAGGTCGCGGATGGCAATCCAAAAGGCGTGATTGCCCGCGAAATGAAAGTGCGTTTCGACGTTAACGTCGAAAATGCGCTGCCCTGGACCGTCAAGGCCGCCGCCCCGATTACCGATCGCATCGGTACGGTCGATACGGTCAATTATCTGGCAACCAACAATTCCGATAAGCCAATTACCGGGCAGGCGATCTTCAATGTCGTGCCCGAAAAGGCCGGCATCTATTTCAACAAGATCGAATGCTTCTGCTTTACCGAGCAGACCTTGCAGCCCGGTGAAACGGTTGAAATGCCGATCGTGTTTTTCGTCGATCCAGACCTGGACGACAATCACGAGCTTGCAACGATCAGAGAGATCACACTCTCCTATACCTTCTACGCTTCAGACAGTGAGGGAAGCTGAACATGGCCGCCATTGAAAAGAACCATGACTATCACATGGTCGAACCGAGCCCCTGGCCGTTCGTCATGTCCGTCGCCGTCTTCGTGTTGATGATCGGGCTTATCGCCTGGATGCAGGACTGGACGCCGTGGATCTTTGCCATCGGCATGGCCGGTGTGCTGTATTCTTTCTATGCCTGGTGGGCCGATGTGGTGAAGGAAGCCAATAATGGCGTCGACCACACCCCGGTCGTGCAGATGCACCATCGCTACGGCATGATGCTGTTCATCGCCTCTGAAGTGATGCTGTTCGTGGCATTCTTCTGGGCTTATTTCGATGGTTTCTTCCGCCTCGATGACATCGAGCAATATGCCCGTGTCGCTGCAACCGGCGGACATTGGCCGCCGCTGGGTGTCGAAGTGTTCGACCCCTTCCACCTGCCGCTGTTCAACACGCTGATCCTGCTGACCTCCGGCACGACAGTGACCTGGGCGCACCATGCCCTGCTGGAAAATGACCGTGAAGGCCTGCGCTGGGGTCTGGCGCTGACCGTTGGTCTGGGCGTCCTGTTCACCTGCGTTCAGTATCTCGAATATACCCATGCCGGCTTCTCGTTCACCGGCAATATGTATGGTTCGACCTTTGTCATGGCCACCGGCCTGCACGGCTTCCACGTGCTGATCGGCACCATTTTCCTCGCAGTCTGTCTGATCCGCGCCGAGCGTGGTGATTTCACCCGCGAGCGCCACCTCGGCTTTGAATTTGCCGCCTGGTATTGGCATTTCGTGGACGTGGTGTGGTTGTTCCTGTTTGCCTCGATCTATGTCTGGGGTGCCTGGGGTATTGCCACGCACTAAGATGGTGCGATTATGAAAAATGGGGGGCGCGGCATGGCTGCGCCCTTTTTCTATGGAGCCCATGAATGAGCCAACCTTCACCAATCCTAACTGGTCTTGCCTGTCGCTGTCCGCGGTGCGGCAAGGGGAAGCTGTTCAATGGCTATCTCAAGGTTGCGCCTGTCTGTGCCGAATGCGGGCTCGATTTCGGCTTTGCCGATAGTGGTGACGGCCCTGCGGTTTTTGTGATCTTCATCGTTGCTCCGATCATCGTCATCCTGGCCATGCTCGTGGATGCCAATGTCGTCATTCAGCCCTGGATGCATCTGGTGCTGTGGATACCCACCACCATAATATTGAGCCTTGCGCTCCTGCCGCCATTCAAGGGCGTGCTGATCAACCTGCAATACAAGAATGACGCTCATGAGGGACGCCTATGAGCACCACTATTCGGCGGTCCTTGCGCTGGTCCGATTGGCTATTTGCGGTTTTGATGCTGGCTCTGGCCGCAACCTGTGTCTTTCTGGGCAATTGGCAGATGGAGCGACTGGCTGAAAAGGAAGCGCTGGTCGCCGCCGTCGATACGCGCCTGAATTCTGAGCCGATTGCTGCGCCGCCTGCCTCGGAATGGGCTGGGCTCGACCTTGAAGCTCTGACCTTTCAGCCGGTCTCCTTGACCGGCTCCTTCCGTTACACGCAATCCTTGACCGTCTTCACCAGCCTTTCTAATGCCCGTGGTCGCTTTTCCGGCCCCGGCTATTGGGTGATGACGCCCTTTGAGCTGGTGGATGGCGGCACTGTTTTCGTCAATCGCGGTTTCATCCCCGAGCAATATCAGGAGGCCGCCGTTCACGGCGATCTGCATGGCGATGATGCGGGGGCGGTGACAGTCATTGGCCTGTTCCGCCCGGGTGAGCAGGCCGGTTTCATGGTGCCGGAGCCCAATATGTCAGCCCGGATCGAATGGGTTCGCAACCCCGAGCGCATGGCCGCCATGGCCGATCCGGCCTTGGCGCCGATTGCACCATTCTATGTGGATTTGTTGGCCGGGCCGGAAGGTGAACTGCCACAGGGCGGCGAGACGGTGATCAGCTTCACCAATAACCACTTTGGCTACGCGCTCACCTGGTATGGTTTTTCGATTGTCGCGGTGGTGATGCTCGGCTTCTGGCTGTGGCGACAGACGCGGGTGGTTTAGCGTCGCAGCTAGCGCAAAGCGAGAATGGTTCAGGCTCGCCGAACTCTCGGCAAACGCAGAGCAGCACCCTCCCCTTGACGGGGAGGGATGGGGTGGGGTGTGCCACGCACTCAACATTGAGGCTCTCGCACCCCCTCCCACCCTCCCCCGTTAAGGGGGAGGTGCCTGCCAGTGCTTGCCGGTAGTGCAGGCGCAACTTTGCGAGCTTCTCAATAGATAGCCCGCAAAACCTTGCGGCTGCGCTTCGGTTTGACTAGGTTGCAACAATTCTAAAAGGGCTTCTCCCCCCGATGCAGTTTGTTTCCACGCGCGGCCAGGCACCGGTGCTCGGCTTCTCTGACGCAGTTCTGGCCGGTCTGGCCACCGATGGCGGCCTCTATGTTCCTTCCGTCTGGCCCCAGATCAGTGCCGATGAAATCGCCGCTTTTGCTGGTAAGCCCTATGCCGATGTCGCCTATGCGATTATCTCGCGCTTTGTGGATGGCGATATTCCTGCCGAAAAACTGAGGGCGATCATCAATGACGCCTATGCCGGTTTCCGCCATCCTTCGGTAACGCCGCTGGTGGAGCTGGAACCGGGCCATTTCGTGCTGGAACTGTTCCACGGGCCGACGCTGGCCTTCAAGGACGTGGCGATGCAATTCCTCAGCCGCGTCATGGATCATATCCTTGCCGAACGCGGCCTGCGCGCCACCATTGTGGGCGCAACGTCCGGGGACACCGGTTCCGCCGCCATTGAGGCATTCCGGGGCCGCGATACCACCGATATTTTCATCCTGCACCCAAAGGGGCGCACTTCCGAAGTGCAGCGCCGACAGATGACCACGGTGCTGGATGACAATGTCCACAATATCGCTCTCGAAGGCACGTTCGACGATTGTCAGGATGCGGTGAAGGCGATGTTCAATCATCACGCCTTCCGCGACCGCGTTCGTCTTTCAGGTGTCAATTCGATCAATTGGGGCCGCATCGTCGCGCAGATCGTCTATTATTTCACCTCCGCTGTGTCGCTGGGGGCGCCGCATCGCAAGGTCAGCTTCACCGTGCCAACTGGCAATTTCGGCGACATTTTTGCGGGCTATTGCGCCAAGATGATGGGCCTGCCCATCGAAAAGCTGATCATCGCCACCAATGCCAATGACATTCTGCGGCGCACTATGGACAGCGGTCGCTATGAAATGGCTGGCGTGGCGCCCACCATCAGCCCGTCCATGGATATTCAGATTTCGTCCAATTTCGAGCGACTGCTGTTTGAAAGCGCCGGGCGCGATGCCGCAGCCGTAGGCCGCATGATGGCGGGCCTCAAGCAATCGGGCGGGTTTGATCTGCCGGAGCAGTCGATTTCTGCAATCCGCAGGGATTTTTCAGCAGGCACCACCGATGAGGCCGCAACGCGCGGCGTGATTGCCGGCACCCATGCCCAAAGCGGCTATCTGCTCGATCCGCATAGTGCTGTTGGCGTCGGCGTGGCGCGCACGCACCGGCAAGACGATGTGCCGATGATCACCTTGGGCACGGCCCATCCTGCCAAATTCCCTGCAGCAGTTGAAGAGGCATCGGGCGTCAATCCGGCGCTGCCATCCTGGCTCGCGGACCTTTACGAGCGGCCCGAACGGGTGACTGTGCTGGACAATGATCAGCGCGCAATTGAAGATTTCATCGCGGCCCGCAGCCGCGCCTGAACGAGTTGAGAGAGCCGTGGTCTTTGCGACCGCCGGTTCAGGAGGACCAGTGTGAGCGTACAATCAACGATTCTGGACAACGGCATGGTGGTCCTGACCGACGACATGCCGCACCTGGAAAGCGCTTCGCTTGGCGTTTGGGTAAAGGCGGGTGCGCGGTCCGAGCGCAAGGCCGAACACGGCATCTCGCACCTGCTCGAACATATGGCTTTCAAGGGCACCCAGTCGCGCACGGCGTTGCAGATCGCCGAAGCCATCGAAAATGTCGGGGGCGATCTGAATGCCGCGACGTCCATCGAGCATACGGGCTATTTCGCTCGGGTTCTCAAGGACGATGTGGTTCTGGCTGCCGACATTCTTGCCGACATTCTGCAAAATTCGACGTTCGACGAGGGCGAACTGGCACGCGAACAGCAGGTGATCGTGCAGGAGATCGGCGCGGCTCGGGATAATCCCGATGACCATGTGTTCGATCTGTTCCAGCAGGCCGCTTACCCGACCCAGCCCATTGGCCGCACCATCCTCGGCACGGTGGATTCGGTGCGTGCCTTTAATCCCGACATGGTGCGCAAATATATGCGCCGCAATTATGTGGGCGACCATATGGTCATCGCGGCGGCGGGCAATGTCGATCACGATGGTTTGGTCGAGGTGGCCAAGCAGCGCTTTGCCGATCTGGCGCCCAGCGGTGCGCCCGATCCGCAACGCGCCGAATATAAGGGTGGCCAGGAGAGGCTGATCTCCGATCACGAACAGGCCCACATTGTTCTGGGCTTTGAAGGTCGTGCTTACAATTCGGACGGCTTCTACGCCGCGCAGGTTCTCGCCTCGGTGCTGGGCGGCGGCATGAGTTCGCGCCTGTTTCAGGAAGTGCGTGAAAAGCGCGGGCTTTGCTACTCGGTCTATTCCTTCCACTGGGCCTTTGCCGATAGCGGCGTGTTCGGCGTGGCGGCGGCGACGGGAGAGGACGAAGTGGCAGAACTGGTGCCCGTCGTCCTCGACGAATTGCGCCGGGCCACCGAGACCATTTCCGACGAGGAAGTGGTGCGGGTCCGCAACCAGATTCGCGCAGGTCTCCTGATGTCGCTCGAAAGCCCTTCGGCGCGCGCCGGACAATTGGCCCGTCAGCAAATCCTGTGGGGCCGTCCGATCGAAATGGCCGAAACGGTGGAGCGCATCAATCGCATCACCGCCCAGCGCGTGCGCGAAGTGGCTGAGCAGATTTTTACTGCTGGCTCGGCAACGCTGGCCGGTATCGGTCCCATCAATGGCCTTGTCGATGTCGAAAGCATCGGCGAGACCCTGAAGCGCTGAGCGAAGATGTTCTGGCCCTGGTCCTCACCAGCGCCCCTGATCACCCTTGGCGGGCGTCGCGTCCTGTTGCGCCTGCCACAGGCGCGTGACTATGACGACTGGTATCGCCTCCGCCGGGCCAGTCAGGATTTCCTCCGCCCCTTCGAGCCGCGCTGGACCGAGCTGGATCTGGCCAAACGCGTCTATTCAACACGCGTCCGCAATGCCCGTCATGAGGCAGAGGAGGGGAGCGACTATTCCTTCTTCATTTTCGTGCGCGAAGGAAAGAAGGATGTGCTGGTCGGCGGTATCACGCTCTCCAATATCCGCCGCCGCGCCGCCCAATTCGTCAATCTCGGCTATTGGATGGGTCAGCAATATGCCGGCCAGGGCCTGATGAGCGAAGCGGTCGGGGTGGTTTTGCCGTTCATCTTCGATACCCTGGACCTCCACCGCGCCCACGCCGCCTTCCTGCCCACCAATACGCCCTCGCGCCGCGTGTTGGAGAAAAATGGCTTTGTCGAAGAAGGTTTCGCTCGCAATTACCTGCAGATCAATGGCCGCTGGGAAGACCATGTGCTGATGGGGCTGACCAAGGAACACTGGGACGCTAGGCGTCTTGGCCTAGCTGACACCTTCCGCGTTGCGTGAGCCGATAATCTGTGTGTTGCGCTATGGCAACATGGGGCGGCGCTTGTCGCAAGCGTCAATCTCCCGTACCAGTTTACCGCTCCGCCGGAGGTCAACAAGAACAAGGTCTGTACGGGCATTTATGCAAAAGCCCGCACAAGTTGCCATAATGAAGCCTAGCGCAGGATGTAGCTGCCCCTGATGCGTCATCTGTTTTTCATCGCGGTCTATCTCGCGTTCGTGTTGTTCGGCCTCGCGCCGGCCCGGGGATTCGAAGTCATCACCGTCCCCGAGGACGTCAACGCCGTCAATTTGTCCGAGGTCATCGAGATAGTGCCGGGGCAGGGCGGGCGTGTTCAGCTCTCTACCGCGCCCGATGCCGACGGCATTATTCGCCGTATCGAAGTGCTGGCCAGCGAGCCCGGCACCAATCCGTTCTTTGCCTTGATCGCCTTGCGCAATGACAGCGATCAGCAGATCGAGCGGCTTCTGGTAGCCCCATTCTATCGCTTGCCCGGCTCTGGCGTCTTCCAGCCCGATCTTGGTGCAGCGCGCATCAATGCGGTTACCCCCAGTGCCGGCATCCGCCCGGTGCGGCTCGCCGATTCGGAAGCGGATGTGTTCGAGGTGACGCTGGACCCCGGCGCCACGATGACCGTGATTGCCGAGCTTTCAGCCAGCAGCTTGCCCGAGCTTTACCTGTGGGAGCCGAACGCCTACCGCGATTATATCAACGCCTTCACTCTGTTCCGCGGGGTTGTGCTCGGCGTGGCCTCGCTGGCGGCGGTGTTTCTGACCATTATGTTTGTGGTCAAGGGACGTGGTGTTTTTCCGGCCACGGCGGCTTTTGCCTGGGCGGTTCTGATCTATCTGCTGGTTGATTTCGGGCTGATGGGGCGTCTGCTCGGTCTTTCCGCCGGTGGGTTACAGCCCTTGCGAGCGGCGGCAGAGGCGGGCATAGCCACGACGCTGGCGGGCTTTTTATTCATCTATCTCAATCTGCATCGCTGGCATCTGCGCTTCATTCATCTGGCTTTGGGGCTTGCGGCGCTGTTCCTCGCCCTGTTCGCCTTCGCGTTCTTCCAGCCCGATATCGCCGCCACGATTTCGCGGCTGGTGCTGGCGCTGCTGGGGCTCTCCGGCCTGTTCCTGATCCTGCTGCTGGCCTTGCGGGGCTATGACAGGGCGGTGTTGCTTGTGCCCACCTGGATCATTTTTATCGCTGCCCTGTTCTATGCCTGGATGGTCGTATCCGGGCGTGTGACCAATGATATTGCCCAACCCGCCGTAGCGGGCAGCCTTGTGCTCATTGTCATGCTGCTCGGCTTTACGGCAGTGCAACACGCCTTTTCCGAAGGACAGGTGTCGGTCGGCACCCTGAGTGAAGTTGAACGGCGGGCGCTGGCCCTGACCGGCTCTGGTGATTTCGTCTTCGACTGGAACATTGAACGGGATCGCGTGACCGTCAGCGATGAACTCGCAACCCGTTTGGGCGAAAAGCGCGGTGCTCTGCGTGGGGCCATCAAAAGGTGGCTCGACCGGGTGCATCCCGATGACCGTGACCGCTTCCGCACCGCCTTTGATACGCTGGTCGAACTGCGGCGCGGCAAGGTTTCGGCCGATATGCGCGTGGCCGGGCATGATGGCAATTATCGCACCTTCCGCATGCGGGTGAAGCCGGTTCTGGGTGGTGACGGACAGGTCAATCGCATTGTGGGCACCTTGCAGGACGTGACCGAAGATCGAGCCGCGCGCGAACGACTGCTGCACGATGCCGTGCATGACAGTTTGACTGGCCTGCCCAATCGGCAGCTTTTCCTCGACCGGCTGGGACGCTCGCTGGTGCGCGCGCGCGTGCCGGGCGGCACCAAGCCTGCGGTGTTCCTGATCGATATCGATCGGTTCATGGAGCTGGAAGAGCGCATCGGGCATTCGGCGGCCGATTCGGTATTGCTGGCGATCTCGCGCCGCATTGCCCGCGTCATGCGCCCGCTTGATACCGTGGCGCGCATATCCGGCGATCAGTTCGCCGTTATCCTCGCGTCAGAACAGGCCGCGAGCAAGATTGCCGAAACGGCCGAACAAATCCGCAAGGCACTCAAGGCACCATTCAATTTCGGTGACCGTGATCTGGTGCTGACGGCCTCTATCGGCGTCACCATTTATGACAGCAATCCCTCGACCGCAGGCGATGTTCTCAGAGATGCGGAACTGGCCATGTATTATGCCAAGCGCCTCGGTGGCGACCGCATCGAAGCCTACCGCGCCTCCGCTCGTTCCATCGCGTCCTATAACAAGGCGAGCGAGGAAGACCTCGAACGCGGCATGAAACAGGGCGAGCTGCATGTGCAGTTCCAGCCCATTGTCGACACACAGACTGGCCAACTCGCCGGGGCTGAAGCCCTGATGCGATGGAACCATCCGACGCGTGGCCCGGTCATGCCGGACGAATTTGTTCCATTGGCGGAACGGTCCGGGCAGATTGAAAAACTGGGGCGTCTCGCCTTCGAGCAATCGGCTGCACAGGCGAAGGATTGGTTGGCGACTATCGGCCTGCCAGACGGTTTCTTCATCTCGGTCAATCTTTCGCCCGCTCAATTGGCGACCGAAATGCTGCTCAACGACATGCGCAACCTGCTGGCTCAGGACAAGGCGCTGGCGTCTCACCTCAAGCTCGAAATCACCGAGAGCCAGGTGATGACCAATCCCGAGCACTCCGCCTATATGCTTGAGGCGCTGCGCAATATGGGGCTTGGGCTGGCGCTTGACGATTTCGGTACCGGCCATTCTTCACTGAGCTATCTGCACCGTTTCCCGATCGATACGATCAAGATCCCCGCGCCTTTCGTGCGCATGGGCAGCGATAACGGAATTGCGCACACGCAGGCGCCGATCATCAAGGCGGTGGTGGGCCTCGCCAATGATCTGGATTTGATGGTCATTGCCGAGGGCGTCGAGAGCCTTGATGAGATCGAGCGTCTGCGCCAGCTCAATTGCCGCTACGCGCAGGGTTTTGCCTTCGGCGCGGCCATGACCGGTGCTGAACTGGGCAAAAAGCTCGCGGCGCAATTGGGCAAATAAACCGCTATCGGCGTCGGCTTGTTAGCCGTGCCCAGCCTCGGTGCTGAGCGTGGCGCGAGTAATGTGCAGGCTGGCCAGGGCGTTTTCGTAGCGCTTTTCCACCGGCGTCTCGAACAGCAATTTCCGGTTGAACGGCATGGTCAGCCAGCCATTGGCAAAGATTTCGTCTTCCAATTGACCCGCGCTCCAGCCGCAGCAGCCGAGCGCGAAGATGGCGTTCTTTGGAGCAGGTCCAAAGGCGATGGCCTTGAGGACGTCGAGCGTTGCCGTCAGTCCCACCTCATCGGTCACCTGATAGGTATTCCCGCTGCTGTAGTCGCCGGAATGGAGGACGAAGCCGCGGCCCTTTTCCACCGGTCCCCCTCGCATGACGGCTCGATCTCGAATGGAGTCGGGCAAACGGATTACGGCATCGGGATCGCCCAGATCCAGTTCATCCAGAATATCGGCGAAGCGCAGATCGGCCAGTTCGTGATTGACCACCAGCCCCATCGCGCCTTCTTCGCCATGGCCCACGACAAGAATGACGCTTTCCGCGAAACGTTCGTCCTCCATGTCCGGCATGGCGATCAGAAAATGGCCTTCAAGCGAGTTCATGCGGGCAATGTAGGGTGCCGGGGCGCCTGTGCCAAGCGCATCCGGCACGAGCAGAGCAGCGTTCACGAAGGCATGAACGCGCATCGACTGTTCCTTCACCATTGCCTGCGCTAATGCCTTCCCATGCGCCTTAGTCCAATCCTTCTTTCCGCCTGTTTTTGTTTCCCCGTCATGGCGGGTGAAACGCCATGGCAAAACGTGGCGCCTGATGTGTCGATCCGCCTCGTCAGTGCGGGCCAGGTCAGTGCGACCGGCAAGGCGCTGATTGCGCTGGAAATCGACATGCCGGAAAGCACCAAGACCTATTGGCGCGTGCCAGGAGAGTCTGGGCTGCCGGCTGATCTCGATTTTTCTGGATCGAGCGGGCTTGAGGGTCATCGCATACTCTGGCCTTACCCTCTGCGTGAGCAGAAGAGCGGCCTGCTGGACTATGTCTATTACGGGCACACGATCCTGCCGATCGAACTCGATTTCGGCGGGTCAGAGCATGTCATCGACCTCACCGCGACATTGGGCATCTGCTCGGAAATCTGCGTTCCGGCGCAATTGCACCTGACCCTGCCGCTGGCGGAAAGTGGCCCTGACGCCCCCAATAGTCTGCGCATCAGGCAAGCCCTGGCGGAAGTGCCGATTGATTGGACAGGAGCGGACCAGCCAATCGGTGCCGTGTCACTCCTGCCCGATGAAGCGGCCATTGCGATCACCGATCTGCATGATCGTGTCGATCCGGCGAGCCTGATTGCCGCCACATCGGACGGCGAGCCGCTATTCGGCGCGCCCCAAAAAAGCCCGCAAAGCGATCTAGTCGTGCTTCCCATCCTGAGCAAAAGCGACAATAGTGCTTTGGAAGGCATGAATGTCGAAGTGACCTTCATGACCGATATGGGAGCCTATGTGGTCAACCGGACCATAAAGGCCGGTAATGCCGAAGATGAGGCGGAGCTGGACCAATAAATCCAGCCGCTCTTGTCTATGAGCGCAAAGCCGCATATCGCAGGGGCCTGAGTTTGGAGTAGGGCGGCCTGACCGCCGAGCATGGGGCAAATTCCAGGAATGATAGAACGCGGCAATTCCATCCCCGATCTGGGGATAAAGCTCGTGAGCGCAGACGGTGTCGAGGAAACGACGAGCCGGGCCGCGCTGGGTCAGGGCAAGGTTGTGCTGTTTTCGGTGCCGGGGGCGTTTACGCCCACTTGCCACGTCAATCATCTGCCCGGCTTTCTGGCCAATGCCGACAAGCTCCGCGCTGCGGGTGTCGACCGCATCGTTTGCGCCTCCGCAAATGATCATCACGTCATGAAGGCCTGGGCCGAGGCGTCCAATGCCTTGACTGATGTGGTCTTTCTGGCCGATGGCAATGCCGAGCTGGCCAAGGCGCTTGGACTGGATCGGGATTTCTCCGGTTTTGGCATGGGCACTCGCTATGCGCGCGCGGCCATGATCATCAACGATGGTGTCGTAGACGCCGTGTTTGTCGAGGACGCCCCCGGGGTCAACGCCACTGGCGCGCCCGCCATTCTCGTGGCTCTTGAAGCCGCCTAATTTTCAGGAACCTGCGCCATGATGAATTTCACCCTGACGTCCGCGCTCCGAATTGCCGCTTCGGCAAGTCTGGCCGTTTTGCTCGCTGGCTGCTCTATGGGCGGGCTGATGGGCAATGGCTCGTCTGCCAATAATGCCAATCTGCAAAACGCCACTGCAACACCGCAATCGGTGGCGCAGGCCCAGAGCAATGCCCTGCCGGTGATTGCCACTGAATGCCCCGCGATCAAGGTTCGCCTTGGTGGTGAAGCCATGTTCTATTATGGCAATGGCCGTGCGGGCGATCCGAAGGCGCTGCAATATCAGGGCACGATCGATGAGGCGACGCGCAATTGCGTCGTGTCGAACGGCCAGATCACCATCAATATGGGCGTTTCAGGTCGCGTTCTGCTCGGCCCTGCTGGTAAGCAGAACTCGGTCAATGCGCCGATCCGCTTCGCCGTCGAACGCGATGGTCAGGCGATTTTCTCGGAAAAATATACCCTGCCCGTCGCCATTACGCCCCCGGCGCAGATGTCGGAATTCGTCAAAGTGGTCGAAAACGTCACCGTGCCTTATCTGGGCGGCGAGACAATCACTATCTGGGTTGGCTTCGACACCAGAGGCTGAGAACGCCATGCGCGATTGGCGGGCAACCTGTCATTAGAAACAAAAAAGGCCCGGATCGCTCCGGGCCTTTTTGCTTATTCAGCCGCTTTCGCTTCCCATTTGAGAATGGGCTGACGCGCGGCGCGCGTTTCGTCGAGCCGTCGGCGCGGCGCCTTGAGCGGGGCGGCGGTGAAACGCTCGGTGTTGCCCGATATGGCATCGTTGGCGAGTTCGGCCATCACATCGCAGAACCGGTCAAGTGTCTGTTTGCTCTCGCTTTCTGTCGGCTCGATCAGCATGGCACCATGCACGACTAGCGGGAAATACATGGTCATGGGATGGAACCCCTCGTCGATCATCGCCTTGGCAAAATCGAGCGTGGTGACGCCGGTATCCTTGAGGAAACTGTCATCGAACAGGGCCTCATGCATGGTGGGATAGTCGGGGAAGGGCACCGAGAACAGGTGCTGGAGCCGTGCCTTGACGTAATTGGCGTTGAGCACCGCGTCTTCCGCCGCCTGGGCCAGCCCGTCAGCGCCGTGGCTGAGCATATAGGTCAGCGCGCGGACATACATGCCCATCTGGCCGTGGAAGGCGGTGACGCGCCCCAGAGCCTGTTCCTCGACATGCTCGACCAGTTCCAGACCCTCCTGGACCCGCTTTATGAACGGAACCGGCGCGAAGGGCGCAAGGGCTTCGGACAGCACGACCGGACCGGCACCCGGACCGCCGCCGCCATGCGGCGTCGAGAAGGTCTTGTGCAGGTTGATGTGCATGGCGTCGATGCCGAGATCGCCCGGTCGCACCACGCCCATGATGGCGTTGAAATTGGCACCATCGCAGTAGAAGAACGCGCCGGCGTCATGCACGGCCCTGGCAATCTCGATCACCTGTGGCTCGAACAGGCCGCAGGTATTGGGATTGGTCAGCATGATCGCGGCGACTTCGGGCGAGAGCGCCGCCTTGACCGCCTCCACGTCCACCGTGCCGTCTTCGCGGGCGGGTACGGGCTTTACGCTATAGCCGAGGAAAGCGGCGGTGGCCGGATTGGTGCCATGGGCGCTTTCGGGAACAAGCACGATCTTGCGATGGGCCTCCCCCCTGGCTTCCTGTGCGGCCTTGATTGTCATCATGCCGAGCAGTTCACCATGCGCACCTGCCTTGGGGGAGAGTGCGACGGCGGCGGTATTGGTGAGCGTCATCAGCCAATGGCTAAGCTCGTTCATCAATTCCAACGCGCCCTGCACGGTCGAAACCGGCTGGAGCGGGTGAATATCGGCAAAGCCGGGCAGGCGCGCCATTTTCTCGTTGAGGCGCGGATTGTGCTTCATGGTGCACGAGCCGAGCGGATACATGCCACTATCAATCGAGTGGTTGAGGCGAGAGAGGCGCACATAATGGCGCATGGCCTCGGGCTCGGTGAGGCCGGCCAGATCAAGTTTACTCTTGCGCGTAAAACCACCGAGGCGGTCGCTGGAAAGCGAAACTTCGGGCAGGTCGACACCCGAATGTTCCGTATCGCCGATTTCAAACAGCAGGGGCTCATTGGGCAGCAGCGCCGAGCCGGATGCGGATGTGCCAAAGGTGCCGGTGCCGGTGGGACGGCCCTGAGTGTTCATGCTCATGCCAGTTCCTCCGTCAGTGCGACGGCAAGGGTTGCGATATCGGCGTCACTGGTGAGTTCGGTGGCGGCCAGGATCAGCAGATTGTCGACCGACCTGTCGTCCGGCAGGAGGCGGCTGGCCGGGACACCGGCAAGAATGCCGCGCTTGGCGAGGCGTTCCACCAGCCCCGCAGCGGGCTGGGTGACGCGGATTGTCATTTCGTTGAAGAAGGTTTTGTTGAGCACCTCAACGCCCGGCACGCTGCCAAGCGCTTCGGCCAGCTTGATCGCATTGGCATGGTTGAGACGCGCGAGGCGGGTGAAACCGGCTTCGCCCAGCAGGGCCATGTGGATGGAGAAGGCCAGCGCGCACAGGCCTGAATTGGTGCAGATATTGCTGGTGGCCTTCTCGCGGCGGATATGCTGCTCACGGGTGGAGAGCGTCAAAACGAAACCGCGATTACCGTCCGCGTCGACCGTTTCGCCGCAGAGGCGGCCCGGCATCTGGCGTATGAAGTCTTTCCTCGTCGCCATGAGCCCCAGATAAGGCCCGCCGAAATTGAGTGCATTGCCGATAGACTGACCTTCGGCGACCACAATGTCGGCACCAAGCGCGCCCGGTGCCTCAAGCAGACCGAGCGAGACCACTTCGGTGATCACCACGATCAGCAATCCGCCCTGTGCGTGCACCGCATCCGCTGCGGCCTTGATGTCGCGCAGATGGCCGTAGAAATCCGGCGTCTGGATAACGATGGCGGCGGTATTGCCGTCGATCTGCTCCAGAATATCGCCCTGTCCCTCGGGCGAGGGGGAGAGGCAGACCAGATCGGCGTCGTCCTTGAGATAGGCCTTCACCACGTCCCTATAATGGGGATGCAGGCCACCCGAGAGGATTATCTTGTTCTTGCGCGTGATGCGGCGGGCCATGAGCACGGCTTCGGCTGTGCCGGTCGAGCCGTCATAGAGGCTGGCATTGGCGACATCCATGCCGGTGATCTTGGCGACCTGGGTCTGGAACTCGAACAGCACCTGCAAAGTGCCCTGCGAAATTTCGGGCTGGTAGGGCGTATAGGCCGTAAGCCATTCCGAACGCTGGATCAGGTGATCGACCGTGGCGGGGACATGGTGGCGATAGGCACCGGCACCGACGAAGAACGGGCCATCGCCGCCCGAATGGTTCTTACCGGCAAGGGCACGCATATGCGCCTCGACCAGAAATTCGGGGCTATGAGCCGGTAGGTCCAGCACAAAATTCTTGAACGCATCCTTGGGGACGGCGCTGAACAGCGCATCCACATTGGCTGCGCCAATGGTGCCGAGCATATCGGCGCGCTCATGGTCTGAATGGGGAAGATAGCGCATGATTATTTGGTCAGATCCGCATAGGCCGCATCGTCGAGCAGGCTGTCGAGTTCGCCCGCATCGCTGAGTTTGATCTTGTAAATCCAGCCGCCAGCAGTGGGATCGGTGTTGATCAGGCCGGGTTCACCGGAAAGCGCTTCGTTGACTTCGGTAATCGTGCCGGAGACGGGCGCATAGATTTCGGAGGCGGCCTTGACCGATTCTACCACAGCGGCTTCGTCGCCCTTGTTGAGCACCTTGCCGACGCTGGGCAGCTCGACAAAGACGATGTCGCCCAATTGCTCCTGTGCGTAATTGGTGATGCCGACAACGCCGGTTTCGCCTTCGACGCGGATATATTCGTGATCGGGGGTAAATTTGGTGGTCATTTGAGGGGCCTCAGACTGACTTGCGGAAATAGCGGTGGGGAACGAAGGGCGCGGCAACGACTTCGGCAGGCTGTACGCGGCCGCGCACCGAAACCTGAAGCCTGTTGCCGGAGGTGGCGAGGGCGGGCGGCACGAAGCCCAGCGCGATGGCCTTGCCCAGTGAGGGGGCAAAGCCGCCACTGGTCACGACACCAATGACCTTGCCATCGGCATCGACAATGTCTGCGCCTTCGCGGGCGGGGGCGCCGTCAACCAGAAGCGCGACGCGCTTGCGCGTGAGTTGTCCATCGCGTTCAGCCAGAATGCGGCTGGCGCCGGGAAAGTCAGCGGCCTCGCGGCGGCGCTTCGAGATGGCAAAACCCAGATCGGCTTCGATGGGGGAAGTGGTTTCATCGAGATCGTGCCCGTAAAGGGGGAGCCCTGCTTCGAGACGTAGGGAATCGCGCGCGCCAAGGCCGACGGGTTTGACGCGGGTATCGGCCAGTAATTCGTCCCAGAGCGCCACGGCCATATGGGCGGGCACGAGAATTTCAAACCCGTCTTCGCCGGTATAGCCAGCGCGTGAAACGGTGACAGCAACGCCGTTCCATTCATAGGTACCGAACTGCATGAAGCCGAGATCGGTGGCCTCGGGGATCAGCGCGGCCATGACATTGACCGCCTCGGGGCCTTGCAGGGCCAGAAGGCCATTCTCATCAGCCCGAACAAGCCGGGCCTTGTCGCCCGCGGCCTTGGCGATGAGGGCAAAATCGCCGTCCTTGGTGCCCGCATTGACCACGATATAGAGCGTGCCGGGCCGATCGGTCGGACGACCAATCATCAGATCATCGATGACGCCGCCCTGATTGTTGAGCAGAAGCGTGTAGCGGATGTGACCGGGCTTGAGGCCGGCAATGTCGCCGCAGATCAGGGGTTCGATGATGGCCGCGATGGCGGCGTGATCGGCTTCTGCATCACCGCTCGGGCTGGTGAGGCTGAGAAAGCTCGGGCCCATATGGCTGACATCGAACAGGCCGGAATGCTCACGCGTCCATTTATGCTCGCTCATGATGCCGGTCGGGTATTGGACGGGCAGGGCATAGCCGCCAAAGGGCACGACACGGCCACCAGCGGTAATGTGGCGCTCATAAAGCGGGGTTTGCTTGAGGTCTTCGGATTGGGCTTCGGCCATGGACTCTCTCTGGCTGGACGGCGACACGACAAGGCTCCGCCTTGCGGCGGGTATGCGTGCCCCCTCTGTCCTTGCCCTGAGAGATTTCCCGGCTGAGCGCCGGTTGCTCCTTCGGAGAGGCGGTTAAGCCTGCTTTCCAGAGTTTTGACCTGACTGCGGTCCCTGTTGCCTGAGAGTTTCCGGGGCGGTTGCTCCTTCGGCGCTGGCGCAAAGGCCAGTCTCTCCCGCAGTCGAGGCAACAATGGGGGAGAATTGGGTGGGCGTCAATTGCGGTTTGGATTTGTCCCCTTGCGGGAGAAGGTGGCGCGCAACGCCGGATGAGGGGTGATGCTGCGGCCAGAACAAGCCGCGTTGCGGAGGCGAGAACCCCTCACCCTGATTTTCTGCTGAACGCAGAAAATCTGTCCCTCTCCCGCAAGGGGCGAGGGGTGAGTTGGTGTGTGTGAAAACTGGGTGCCTCCCTTCTCCCCTTGCGGTAGAAGGTGCCCGAAGGGCGGATGAGGGGTGGTGTCAAACAAAAAGGCGGGCATCGCTGCCCGCCTTTCAAATTCAAACTGCCAAAAACCTTAGTTGAGCTTGCTGCTCACATCGGCGATGGCGGCGTCGATGATTTTGCCGCCTTTCTTGCCCATTTCGTCCGAGAGAACGACGCGGGCGGCTTCGATGGCGATGTCGGCGGAGCGGGCGCGCACTTCGGCGATGGCCTGGGCTTCGGCCTGGGCGATCTTGTCTTCCACGGCCTTGGTGCGGCGGGCGACAAGATCGGACAGCGAAGCCTGGGCTTCCACGGTCAGGCGCTCGGCTTCTTCCTTGGCGGCCTTGACGATGCCTTCGGCTTCCTGCTCGGCAGCAATGCGCTTCTGTTCATATTCGACCAGAAGGGCAGCGGCTTCTTCGCGCAGGCGCTTGGCTTCGCTCAGCTCGGTTTCTATCTTCTTGATCTGCTTGTCGAGCATGGAGCCGATGACACGCGGAACACCAACGGCAATCAGCACGCCGATGAAGAGGATGAGGCCGAGAAGGGCGGTAAAGCTGTTATCGAACCATTCGGGCATGGTGCTTACCCCTTAACCTTGGCGACGACGGCGCGCACGCTATCGGCAGAGACTTCGCCAACGAGCTGGCTGACCACGGCCTGAGCCGTTTCGGCAGCGATTTCGTCGACATGGGTGAGCGCTTCGGCCTTGGTCTGGGCGATGCGGGCTTCGGCGGCGCTGACCTTGGCGGACAGGTCCGTTTCGGCAGCATTGCGCTTGGCAGCCAGATCGGCCTGAATGGCGTCGCGGGTTTCGCTGGCAATGCCTTGGGCCTTGGCCTTGGCTTCCGCCAGCGCCTTTTCATAGGCAGCGATGGCAGCGTCGGTCTTCTGACGGTCGGCATCGGCAGCAGCCAGATCGGCATCGATCGTGGCCTGACGCTTTTCGAGATTGGCGCCAACCTTGGGCAGCGCCAGCTTGCTCATCAGAATATAGAGCGCGGCAAAGGTGATCGCCAGCCAGAGCAACTGGCTTGGGAATGTCGCCGGGTCAAACGGCGGGAAGACATCGGAATGATGATCGTCGCCGTGTGCTTCGGTCGTGGCGTGGGTGTCTGCGGTCGGATCGGCGTGAACGCCTTCTTCCACATGCACAGCTTCACCAGCGGATGCGTCCGCCGGGAGTTCCGCTTCTTGAGCGTAGGCTTGCGTTACCATCAGGTCGAAGTCCCGTTAAATCCGGTTACCTGGCCCAATGGCCAGATAGAAGCGCAGCCGGACTGAATCCGGCTGCGAATTGCTTGAGTTCGGGCCGATTAGGCGACGAACAGCAGGATCAGGGCAACCAGGAACGAGAAGATGCCCAGAGCTTCGGTCATGGCCATACCGAAAATCAGGTTACCGGTCTGGCTGGGAGCAGCGGACGGGTTGCGCAGGGCACCCGACAGGAAGTTAGCGAAAATGTTCGACACGCCGAGGGCGGCACCAGCCATACCCAGGGTTGCGATACCGGCGCCGATCATCTTTGCGGCTTCAACGTCCATTTGTTTGTCCTTTCGAGGGTCAAAGTTTACCGGCGAAAAGCCGCCGTGTTTGGGGGACTCAACGTCTTAGTGTGATGGGTGGACCGCGTCGTTGAGGTACATCGACGTCAGCACTGCAAACACATAGGCCTGCACCACTGCGACGAGCAGTTCGAGCGCCGAAATGGCAACCGTCATGATGAGCGGCAGCACAGCACCCATCCAGCCGAGCGCGCCGAGCGCACCGAGGCTGACCACAAAACCGGAAAACACCTTGAGAGTGATGTGACCGGCCAGGATATTGCCGAACAGACGAACCGACAGGCTGATCGGGCGCGACAGGAACGAGATGATCTCGATCGGCACAACGATAGGCAGCACATAGGCCGGAACGCCCGCAGGAACGAACAGCTTGAGGAACTTGAAGCCGTGACGGAAGAAACCGTAGAGGATCACCACCGAGATCACCAGAAGCGCAAGCGCGGCGGTGACGATGATGTGGCTGGTCACGGTGAAGAAATAGGGGAACATGCCGAGCAGGTTGGCCACGAGCACGAAGCCGAACAGCGAGAACACGAAGGGGAAGAACCGCATCCCTTCCTTGCCCGCAGAGCTTCGCAACATATTCGCCACGAATGTATACATTAATTCTCCCGCCAGCTGGAACCGACTGGGCACCAGCGCACCGCGCGAGGCCGACAGCGTTACAAAGCCGGTCAGCAGCACGACTGCGACGACCATGAACAGGGCCGAATTGGTGAAGGAGAAATTGAGCGCCGTACCGGCTGCCTCATCACCGATATGAATCGGGAACAGGTCATAGATGACAAATTGGTGGATCGGGTCAGTACCGGCCATGGAGCCCTCTAAGTGTCATCACTATTGTTTTTTGCCTCTACCGCATTGCCGGAGCCCGGCACAACAGCAGAAGCCGCATTCATTTCCGTCACCACGCGGATGACGTTCCTTGTTCCGGCGGCAAAGCCCACCAGCACAAGAATGAGCAAGCCCCAGGGGCTGGTGCCCAGACCAAGATCAATGAGGTAGCCCATAACGGCACCCACAATGATTGCGGCCATGAATTCGGTACCCATGCGCATGCCGCGCGCCATACCGCTCATGTCGCCGGAAGCATCGTCCGAAGCGCTGTTATTCGCCCGATCTCGCTCCCGCTTGGCAGAGGCAATACGCGATGCGAGATCGCGCGTCACCCCCTCGGCGCTTTTCTTCTGGCTCTGGTCGTCCAGCGGTGTTGTCATCCGCAGCTTCCTCGGCCAGCTTTTCCCGTCATTGACGGACGCCTTTTAAGTCGCGCGCAACATAGTGGTGGCCTTTTTTGGTGTCAAGGCGACCTTGATTGGCGTAACCATTTGTTTTGAATGCGATTTTCGTGATGATATTGGGGTGCGGCATGCTGTCCACACCATGAAGTGGGCGGAGTCATGGCGGGCAGGGGGATTCTCCGGGGCATCGGAGCCCGTCTGTCCTCGCCTCGTGAGAGGTTGTGTTGACCGCATGATTAAGGCATGGCCTGTGGAAGAGTGAACAGGAAGGAGCGCGCTGATGAATGTAGAGCAGGTCGAGACGCTGGTGGCCGAACTTCTGGCGACGGGCGAGATGAATGAAGACACCAGGGCCGATCTGGAACGTATCCTCACGGATGTGCGGTCGGGCCAGCCTCATTCTGACGATCTCGACTATCTGCGCGCGCTGCATGGCCGGGTGCTCAACGCGCCGGCAAGCGAGGAAGCGGTTCCGAGCGTCGCGCCCTCAGAAGGCGCAGACGATCTGCGGGCTGAAATTGCGCAATTGCGCGCGGAGCTTGCAGAGGCACGGCAGACGATTGCCGAGCTGGAGTCGCGTCTTGCGAGCGGGGTTTGAGGCTGTTCTGCTTGATGAAGTCAGGGCTTTGCCGCGCCGTAGAAGCGCATGCGGTGCAGCACCCTCCCCTTGACGGGGAGGTATGGGGAGGGGTGTTTCACACGCTCACAATTGGGGCTCTCACACCCCCTCCCAGCCTCCCCCGTTAAGGGGGAGGTGCCCGCTGGCGGGTGGGGCAAGAGCGGGTTCGTTCGTCAAGAGTCTCCCAAGCGGGTATAAAGAGCAGTTTTCATCAGAAGCTGGCAGGAGTCACCCCACGTCCAGAAAACTCTCCGCTGTCTGCAGGTCTACCGAGACGAGCTGGCTGACGCCGCGTTCGGCCATGGTGACGCCGAACAGGCGGTCCATTCGGCTCATAGTGATCGGGTTGTGGGTGATGACCATGAAGCGCGTATTGGTGCGCTGGCGCATGGATTCGAGCAGATTGCAGAAGCGCTCGACATTGGCGTCATCGAGCGGCGCGTCCACCTCGTCGAGCACACAGATCGGCGCGGGATTGGTAAGAAACACCGCAAAAATGAGCGACATGGCGGTCAGCGCCTGTTCGCCGCCCGACAGCAGGGTCATGGTCTGTGGCTTTTTGCCGGGCGGGCGGGCGATGATTTCAAGCCCGGCTTCCAGCGGGTCATCGCTTTCCACAAAGCTCAATTCCGCCGTGCCGCCGCCGAACAGGGTGGTGAACAGCTCCTGGAAATAGGCATTCACCTTGCCGAAAGCCTCGTTCAGTCGGGCGCGGCCTTCACGGTTCAGGGACGCAATGCCAGCACGCAGCTTGGCGATGGCCTCGATGATGTCGTCGCGGTCCTTGACCATGGTGTCGAGCTTGAGCTGAACGTCCTCGGCTTCCTTTTCGGCTCCAAGATTGACGCCGCCCAGCCGCTCGCGCTCGGCCTTGAGCCGGTCGAGCTTTTGTTCTGTGGGGTGCTCGGCGGGCAGGGCCTCTTCGGGGCGGATGCCGGAGGCTTCGAGCGTCTTGCTGGCGACGATGCCGAGCGTTTCCTCGATCTGCCGCTCGATCTGCTGGCGCTGGGCAATGGCGCCCTTGAGGCGCTCTTCGATACGGGTCAGCTCGATGCGGATGGCATTGAGGGCGTCGCCTGCCGATTTCAGCGCCTTTTCGGCCTCGCGCCAAGCGGTCTGGGCCGCACTCAGCCGATCACCGGCCTGTTGATAATCGTCCCGCGCGATCTCGATCTGCTCTTCGAGCTGGGCTTTGCGGCTCTCGAAACCTTCAGGCGCTTCCGCCAGATTTTTGAGCTGCGCGTCTACCTCGGCGCTGCGTTGGTCGAGCGTTGAAAGTTGAGCCCGCGCGCCATCGCGGCGGCGTTGCCAGGCGGCGCTGTCCCGGGCGAGCTGTTCAAGCCGGGCGCTGCGCATACGCGCCGCCGATTCGAGATTGGCAAGGCTGGCTCGGGCCTGATCGGCCTTGTCGCGCAGAACCGCAAGGCGATGCTGACCGGCCTCGACGCTTTGGGCAATTTCGGTTTCGTCGCCGGTTTCCAGCAGCGCGTCTTCTGCCGCCGCAGACATGGCTTCGGACTCGGACAGGCTTGCGGCGAGACGCATATGCGCCTCTTCCAGTGTCGTGCGTTTGGTGGCGAGATCGCCAATGGCGCGTTGGGCCTCATCGAGATCGGCCTGCGCCGCGCTGATTCTGTGCTGCGCCCTGCGCCAGTCGTCGCGCATGGCGCGTTCGCTCTGCCGGGCTTCATCGAGAACCTGGCCGAGGGCGTCGACATCACGCTTCCAGGCATTGCGCTCGCCCTTGGCGCGGGTGATTTCCTCGTCCAACTCGTTGAGGCGATTGCGCTGGGCCAGCCGCTGCGCCGCCGCGCTCGGTGCATTGGCGGCAGCGACGAACCCGTCCCAGCGCCAGAGTGCCCCATCCATGGTGACAAGCCGCTGCCCGGGCTTGAGCGCCGCCATCAGTGCCGGGCCATCGACGGCATCGACCAGCCCGATCTGGGCAAGACGGCGTTCGAGCAGATTAAGACCGGTGACGTGGCGCGACAGCGGCTCGGCACCCTGCGGCAGGGCCGGGTCGTCATAGCGGTCTATGGCGATGGACCAATGCATCGGCGCACCGGCATCGGAGCTGGCTTCGAGATCATCGCCCAGCGCGGCACCAAGCGCAGTTTCATAACCCGGCTCGACTTTGAGCTCGTCCATGACGGCGGGCCAGAGGCTTGAGCCGGTATTAAGCATTTTCGCCAGCGTGGAAGCTTCCGCTTCCAGCCCGGTGACGAAAGCGTCGAGTTCGGCAAGACGGGGACGCGCTGCATCCAGCCTGTCCTGCGCGGCGCTGGCCTGTTCTTCGGCGAAAAGGGCCGAGGCTTCGGCGATGGCGGTTGCAGATTGCGCTTCATCGAGAGCGGCGCGGCGGGCAATCAGGGTCTGGTCGGCGTCGAGCGTTGCGCTGACGCGGGCGAGGTCGCTTTCGATTTCGGCCAATTGCTGGGCAAGGCGGGATTGGCGGTTGCGCGCTTCGAGCACATTGCGCTCGGCCTGTGCACGCCGGGCGCGCAATTGCGCCAGCGCATCGGCCGCGTCGCGCGTTGCCGCTTCGGCCTCGCTGACGGCGGCGCGGGCCGCTTCAGCCATCGTGCGCGCCGTGTCGAATTCTGCCTGCGCCTCTTCCTGCTCGGCGGCAAGGCTGGCCTGCTCGTCCAGATAAGCGGCGAGCGTGTCTTCGCTTTCGGCCATGACCTCGCGCTCGCGGATGCCATCGGCGGCAATCTGGCGAATGCGATCTTCGAGCTCCGCCCGGCGCTGGCTCATGCGGCGCGCTTCGTCGGCAAGCTGCTCGGCAAGGATCGTGTAGCGTTGCAGCACCGCGCCGGTGACCGCCTCGCGCTCGCGCAATGGCGTGACGGCGGCTTCGGCGGCTTCGGCGACCTTTTGCGCGGTGAACTCGGCATGCGTCGCATCGGCAAGCTGGCGGATCAGCACCGCCTGCGCTGCCTCGGTTTCGCGCTCGGCCACGCGGGTAGCGACCCAGCGGATATGGAACAGGGTGGCCTCGACGCGGCGGATGTCGCCGGACAGGCTGCGATAGCGATTGGCGAGGCGCGCCTGTCGCTTGAGTGTATCGAGCTGGCTGCCGACCTGCGCAATGATGTCATCGACGCGCTCGAGATTGTTCTCGGCGGCGCGCAGACGCAACTCGGCTTCGTGGCGGCGGGAATGGAGGCCAGAAATACCGGCGGCTTCTTCGAGCAGGGCGCGGCGCGCGGTAGGCTTGGCGGCGATCAGCTCGCCAATCTGGCCCTGCCTGACCATGGCCGGAGAATGGGCGCCGGTGGACGCATCGGCGAACAGCAATTGCACGTCGCGGGCGCGCACTTCCTTGCCATTGACGCGATAGACCGAACCGGCTTCGCGCTCGATGCGGCGGGTGACTTCAAGCACATCGGCATTGTTGAGTGCGGCGGGCGCGGTGCGGTCGGCATTGTCGAGGACAAGGCTGACCTCTGCCGTATTGCGGGCAGCGCGATTGCCGGAGCCGGAAAAGATAACGTCATCCATGCCCGAGGCGCGCATGGCCTTGTAGGAGCTTTCGCCCATGACCCAGCGCATGGCTTCAACGAGATTGGATTTCCCGCATCCATTCGGCCCGACAATGCCCGTCAGGCCCGGCTCCATGACCAGCACGGTCTCGTCGGAAAAGGATTTAAAGCCGTGAAGTCGAAGGCGGGAGAATTTCATGGGCGCAGCCCCATGCTCGATGGAGCACCCTCCCCCTCGCGGGGAGGGGTGGGGAGGGGGGATGGCAGGCACAATGCTAGATTATGCTCACCACGCTCGGGGCGCACCCCCTCCCAACCTCCCCCGTCAAGGGGGAGGTGCAAATCGCGCGTGTTGTTACTGCGCTGCAGGGGCAGAAGTTTCGGCGCTGGCAGCAGGGGCAACGAAATCGGCAGGCACGAGGGGGTCGATCTCGGCAGCGAGCTGCTCAAGCGTCTTGCCCCCCGAAAGCGTCTTGCCATTGACATAGAAAGTCGGCGTCCCCGTCAGGCCGAATTCGTCCAGCGCCTGATTTTTCTGGGCTTCAATCCCGGCCAGCACGTCCTGATTCGTCAAGGCGGCGTTGAAGCTTTCTTCTGTAAAGCCGAGCTGCTGGGCAATGGAGAACAGCGCATCGCGCGGCTTTTCCGACATGCCCCACTCATTCTGCGTCTTGAAGAAGGTCGTGATGACCTCGTGATAATGCTCCGGACCAGCGGATTCCGCGAGCATGAAAATGGCGGCGTCGAGCGCGTTGCGGGCGAAGGGCCGCACAATGAACTTGACCTTGCCGGTCTCCACATAGGCCTCTTTGAAGGGCTCATAGACCGTGTTGTGGAAGGTGGCGCAATGCGGGCAGGTGGGCGATGCATATTCAACCACGGTGACCGGGGCATCTTCATTGCCCAGCACATGGTCGGTCAGACCACCGGCGGGAGCCATCAGTTTCGCAACGTCGATCACGTCCCCTTCGGCACCTTGTGCCAGACCGACACCGGACAGGCTCAGCGCCGAAGCGGCTGCTGCAAGGATAAGGGTTTCGCGGCGATTGAATTTCACGTCAGAGGCTCCTGATTTTTATTGGCGAGACACTACACGCAGAGAAGATGTCGGCAAGTAGGCATCCGTATCAACACACGGTGAACGTATGTCAGCGATGAACAGTCTATCCGTTCTTCTGTTCCGATCTGCTGGAGAGCGCCAGGCCAAGAACCCGTAACGCCTCCCTCAGATCATTGTCTTCGACCTTATCGGTCTGTGCGCCGACCTTTGCGATAGCGCTCTGGCTCGGTTGATATGGCTTATGGGTCTTCTTGCCTGAACCCGGGCTGAATGGCTCGGCGGAAAGCCGTACATCCCTGACCAGCACATAACCGAAATAGCGATTGACCGCTGCCGCGATAGCCGGAGCTTCATGTTGGGCGAACAGCGCCTGGCCGGGCGCGCAGCGCAGGACCAGCGTGGCGCCCTCGCCATTGTGGCTGTCGCGGGGCCAGCTCAACTTGTCCGGCTGGGTCGTTTCATTGAAGGGCGGCGGGGCAATGATGGCCCATTGCGTAATGATGTCCCGGCCCGCGAAGCCGCGCTTGCGCAGCACGGGATCGATGGCTCCGGCCAGGGCATCGGCGACGGAGAGCGTCCTGTTGCGGCGTTTATATTCGGGCAGTGCGTCCTTGGACATGGCAGTGGAGTAGCGCGAGGGGTGAGGGAGGGCAAGAGAATGTGTGCTCATGCCAGCCAACCCCCACCTAACCTCCCCCTGAAGCAGGGGGAGGGACAGACCGAGTGTGCCGCCGCCTTCGGTGAGCCACGTCTTCTCCTCCCCCTTCTGTAGGGGGAGGCCGGGTGGGGGTACTCTTGTTCTTTCGCCAATTTGTATGGACCAGCATCTCCCGCGCGACTAGTTTGCCCGCATTCCAAACCGAAATGCCCCCCTTGCTCCTCACCAATCGCCATCCCATCGATGCCCAGGCCGTCCTCGACTGGTATGACCGGCACGCTCGTGATCTGCCCTGGCGCGTGCCCCCGCAGCAGCGGCGGGAGGGCGTAAAGCCCGATCCATATCGGGTCTGGCTGAGCGAAGTGATGCTGCAACAGACCACCGTTGCGGCGGTGAAGAACTATTTTCTCCGCTTCACCAGCCTGTGGCCGCGCGTCCAAGACCTTGCCGCGGCACCACTGGATTCGGTGCTGCGCGAATGGGCGGGTCTTGGCTATTACGCCAGGGCGCGAAACCTGCATGCCTGTGCCCAGGCGGTGGTGCGCGACCATGGCGGGAAGTTTCCTCGCAGGTCGGCAGCGCTACAGACCCTGCCGGGCATCGGCGCCTATACCAGCGCCGCCATTGCCGCGATCTGCTTTGATGAGCGCATTGCGGTGCTCGACGGCAATCTCGATCGCGTGCTGGCGCGCTATTATGCGCTGCCGGTACCCGTGCGCGACGCCAAGGACGATTTGCGCGCTGCCTTGCAGGCTTCGGTGCCGGAGCGCGCGGGGGATTTTGCGCAGGCCATGATGGATCTGGGCGCAACCATTTGCGCCCCACGCAATGCGTCCTGCCTGATCTGCCCGTTGCAGCCCGGTTGTGTCGGTTTCAAACAGGGCAATCCGCTTGTCTATCCGGTAAAGCCGGTCAAGGCCGAAAGGCCGGTGCGCAAGGGCCATGCCTTTGTCATGACCGATGCGGCGGGCGATGTTTATCTGCAAAGCCGGCCGGCCAAGGGGTTGCTTGCAGGCATGACCGAAGTTCCGACCTCGGAATGGGGAGCGGAACTGGGTGAGCCAGCTTATCCCCGGCCGGCTCAATGGCGGCATCGCGGGCAGGTTGTCCACATCTTCACCCATTTCCGGCTGGAGCTGGAAATCTGGTCGGCGGTGGTGCCGCCCGATGGGCTCGATGGCGGCTGGTGGAGCGAACCGAAAGCGCTCAAGGGCGAAGCACTGCCTACGCTGTTTAGAAAAGTGCTGGCTGGGGCCGGGCTGGAATAGGTCGGCTTCGTTGTCTGAAGTTTCCGTTGCACGGCAGCTCGCGGCGACCAGATTCGCCTACCCCTTTTAGTGGAGTAGTTCCGATGCAGGCGGCGGAGCTAGGAGGGCTCAATCGTATCCAGCTCTCCCAAAGGACAATAAAAAATGCTTTCACGCCTGCTTTTGGGAGGTCTGTTCGGTTTTACGTTTATGCTGTCACCGGTGAAGGCGGAGGATCGTTTCGAGCAACTTTACGATATCGGTCGGAACGCCTGCGGTGATGCGCTGAGGGGCGATTTCGATGAGATCGACGGAGCGTTCATTGCCGCGGCGATAGAGGCCGGAAATATGACCCAGGCAGATTACTGCCATTGCGTCGCAATGGAATTTACCGACATCGATGACGATGATCTCAAGCTGCTCGATGCGGACAGTCTCGACAGTAGCGATCACTTCTCCTTGATGGTGCGCATAAACACCGTGCTCTGCCTGCCCTTTGGCGATCGGGCGGAAGATGACGAACTGACGGATTGGGACTGGACCGATGATAGCTGGGCAGACGACCAGCCGGAGGAGGAAGCGGAAGACGTTCGCATGTGCCAGATGACGCTGGACGACGACTTCATGACACCGGGCTACAACGCCGCGGATGTGCTGCGGCGGCTCGACCGCAGCGGGCAGTCGCGCGACCAATTATGCGGCTGCGCAGAACGCTATTTTGTGGCGGGCGGCGCGGCTATGGAAGACGATATCGCCAATGCCGATAATCCCACGCTCGCCTATGCCAGCATTATGGGCGACGCCATCCATGCCTGCCTCTGACGCAGCACAAGAAAAAGGCCGCCGGGGCAAACCGGCGGCCAAGTCATAGAGCCTGATGGGTGATTGGAGGTCAGGATCAGGCAGAAAGCAAATCAAGTTTTTGACGAATGCTGGCCCGCAGGGTGTCGATGGGCTCGGCAACGCCGTTGAAGTCGTGGTGCCAGAAGGTCCACCCGTTGCATGACTCAGCGCCCTGAACCAATGCGCCGACCTTGTGGATCGACCCCTGATGCGGACCTGAGACGAGCGAGCCGTCTGCACGAACCATGGCCGAATAACGCTTGCTCGCGTCGAATAGTTGCGCGCCCACTTCAATCAATCCCTGCTCGACCAGCGAGCCGAACGGAATGCGCGTCTCCTTGCGCTTGGGCGTCACTGATTGCAGCGCCTCGAACACGCCGGGGCGAATGGAGGCAATGCGCTGGCGCGCGCCCTCGATATAGGTTTCTTCGCGGTCGATGCCGATGAAATGACGGCCCAGCTTGCGCGCCACCGCGCCGGTCGTACCGGTGCCGAAGAACGGGTCGAGCACGATATCGCCCGGCTTGGTCGTGGCATTGAGAATGCGGAACAACAGCGCTTCGGGCTTCTGCGTCGGATGCAGCTTGCTTTCGTCCTCGCCCTTGAGGCGCTCGGCTCCGGTGCAGATCGGGAACAGCCAGTCGCTGCGCATCTGCGTATCGTCATTGGCCAGTTTCATGGCTTCGTAATTGAAGGTCACGCGGCTTTTCTGGCTTTTGGCGGCCCAGATCAGCGTTTCATGCGCATTGGTAAAGCGGGTGCCGCGGAAATTGGGCATCGGATTGGCCTTGCGCCAGATCACATCGTTCAGCATCCAGAAGCCCAGATCCTGAAGCGCCGTGCCGACGCGGAAAATGTTGTGGTAGGAGCCAATGACCCACATGGCCCCATCGGGCTTGAGCAGGCGGCGGGCCGCGCTCATCCATGCCTTGGTAAAGGCGTCGTAATGGGCAAAGCTGTCGAACTTGTCCCAATCGTCGTCGACGGCATCGACCTTGGACTGGTCGGGGCGGGTGAGGCCTTGTTCCAGTTGCAGGTTATAGGGAGGATCAGCGAAAATGAGATCGATGGAGCCGGCCGGCAGGCTATTCATGTGGTCGATGCAATCGCCCACAAGGATAGTATCGATCGGGAGGCGCGTGGCCACCCTTTCCGCATCGGCCATGGCGGCCGTACGCGCGGTACGCAACATGCTCTTAACCCTAACGCAGTACTAATGACCCCGTTATAATCCGTTGAGGTTAATGGAGCGTTCGCAAGGGGTTAGCAGGGAGTTAACCGGCCACGACAAGTGTGGTTTTGCGGATCAGCAGCGCAGCAACAGGCGCGAAAGCCTCGCGGTGATGACGGCAGGGGCCGTGCAGATCCAGCGCCGAGAGATGGGCTGCGGTTCCGTAGCCCTTGTGTCCCGCAAAGCCGAACGAGGGCGCGTCGCAATCCATGATCTGGCACATGCGGTCGCGCGTCACCTTGGCGATAATCGATGCGGCGGCAATGGACACGCTGCGCCCGTCGCCGCCAATCAGCGCAATGCCGGGGCAGGGCAATTCGGGCGGCACGTCGCGGCCATCGACCAGCACGCGGTCGACGGGGCCGGGCAGGGCGCGGACGGCGCGGGCCATGGCCGCAAGGGTGGCGCCGCGAATGTTGAGGCTCAGAATATCGCTGGGTGGGGCCGAGACCACGGCGACTTCTGCCGAGGCCATGATCTCATCGTAAAGCGCGTCGCGGCGCTCGGCCGTCAGCTTCTTGGAATCGTTGAGGCCCGCTGGAATGCGCGCCGGATCGAGCCGCACGGCCGCTACCACGACCGGGCCAGCCAGCGGGCCGCGCCCGGCTTCGTCGACGCCAGCCACGGAGCGCGCGCCCCGCGCCATGAGCATCTCCTCATGGCTGAAATCTGGGAATCCCGCCTCGGGCGCAAATAGCTCTGCTGACCCGGCTTCGATTTTGACGCTGATCCGCCGCGCCATGGTCACGCCTTGCCCAGCAAGGCGGCCAGCGCCGCGCGGTCCTGGACGAACAGGTGATGTCCCCGCCGATTGGTTTCGCCGACGAAATCGTGCAGCGCCGCGCTGCGCGCCACATGGTTCGCAATGTCCCCGACAATGGCCAGCCGCATCTGATAATTCTGCAATTTCTGGAAGAAATGCCCGGCAAGTCTCGTGCTGAGGTCAAAAAAATCAGGCGTGAAACGGTTGGCGGGGACGACGATCATGTCGGTTTCGGTGCCATAGGTTTCGCCCAGAAGGTCAAGCGCATCCTGTTCGCTGGACAGCGCAGGGCCTTCAGCGGCAACAAAAAACAGGGTGAGACCATTGATCCTTTCGGTACTCATGCCGATGTCCGTTTCATAAAATGGTCCCACGCTGATATAAGAGTTTGGCCGGGGGGCAAAGCGATAGAGAGACTTGTATGCGCATTGCGACCAGCCTTGCCGCCCTGCTGGCCTTGAGCAGCCCGGCACTGGCTCAGCCTTTCCAGCATTCTTCGGGCGAGTGGCGACAATATAATGCCGATTGGCTCTCCGCCTGTCCCAATGCCATTCACGAAGATGCCACCGATTTTTACGGCTATTCCTGCTTTTCGAGCACCGGCAGCCAGGAGCTGAACGACGCCAATCTACCCGCTTATAAATTGACGCTGATCCATGATCGGCTCAATGGCGAGATCGATCTGGCCATCACTGTCTCTCCATCCAGCGGTGAATATGATCCCGAAAGGCCCATGCTTTTGCGCTTTGGCGGCGAAGCCCCCATCGTGCTGACAATGACGACGGACATGGAAACCCGCCACAACACCATCAATCAGTTTTTCCTGATCGGGGCGGATCGTGATGCGGTGCTGAACAAGATGCGCGAACGCAATGCGCTCATTCTCTCCGTGCCGCTGATCGGGGTCGAAAAGCCGGTGAAAAGCCGAATGTCGCTGCGCGGGGTGCTGGCTTCGCTCGATTTCATGTCCACTTACGCGCGCCGGGTCGCACAATATTGACCTTGGCTGCGCTTTGGTATCGGTTCTGCCCGCCTGAACCGATGGAATTCTCATGCTTCTGAAACCCGGCGCCGCGCTGCTGTTCGATATCGATGGCACGCTGGTGGAAAGCGACCCGCTGCATTTGCAGGCCTTCAATATCGTGTTTGGCCCGCATGGCCATCAATTCGACCGTGAACGATTTGGCCAGCAATTGCAGGGCCTGGCCAATGAGGCCATCGCCGCGCGATTTTTGCCCGATGAAACGCCGGAGCGGCGCGTTGCGGTGATGAACGAAAAGGAAGCCACATTCCGCCGACTTGCACAGGCAGGGATTGAGCCGGTGCATGGCTTGTTCGACCTGCTCGACTGGGCCGACGATGCACATGTGCCCATGGTGGCGGTCACCAATGCGCCGCGCGCCAATGCCGATCAATTGCTCGATGCAATCGGCGTGCGGCAGAGATTTCGCGCCGTCGTGGTCGCCGAAGACCTGGCGCATGGCAAACCCCACCCTCTGCCCTATTTAGAAGGGCTGCGTCTGCTCGGGGCGGATGCTGCCAATGCCGTGGCATTCGAGGATTCCCGAACGGGAATCGCCTCGGCTACTGCAGCCGGAATCGCAACGATCGGCATGGCGACCGGGCTGAAACCGGAACAATTGGTCGAAGCCGGAGCCGTGATGGGCGTGGCTGACTATCGGGATGCGGGATTGCTGGATTTTGTGAAGACACGGCTGCTGGCATAGCGGCACCACACCTTGTCGAAACGGCGCATATGCTGCCGCTCTATCGTCATTGCCCGGCTCGTCCGGGCAATCCACATCTTCACACACGGAGGAGAACGGATCACACGGACGAGCCGGGTGATGACGATTGAGGCGATATCCTGCCTTGGCAAAGCATCGCCTAAAACAGGCTCATCTGCTTGCTCTCCAGCTTGGGCGGGTCAAACAAGTCCGCGCGCAGGGGCGGGAGTTTGACCTCAAGGCCGTAGCGTTCCCGCGCCCGGTCGAAGCGTTGGCGCAACAGGGTTGCATAGGGGCCTTCGCCAGTCATGCGGGTGCCGAAGCGTGGATCGTTGTCGCTGCCGCCGCGCGTGTCGCGGATGAGCGAAAGCACATGGCGTACCCGGTCCGGGAAATGGCGCAGCAGCCATTCGCGGAACACGTCGCGCACTTCGCCGGGGAGACGCAAAAGGATCATCGAGGCGCTGATGGCGCCCTGCGCCTTGCCTGCATCGAGAATACGCTCCAGTTCCATGTCATTGATCGCCGGGATCATCGGCGAGGCGAAAATGGCCGTGGGCACGCCTGCCTCCGACAGAAGGCGAATGGCTTCCAGCCGCCTTGCTGGGGAAGACGCGCGCGGCTCCATCCTGCGGCTGAGCTTGTGGTCCATCGAGGTGACCGAAATGGCGACCTTGACCAGATTGAGCTTGGCCAATTCCGTGAGCAGGTCGAGATCGCGGATGATCAGCGCCGATTTGGTGGTAATCATCACCGGATGGCGGGTTTCCAGCATGACTTCGAGAATGCCGCGCGTCAGCTTGTGCTTGCGTTCGGCGGGCTGATAGGGGTCGGTATTGGTGCCCATGGCAATGGGCTTGGGGCGGTAATTTTTCGCGCCCAATTCCGCCTTCAAAGCCTCGACCGCATTGGTCTTCACATAAATGTCGCGCTCGAAATCAATCCCGGCCGAATGCCCGAGAAAGGCGTGGCTGGGGCGGGCATAGCAATAGGAGCAGCCATGTTCGCAGCCGCGATAGGCATTGATCGAGCGCTCGAAGCCGATATCCAGGCTGTCATTGCTGGTGATGATGGATTTGGCGCGCTCGACATGCTCGATGGTTTCAAAGACAGGCAGCGGCTCGACGCTGCCCCAGCCATCGTCAAAATTCTCGCGCTGATGCGGCTCGAAGCGACCAGAGCGATTGGATTGTGCGCCGCGCCCGCGAATGCGTTCCGGCTGCACCAGTTCGCGCCGCGCCAGATCGGCGTCGCGGCTGCGGCTCAACATTTCCAGCGCTTCAAAGGAAGGGGCCTGATAGAGGGCCATTTCACTGTCTCCTGCCTACGGCACGGCGCAGAATCGTCTCGCGCCGACATAGAGAAAGCTAACAGGATAATGAGAACATAACAAGAACATCAATCTGGGTGATGCGCTTGGCTGACGCAGATATTGGCAGGCCTGCCCTGCATTACAAGACTGGACGCCTGCTCATGTCTGGCGTAGAGAACCGCCCTTCGCCCGGCCCTGACTTCAACTGAAAGTGTTTGCTCGCCTCCGCGCGCCTCTCTGTGCGTGATGGCGATGCCGTTTCTGCTGACAGAGCCTGACGTCGATTTTGTGGAACGGATGTCCAAGCCGATGCGCCCCCCGACGCAAGGCGGCTCCAGATTCTTGAGAGAGATAAAAGATGACGACCGAAGCCATTGCCGACGCGCTGCCGCAAAGCGCGCCGCATCACCCCGACAACGCCGCCCGCAATCGACTGGTGATCGGTATCCTGCTCGTTTCCACCTTCGTGGTTTTTCTCAACGAAACCATCATGAGCGTGGCTATTCCCCACCTGATGAATGATCTGGGCGTGACGGCGAGCGCCGCCCAATGGCTGACCACAGCCTTCCTTTTGACCATGGCCGTGGTGATCCCCGTCACCGGCTTCCTGCTGCAACGCATCAATACCCGTCCGATCTTCATGATCGCCATGTCGGTGTTTACCTTGGGTACGCTGGTGTGCGCGCTGTCACCGGGCCTCGAAATGCTGATCGCGGGCCGCGTCGTTCAGGCCGTCGGTACGGCCATGATGATGCCGCTGCTGATGACCACGGTGATGACGCTGGTCCCCCCCGATGCGCGCGGCAAGACCATGGGCAATATCTCCATCGTCATGGCGGTGGCGCCCGCCATCGGCCCGACCATTGGCGGCTTCATCCTGGGTCATTTCGACTGGCGCTTCATGTTCTATTTTACCCTGCCCATCGCCATCGGTGCGCTGGTTCTCGGGGCGCTGCGTATTCGCAATGTCTCGACGCCACGCTATGCCCCGCTCGATGTTCTGTCGGTGATCGTTTCGGCGCTGGCCTTTGGCGGACTGGTTTATGGCCTGTCGAGCCTGGGTGAAGGGGCAGAGCATCCCTCCGCCATTCCGGCATGGGTGCCGCTGGTGATCGGCATTGTGTCCATGGCGATTTTCATCTGGCGTCAGATCAGGCTGTCGAAAGAGAACAAGGCGCTGCTCGATCTGCGCACGCTGCAGCACCGCAATTACACCTTCGCCTTGATCACCATGGCCATCGCCATGGTGGCGCTGCTGGGCTCGTCCATCCTCTTGCCGATCTATACCCAGAATGTGCTCGGTCTCGACACGCTGCAAACCGGCATGATCATGCTGCCCGGCGGGCTGTTGATGGGCCTGATGGGGCCAATTGTTGGCCGGCTTTATGACAAGGTTGGGCCGCGTCCCTTGCTTGTGCCGGGCGTAATCCTCGTGTCCGCAGTGATGTGGGCGCTGACCTTTGTCAGCCAGTTCACCCCGGTCTGGGCGGTGGTTGCGGGCCATGTCACGCTGAGCTTTGGGCTGGCGCTGACCTTTACGCCCCTGTTCACCTCGTCCATGGGCTCGGTGCCGATGCCGCTCTATTCCCATGCCAGCGCCATTCTCGGCTCTGTGCAGCAGGTGGCGGGCGCGGCCGGCATTGCGCTCTTTGTGGCGGTGATGAGCCTGCGCACTGCCGTGGGCGTGGCCGAGGGGCTGGAGGGCGTCGATGCCCTGGCTGCCGGTATTCGCGCCGGCTTCCTGTGCGGCGCCATCATCTCGGTGCTGATGGTGATCGCGTCGCTGTTTGTGAAGCGACCCGAGGGCAGCGGCCCGGCAATGGCCGGACACTAAACCGATACATCATGCTGATACGGGGCGCCGGTTACGCTCGGCGCCCTGTATCGAAATCAAATTATTAACTATGGGGCGCTAGTGCTTTCCGAAGCGAGGCGCCATGGAAAGCTCCGAAATTTTTGCTCTTTTGAGTCTGGTCATTCAGATCTCATTCGGCGCTATTTTTCTGTTTCTATTTCGCGCTGGCGTTGCCGCTGCGGGCCGCTGGGGCGGCGCATATATCTTTAATGCCGCGGCAATTCTGAGCTATTTGCTGCCCGTCGATGCTCAGGCGCAGACCCTGTTGGCCGATCTGTTTTTCCTGGCCTCTTTCTATTGTTTCGGCGAGGCCCTGCTGGTGCGCTATGGGGGCCCGATGCTGGTGCCGCAACGCCTTGCCCTGGTGGCGGTCGTCCTGGCCTTGGATGTCTATGTCGTTTTCGTGCTGGAAAGCCTGAGCCTTAATCTGCTGCTCATCGACATGGCCATTGTTACGCTTTTGACAATCGCGCATGTGGCGGTCTGGCGGCATATGCTCAAGGGCATTGATCTGGCTCTGGGGCTGTTGTCGGGGCTGAGCATCGCTAACAACGCGGTCATGGCGCTGGTTTTTGGCCTCTTCGTGCCAACTGGTAATCAGCTGTCCGAGTTCCTGGTTTCCGACTATTCCTATGTGATGCAGTTTGCTGGCGGGATTTTTGCCATTTGGTTTGGCATCGCCGCTTTGGCAGCAGCAGGCATGGACGCGCTGGCACGATATAGAAAGGCCGCTGACCACGATCCATTAAGTGGGTTGCTCAATCGGCGCGGCTTCGATGCGGCGATCAAGCCGCTGCTCGCTCAGGGTGACCGAGGAGCGCTGCTCAATGTCGATATCGATCACTTCAAGAAGGTGAATGACGATTTTGGGCATGATGCCGGCGATCTTGTTCTCACCGGCATGGCCGATCTGCTCCGCTCCGTTCTCCCCCAGAACGCGATTATTTCCCGTTTCGGCGGCGAGGAATTCGTTATCGTGCTGCCCGCCCTGTCGATGGCGGAAGGCGGCGCTATTGCCCATGCGATCCGACTGGCAAGCATGGCCCATAACTGGCGTTCGGTCGGCATCGTTCGACCGATAACGGTATGCGTGGGCGTGTCGGAAATCATGACCGGTGAACAAAGCTGGCGGCAGGCTTTCAACCGCGCCGATGCGGCGCTCTACGCAGCCAAGGAAGATGGTCGCAACCAGGTCATGTTCGGTACGGCTGATGCGTATTATCCCATCAGCCGCACTGCTGCTTAGCGAGTAGACACCTCATAAAGCCCGGCGATATCGGGCCCCTTGGGTACCACCCCATTGGGGTTGAGCGACTTGATCGAATAATAGCCGCGCTTGATGTGGTCGATATCGACCGTTTCGCGCACGCCATAAATGTCGAGAACGCGCAGCATATAGGCTTGCAGGTTCGGGTAATCGGCGATGCGGCGCAGATTGGTCTTGAACAGCCCATAATAGGCCGCGTCAAACCGCACCAACGTCACGAAAGCGCGAATGTCGGTTTCGGTGAGCCTGTCGCCAAACAGGAATTGCTGGCCGTCGAGCTTGCCTTCAAGCGTATCGAGCGCCTCGAACACATCAGCGAAGGCCTCGTCATAGGCGAGCTGGGTGGTGGCGAAACCGGCCCGATAGACCCCATTATTGAGACGCGGATAGATATAGTCGTTCAGCGCTTCGATTTCCGGGCGCAACGCTTCGGGGTAAAGATCGAAAGCGTCGGACGCGAGATCGCCAAAACCGGAATTGAGCATGCGCAGAATATCGGCGCTCTCATTGTTGACGATGGTGTTGGTCTGCTTGTCCCACAGCACCGGCACGGTCGCGCGGCCGCTGATCTGCGGGTCGGCCTTGGTGTAAATCTCGTGCATGAAGCTGGCACTGTTGATCGGGTCCGGCGTGGCGAAACGCCAGCCCCGATCACCAATTTCCGGTTCCACGATCGACACCGAAATGACGTCTTCCAGCCCCTTGAGGCTGCGACCGATCAATGTGCGCGAGGCCCATGGACAGATCAAAGCCACATAAAGGTGATAGCGGCCCTTTTCGGCCTTGAACCCGGCTTCGCCCGTCGGCCCGGCGCTGCCATCGGGCGTCACCCAGTTCCGGAAGCTCGATGTCTGGCGCACGAAGCCGCCTTTTTCATCCTTGGCCTGAACCGGCTGCCAGTTTGCGGACCATTTTCCATTGACGAGCATGGCTCAAGCCTCCTGATCGACACTAAGAGAGATCGCCAGACCCCAGGGGTCGGCAAGTGTGGTTTGGTTGGACTGGGCGCGGGCGAGAATGTCGCTGCGCTGCTGATCGCTGTCCAACACGAGTTCAAACCCGACAAGGCCCGTCCGATCTGATAGAATCGGGCCGGCGCCACGGCTCGACCAGGTGTTGGTGGCGAGCTGGTGGTGATAGCCGCCTGCGCCATAAAAGCTTGCGCCGGGATAATGGGCGGTGATGTCCGTGCCCAGAACGCCGGAATAGAAGGGTTCGGCGAGGCTATTGTCGCCCACCTGCAAATGCATGTGACCGACAAACAGGCCATCGGGCGCGGCGTCATAGCTGTTATCAGGCGCAAGATCGAGCAGGCCGGGAACATCGAGATGCTCGGTGGCCATGGCAATCGACTTGCCATCCATTTTCCATTCGGCGCGCGAGCGGTCACGATAGACCTCGATGCCATTGCCTTCCGGATCGTGCAGATATAGGGCCTCGCTGACCAGATGGTCCGAAGCGCCATCGACAGGAATGCGCTCGGCAGCGACATGGCGCAGCCATGCGGCAAGGCTTTCGCGGTCGGGCATCAGAAAAGCGGTGTGGAACAGCCCAGCGGAGCGCGGGTCGCGCTGAGCAAAATCGGCGTTACCGCGCAACTCGAGCAAGGGCTTGTCGCCAACGCCGAGGCGCTGCGTATTGCCGTCACGCCCCAGATCGGCGAAGCCGAACAGGTGGCGGTAATAATCGGCAACCTTGTCGAGTTGGCGGACATTGAGCGTCACCATGCCGATCTGCATGGGCGCGGTCGAATATCTGGACATGGCAAATCTCCTGAATGCGCCATTGCGCTATTGCCCAGAAGATGCGCTTTTCGATCTGTTCTTTAAAGTGAACACTGACGAACGTGTCGTTCGTCAAATCTTACCGTTCGGCCAGCCGCGGAATGATTTCCACGAAATTGCAGGGCTTGTGCCGGTAGTCTAGCTGATGGGTGAGAATGCCGTCCCACGCATCGCGGCACGCGCCGCGCGAGCCGGGCAGGCAGAAGACGAAAGTGTCCCCGATCAGACCTGCCGTGGCGCGCGATTGCAATGATGACGTGCCAACCGTTGTCGCCGAATATTGGTGAAAGAGCACCGAAAAGCCTTCCATGCGCTTGTCGAAAAGCGGCTCCACCGCTTCAGGCGTCACATCGCGGCCGGTAAAACCCGTGCCACCTGTCGTGAGGACGACATCGACTTCTGGATTGGCGACCAGTGCCTGCACTCCGGCGCGAATAAGCTGGATGTCGTCGCGGATGACCTGACGGGAAAAGCAGGTATGCCCATCGGCTTCGAGCAGCGATTGCAGCAGCGCGCCGCCCTTGTCGGTCTCGATGGTGCGGGTGTCGGACACTGTGATGATCGCAATGGAGAGCGGCTTGAACGGACGGTCCTCAAATCTTTCCGTTTTGAACATCGCCATCATTCCCCAATGTTTCGATCAATTCATCCGGCACCGGCTGTTCCATATCGGCCGGAATATCGTCGGCATCACTATCACCGCGCGGGTCGAGCGCAAGGGTTTCGGGCGTCGACAGCTTGTCGCTAACCGGCTGGAACGGTGCGCGATAGGCAGCGTCGAGGCCCTTGCGCACCCGCATCCGCAGATAGGCCGTACCGGCCAGCGCGCCATGGAAGGTTGCTGTGACGACAAAGAGCCCCACCGGGTTCCACGCGCCCATGATCAGGGATGCCACGGTGGGGCCAATGGCGAGGCCCACACCCAGAATAAGCAGCATGCCACCCGCGATCTTGGCGAAGTCACCATCCTTGGCGAAGTCATTGGCATGGGCAACCGCCACGGCATAGATGGGGTTGGCGGCAAAGCCATAGGCGGCAAACAGCAGATACATCCCCCATCCCGCTTCGGGATTGATGATCGCCGTCAAAGCGCCGACCAATGCTGCAAAACCCGATAGCCCGATCAGCACCAGCCGCCGGTCAATACGGTCCGAAAGCCTGCCGAACGGCACCTGTGCTATGGCGCCCAGAATGGCGGCGATGGCAAACAGCAGGGCAATGCCGCTGGGGTCCAGCCCGCGCTCATAGCCATAGACCGGGGCCATGGTGCCGAACGCGCCATTGGCCATGCCGACAGAAAAGGCCGCAATCGCCGCTACAGGGGAGGTGCGATAGAGCAGGCCAATGTCCAGTTTGGCTGATTGCAGCGGCTTGGGCTGGGGGCTGGAGGTCATGGCGGTGGGCAGTACGGCGCAGATAAAGCTGATCGCGCCGACGACGAATGGAATATAGCCCGCCGTGCCGGTGACCGACATGGCGATCTGGCCGAGCGTGGAAGCGCCCATATTGATGGTGGTGTAGATCGAAAAGATCGTGCCGCGGCTCTTGTTGTCGGCCACTTCATTGAGCCAGCTTTCGACGATCATCGCCGCGCCAGCGAAACAGAAGCCGGACAGTGCGCGCAGCAGAATCCAGCTGATATCGTTGATCATCAGCAGGTTCAGCAGAATGGTAATGGTGCCGATGGCGGCCATGACCGAGAAGGCGCGAATGTGACCGGCCTTGCGCACGATCAGCGGCACGGTGAGCGACCCGGCGACAAAACCCACCGACCAGCCCGTGCCGATCAGGCCGAGCGAAAGCAGCGAAAATCCCTCTTCAGCGCCGCGCACCGACAGAAGCAGCCCCTGCAAGCCGCCGCCGAACATCAGCAGGGCGGAACCAAGGAACAGGGCGTAAATCTTGATGACGGAAGCCATGGGCGCGGGGCCTTCGTTTGTGGTCAAAGCTGCAAATCAGTTGAACACGACCATAACGTGGCAAGTTACGAAGAATAGCCCCGAAATTGATCCAGGATGCGTCTAGCCTGGTTCTCGTTGGATAGCGGCACCTTGGGGCCAAACCCGCCGACTGTCATCCCGGCGGAGGCCGGGATTCAGCTCCAAATCTCACGATAGGCCTCGCCTGCGCCGGGGTGACAATTGCGCATGTGGCGAAGTTGTTACGCTAAATCAGTCCCAGCGCGTCGATCTTCGCCTTCATGCTCAACAGGTCGCGCCAGGCCTGTTGCTTGGCCGGTGGATTGCGCAGCAGATAGGCCGGATGGAGCGTAGGCAGGGCGTCGACTGCGTGGCTGCCAATGGTGATATTCTGCCACTTGCCGCGCATTTTGATGATGCCGTTCGTGCTTTTGAACACGGTCTGCATCGCGGGCCCGCCAAGCGTCATCACCAGCCTGGGCGCGACCAGCTCCACCTGCCGGTTGAGGAAAGGCAGGCACAATTCCATTTCTTCGGGCGTCGGCGTGCGATTGCCGGGCGGCCGCCACGGCACGGTATTGGCAATGTAAACCCTGGTGCGGTCGAGCCCGATTGCCGCCAGCATACGGTCTAGCAATTGGCCGGAGCGACCGACGAACGGTTTGCCTTGCCGATCCTCCTCGGCACCTGGCGCTTCCCCGATCAACATGATTTTTGCCGTCGGATTGCCATCGGCAAAGACCAGTTGGGTGGCGCGGAATTTCAGCCCGCAACCATTGTACTCGTTGAGTATGCCTTGCAGCTCGCCGAGCGAGGCGGCGGAGGCGGCAAGTTGACGCGCTTCACTCGGATCGCCGCCCACCGGGCCGCTAGGCTGGGGCACCGGCGCGGCCTGGGGCGCTGCGGCGCGCGCGGCGATTGCCGCCGGGGCAGGTGGCTTTTGCGCGAAACGGTCGACCGGCTCTTCGCCCACGGCCATATCCACGCCGGCGGCTCGATACCAATCGAGCACCGAGAGCATTTCGGCGTTATTGCGGGCGTGATCTTGAGACATCGGGCCCGTTATGTCACACCCCGGAACAAGCGGAAAGTCGCCCCACACTCCGAAGGCAATTTCACATGGTAGATGCCGGTAATCGTGAAGTTCTATCCACAGATGTGCTGATCGTCGGTGCGGGACCGTCCGGGCTTGCGGCCGCGATCCGTCTCAAGCAACGCCATCCCGATATTGCCGTCACCGTGGTCGAGAAGGCGGCGGAGGTCGGGGGGCATATCATTTCCGGCGCGGTCATGGACCCGGTGGGACTCGACGCGCTGATACCCGACTGGCGGTTGAAGAATGCGCCTGTAGGCCCCGATGTTTTGGCCGACCGCTATCACTTCCTGACGGCGAAGCACGATTTCACCTTCCCCCATTTTGCGCTTCCCCCGCAGATGCGCACCCGCAACGGCATTATCGTCAGCCTGGGCGATCTGGTGCGCTGGCTGGGCGAACAGGCGATCGAGCTGGGCGTCGATATATTCCCCATGACGGCGGCGGTGGACGTGTTGCGCGAAGGCGATGGCCCGGTGCGCGGCATTATCACCGGCGATCTCGGACGCGACCATGAAGGCAATCCCAAATCCGGCTTTGCGGAAGGCATTGCGCTGGAAGCCAAATATACGCTGATCGCCGAGGGTGCGCGCGGTTCGCTCGGCAAGAAGATTATCGGCGACTTTGCGCTCGACCGGGATTCGACATCCCAGAAATATGGCCTGGGTATCAAGGAAGTCTGGGAAATCGCCGCTGACAAGCATCAGCCCGGCATGGTCGACCATTATCTGGGCTTCCCGCTCGACAGTGGCACTGATGGCGGCGGCTTCGTTTATCACGCAGAGGACCGCAAACTCTATGTGGGCTTCGTGGTCCATCTCGATTACGCCGATCCCACGCTCTCGCCCTTCGGCGAATTCCAACGCTTCAAGACCCATCCTTCCGTAGCGCCGCTGCTCGAAGGGGCCACGCGGATCAGCTATGGCGCGCGCGCATTGGCGGCGGGCGGCTTGCAGGCCGTTCCGCATCTGGCTTTTGCCGGTGGCGGACTGATCGGCTGTTCGGCGGGGTTCATGAATGCGCCCCGGCTCAAGGCCATTCACAATGCCATTCTCTCGGGTATCGGCGCGGCCGATGCCGTCGGCGCGGCCATCGCGGTAGGTCGGCAGCATGATGTGATCGAGGATCTGCAGCAGCGGGTCATGACGACGGGCATCGAGAAGGAGCTGCGCGGGGTTCGCAATTTGAAGCCGCTCTGGTCGCGGTTTGGCACTGTTTTCGGTGCGGTCCTGGGTGGTTTCGACATGTGGTGTCAGGCCCTGCTGCGCTTTTCGCCGTTCGGCACCTTGCGCTGGAAAACCAGCGATGCCGCAAAATTGAAGCCGCTCGCCAGCGTGACGCCGCGCCAATATGACAAGCCGGACGGCAGGATTACCTTTGATCGGGCTTCCTCGGTCTATCTGGCCAATCTGGCTCATGATGAAGACCAGCCCATTCATCTCAAACTGGCTGATCCGACGATCCCTGTCCGTGAAAATCTGCCGCGTTTCGGGGAGCCCGCTCCCCTCTATTGCCCGGCTGGCGTCTATGAAATGGCCGAGGACGATGGCGCGCCGGTCTTCCGCATTCACGCGGCCAATTGCGTGCATTGCAAGACCTGCGACATCAAGGATCCGGCGGGCAATATCACCTGGGTGCCGCCCGAAGGCGGGAGTGGTCCCAATTACAACGGGATGTGAGCTTTATCATCGCGCCCCGGTCTTGCGGCGCGGTCCCAAAACGGACAATCTTTGCGCCGATTTGCTGCCGGGCAATATGTCAGTCCGGCTTGTAACAGTGCCGAGCCGGCGCGCATAAGTCTATGTGGTCGCGTTTCCGAACCCGCAGAAGTGGCAGCCACTTTGCCGGAAACGCTCTAGGGAGAAGTCAGCTTCGTGACCGTGTTTTCCACTCGTCGGGCCTTGCCCATTCTTGCTGCTGCTTTTCTGGCGCTGACCGCGTTTCCTGCAAATGCCCAATTCGATGCCGGGATGAAGGTGCAGGAAATCACCCGCGACTTCATGAAGCTGTTCCGCCCCACGCTCTCTGGCTCCTATCTGGCCGGGCAGAAGGCCATTGCCGATCTGCGGACCGATGAAGCTGCCCGCTATTTCAACGATGCGGCGCAGGCCGATTGGGACAATCCAGTGCTGGTGGAGCGCGCCTTTGTGGCGCTGGCGGCAGACGGGCAGATCAGCAAGGCGGCCAATATGGCGCGCCACATGCTCGAACTCGATCCCGGCAATCAGCTTGCCGCGCTGGTCGTCGCCACCGAAGCGTTGAAGGCCCGCCGCTATGGCGCGGTGTACAGCCAGCTTGAAACGGTGCCGCCTGAATCTTTCAGTGGCCTTACCGCAGGCATCCTGAGGGCCTGGGCACTGGTCGGCGAAGGCAAGGCCGGTGAGGCCGAAACGCTGATGAAGCAGATCGGCGGGCGCGGGTTGGAAGATTTTCTGGTGTTCCACCGCGCGCTGATGGCCGAAGCAGGCGGCAATACGCGATTGGCCGTCAATCTGGCGCAACGCGCCTATGATGCCGAGCCTGCCGTTGCGCGCATGGCCGAGGTCTATGCCCGCATGCTGGCAAATTCCGGCGATTTCGATGCGGCCAAAGACGTGCTACTGGCCTTTGAGCAGCTGGGTCGCGCTCACGCCGTCATCAATATCGTACGCGACGCAGTGGATGCGGGCCGTAAGCCGGGCATTTTCACCACCAGCGTACAGGTCGGCGCTGCCGAAATGTTCCACGGCATGGGCGTGGCCCTGTCACGCGATGGCAGCCTTGATCTGGCCTTGCTGTTCATGCAGCTCGGTGTCTATCTCGATCCGTCTTCGGATGTGATTGCGCTGGCGCTGGGCCAATTGCTCGATGGCGTCAGCCAGTTTGAAGCGGCCAATGCCATCTATGACGCGGTGCCGGTCAAATCGCCGCTGAAGCCGATTGCGGTGGTGCGGATTGCGCAAAATCTCGATGCGCTCGGTGACCGCGAGGAGGCCATCCGCCGCCTGAACAATATCGTCGCCATTGACCCGGACGATCTTGAAGCCGTCTCGGTGCTGGGCGACCTGCTGCGCTATGACGAGCAATATCTCGAAGCCGCCGCAGCCTATAGCGAAGCGATCCGCATTTCGGGCGGCACCACGCCATCGGACTGGCGGTTCTTTTATGTGCGCGGCATTGCCTATGAACGCGCCAAGGAATGGCCCAAGGCCGAGGTCGATTTCCAGCGCGCGCTCGAACTCAATCCCGATCAGCCGCAGGTGCTCAACTATCTCGGTTATAGCTGGATCGACATGGACATGCATCTCGACGAGGCCTTGGGCATGATCGAGAAAGCGGTCGAAGCACGGCCCAGCGATGGCTATATCATCGACTCGCTGGGATGGGCTTTCTACAAGCTCGGTCGGCTCGAAGAGGCGGTAGAAACGCTGGAGCGCGCGGTGATGCTGTTGCCCAGCGACCCGGAAATCAATGACCATCTGGGCGACGCCTATTGGAAGGTCGGGCGCAGGCTGGAAGCACGCTTCCAGTGGAATATCGCCAAATCGGTGGACGCGATCGGCAATGTCACCGAGCGGGTTCTGCCCAAGCTCGAAGATGGCCTGACGCCGGAAAACGAGACCGAATAGCAGCAGATGGCCGATTTCGTCATCCAGTCAGCGCCGGCCAAGATCAATCTGGCGCTGCACATTACCGGCCGCCGGGACAATGGCTATCACGACCTCGAAAGTCTGATCGTCTTTGCCGATATTTCCGACGACCTGGAAGCCAGGATTGCCGAAACGGATAGCCTGACCATTTCGGGACCTTTCGGCGCCAGGCTCAAGGGCGAACCCAATAATCTGGTGCTGCGCGCCCTTGCCGCCTTCCGGTCGCGCTGGCCGGAACTGTCTCCGCCGGGTCTGTCGGTCCACCTCACCAAGAACCTGCCCGTCGCGGCAGGTATCGGCGGCGGTTCGGCGGATGCGGCGGCAGCTTTGCGGCTCATGGCCGACCTGTCGCCTGCGCCGGTGCCGGTTGCCGAACTGGCTGACCTGGCAGCAAGCCTTGGGGCCGATGTGCCCGCCTGCCTGTTGTCACGACCGCTGGTGGCGCGGGGCGTAGGTGAAATCCTCTCGCCCCTGCCTGAATTTCCGACCCTTTATGTCACGCTGGTCAATCCGGGGATTGGTGTGGCTACCGCCGATGTGTTCCGGCGGCTGCGCGCCCATGACAATTACGGCCTGCCCGCGCTGCCAACGCCGCTGACCCGCCCGGCGCAACTGGGCCTGTGGCTGGCAGAAACGCGCAACGACCTGCAACCGCCGGCCATCAAGCTGGTGCCCGAAATCGGTGTGTTGATCGACGAATTAGCCGAAACGCCGGGTTGCGTTCTCTCCCGCATGTCCGGCTCGGGCGCGACCGTTTTCGGATTGTTCGGGGCCGAGGGGCAGGCGCATGAAGCGGCGGCACAGATACGCCGTCTCCATCCCGATTATTGGGTCGGCGCCGCGCCGCTGCTGGGCGTGGCGGGGTAGGGGCTGGTAACCCCCACCTAACCTCTGATGTCAGCTGGCGCGACCGACGCTGTGTTCCACCACGGCGGCGAGGATGGATTTCATCTCGCTATCGGGCAGGGGGGCCAGCGCGGTAATAGCGGCTCTCGCGTGGTCGTGGGCCCTGTCCAGCGTCTGCTTGAGCGTGTCGTAGCGGTTGAAAATGGCAACGACCTGATGCACCTCAAGATCGCTGGCGTCGGGATTGCCGAGCGCACTGGCGATAATGGTCCGCTCGCTCTCGCTGGCCGATTGCAGGGCGAGGATAACGGGCAGGGTCATCTTGCCTTCGCGCAGATCGTCGCCGACATTCTTGCCCAGCGCGCCCGCTTCGCCGCCATAATCCAGTGCGTCATCGACGAGCTGGAACGCATTGCCCAGTTCCATGCCGTAAAGCGCCAGCGCATCGCAGCCCGCCTCATCGGCACCGCCAGACATGGCGCCCACCTTGCAGGCCGCTTCAAACAGCACTGCGGTTTTGGCGCGGATAACTTCGGCGTAATCTTGTGCGCTGGTTTCAAGGTCGCCGGTTTTGGCGAGCTGAAACACTTCGCCTTCCGCCATGACGGCAGAGGCGGCAGAAAGCACACCCAGCGCCGCAATGTCGCCGGTTTCCACCATCATCATGAAAGCCTGACCAAGTAGGAAATCGCCCACCAGAATGGATGCCTTGTTTCCCCAGACCATGCGAGCAGCAGGCTTGCCACGGCGCATGTCGCTTTCGTCCACGACATCGTCATGGAGCAGGGTGGCATTGTGCATGAATTCGACGGCAGCGGCGAAATTGACCGCATGACCCTCGCCGCGTCCAAACAGGATTGCCGCGGCGACCGTCAGCATGGGGCGAAGGCGCTTGCCGCCGCTATCGATGAGATAGCGCGCCAGCTCGGGCACCATTTCAACATGCGATTCTGCGCGCTTGAGGATCAGCGCATTGACGCGCGCCATATCATCGGCGGTGGCCGCCATAAGGCGCTCGACCGGGTTCATCTCGGGTGCTCGTTTAATCTGGGGCAGAACAGACACCGCCATAACGTCCTTGTTGCCTAATCGGGGCAAATCGGGTTGAGACCGTCGCGGCGAGCCGTATAGGATCGCGCGAAACCAGCCATCCGGGTCCGATGTCCCTAGACCAGCCGACTGACCTTGTAAAACACCAAACCACAACGCGCGACGCCTTTTTGGGTGGAAGGCTCACTCTGTCGCAGCCGCGCAACGGTTTTCGCGCCGGGCAGGACAGCGTTCTGCTTGGAGCCGCCGTTCCGCAAGGCACGAAAAACCTGCTCGATCTTGGTGCTGGTGTGGGCACGGCGGGGCTAGTGGCGCTGTCTCTGGGCCGCGCGCAAAATCTCGTCATGGCCGAGCGAGAGGCCGAAGCGCTGACGCTGGCCGCCCAAAATGTTGCTCACAACGGCTTTTCCGGGCGGGTCGGCATTGTGGACGTGGACATCAATGCCAATGGCAAGGCGCGGCGAGATGCGGGGCTGGCCGATAATGACGCCGATGTGGTGATCGCCAATCCGCCGTTTTTTGCCGCGGGGCAGGGGACATTGGCAGTGGGGGATGACAGGGCCAATGCGCGGCATATGGAAGAGGGTGCTTTGGATTCGTGGGCGCGCTGTGCGGCAGCGAGTGCTCGCGCTGGCGGGCAGGTGATCTTTATCTATCCCGCCGAAGGGCTGGCTGAATTGCTGGCTGCCTTGAACAATCGATTCGGTGCCATTGCCATCCTGCCTCTGGCCTCACGACCCGCTGGCGCGGCAAACCGCGTGCTGGTGCGAGGCATCAAGGGCTCAAGGGCAAAGCTGACAGTGATGGCGACACGATTTCTGCATGGCGAAATCGGCAATGGCTTCTCCGCCGAATTTGACGCCATCTTTCGTGGCACGGCAGCGCTCGACTGGTAATTGCCTCGGCGGCTTCCTAGATTTGCCGCGACGCATAAAGGAATGGACATGAACGATATGCCCGCGCCCAAACGCAATTGGCTGGCCCGGATTGCCCGCCGCCCGCCTGTTATTCCGGTTGTGCGCTTGCAGGGTGTCATCGCCGCCGAACAGCGGCCCGGACGGCTCAATATCGCCTCTGTCGAGCCGCTTCTGGCGCGCGCCTTTGCGATGAAGTCGGCACCCGCCATTGCCATCGTCATCAATTCGCCCGGTGGTTCGCCAGTACAGAGCCGCCTGATTTCCAAACGTATCCGCGATCTGGCAGACCAGAATAACAAGCCGGTTCTGGTTTTCGTCGAAGACGCTGCGGCATCGGGCGGCTATTTCATCGCCGTCGCCGGAGATGAAATTCTGGTCGATCCATCCTCCATTGTCGGCTCCATCGGCGTCATCATGGCGAGTTTCGGCTTTGTCGGGGCCATCGACAAACTCGGCATCGAGCGGCGTATTCACACCGCAGGCCGGAGTAAATCGACCCTCGACCCCTTCCTGCCGGAAAAGGTCGAGGATGTAGAGCGCGTCAAACGCTTCGAGACCGATATCCATGACGTGTTCATCGAGCATGTCAAAGCGGGCCGCAGGGGTAGGCTCAAGGCCAATGATGATGATCTGTTCACCGGGGAATGGTGGACCGGGCTGCGGGGGATCGAACTGGGCCTCGTCGATGGTATCGGCGATTTGCACGGCACTTTGCGCGAGCGCTATGGCGACGATGTGGTGCTCAAGCAGATCGCACCCAAGCGGCCATTCTTCGCGCTGCCACGGCTGGGAATTTCCGCGCAATCAATGATAGAAGACGTCACCCATTCGATTGAAGATCGCGCCTTGTGGGCGCGGCTCGGGCTCTAGGCTGCTGCCATTATGCTGTTGCGCATTCTCATCTTCGCCATTCTCGCCCTGATCATCTATTTCGGCATCCGCCGCATCTGGATGGACTGGTCCAACAAGTTCAAGACCGACGAGGAACAGGCCCGCATCGCCCGCCGCCAACGCGACCTGGCCGAACGCCAGCGCCCCGACGTGATCGACCTCAAGCAGGACGAAGACGGCACCTATCGGCCAAAGGGCAAGGACGAGAACCGCCATTGACCGCTCGGACCCGGCAAACTAGAGGTTTGTCCGCCCTGGAGCGTTCCCAGCGAAAGTGGTAGCCGGTTTCGTGGTTCGGGAACGCGACCATGCAATTTGTTGCAGGACTTTTGCCATGACCGCTCGCCCCGCCCATATGGACCCGAAAAATTCGTTTCAGGGTCTCATCCTGACCCTGCAGAATTTCTGGGCCGAGCAGGGCTGTGTCGTGCTCCAGCCATTCGACATGCAGATGGGCGCCGGTACGTTTCACACCGCGACGACCTTGCGCGCGCTTGGCCCCAAGCCCTGGAAAGCTGCCTATGTGCAGCCCTCGCGTCGCCCCAATGACGGGCGCTATGGCGAGAACCCCAACCGGCTCCAGCATTATTACCAGTTTCAGGTGATCCTGAAGCCGTCGCCCGACAATATCCAGCAGCTTTACCTGGATTCCCTCGCTGCCATCGGACTGGATCAATCCGTCCATGACATCCGCTTTGTGGAAGACGACTGGGAAAGCCCGACGCTGGGCGCTTGGGGTCTGGGCTGGGAATGCTGGTGCGACGGCATGGAAGTCAGCCAGTTCACCTATTTCCAGCAGGTGGCAGGCTTTGAGTGCTCGCCCGTGCCCGGTGAGATCACCTATGGGCTGGAACGTCTCGCCATGTATGTGCAGGGCGTAGAAAACGTCTATGACCTTAATTTCAATGGCCGCGAAGGCGCTGAAAAGGTCACCTATGGCGATGTGTTCCTGCAGAACGAGCAGGAAAGCTCGAAGTATAATTTCGAGGCTGCCGACACCGAAATCCTGTTCCGCCATTTCGAGGATGCCGAAAAGGAATGTCGCGCCATTCTCGCCAAGGGCGCCGACGGCAATCGGCAGACCATGGCCATTCCCGCCTATGAGCAGGTGATCAAGGCCTCGCACAATTTCAACATGCTCGATGCGCGCGGCGTAATCTCGGTCACCGAGCGACAGAGCTACATCCTGCGCATCCGCGACCTGGCCAAGGCCTGCGGCGAAGCATGGTTGCAGACGGCTGGCGGCGGGGCGGAGTAAGTCTCTCACCACGGAACGTCACCCTCGGGCTTGACCCGAGGGCGTTTGCGATGCCGAAAGAACCCTCGGGTCAAGCCCGAGGGTGACGGCCGGTGAGCTGTAGCTGCCTATTCCACCAGAACCGGCGCTTCCACATCCAGCACTGTGAGCATGTGGCGCTTTTCGGCGCGGTCGCGCCAGGTGATCGACTGGCCCTTGCGCAGCCCGATCAGGGCGGTGCCGATGGGGGTCATCACCGAAATCTTGCCTTCATCGATATTGGCAGCGGCTGGATAGACCAGCGTCACCGAAATTTCCTTGTCGTCATTGGTGCGATAGGTGATGCGCGAACCCATGCGGGCGACGCCTTCAGGCACCTTTTTGTCATCGACCACGCGGGCGCGTTCGAGCTCGCCCAAAAGGCGATCTGCCAGTTCAGGCAGACGGTCGAGGCCGGCAATGGCCAGCTCGTTGAGTTTTGAATGATCGGACTGGCCCAGGATGATTGCGGGCGAGAGATCACGACGAATGTCGTTCATGTTTGCATCTCCTCTGGTTCCGGCGCGCACAAAGGCGCGACATGCGGAACTGAATTTATGAATTGGGGGTGACGAACGCCGGGATCGGGATGTGATAGACCTTGAGCCCTAAACAGGCTCCGGCGAGAGCGTGCCTAGGGCGTCTATCCTGCGAGCAGAATGGTACAGCGATGGAAAAGGCGCGTTGTCATAGCTTGAAGCTAGGGATTGTGCAGGGGAAGTCAAGTGTCTGGCAGCGCGGCCCCGTTGCAATGGCGGGCTTGACCTGCGAGTGTCCGTCACAATTTGGAATTATTTTCCTGTCGTATATTCGGCTGCCGGAACCGGCGTCACTTTAGGAGTTCTCGCAATGGAATGGGTCATCCTTGCTCTTGTGGTCGGCGTCGTCGGCTATGCGATCGTTATCTACAACAGCCTCGTCTCCAACCGGCAGATGGTCAGGGAAGGCTGGTCGGGGATCGACGTGCAGCTCAAGCGCCGCACCGATCTCATCCCCAACCTGATGGAGACGGTGAAGGGCTATATGGCCCATGAGCGCGAAACGCTCGACGCGGTGATCAATGCCCGCGCCAAGGCCACCAGCGCCGCCGCATCCGGCCCCGAAGCCCGCGCCAAGGCCGAAGGCGAATTGTCCAGCGCGCTGGGTCGGCTCCTCGCCATTGCCGAGGCCTATCCCGACCTCAAGGCCAATACTACCTTCCTTGAATTCCAGAATGCCTTGCAGGGCGTGGAAGACGAAATCCAGATGGCCCGCCGCTATTACAATGGCGCGGTGCGCAATCTGAATATTCAGGTCGAAAGCTTCCCCTCCAACATCGTCGCCAACACCTTCAAGTTCGAGCAGGCCGAATATTTCGAGCTGGAAAACGAAGCCGAGCGCGCGGTGCCGCAAGTCAAGTTTTAGTTTTAAGAACTGCGCTTCTTCATACCCACAGATGTCATCCCGGCGCAGGCCGGGATCCATCTCTCGATCTCAGGATGGACCCCGGCCTGCGCCGGGGTGACATCGGGATCGGTGGAACGTCTGGATTTACGCTCATGCAGTCGCTCACCCGCCTTCTCACCGCCCTCACTCTGCTCCTCGCCCTTACCCTCCCCGCCGCCGCGCGTGAGGAATTCCGCACCTATTCCAGCGACGTGACCTTGCACACAGATGGTTCTGTCTCCGTGGTGGAGACCATCGATGTCAACGCCGAGGGCGTCGACATAAGGCGCGGGATTTACCGCGATATTCCGGTGACCATGCAGGGCGAGAGCGGCAATAAAATCCGGATTGCGCTGGAGGTGGACAACGTCACCCGCAACGGCTCTCCCGAAATTTTCCGGGTTGAGCGTATGGGGGATTTCCAGCGCATCTGGATCGGCGATCCCGACAATCTGCTGCGCCGGGGCGAGCATCGCTACACCATCCATTACTCCATGGAGCGCATGGTGCGGCCCAGCGCCGATGGCGGCGATGAGCTCTATTGGAATGTCACCGGCAATTACTGGGATTTTCCGATCCTTAGTTCAGAAGCGCATGTGCGCCTGCCCGATGGCGCCATTATCGCCAATCTTGCCGCCTATACCGGTGTGGCGGGCTCGCGCGAAAGCGCGGTGAGCATCAGCCGCGACAGCGACAATAGCGCCACGTTCCGCACCCAGCGGGAGCTGGCTCCGGGCGAGGGCATGAGCTTTGCCATCTCGTTCCAGAAGGGCATTGTCAGCTACCCCGAAGGAACCGACGCTCTTTTGCAATCGCTGTCAGACCAGCGCGAAACACTGCTGGCGGTCGGCTCGGTGCTCTTGCTGCTGCTCTACAATTTCACCGCCTGGCTGCGTGTCGGGCGTGATCCGCCCAAGGGTACGATCATCCCGCTTTTCCATCCGCCCAAGGGCTTTTCTCCGGCCCTGACCCAGTTCGTGCACAAATGGGGGTTCAGCAGTTCCGGCTGGAACGCCATGACGGCGGCGATTTTCGATCTCGGGGTCAAGGGCCTGGTGAAAATAGACAATCCCGGCAAGGAATTGACCGTCAGGGCCACCGGCAAAACCCCGGAGGAAAAGCTGCCGGTGGGCGAGCAGGTCCTGTTCGACTATTTCTCGTCCAAGGGCTCGGTGACCTTCGACAAGGCCAATGGCCCTGATCTGGAAGCCAAGCGCGCCGAATTCACCGCCGCTATTGCCGCAGAAAACCGCTCGGTCTGGTTCAATAACAATACGGGCTTTGCCCTGTTCAGCTTCGTGCTTGCCGCCGCCATGATCGGGCTGATGGTCCTGTTCGATGTGCTTGCGCTCGAATGGCTGTTTGTCGCCGTGTTCGTCGGCGTCTTCGTTGGCGCCATCGGCTCGATGGTGGTGAATACGGTCAAGTCGGGCAGCTGGTTCAGTCGCCTGTTCGTGCTGGCCTGGGTGGTCATCTTCGGCTTCAACTTCGCCGGTGGCGCGCTCGATATTTTCACCGGGCTGAATATCAACAATGCGGCGATTGCCGCCGGATCGCTGGTGGTGATCAGCATTGTATTCGCCATTCTGATGCGTGCGCCCACAGTGCAGGGCCGCAAGGTCATGGACGAGATCGAGGGCCTCAAGCTGTATCTTGAAACCGCCGAAAAGAACCGGCTCAACATTGTTGGCGAGCCGCCCATGAGCGTGGAGCGATTCGAGCGCATTCTGCCCTATGCCATTGCGCTGGGGGTGGAAAAGCCGTGGTCCGAGCATTTCGAGGCCGAATTGGCCCGCAATACGGTAAGCGATGCCCGCGCTGGCTATAGTCCCGGCTTCTATTCGGGCGGGCGCGGCTTCTCGTCCAGCAATTTCTCCAAGGCCATCAGCACGGCCTCTGCCGGCATGGCCGCGGCGATGGTCGCAGCGCAGCCTGTCCAGGCATCATCCTCCGGCTCAAGCGGCGGCGGCTTCTCCGGCGGCGGCGGCGGTGGCGGCGGCGGCGGGGGTTGGTAGGTCGGGCTATCCTGCACCCAACGCCCCCTCCAACCTCCCCCGTCAAGGGGGAGGTGCTGCATCGAGTCATGGGTAAGATCTGGTCATAACCACCGGCCCGGCACCTCCTCCTTGACGGGGCAGGTAGCAAAGCTTGGCCCTTTTGGGGCCTAGCGAAGCTGGGAGGGGGTGTGCAATGAGCTGGTTTCCTTAAAGTCTCCTTGCAGCTACCGCATAGACAAGCCCGCGCCCCCGCGCTAATCACGCACACGCCTCAAAATCCGGTTGTTTCCCATGCCCGAACTTCTGCTTGAACTCTTCTCCGAGGAAATCCCCGCCCGCTTTCAGCGTCGCGCGGCAGAAGACCTCAAGAAGGCCGTTACCAATGCGCTGGTGGATGCGGGGCTGGTCTATGAGGGTGCCAAGGCATTCGTGACGCCGCGCCGTCTGGCGCTGACCGTCTCGGGCCTGCCTGCGCGCTCGCCGGATACACGCGAAGAAAAGAAGGGGCCAAAGGTCGGCGCACCGCAACAAGCCATCGATGGTTTTCTGCGCGCCGCCGGATTGGCCTCCATTGATCAGGCCAAGGTCGAGAGCGACGCCAAGAAGGGCGATTTCTATGTCGCCCATATCGAAAAGCCCGGCGCCGATGCGGTCGAGCTGCTCTCGGCCATCCTGCCCAAGGTGATGACCGATTTCGCCTGGGCCAAATCCATGCGCTGGGGCTCGGGCAGCTTTAACTGGGTGCGCCCGCTGCGCGCCATTACCGCGACGTTCGGCACCGAGAATGATGAGCCGGTTGTCGTCCCATTCGCTGCCGCCGGTCTTCAGTCGGGACAGACCACGTTCGGCCATCGTTTTCTCTCGCCCGATGCTATCCGGGTGAAGCGTTTCGAGGATTACCAGATTGCTCTTGAGCGGGCCAAGGTCGTGCTCGATATCGACCGCCGCAAGGACATTATCCGCACCGATGCCGATAACCTCGCATTTGCGCAGGGGCTCACCGTCATTCACGACGAAGGCCTGCTCGAAGAGGTTGCCGGCCTTGTGGAATGGCCCAATGTCATGCTGGGCAGCTTTGATCCAGAGTTCCTGAAGCTTCCCGAAGAAGTCATCATCGCCACCATCCGCGCCAATCAGAAATGCTTCTGCCTGCGCGATGGCGCGGGCAAGCTGGCGCCCAATTTCATCATTACCTCCAACACCATCCCTGCCGATGGCGGGGCTGTGGTTGTCGCAGGCAATGAGCGCGTTATTCGCGCCCGCCTGTCGGACGCGGCCTTCTTCTATCAAGGCGATCTGGCCATTCCGCTGGAGCATGGCCTGCCTAAGCTCGAAGACATGGTGTTCCACGCCAAGCTGGGCAGCCAGTTTGCCATGGTGCAGCGGCTAGTGAACCTCGCCGCCGAAATCGCCCCACAGGTGGGGGCCGATGTGGAAACCACCAAACGCGCCGCCATGCTGGCCAAGGCCGATCTGGTGACGGGCATGGTCGGCGAATTTCCCGAACTTCAGGGCCTGATGGGCCGCTATTACGCCACCGCACAGGGCGAAAAGCCGGAAATCGCCAACGCGCTGGAGATGCACTATAAGCCGGTCGGCCCGTCCGACCGCGTGCCGACCGAGCCGGTTGCCATTGCCGTTGCGCTTGCCGACAAGCTCAACGTGCTGTCCGGTTTCTGGTCCATCGACGAAAAGCCCACCGGCTCGCGTGATCCCTTCGCCCTGCGTCGCGCCGCGCTGGGCGTGATCCGTATCATCACCGAGAATGGCCTCAAATTCCCGCTCAAGGTTGAGGCCGACCTGCTCGCCTTCTTCCATGATCGTCTCAAAGTGTCGCTGCGCGATGCCGGGGCGCGGCATGACCTTGTCGATGCCGTGATTTCCGCAGACAGCAATGACATATTGCAGATCACTCAGCGGGCCGAGGCTCTGTCGTCGCTGCTGGCAAGCGAAGACGGCGCCAATCTGCTTGCGGGTTATCGTCGCGCTGCCAATATTCTGGCTGCCGAAGAGAAGAAGGACGGCAAGGAATATGCCGGTGCCGTCGATCAAGCCGCATTGAAGCTGGCAGAGGAAGAGGCTTTAGCCTTTGCCGTCGATGGCGTTCACGCCGCCGTGGCCGCGCATGTGGGTAAGGACGACTACAAGGGCGCAATGGCCGAATTGGCGACGCTCCGCGCGCCCGTCGATGCGTTCTTCACCGCAGTCCTGGTCAATGATGCCGACCCTGCCGTGCGCGCCAATCGCCTGAATCTATTGGCAAGACTGCGCGACACCATGCATCTTGTTGCCGATTTCGGCAAAGTTGCCGGATAAGGCCGGGGAGGCCGCTCATGTCTGTCGGCCTGCTTGCCCTGCTCGATGATGTCGCCGCCCTTGCCAAGGTTGCGGCGGCTTCGCTTGACGATATTGCCGGACAGGCGGCCAAGGCCGGGTTGAAAGCCGCTGGTGCCGTTGTGGACGACGCGGCGGTCACGCCTCGCTATGTCGACGGTTTTGCCGCTGACCGGGAATTGCCCATCGTCGGCAAGATTGCCTGGGGCTCGGTCCGCAACAAGCTGCTGTTCCTGCTGCCCGCCGCGCTGATCCTCAGCCTTGTCGCGCCCTGGGTCATAATCCCGGCGCTGATGCTGGGCGGAGCCTATCTATGCTATGAGGGGGCCGAAAAGGTCTTTCATGCGCTGTTGCCGCATGAGGCGGAGGGACATGAGGCGGGGCTGGAACCGGCAGCGCTCGATCCGCAATCGCAGGAAGATGCGCGGGTCGCCGGGGCCATCAAGACCGATTTCATCCTCTCCGCCGAAATCATGACCATCGCGCTGGCGGCAATCACTGTCGACAATTTCTGGACCCGAGCGGCCATTCTGGCGCTGGTCGGCGTCGGCATTACCGGCCTTGTCTATGGCGCGGTGGCGCTGCTGGTGAAGGCCGATGATTTCGGGCTGCTCCTGGCGCGCCGGGGGCGGCTCGACCTGACGCGCAAATTTGGTCGCTGGCTGGTGCGAGCCATGCCGGTGTTCATGTCTGGTCTGGCTATTGTCGGCACGGCGGCCATGATCTGGGTTGGCGGCGGGATCATCCTGCATGGGCTAGCCGAGTTTGGCCTGGCTGCGCCCGAGCATTGGATCGAAATTGCAGCCGAATGGGCGGCCCATGCGCTGCCCGCGATTGGTGGCTTTGCGGGCTGGGCGATGACGGCGCTCATCGACGGAATTTTTGGGCTGGCCTTCGGGCTGGTGATGATCCCGGTGGCCGGTTTTGTCATTGCCCCGCTCTGGCGGGCGGCAAAGCGGCTTTTGCCGACGCGCCCTAAAACGGCGCAGTAAAGGCTTCGATCTTCTTGCTCTTGAACGGCGCCATGCCTTCGCGGGCGAGTTCGTCGGCGCGTTCATTGAGTTCGTCGCCCGCATGGCCCTTGACCCAGTGCCATGAAATATCGTGGCGCTTGGTGGCCTCGTCCAGCGCCTGCCACAGTTCGACATTCTTGACCGGCTTCTTGTCCGCGGTCTTCCAGCCATTGCGCTTCCAGCCGTGTATCCAGCTCTGAACGCCGTTTTTCACATATTGGCTATCGGTGTGCAGATCGATGGCGCAGGGCCGCGTGAGGGCGTTGAGCGCTTCGATGGCTGCGGTCAGTTCCATCTTGTTATTGGTGGTCAGCGCCTCGCCACCCTTCAACTCCTTGCGGTGCTGGCCGAATTGCAGGATTGCCCCCCAGCCGCCGGGACCGGGATTTCCCGAGCAGGCGCCATCGGTGTGAATAATCACCTTCTCGCTCATCGACCCGACGCCACTTCCAGATTGCGTAGCACCTTTGGTATGTTGAAGGCGATGTTTTCTTCGGCGGTTTTGACCGTCTCGACCTTGACCGCATAGCGTTCGGCAAAGGCGTCGATCACCTCTTCAACGAGGCTTTCTGGGGCCGATGCGCCCGCGCTGACGCCAAGCGAAGTGAGATCGCCGTAAAGGCTCCAGTCGATATCGCTGGCACGATCAACCAGCGTGGCGATTTTGCAGCCCGAACGCAGCGCCACTTCCACCAGACGCTGCGAATTGGACGAATGCGGCGAACCCACGACGATCATGGCATCGACACGCGGCGCGACGGCCTTGATCGATTCCTGCCGATTGGTGGTGGCGTAGCAGATGTCTTCCTTGTGTGGGCCATTGATGGCCGGGAAGCGCGCGCGCAGGGCGGAGACGATTTCACGGGTATCATCCACCGAGAGCGTCGTCTGGGTCACGAAAGCCAGCGTTTCGGGATTTTTCGGCGTGAAGCGATTGGCGTCATCGACCGTTTCGATCAGCGTCACCGCATCGGGCGGCAGTTGCCCCATTGTGCCGATCACTTCTGGGTGACCGGCATGCCCGATCAGCACGATTTCGTGGCCTTCCTCGAAATGGCGCGAGGCTTCGACATGCACCTTGCTCACCAGTGGGCAGGTGGCATCGAGAAAGAACATGTTGCGGGTGCGCGCTTCGGCGGGCACGCTTTTGGGCACGCCATGGGCGGAAAACACCACCGGAGCCTCGGTATCTGGAATTTCATCGAGTTCTTCGACAAAGACTGCGCCTTTGGTCTCAAGGCTTTGCACCACATATTTGTTATGCACGATGGCGTGGCGCACATAGACCGGCGCGCCATATTTCTGGAGCGCCAGCTCCACGATCTGGATCGCGCGGTCAACGCCAGCGCAAAATCCGCGCGGTGCGCAGAGCAGAATGTCGAGGTGCGGCCTTTTTTCCATGCCAGATCAGATGCTTTCAGCGCCCCGGCAAGTCAAGTGCTGTTGCAGCCGCGCGGGGCATGGGCAATATGTGTATAGAGCTTGGGAAGGGAATAAGCCGTGAGTTTGGCGCAGGAAATGTTTGCGATTGCCCCCGCATTGGGCAAGGCCGAACTGAGTGCGCGCCAACTCAAACTGCTGGCAGGCAAGGCGCGTTGGATCTTTCGCGTCTGCGAGGCCGGTTTCCCCACCGTGCCAACCATCGCCATTACCCGCGCCGCCTGGGATGAATTGCAGGCCGAACGCGGCCGCCGCGACATAAGGTTGCGCACCCATTGGGTCGCATGCCTGTTCAAGCTGGTGGACAAGGACGGCAAGCCGCCGCTGCTGGTGGTGCGCACATCCGCCGCCACCCATAATGGCGGATTGATGCCGGCCAAGATCGGCATTGCCGCTCCCGCTGCCCCCGAAGATGCGGTTGATCCGGCACGGCCATTGGCCCGGGCCATCAAGCAGGCGTTCGAGAGCTATGGGTTCTCCGGGCGCGGCTGGACCGGGCGGGGCGAGGATGACCGGGCAAGGCAGATCGTGCTTGTACAGGCCGTGGCCGATGGGGCCATCGAGCAGTTCGTGACCCGCAATCCGGTGACCGGCGCCATGGGCCCGGCGCCGCTTGCTGGTAGTGCCCTGCCGCGCCTACCCGAAAATGTGAACGCGCTGATCGCCCTGCTCGACGCCAAGGCAGGCAAACACATGAACTGCCTTGTGGCGGTGCATCGTGGCGCGGTGCAATTCCTTTCGGCGCGCTCGGTGCAGGCAAGCGCCGGGGCCGAACTGGAAGCGGCGGTGGATAGGGTGGCGCGCAAGGTGTGGACGCCGCACAACGCCGTTACCCGCGTCGATGCCAGCCGATTGGCGCAGGTGCTCCACCCGCGGCTAAAATCGACGGAAGGCAATTCGCCCATCGCGCTGGGGCTGGGTGTTTCCCCCGGCGCGGCGAGCGGCATCATCGTCTTCAATGCCGAAGATGCGGCGCGTATGCGGGCGCGGGGCAAGCATTGCATTCTGGTGGTCAATGAAACCGGCCCCGCCGATATCGAGGGCATGAAAGCAGCGACCGGCATTTTGACCGCGCGCGGCGGCATGTCGAGCCATGCCGGGGTGATTGCGCGCATTACCGGCAAGCCCTGCGTTGCAGGCGTGCGGACGCTTGCCGTCAATGCGCTGGAAATGACCTGCTGGATCGGCGACAGGGAGTTTCGCGCAGGGGATCGGCTGACCATCGATGGCAGCGATGGCGCGGTCTATCTCGGCACATTGCCACTGGCGCAGCCGCAGATCGGCGGTGCTATCAGTAAATTGCTCAACTGGTCCGATGCCAGCCGCAAGATTGCGGTGCGCACCAATGCCGAAAGCATCGAAGCGGCGCAGACGGCGCAGAGTTTCGGGGCCGAAGGGATCGGTCTGGCACGGTCCGAGCACATGTTCTTTTCGCCCGAGCGCATGGTCGCCTTGCGGCGCATGATTCTCTCCGAAGACGAGGATGCGCGCTCCAAGGCCATTGCCGGTCTGGTGGATTACCAAACCGGGGATTATTCGGCGCTGTTCGCGGCAATGCAGGGCCTGCCGGTCAATGTGCGCCTGTTCGATCCGCCATTGCACGAATTTTTGCCGCGCACCGACGAGGAAATCGAAGAAACGGCGGCTTCGCTGGGCGTCGCCGTTCGTGCCTTGCGGCTGCGGCTGGAGAGAATTGCCGAGATCAATCCGATGCTGGGCCATCGCGGCGTGCGGCTGGCCATCACCTATCCCGAAATCCTGCAAATGCAGATGCAGGCCGTTCTGGCGGGGGCACGGGCGGCCAGCGAACAACAGGACGAGCCGGTTTCGGTGGAAGTCATGGTGCCGTTTGTTTCCACCGCAACGGAGGTTGCCTGGGTGCGCGAGCGGGCTTTTGCCATTCTCGAAAATTCGGGGCTGGCGCGCTCGGATCGGGTGCGTTTCTCCTTTGGCACGATGATCGAATTGCCGCGCGCCTGTCTCAGGGCCGGAGATATCGCCTCGATGGTGGATTTCATCTCTTTCGGCACCAATGATCTGACACAGACCACCTTCGGTATTTCGCGTGATGATGCGCCCACCTTCCTCGCCGCCTATCAGCGCAAAGGCGTCTATGAGCGCGATCCCTTCGTCAATATCGACGAAAAGGGCGTCGGCGAGATGATCGAAATCGCCATTGCGCGGGGGCGGGCGACTAACCCGCGCCTCAAGATCGGCATTTGCGGCGAACATGCGGGCGATCCCGTTTCGCTCCAGTTTTTCGCCGGGCTCGGCATCGACTATGTATCGTGCTCACCCTATCGTGTACCGGTTGCCCGGCTGACGCTGGCGCAGGCTTCGGCTTAAACTGGCAAGAACAATACCCATATAAGCCATATTGGCCGCCGGACCTCCGGCATGACGGGAAGGGACATAGCGTTCGTGAAGAGAGTTCTTGCAGTATTGGTTCTCCCAGCAATGCTGGCTATTGCCACACCCGCCACCGCACAGACAGGCGCGCAATGCGCTGGTCTGGATGACGATGCGGCCCGACTGGTCTGCTATGATGATCTTTTCCGCACCAATGCCGCACCATCCGATGCCGATGCGGTCGTGTTTGAATCCGAGCAACTGATCCCGGCGCGTCCGAGTGGCCGTGCCCCGGCGACGATCACGGTATCCTGCGAGGCCAATGGCTTGCAGGTGGCCTTCGGCTTTGCCGGCAATACGCTGTCCTCGCTGGGCAATGATGTGGGCATGACCCTGCAATATGATCTGACGCGGCGCAGCAGCACGCTGCCGGTCGATCGCTCCAATACCGCAGTGCTCATCGACAACAGCCGCGACGCGCTGGCCTTTATCGACAATCTGGCGGGCGTGACCAATCTCACCGTCAGGGTCACCCCGACCAGCGCACGCACCCTGTCGGTACGCTTCCGCGTGGACAGCTTTGCCCAGAGCGTCGCGCCCGTTGTGGCCGCCTGTTCGTAACCCCCCAGCCTTCCCCTCTCCCCTTGCGGGAGAGGGTGGATCGCGCGCAGCGCGAGACGGGTGAGGGGTTCTCTCCGCGCGTTAGGTGGTGGTTTGGGAACTAAGCCTCTCCTTCGCCTAGGTCCCAGTCCTCGCGCATCTGCTCTCGCAAGGGTAGAAGGAAAAGAGGGTGGCCAATATGTCGCGGCTTTGCCCCATCCCTGCCACGCCATCGCCTTTTCGCGGCCTGCAAGCGCATTTACTCCCCGCTAACCCTAATAAGAGATGATCACAATCGTCGGCATTGAAGCGTCACATTTGCCGAGCGTTTGTTGTGTAGCGTAGCGTTGAGTAGCTTTTATGGCCCTTTCCCACCGGCCCGAGGTGCGTCCGCACCGGGTCAGAGCGGTTAGCCGGGGATCTGCCGTTGTCCGTCTGGTGACAACGGGAGTCGTCGCATCCCTTGCCTATATCGGCCTCGCCAATGGTGCGTTTGGCCCCGGTTCCGGCCCTCTGGGCGATTATGGCGTTCCGGGCCAGCCAGCGCCGGAATTCTCCCTAGCCAGTCTGACCGCATCCGGTGTCGATCCGGTCATCACCGGCTCGTTCGATACCCTGTTTACCTCGGCCGTGTTTGAAGGCCCCAATCGCGCCGAGAAAACCGATCGTGTGCGGCCCGTTGTCGATGCCATGGCCATCGCCATGAGCTTCGAGCAAGCCCGTATCCAGATTGCCGCTCTGCGTTCGCCCAATGATCCTGCCGCCTTCGGCCAGTCGAGCATTGCCGATGAGGGAGAGGCGCCTGAAGCCGGTCCGCGCATGTCCGTGGCTTCGCTCCACCCCAATGCCGCCGCTGCGCTTGATGCCATTGCCGGGATTGCGCCGGGCAGCCGCGACAATCTGGGCGTGACCATGCCTGATATCATGCCCGAGCAATTGGCCTATGCCCGCGCCGATACGCCCGTCACGGTACAGGATTTGGCGACCACGCAGGTCTCCGACCGCGAACTCTGGTGCCTGGCCACCGGGATTTATTTTGAGGCGCGCGGCGAGACCTATCGCGGGCAGGTGGCCGTGGCGCAGGTGGTGATGAACCGCACCAAGGATCATCGCTATCCCGACACGATCTGCGGCGTGGTGTTCCAGAACCAGCATCGCAAGAATGCCTGCCAGTTCTCCTTTGCCTGTGACGGCATTCCCGATGTGGTCAATGAGCGTGAGCCCTGGGCGCAGGCCGAGGACATTGCCAAAAAGGTTACAAGCGGCGAGCTTTATCTGACCGAAGTGGGTGACGCGACCCATTATCACGCCACCTATGTGCGTCCGCCCTGGGCACCGCGCATGGACAAGGTGACCCAGATCGGCCTGCACGTCTTCTATAAATTCAAGAAGGGCTGGCTGTTCGGTTAGGCGGTTCCGGTTCCATCGTCATTGCCCGGCCACCCTCGGACTTGATCCGTGGACCGGGCAATCCAGATCGAGGGGATGGATTTCAGTCCAATATCGGGCGCTCTAGCGATTGACCGGCGTATTCATGGCGATAAAGGAATTGCCGTTCTTGCTGGCAAAACCGTGCCACTTGCCCCCCGACCAGAACGCGAACCAGTTGTCGGCGGGAGAAGAAACCCGCTGCACATCGATGCCGGGATAGAGCACGTGCTTTGAGGTGAGGCTATCACTCGAATAGGTGCCGGTTGCGGTGGTGGTGATGCTGACATAGCTCACCTTTCCGGCCTCGATCTTCTTGACCATTGCGGTTGAGAGCGGATCGGTGGAGACCCAATCGGCATAGCTGACCGAATATTCCCGGTCGTCGAATTTCACCAGCTTGTCGGTATCGAACCCTGCCGGCATTTCGTCAGCAAAGGCCTCCATGACATAGCCCGGCCCCATGGCCGCGAGCGCGCTGGCGCAGATCGCGCCCAAAGTCATGCCAAGGAGCATATGACGGGTTGGCAGGTTCATGATGGACACCTGATCTGTTTCAATTCGGCACATATGCCTTAACGGATCAGTAACCATGCCGCTGCCGGACAGCGATGCCTAAGTTAAATTATGGTTAATTTCAACCGGCCGCTTTTCTCATAGAAGCGCGCTAAGACTTTCAAATGTCTCGATAAATTTTGAATGTGCCTGATGGGTCGGCCAGGGGCGGATCAGCCGGTCGAACGCGTCCATGTCGAAGGCAGAAGGACCGGGCTCGCCAAAGAGCTTGCGGGCCTCGACGGGATCGAACCCGGCAAGGTGGGTTGCCTCGAAAAATGCGGCTTCCTGATCGGCCTTTTTGACCAGCTTGCTGACCGCGACGGGCATGGTGGCGGGCAGGGAGAAGCGCAGGTAAATGGCTGACAGCAAACGGTTTTCAACATCCTTGTAGTTGCCGCCCATCGCTGCCTTGAAGGGCGAGATGATATCGCCCATCACATATTCAGGCGCGTCGTGCAGCAGGGCCTGCATCTGGGCGATGGCAGTGGAATCAGGGCTGGCGGCGCGGAACAGCTCGAACACCAGAACCGAATGCTGGGCGACCGAAAAGGGATAATCGCCAATGGTTTGCCCGTTCCAGCGCGCAACGCGGGCCAGACCATGCGCGATGTCGGAGAGTTCGACATCGACGGGCGAGGGGTCAAGAATATCGAGACGGCGACCGGACAGCATACGCTGCCAGGCTCGGGAGCTTTGGCGTGACATCAGGAACGATCTGGTTAGCAGACTGTGAGCGTCGAGCTTAGCAGATGAGGCCGATTCGAGAATGCGGAGCGAACGCGAAGGGGAAACGCCCTCCTAACCTCCCCCTGAAGAAGGGGGAGGGACGCATCGAGTGCACCTAACTCCCAGTGAAACACCTCTTCATCCTCCCCCTCCTTCAGGGGGAGGCCGGGTGGGGGTCTTCTTCACCGAATTTATAAGTCGCCCAGCCCGGCAATTCGAGCTGCACCAGTTTATCCCCAACGCTCACCGCGCCCGGATCGCTGATCCGGTCCAGCCTGACGATAGCGACGGCCCGGCCATTCACCACCTGTCCGATGGTTCCGGCTTCCCGCCCATTCGCCATCACCGCGCTGCCGCTTTCGGCGTCGATGCCAGAAACGATCACTGGCCTCCGCCGTGCGGTGCCGCGATGTTTCATGCGCGAGACGACTTCCTGTCCCACATAGCAGCCCTTGGCGAAGTCGATGCCTTCGAGAATGTCCATGCCCAGATCATGAGCGAAAGCGTCATTGGCAGGAAAGTCATTGCCCTGATGCAGGATGCCCGCGGCAATGCGGGCGGCGTGATAGGCGCTGTCATCCTTGACCCAGCTATCGGCTTCCTCGACGGGCGCAATCACCTGCCAGCCCAATTGCACCGGCCCGAGCCGGTCGCGTGCCGCGCCGGGTACCTCATCGGCTGAATAGCCGACGCGGTGCGTTTCGCGCAGGTCATCGATCTCGGCCTTGGCGCGCAACCTATACATGCGCATCCGCTTGAAGAAATCATCGGCCACCGAAATGTGGGTATCGAGCCACAGCGCCTCGTCCCGCCAGACGGCGAGGCCCTCGGCAAGGATTTTTCCCTGTGGCGAGAGCAGCGCCCACCAGCTCGCCAATCCCGGTGCGCTGGGCATTTCGCCGGTGACCACATCATGGACCAGCTTATGCGCATCCGGGCCGGAAAAGCGGAACAGAGCGCGGTCGGCGCGGAGATAGGTCGTCATCTGGCTTGCCTCTCGGAACACCCGTGCTAAACCGGCCAGAGATGACCAGCAGCAGGAAAAAAGACATGGCCCAGTACGACGTGATTTTCAAGAACGCCACTCTGGTCAACCATGACGGGGAAGGGCTGGCCGATATTGCGGTCAAGAACGGCCGCATCGCCGCGCTGGGGAGCATCGAGGGCAGTGCCGCCGAAATCGTCGATTGCAAGGGCCTCCATATCCTGCCCGGCGTCATCGATACGCAGGTGCATTTCCGCGAACCGGGCCTCACGCATAAGGAAGACCTTGAAAGCGGCTCGCGCGGCGCGGTGATGGGCGGGGTGACCGGCGTCTTTGAAATGCCCAATACCAATCCGCTGACCACGACACGCGAAACCTTCGAGGCCAAGATCGCGGCTGGCACCAATCGCATGCATTGCGATTTCGCCTTCTATATTGGCGGCACCCACGAAAATGTCGGCGAACTGGCCATGCTGGAAAAGCTGCCGGGCTGCGCGGGTATCAAGGTGTTCATGGGCTCGTCCACCGGCTCGCTGCTGGTGCAGGACGATGCCGGGGTGGAGGCCATTCTGCGCGCCATTTCGCGCCGCGCCGCCTTCCATTCCGAAGACGAATATATGCTCGAAGAGCGCAAGGGGCTGCGGGTCGAAGGTGATCCATCGAGTCACCCGGTCTGGCGCTCGCCCGAAGTGGCGATGAGTTGCACCACGCGACTTGTCAACCTCGCCCGCAAGACCGGCAAGCGTATTCATGTGCTGCATATCTCGACCAAGGAAGAAATCGTCTATCTCGCCGACCACAAGGATGTGGCGAGCGTGGAAGTCACCCCGCACCACCTGACGCTGGACGAGACGGCCTATACGCGCCTCGGCACCTATGCCCAGATGAACCCGCCGGTCCGCGACAAGGCGCACCGCGAAGGCATCTGGAAGGGCGTCGCCAATGGCGTGGCCGATATTCTGGGCTCAGACCATGCGCCCCATACGCGGGAAGAAAAGGATCATCCCTATCCCCAGAGCCATTCCGGCATGACCGGCGTGCAGACACTGGTGCCGACCATGCTCGACCATGTGAATGCAGGAAAACTCAGCCTGCAACGCTTCGTCGACATGACCAGCCACGGCCCCAACCGCCTGTTCGGCATTGCCAATAAGGGCCGGATCGCCGTGGGCTATGATGCCGACCTCACCATTGTCGACATGAAGCGGCAGCAAACCATCACCAATGACTGGATCGAAAGCCGCGCCGGATGGACCCCCTATGACGGCGTCACCGTCACCGGCTGGCCCGTCGGCACGGTGGTGCGCGGTCACAAGGTCATGTGGCAGGGGGAATTGGTGACGCCGAGCGTGGGCCAGCCGATGCGGTTTCTTGAGGCATTGGCGGAATAGCCCGGTTTCAATTGATGATCTCGCCACCTTCGTCCGAGCGCAGTACGGCCAGCCGTTCCCTCCACATCTGAAGGGCCTCGGCCGTCAACCTGGTCCATTGGGTGATTTCGCCAATGATCCTGATTGGCGCGCTGCTGCGATAAGACCGGGTAGGGTTGCCGGGAAACTTCTTGTCGGTCACGTTGGGATCATTCTCGTATCCCCCTGTGGGCTCCACGGCATAAACGCGCGGGACAGCGCCGCTTCCGGCAAGTTCCGCCGCAATTTCGGCGGCAAGCCCGGCGCCGTCCACAAGGGCTGTGAAGTAGATGTGGTTCATCACTATGTCAGGGCGATAGTTCGACCTGTATCCTGCGGTAAGCAAATCGCCCACACGCAAGTCTGCAATCGTGCCGTGAAAGAACGGCCCATGATCCAGAATGTCGGTCATCGTCAACGCTCCTCCCTTAATCCCCGGCGACGAAAACCGTCCATTCGCCGGTTTCGCTGATGTAGAGGCGCCAATAATACCAGGCACCGAATTCTTTTAGTTCTTCGATCTGCTCGGTGTTGAGCAGGCGATAGGCGTCCACCTGCTGGTCGGGGGTGAGGGCGTTGGGGTCGATTTCCGACAGATAGGGCCAGATGTAAGAGGTTTCGCCGCCGCTGTCGGGATAGAAGGCATAGGGCTGATCGAGCAGGTCGACCAGCAGGCCCAGAATCTGGCGGCCGTCATCGTCCTCCGAGACGAATTTGAGATAGTCCAAAGCATCGTCGAATTCGCCAAAGCTCACATTGGGCGGGAATTCCTGTTCTTCGATAATGGGCCTGAGCTTTTCGATATCGCCGGTGCGGGCGGCATTGATCAGCGCGGCGCGCGTCGCCCGGACATTGTCGGGCAGGGCGGAAATATCGTCGCTGATCTGGGGCGTGGGCCAGACATAGGCCTCCGGCTCATCCTGAGCCAAGGCGGGCAGGGCAAGCGTCAGAGCGGCGGCGAAGGCGATGGTCAGGCGCATGGACAAATCTCCCGTTTGGCGGAAGTTTAGAGCGTTTCAGTTTCTATTGGAATCGATCCTATCCGCTCCGTCACCACCCGGCTCGTCCGGGTGGTCCATGCTGCGGCGAGATGGATTGCCCGGTCCACGGATCAAGTCCGAGGATGGCCGGGCAATGACGAAAGAGGGATGACTTTCGGGAAGATAGTTCCGAGAAAACCTGAAACGACCAGGACCATTCTGTGATCGCGCTAAGGCACCAGCCTATTGCAATACGCGTTCCAGATTATATTCGCCATTGCGGATGCGGTCCGGCAATTGGGCAATGAGCTCGGCAGTGGCTTCGTCGCCATGCAGGCGCACGAAAGTGGCCAGAGCTGCAAACAGCGAGGCATGGGCCAGCGCGGCGGTTTCTACGCCATCATCTTCCGCGCCATTCCAGGCTTCGGCCAGATATTCCAGCGCGAGCTGGCGTTCGGCCTGTCCGCGGTCGAATGGGCCGGTGCCAGAAGCAGGCGTAAAGATGGATTTGATCGTGCTCATGCAAGGGGCATAACACGCGCCTTTGCGCCCCGCGCGGCAGAAGTAATGCAAAGGTTAACGCGACGTAGGCAATTCTACCGAGGTGTTAAGCTTTCATTCGGCAAAGCGCGTATGGATTTCCCGCGAGAGGCGCTGCGCCTCGCCCAAAAGCCGCGTCAGCGCTTCGCGCGAGGCGGGCGTGCATTGCTTGTGAAAGCGGGAAAAGGCCGTGTAGCCGCCATTGAACGCCCCGGCCAGACGCTGCCGCCGGTCTTCGCTGGGCTCATCCAGCGAGATCAGTTCAGCCATCTGCGCGCGCCAGTCTTCGCTGCCCGCCTTGCACAGCGGCTGCAGGAAATAAAGGCTGCCCATGATTTCCGACAGGCGCTCCATCTGCCGCTGATAGGGCGGATCGATGGCGAAGGCGGGGGTGGTCATGGTGAGGGCGAGGAGGAGGGCGAGCAGCCAGCGGGTTACTGTGGGCCACGCGTGCGTGGACACCCCCTCCCAGCCTCCCCCGTCAAGGGGGAGGTGCCGCATCGCGTGCGTGGCGCTACCGTGCCTCAGCCACCGGCCTAGCACCCTCCCCTTGACGGGGAGGGCTGGGGTGGGGTGCGGGGAGGCATGATGGCGGGCAAGGGTGAAAAACATCATCCCGGCCTTCTACCAGCTTTGCCCCAGTACGCGAAAGCATTCCCTGATCACGTCATCGAGGCGGGACGTGGTGCGCAGGGCCAGCAACATGCCGGGGTCGGCCCATTTGTGGTCGGCAATTTCCGATGAGGGGCGGATGGTGCCGGCATAGTCGGTGGTGGTGAAGACGGCGAGGCGATAGGTGCCGTCACGGCCCAGCGACTGGGTCATGGCGTGGCGCGGATTGCGAATGGTCAGGCCCAGTTCTTCCTGCACCTCGCGTATGGCGCATTGCTCGATGGTTTCATCTTCATCCATGCGGCCACCGGGAAAAGTCCACAGGTTCTGATAGGGCGCGAAGGCGCGCTTGATCAAAAGGATCTTGCCGTGTTTCACGATGCCGACGCTGGCGGCGTTGGGGAGGTCAGTCATGGCCCTTGAGCTGGTTTGCGATTCGTCTTGAGAAAGCTTATCCCCCAAGTGGTGAAGGAGACATGCCATGTGTGGGCGATATGCCTCGATGATCCCGCAGGAGGCCATGAACGAACTGTTCAAGCTGCTCAACAGCGTGCCCAGCCTGCCGCGCTACAATATCGCCCCGACGCAACCCATTCTGGCGATATGGGAAGCCGGAGGGCGGCGCGAGGGACATTTTGCGCGCTGGGGACTGGTGCCTGGCTGGGTGAAAGACCCGCGCGAATTCCCGCTGCTGGTCAATGCGCGCGCCGAAAGCATGGAGACCAAACCCGCCTTCCGCGATCCGCTGAAGCATGGGCGCTGCATTGTACCGGCCAGTGGCTATTACGAATGGCACACAGGCCCGGACAAGAAAAAGCGTCCCTATTATATCACCCGTGCCGATGGCCAGCCCATCGCGCTTGCCGGGCTCTACGCCACCTGGAGCGGACCCGATGGCGAGGAAGTCGACAGCGTCGCCACAATCACCGTTCCCACCAATGAACAGCTTGCAGTCATCCATCACCGCATGCCGATGATCCTGCTGGATGAACAGAGCCAGGACGATTGGCTGAATACCCGTGACGTGCGGGCGCGCGACGCCGCGCAAATGGCGCTGCCGCTGGCGGACGGCGTGCTGAAATTCCATCCGGTCTCCACGCGGGTCAATTCGGCCCGCGACGACGATCCCGGGCTGATCGAGGCCGTGGCGGAAGAAAAGCCGGCGCCGATAGTGAAAAAGGCGGCGGGTGGGCAGATGGATCTGTTCTAGCGTTACATGATGTCGAAATAGCCCAGCGCGTCGCCGATGGCGTCTTCTTCATAGCCGAGATGGCTGAGCAGGACTTTTTCGAGCGCGCGAAATACCGTGACCGCATCGTCGAAATTGGACTGTCCCGGCGCGTCGGCCAGCTTGATCAGGGCGTCGACCAGCCGCTCCAGCAGGGTGTGAACCACGACATGCTCGGCTTGCAGGCGGTCGGCAATGGCCTTGAAGGCCGGACTCAGCGCGGCGATGGAGGGGAAGAGCGCCCGATCCTCGATCGAATGATGACCGTGCACGAACTGGCAATATTGCCCGCACAGCGTGCCGAAGCGGCGATAATTGGAGACCATGACCAGATCGGCCGTTTCGGCCTTGATCTGTTCGGCGCTGGTCTCCCCGCGAGAGGCGCGCTCGATGAGCTGGCCAAGCACCCGCATATTGTCGCGCAGATGATCGTGAATCTGCTTGAGGTGCTCGCCTGCGTGTTTCTGGCTCTCGGTCAGGCCGGGCAGGTCAGGAATGGCGGGACGGGTGGAATCGTCGAGAAATTGAATGTCTTTGAGCAGCATGTTCATCAAATGGGTCCTGGACCCCCTTGGCCGCAAGAAGGCACAGGGGAGTGACCTGGTCACACGCTCTGACACCTCCGCCTTTACGGGGGAGGATGGGAGGGGGTGCGGGAGCCGCTATATCAGGGCTCCCATCCCCCACCCTTGATCCCTCCCGCAAGGGGGAGGGTGTCGACTGGTCGGCCAGAAGATGGGTAGGAACTCAGAAACCGAGCATTTTCCCCGGATTGAGAATCCCCCGGGGGTCAAGCGCTGCCTTGATCGCCCGCATCATATCCAGCGCTACCGGGTCTTTCACCTGCTTGAGCAAATCAGCCTTGAGCTGGCCAATGCCATGTTCGGCCGAGACCGAGCCGCCATGCCTCAGCACCACCTCATATATCGCCCCATGCATGGCTTCGTCATGTAAGGCCATGAATTCTTTGGGATTTGCTCCGACGGGCATCGAGAAATTGAAGTGAATATTGCCATCGCCCATATGGCCGAAGGGCACGGGGCGAATGCCGGGGACCAGCTTTTCGGCCGCTGCGTTGCCTTCGCGGATGAGGGCGGGAATGGCCGCGATGGGCACCGAGACGTCATGCTTGATTGAGGCGCCCTCGCGGGACTGGCATTCGCTCATCTGCTCGCGGAAGGCCCACATGCGGGTGCGGTCGGCCAGGCTTTCCGCGATCGTGGCGTCGGAAATCAGCGCCTCCTCGAACGCGGCTTCGAGTGCTGCCTGCAGGGCACCCGGTTCAGTGCCAGCCATGCGGGACAGCTCGATCAGCGCGTACCATGGCGAGGCGCTGGCCGTCGGGTCGGCGTCGAGCATGCCGTGGCGCAACTGGATTTCGAGGCCGATATGGGGGATCAGCTCAAAGGCGTTGAGGCGTGATACGGCGCGCTGGCGCATCAATTGGAAGAGATCGAGCGCCGCGTCTGGCGAGGCGATATTGACCAGCGCGGTTTCGTAATCCTCGGGGCGCGGATAAAGCTTCAGACTGGCTGCGGTGATGATTCCGAGCGTGCCTTCCGCGCCCACCAGCAAATCCTTGAGATCATAGCCGGTATTGTCTTTCTTGAGCGCGTTGAGGCCCTGATAGAGCCGCCCATCGGCGAGGACGGCTTCGACCCCCATGGTGAGTTCGCGCGCATTGCCATAGGCCAGAACATTGACGCCACCGGCATTGGACGAGAGGACGCCGCCAATGCGCGCCGAGCCCTGCGAAGCCAGCCAGAGCGGAAACATGGCCCCGGCCTCGTCGGCGGCTTTATGGGCATTTTCGAGAATAACGCCGGCTTCGGCCACCATGACACCCGCTGCCGTGTCGATGGCGCGAACCTTGTCGAGTTTGACGAGGCTAAGGATCACCTCATCGCCGCGTGCGGGCACTTGAGCGCCGACAAGGCCGGTATTGCCGCCCTGCGGAATGATGGACACATGATTGGCATAGGCCCATGCCATGATGGCCTGCACGGCCTTTACATCGGGCGGCGTGACCACGGCAGCGGCGGGCACATGAAACCGCTTGCGGGGCTCGTTGAGGAACGCTCCCATCCTGCTGAGATCGCCCACGACATTGTCGCTGCCGACAAGGGCGGAAAGGGCAGAAACGATCTCGGACGGGTGAACAGACATGACAAATCCGACAAGAGGGATAGATATGTGGGCAGCGACCTTGTCCGCCTGCAATTGCATGTGCCACAAGCGGGCCGTCGACTCCAGCATGAGGACGCGCGGGACGCTGCGCGATATGCAATGACCAGTCTTGTCTGGCCGGAAATCTACTTCATCCGCCATGGTGAAACCCCCTGGAACGCCGAACGCCGCTATCAGGGTCGCAAGGACATTCCGCTCAACGACAAGGGCAGGGGACAGGCCAGCCAGAACGGCAAGACCCTTGCAGCCTTGTTTGCTGCACGCGGGCTCGATCCTCTCAGCTTTGAATGGCACGCATCCCCACTCGGACGGACGCGCGAAACCATGGAGCGGGTGCGGCTGGGCTTTACCCAGCACCTGCCGGACGTGCAGTTCGACGTGCGGTTGATGGAAATCAGCTTCGGCGTTCTTGAAGGCAGTCTGCACGAGGAACTGCCCGCCAATATGGCCATTGCGCCCGGCGCACGTGACGAGGCCTATTGGGACTTCCGCCCCGAAAGCGGCGAGAATTATCGTGATGTGGAAGCGCGGCTGACCGAATTTGCCGGTGTGCTCAAAGGTCCATCTGTGGTCGTCGCCCATGGGGGTATTGCCCGGACCCTGCGGGTTCTCATCGAGCGCGCGCCCATTGTGGAAGTGATCAATTGGGCGCCGCCACAGGATGTGATCATGCACTTCACGCCTGGACGAATGGAACTGCTTGGCGCGGGCGACGTCTGATTGACCTGACGGCCCCGTCTGCCTAGAAAGCGCTCAACCCAAGGGGCTGCGCCATGTCTTTCAATACGTTCGGACATCTTTTCCGTTTCACCACCTGGGGCGAAAGCCATGGGCCGGCGCTGGGCGTGGTTGTGGATGGTTGCCCGCCGGGGCTGCTGCTGACGCCGGAGATGATTCAGCGCGATCTGGATCGCCGCAAACCCGGCCAGAGCAAGTTCACCACACAGCGCCGCGAGCCGGACGAAGTGAAAATCCTTTCTGGCGTATTCGAGGACGAGCGCAGCGATGGGCCGCGCACCACCGGCACGCCGATTTCGCTGATGATCGAAAACACCGACCAGCGCTCCAAGGATTACGGCGACATTCGAGACAAATATCGCCCCGGTCACGCCGATTATACCTATGACCAGAAATACGGTATCCGCGACTATCGCGGCGGTGGACGCACTTCGGCCCGCGAGACGGCTGCGCGTGTCGCGGCGGGCGCGGTGGCGCGGCAATTGCTGTCTGGGGTGACCATCAGGGCAAGCCTCGTGCAGATGGGCCCTCACAAGATCGACTACGCCAATTTCGATTGGGATCAGGTCGGTGAAAACCCGTTCTTTTGTGCCGATGCCCGGGCGGCGGCGCTGTGGGCCGATTATCTCGATGGTTTGCGCAAGGACGGAAATTCGGCCGGCGCGGTCATTGAAGTGGTCGCTGAAGGCGTGCCCGCAGGCTGGGGCGCACCGATTTACGGCAAGCTGAGTGCCGATCTGGCCTCGGCAATGATGAGCATCAATGCGGTCAAGGCGGTGGAGATTGGCGACGGTTTCGACGCTGCGAGCCTGACCGGCGTCGAGAATGCCGACCAGATGCGGGCAGGGGCCGACAGGCCCTATTTCCTGTCCAATCATGCCGGCGGGATTTTGGGCGGCATCAGCAATGGCGATCCAATCGTCTGTCGCTTCGCGGTCAAGCCCACCTCCTCCATTCTGACGCCGCGCCAGACGGTAACGAGCGCCAACGAGGATACCGACATCATTACAAAGGGGCGGCATGACCCCTGCGTGGGCATCCGCGCCGTGCCGGTGGGCGAGGCGATGATGGCGCTGGTTCTGGCCGATCACATGCTGCGCCATCGCGGGCAGACCGGGCGTGAAGGCGGCATCGGCTTTCAGCGGAATTAATTGGCCTGCTGCGTAAAAGCCGCATCAGCCGCATTGTCTCTGCGCGCCATTTCGCCGCCGAAATAATATCCCGCGAACAGGCCGATAAAGGCGATGATGAGCAGGATTGCAATGATGGCCAGCGCGCGATTGGTCATGGTTTTTCTCGCCTTCAAAAAAAGGGGTAACGCGGGCAATCGTCCTGGCGTTCAGGCTGCGGGCAATAATCGCGCGCCGAAAATCCCCCGCCTGACGCGCAGACGGCCCTGCGCTTCGAGATATTCGATATGGGCGTCGATCGTCATGCGCGCGGCGAAACGGACGCGCGTTGGCTGGGTGGGATAGATCGCGTCAACCACCTGTCCCAGCGTTCGGGCCCCATTGTCGACGGCCGCGATGACCTGCTGATTGCGCATCTGCCGGTGGGCCATGAGAGCCTTTGCGTGGGCAGTCCCATCGGGGATCGGGCCGCCATGGGCGGGGAAATAGCGCTGATAGGGCAGGGCGATGAGCTTTTCGAGCGAGGCGAAATAATCGGCCATTGATCCGTCTGGCACCGAAACCAGGGTGGAATTCCAGCCCATGACGTGATCACCCGAAAGCAGCGCATCGCCATATCCGAACACGATGTGGTTGGCGCAATGCCCGGGCGTGGTGTGCACGACGACGGCGAGATCGCCCGCCGCGATGGTTTCTCCATCGACAAGCAGCCGGTCGGGCACCAGTTGCCAATCGCACGATCTCTGGATCGGATTGGTTTCAAAGCGGCGGAGCGGGCGCGACAGCCTGTGCTGTCCACCGAACCAGAGCGGCGCATCGAGCAGGCGCGACCATTTCTGCGCCGAGGCGCTGTGATCCTTATGGGTATGGGTGAGGAGGATTGCGTCCACCGGGCGCCCGTCAATGGCGGCGCTGAGCGCGGTTTCGTGGTGAATGTCGTCCGGCCCCGGATCGACCAGCGCCAACCTGTCATGGCCCACTAGAAAGCTGTTCGTGCCGGTAAATGTATAGGGCGAGGCATTTGGCGCCGTAACCCGCACGATGCCGGGCGCGACCGGCACGGCCAGTCCGTGATCTGGACGAAAGTCTGTGTCAAACTGGACGGATGAAGACGTGCTTGCCATTGCGCGGAGTGTCACGAAACCGTAAGAAGCGAGGGACGGAATGATCCTGCGGCCAAGTGGAGCAGGCATTCACTTCAAGCATGGAAGGTACGAAATGGCCGTCGCTTTGACCACGCCGAATACGCTGCTCGGCGCATTCCAGCCCAAGAATAACGTCGCCAAGCTGGTGACCAATGGTGCAATCGTCGTGCTGGGCACATTGCTCATCACTGCCGCAGCCAAGATCAATGTGCCAGTCTGGCCGATTCCGGTGACATTGCAGAGCTTTGCCATCGCCGCTCTCGCCGCTGCCTTCGGCATGCGCATCGCCGTGGCAACCGTTGCGCTTTATCTGGCGCAGGGCGCGTTCGGTCTTCCGGTTTTTGCGACCGGCGGCGGTCTGCCCTATCTGCTGGGGCCATCGGGTGGCTTCCTGCTCGGCTTCCTCGCAATGGCCGCCATCATCGGCTTTGCTGCCGATCGCGGTGCATCCAATCGCCCCCTGACCATGTTTGCCGCCATGATGGCAGGCAATGTCGTCATGTTCGCCTTCGGCTTCGCCTGGCTGGTGGCCATGGCTGGTCAGGCTGCATGGGTCGATCAGACCAATGTCATCGCTTCCGCCTTTGCCAAGGCCGTTCAGCCCTTTATGGTCTGGGACATCCTCAAGATGGCCTTCGCGTCGCTGACCGTGACCGGCCTCTGGAGCCTGTTCGGCAAGAAGCGCTGAATTTTACGACCCTGATATTCGAAAGGCCGGTGGAAACACCGGCCTTTTTCATTTTCTGAGCGGCGGCAGTAGGTTCGCTGAGGCAGGCCAATTTACCCAGCGGAAACGGGCATTGCTGATTCTGGACCCGTCCTTGCTGAATCGGGAGTACTTTTTTTGCACAAATGCGCTAACTCCTCAGATGGCCCTGTCTGGCGCGCTTGGAACCCGACTACCGTCAGACTGACAACAATATTTTCTGGTGCTGCCTGTCGGTGCCACACCCCATCACGTTGAGATTGCGATGACCCTCTACTCCGATTACCAGGCTGAAATCAAAAGCAGAGCCGAACAGGGCCTTGCTCCCAAGCCGATCGACGGCGGCGCTCTCGTTGGCGAACTCATCGCCCTGATCAGCGATGCGGGAAGCGCGGAGCGCGCCGACGCACTCAAGTTCTTCATTTACAATACGCTGCCCGGTACCACGAGCGCCGCTGGCGTCAAGGCCGCTTTCCTCAAGCAGATCATCACCGGTGAATCGGTCATTCCCGAAATCACGCCGGATTTCGCGCTCGAATTGCTCTCGCATATGAAGGGCGGGCCTTCGGTGAAGGTGTTGCTGGACGTGGCGCTGGGCGAGGATGCTGCCGTCGCCGCAAAGGCGGGCGATGTCCTCAAGACGCAGGTCTTTCTCTACGACGCCGACATGTTCCGCCTGCGCGATGCTTACAAGGCTGGCAATGCGGTCGCCAAGGGCGTGCTGGAAAGCTATGCCAAGGCCGAATTCTTCACCAAGCTCCCCGATGTCGAGGACGAGATCAAGGTCGTCACCTATATCGCCGCTGAAGGCGATATCTCGACCGACCTGCTTTCGCCCGGCAACCAGGCCCATTCCCGCTCCGACCGCGAACTGCATGGCCAGTGCATGATCTCGCCTGCTGCGCAGCAGGAAATCGTGGCGCTGCAGCAGCAGCACCCCGACAAACGCGTGATGATGATTGCCGAAAAGGGCACGATGGGTGTGGGCTCTTCGCGCATGTCCGGCGTCAACAATGTGGCGCTGTGGACCGGCAAGCAGTCCAGCCCCTATGTGCCTTTCGTCAACTATGCGCCCATCGTGGCTGGCACCAATGGCATTTCGCCGATTTTTGCGACCACGGTGGACGTCACCGGCGGCATTGGCATCAACCTCAAGAACTGGGTCAAGAAGCTCGACGACGAAGGCAAGCCCATCCTTAACAATGAGGGCAATCCGATTCTCGAACAGAAATATTCTGTCGAGACCGGCACGGTGCTGACCATCGACGCCCGGAACAAGAAGCTGCGCGACGAAGCCGGCAATGAGCTGGTCGATGTCGCATCGGCCTTCACCCCGCAAAAGACCGAATTCATGAAGGCGGGCAGCTCCTACGCCATCGTCTTCGGCAAAAAGCTCCAGACCTTTGCCGCCGAAACGCTGGGTGTCGAGGCGACACCGGTCTTCGCGCCGAACAAGGAAATTACCGTCGAAGGGCAGGGCCTCACCGCCGTCGAGAAAATCTTCAACCGCAATGCCGTCGGCGTCACGCCGGGCAAGGTGCTGCATGCCGGTTCGGACGTACGCGTGAAGGTCAACATTGTCGGCTCGCAGGATACGACCGGCCTGATGACGGCGCAGGAACTCGAAGCCATGGCGGCCACCGTCATTTCGCCGCTGGTCGATGGCGCCTATCAGTCGGGCTGCCACACGGCTTCCGTTTGGGACAAGAAGGCGCAGGCCAATATTCCCAAGCTTATGGCCTTCATGAACAATTTCGGCGTCATCACTGCGCGCGATCCGATTGGCAAATATCACTCGATGACCGACGTGATCCACAAGGTGCTCAACGACATCACCGTGGATGACTGGGACATCATCATTGGTGGTGATAGCCACACGCGCATGTCCAAGGGCGTGGCCTTCGGCGCTGACTCCGGCACCGTGGCCCTGGCCCTGGCAACGGGCGAGGCCACCATGCCGATCCCCCAATCGGTCAAGGTGACGTTCAAGGGCCAGATGCAGCCGCATATGGATTTCCGCGACGTCGTGCACGCCACGCAGGCGCAGATGCTCAAGCAGCATGGCGACAACGTGTTCCAGGGCCGCATTATCGAAGTGCATATCGGCACGCTGCTCGCCGATCAGGCCTTCACCTTCACCGACTGGACGGCCGAGATGAAGGCCAAGGCGTCGATCTGTATTTCCCAGGACGAGACGCTGATCGAATCGCTGGAAATCGCCAAGTCGCGCATGCAGATCATGATCGACAAGGGCATGGACAATGCCGCTGGCACGCTTCAGGGGCTGATCGACAAGGCAGATCGCCGCATTGCTGAAATCCGCTCCGGCGAAAAGCCGGCGCTGAAGCCGGACGACAATGCGAAATATTTCGCCGAAGTGGTGGTCGATCTCGATCTGATCGACGAGCCGATGATCGCCGATCCGGACGTCAACAATTCCGACGTGTCGCGCCGCTATACCCACGACACCATCCGCCCCGTTTCCTATTACGGCGGCACCAAGAAGGTTGATCTGGGTTTTGTCGGGTCCTGCATGGTGCACAAGGGCGACATGAAGATCGTCGCCCAGATGCTCAAGAACATCGAAAAGGCCGAAGGCAAGGTCGAGTTCAAGGCGCCTCTGGTGGTCGCGGCCCCGACCTACAACATCATCGATGAGCTAAAGGAAGAAGGCGACTGGGAAATTCTCCAGAAATATTCCGGCTTCGAGTTCGACGACCTGATGCCCAAGACCACCAACCGCACCGAATATGAGAACATTCTCTATCTCGAGCGCCCCGGATGTAACCTCTGCATGGGCAATCAGGAAAAGGCGGAAAAGGGCGATACCGTGCTCGCCACCTCGACCCGGCTGTTCCAGGGCCGTGTGGTGGAAGACAGCGCTGAAAAGAAGGGCGAGTCGCTGCTGGCCTCAACGCCCGTCGTGGTGCTCTCCGCCATCCTTGGCCGCACCCCCAGCGCTGAAGAGTACAAGTCCGCGGTAGAAGGCATCGACCTGACCAAGTTCACCCCGCCGAATACGACGCCGCTCGATCCGAAGTCGGTTCATTATTAAGCCGGGATATTTCCGAGGTCTGCCGCTTGCGGCAGAACGGTCGGATGATCACTAGACCAGCGCCCTGACCGAGCTCAAACTCGGTCAGGGCGCTGCTGTTTTAAATGCTCAATGGGTGTCGGCGCTTGGCCCTGGGCCGCAGAGACAGCGCGGATAAACAAAAAGCCCGGCCTCTCCAGAGGCCGGGCTTGATTGGTCGGAGTAGAGTGATTCGAACACTCGACCCCCTGCTCTCGAAGCAGGTGCCAAAAGAGAAAAGCCCGGAAAACCGGGCTTTTCTGTTTTCGAAAACACCCCGATAGTCCGCTTTTGTTCCGCTAACCCTGTCGGTGGTCTGTCGGTGGTGACGCCACAGTATTGGCCTATGCGAGCTCCAGACCAGCAAAGGTCTCCTTCAATTCGCCAGCCTCGATCATTGCTTGCGCGACGGGCAGGATAGCTGGACGGAACTCTGGGCCTGTCCTCTGGAAGCCGAAGAGCAGGGCAGTGGCTCTTGGGAGGTCATCGAGCGTCAATGCACCATTGTCAGAGAGCACACGGCGGATAGCTACTGCGATCTCTGCAGGAGGCAGCATCGCAGCTTTTCGGAGCGAGAGAGGAGCCCTCGATCTGTTGCGCAAAGGTATAGCCTCCTGAATGGCCTTGCTCGTCCAGAAACCGGCATCCTGGAAGTATTCGGGATTGTTGCGACGAAGGTGGCGAGCACCCATGCCGACAGCGTCCACGATGCGAGAGCCTGCCTTTTGCTTGCCGAACAGGCTGGCTACACGTCTTCCCAGCTCTTCGTGATGGATTGGCCCTTCGGTGTCGATAATCCTCTGAACCACTGAGCCCATGGTGTTCAATGGCGCCTCATGCGGTTCGACGGCCGGAACTGCAAAGTCCGCTAGCACATAGTCGGGCAGGTCCTCAAAAGTCGAGCCGGCCTCGAAGGCTACCATCGGATCTGTCTCGGGTTGCTCGAAGACGAAATCATCCACAGTCTCTGCAGCAGGCTGATAGCTCGTGGCGGCCGCAAGGGCCGCTTCAAGCCGGCGAACTTCCTGGCTCCGGCGGTGAAACCAGTCCGTGCTCCAGACGCGGTGGAAGCGCCATCCCAAGCCTTCGAGGACCTCCTGGCGAAGACGGTCGCGCTCTCGGGCCCATACGGCACTGTGATAGGTTGCTCCATCGCACTCGACGGCCAGCATATAGCGGCCTTCGTGATCCGGCCGATGGACAGCCAAGTCAATCTTGAAGCCGGCCGATCCCACCTGATAGTCAACCTTGTAGCCAAGGCGTCTAATCTCAGACGCCACTGACACTTCAAAGTCTGAATCAGGATCTGCACCGAGGTCGACCCCGGAGACGTTGTCTCCTGTTTCCGCGTAGTAGAGGAACTGCTTGAGGACGCGCGCACCGACGCTCTTGGAACGCTCAAGGTTGATGTCGGAAGACTTGAACGATGTGAAGACGTGCGTGCGGTAGCGCGCACGGGTGAACAGGACGTTCAATCGCCTCTCGCCGCCCTCGGTCGACACCGGGCCAAAAGCCATGCTGTCGAGTGGAGCGCCGGCGATGCGGGGTCCATAACCAACGGATATGAGAATAACGTCGCGTTCATCGCCCTGAACATTCTCGATGTTCTTGACGAAGAATTCCTCGCGCTCACCTTCGCGCATGAAGGCATCGAGACCACGATGGGTCTGGCGCAAGGCGGCAAGACGTTCGTTGATGGCGTCGCGCTGAGCCGTCGAGAATGTGACTACGCCGAGAGAGCGATTGGGGTGCTTCAGAGAATGGTCAGCCACAGCCTGTGCGACCGATTCTGCTTCCTTGATGTTGTTGCGCTTGCCGCCACGATCATAGGCGCCATTTACCCGGGTCAGCACCAGTCCGTCTGTCTCTCGTGTTGCAGCGGGGGACGGGAAGAGGATCAGACCACCATTATCGCTATAGAAGATCTCGTTGGATACCGAAATGAGCGAAGGATGCTTCGAGCGATAGTGCCAGCGCAGCATTCGGCTCGGAAGTCCGCGGGCTTCGCAGAGCGTCAGAACGCTTTCCAGAGCCGTTGCGGAGGTGACGGCGGGCGTCGGGATATCCGCCTCATCCTCCGGATCCTGCTCTTCAACATCGGAGACGATGCGGTCAAAGAATGACGTTGGGGGGAGCTGACGCTTGTCGCCGACAACGACAATCTGCTTGGCGCGCACGATGGCGCCAATCGCGTCTTCTGGGCGAACCTGGGAGGCTTCGTCGATGACCAAGAGGTCGAACTCCATTGCGCCAGGTGGAAGATATTGCGCGATAGAAATCGGGCTCATCAGCATCACGGGCTTGATCTGCTGTATCACGCTGCCAGCCTCGTGCATCAGCTTCCGAATGGGCTTGTGGCCGCGCTTCTTGCCGATCTCTGCCCGCACCAGCCCCATGGCGCCCATGCCGCCACGCGGTAGCCCGGCGATATGCTTCGACTGAATCAATTTCGCGACGGCAGACCGCCTGGCTTTCTCTCGGCTGCGGAAGTTTCCGGCAAGCTCATCCTTCTCGGCTGCGGTCAAATTGGTCGCCCAAGCCTCGCTGGCAGCGAAGGTGCGGTAGATAGCTTCTGCGTGCACATGGCGAATGGTGTTGCGAAGCTGGTCCGGCATTATCGCGCCAGTTCCAACAGCGTCGGCAATCTCGTCGCCGGCCAGGTCACGCAACGATGCGTCCGCCCGCGACAAGTGAGACCATTCATCAAGGCGCTCAAGATCCTCCAGCCACCACCGTGCCTTTCTGGTCATCTCACTGAATGGAATGTCGCCTGGTTGGTTGACGCCGAACACCGTCGCGATGTCTAGGTCAAGCTCGGCAACGATCTCCTTGAAGCGTGCGCTGACATCGGCGCCATGGCTCGTGACTTCCGTCTGCAGGCCGCGCAATTGCTCAGGGCGGTCGCCTGCAAGTTCAAGCGCCGACTTGGCGTTGACCTCGATGGCGTTCTGCAACACGCGCTGAAGCCATTCTGTTGCCTGCGAGAGTGCGAGGAAATCTGTCGTATCACCGCGCCATAGCGAGCCTATGAGCTCGATAGCCAGCGCTTCCAGCGACAACAACCTGTTCCGGACCTGCTGAAGCTCGGTGAGCTTATCGAGAACGTTTAGGCGGTCGGCCTGCTTCTTTGGCAGTGGCCCGAGCAGGAGCGAGGCTAGCTCGGATGAGCCGTTGCGATAGGACGAACCCAGCCGGCCGAAGAAACCGCTGCCGGTCGCCAACATGGCCCTGAGATGGCCGATCTGTGCCGTTACTGCGGTCGGCCGGAAAAGGGCGGCAGCTGCAGCGCTATGGCGGGAGAAGTTTTCGCCAGCCTCCGCCAAGGCTGCGGCCCGGTCTATCCCGCCATGAGCAGCGATAGCCAATGCAAACGGCATGGCCGAAGCCGAAAGCTGCGTGACCAGATCGACCACAGCGCCGAGTCCTGCTGATGCGGAGGAAGTGCGATTGCCACCGAATCCAAGCTTCTCCGACAAAAGTTCGGCCGACTTGTCTGCGCTGGCAATCACCCCAAGGATTGTTTCGAGTTTGGGCTTAAGCCGCACGCGATCGGTGGGCAGCAGGTCGTGGCGCCGAACGCCGAGGAACGGATGGTTGAGGCGCGATCCGGCTTTCGCCGTGATCTCTGCCAGGTTGCGGGCTGTGCCCAGGACCTCGTCGAGCCTGGCCTTGTCCCAGCCGGCAACATCTTTGAGCTTGAGCTCCGTCGGCGCGAAGCCGTCCTCATTGAGGCGGATCAGCGTCGATATCGCGCGGTATGGCGTCATGCCCGTAGCGCCGACCGGCCGATGCATGACCTCGGCTATCCCATTGAGCTTGTCGCGGAGGCGGGTCAGTTCGTCGGTGTCACCCTGAAGGACCGATGCACCACCTGCGTTCAGTGTTCTGCCAAGCTCCTCGGCGACGAGACGCTTGTTCGCCGACCGCGAGTGAAGCTCGAGGCAGATATCGCGCAGGCCGTTGTTCTTGAGACGATCATGCACAACATCGAGCGCCGCCATCTTTTCGGCCACGAACAGCACAGACTTCCCATCATGGGCCGCTGCCGCGATGATATTGGTGATCGTCTGGCTCTTGCCCGTTCCCGGCGGTCCCTGCACGACCAGGTTACGACCCTTGCGCACGGTTTCGATCACCAGCGTCTGGGATGCGTCGGCATCGACGACCTGGATCAGCTCGGCCGGACTGAACAGCGTGTCGAGTCGGTCCGTATCGGGAAAGTCGTCGGCTTCTTCCGCAAAGCCATCGACTAGCAGGCCGGCCAGAATGGGATGGCTGGTGATGTCTTCGGGCCAGTTCTCTGGCTCGAGATCCTTTACCATCAGCAGCTTGGCGAAGGAGAAAAATCCTACCTGTAGCCCATCGCCATCGATGGACCAACGGCTCTGCCCGCTGATGGCTTCCTTCACCCTGGCGAAATAGTCGGACGGCGACCAATCTTCTTCATCAGGAATATCTGGCAGCTTGATCCCGAAATCGTCTGCTAGCCGGTGCTTCAGCGGCTCATTGGTTGCAATATCCTCGCCGCGGGCTTCGAGGTCGTAGGTTGACGTCTTCTCATTGCGCTTCAGCGAGACCTGCAGCAGCACCAGCGGTGCCATCCGCTCGACTTCGGACCGCTCGTCCTCGAACCAGCGCAAGAAGCCGATGGCCAGATAGAGCGCGTTGATGCCTTGCTCTTCCTCGAGCGTCTTCGCCTCGCGGGACATTCCCAGAAGCTTCTTCTGCAACTTGCTTTGGCCGAAGCGGGTTTGCAGTCCACTCTCGGTGGAGCGGCTGTCGCTTGGGAGCCGCGACGCAAGCTCTAGGTCGTCTTCGTCCTTTGTCTCGCGAACGCTGGGGTCATGCATAAATCGCATGCGGCGCCCATCGGCGAGCAAGGTGCGGAAGACCTCGTTACTCGACGCATTGATGACGTCGATGGATTTGCTCTGCTTTGCAAACCGGGCGGTGTGAACGAGACGGTTCCGCGTTCCCGTCTGGATCAGACGCTGTCGCGCGTCCGCAAGGTGCTTCGCCAGCGACGACTGCCGCCCATCAATATGATTCATTCAAAAAATCGCCCCAAAGAACTTCGCTCAGTGTGCAGAACTTCACTGCCAATGATCAATCAAAGACAGTGCAGCTCGCTGAGATTTTTTGGAAACAGTTAAGGTGGGCCGCTATGGTCGCCTAGTTCCGGACAAACGTATCGCGTCCTCTTGCGGGAATTGGTGCCTCCATGCAGAGGTTGCCGCATAGCGTTCTTATGTTCGTGCCGATGAGATCGCCGAAGTTCTTGTCGTCATACTCAACGACCCCGATCTGGCTGTTCAGCGTTTCTATTACTTCCGCAAGCGTGGCGGTAAGGATGCGCTTGCGACCGGCTGCCGAGGCGAAGCCCAGGTCGAGCATGAACTGATCAAGCGCAGCCTGATCCAGCTCACCAAGCGTCGTTGCCGGTCCAAGGTGGTAAGCGAATTCGTCGGTCGTTCGGCGATCCAGCATGGTCGGCATGACGTCGTAGCGCGGCGTGGTCATGATGCGACCACCGGGCAGGTGGAAGAGCGCGAAATTCTTGCCGTGGCCGTCTACATTGCCGAGCAGGATGTCGAACAGTGTGATGCGCAGGAACTTAAGTCGCTCGCCGGCAGGATCGGCTGTGCGGTCGAGGATGCCGCGGATAGCGGGGACGTTGAAACCATTGGCGCCGCGCTCGGGCCGGAAGACCCAGGGCCTGGCAGAAATCCTCCTGGTGCACGCGCGTGACGATACCGTCTTTAACACGCCGGTCGAACCGCTCGACGAGCAGTGCCGGGATGCCGCCGATCTCGACCAGAATCGTCGGCGCCGTTTCGAAGCCAGCGGCCGTCGATGCGCTCATCCCGGCATGTTCACACATGGCGTCGCGCTCATGGCGTTCTTGGGGCACTTTGAGGATGTGTGTGGTCGGTGCGCCGGCAATCGGCTCGGCGTAGCGACCATCGGGCAGCACGGTGATGGCGATCTTGCTCTGCACACCAGCTAGCGGGGAGGGGTCGGCCAGCTCCTGCGGGAGTGGCTCTCGGCGATAGAGTGCCTGGACAATCGCCGTGACTTCGTCGTCCGCGTATGTGCGATAGTCGTGTCCAAGCTGTCCTGGCACCTTTGTCGGTGGTGAGCCCTCCGGGAGCACAGAGACGGCGCCGGCGCAGTCCTTGCCGAGATGGGCAAGGATCCCGACTATGTCGTCGTTGGGCAGCCGATACTTGGCAATGATGTCCGCCCGCGCCGTGTCGCGTTCCTGGAGCAGATTGTCGAAATAGGCGCGGGTGGCGAAGTCGTCGAACTGGTTCGGAGACAGCGGGAGTGCCAAGGACAAGGGTAGGGCGTCCGCTCGCGATAAGTATCCCGGAACATAAGAAAATGTTGTCGCACCAGTGGCCCAACTGGACGATAGCAGGCCGATCGGGTCTTCAAAGCCGTCCAAGCGCACATCGAGTTGCATCAGCGGGCACGCAGTTCGAGGTCAAGGCCAAGCGCGGTCAGGGCCTGCAGCACCTTCCCAATTTCGGCCGTGGGCTTTCCATTCTCGAGATCAGAAACGAAGCGGCGGCCGACACCGGCCAAGTCAGCGAACTCCTGCTGGGAATAGCCTCTGATCTTGCGACTACGGGCCACTGCATCTCCAAGCTGTTTAGGTGAGCGGATCGAAATCCGTGAGGGATACGTATTTTCTGACATGACGCCGAAATCCCGCCTTGCTCCCGAACGGGAGCACTACCGCGCAGTTTTCGTGAAAGCAACACTTTTGTTCCCGGACGGGATCATGGCGATCAATATAGGTATTTTGATCCCGCTCGGGAACAGCAAGCATTCCCGCGAAGCGAAGCTCTATAACGTAATTAACATCAATGACTTACTGGTGAAAATGCCTATTCGCAAACCTTATGCGGACACCCGCCTTCCCCGTTTCATCGAAACTCAAGTCCTCGCCTTGCGGCCCCTCAAGAGCCAGGCGGATATCGCGGCCGAAGCCGGTTTCACGAATCCAAACATGATCTCGATGATAAAATCCGGCGGGACGCGCTTGCCAATTGACCGGGTGCCGGCACTGGCCAAGGCCTTGGATGTGGATCCGAGGCGCCTCCTGCAGCTGGCCGTCGAACAACTGGCGGGTGCGACAGCAGCGCGCACTTTCGACGAGATATTCGGAACCATCGTAACGCTCAACGAAATCGCCTGGCTCAAAGAGTTGCGCGAGGCCTCGGATCATGGCGACCCGGCGCTTACCACGCGCGCTCGGTCCTCGCTTCGCGCCATCTTCGGGAAGTAGCACGTGAAGGACGAAACCGACATTGATGCACGGCAGCGACCCGGAGCGCGGCTGAAGGAGCACTTTTGGCTTCGGGCGCTCTCCAATGGCGGAAGCTTGCCGACACCAACTGTCGACCGTATCAAGGCCATAAAGGCGCTCGTATCCAGCTGGGCGGAGGAACCCGATGAGTAGGCGCCTGGTCTCAATTGGCCAATGGCTGGCCTTATCCCGTAGCCGGTTATTCCGACAGTTTGCGGCGCGACGTCTCGCAGTGTTGATCGACGGTGACGGAATATCCGCCAAGGACGCCGATAAAGTGATCGCCCGCCTCGCTCCGATTGGTCGCATCGGGATACTGCGGGTCTATGCGAATTTCTCAGGTCGAAATGCTGGCTCCTGGGCCAAAATTCTTCGTCAGCACGGCGTCGTCGCACGACATATGCACTCTGTCGCCCTTGGGAAAAACGCTGCTGACATTGCGCTCACCATCGAAGCCATCGACCTGCTCCACACCCGCAAGCTCGACACCTTCGTGCTCGTCACCAGCGACACCGACTTCACCCCTCTAGCCATCCGCATCAGAGAGGCCGGACAGGAAGTTATCGGGTTCGGTCAAAGATCCACGCCCGAGCCGTTCCGCAATGCATGCAGCGCATTTCACGAGATCGGTCAGCTTGGACTTGCGGCCCGGACCGCGCCTCTTTGGAGTCTGTCGCCCGTCGATGCCGAGACAATCGTGCTCTCCATCCTATGTGAGCTTTGCAGGACCGGTGAACTCGTTGACCTGAACGTCCTCGGTGCGCACTTAGCGAGACAGGCGCCTGGATTTGATTCCCGCATCTATAGCCGCCGCACGCTCAGCAGCCTGTTACGCGATCTGCCGAGTGTCGAGCTTGTGGAGCATGCTGGGAAGCTCTCCGCCCGTCCCCGTCTCCCGCCGGACTAGGACTGGCTGACATTCCCCACAGGGACTGACCGACACAGAGCCACATCGAAGTCCTAGAAGGTGGCGGGAGATGCCATGGGGAGCGAGCGGATGTCCTTCAAAATCGGTGACCCTATCCTCCTCGATCGTCAAGGCGCCATTTCAGCGGATACGGCTCGCAAGCCTGTCTTGAGGCGAGGGGGTTGTTGGTCCAGAGAGCGCGATAACCGTGGCCGGCCAGTTGACACTCGGTTGACAAACGCTAAGTCTCAGCTCGAAAACGCCAAGTCTCGGGTCCAAAATAGCCCGAAAACACCCTTCGAGCGGTTGACAGACAACCAAAAGCGCCAACCCGTCACGAAGAAAAAGCCAACAAAATCAATACCCGCGGTTGACGCCAGTTGTCGAGACTTGACACGACCTACCCATTTTCCCAGCTCGTCAACCAAAAAACACTCAGCAGACATAGACTCGGAACGCTCGCCAGACCCCCGGAGCAGCTCACCGACGACCGAAGGACACCGGATACTCACCGGTGCAGCGAATAGCTATCGGCACCAGTCCTAGCGCGCCCAGATCAAGAACGGTAACGGCGCAGATCTCCAGTGAGAAATAGCTATTTAGCTCCAGCCTCGCAAAGTCGGCGGTCGCACGTGGCGTTTGTAAAGATCCTAGCCTTTCGTCGGACCTGATGCGTTCCGCGGCCTAACCAAGCGATAGGGCAGCGTAGAAGCTGGTGTGCGGAGAGGAGGCTGCTGAGCGAACCAGCGTCGTGCAGGAATGCATGGGGTAGTCGGCATACCTCCTGCGTTGAAGGGGCCGTGGGCGATCGTGTCCAATCCCTCGATCAGTTCAGGGAACCATTCGTCCATATGCGCGGGTCTAACCGCAGATTTGGTGACGTGAAAAAGTTGCTGCCCATCGCGCGCTCTGCAACTTTTTGCCGTCAAGGAATTGTGCCTATGCGGTGAACTGTGACCGATTCCGGCAGAGTTTTCAAGCTAGCTGACCGGCTGCGGTTTTCTGATCCTAATAACTGGTCTTATTACCGTAGCAGGCGATGTTAGTCTTCAGCTAGGTCAGCGGACTTCAGGCTTCGAGATAGGTTCGCCAGCGCCGTCTGCACCTTCTTGCACAAAGCATCATATGCGATCGCGGTGCCGTAGGGCCCACCCGCAACACGTGGTGCAGCCCGCATACGCTTGCCTCTCGCGTGAAGCTCTCTTTGCACAAGTGGCCTGAGCGAAGCACTGTGCCTCGAGATCGTCCGGTCCATGATCGCCAATCCGGATATGCCCGTGGCGAGGAACTTCTCCAAACGTTTCCGCTCTCGGTATTCAGCTAAAGGTCCAATGGTATTGGCGGGCAATGTCGCTAGCTTGAACTGGAAGTATAAGCCCTGGAATGCTGAGAACTGGAAGCCAACGACGTCAGCCATTTCGTGCATGCCGAGCCTGTTGAGCTCTCTCTGCTGCAAGGTCACCTCGACGCGGCACCTCTGATCCTTCGGTGCAAGACGCTCGGATGTTCCGGCGAAGGTGTTTTGGCGGTCCACCACTTTGTCCATCACGCGCACCATTACGTCCGAGTCTTCGGCGCCAAAGTAAAGAGTCGCGTCGGCGGCTGGTGGGTTAACGTCGTCAACCACAGCGAACCGGTATTGGTCTCGAGGACTGCTCTTGCTTTCTTGAAGCCGGGAAAATCTGTGAGCAGCGCCCCACACTTGCCGAGGTGCGCTTTTCTTGTTGTCGAAAGCGCTCAACGGAGGGGCGATATGTCGCTGTAGAACGCCAGTCAGCAGTGCTCTGGCATCATCGGACGGGATTTTTGGCCTAAAGTCGACGCTGACCTCCATGGCCACCACGGCGGGCTCAGCCGTTAGCCCATACCGCCGGTCAATGGCTGAAAGTATCCTTTGCAACTCAATCAAGTCCGGTTCTTGTATCTTGATTATGAATTGGGAGCTCTCTTTGCCTTCGCCTGGATCAACGGCCTTGATGTATGGCCGGCGACCAAAGCCTTCGAACGCATCAGATAGCCATTGGTGCTGGGTCACACGGGCGAGATCCACGGAGATCGCGATCCAGTCAACTACGGCGTTGCAACGGTAATCTTCCAACATGATGTCAGGGAAGAGTGCTTCCCTACCTACAAGCCGGGCTTGGCGGTTCGCGAGTGGCTTTTGTCGGTAGGTGAGTGCGACAGCGGGTCTTCGAGACTTTGCATATCGGATCCTCACATGGTGGGTCTTGGGCATTTGCAGTCGTTTAGTGGCAGGTTGCGGACAAGACCGTTGGCGTATAGCGATTCGACAAATGTTGCCTGTGAAACGATAACCCCGGCCCAACTCCGGGTGGGCCCAATAGCCTGAGGGCAAGCTTTTCCCATTGTGCCGCCTAGACTTCGTCTATTAGTCTTGCGGAAAAACGATGGGGGTCGACATCCACTACTCTCGCCTGCAGGGGCATTACCTCGCCCACTACCTGACATTGGACGGCAACGGCGAGGAAGCGCTCACACGCTCCCTGGCGGCCGCTCGTGTCGATATGAACCCGCACCAGGTCGATGCTTCGCTCTTTGCCCTACGCTCGCCGCTGTCGAGGGGGGTGCTGCTCGCGGATGAGGTAGGTCTAGGCAAGACCATCGAGGCGGGCCTGATCATAGCGCAGCGCTGGGCCGAGCAGAAGCGGCGCATACTCCTCATCACCCCGGCTTCCTTGCGCAAGCAGTGGCAGCAGGAACTGGCGGAGAAGTTCAGCCTCGACAGCACGATCATCGAGGCCAACACATACAAAGAGCTCCGGGCCAAGGGTCATCGGCATCCTTTCGCTGCCATCCGCGGCGTCATCATCTCCAGCTACGAGTTTGCCGCCCGCAAGGCCGATGAGCTCCGGGACGTCGATTGGGACCTAGTGGTGATCGACGAAGCTCATCGTCTCCGGAATGTTTACAAGAAGGGCGTCTCGTCACGGGCCAAGGATCTCAAAGCAGCACTGCAGGAGCGCTTCAAAGTTCTACTGACCGCAACGCCGTTGCAGAACTCCCTGATGGAGCTCTACGGTCTCGTGTCGATCATCGACGACAATCATTTCGGTGGTGAGGACTCGTTCAAGGCGCTTTATGCGGGCAGCAAGGCCAATGTGGCAGCGCTTGAGGCTCTAAGGGAACGTCTCCAGCCAGTCTGCCACCGAACCCTGCGCAAGCAGGTGCAACAGGCGGGCCATATCAACTTCACGCGTCGGCATGCCCAGACCTTCAGCTTCGAGCCGGCCCAGGACGAAGTGCTACTCTACAACAGCGTCTCCGCTTTCCTGCTGCGCAAGGACACGGTCGCCTATGGCGAGCGAGCCAATCAGCTCGTGCATCTACAGGTGATGAAGATCCTCGGTTCGTCGACCTTCGCTGTTGGGAAATATTTGGAACAGGTCATCGAACGCCTCGAGCGCAAGCAGCGGATCGGCACTGACGTTACGGACGACCTCGACGCCTTCAGCGAGCTGGCGGAAGAGGCCGATGAAGGCGAGTGGGATGACGAGGAGCCGCCGGACCCGGAGAAGCTGGCGGCAGAAATCGAGGAGCTGCAGCAATACCTCAAGCTCGCACATTCGATCGGCAGCAATGCCAAGGGCGACATGCTGGTCAACAAGCTGCCCGAAGTGTTCGACAACATTGTTGCCAAGGGCGGTGCCCGCAAGGCGGTGATTTTCACTGAGAGCGTCCGAACACAGAAATACATCAACGAGCTGCTGACCCGGCACGGCTATGCCGGCCAGACCGTGCTGCTCAATGGCTCCAACAACGATCCCTTGAGCAAGCAGATCTACGAGGACTGGAAGGCGCGCCATCCGGACAAGTCGGACCGCTCCGGCTCCAAGAGCGCCGACATGAAGGCGGCTATCGTCGAGGCATTCAAAAGCCCAGACAAGTCCATCCTCATTGCGACCGAGAGCGGTGCAGAAGGTATCAACCTGCAGTTCTGCTCGCTGCTGATCAACTTCGACCTGCCCTGGAACCCCCAGCGCGTCGAACAGCGTATCGGCCGCTGCCATCGCTACGGGCAGAAGATCGACGTCGTCGTCGTCAATATGCTCAATCTCAAGAACAAGGCCGAGGAGCGCATCCTTCAGCTGTTGACTGAGAAGTTCCATCTGTTCAGCGGTGTGTTCGGGTCGAGCGACGAGGTGCTGGGAGCCGTCGTCAGCGGACTCGATTTCGAACGCACCGTGCTCGACATCATGCAGCGCTGCCGGACGGACGAGGATATCAAGCGCGAATTCGATGAGTTGACCGATAGCCTCAAGGACCAGATCGCGGAAGATATCCAGGCGGCGCGGTCGCGCGTTCTGGAAAGTCTCGACCGGGATGTAGTTGCGCGGTTGAAGGATCGCCAGGGAACGGTCAAGGCGGCGTTGGACGACTATACCGAACGACTGTTGCTGACCGTTCGCGCCGAGCTTGCCGGAGCAGCCTTTGGCGACCCGGGCGATGACTATTTCCATTACAATGGCCAGACCTACACAACGACCTGGCCACAGGCCGATGACCGTGGGTGGGAGTTCTTCCGTCTGGCCGATGGAAACCTTGCGCAAGAGATGATCGACGCCGCCAGGAAGCGCTCTCATGAGGGAGAGATCTCGCGCCTCGTGCTGTCACCGGCCCATTACCCATTTGAAGGCCAGCTCTCAGACGTGGCCGATCTCAGGGGGCAATCGGGCTGGCTGCGGGCAACCAAGGTCAGCGTCACACAGAGCGAAGCGGCTAAAGAAAAGATCCTCCTTTCCTGCATCACCGATGATGGGGTGATGGTGGAACCGGAAACGGCCGACCGCATGCTGCGTGTGCCCTCCTCGGAGTGTCCCGCCGGGCTGCTTGCTGACGATGGCCATCTGGCCATCGTCGAAGAGGAGCACCTCGAAGAGTTCAAGCGCGAAACCAATGACGAGAACGCGCGCTGGCTGGACGAGGAAGAAAAGCGGCTCGACAATTATGCCAGGGATGTTGAGGTCGAGATCGACGCACAGATCGAAGCCCTCGAGGCCGAGGTGAAGGACCTGCAGCGCCAGCGCCGTTCGCCGGAGCTGGCTATGGAGGAAAAGCTCCGCCTGGGCCGAGAGATCAAGAAGCGCGAAGGCGACATGGATGATCTGAAACTCTCCAAGTTCGAGCGACGACGCGCCATTCGCAAAGAGGTCAGCGAGAAGATGGACCGGATCGCTGAGAGCCTGTCGTCGAAGCCGACTATCCAGCACTTGTTCACGTTGCGCTGGAGCGTCGAATAGAAATCGTTGTAGAGGCGTCGTTGAAAGAAAAAATTGTTCAAATATTACGGGATAACGATTCCCACCTCACGAGGGGCGCGCTTTGGTCCCTCCTGGGACTTCCTGACGGACGTCCGAACGATGACTACTGGGCTGCGGAACAAGAACTGGTTGACCTCGGGCGGCTGGAACGCCGCAGAGGCCGTAGGGGTGGTATCTACCTTTTGGGAGAGAAGGACGATGAGTTCCAAGAGCTGGCAGCGGCTCCGGTGGAGCCGACTGAAAACGATAAGGCGGAGCGGGATCACTACGAGCCGGTTCTAAATACCCTACTATGTCGCTGGACAGAGCAGCCGGGCTTCACACACGTATTTGGCAGCATCACTGCCTCCCAAGGCAGGAGAGCTACAGGCGGCAGATGGAGCCGACCTGACATTGTGCTCTGCACAATTTCCGATTGGCTCTTTTCATCTCGGGCGGAGGGTGATGTTCGAACCATTGAGGTCAAACCTTACTGGGCGCTTGACACGCTGGCAGTATTCGAGGCGCTCTCGCACAAAGCCCGTGCACACTACGCTTATCTGCTCATCGTCGATTTTCCAGAGGAGCTGAATGATGATCAGAAAAGCGATATGGAAGTGATCCTGGCCGCTGCAGCCAGACACGGAATTGGAGTTATAACTGCAAATAGAAGTGACGATTGGGATACTTGGATATTTGAACTAGACGCGCGCAAGAGTGACGCTGACCCTCAGGCAATACATCAACTGCTTCTCGACCAGGTGCCAAAGGAAGTCAGAGAAAAATTCAGGGCGGCACTTCGAAGTGTGGTCGTATCGATATGACGGAAGTCTTATCTAGCTCGATTGGTCTGCGGCGGAACTCATGAAATGAAGCCGGAAGGGGAGGTTCGGCGATACCAGTCCAGCGCGCTGCCCTACGCGGTAGAAGCATACATCGACACCTATTATGGCCCGGGCTGGGTAAAGCGACAGCTACGCGGTCGCTCAGGTTGGCTGCAGGTTTCTCGGGCCCGGCTCACCACCGAAGTCAGCGACTGGTCGGCCACCATCGTTGCCGGCATGACCGATGACGGGGAGCGGCTGAGCAAGATCACGGCAAATGCGTTTCTGGCCATGCGCATGTCCGGTCCGCAGACCTGTTTCGACGATCCGCCCGGCGAGCTGGAGGAATTCTCCGAGATGCTGTTCTGGGATTTTCTCGGACGGTGCGATCTTCGTCATCTCGACATGCTGGCGGACGCCGAGGCCGAGCTTGCCGCGCGGCTCGAAGCCGAACAGGCGCGCGGGGAGACCGTGCTCGGCGAGGCAGAGCGCTATGTCGCCGAGCTGCAACGCCGTCGGCGCTCCTCCGAAGCCAATGACGGGCGGCGCGCCGAAATCGATGCGCGTATCGCCTTGATGGAAGACAAGCATGCAGCAGCCTCCGCCTGGCTGGTGCGGCATCTGGCGCGGTTGCGCGAAGAGGGTGAAACCTTCGAGGCCGACGTCATGGCGGCTCTGGAGAACCACGGTGAGGTCGAAGAACTCTACACGGTCCGCTGGCTGGCGCGCAGCCAGTATGATCGGTTCATCGAGCGTGGGTTGCTACGCGAACTGACCACGACCGGGTCGCTGAAAGGCGTGCCACGCCGGGCCCGGCTGGACGAACATGATATCTGGGAGATCGGGGAGGCTATGCGGCAGAAGCCCGCGCGTATGGTCGAGCCCACGCCAAGGCAGAAGAAGCGTCCGGCGCGGGAACCGAGGCCCGTCGAGACCGAGACGGACTGGCGTCGCGAGGAGCGTGAACTGCTGGCGGCGTTGGAGGAATGGCAGGCGGAGAAGGCGGGCTCAGACGCTGCATCGAGGCCGGATCCTGACCCTGCGCCGCCGACCTTTCCACCCGAGGCGCTCCCCCCTACAACCGTGATCCAACCGACCGTCTCATCGTCGGATGATTCCATCGATGTCGGCGCGCTGATCGAGAGCGAGCTGGCCGAAATGCTCAAGGACCTGAAACCATTATGACCCGCAAGCCCAAGCTCGAACTGACCTGGATCGGCAAGGACGAGCGGCCGCGGCTCGAACCGCGGATTCTAATTGAAGAGTCGTCGTTGAGCCATCATGCGGCCAGCGCCCGCGAGGGTGCGATCTACGACAACATGCTGATCCAAGGTGATAACCTGCTGGCGCTGAAGGCACTGGAGGCGGACTACGCCGGCAAGGTGAAATGCGTCTTCATCGATCCGCCTTACAATACAGGATCGGCTTTTACTCACTACGATGATGGATTGGAACATTCCGTATGGTTGACTTTGCTGCGAGATAGAATCGAAATTATTCGGAGATTATTGACCGGCGATGGTTCTATTTGGATAACTGTGGACGATAACGAGTCTCATTATCTGAAGGTGGTTTGTGATGAGATATTCGGCAGAGGAAACTTTGTTGCGAACGCAATTTGGCAGAAGCGATACGCACCATCGAATGATGCGCTTTGGCTAAGTGAAAATCACGACCACATACTGATCTATGCGAAGGATAAGAGTGTCTGGAGGCCAAATCCGCTGCCTCGAACTGAAGAGCAGGACGCGCTCTATAAAAACCCCGACAGGGACAATCGCGGATCGTGGATGAGCGACAACTATACCTGCGCTAAGACCGCGGATGAGCGTCCTAATCTCTATTATCCTATAGAAAATCCAAATACAGGCGAGAAAATATGGCCAAGTAGAACAAGGGTTTGGGCGTTCGAGCCAGCCACACATGCGCGTCACGTTGCAGAGGGGCGTATCTACTGGGGAAAGGACGGCACCAACAGCACTCCTCGACTGAAGAAATATCTCTCCGAACTTCGGCGGCCGGGTAGCAAGCCTCAAACAATTTGGCCATATGGCGAAGTAGGCCATACGCAGGACGCCAAGCGAGAGGCAAAAGCACTCCATCCCAGCGACCCATTTCCCACACCGAAACCGGAGCTACTTATAAGCCGTATCGTCCACATCGCTTCCAACCCCGGCGACCTCGTCCTCGACTCCTTCGCCGGCTCGGGCACCACTGGCGCCGTGGCCCACAAAATGAGCCGCCGCTGGATCATGGTGGAGCTTGGCGAACATGCCAAAACCCACATCGTGCCGCGCATGGATAAGGTCGTGGACGGTGCCGATCCGGGCGGCGTGACAGGAGCCGTTGGCTGGCAGGGTGGTGGCGGCTATCGCTTCTTCCGCCTGGCGCCCTCGCTGCTCAGCGAAGACAAGTATGGCAATTGGGTCATATCGGGTGACTACAATGCCGAGATGCTGGCCGAAGCCCTCTGCAAGCATATGGGATATGCCTATGCACCCAGCCAGAGCGAAGACGAATACTGGAAGCATGGCCAGTCCACCGAGACCGACTTCATCTATGTCACCACCCAGCAGTTGACCCAGGATGCCTGCCGCAAAATCGCAGACGATGTCGGGCCCGATCGATCGCTGCTGATCTGCTGCAAGGCCTTCAGCGCCAATCCCGACAGCTTCCCCAACCTGACCCTGGTGAAGATTCCCACCTCGATCCTCAAGAAGTGCGAATGGGGCCGCGACGACTATTCTCTAGCCATACAGGACCTGCCGCCGGCCGAGGATGACGCTGAACCAGCACCGTCCAAGGCACGGGCATCGCGTTCGAATTCGACGCTTTCGCTCTTCGACGAAGAGGGGGGCGAATGACCGACGACAGCCGCCACCTGCGCTCCATCGCCCAGCGCCTCTCCCTGCGCGCGCCGCAGGAAGAGAGCCTGCGCGTTCTGTCGCGCCTTGTCGAGGCCGTGGAGTTCAGCAAGGACTTGGCCCCCGAAGCGGCCCTGGCCGAAATCCAAAAACTTTACCCTGATGTCGAGGAGTTCGTGCACGGCTTCCCCTCGCTGTGCTTCGCCATCGCTACTGGCGTCGGCAAGACGCGGCTTATGGGCGCCTTCATCGCCTTCCTCTTCCTCACCGGGCGCTCGAAGAACTTCTTCATACTCGCCCCCAACACGACGATCTACGACAAGCTGGTCGCCGACTTTTCGCGGCCCGCAGCGCCGAAATATGTTTTTCGTGGCATTGCCCGGTTCGCACAGACGCCGCCGACCATCATCACCGGCGAGAACTGGGAGCACATGGCGGCCCAGGTCGACCTTTTCGGCCACCAAGATGAAGCCGCGATCAACATCTTCAACGTCGACAAAATCAACAAGGACAAAGGCCGCATCCGCACCTTGCGCGAAACGATCGGCGAGAGCTATTTCGATTATCTCGCCGCGAGAACCGACTTGGTGCTGTTGATGGATGAGGCGCACCGCTACCGTGCCTCCGCCGGCATGAAGGCGATCAGCGAGCTCAAGCCAATTCTAGGTCTCGAACTGACCGCGACGCCGAAATCAGTCGGCGCCAAGTCGCAGGCCTTCCGCAATGTCATTTACGAATATCGCCTCGGTGACGCCATGAAGGATGGCTTCGTCAAAGAGCCCGCCGTCGCCACCCGCGCCAATTTTCGCCGCGCCGATTATAACGAGGATGCACTCGAGCGCATCATGCTCGAAGATGCCGTGCATTATCACGAGCAGGTCCGCACCGAGCTTGAACTTTATGCCCGCAATACCGGCCGATCCCGCGTGCATCCCTTCGTGCTGGTGGTGGCGCAGGACACCAAGCATGCCAGCGAGATCAAGGCCCGTATTCAGAGCGACGATTTTTTCGGCGGCGCCTACAAGGATCTCGTGATCGAGGTCCACTCCGCACTCAAGGGTGAGGACAGCGAGGAGGCTGTCTCGCGCCTGATTGGCCTCGAGAGTGACGCGAAAACGGAAATCGTCGTCCATGTGAACAAGCTCAAGGAAGGCTGGGACGTCACCAACCTGTTCACCATCGTGCCGCTGCGCGCCTCAGCTTCCGACATCCTGACCGAGCAGACGCTGGGCCGAGGACTGCGCCTGCCGTATGGGGAGCGCACAGGCGTAGAGGCTGTCGATACACTGACCGTCGTCGCCCATGACCGCTTCGATGCAGTGATCCAGGAAGCGCGCAAGGCCGACTCCGTGGTGCAGATGAAGCAACTGACTATCGGCCCGGATGGCGACGTGCCGGACACGACCAGTCGAGTGGTCGAAATCCGCCCGGCTTATGAAACCGCGCTGACCGGGCAGGGCATGAATGATGGCGATGGCCAGGCGCCATTCATCTTCGACCGCCCGGAAGATCGCCAGGCAGCTGCCATGACGATCGACTTTATCTCAAGCTTCGAACGGCAGATGCCGGGCGGGGTGGCAGACTTCGCCAAGCCTGAAGTCCAACAACGCATTGCCGAGGGTGTGCGCCGCGCCATGCAGACCGATCAGATGACTTTCGAAGGCATGGTGCCGGAAACCAATGTCGAGAAGATCGTGGCGGTCGTCACCAAGAGTCTCGCCGAAAACCTGATCGAGATCCCCGAGATCGTGGTGATCCCGAGCCGCGAAGTCACCTTCTGGTTCGAGGAGTTCGACCTGACCGGCTTGGAGCACATTCGCTTCCAGCCGATTTCCGACACCATCCTGATCCGCAATATCAGGCTTGAAACCCAGCGCGAGATGGCACGCGCCGTAACTGGGACGCGCGAGGCGCGGACCGAGAACTACATCGTCCGTCACCTGATCGAGGATTCGAGGGTCGACTACGACACTCAGGCTGACCTGCTCTATCGCTGGGCCGGCCAGATGCTGGACCATCTGCGGACCTATCTTCTGGATGAAGACGCTGTCGAAAACGTCGCCATGCTCAAGGGCCGGGAACTCGCCGGCGAGATCCTGTCGCAGATGAGCCGGCATTATCGCGAGACGCCGGCTGACTACCGCGCCAAGGTTGTGCGTCAGTTCCGCGTGCTGAAGCCGCAGGTCGTATCTGTCGTAGATAAATCTACACTGAACATCAGCCAGGCCGCCGTGCCGCTTTCGGCCACCGGCCGGCATATTTTCGTCGGCACCAGGAAGAGCCCATTCACCCAGCATCGCTTCCACTCCGACCCCGAACGGCGCTTCGCCGCACTGATCGACAGCGACTTCGAGAAGGACGTGCTGCGCTGGCTCAAACCAGGTCGAAATGAGTTCAGTATCGAATATCATTCCGGCAAGACCTACGAACCAGACTTCGTGGTGGAGACGACGGGCGAGAAGCTGATCGTCGAGATCAAGTCCGACGCCGAGATGACCGACCCGATCGTGCTGGAAAAGGCTCGGGCCGCCGCTGCATGGGTGCAGCACGCCAACCAGCTGGCCTCGGAGGGCTCCGGAAAGCCCTGGGCGTATCTTCTGGTTCCGGGCAGCGCAATAACCGAAAGTGCGACCCTGGCGGGACTCCGGGCGCTGTATGAGCGCCGGAGTGCGGCTCAGCAGCGGGAGGTGGCAAGCGCATGAAAACCTGGATGGTGCGTGCTGGAGAGCGGGCGGCGCTCATCGATGAGTTTCGCGACGAAGGTCATGTCTCCATTGGCTGGGCGCCGCTGGGGTCGCTTGAGGCTTATGGCAACCGTGCTGACCTCGCACGTGCCGTGGCGACCACTTGGCCGGACTGGAGCAAGCAATCGCAGTCCATGGCCGTGGGTCAGCTCTGGCGCTTCAAGGACGAGATCCGCAAGGACGACACCGTCGTCACCTATGATCCAGGCCGACGGGTCTATCTTGTCGGCACCGTGACCGAGACCTATGCCTTTAATTCCGCACGCCAAGAGCACCCTCAGCTCGGGGAACAGCATCCCCACCTCAAGAAGGTCCACTGGGTGGGTGAGGTGAGCCGAGACCTGCTCAGCGCCGACACCAAGAACAGCCTGGGTGCGATCTCGACCATTTTTCTCGTCCCGCGGGAGGCCGCGGCGGATCTGCAGCGCGCAATGGCAACCCAGGCACCAGCAGAACCCCCTGACGCGGCCCAGGCTGAAGAAGCGGCACTCGCCGGGGACATGCAGGTCAAGGCACTCGAGTTCATCAAGGACCGAGCGGCCAAGCTGGACTGGGACGAGATGCAGCGCCTCGTGGCGGGTCTGTTGCGCGCCATGGGCTATAAGACCCGCATTTCGCCGGCCGGACCGGATCGCGGCAAGGACATCGTAGCCTCGCCTGACGGGTTCGGCTTCGAGAGCCCTCGCATCGTTGTTGAGGTGAAGCATCGCAAGGGCGCCATGGGTAGCCAGGAAATCAGGAGCTTCCTCGGCGGGCGGCACAAGGACGACAAGGGCCTCTACGTCAGCACCGGCGGGTTTTCGAAGGAGGCACGCTATGAGGCGGAACGGGCCAGCATTCCTTTGTCGCTGATGGACATCGATGAACTCGTCGCCGCGCTTATCGACAACTACGAAGCTCTGGACAACGAAACCAAGCAGCTCCTGCCGCTACGCAGGCTCTACTGGCCCATATAGGGCCAAAGACCGACCAGAGCATATGGTCCAGCCATTTTCTGCACTCCGCCGATATGGCCGCTATAAAATGAAACATGAAGGCCAGACGTGTGTCTTGGTCCCGCGTGTGACATGACTATGCTCGACGTTCCCCACCCTTCCGATGACCAGCTCATGACGCTCAAGGAGGCCTGTGACAAAGTCTTCAGCGGCGCGATTACTCCTTCCAGCCTCAGGGCCGAGCACAAGCGTGGGAAGCTCGTCATTATCCGGATTGGTCGCACCCAGTTCGTGACGCGCGGCGGCATTAGGGAAATGATCGAAAAGTGTCAGTCGGACCTGTCGGAAAGGGACCTCGACTTTGGCTCCAGCCAGAGCGCAAGAATGGCAATGGAAGTGTCGAGGCGGCGCGGTGGGTCATCCGCGACGGCAACGTCAAGCGCAGCACAGGATGCTCTCCAAGCGACATTACAGGGGCTGAGGCAGCACTAGCCGCCTACATCGCTCAGAAGCACGACCCGCGCCACAATGTTGGCCAGCCGTCGCGTGTGCTGATCGTCGACGTGCTCAACGTCTATGCCCGCGACATCGCAGCGCGCCATGCACGCCCGAGGGAGACGGCCGCAAGGATCGCAAGGCTGGCGTCGTGGTGGGGGAACCCGCTTGGATCATCCCGAAAAGCCATAGGGCCGAAACCGGTGCTGACTGGCTTCGTCAGCGATATCAATGCCTCTAATTGCCATGCCTATCTTTCTTTCGTGGGCGCCACCCGATCTGCAAGCCGAGATCTTGAGCTTTTGCGCGCAGCGCTCCGGCACGCGCGGGAACAGCGGATCCTGGAAGGAACCGTGAAGGTGACCCTTCCGCCCAAATCCAAGCCTCGTGAGCGCTGGCTGACGCGGTCAGAGGTCGCCAAGCTCGTCTGGACCGCCTGGCGGGGAGGAAGGTCAGCAAACGGCCGCTCACGCCAGGAGGACAATTGGCACATGCGCCGCCACCTCGCCCGGTTCATCCTGCTGGCCGTCTACACCGGATCCAGGCGTGGCGACGTGCTCAATGCGTCCTTCGTGCAGAGCACCACTCATGGTTTCATCGATCTCGAACGCGGCGTTTGGACGCGAAAGGCCGCTTCGAAGGCAGCGACGAAGAAGAGGCAAACAACCATTCCTCTCCCGCCTAGCTTACTTGCCCATCTTCGGCGCTGGCGACGCTCTGGGCAGATCTTTGCGGTCGAATTCAACGGGAAAAAGGTCGGCAACGTCAGTAAGGCGTTTAGAGCTCTCGTCGTCGAATGTGGACTGGACGCCGAGGTGATCCCACACGCCCTTCGCCACACGGGTGTGACCTGGGCTATGCAGAACGGCGTCGAACTCTGGGAGGCGTCGGGCTATTTCGGCATGAGCGTGCAGACGCTGATGGACGTTTACGGCCACCATCACCCTGACTACCTTAGAGGCGCTGCCGCGAAGATGATGCGGCCCGGCAAGTAGTGGACGCTAAGGCGTCGTCCTAACGTAGGCAGCAGGAGGTAGCGGTGGGCACCATTCCATTGGATGACAAGAGCAAGGCCGAGGCAGTCGAACGCGTCCTCGACTATGTGAGACACCGACTCAGCACAAGCGAAGCTGCCAGGCTGTGGATCATCAAGGGCTCATTGCCGGGATATGACGAAAAGACGCCCATTGACCTCATTTCAGAGGATCGAGAAGAGTGCATCTATGACGTCCTCCCGGCCATTGAAGCGGGCGTCCATGCGTGAAAATGGTCGATCAATACAGCCAAACCCTGTCGGTAACTCTGTCGGTGTAAAAAAGCCCGACCTCTACAGAGGCCGGGCTTGATTGGTCGGAGTAGAGTGATTCGAACACTCGACCCCCTGCTCCCGAAGCAGGTGCGCTACCAGGCTGCGCTATACTCCGTCATGGTCGTGACTTCGGGCTAAGCGCCGGAACAAACCGGCCATGTCACGATGTGGCGGCGTTATAGCCGCGAGCCTCTCCGTGTTCAAGCGCTTCCACAACCTTTTCTTTCAACCCAGACATCGTGTTGCGAAGCAAAGACAAACCGTGTAGGAACCGCGCCAGTTGGGGCGTCGCCAAGTGGTAAGGCATCGGTTTTTGGTACCGACATTCCCAGGTTCGAATCCTGGCGCCCCAGCCAGAATCAACCTAAGTCATTGATTTAACCCTGTTATAGGTTCCGTTACACCGGCGTGTGCACGGAACTGTATTACAGAGGTGTGTTACAGGCGCTGCCCAACAGGAGCCTGACCATGCCTGCCATCCCAAACTGCTTCCGCCGCGGTCCTGTTTATTACTGGCGCCGATGGACGCCAGACCCGGGCCGCTATCTCGTTCAGTTGGCTTTGGATGTTAAGGATCAGCGAACCGCTCGACGGCTATCGTCCCATCTTACGGCGGAAAGCGACAAGCTTTTCGCAGGCGGGGGGCATCGAACTATGAATAGACAGGAACTTCAAACCTACCTCAGGCACTGCCTTGAACGACACAGTTCGGAATTTTACGCCGTCGAGGGCGGCGCGAACTGGCAAGAAAGCTACTGGCGCCACATCGCTTTGGGCCACGCCCATCTACTGGTTGCCAAACGGGGCATAGGTGCTTCCTTGCTTGCCCGAGAGGCCGAAGCGATTAATCGGGAGTGGGAAAGCGAGACGCTTGCGACCCGCGTCCAGGAGGCAATTCGTTTCGTGGTAGACCTACATTATGATGTTGCTCCCTATCTGGGTGCCGGAGTTGAGGCAGCGGTTCTCGCCAATCGTAATCCGACCGAGGCTGATGCTGAACAGGCAATTGCCTGCCGGATGCTGGCACAGGCTGCCAGCAGTTTCCGTAAAGCCAAGAGATATGGCGTAGACGAAGCGCGACTGGATCAATTGATCGCGCAGTGTAACGACTTGGGAAGCGTCCCCGCGCCGCAGGGCGGTAAAGCCCCCCTGCAAAATGTGATTTTGGCCGCTCTGACTTATCTACGTGAGAAGAAATCACTCGAGAACGCCGACAGCGGCGGTCAGTCGACAGGCGCCAGTATATTCGAAGACCTCGTATTCCCGCCTAGTGCATGGGCCGAAAACCTTAATTCGATAGGCAAGCTTGGCAATTCGCATCAGGACGAAGGCGGCGTTTTGGAGCGTCTGCGCCTGGCACTGCAGGAATTGCCACATCAGATTGAGGACGCGCACCTTGCCCGACAGCAAAGGTTGAAAGCGCTTTTTGATGAACCCAAATCTGCGATGAGTGAAAGCCAAGATGAGGACCCGGTACCAACTTTGCGCTTGTCATCCGAAATACCTTCCGAGGAGCAGGCCTCTTCTCCAAACCGAAAAATTGTTGAGCGCCCTCAGCAATCTGCCCATCTTGCCGGGGCAGGCGTTGCAAGGAGCATGACCTTTGTCGAGGTGGGAGACATGCTCTGTACAAAAAAGCAGCAGGATAAATCCTGGGACGAGAAAACTGCAAAGCAGGCAAAGGCGCTCTATGCCCTCTTTTCCAAGTTCCTCGCTGAGGAGCACGGCGTCACCACCTTTATCGAGCTTAAGCAGCCTCACCTCTACGCTTACGACCAGTTCATGCGTATGCTTCACGCTGACTATGGAAGGTCTCCGTCCGACAAAGCCCGCTCGATTGCGCAGCTAAGGGAGATGTCACGGCATAAGCTGCCAGCGAAACAAGGCCTTTCAGTTCTGACGCGTAATAGGCACCTGACGCAGTTAGGTACTTTGCTTGATGAGGCCGAGAGCTTGGGAGAGCCGCTGGACAGGGGCCTGAATCTGACGCGTTTGCGTGGGAAGAAACAGGGGCGGGCTCGTGACGATCGGATGAAACTCTCAGAGAGCCAAGTTGACACCTTCTTTCGTAGCCCTGTTTTTATGGGCTGCAAGAGTTGGAAAAAACTGCATGAATCAGGCGACCAGGTGTTCCACCGCGCTGCTTACTTTGGGCCGCTGCTCGCCTACTACCAAGGCATGAGGCGAGAGGAATATTGTGGCCTCCACGTCAACGACGTCGTTTCCGACAACGGAAGTCACCCCTATCTGCATGTTGCTGCTAATGACTTCCGGCGCTTGAAGAATGCGCAGTCTCGACGCAATCTAGTTCTTCATCCTGAGCTTATCAGGCTTGGCTTCATCGAATATGTTTCAATAATCGCCAAAACAGGCCACGAACGCGTTTTTCCAGACCTTTATAGTCCTGGTACTACCAGCCTTCTAGGGGATCGACTTTACAGGGAGATGGAGCCGCTGCGAAAGGCATTGGGAATCACGCCCCATCAATTCCGGCATTTTTTTAATGATGAGCTGAAGCAGCAGCGCGTGACGCAAGAGTTTCGAGCGGATTTGATGGGGCATGGTGGAGATTCGGAGACGTCGGAGCGATACTGCAATCCGGTCAAACTTGAACTTCAGATGGAAGAACTGCTCAAGTTACCCGTTCGGACCGCTCATATTAACCGCATGCCTATCCAGCTTATTCCGTGGGTAGCTTTACGCCAAATACCGCCTTGGTCGCGAGCTCGTTTCTCTTCCTCCAAGACGTAATGGTGCCTACTCGCCAGAGCCGCCTGGACTAAAGCTGCGCGTCGTAGCGTGAGGCCTCCCGCTTCCTCCTCCTCCGAAGGCAGAGGCCACAAGTTCGAATCTTGTCGGATGGGCCATCTCTTTTTTATCACCGGAAATCGCATCTAACATCTTGAACGGCGAATGATAAATTCGCCGTTCCAAACCCTTTATTCCGCGAATAATGCAGACGGTCGGAGAACGCCAGCTTTAACACCGTCCGGCGTAGTTCCAATTGACGGGATTTCCATAGCGACCAAGGGTTTGCAAGGAACCCGAGGGCCGCTCTAAGACTTTTTTCATAGCTGCTTTTTGGTTTCGTGGTTTCTGCCATCTTTTCCGTAATTTCCACCTTCTGCGCTTCAAGCGACTGAATGCGGTTCTCATAGGCGTCGATCACGCTGGGAACGCGGGCGTCAAGGATGCGCTCCAGCAATTGGCCAACCTGCTTTTCAATCTTGGGCTTTTCGGCGGAGAGGGCTTTGATATACCCATCGGCCTGCTTGAGCCGTGCGTCCCTCAAGCTCTTGGACATCGTACCTGCGGTTTTGAACAAAGCAGGGGTTGGCGTGATCGAGCGCAAAAGCTCTTCAAACTCTCCTTCGATTTTGGCGCGGCGAATGGAACGGCCATAGTGTTCGCATCCGCGCTTTGGACAGCACCGGCTTCATCGCCTATCATGTCGCCCGTCGCCTGATCGAGCGCGGTGATAGCGTCGCCGGCTTTGACGTCATCAACGACTACTACGACCCCATCCTGAAACAGGCCTGCCCCGCCCAGTTCGATGCTGTCTGCAAGACCCAAAGCGCCGATCACACTAATCCAAGCCGATCTCGCAGATCAGTCCGCCGTCGACACCGCCTTCGCCACACACGAGTTCGACCGCGTCATCCATCTCGCAGCGCAAGCCCGCGTCCGCGTTCTAACGCGCTCGCGATCATTTCACGATGATTAGTTCCGCGAAGCGAGACCATGTATTCGGGAATGGCGTAGGTGAGGACAAGGCCGGTGCGGAGCGAAAGGTTCTCGATCATTTCGTGCAAAAGTGGAATGTCAGCACAGACATAGATTGTGAAGGGAAAGTTGCGATTGACATCGAGAAAAGTTTTCAGACGCCGACTTTGAATTAAGGCGCCCATGGTCGCAATTTGCTCGCGCAGGGTCGTGATCAACTCGCCGTTCATCGCCGGCCTTGATAAGCTTTGGCGGCAACAACTTGCCCTTCGGGTCGCAGCGCAACATTGGCCTCGGAAGCCGGATCCAGCGGTACAGCTGTCGGCTCCTTGTCGAAGCTCACCACAGGCCCGTATACCAGACAGAACTATTCAGGATTCGCCGTACCAGACCAGGCTGGCCACTTGCGCCTAGGCGGGAAAAAAGTGACTTCGAGCAGGTCCGTGTGCTCTCCTCTGTCCAGCCCAGCTTTGCTGCAGCGGCTTTTAAGGAATGGCCGTCGCACATCAGTATCGCGAGGCGCGCCTCACTGGTACTAATGCCAAAATGTTGCGCGACCGCCCGCGCGGAAATAAAGCTGCACTGTGGTGTTAATCGTAGCCGCCCGAGGATCGCCAGAGTATCATCGTGCTCGATCTGGGTAAGCAATATTTCGCCTTTCTTGAGTGGCAAGACCACCGGCCCCTGACCTGCAACGGCTCTCGCAAAAGCTTGCTTGAATTCAGATGAGAGGGCTGGCTCCGCAAACTTCAAAGACAGCCCCTCTACGACCTGGAGCCCGGTCGGTCGGCGCTCTCCAAGCAGCTTCGGGGAAAATCGTAAGATCCTGCCTGTAGTGTCAAACACCACCCAGCCTCCACCCAAAGCTGCAAGCAGAGTGTCACCGATTTCGCTCTCCGCTTGCTGTCGCTGCCGCTCAAGCCATAGTCCCATCGCCAGCCCGAGGAATGGCACGAGGCTGTGCAACGCTTGGCCATCTGCACTGCGGAAATCGCGGCCATGCGTACCACGAATGATGCTCAGCGTCAGTCCGGCAGCATTATTGGTGCGCACCTTGATCATGCGGGTCGGAGCAACGCCCCCATTTGATACTGGGAAGTGCTCCTGTGAGTAAACACGGTCAAATCGCAGGGCCTGCCGTGATGACGGCTCACTATCATGGAGGCTGCCATCGAACCAGCCGTGGGTTTGGTTCTGGTCATCCAGGATCAAGGAAGCGCCGTCAGCCCGTGTCACTTTTCGCAATAATGATAGAAACGTCAACCAGGCGCAGTTGGCGTCAAGCTTTGTTTCGGCAAAGAGCGCGCGGATTAGCCTTGTTTGATCGTCAAACTGTTCCATTTCTTCACGATACCTCCCAAATGGAAGGTGCGCCAAGTGTTTGCGAGCCTTAATAAAGCCGTCAAATGCAATTTGTTTGGCTGGATGATAATGGCACTGAAAACACTGACGCACCTTCAGCGTCTTGAGGCAGAAAGCATCCACATCCTCCGCGAAGTCGTGGCTGAGGCCGAGCGCCCGGTGATGCTCTATAGCATCGGCAAAGACAGCGCTGTCATGCTGCATCTGGCCAAAAAGGCCTTTTACCCCGCGCCGCCTCCCTTCCCGCTGATGCATGTCGATACGACGTGGAAGTTCCGCGACATGTATGCGCTACGCGACAAGGCCGCGACGCAAGCCGGCATGGATCTCATCGTTTACCAGAACCCGGAAGCCAAAGAGCGAGGGATCAACCCCTTTGATCACGGTTCGCTGCACACTGACATGTGGAAAACCGAAGGTCTGAAGCAGGCACTCGATCTCCACGGCTTCGACGTGGCCTTCGGCGGTGCCCGCCGCGACGAAGAAAAATCCCGCGCGAAAGAGCGCGTCTTCTCCTTCCGCTACGCCAACCACCGTTGGGATCCCAAAAACCAGCGCCCCGAGTTGTGGCGGCTCTACAACGCGCGCAAGTCGAAGGGCGAGAGCATCCGTGTGTTCCCGATCTCGAACTGGACCGAGCTCGACATCTGGCAATACATCCACCTCGAAGGGATCGAGATCGTTCCGCTGTATTTCTCAGCCCTGCGTCCGACCGTGACGCGCGATAGCCTCATCCTGATGGTCGATGACGAGCGTTTCCCGCTCAAGCCCGCTGAAACACCCGAAATGCGCTCCGTGCGCTTCCGTACGCTCGGCTGCTACCCGCTCACAGGCGCCGTCGAAAGCACCGCCACTACGCTCCCTGAGGTCATTCAGGAAATGCTCCTGACCACCACATCCGAGCGTCAGGGCCGCGCCATCGACCACGATCAGGCCGCCTCGATGGAGAAGAAAAAGCAGGAAGGCTACTTCTGAACGCCCCGCGCCCGACTTGCTCTTCTCCAGTTTCATCCCCCTAGTGATGACCGACATGACCACAAAAGACCTGATCTACAAAACCGACGCGCTGATCGCGGAAGACATCGATTCCTATCTGGAAGCCCACCAGAACAAGACCATGCTCCGCTTCATCACCTGCGGCTCCGTGGATGATGGCAAGTCCACCCTCATCGGTCGCTTGCTCTATGACAGCAAGATGATTTTCGAAGACCAACTTGCCGCCCTTGAAGCCGACAGTAAGCGTGTGGGGACACAAGGCGGCGATATCGACTTTGCACTCCTCGTTGATGGCCTCGCTGCCGAACGCGAACAGGGCATCACCATTGATGTGGCCTATCGCTTCTTCGCCACTGAGAAGCGCAAGTTCATCGTTGCCGACACTCCAGGCCACGAACAATACACCCGCAACATGGTCACGGGCGCCTCGACGGCCGATCTGGCAGTGATCCTAGTCGACGCCCGCAAAGGCGTCCTCACCCAGACCCGCCGCCACAGCTACCTCGTCAACCTCATCGGTATCCGCCACGTGGTGCTGGCCGTGAACAAGATGGATCTCGTGGGCTACAGCCAGAGAGTGTTCGACAAGATCGTGAAGGATTACGGCACCTTCGCACTCTCCATCGGCATCACCGATTTCACCGCAATCCCGATCTCGGGCTACAAGGGCGATAACATCACGGGGCCCAGCGAGAATACGCCCTGGTATCAGGGCTCCGCGCTTCTGTCCTATCTCGAAACCGTGCAGGTGGATGTCACGGGGGATCAGGCCAAGCCCTTCCGCCTCCCCGTGCAATGGGTGAACCGCCCCAATCTCGATTTTCGCGGGTTCGCGGGCATGGTCGCCAGCGGCGCCGTCCGCCCCGGTGACGCCGTGCGCGTGCTGCCCTCGGGCAAAACTTCGACTGTCGCGCGGATCGTGGCCCTCGAAGGAGACCATGATTTGGCAGTGGCGGGCGAGTCCGTCACTATCACCCTTGCCGATGAAATCGACTGCTCGCGCGGTCAGGTCATCGTCGCGGCGCAAGCGCCATTGGAAGTGGCCGACCAGTTTGAGGCCGCACTTGTCTGGATGGATGAAGTCGAAATGGTGCCGGGCCGCGCTTATTTGCTTAAGATCGGTACGCAAACCGTCTCGGCGACCGTCCACCAGCCGAAATACGAGATTAATGTCAACACTCGGGAACACCTCGCGGCCAAAACGCTTGATCTCAACGCCATCGGCGTCGCCAATATCACTACAGACCGCGAAATCCCCTTCGCACCCTACACGGAGAACCGCGACCTCGGCGGCTTCATTCTTATCGACAAGATCACCAACCGCACCGTTGCTGCCGGGATGATCCATTTCGCGCTCCGGCGGGCCCAGAACATCCATTGGCAGGCCACGGATATCTCCCGCAAAAGCCACGCGGCGATGAAAAACCAGACGCCCGCCGTGCTCTGGCTCACAGGCCTCTCCGGTTCGGGCAAGTCGACCATCGCAAATATCGTCGAGAAGAAACTAGCGCGGATGAACCGCCATACCTTCCTTCTCGATGGCGATAACGTCCGTCACGGGTTAAATAAGGATTTGGGCTTCACCGAAGCCGACCGTGTAGAGAACATTCGCCGCGTCGGTGAAGTGGCCAAACTCATGACCGATGCAGGCCTGATCGTCATCACTGCCTTCATCTCGCCCTTCCGCTCTGAGCGGGACATGGCCCGCCGCATGATGCAGCCTGGCGAGTTTATCGAAATCTTCGTCGATACCCCCCTCGAAGTCGCCGAGGCCCGCGATGTGAAAGGCCTCTATTCCAAGGCGCGTTCAGGCCAGTTGAAAAACTTCACGGGCATCGATAGCCCCTACGAGGTGCCAGAGAACGCCGAAATCCGGATCGATACCGCCGAAATGACGCCCGAGGAGGCGGCTGATCTGATCATCGGGCGTTTGATACCATGAGGATGGAAGGCCAGACGATCACAAGTCTTGGGCGTTGGACGCTCGGATTTCAACCATGACAGGATGGTTTCATATCACCCGCAGCTGATCTACTCCAACTACCACGCGTGTCTGGCTGCCCATGATCTCCATCAGGATCCAGACACGAAGGTCCGGCGCGACTTTCTGCCCGAATATCGCTCAAACTTGAGCAAACGCAAATAAGCTTTTCGGAAGACAGGTGACATTTTGACGAAGGCAGCGGGCCAGCCACCCTCTACCGCAGTGATGTTATGGAATAATCGTGCACTATCAATTTTGACGTTTTGAGAGCCGAGCAAACGTCCGTCCGACTGGACCGCGGATCGTAGGTTGGCTTGGACGGAAGTGGCGAGATTTCCGGGTTTCGGGCGGCGCAGTACGTGTGCATCTCAACGGAGCACCAGGGTTGGTCGTTGCAGAGCCGCCAGACCACCGACGTCGTGTTATAGGCGTTGCTCATGGCAGTATGTCGTCGGAAGCCCAAGAGCAAGGTCCTGGTTCATTCCGGTCACGGCTCCTGACGTTGCCCCCGCGGCTTAATCCAGTTTGAAATAGACTCTGGCTCAACCCAAGGACCAGAGATGAAGCGTACCCGGTTCAGCGAAGACTAGATCATCGGCATTCTGAAAGAGCATGAGTACGGCATTCCCGTGCCCGACCTATGCCGCAAGCATGGCGTGAGCAATGCGAGCATCTACAAGTGGAAAGCCAAGTATGGACCGCAGCTTTTCCGAACGCGTCCCAAACTGCGCCCGCTGCCGTATGGTGATGATCGAGGTCAGGTTGGCGATCTTGAGGCCATCGCCGGCCTTGATCGCCTTGCGCTCCACGATCTCGGCGTGCAACTGCTCGGTCTCTGCCTGCTTGGCCAGAAGCAGAGCCTTCAGCGCTTCGACATCATCCGGAAGATCACGTTCGGCCAGCGTTCTCATGCCCGCAACAGAGCACACATCAGAGTCTGGATTTCTTGGTCTTTCCGTCCCCTGAGTCACTCCGCCGCAAGCTTTACCCAGACGATTGCTGACGGCTCGAACGCGCCCCCTGACCTTCGTCCAATCCATGCCGTCGACCAATGCCAGCAACTGCGCATGGCTCAACCTTACCCGCGATTCCTCAAGCCGCGGCCTGCAGACCTTAGCCTTCTCCAGCCACTTGGCGTAGAGGCACAGCTTCGTGCCGTCCCACCACACTAGCTTCACTTGGTCCGCCTGTTTCGCCCGGAACACGTAGATCGAGCCATTGAGCGGATCCGACCCGGCATTGCGCACCAGGCCAGCCAGCCCGTCCGGTCCCTTGCTGAAGTCCACCGGCCAGCTCGCTAGGAACAACTTCACCCGGCCGGGATCATGCCGACTGGACCGCCCGGGTCACCCGACGAAGCTGATGTTCGCCCACGTCGACGCCAACGCGGATGCTCACGCGACCGATAACGATCTCCAGCGTTCCCGCCAAGGTCGATGTTTCCGCCACCTGTTCGCTGGAGCTTCCCGGCACCACCCTGGCCGTTCGCCGCCAGCCGAGCAGTTCCTGCGGCCTGATGCCGATCTCCCCCGCCAGCGCCGAAACGTTGACGCCGGGCTTCACGCTCCGTGCGACAACCTCTGACTTGAAGCTGTCCGACCATTGCCGGTGCGGCACAACAAGCGCACCCTCGAACCAATCCGGCACTGTCTCGATCAACTGAAAACTTTTGTCCGAACGCTCAATCCTAGACACAGAAACTGAGACCTCCGCCAATCCCTGCATTCATACAAGATACCCAACCGCAACGTCAGACGGCACAGGCTTCGCGCTTACAACTCAACTTGAGCCCGTACAGATCGTCGCGCTTGGGTCGTTGATCTTACGATGTGTTAAAAGGCCGGGCAAAGATCAAGTATTGGATTTTCCGAAAAATTTTTGAAGCGCCAGGCCGGCGACGACAACAGCTAGAATAACTGACATTGCAATCTCGGTCCAAACTAGAGTTTTGGCTACAGAAAAAATGTCGCCACTGCCCTGCAGCACCCCCCATAATGCAACGAGCTTGAACGTAATTTTAAAGCCCGCAGCGGCCAATACGGTAAGTTGGCGACCATGCAGCAGAAGCACTTGCGTCAAAAGCAGCGAGAGGACGAGCGGGCCGAGGCTGAAAGCGTGGAGGTGGAAGACCCCGGCTGTGATCGCGGTGGCGCTACTGCCGAAGGCCCCGCGCTGATAGACGAGCCGGGTAATTGGCTCGGCCCCCAGCGCCAGGATCAAGCCGATTACCGTCGCCGCCACGGCGATTGCGGCGATCTGTACCACGTGGCCGCATGCCAGCCCCCCAGTGTCTCGGATGGCGCGGCCCATGCGAGGGGCGAGGACGAGATTGGTGGAGGTAGCTAGGATTGCTGCGACCGCCATGATCAGCGCATAGCTGTATTCTAACCCCGCCAGCATGCCTTCGCCCATGCCCGAGGCCACGGCGCGGTCGAGGATGCGGCCGGCCGACAGGAAGAGCTGCGACACCATCGCCAGACCGATGGCGCTCAAGGTGGGCGAGAGCGCCGCAAGGCGCGGCGCGGCGGCGGCAAGGCTCGCGGCAACCCGTCGCCGGTCGCGTGCCCCAAGGGCAATGACGTGGACGACAAGCACCGCGGCCCCGCCCAGCGCGGCGGCAATTGACGGGCCCATGAGGACGCGCCAGTCGAGGACGAGGACGAATGCGAGAAGGGCAATCACGAAGCCGCCCGAGCGTATCAGCTGGGAGGCGGCCCCGGGCCAGACCCGGCCGCGCGTGCTCATCAGCGCGCGCATCGGCAGGGACAGGACAACGAAGAGGAAGATGAGCCAGCAGATCCGCCCGGCCATCACCAGTCGCGCCTGCTCCTCGGGGCTCATGCCCGGGGCGAGCAGCCGGGCTTGCCACGGCATGGTGAGCACGCCGAGCAAAAAGCCGACGCTGGCAAAGGTCAGTGTGGCCCAGACCGCGTGGCGCAGGGACTGTGCCGGGCGCCCCCGTTCGCCACCGAGAATGAGACGCATCAGGATTGCAACAAAGGAGATAGCAAGCGCATCGGAAAATACGCTGGGCAGGCCGAAGGCGACACGGAAAATCTCAACGTCCCGAGAGGTGCCGAAGAGATAGGCCAATACCACTTCGCGCCCGATTCCAGCCAGAAGGCCGGTGGCGACGAGGGCGGGGATGAGGAGCTTGCGGGCCATTGCAATCCGTCGGGATGCACCAATCATAGGGATCGCAACCGCGCGTAGTATTCGGTCGAACGCTCCTGCCCAGGGCGTTCGATACAGAAGATACTTTGGTGGTTATTTGTTGTATGCATGTTCATCCCGCGAAGAAATTGGGATCAGCAAGAACAAGTAGCCGATCGCATTTGAAAGTAGGGTGTTTGAAATGAGCACGACCGCAATCACGACGCGCAAATTGAACCTCGCATGCAGAGCGTAGTATAGAAAAAGTTGCCGACATGAATCCGAAAGCATACGTTAAGTTTGTGGTGAGTTTTGGGAGCATGCTGACGTAACTGTCAGAATCATCGGTCAACCCCAATCGCTGCCAATATCGCCTTGATTAAGGAATCGCTGAAGCAGAAGGCGGTTCTGATATGCGTCCATCAGCGGCAAAATCAACCTCACGAAGCGGTTCGAAAACTCGCATCAAGTAGAACCAATCTCCAGTCGGACAACAAAACATTTATCAAACATGAAATTCTTAGGTTCATGTCCTTGAGAGCAAACACAATCACCACTGCCGCCACAACCGCAATCAGCAATTTCAGAAAGCGCCGCGCCGACAAAAAGTACACGAGAAACGTAAATGTGAGAGGGAGAATTGCCGACAAAGAGAGCGAGGCATATGAGATCTTAACTTCTAGCAACGCCCACGTCCATTTCTGCGAGAAAAACAAAACGGGACCGCCAACGCAAGCCCCAAAAACCCAAAGAATGAGGGCTCGGCGGCGAAAGACTTGAAGCCTCTGTCAGTCGATCCACGAGAACCGTAGATTTGGCCCCCCTATGCTGCCTTTTTGTAGCGCGCAAATCATATGGCGCCGCGCGCAACTTCATGTGGCAGCGAAACCAGGCAAAATAGCTCCTTTGGATTTCCGAAGTGGTGCCATAGGCTCAGGGGTGATTGGGTGGAAACGTGGTTACGCAACACGCGGGCGGCGCGGGCATCCCCCGCCTGTACTGCTCGTTCCACCATGAAGCACGCGAATCGAGCGGCATTGCGCGCAAGTAGGCACGAGAACCCCAACGCCGCCGGGGGAGGGGCATCAACACCCTAAGGCTGTTTCCAATTGAGACCTGATGTCACATCGCTTTCTCAGCCTCTCGACCCTCAGTACCTCCGCAGCCGCACGGTCAGTCCACAAGGCATTCTGGTAGGGAACCAGCATAAATGCTGATGATCTTAACAGCCATGTTCCGCAATACACCAAACTCATCACGACGAACGCCGTAGTTGCAAGGGCGGCCAAGGACGGCCGCCTGGCTATCATGAGAGGAGCGCGCAGCAGTGCTATCGCAGCGCACGGAATTGCGAAATAAGCCAGCCTGTTTCTCACGACTTCAACATCGATCATCACCAGCGATGCCAGAGCCGCTATCACCGCGCACCGAGCAAAAAATGCCCCAACAATATCTACTGACTTCCAGTAGGTTCTTGCGATGGAAAGGATGAGCCCGGAATATAGAACGACCAAGAAAAACGTCTCGGCATCTATTGATCCACCTCGTTCAACGTAGGTCGATATTTTGGGGAAGAAGCCAATATCCGGCAGCAAGGGAACCGCGTGCCATGCCAATCGCGCAGCAATTGCGCCGCCGATGGCAACCAGCAAAAACCTATTCCAACTCCACTTGCCGCTTATAACGCCAGCCAAGGCGAATGCGCTATAGGCTGCTCCAAAAATATGGAAAAGCGGCGCGACAATAAGCAGGGCCCATGCTGCGATACGCCACCGCTTCACGACCAATAACGTCACGGCGCTCAACACGAGTGCCAATGCAATACTTTGACGCACAACCGAGAAAAACACCGAGAAAATCAAAAAATTTATGCAAATGAGCCAAAATGTACCTACCAACTTGGGCGGGATGAGCGTGGCCAGGTGCAGAAAGGCAAGCACTACGATGACGGTGGCCACGACATAGAGGATCTGCACATCCGCCGATACTAACGTGAGCACCTTGGTGAACGCTATGAATGCGGGATCCAAATAGCGCTGGAACATTTCATTTACGTCGACTGCGGGCGACCTTAGGGCCTCGTACAGTTCGCCATAAAAAAGCCAGTCGTAACCAGTTTCAAAACGAAAGGCCGTTACAATGATGATGAGGGTAAGGAAGACGGACTGTACCCACCGGTTGCCATCAGTAACCCAGGAGGTTATCGCGAAAAGGAATAGCCAAGCTTCTAAGCCGATATAAAACGCCACCGATTCTATCCCTAAGACCCGGAACCCCATGCAAAACGAGAAAGCGGATCACCTTCAATTTGATCGCTCAGTCTTCGTCTTATTCTGCGCAATCGTGTTTTCCAAGGTCGTTTGGTACGACTTAAGAGTGTACTTCGAGACGCCGGACCGTCGCGACGTCCTAACGATGATGTATCTGGCGTGGGTGCTGGCGCAGTTTTTTTGCTGCCTGACTCTGACGCGGAAATTACTGAAGCATATTAGCGCTCCCTTCCTGATCTGGGCTTCAATCGTCCTGATATATTTTATGGTTGGTCTCGCCCACAACGGCTTCACTAGTTACTTAGCGAACGATATAGCCCGTTATGGACTGCCACTTGGCTGGCTTCTGGTCTTCAGTTGGGCGCTGAAGTGTTTACCGCCGAGATTGATTGTCGCCACGATCCTCGGGTGCTTGATAGTGGCAGTATTTCTGCGGCTAGGCATTCACGAACTCGTAAGTGACGGCCGTGTACGCTTTGGCCGTCACTGGGAGATATGGTTGATCGTTGCGGCAGTCGCCTTGGGGGCGATATCTAAAGGGCCGTGGTCAATTGCTGCCCTCGTCGTCGGTATTTCAGTGCTTTGCATGATCTTCTGGATTGGCAATACCAGGGTGGTGCTCGTCGGGTCGCTATTAGCGTCGATTGTTTGTGTCGCCGTCATCAAGTGGATTTGGCGAGATAAAGGCTCGAGCGTTCGTAGTTTTATGGTGATGATTTCAGTTGTTACGACCTGCGCATTTGGACTGTCGCCATTTGCGCCAAGCGACCGGCTCAATATACTGAGTGCATTCACAGAAGATCAATTCGAAGAACTGGGATCGAAGCCAGGGGTAGTCTTGCCCGATGCCGAGCATTCATTGTTGGATGTTTCGCGGCTGAACTGGATTTCCTCCGTGTCACGAGGCGATATGTCCCTAGATGGTCGCTTCTGGGAAGCTGCTTATTTTTTTGCCCGTACGTTCGAATCCCCGGCACGGTTGGTATTTGGCGCGGGCGCCGGTGCATCCGAGCAGGTTGAGATAAATGATAATATTAGGGTTGTGCGCGGGGCCCATGTAACGCCGGTTACGCTACTATATAGACACGGCCTGCTGTTCGGCTCAGCGATTATGGCACTACTTGTGCTCTGGAGTGTGCGCGGAACCTACTGCATTGCTCGCTATGCCCGCGAGCCTGAGGCAAGGTTTCTGGGCTTAACGCTGCTGGCCTACATTATCAGCATTATGCCTCTAACAATGCTGCACCAAGGTGGATTCGATGATCCCTTGGTATTCTTGGCGGTTGCAATTTTCACTCCAAATGCAGCCCACCTCGTGGACCGTCAGAAACATTATCGAGCCCGTTGACCTGCCATCGTGCTAAGCATGGCAGTCGCTCTGGTAGCGGGTGGGGTATGCTTGAGAGCGTTGTGCGAGCGCTTTCGAGAAAGTGGTGCCGCTAGTCATGGGTGAGCTCTATGAACTTGGCGTCGAGATTCTTCAAGGCCACCCCGGAGATCGGCAGGCGCGGTTGCGGGGTGTCACTGAGCGGCAAGTTGAGGATGCCGAACTGGAAATAGCGGGTGGACAGGCGGTCCTTTTCGAAGCGTGCGAGGATATGAACGGCTTCGCTGGCCGCGTCGATGTAATACAGGATCGCCTCGGCCGAAGTCTGGCTCGGGCAGAGCTCGGCAGTGGTGGCAAAGAGCCACCCGCCGCGTAGGGCGGCGGAGTAGAACACCGGGCCGTTGACCTGCGCTAGCTCGCTCAGCGCGCCTGTTGCGCGGTCGTAGCGCATCAGCCGGTTTGGGGCGAACTGGGCATCTGTGCCGAAATAGACGGCTTCAGAACCGAATTGCGGGCTGATCGTACGCCAGTCCTCACTGCCCGCGCCCCAGGGCTCCGCTGTGGTGAAGTCGGGGTCGAAGGCGATGATCCGGCATTCGCTGTCGAGATCGCCGGTGCACACGACGGCGCACGCCGAGACCGGGTCCCAGCGCACCGAATGGACATGGCGCACCTCGCCGGGGGCGAAGCGATAAACCTCACGCACCTCCGTCTCGCCGGGCCGGGCCCGATAGAGGCGCACCGGAGCGCGCGAGGCATTATCGAAATACTCGCCGAAGACGACGCTGCCGTCGGGCAGCACCGCCGCGCCGCCGCGCAGCACCCGGTGGGCGCGCGCCCGTCCACCTATCGGTGTGATTCGGCCTTGGGGGCTGACAAAGCCGATTTCGTTGGCATAGGTGTAGAACAGGCTGCCATCGGCTAGTGGCAGGATGTTGTAGAAGGTTTCGCGTGCCAAGCGTCTCCCTGGTCGCGTGCTTGCAAGCAGACGCCGCAGCAGGGGCCGGGGCAGGCGGGCGAGACGACGCATAGGGCCATCAAGCGTATCGGAGACAAGGATCAGCGGGCCACGCGACCAATAGACTGCCCCCGGCCCTATATGTTCGCAGGTTTCCGCGCCGGGCCGGAGAAACCGTTTCAACCGAGGTGTGTCAGCGACCATCGGCGGGCCCCATGACACGGTCGCCGAAGGCGCTCCGCAAGGCCTCGATCTCGGCCTCGGAGAGCTTCTCGCGGCCGATGCCGATCTGGCCGCGGTGTTCGGAGACGTGGTTGGGATGAAGCATCAGCTCGTCATCGGCGAAGGTGATCTTGCGGCCCAAAAGGCGGCTGATCTTGCGCCGAAGATGCTCGAAACGGGGCGCTTTCTGGCGTGATTTCTCATAGGCCGAGGCAATCGAAAGCTCGTCGCTGATCGCGGCCAGGACGCTGTCGTCGAGATTGATCCCCGAGAAGGCGGCCACCTGGCGTACGGCTTCGGGCAGGTCGTTGAGGAGCAGGGCGTAATCCTGGATCAACACCTCGCCTTCGGGGCGCGCGAGGAGCCAGCGCTCGGCGTCCAGTGCATGGCCCACGCGTTCGATCGCATGAGTGAGAGAGAAGTTGAACTTGGTCTTCATCGAATAGACCACATCGAGAAGGTCGCGGTGGACATAGACGAAGCGCACCCGGCCCCTCGCCTCGGCCAGCCTTTTCACGCTGTCAGGGGGAAAGTGCATCTTGATGACGTTAAGCTCGGGCGCGGCTTCCATACGTGCCAGCTCGTCGTCGGCGTGTTCCCAGTCGCTAGAGCTGCGCCATTCGATGCGTTGGCCTAGCCCGCCAGCGGTGGCGGTTTTCCACGAGGCATTGAACTGCAGGGTCGAACCGGAGCGGGGCATTCCGCAACAGATGAGAAGCATGGATCAGTCCTGTCTGGTCTTGTTGGGCGGGTCTAGACCGGCGATGAGAGCGGGCCAGGTGGGCTGCTCGGGGGCGGCACCGATTGTGCCGGGCAGCGCGGTGAGCAAGGTTTCCAGCGCAGCGCCGATGGCCTCCGGGGTCGCCGCGCGCGGGACGGTGCCGGCATTGCGGCTTTCTAGATCGCGCGCCATTTGGCTATCGGGCTCGACAAGGGCAAGGATGCGCAGGCCGACGTCGAGATAGGTGGAGACCTTGGAGGGATAGGCGACGCGGTACATGTTGGGGCTCAGCGAGACCAGCCCGATGTCGGCCCCGCCGATGACACCGCGCGCCTGGGCAAAGGGCAGAAACGGGGCGAAGCGCACCCGGGGGTGGTTGCCCCAGCGTGCCTTCAGCTCGGGCAGCGCCACGCCATCGCCGAGGAACATCAGCTCGAGTTCGGGGTGGGCGTCGAAGCACAGTGCCACGCCCTCGGCCAGTAGCGGCAGATTCTGAAAGCGCCCGAGGTTGCCGGCAAAGATCACCCGCGTCGTGCCCGTAGGTTTGACCAGCTCGGGCGGCGGCGCGAGAGCTTCGCCGCCGATTTCCAGCGCGGGGTTGTTGATCACCGTGATCGGCAGCGGCCCCAGCCCCCGCGCCCGCAGGGTGCCCGCCATGTCTTCGGAGAGGGTCACGATCGCATCGGCGCGCCGCAGGGTCTGGTTGTCGAGCGCGGTGAGCAGGCGGGCCGGCAGCGCGCGCCCTAATCGACCGCCGGAATAGGTGGACACCTCTGGGTGGATATCTTGCATGTGGTAGACGAAGCGCGACCCGCTCAGCCGTGCGGCCAGGCCTGCGCTCCAGGCCGCGATCACCGGCGGAAAGCTGCCGGCCGTGACCACGTCGGCGCGGGCCCGCAGGGTGTAGGAGAAAAGCGCCGCGCAATAGAGCAGAACGTTGACGAGGCGGGCCAGAGGGTTGCGGCTGGCCTCCGACAACACCCAGACGCGCTTCACGGCGATATCGCCCAGTCGCTCGCGGCGCGGCGCCTTGGTTGGATCGCGCCCATAGGACGGGCGCGACGTGAGGACCTCGACCTCGTGGCCCGCCGCCGCTAAGTCCTGGGCGATCCGGCGCATAATCACCCCGTAGGGCGAGCTGTCGGGCACGAAGTAGCGATGAGTCAGTAGCACCTTCATTCCTGAGCTCCGAATGTGGCCGGCGCCCAGCGCTCGGCAGCTGCAAGGTCGCGCGGGTCAGGTTTGACATGCAGGCCGAGGGTCGGGCCGAGCACGGCCAACGCGGTCAGGCCCACGACCTTGATGTCGGTGAAGATGGTGGCGCGCTCGAGATAGGCACGCTCCACCGCCAGCTTGGCGGGCAGCAGGCGCTCTACATAGGAGCGTTCTGGGTCGGCAGGGTCGACCAGATGATCGCCGAGCAGATAGTAATAGACCGCGCCGGGGCTGGTGATGCCGGGGCGCACGTCGAGGGTTTCCATCATCCAGTCGGTATAATGCTCGGTGACGATCTTGGGGTCTTCCGGGCGCGGCCCGACGATGGCCATATCGCTCTTGAGCACGTTGTAGAACTGCGGCAGCTCGTCGATCTTGGATTTGCGCAGGAACGCGCCGAAGGAAAAAACCCGGCTGTCGCCATGGGAGGTGATGACAGGACCACCCGAATGCACGTGCATTGTGCGGAACTTCAGCATTTCGAAGGGCACGCCGCCCAGCCCGACACGCCGGGCGCGAAAAAAGATCGGCCCTTTGGAAGACAACCGCACGCCGACGGCCGCAAACGCCAGCACTGGGCTCAGCAGCACGAGCAGGGTCGCGGCCAGAAGCATGTCGGCGGCGCGTTTCATCTCGAAAGAGCCTCGCGCACCACCTCGATCACCCGGTCCTGTTCCGCCTCGGTCATCGCCATGAACATCGGCAGCGAGACGCAGCGAGCGAAATAGGCATCGGCGGCGGGGAAGGCGCGGCCCTCGGCCATGGGCTTCCAATAGGTCATCTGGTGCAGCGGGCGGTAGTGCACCGAAGTGGCCACGCCCGCCTCCTGAAGGGCAGTAATGAAGGCGTTGCGGGTCAGGTGGGCGTCATCGGCGATTTGTATGATGTAGAGATGCCACGAATGGGTATCGCCGCCGGCGGCATGCGGCGGCAGGATGAGGGGCAGGTCGGCGAAGGCGGCATCATAGCGCGCCGCGATCGCGGCGCGCGCGGCCTGAAATTCGTCGATTCGGCTGAGCTGGACGCGCCCGATCGCGGCCGCGAGGTCGGTCAGGTTGTATTTGTAGCCCGCCTCGACCACGTCATAGGCCCAACTGGCCTTGATGTTGGTGAATCGGTCGAAGACGTTGCGATCGATGCCGTGTAGCCGCATTTTGCGGGCCCGATCGGCGATCACGTCGCTGGCGGTGACCAGCATGCCGCCTTCTCCGGTAGTCATGGTCTTGTTAGCGTAGAAGCTGAAAGCGGTGACATCGGCGCCGCCGGCCGAAGCCCCGATCAGCGTGTTGGCATGGCGCGTGGGCAGGGCGTGGGCGGCATCATCGAGAATGCAGAGATCGTGGGCATCGGCCAGCGCCCGCAACGCCGTCATGTCACAGGCCCGCCCGGCGAAATGCACCGGCATGAGCACCTTGGTTCTGGTCGTGATGGCGGTGGCCACGGTCTCGACATCGATACAGATCGTGGCCGGGTTCATATCGACGAAGACAGGTGTGGCTCCGAGGTAGCGGATCACCTCGGCGGTCGCGGTGAAGGTCATGGTGGGCACGATCACCTCGTCGCCTGGCCCGACGCCCAGCGCCTCCAGCCCCAGATGCAGCGCGGCGGTGGCGGAGTTGACGGCGATCGCGTGGACATCGCCGCCCATGAGATCGCCAAACTCGGCCTGGAAGGCGGCGGTCTGCGGCCCGGTCGTCAACCAGCCGCTGCGCAGGCTCTCGACCACGGCGGAAACCTCGGCCTCGCCAATGGAGGGGCGAAAGAAGGGAACGTTCTGGGTCATTCAGAATATCCAAGTTCGCTAAGACGTGCAGCCATTACAGAACTGAAGATTTTAAGGTCATTCGGCGGTAACTTTTGCCATAACCGCGGTTCGTTCGGGCGCAGCTTCCTGCGAAAATTCGTGATAATCGCTTCTTTGCCCGGCATTTCCAACTGGTCGAGCAGGGCCGAAAGCGCAGATTCGTCTTGAATCAAATCTTCGTAGCGAATTGTGAAGACACGGGAGTCCGCATCGGGAAGTTGCGACAGACAAGTGTTTGCTCGAGTATAAGACTCGAGCCATTGCTGAGCACAGACCCGCGACAGCGGGCCTTGTTCGACCATCGCGTCGATCCCAGGAAACTGCGGACCCCACACCTGCCCACCCTTACGGCCCGATAACAGACCCTTGATGAAGTTCCGACCGAACCATCCCACATAGCCAATATTCTGAATCGGAATGTCTCGAATCTTCTGTAAAAGCGCTAACCAGTTTGGCTGAGCCTGCCACTGGCGCATCGCACTCTCCGCTACCTCGCGCCCATCTCTAATAAGATGCACGTAACGGGCATTGGGGAAAACGGCATCGACGAAAGGTACGCGCAACGTGTTGGCGACTGTTTTTTCGATGAGGATATCGTCGTTGCTGGCCTTGGCCAGCGAGCGGAGGGAATTTCGAATGAACCGACTGCGCTTGCTAGTAAGCGTAGTCGGATCTAAAATATCGTCCGGCGTCTTCTCGGCTCCGTATCGCCAGACGTAATTCACGTCATAAGGGACCGCCGCGGTCCCTGCGCCAGAAGCTAGTACGTCGCGCAGAAATTTAGTGCCCGAGCGCGCAGCTCCGATCAGGATAATGGTAGAAGATTCAGTCATTGTTCCGGATCCCGTCCCAAATATTTGAAAGCCGTGCAGTGCCTATTATCAGATGCATGACACGCTCGGATGTGTTGGTGATGCAGTAGTCCGCGGGTGCCGGGTGCGGTAGGCCAGCCCTCTGACGATCCTGAAAGCCCCGCGTAATCGAGGCGATTCCGTCGAGGATAGTATCAGGGTTCAGGCCCGTCATGATAAGGCAACCCACATCAAGCCCCTCAGGGCGCTCAATCGCATCACGCGGTGTGATGGCCGGGAAACTCAGTATCGAGCTTTCCTCGGCGATCGTGCCGCTGTCGGAAATCGCGCAGAAGGCACGCATCTGCAGCTTGTTATAGTCGTGGAAACCAAACGGCTTCATCCACTGCACCCGGTCATCCAGCGCCGCCCCGCTAAGCACATCCAATCGTTTGCGGGTGCGCGGATGTGTCGAAACGATGATTGGCATGTCGTAATGCTCGGCAATCCGGTTGAGCGCATCAACTAGCGCCGACAGACGTGCGGTACTGTCGACATTCTCCTCACGGTGTAGCGAGACGATGAAGTAGCCCCGGTCGTTCAATCCAAGCCGCGGTAAAACGTCGGAAGCCTCAATCCGCTCGCGGTAGTGATCCAGAACTTCCCGCATCGGTGATCCCGTGAGGTAGATGCGGCGATGCTGGATGCCTTCCGACAACAGATGACGGCGTGCGTGTTCGGTATAGACTAGGTTGAAGTCTGCGATGTGGTCGACCAACTTGCGATTGGTCTCCTCGGGGACGTTTCGATCGAACGACCTGTTGCCGGCTTCCATGTGGTACACCGGGATTTTCATCCGCCGCGCCATGATCGCCGAGATTGCTGAATTGGTGTCACCCAGAACCAGAACAGCGTCGGGGCGTTCGCTGGCAAGCACCTTTTCGCTTTCCGAAAGGATCTTGCCCAGAGTCTCGCCCAGCGTGCCGCCACCGGTACCGAGAAAATGGTCGGGTTTACGCACGTCCAGGTCTTCGAAAAACACCTCGTTCAGTTCATAGTCCCAGTTCTGGCCAGTATGGACGATGACATGATCGATGAAATCGTCGAGCCGAGCTATGACACGTGACAGACGGATGATCTCGGGCCGGGTGCCGAGAATGGTCATAACCTTGAGGCGTTTCATTTTAGTACCTTATCAGCAAACGTGTCCGGGTTTGCCGGATCGAACAAATCATGGGTCCAAAACAATGTTAGAAGTTCCGCGCCACCTACATTCTCAATAGAATGGGTGTGCAGCGTTGGCATATCGACTGGCGCTGGCGCTTCGCCTGAAACCCTGTATTCCCAGACCTCGTCGCTCAACACCTTGCGTATACGGATCACTGCCTCGCCCTGGACCACGAGGAAACGTTCAACCTTGTTGAGATGGAAATGATCGCCGCGCGTAACTCCGGGCTTTGTGGTCGACAGGAAGGCCTGACCGCCGCCCCCGCCCTTTACCGCTTCAAACAGCATTCCGCGAGTATCGATGTTCAGTTTGAGCGGCCGCGGAAACCCGTTCGGATAGAGAGCTGCGCGATAACTGTTGAAAAGGGCGACCGTGAGAGGATCACCAAGATCCGGATAGACGTTGGCCTCGTAGTTGGTGTGTAGTTGCTGCAGGATTGCGAAGAGGTCCGTGACCGCAATGTCACGCGCCTTGGGCCGCAGGGTGCCGGTGGTACGATCGATGACCGCGTCGATCGCTGCCTGTGCCGCCGCACCAGCATGCAACAATGACACACGCCCCTCAGGGTTGATCTCCGGCCTCTTCCCCGCGATCACCGCCTCGATAAAGGTCGCGGTGACGTTATTGTAACGGGGGCGCGCGCACTCTCCAAAGATGTGCGGCATCATCATGTCTGTATATTTGCCTCCGATCCTTGACAACACCTCGCCGGCGATGCGTTTAGAACGACCATAGGGCGAGTCGCCCACGGCATGCGTCGAGTTCGCATACACAATGTGAGGTTTGACCCCAGCCGTTTTGCAGGCCTCTGCCAGCCGGGAAGCGATTGAAGGATTTGTCGCCTCGACCTCGTCGTCAGGCGCGCGGTTGACGCCAGCGAAATGAAGCACGGCCTGCGCACCGTAAACCGCGGCCTCCAGGATAGCATCGTCATCAAAAGAAGCATGATCGAGCGCAACGACCTCAAAAGGCTGCGGTTCGCCCTTGAACGTCGCAGCGCAATTGGCCGCATGCAGCCGCGCATGTGCGTGCCAGCCGACCAGCCCTTTCGCGCCAGTGATGACAAGCCGCTTCATTGCGCGCCGTTCCAACTATTCAGTTCTGCTCTGATCTCGGAAAGGGTGAGCAAAAGCTCTTTTACCCCAGCAACATCCAGCTGCTGGGTATTGTGCGAGTGGTAGTCCTCATTCTGCTTTGTTCCAACCTCGCCCTCAGAGAAGTAGGGCTTGTAGTTAAGATCCCTCATGTCGAGTACGATCCGATAGTAGCCGCCAATATCCTCTGAACTGCCAAGTTCCTGCGCGCTAGCCAATGTCTCATAGAGCTTCTCGGCGTGGCGCCAGCCGATCGTCTCTACTGGATGGTCAGGGACGTTGAATAACTCCTTTAAGGCGGCGACCAAATCTGCGATCGTAGATGCCGGAGCCTTCTTGATAAATAGATCACCTTGGTTAGCGTTTTGGAACGCATGGTGAACCAAGGCCACGCTATCCCGGAGAGGCATAAGATAGCGTGTCATCGTAGGCTCCGTGACAGTAATCGGCTTTCCAGATTTTATCTGGCGCACGAAAAGCGGAATGGCCGATCCCCGGGAGTACATGACGTTGCCATAGCGAACTGCCGAGATAATAGTGTCCCCATCCGGACCTAGCGTTCTCGCGGCGGCCTGAGCCGTCTTTTCCATTAACGCCTTGCTCATCCCCATAGCGTTAACCGGAAAAACGGCCTTGTCGGTCGAAAGACATACAACGCTCCGAACCTTTGACGCGATCGCTGATCGAATGACATTTTCCGACCCGATAATATTAGTCAGAACTGCCTCATGGGGAAAGAACTCACAGCTCGGCACTTGCTTGAGCGCAGCCGCATGAAAAATTGCATCCACGCCATGAACGGCACGGTCAACGGCACCCCGGTCTCGGACATCCCCAATGTAGTATCGGACCCGATCATCACGCAGCTCGTTTCTGAGCGCGTCTTGTTTTTCTTCGTCACGCGAGAATATGCGGACCTCTTGAATGTTGTCATCAAGCAGGTCTCGCAGCATGGTTTTTCCAAACGACCCAGTACCGCCAGTGATCAGAACCCGATTGGGTTTTTCGCGCTTCTTATTGGCCATCATTCTTTCCTTAAATCTGTCGAATTACAGTGTCGAAAGCAGCAGGGCGGCAATGAGGATTTTATGCCGACATTAGGAAAATCGTCGTCGACCTCCTCTCCGAGCGCCTCGATCTTTTCCTAAGTGCCTCGTATTCTTCCATCTCCCGCGCCAGAAACGCCCGCGTCAGCGCCGCCTTCCGCGCGATGCACTTCGGCGTCAAAATATAGGCAAATCGCCGTTTATCTTCCGCTGCCGTGAAAGCCCCCCAATTTCACAAGCCTTACCCAAGGTCGAGCAACAGGACCTGGACGCGGGCGGGTTTGTTGACCAGGCGTGGGCAATCTGCCATCAAGCCTAGCTATGCCCCATGACCACGAACAGGCGCGGCATACGCACATACGAGACCGTATCATCCATTCGACTGCATGATGGCCGAAGGCGAGCCATGTTTTTCCAGTGCCGGTCAAGCGGTGATAATGATCTGTTCATGAGCCTCGAGGCAACCGCCCTGTGCGAACAGGGGCTTTCATGCCGCGGTCATTCCGGCCAGGCCCAGCGCTGCCATCTGCTGAAGAATGGGATGTGTCAGCATAGTGCCGTGTTTCCTTTATGGTCATTGGTAATAGCCAGCGCCGCAGATACCCGTTGCGAGAGAATTCGGCTAAATCAGTATTGCCTTTCTCGTACACCCGACACTGACCAATGATAATGTCGAGCAGATCACGGCAGCAATCGATCAGGCGCTTGCACGGGCTTCGCCTTGATCGCGGAGCGTGATAAGCTCAAAGAGGAGATGCCGTGCCTCTTGCTCGTTTTGATTATTGAGCGCCTCGAACATCTTGGTTGTGTGTTCTGAGAGGACGTAATCGATCGGCTTCGTCGCCGTGCCACGCATGATCTTTGGGTGCTGCGTGCCCGTGGCGGTCGATTGGTCGTAGAAAAGCTCCTCGTACATCTTCTCGCCGGGCCTCTTGCCCATCTCAACAATTTCGATGTCCCCTTCTGGGTTCTCGTCTGAAAGCACCGTCAGTCCGGCAAGCCGGACCATGTTCTCCGCAAGATCGGAAATAAGGATCGGATCGCCCATATCGAGCAAGAACACATCGCCACCCTCGGACAACGATCCTGCCTGAACGATAAGTTCGGCAGCTTCCTGTATCGACATGAAATAGCGCGTCATGGCGCGGTCGGTGAGGGTGATCGGACCGCCCTTGGCAATCTGGTCTTTGAACAGTGGAACGACCGAGCCGTTTGAACCGAGAACATTACCAAACCGCACTGCGCAAAAGCGCTGTCCTGTGTTCGCTTGCTGCGCTTGAGCCGCTTTCTCTCGCACGATCAGCTCTGCCCATCGCTTGGTAGCGCCCATGACGTTTGTCGGACGCACGGCTTTGTCGGTTGAAATGAGAACGAAGTCCTTCACGCCATTTTTGAAAGCCGCATCAGCCACCGTCTTTGTGCCAAATACGTTGTTGTAAATGCCCTCCAGCGCGTTGGCCTCAACCAGCGGCACATGTTTGTGGGCTGCAGCGTGGAACACGACGTCCACCCCATGCTCCTTGATCGCACGAACAACATGTTGCTCGTTTGTCACCGAAGCAAGGACAGGAACGGCTACTACGTCTTTCTTAGCAGCTAGCTCCATTTCGATCTTGTAGAGCGCGAATTCATTGGACTCGAAAAGCACGAGGCGCTGCGGACGCCATTGTGCGATCTTGCGGCACAATTCTGAGCCGATCGACCCGCCGGCTCCAGTGACCATGATCGTGCGCCCCACGATCATCTGACGAATCAGGTCCAGATCAGGTGGGACCGACGACCGGCCCAACAATTCGTCGATCTCGATTTCGTGGATCTGGCTGACAAGGTATTTGCCGGTGACAAGGTCAGTGATGCCAGGTAGCGATTGGATCTTGATCCCGTGTTGGCTGATGTCCCGCACGATCTCTTTTCGGCGCGCGGCCGAAACAGACGGTATCGACAAGATAACCTGCTTGACTCCGTAATCGCGCACAAGGGCAGGGAGGTGGGACGGCGGAAAGGCTTTTATGCCCGCGACGTCGCGGCGATGAAGCGCCGGATCATCGTCCAGAAAGCCAGCGATGAAATGACTGTTGCGCAACGATGTAGCGAGCTGAGTGCCGGCTTCGCCAGCGCCGTAGATGACAACCGCCGGGCGCTTGAGGAGCGCTTTGCGGCCGGAGGGCCAGAAGACCCACTTGGCGACCAATCGGCTTCCCGTGATCGCCAACGTGCCAAGCGTCCAGTAGATGATCGGGACCGAACGCGGCACAAAACCCCGGCCAGTCATTGCCGAAAGGAAAGCAATAACCAGCCACAGGATCGCTGCAAGCGTCATGGCTTTGACGATCGTCCACAGCGCTCGTTCGGGCAGGTAACGGACAACGGCGCGATATAGCCCCATTCGGATAAATATGGGGATGGCGATGAGGGGCGCCGAAACGACAATCAGCCACTCATCCAGCGAGTTGGGCAGATCCCAGCGATCATAGCGCAGCGAAAAGCTGGCCCAGAGGACGAAAGCGAGGGCGCCGAAATCAAAGCCGACAAGGATGACACGTTTCCAAAAGCGCGGAAGAGAGAGAACGCGCTTGCGCAGGGCAGAAAACATGCGTGCCAGCCTAGTTCAGATATCATCAAAATCGTGTGGTTTGCGTCCCACGAAATCGTGAGGAGGTCAAGCATTCCGACTTTGGGCGGGGATGACGAGGGTGGATACCCAAGCCAACTGATTGCGTAGAAAGTAGGGCACAAGCTAGCCAAGGCTGTGCTCGGTCCAGACCAAGCAGGCCCGGTACATGTGTTCCAGGCCCATATGTTGGGTTTTGGACTATTAGTCCTCGGCGTTCCGCAGCTGGTCGCGGCGGTAGTCCAGGGCATAAAGAACGTCGTGGACTATGCAACCTGAAGCATCACAGGCCTGACGCGTCAGGGCGCCACCATCGCGTCGAGTTCTGTGTTGGTGGAACTAGCTGTCACCGCAACCCCCTCCCAATCAAGAGACTCAAACCAGTCAATCGCATCGATCAACCCGTCATTGGTCCACCATCCGGCCATATCGAGGATAACTTGGATGTCGTCTTTGGCCTCTTCGGCATCAGCGGTCAACTTGCCGACAAGGGTGAAGTCTTCCGTCTCCAAGCTAGGGCCGGCGTGAACCCGATCGAGGAGGGGAGTAGTGTCGGCGATCAGCCCCGAAATTTCCTCCTCATTGAGGCGCACGCGGTCCTCCCCGGACGTGCGCGCTGTCCACTCGATCTCATGGCCGCTGTGTGCGGCCGCGTTCTCGATCCAGCTGTTGACCGGCACCGAACACATGTCCACGATGGCGATGCCATCTGCATCGAGCGTTAGGACAATTTCGGCGCGAAACGCTTCGCCCCCATGAACTGTCGTTAGTTAAATCCGCGACAGTGATAGATGCGGACGTGGCAACTGCGGTTTTGGCCATCTTGTACTCCCATAATACGCTGAACAGGCGCCAGGCCCAGCGATGTGCTGGGACCGACGAGATACATCTCGACGCAGAAACCGGTGCGTTGGTTTTAGATCCCGGACACCGCGAGCCATGCCGGGACAAACCGGTTTTAAAAGTCTAGCGGAGCAGCTGGCCCGAGTAACTGCCGACTGTGGGCGCATCGTGCCGGAACGCGGCAAACCAACAGAGATCTGAGCGCTCGAGATGCGCTGAACAGGGTAGGTCAGGGGCAAATGATCGATAATGCCGCATATCAATCGTAACGGCTGCATATATGCCGATGGCGTGCAATTGGAGAACCTCAGTACTGCAGTAACCGAACCCAATCGATTGGCATTATGAAGCAGCCCTGCTCCACCACATCTCACGAACTATTGACCATGGTGAGAACGGCGTCGTTTACACCTTCGCAAGTTGGACTTCGTATTCCACGCGCACTTAAGTGCCACTCTTTGCTAACTACAAATTTCTCATCGCGGCTTTAAAGGTCTCATTAAAAGTAGCCAGAAAATTACTGCCGGGAAGGTTAAAGTCACGTTTTGGGGCGATTTTGGGACAAAACAGCGTACCAAGAGAGACAGATTCGTCTGTATTATATAGTAACACCTGTTATATTTCATGATGTTAGAAAGCATAACCAAGTGGTAAAATAGCGTCTTTTAGCACTCCGAAGGCGGAGGTCGTAAGCTGGATTTTGCTCGCATGTCTAAAATCTGTTGTATGCAGGTAATAACTTGATTGTACTGTGCGCGGCTGAGCTGCAAAAAGGGCTGTTTGATTGTGTAGGTACTGCGCTACAAGATCGAAGATGGGCAGTTATTTTCGCAATTTCTAGAAACGGTGCGCAGGTAATCTTATTTTTCGAACAACATGCGACCTGGGGACGGTTGAGTTATATGCAAGGCAACATGTACGACGTTCAGTCAACTGACAAGGGCGTGTAATCTATTTCTATTAGGGTGCCAACCCCGTCTCCCTGAACTGGTTCATGTGTTCTGGTAGGCCTAGGATGAGGCCTTTCAGGCGTGCGAACAGGACGCGCTGCTTCGACCTTGACGATCGCCATGGCACCCTTGCGCCCTTGCTGCCGAGAGCCATAGCGCTTTTGCGTCGCTGTACTGGCATGGCCGAGTGCCATCGCTATGGCGTCTTTCGTATCGCTCCAGAGATGTTTCAGCTGAGAAGCCAGATAGTGCCTAGCTATATACGCGCAGATGGGAGGCAAGCCAGCCTTCTTCGATGCCGCAGCCATATTGGCGTGCAGTGTACGTGGCTCACGTTTGGCCTGCAGGACGCCGCCTTTGCGTGAGGCTATTCGCCAGAGCTGACCGGCGAGAGGAGACAACGCGATGTCATAGGTCAGCTTGCGCCAGGGCTGACCATTGGTCTCGGTGGTTTTGGCGCCGTTGATGCAGATGCTCAGGCGCTGATCGTCGACGACACTAACGGTGACGCCCATACCCAGCTCCTCTGGTCGGCAACCAGAGAGTAGCGACACCAAAACCGCTGGAAGCGCGGCCGTGATAGTATTGTCAGCGAGGCGCTGCTGCCAATCGTCAGGAAGCTTTCCGATGCAGGCTCGTTTGGATTGTCCTTTGCGCGTGAAGGCTGCTTTGGGAGGTTTGCGGTTGCGCAGCTGGTCGATCACCTGGCGCACGCCGGCCACCTCGGTGAGATCATCCGCTGACGCTTGCTTCAGCCCATCGGTCATCTTCCGATAAGCACTGCGGAATTTCTGAATGATCAGCTTCCATAATCCGTGGATTGCCGCTGATCGCACCAATACGAACTGCCCGGGTGTGGTGAGTGCGACATAGTCGATGTACTCGAGAACGCTCAAACCGGACTGGTTGAATGATTTCCAAATCCTGCCGTAGCGCTCCAGGGTTTTGGCCCTTTTGGGCTTGGTTAGGTGTTCTTTCGCTTCGCCAAAAATCTGCTTGAAATTGTGTGCCATTCCGCCTCTCCACGTTGTCTAGAGCAGGCTACGCGAAGTGCCTGAAAATCGGAAAAACTGTTCCCGATTTGAATGTCAGATGGCCTAGCTGATTGAGATGCTCTTGAGCGCTGTGACTGGCCATGGCCACCCTTCGCTGGCTCGCGCCAGCAGGGCGGCAGGGTCTGGCGACCCATGGCCAGTCAAAGCGACGGATGCTCCTTCCGGCCCCCCTTCGCCCCATGATATGGGGCAGGGGGGCAAGCTCTCTTCGATCGCCGGAAGCATCATCCGTGGCATGAGATCAAAGATGATCTCATGCCTGCCTGCTAGTCAAAACCGACGCCCCCTCGATCCATGCTGGATCAGGGGCGCAAGCTCGCTTTGCTCGTCGATTTCGACCAACAGGCCCTATTTCCGGAACCGTCCGTGCCGCCTCCGGAAATAGGGAAGAGCATCTTACCCGACTGGCTTAAGGCCATCTTACCCGACTGGGTCAAGGAAATCTTTCTCGACCGTACACGACCGTCTTGGACACATTTTGACCATCTTATCTTAGGTAAACCGATCTTATCGGTGGCAAACCGACTGGAACCTCTTTTTGCGCGTACCCATCCGGTTCAGACCCGGATGCTCCTGTTTGCCGATTATCCGCCAAGGTCGTCTGCCTCTCCCTTCCTCATAATGTCGCTTACTCTGATCTGGTCCGCTAGTGCTGGACCAGAAAAGTGCTATGGCGCCACTTGCGCTGTCGCGCACATTTTGAGGATGGAGGCCCCGGAGGCCGACTTGACCCCGGATTTGTCCGCTTGCGCCTGCGGCGCTTGCCCCAGCTTCGATGGAAGCTGGGGTTAGAGAGTGTGGTGCGGACCTCTCCGGCGTCAACCCTGGCTCGGAATTTCTTTCTTTTGATTGGTGGCTGCCGGAACGGCACCTTTGAAGGGATCTCCGATCCCTTCTGTCATGGATAAGGCCGGTTTGCCGGCCGCCGGGTTGGTTACCCCGAGACCCCAGTCGAGCGGAGTAACCGAGACGATCTGCTTCTGGCTCTCGGATGGGCCAGAAGCAGAACTCTTGTGGTGTGAGGGCTAGAGCTGAATCCTATGGCAGACGCCGGTGCGGCGCGATGCCATTGGGCGCCTTGGCCAGGAGCCAGAAGGCGAGCCACGGATGCAGAGCCGAGATCATGTGGCGATGATAGGCGTGAAAAGGGTGCAACTTGCCACTCGAGGCCTTGAGCCTCACCATCTTGGTACGCAGGTCCGGACTAAGCACGGTGGCGACTTTCGGCACGGAGTCGGCAACGTGCTCAACAAGCGGGATCCAGTGCTTGCCGGTGCGAGCGGTAACAATGGCCGCTGCACAGGCGGCCACCACCTTGCCTGCAACTTCCCTGTTGTGACGCGCAGCGTTGTTCACCCGCTCTACCGCCTGCAGAAAGCGCATCACCCGCGGCAGCTCGTCCTGGACCGCCTGCCGCAGATCGCGGCCACCGACCAGCTTGGACAGCGCACTCCATTCCGCAGCGCCGAGGGTTAGGGCGGCCCGTGAGGCTACGATGTTGGTGATCTTCTCCGTTAGGCCCGGGGCCTTGGCCTGCAGCTGCTCGGCGAGCGCGGTCGAATAGGCCCGCTGTCCTTCGGCATGGCGCTCCGCTTCGGCCATGAGGATGACGTCCGGTCCAACCATCCGGCTACGCCAGCGATTGTAGATGGCAAATGGGTGCTGGAGGCAGGGCTCAAGCGAGAGCTCGCGCAGATGCAGGACGCTGGTTTCCTCCGAGCGCTCGTAGCTTGCCGCATCCACCGCGAGGATCCGGCCACCAGAAGCGAGATAGAGGTCGCGGAACGCCTGGTTGTTGAGCACAGACAACTCGTGGGCGCTGGTCACCCAGACCAGGGCAACCCCGCACGCGCGATAGGCAGCCGTCCGCTCCGTAATGGTGGTCAGCGGCATGCGGGCGAGCTGAACCTCGAAGGCGACCGGTGCCCCCTTGTATGTCGTGAAGACGTCCGGCTTGCGGTGCCCGTCACCAATCTTGATGAAGTGCTTGTCGACCACCGGCTCGGAAAAGTCCGGATCGCAGCGGATGCTGTCGGCAAGAAGGTTCTTGAGCCGCCAGTGGGGCTCACCTTCCTGCAGACCGCCAAACTGGCCGGCACCGGTATCGCGCATGACGTCAGGCGTACGCCAGTCGCAATGGGCAGGGGTGCCGCCATAGTGCTTGAAGTAAGCTCCGCGACCATCACCGGTGGAGGCCGTGTGGCTGACAGCCAGATAGACCGGGCTGTTGCACTTCTCACAGCGGAACAGGATGTTTCCGTCACCACGTTCGTGGGCAATGCTCCGCCGCACCGCGGTGAGGTCGACTGCGGTGAGGCCGTCGAGCAGAGCATCGACCGGCATAATGACCGGCTCAGCGCCGCGCAGGTCGATGACCTTCTTGATTGCGCGGCGCGTCTTGCGGTTGCCGACAGCAGCAGCCGGGACACCGCTGTCCTGCGCAACGGCACCGCGATGAATGACGATTGCGGGAAGGGTAGTGGTGTGGCGGTGAGGTGTCGTGTTGGTGGTGGTCATGGAGAAAAGTCCTTCGATTTTTTTATTTTTGGGAAAAATGGTGGAATCAGTGCAGAACAGGTCGGCGCAGCGTCGCTTCAGCAGCATTGAGCGCCTTGTGAAGCTTGCGCAGGCTCTTGATCTGTCCCCGGGCGCAGGCGCGGGTCAGGGCTGCGACGAGTTCTGGCTCAAGGTGACGCCTGCGCACTTCGGCCGCGGCAATGGCGGCCAGGTCCTGGGGCGTGAGCGGCGGGATCTGGATGACCTTGCAGCGGTCGCGCACCGTTTGTGGCACTTTGTCGATGTCGTTTGCGACCAGGATCCAGTTGAGGAACCGCAGGTCGAGATCGATCTGAAGAAAGTGCTCGTGCACCCGGCCAGCGGTTGACGGCTCGAGGAAGGTCAGCAGGGCTTCCGCCGGGTTCTCACGGGCGCCGTGGCTCACATCGGCGAGCTTGTCGATCTCGTCGAAAAGCACCACCGGATTACCCACGCCGTGCCGGAGCACCTCCTTGACGATCAGGCTCGGCCGGGATGTCCTGAACACGGAGTCAGCACCGGTCAGATCGACGGTCGTCATCATGGTTGAGCCATCGAGAGCAAGCAGCGGCAGCCCGGTGGCCTCAGCCAACTGCCGCACGATGGTGGACTTGCCCGTGCCCGGCGGCGACACGATCAACAGAGGCCGGAAGTGGAGGTAGTTCGCACCGCGCATCAGGGCGGAATGCGCACTTTCATGCAGAGCTTGCAGGAAGGGGCCGAAGGCTGGAGCGCGGGCAAACAGATCACCAATGACCTCGTCGATGGCGTGCTCGGTCGCCGGCCCGATGAGCTGGACCGGAGTGTCGGCATCGAACTTCAGCCGGGCCTTCTCTGGAGGCTCAGTGTTACGACCGGCGCCATCATTGATAGCCTCATGGGTCAACGGGTCAGTGAGACGAAGATAGGTCTGCGGCCCACTCGGCAGAAATACGGTCCTCGGCTTCCCCATCTCGACACTGCTGATAGCGCGGTCCCTCCGGTCGAGATCGTCAAAGCTGAGGCCGCTGGGGTGAACCCAAACCCCGGGGTTGATCACCTCGCCATCGCCCTGGTTTGCCAAGGATGAGGGGGGGAGGACGTCTTGCCCGAAATCCTCGAGGTCTTCGCCAATGTCCAAAGGCTCGACATAGTCGTCGCCCTCGGGACGCGGTTTGAACATCGACGCAGGCTTAGCAGCGTCAGCCGTGCCGTCACTGGATGCGTCCCGGGGCTCATCTTCAGAGCCCGAACGCGGCATTTTTTGGTTTTTTGCAATTTTTGTCATGGTGACCATCATCAGGACGAGCCAGACCGTGGCGTCCGAAGACGCAAGAGCAGGGCTCGTCAGGAAAACTGGATGCGCAACAGCGCTGTCTCAGGCTCTGGGCCCAAAGTTCACTCAGCAATGAATGCGCGGGGAAATCGAGCGGCTAAGTGCGCGCCAAGACCGGCCAGGCGCTGTGCATCGCACAAGCGCCAAGCCCCCCAATTGTCCAGTGGTCGCAATGATGGGAAAGAGAAGGGTTGCTGCGAATCTTGTCGCAGCCGTACATACGGTCAGCCATCTGGCCTCTCCTGTTACTGCAGGTATGGTCACCTGGTCAGGCCGTCAGGGTTGTTGACGCAACTCTGGCGGCCGCCTTTTGGTGGCCATGAGTCCGGGTGGACTCGATAACTAACGTGACCGTTCCTAGACCGATGTCACCCCAAAATTAGCAACATGGTTAACGGATGAAAGCTGTCGGCATGTAAACTCCGACATTACGGGTTTTCGCATCGGAAAGCTGGTTGGATAGAGCTTGGAACCCGGTGTGTTTGCTGCATCTCGCAAGCGTCGAGCTTGCAAGCAAGCTAGCTAGCGCAAATGTGAAACAGCAAGCTAGCATGCTAATGGAGGCAGCAAGCTAGCAAAAACAGATGACCAATTGCAAAACGCTCTACACCGATAGGTCATAAAATGTGCTGGAGCGTTCTATAAAAAATTATCAAATAGTTTGCCTTGCCATTTTCAGCACGCGACCGTATTACAAGCGTGTATCACAGCTAAAACTTGCGCGCTTTTTACATATTTGAATCAGTTACTTAGCCTCTGGCGTTTTGAAGCCTTGAATCCTCGCTTCGCCGCCAACTCAGCAATACCGTCTCGCGCCGATAGCCATAAGTGAATGATCGCGGGGTTCGGAAAGAAGGCGACTCGTCGGGATTGGAGGGGGCTAGCTGGCGCATTCGATCCGGTTGGACCTGGAGCACGCCCAATGTTTTTGAAACAGCACTCATAGAGAATCGTTCCGGGGATTGCTCCACGACAGCAAGGGCGATGTCCGTTTTTTGGTGGGTGAGATGAAGGGCCTCTTTAGATATTGGCCTCCATTGTCTTCATACCCAGCATGCGCGCGAGGTCGCGTACGCACTTCTTCAGATCATGAATCTGGGACGCTTCTACAGCATTCTCATCGGCTTAAGCCGCAGTCTGGCCGCCTCGCGCATGAGCCGCCTTAAGACGGAGAATTGGGATGGGAATTAGGTCTGGAGCTTAATGCGACATATGTGCAGGCTCGGGTGGCTAAGGTCTCAACCGACTGAGCTATTGTGCATATGTGATGCCAATCTGTCATAGCACTGATTGCTCATGACACGAAATGTGTCATATATATGCGCAAAGAAAGCATACATCTTGTTCGCTCGTTCTGTGTGATCGAAGCGGTGTTGAAGCGAGGGGCCACATGAAAATTCTGGACATCACTGTCACAAAGTTCACTTACAAGACGCGCAAGCATCAGGACAGTCACGGCCATTCCCATCCCGGTCCGGCAAAAGACGCAACTCAAGCCCTGCTGACCGTAAAGACTGATGACGGACACGAAGGTTATGCCTTTCAGAGCCCTGATGCCCTGCGACCTGCCATCGTCGACAAATATCTCCGCCCGGCATGTGTCGGGGAAGATGCATTTGCACGTGAACGCATCTGGCATGAATTGGAACGTAGCCAGCGCGGCAGCGGTGGGCACTTCGCCGATCGCAGTCTCGGGGCCTTGGATCAGGCGCTCTGGGATCTTGCAGGACGGGCGCTGAACCTGCCGGTTTACAAGTTGCTTGGAGCCTATCGAGACAAGATCCGCGCCTATGGCAGCATTATGTGCGGCGACGAAATGGAAGGCGGATTGGCAACGCCCGAGGATTACGGCCGCTTTGCCAAGGCTTTGGTGAATCGAGGCTACAAGGCCATCAAGCTGCATACATGGATGCCGCCTATTCCCGGCGCCCCTGATCCGGTGCGTGACGTCGAGGCCTGCGCGGCCGTGCGCGATGCGGTCGGTCCCGATATCGCACTGATGCTGGACGGCTATCACTGGTATAGCAGAACCGATGCGCTCTATATCGGCAAAGCGCTGGAAAAGCTCGATTTTGCATGGATCGAAGAGCCGATGAACGAAGCCAGCCCGTCTTCCTATGCTTGGCTTTCCAAAAATCTCGACATTCCAGTGCTTGGTCCTGAATCAGCTCCAGGAAAATACTGGACGCGTGCCGAATGGGTGCGGGCGGAAGCCAGTGACATTCTCCGGGCTGGGGTGCTGAATTCAGGCGGGCTGACACCGCTGGTCAAGACGGCACATCTGGCCGAAGCGCATGGGCTCAATTGCGAAATTCACGGCAATGGCGCTGCCAACCTCGCTGCCTGTCTGGCGATTCCAAATTGCGATTGGTATGAACGCGGCCTGCTGCATCCCTTCCTCGATTACGACGATGTCCCTGACTATCTCAACAGCCTTGCGGACCCAATGGACAGTGACGGCTACGTTCACGGCTCTGCGCTGCCGGGCCTCGGGGAAGATATTAATTTCGACTATATCGCAGCTCACACGGTGCCGTGAGGCTCACGCTTCGCATTCGTGTTATATTACCTGTTGCAGATTGAACTGACATTATTTAGTAAGTTGTCTGTCAACTATCGAAGTGGCCGGCTGGAGGAGCCGGGTGTGACATTGAATGTCGCGCGAGCGCTATGTCCGGTGATGTAGCGCCTCCCTCTCAGATAATGCCAGGGAAAGGTCTATCATGTCCCCGCTTCATCGCAGAAGGCTTATGGGCTTTCTTCAGTCGGCAGGCTCCATTGCTGTGACCTTATTGCTTCTGGTGACCCTGACCTTTTTCCTGGGACAGGTCATGCCTGTTGATGTCGTCTCCAGGCTGGTCGGTGCCGATGCGGATTTTCAGACCTATGAGGCTACACGCCTGCGGCTCGGGCTTGACGAGCCGATCTATGTACAGTTCTGGCTTTACCTCGGGCGCATCGTTACCGGCGATTTCGGTACTGCTCTGCTCACCGGCCATCGGGTCATAGACGACATCATGCGCGTTTTTCCAGCGACTGTAGAGCTGGGCACATTCGCGCTGTTGATCGGGGCGGGGCTGGGTATTCCGCTGGGCGTGCTGGCTGCCGTGCGCCGCGACAAGTTGACAGACCATATTGTGCGCGTTGTCACGCTGCTGGGCCATTCAGTGCCCATCTTCTGGCTGGGTATGATGGGCCTTTTGGTCTTCTATTCCTGGCTGAGGCTTGTCGGGGGCTCCGGACGGGTAGCCGTGTTCTATGAGGGCATGGTGCCCAGCGTCACCGGCATGCTGCTGATCGATTCCTTGCTGGCGGGGGACTGGGATGTGTTCTGGAGCGCAGTGCGTCATATCATCCTGCCGGCTTCGATCCTGGGTTATGCCTCCATGGCGTCTTTATGCCGGATGACGCGCAGTTTCATGATCGACCAGTTGAGCCAGGAATATGTCATTTCGGCCCGCGTGAAGGGTCTGTCGACCTGGCAGGTGGTCTGGGGCCACGCCTTTCCCAATATTCGCGTGCAATTGCTCACCATCGTTGCGCTCGCCTATGGCTCGATGCTCGAGGGGGCCTTGTTGATCGAGACCATCTTTGCCTGGCCGGGCTTTGGCCAATACCTCACCAGCAATCTGCTGCTGGGCGACATGAATGCCATCATGGTCTGCGTGCTGCTGGTCGGTGTGATTTTCATCACGCTCAATACCATAGCCGATCTTCTCTATTCCGTATTCGATCCGAGGACCTCAAAATGAGCTCCCAAAGCACGGCCGCTCCGGCCAAAGAGCCGTTCCTCACGCGGGAAGCCCGCTCGACGCGCGAGGCCATGTTGCAGCGCCTGAGCATTGGCGCCATTACCTTCCTGGGCAACCGCCTGGCAGTGATGGGCGTGCTCATTATCCTGCTGCTCGTGGTCATGGCGGCATTCGCCCCCTGGATTGCAACGCACGATCCCAACCTGCAGAATTTGCGCGCTGCTCGCCTGCCGCCATCGGGGATGAATTTTTTCGGCACCGATGAATACGGCCGCGATATCTATAGTCGCATTATCTATGGGTCGCGGATCACGCTCTACATCGTGGGTCTGGTGACGATCACTGTGGGGCCGATCGGGCTCATTGTTGGCGCCGTTTCCGGGTATTTCGGCGGCTTCGTGGATACGGTAGTGATGCGTATCACGGACCTGTTCCTGGCCTTTCCCAGCCTTATCCTCACCCTGGCCTTTGTCGCGGTCCTTGGACCCGGGCTCGAGCAGGCGGTATTGGCCATTGCGCTGACCGGCTGGCCGGCGATGGCCCGCCTTGCGCGCGCCGAAACCCTGACCATCCGGTCCGCCGACTATATCGCTGCTGCCAAGCTTCAGGGCTCGTCGTCCTGGCAGATCATCCTCGGCTCGGTCATTCCGATGTGTCTGCCATCGGTGATTGTTCGCCTGACGCTCAATATGGCTGGCGTTATTCTGACAGCAGCCGGTCTCGGCTTTCTCGGGCTGGGCGCGCAGCCGCCGACGCCCGAATGGGGCGCGATGACCTCGACCGGCCGGGCCTACATGCTCGACAATTGGTGGATGGTGACCTTTCCCGGCCTGGCCATCATGGTCGTCAGCCTGGCTTTCAACCTATTTGGAGACGGATTGCGCGATGTCCTCGACCCCAAAAGCAATTGATCCGTCCCAGCCGCTGATTCAGGTCGAAGACCTGTGGGTGCGCTACAAGATGCGCTACACCCATTTCGATGCGGTGCGTGGCGTGTCCTTCAATCTTGGCCGCGAAAAGCTTGCTATCGTCGGGGAGTCCGGCTCGGGCAAGTCTACTCTCGGACGCGCGCTGCTCAAGCTGCTATCCGGCAATGCGGAAATTACCGCAAAGCGGTTGCAGTTCGGCGATCTCGATATCGCAGCCGCCGATGACAGGGCCATGCAGGAAATACGCGGCTCACGCGTTTCCATGATTCTGCAGGATCCGAAATTCTCGCTCAACCCGGTCATTCCGGTGGGCGAGCAGATCGCCGAGGCCTATCGGGTGCATCACAAAGTGTCTCGCGCAATCGCCAAGGCGCGGACGCTCGACATGCTGGCATCGGTGCAGATTCGTTCGCCCGAACGTGTTTTCGGTCAATATGCACATCAGGTTTCGGGCGGTATGGGCCAGCGCATCATGATCGCCATGATGCTGATCTCGGATCCGGACGTCATCATCGCGGACGAGCCAACCTCGGCGCTCGACGTCACGGTGCGGCTTCAGGTGCTGGCCATTCTGGACGATCTGGTGCGCGAGCGCGGCATGGGCCTGATTTTCATCAGCCACGACCTCAGCCTCGTGCGCTCGTTCTGTGACCGGGTGATCATCATGTATGGCGGCCAGATCATGGAGACCGTCGCCGCTTCTGACCTCGACAATGTGCAGCACCCCTATAGTCGCGGCCTGCTCAATGCGCTGCCTTCACTGGAGCAGCGTCGACCGCGCCTACCGGTGATGCAACGCGACCCCAGCTGGTCCAAGCTTCAGGGAGGGCCGGTATCGTGATCTCCGTCAGCGATCTCAACCTCATTTTCCAGACCAATGTCGATGAGCATCATGTGCTGCGCGACGTGAGCTTTGATGTGGCGCAGGGCGAGGTGTTCGGACTCGTCGGTGAATCGGGCTCGGGGAAGTCGACCGTGCTGCGCTGCATTGCCGGCCTCTATCGCCACTGGACCGGCAGCATCGCCGTCGATGGGCAATCTGTGGCTGGAAAATTGTCCAAGGCCCATCACCGCAAGATCCAGATGGTGTTCCAGGATCCATATGGGTCATTGCATCCCAAGCATACGGTCAATTCGACTCTGTCTGCGCCTCTCAAAATTCATGGAATCGGGGATGCCGACAAACGCATCAGCCAGGTGCTCACCCAGGTCGGGCTGCCACTAACGGCACGCTTCCGCTATCCGCACCAGCTTTCGGGCGGGCAGCGCCAGCGCGTTGCCATTGCCCGCGCGCTCATTCTTGAACCCAGCGTGCTGCTTCTCGATGAGCCGACATCGGCGCTCGACGTGTCGGTACAGGCGGAAATTCTCAACCTGCTTGCCGACGTGCGCAAGGAGCGGAACCTCACCTATATCATGGTGAGCCACGATCTGGCGGTGATTGCCCATCTCTGCGACCGCGTCGGCGTGATGCAGCAGGGGCAGATCGAGGAAGTGCTCGGCGTCGAAACGCTGCTCTCGGGCAAGGCGACCACGGATTACACCCGCACTCTGTTCGAGGCGAGCCGCCGTTATGACCGTTCGATGGCCTCCAGCCTCGCGGCGGGCGCAGCGCCGTCTTCCGGCGCGTGACAGGAGCCGGAACCATGACGCAAATTCGCTTCAGGGCGACAGACCTTCACGCCTTTGCCGTAGCCGCGCTGACTGCCGCGACCCTCCCGGCGCGTTTTGCCGAAGCCATCGCCGCGGTGCTGGTCGAAGGCGATCTCATGGGGCACACGACCCATGGCCTTGCCCTGCTGCCGGCCTATCTCGCCAGCCTTGAAAATGGCGGCATGGCACGCGAGGGCAGTTACGAGGTGCTAAAGGACAAGCAGGCCACTGCGCTGTGGGATGGCCGGTATCTTCCAGGCCCCTGGCTCATTACGCAGGGCTTTGCGCTGGGGATCGAGCGGGCGCAGCAGTTTGGCACATTCACGCTCGGTATCAGGCGTAGCCATCACACGGCGAGCCTCGTCGCCTACCTCAAGGCGGTAACCGATGCAGGATTTGTCGGTATTCTCTCCGTTTCCGACCCGACCGAGCGCTGTGTCGCCCCGGCAGGGGGCCGCGCGCCGCTGCATTCGACCAATCCCATTGCCTTCGGTCTGCCGACTGAGGGCGCGCCCATTCTGGTCGATATCAGCACATCCTCCACCACCAATGGCATGGTGAAGCGCCTTGCTGCCGTGGGTGAAGGATTTACCCATGATTGGCTCGTGTCTGCCGATGGCAAGGCCAGCGGCGACCCGCAGGTGCGCTTTTCGGAGCCGCCCGGCGCGATCCTGCCTCTCGGCGGCATGGATAATGGCCACAAGGGTTTTGGGCTCGGCATTCTGACCGAGGCGCTGACCCATGGTCTTTCGGGCCATGGCCGCGTGCTTGACCCGAAGGGCTGGCAGGCCAATGTCTTCATACAGGTGATCGACCCGGATTTTTTTGCGGGCCTCGATGTGTTGCGCCGCGAGCTGAGCCATTTTGTCGATACGGCCCACGCCGTGCCTCCGATCGATCCAGCCCGGCCCGTTCGTCTGCCGGGCGAGCGTGGACTGATGCTGCGGCAGGATCAATTGCGCGAGGGCGTGTCACTCTCTCAACCAATCACTGATGGGCTGAAGCCCTGGACGGACAAGTTCGGCATTACTCTGGAAGGCATGCTCGCATGAGCTGGGAACAGGATCAGTTCTTCACGGTGGATAATGTCCGGCTCCGGTTCAAGGACGCGGGTGGAGATGGCGAGCCCGTCATCTTCATTCACGGCTACACGGCCAGCATCGAAGGGCAATGGGGTCGGCCGGGACTCATTGCGGGCATTCGTGATCAGGGATGGCGCACGATTGGGTTTGACCTGCGTGGCCATGGCCAAAGCGACAGACCGCATGACCTTGCCGCCTATGCTGGCGAGCGCATGGCCAGGGATATCGAGGCGTTGATGGACCATCTCGGTATCGTCCGGGCCCATCTCGTCGGCTATTCGCTGGGCGCCCATATTCTTGCCCATGGCATGACGCTATTTCCCGAGCGCGCCGCCACACTTTGCCTTGGTGGCGCCGCCGGACGCTGGAACTGGACGGAGGCGGAAACCGCTGCCGTTCTGGACGAGGCGGACGAGCTTGATACGGGCAGTATTACCAAGCACATCCTTCGCCTCTGGCCGCCGGGGAAGCCCAAACCAACAACCGAAGAATTGCACGTGCTATCGAACAAGAAGCTCGAAGGCATGGACGCCCGCGCTCTTGGCGCGATCAAACGGGTCATGCCCCACCACCAGGTAAGCGTCGCGCAGATGCAGGCGCTTGCCATGCCTATTCTTGCGGTCGTCGGCACAGGCGACGGCCAGTTGGAGGCAATGCGGCAACTGGCTGGTTTCCATTCTGGTGTTTCGCTGGTGGAAGTACCGGGGGCAGGTCATGGCGATTGCCCCGGCAAGCCGGAATTCCTCGCTACCCTTGATGCATTCCTGCGTAACCACGCTGGCCGCACGCAAATACAGCCCTGCTGAAGGAGAGGTTATGCGCCGCATTCTGCTCACCGGCGCCGCAGGCAGCATCGGCTCCATGCTGCGCCGCACTCTGCTGGTCGACGGTGAAGTGTTCCGATTGTGCGATCTGAATCCGCTGCCAGACTGTGGCTCGGACGACGATGTCATGATCGGCGATCTGGCGGATGCCGATTTTGCCATCGAGGCTTGTCGCGGCGTCGACGCCATCGTGCATATGGCGGGAAATCCAAAGGAGAGCCCGTGGGAGCGCCTGATCGGACCCAATCTGATTGCGGTGACCAATCTTTGGGAGGCAGCGCGGCTCAACAATGTCAGCCGCATCGTCTTTGGCAGTTCCAATCATGTGGTCGGAATGTATCCGGCAGGACTGGAACTGGATGAAACCGATCCTGCACGCCCAGATTCCCGCTATGGGGCAACCAAGGTTTTCGCCGAAGCCGTCGCCAGCCTCTACGCCGACAAATACGGAATCAGGAGCTTCTTGGTGCGGATCGGCACCTTCGCCGAAAAGCCTGAAAATATACGGGCGCTCTCGACCTGGATTTCTCCGCGCGACCTGACTTCGATCATGCGCACTGGTCTTGATGCGGACTACCACTGCGAGACGGTCTTTGGCGTGTCCCACAACAGCCGCGGCTGGGCCGACAATAGCCGCGCCTTTGCGCTGGGTTATGATCCTCAGGACAATGCCGAGGACTATGCCGCCGGAATAGATGCCGGGGCCGGTCCGCAGGGGCCGGTTGCGACTGCGTTGCAAGGCGGGGGATCGGCGGCAAAGGAGTTTGTCGGCGACCTTGATCTACTGCGTCGGCGAGGGCGGCAATGACCCGCTCATTGCTCCTCACCTGCAATTCCCGCAGCGCAACGATTTCCTTGCATGATTATGACCACGAGCGCGCGGAAATTACCCACCTGCGTGATGTCACACTGCCGGTTCCTGCAGGCGAAAACAGCGCGTCACCCATGGCGTTGAGCATGGACCAGGCGAGAGTTTATCTCGCATGGCGGGGACATGAAAAACGCCTTTTGACCTTTGCGCTGGATGTGCAGGAAGCCGAGTTGGACTTCCTGTCGGAGCAAAGCATTGAGAGCGATATCTGCTTTCTTCACACCACGGCGGACGGGCGCAGCTTGCTCGGCGCAGGGGGAGAGCACGTCCTGGCTTTTCCATTGGCGGTGAATGGGCTGCCGGGTGTATCCGCGCCGCCGGTGACGGTCGGGGCAATGGCGCATTGCGTCATATCGGGAAAAGATGGTCGTCGCTTTGCAACGGCCTGCCGCGGCGATCTTATCAGCGAACAGGTTGCGGGAGAGAACAGATTTGTGGGTGTGCCGCAGCCCCGAGGAAGTGGGCCGCGACATCTGTGTCTCTCACCGGACGGTACGCGCCTTTATTGCGTGACGCAGGAGAGCGGTGCGGTTGTTACGCTTGATACCGAAGCGGGCCTTTCCGTTCTGCAACGGCTGACAATGGCCGATGAGGCAGCAGCACCGATGGGTGGCGATATTGGCATCACCCCTGACGGCCGCTTTCTCTTTGCGACCGAGCGCAGCACCAACCGCATTCTGGCCTATGGCGTTGACGGACAAACCGGGTTGCTTCATCCGCTGGGTAGCCAGCAAGTCTCTGACTATCCGCGCGCGCTTTGTGTTGGTGGTGGCGGCAGTTTTGTGGCCGTGCTTGGCTTTCGTGGGCACAGGGCCGAAATTTTTGCCATCGGCGAGAATGGTGAGCTGACATTGCGTGCGGGATTCGACACAGGCGAAAGGCCCAGCTGGATGCTGTGCGTGGACGTAGCGTGAGCGCCGCCGGGCCGGGTCGGCCGCTGCTTCTCGTTCTCGCCGTCGGCATGTTCATGGAGCAGATGGATGCATCGGCGCTGGCGACTGTGTTGCCTGCCATTGCAGTGGATTTCGATATTGAGCCGATGTCGCTCAAGCTGGCACTGACCGCCTATATCGTTGCTGTTGCCATGTTCATTCCCATCAGCGGGTGGCTTGCCGATCGCTTTGGGGCGAGGCGGATATTCATAATGTCTATCCTGGCCTTCATTTTGGGGTCGGTTCTGTGCGCGATCTCGCAGGATCTTGTAACCTTCGTTCTGGCGCGGTTTCTGCAAGGCACCGGGGCGGCGGCGATGTCGCCGGTGGCGCGGCTGATCATTGTGCGCAGCGTGTCGCGCGAACATCTGGTTGGCGCGATCTCGCGCTGGGCGCTACCCGCCATGATCGCGCCGGTCGTGGGGCCACTGGTCGGCGGGTTTCTGGCCACCTATGCGTCCTGGCACTGGATTTTCTGGATCAATGTGCCGATCGGCCTTGCCGGGCTCGTCGCGGCCCGGCTCGTCATTCCGGACATGAAGGCCGAGACACCACCATTGGACGTCGGCGGTTTTTCCTTGCTGGCGCTGAGTTTTCCGATGCTGATTTTCGGAATGTCGGTCCTCAGTCTGCCACTGGTGCCGGTCTGGCTAGGACTGGGGCTGATCGCCTCAGGATTCCTCCTTGGCTGGCTCTATGTGCGGCGCGCCAGAACAGTGGCTCGACCGCTTCTCGATCCCAGTCTTTTCAAAGACTTATCGTTCCGCGTGTCCAGCATAGGCAGCGCAATTTTCCGGTTTTCGACCGGAGCGACACATTTTCTTGTGCCCCTGATGTTGCAATTGGGTTTTGGCCTTTCGCCTATGCAATCTGGGCTGCTGACCTTTGCCGGCGCCATCGGGGCGGCATCGTCCAAGCTCTTCATAAGTAAGGTGTTTCACCTGTTCGGCTATGCAAGTGTGCTTTGGGTTACCGCCTGGCTCGCGGCTGGGCTGCAGGGTGGTATGGGCTTTCTGCAACCGGGCGTCGAGCCGCTGGTGGTTGTGGCCGTCATGGCGGCAGGGGGATTGGTTCGGGCATCGTTCTTTTCGGGCATTCAGGCGCTGGGCTATGCGACGCTGGCGAATGAGCGAGCCGCCGACGTGTCGATTTTGTCGACTGTTTTCAATCAGTTGTCGGTCGCCTGTGGCATTGCCGCGGCTGGTATGGTGCTTGAAATCTGGGGTGGGGACAGCCCGGCTCTGGGTGATCTGCAACTGGCACTGATCGTTCTGGGCGGATTGGGCGCGCTGGCGTCGCTTGCCCTGATAGGCCTGCCCAAAAAACTGGGGCGCCTGCGGTAGCAGACGCCCGAAATCGTCACTTTCGAAAGGCTTGATGCCAGCAGACTGTTAACGCCGAGAGAAACCAAACAGGGCTTCGGGATTATCGACGAGAGCCAGATGGCGATTGGCCTCGGAGGAGAACCAGGACAGGACGACATCAGTCAGCAGCGCGTCGTCTGGATAGTCAGCGGTGACCTTGGCAGCGTTATGCGGCCAGTTGGTTCCCCAGATGATACGCTCGGGCGCATAATCGGCTATGACTCGAGCAACCGCTGCAATATCGGGATAGTCTGGACCACCGGTTCGGCTCGACTCATAGCAGCCAGCAAACTTGAACCAGCACTTGCCGCCATCGATCAGACGCTTGACCGCATCGACCTGCGGACTGTCGGGGGTAACACCGGCAAAGAACTTGCCATGATGGTCAAGAACCCACCGGCTTTTCAGCGCCGCGAGGCGGGCTTCGTGGTCGAGTATGAAGCTGCCATCGAACTGAACGGCCATCATCCAGCCAAAAGCATCGGCGCGGGCGTCCACGGCTTCGAGTTCGCCGAGACCGACAGCTCCGCCGGGCAGGTCCATGATACGGGCGCCAACAATGCCGGAATCGCTGAGCCGCTGCATTTCCACGTCGGTGGTATCACCGGCAATGACGGCCACACCGCGTGCGGCATCGCCCATTTCAGCAAGGCAGGCGAGCAGGCACGAATTGTCGAATTGGTGCGCATTGCCCTGCGTTACGATGACCCCATCGATGCCGAGCCAGTCCATGGTCTGACGATAGTCGTCCGGTGTCGGCAGGGGATCGGGCGGCAGGCCAGGGCCATTGGGGAGAGCAGGATAGCCTGGCAGATACATATGCATCTGCGTGTCGATGCTGCCTTTGGGGAGGGTGAAGCGTGGCTGGGCGCCGGAGTAAGTGCGTTCAATCATCTGGATCACTTTGGAGAGAAATGCCTGAGAGCGTCGCGGTTGATCTCGATGCCGAGCCCCGGACCGTCCGGAATGGCGAGGACGCCCTCGACCGGCTCCAGTGGCGTTTCGACGACGGCTTGACGGAAGGGGTTATCGGTCCGGTCAAATTCGAGGATCGGCTCTATCGGGCGCGTACGAATCGGATCAGGAACCATGGCGGCCATGAATTGCAGTGCCGCCGCGATCTGGATGGCGGTTCCCCAGACATGGGGAACGACGCGCACGCCATAGAGGTTGGCGAAATCGGCAATGCGCCGCGCCTCAGAGAAGCCGCCACAACCGCCAATATCCGGCTGGATGATGTCAATGCAGCGCTGTTCGATCGGCGCGCGCATGCCATAGCGGGTATGCCATGTTTCGCCACCGGCAAGCGGAATGGGCTGGCCGGCGCGGACCGCGCGATATGCATCGAGCTGCTCCGGTGCGACAGGCTCCTCGAACCAGCCAATATCATAGTCTGCGGCCTTGCGACCGACTTGGATGGCCTCAAGCGCGTCATAGCCGTGATTGGCATCGATCATCAGCCCCATATCCGGGCCAATGGCTTCGCGGACGGCAGCGATGACGCGTAAATCTTCGCTCGGCTCGAAGCCGATCTTGACCTTGGTGGCGTGAAAGCCCTCGGCTTTGTATCGAGCGGCCTGGCGCGCGGCGTCTTCCACCCGATCAACGCCGTCGAGTTTGAAGAATCCGGTGGCATAGGCTTGTACGGAGGAGCGGAAACGGCCGCCCAGAAGCGTGGAAATGGGCACGCCGAAATGTTTGCCCTTGATGTCCCAGAGCGCCATGTCGATGCCCGACAGCGCTGTTATCGCAAGACCGCGCTGACCCTGGTCGCGCAGGGCGTTGTAAAGCTCCGCCCAGAGCTTTTCGGTTTCCAATGGGTCGCGGCCGAGGAGGAATGGGAGGTAGGCCGCGACCAGAGCTGCGTTTGGACCCGCCGGGCCAAGGCATTCGCCCCAGCCCGTCGTGCCATCATCGCAGATCACCTCAACCAGCACGTGCCGCCTGGTATCGAAGCGCATGGATGCGCTTTCGAAGGCCGTTTCCAGCCGATGTTCCAGGATATGCGTGCGGATCTCGGCTATTTTCATCTTTTGCGTGTGCCAATCAGCTTGTCGAGAATGGCTTCTTCCTCGGCGGTGAGATCGCAGAGCGGGCTGCGGACCGGACCAGCGTCAAAGCCCTGTAGACGAACGCCAGCCTTGATCGCGGCTACGGCATAGCCCTTGCGGCGCGAACGCAGCTCCATGAAGGGATAGAAGAAATCCTTGAGGATGCGTTCGCAATTCTGCCGGTCTCCGCCGCGCAGCGACTTATAGAACTCGATGGCGAGGTCTGGCACGAAGTTGAAGACCGCTGAGGAATAGGTAGTGAAACCCGCAGCCAGATAGGCTTCGGCAAACAATTCTGCCGTCGGCATGCCACCCAGATAGGTCAGGCGGTCGCCCATGGTGGCGCTGACCTGGCGCACCAGACCAATATCGCCCGTCCCATCCTTGAACCCAACCAGGTTCGGACAGACCTCGCAAAGCCGGGCAAGAGTGTCCGGCAGGATAACGGAATTGTCGCGGTTATAGACCATGACGCCGATGCCGATGGATTGGCAGACGCGACGCACATGTTCGTAAATGCCATCCTGGGGCGCGTCGATCAGATAATGGGGCAGGAGCAGGATGCCATCGGCTCCTGCCTTTTCGGCAGCCCGGGCAATCTCGATGGCGATCTCGGTGCCATAGCCACAACCCGAAACAATAGCGGTCCTACCTGCGGCGGCCTCCTTGGCGGCGGAGACGATGCCCGGAATTTCACTTGGCTGAAGGGAAAAGAACTCGCCGGTGCCGCCTGCGGCGAACAGGGTTGTGGCTTCGTAGCCCGACAACCATTCGACATGGCGGCGATAGGATTCGGCATTGAACTGGCCGTTCGCATCGAAGTGGGTAACGGGGAAGGAAAGCAGACCTGCTCCCAAGCTCTTTTTAAGGGCAATGACGTCCATCGGGCGTGTCCTTTAAGCGAAACGGTTATCTACCGATCGAATACAAATCTGCCTGATTAATGTCAATACCTGTATGATATCTTCTAGTCCCTCCTGAGGAGTGCGCGATAGCGGCGCTGGCTGTTCTGCAGATGCTCCTGCATGGCTGCGCGCGCAGCCTCGCTTTCCCGGTTGGAAATCGCCGTGACGATTCTGTCGTGTTCGCGGTGGATTTGGCCTAGATATTCCGGGTCTGGCGGCAATTGCAGATTGGCGCGTGGTATGGCGTTGGGGCCAACCAGGTCCATAAATTCAGCAAAGCGGGAATTGTTTGTTGCCTCGGTAATGGCTTTGTGGAGCGCGAAATCGGCGTCGACGGTGGATCGACCGGCCTCTATGCACAGCTGAACTTGTCGGTGTTGCTCGATGATTTCTTCTTCCTGCGCGGGCGAGCGGCGGATGGCGGCCAGCGCAGCCGCTTCGGATTCTACTGCTGCACGCAGCTCGATCAGCTCGATAATGGAGGAAATGCGGGCGTGGTCGATTCCCTGAAAAGGCCTCGTGCTGCTGGTCGCCTGCTCGATAACAAAGACGCCTGCGCCGCGTCTCGGTTCTACAATGCCATCGGCACGCAAAGCTGCGATGGCTTCGCGCACAACGGTGCGGCTGACCCCGTAAAGCTCGGAAATCCGGGCTTCGCTGGGTAGTTTGTCGCCTGGCTTGAGTTCGTCCATGGTGATCATGGTGCGCAGGGCGTCGCTGATCTGGGTCACCAATGTGACCCCCTTTACCGCGGCGAGCATGGTTGGCGCTTTCATGGGTTCTGTCATGGCTTGGAGCTCGCGTAAGGGGCTTGTATCTGGTGGCAAAAGTTAACTTGTATGATTCATATGCGCAATGCCGCCTGAACTTATAACCCAACTCGCTGGGCCTTGGCATCGATGCGGCGATATTCTGACCGTCGGGGACTGAATTTTCGATCTCAACCGGGGTGAAAATGGAGCCTCCCGGGCACATCATCAGACAAGTTTATGGATTTCAGCGTGTCGCGCGCATTTTAGGCGCATATCTTGCGACGATGGCCTTGTTTTGGCGTGGGTAGGGTCTGGCTGAATCATGCTGTCATCGCGGATTTGACATGCAAAACAGCACTTATCCCTTGTTTTTAATGTGCTTTTTGCGGCGTCAAAAAATGTGGAGAAGCAAATTGATTTTCAGCAGCGGCCAAAATATGTTGTCTGACGTATTGATAGTAAATCATACATGTTGGAGGAGACCATGTTGCATACTTTCAGAGGCGCGCTGCTCGCAAGCTGTGTCGGCGTCCTGCTTGCTGCCAGTCCCACGCTGAGCCTTGCCGAAACTCCGGCGGATCAGCTCGTGGTCGGCGTGAGCCTGTCCAATATCCTTTCCCTCGATCCGGCGGCCATGTCTGGTCGTGAATCGATGGAAATCAATGCCAATATCTATGACCGGCTGATCGAACCCGATGCAGATGATCCCGCCGTCTTCCATCCGCGATTGGCCGAGAGCTTCGAAATTGCCGAAGATCGGAACAGCGTGATTTTCCACCTGCGCCAGGATGCCGTTTTCCACTCGGGCAATCCTGTCACCGCACATGACTTCGTCTGGTCGATGACGCGCGCTTTCGCGCTGGGTATCGGTGGCTCCAACATTCGCGTCTTTGGCTATAATGAAGGCAATATCGCCGAAATGGTATCGGCGCCGGACGATTACACGGTCGTCATGAAGCTGCCCAAGCCCAATGATCCGACGCTGATCCTGTCGGCAGTGGCAGGGCAGGGCGTGGCCATGGTCATCGATTCCAAACTTGCAATGGAAAACGCCAAGGACAATGATTTCGGTCAGGGCTGGCTGACGACCAATAGCGCCGGTTCGGGTTCATACCGTCTGGACCGTTGGCTGGCCAATGACATCGTGCTGTTGCAGCGCGCCGAAAACCATTGGGGAGACGAGCCGGCCATGGCGCGGCTCATCTACCGCCACATGCCTGAATCGCAATCCAAGCGTCTGGCACTTGAGGCAGGCGATATCGATATTGGCTGGGGCCTGTCGGTTGCCGACGTTGGTGCTTTGCAGAACAACGATGCGCTCGAAATTGCCGAGGTTACCAGCGGCAATATGTTCTACCTGATGTCGTCCATGGCCGATGAGAAGTTCCAGGATCCGCGCGTACGCGAGGCCCTGCGCTATCTCATCGACTATGAAGGCATTGCCGACACCATCCTGCCCTATTATGCGCGCTACCATCAGCGTCCATTGGGCGACGGGCTCGATGGCTCGCTGCCAAATCCCGGATATGATCTGGACCCGGACAAGGCCAAGGCGCTGCTCTCCGAAGCCGGTTATCCCGATGGCATGGATGTGACGCTGCGCGTCCTGTCCGAAGCGCCCTTCATCAACGTCGCTACCGCTATTCAGGCGACGCTTGCGCAGGGCGGTATCCGCGCCGAGCTCATCACCGGCAATTCGGACCAGATCTATGGTGCAGCGCGCGACCGCAAGTTCGACCTGCTGGTGGGCCGTGGTGGTGACCGCACGGGCACGCATCCTTATACGAGCCTGTTGTCGCTGGTTTACAATCCGGACAATTCGGACGAGGCAAAGCTCTACACGCTGCAGTCCTGGCGCGCTTCGTTCCAGAGCGATGAGATCAATACCCTGCTCGACGGGGCTCTGCTCGAAGGTGATCCGGACACGCGCCGCGAAATGTACGAGCAAATCCAGAACCTGTGGGAAGAGCAGGTTGGCCCGATCCAGGTCATGGCACAGGGTCTCGATGCCGTCGTGTACCAGGACGATGTGGTGAATTACCTGCCCAGCAAGTACCACACCACGATCTATCGTGATGTGACCAAGAACAGATAAGCACGCTGTCGGCGAGGCCTCTGGCCTCGCCGTCTCTTTCTACATTTATGACTGCTCCGGCCACCGGAGGATTTTGACATCGGAGGGCCGCGTGTCCGATTTTTCTCGTTCATCCATTGTTTTTGCGGCCAATGACGGCACCGGGTCGGACGCCGTGGTGGACGATAGTGGCCGACCGACCGAGCCGCCACCGGGCGGAAATTATGCCTATCGGCGTATCGGCGGCCCCGGCATTGCGGTGACGGCGGAAACCGAGCGGGGCGGCTGGGTTTCGAGCGAAAGATCGACTGGCGGAATTGGCGTTCGCTACAGCGGGCCGGACACAGACACGCCCCACTCACCGCTTCCCTGGAACAATTCCGACACCGGCAACGTGGTCAGCGAGGGACTGATCCCTCCAATCAGGCCGCTGCTGCACCTGCATCTGCGCGATACGATCATCTGCCTCGGCGGCGATGGCTTCTATTACATGACCGGCACGACGGGCGATAATATATGGCGCTCCAACGAGGGCATCGAGCTCTGGCGCTCGAGCAATCTTCGGGATTGGGATTATCTCGGTCTTGTCTGGAGCATCGAGCGGGATGGCGGTTGGGAGAAAACCTGGCGCATGCGGATGGGCGTGCCCTTCCGCTCGGTCTGGGCGCCAGAGCTGCACTACATCAAAGGCAATTACTATATCTGCCACTCGGTGAGCCGGGCGGGCCTTGCCGTGCTCAAGAGCACGACGGGCAGACCGGAGGGCCCTTATGTGCATGCCTTCTCGCCTGACGCGCCTTTGCGCGGCGGCATCGACGCGACGCTATTTGCCGATGATGACGGCGCGGTCTACCTCACTTATGGCCCGGGCGCGGAAATGGTGCGTCTCAAAGACGATCTCTCCGGCTATGATGGGGAGTGGACGCCAGTGGTTTTTGAAACGCCGGACCACAATCCCGAGCGGCATCACCGCAAATGTGGGCGCAACGGCTTTAACGATCTCGGCTTCGAGGGCGTGACCATGTTCAAGCACGAGGGGCGCTATTACCTCTGTGTGGTGGATCGCTTCGAAAACGACCGCTATTCCTTCGCCATCTCCAATGCCGATAGCCCTTTCGGACCCTATCGCGGGCGCTATGAGGGCGTGCCCGGCGGTGGCGGTGGCAATATCTTCCGGGACAAGGAGGGGCGCTGGTGGTGCACCTTTTTCGGCAATGACGATCAGGCGCCGTTCCGAGAGAAACCGGCGATCGTGCCTGCGAAGATCGACAGCGCGGGGCGGCTCGTTCCGGATTTCGAACCGCGAGTGCTCGACTGAAAACGGCGTCGTCGCCATCCGCCCGAAAATGCATCGGTGCTTGATGTGTGGCCTGTCAGGATACGTTCATCTGGCGACCCCAGGCACTGTCCTGTGCCCCGCGCTTATCAGCTAAATCCGACTTCCACCGTTCCAAAGCTTGCCGAAGTGCCCACGGCCTGTTCCCCGCTGAAGCTTTTGGGGCCGATCCGTGCCCCGGTGATAATCACCGTGCCCTTGGACAGCATCAGGTTGCGCGTGGCCGCGTGATTTGCCAGCCAGCCCAGGGCGCGCAGCGCATTTGCGGTGCTCGCGCCGTTCTGCATTGTTGCCACGTCTGCGCTGTCCAGCGTCAGAGTAAGCTGTTCTCGGTCGAAATCTTTCGATCCATCAAATGCATAGGCCTTGCCGAGCACGATGCCACCACCGCTCTGCAGATCGGCAAAGGCGGCGGTGCGGGGAACGGCGCTGCGATCAGTGTAGCGCGAGGAAATAAGCTCCAGAGCGATATGGACGCTGCCGATGGCATCGCGCGCTTCGTTTGGACCTGCACCGGCCTTTAGGTCGCGTCCCAGCGTAAAGGCGATTTCCACCTCAACGCCCAGGTCATTGAACACACCCTTTGGCAGACGCACCCCAGACTGGTGGACAAAACTTTTGGGGAGCGGCGAACAGAAGGGCTCTCCTTCCTCCGGGAAGGGGGAGACTTTCCACGCGCCAACAGGCCCAAGAGCATCGAGCACTTCATTCTGGATGCGGTAAGCAGCGCTTATGTCAGATGGGACCAGATCGGGCGGCAGATGATCGAGAGTGGTTCCAGCGGCGTGCTGGGCAAGCAGGATTTCGGTGAGCGGGGCAACCATGATGTTCCGATCAGGGGCTGGGCACAAAAAGGCGATTTCGAGAGCCGGTCAGGTGCTGCTGCATCAATTCCCGCGCCGAATTGGCGTTGGAATTAGCGATGGCATCGAGAATTTGCGTGTGCTCGCTCAGCACGCGTGTCAGGCCGTCCGCTGTAACTTTCAGGGACAGGCCGTGCAGCCGCATGCCGACAGCAATATGTTCTTCGAGCGCCTGCATGGCAGTGACGAAATAGGGATTGCCGGCGGCCTGAGCAATTGCCAGGTGGAACATGAAGTCGGCATCAGCGCGGTGCGCCTGACGATTGGTCGCATCACGCAGAAGGTTCAATGCCGTCCTGATTTTTTGCAGCGCTTCTGGCGTATGCCGACGCGCTGCCATGGCAGCGGCTTCGGGTTCGATGGTCAATCGGAAATCATAGCAGTGTTGCAGATCGGAGAGGTTTTCCATCTGGCCGAAGCCCAGCGGTTCACGAACGCCCTGTTCCCGCACGAAGCTGCCTGCCCCGCGACGGGAATAGATCAGGCCCTGATCGCGCAGGCGCTGCAAAGCATCGCGGATAACCGGGCGTGATACCTGAAATTCGCTGGCGAGCGCGTGTTCAGTGGGCAAGCGTTCGTCGACGGCATAGGCGCCCGACTTGATGGAGCGCTGGATACGATCAAACACGGTATCGGAAAGACTGCGACGGCCGACCAAACTATCTGACATGAGACTGAGCTAGGCTCCTGGCGCTGGCATAGGGGGCGAGCAGACGGCTAAGGCAGTCCGGTTCGCCAAAACCGCCCGATTTCGTCACTACAGTCAAGCCGCCAGCATGAGCGATGGGAAGACCGGGCTGGACTTCTCCCAAGAGATTGAGGACTTCGATGCCCAGCGCGTCGAGAATAACCTGTGCCGTGGCACCGCCCGACAATACGAGAAGGTCGCCTGCGCCCGGTTTCAATCGCGCCAGTGAGGCGCCCAATGCCATAGCAACCGATTTGCCATCGGCGGCAACGGCACCGGGGACTGCTTGTATCAGCGTGAGCGAGGATGTCTTTGTGGGAAGGGCAGCTACGCCATTGGGGGCAAGCAGGTCCACCATCTCGTGTTGCGTGGCGCGAAGCCGGGCCAGTTGGCCCAGAGTGATTGGGTCTTGTGAGCCGATGACGCAATAAGCCTTCCCCTGCGGCAGAACGATGGGCGCGGCGTCTGCACCGGGCGCCATCCGGCGCGCCATGGCTTCCGCCAGCCCACGGGCACCGATAGCCAGATCATGTGTCTGGGCCAAAGCGCGATCAATGTCAGCGGATGTCGATGCGTCGGGTATATGCGCGCGGTCCGCATGGGTGCCAAGACGGTCCGCGATATCGATAGGCTTGGAGACGCCAAACCCTTCGATCTGACCATTGCGCGTCACGCGCGCGAAATCCGGAATGGCAGGCACGACAAGGCTTCTCTGGTAGGTGAATGCGTCCAGTTCGGCTGCGATGTTTCCCTTGAGACGGGAATCCACTTTCTTGAAGATTGCAGTGCCCGGCGGTAGCGATGCCAGCGCGCGACGGACTGTTTCCGCTGCGGCCTCGGGCGTGATTTCCCGGCTGTCGGTGGAGACGCTGACAATGCGTGCGCCGCTCGCAATGGCATCGGCCAGCGCGCCGGCATTGAGTGCCACCACCGTCTTTATCCCGCGTGCGGCAAAGGGGGCGGCAGCGTCGAGCGCGCCGGTAAGATCGTCGGCGATGATCGCCAGTTCAGGCATGGCTGGACAAGGCTCTTCGGCTCGCTTGCACGTCTGGGTCCGGATCAAGGTTCGCTGACAGCAGACGCTGGGTATAGTTGTGCTGCGGATGCTCGAAAATCTGCGCGGTGGGCCCGTGCTCGACGATCTCGCCGGATTTCATGACGATGACAGTGTCGGCGAAGTCACGCACCACGCCAAGATCATGGGCGATGAACAGGAAGGAAATGCCCAGACGTTCGCGCAGGCTGTCGAGCAGGGCGATGACCTGCGCCTGAATGGAGACGTCGAGCGCCGAAACGGCTTCGTCGCAGATGATGAGTTCAGGCTCGAGCGCCAGGGCGCGGGCGATGGCGATGCGCTGACGCTGGCCGCCGGAAAACTGGTGTGGATAGCGATCGATATGCTCTGGCGACAATCCGACCTGTTCGAGCAGTTCGATGACGCGAGCGCGGCGCTTGCTCTGATCCGGCATGAGCTTATGGATATCCCAGCCCTCGGCGATCAGATGATAAACCGACATGCGCGGATTGAGCGATTGGGTCGGATCCTGGAACACCATCTGGATTTCGCGGCGGCAGCCCAAAAGGTCGCGGGCATTCATGCCGATAAGATCGCGTCCCTTCCATAGGGCCTCGCCGCTATCGGCGTCCTCCAGCCGCAAAATGGTGCGGGCGAGGGTGGATTTGCCCGACCCGCTTTCACCAACCACAGCAAGACTTTGCCCGCGTGCCAGCGTCAGCGATACATCCCTCAGCGCAGCGAATTTGCCATAGGTCTTGCAGAGCTTCTTGACCTCCAGCAGCAGTGGCGCGGCGGTGTCGAGTTGCTTGATCTCGCCCTTGCCGGGAGCCGCCGCGATGAGCTTCTTTGTGTAGGGGTGCTGGGGCGTGTGATAGACGTCACGGGCCGTGCCCGTTTCAACGATCTCGCCCTTGTTCATGACCACGACACGGTCGGCGATTTCTGCAACGACGCCAAGATCGTGGGTGATCAGCACCAAAGCCATGCCGGTCTCGGCCTGCAATTCCTTGAGCAGGGTCAGCACTTCGGCCTGAATTGTGACGTCGAGTGCGGTCGTGGGCTCGTCGGCGATGAGAATGTCAGGCTTGAGCATCAGCGCCATGGCGATCATCAGGCGCTGTCTCTGGCCGCCAGAGAACTGATGCGGATATTTGTGCATCGCCTTTTCCGGTTCGGGCAGGCCGACCCGCGTAATAAGCTCCAGTGCGCGGGCGCGCGCCATGTCGGACGGACGGCCATGGGCCGTCATCATTTCGATGATCTGCCAACCGACAGTATAGACCGGATTGAGATGCCCCAGCGGGTCCTGAAAGATCATGGCGATCTTCTTGCCGTTAAGCGCGCGGTGCTTTTCGTAGGAAATCTTCAGCAGGTCTTCGCCGTCGTAGATGATCTCGCCCGATACGATTTCCGCAGGCGGAATATCGAGCAGGTTCATCACGGCATTGGCGGAAACCGACTTGCCCGAGCCGCTTTCACCCAGAATGGCCAGCGTTTCGCCACGGGATACGGACCAACTGACATCGTGGACCGCGTGCACAGTGCCACGCGCGGTATGAAAATCGACCGAGAGGTTTTTGACGGACAGCAGGGGCTCAGACATTTTTCGTCTTCCGGGATTCCAGACGCCAGCGCTGGGCGGGATCGAGGGCAACGCGCATCCAGTTCGACAGCAGGTTCAGCGACAGCGCAGTGATGACGATCATCAGGCCCGGCCAGAAGGCTAACCACCAGGCGGTGTTGAGATAGGGTCTGCCCTGCGCCACCATCAGGCCCCAGGTGATATCAGGCGGCTGCACGCCGATGCCGAGAAAGCTCAGCGAAGATTCGGCGAGCATGACGAAGGCGAAGTCGAGCGTGGCAATGGTCACGAGGGTTGGAGCCACAACCGGTAGCACATGGCGCAGGATTATGCGTCCGTGATTGGCGCCCATGACGATTGCCGCCTGCACGAACATACGCTCGCGTACTTCAAGCACCTCGGCGCGTGTCGTGCGCAGATAGATCGGGATGCGGGTAATGGCCAGGACCAGGATCATATTGGGAATGGATGGCCCCAGCACATAGAGCACGACCACCGCGATCAGCAGCGAGGGAAACGACATGATCACGTCGGCCAGACGCATGATCACCTGCGATACGGTTTTGCCCATATAGCCAGCGACCAGGCCGAAGCTGGCCCCCACCGTCAGGGCGGCAAGGACTGTGCCGGCAGCAATCAGGATGGTGCTATGCGCGGCAACGACCAGACGCGCCAGCATCGGACGACCCAGCGAGTCGCCGCCAAGGAAAAATTCCCAGCCGCGATCCATGCTGAAGGGCGGAAAATTGCGGCCGCGCAGGTTTTGCTTGATGGCCATGTCGCCCAGAAGCCAGGGGCCGAAAAGGGCAAACAGCACGATCAGGATCAGCACGATGGCGGAAATAAAGGCCAGCTTGTCGCGCCATAGCATGGAGAGCAGGGATGGACCGCGCTGAGCGGTATCGGGCGTGGTCTTGGCGACTGAAAGGTCCGTCATTGCCGCCTCCTAATGTCGGATCCGCGGATCAAGCAGGCCATAGGCGATGTCGATCAGGATGTTCATGATGAAGATGGCGAGTGCGGTGACCATGATGGCGGCCAGCACCACGTTGAAATCACGCTGTAGGATGGAGTCGATCATCAGCTTGCCGATGCCGGGGAAGCCGAAGATCGTTTCGACGATGACCGCGCCATTGAGCATGGCTGCGGCCTGGTCGCCGATGACGGTGATGACGGGCAGCATGCCATTGCGTAGCGTGTGGACGAAAATCAGAGGCAGGTTCTTCACGCCTTTGGCGCGGGCAGTCTTCACATAGGGCGCAGCGAGGGCCGACAGCATCGAGCCCCGGACAACCTGTACGACGAGACCGAAGGGGCGAATGAACAGAACGGCGATCGGCAAAATCCAGTGCCAGGGCGTGCCCACGCCAGAGGTCGGCAGCCAGCCAAGGCCGAGCGAAAAGATGACAATCGCCACAATGGCGATCCAGAAGTCAGGCGCCGAAGCGCCGACAAGGGAAATGATGGAGACAAGGCGGTCGAAGAACCCGCCGACATTGAAGGCTGCGAGCGAGCCCAGAATGATCGCCGCGACGACGACCAGACTCATGGTGATCAGTGCCAGAGGCAGGGTCCATGCATAGGCTTCGAGCACGATGTCGATGGCGGGCCGCGCCTTGCGCAGGCTTTCGCCAAAATCGAGATGCAGCAGGTCCCAGACATAGCGGCCGAATTGCTCGATCAGCGGCAGGTCGAGACCGTGAAGGGCCCGGAACTGCTGCTTCATCGCCTCGGTCGCATCGATGGGTAGGAAGAGCACAGCCGGGTCGCCGGTGAGCCGGGAGAGAAAGAACACCAGAACCATCAGTCCCAGCAGGGACAGGATGCTGGCTATTGCGCGCTGTCCGATCATTTTGGCCATGGTAGGATTCCCCGGTCGGCAAATGGGCGACGCCGGATGGTCCGGCGCCGCCCTGTTCGATACGAGTGGCTTACTTGAAGCCGATTTCGCTCAGCTGTAGCTGCGCATTGGTAGCGATGGTGGGCGTGAAGTCCAGACGCTGGCTGACGCGGCTCAGGCCAACCATGTGGAACAGCTGAACGTCGGCGACGATATCGTCGTGGACATATTTGAACACTTCGGACCACAACGCAGCGCGTTCGTCACCCGTAGCAGCCGAGGCATTGGCGATCATCTCGTCGAGCTTGGCGTCAGCCACGCCGGACTGGGTGCCGTCGCTCGCATATTTGAAGAACATCGAGAATACCGGGTCGCCGCGGCTATTGTCGTGCTGCGCCATGATCAGGCGCGTGCCTTCGCTTTCCGGGTAGGGCTTGGAATAGAACTGCTCGTGTTCAGCCACTTCCACCATGCGCAGCGAAGCGTTGAAGCCCACATCGGTGAACATCTGCGTGATTGCCTCGGCCACTTCCGTCACGTTCGGGAAGTTTTCGGTGCGGGCGATGATCTCGATAGGCAGGCTGGTGTCGACGCCATCAGCCGCAGCTTCCTCGAGCCAGGCCTTGGCCTGATCCGGATCATAGGCTGGCGGGGTCAAGTCCGGGTTCCAGCCGAGCGTGGTGGGCGGGACCATGGCCACGGCCAGTTCGGTGCCCTCGGGCAGCACGGTGCCGATGAAGGCTTCGCGGTCGATCGCGGCATTCAGCGCCTTGCGGACGCGGATGTCGTCGGTCGGCGCATCCTGGCTGTCGATGCGTAGGTAGACGGTTTCCGAGTTCGGGTAGGAGAAGTCGAGGTCACGGTTATCAGCGGCCTCGGCCGTGATCTGCGGTGCAATGTCGGCTTCACCGGCTGCGACCATGCCTGCACGCACGGCTGGCTCGGAGCGGAACACATAGGTTGCCTTGGTCACTGCAGGCTGCTCGCCCCAGTAGTCGTCGCGGCGGTCGAGCACGATCTGCTGGCCTGCGGTCCAGTCCGACATCACATAGGGGCCGGTGCCGATCGGGTCGCGCACGAATTCCATCGGCGTTTCAGATGGCACGATGGTGACGAGGCTCATCAGCAAGGGCAGGATTGGCTGTGCCGGTTCTGCGGTGATGTTGATGGTGTGGTCGTCAACGGTCTCGAAGGTCAGGTTGGTGTCGGCGAAATAGCGGGCGCTTTCGCAGGTGATCTGGTCGGAGAATACGCGAGCGAACGAATGCTCGACGTCGTCGGCGCCGAACGCCGAGCCGTCGGAGAAAGTGACGCCCTGGCGGAGCTTGAACTGCCAGGTGCCGTCACCCAGGTCTTCCCACGATTCAGCAAGGCGCGGCATCAGGCCAGCATCGCCGCGCACATCGAGCTCGGTCAGCGTTTCGCTGATGTTCTGCATGATGACGCGACCGATATTGGAACGCGTGGCCATGCAGGGCTCGACCAGATCAAGCTCCTCGCTCAACACGACGGTGATGTCGGTGTCGGCTTGCGCCATGGCGGGGACGATGGTCGTCGATGCCAGCAACGCGCTGATCAACAGTGTTTTGACTTTCAATGGATCCTCCCATCGCAGCTCGTGTGAACCATGAGCAGCGCTGCGATCCGCTCATGCAAGTTTTGCGGGTGCAGGGTGTGCACGCCATGGGTTGGCACTATTCTCATTTGGTCAAAGGTTGTCAAATTAAAACGAAAGAAAGAATTTACATCTGAGGTCTGAATTTTCTAACTATATGTTTTTACAAGATAAAATATAGCGTTGGCGCCCGTTTTGTGCGGAGTGAGAATTGTGATGAACTTGACAACACCTGTTTGAATGTGAATTTTGAGGCAACCAAAACAGGGGAGAGGCATGTCGCCAGACGAGATCGCAAGCCGCATGGATGGTCATCTGACGCCGGGAAATGACGGTCGTGTAGAGGCATTTCTGCCCTCGCCCATGGTGCAGAATCATGCGGCCTTTATCGAACGTCTAGATGATGGCACCTTGGCCTGCCTGTGGTTCGGGGGAAGCCTCGAAGGCAAGTCTGATATTTCCATTCATGGCGCCACGCTTTCGCAGGGCGCTGCGCGCTGGTCTGCATCGACCCAGCTCAGCAATGATACCGACAGGTCCGAGCAGAACCCGGTTCTCTGGCGCAATGGCGCGGGGGACTGGCAGCTCCTTCACACCGCGCAGCCTTCCGGCAATCAGGACGAGTGCCTGCTGCGCGCCCGTCCAATAACGTTTGACGGCACGCTAGAGGGTGGTGCCCCGCGTGATATTGATCTGCCGCTCGGCAGTTTTATTCGCGGTCGGTTTGTCCGGCGTGCTGATGGTGCCTGGATGATGCCCATCTTCCGCTGCATCTCGCGGCCCGGTCAGCGCTGGAACGGTAGTCATGACACCGCCGCGATTGGTGTCAGTCACGACGATGGCCAGACCTGGACGATGTCGGAAGTGCCCGGCTCGATTGGTTCGGTCCACATGACTATCGTTCCGCTGGACGGCGACCACATGGTAGCCTTCTACCGCCGCCGCCAGTCCGATTTTGTTCATCGCTCTGAAAGTCACGATGGCGGCCTCACTTGGTCCGCTCCCGGCCCGACGGACGTTCCGAACAACAATTCCTCTATCAATGTCATCCGCCTGCAGGATGGGCGGCTGGCCATGCTGTGCAATCCGATTTCGGCTGCGCTATCGTCCGACCGCCGCGTCTCGCTCTATGACGAGATCGAGGAAGGTGACGACCGGCCTGATGCGACCGGTGGTTGTGCCCCGACCTGGGGTGTGCCGCGCGCGCCCATGACGCTCTGCATATCTACAGATGGTGGCCTGACCTGGCCGCTGCGCCGCGTGGTCGATGACAGCCCCGGCACCTGTCTGTCGAATAACTCGATCGACGGGCGCAACAAGGAGCTATCCTATCCCTATTTGCTGGAAGGTGAGGGGGGCGAACTGCATCTCGCCTACACCTATTTCCGGCGCGCCATAAAATATGTCCGTCTCCCTGCGGGATGGATCGACGGAGACAATTCGTGAGCGACATTATCGGTATCACCATGGGCGATCCGGCCGGCGTTGGCCCGGAAATTTCGGTCAAGGCCCTTGCGGAAATGAGCGCCGAAGACCGTGGTCGCACCCGCATCTACGGCAATCGCGCCACGCTCGAAAAAGCCCGCGATGCAGTCGGCGCTACGCTGGATCTGGATGGTCTCGTGGTCGATCTGCCCATCGAAGGCGGTCCGCTGCCATGGGGCAAGCTCGATCCGCGCGGCGGCGATGCTGCTTTCCGCTTCATCGAAAAGGCGGTCCGCGATGCCGAAAACGGTACTATCGGCTGCATCGTCACCGCCCCGATCAACAAGGAAGCCCTGAACCTCGCCGGTCATCACTATGATGGCCATACCGGCATGTTGACCGCGCTGACCGGACAGAAATCAGCCTTCATGCTGCTGGCTTCGGAGCGGCTCAAGGTCATCCACGTCTCCACCCACGTCTCGCTGAAGACAGCGATCGATCGCGCCACGCCCGAACGCATCCTGGCGACCATCCGCGCCGGCAATGATCACCTCAAACGCATCGGCTATGCAAAGCCGCGCATCGCGGTGGCCGGCATCAACCCTCATTGCGGTGAGAATGGTCTGTTCGGCACCGAAGATGATGTTCAGGTGGTGCCAGCCGTCGCCCTCGCCAAAGCCGAAGGCATTGATGTCGTGGGCCCAATCTCGGCCGATACGGTCTATCACCGCGCCTATACCGGCGCATTTGATCTGGTCATCGCCCAGTATCACGATCAGGGCCATATCCCGATCAAGCTTGTTGCCTTCGATACCGCCGTCAATGTTTCGGTTGGCTTGCCCATCGACCGGACCTCGGTCGACCACGGCACTGCCTTCGATATTGCCGGCACCGGCAAGGCCAACCACGTCAATATGAATTCCGCCATTGCCTATGCGCGACGGCTTGTTTCGGGAAAAAAGTGATGAATCCGGCCACAAAACTTCCGGTCTCGGGCGTCTTTTGCGCTTCTGCAACCCCGGTGCTTCAGGATGGTACGCCCGATCACGCCGCCTTTGCGGCCCATTGCAAGGCCTTGATCGACGAAGGCTGCGATGGCGTTGCGCTGCTCGGTACGACTGGCGAGGCAAATTCCTTTTCCATCGCCCAGCGTCAGGGCTTGCTCGAAAAACTCATCGCCGCAGGTCTCGATCCGCAGCGCCTTCTGCCCGGCACGTCCCAAACCAATATTCCCGATAGCATCACCTTGGTGAAACACGCTGTCGAGGCGGGCGTAAAAGCCTGCGTGGTCCTGCCACCCTTTTACTACAAGGGCGTGAGCGATGAAGGTCTCTTTCGCTTCTATGCCGAACTGGTCGAAGGCGTCGGACGCGACGATCTGCGTGTCATTCTCTATCATATCCCGCCCATCGCCCAGATCGGCATTTCGCTTGAACTCACTGCACGGTTGCGCGAGGCGTTTCCGGGCATCTTCGTCGGGGTCAAGGATTCCTCCGGCAAGATCGAAAGCATGCGCGCCTTTGCCGAGGCCTTCTCGGATTTCTCGGTATTGGCTGGTGCAGACCCCTTCATGCTGCCGCTCCTGAAGGCGGGCGGAGCAGGGTGCATCACCTCGAGCTCCAACCTCATAGGCAAGCATTTGCGCGTCGTCTTCGACAACTGGTTTGACGAGAGCCGGGCCGAACTGGTCGACGCGGCGCAGGCGCGTATCAATGCCTGGCGTGACCTCTCCAATGCCTATGTGCAGCTCCCCACCATCAAGGCCATGCTGGCCCGTCGCCGCAATCATGACGGCTGGACACGCGTGCGTCCGCCTCTTGTCGAACTGACCGCCGACGAGATCGCCACCGTCTGGGCTCAGATGGATGCGCTGGAGGCAGCAGATCATGTCTAGCGATGCGCTTTCGATGGCGCGCGCCATCACTTTATTGCAGCCTGCCCGGCTCGAAATCGGCGCTGGCGCAATTGCCCGCCTTGGTGTCTGGGCGGCTGGCTATCAACGTGTGTTCGTGGTGGCCATGGCGCCTACCATTGGCTTTGTTGATCGCATCGGCCTCAACGGCGCGGTGGAAACCTATGTCGATATACCGCCTGAGCCCGATCTTCCGGCGGTCGAAGCGGTCCTAGCCGCGGCTCGCGCGTTTAAGCCCGACCTTGTGATCGGTCTCGGCGGTGGGTCGGTCATGGATGTCGCCAAGCTGGTGGCTGTGCTCTGGGACAGTCGCCAGACTGTTCTCGACGTGGTTGGTCCGAACAAGGTTGAAGGACGCCGCACGGCGCTCGCGCAAGTGCCGACGACATCGGGCACAGGTTCGGAAGCTGGCATCCGCGCCCTTATCACCAATCCCGAGACTCTGGCCAAGCTGGCCGTGGAAAGCCAGTTCATGCTGGCCGATATTGCGGTGCTCGATCCCGAGCTTACCTATTCGGTGCCTGCTGCCGTCACCGCCGCAACCGGGCTGGATGCACTGGCCCATTGCGTCGAGGCGTTTACCAATATCAAGGCCCATCCGCTGATTGATGGCTATGCGATGCTCGGCATCGAGCTGGTCGGCAAATATCTGGCGCGGGCCGTTGCCGATGGCGCTGATACCGAAGCGCGAGCTGGCATGATGTTGGCCTCCTATTATGGCGGTGTTTGCCTTGGCCCAGTGAACACTGCCGCCGGTCATGCGCTCTCCTATCCGCTGGGGACGCGGCTCAAGCTGCCGCATGGCCTCGCCAATGCGATCATTTTTCCGCATGTGCTGGCGTTCAATGCGTCCGAGCGGCCCGCAAAGACCGCTGCGATCATGACGGCGCTGGGGTTGCCCAATCACGCCGACAACCGCATCGTACTTGCCAGCGCACATGATTTCTGTCGCCGTCTGGGCGTCGAAATGAGCCTTGCCGCGCATGGCGCAAAGGCCGATGAACTGCCCAGCTGGGCTGCGGAAGCGCATGCCATTCGCCGCCTTATGGACAACAATCCGCGTCTCATGTCGGTTGACGATGTCCTGAGCATTTATCAGGCCGCCATGGCCTGATTTTTGGCTCCAACTAGCCTGGAAAATGCCAGCCGGTGGCGCGCATCGGCTGTGACGGGAGGGTGGTGAGCGAAACTAGCCCAGTTCGCTGCGAATTTGCTCGAGGCGCGACAGGGCCTTCGCGGTCTCCTTCTTCGATGCCACGGCCAGCGCAACAACCAGGGTTTCGAGCCACACAAGGGTCGCGGCATGCGTCGGCAGGCCACCCACTTCACGGCCTTGCAGCAGGGCCAGTGCATCAAAGTTACCCCTTCACGCCGGCTGAGAGCATGATGGCCTGGGTCACGCGGCGCTGGAAGATCAGGTAGAGCACTGCAACCAGTAAGGCGGCGAGGATCGCTGCCGCCAATTCGCGCGCATATTGCACGCCAAAGGCGTCATTGACCTGTGTAATGCCCACGGCGACGTTCATCATTTCCGGGCGTGACACGGCCAGGAAAGGCCAGAGGAAGTTGTTCCAGGCACCGATAAAGGTCACAATGGCCAGAGCGGTGGTTATGCCCCAGTTCATCGGCAGATAGATGCGGCTGAAGATACGCCATTCGCTGGCGGAATCCATCTTGGCCGCCTCGCGGAATTCTTTGGGCACGGAGTCGAAGAAATTCTTGTAGACGATGATCACGACGGGATGGATCAACTGCGGGAAGATGACGCCGAGCCAGTTGTTGATCAGCCCCAACTGCGCCATCAAGATGAAGTGGTTGACGATGAGCGCGGCGATCGGGACCATGAAACTGGCGAGGATCATGTACCAGATGACAGTGCGGCCCGGAAAACGCAATTGCGATAGGGCATAAGCCGTCATCGCGCTGATGCCCAGCGTGAGCACGGTTACGCCGACCGATGTGACCAATGAGTTGAGATACCAGCGGCCGATCATGGTATTGACCAGCACATGCCAATAGGCCTCGATGGTCCACACACGCGGCAGGAACTCGACTGTCTTGGCGATGACATGGGATTCCGGCTTGAGCGAAGTGATCACGCCCCAATAGATCGGAAAGGCCCAGAGCACCGCGAATACCACGGTGATCAATGTCAGGATCAAACCACCAATATCGAGTGCCTTGATGGTGCGCGGCGAGGCTCGGCCTGCAACGCTTACGGACTGGCTCTCAGCGATACTCATTTTTCACCTCGGGCACGCAGCAGCTGGAATTGCAGCACTGAAAAGACAATGACGATCACGAAGAGAGCGACCGCTATAGCTGCGGCATAGCCGCCTTCGTTTTTCTGGAAGGCCTGACTGTAAATATATTGCACCATCACCATTGACGGGTCAGGTCGTCCGCCCTGAACGAAGAGGTAGACCTGATCAAAAATCTTGAGCTGCAGGATCAGCTGGATGGTCAGGACCAGCGCCGTCACTGGCCAGATCAACGGCCAGGTAATGCGGCGAAAGGCCGTCCAGCGACTGGCATTATCCAGTGATGCTGCCTCGTAAATGTCGGGGGAAATCGAGCGCAGGCCTGCCAGGAACAGCAGGATATTGAAGCCGCAGGTCCACCAGATGGTGACGAAGGCCACGGCAGGCATGAACAGCCACTGCGTACGGAACACGTTGATCGGTTGTCCGGCAATAGCGCTGATCGGGTACTGCATGATGCCGAACTGGAGGTTAAACATCCAGTTCCAGATGCGGTAGACCACTGAGACGGGCAGGATATAGGGCAGGAAGAACATCGCCAGAATGAGGCTTTGCTGCCACCCTTTGAGGCGTGACACCATCAATGCGATGGCAAGGCCGATCAGCGTATTGGGAACCACTGTCAAAGCGACGAAATAGGCGGTGTTTCTGACCGAGGTCCAGAACCGTCGGTCATCGAACATTTCAATATAGTTTTCGAGACCAATCCACTTGCCCGGGCCAATCAGTGGCGCGTCGGTAAAGCTGAGATAGACCATCTGTAGGGTTGGCCACAGGAACAGCACGCCATAGGTCAGCACGAAGGGAAGAATAAGCAGATAGGCGATCCCTATCTCGCGGCGGTGATTCCTGATCATGGCGGCTCCGGCCTCAATACGAAGTTCGGCGGCTATGTCGCCGCCGAACGGATTGCGGGAAGTGGTTAGTCAGCCTGATCCTGCAGATCGGCCTTCATTTCCTCGATCGCTTCCTGCGGGTCGAGTTCACCGTTCATGGCCGGGCTGATGTAGTTGGCCACGGCGTCATAGACGGGCGAAGCCACGCCAGCGAGAACAGACTTCGGATCGAACACAGCCGTATCAGCCAGCACCGAATAGGTGGCATTTGGCTGCATGGTCTTGAATTCTTCGCTGTCGCGGGTCGGCGAATAGGCCGGAATGTGACCCGCATCGGCCCAGGACAGGGAGTTCTCGTTCATCCAGGAGATGATTTCGAGCACGGCAGCCTTCTTTTCAGGCGTCACTTCCTTGCCGGCATTGTTCGGAATAGCGAAGCCATGCGAGTCAGCCCAGGTTGCCGGATGGTCATAGAAGGTCGGGATTGCGATGGCGCCCCATTCAAACCCCAACTCGCCCTTTGCTGCGAGATCGGTCATGGTCGGGACTTCCCAGACGCCATTCATATGCAGCGCTGCGGCACCCGAAGTGAAGAGCGCAACCGAGCCTTCATATTCGGTCAGGGCAGGGGCATAACCGCCTTCAACCCAGCCTGCCATGGTTTCAACAGCTGACACAGCCTTGGGAATGCTGTCATCTGGCAGGAACGTGCCATCGTCAGACAGGAAGACGCCATCCTGCTGGCCGAACAGCGAGTAGAAGACACGCCACGGCGTGCCGTCGCCCGAAGTCTGCAGCGACAGAGCATATTCGGAGCCCGGCTTGAGCTTTTCGAGCGCGGCGCTGAAGTTCTCTACACCATCAAGACCGGTGGGCAGACCATCATCACCGAGCAGTCCTGCCTCGGCCAACTTGTCCTTGTTGTAGTAGAGAATGATGGAGTGGATATCGAAGGGCACTGCATATTGTGCGCCATCGCTCTGTCCAGCTTCCCAGTTTGCGGGCGCGAACACATCGCCCGTCAATCCGACGCTGGCGAGGTCTTCGGCGCTGATCGGCGCCAGAGCACCCGAGCTGACCCCAAGCGGTACACGCGAGAGGTGATAGGTCATGACGTCGGGGCCTTCGCCGATAGCGGCAGAGGTCTGCACCTTGGTGTAGAAGGGCGTGCCCCATTCCAGCGTCGTGTTCTGAATTTCGATCGTGTCGGCGTGTTCCTGATTGAAGCGTTCAATCAGCGCCTTCATGCGCACGCCGTCACCGCCGCTGAGGAAGTCCCACCAGACAACGGTTTCCTTGGCCTGCACAGCAGTGCCAAGCGCAAGCACGGCAACGGATGACAGCATTGCGATTTTGAAAAGAGTCTTCACCTTTGATCCTCCCATAAAGACTAGTTCAGCGCCATTTCTTGGGCATTGCGTCACCCTGGCAAAGCAGACGCGCCTTATTCAGATGGCCGATATGTGGCTCTGAATTTCCTCCAGTTACCCGCGCCTCCACACGCGGACCTGAACCTTGAACGGCCTTGTTTCAGGCCGCGTGATAGGCCTTTCCTGTCGCATCGAAGACCATGGCTGCCGCGCCATTGAGTGCAACACGGACGCTATCGCCGGCCTCGACCGCGCTCACGCCCTTGTCCTCGGCGACCAGCGTGGTGCCGTCGGCAAGGCGGGTATAGATCAGGGTCCGCTCACCCAGTCGCTCGACGACATCGGCAACGCCTTCAATACTGCCCGCCTCATCGATATGAGCGGCTTCGGCCCGGATGCCAAAAACGAGGTCGCTGGTCGGCAGTCCCGCATAAGGCACGGAGGTTTGGACTGGCGCTTGCCCTGCAAAACTGATGCTCGCCTTGCCAGCCGCATCACTGACCGAGGTCACAGGCAGGAAATTCATGGCAGGAGAGCCGACAAAGCTGGCGACGAACCGGGTGGCGGGACGCGAATAGATTTCCATCGGCGTCCCGATCTGTTCGATACGCCGGTTGTTCATCACGACAATGCGTGAAGCCAGCGTCATCGCTTCGGTCTGATCGTGTGTCACAAAGATCATTGTCGCCTTGATGCGGTGATGAAGCTGCGCCAGTTCGAGGCGCGTGCGCACGCGTAGGCCGGCATCAAGGTTGGACAACGGCTCGTCCAGCAGGAAGGCCTTGGGGTCACGAACGATGGCGCGTCCAATAGCAACGCGCTGGCGCTGCCCGCCTGACAATTGTGCCGGTTTACGATCAAGCAGCTGGGCGATTTCCAGCATACGGGCTGCATCGTCGACGCGGCGGGTGATTTCGGCCTTGGGCGTGCCGATATTCTGCAGCCCGAACGACATATTGTCCCGCACGGTCATGTGCGGGTAGAGCGCATAGTTCTGGAACACCATGGCGACGCCGCGCTCATTGGGCGGCAATTGGTCGACGCGCTGGCCGCCAAGATGGATTTCGCCGCCCGTCACTTCCTCAAGACCGGCGATCATCCGCAAAAGGGTGGATTTACCGCAGCCGGATGGTCCTAGAAAGACAATGAATTCGCCAGATTCGATATGCATCGAAACTTTATCCAGGACGCTGACCGCGCCGTAGGACTTGCTGACCTCTTTCAGGACGATATCTGACATGCACCTCTCCCAGACGCGTAAGCCGCATCATTGCTGGTCATTCCCGACATCTGGGCAGACCAGTCATTTGTATTATTTTTCAGATGGAACGCAGGTGCAGTCAAGACCATCACTGCATTTTAACATCATTATTTTTGATAAATATCAGAATACGCGCTGAAATGCCCGGCGCCCTGTCAGTCGCCGGGACCTTCATATCGCTCATGTCACCCCGAAGAGGGGTTCAGTCGATAGGCTCAGCGTCCTCTGCAGCCTGTCGGGCCTTGCGTCGGGCATTGTCGATCTGCTCATGCGGCACAGACGCAGCTGGCATCGTCATGATATCGCGCAATGTTTCAAACGGCAGTTTCGGTGCCCGGTCTTCCGTCAGAAGTCCATTCACCTCCTGCTCGGTGTCGGTGACCTGCGTGTAGCAGTAGCCTGCCACATGCGGCATGGCGGCAATGGCCGAGAAGATATCCCGCAGCCGATCTTCAAAATCCCCCGGATCGTTGACCGTGGAATAGCCGTGCCATTTCTCGCCCTGCTTGGGCAGGTAGCTCAACCCGCCAAACTCGGTCAGCATTATGGGCTTGTCACCAAGCTCTCGATCACCCAGCACAATCCTGCGCCGTGCCGGTCCCATGCCCTTGAGCATGGCTTCGAGGTCTGCGCTGTCATGGAAGCGGCTCGACAGGCCCGCCCCATCTGGCGCGTAGTCATGAATAGACCAGATGTCGCTTTCGACCAGTTCCCAGCCATCGTTGGAAATCACCGGTCGACTGGGATCGAGCGCCTTTGTGAGATGATAGAGCGCGCTGGCATAATGGGCCTGATCAGGCCGATCAGCGATTTGGGACACGCCCCAGCTTTCGTTGAGCGGCACCCAGGCAACAATACACGGATGGCTCTTGTCACGTCGAATGGCGGCCATCCATTCCTTTGACAGGCGCTCGATGGCCGAATTCGAGAAGCCATAGGCGCTCGGCATCTCCTCCCAGACGATCAGCCCGAGCACATCGCACCAATAGAGAAAGCGCGGATCCTCGATCTTCTGGTGGATACGGACGCCGTTGAACCCCATGGCCTTGATCAGTTCGACCTCGCGCTTGAGCGCTTCCGGGCTCGGCGCGGCCAGATGCGATTCCGGCCAATAGTTCTGGCCCAACACCATGCGCAGATAATAGGGCAAGCCGTTCAGCAGGAAGCGTTGCGCGCCAACGCCTACGCTGCGCAGGCCGAGATAGGAGTGAACCAGGTCTTCCTTGTCACCGGCAAGGGCCACTTCGGCATCGACCAGATTGGGCCGCTCCGGCGTCCACAGCAGATAGTCCCTGTGCACGCCATTTTCGAGTTGCGGCATCGATATATCGAAGCGCAGTTCCGAGTCAGCGGTCACAATGGTTTGCTGCGCCAGCAGCTTTCCATGGGCACTAAGCTTGATCGTCACTGTCACGGGTGCCGAAGGCACCGTGTTCAGGCGAATGTCGCACCGCACGCGATAATTGCTGATGTCGGGCGTAAAATGCAGGTCAGTAAGATGCAGGTTTGGCACGACGCTTAGCCAGACCGGCTGCCAGATGCCGCTGGTGCGATGGTACCAGATGGCATGGGGCGCTTCGAGCCAATCCTGCTTGCCGCGCGGCATGCGCACATCTTCCGGCTGATCCTCGGCACGCAGGACCAGCACCTGTTCGCCCTCGACCAGCGCATGGGTCACGTCCAGGGAGAAGGGCACATGCCCGCCTTCATGCGAGCCTACACATTGTCCATTGAGCCAGACGGTTGCGGCATAATCCACTGCGCCAAAATTGAGCAGCAATGTTTCACCAGCCTCCAGCACAGGCGCGGCAAAGGTGCGGCGATACCAGATCACCGGGTGAAATCCGGTCTCGCGCAGGCCGGAAAGCTCGCTTTCCGGCGGGAAAGGTACCAGAATCCGACGATCGAACACATCGGTCTTGTTCCACCAATTCTCGCTTACGCCCTGATTGCTGTCGTCGTGTGCAAAGCCCCACTCGCCGCAGAGGTCGACCCAATTGGCGCGACGAAATTGCGGATTCGGGGCGAGAGAGCTATTGGCGATGGACAAGGTTTTCCTCGTTTGGCGTAAGATGTGATAACGCGTTAGCTTTGCTGGCAGCCCAGAACGCAACGGCCTTATGGCCGCCTCCTCGCATTCGGGAACTCGCTTGCTAAATTTATTTAGCAAACTGCTTCACAGCCGTTAGCTTGTCAAGAATGCCAGGTGGCGAGAGGTCGCGTTATGAAAAAGCGGGTCAAAATGGTTGATATTGCGCGGGCCGCAGATGTCTCGCGCACATCGGTCTCGCTGATCCTCAATCAAGTCCCGGGGGTGCGTATTGCCGAGGCGACGCGGCAGCGCGTGCTGCAGGTGGCGCGCGATTTGGGCTATACGCCGGGGCCAGCCCTCAGCGCGCTCGAGCCGGACCGAAAGCGAGTTTATGGCGTGCTGATCAACGAGATCTCCTCCGCCTATCCTGTCGATCTGATCTATGGAATGCAGAACTGGGCCGATGCTCAGGGTGTTCAATTGATCATTCAGGTCAGCGATGGCGTGACCGATCATGAGATGGCCGCGCTGAGCCTGTTCGAGCGCATCGGCGTTGCCGGCATCGTCTATGCCAGCACGTTTTCGGCGATCGTGTCGCCCCCGGAACGTCTCAAGGCTTTTCGCCATGTCATGCTGAATTGCCGCCGTGAGGACCGGACCGGTCATTCAGTGATGCCCGCGGAGCGCCATGGTGGCGCATTGGCTGCGCAGCATCTGATCAGCCTTGGGCGAAGGCGCATAGCCACCATTGTTGGCGATCCATGGCAATTCGCCAGCCGCGAGCGCCTCTCCGGTTATCATCGGGAACTGAACAAGGCGGGGCTTAATCTGGGCTCTCAATATGAAGAGGTTAGCGACTGGGGGCATGCCAGCGGATATGCGGCAGCGATGCGCCTGCTCGGACTGCCACAGCCCCCCGATGCCATCTTCTGCCACAATGACATCATTGCCCGCGGTGCCTTGCAGGCAGCATCCGAAATGGGCCTGCATACGCCGGATGATCTTGCGATCATAGGCTATGATGACCGCGAATTTGCCAAGGATTTGGGTATTTCCAGCGTGACCCTGCCATATCTCGAAATGGCAGAAAAAGCCCTGAGCGAACTGGTCGATGGCAAGCCGCTTGGTGACAGGGTGTTGTCTATTTCAGGGCGTTTGCTCGAGCGCGCCAGTACCCGGGCACCCATTCGGGAACAGGGTTGATCATATCAGATTATCTGATACGACAAGAAAAACCGGTGCTGACCAAGATGAGCCGCAATTTTCTAGTCGTTGACCCCGAGGATAATATCGAGGTCTTGAAGGGTCTGGCATCGCCGGTTCGCGTGCGAATTCTCAAACTGCTGCATGTTCACGGGCCGCTCAACGGCAATGATATTGCAGATCGTCTGGATTTGCCGCAATCAACGGTATCCACGAATATCCAGATATTGGAAACGGCCGGGCTGATCCGGACGGAGACGCAAAAGGCACGCAAGGGCAATCAGAAGATTTGTCACTCCACCTTCGATGAAGTGCTGGTGATGTTCAAGGAGGACATCTCTCCACTGCGGTCCAATTTCATCGAGGTGGCCATGCCACTGGGGCTTTATACGAGTTGTGAGGTATCCGCCCCCTGCGGCCTGTGTTCGACCGAAGGCATTATTGGGTTGCTCGACGTGCCGGAGACCTATCTTGAACCGGACCGTATGAAGGCCGGCCTGATCTGGTTCACCCGGGGCTATCTCGAATATCAATTCCCCAACAATGCCAAGTTGGCGCAGAACACTATTGAAGTTCTTGAATTTGCACTGGAATTAAGTTCAGAAGTGCCCGGCACTTCGGCTGATTGGCCCAGCGACATTACCTTGTCCGTCAATAGTACCGAAATCGGCACCTGGACGTCCCCGGGTGACTTTGGCGACAAGCGCGGCGTCTATACCCCGGACTGGTGGAAGCTTAAGGGCAGCCAATATGGCAAGCTCAAAAGCTGGCGGGTCACCAATGAAGGCACCTATGTGGACGGAGTAAAAATTTCGCCGGTTTCATTGGTGGATCTGGACCTTTCCAACCACCATTCAATCCGGCTGCGCATCGCGGTAAAGCCCGACGCAAAGCATCCAGGCGGTATCAATATCTTTGGTCGCGGCTTCGGAAATTACGATCAGGACATCATCATGCGGCTCCAGACCGCGCGATAGGTTGCTGGGCTTACGAGAGGCAAACGGACTGTTTGGCGTTTGCTGGGGTGGCGGTTCTCGGCTGAAATAAAAAATCATACAAAAGCCCTTCGTGCACCTTGCCTTCCTCTTGGAGGCTCTTGTACAACCGATTTGATGATATAAATCAGAAAATCCGTATACAGGGGAGGACGAGGTGAAGGCGTCTGCAATCGCTAACAAGGATTTCACGATCTCCAAGATCGATGATCGTGTTTATGGGGCGTTTCTCGAACACCTTGGTCGCGCCATTTACGAAGGCATCTACGAGCCTGATCACCCCACTGCCGACAAGGACGGAATGCGCGGTGACGTCGCCAAGCTGGTGAAAGACCTGAATGTGCCAGTCGTGCGCTATCCGGGCGGCAATTTCGTCTCCGCCTATGACTGGGAGGACGGGATCGGGCCGCGTGAGGAGCGCCCGGTGCGCCTCGATCTGGCCTGGCATACCTCCGAGAGCAATGCCGTCGGCATTCACGAATTCGCCGATTGGTGCGCCACGGTCGGCACCGAGATGATGCTTGCTGTCAATCTTGGCTCGCGCGGCGTCGATGAAGCCCGAAATTTCCTCGAATATGTCAATCATCCCGGCGGTTCCTATTGGAGCGACCTGCGCATCAAGAATGGTCGCAAGGAGCCCTGGAACGTCAAAATGTGGTGTCTGGGCAATGAGATGGACGGTCCCTGGCAGGTCGGTCACAAGGACGCCGCCGAATATGGCAAGCTTGCCGCCAATACCGCCCGCGCCATGCGGATGTTCGACAAGAGCCTGGAATTGATCGTCTGCGGCTCATCCAATGCCGATATGCCGAGCTATCCCGATTGGGAGCGGATCGTGCTCGAGCATACCTATGATCATGTGGACTATATCAGCCTCCACATGTATTTCGCCAACCGCGACGACAACACGCCGAACTATCTCGGCCTGAGTGAAAAGCTCGACACCTATATCGAAACCGTCGCCTCGACCATCAGGCAGGTCAAGGCCAAGCGGAAGTCGAAAAAGGATGTCTATATCTCCTTTGACGAGTGGAACGTCTGGTACCACTCGAACAAGAAGGATCGTGAAATTCTGGATGGCAATAGCGGTTGGCCACATGCGCCGGGCCTGCTCGAAGACATCTATAATTTCGAAGACGTGTTGATGGTCGGCCTGATCCTCAACACCTTCATCCGTCGCGCCGATGTGGTGAAAATCGCCTGTATCGCTCAACTGGTGAACGTCATTGCGCCGATCATGACAGAGAAGGGCGGTCCAGCCTGGGCGCAGACCATTTATTACCCCTATTATTTCGCCTCGATCTTTGGCCGTGGCACGGCATTACAGGTGGTGACCAACTCGCCGGGCTACGAAACCACCCATGCAAAGGACACGCCATTCGTCGACATCTCTGGTGTGCACAATGAGGAAGACCGTACGCTAAGCTTCTTCCTCGTCAATCGTCACACCACCGACAGCATTGATACAGAAGTGAGCCTGCAGGGTTTTGGCGCCGCTACCGTCATCGACCATCAGGTCATGACGCATCCTGATCTTAAAGCCGTTAACACTGCCAGAAACCAGGATGAGGTGAAGCCACGCAAGGGAGAAGGTGCAAAGATTGACGACGGCAAACTCAGCCTGTCCTTGCCGCCCTATTCTTACCAGATGGTCCGCGTGAAGCTCGCCTAGCCGGTAAGCGCTCCTTGCTTTAGGGGCTGAGCGACCACCTATTTCGAGGAGGCTGCCTGAGAGATCAGGCAGCCTCTTTGCTATTGCAAAAGGTGCCGACGTTACGCGTGGCTCAAGGGCCTTATTAGCCAGCTTCCGTCCCCTGTTGACGTAGGCGAGTGTCGTCAAAGTGTCATTTAAGTTCTCTATCGCCCGGGTCCCAAGAGCCCAAGGCGAAATAGACAACGATCATGCCGTCCACCACGCCCACCGCCGTTTCAGCCCATGCGCTGCGCCTCGACTATGGTGACACCCCCATTCTGCGTGGCATCGATCTGTCATTGTCCTCTGGCCAGACTCTTGCACTGTTGGGTCCCTCCGGCTGTGGCAAGACGACATTGCTGAGGCTGGTCGCGGGGCTTCTTTCACCCACGGCAGGAGATGTGCGGATTGAAGGGCAGGTCGTGGCCAGCACGACCACTTTCGTTCCCCCCGAGCGGCGCGGATTGGGCATGGTGTTTCAGGACTATGCTCTTTGGCCGCATCTGAGCGTCGCGCGAAATGTGGCCTTTCCGCTCGAAATGCGACGTGTTGGTCGGGCCGACATTGATCGTCGCGTAACCGAGGCGCTGCGCCGGGTTGGGCTGGACCATCTGGCCGACCGCAGCCCCAGCGCCTTGTCTGGTGGACAACAGTAGCGTGTCGCCATTGCCCGTGCCATCGTGGCCGAACCGCGTATCGTTCTGTTCGATGAACCGCTCTCCAATCTCGACCGCGAGCTGCGCGAAAATATGGTGGGCGAACTCGCCGGGTTGATCCGCTCTCTCGGACTTACTGCAATCTATGTGACCCATGATCAGAGCGAGGCCTTTACCCTGGCCGATCAGGTCGCTGTGATGGACAAAGGACTGGTCGCGCAATTGGCCAGTCCCGATGAACTGGTCGAAGCGCCGAGCAGCGCAAAGATCGCCGAATTCCTGCGCCTCGGGAGCCTTGTGCCCGTGCGTCGCCATGCGGAGCATTGGACCTTTGCCGGGACCGAGCTTCAACTCGCATCCGCACCAGATCATGTAAATGGCGAGCTGGCGCAGCTTTTGGTGCCACCGCGCGCCCTTAACCTGCGCTCTGCGGAAAATGCTCAACTCACCGCCGAGGTGACGGCGCTGCACTACCGCGACAATGCCTATGTGGCCTCGCTGTTGCTGGCGACCAGCACCTCACCGGTTTCCCTACAGATCACAACCAATAGCCGCATGCGCTTGGGCGAGCGTGTCGGCCTGGAGATCATCTCCGACCGTCTTCGCTGGTTTCCAGCCGAGGCGGGCCAATAGCCCCCAGGAGCGTCAAAATGCTGATCAATATTCGCCGCGCCGGCCTCACCGCGCTCGTCGCACTCGCCATGACTGGCACCGCCCATGCGGACGTTACCGTCTACACCGCTGGACCGGCTTCACTGATTGAAAAACTGGCTGCTGGCTTCACCGAAGAAACCGGCATCAAGGTTGAGTTCTTTCAGGCAACGACCGGGCAGGTGATGGCTCGCATCGAAGCCGAAGCTGCCAATCCCGCCGTGGACGTGCTGATCTCGGCATCCTGGGATACCGCGACCGACTTTGCCGCACGCGGCTGGCTTGTGCCTTACACCAGCCCCAATGCCGAAACCGTGCCTGACTTCCTCAAGAGCGATACCGCTGTTGCACAGGGCGTTTCGGCGCTGGCCATCGCCTGGAACCCCAATAGCAATACGCCCAAGCCGGAAGAATGGGCCGACCTTGCCAAGCCGGAATACAAGGATCTGGTGAACCTGCCGGATCCGGCCCAGTCCGGGGCCACGTTCGAGCTTGTCGCCGCGCTTGAAGCACAGGGCGGCACCCAGCTGTTTGAAGACCTCGCTGCCAATGGTGCAATCATTGCCGGCGCCAATGCCGAAGCCCTCAACCCTGTGTTGCAGGGTGCCAAGGCCGCCGTATTCGGCGCGGTGGACTACATCTCGTTCAATGGCAAGGACAAGGGCGAGTCCATCGAAGTGATCTTCCCGGCATCGGGCACTGTCATTGCGCCACGCCCTGCGATGATCCTCAACTGGTCCAAGAACCAGGATGAGGCCAAGCAATTCATTGATTACATGCTGTCCGATGCCGGTCAGGCCATCGTCGCCGCGACCAATCTGATGCCGGCCCGCGCCGACATCGCTGCCAATCGTCCGCTCATCGGTGATCTCAATATCCTCACCATCGACACCGAAGCCGTCTATGCGGGCCGCGAGGCCACATTGGCCGCGTTTGGCGCCATCTTCCAGTAAGGATCGCAGAGATCATGACGGCGAAAAGCATCGGCCCGGTCAATCCGGCTATCATCATCGCGGCCATTGGTCTGGTGGTGGTCGTCGCTGTGCCTTTCGCCTTCATCGTTCTTCAAGCCATCTTTCCCGAACTCGGGCGCGGCTCTCTGGCCGCGCCTTTCTCCCGCCTCGCCGATACGCTGCTTGATCCACGGCTGATCGGGATGACGGGCAACACCTTGCTGCTTGGCTTGGGTGTGGTGGTCCTTTCCGCCATCATTGCCGTGCCGCTCGCGGTGCTGCGTGCTCTCTTTAAGGTGCCCGGGGCGCTGGTCTGGGACCTGCTCATGCTCGTGCCCTTCATGATCCCCCCCTATATCGCCACGCTGGGCTGGGTGATGACCTTGCAGCCACGTGGCTATGTCGAGCAATTGTTGGGCTTCAATCTCTCCCAGTTCCTGTTCTCGGTCTGGGGCATCATTTTCGTGATGACGCTCAACACGTTTCCCATCATCTATTTTGCGGTGTCGCGCACGGTCGAAACCGTTGGTTCGCGCTATGCCGATGTTGGCCGGGTATTCGGCGCGTCGAGCTGGCGGGCCTTCTTCCGCATTACGCTGCCGCTCTCGACGCCCGGGCTTGCTGCCAGCCTGCTGCTGGTTTTCGCGGCGGCGATTGAGGAATATGGCACCCCTGCCGCGCTTGGCCGCCGGGCGGGTTTCGATGTCTTGGTGACTGGCATTGATCTGCGCGTGTCCGACTGGCCCATCGATCTGCCGGGTGCCGCCATATTGTCATTGGTTCTGGTCGTGCTGAGCTTTGGCGCGTTTCTCGTCCAGCGCTGGGTGCTGACGCGGCGCTCTTATCAGACGACGAATGGTAAGCCGCAGGCCTTCGAAAAGCGCCCGCTCGGTGTCTGGTCAATCCCGGTTCTCTTCGCATTTGGCCTCGTTACATTCCTCGCCACCGCCGTGCCGCTACTGGCAATTCTTGCCACGGCATTGTCGCGCACGATTTCTGGTGGGTTGACCTGGGGCAATCTCGGCTTCGACAATTTCGCCGCCATTCTCACCGATGGCACTGGCGCGCTGCGTGCACTCACCACCAGCCTGTCGCTGGGTATTGGCGCAGCGCTGTTCACCGGAATTCTGGGCGCGCTATCGGCCTATGCCGTCGTCAAAACCAGAATGCGCGGGCGTCAATTGCTCGATGTACTGACCATCCTGCCAAACGCGCTACCGGGCATTGTTGTGGCAGTGGGCTTGATCCTTGCCTGGAACCAGCCTTGGCTGCCGATGACGCCATACAATACCGCACTGATCCTGCTCCTTGCCTATTGCTGCGTCCTGCTGCCGCAACCGGTTCGCTACGCCACTGCCGCGTTCCACCAGATCGGGGACAATCTTGAAGCGGCGGCGCGGGTGTTCGGCGCAACGCCCATGACCGCTTTCCGCCGCATCCTTTTGCCGTTGATCCTGCCCAGCCTGATGGCGTCGATGCTGCTGGTGTTCGCCGTGGCAACGCGCGAACTTGTTGCATCGATCATTGTGGCGCCAGTCGGATTGCAGACCATTTCCACCTATATCTGGCGTCAGTTTGAACAGGGTTCGGTGGGACTGGGCATGGCCATGGCGTTTGTGACGGTGTTAATTACCACCTTCTTTCCACTCCTGGTGCTGAGCGTCCTCGGCAAACGTGGGAGCCTGCTTTGACCCGCGTCACGGCAATTTCCGGTCTTTGCGGCAAGACACCTGCCTGTTTTCTGGTCGAGACCGGCACAGCGCGTTTTCTGCTCGATCTTGGCGAAGGCCCTTCGCCCGGTCAGTTTCCCGATCTGGCGCAGATCGGGCCTGTCGATGCCATTCTCATCAGCCATGGTCACGCCGATCACATCGGCGGGCTGCATCTGGCGTCGAACTTAGGCAATCCACCCATCTTTGCTACCGCAATGACCCGCGCTTTTGCCGGGCATCCTGCACTCGAAAAGGCTCATCTTCTTCCATTGCGGGGAGAGATTGAGATTTGCGGCGTCAGGGTCGAAACAGGACGCGCTGGTCATGCTGCTGGTGCCGTGTGGATGCGGATCGGCGGCGAGGCGGGCGTGCTCTATACCGGCGATATCTGCCGGGAAAGCCTGCTCTATCCCGTCGATGAGCCGCTTGAGGCGCGCGTGCTGATCGCCGACGCCTCCTATGGCGAATATGACGAAGACATTGATCATGCAGTGGTCGGCCTCATCGACAAGGCACGCCAGGCCCCGCTGCTTTTGCCGCTGCCGCCCACCGGGCGTGGTGTAGAGATTGCCGTGTTGCTGCACGAGGCAGGCCTGCCCGTTTCCATTTGTGGGCAACACCGCCACGTCGCAACGCTCATGGCTACGGCAGACGGGCAGGCCCTCGTTGACGCTGGACGCCAGCGTATCGAGGCCATGCTGTCCGCGGTGGGTAGACTGAGCGAGCTTGACGAGCCTCAAGGCGTTATGATTGCCGCCAATGGGGCAGCTACGTCCGGCGTTTCGGCTGCATTGCTTGAGCGTTTTTCGGATAATGCGTCGGTACAGATTCTGCTCACTGGCCATGTGGATAGTGGCACGCCGGCCAATGCTGCTATCGCGGCGGGCCGTGCGCAGGTTATGCGGTGGAACGTCCATCCGCGCCGCCGGGACATCGCCTGGTTGCACGAAACCGTCCGCCCGCAAACCACCCTCTACGCCTTTTGCGATGGCCATGCCGCAGAAGGGCTGAAGAGCGCCTTTGGCTGAGACTTTCTATGAGCCAGTGCCGGTTCTAGAAGAGCCGCTCAACGCAGAGCGCAACGCCCATGCCGCCACCTATGCAAAGCGTGGCCAATCCCCTCTTGAGCTGGCTGCGGCGCAATTCGTGCAACAGCGTCACCAGAATGCGCGCGCCGGATGCACCAATGGGATGACCCAGCGCGATTGCCCCACCATTCACGTTGACGATGGCGGGGTCCCATCCCATGCCCGCATTGACCGCGCATGCCTGAGCGGCAAAAGCCTCATTGGCCTCGACGCGCTCAAGATCGCTAACCGACCACCCCGCCTTCTCAAGAGCTTTCTTTGATGCCGGTATAGGCCCCGTGCCCATGATGGATGGGTCAACGCCCGAATTGCCCCAGCCGGCGATCCGGGCAAGCGGAACGAGCCCCCGTCGCTCCGCTTCATCTTCACTCATCAGCACCAAAGCTGCAGCGCCATCATTGAGGCCCGAAGCATTGCCTGCCGTCACCGTGCCGTCCTTGTCGAAAGCGGGGCGCAGTTTGGCGAGCCCTTCAAGGCTGGTTTCGGCGCGGATGTGATCGTCGGCGCCGACACTAATGGTGCCTTTGCGGGTGGTGACGTTTACTGGCGCAATCTCGGCGTGGAAGTGCCCGGCGGCCTGTGCCGCAGCGGCCTTTTGCTGGCTGGCCAGCGCGAAGGCATCCTGCTGCTCGCGGCTGATATTGAATTGGCGAGCAACATTTTCCGCCGTGATTCCCATATGGTAGCCACCGAAAGCGTCAGTCAGGCCATCGGTGACCATTGTGTCGACAAGGCCGATAGCGCCCATCTTGGTGCCCGAGCGCAGGTTCTGGCTATGGGCCGACAGGGACATGGATTCCTGACCGCCAGCGACAACGATCGAGGCGTCATCACACAATATCTGCTGCATACCCATGGCAACGGCACGCAATCCAGAACCACAAACCTGATTGATCCCCAGTGCCGTGGCGCTTTTGGGAATACCGGCCTTGATTGCAGCCTGCCTTGCAGGATTTTGTCCCGCCCCGGCAGTGAGGACCTGGCCCAGAATGACTTCATCCACTGCGTCGGGGGCGATGCCGGCGCGCTCAAGCGCGGCGCTGATCGCCACTGCACCCAATTCATGTCCAGCTATTGAGCTCAATGGGCCGAGAAAACTGCCAACCGGAGTGCGTGCCGCACTGACGATCACAACCTTGGTCATTGTGCCGATCCTCCCAGATCAATTGTGAAATGCGCTTCGGTGCGCGCCGCGATCTCGTCGACGCTGACGCCCTCGGCAAGCTCGATCAACCGCATTGCCACCTCGCCGCGTCTTGCCACGCTGAAAACGCCTAAATCGGTGATGACCAGATCGGCAACGCGTTGACCGGTCAGGGGCAGGGTGCATTTGCGCAACAGCTTCGATTGCCCCTTGGCCTCATGCTCCATCACCACAACGACGCGCTTGACGCCGGCCACCAGGTCCATGGCCCCACCCATGCCTTTGACCATCTTGCCGGGGATCATCCAATTGGCCAGATCACCATTTTCCGCCACTTGCATCGCGCCCAATATGGACAGATCGATATGCCCGCCGCGGATCATGCCGAAGCTATCGGCGCTGGAGAAGAATGAGGTTTCTGCCAAAGCGGTAATTGTCTGCTTGCCGGCATTGATCAGGTCCGCATCCTCTTCGCCCGCGAAGGGAAAAGGGCCCATGCCGAGCATGCCATTCTCACTCTGCAGTCGTACATCGATACCCTGGGGGATGTAATTGGCCACCAAAGTGGGAATGCCAATGCCCAGATTGACGTAGAAACCGTCCTGCAATTCGCGTGCAGCGCGGGCTGCCATCTGATCGCGTGTCCAGGCCATTATGCGTTTTCCTCATCGCGGAAGCGAACAGTGCGCTGTTCGATGTGCTTGGCCGGGCTCGGGACATGCACGATTCGATCGACGAAAATGCCCGGCGTATGAATTTGATCGGGATCGAAACTGCCAATGGGAACAAGGTGCTCCACCTCCGCGATGGTTACCTTGCCAGCACTGGCCATCATCGGATTGAAGTTCCGAGCGGTCATCCGATAAACCAGATTACCCTCATGATCGCCCTTGTGCGCATGGACGAGTGACAGGTCTGCGACCAATCCTGTTTCCATCACATAATCCTCGCCATCGAAGGCGCGAATTTCCTTGCCCTCTGCAATCAGCAATCCAACGCCTGTCTTGGTGAAGAAAGCAGGAATTCCGGCGCCTCCTGCCCGAATTCGCTCCGCCAGCGTACCCTGCGGGTTGAATTCAAGCTCCAGGTCCCCAGACAGATATTGTTCGGCAAACAGCTTGTTTTCGCCGACATAGGAGGAGATCATTTTGCGGATTTGGCGCGTCGCCAACAGGCGGCCCAGACCAATGCCGTCCACCCCGGCATTATTGGAAATCACCGTCAGATTGCGGGCGCCGGAGAGTTCGATACCTTCGATCAATGCCTCTGGAATGCCGCAGAGGCCAAAGCCTCCCGACATGATTGTCATACCGTCGCTGATCGCATCGGCGAGCGCCTCGCTGGCACTGGAGCGGACTTTGCGCATGGCGCCCTCCCATCCTTGTTGGTGGATTTTTCTCAACGCTAGGTCTTGTCGCTCATCTGCGGTTAGTCGTATTTATACCACATGAGCGCTGTGCCCGTTTTCACCCTTGCCGACCTGCCGGTGCCGATGGTTTTTGCCGCCCATCGCATCATTCGAGATTGCAATGAGCAGTTTGCGTCGCTCTTCGGCTATGGCCGGGAAGAATTACTGGATTCGAGCTTTTCGCGCCTCTACCCGGCAATTTCCGACTTTGTTCGCACTGGTGATATGTGGCGAAGTCACCTGTCTGGCGGCACGGTTTATTACGATGAACGGGTCATGGCCAATGCGAGCGGCCACCGCTTCTGGTGCCGGGTCAATGGACGCGCGCGCGATGCGGATGATCCCTTCGCAGCGGCGCTTTATTGCTTCGAGCCGATGAACCGGCCCGTCTCGGAAAAAACCCTTAGACTGACCGGTCGGCAGCGGCAGATTTTGACGCTTGTGGCGCAGGGGAAAACCAATGCAGCCATTGCCGACGAAATTGGCCTGTCTCGCCGCACGGTCGAGGCGCATCGCTTGCGCCTGGCCCATTCTGTTGGCGCTGCGAATTCGGCTGAACTACTGACCTGGTTTCTCGCCCTGCCGCCTGCGGGATCAGATTGAGCCCTGAATATAGGTGGCGCGCAGATAGAAATCCTTGGGGCGGGTGATATGGCTGAGAATGATGTCGCCCAGTTTCTCGCCTTGCCCCTGCGCAATGGCGTCGATCATCTCGAAATGTTCGGAAATGGCGATCTCCCGCAATTCTTCGCTCGGGAACGCTCTGGTGCGGATCGGGTGGGTGGCGAAGGTATAGTGCAGGATAGCGTCGGCCAGCTGCTGATTGCCTGCGGCGCGATAGAGCACTTCGTGAAAACTGTTATTGAGCGAAAAAACATCGCCAAAGCGCTGCGCTCGTGAGGCCTCCCGGTGCCGGGTGGCAAGATCGGTTAATTGCTCGACCAGCGCCTTGTCGGCGGGCTTGCTGAAGCGCGATGCGGCCCGGCGTTCGAGGCATTCGCGGATTTCGTATAATTCCTCGATCTCGCTCAGCGAGTAATCTCGAACCTGCACACCCTTGTTGGGCTGGCGGATCACCAGCCCGACGCGCTCCAACTCATCGAATGCTTTGCGGACAGCATGGCGCGTCGCATCGGTGCGCGCCATGATCTCGTCTTCCACCAGTCTTTCGCGTGGCCGCAATTGTCCGGCGATGATCTGGCGCTGCAATTCCCTATAAACGGCATCCCAGCTTTTTGGTTGATCCTGCAAGGGCTTGGCTGCGCGCATTGAGCTTCGTCTCTGATGTTTTTGCTGGTGCCACAATAGCCAATCTTCCACAGCCATACAATCATCGTTGACATTATCGATAATTCTTTCAATGATTATAGCGATCGTGGAGGATCTTCGTGTTTCGTATCGGTAGTGGTGCTGGCTTTTCGGGTGATCGTGTCGACGCCCCTCAATCGGTTGTGGCGTCTATTGCTGCGGCAGGTGAGGGCGGCGCGGTGATCTTTGAAACCTTGGGTGAGCGCACCTTGGCGCTCGGCCAGATTGCCAAGCGCCACGATGCGAACAAAGGCTATGAGCCGCTTCTAGAGGAACTGCTCGAGCCGATCCTTGCTCAGTGCATCGCTTCGAAAATCACTATCGTCGGCAATTTTGGACAGGCCAACCCGCCCGCCGCAGCCGCGGCCATTCAGAAAATTGCTGATCGTCTTGGCCTTGGTCGCCTGCGGATTGCGGTTGTCGCTGGCGACGATCTTCTCGGTCGCATTGATCTTGATGCAACCCAGCGCTGGGATGGCGATGGACGTCTGCCTGAGCTGGATGGCGACGTGATTGCTATCAACGCCTATATGGGCGCGGCGCCGATTGCCGAGGCTATTCTTGCAGGTGCACAGGTTGTGGTCACCGGGCGCGTGGCCGATCCGGCTCTAGCGCTCGGGCCGCTTGCTGCGCACTATGGCTGGAGCTGGGACGATCTTGACCTGATGGCCGCGGGCACGCTGGTTGGTCATCTTCTTGAATGTGGTTCGCAGGTCTCGGGCGGTTTCTTTGCTGACCCGGGCTTAAAGGATGTCCCGGATACAGCCAATATTGGTTTCCCGATTGCCGAAGTGAATGCAGATGGCACCTTTGTCATCACCAAGGCGGACGCAACCGGCGGCATAGTCGATCTGCGCACCGTAAAAGAGCAATTGCTCTACGAAATTCACGATCCGTCGGCCTATTTCACCCCCGACGTGACGCTCGACATTACCAATGTTGAAATTGAGCAGGTTGGGCCAAATCGGGTGGGGGTGCGCGGCGCACGCGGCCACAAGGCTCCCGAACTTCTCAAGGCGACGGTCAGCTTTTACGGCGACTGGTTGGGCGAGGCTGAAATCTCCTATGCCGGCCCCAATGCTCTCGCCCGCGCTCGTCTGGCGATTAGCACAATCAACGAGCGCATCGGCATTCGTGGCTTGCCCGTGCGTCACCGGGCCGACGTAATCGGCACGGTCAGCGCCTTCGACTCCGACCATGGTGATCTTCTGGTCGACTATTCCGATACACCGGGCGGCGATTATCGCGTGCGCTTCGCCTTCGGCGCATCCTCGCAACGCGATGTGGAGCGGGCGGTGCAGGAGGTAAATGCGTTGTACTGCTGCGGTCCTGCCGGGGGCGGCGGTGTGCGCCAGAGCGTGCGGCCAAGGGTGCGTACAATGTCCCATCTGGTCTCGCGCGATCTGGTCGTGCCCAGCTTTCATTTCGTGGGGGCGCAGGCATGAGCAGGACAGCGCAAACGCTCAAACTGCACGCGATTGCCCATGGCCGGTCCGGCGACAAAGGCAATCGTCTCAACGTCAACGTCATTGCTTATGACCAAAAGCATTGGCCCGTTCTGATCGAACAGGTCACTGCCGAGCGCGTGGCCGAGCTTTTCGCGCATCGCGGTGTCACGCAGGTGCGCCGCTATGAGCTGCCGCATCTCGGCGCCCTCAATTTTGTCATCGAAGACGCGCTCGAAGGTGGCGTGAATTCCAGCCTTGCCGTGGATACGCACGGCAAATGCTTGTCCTATCTGGTACTTGCTCTGGATGTGCAGGTGCCGGTCGAAACGGGAGCGGACGCCATGTCACGCCCCGCACTGCAAACGGTTTCCTAAGGGAACAGGGAGGAAGAGATGAACATGAAATCGACCATGCGGAATGGTTTGCTGGCGGGTGTGTCGCTGGCTGTTATTGCCGCGCAGCCGGTACTGGCACAGGATATTGAGCGCGGCGGCACGCTCCGCGTCGGCATTTCGCAGATGGCTCCGTCGCCCGATCCGGTTGTGACCACTTTCGGCGTCAACTGGATGACCTCATCTGTGGTCTGCGAGGCGCTCTTTGCCACCGATGAAAGCTGGACGCCCCAGCCGGTTCTTGCCCAGGACTTCTCTTATAGTGAAGACGGCCAGACGCTTACCGTAACGCTGCGTCAGGGCCTGAAATTCCATTCCGGCGCGGCGATGAGTTCGGCCGACGTTCTCGCTTCGCTTGAACGCTTCCGCGAATCGGCCGGTATCGGTGCCGCTTTCAAGAATATCGTTACCGAAATGTCCGCGTCCGACGACAATACCATCGTGTTCTCCCTCGCAACGCCTTCTCCAATTGTGCCGGGCCTGCTCTCTGGCGCTCAGGCGGCTATCATGTCCTCGGCCTCGCTCGAAGGCGCGTCCCCGACCGAAGCCACCCGCGGTCTCGACTGTACCGGGCCTTATGTACTGACCAATTATCAGCCGGATCAGGGTGCAACACTCACCCGCTGGGATGACTATCAGAGTCTCGATACGCCTGCCTCGGCCTTTGCCGGTGCCAAGCATGCTTATGCCGATGTTATCAATCTGCGCCTGATGCCGGAAGCTTCCGTGCGGCGCGACTCCCTGATTACCGGCGAAATCGACATCGCTATGGAATTGCCGACCGATTTCTATGATGCGCTGCAGAATGATCCCAACACCGAAGCGGTGGTTGTACCGAACAATCAGTCGCTCTCGGTCGTGTTCAATACCCGCGATGGCGTCGCTGCCGACGTCAACCTGCGCCGCGCCATCTACTATGCGCTGGAGATGGACCCGATCATGCTCGCCTCGGTGGGCAATCCAGAATTCTACACGCTCGATCCGAGCTGGATCCCCGATCCCAATTCCTTCTGGTACACCACGGCTGGCGTTCCAGATGGCTTCGGCACCCCCAATGCCGACAAGGTGAAGGAATATCTCGAAGCGTCGAACTATAATGGCGAGCCGATCCGCTGGCTGGCGGCGTCCGAGCAGTATCAGAAGCACTTTCTGACCGCGATCACAGCCTCCCAGCAGCTTGAGGAATTCGGCATCAATGTCGAAATCGTCGAGTCACCCATGGCCAATTACATTCAGGCGCGTGCTGATGGCGCACAGATGGATGCCTTCTCCAGCTTCCTGCCCACCTATGTCGATCCGACCTCGATTGCCTTCCTCAATCCGACTTATCCGGGCTTCTGGACTGATCCTGAAAAAATGGATCTGATGGCCAAGCTGGCTTCGACCATCGATGCCGATGAGCGCAAGGCCCTGTTCGAGCAGGTTCATACCCTGGCCTATGATCAGTTCCCTTGGATCAAGTACGGAACCGAAGCCAATATGTATGGCATTCGTGCAGGCGTTGGTAATGCGGCTCGCGTACCCTCGCGCGGCTACGACCTCTACAACGTCGCGCCGCCGGCTCAGAACTGACCATGAGCGTTTCTCAGGCGACATCTCCCGACCGCCTGAACGGTGGTGACGAAGAAGTCTTCGTCACCACCAACAAGTCGGTCTGGCAGCGGCTTCTGGCCAATCCCACGGCAATGGTGTCGATCACCGTTCTGCTGGTCATTTCCCTCAGCGCAATCCTTGCGCCGCTTCTGGCGCCGGGCAATCCGCTCAGGGTCAGCCCTGCCGACCGCTTCATTCCGCCCGGTGCCGAACATTTCTTCGGCACCGACAATCTGGGCCGCGACATGTTCAAAATGGTGCTCCATGGTGGACGCACATCGCTTGTCGTCGGTCTGGTTGTCACCGTGATTTCGATGTCCATAGCGGTCGTTCTTGGTGCCATTTCCGGCTTCTATCGGCAGGTCGACGTCGTGCTTATGCGTCTGGTTGATGGCCTTATGGCCTTTCCCGGTATCGTGCTGGCGACCGCCGCTGCCGGCATTATGGGCCCGTCCATGACCACCGTGATCACCTCGCTCTCCATCGTGCTCATCGCCCCGTCGTTGCGCATTGTGCGCGGACAGGTGCTGGTCGTGCGTGAATTGCAGATGATCGAGGCCGCCCGCTCGGTTGGCGTGCCGACATTGCGCCTGTTCACCCGCTATATTCTGCCCGCTGTCAGCTCGCCCATTCTGGTGCAGGCCTCGTTTATTTTCTCGGCTGCCGTCCTGGGTGAAGCCGGTCTCAGCTTTATCGGTGTCGGTATCGGCCCCAAGGAATTGAGCTGGGGCAATGCGCTCACCGAGGCGCGCAATTACATCTCACAAGCGCCCTGGATCGTTATCTTCCCCGGTCTGGCGCTGATGCTCACGATCCTGGCCCTCAATCTTTTGGGCGATTCCCTGCGCGATATTCTTGATCCGCGCCTGGCACGGAGGCGCTGACATGCTGCGCTATCTCGGCAAACGCTTTCTGCTCATCCTGCCAACCATTTTCGTGCCGTTGCTGCTGGTTTTCCTGCTGCTGCGTCTCTCTCCCGGCGATCCGGCCGGCATGATGCTGGGCGATCAGGCCACGCCTGAACAGATTGCGGCTTTGCGTGCGCAATTGGGTCTTGATCAGCCAATCTGGGTTCAGTTCGGCATTTGGCTGAAGGGGATTGTGACGCTCGATCTGGGCAATTCCATCTTCTTCCGCGAGCCGGTCATGCAGGTTATTCCGCGCTATGCAGGCGTGACCATCCTGCTCACTCTTGTGGCGTTGACGCTGGCTATCCTGATTGGCGTCACCATGGGCCTGCTCTCGGCCATGAACCGCAACAAGCCCATCGACCGAGGCGTCGTGACCACAGCCGTTCTCGGTATTTCCTTGCCCGAATTCTGGTTCGCATTGCTGCTGATCTTCGTCTTCTCGGTAACGCTGCGCTGGTTTCCGGTTGCGGGCTACAATCCGCCAGACGCTGGCATTATCGCCTTCGGTGCCACGATCTTCCTGCCCGCTCTGGCCCTAGGCGTGCGCCAATCGGCTTTGATGACCCGCATGATGCGCTCATCCATGCTCGACGTGCTGAACGAGCCATATATCACTACGGCGCGCGCCCAAGGCCTGCCCGAAACCACCGTGATTGGCCGCTATGCCATGCGCACCGCCGCCATGCCGGTGGTTACCGTGGCCGGTCTTGCCGCTGGCTATATGCTGGGTGGGGCGGTAGCCATCGAGATCATCTTCGCTCTACCCGGTCTTGGACGCATGCTTGTCGAAGCCGTCGGTCGTCGTGACTACCCGCTGGTCGAAGGTGGTGTGCTCACCATTTCTCTCGTTCTTGCCGTCCTCAATCTGCTTATCGACCTCATCTACGCCCTGCTTGATCCCCGGATACGTTATCAATGACCGCGCATATTGCTCCAATGCCGGCCGAATACGTTTCGGCATTGCCCGAACCGAAAACGGTTCTGGATGTCCAAAATCTGAGCCTGTCTTTCCGCAATGCCGAAGGGTTATTGCCCATCGTGACCGATGTGTCCTTCTCCATTGCAGCAGGCGAAGCCGTTGCGCTGGTGGGCGAGAGTGGGTGTGGCAAATCCATAACCGCCAGTGCCGTCATGGGCATCGCGCCGGAAAATGCCGAAATCGGCGGCACGATCACGCTCAATGGCAACGTGATTTCCGGACTGCCGCCAAAGGAACGCCGCAAGCTTTGCGGCCGGCATATGGGCTTCATCTTTCAGGAACCGATGACCGCGCTCCACCCCACGCTCAGCATCGGTCGGCAGATGACCGACACGCTCAAGCATAATCTTGGCCTGGGCAATTCAGCTGCCACCGATCGTGCTGCGGAATTGCTGGATCGTGTCGGCATTCCGCGCGCCCGCGATATCCTCAAGGGCTATGTGCACGAATTGTCAGGCGGCATGCGCCAGCGCGTCATGATCGCTCTGGCAATCTCCTGCGGCCCGTCGTTGATCATTGCCGACGAGCCAACCACCGCGCTTGATGTGACCATCCAGGCGCAGGTGCTCGATCTGCTCGAAGACATGCGGCGCGAAATGAATCTGGCCATGCTGTTCATCACCCACGACCTGGAGGTGGTGGGTGACTTCTGTGATCGCGCCGTGGTCATGTATGCGGGCGATGTGGTGGAGCGAGGGCGCAGTGAAGATGTAGTGCGCGCCCCGGCCCACCCATATGCGCGTGGCTTGATCGACGCGGTTCCCGCTCATGACGATGGTCGTACGCGCCTCACACCCATTCTGGGCACGGTGCCGCCTGTCGGCCAATGGCCTGAAGGGTGCCGTTTTGCGCCACGCTGCAATCGCGCCGACGAGCAATGCCGCACGCGCCCTCAACTTGGCCATGTCGGCAAGACCGATGTGCGCTGCTGGCACCCGCTGGAGGCAAGCGCATGAGCGAAGATCCGATCCTGTCAGTTTCCGGACTTTCCAAATCGTTCAACACCGTGCAGGCGGTGCGCGATGTCAGTTTCTCCATTCCGCGCGGCAAGACCTTTGGGCTTGTCGGTGAGTCTGGCTCGGGCAAATCCACCACAGCCCGCCTCGTTCTGCGTCTGGTGGAGCCGACCAAGGGCGTGATCCGGTTCCGCGGCCGCGATTTGTCCAGCTTTTCGGCGCGTGATCTGCGCGCCGAGCGGCGGCACATGCAGATGATTTTTCAGGACCCGTTCGGCTCGCTCAATCCACGCATGAGCGTGCGCGACACCCTGGTCGAGCCGCAACTGGTTCACAATATTGGCACCAATGCGGAGCAGTTGCGCACCGCCGAGCGGCTCCTTGCTGAAGTCAGCCTGCCGCGCGCCGCCCTTGATCGTTTCCCGCATGAATTCTCCGGTGGCCAGCGCCAGCGCATCGCTATTGCGCGAGCACTGTCGACCAACCCAGACCTGATCGTGGCAGACGAACCGGTGAGCGCTCTCGACGTTTCGGTTCAGGCGCAGGTCCTAAATCTGATGCGCGATCTGCAGGATCGTCACGGCACGACCATGCTGTTCATCTCTCACGATCTGCGCGTGGTGCAGTTCATGTGCGATGAAATCGCCGTCATGTATCTGGGAGAAATAGTCGAACAGGGTCCGCGCGACCGGATCTATGGCGCCGCCGCCCATCCCTACACAAAGGCCCTTCTTGCCTCTGCACCAGGCAAGGGGAGTGGCCAGCGGGCACGGCTCAAGGGCGAAATTCCCAGCGCCCATGCCGTGCCCTCCGGTTGCGCCTTCCGCACCCGCTGTCCCCATGCCATTGCGCGCTGTGCCAGTGAGAAACCCGTCATGCGCGATCTTGGCAATGGGCAGAAGGCGGCTTGCCACCTGCTTGATACGGCCTTGGCCGCATGAGCGGGGGCGCGTTGATCGATGTCGCAAGCCGTAACGCCATCTACCGTGGCCTGCGCAGCGCGTCCGGGGATCGTTTTCTGGGTATTCGCTACGCCGAGCCGCCCCTCGGCGCGCTGCGATTCAAGCCGCCTGTTCCATATGAGAATGTGGGGCTGGTCGATGCTACACAATTCGGGTTCGCACCAGCCCAGACCATTCGCCCCATGCCGGCATGGGCACCGCAGGGTGCCGGATTTTCAACGGGCGAAGACTGTCTGAATCTCAACGTCTACACGCCCGCTGCCGACGACAAGCGGCGTCCCGTGATCGTTCATGCCTTTGGGGGCGGCTTTCAAACGGGTGTTGCTCAGGGCACGTTTCACAACGAAGCCGGCTTTACCCAAACGGGTGATGCCGTGCTTGTCCGTCCCAATATGCGGGTCGGAGCTCTCGGTTTTCTTTCGCTCGAAGCAGCTTTCGGCGCTAACTATGCCAATGCAAATCGCGGCATGCTCGATTTCATCGCGGCGCTGCGCTGGGTACATGACAATATCGCAGCCTTTGGTGGTGATCCCGACAATATAACGCTTGTCGGCATGTCATCCGGCTCGTTCACCATCTCGGCGCTGTTCGGCGTCGATGGTATCGCCGATCTTTATCGGCGCGTCTGGTTGATGAGCGGCCCGGCAAGCCGCATCATTGCGCCCGAAACCGCCGCTTTGCTCGCCGCCGATTTTCTGGCCCGCTCGGGCGTAGAGCCCGGCGACCGAACTGCGCTGGAGAACCTGCCTGCTGAAACCATTCTCAAGGTTCAGGAACAGGTGCTCGCTACCCATCTCGGCGAGCGTAACGCTCCCGGAGGTCGTACATTTGGTATTGTCCTCGACGGCCACAGCCTTGCCCGCCATCCTCTCGATGGTTTGGCATCGGGAAGGTTTGGCGATCACCGCATCGTCACCGGCTGGACCCGGGACGAAGCGCGCATGTGGTACGCCTTTGGCATGATGCCCGAGGTCTCCAGCCGGGCCGAGCTACTGGCCTCCATCGCCCGCTTCCATCCTCACAGCGCAGAAGCGCAACTGTCAGAGCTGGAAGGCGAATTCCCCCGCCACAACTTCACCCAATTCGAGGAAATATTCCTTTCCCGCGCCATTTATCGAGACCCTGCGCTCAAGACGCTTGAAACTCACCGCGCTGCGGGTGGATGGGGCGCAGGCTATGAATTCCAATGGGTGCCTGGTTTTGAAAATGGTCGCTTGGGCGCTGCCCACGGCTTTGATGAGCCCTTCGTCTTCGGTGATCTCAGTGCTGTCCCACTGGCACAGAACGACCCTACAGCGTCCGCGCTGGCCGATACTATGTCAGCAGCTCTCATAGCCTATGCGCGCAATGGCGAATGCGGCTGGGAAGGCGCCGCGCCAAAGGTGTTCCCCGCCTGAGGGCGCGTCACCGTTTCGACAGGAAATACTGACCGATTTCGGCGAAGAGCTGCAAATCCAGCAGCGAATCCTCAAGCGTCGTCTTGTGCGGGCTGCCATTTCGTACGCTATCGTAAAAGGCCGACAGTTCCACGCGGAACGGGTCTTCATAGACGGGGCCGATGATTTTCGTTCCGGTCTCGGTGTCGGTCGAACTGGTGATCTCCAGTCGCGTCGGCAGGTTGCGGATATAGGGCGTGTCGTAATTCATCTTGAAGTGCTGCGTCTGTGTCAGCACTTCGATACCGGCGTCGAACCGGGACACATCGTCGATGACCGCCTCATAGAGTGCTGTGAAATGCCCGTAGTCGAACAGGGCAATAACCGTTTCGCCATTATGCTGGGTGGCATAGCGCACGCCCTTGGGCGTGCCGAGCAGGTCGCGCATGGCCGAGACCGAGTGCGAGCTGAGGCCTGTCAGCACCTGATAGGCACGCAGGGCATCGGGCGGGCAATCCTCGCCCATGACGGAACGCTGCATGGCCAGAGTGCGCGCGCGGCCATCTGCAATCACTTCCGCAGGCACATCCTTGGGTTTGAACACATTCCGAGTTTGGGCAACGAAGAACGGCGCCTCGCGGATGATATCGCGCACACGAACATGGCGGATCGTTTCGAGCGCCGGTAGCCGTTTCTTGAGTTCGAGGAAGGGCCGCGAGAAGCGACGCATATACCCCACGAATACGATTTGCCCTTCTCGACGCGGCAGGGCCAGCAGTGGTTCAAGCTGGGCGACGGTGAGACAGACTGGCTTTTCGATGAACACATGCTTGCCCGAGCGGATGGCCTTTTCGAGCAGATCGGCGTGCAGATGGTCGGGCGTCAGGATGAACACCGCATCAAGCGTCGGATCGGCGATCAGGGCTTCGGCGCTCTCATGCCGGGTCGGGACGCCATAACGTCTTGCGACATGGGCCATGAGACTGGGCGACACATCCGCGATCGCCGCGATGGTGAAGCGGGCGTCGTCAGCCAGCAATGGCAGATGCATGAGCTGAGCAACTTCACCCAGCCCGATCAGCCCGACCTTGAGAGGTGCAGTCACGGATTTATTCCATTCATATAGGAGAGATTGCGCGCAGCCAGTTGCAGCGGCGTTTCAACGGCATTAGCCGCGACATCCTGTTCGACCACGATAGGGCCGGCAAAGGCGTGGTCGGCCAGAAGCCGCATGACAGCCTGAATATCGACAGCGCCATCGGGCAGGGGGCACATCACGCCTTGCCCATAGGAATCGGCAATGGAGAGCGCGCCTGCAAGCACCCGAGCCCGGACCGCCGGATTGACGTTTTTAAGATGCATATAGGCGATGCGAGGGAAGACCTTTTCCATATAGGCAATCGGGTCCTGATCCCAGAAAGCGTGATGGCCGGTATCGAAGCAGAGGTCGATCTCGGTTTCGTCTAGCAGACGGTCGATCTGCGCTTCCTTTTCCACCGCTGTGCCCACATGGGGATGGAAACTCAGCTTGAGGCCATATTCATTTTCGACCAGCTTCTGGGCGTCGCGCACCATGGATACAAGACCCGTCCACCCTGCCTCGTCCAATACGCCTTCCTGTCCCTTGGGATAGGCATTGCTCTCGTCCATGATGACGAGATGTTGGGCGTCCAGCGAGACCAATAGGCTGGCAAGTTCGTGCAAGGTTGCGCGGAAGGCGTCGGCGGACGTGGCGTCGCTGAATGTGTGAACGTGGGTAGCGCCGATCAGGGTGAGATTTCTCTGCGCCAGCTCGTCCTTGAGCAGGGCGGCGTCCTTGGGCAGGAAGCCGAATGGCCCAAGCTCGGTGCCGCGATAACCGGCAGCGGCAACCTCGTCGAGATATTGGCTCCAGCTATAGCGATTTCCGGTCGGGTAATTGATACCCCAGGAACAGGGCGCATTGGCAATCAGCATGATCAGGCCTCGATATAAATAGGATTGCTCAGGGCCTGCCGGATCGGCTGGCTACCAATGTCGACATCGCGCAATTGCCAGGGCAGTTCCCGACCGGCGAGGAGAGCGGAAAATTCGGTGAGCATCCTCGTGCGTGTCGCTTCGCCTGCAATGATTTCAGCGCGCACAAAACCCTTTGGCGAGATGGCAATATCCGTCACGAAATCATTGCTGCCGATATCGATGCGGGCGATCTCGCCAGTCGCATCGACCAGCGCCAGAATGTCGCCAGCGGCGCCGCGTGCCGTAATACGCACGGTATCAATCGAGCCAGTCGTCTGCCCCATCACCGCATTATTGGCCTTGACCTCAATATGCGGGCCGCCGGGACTCTCGGTAACATAGCCATGGCCCGACTTCATCGCGGCCAGAACTGCGTCTTCAGAAAGCTCGGGCAGCCAAAACACCGTGGTCGGACGTGCCAGAACCAGTGGGCCTTCAGGTTGCAAAGCAACCGGCTGATGGAAATCCGAGCCACCAATGGCCGAGAGTTTCATTCCCGAGGCCAGCCGAGACTGCCAGCGGTCAAGGGCGATCCAGTTCCAGGCCAGCCACGTGGATTGCCACACTTCCTGGCAATCGGCTTCAGGGAACTCGTATTCCCAGGCAATCGGCGGCTTGTCGTGATTGATGGAGAGCAGCCCACCCTTGTCGTGCACCAGCTTGGCCAAGGTGTGCGCGTCGGATGGACGGGTCATGCGGAAGTCAATCCAGTCATCCACGCCATAAGCGTTGGCGTGGCCCTCGGCTGTGGTGACTTCCATGGCGCGGATAAACACCAGATCCGGCGAGGAATTTGGATGAAAATAGCGCCGCTGGGTAATGGTGTTGTGATCGGCAATGGCCAGAAAATCGAGGCCAGCCTGCTTGGCGGCAGCGTGCAACACCTCCGGAGCGCCGCGCGCATCGGAATGGAAGGTGTGGCAATGCAGATCGCCCCGATACCAGCCAGCCCCCTTACGGATCGGCAAGGTACGTTGCGGCTGTGGCGTGATTTCACGCGGTGATGCATCGAGATTTATGGTGACGGTGATATCGGCACCGGTTTCCGGAATTTTGTAGAGCCCCAGAATGACATTCCAGGTGCCAGGCTGGATTTCTCCATGCACATAGCCCGGTGTCGCATCGTCAGTGGCGATGAAATAGCTCTCCCGCGCGCCTCCGCTCCAGCCTCGAAACCCATCTTTGGTGGGATAGCCGGTATCGCGTGGATCGAACGCTCCCAGGTCGATGACGCAGTCCTCGGCCTTGGCATAGGCAAGCGTCACATCGATGCGGGTCGTGCCGGCCGGAACCTCGTAGGGCACATAGAAATAGGGGTTCGCAGCCTGATCGGCGCGGGTAATGTGAGCGGTGATACTGGTCATCTTCTGTCGATTTGTCCTCTCTTCCTTCCCCATTTTTGCGGAGAAGGAAGAACGCAGTCGTTATTCACCTAAAGCCGGAATGCGCAGACCCTTGCTGTCGAACAAATGCACGTGCTCGGCTGTAAAGCTGAGAGTGACATTCGCATCGAGCTCAAGATGATCATCGGTAAAGATACGAGCGGTGACGCGCGCGCCTTCGCCGCGATCAATGGTGACAAGGCTTTCGGGGCCCATATTCTCATTGGCAAAGAGCGGTGCCGAAATGGCATTGGCGGCGCCCGGTTCGGCAATGTCGAGATGCTCGGGGCGCACACCAAGCGTCAGCTTGTTGCTCACCGACAGCGCTTTGCCGATGGCATCGCTCATTGGCAGTCCAGCAATAACCAGCCCTTCAGCCTTGAGTTGCAGCTTGCCGTCACCCTGGCTGGCTTCGACCTCGACCAGGTTCATCGGCGGATTGCCCACGAAATTGGCGACGAATGTGGTGGCGGGACGACGGTAGATTTCGATGGGCGAGGCATATTGCACGATCTTGCCCTGATCCATGACGGCGATGCGCGTGGCCAGAGCCATGGCTTCAGCCTGGTCATGGGTCACGTAGACTGCAGTCATGCCCATGTCGCGCTGCAGATGGTTGAGGAAACCACGCGCCTCCAGACGCAGCTTGGCGTCGAGATTGGAGAGCGGTTCATCGAACAGATAGGTTCGTGCCGGATAGACCAAGGCGCGGGCAAGCGAGGTGCGCTGCTGCTGACCGCCGGAAATCTGGCTGGGCAGGCGGTCCATGAGATGACCGATCTTGAGCACATCGGCCACTTCCTTGGCGCGGCCATGGCGCTTATCAACGGCCTCGCCGCGAACCTTGAGCGGATAGGCGATGTTGTCGGCCAGGTTCATATGCGGATAGAGCGCGTAATCCTGAAACACCATGGCGATGTTGCGGTCCTTGGGGTGCAGATGGGTCACATCCTCACCGCCAATCAAAATCTGACCGGAGGTCGGTGTTTCGAGACCCGCGATCATGCGCAGCGAAGTGGTCTTGCCGCAGCCGGACGGGCCTAGCAGACAGACAAATTCTCCATCGCCGATGTCGAAGCTGACATCGGAAACTGCCGTGAACTCGCCGAAGCTCTTGGTGACGTTCCTGAATTCAACAGATGCCATGAGATTTAAGCCTTGATGCCGCCGAAGAACCGGAAGCCGAACTTCCAGCTGACGAAGAGATAGAGTGCCACGACGGGCAGCGAATAGATGAGGGAATAGGCCGCGAGCAGAGTCACCACAGGCGTGCCGGCTTCCGAATAGAAGGAATAGATGGCCACTGCCGCCGGCATGTTTGCCGAGCTACGCAACAGAATGAAGGGGATGAGGAAGCTGCCCCAGATGTTGACGAAGCTCCATACCACGATGACGACGATGCCGGGACGAATGACGGGCAGGGCGACATCAAAGAACGCTTGAACCGGAGACGCACCCGCCACCATGGCGCTTTCCTCATAGGATTTGGGAATCCCATCGATGAAGTCGCGCAGGATGAACATGGCGGTGGGCAAGAGGCCACCGGCAAAGGTCAGGATCACGGCGAGATGGGTGTCCATCAGCCCGGCGGAGGAGATGATAAGGAAGATCGGCACCATGGCCGCCGAGCCCGACACCACCGAGGAAAACAGCAGCAGGATATAGGTCACCGCGCCCTTGCCGGGGATGGACGAACGCGACAGCGCATAGGCCGCGAGTGTTGCAGCGCTGGCCACCAGAACCACGCCGCCTGCTGCCTGAATGAAGCTGTTCCACAGCGCCTGCATGGCAAAGGAATTGCCGAAGACGGTAGCGAAATTGGAAAGCGTCCATGGATCGGGCAGGGCCAGACCCAGCTCGGCTCGCGCATTGAAGGGCGCGAAGATGAACCAGAGCAGCGGCAGCGCGAAGATGATGCCGATAATGGTGGCCAGAGCCGAGAAGGCGATGCGGCCAAAAAGAGCGGGGAAGGTCAGCTTCATAGCTTTGTCCTCAGGTCTTCGGCGCTTTTTTCTTGCGGCCTATGCTCAGATAGACCAGCGCGAAAGCGAGGTTGATCAACATCATGATGACGCCGACGGCTGCGCCCTTGCCGAACTGGAAGTCCTGGAAGGCGACGCGGTAATTGTAGATCGAGACCAGTTCAGTCCTGTAGCTCGGCCCGCCATTGGTGAGGAGGAACGGGGTAAAGGTATTGAAGGTCCACATGGTGATGAGAATGAGATCGGTGACGATGTGCCCGCGAATGAGCGGCAGGCCAATGTCGCGGAATTTCTGCCATGAGGTGGCGCCTGCAACATCTGCCGCCTGAAAATAGCTGGGCGGAATGGACGAAAAGGCCGAGTTGAACAACATCATCGAGAAGGCCGCGCCGCGCCAGGTATTGAACACCACGATCACCCAGAACGGCGCGTCCAGCAGATAGTCGCCGGGCGGGAAGCCGATCGACGTGAGGATCATGTTGAGCGTACCGGCATCGCGGTCGAGGAAGGCGAACCAGGCAAAGCCGATCACCACTTCAGGCAGGATCCAAGCGGCGATGACGAAGGTTTCGACCATCCGCTTGACGGCCACGGGGACGGTCTGGATCAGCCAGGCCAGCAATAGCCCCAGAAGTGCCTGGCCGATCAGAGCCGAGACGAGAACGAACTGGGTAGTGAGGATCAGCGAAAAGCCGAACTGGCCGCGCTGGAAAAACGTCGCGGGATCGAACAGCGCCAGATAATTGGCCAGTCCCACAAATTCGGGGTTGAGTGCCGTGCGGCCCAGCAGCGTGCGATTGGTGAAGGATACAAAGATCACCCAGAAGAACGGCACGATAACGAAGACCGAGACCAGAAGCCCCGCTGGTGTCAGAAAAGCCGCGCCTGCGCGGGAAGATAGCAAAACGAAGTTCTTGGTCTTGCGCTTTGTCGGGCTGGAAATGGGTTCACTCGTCATGGGGTTCTGCCGCATTCGCGTTTGTTTGGCGGCGCTTTGACCGCACCGGCATGCTGTCCTGTGAGCGCGGGGCTCTCGGATTATGTGCAAATGCCCTCCGCCAACATGTCTTTGGCGGTACTTTATTGGGGAGAGAATATTGCAAGGTCGCTGGTGGCGCCCGGCGCGCCAAAACGCACCGGGCACACGAGGGAGCTAGAGCAGGCTCACCGTATTGTCTTCGCCAACGATGGCGATGACGGCGGCCTTGTATTGAGCCATGGCTTCTTCTGGCGACAGTTCGCCCGAGACAACGGCTTCGGTCATACGCTGGATTTCCTGGCTGACCGAATTGTAATTGGCATTGTTCGGACGCGCAGTGGTCAGCGGCAGCAGGGTCTGGCTGGTTTCAGTCAGGAACGGGTTGTTCGGGATTGCAACGTCCGAGCGCGAACGGATGCCCGGCTGGTAATCCTGGAACGCAGTCATCTGTTCCTGGCTCATCATGAACGAGAGGAACTTCCAGGCTTCCTGTGGGCTGTCGGTGTTGGGGTTGATCACATAGCCCGTGCCGCCGGAGATCGACACGAAGTCCTGGCCGCGAATGCCTTCACCCGGAGCCTGGGCAGGCATTTTCTTCCAGGTCATGGTGGTGTCGCGGTCCTTGACCTCGAATTCAGCACCTGGAGCGGTGACCGAACGATAGAACCAGTCGCCTTCAACCAGCAGCGCAGTCTTGCCGTCGCGGAAATTGGCGAAGGAGCGGTTGCGACCATCGGCCAGCAACTGAGCGCGCTGGTCGCCCAGAGCTTCATCGACATAGATGGTCTTGTAGAGATTGAGGGTGTCGAGAATGCCCTGGCTGGAAACGATGAACTTGCCGTCATCATTGGTCACGCCTTCGCCCGTTCCGAGCAGCGCCATCCAATAGCCCTGCATGGTGGTGGCTTCACCCATGGCAACGCCGGCATTGAGCTGAATCGGCGATTCAACGCCGGATTCCTTGAGCTTGCGGGCAGCGTCGAGCACTTCGTCCCACGAGGTCGGCTGCCAGTCGGCAGCAAGGCCAGCCTGTTCCAGCAGGTCGGCGCGCGCGAAAAGCATGCGCACGTCGGTGCCCAGGCCCACACCATAAGTCTCACCGTCATAGGAGAGAATGGAGCGGATGCCGGGGGAAATGTGATCCCAGCCTTCCCAATTGGCGTATTCGTCGCCGATGAGTTCATCCAGCGATTTCAGCAGGCCTCCCTCGGCGAAGGAAGGAATAAGAAAGCCGTCAAAGCCGGTAATGTCGGGGCCGGCACCGGTCGAGAAATCGAGGGCGAGCTGCTGTGTCAGCTGGGCGTCTTCGCCGCCGAACTGATTGAGGGTGACATTGATGTCGGGATTGGCCGCGACGAAAGCCGGAATGACGCTTTCTTCGATCCATTGCGCGGTCGCGCTGTTCACGCCGCCGATAACGCAACGGCAGGTGATGTTGAGATCAACGGCGAAAGATGGGGTTGCGAGCGCACTGGCGCCAACAAGACCGAGCGCAAGGCTGCGCAGACGATTGCTCATGGCAATACCTCCCTGTTTTGGCTCCGAATTCTCCGGTAGCCGGTTTTGGACAGCGCCTGAAATCCTCGATCAGAATGCGCCGACGGGTTAAGACTGAACACGTTTTCAATTTCTGTCAATGTGGAGAATTCACATCTCGGAACGTGGCGCAGTAAAGCGCGCGGCGAATCTGCCCATATTCTGCGACGATCCTATGACAATTGCTGATAAATTTGATTTTGGGCTGCGTGAGCGATACCTTGACAGGCTCATGCGCTCACGCCAAGAAATGAACACGATTTCAATAAGCGATCCGAGGGAGGCCGATTTGTCAGAGCAGCAGACCAATGAGCGGGCGACCGCCGAAATGGTGGCTGCACGGGCAAATGTGTCCCGTGTCGCCGTGTCGCGCGCTTTTAATCCGGGCGCTTCGCTCAAGCCGGAAAAACGGGCGCTGATTCTCAAAATTGCCGAGGAGCTGAACTATACGCCCGATCGTAATGCCCGGGCGCTGGTCAGCGGTCGCACCCACCTTGTTGGTGTCATTGTCCCCGATGTGTGCAGCCATTGGGAAAGCCAGGAAATCGACGCGCTGACCACCGCGCTTCAGGCCGAAGGCTTTGCCACCCTGCTGTTCAAGACCCGCACCGACTACAGCATGGACGAGCGGCTACTGGCCTATATGCGTGGCTTTAACCCGGATTCAGTGATCGCCTTTGTCGAGAACGTGAAGCCTGAAACGCTGGTGCGTTTTCTCGGCCGCGCCGTTCCGATCTATTTGCACTATCCCCATCCCGATGACGCACCTCTGCCCGGCGCGCCGCTTTATGACCGGCTCAACGTCATGCAGCGCGAGGGTATCGAACAGGCGGTGGCGCTGCTTCAGGGCTATGGGGCGAAGAAAATCGCCTTTCTGTCGGGCATCGAGAAATCAGAGGGCAGCCTGTCGCGCGAAAAGATGCTGCGCACGGTGATGAATGAGCGCGGCCTGCCGCCGCCCTTCGTGGCTCGCGGCGATTTCAGCTATGAAACGGCCTATGCCTCCACCATCGATCTGTTCCGCCTGCATGGTGGTGCGGATGCGGTCTTTGCCGCCAATGACGTTGGTGCTTTTGGCGTGCTCGATGCCTTGCGGCATGAGCTTGGCCTGCGCGTGCCCGAGGATGTCAAAGTCGTCGGCTTTGACGACATCGCCCAGTCACACTGGAAAAGCTATAATCTTACGACCGTCAAATTCGATCTGGACGAGCGTGTGCGTGCGCTTGTTCGTCTGATCCTGCGTCGCCTGAACAATCCCGACGCTCCCGCGCTTGAAGAAACACTCAATACCCGCCTCGTCGTGCGCAGCACGGTGGGGTGACCGGACCTTTTCATGACCAGACAGATTCATCTCGTTTTCAAAACCCATCTCGATATCGGGTTTACCGATCATGCTGGCGCCGTGCGCCGCCAATATCATGATCAGTTCATTCCTCAGGCGATCGCCACCGGCACTCATTTTTACAATGAAAACCCGGAAGCACCCGCCTTCATCTGGACGACCGGGGCCTGGCTGATCTGGGACCATCTCAATTCGCAGGATGCAGAGCGGGTCCGCAGGCTTGAGCAGGCGATCGAACGCGGGTTGATTGCATGGCACGGCCTGCCGTTCACCACCCATACCGAGTTGATGACGCCGGCCTTGTTCCGGGCTGGCCTCTCCTATTCGCAGGCATTGGACCAGCGTTTCGGACGACACACCATGGCCGCCAAGATGACGGATGTGCCCGGCCATACTCTGGGCATGGTGCCCCTGATGGCCGAGGCAGGACTAAAATTCCTGCATCTGGGGGTAAACACGGCGAGTCCGGTTCCCGATGTGCCGCCAATTTTCCGCTGGCAGGCGCCAGAGGGGGAAGAGGTTGTCGTCATGTATCAGGGCTCCTATGGCGCAACCGATTTTCCTTCAGGTGCGGATGTCGGGCTCGCCTTCGCCCATACCAGTGACAATATCGGCCCGCAAAGCGTCGGGCAAACCGTTGAGGCGCTGCGCCATATTACGCACGAATTCCCTGATGCCCGGATCACGGCCTCTACTCTTGATGCCTTCGGCGCGGAGATGTGGGAGCGGCGCGAGCGCTTCCCGGTGATAACTCAGGAGATCGGCGATAGCTGGATCCACGGCACGGGCAGCGACCCGCAGAAGCTAAGACACTTTCGCGCGCTCGGTCGCGTTTATGATGGTTTTGGTGCCCAACCAACGCCGACACAGGCAGCTTTTGGGCGCGCTCTGACCATGGTCGCCGAACACACTTGGGGCGTGGATATCAAGACCTATCTCCGCGATGACAAAGCATGGGACCGACCAGAATTCGAGGCGGCGCGGAAGAATGATTACCGCTTCACCTATGCCGAGGCGAGTTGGACCGAACAGCGTGCCTATCTCGATGCGGCAATAGCGGAGTTGGACGCCACGGACCAGGCCAGCGCCCAAGCTGCGCTGGCGCAATCCGCTGTTCCGGCGGAGATTTCAAAAGGACCGGGTGACAATCTCGAAAATGGCGGCTGGATTGCTGAGCTCGATGCCGCCACCGGCGACATTGCGGCGCTGGTGTCGCCGTCCGGACGGCGCATCGATGGCGTTGCCGGCAGTCTCCTGGGCTATCGACATGAATGCTATGACTGGACTGAACTGCAGACCCACCTCGACTCCTACCTGCAACACCGGCAGGAATGGGCCATTCTCGACCATGACAAGCCGGGGCTGGGGCGAGCCAGAACGGCGCGCTCGGCGCGGTTCGTGCCAGAGGGGCAGGGTATCTCGGAAGATGGCGCGCGGGCCCTTGGACATATGCCCCAGGACGCGCAGAGCGCTTTGGGTGCGCCGTCGCGGCATGAATTGATCCTGCGGGGCATTGATGAGCACAGCGTTGAGATTGCGCTGGTGCTGCGTGACAAGCCCGCCAATCGTATGCCCGAAGCCGGTTTTCTGACGCTTACGCCGCAGGGTGCGCAGGCCTGGGAGCTTGAAAAGCTCGGACTGTGGCACAAGGCAGGCGAGATCGTGCGCAGGGGTGGCGGGCAGTTGCAGGCCGTTTCGGCGCTACGCTACGAAGCGGCATCGTTCGATATTGTGGACAGTGCGCTGGTGGCGCCAGCCGGAGCGCCGTTCATGCCGTTTCAGCCCGAGGTGCCCGATTTTGGCGCAGGCATGCGGATCAACCTCTACAACAATAAATGGGGCACAAATTTCCCCATGTGGTGGGAAGGCGATCTGCTGAGCAGAATTGTGTTGCACCTGCGCTAAATGGCCATCGCTTTGCGCAACGGAGCCCCGAGCAACGAACGCTTCGGGCTCTGTTGAAGGCCAATTCACAGACGAAGCCTTTGAGATATTTTGGCTTTCCGAAAAGTTAAGCGCGCCTCTTGACTTCCCCCTGAAATCGATTTCATCATCTGTGGGATCGGTCCCATAAGAGGATCGACAGGGGAGGAAGCGGAGCGGGATGGTCACCATTACCGACGTATCCAGACGCGCTGGCGTGTCGCGGTCCACCGTTTCGCGGGTGGTGGCCGGGAATGGATATGTGTCGGAAACCAATCGCAAGGCGATTGAAGCGGCGATAGTCGAACTCGGCTACCGGCCAAATACTCTGGCGCAGGCTTTGCGCTCTAATCGCTCCAATGTCATCGGCGCGGTGTTCGTGGACGTAGGCACGCCCTATTTCGCCAACATGACCTATGGCGTGCAGCGCGCCATTCGATCCGCAGGCAAGGCGCTGATGGTGTCGTCCGGCTACGCAGACCAGGATGAGGAGGCGCGCGCCGTCATCGAACTGATCGATCACTCGTGCGATGGCATCATTCTCTACCTCGAACGTCCCATGCGTGCCGATGTCGCCGAATTGCTGCGGCGCTCGGGAATTCCCGTGGTCTCGATCGGCCATAAGCCCGGTCCAGTCTCGCGGGGGCAGGTCATGCTGGACAATTTCGGTGGCGCGCGGGCAGCGATGCGCCATCTGCTTGAGCTCGGTCACCGCAATATCGTGCACCTGTCCGGTCAGGCCGATTACGGCGATACCATAGCCCGCCGTGACGGCATGGTGGCGGCCCTTGCCGAGTTCGGCATGGATATGGGCGATTTGCATATCGTGGGTGGGGAATTCCACCAGAATTTCGGCTATAGCGCGACTTTGGACCTGCTCGACCAGCAACGCGTATTCACGGCGATTTTTGCCGGCGATGATGACATTGCCGCCGGTGTGTTGCTGGCTTTGCGAGAGCGAGGCGTGCGCGTGCCTGAAGATGTCTCGGTGATCGGCTTCGACGATGCTTTTCATGCGAGACATATGTGGCCGCCGCTGACCACAGTACGCCAGCCGATGGATACAATCGGCGAGGCTGCGGCGCGGCTGTTGCTTGAACTGCTGGCAAGACCGGATTCCGGTCCGCTGGAAGCAGTTATTGATACCGAATTGGTTGTGCGGTCCAGCGTCGCCGCACCGGCCATGCATAGGGAGGACGCCTGATAATTCGGGGGCAGGGCGGGCTGAGGAGAGCCCGCAACCCCATGAATAAGCAAGAGGGGAGCGAACCTGCTTCGGTGTGGGATCGATCTCATATTCTCTACGAGGAGGAGATAAAAGTGGAGGAGAAGACTATGAAATCCGTAAGAACTCTGGCCTTGGCCACAGTGGGAATGACCGCTCTGGCACTTTCTGCGCCGGTCATCGCGCAGGAAGAAGTGATCCTGCGCCTGCTGCCCTATCACACCGATGCGATGGTGGAGAATTACAATCCAAATAACCCCACCGGCCCGCAGCAGCGCATGCGCGACTTTGCCTATGAGCCGCTCTGGATCGACAATCTCTGGCACCCGGACCAGAACGAGGCAGCCTTGGCCGAAAGCTTCGAGCTTGGCGACGACCTGCTCTCGATCACATACAATCTGCGTCAGGGTGTGAAGTGGAGCGACGGCGAGGATTTCAACGCCGACGACGTGGTGTTCAGCTTTGACTACGCCAAGGCGCATCCCGATTACCCCATGGGTATCGACGTCTATAATGGCGAGACCGGCAATGTGGTCAGCGCCGAAAAGATCGACGATCACACCGTCAAATTCACCCTCAACGAGCCCGACGCTTTGGTGCGCTACGGTCTGGGCGGCCTCTACCCGCTGCCGGAGCATATCTGGAAGGACGTGGAGGATCCCAAGAACTATGCAAACCTCAATCCGGTAGCCACAGGCCCTTGGACGGTCGCGCGCAATTTCTCGCGTAATGGCCATGAATTGTGCCGCAATGAACTCAGCCGCTACAATGCGGACAATGCCATCGACTGCCTCAACTTCCCGCAGATGAATGGCAATGAGCAGACCGTGGCCGCGCTCTCGGCCGGCGATCTCGATTGGCTCGGTGATGGCCTGACGGATCCGGACGTGACCTTCTTGCCGCAGTCCGAGTTCAACAATTACTGGCTGCCGGCCGGTGCGGACGTGAACTTGCAGGTCAATACCACCAAGGCGCCATTCGACAATGTCGAGTTCCGCAAGGCCATGTCGGTCGCCATCGACCGTGACACGCTGGTGGATATTTCCACCTTTGGCCTGACCACCCATACGCGCTTCCCCATCGGCACCGGGGAGATGTTCAATACCTGGTACGATGAAGCCGCGCTCGAACCCTATGCATGGCTGATGCAGTATGACCCCGACAAGGCGATGGAAATGCTCGACGCTGCCGGGTTTGTGGATGCCGACAATGATGGTTGGCGCGACAATCCCGATGGCACCCCGATTGCCTTTGGCATTTCCATGCCGTCCGGCTGGACCGATTGGGTCAATACCGGACAGACCGTGGCCGAAAACCTGCAGGATATCGGCATCAATGCCAGCCTCAAGACCATGGACCAGGGCGCCTGGTTCGATGCCGTGCCAAACGGCAATTTCGATGTCTATGTGATGTGGACCAATGGCGGTCCTACGCCGCACAGCCAGTATCACCCCATGTTCAACCCGCGCCTGATGGTGTCCGGCCAGATCGATTTCCAGGCCATGCACCAACTCGCTCTGCCCGAAGCGCATGACCTGCTCAACCAGTTCCGCGCCAGCCCGGACCGGGAAGAGCAGCAGCGCCTTTTGACCGAGGTGCACAAGCTGGTGGCCGAAAACGTGCCGGTCATTTCGCTCTTCGCTAACCCCACCTGGTACGAATATTCCACCCGCCGCTTCACCGGCTGGGTCACCGAAGAGAATGACTTCGTGCGTCCCCAGGTCCATGACGGCACCCGCGAACGCGTCCTGCATGCTCTGGCTCTGAAGCCGATCCAGAACTGATGGCCCATGCCTGAACGGGGCGGGATATCCCGCTCCGTTCGGGAAAGGTCACCCAGCGATTTGGTCTGGTCCGGCCAACGGCGTTTCCAGCGTCGAGGGCCAGGCTGAAGCGTCGCGGCGGGGGATGCGTCTTCCCAATCCCCGCCCGGCACCGGATGAAAGCAGAGGACGAAAATGGTATTCCTGCTGAGGCGGCTCGCCTTCTACCTGGCGGCCCTGTTCGTGGCGATCACCCTGAATTTCTTCATTCCCCGACTCATGCCGGGCGACCCTTCGGCCCGTATCATCGCGTCCTTTCAGGGGCGGCTGAACGAAGCGCAGGTCGATGCGATCCGAAAGTCATATGGGCTGACGGGATCGATGTGGGAGCAATACGTTACCTATATCGGCAGCGTCGCGCGGCTCGATTTCGGCATTTCGACGGTGCAATTCCCCGAGCCGACGGCGTCGCTCCTGTTCTATGGCGCGACCTGGACGCTGGTTCTGGTCGGCATTGCCATCTTCTTCGCTTTC